>PVMJ01000243.1_pt1:0-1137500 | contig 1141260 bp, 1092 predicted proteins | sample 1853361 | NCBI WGS metagenome assembly PVMJ01 (sample SAMN08533506, study PRJNA380276) | Synthetic metagenome, whole genome shotgun sequencing project. | isolation source: mock microbial community containing genomic DNA from 20 ATCC strains | collected 2017
TATGTGCAATTTTGAAAGAACAAAGTTTTTTCAAATTGAAGATCTCGTGATGATGGCATAGAGGTAACACTCCTTCCCATTCCGAACAGGAAAGTTAAGGTCTATAGTGCCGATGGTACTGCATGGGAGACTGTGTGGCAGAGTAGGACGTTGCGAGGTAAGTATAAAAGATAGCTGTAATAGCTATCTTTTTTGTCTTATTAAATATACTAATTAAATTGGTAGTAAGGAAGTTTTTATATAAGGAAATATGAGTTTCAATTAGTAAATAAATTTAATAATAAACTATAAGCTTATTTCATATGTTATAAAGAAATGCATGAGCCGGTATGTATTTTTTTAATTTAGTTTTTATATTGTCTCTAGAATAAGTGGGAAGAAAGCCACTTATAAGAAATAATCATATTAAGTTGAGTTTTTCTATGTTACTTATTTACATATATAGAATATATATTATCAATTTAATTTTCTTTTAACATATGAAGTAATATGTTAAAATAGTGTCAAATAATTAGGTGTAAAAGTTTTATTATTGGAATTTATCAAAAATATTCTGATAATAATATTAAAACAATAATATTGTTATACGATAATTAAATAATAAAAGCTAAATAAAGATTCAAAAAATAGGATATATTTAAAAGGGATATGAGAGGAGAATATTTAATGGAGGCAGGTTGTAATTCATCTGAAGGAGAATCTATCTTAAATAATTGGATGAAGGAAAAGTGTGATAATATGGAGTTGGTAGTAGTGAATGATATTCCGATTTTAGTGGAGGATTGTTTATCTATACTAATAGGTACTGTTGCTAAAGTTAAAAACTCAACTGACAAGTTAATTGTCACAACTATAGACAATACTAATTATGTTTTAGAATCGTTCACAGAAATGAATATTACAAATTAAACGTATTTTGAAAATTCATATTAACATACTGAAATTCGATTTTATAAAGAAGTAGATAGCTTTTTACAAGACTATAAGAGTGATATTTGGATTACTATAATATCAGAGAGTAAAAATTAGTAATAAAATATTTAAAATTAAATATAATTGGCTTATTATTGCTGAAATTTAAGATAAAAGCAGGTGGTTTTAATTAAACTACCTGTTTTTATTTTAGAATAAAACGAGTTAACGCTCCTTTTTATATATTAGAAAGTGGCTATAAAGGTTAAAGTATCCATAAAGTGCAATGAAAATAGTTTTAATAGTCGTAGGAGATTTAATGTATTCTGATGAAAAAATTAACAAGCTACTTTGAAGTTCATGAAATTATTTTGATAGTAATGTATTTATGTGAATAATATTCATGTAAACCCTTTATAAGGAACAAAATCCTTGTATGTTATGAATTGTAGGGGATATGCCACTATGATATAATTATGTTAAAAGATGAAGCAAACACTATAAGAAATTATGGAATGCAAAATTATATGGACTAAATTCATAGAATATGTATGACAGTTACTGAATAATGTAAGATAAAGTAATATTCTGTCACTATTCGTTTGAATAGTTTTTTGTTATATGGAATTATAATAAAATTAATCAAATCTGTTTATCAGTACAGTTCCTTAGAAGTGCAGATAAAATTTATAGGAGGAGGGAATAAGGTCTAAAAGAGTGGTGATAAGCTTAATTAAGCACATTTACGAAAGATAAATTTAAGGAGGGGTATATAAATGAAAAAAATTATTTCAGCAGTTACTTTTTTATTAGTAGCATTTGGATTTACAGCAAATGTTAATGCAGCGGTAGTAACATCAGTCTCAACATCAAATGAACGAGTAATTGTCGTATTTAAAAATAAAGCTGATAAAAATGTAGTTTCAAAGGCTAGAGGAAATGTAAGACGAGAATACAAAAATGCAAACGTTCTATCAGCATCTGTTTCTACTACAGCTATTAAGGATTTGAAAGATGATCCCAATGTATTAGCCGTAGAACAAGATATAATAGTTAAAACAAATTCTCAAACAGTAGACTGGGGAGTGAATAAAATCCAAGCTCCGACAGCATGGTCTTCAAGTTATACTGGAAAAGGAGTAAAAATCGGAATTGTTGATACTGGGATAGCTAACCATGAGGATCTATCAGTTGCAGGTGGTGCAGCTTTCACATCTTATACAACATCATATTTAGATGATAATGGGCACGGAACGCACGTTGCAGGTATAATAGGAGCGAAAAATAATGGTTATGGAATTGTTGGAGTTGCTAATGAGGCAAGCCTTTATGCTATAAAAGTATTAGGAAATGATGGGGCTGGATACCTTTCTGATATAATCGCAGGAATAGATTGGTGTATTACAAATAAAATGGACATTATTAACTTAAGTCTTGGTAGTTCCATACCATCAACTGCATTGCAACAAGAAGTGGACAAGGCTTATAATAAAGGCATTTTAGTTGTTGCGGCAGCAGGAAATGATGGTACATCAGATGGATCAACGGATACAGTAGATTATCCAGCAAAATATAGTTCGGTTATAGCAGTAGCGGCAATTGATTCTAATAATAAAAGACCTTCGTTTTCCTCTACAGGAAATACTGTTGAAGTAGCGGCGCCAGGGGTTAATGTTCTTAGTACATATTTAAATAATAAATATGTATCTATGAGCGGTACTTCAATGTCAGCACCTTTTGTTACAGGAGATTTAGCATTATTAAAGCAGGCTAATCCAGGGCTTTCTCCAAATCAATTACGTGCAAAACTTAATGAAAATGTTATTGATTTAGGAATAAGCGGAAAAGATAGTTGGTATGGTTATGGGCTAATACAAGCACCTAAAGGACAAACATCAACGGTGACACAGCCAATTTCAACAATACCAACTAATGCGCAACCTGTTACTACTCAACCAGTTGTAAGTCAGCCTGTGACAACGCAACCTTCAAAATTAGGGACAAGAACGGTTGTGTCTACAAATAAAGCCTATTACTTAGCAGGTGATATAATATATATTAAAGCTAAGGTTACAGATACTTCTGGCAAAGCAATTCAAGGAGCAGCCGTTAAATTTAGTATTACTTCACCCAAAGGTGTTGTGACAGTATATAAAGGAATGACAGATAGATATGGAGAGGCTTTTTTTGGTATTTTGACATATAGAATTACAGGAAAAGGTACTTATAAAGTTCTGGCTGAGACTACATATAGTAGTTATAGGACAAGTTGGTCTAATACTGCATTTCAAATTTATTAAAAATAGTTTATATAGTAGAACTTAGTGAAATACATTACCTACCACCATTTTGTGGGAGGTAATGTATTTTTCGATTAGAGGACATTACTAAAGCAAGGAATAATTCACAATAAAAAAGATAGATGTATTGGAATTTGTTGGACTAATTACTATAATTAATAAAAAATGTTTGTTTTATAGGAGGTATTTCGCTGATATTGTCGAATATTAATTAAAGTACTAATCTAATATTTTAGAAATATATAATAACTTAGGAGGAAAAACATGAATATTAAAAGGAAGTTGACATTAACACTTCTTCTTGCGAGTTCTGTGCCTTTAATAATATTCACAATCATTAATTCGTTTTTTTCACAAAAGATTGCGATAGAAAATGCACTAGCTGATAATTTTAAAAGAGCACAAATTGTGGATGAAAAGATAAATGGTCTAATTGAGAGGAATATGTATGGGATAAAGAGCATGGCGAGAAATCCTATTATTAGTTCCTATGATGCAGAAAAATCTAAACAAATTTTAGTTGAGAGTTCAAAAGTATATCCAGATTTATCATTTACGGCTGTTACTAAATTAGATGGAGTTCAGTTTGTAAGAAGCGATGACTCTAAATCATCGGATATATCAGATCGTAATTTTTATAAATCAGCACTTAAAGGACAGGATGAGGTTGTATCTGAAGTTCTTGTAAGTAAAGATAATGGAAGTTTAATCACAGTTTTAGCAACGCCTATTAGAGATAAAGAGGGCGGGATTGTAACGGGAATCTTACAAGGAAACATTGAACTTCCAGTGCTAAATTCTTTTGTTAAAGAGCTTTCGCAGGATAATGCAACTGTTTATATCGTAGATTCAGACGGCAAATTGCTAGCTCATCCTACTAAGACATTAGACAAGCCAGAAGATCGTACAGATTTAAATGATTTCGAATTTATTAAGAAAGGTGTAAAAGGGGAGAGTGGTTCCGAAGAAGTAGTTAAAGATGGGAAAAGTATGCTTGTGAGCTATGTTCAGGATAAAAAGACAGGATGGGTTATTTGTGCTGAAATTCCTAAAAGTATTACTGTTGAAAAAAGCATACATTCTTTAATTAACACTAGTTTAATAGGAATAGTTATATTGTTCATTACATGTGGAGGAGTTTTTGTTCTAGTTGGTTATGCAACTAAACCATTGCATATACTTTTAAATGCAGCAAATAAGATTTCAAATGGAGATTTAACAGTTAATAATATAAACATAAAATCCAACGATGAGATAGGTAATTTAGGAAGAGCATTTGAAAAAATGGCTGTTAACTTACGAGAGGTAATAAATAATATTAAAGAACATTCAGAGAGAGTTTCATCAGCATCTAGTGAGATGACAGATGTTTGCGAGCAGCAGTCAAAAGTTGCTACAAATTCTGCAGAAAATGTTAATGAAATTGCGGAAGGTTCTATGTTAGTAAGCTCTAAGATAGATAAAATAAATTCTAATATGAATATTTTAGATAGCGCAATAAAAGATATAAATGAAAAATCAGATAATGTTTCTTCGGCTGTGCAAACTGCGTCTAGCTATTCTGAGAAAGGAAGTGAGGCACTCCATAAAGTTAACTCAAGTATGGTTAATATTCAAGGTTCAGTTAACGATACATCTAAAGTTATAGACAAGCTTGGAGAGCATTCACAAGCAATAGGGAAAATTACAGAAGTAATAAAGGGCATCTCAGAACAAACAAATCTGTTGGCTTTAAATGCAGCAATAGAAGCAGCACGTGCCGGAGAACAAGGAAAAGGATTTGCAGTTGTTGCTGATGAGGTTCGCAAATTAGCAGAACAATCTGGAGAAGCTGCGGGGCAGGTTAGTGCTCTTATAAATGGCATACAAAAAGAAACTGAAAATGTAGCTTTAGTTATGAATAAAGGCATAAATGAAGTTAATGATGGATCTAAAGTAGTAAATGAAGCTAATAGCTATTTTCAATTAATATTTAAATCTATACAAGAAGTTGAATCTAATATGCAGGAAGTAAGTAATGCTATAGATAATATGAATAAAACTGAAAAGGAAGTATTTGTTAATATTAGTGATATTACACAGCTTTCTGAGGCTGTAGCAGGAGAAACTCAAGGAATATCTGCGGCTACAGAAGAACAAGTAGCTTCAATTGAAGAAATGACAGCATCAGTTCAAAGCTTTAGCGATATGGCTACAACGCTTAAAGAATTAACAGATAAGTTTAAGACAAATTAATACTATTTATCTGTAGCGTAAAAAAACTCAATGATAATTATCTACTTTCCATAAATAAGTGGTCATTTTATTAATGGATTAAAATTTAATATGCTCCCTTTTATGATCGATAGTTTTTTACTGTCTACCATGTAGGGAGCATATCATTAATTTATAGTGCGATAGTCCTTTTTTGCTTATAAATTACGAAATAGTAGTGCAACTATTATATTCTATATTATGAAAATTTTAGTTTTGATAATATAGCTAAAATGAGTTGATGAAACTAATAAATTCTAAATATTCAAGCCTTTGAGCATTTAGATAAGATTGAAAATTTCTGATAATGAATCTATCTGAACTAGTTAAAATATTATTCTCGCACCACTTCTTATAAAATTTGTATCTATAACGTGCCGCTTCAGAAGATATTGAACAGTACGTTTCTATGTCATGAGAAGATCTAATATTCAACTTATGAAGAATTATTGGATTAGATAATAAAAGACCAGTAAAATAATTTGCTTCAGCCTCCATAATTTTATATTCAGATTCTGATAGGTAATCATCAAATATTTTTGTATTATCAGATGAATAGTGGCTGCATAAAATATGACCTAGTTCATGAGTTAAAGTCCATCTAATTCGTTCATCAGATTTAAAATCTAAATCATTATAATAAATTATATATTTATTTAAAGGTTTAAAATAATCAGTACATCCTTCGTCAGAAGTTAATATTTCAAAAGTTTCTTCTTTAGTTAGATTGTGATCAAGCATGAATCGATGATAAGAAACTATTTTTATATTATCGAAAGAACCTATTATTTCAAATACGTTTATAGGAAATTTGCTAATATTTAATTTTATATAAATATCGTTAACTATACGTTTTATATGCGTATATCTAATCGTCGAAGTACTCATCAAAAGCAGACCTTAAAATTTTCATCATTTTTTCTTTGTTTTTAGGATCCATTTTTCTTCGAGCTCTCTCAATTCTTCTTATATCATCATCGCCAAATCCAGGGTCACTAATTCTCTTATCAGGAAAGTCTAACTCTTCTATATTATCAGACAATAAGTAATCAACAGTAGTATTTAAAGTATTTGCCAACTTAATTAATGTATCATTGCTAGCACCTTGTCTATTTCCTTCTATCATTCCTATAGTAGACTGACTTACACCAATAGCTTCAGCTAACTTTTGCTGTGTAATTTTTCTCTCTTTTCTAAGTAGTTTTACTTTATCACCTAACATTATAAATTCACCTCTTACGATAATTTTATCATAGTGACCGATAAAATCAATAAAAAAATTAAAAAAGTGAAAGTAATTTTATTATTAAGCTTTGGCCTACATTATTTGTATAACGTGAGGATAAAATAATTAATAAAATTAACATTCAAATTAAAGAATTAAAGGAGATACATATGAAAATGAAGAAATCGGCACTTTTATTAACTGGCATAACAATACTTAGTTTCTTATTAATGAGAAATTTTCATGTTAATAATCTGAAGTGTACTAATCCAATAAAAAAAGAGGTTTTAGCTGTTAATAAAATTAATTATTTTAATATGGAAGTATCTTTACGTGATGAATCAAAACAATACGAAATAATTGATGAAGTTTATAGTAAAGATCATGTGAAGATTAATTACCCACAAGTAAAACATTATGCTGATGCAGTAAAGCTTGAATCCATAAATAAAGATTTAAAGAATGCAGCCCTAAGTATTATAAATATATATGTTGAGAATGATACAAATATTAATGATATAAGCATGGAAGTAAATTATGAAGTGAAAACTAAAAATAATAAATATATATCAATAGCTTTTAATGGACTAGTAAATATTAAAGGAACAGCATATCCAACTTCAATCTTTTATACGGTTAATATAGATTTAGAGAACGGTTTAACAGTTGGTCTTTCAGACTATGCTAATGCGCAGGGAGTACTAGAAAAATTAAAAAAGTTAGATGATGTTAAAATGCTTTCAGAGGATGATAAATTAATAGAAGCACAGAAGTCTGTTATAAAAAACATTAGTGATGATGAACTTTTAAATATATTAAAAGATGCTGATTTTCACGAGAAAGATGGTGTGATTGAAATTCCAAAGAAAGGAGCCTATAGCTATATGGAAGATAATAAAATAGTAATTAGCATTCCAATGATTCATGCTATAGGAGATCATGCGGAATTTATAATAGAAAAGCAATAGAAATCTTTAAGTAAAGTTTTTGTAAGATAAAAAATATAGTTGAGATTGACCACCTATATTTTTCAATTCATTGATGCTGTTTAGCCTCCGCAAGTAACATTTTTGAAAACTTATAATTCTAGTTTTTGAGCCTTATACATTTGAATAGTATAGAAAATGTAAGTAAGTTATTAAAAATTAAGAATTTAGTAATAAGAATATATTACTATTATATGGTATAATTGGATAATAGATTTTGATGCAGATAATTATTTATTCAATTAAAATATATAATTTGGAGGGCGAAATATGGCAAGTGTATTAAATGATGAAGAAATACTATGTTCTATTAATTCTTACAAAGATATTAAAGCTTCAAGTAAAGTAGCAAATACGTTGGTTAATTTGCTAGCACAGGGAGTTGCAGGTGGAGTAGTAAATGATTTTAAATTGATTCTTACTCCTAAAAATTTATATATACAGGCTATTACTCATGCTGTTTGGGGAGGGATATCTGATATTGCTTATACAGATAAAATATCAAGAGAAAATATAAAATCATTTAATGTCAAAAATGAAGATGCAAAAGAATATATTGAAATAATAACAAAAGATGATAAAGTAGCAAACTTTATTAGAGATAATGAAAAAAAGAACGATTTAGCATTAGTGATGTCGTCAATTTTAAAAGAAGGTAAATAAAATTCAATTGAAAAATCATTGAGAAAGTCATCTTGTATGGAAATGTCATTTAGTTAACTAAATGACATTATTTATATAGTGGCTTTTTTGATATAAGGTGAGTTTTAATGCTATTAGCCTAAACTATATATAGCTGCTCTTAAGCAGAAGTAAATCGCGTTTTGCTGATTGTAGTCTTAAACTTATAAATTGTACAAAATCTTAATTGGAATTTATAGTAATTATAAAAGTAGAATCATTAAATACTAAATAAATCTTGTAGATTTATTCTCTTTTAAGATATAGTCACTTCTCCATTTCCAACTACAACTATTTTATATCCATCTTTAAGCGGAAGTAAATTATATTTCTGTGATTGAGGTCTCAATCGTAAAGACTGTATAAAATTTTGTTCGGAATCAAAAACAAGTATGTAAGCACGCTCATTATAAGAATCATTTTGAATAGTATAACTTGTATTAGGAGATAGTTTTAAATCTTCTAATGTGTAGAACCCCTTTTTTAAAACTCTAGATATGGACAGAGCCTGAATTGTTGAAATATTTAATGACAAAAATAAGAAAAATAATATTGAAACAGTAAATTTTTTCATAGATATGACCACCTTTATATTTTTTGCTAAAGTAAACTAATCTATATACTCTAAGAAATAGTAATTTCACCATCTCCAATTATTATTATCTCATATCCAATTTGGATAGGTGGTAAAGCATATTTTTCTGATTTAGGGACTAATCTTATAAATTCCTGAACAATTTCATTTGAATCAAAAAGCACTACAGAAACATATTCAGTGGGAGAGGTATTTTGTATTGTATGCAGAGCATCAGGGGATAAATTTAAATCTTTTGTTGTATAAAAACCCTGTCTAAGAATTCTAGGCTGATCGGCAGAAGCCGTTATTGTTATATTAAATAATAAGAAAATAAAAAATATAATGCTGATTTTTCTCATTAAAGTAATCCACCTTTCTAAATTGAACTGCAAATATATTTTATTTTTTGAAGATAAAAAAAATATATTCACAAAACATAATTTTAAATATTTTAGTTCTTTGCTCAGTAACAATGCATTTCCAATTTTCATATTATGTTATGAAGAATATGCTGCAGATGTAGCAGGGAGGGAAATTAATGACTGAAGAGCAATTTGTGGTATTTCATATAGGAAAAGAGAGGTATGCGGTGCCAATAGAACAAGTTAATGAAATTATTGGTTATGCGGCTCCTACTAAAATACCATTGAGTAGAGAATATATACTAGGAGTCATAAATTTAAGGGGAAGAATTATACCAATTATTAATTTGGGTCAGAAGATCTGCATAAAAAATGAAAAAAAAATGATGAACAGAAAATAATAATTATTGAAGATAGTGAAGGAGCTTTTGGTGCTATCGTCGATGAAGTAGAGGATGTTACAAGGATTCCAAAAGATAGTATAAAAAAGATTAATTATGATGTATGTAACGGAAATGAATATATAATTGGAATTGCCAAACAAGATAATTATCTAATAGTTATATTAGATTTAAATTTATTTTGGAGGAAGTGTTCAAATGAAATTTACAATCAGAAATAAACTTATTGCTTCATTTGGGTTAATAATTTTGCTAACGTCTTTTTTAGGAGTGTATTCTATAATATCAATTAAAAATGTAAAAGATAAAGCAAGTGAAATTGCAGAAGTTTGGTATAAGAGGAGCGAATTGGCTCATACTATGGATCAAAATATGTCAGAATATAGACTTAGAGAATACAGACATGTACTAGAAGATGATCCTGACTTAATGAACGCTACAGAAAAAGAACTTCAAGATTTGAGAGAAGAGTTTGAAGATGAATTAAAAGAATATCAAGGAACTATGATATCAAGCGATGATATGGAGATATTTAAAGAAATTAAAGAGTATTATCCTAAGTATTTTGAAACTAGCAGGAAGACTATTGAATTAAGTAGAGAATCTCAAAATAAGGATGCATTTAATTTAATGTATGGAGAATCTAGACAGGATTTTGAGAATGTAAATAGCGCAATTGAAAAACTTGTTCAATATAACCAGGAACAGGCGAATTTGGCCAATATACAAAATGATCAAATTTATAATCACTCAAGATTAATGCTCACACTGAACGTAATAATTATAATAATAATCAGTCTTGTAGTAACAATATCTATAATAAATATTATTACAAAAAGAATAAACTTTTTGGTTAAATTTATTAATAAAACTGCGGATTTAGATTTAGTATTTGATCAAGCGGGTTTGAATGTAATAAAAAGATATAAAGACGAATTTTACGATATGGGTATGGCCTTGGCAAACATGAGAAGAACATTAAGAGAACTTGTGGAAAATATTAAACAGAATTCTGTAAATGTAGCATTAAATTCTGACATTTTATCAAATATAATATTTGAAACATCTCAGTCAATAGAGGCTATAGCGAAGGCAATTGATGAAATGGTACAAGGTTCTACTGATCTTGCAAGGAATACTGAAACTGGAGTAGATAAATTAGAGGTTTTAGCAAAAGAAATTCATGATTCGGTAGAAAATACTAATTCAGTGAAGAATTATATAGAATTGGCGTCAAAATCAAATTTGGAAGGTATGGAGAATATAAATAAATTAAAAAGTGTTGTAGAATCAAACCATAAAGTAGCGGAAAATATACTTGATCAAGTTAGTGTTTTAAATAACAAATCTCAATCAATTGAGAAAATAACTGACGCAATTAAGGGCATTACATCACAAATTAATATATTGTCTCTTAATGCAACTATAGAAGCAGCAAGAGCGGGCGTACAAGGAAACGGATTTTCTATTGTAGCGGAGGAAATTAGAAAACTTGCATATGAAGCCGCTGACTCAACAAAAGAAATAGATGCCATTGTTAGGGAAGTTAAGAAGGAAATAAATAAGACTAAATCAGAAATGAAAACCGTAGGAGATATGGTAATTCAAATGGGTCAGGTATCAAATGATACTGAAAAGGCATTTAAAACTATAGAAAATTCAGCATCTAATATTGTTAAACAAATAGATAGAATAGTATTTAGCATAAGTAGTATAGACAATAATAAAAATGATGTTATAGGAAGCATAAGCGATATGTCTGCAATAGCAGAAGAGTCAGCTTCTACTACGGAGGAGATATCGGCATCTATAGAACAACAGTCTGCAAGTATGGAACAAATAAATCAATCTGCCAAAAATTTAAAGAATGTTTCCATAGAGCTGCAAGATTTAATAGCTAAATTTAGAACTTAAACTAATGATGAGGTGTAGTAGGTATGAAGATTCTACACCTTAAATTTTTTTGGAGTATATAGAAGTTAACAAGCAATAGAAGAAATGTTTACCAAATGTGTTATAATTGATAATAATAACAAAAGTTAAAGATATAATTTAAGCTTATGGGGGGCAAAAAATGCAAAACATATATCTTTTTATTTCTACTTTATTTGCATATTTTACGAAAGGTATAACTGGCTTTGGAAATACACTTGTTATGGGGTCGTTATTTTCCTTTGTAGTATCAAATAGATTAACAACACCAGTAGATCTTCTCTTTGGAATTCCAACAAATACATATATGGCATGGAAAGAAAGAAAAAATATTTCTTTAAAAATTGTCATTCCATTATCTCTCATGCTGCTAGCAGGTATTGTACCTGGAACATTACTATTAAAGGCTGGAAGTGATCGGATATTAAAATGTATACTAGGTGTTGTAATTGTTGGAATTGCAGTAGAAATGTTAACAAGAAAACATAGTAAAATTCAAAATAAGAAAACTAACATTCTTTTTCTTATAGTAATAGGAGTAATTTCAGGGATATTAGCTGGGCTTTATGGAATTGGAGCACTTTTAGTTGCATATGTCAGTAGAACTACGGAGAATAAAAATGAATTCCGCGGAAATATCTGTTGTATTTTTTTAGTAGATAATATATTTAGATTTTTCTTATACTTATTTACAGGAATATTAACTAAGGAAGCATTAATTATGGCTTTATGTCTTTCTCCAGCAGTTATTATTGGAATGATTATAGGAGTTAAAGTTGATTCAAAGATGGAAGAAGAAACAGTTAAAAAATCAGTAATTGCTTTACTTATAGCAAGTGGAATGATTTTATTTTTAAAGAGCTTTTTTAGCTAATAATGCATAACCCAAATAATAAAGTGACATTAGATATATCATTATTAAATTAATTTTTAAAATTAAAATTAGAATATTTAAGTAATATTAAAAACATATAATAAAGTAATGAAAACTATGTTATAATTTATATATTATAGTTTTTACTATTGGATAAAATATATTAAATTTAAGGGGGAGTTAAATGACGAAAAAATATAATGATATTTGGGTTAAAGCAAGCAGAATACTATTTATGATAATAGGTTCAATTTTGGTAGCAGTAGGTTTAGAGATATTCTTGATACCTAATAATATAATAGATGGAGGTATGACTGGAATATCAATTATGGCAAGCTATCTAACAAAAGTACAACTAGGAGTATTTACATTTCTATTTAATTTGCCATTTGTTATAATAGGATATAGGCAAATAGGAAAAACATTCGCTATTTCAACTATATTTTCAGTAATATGCTTGTCAGTTGTAGTAACATTGCTTCATCCAGTTCCAGGAATAACACAAGATGTACTTTTAGCTACTATATTTGGCGGAATTATAATAGGAGTTGGAGTAGGCTTGATTATAAGAAATGGTGGTTCATTAGATGGAACAGAAATTGTAGCTATAATATTAGAAAAGAGAACTGCATTTTCTATTGGGGAAATAGTTATGTTTTTTAATCTTTTCATCTTAGGAACTTCGGGGTTTTTATTTGGATGGGATAGAGCAATGTATTCTTTAATAGCATATTTTATTGCTTTTAAAACCATAGATATAACCGTTGAGGGTCTTAATGAGTCAAAAGCAGTAATAATTGTATCGGATAAGAATAATGAAATATCAGAAGCAATAATGGCTAGGCTTGGTAGAGGAATTACTTTGTTAGATGGAAAGGGCGCTTATAGTGGCACAGAAACAAATGTTATTTATGTAGTTCTATCAAGGCTTGAAATAGCAAAACTAAAAAATATTGTTCATGGTTTTGATGAAGATGCATTAGTTACAATTACAAGTGTTGAAGGAACGGGGAAAAAATACGCAAAGAAGGCTATACATTAATTTAATAGCAAGCATAAGAAAATAATAAAGCTACGTTAAATAATTGTATAAGATTATAGACTTAAAAGAGCCAAAATTAATTTTAGTTTTGGTTCTTTTTGCATTCTTATTTACAAAATACCCTAAAAGTAGTAATATATATGCAAACGTATGTTTGCACTTGTTCGTGTATGATAATTTAAATATATTTAGGTATTATATTGAGATAAACAACTTTAAATATCAAATGACATTATATATAAAGCTATAGGGAGATGGTTCTATGTTAACAGAAAAGCAACAAGAAATATTAAATATTATAAAAAACTATATAGGCAAAGAGAAGATATCTCCAACAGTTAGGGAAATTGGAAAGCTAGCAGGATTGGCATCTACGTCAAGTGTACATGCACATATAGAGAGATTGGAAAAGAAAGGATATATTTATAGATCAGGTAAATGTCCACGAAGTATTCGAATAAAAGATAATATTTAATTAAGATGCGTATTTTAGACTATAAAAGTTCAGAAAATTTAATAAAAACTTTAGAGGGACTATTAAATCTATAAATGGAAATAGGGAAGAGTGTATTAGAAACATATCTTCCCAAGAAAATTGATATTTTATTAATATGTAGAATTTTAAAGCTTTTATAATATAAGACTATTCAAATGAATTTTAGATATTTTTTTGATTTGCTAGGAAAAAGTGATATTACCGCCTCCAATAATTATGATTATGGAACCAAATTCTAAAGGTTTTACAAGATAATCTGGTGAATTTGGCTCAAGTCTTAAAAATTCCTGCATTTGTTGATTTGAGTCAAAAATAATAACAACAGATCTACCAGTAGGGGATGAATTTCTAACTTTATAAGTAGTATTTGGCATTAAGCCTATATCCTTAACTCTGTAAAAGCCTTCGGTTAAAGTTTTAGGATTGGGGTCAGCATAAGCGCTCTTTATATCAATACTAAGAGACATAAATAAGAAAACAGAAAATATAATAATAAATTTTTTCATTGGTACAACTACCTTTCATAGTTTTATCTAAAGAATCGAACTATTCTTTCTATTTTCCTTTAGTATGCGATTGTTAAAAAAATTTATGTATAATTTACTTAGTGAAAGTGCAGTAGAAGACATAATATGCTTTAGAAAAGGATAGATTTGTATTTTAGATACTAGTTAACTAGGTAATCAGTAATAGATTATAGAAACTTAATTGTAGCATAGATCAATAAATAAAGGAGTTACTTTCAAAATGAGTATAAAATTTCATTTACAAAATATGTTATAATTAATTCATCATAATAACTTTTGTGAGTTCGGTATTTGGATAATAGATAGAATGTGTTAAAGAGGCGTTTAATGTTGAAGTTGCAACTGGTGTAATCCTAGTATTAATACTTATAGTAATTGAAATGATTTTTGGAAGAATTATAGATTTTAATTATATAAAATCTTGATTTGTGAAAGCAATTATAAAGTAATTTTTTAGTGGTTTGGTAAGTTCTATTATATAGATAGAAGCATAATCCTATTGCTTTTGGGAATAGGATTATGAAATATCTAAAAGTTGATCAGTTTATTTTAAGGATATTAATTAATAAATTCAACTTCTAGCGGGTTTCTATCTACGATTTTTCTATATTTATATTTTGGATAGCCAACCATGACAGCTCCTGTTATAACTTTGTTATCAGGAATGCGAAGCAGTTCTAGTAGTGGCTTATAGTTTGAAAAAGCGCACATTTCAAATAATCCAGCCCAGCATGAACCTAATCCAAGAGTAGTAGCAAATAATTCAAGATATGAGAATGCAGAAATAGTATTTTTTATTCCATTTTTAAAATCTTTTGTAGATGTTGCTAATATTATGTGTGGAGTATTACGTAAAATTGAGTCTTCACCAGCGTCTCTATAATTTTTAACATGTCTTGAAAAGCTCCAATGTGGCGATGGGGAATTTTTAAGTTGATCTTCCATCCATTCTACTACTATGTTTGCAGCTTGTTGTAAAATCTTTTTATTTTTTATTATAATATATGAAAGTCCTTGTGTATTACTAGCTGTCGGTGCAAAACGAGCTATGTTAACTAATTTTAATAGTGTCTGTTGAGGAACTTGAGTTTCTTTGTAGCAACGGATTGAACGGCGAGACCTAAGAAAAGATTCAGCAGTGCTAGAATCTATGAGTGGAAATGATTCTAAATCCAATTGATTAGATAAAGGTGTTTTAATATTATCTATTGAACTAGAGGGACATATTGCAACACAATGGCCACAGGAAATACAATTATCTGGGTGAATAGCTATTGGTCCATTTTCATTCATAGATAAAACTCCACTTGGGCATACATTTGAACAAAGTCCACATTTAACACATGTTGATTGATTTACAGTAATTAATTCCATTGATATCACTCCTATTTGAGAATACTTAATAAAATCCTAGATTAATTATTTTAGGATACTTACAAAATATAATTTATATGTTATAGGAATTATTATCAAGAACGCACTTTTTAGTAACGTAGTTACTATTTATATACTTGAAATTAAAGAGGTAGTCAAAAATGATGAGATTTAAAGGAATTGAATACAATTGTTCTATGGAATTAACTTTAGATATTATAGGAGGAAAATGGAAGCCGATAATTATTTGGCAGTTAGGTAAAAGAACCATGAGATTTAATGAATTAAAAAGAAGTTTACCTAATATTACACAAAAGATGTTAACTCAACAGCTGAGAGCTTTAGAGGATGATGGGTTGATTAATAGGATAGCTTATAATCAAGTACCACCTAAAGTTGAGTATTCTTTAACTAACTATGGAAGAAGTCTCTTACCTATTTTAGCTGATTTATGTGATTGGGCAATTGATTATTCAAATACTGTTGAGGAAAAGAATATGCTTAAAGAAAAGATATGATAGGAAATTAAATAAAATTAAAAAATAAAGTGTTCTTATGTGGAAATACATTGGGATGGGGGGGACTCCTACAACGAGGAGCCCGAAAAATAATTATGAAAACTTAATTTATGTCACATAATTAGTATTGCACATATAGAGAGAAATATTCAAAATAAGAATAAAAAATTTAATATTTCCGGCTAGGGATTCTTGAAAGGTGATTTAATTATAAGCAAAAAAATTATAGCTAAAAATATTTGTACTTACTTATGTAAAATATTTATCACTATAAAGTGTTTCGGCATTTTGTAAGATAGATATATTATGCATATTCCATAAAGTCAATATAAGCAAAGATTTACTGAGAACTATAGGAAATTCAATACTAATTATATATATTGAAATGGACAATAAGTATTTATTTGATAATTTGAGATTGTAGTTAATATATGATTATTATAAAAACATAAAAAATAGAGGTAGTATCAGTGGGGGACACTAACGATACTGCCTCTATTTTAATTAAGATATTACTCTTTTCATATAAGAGTATTGACGATGTTTAAGTAAAATATACAACTTAAACAAAAAAATTTAAGTAGCATTAGTTGAGTTAATATAAAGCTAATTATTATTATAAAAAGTGGAATTGATATATAACTAAGAAGAAAGTTTTAAGCTAGGGAAATCCATATGCATAAGTACGTGTAACATAATTTATCATTGGCTCATAAAATATATTACAGTTAGTAAACTTATGATAAAGAGGAACTGAAATTATGTCAATTTAAACAAAGGAAATTGAAGTTACTACTGCAGAAAATCAATTTCAAGCTGAAATAAGTGATGGCAACATTGTTGATTCTTTATTTCAAAACTCTATACAAATATCGAAGACTGGTCCTGCATATAGCAGAGTTGGAGATATAGTAACTTACACCTATGCTATTACTAATACAAATCTACTAGGAGATGGAACAAATTTTTTGATTTAGCATACATTTATATAATTAGGGTGAGAAATATGTATACAGAAAGAACTTTAATAAGATGTATATTTAAGTACAAAGGAAAAAAATATAATATTGAGGATATAATGCCACATTGTTTAGAAAAAGAAAGCTTACTATTTTTATATGAACACGGGAATTATTCAGATGATATCTATAGAGCATCTTTAATAAGAATAAGATATGGTGATGATGAGATTCCTAAATTACCAAAAGGAAGTAATGAAATTGAGTTAGTAGATATTGATATAAATTGTAATTAAGCACCACAAATGTAGGTGCTATTTTAATGCTTAAAACTATGATACGAATTTTAGGTTGAAGTTCGAAGAGTATAATAATAAAAATACAGAATAACTGAACATTATGAATACAAAAGAATATAGTTAGAAAGTAAAATACATTATATGGAATATGTGGTATAATGAATTCAATATGTTAATATTAAGAGCTGTTAATTTAGAGAAAAAGGTATTGTTAGATGTTTCGTATAGTACATAAAATTAATAAAGCAGTATAAATTTATAGCTCCACAGGTTATAAGGTATTATGTATCTTAGTTAAATAAATTAAAGACATGTTTTGTAACAGGGGGATAACCAATGATAGTAGCAGTTTTATCAGATATTCATGGAAATGGAGTAGCATTAAAATATACTATAAGAGATTTGAAAGAACTAGGGATTAGCAAAATTATAATTCTAGGAGATGTAGTTATGAAAGGACCAATGCCATCTGAGGTTCTTAAATTGTTAAATGATGAAGAACTAGAAGTCTTGACGTGGATTAAAGGAAATACAGATATGTGGTTTAAAGAGTTTTTAAAAGTTGGAGAAAATTTATCAGATAAGGAAAAGCAACTGCATCTATATTATAAATATTCAAAAAAGTATTTAAGTCATGATCAGGTAGAGTTTATAGATAATTTACCATTAGAGTCCTCAATTATACTTAATAATATTGAAGTACTTTGCGTTCACGGAACACCAAAATCTATAGTTGAAGCAATTGATGGAACTGTACATAAAGATGATATTAAAAAGGCTATAAGTGGAGTGAAGGAAAGATTAATCTTATGCGGGCATTCTCACAGTTCTTTTATAGGGGAAGTTGATGGTAAGAAAATATTTAATGTTGGAAGTGTTGGAAATTCTCTTGATGGGGATAATAGAATATCTTATGGCATATTAGAATTCTTAGAAGATGAAGTCAAATTAATAAATAGACGCATTGAATATCCAGTAAATGAAATTATTGATATAGCTATAAAAAATAAATTCCCTTTTATTGATCAATATAGAAATTGTATATTAAATGCCAGATAATAGATGTACTGTCTAGATAAAAAAATAGAATATAACACAGCTAATGAGCCTCCTCCGAAAAGAGGCTCATTAAATGGATTACAATGAAGGGAAAGTTATAATTTATCCCAAGAGTATTATATGGAGTTAAGAAATAAATATTCATTATAAGGAAATTATTATTGCTATAAGATAATAATTATGATTTGAATAAATTTAAGAGTGAGAGCTCTATTGCTGAATAGTGATTGCTATTTCACCTTTTCCAACTATAGCAATACGATCATCATCTAAAATAGTACCTAAATTTACAGACTCATTTGCAGTATCAAACTTTTTATAAAAAATTTCATTACCATTTGGGTCAAATATTATTAGGCTTGCAATCTCATCTGGCGTTGTAAGCATGGCTGTGGCTTTAACTTGTTGCGTATCTGTAATATCATATACCCCTTCTTTATATGTATTTGACTCGAAAATTGCTTTTGCGCTGTGTATAGTAGATACTATTAATATCAAAAGTGCTATTAAAAAAGTTCTTAGTTTCATTTATACTAGCCTCACTTCCCGATATTTGAATTTGGATAAAAAAATTATGTTAATAATACATGACGTGTCAATATACTGTTATTATGTGAATACTTAGTTAGACTATTCATAAGTAGCAATTGTTGAAAATAAAAAAAGCTCTCATGCTGAGAGCTTTGGAGATTTAAATTGTGTTCATTTAGGATATTTGTTTTTTAATTGCCAGAACTGACCCTTTTTACGAGGGCAGCTGTTAATTAATAGATTAAAATAAAATTCAGATTATCATCATTTCAATAGATAGTATATGAAATTACAATTTAATTATTCAAATTATTAATTGGTAATTTATTCAATTAAGATTGTTTGCAAAGCTGATAGGTAAAAATTGTTGGCATCAAAATTAGGGTTGGAAATAAAGAGATGTTTTATTTAAAGAAGGGGGGAAGAGTAATGGAGGTTAAAAAGATCATAAATGACAAAAAGAAGTTTCTTGATTTATTGATGTTAGCAGATGAACAAGAAGATATGATTGATAGATATCTAGAGAATGGAGAAATGTTTTCTTTATATGATGATGATTTAAAAAGCATTTGTGTAGTAGTAAAAAAAGATAGTAATATATGTGAATTAAAGAATATGGCTACATATGAGAAATATCAAGGAAAAGGATATGGGAAAAAGCTTATAAGATACATTTTAGATTATTATAAAGGAAAGTGTACAACTATGATTGTTGGGACAGGCGATAGCAATCTAACAATTCCATTTTATGAGAACTGTGGATTTCGTGTATCACACAGAATTAAAAATTTTTTTACAGATAACTATGACCATCCAATATTTGAAAATGGAATACAGCTCGTTGATATGATTTATTTAAAAATAGACTTATAGAAAATGAAATAGAAGAACCTAAGGCGAAACTACAATTTTTTAATAATTGGCTATCTTTATTAAATTTGTTGCTAGAATTATGGATTATGAGGAATATACTAGGAGGCACATAATGATAATAGAAGATAAAATAATAGACGGTAAAAACTTAAGATGGATACTTAGATGCCCTAGAAAAGAGGATGCAAATGAGTTGTCTAAATTAAGAGCTCAGATTGATGGAGAAACAGAAAATCTTGACAGAGAATCAGGGGAATCGTTCTTAACTCCAGAAGATTTTGAAGGAATTATTTTTGGGGATAATACTTCTAAGCTAAATCTATTTTTTGTTGCTGAAGTGGGCGGAAAAATTGTGGGATTTTCACGCCTAGAAGGAAATAAGTTAGTTAGATTCAGACATAAAGCAGAGTTTGGAATATGTATATTAAAGAAATATTGGGGATATGGAATTGGGAGAGCAATTCTAGAAAATATTTTAAGATATTCAGATAGTTCGGATATTAAAAAAGTATCATTGTCTGCAGTAGAGACAAATACTAAGGCAATTGAATTATATAAAAGCTATGGCTTTGTGAAAGAAGGTTTATTAATAAATGATCGTATTCACAAAGATGGAAAATATTATAATACAGTTATAATGGGAAGAATAAATAGCAACAATTATTAAAAATGTAATGAGGTCGTATAAATAAAGAATTATAGTTTTATTTTCTTTCTTAAAACTTTATTAGAGGTTTTAATTATTATATTATAGTTTTTTGAGTCACTTATTGCTTCAACATTTTCAAAAATAGCATAACCAGTTACGGAAGTATGTTCAGGTATATTTGTATTATTCAGAATGTTTTCTAATAGTACGTTTGAATCGAGAGCCTTAAGATTATTTTTAGCAGATTGTGTTGTTGGAAAAGTTGCTAAATGTGATTTAAATCCAGAAGTTAATTTTACTTTTATAACATCTATTGGATTAGATGAGTTATTTTCTATAGTTAGATTTATAATTGCTATTTTATTGTTTTTATTATAGTAACTTTTTGAGTTGTTGCAAGACAGTTTTAAGTTAGTATTAATTATTAAAAAAGCTCTATAAGCTAGTAGAAAAGTATCAATCGTTAAAAATATAAGTAATAAAGGAATAAAAATATTTAAGTTCGACATTATAAATTCAGTCATTATTTAGCCACCTTTCACAATGATTTTATCATATATTTAGATAAAATAGAAAATCAAAATTTAAATTTGGAGAAATGGAGATATTAACAATGAAGATTATTGAAAAGAATCCAAGTGATCATGATTCCATACGTTTAATGGATGAATTGTCTAAAGAACTGGAATTTATAACTGGAGATAGCGGAAGGAATTCCTTTAATCCAGAGGATGTATGTGCCCCGCGGTCCTTGTTTGTGGTTGCATATGATGATAATGGAGAGGCCGTAGGATGTGGGGGAATACGGTATATTAATAAAGATATAACGGAAGTTAAGCGGATGTTTGCGAAGATTAAGACAATGGGCGTTGGAAGTGAAATACTATCATATTTAGAGCTTCAGGCAAAGAAAATGGGATACTCTGTTATTTGGCTAGAAACTAGATTAATAAATGAGCAAGCAGTAAATTTCTATAAGAAAAGAGGGTACCATCAGATACAGAATTATGGAAAATACAATGGAAATTCTAAAGCAATCTGCTTTGAAAAGAAGGTTATCTAATAATATAATAATATGAAAATCAGTTTATTATACTTAATATAAGCTAACTGGTTTATTTTATAGAGATTTGTATAAAATTTAATATTAATAAAAGCCAAAATAAATATTTTCTTTCACCGATGATAACAATAATGTTGAACAAAAGTGAAAGAGAGGATTTAATATGAATATATCAAAGAGAATATTAGCGATCCTAGAAATTATATTTATCGTGGCTGCAATGGAGGTATCAGTATGTGATGCTAGAGTTATTGCTGGAACAAATGGGTTAAGTCAGAGATCTGTAATGATAGATGTAGTTCTGTATAATTTTAAGGATAAATATGTCTCTTTAGTTATGGAAAACTTAGAAGAAATTCAAAAGCAAAATGAAGGAAAAGTGGTATTTAGATTTTATGATGGAAAGGGTAACCAATCAACACAAGATGAAGTACTAAGCAATTTGGTCAGTGATAATGCAGATATTCTAATGGTAAATTTAGTTGATACAAGGGCCACACAGGATGTTATCAACAGATTTAAGTCTAAAAATATCCCTATAATTTTTTTTAATAGAGAACCAGTATCTGTTGATGCACTTAGGTATTATGGAAAAGCTTATTATGTAGGAACAAATGCTAAAGAAGCTGGAGAGATGCAAGGAAAAATTATTGTTGATATATGGAACAAGAATAGAGAGTTTATAGATAAGAATAATAATGGAATTTTGCAATATGTTATGCTAGAGGGTGAACATGGAAGTATAGAGGCACGGGAAAGAAGTGAGTCTTCTATTGGAACAATAAATAAGGCAGGAATAAAAACTGAGCAGCTTGCATTAAAAGCTGCCGATTGGCAAAGAGATCTGGCTAAAACAAATATTAGTTCACTACTTTTGCAATATGGCAAGAATATTGAGGCAATAATTGCAAATAATGATGAGATGGCTATAGGAGCTGTTGAGGCATTGCAAAACAATGGATATAATTTAGGAGATAAAAATAAGACAATAGTTGTTGTTGGAATTGATGCTACAGCTGAGGCACAAGAATTAATTAAAAAAGGTTTTATGGCGGGTTCTGTTATGCAAGATCCATATGAAATGGCAGAAGCGAGTTATGCAATAGGTATGAATGTATTTGAAGGTAGAGATCCGCTTTATGGTACTAAATATAAGTTTGATGATACAAAAGTTGCTATCCGTTTGCCATATCATGAATATGCGGCTTAAAGTGATTTAGATAGGAGTTTCTGATTAACAAAATTCATAGTTTATAAGATTATATACTAAATATAATGCTAAACCAGATAATTCTTTAAGGTGCATAGGAAATGGGGGAAACCCATATTTAAGAATTAGCTGTTTAGAAATTATATATAAATTGACACTGCAATATCTAATGATTTTGTAGTGTTTTTATATTAAATATTAAAATTATATGATTAAAGTTAATCTATTTGTCTGTAATTTTGTGGAAGTGATTAAATAATATGATATAATTGATTCATTATGGCAAATGTAAAATTATATTAAGTAGTTTTAATAATCCTTTAAAATAAGAAATGCAAAAAGTGTACGAGTTTTTTGTATAGTAATATTTATAACAACAGCTAAAATTTTGCTTAACATAATACAATACATTAATTAAAAAAAATGAGAAGTTGGTTTTTAGTAAATGGGGAAGGAGTTTATTATGTTTAAGAGACCTGGTTTTTCTAATGGAACACTAAAAGCGATACAGTGTATTTGGTGGGCCGTTAGTTTATTAATTGCAATGGTTTTAAAAGATAATTTAGATTTGAAATTGTGGGAGTATCTTTGTATAGCGGTACCACTAATTTTAATTGGAGATGCTCTAATTAGAAAATTTACTAAAGGTAAGATATAATTAATTATGGGGATTATATACATTTGAAAATAAAATCTAGTAATATTTAATGAAGAAAATTACATGTTTGGTTGTTGCAGATTAATGATACAAGCTAGTGATTTTATCAAGTATTTAAGTATCCTCATTATAAAAATATTGAAATAATAACATGTATAGACCTCGTTAATGAATATATATTAAAGATAGTAATTTTGATTTTAAGAGGTTTAGGATGATGTTAGAAATAAAAATAGTATTCAAAAGTGGATATATCGGGTATTTTACTCCTTTAACTGATGAAGAACCAACAGAAGAGAATATATTAAAATTAAGAGAACTTATAAGGAATGCAAAGCAACAGGGAATGAGAGGAAGTTTTGAATTAAAAGAGTTAAAAACAGGTTGTATAACTGTAATAGATATTCAAGAGGTTGCCGCATTTGGCACTAAATTAATAGAAAAGACAGGGATGAATAATGAGCAAGGTAGCATAAGAATACGTAAGAAAAAGAAAAAAGCTTAAATTTACAATAAACATGAAGCCTATTAATAAAACTTAATTAATAATTTATAGACAGAGGGACTGTCCATTAAGTAAGGCATTCACAAAGCATAATGAAAATGGTTTTATTTTGGGAGGAAATAAGGAGAAAAAAATGATTAAAGATTTTAAATTGGATAATTTGGATAAGGTAATGGAAATATGGCTTGATACAAATATAGAGGCGCATGATTTTATACCTAAAGAATATTGGAGGGATAATTTTGAATTAGTTAAGCAAATGCTTCCGTCAGCAGATATTTATATATTTGAAGAAAATAATATTATAAAAGGATTTATAGGAATAGTAGAACAAAATTATATAGCTGGGCTTTTTGTAAAAAAAGAATATCAAAGAGAAGGTGTTGGTAAGAAGCTTATAGAGTATTGCAAATCTGAATATGATAATCTTACATTGCACGTATTTACAAAGAACGTAACTGCAGTAAATTTTTATATGAAGAATAATTTCAAGGTTATAGATGAACACATAAATGAAGATACAAAAGCAGTGGAGTATACAATGGCATTTGGAGGGAAATAGTTCATAAGGTTTTATTAGTATGCACATGCATTAATAAAAAATATTAACTTTCAACTTTAAGGAAGATAAAATAAAAGTTTTAAGTACCATATTTTGAAGTGAGTTTGTAGTACTTTTTTAGGCTAATAAAAATTTAATTTATGATAATTGTAATTTAGGATTAAGATTAAATTAATTTTTTTCGGCTATAATTAAAGCACTTTGAAGCAATTAAAATTAATAATATACTAGTACTAAGATTTATTATACTGGAATTAGTTGCTGATAATTAGTAAGTATAAGAAATAGAGGTTGATAAAATGAAAAAACAATATCTAAAAAGATTAGTTGCAATTGGTTTAATATCTACAAGCGTTTTAGCGGTAGCTCCAATTAAAGCATTTGCAGCTTGGAAACAAGATAATGTTGGATGGTGGTATACAGAAGGAAATGAATATGCTACAGGTTGGAGAAGCATTAATGGAGAATGGTATTATTTTGATGGCAATGGTTATATGAAAACAGGTTGGGTACAATATCAAGGAAAATGGTATTATCTATATAGTAGTGGTGCTATGGCTAAAAGTACTACAATTGGAAGTTATTCAGTAGATTCAAATGGAGTCTGGATTCAAAAGAATGATGGCACTACCGGAAATACAGCTGCCACTTTATCCACAAATAATGGTACAATTAATACTTCAACAAATGTTGACCCTGAATCTCAAAAGATAAGTGGTGTAACTGGTATAAAGTTTGATGATGTTACAAAAATAGTATTTTATGATGGAAGAGGCGGTAAATCAATAACAATAGGTGATAAAGAGAAAGTTAAAGAATTCATGGGATATTTAGATGGGTATACCATTAAAAAAGCAACAAATGTTGAAGCATCAGATGGATATATACATTCTGCACATTTTTATATAAATTATAAGGATGTAATGGATATAACATTTGTAAATCCTATAATTATCAATAATAATTATTATAACGTAATAAAAGGTGAATTAGATACAGATAAAATTGATAAATATCTAAAATCAATTGATTCTTCTTATGTTACGACAAGTGAATGGAATGATACTTATAAAAATCAATGAGATTAGTTGATTCAATTATTTGAGTTTTGTACTTTTGATAGATACTAATATTAAATGATGACCGAAATAAAAATAATGGGCAGCAGACATAAATCCAGAAGTACATTTTAGTAGATAAAATTATTTATATTTTTACATTAGTTATCTACCGTAAAAATGATATCAAAAATTTGGCTGCTGCCTTTGTTTTTGTATTAAAGAACTAAAGAATATGTCATTAATTTATAACATAAATTTCAGTGAGAAGTGAAGAAAATGTCATTTACAATGATTAATATATTATGGAGTAGTAAAAATGTTACTACAAATGGTTTTTAAAAGATCAATTATATAAATATAAGATAAGGCAGTAATTTAAAAAGCTGCCTTATCTTATATTTAATGTTAGGAGAATAGTAATTCATGTCTAATATAATTATAGACAAAAATAGTTATATATAATCATTAAATAGAATAATAATTTCCATATAATTAAGGATAGCTAATTAAGGAAAGTTATTTATGATTAAAAAAACTATGATTGTTTAGAATATTCCTTGTAAGGAATCCTAACTGTATTACCTGTCTCATCGAATTTATGATTTGTTCCGTTAAGCGGATTTTGCCCTGAAACAATATTCATTCCTATGGAATAAACTGCGTTTGCATAATCTGAAGGATCTTGTATAACAGTTCCTGTCATAGACCCCTGTTTAATCAATTCAGTAGCCTCTGGTAAGCCGCCAACTCCAACAACGGGAATATATTTGAATTTATTTCCTTTGTTATACCCATACTTTTGGAGGGCTTCAACAGCACCTACGGCCATGTCGTCACTATTTGCAATTATCGCTTCAGTTTTACCATTCTGTGTTAAGATAATTGATTCTATAGTATCTCTCGCACATTTCTTATCCCAATTACAAGAATTAGATGAAATTGCTTGAGTTTTAATTCCTGCTTCATTAAGTGTTTGGATTGGGTATTTACTTCTAGCATCAGTAGCAGGATCGCTTACAGGTCCTTTTAGAATTACGTACTGCACTATGTTGTCTTTATTATGGTCTAAATATGTTTTATTTGTATTCCACTCATTAATAAGAAGTTTGCCTTGCAGAATGCCAGATTGCTCATCATCTCCACCTATAATAATAGTTCTAGGGTATTCTTTAGCAAAATTTGATACTTCTCTGCTTGGTGATGTTAATAGTATAAATGGAATGTTCTTTTGGTGTATCATGTCAAAAGTATTTTTTAATTCTTCTAGTTTGAAAGTAACTGGTTCTATTACAAAAAGATCAAAATCTTGATCAAGTGCCTTAGCAATATTATCATTTTCAGTTCCTTGATTTCTTTCTGAATCAAATACAGTAAATTGAACTTTATTTCCATTTTCTTTCTGGATGTTTTTAAGACTTTCTGAAAAATGGGAAAGAAATAGTTCATCAGTATCCAGTAAAAATACTGCTATTTTAACTGGATTATTAGTAGTAGTATTTGGGCTAGCATATGTGTTAATTTCAATAATATTTAATAAAAAAATAGCGAGAATTAATAAAATGAGCTTTTTTAATATATTCATTGTAATCCTCCATGTAATTACTTAGATTAGGAAATCATAATAATAGATTATCTCTGATTATAAAATTTATTCGTTGGAATTATAAGCCCGATACATTAAGCGATTAATTGAAAGTCAATTTATAGGAAAGTAGTAATAGCATGAAAAAGCGTTTAGAAGATGGCAGAGAGTAATGCAGTATAAAGCAGGAAGAATTAGATAAAAATGTTATAAAAATACCACACTGTTTATTTGCGTGCAGCGTGATGTTCTCATAACATTTTTAAATTTAAAATATAGTAATGGATAGAATTTAACATAAATATATAAAAAGTAAATAAAGAAATTAATAGTTAATTAAAAATCATTATTTATAATTATCAGCACAATAAAAAATATAATGAATAAGTATTTTTAAGTAAATGTTACTGGACTAGCACCAAAAATTATTATAGATGAACCATAGTCAAGAGGTTTTATAGTATGTTGAGGCGATTGAGGACCAAGACGTATTAATTCCTGCAACTGCTGATCGCTATCAATAACTATTATAATAACTCTGCTGTTTGGTGAGTCAATTTTAGCAGCTATAGGTGAACCTATTTTTAGGTTTGCATCTCTTGCGCTGTATATTCCTTGACTAAGAGTTTTACCAACTTGGCCATAGGCAAGTTGTGATATGGTAGTAGATGAGATTAATAGAAATATAAAAATTAATATAACATATCGTTTCATTAAAACTATCAACCTTTCATAAATTTAGATTATTTAAATAATGTATTAATTATTATGTGAATATTAAGTGAAATTATTCAAAGGAATTAATCAAGAGGTAGTGGATTTTACAATTTGATTAAAGGTAGTTCAATCTAATTTATTAGATAAAGTTAGAGAATTTGTTAGTTTGGGATTATAGCTAAAGAGATATGTATGAAGCAGTTAGGGATTTGAAACATACATGAAAGAAATTATATTAATAAATTTTAGATATTATAATGTTGTAGGGAATAAATGTATAAACATATTTAAATATAAGTTCATATACTATTAACTAGAATAAATAATACTAAAGGAAGAGTAGAATGCAATCTTCTTACGAAGCTTCAGCTGACAAAATAGAATTTACAGAAATATTAGGTAGGTATTCATTTAAAACATCTATAGATAATGGAGCAATAGATGGAATTGTAAATTTAACTGAGCTAGCTCCAAATGGAGTTGTGGGTCGATATCCGTATATTTATGGATATTATAATGCAAGTATATTGACTTTAACAGGTATATGGTCAACAGTATCTTATCCTTATGCATACCCTGAAAGCGCTTGTGTATTTGGCGCATTTAAATTTTATTTCTATAAAAAGAATGGAAAGATAGGATTTAATGGTACATGGGGATGTGGACGTAATCAATATGGCGGGCTTAATGGTGTTGATTATTGGAATGGTGTGAAAATAGAAAAGTAAAATTGATGATTCACAAATTCATGTCCTAATTGATATGATATAGATTATAGATAGTTTTTTGGAGGTTATTATAATGGGTTACTATGTCAAAGTAGAACCAGATGTCAAGATCTATGTAGAAGACCTTAATGAGGGTGCCGATAAAACAATTTTATTTATACACGGTTGGCCAGGAAGTTATAAACTGTTTGAATATCAATTTGATGTTTTGCCAAAGATGGGATATAGATGCATTGGGATAGATACAAGAGGATTCGGAGAGTCAGATAAGCCATATAGGGGCTATAATTTTGATACCTTGTCAGACGATGTTAAATGTGTAATTGATACATTAAAGTTAAAGGATATAACATTAGCAGGACATTCAAATGGAGGTGGAATAGCTGTTAGATATATGGGGCGTCATAAAGGTTATGGAGTATCAAAACTTGCTCTTTTTGGGGCAGTGGCTCCAAGTCTTATTAAACGTCCTGATTTCCCTTATGGTTTAGATAAAGAAACAGTTTTAAAGCTCATTGAAGGAACATATACCGATAGACCTAAAATGCTTCAAGGATTTGGAGATATGTTTTTTTATCAACATATAACAGAAGCTTTTTCACAGTGGTTCTTTCAACTAGGATTGCAGGCAGCAGGATGGTCAACAGCAGCAATTGCAAAGGCTTGGATAAATGAAGTTTTCTTTTCTGATTTAGAAGAGATAGATGTTCCAACTTTAATTATTCATGGAATCCATGACAAAATTGTTCCATTCGAATTAGGACAGATACAAGAAAAGATGATTAAGAATTCTAAGCTTATTCCATTCAAATACAGTGGACATGCAGCGTTCTATGATCAACGTGAAGAATTTAATAAAGAGCTAATGAAGTTTATTGGAGAATAAGATTTTATAGTTAAGAAAATATTTTTATAAAAATATTTTGTATGAATAATTACTTTAATACCGCATGATTCATTAATTTGGATTTGCGGTATTTTTATTTACTGGAAATATTAGAGTCTATATGAATCTAATATTAAAGCTAAGACTTAATATTTAAATGTAATACGTTAATTAAAACGAAATTCCTTATATGCAATTATAAAATGTTACACAATATGTAGAAAGTATTTAATGATGAAGAAAAAGGCACGTTTATTTTGAGTAAATATGCAGAATTGCTCGATAAGTTACCTATTAACATAGGAGACCGGTAGTATTACATGGAATATTATAGTAAAATGATAAATAGGTGCAAAAGCACAAATGAAAAAAGCTGAAAATTGGAGGGCTTTATTATGGAATTATATAACTCCTTCGATTTCATTGGGGAACAATCATATATAGTGGTAGACAATGGGATCGCTACTGAAATTAGTAAGTTATTTATTGAAATGACTGAATATTCAGAGGAAGAACTATTAAATAAAAATATCAAAGAATTATTCAATATATTGAAAATCGGGCCTAATGCCGATTTAGAAGATATTGATGGTGAGAAAGATTACTTTATGTTTACTAAATCATTAGATGCTAGGTTTATAAATATAGATGTGGCAGAAGGTGCAATTGGAAATGTGTATATTTTCTCAGAAAAACCAAATTCACGTCTAGATGTTAAATTCGCAGCAGTAGAAGCTCTATGCGCTCATAATAAATTTGGAATTGCTGTTTTTAGTACTCCAGATATAACTCTATTGAAAGCAAATCAAACTTATCTAAACTTTCTCGATAAACCATTTAATAGTATAGAAAATTCAATAGGCAAAAAGTTAAATGAAATAATAAAAGGATGGACTGGAAGCTCATCAGAAGAAGTATGGAAAGGAGTGATTTCAACAAAGAAACCGTTTTACAGTGATGAATATATATTTGAATTTGAAAGAGGAGTGACGTACTGGGAGGCTAGTCTCGCTCCGGTGTTTGAGGATGGAATTCTAAAATATTGTATTGAAATTACAACAGATATAACAGAAAAAGTTTTAGACAGAAAAAGAATGGAAGAGCAAACAAAGGTTATTAAAAAACAAAATGAACAGCTGATGATGCAGGCAAACCTATTAAATCTTTCTTATGATGCTATCTTAGCTTGGGAGATTAATGGGTCTATTATATATTGGAATAAGGGAGCAGAGGAAAAGTATGGTTATAACAGCGAAGAAGCTATAGGAAGTATTAGTTATGAACTGCTAAAAACTACATTTCCTATTAGCTTTAGTAGCATAAAATCAACACTTTTAAGTGATGGAATTTGGCATGCTGAAATAGAGCAAATTAAGAAGGACGGGAGTAAGCTTTTAGTTGAAACTAGATTGCAGTTAATAGTAGATGAAAATGGAAAGCAAATTGTCCTTGAAACTAATCGTGATATTACAGAGAATAAGAAAATGGAAAAAGAATTACAAATTCAAAACCAAATTATAAAACAGCAAAAAGAAGAATTAGAAATAATAATAGATAATATGGCAGATGGCTTAACTGTTGTGGATAACTGTGGTAAGTATAGAAGAACAAATAAAAGAGTAGAAGAATATACTAAAAAGTTTACTTCGCTTGATAAGCCAGTCGATAAAGTTGGTGATTCATTTGAAAGTGGAGAAATATACTATGATGAAAAAGGCAAATGCATTTCACTTGAAGATTTTCCTTCTATGAAGGTCATAAGAGGTGAAAAAGTTAAGAATCAGAGAATAATCATAAAGCACGGAGACGATGCGTCATATTTTGATTTTAATGCAACTCCTGTTTTTGATGAAATTGGAGAAGTTAGCTTAGGAATAATTATTAATCGTGATGTGACAGAACAAGTTAATTATGAGAAGCATATTAAAGAACAGAAAGAACTTTTTGAAGCTATATTAGATAATATGCAGGAGTCGATTTATGTATTTGACAAAAATGGTAAGTATATAATTAAAAATAAAGTGGCTAGGAAACGTTTTTCTGGAGAGTTTAAAGAGTTAGGGGAAGGTTATAAAGTTACAGAGCTTTATGATTTAGAAGGAAACAAAATGCCAATAGATGAAACTCCAATATATCGTGTGAAATCTGGAGAAATAGTAAGAAATAATATTGTGAAGTTTAAAAAAGACGATATGGAATATTACAATATCATTAGTGGGACGCCGATTTATGATAATAGTGGTGATTTTTTATATGGAGTTGTAAGTTTTCTTGATGTAACAGATATGATAAAAAGCCAACAAGATTTACAAGAAGTACAAGAAAAGTTGCTAGCTGTAGAGCGTGAAAAAAACGAAGGACTTGAGCAGGCAATGGAAATGAAAGATGAGTTTTTATCATTTATTTCCCATGAGTTCCGAACACCACTTAATGTAATTAATACAGCTATACAAACTTTAAATTTAGTTTACTCAAATCAAATGACCGAAAAGATAAAAGCATATATGGGAACTATTAAGCAAAATACTAATAGGCAATTAAGATTAGTTAATAATATTCTGGATATTACTCGTGTTAATGCAGGCCGGATCACGATAAATAAAAAAAATATAGATATAGTTTTTTTAACAAAAGCTATAACTGAATCTGTATATGAATTTGCATCAAAAAAGGGTGTAAGGTTAACATTTGTATCAAAACTTACGAAAAAGATAATAGGGGTTGATGATGAAAAGTATGAACGAATTATTTTAAATCTTCTTTCCAATGCAATAAAGTTTACACCAGCAGGAAAATCTATTATTGTAAATTTACATTCTGCGAAAACTAATATATGTATTGAAGTAAAAGATAATGGGATAGGTATACCAAGAAATAAGATAGATGTAATATTTGAAAGATTTGGGCAGGTAGAGAGTTCTTTATCAAGGCAGGCAGAAGGAACAGGTATAGGTTTGTCATTGGTAAAGAGATTTGTTGAAGCACTAGGGGGGAGTGTAAGTGTAAAAAGTAATTTAGGCAAAGGTACAACTTTTAAAATATTACTTCCTAATGAGAAAGTAATAGAAGAAAAAAATGAAAAACCGATGATTGATTTAATGACTGATAATAGACTTGTTCAAACTACCAATATAGAATTTTCAGATATATATTTATAACTAAAGGTATTTAGATATGAGTGTTTTATGGTGTAAATAATACAGTAATATAGTAAGTATAAAATTATTTGGAGGTGACTTATTATATTTTTTATCGAAAAAATAATAAGGAATAGGAGCTAATAACGCATAATTAAGCCCCTATTCCAATGAAACAAGTGACAACTACCATTTTGAGGAAATGGTCGGGGTGTAGTTATCAGATTGCACTATTATTATGTGAAAGAATGATGTAGATATTCTAATTATATTTTAGAATAATTTCACATTGCAGGAGATTATAGATGATTTAACATAGACTGTTTTAAAGGTGGACATTTTGGAAAGAATTAAAATTAATAGAATATGTTAAATCAAAGGAGATAATACAATTATGATGTGCAGTGGAGAGCTATTAGAAGAAAAAGTACAGAAATTTTGCAATAATAACAACAAGGATGAAGGACAAATATGGCAGGTTATAAATAATGTTCATACAAGGACGTATGGACGCAACATAATGTGGGAAAAGGAACAATATCAAAAAGAAAATAATTTGGAAGATATACCAATGGCTGAACAGTTTGCTAAATTAAATTTAGTTCATAGAGCAGTAGAAATATTGAAAGGGCTTCAAGATTGTATTAAAAATGGTTGGGAGTTAGAATAGAAGGCATACTTCAATTAATATAAATATTAAAGTTAAATGGAAAATTAAGATGAAAATCTAAAGCCTAAGTATGGCTTTAGATTATGATGGTTTTGGATAAGGCTTTCAGTTATTTGCTTTCAACCTTGAAATCTCTTAAGCAAGCGACAATATTTCCATTGCCTCGATGAAAATTTACACATTCGCAGCACTTACCATGTCTTTCGCAATTAATATTAGAGCATGTACAATTCTTTTCGTTACAACCAGCCATTATGAATTCCCCCTACAATCTAGATAAAATATTTTAATTCATTAACAATTATAAACTAATTTCTAGGAAATATATAGAAAATTGAAGATGATTACTGAAATTTTAATGATTAGAATTTATATGTATAAATTATCTTTAACTTAAAAAAGCTTATTAATTAAAGTTGCATTGTTCATTTTGTAGAGAGCAAAATAATAAATGGATTAACATGTGATAATAGTATATTATTATTTAAGTCGAAAACTTAAAATAAAGTCATAAAACACCCGTGAAGGTAGATTAAATTGAAAATACTTAATCTACCTTTTTATTTGATTTTAAGACAATGTTTATGAAGAATAATCATAAAATTACAATATATGTTATAATTAAAATCATGAATGAATTGATACTAAATAAGGTGGAGTTGTTATTTATTGTTTGAAGATTTACTATTATATAAATTGGAAAAATGATATGATGATTTACAGATAAATTAGTATTATTTCTAAGAAATCCCACTACTTAATAGGAAAGAAATTTGTATGCAATGTTTTAATAATTAAGTTAACTGAAAGAAGGAAATAAGTATGGAATTTATTATTCGAAAAATGACAGAAGAAGATTGGGATAGTGTTGCTGATATTTATATGGAAGGAATAAAAACTAAAAAGGCTACATTTCAAGCAGAAATTCCTAGATACCAAGATTGGGACAAGGGACATTTAAATATAGGAAGATTTGTTGCTACTAATAGTAATAATAGAATTATTGGTTGGATAGCGCTAAGCCCAACAAGCAGTAGATGTGTGTATAAAGGTGTTGCAGAAGTCAGCATCTATATTAGTGAATCTTGTAGGAGGAATAATGTTGGATATAAACTTATGAATAGAGTAATAGAGGAAACTGAAAAAGAAAATATATGGACACTGCAATCAGGAATATTTTCTATTAATGAAGCAAGTATTAAATTACACAAAAAATGTGGTTTTAGAGTTGTTGGGGTAAGAGAAAAAATTGGATGTGATGCTGATGGAATATGGCATGATACTATCCTTATGGAAAGACGAAGTAAAATAGTAGGTATATAGAAAAGATGACAGTGCTAAGAGTTAACAACTATTAATTATAGATGAGTCTATATTTTATTTATAGCGATGAATTAGAGAAGATAGTATTATTTAAGATAGACTTAAAATATCAATGAATAATACCATATTCTTGATATGTGATATAATAATTACAAGATAAAAAAATGATCAACACAAAAGGAGAGAAGTAATGGACAGTGCAGTTAATCACAACTATAAGAATCAAGGTATAAAATTTTTTAAGGAATGGGTAATTCCAATAGCAGTAGCCCTTATAATAGCTATGTTAATAAAAAATTTCTTGTTTTTTAACATATATGTTCCTAGTGAATCAATGGTACCTACCATAAACGTCGATGATAAGATGGTTGTTACAAAAATATATAATAGGGGCAATATTAAAAGGGGAGACATTATTGTATTCTATTCTGATGAATTAAAGAAAACGCTTATTAAAAGAGTTATTGGGCTACCAGGAGATCATATTGTAATACATGATGGTATTGTTAACATAAATGGAAATGATATTAAAGAAGACTATGTAAAAAACAATGAAAAATATAATAGAACCTTTGACGTTCCAGAAGATAAGTTTTTCTTTTTAGGCGATAATAGACCTGATTCGTTGGATTCAAGAAGATGGAAAAATCCATATATAGATAAAGATAATATTAAAGGTAAGGCTGTTTTTAGATTTTATCCATTTGATAAAATGGGTTCGTTATCACAATAAAAAATAAGAATAAATAACATATTAAAAATCGCAGTATTCATAATAATATATTCTACTTAAAGTAATAGATTTTGATTTTTCTATCTATCTACTTTAAAGAGAATAGATTGCAAGTGAATTTGTGATTTTTTATTATTTAGCTCTAAAATTCTAAAAATAGTTTGGAGTTCATTAATAAATAAAATTGTTGTAGATGAGACTAAAATATAGAAATCTAATCTAAGTATCTATAGTAAATGATTAAAACTAATATAATAGAATAATTGGAGGAGAGAATGAACAGATTAAATTTAATTTTACCAACTTTAGAAGATAAGGAAAAACTCATGGATTATAAAAGAGAGTTTATTGAAAATAATGACAGCATGGATGGTACAGCTTGATTAGGTAGTGCTAAGACTTTTGAAGAATGGTATAGCGCATTTGGTGATAATTCAAAAGAAGAAACTGTAAGAGATAGCTTAGTTCCAGCAACTACATACATGGCTGTTTCTGTTAGCGATGGACATTTAATTGGAATGATTGATCTTAGACACCGATTGAATGACTATCTTTTAAACTTTGGTGGTCATATAGGCTATAGTGTTAGAAAATCAGAAAGACGACAAGGATATGCAACAGAGATGTTAGGACTAGCACTAATGGAATGTGTAAAACTAGGAATTAAGAAAGTATTAATCACTTGCAACAAAAATAATATTGGCTCTGCAAAAACAATAGTAAATAATAATGGGATATTGGAAAATGAAGTGGATGAAGGAAATAGGATTACACAAAGGTATTGGGTTTATTTATAATATCTGTAGAGTTTCAAATATTACTAATTCTTATATAGAATAGAATTCTTATAATAGCTAAATATAATTAATGAATATCAACAAGTTATTCGTAATTTAGAAGAACATAAAAGAACTTATAGTGATTCAATTTCAGATGTATTTTTTTCGGATCAAATATCATTTATAGCCCAAAGTTTTGTTATAAGTTTAAGGCATCAGCAAAATTTGATAAGAGCACTTCAAGGTACTGAAGAAGAGTCAAAAAGGCTATTTTATTCAAGTTATTTAATACCAGTATATTATTATCTAACTTTAGGAGATCAAATGACAGCGTATATTGATAACTATTTTACATTACCAGATTAAACTTAAAGAAAATTATAAACAAATTTATAATTTTATATTCAAGGATCGCATCACTTAGAATGATATGCGATCTTTTTATATTATAATACTTATAGAATGAAAGATATTACATTAAAACATGTAAAGAAAGTGGAGATTAATATGAAAGTAATAGATTTAACACATACCATTTCAGAGAATATGCCGGTATATCCAGGAACAGAGAAGCCTAAATTAGAAGTCGCAAGTACCTATGAGAAAGATGGCTTTAAGGAAACATTGCTAACTATGTTTTCTCATACAGGAACGCATATGGATTCTCCGGCACACTTATTCTCTCAAAGAACAACTTTGGATTCATTTAGTGCAGAACAGTTTGTTGGAAAAGGCATAGTAATTGATTGCAGTAATTTAAAAGAAGGCCAAAAGATTACGATGAAGTATATTGAAGCTGTAAAAGAAAAAGCAGATATAGCACAGTATATTTTGTTTTATACAGGTTGGGATAAATACTGGGGGACAGACGCTTATTTTGGAAATTATCCATATATTACAGAAGAAGTAGCTGAATACTTAATAAAAAGTAAGAAGAAAGGGGTAGGGATAGATATTATAGGAATTGATCCTATTAAAGATGAAAATTTAACTATTCATAAAAAGCTTTTTGCTGAAACAGACATAGTTGTAATAGAAAATCTGACATCTTTAGATAAAGTGGGAAATGACATTTTTACATTCTGTGCTCTTCCAATAAAATTTAAAGATTCAGATGGAGCGCCTGTTCGTGCTATTGCTATTCTAGAGGATTAATTATTTAAGCAGAAAAGAGGATTAAAATGAATTGTAGTATTAAATCGTTATACTTATGCGTTAAAGATATGAATAGGGCAATTGATTTTTATGAAAATTTATTTGAGCAAACTGTAACCGTTCGAGATGAGATTTATAGTGTGTTTGATATTAATGGTTTTCGTCTTGGCTTGTTTGCTTATGAAAAAGTTAATGAAAAACATGTTTTTGGAAATAGTTGCTTACCAAGCATAGAAGTTAATAGCTTTGATGTTCTTAAAAGCAAATTAGAAAAATTAGAAATTATATTTCCAATAAAACAGATTGGAGCTAATTGGGTTGCTGAATTTAGAGATAGTGAAGGTAATAGTATTGAAATAACAACTCCTATAACAAATTAAAAGATTGCAAATACAATGCAGTATATATAAAAATTATATTATTCAGAAATGAAAAGCGTGATTTTTAATCATAGATAAATATTTAAATAGCAGGCAAATATTTATAGAGAAGGCGGTTAGTAAATAGGGTGTTAAATACAATTTGCCTCAATATGAATATATTTTGGAAAATGTAACAATGATTTTGGTTAATATAACTATAAATGTTGAATAATTGCATAATAAATATTATAATGTAATTAATGGAATAATTAGGTTGGAAAATGAATTGAAAGAATTTGTTTGATAATCTAACATAAGATAAAAATTGATAGATATACATTTCCAATTTTACATCTCTGATTTCTTAAATAGAATTACTTCTTTTCATATGTCGATTTAATTATTCTAAATAATTTAATGTAAATAATAATTAAGAGGTGGGTATTATGGGAATAAAAAAAATGATTGCAAACTTACTATTAAATCTTTCAAAATCTATGACTAAATCACCTATGGTGTCATATTGTTTCGCTGGTATTGAAGATATGCCAGAGTCTATGAAGAAGTTAAGATAATAACTTATTGGCTATTTAACATTGTAAAAGGAGATGTAGATTGGAAGTGCAATACATTGACGCATTAATTACAGTTTTTCAAAGTATATTATTTACTTATATAGTTAACTATTGTTTAGAAAAGGAGAAAATAAAATACAATAAAAAACTAGTTTTATGTATAGTGTTGTTGTCAATAAATGGATTTATTATTACATATTTACTTGGTAATTTATCAATATGCATATTTATAACACATACTTTAGGAATATTAATTATATATTTTACTTTTAGAAAAAATGTGCTGAATCCAATAATAGCATACAGTTTAATATATTCAATAGTACTTATATGGGTGTCGACATTTGGTAACATACTATATGTAATGCTAGATGTTAATTCATTGGAAGATCATATAGCGAATATATACATTACACTTGTGTATCTCTCTCAGATACTCTTATTTATTTTATGCTTTTTATTTAAAAGCAAAATTAAGCAGATTTATAAGCTATTACTAGATGAAAGTAACTCTGTAAAATACATAATTATAATAAGTTTCTTTCCTGATTTTTTGATTTCTTTATATAATATTTCATACGATATTGAGCCGGTATTATCAAGAAATATTATAGTTATAGCTTTAATTGGATTTATAATATTTAATATAATAGATTTTAGAAAGATTAAAAAAGATTCGGATGAAATATATAAATTGAATGGAATTTTAACATCAAAAAATATTGAACTTAAAAATATAAAAGATAATTACAATCTAAATATTTTAAGTTTATATGAACTCTGTGATATGAATATGTATCAAGATGCGTCCAACTTATTGAAAAGAATTATAAATACATATCAAAACAGCGGAAATGTTTATGAAAAAGATGCTGAAGGCTCTTCACTTCTATCACTAGCTACTAAGCATGTTATAAGAGATGATATAAAAGTTATTGTATCCGATAATGCCAATTTTAGGTTAACAACAATGAAAGAGATGGATTTATATCGAATAATAATTAATATAGTCAACAATGCGGTAAAGGCTATGAAGAATAAGGGGACTATAATTGCTGAATCATACGAGGATTTAAATAATATAGTTATAAATATAGCAAATGACGGGGAAAAGATTCCCGATAACATAATTAATAAAATTTTTGATTCTGGATTTACTACTAAAAATAATAATAACAAGAATCATGGCTATGGCTTAAGCATAGTAAGGGAATTAATTGAAAAGCATAATGGAAGAATTAAAGTTGAAAGTAATGAATATATGACTAAATTTACGATTGTGCTACCAATAAATGTGGCTGCATAATTGCATGTATATTTGGAAAAGTTAGTTCATAGAAACCTATGCTAAATTTTATATATTCTAAAAGTTTAATTGATTAAAACCAAATTTAAAATGTAGTCATTAATACAACAAATAAAATGATTTAGGTAATTTAGAACCTATAGAATTTAGATAATAAAGGAATATCTTTTTAATAAAAACAGCTATTGGACTTTTCTGGTGTATCTGAAAGTGGAAATCCAATAGCTGCTTTTTTATTCTCTTTACGAATCGTAACCTTCTAAATCATTCTTTTCCATGATTCATATCATCAAGGGGCAAAATGTTCACAGATTCTATCGGAATATAAATTCCTTAAGAATAAAAAAGGCAGCAACTTTCGTTGCCACCAAGTCCATTTTGCAAAATTAGTATAACTTAAGTTATCTATAGAAATCAAGGGGGAGCAGCTAAAATAATTTAGCATATTGAATTAAATAAATAGATTCAATATCATACTATAGCTCATAATTAAAGATTAGTTATGCCAGTATTTACAATTTATGATATAATTTATTTATATAAATTAGAAGAGGTAGATGATTTTGCAGTATGGGGGAAAAAATGAGTGATAAAAATAAGGGAAGAGTTACTTTATATTTAATGAGGCACGGGCAAACTATCTTAAATAAAGTAGGAAGGACTCAAGGATGGTGTGATGGAGTTCTAACTAAGGAAGGAATTGAAGTAGCCGTAAATACGGGATTAGGACTTAGTGATGTGAAGTTTAAAGCAGTTTACAGCAGTGATTTAGGAAGAGCAATAAAAACAGCTCAAATTGTCATAAAAGAGAATAAGGCAAGTGTGGACTTAGAACTAAAAGAATTTGAAGGCTTAAGAGAAGTATATTTTGGAAAATATGAAGGAGAGTTTGAGAAGATAAAGTTTAAGGCGATACTTGATTTCCTTAATGTAACTTCATTTGAAGAAATGGCAGAAAAATATGATTTTCAAAGGGCATATTGTGATTCATGTGCTGCATTAGATGAAACGCATGAGGCTGAAGATTATAATACAGCTTTAAAAAGATTTGTAACAACTATAAATAATATATGTATTGAAAATGAAGAAGATGGTGGAGGGAATATTCTAATAGTAGTTCATGGAGGAATGCTTAGAGTATTTATTGAACATCTAGATAAAAATTTCGACATAAGGAATATGGATAATTCAAGTATATCAAAAGTTGCATATGAAAACGGAAAATTTAAGGTTCAATCTGTAAATGATAGTAGTTATAGTGAAAAAGGTAAAGCTATGAGACAAATACCAAAATAGTGAGATGCTTAGTACTTATTTCGGCGAGCTATATGAATAAGTTCAGATCTTAGTTTATTTGGTATCTATAGATATCCAAATTTAAAACTAAACTTATGTGATAACTTACCGAAATCATAAATATTTTGTTCCGAAAAGCTATGAAAATATCGCTGAAGTTTCTAAGCGGCAGATTGTATCCAATTTAGCATGCTCCAACTTTCAGTTTGACAAGCTAAATTGGAACAACCTACAGCTAAGAACCTTTAACAGCTCATTTTCAAATGTTTTCTTCACAAATATATTTATGATTTCTAGTGAAGATATGAACTCGAAGTTTTAGAAAATTTGTAAATATGTTCATCTAATAAGTCTAATTCTTGAATTGTTTATCTATATAGTGGATAGTATTACAAACTCATGCGTAGCATTGAAAATATAAGGACTGAACTTCATTAGTTCAGTCCTTATATGTATTGGATTTAAAATGGAATATTATAAATCACAATTGGTTGATAGAATTAGATTAATGAAAGCAAAGAAGCGAACATTAGCATGTTGAGGAACTGTAAAGTCATGAATTAGGTGGCAAGTTGCGCCTAAATTAAACATTGTACCTTTAATATTCCCCTGGAAATATTCATTAAGTGCTTTTGTATAATAAGATATGCATTCTGATTTGGTATTTCAATATATTTATCTCTTAATTATTATAAACATAAGTAAAACTATTATCCGTAGAGTCGTATAGATGTTGGCAGATATATTTTTTAAAAATCAATATGAAATTGTAGTAAATGAAAAATTTAGTGTTATGTATCATGGGAGATAATAAATTTAAAAGTTAGAAAGCCAGGTTCTTAGTTGAAGATAACATGCAATAGCTCAATGGCAAAAGAGATATTGTGAAACATGGATTTAAAGAATATAATGTATATATAAGTAATTAAAGTTAAAATATTGTTTAAATAGAGGTGTGAATTTTGAGTAAAATTAACAGAAAGGTATTGCTAGGAATAACTTCATTAATGTTGTTTGCTTTAGGAATATTATTTGGAATTTCATTGGGCGGAAATCCTAGTTACGGGGATCTTATATTAAAGTCTATAGGTTTAGGTCCATGGTCAAATATCGATACAGGACTACATTATACAGCAATTATATCTTTAATATTTTTAATACCGGCAGTTGTTTTTGGATATATGTTCTTAAAAGAAACTTTAGAATTAGAAAATATGAATGGTAAGAGAAGAATAGAGACTTTGGAATGTAAATTAAGTATATTTATAGTTTTAACAAGCACCTTTGTTTTGCCAGGGAAAATAGAACAGAATATGGGAAGCTTTTTTGAGTACGCGTTTGGCTTTCCTTTAAATTATTGGTCTGTATATCAAGGAGACGGAGGAAGTTCTTATTTATTCAGTAACTTATTTAATGGAAATATTGGAATGAACATTAATATAGTAAATTTATTCCTTGATATAGTGATTCTTTATTACGTTTTATTAATAATAAGAAAAGTATTTATAAAATTATATGCCGTATATAAAAAAAAATAATTTAGAGGATTACTTAAATATGGTAATATTCAGAAATGAATTTACCATATTTTTTGCTTTCATATAGAAATTCTATAAAATGTAGGTTTAGAATGTTAAATATGAAGTATTCTTTAAAATTAAAGTGAATATCAATTGATATATAAAAGAAGTATAAAAAACTTAAATATCATATTATAAGAACGTATTTATAATTATTAATATAGAATTTAGAATAATTTTCTTTTTAAAAGTAATCCTATAAATTAGATAGAATTACAGGAGGTTTTAGAATGAAGCTATTAAAAAAAATTATAATAATAATTACAGTAACAGTTATAGTAATGGAAACCTTAATTGAAGCAGTCCCACTAAATAGCCATAATGATTCAACAAATCCAGTAAATGTAGGAGTGGTTTTTTATAGATTCGATGATCCTTATGTTATTGATTTAAGGCATAGCCTAGAAGATATTGAATCACGAAATGAAGGAATAGTTAAATTTAATTTTTATAATAGTGAAAATAACAGAGATATACAAAATCAAACTATTAATAATCTTCTAGAAAGCGGAAATATTGATCTTCTCATATTAAGTTTAGTGGATTTAGTAAACGATCCCAAAGAACTAATTAATTCAATCAAAGAAAAAAATATTCCAGTAATTTTTGCTAGTAAAAGAATACTTAAGGTAGATGAAAATATAGTTAAATCATATGATAAAGCATATTATATACTTCCAGATTCAGAGCAGGCAGGAAGGCTACAAGGAAAATTGTTGGCTAATTTATGGAATGGTAATAAAAATACTATAGATACAAATAAAGATAATATTATGCAGTATATAGTATTGCAAGGTGGAATTAATAGTAATAGTAATGAGTCAACAGATAGAACTAAATATTGCATTATGACAATCAGAGATGCTGGAATAAAAGTTGAACAACTTGCATCAGAATTTTGTAATTGGAGTGAAGATTTAGCTAGAGATGCGACAGATGCTTTATTAACTAGATATGGAAATAAAATTGAAGTAGTAATAGCTAATAACGATACTATGGCTGTTGGAGCCGTAAAAGCTTTACAAAAGCATGGATATAATAAAGGTGATGGTACAAAGAATATACCTGTTGTTGGAATTGATGCTATTCCAGAATCACTATATTTCATACAAAAAGGATATATGGCAGGTACTGTTTTCCAGGATCCAGATGTTATGGCAAATGCATTTTTTGACGTTGCAATGCATTTATCAGGCAAAATACGTTTTGAATGTCCTAAGGAGTATCGATGTGATGAAAGTGGAAGAATAATTCAATTGCCATTTAAAGAATATATGGCTTAGGCTAAAAGTATATTTATTGGATTTAAAAATGATGTCGTTTTGATAATGAATTTTATTTACCTCGAAGTTAATAATTATAAATTAGTGGTAAATAAAATTCATAGTTAAAAAATTAACAATGCATTAGTTATGAATTAGAATAAACATCATAATTAATTCTAGTATTATTTTAAAAGCTATAAGCAAAGTTTTATGGACAAAGAACAATGAGGAGCTTGTTTAATTTTTCATTAGAATCTACTTTAAATTATAAATGAATACAAACCAAATAATTCTATGCGAATGAATCAAGTTACTTAGCGTTCATATTTAATAATTTCAACATAGAATACTTGTAAAAAAATACATTTATAGTATAATGTGTACATGCAATATTAAAGGAGAATTGATCTATATATTGTAATTAAATTTCTATATTTTAGGTTTTTATTTAGCATGAGAGTTCTAGGATTTAAAATATTCAGCATATATATGGGGGAATGTACATGGGGATAACAGTATTGATAGCATTTTTTCAGTTATTGCAGTTGTAATATTTCAGACGGTTTTCACAATAATTGAAACAAGAGCTGAGAGTAGATGACTCTGAGCAAATATTTTATATATTTAAGTAGACGTGAAGAAGAATATTTGCAAATAATTGTACGCTAATAAATAAGGAGTTGTGTTATGGGGTTAATTGGAATTTTACCTGTGTTTGCATTAATTATATCTGGAATTATATATTTTGCAGTGAAAGTATTGGAACGTTTATTAAATAAAAACATAATGGGATATGTAATTTTATTATTAATAATTGCTTTTATAGGTATTTATGGACTTTTATATTTTTCAGAAGATGATGGATGTGGTGGAGGAGTAATATTTTTACTTTTATCTACCTTTGCAATAGATTTCTTTATAATCACTTTTTTCATAATTGAAAAGTTATATAAGAAATTCAGAGCGCGGTTACGATAAAATTAGGTGAATTGTGGACAAGAAATACATTCATTAGAAAGGGAGTTAAATTAACGTGGATAGAAAGATAAAAATTTTTATTGCAGGTGATTCTACAGCTGCTACAAAATTACCGGATGAAAAACCAGAAACAGGATGGGGAGAAAGAATTGGAGAATTTTTTACTAGTGATATAGAAATTTGTAATTTTGCTATCAATGGAAGAAGTTCTAAAAGCTTTATAAATGAAGGAATATTACAAAAGATATCTGAATTAATTAAGGCGGATGATTTTTTATTTATAGAATTTGGCCATAATGATAAAAAAGAAAATGAGGAATTATATACAGATCCATTTACTACATATAAAGCTTATTTAACTGAATATATTAAAGTTGCTAGAAATGCTGGTGCGAACCCAGTATTACTAACATCTATACATAGAAGAAATTTTGATGAAAATGGCATTATAAAAGACACACATGGAGATTATCTTGTAGCAGTAAGAGATCTTGCGGCTGAATTAAGCGTACCATTAATAGATATGGGTGAAAAAAGTAAGCGTTTATTTGAGCAAATAGGAATAGAGAAAACTAAAGAGATATTCTTATGGGTGAGACCAGGTGAAAATCTCAATCATCCCGATGGGATTCAAGACAATACTCACTTTTTGGAAAAAGGAGCAAAGGAGATAGCGAGATTAGTAGTAGAAGGAATAAAAGAAAATCACATAGAATCATTGATAGGATGTATGAAATAATCAGGTGTATTACGATGCAGCCGTTAATAATTATCATCATAATGTGTGTTACTTCTCTAAAGTTACTAAGTGAGATGATCTCTAAGGTATAGATGATATGTTTTATTTTATGTAATATATTGCAATTCACAATGCACAGTTCAAAATTACGGATAAAATTATTGCAATATTTTTAGAATTACTATGAAGAATTATTTTTACAACATATATATTTATTTTATTATGAAAATTGCTATAATGATTTAAAAATTGGATGATATTCATTGGAAAAAATCAGAAAGTAGGAAAATACGTATAAATTATAATGTGTGAGAGGTGTTAAAATTGAAAATTAACAATAAAGTATTTCTTATAGTAAGCATTATATTTAGCGGACTCACAATTATTTCAATATTTTTTATTCATAGTGATATTGCATTTATATTTCTGGGATTTTCTCTATTATTTGGTGGTTTAGATGAAATTAACTTATTAAAAAGTATGGATTCAGAAGAGACTAATAAAGGAAGTAAGACTGGCGGAATAATTGCGATAGTCGCAGGTTTATTTATAATAATTACTTATATTGTTAGATTGTTATCTTAGATGAGGAGTACTTCCAAGTTACGTAAGATATTTGCGATTAAGAGAGGAATATAATATAGACAAAGAATACTGTAGTAAATATCAGATTGTTTTAAGAAAACTAAGAATGATATTGTTTATAAGATTTGTTATAAGAAATTAAAAATAGTAAAAATAAAAGAACTAATGGGATTATATGATTAAATTCCATTAGTTTTTCTATTTGCAAATACAAAATTATTTCTTGATTGTTATTATTAATTATATTAAAGCTCTAAGCCATTATTGATTCGGTATCATCATTCATAGAAGTTGCTTTTTTGCTGTGTAGGCAATAATATAAGAAAATGCAGAGAACTGCAACTGCTGCCATCATCATATATAAGCCACGATATCCTATTAATGGGACAAAGTAACCTAATATAAATGGTCCAATGCCAACCCCTAAATCTTGAAATATAAAATTGGTAGAAGTAGCTAATCCTATACGATGTTTTGGTGAAACCTTTATTGCAATTGCTTGTACACTAGATGAAGTTGTACCATAACCAAGACCTAGTATAGCGGCAGCTAATAAAAGAGTTAAGCTTCCATGAGTTTGACTAAGGAAAAATAAAGATAAGGCGAACAATGCTATTGCTGGATACATAACAAAATTCTCACCTTTTTTATCAAACATTTGTCCAGTAAAAGGTCTTGAAAGTAAAACAAATACCGCATAAACGATAAAGAAGAGACTTCCAACGCTCATTAAATTAATTTCTTTAGAATAAGAGCTTATAAAAGTAAGGATGCTTGAATAACCAAGAGCAATTACTCCAGCAATAATTGAAATAGGAATAGCTTTTATTTCAAAGAAATTATGCAAAGAAAAATCTTTATTATTATTTGAATGTCCTTTTACAATTTCTAACTTTGGAATTTTTATAAAAAAGACAGCAAAAAAACTAAGTATTAAGAAAATAATACATACAACAAAATTCATATAAAAGTTTGAATGCTCAGTAATAAACATGCCTAAAAAAGGTCCAATTGCAGCAGCAATAGTAAGACTTAATGCATAATACCCAGTACCTTCTCCACGGCGTTCATTTGGAATTATCTTTGCTACAATAGTTCCAGTTGCTGTTGAAGCAATTCCCATTGCAGCACCATTTAAGAAACGATTAATGAATAAGAATACCATACTATTCACTAAAAAATATAAAAATGTAGTAGCTAAAAATAAAATAAATCCGATATAAAGCATTTTCTTCCATCCAACTTGATCAATATATCTTCCAGAGAAAATACGTGAAAGAAGTACTCCTATTACAAATATACCAGAAGCTAATCCAGCCTCACTTGGTGATGCATGAAATCTTTCTGTTGCAAATGTGGTTATAGTAACCATCAATAAATAAAATGTAAAATAAAGAAAAAAGTTTGCCGTCGAAACAATTAAGAAATTTTTTGTCCATAATTTAGGTTTATCCATTTTTTATATCTCCTTTTCATTCGTAATGTTTTTTTGTATTTTAGGAAGTGTCTCAAATGTTATGATTTGATCATCTTCTGAAATACCCTTTACCACGTCATTTTCTAATTGAGTTATTCTTTCACGGCATACATCATAAAGTTTTTCACCGATTTCAGTTAGCTCAATTATTTTTTCACGTCTATCTTTACCAGATATTGTTTTTACTATTAGCCGTTCTTCTAAACGTTGAACTCTTCGTGTTATGCTAGGCTTTTCGATATTATAGTAGTTAGCAATATCTACTAGGGAAGATGGTTGGTTATTTTTTAGATATAGAATAACCTGCCATAATGAATAAGAAAGATCATATTCACCTAGTAATTCATTTAGCTTACTTATAAGAGGTCGATGTAGTGAAAAAAAGCGTTGAAATAGTCCTTGCATATTATACCCTCCCGAAAATATATAGTTACCATGGTTAACTATTACCCAGGGTAATTATACTATTTTTATTTATAATGTCAAGTTGATTATATAGAAATATTGGAAATCTAATCAAAACTTAATTGATAAACATGCCAAAATGCACCATGCAGGCACATAATTTAGTCTTTTATCATGTTAATACATATTTAAAGAATAAGTTTAAATTTTTGATAATTAATTAAATTTATATTGAAAAAGTTGTATTTGGTGAAGAGTGGCGGGATTTGGATACGATGAAGGAAGAATAAAAGTGGTGAAGGAATGAAAAAATATATTTTATTAAATAAGCAATAAAAAAGTGAAGAAGTGAGTGTTACTGAGAGTTTTGTACATATAATTTTAATTTGGATTTAAGTAGAATTCTTTTGTATGTCTGCAATATTACCTTGACAGACAAAGTAATGTGTTATATATTGTATTCAAGGAGGTGAGTATATTGCTTAATTCTAAAATATCCTCTGATCTAGTGAGGGGGCATATAGATACAATTATCCTAAAACTTTTGCTTGGAGGCGATAAGTATGGTTATGAAATATCTAGAACTGTGCATTCGGCTTCTAATGGTGAATATGAACTTAAAGAAGCAACCATGTATTCTAGTCTTAAAAGATTAGAATCAGAAGCATGTGTAATGTCTTATTGGGGTGAAGAAACTCAAGGTGGACGAAGAAAATATTATAAAATTACTGATAAAGGTAAAGAATTATATATTGAAAATAAGAAGAATTGGGAAAATGCAAAGAAAATATTAGATAATTTAATTTAAGAGGTGAAATTAAGATGAGTGAAAAATTAAGAAAGCACTTGGATTATATATTTACTCCATATAATGATTTAATGGCAGTTAAAGAAATAAAAGAAGAGTTATTTATTGATCTGCAAGAGAAATTAAATGATTTAAAAAATAATGGATATGATGAAGATGAAGCATATAATAAAACCATTGAATCTATTGGAGAGGTATCAGAAATTGTAGAAAGTATTACTTCAAAAACTAGAGAGTTACAACAACTTGTTGGTATTGATTTTTCCAAGAGTCCTTTGGAAGATTCAGATTTTAAAGGCGTAGAGATAGTTAATGGAAAGTTTAACTATAGTGCTCTTAAGAATGCCAATTTTAGTAATTCTAACTTAAGAGATAGTTCATTTAAATGTAGTGATTTAAGCAATGCTAATTTTGATGGTGCTAATTTAAGTGGTGCAAAAATAAATAAAGCAAGTCTAAAGGGAGCAAGCTTTAAAGATACAATTTTAGATAATACAGATTTTAGTTACTCAGATCTATCAGGATTATGTTTTGATGGTCAGAAGCTAAATGGTACAATATTTGATTACTCAGGACTTAGAGGAACAAGTTTTAAGAATGCAATATTAAGAAATGTTTCCTTTAAGACAGAAGTTAAGAAAGCTATTTTTGATGGTGCAACTATGGATAAACTTACTTATGCAATCTTAAAAGGCTTCAAAGCTAAGTTAGACAATGTAACTATAATATAGTGGAAGCGATAGCTAAGGCTACAATAAGTATTGTTATATAATGTAATGAAAAATAAACAGAAAAATCCCATTATTCAAGATGATGATGGGATTTTTTTATTTTATAAGTCATAGGGTTTCGTTAATTAAAGTTAGATGAAATATAAAATTACTTGAAGATAAAGCTATGTTTTTTGAATAATAGAATGATGTGTGCAACTAATTATCGAAATATTAAGGTATTTTTAATTTTATACTCATAAATAGTTAATATTATACGGATATACTAGAAATAGTAAGTGGTATATGATGTGATAATAAACTTGCAGTTAATATTTCAGTAGAATAAGTGCTTAATTAAATTTAGAATAAAAAAATTTAGCTGTAGCATTATTATTGGAATATTAATAATAATTTTTGTAAAAGTATTAAGGGAGATGGGAAATACATATGGAAAATAAAAAAACAAAGCAAGAGGCACTAACAATTCGCTTACTTTTAGTATATTTAGTAGTGTTAACATGGATTATATTATTTAAGATGCAATTCTCACTTAAGGAATTAGGATACTTTCGAAGTATTAACATAATTCCATTTCATGAATCTGTAATAGTAAATGGTAGGATTGAATTTTCGGAAATATATGATAACATACTTATATTTGTGCCGTTTGGAATCTACATTGATATGATAAAGCGTAAATGGTATTTCGTGAAAAAAGCAGCTTTGATAGCAGGAGTAAGTCTGATATACGAGGTGTTACAATTCACATTCGCAATAGGTGCATCAGATATAACTGATATTATAGGAAATACCTTTGGAGGAATCGTTGGAATTACGATTTATGGTGTTTTCCTCAAATTATTGAAAACAGAGTTTAAAGCAAATAAAATCATAAATATTATTGCGTTGATTGGAACAATTTTAGCTATTTTATTATTAGCATTTTTAGTTTTGGTTAATAATTAGAAATTTAAATTTTATAGAAATAAAGGGTTAGGGGTTGAGTACAAATATAATTGTTCTGTCATTTCTAAATAGCAAAATATCATTAAATTTGCAAAATATAGCTAGTGCAAGTGTAAATATTTTCAAGGAATCACAGAACACTTTAATTACAAAAATGTGTTATAATTTACATATATTATGTGGAAAGATGTGAAGATATTATGAAAAGAAAAATTATTGCATTTTGTAGTGTTTTAGTTTGTTGCATTATAGCTTTTTTAATTTTTTATCACAATACACAATATAATAAATATGCACTAAAGGGTGCCGCGTACATTACAGAAAAGAATAAGCACTTAGTTGGGACGGAAGTTGTAGAGGGAAAAGGGCAGGTAGAAGAATATGATGAACATAACATGTTGAGATATAGTAAAACTATAAAAAATATACCTGATGAAATGAATCTAGTGGATTCAGCTTTGATTAGTGACTTTGTAACAAAAGAAAAAAACAATGAATATATAACTCCAGAGATAATAGAGACAAATGGCAGTATAGGTGTATTTACGAAGGATGATGGTAGCGGTTGTAAACTAAATAAAGGAGATTCATTAGTATTTAATTTTGATAAATATCAATCAAAAGCAACGAAGAATCAAACAGCAGTAATCGGCCATGTAGTAAATGGGAAAATGGTAAAAGGAGAAAAGTTTAAAGATTTATCAGGAAGTTATGAAATAACAGCAGATGAGCCTGGAGAATATTATATCTACACAATCGATGCTAGTTCAGAATATCTTGCATTCAAAGAAGGAAGCATTAGTGTTCACGAGTGTTAATTTACCTGGAGTTTGAAATGTAAAGGCAAGAAGTGTATCGTAATCTTAAGGTAATTAAAAGATAAATAGTAACTTTGTTGGAGGAGACAATGTTTTCGTATGATAATATTCAAAGATTTAATGAAACTGAAATCAAGATATATAAGTTTATTATTGATAATGAAGAAAAAATACATTATATGACTATTCGAGAATTAGCTAGTGCAATTCAGGTATCAACATCGACGATTATTAGATTCTGCAATAAGTTAGATTGTGATGGGTATAAGAAATTCAAAGAAAGACTTGAAAAATATGTACATAGAATGCAGGAAATACCACCACAAAGTGATTTGACTGAGATGTTAAATTACTTTAAGAAAACTAACATTAATTCCTTTGAGCAGAAAATAGAGCAAGGTGGAGAGGTGATTAGAAAATCAGAAACAGTGTTATTTTTAGGTTCAGGTTCATCTGGTGCACTTGCAAAATATGGGGCAAGATATTTCTCTAACTTGGGGAAATTTTCAATGGGATTGGAAGATACATTTTATCCAATTACGAAGGATATGAAGACTACAGTGGTAATTGCACTTTCAGTTTCCGGGGAAACAAAGGGCGTTATAGACTTAATAAATCAATTCAAAGTTAGTAAATGTATTATTTTGAGTATAACGAATCAGTCCAATTCGACTATTGCTAAGATGTCAGACTGGAATATTTCATACAATATGGACATGCATCAAGCTAATGGCGGATATAATGCTACTACACAAGTGCCAGTGTTATTTCTTATAGAAGCATTGGCAAGAAGAATATGAATTTTGAAACATCTTGTTACTAGATATGTAACAAGATGTTTCTTATACTATTGATAAAAGCAATTACGAAAAAAGGAGCATTATAATATGAAAACAGAATTAGAAAAATGTATGGCCGGAGAGAATTATAACTGTCATGATGAAATTTTTTTAGGGTTTAAAAAGACAGCAAGAAGATTACTTTCAAAATATAATAGTCTTAGCTATGAGGATAAGGAAGAAAAGAGGGAAGTTTTAGGGAACCTTTTTGGTAGAATAAGGAGTAATGTATCGGTCGGATCTCCATTTATATGTGATTATGGCCGCAATATCTATATTGGTAATAATGTATCTGTTAATATGAATTGTACTTTTGTAGATTGCAATAAAATTATTATAGGCAATAATGTACTAATTGCATCTAATGTGCAAATTTATACAGCAACTCATCCGATAGAGCTAGAGGACCGATTAGTAGAAAATTGGGATTCAGAAACTGGGGAATATTTTTGCAATACTTACGCACTTCCTATTACTATAGGCGATGGATGTTGGATTGGAGGCGGAGTTATTATTTTACCTGGAGTTAATATTGGAAATGGAAGTGTTATAGGGGCAGGTAGTGTAGTAACAAAGGATATTCCTGAAAATAGTGTAGCGGTTGGAAATCCATGTAGAGTGATTAGGAAAATTAATGGAGTACAATAATATTATAAAGCTGTTAAAAAGATATTGTATTAATAAGGATGAATTTTGCTATGTAGGTGATGCACTCTCTGATGTAGTTGCCTGTAGAGAAGTAAGTGTAACGTGTCTATCAGCAGCGTGGTCAAATGGTGTTGGCTTAGAAGAGCTGAAAAAGATTAATCCAAATCATATATTTAATGATGTTTGTAGTTTGAAGATATTTTTAGAAGGAACAATTTAAATTATTTTAAAGATGTATACTGGAGGAGTATGAAAAATGATTACAGAAGGAGATATTAATATAAGAACTATTGAGGAACGTGATTTAAAAGTAATTTATGAATTTAATTCACAAAAGGCACGTGGAAATTATCAAGAATTTCAATTTGAATCATTTCGAAAACTACAACTTGAATATGAGAAAGATGGTTTTTGCTCCTCTGAGTTTCAAATACTGAATGTAGAAAAAGAAGAGCAAACAATTGGATTGCTTTACTTAAGTTTTTATAGACAAGGAATTGTGAGAATTGGCTTAGTTTTAAGTTCTGATAATTGTAACAAAGGAAATGGAACAGTTATACTTAATTTAATAGTAAAGTATATATTTGAGAATTACCCAATAGTAAGGATAGAAGCTGATACTGATGTGGAAAATATCATTGCTCAAAAGGTATTGCAAAAAGCAGGATTTCTAAGAGAAGGTACATTGAGAAAATATCGTTATCATCATGGTACATATCATGATTCATATATTTATAGCATTATAAAGTAGTTATTTAGAAAAGATATCATTCTAAAATAAAGAGTAGTGTTCTATTGAATATGTTATAATTATGTGTAAAATGTACTAAAATTCCATGAAGAGAGGGATTCATATAGATGATTAAAGAAATTGAAGTGCGTAGAAGCATAAGAAAATATAGTAATAAACCAGTAGAAGATGAAAAAATAAATGAATTGCTTGAAAGTGCAAGGCTTGCTCCATCAGGTAATAACACGCAACCTTGGCACTACATAGTAGTGAAATCTGAAGAAATGAGACAAAAAATAGTAGAGGCTTCTCATAATCAAAAATGGATGTTTACAGCTCCAGTATTTATTGTATGTGTTGCAGATATACGTTGCAGAATTAAAGAAGGGGATGTGTATTTAGATGATAACAGTCCTCAGGATGAATTAAAAAGAATAATTAGAGATACTTCAATTTCAACAGGGTATATGCTATTGGAAGCTAATAGCTTGGGACTAGGCGTTTGCTGGGTTGCAGAATTCACACAGGAAGAAATTAGACCAGTATTAAATATACCATCAGACAAATATGTAGTTGGAGTCTTAACTATTGGATATCCAGATGAAACTCCTAAAGCTCGTCCAAGAAAGAAGCTTGAAGATATGGTTCATTACGAAAGTTGGGAGTAATAAATATATTAACATTTAATATATTGAAATCTAGCTCTAATTAGGAAATTGTTTTTCTGGAGTTTTAAATTTAAATCTATTAAAGAAATATATAATGACTTATAAGTAATAAAAAGTAAATATTCGATTAAAGTATCACACTATTAAAATTTCAGGTTGGTAGTGTGATTATTTTTATATAATGAAATAATTTTAATAAGGAGTAATTCATAATTAAGTTTTTTATACAGTTTATGAGCAATGCAAATACAAGTTGCGGATTTGCAATTACAGGTTGGTGTTATTTTTGTGTAAAAATCATTATAATTTGTACATAATAACAAAGAAAAGAGGTATGAAGTCATGAGTTTTTCAGATAATTTAAAATTAATTAGGCAAGAAAGAAATATTTCACAAGAGAAGCTAGCAGAAATAGTTGGAGTAAGCCGCCAAGCAGCTTCTAAATGGGAGCAGGGAAGAGGCTGTTCAAATGTAACAGCCTCTATTTGCTGTATATAACTAGTGTATTCTAATATTCTTTACCATAAATATTGTGAAGAATATATATTCTAAGCCATATTTATTCTGAAGAATATTAGAATATATATTCTTCAGAATATGCTGGAATAATGCGGGTTTAGGGGATATTGGCTAAAAAACTTTGTTTTTTTTATAGATGAGAGTATTAAACATATCCACCATTAATTCGAAGAGTTTGACCTGTTATCCATTGAGCCTTATCACTAACCAAAAATTCAATGGTATTTGCTATATCATCTGGTTCACCAATACGTCCAAAAGAATTCATTTGTCTAATTGCTTCTATCTGCTCATCTGTCTTTCCAACGTTGAAAAGTTCGGTATTTATTGGACCAGGAGCTACAGCATTAATTGTAATTTTTTTAGGACCAAATTCCTTTGCTAATTGGCGTGTGATTTGTTCAACTGCTCCTTTTGTGGCTGCATAAACGCTATAAGTAGGAAACATACTTCCAACCACTGAGGTTGAAAAATTAATGATTCTTCCGTTATTCTCCATATGTTTCATAGCTTGCTGGCATGCAAAATAAGTACCCTTTACATTTATATTAAAAAGCTTATCAAATTCTTCTTCTGTTACGTCAGAAAGTAATTTATAAAGTATTACGCCTGCATTATTTATTAATATATCTACCCTTCCAAATTTAGTTATTGTTTCTGAAAATAATTTTTCAACGTCTTTTATATTACTAACATCAGCTTTAATTGCAACGGCTTGCTCACCTGATTTAGTTATTTCTTCTACAACTTCTTCTGCTTTTACTGCATTATTAGAATAATTGACAACTACTTTAGCTCCAAGTGCAGATAATTGTCTAGCTATAGCACTTCCTATTCCTCTAGATGCACCTGTTATTATTGCAACTTTACCTTCTAAGTTTCTCATTGATATAAACCTCCATTAAAATAATTTACTTATAATTAAAGAGATATGAGAGTATTTACATTGAGTAAATATTTTTGTCTTGCATATTCTTTATTTATTGATTTGATTATAGGATAATTTAGATATGAATAGGTAGCCTATTTATTCCTAATCATTGCACAATCCTGCAAAAGAAATTATAATTTTTTTATGAGGAGATATTATTATGGAAAAAAGGATTTACAATATAAAAAATTATAAATTATGTAGTCAGCAAAGGCGTCTGGCTTCTCTAGTTGAGAAATTTACTTATAGAGATGGATTTCAATCAACTGATATACCATCATTGGATTTAATACGTGCCTCTAATATTTCAGAACCACTGCATTCGATTTACATCCCATCCATATGCGTAATTGTACAAGGTGCGAAAACTGTAATTCTAGGAAAAGAAAGTTATAGATATGATGCAAGCTCTTATTTAGTTGCATCTGTTAATTTGCCTATTATAGGTAAAATAATTGAAGCCACTCCTGACCAGCCATATTTATGTGTCAGGCTTAGTTTTAATTCAGATCAAATTCTTGATATTATTAAAGAATCAAAACAAGATTTTGAAGAAAAGCCTGGATTGGAAAGAGGATTAACTGTAACAAAAGGTAATTCATTACTTCTTGATGCATTGCTAAGACTTGTAAGCCTCTTAGAAACTACAGAGGAAATTCCAGTTCTTGCTCCTTTATTCATTAGAGAAATACTTTATAGAGTTTTACAAGATAAACACGGATACATATTGAAGCAATTTGCTATGATAGGTAGCCATGCACGGGCTATCTCAAAAGCTATTAACTTGATTAATAATAATTTTGAGAAACCGCTGCGGATTGATGAATTAGCAAAGGAAATTAATATGAGTTCTTCATCGTTGCATCATTGCTTTAAGAAGGTTACTGCAATGAGTCCGCTACAATATCAAAAGCAGATTAGATTACAAGAAGCAAGGAGACTTCTGCTTTCAGAAGTATTAGAAGCAGCAGAGGCAGGTTATAAGGTTGGTTATGAAAGCCCGTCTCAATTTAGTCGTGAGTATGCGCGAATGTTTGGATTACCACCTATAAGTGATATAAAACGGCTTAAGGACTCTATTTATATCAATTTTTGAGAGTTGTAAATTATATAGTAAGAGAAGCCATATAATAAAAAGCTCGATTCTTTACTTATGATACCGTTCACCGTACCATAAGTAAATACGGTTTATAGCCTTAGGCATTGATATAAATTGCCTAAGGCTATTTTTATAAACAAAATACCGTATCATAAGTAATAATTAAATTCAACTTATAATTATAAAGAGAAAAAACGCTCAAGGGGTTACCTCAAAAAAAAGTTGCTGATTATCTGAGTATATAAACATTAGCATTTAATAAATGGGAAAAGGGTAGTTGTTATTCATATATAACTATATTAACAGCACTAGCAAGACTTTTAAGCGTAAATTTAAATATATTACGGTATTTAAGTGTGATTTTAGAAAAATGCAAACAAATATTAAAAATGTTTAATTATATATAGACAAAAGTGAAAATGTTATATAAAATATAATTAGAAAACTTTGGAATTGGAGTGAGAGTAATGAAGGGAAATGAAATTTTATGGGAGTCATCTATAGATGAGATTAAAAAAGGTTACATTGAAAGAGCAGAAGAGTTTACTTGTATATTTTGCAATAGCAGCTTTGAAAAGGGGAGAATATTTAAGAGAGAAGAGGATTTTTATGATGCAAAAAAAATAACTGAAATTCATATTAAAGAAGTGCATAATTCTTCCTTAGGTTATTTATTAAATATGAATTCAGACTTTACAGGAATATCTGAGATTCATAGAGAACTAATAAAATTAATGGCTCAAGGGTTTTCAGACAAGGAGATAGCAACAAAGCTTGGCATAGCACAATCGACTATTAGAAACCATAGATTTAAGCTAAGGGAAAAGGAAAAGCAAGCTAGACTATTTTTAGCTGTAATGGAGCTTTTAAGTGATACAGCATCAAAGGAGATAAATGTTTTAGATAAGGAAGTTATAACAGATCCTCACAAAACTGCGACAACCTTAGATGATAGATATAACATTACTGATAAGGAAAGAGAAGTAACTATTAAGGCATATATGGATGAAACAAATGCTTTAAAATCCTACCCAGCTAAGGAAAAGAAGAAGATTATAGTTTTAGGGGAAATAGTCAAAAACTTCTCTACGGGTAGGATTTATACTGAGAAAGAAATAAATAGAGTATTAAAAAGGATTTTTGAGGACTATGCAACCATAAGAAGAGCTTTAATTGAGTATGGATTTATAGATAGAAGCAATGATTGCACTAAGTACTGGGTTAAGGAATAGGAGTGGGCTGAGGTGATAAAAGAGTTTAGAAATTTAAATGGGGATGAAATAAGAGAGGTAAAATTATATTTAAATAGCTTAGAAAAAAATGATAAATCTATACCACAAATAAAAGAGGAATTTAACACAAAGGTTTATAATTTTGGTGAGGGAATATTATTTTTTTTTAAGGATAATAAGGTAGTAGGTTCAGTAAAAGTTATTCTAGAAGCTATAAGGCATTTAAGAGTAGTATATATTCATTTCTTAACTGTAGCTAATAATGCAGAGAATGAGGTTCATATTGTAAGTGAGCTTCTTACATCTGCCATTAATATTGGTAAATGTAAGGGGGGCAGCAAAATTTTATTAGGAGTAGGGAATGAGAAAATTTTAAAGCTACTTAATGAGTTGGGATATATTTCAAGTTATAATTCCTATAAAATGAAACTTGAAAATAGGAAAACAACTAGTGAACCCTTAGAGTTAATTAATCTATCAGCGAAAAATAAGGAAGAGTATCTTAATGTTTTTAATAAATCATTTAGTGATATGCCCCATGGTTGCTATTACGAAATGGAGGATATAGAGAAATATTTAAATGATAATAGTGAAAATAGATATTATTTAGTTAGAGATAAAAACAAATTAATAGGATTTATGAATATAGAGATAGAGAATAAGGTTGGGAGCTTTGATATTGGCTTGTGTAATGAGTTTAGAGGTGTAGGTTATGGCAAGAGATTATTAGAAACTGCTATATACACCTTAAATGCAGTTAATGTAGATAAGGTTACATTAAATGTTATTGAAAAAAACTCAATTGCTTTAAATATGTATTTGAAAAGAGGATTTGTAATAGATAATATCTTAAGTCACTGGATAGAAATTGCATAAGAATAAAATGGAAAAACTTCACTTGAAGTAGTTACGGAGAATCATATCGCAAATAAATGATGATAAGTAAGTTTAAACAAAAATAACTGTTTTTTATTAAAAATGGTAGCTATCCAAATTGCAAATGGGGGCTACTATTTTTTTGAGCTTAAAATCTGGATAATATATTGTCTTATGATGATAGAATTAAAGGTATAATATTAGCATTTTTATAGATTGGATAGAAATAATATAAATTTTTAAATATCTCTTGGAGTTATAAGGAATGTATGCAATTTGCATAGAGATATTGGGAGTTATCATTTAATAGATTTATTTTTATTATGAAAGTACTTATATATAAGGCACAAAAAAATAAAAAAATTTACTCATTGATAGAATTAGGATTAGCCTATCCGTAATAGTAAGTGTAAGGCATTGTCAGAAAGGGGGATTTTGCTATGGATAAAGAAATCTATTCATTAATAAAAAAAAGAAGTGAAAAAGGCATGGAGTTACTTATTAATGAATATGCACCATTAATAAAAGCTATAGTAAAGAAACATTTATACAATTTTCCACAGTATCATGAGGAATGCATTAATGATGTATATCTTAAAATATGGAATAATATCACAAGCTTTGATAAAGAAAAGAATATTTTAAAAAATTGGATAGCCGCAATAGCAAAGTACAGAGCTATAGATTATAAGAGAAAATATTTAAAAACTCTTGAGCATATGGATATATCTGAACTAGATATAGAAAGTGACTTCACAATAGAAAAAGAGGCTTTAAAGAACGAATTAGAATATGAAACAGAGGAAATCTTAAAATACCTTAGTTTATTTGATAAGCAGCTTTTTATTAAGCTTTTTGTGAAAGAAGAATCTATAAAGGATGTTAGTGAAGAGTTTAATATTAAACCCTCTGTGTTATATAACAGAATTTCTAGAGGAAAGAGTAAGCTTAGAAGTATATTTTCTAAACCATAAGGAGGGATAAGCCATGAAAGATGAATATAGTTTATTAAATAATGTAGAAATAGATTTTTCACAGTATGTAGTAGAAGAGGTTAATGAATTAGAAAAGAATAAAATGATGAAAAAATTTATAAAATCTAAAAATAAAAAGGTGATTTGGAATAAAAAGAAGGCTTTAGCAGCTATAGCAGCCTTGCTTTTGATTGTAAATTTAGGCATTCATGGTGATAAAGTTTTAGCAGCAGTAGCAAACTTTAGATATAGTATTAATACATGGTTAGGTATTAATACTACTGGAGAAAAGTATTCAACTGAAATAGGGAAAACTTTGGAGGGGAAAGATATTAATCTTACTTTAAATGAGTTTTTTACTGATAATTCAAGGATCATTATTAATTTTAATATTAATGAGAAAAAAGATGATCTTGTTGATAATAAAGACAAGTTAGTACCTGATATCTATATCAACGGCAAAAAGATTGAGAGAAGTTCGAATTATGTTGGATATAGTATTGCAGGATATAAGGATTTTGCTGGATACGATAAGGTAGAAAATAATGAACTTGAGAAAGAAAATAATGTAATTCTTGAGGTAGAAATGAAGGAATTGCCATTAAGTGATAAGGAGGATGTAAAGTTAGTATTTTCTTCTTTGGCTGAAGAATATGGTGTTAGTTCTTCGGATTTTACCTATACCTTTGTTTATGATGCCACTAGTTATAAGAACGATACTAAAGTTGTTAAGGTAGGTAAAAATATTACAATTGGTGATAATGAGCTTTCATTAGACAGCGTTACTATTACACCGGACAGAATGCTTATTTCTGGTACTTCAAAAGGTTTTAGTGCATGGGAAGATAATAAAGATGCAAATTACTATTATGATATTGTTGATGCAAATGGTGATTCAGTGCCTTTAAAAGAAGAAATAGGAAAAGGTGCATATTTTTATACACATCATGGAAATGAGTTGCCAGTAAAGGATGCCAATGTAAATACAATAAAGATTATTCCGTATACTTTTAACAAAATAAATACAAATACCACATCTGTTTCAGAAGTTGGTAGAACAAAATATATAATTGAAGATAAGATTGTTACAGTTGATTTAAAATAAAGTATAAATAAGAAAGGTGATTAAAATATAATTCTAAATAGGATATCTGAAAACCAGATATTCTATTTTTATAAGTGAAAGCAAGGTGTTATAAGTGATGTTGTCTTTACAAAATATGTTATAATTTAGAGAAGTGAGAGGTATTTTAAATATAAGATAAATATGAAAATAGCGCTTGATGAAATTTATATTTTCTATTTAATGTTGTTATTGAAAATCAGCATTTCAGTAATATTTCTTTATAATGAAAGTAAACTTTTATCAAAACGAAATTTTTAGTTTACGTAAAAAGTATTTGGGAGAGGGCCTTAAAGTGATAATTAAAAAATCTTTGATAAATAAAAGCATTGAATACATTTTGCAGCATATAGATGAGGAGATTTCTATTGAAGATGTTGCCAATTACTGTAACTTTTCAAAATATCATTTTACTAGAATGTTTAAAGCAGAAACAGGAATAAGTTTATATTCCTTTATTAAACGTGTAAAAATGGATCAGAGTGCAGTAAGTCTTAAGGTTGAAAAAGACAAAACTATTACTGATATTGGAATTAATTATGGATACAGTTCTTCCAATTATAGTTCAGCCTTTAGTAAGCAATATAGTATTTGTCCAGTAGAATTTAGAAAATCTATGAATTCAACAGGTGTTGTTAATCCATTTTGTCCTAGTGAATATAATTACTTTAAATCTTTTGAGCATTATGATGGGCACATTATTATAGAAAATTTGAATGATTTTAAAGTGATTTATGAAAGATATATTGGAGATTATAGTGAGATAGGTGTTAATTGGTATAGTTTTATGGAACGGTATAAAGATTATATTAAACCAGATACGCTTTTGATTGAAAAATCTTATAATGATCCATCTATTACTCAATTAGACAAATGTATATATGATTTATGTATCACTGTCGATGAACATGTACAGTCAGAAACTCTTACAACAATAAAAGGTGGTAAATTTGCAGTTTATAGATTTAGTGGATATATATATGATATTTTTATAACATTCCTGGGAATCTTTAATGTTTGGCTTCCACGTAGTGGGTATAGAAGAGACGAAAGATATGCATTAGGGATTTACCATAGTATTGATAGAAAAAATAGTCATGTTAATATGGACTTATGTGTTGCTATTAAATAGAGCAAGAATTCAGAAGTAAAAAAATAAGGTTTCCCTTATTATAAAAATAGTGATAAGACATATTCAAAAAATAATCATGAAATTTTAGAATTGTTATTTTCTTTCATGTGATTAAAGTTATCGCTAGATAAAGTCAAGAAAAGGGGAATTTTATGTTTGATATAAGGAAAATCCAAGAGAATGTTATTTATGAAGCCGTTAAGGGCCAAAGCAATGAGGAGATTGCAAGAGAGGTTGTATATGGAAAAGAGGGAAGTGGTAAATTAGAAAGCAATGCCATATGGGTAAATGCTACAATGAAGAGATTAGAAAGCAAATTTGATAGGGTGATTATTAAGAAGATTAGAATGAAGTGCCAGTGTGGATATGGAATGGATAAGAAGTTAGAACTTGTGAAAGAGCTAATGGAACTATCATCAAGTTTAGAAGAATTCGGAAATTTACAGAAAGCAAAAGATATAGGGCTATTTTATGAGAATGGAGAACTTTATTTACAGTTTAATTTTTGTCTATGCCCAATGCTTGCGGATGTAGATAGGTTAGAGTCTGATACATGGTGCCAATGTACTACTGGGTATAGTAAAGTATTATTCGAAGAAGCCTTTAAGTGTGAAGTTGATGTTGAGCTACTGAAAAGTATAAAAATGGGTAATGAAAGATGCCTCATGAAGATAATTCCAAAAGGGACAGTATGGTAGAGAGTTTAATATAAAATAAAGTTTAAGATAATGAGAGAGGAGAAATATTATAAATAAAAACATTTGACTTTATACAATATTGGGTATACCATAAATTATGGCCAATATTGGATAAAGAGGTGAGAAACATAATTAAGGTATTAATTTTATACTATTTAAGCATAAAATCTACTCATGGATATGAAATTCAAAAATTCATCCAGACAAACCATATGGATAAGTGGACAAAGATTCAATCGGGATCAATATATTATGCATTAAATAAGCTAGAAAAAGATAAGTTAATTGTTTTAAAAGAAGAAATTGGTTCTGGATCAAAAGCTAGAAAAATTTATAAAATAACTGATAAGGGCAGAGATGAATTAAAAGAACTTGTAAAAAATGAAATAACTAATGAATTGTACCCAAGCGGTTCGGATAAATTTATTATTTATCCATTGTTAAATACACTAGATAAACAAAGTATGATTTCTCTTATACATACCCATATCAGTGGGTTAAGAGATAAGATAACATATTTAAAAAAGTGGCAGAAGATAAAAGTCAATAAGCAAAGTCTTGCGGTTGAAAAAATTTCATTCGAGATAATGATTTCAAATCTTGAATACCAAATAAAATGGCATGAAGCACTTATTGATGAGATTGATGAATGCATTGCTACAAGTAATGAAATCTCAAGCCTTATTTCAAATTTTGATTTTTCTAATGCTGAAGAAATGGAGGCTTCAACAAATGATTCGATAGAAAGTCTAAAACAAGAAATCTTAAAAAATCCGGAAAATGCGTCAGAAAAATTAGAAGAGTTAATTAAAAAATTAAGTAAATAATAATACATCCTATCTTTTTTTGATAGGATATATTATTAAACTTTATATCCAATATTGGATAGCATGTGGAGGAATAAAATGAGAATAGTTATATTAATGGGAAGTCCAAGAAAACAGGACAGTTTAAATGTATGTAAGGAAATTGAATTGAGGTTAGGAACTAAGAACATGACTTATGATTATATTTTCTTAAAGGATTATAAAATCCAAGATTGTAGAGGTTGTGGGTTATGTTTTAAGAAGAGTGAAAAACTTTGTCCTTGCAGGGATGATTTAGATATAATAAGAAAAAAGCTCTTAGAGGCTGACGGAATTATTATTGCTACACCTGTTTATGCATATCAGGTTCCAGCACCATTAAAAAGAATTATTGATAGAATGGCATTTTTATTCCATCGTCAAGAATTAGTGGGAAAGCCTACATTGATTATGGTTACCAGTGATGGAGGTGGCCATAAGCAGGTTGGCAAATATATGAAGATGACTATTAGTGGTTGGGCATGTAATTTAATTGGAACAATAAGTATTATTTCGCCTATGTATTTTGAAAATAGAAAAGATAATTTTGCTTTAGTTTACAATGAAGGTTATCATAAAAAGACATATTTAAAAATTGAGAAACTTACGAATAAATTTAAAGAAGCTATTAAAAGTCAAGTTAGAAAAGCTCCATCTTATTATGATATATTTATGTTTAATTGTTTACGAACTAAGACTTTTACTTCGAAGGCTGATCATGATTATTGGAATGACAAGAAGTGGTTAAATTCATATTATTTTTACGATGTAAAGATAAATCCTTTAAAAAAATTATTTGGAGTTATACTACGATTAATTATTGATTTTGTAGGGAAAAAGTTGAAAAGTAAAATGTCATGTAACTAACAATGATTATTCAAGTATGTTATAGTTACCATATGAAGGTAACACTAAACAAAATACACAGAATGCTAGTGGAGGAAAAAGTAATGAATGCAAGTGAAATAAATATTTTAACGGAAAGATTAGAATTAAGGTGTATTACGCCTTTAGATGCTGAATCAATTTTTGAATATCGTTCAAGTGAAGAAGTAGGTAAATTTCAAACTTGGAGGCCTAAGTTGCTTAAAGAAGTAGAGGAATTTATTTCTGAAAAGGTATCAAGAATTTCCAATATACCAGATACGTGGCACCAGCTTGGAATTATAATTAAAGAAACTAATGAGTTCATAGGAGATGTTGGTATTCATTTTTGTGATGAAGATAATGTGCAAGTTGAAATTGGATATACATTATCTGAAAAATATCAAGGAAGAGGTTATGCTACTGAAGCAGTAACAGGTGTGATAAATTACTTGTTTAATGTTTTAAATAAACATAGAATAACGGCATCGGTTGATCCTCAAAATAAAAAGTCTATTACTTTGCTTGAGAGAATTGGAATGAGAAAAGAGGCACATTTTAAAAAAAGTTTTTGGTTTAATAATGAGTGGGCTGATGATGTAATATATGCGGTTTTAAAAGAAGAATGGAATATTCAGTGACATGGCATTTGGTGCAAATAAATGATAAAAAAATATATATATGACAGAACTCTTGGAAGAGAGCTTTTAACTATTTAAAGTTCTTACTAAGTAGTCTATTTAATTCAGCACAAAAGCCAGTTTTCCATATAAAAATTATACTTAATGTATAACATATTTAAATGTATAAAGATGGATAGATATTTTGTGATCTATCCATTATTTATTTTGGTATCATACCTCTAAATATATATTAATCCAGTTGATTTAGATACTTACGAAAGAGTTTTTCATTTTCCTGTAAAATACCAAAAAAATCATCATCTATTTTTTCAACAACAGGAAGAGCAAGTTTTACTATTTCTTGTCCTTTTGGTAATAGTATAATTGCATTTGCTCTACTATCTTTCGGATTTACAGTTTTTCTTATAAAATCCTTCTTTTCTAATCCCTTAACGATTTGTGATACTGACATGACATCCATATCTGCCATCTTAGAAATACTTACTTGAGTAATATTATCATCAGATTGGCTGAGAAAGTTTAAGGCAGTAAGCACTACAAATTGAGGATGAGTGATCCCTAATTTACGTAATTCTTGATTTATAATAGAATGCCATTTATTATATACACGAATAAAAAGAAGTCCAGTTGATGATTCTGCATCATCTTTAAAGCGATTTGATGGAAACTCCAATTTATCTTTCAGCCTCCTTTTTGATTATCATAGTAGATTTAGGGACATCAGAAAATACGTTACAAAGAAAATTTAAATCATCTTCTGTTGGGTTTTCTTTATCTAATCTCACAGTATGTTGAATGAAAGTTTTACCATCTTTTTGCAATATGTCATGTCCAAAATATATGCCTCCAACACCAGGGACATCAGTCTTATCCCAATAAGAACAATTAGGAACGATATTAGTAAGAGTAAAAGACATCTCTGGCATTCCCTCTAGTTTCATTGTTCCAGTAGTTCCTGTCTTTAATTTTCCATTAAATTTAATATCTTCTAAATCCTCTTCCCAAATATGTCTTTTTTCAAGATCAGCATAATAAGACCAAATAATCTCCTTAGGTGCATTCACTTCTAATTTAAATGTTAACTCCATTTTAACCTCTCCTTTAATATATATATTTATTATAAGTATATTTATTATATATATACTTATAATATTAATTACTTATTTTGTCAAGTTATATGAAAGAATTAATTTTATATTCTAATTAAGAAGTTCAGAAATACATTTATGGCAATGTTGCCTAAAAAAAGTGCGGCGGATCAATTTAAGATTAAATTATGAATTGGTATTGAGCAAAATAGTGTAATAAATTCCTTATAATTTTAGTTCATATTTAAAGTATTTATTTAGGAGGGGAATAGAAGTATATTAGAATTTTTGCTATTTTGAATTTTAATGATTTTATATTTTATATTAGATTTTTCGGCATAATCCTTAAATAATAATAGACTAATAAAGTACTTTAACAAATTAAATATATTACTTTAAGAACTAAAAATATAAAAATATACAATAATATATAAAAGATAACATGGTAACTGTTGACATATATGAAATTAAATTGTAAAATTGTCTCAGTTAGCTAACATATAATTCCACTCAAGTGGTAAAAATAAGAAAAAGGGGATGATGTATGTAGAAAAATAGAAATAAGTAGGAAGAATTTAAATTTGAAGGGAGAGAAAAAAGAATAATGGAGAACTCAAAGTTTGATCCCAAAGAGGTTGACAAAGAAGAGAAAGATGCTTTAGAAAAATACTTTGGACAAGGCGTCTATCTTTATATTGATGGACAAAAGTACATTGATTGTGCATCAGGCACTTTTAATTTAGCTCTCGGCTATTCAGCAGAAGAAGTTGTTGAAGCTGTAAGAAGGCAGTTGATGAGATGCAGCCATCTTTCATCAGCCTTTACCAAAGAAAAATCAAGAGAGATTTTCGAATCATTAAGAGAATTTTTACCAGAACAAATTGACGATTTTTGGTTTAGAGATATAATTGGCTCAACAGCGAATGAATGTGCTATTAGAATTGCTCAGAAGGCAACAGGAAAATCAGATGTTATATCTTTATTTCTTTCACATCATGGACAAAGTGTCTTAACAACAGCAGTTTCAGGAAATGCTTTTCGCAGAAAAAATTTTTCATTATCTCAGCCAAATACTTTAAAAATACCAGCTCCTGATTGTTTTAATTGCTTTTATTCACAATCAAAAGAAAATTGCGGATTTCTATGTGCAAGGAGAATGGAAGATTTTATAGAATATGCTTCAAATGGCCAGGTGGCTGCATTTATTATAGAACCCATTCTAGGTAATGGAGGAAATATAGTTCCAGACCCTAGATATTTCAAAAGGATAAGAGAAATTTGTGATAAGCATGGTATTTTGATCATAGCGGATGAAGTTCAAACTGGATTTGGCAGGACTGGAACGTTCTTTGCTACAAATGGTTTTGCTGAAGATTTAAGACCTGATATAATAACATTTGCAAAAGGTGCAGGCGGAATTGGAATACCTGTTGCCGGTGTTCTGATGAGAAAGGAACTTAATGTTTTGGAATCTTGGGAACATTCAACGACATCGGGAGCAAATCCATTAGCACTTGTGGCAATGGAAGCAACAATTAAGTATATCAAAAATCATAATATTTTAGATAATGTTAATAAGCAATCTAAAATATTAAAAGAGGGGCTTGAAAATCTTGCAAAGAAGTACCCATTTATTTTTAATGTTAAAGGCATGGGATTGATGTTTGCATTTGATTTTGCAAATAGGAAAAGTGTAGATCTATTTATGGAAATTGCAAAGAAACAAGGGGTAATTGTTAGAGCCAGTCGTTATAGCTTTGGCCTATCAATAAAGGTTAGACCGCCATTAATAGTAAATGAATCTGAAATATATGAAATTTTAGATAGACTTGAATCTTCATTAATTCAATTTAGCAAGGAGAGAGAAAAATGCGTGCTTTAAAATATAATGGGACATGGGATGTTTCACTTGAAGAAGTAGACGATCTTCATATTATCAATCCAAATGATGTTATAGTCGATATAAAATATTGTGGAATATGTGGTACTGATGTTGGTATCATTGCAGGAACTTATCCTGTAGCAGTAAAAGGCGTCACACTAGGACATGAATCAACTGGTATTATAGCAGAAGTAGGATCAGAAGTAAAAAATGTAAAAGTAGGTGACAGAGTAGTAATAAATCCAACTTATTATTGTGGTAAATGTCGTATGTGCCAAACTTTAAGGATAAATCACTGTGAAAACAAATTTGGGACAGAAAGTGGTGTAAGTTATGATGGTACTTATGCAGATCGTTATCGCACTACATCAGATTTTGTATATAAAATTCCAGATGGTGTATCTATGAAAGCTGTAACTCTAACAGAACCATTAAGCTGTGTAATTACAGGAGCACGTAAAATTCAGCCTTCATCCATGAATTTAAATACATATGTATTTGGTGCTGGAACAATGGGAATTTTATATACATGGGCTCTGCACTTAAAGGGATTAACTCCAGTAGTAATTGAAACATCCTTAAATAGACTCAATTATGCAAGCGATTGCGTTCCGCAAGGAGTGAATATATATAGTTCACTTGAAGAAGCAAGAACAAATTATTTTAATGATCCAAAGGCACCATTAGATATCGTAGTAGATACTACATCTGGATTATTAGAAAAATTATATCCTGAAATGTCTTGTGACGGAACATATATGAGCATTGGCCTAAAAGATAAGTATGCAAATATAAATGTCAGGGAATTAGCCGATAAGAGTTTATCAATAATTGGATCAATTGATTCTTTACACGGTTCATTTTTAGATGCTTTCCATCTTATTACAAAGAATATCATTCCAGCTGAAAAGTTAGTAAGTCATGTAATTCCATTAGAAAATTATAAGAAAGCATTTTCAATTTTAGGTTGTGATATTGATTCTAAGTCAATGGTTCAGCCTAAAGAAAAGAATGCAAAAGTTATAATAGAATGCTAGTAGAGAAAAATTGATATGATAAAAGGTGTAATATTTGATATAGATGGAATAATTGTTGATAGTGAACCATTGCATATGGAAGCCTTAATTGAATCAATAAAAAAAGAGGTATGTGATAGCATCGAGGTTAAGGAAGATGAGTTAATAGGATTAACTCTTGATGAAACTATTAGAAAGTTTGGAATAGAAGATAGTAAAAATCAAGGAATAAAGGATGCTACTCTAAAATACTATATTGAGAAATTAAGTGAAAAGCTAATTAGAAAAGATATGAAAAAACTATGGATGTCACTAATAAAAAAAAATATAAAATTTGGTTGTGTCTCCACCGCAGAGATGAAAATATGTCAAGCAAATGTTAACCTATTAGGAATAGGTGATAAAAAAAAGGTGCCTATTGTTGCGTTAGAAAGCGTAGAAAAATCTAAGCCGCATCCATTACCGTATCTTACAATGCTTAATATGCTTAATTTAAAAGCAGACGAAGTTATAGTATTAGAAGATTCTGATATAGGTATAAGTGCCGCCGTTTCAGCAGGAATTAGAGATGTTTATGCTTGGCCTCATAACCTTTCAACCTCCCAGAAATATAATCAGGCTAAAAAAGTTATTTCTGATTTACGTGATGTAGAGTTTTTTAATAACATAATGAATTAAAAGTTTTAGAATAGGTAATCTTTTCAGATTCTTTATAATAATAGACTTTGATACAACCTATTAGGATTATATGAAAATTATAAAAAATAAGATAGAGAGGAAATAGTAAGAATGTTTACAGCATTATTAATTATTGTATACTTATCATTTATAAGTTTGGGATTACCAGATTCTGTATTAGGATCAGCATGGCCGCTTATGTATAATGATTTGTCAGTTTCACTTTCTTCAGCGGGAGTCATTTCAATGATTGTCTCTGCGGCAACAATAATATCCAGTTTGTTTAGTGGTAAAATTATTAAACGCTTCGATACTGGCAAAATTACACTTGTAAGTGTTGGGATGACAGCTGTGGCATTGATGGGATTTTCGATATGCCCGTCAATGCTGTGGATATGTGTTATGGCTATACCTCTTGGACTTGGAGCTGGCTCTGTGGATGCAGCACTTAATAACTTTGTAGCTTTGCACTGTAAGGCAAAGCATATGAGCTGGCTTCATTGTTTTTGGGGGATTGGTGCTACTACAGGACCTATAATTATGTCAATTTCCATTGCTAATAATTACGGATGGCGAAAAGGATACCTTGCAATTTCAATACTTCAATTCTTTCTAGTTTTCGTCCTGTTTTTTACGCTTCCATTGTGGAAAAAGGTTGAAGGGACAAATCCATCTAGTGAAATACAGGGAGATAAGGAAGAAAAAGAGGAACACAACAATACTTCTGTGCTAAAATTACCAGGTGTAAAATTTTCACTGCTGACATTTCTTTGTTATTGTGGGGTTGAGGCTAGTACAGGCCTTTGGGGAAGCAGTTACTTGGTTAATTATAGAGGAGTAGATGCTGCACAGGCAGCAGGTGCTATTTCGTTATTTTATGCAGGGATTACTTTAGGAAGATTTCTATCAGGATTTTTAACAATGAAATTCAATAATCTATTTTTAATAAGAGCTGGGCAAATTCTTTGCTTTATAGGAGCAGTTTTGCTGTTATTACCACTTCCTATTTATCTTTCAATAGCAGCATTGATTTTAATTGGAGTTGGATATGCTCCTATTTATCCATCAATGATGCATGAAACTCCAAGGCGTTTTGGGAAAGCTGCATCTCAGGCTATTATGGGGTTACAGATAGCATTTGCCTATATTGGAACTACATTTATGCCTCCGCTATTGGGGTTTACTGCTTCAAAAACTAGTATAGTGATTTATCCATATTTTTTGATAGCATATATTTTGATAATGCTAATAAGCTCTGAAAAAACTAATATGTGTGTCAAAGTTAACGAAAATAATTATGTAGTATAATTAGTTATTATAAAGCTACATTAAGGTACAACTAAAAAATACTAGACTAGTATGCTTGCATATTTTGCATCATGCTGAGACAGTAAATTCCTCTAGTAAATCGGCTATAAGCAGAATTTGCATATCTGTCTGATACGAAATATGCATTCCATATTTAATCTATTATTTTATTTCATATGCTAAAAGATAATAAGAAATATTACTGAGGGAGTTGATGTATTAATTATGGAAAAATTATATTCTTTAATAAATGAAAAAGTGAAAGAAAATTCGAGGGCGTTAATTGGTATTAGCGGTATAAGTTTAAGTGGAAAAACTACTTTCGCTAATAAATTAAAAGAAAGATACCAAGGCCAATATAATGTTTATACAATTTCTTTAGAGGAGAATCAAGATGTATTAAAAGAATCTCTTAGTAATATTAATCCATCTAAGTATTACTATGAAAATGCTTATGATTTTTCTTCAATAAAAAATGAAATTGAAAATGCATGTAAAAGCAATGATATAGTTATAGTTGAGGGAGCATTAATATTTAAGAATACTGTAGATATTAATTTTGATATAAGAGTATGGTTGGATTGTACTTTTACATCGTCCATAGAAAGAAGTGATGAAGATAAAAAAGATCTTTATGGAGATTATTTTATGTGGCTTCAAAGACAGCATTTTTCAATAGATAACCCTAAGGCGAAGGCAGATATAATAATAAAAAATGATAAAATATTAGAAAAAGATTCAGAGGTTTTTATTGACTTAGTAAATGATTCTTCGTCAGTAGATAAGATGAAGTGGCTATATGAACCTAAAGTGTGGAAAGTGGAAGAAAAGGGAATTTACGTGGAAACTGATAAGGTAACTGATTTTTGGCAAAGGACTCATTATGGCTTTAGAAATGATAATGCTCATATGTTTTATATAGAAATCGAAAAGGACTTTACTATGACAACAAAGGTTAAGTTTAATCCAATCAATCAATTTGACCAGTGCGGATTAGCAGTAAGAGTGGATGAGGATAATTGGCTGAAGACTTCTATAGAATATGAATTAGATAATCCTCCAAAACTTGGTGCTGTCATAACTAATTTGGGATATTCAGATTGGTCTACACAAGAGTTAGATAAACAAGTTGATGAAGCTGAATTTAGAATTAGCAGACAAGGAAACGACTATAAAATAGAGGTTAATGTTCTAAATAAAGGTTGGAGACAACTTAGAATTTGTCATCTACACAGTCAAAAGAAAAATGTTAAATGTGGGATATATTGCTGTAGCCCTATTGATAGTGGTTATAATGTTTTATTTACAGAATTGAAGATAAAAGAGGATTTTTTTTAATATATTGCAAGAATAATTCTTCATTATAATTCTAAACATATTTCAAAAATTTAGCATTAATTATGAAATGTGCATTGTGAATTGCAAAAATAGCAAACTTATAATGGACACGAATATGAAGATAAAAGAGCCTGCTATAAATACTGAATATGGATAGCGAGGAAACAGCCTAAAGCATAATATAGTGTGTTTTAGGCTGTTTTTTTATTGTAATTTAATTTCAGTTGCTCATTTATTTTAGTTCATTAGGGTTTACTAACATGCTGCGTTAAATTAGTAAGTATCTTTAGAAGGAATAAATCCATTTTGAATTTTAGATGTTAGTACTGAAGTTATTTCAGGAGTTATTTCATCAAATTCTATTTGTTCAAGAACACCAAAAAGTCCACATACAATAAAGGAGATGCTACTCTTATTTACAAGTCTTGATTTCTCATCATTTTGAGTTTTTTCTAAAAGCTTTTTTATTATAAGTTGTTTCGTCTTATACATAGAAAAAGAGTGCCTTGGTGAATTGAAAAATGGAACATAAAGATCCCTATTTTCCCTAAATATATCTAATGTTTTTTCAATTATTTCTGGCATGTGATTTATTAACTCGGTAAAATCATAAGGTTCTATAACTTTAATGGTTTTATCGACGGCATAATTCATAAAACTATCTGCACAGTCATAAATATCTCTGTAATGTAAATAAAATGTACTTTTATTAATGTCTGCTTCTTCACATAATTCTTTTATAGTAATATCTTTTATATCTTTATTTGATATTAATTTAGCAAAAGCAGTTTGAACAGCTTGTTGTGTTTTTCTTTTACGCCTATCTGTCATTTGTAATCCCCCATTTAATAGACAAATTTATCATTTTAGTTTATTAACAGACTTATCCATTAATATTGATTATTGAATAAGAATCCACATATTTCTATAATAGACATGTGTCTATATAAAGGATAATTCATAAAAAATATAATGTCAATATATGTATTAATCCTAATTAAGTCAACAATAAATATACAACTTATGAGGTTTAAATTTTAGAAAATAAAGTTTTCTAGATTATATTTTAGGAGGAATTTTATGAAAGTAAAAAATGTAGCATTAGTAGTATTTTCAATGGTTGCAGCTAACATATTTACAGGATGCACGCCAGTATCTACATTAACTGGAGACAAGCTAGTAAAGCAAGCTCAGAGTAATTTAATAGTGCAGTCAAATGTTGACATGACAGATGTTAATGTAAATACACTAATTCCCGGAAAGGTTAAAGAAATCAAAGTTAAGGAAGGTGATAATGTAAAAAAAGGAGATGTTTTGCTTATAGTTGATAGTGATACATTGGCAGCTCAACAAGCTCAAGTGCAAGCTCAAATTGAAACAGCAAAGTCTCAGTTAAATGCTGCTCAGGCAGCTAGGGATGCTGCAAGTGCAAAGCTTGAGTTAGCTCAAAATGGTGCAAGACCAGAAGAAATTGACCAAGCTAAGTCTGCTTATGATCTTGCCAAGGTAACTGTAGATAGATTAAAAGTTTTGTATGATCAAGGTTCAATTCCTAAATCAGATTTTGATAATGCTGAAACTCAAATGCAGGTAGCAAAAGATAAGTATGATATAGCACAAAGTGGTGCAAGACCAGAAGATATAAAGGCGGCTCAGGCACAAGTTGATCAGGCAAATGCATCAGTTGAAGCAGTTGAAGGCCAAATAAAACAGGCAGAAGCAGCACTTCAAGGAGTTAATGTAAATCTTAATTATGCTACAGTTACCGCACCAGAAGATGGGACAATAACACAAGTCAATGTTGAAGCAGGAGAAGTTATATCAACAGGAATGCAGCTTATTGTAGTTACTAAAACTGATGAACCATCAATATTATGTAATGTTAGGGAAACAGATTTATCTAAAGTAGACTTAGAACAAGAAGTTTCTGTAAAGATTCCAGCATATAAAGACGAGGAATTTAAGGGGAAAGTAGTTAGAATTAATAAAGATGCTGATTTTGCAGTTAAAAGAGCAACAAATGATAATGGTGAATTTGATGTACTATCTTATGGTGTTAAAGTTGAATTGACTGATAACGATAAGCCACTCCGTTCTGGAATGACTGCTTTTGTTGATTTTGGAAAGTGATGTGAGAATAGGTATGAAGGAAATAGTATTGAAGCTTAAAGAAAGATTTATAAAGTCTAAAGAAATTATAGTTTCTGTTATGTTACTTTTGATAATACCAGCTATTTCTAGTTATGCTTTGGGTTATACATATAGTGAATATGTAGTAAAAAATGTTCCTACAATGATAGTTGATCATGATGATTCTACTTTGAGTAAAAATTTTATTACTCAAATAAATACGAATGAAGTATTTAATGTAGTTAATTATAGTGAGAATGATAATGATATTAAAAATTTAATGGATGAAGGGAAAGTCGTGGTTGGTATTATCATTCCTGCAAATTTTGCTAAAGACTTAAACGATGGAAAAGCGCCTAAAATTATGATTTGCTATGATGGCTCCCAGATGTCAGCAGTAAGTGCAGGTAAGACTAGAATAGCTGAAATTTTAGGGACTATTAAAGTTAGTTATTTAATGAAGGTTGGGGAAGGTAAACTTGGGATAATGCCTCAGGAAATTAAAAATAATATTATTCCCATACAAACTGATTCCATATTTTTAGGGAATTCAGCAAGAAGCACAGCTAATTTTTTGCTTCAAGGAATGTTAATTGGAATTGCTCAGATAGGAATTATTTCACTTGGTGCATTAGTAGTAAAGGAAGAAGAGAACTATTTTTTCTTGTTAATTAAAAGTATCATTTTTGGATTAATAGGTTCAATATCAATTTTTCTATTGATGTTTATACAATATAAATATTTTCAAATGCCGTATAGAGGATCAGTTAAAGCTGCAATTGCATTAACTATAACTTTTAGTATTACTATGATAAATTTAGGGATTTTATTTAGATTAATTATAAAAAATAAACTGGAAGCAGTGAGTAGCTCTAGCCTTATGGCTTCATCTTTTGTTTTACTGTCAGGGTATACATTTCCACTAATGGCTGCACCTGAGGTGTTTAAAAAATTATCTAAAATCATTCCTTTCTTATATTATGGAATTCCGATGAGAGACCTATCTCTTTTAGGATTAAATTTTAATGATGTCATGCCTAATCTATATTATTTGATAAAATATATGATTTTTACATGGATTATTATGTTAGTTATACTGCTAATTAAAAGTATTTCAAAGAAAAGAACTAATATCAAAGATAAAATTCTAAATAAAGTTATTGGAAGGAGGAAAAAAGATGAGGTTTCTGAAGTTTCTAGCTAGAGATAAAAAAAGTATTATTTCACTTAGCTTACTTCACATTAGTATAGTGATTTTTGTGGCTTGCATTTTCAGCAAAGTCTATATTGAAAATATTCCTTTCGGAATAGTAGATATGGATAACTCATCTTTATCCAGAACTATAATAGAAGAACTTAAAAAGAGTCCAGGTGTGAATATTAGTTATTATGCTGATTCACAAGAGGAATTACAACAGGCAATTAAGGAGAAAAAGGTTAGTGGGGGAATGGTGATTCCTAAAGATTTTAACAAAGATGTTGTCAAAAAGAAATCTCCTAGTGTTGCACTATTAATAGATGAAACAAATGTTGTTGTTGGAAGCAATTTATATGCATATTGTAATGGAGTCACAGGAACTATAAATGCCGGAATTCAACTTAAAGTATTTGAAGGGAAAAATATGATGCCATATAATGCAAAGAAAGCCATTACGACTTTTTCATATAGTGAGCGTGTTCTTTATGAACCACAGCTTAGCTATATACGGTATTTGATGTACTCTCTTGTGCCATATTTACTGCAAGGGACTTTTCTTATGACATTTTTAGTACCTGCTTTAATAAAAAGTAGAGAAAAGTTAACTTTAATCAATTTTAAATCAAAAGATACTGTGAAAAACATACTTATTCTTTTAGCAAGAGTTTTAATGATTATTTTCATATCAGTAATTTCCAGCTTAATTGCCTTATGCATTTTAGGAAAATACTTTGATCTGCCTCTTCGTGGAAATATCTTAGAATACTTGACGTTGACTTCAATATTTCTTATTGATCTTACAGCTATTGGAGTTTTATTTGCAGCGTTATTTAATAATTTAATATATTTTACTCAATTTTTTACCATGATAAATATAGTAACCTTTTTAGCTAGTGGAATTCCATTCCCAGAGTATGCAATGCCTAGCGGACTTCCTAGAATAATTAAAAATATTTGGCCATTTATGAATGTAGCACTTCCATTAAAATTCATAAACTTAAAAGCAGTTGGATGGGATGTTATATTACCATATATAAAAAGTGGAATAATGTATGCAGTAGAATGGTTTTTAATAGGAATTGTATTATATTTTGCTAGAATTGCACTGAGTAAATATGGAAATAGGAAGATATCAAAGGAAGAAGAAGAAAAAATATCGATAGAAACTTATATAGATATTTAATACAAGGGGGAAGAATAAATGAAGAAGAATATAAAAAGGATGGTTGCCATTGGAATTGGATTAAGTATAGTAAGTGGAAGTATAAATCCAGTCTTAGCAATAGAGAATCAAAAAAATAATGAAGTAGTAAGTGCTCAAATAATAAATGATGAAAGTGACTCAATAATAAATGGACAATCATTTAATGGTAAACCAGTTCTTACTTTAGATCAGGTTATAAATGCAGCTATAACTAATAGTGAAGATTTAAATTTAAAGTCTCAGCAAATATCTATGTACAGAAAGAAAGAAGATATTCAGGATAAAACTAATGACTTTTATGAGAGTCTTGGAGAAAAAATATATGATTTTCCATATGATAAGCTTGAGCTTCTAGAAAAACAAACAAATCAGTCGAAAGATTTTTTGCAAGATCAAATATCTAGCGACATCACTAATAAGTATAATGCAATTATTATAAAGCAAATAGATATAAGTCAAGCTAAGACAAATTTAGATATAAAAAATAAAGACTTAGAAACTATTAAAACAAAAGTGCAAATAGGCATGGCAACATCAAATCAATTAACGGATAAGCAGATTGAAATTAATTCTTTAAAAAATGATATAACTGCAAAAGAAAATTCATTAAATGACAGCATGGATTATTTAGGAGTTTTAACTAATTTGAATTTATCAAATTATACTTTAGATCCCAATATAGAATATAATTTATTTAAAATTGATGGTTCAAGTGATGAATATATAAATGATAAAATTGAAACTTATTTAAAATATAATCAGAAATTAATTAATCTTACAAAGGATTATTTAGATGACTTAAAGGATGATGGCGTAAAGGATATTATGAACAAAGATATTCCAAGCATGCCATCTGGTGGAATTCCATCTCCAGCTTCATATATGAAAAAGGATGATGCTACAGGAGCAGTTGAATTAGACGAGGGTGCTTATTCTATTGGACTTAGTTCTTATGCTCTTCAACTTATAAATTATGAAAAAAATGCATTGAAGTATTATCTGGATCTTACTAAGTATGGAGCATATGTAGATGGTAAGTATGGAGTGGAGGAAGCACAAGTTAAGCTTGATGATTCAAAAAAGAGTCTGAAAAATGGATTAAGGCAAGCTTATTCAACGTTGCTTGACTTGGAAAATAAAATAAATGACTTAAATGATACAATAAAGTCAACTAACACAAAACTTAAATATGCAAAGACACAAGTAGAGGTAGGACTGATGACAGAAAACAATTATAATGCTTTAGTTCTAAAAAGTGAGCAGTTAGATTCATCACTAAGAACACTCATTAATGCTTATAATAATTTAAAGACCACTATTCAGGAGCCTTGGGTGCTAGGGGCTAATTAGTTATTGAAATATTACTTTTAGGGATTATTTAAAGAGAATGTTAAATTGACATGCTATGTATTTTATTACACATACAAAGTGCCCTATAAAGATAGACTTTTATCAAATTGTTTATCTTTATAGGGTATTTTTAATTGGTCAATAGTTAATTGTATTCAGTAAGTTTCCAGTAGATTCCCTAAACTTAGGTGAAGTACGAACATGGATTGTTCTAAATGGAATAGATGGATTATCTATTCTTGAAAGTAACAAATCTGCGGCAATATCTCCCATTTCATAACTTGGAATACTAACGGTAGTGAGATGAGGTTCAATTATTTTTGATTCCATTGAATCATCAAATCCACATATTAAAATATCATCAGGTACAGAAATACTTTTATGTTTTAGAGCTCTTATGACATTAATTGCAATAAAATCGTTTGCGCATACAAGAACTTGAGGAAGAACCGAAAGGTCCATTATCTTGTTTCCAAGCCATTCAGGATCATCATAAGGTTCTTTGTCATTTTCGATAATAGAATTATTAATATCAAATGAGAGTTTTGAATCTAATATAGCAGAGCAATAACCCTTCCAACGTTCGTAAAAACTCTCACAATGATATATATCTCCTACAAACCCTATATTTGTTTTATTATTATTAATTAGGGTTTTAATAATATTATAAGTACTATGGAAATTTTCCATTAAAAGAATATCAGCATTTACAGGTTTACTGTTGTGGGTGCTAGGTGAATCGATAAATAGTGTAGGAATGTCTAATCCACATATAAGCTCACTATAATTTTTATCAAACATTTCTATGCATATTATGCCATCAACCAACTCAGGTTTAAAGTTCGATGGTAAGCTTGAGGAATTTAATTCATTATCACGAACAACATACATAGATAATCTATAGCCAAGAGTGCTCATCTTTTCTTCAAAACCTGATAAAAGATGAGATCCAAAATGGGAACTGTTTGGCATACTGCTTGTTAATAGTGCAATTTCTTTATTTAAAGATGAATTGGGGGAAATGGATGATACATTGTTTACATATGCAAATTGTTTGTAACCCATTTCAATTGCCTTTTGAATAATTTTAGATTTTGTAGTTTCTGCTAATGTTCCAGTATTATTTAAAGCTTTAGAAACTGTATTCCTTGAAATCCCCAATTCATCGGCTATATCTTGAACCGTTATTTTCTTATTTAGCATTATTAAAGGCTCCTTTCTTTGTCATATAAAATCTATATCAATATTTTAAGTATTGTTATTGACATTAGTATAACAAATGAAGTGACAAATGTAAAATAAAATAATTATATATACATAAATACTAGCAAATAAAAAGAGATATAATATATTTTGTGTGCAAATGTAAAAATGAAACGATGATAAAATGTAATATTTATATTGACAAATGTAATAAGAATCTGGTAATATCTATTTATAAATTAAAGATAAGGTTTACAAAAAAGATTTGGCAAACAGAGTGGATCTGTAAAGGTAAATTGAGCTTTTGTTACAAATGTAAAAAAATAAATAATAAAATGAAAGGAGAAATAAGTTTGAATGGGGTAAAAAGTACAAGATTTAATTTTAACAGATTAGATGGTGGAAATACTATTATTAATAAAAAGAACTCTAAAATACATAGTAAGTTAAAGTATATCAAAAAGAATTATCAATTATATCTGTTCTTCACGCTACCGCCACTAATACTGTTAATTATTTTTAAGTATATTCCTATGGGAGGAGTACTAATTGCATTTGAAGATTATAGTGCTATTTCGGGAGTTTTCCATAGTCAGTGGGTAGGATTAAAACATTTTGAAAGATTTTTATCTTCCCCAGATTTTATGACTTTGTTAATGAATACTTTAAAGGTAAGTTTATATGGAATATTGTGGGGATTCCCGTTACCGATTATACTTGCTTTACTTTTAGCAAGAATAAAGAGTGAGGGAATTAAGAAAAAGATTCAATTAATTTTGTATGCTCCTAATTTTATTTCTGTAATAGTAATTTCAGGTATGATTATCGTTTTCTTATCACCGATTGGGCCAGTTAATCAATTTTTTGGAACTGCTACAAACTTTATGGCAATGCCTAGTGCATTTCGGACTATATATGTAGCTAGTTCAGTTTGGCAGGCAACTGGTTGGGCATCAATTATTTATACAGCAGCTCTTTCAAATGCAAGTCAAGAATTAACAGAAGCAGCTGTTATAGATGGAGCGAATATTTTTCAACAAATTTTGAATGTTGATTTACCAGCAATTAAACCAATTATGGTTATTCAATTTATTTTATCAGCAGGAAATATTATGAGCGTAGGTTTTGAAAAAGCATTAGCTTTGCAAACAGATTTGAATTTACCAACTTCAGAAATTTTACCAACTTATGTTTATAAAATGGGTCTTCTAAATGGAGATTATAGTTTTTCAACAGCCGTAGGTTTGTTTAATTCAGTTATTAATATAGTTTTATTAATAGTTGTGAATTCAATTGTTAAAAAATTAAACGAGGGAGAAGGAATATAAGATGAATATGAAAATGAAAAAATTCAAAAAATTATCATTTTCTGATAAATCTATTACAATAAGTGGTTATGTAGGCGTAATACTTTTTGTATTAGCTATTATTATACCACTTATATATATAGTTGTTGCTTCTTTTATGGATCCCAATACATTAAACAATCAAGGAATAACATTTGATTTTAGTAAATGGTCAATAGAAGGATATACAAGAGTATTTAAAGACGATATGCTTTTAAGAGGATTTTTGAATTCCGTATTCTATTCTACTGCTTATGCGGTAATTTCAGTTGGAGCCACACTTTTAGCTGCATACCCATTATCTAGACCAGATTTTGTGGGGAAAAAAATTATTACTACTTTATATATTATTACTATGTTTTTTGGCGGAGGGTTGATGCCAACATATCTTTTAGTTGACAATCTAAAGCTTCTTAACACAGTGTGGGCGATTTTACTTCCAGGTGCAATTAATGTATGGAATATTATACTGGCAAGAACTTATTTTCAAAGCTTACCAAAAGAGTTAAGAGAAGCATCTGCTATAGATGGTGCAAGTGATATTACACATTTCTTTAAAATAATGATTCCAGTATGTAAACCAATTATTGCAGTATTACTTTTATATCAATTTGTAGCTCAATGGAATAGTTACTTTGATGCTATGATTTATTTAGATGATACTAAATTGCAACCTCTGCAATTAGTAATTAGATCAATCTTAATTCAAAATACACCAAGACCTGGTATGATTGCAGATGTTCAAAGTGCAGCAGCAATGGCTAAAATGGCACAATTGCTAAAATACTCCACGATTGTTGTTTCAAGTTTACCTTTATTAGTTATGTATCCATTTTTCCAAAAGTATTTTGATAAGGGAATAATGGCAGGATCAGTGAAGGGATAAAAAAATATATATAGAAAAAGGATGGGGAAATAATATGAGAAAAAATAAAATTAGAAAGTTGGTTAGTATTTCTTTAGCTATGTTAACAGTATTATCATTTACAGCATGTGGTAGCTCAAGCAAGAAAACAGATACAGCTACATTAAAGGATGTTTCATTTCCATTAAAAGAAACAGCTACTTTAAAAATGCTTACAAGTGCGCCATCAATTTCGACTCAAGACCCGAATGAAAGACTTATTTTTCAAAGATTAGAGAAAGAAACAAATGTGCATATAGATTGGACGTGCTATACAGATGATCAATTTCCTGATAAAAAGAATTTAGCATTATCAAAAAAAGATACACTTCCAGATGTAGTATTTAATGCTGGTATGAACAATAATGATTTACTTCGTTATTCAAAACAAGGAGTTATTATTCCAGTTGAAGATTTAATCACAAAATATATGCCAAATTTATCAAAAGTTCTAGAAGAAAAACCAGAGTATAAGAAAATGATTACTGCACCTGATGGTCATATTTATTCATTCCCATGGATAGAGGAATTAGGAAGTGGAAAGGAAGCTATTCAAGCTGTTGGAGATATTCCATGGATAAATAAAAAATGGCTTGATGAATTAGGTCTTCAAGTACCAAAAACAACTGATGAATTAGTTACAGTCTTAAAAGCATTTAAAGATAAACACCCTGAAGGGAAAACAGATGTAATTCCAATGTCATTTATTATTAATGCTGTTGGCGGAAATGAGGATCCAGGATTTATACTTGGGGCTTTTGGATTGGGAGACAATGGAGATCATTATATGGTGACTAATGATAAGAAAGTTGTATATTCAACTACTCAAGATGGATATAAAGAAGGTATCAAGTGGCTTCACAAGCTTCAAGAAGAAGGTCTTATAGATCCAGAAGCATTTACTCAAAAGTGGGATACTTTTGTAGCAAAAGGAAAAAATGATCGTTACGGTATGTTTTTCACATGGGATAGAGCTAATATAGCTGCAAACAAAGATGACTATATTCCACTTCCAGCACTTGCAGGTCCTAATGGAACTGTTAATGCTACTAGATCAAATGGATATGGGTTTGATTTAGGAAGATGTGTTGTAACATCGGCAAATAAAAATCTAGAATTAACAGCAAAATGGATAGATAAGTTATATGATCCTCTTCAATCAATACAAGATAACTGGGGAACATATGGTGATGAGAAAAATCAAAATGTATTTGAGTTAACAGAAAATAAAACTTTAAAGCATTTACAATTAGGTACAGCATCACCATGGGAAGTTCGTGCAAATCAATTTGTTTCAGGACCATTAGCAGTTCTTGATGGTTATTATGGAAAGTATACAACATCTCCAGATGATGCCCAAGAAAGATTAGATATACTTCATAAAACTTATGTTAAAGATATGAAAGCTGATTACAATTATCCACCTGTATTTATGTCTCAAGAAGATATAGAAAAACTTACTCAATATGAAACAGCAGTAAAGGCATATACAGAACGTAAGAAAGCTGAATGGATTTTAAATGGTGGAATAGATGAAGAATGGGACTCTTATTTAAAAGAAATGGATAATCAAGGTTTATCAAAAATATTAGAAATTAAACAAAAATATTTAGATTCATACTTTGCAAAATAAAAAACTTATATAAGCGGCTTGAATGGTCGCTTATATAATATTTAAGATGATTGAAAGGAAATGATTATGAATAATATAGTGAGAAATAGTAGTGAAATTTTAAATAAAGCAAGAGTTTTTGAAGAAGAATCTATAAAGAGTATACCAAAAGAACAGAGGCCATCGTTTCATTTATCATCACCAGTCGGGTGGATTAACGATCCAAATGGATTTTCTAAATTTGCAAAGGAGTATCATCTTTTTTATCAATATTATCCATACGATACTAAATGGGGACCAATGCATTGGGGGCATAGTAAGACAAAGGACTTTATAAGGTGGGAACGTTTACCAGCAGCTCTTGCGCCAGATCAGGAATATGATATGGGAGGATGTTTTTCAGGAAGTGCAGTAGAGTCAGATGGAAAGCAAATACTCATGTATACTGGAGTGTTTGACAAAGTTCAAGAAGATGGGGCTCATATAATTAGACAAACTCAATGTATTGCAACTGGAGATGGAGTAAATTATGAAAAGCTAACTTGTAATCCTGTGATAACAAGTTATTCTCTACCAGAAGGTAGTAATTTAGAAGATTTCAGAGATCCTAAGATATGGAAAGAAGCTGATGGGTTTTATGCTGTAGTAGCTAGCAGGCATGCTGATGGAAGCGGACAAATTCTTTTATATAAATCAAGTGATTTAAAAGAATGGAGCTTTGTTTGTATTCTAGATAGAAGTAAAAATGAGATTGGAAGCATGTGGGAATGTCCAGACTTTTTTAAGATTGATGGAAATAATATTATGATTATTTCACCAATGGAAGTAAAGGCGAATGGACTGAAATTCCATAATGGACATAATACGGTGTACTTAATTGGAAAATATGATAAGGAAAAGCATACGTTTAATAGAGAAGATTATGGAACTATAGATTTTGGTTTAGATTTTTATGCTCCTCAAACTCTAGAAGCAGAAGATGGAAGAAGAATTATGATAGGATGGATGCAATCATGGGAAAATAATATTGTTCCAAAAGACTTTAAGTGGTGCGGAATGATGAGCATTCCTAGAGAACTAACAATAAAGGATGGAAAGCTAATCCAAAATCCAATTAGAGAAATTAGAAATTACTATAAGAATTCTGTTAAATACGAGAATGTATTAATTAAAGATAATGTGGAGTTAGAAGGTATATCAGGAAGAGAATTAGATATGACTCTGGAAATTGATGGTTCAAATTGCGAAGAGTTTGTAATTAAAATTGCTAAAAATAATGACTATGAAACATTAGTTACTTTTGATCCAAGAAAAGATATCATTTCATTTGATAGAAGTTATTCAGGGAAACTTTGTGATTCCTTACATAAGAGAGAAATGAATATAAGAAATCAAAATGGAAAGATTAAACTAAGATTAATTATAGATAAATATTCTGTTGAAATATTTGCAAATGATGGCGAACAAGTAATGACATCTACTTTTTATACTAACTTAGATGCAACAGATATTTCGTTTTGTGCTAAGGGTGAAGCAAAAGTAAGTATTGAAAAGCATAGTATTGTTTTAAATTAAGCATTATATTTAGATGTGTTTAAAAAAGCGACTAAATTAGGCTTTATAATTCAGCCACTTTTAGATACATAGATAAGTATAAAATTTTCAACAAATATTAGTTTACAAAGCAAATTGCTATAGTTTAATAAAGATAAACTAATATAGATGGAGGATTAAGATGAGTAAAAACATTTTTTGTATAGGAGAGCTTTTAATTGACATGGTTTGTGTTGATAATAAAGGATTGAAAGACGGAGAAAGGTTTGAGAAAAAAGCAGGTGGAGCGCCAGCAAATGTTGCAGCATGTATCTCTAAATTAGATGGAAATGCTTATTTTTTAGGACAAGTTGGCGATGACTACTTTGGAAAACATTTAATAGAATTGTTAAAAGATTTAAATATAAATACTGAAATGACAGTAGAAAAAGGTAGTACAACAATAGCGCTAGTTGGTATAGATGCAAATGGTGAACGTAATTTTGATTTTCTACGAGGCAGTGATGGAGAATATTCATTTAATAATATTAATTTATCAAAAATAGCTGACTCAGATATTATTCATTTTGGTTCTGCTACAGGATTTTTAGAGGGTGAATTAAAGAAAACATATTTTAAATTATTAGAATATGCAAAATCGAATAATATATATGTATCTTTTGATCCCAATTATCGTGATGCATTAATAACACCAGATAAATTAGAAATGTTTATTGAAGATAGTGTTGAGTTCATAAGAAAAAGTGATTTCACTAAGCTAAGTGATGAAGAGTTATTTCTATTAACTAAAGAAAGAGATGTAATAGCAGGAGTTAATAAATTGCATGAATTAGGAGTTAAGGTTGTAACTATTACGCTAGGATCTGAAGGGACATACTTAAGTGTTGATGGACAGCGTGAAATAATTCCATCCATTGAAATTAAGCAAGTAGATTCAACTGGTGCTGGAGATGCATTTGTTGGAGCCGTATTAAAACAAGTATCTGATATTGAAAATAAACAAAATATAAGATTTGAAGAATGGAAAGACATAATTTTATTTGCAAATAAAGTAGGTGCTATTACATGTACAAATTATGGAGCAATAGCATCAATGCCTATTTTAAGTGAAGTAAGAAATTTATTTTAATATATAATGCAGTAATAAATTTGTATTTAAACTTCTAATAAGCAAAGTGCCCAGCTAGGTAAAAATTTAGAGGGTCAATTGTAATATATATACTAGTGTGAAAAAATACAATAAATAATATTAGAATGTAATTGTACTAAAAAATAAGAGAAAAAGTGTGTTAATGAAAATCTGTATTGTGTAAATTAAAAAAAAGAGTGTAAAGAGTAAATATTTTTATTAAGTGAAGCTTGCTTAAGCGTAAATTTAGTATAATATGCTTTATTTACACTCTTGTTTGGCATAATAATTGCTTTAAATAAGAAATTAGGTAAGTATTTAGTTGAAAATTTAAATATAAGTGTTATTTATAGCTTTGGATATATAATGGTAAGTACTAAAAATTAAAACTAGGGATTAAAGGAAAGTGATAATGCCATGAAGCAAATTGATAAAATTTATAAGTATATATTATCAAATTCTAGGGAATTTACTAAAGAAAAATTATTTGAAATTAAGGGATTTAGTGCGCAGCAAGTTGCTGAACACTTGGGAATATTAAGAAGCAATGCTTCTAGAGAGCTTAATACTCTTTGTAGGGAAAAGAAAATAATTAAAATTAAAGATAGACCTGTTCTATATTTTGATAGAGAACAGTTTATTAGAATATTAAATGTAAACTTAAATGATAAATGTGAAGAAGGTATAGAAATTAATGATTTTATCAATTTGTTAGAGGAAAAAGAAGATAAATCACCTTTCGACTCGTTAATAGGATTTAATACAAGTTTGAAAAATCAAATAGAACAAGCAAAGGCTGCTTTATTATATCCACCAAATGGGTTACATACCCTAATAATTGGTAGTACTGGTGTTGGTAAAAGTTTATTTGCTAATATGATGTATAAATACTATAAAAATATAAAACAGTCACAAGAGGATCCACCATTTATAATATTTAATTGTGCTGACTATTCTAATAATCCTCAACTTCTTCTATCACATATATTTGGACATGTCAAAGGAGCTTTTACGGGAGCTGAAAAAGAAAAGGAAGGAATAGTTGAAAAAGCTGATGGAGGAATATTGTTTCTAGATGAGATACATAGATTACCACCAGAAGGGCAGGAAATGGTATTTTACTTTATGGATACGGGAACCTATAACAAATTAGGCGAAACAGATAGACAGCATAAAGCAAATGTGCTATTAATTGGAGCTACAACAGAGGATCCAAATTCTACGCTGCTTAAGACTTTTATTAGAAGAATCCCTATAACAATAACTATTCCACCTTTTGATGAAAGACCTATTAATGAAAAATTGGATCTTGTACAATATTTGCTTTCTAAAGAAGCACAGAGAGTGAACAAAACTATTAAGATTTCTTCGGAAGCAATTAAAGCTCTCATAGGCAGCACTAATTATGGAAATGTGGGACAGCTAAAATCTAATATACAGTTGGTTTGTGCAAAGGGATTTTTTAATTGTATTAACACAAATAAGGACATTGAAATAAATTTAAGTACATTACCTCCAAACATAAAAAGCGGAATATTAGCTTTTGGAAATCAAACTAAAGATAAAACGACTATATGGAATATGATTCCTAATAATATTACGATTCAGCCAGATGGAAATAGAAAATTTTTAGAAACAGATGATTATGAAACACCATTTAATATTTATAGAATAATAGAGAGTAAAACTTCTGTGCTTCAAGAAGAGGGCATGAATGATGAAGAAATAAAGACATTTATTACTACAGATATTAGCATTCATTTAAAACAATTCTATGATCGATTCAACAATGATATAAGCCGGAGGGAAGGCCTATTAAAGATTGTTGATAAAAATATTGTGGAATTTTCAGAAAAGATAAAAATACTAGCTGAAAACAGATTGAATAGAAAATTAAATGAACGTTTTATCTATGCAACAAGTCTTCATTTTAGTGCATTATTTAATAGGATTAAGAAGAATACTGTTTCTTATGAGTCCAATATTGATTTATCGATATCAATTGAAAGTAAAGAATATGAGGTTGCTAAAGAAATTCATGCACTCATTGAGAAGAACTTTAATCTAAGTATACCTAATGTTGAGATTGAATATTTAGCATTATTATTAAATTCAATACGAGAATCATCTCGTCAAGAAAGAGTTGGGATTGTAGTAGCATCACATGGGGCAGGAATTGCAACTAGCATGGCTAGTGTAGCCAAAAAGCTATTTGAAGCTGACAATATTCTTGCTGTTGATATGCCTCTTGAAAGATCACCATCAGATGTTTTGGAGAATGTTATAGAAAAAGTTAAGCAAGTTGATGAGGGAAAAGGCGTATTACTCTTAGTAGATATGGGATCTTTAAATAGTTTTGCAGATGTTATTACAGAAAAAACAGGGATAAACATAAAAAGTATTGATATGGTTTCAACTCCACTAGTTCTAGAAGCTGTTAGAAAGTGTTCTGTTTGTGACGCTGATTTAAATTCAGTATATTCGTATTTACTTACTGATTTTAGGGGATACACTAATAATATTAACACGCAGACAATTCAAGAAACTAAGGAAAAAAATAAGGTTATAATTACTGTATGTTCTACTGGAAAAGGGGCAGCTATAAAGCTTAAGGAATTAGTTGAGACTGTTACAAATAATATAGGTGTTAAGAATGTTAATATTATTTCACTTGGTCTGAAGAACTTAACTAAGTCAATTAAGAAGATTCAGGAAGAAAATAATATTTTGGCTATTATAGGTATTGCAAATCCTAATCTTGGAATTCCCTTTATATCTATAGAACAATTAATCGATGGAACAGGGGAGAATATATTAATAAGTATTATCCAAGGTAAAAAGATAGAAGCTATAAAAAATACGGGAGATAAGCAAATAATATTTGAAAATCTTTGTACGCAAACTATTGCTGAATTTATAACATTTCTTAATCCACAAAAGATCTATTCCCTATTAGATGAATTTTTGGATATTACTGAAAGGTTATTGAGGGTAAAATTTGAAAATCCAGTTAAATTACGAATCATGTTTCATGTTGCATGCGCATTAGAAAGAATGGTACTGAATAATGGATTAGTATATGATGATGACAACATAAATTTTCATAAAGAAACTATAGAAGCATTGAAGGAAGCGAGTTTGATTTTCAAAAATGCATTATCAATAAATCTAACAGATGATGAAATTTATTATATTGCTGATATAATTGGATGAAGCTTGTTTTGGTGTAGGAATTTAACTAAAACATTAAATTTAAATTAGTATATATGTTGTGATAATAATTTTAAGCTTAAAACTCCATTAAGCTGAGTGCTCTATTAAAACTAGGATTTACAAACTTAATCGCAATATATAAAAAATTATGACTTAAAAATACGAAATATAAAGGTTAACTGCCATTAATACATGGATCTAAAAGGATCGTGTGTTAGTGGCAGTTAATTTTTATATATATGTGTGTTAATTCTACAAAATTATTTAATAAACTGTGTTAAATGTGATTTGAAGTATGTAAATCTTAAATTCATAGTGTAATCAAAAATAGTTAAGTATCAGAAAAGGTAGTTATAGCCTTATTTCTTGATGATTTTTTTATTTACATCCTTAGTTGGCATAGGAATTGCTATGTATATAAATATAAAAATAATATATGTAGCAAGAAAGGATGATAAAGTAATGATCTCAGTAATTATAGGTACCCACGGTATATTTTCAGAAGAGATTCTTAAGTCAGCAGAAATGATTTTTGGAATTCAGGAAAATGTTGGTGCCGTTACATTTAAACCAGGTGAAGGAATTGAATCACTTGTAGAAAAATATAACACTCTTATAAAAGAGTTAGATTCAACAGACGGAGTACTATTTATGGTAGACCTGTTTGGAGGAAGTCCATTTAATGCGGCAAGTATAATTGCAATGCAACATGAGAATATGGAAATTGTAGCAGGTGTTAATCTGCCAATGATTTTAGAGGTTCTAGGAAGTAGAGATTTTTCAAGCATAACAGAATTGTTAAGAGTAGCAGAAAACTCTGGAAAAGAGGCTATAAAGGTTTTAACTAAAAATATCAATATAGATGAAGATGAAGAAATTATATAAGTATTTCAGATAACTGCATTTTTAGTTCCATAATTATAATAAGCAAAGTTAAGTGAGAATACGAATACATAAGTTCTTTGGAAAATAATATTGAAAATTTATGCAACAAGTTATATCAATATAAGCGCAATTTAAGTAAATATAAAAATTAGAAGATAGGAGATAAAAAATGGAAATTAGCTTTGTAAGAATAGATGACAGATTAATACATGGACAAGTAGCAACAGTTTGGACTAAGGAGAGTGGGTGTAACAGAATATTTGCCTGCAGTGATGAAGTTGCAGCGGATGACTTAAGAAAACAATTAGTAATTCAAGTAGCTCCTCCAGGGATAAAAGCATATGTGCTTCCAATAGCAAAGGCAATTGAAGCATATAATAATCCTAAATTTGACAGCTTTAAAACTTTATTTTTATTTACAAACCCTACAGATGTATTAAGAATGGTTGAAGGCGGAGTACCTATTAAATCTGTAAACGTTGGAGGAATGTGCTATAAGGCTGGTGATAAACAGGTTACAAATGCATTATGCATGAATGATATTGATATTGAGGCGTTTAAAAAGCTTAATGAAAAAGGTATCGAATTAGAGGTAAGGAAACTAGCAAAAGATACTAAGATAAACTTAATGGACAGATTAAAGGAATTACAATTTATATAAGTATATAAAAACTTTTTTATATAAATCAAAAAAAGAAAGAGAGGAATTATAAATGAGCACTTTACAATTAATTTTATTAGTAATAGTTGCAGCAATTACTGGTATGGCAAGTGTACTTGATGAGGCACAATTTCATAGACCAATAATTGCATGTACATTGGTTGGACTTGTACTAGGGGATATTAAAACAGGAATTATACTAGGTGGAACACTTGAAATGTTAGCATTAGGATGGATGAATGTTGGTGCAGCTATGGCACCAGATGCAGCGCTTGCAAGTGTAATTTCAGCAATACTTGTCATAATTGGTAAACAGTCAATTGGAGCAGGTATAGCAGTTGCGGTTCCAATAGCAGCAGCAGGACAAGTTCTTACTATTTTCGTAAGAACAATAACAGTGTTCTTCCAACATTTAGCTGACAAATATGCTGAAAAGGGTAACACAAGAGGAATAGAAATGTGTCATATTCTAGGTTTATCACTTCAAGCAATACGTGTAGCTATTCCAGCTGCAATCGTAGGTGTACTTGCAGGTACAGATGCTGTAAATGCAGCACTTGCAGCTATACCACAAGTTATTACAAGAGGGCTTCAAGTGTCAGGTGGATTTATAGTAGTTGTTGGTTATGCAATGGTAATGAATATGATGAATAGTAAATCATTACTACCATTCTTCTTCATTGGATTCCTATTAGCAGCATTTACAAACTTCAATTTAATTGGTTTTGGTGCTGTAGGTGTTATTGCAGCAATATTCCATATAAAATCAATAGCTAATGAAGGTAAAGTAGCAGTAGCTGGAGCTGGAAGTATTGATGATATCGATGATTCAGACCTAATGTAATTACAGAAAGGAGATAAAATAATGAGTGAAAAGAAATTAAATAAAAGTGATATAGTAAAAATGTTTATCCGTTCAAATTTCTTATTGGGATCATTTAATTTTGAAAGAATGCAAGCAATAGGTTTTTGTGTTACATTAATTCCAGCTTTGAAGAAATTATATAAAGGTGACGAATTAAGTGCAGCACTTAAAAGACATTTAGAATTCTTTAATACACAACCATTTATGGCAACGCCAATTATGGGAATAACAGCTGCCATGGAAGAACAAAAGGCAAATGGGGCAGATATAGATGAGGCATCAATAAGTGGTGTTAAGATCGGTCTTATGGGACCACTTGCCGGAGTTGGAGACCCAATATTCTGGGGAACACTAAGACCTGTACTTGCAGCATTAGGGGCAGGACTTGCACTTACAGGAAGTATAATTGGACCATTAATTTTCTTCATAGGATTCAATGCAATAAGACTTGCAACAAACTGGTATGGAATGTTCTATGGATATGAAAAAGGAACTCAATTAGTTGCTGATATGGGAGGAAATAAACTTAGATATCTTACAGAAGGTGCTTCAGTACTTGGATTACTTGTTATAGGTGGTCTTGTTTCAAAATGGACAACTGTTAATATACCTTTTGTTCTCTCTAAATATACACAAGCTGATGGAAAAGAAGTAGTTACAACTATTCAAAGTGTACTAGACAGCTTAATGCCAGGATTAGTTCCACTTTTACTAACATTTTTATGTATGTATCTATTAAAGAAGAACGTGAATCCATTATTAATAATCTTTGGATTGTTCGCAGTAGGGATTTTAGGAGTTGCGTCTGGAATATTACAATAAACATTAATTCATAGTCTTATTTTAAGTAAACCATTTTAAATTGAAATTTATTATAGCAGTATAGATTACCTAATTAATATTATAAATTAAAGGTCTAACATTAATTAAATTAGTAGGGTAGTCTATACTTGTATTAAAAACAATATTCTCATGATTATATAGTGAATTTAATCGTAAAGTAAACGTTACCTAAGGCAGAGGAGTTCATATAGTACAGTAAATTCATATGAAAGTACAAATTTAAAAGTACTAAAATAATTATATTTATAGAATCAAAGGATAAACACTTCTAAAAAATAATGATAAAAGGGGTAAAAAAATGAAAAAATTAAAGTTAAAGTTAATAGCGATAACAGTTGCAACTATGACAACAGCAACATTTACTTCAGTAAGTGCATCAGCAGCTTGGATACAAAATGAAGGGAATTGGAACTATTTAAGTGATTCGGGAGAAATGAAGACAGGTTGGGTTAACGATAATGGTGCGTGGTACTATCTAGATAATTCAGGAACGATGAAAACAGGCTGGGTAAATGATAGTAGTACATGGTACTATATGCAGCCATCAGGAGAAATGAAGACAGGTTGGGTTAACGATAATGGTGCATGGTACTATTTAGATAATTCAGGAACAATGAAAACAGGCTGGATAAATGATAGTGGTACATGGTATTATATGCAGCCATCAGGAGCAATGAAGACAGGCTGGATTAGTGATAATGGTACGTGGTATTTTGCAGATACATCAGGAACAATGCAAACTGGAGTAGTAAAAATAGATGGAAAAACTTATTATTTAGATGAAACTACAGGAGCTATGAGGGTAGGAGACATAACAATAAATGGAACAACTCATACATTTGCACAGAGTGGAGAAGCAATAAGGTCAGATTTAGTACCAACTAAGACATTTAATTCAAATGGAGTTAAAGTAGTTGAAACAAGTACTCAAGGTAGTAGCGATAAAACATCAGATAATAATAAATCAAATACAACAACTAGTGAACAAAGCAACTCAACAAGTACTACAAGTAGTGGCAAATCTCACCATAGCAGCGGTAGCAGCAGCACTAAAGTTAATAAAGAAGCGCTAATAAATGCAATAACAATTGCAAAAACAAAATATGAAGCGGCAGTAGAAGGAACTGATGCAGGTCAATATTCAGTGGGATCAAAGGCCATATTTAAAGCAGCTATTGATGCAGCACAAGCAGTTTCAGATAATACAGGTTCTACGCAAAAAGATATAGATTCAGCAGTAACAGCACTTGCATCGGCTACGACTATATTTAATGATAGTCTTAATAAAGATGTTGATTCAAGTACCTCAACTAATTATCTAGAAGATTATCGTGACCAGTATCACTTCTCTGTTGCTAAGGCATGGGGAAATGATCCGAATGGAATGGTTTACTATAACGGTGAATGGCATCTATTCTATCAATATTATCCTGATGATGAAGTGTGGGGACCAATGCATTGGGGACAAGCTGTTAGTAAAGATTTAATTCATTGGAAAGAACTTGGAGTTGCATTAGAGCCAGGTGATGATAAGGTTATGGGTGAAGGTTCTAGATATATCTTCTCAGGTTCAGCTGTTGTTGATGAAAATGATAGTACAGGCTTCTTTGATGGTGGTAGTGGTTTGGTAGCTATATATACTCAACATATTGAGGGTAATAAACTTACAGATGAAGAATGTGATTATCTGGGAGTTGCTCATGGCACCGTGTCAAATACAGAAGAACAATCTATTGCGTACAGTAAAGATAATGGAAGAACTTGGACTAAATATAATGGTGGAGAACCAGTTTTAAAAATAACTGATGATCCATTAAAGAGACCGGCTGAATTTAGAGATCCTAAAGTGTTCTATAATGAAGAAGCAGGAAAATGGTTTATGGTAGTTGCTGGTGGTCCATTAAGATTTTTCTCATCAGATAATTTAATAGATTGGAAGCCAGAAGCTATGCAACCTGAAATTACTACAGAATGTCCAGATTTCTTCAAAATGAAAGTTGAAGGAACTGATCAAGAAAAGTGGGTATTAAACCAAGCAGGAAGATATTATAGAATTGGTGACTTTAAGCAAGTAGGTGGAAAGTGGACATTTGTTCCGGAAACAGGTGCTATACAAATGAATTTTAGTAAGGATTCATATGCAGCACAAACTTATTATGGAACAGGTGAAAATGGTACTCCAGATGGAAGAAGAATAATGATCAATTGGATGAATAACTGGGATTACTGTAATCAAGTTAAGAAAATAACAGGAACATTTAATGGATCATATACTTTACAAAATGAACTTAAATTGGTTCAAACGGATGATGGAATTCGTTTAATACAAGAGCCGATTGAGGAATATAAATCATTACGTCAAACACCTACAACATACGATGGTGTAATTTCTTCAAATACTGCAGATAATGCTGCTATCAATATAAATAATTTATCAGGAAGTCAATATGAAATTGTAGCAGAATTTGAACCAGACGCAACTACAACAGAATGTGGATTTAAACTACGTGTTGGAAAAGATGTGAATCAAGAAACAATAGTTAAGTATGACGTAGAAACAGGAGAAGTAGTAATTGATCGTTCAAAATCAGGAAAAACACCAGTTAGTGGAAGCGCATTTGCAAACTCATATAGTAGTGAGGTAAATAAAACAGCAGATGGTAAGATTCAATTGCATATATTTGTTGATGCAGCATCTGTAGAAGTATATGGGAATGATGGTGAGGTAGCAGGTACAGCACAAATATTCCCAGATCGTAACAGTACTGGAATTGAGGTATATTCAGTTGGAGGAAATACAAAAGCTAATATTACTTATTATCCATTAAAGGGTATTTGGAATAATGAAAATGCAAGTGCATTATCATTAAGTGAATCAGCCCTAAATAAAGAAGTTGGAGATGAATTTACTATATATACTTCTGTACTTCCAAGTACATTAACTCAAGGAGTTACATGGAATATATCAAACCATAGCATTGTTACAATTTTAAGTCAGGATGATAAAAAAACAACCTTTAGAGTATTAGGTGAAGGAAATACTAACCTAATTGCAACATCTAAAGATGGAAAATTACAAAAAACTACAACATTATCAGTTGTAAATCGTAGTCTACCAAGTACATTCTCAGGTTTAAGCAATGTTGAGGCATCTGGAAGTGATTGGTATAAAGATGGTGATGCTTATGTTGCTAATGGTTCTGGTGATGGATTTGCTATGTTAGATGAAAAGAACTATGATTCAACTGCAACATATACTTTTGAGACAGATGTTGAGATTGCAAAAGGTACTGCAGGGCTAGTGTTAGGCAGTGCAGTGAAAAATTCGCCAAGTGAAGGAAGTGTTGTAGCTAATCTTACAAGAGAAGGGGCATGGAGATTATTTAAATTCCCAGGAGGAGCAAACCTTCCAGATAATGAACATGGTTCAGGAAATATAACACCAGATGTAAATGGTAAATATCATATGAAGGCAGTGTTGAAAGGAAATCATATACAATACTATATAAATGATAAGCTAATGGATGAAGTAGATTATAATTTCTCTGCGCCAGGAAACTTTGGATTTAATATTTATAATGGAAATGTTAAGTTCACAAATGCAAAACTTACAGTGGCAGGCAGCGATACTTCTAGCTTAGGCATTGTTAAAACAAATTATGAACAAAACATGGGTGATGAATTTACTGTTTATGCTAATCAAGATGTTAAATATAAGATTGGAAATCAAGATGTTGTACAAATTATAAATGGAACAGATAGCAAGAAAATTACATTCAAGGTGGTGGGAGCAGGAGAAACAACACTAACAGTAACTCCTGTTAGTGGTAGCGCTTCTCCAGTAATAATTAATGTATCTGGATACGATATTAATCCAGATGCTACACCTGGATTAATAACAGGTCTAAAGAACTTTACTACATCTGGAGCTGGAAAATGGTATGTTAAGACAGCTACAAATACAGGTGACACTTCTTATGCGGTAAAGAGTACTGGAGATACATTTGCAATGTCAAGCACTAAGGTTTCAGCAACCAATGATGCTAATTATAATTTAGAAACAGAGGCTACAGTATTAAATCCAGATGATAATTGCGCGCCATCTTTAGTGTTATTTAGTAAGAGTAAAGATAATCCAAAGGATGGAAGCCTTGTATTTAATGTTCAAACAAATAATGGTCATTGGAAAGTATTTGAGTTTGGCGGAAGTTTGATTGGAGAAGGTAATATTACTCCAACTGAAGACGGAAAATATGATTTAAAAGTAGATGTGGTTGGTCAAACAGTAAAATACTTTATAAATGGACAAGAATTATTGTCAACATCAGATTTCACTCAAAGAAGTGGTTATGTAGGATTAATGAGTTGGAATGCAAATACCGAATTTAGAAATACAGTATTTAAGTCAGTAGATACTGTTATAGGAAGCGACATTGCTGTCGCTACAGGAGCAGCAGTTGCAACACCAGTATCAACAATATCTGATACTATAGGAAATGATATAAGAGTTACTACAGGAGCGGCTATTACAGTTGCAACACCAGTAACAGGTGAAACTCCAGTATCAACAATTGATGATACTGATCAATATACAGCAACAATTGAATGGAATGAAAATCCAGCAATATTTGAAGCAAATAAAGTATATACAGCAACAATAACAATAAAACCTAAAGAAGGTTATACAATAATAGGTGTTCCTAAAGATTACTTTAAGGTTGATGGAGCAATAGCAACAAATGATGCCGATTCAGGAGTTATAAAAGCAGTATTCCCAGAAACAAATTAATAAAGTAAAAGGTGGTGAAGTTTATCATATATGAATTAACAAAATAATTAGTAGATTCGAATGTCACATTATTCAGCAATGGAAATGTGATATTCTTTTTTTGCGAAATTTTAATATCTAAGTGAAAAATGGTATCATTTGTAATAAATATGGTGAAGAATAATAGAGTATGCTGAAATAATGAGGTGTTAGCGGATGTAGGTTAAATAACTCTGAATTTTATCTGCTACCCTTGAAATAGCAACAGTCTTAAAGTCTATATTGTTAGCATATTGGATAGCTAAATGACCAGAAAATCCAACGCCTTGTATTGCAACTACATCTCCATAATTTTTTTAAGCATCAAAAGTAGTCGCGTCAGTGCAAAGTAGTAATGCACTCTCTACTTAATTTAATTCTTCTAGTATAGTTACTAATTTAGAAGAAGAGGTTGCCATATATTCAGCAAAAATCTATATTTTGAGTCATTTCTTATGTTGTGTATTTGTTTTTAGAGAAATTATTATACCATAAAGGAAAGGTTTATTTGTTTTTTATAAAATTTGTTTACTTAATAACCCAATTTAGACGTTGCAATGATTAACTAGGTTGTTGAATAACTATTTTTACCAATAGCTATTTAAGAAAATATTCTTGAAGATCATAAATTCCAAGGATATTTTCTGGATTTTATTCCTTTAACTATATATATGTTTTTATGATAAATTTAAATTGAAAATTCTAGTAAGACAAGTATCTGATTAAGGCTAAGATATAAAAATTTAACTGAACAACAATAAATTTTGATTAAGTTTCTACTTTAATAAGATAAGCGTCTTGGTTCTAGAGAGTATTAGAACAGAAAAAATTTATATATGTAATTAATTAAATGCCGGAAGAATTAAAACTTCCGGCATTTAATTTGGTGGTAGCAGATATTATGTTGGTTTAAAGCCAAAGTTGTCACACACTACTTGTGCTATATCCCAATTAATAAAATGCTATCCGATATTTATATTATAGATTATGAGTAACAGTAAGATATTAACACGTTTTCATATCATTTAAAAGAACTTTTCTCTTAAATTTTATTTGTAGGGATACAACATTATATTGTTTTTAAAATAGTTACTTTAAATATACAATTAACTCGAAGCAAAACCTGTAAAGGATTAAATTTGAATGATAAGAGGCTTTTAACAATGTATTGAATAATAGATTTCGTCATTCGAAGGCTATAATTTCTAATTAATAATGTAATATTATATCAAATATAATAGGAGGAAATATTAATGAAAAGAAAACTTATATTAAGTAAATTAACGGCAAGTGCAGTAGCATGTACAATGTTTGTTACAACTTGTGTTACATCTTTTGTGTCAGCGTATACTTCAGCTTATGGGGCTACAACTTCAAATGCAGTTACAGAGAGGGAAAAGAAAAATGCTAATCTTTCAATGAAAGCAGCAATAGAAGGAATGGTGCTATTACAAAACAAAAATAATGCACTACCAATAGTATCAAAGGGGAATGTAGCCTTATTTGGAGGTGGAGCTATTAAAACTCTAAAAGGTGGTGCAGGTGCTGGAAATGTAAACGAGAGATATGATGTAAGTGTAGCGGATGCACTTGAAAAAGCAGGATATAATATAACAAGCTCTCAATGGTTAGATAATTATCAAAAGACTTTTGATCAAGGTCAAGCAGATTGGAATGAAAAAAATAAAAATAATCCGTATAAAGATTACTTGGCACCATATAGTTTGCCAGATTATAATTTAACAGACGATGATATAGAAGCTTCTTCTAATGCGGATACTGCAATTTATGTTATAAGCAGAATGTCTGGTGAGGGAACTGATAGAACTGGGAAGAAGGGAGATTATTATTTAACTGATGAAGAATATGCAAATATTAAGAAGATGGCTGAATCTTTTAAAAATAGTATTGTATTATTAAACGTTGGGGGCATTATCGATACAAAATTTGCAAGAGAAATTCCAGAGTTAGACTCAGTTCTTCTAATGTCTCAAGCAGGAATGGAAAGTGGTACGGCAGCAGTGAAGGTATTAAATGGTGAAGTAACTCCTTCAGGAAAACTTACAGATACATGGGCTGAAAACTATAGTGATTACCCATCTTCTAAAACTTTCAGCAGCAATGATAAGAACACTGATCAAGAAGATTATAAAGAAGATATTTATGTGGGATATCGTTATTTTGATAGCTTTAATGTAAAGCCTGCTTATGAGTTTGGATATGGATTATCATATACAACTTTTAATATGAATGTAGTATCTGTAGAAGCTGATGAAAAGCATGTTACTGTAAAAGTAAACGTTAAAAATACTGGAAATTATTCAGGAAAAGAAGTTGCGCAAGTATATTTCTCAGCACCTAGCGGAAAATTAGATAAGCCATATCAAGAATTAGCTGGTTATGGTAAGACAGACTTGTTAGCACCAGGGCAAAGCCAAACAATTACAATAAGTTATGATACATCAGAGATGTCTTCTTATAGCGAAGATGATGCTGCATATATTATGGAAAAAGGTAACTACATTATCCGCGTAGGGAATAGCTCAAGAAATACACATGTGGGAGCTGTTTTAACATTAGATGAAACTGTAACTACAGAACAGCTTAGCAATCAAATGAAGACCGATAAGAGCGTACAAGCTTTATCAGATAAAGGAGTTACACCTTATTCATATGCAGAAGAAGGCAATGAAATAGCAAATGCACAAAAAATCCAATTATATTCACAGGCATTAGATCTAATTGACGGTAATAATGAATCTAAATATGATGATGAAACAGTTACAACTTATATTGCAAATGATGCTGGTAAAAAGGAGACCACAACAGATGCGGCTGCTAATTATAAGGATGTAGAAACTGATGAAACAATTGATGAGAATAAGAATAGCACATTAGATAATGTTTCCAATGATATGAATATAGAGAAGTTTTTATATGTAGATAATGTAGACGATACGTCCGCATTTAAATATGATGATAATGGAGCTGCTATATTTGATGTAAGTAATAGCGATGAAGCTCAAAGTAAAAGTATTATGGAAAATAAGACTCTAAAAAATAGTGTTGACAATATAGAAACTCCTTCATATAAGGAAATAAGAGAAAATATTGATGTGAAAAAAGATGCTACATTATATGATGTTTATAATAAAGATATAACTATGGAACAATTTGTTGCTGGTTTATCGACTGAAAAGTTGGCTAACATAGTTAACGGTATCGGGACAGCTGTATCACAAACACCAGTTGTTGGAGCACAATCAAATGCTGTTGCAGGTGGGGCAGGGGAAACTACAGGAGACTATTATGAAACTGATGGGATTCCTAATATTGTTTTAGCAGATGGACCAGCAGGACTTCGTCTTACAAAGCAATATGATAAAGATGGGAAGACATGGTATCAATATGCTACAGCTTGGCCGATTGGTACGTTATTAGCTCAGACTTGGGATCTTGATCTTATGGAAGAAGTTCATAATGCAATAGGAGACGAAATGGTTGAATTTGGAGTCACTCTTTGGCTTGCTCCAGGTATGAATATCCATAGAGATCCTTTTTGTGGACGTAATTTTGAATATTATTCAGAAGATCCATTTATAACAGGTACTATGGGATTAGCGGCTACAAAAGGTGTACAATCTCATCTAGGTATTGGTGTAACAATAAAACACTTCGCTGCTAATAATCAAGAGAACAACAGAAATCTTGTAAATGAAACAATTTCAGAAAGGGCTTTACGAGAAATTTACTTAAAAGGGTTTGAAATGGCAATCAAAGGCGGACAACCTATGTCGATTATGACAGCTTTCAACAAGATAAATGGAGTATTTGCAGGAGCAAACTATGATTTAGTAACAGATATTGCACGTGGTGAATGGAAATTTGATGGAGTTGTAATGACTGATTGGTATTCAAAAGCAAAACCTGATGAATCTATGCATTCAGGTAATGATTTAATTATGCCAGGAGCTACTCAAGACGCTATAATAAAAGCAGTATTTGATTATATACCTGCATTTAATGAAGATGGATATGTGGCTAGTAAAACAGTATATGATTATTATGGAAAAGGAACTTCTGTGGAACAATGGAATGACTTTACTCCAAGCTCAGATGGAGATACAACTATATCTACTATAGTTAAGAAAGGAATACCTTTAAATGACAAGGTTATTGAAATGATTAACGACGGAAAGGCAAGTGTGGAATTTGCTAAAAGTGATGCCGAAACAACAATAGAAACTTCGTTTGATAACGTACAAGCGTTATTAAATACAGCAGCATCAACAGATGATACAACAACATCGCCAGCAGGAGATGAAACAGCATCAACAGATGATACAACAACATCGCCAGCAGGAGACGAAACGGCATCAACGGATAATACAACAACATCGCCAGCAGGAGACGAAACGGCATCAACAGATGATACAACAACATCGCCAGCAGGAGATGAAACAGCATCAACAGGCGATACAACAACATCGCCAGTAGGAGATGAAACGGCACCAATTGGTGATACAACAACACAGCCAACAGAGGAACAACCAGAGATAATACATCCGGCAGAGATAGCGACAACTACAGATGCAGCAGTAGAAGTTACTTTAGATCCAATGACTGATACTTCTCGTGATAGGATTGTTACTTATTATGGAAAATACGTAGATAATAATACAATTTACTTAGGAGATCTTCAAAAATCTGCTATGAATGTATTAAATATAATCATGCAATCAACTCAATTTGAAAAAATGTATAAAGATAAAGGTGTAAAGGCTAAATCCTATACAGAAAAATATAATGATCTTAAGAATTATATGACATTTGATAAAGGTGAAATCACAAAAGATGAAAATGGATCAGGAAATAATGGGTCAAGTGGTAGCTCGTCACACCACCATAGCAGCGGTTCATATAGCACTAGTGGTGATACATCAACAACTTCTAATTCAAACAATGCAAACTCCAATAATACAACAGCTAAAAATAAATGGAGTAAAAATTTAGATGGTACTTGGTCATTTGTAAACTCAAATGGTGAAAAAGCTACTGGATGGGTACAGGATGGTAACAGCTGGTATCATTTGGATCAATCTGGAAATATGCAAACAGGATGGCTTAAAGATGCTGATGGATCATGGTATTACTTAAATAATAATGGTGCTATGACTACAGGATGGTTTAAGGATACTGATGGAAATTGGTATTACCTAGATAATAATGGAGCAATGAAGACAGGCTGGTTAAAAGATGCTAATGAAAAATGGTATTACTTAAATACTAATGGAGAGATGGCAGTTGATACAGTAATAGATGGTTATACAATAGATAGCAGTGGTTCATGGCTTTCTTAGAAATAAAATAATATTTTTTAAATAGGTTCATTTTGTGGGGAATTCCCCACATGATGAACCTATTTTTAATACAGACTGCATTGAAAAGTTATGTTAATTAGATAATAAATATTTAATTAATTAAAGAATGATAGAAATTAAAATACAAGTCATCATACGTATGGTGAGTAGTAAGCACTAAGGGATTTTATAGTCATTTATCGATCGATATGTCCAGAATTAATTGCATATAATATTTATCGTGGTTTTTAGTGTGGATTTTGGAAAGAAGTTAAAGGCTTATAATAAGATAATATTTAAGAGAGAAATATTGATAAAAGAATCATAATGTTAAGATATATTAAAATAAAGTAGGTTCACAAAAATTAATATTCTATGAACCTACTTTATTTTGATATATAAAAGAAAGGACTATATGTTTTTTATATTAAATTTAAATATGCCATTATTTTCACGGCTCTATTTGATTAATAAATAATGCCAATTCAGTTCTGCTACTTAATTCTAACTTCTCGAATATATTTGTTAAATAGTTCTTAACTGTACCTTCTGTTAGAAATAGAGTATGGCAAATATCCTTGTTACTATTGCCTTGAGCAACAAGTTTAGCAACGTCCATTTCTCTTTGGGTAAGCAGTTCTAATTTCTTTTTTTGTTTATTAATTATCCTAGAATTTTGCTTGTCAATAGATATTGAATTAAAAGCTCTAATTAATTTTGTAGTTACTGCAGGATCAAGAAGGATATCACCGTTGTAAGCCGCCTTTATGGATTTAATTATATCATGTGATCTTGCATCTTTAAGTATGTATCCATCAGCACCATTCCTAATCCCTTGTAATACATATTCATCTTCATTAAAAGTAGTTAATATTATTACCTTTATATTGTTATACTTTTCCTTAACAATTTTAGTAGCCTCAACACCATTCATAAATGGCATTCTAATATCCATAAGGATTATATCCGGCTGTATTTCTTGGAGAATTTTTAGCAATTGTTTCCCGTTTTCTGCCTCTTTTAGAATGCTTATTTCATTATCTAAACTTAAAATAATTTTTATACCCTCTCGTACAATTTGTTGATCATCAACTAATACAACATTTATCATATTTAATAATTCCCCCCATTTCTCCTATATTGGAATAAAGAGTTTTATACCAAATCCTAAGTTGTTATAGCTAAAATAGGATATTTCACCCCCTAAGGAATTTATTCTATTTTCAATTCCATTTAGTCCATTTGATTTAAGTATATTGTCGCAACCTATACCATTATCAGTAATGATAACTTTTACATTATTGATATTTTTTATGATTTCTATATTAATTTTTGTTGCATTACCATGCTTCAAGCTATTAGTTATAGACTCTTGTATTGTTTTGTATATTGAAGTTTTTATAATCGGATTTAAGCTTTCAATATCTGTACTTTTAGTGTAAGTAATTTTTAGGTTACTAAATAAATAAAAATTATTAATTAGTTGTCCTAGTGATGCATTTAAATCCTGTACTTCAGGTTCTGACTTGAGCAAATCAACTGTTTTCCTTAAATCATTAATACCTGCTCTTGCTATTTTTTCAGATTGCGCTAATATTTCTTCTAATTTTAAAGGGTTAGTAGTACAGATATTCTTAGCAAATTCCAGATGCATAACTAAAGCGACGAGGGAATGGCCTAATGAATCATGTAGTTCCTGAGAAACTCTAGTTCTTTCTTTAGAAATAGCAACTTCTTCTATTTCTAAAGAGCACTCTTGAAGTTTTACATTAGCTAATCTTAACTTTTCGTTAAGCTGTTTTACTTCTTTTGATTCCATCTCAAGTTTTCTTTTATTGTAAAGCATTCCCAAAATGCTTAAATAAGATAAAAGACTAAGAATGAAAATTAAAAAATAACTAATTGAATTAAGATTATAAGATTTCAAACCAATAGCGTAGAAAGACAAAAGTAATACATGTATTGGGATAAAGAATTTTAACATATTTTTTTTAAACTGAAAAATCTCAAATAAAAAAGAGTAATAATAAAAATAAGTACTAATCCCATCTATAGTAAAGATTAGTATTGAACTAGTGCATAGACTAAAAAATAGTGATATATGTACATATTTAGTATGATCTTTAAATCTTATATTTCTAAGATAATCATTAGTTATAATTATAGTTGCAAAAACAAATAATAAAATCATAATTAAAAGAGAGTTTTTATACCGGATGTAGATATCTGTTAATATTGATAAAAATAATATGGACTTTATAATCAGAAGATAGTTTCTAAATGTTAGCATTTTTTAATATCACCCATTTTATAATAAATATATGTTTTATTATACCATTATTTTTAATGTAAAATATATGACTAAAGTAATATACTTTTTACATTATGATGTAATTTTCTATATAGAATATATGACTAAAGTAATATGAATCTCAGTAACTAAAGTAACTATTATTACCCATAATTAAAATATAGAATTCAATTATGGGTAAATTACTAATATATTCTACAAATATATTATATACAAATGCGAAATTGTTGATTAAATGGGGGATTCTAAATGGATGTAAAGCTACTAAGGTATTTTGTTCAAATATGCAAAGATAAAAGTTTTTCAAAAGCTTCTAAAAATCTTTATATTACTCAGCAAGGGTTGAGCAGAGCTATTAAGAACCTGGAAGAATATGTACAGGTTCCATTATTCTACCGTAAGATTAATGGAGTTGAAGTGACAAAGTACGGAGAATATTTAGAACAGCAATCTATGAGTATTTTAAATCAATTTGATTTGTTTCTAAGTGATATAAGTCAAATGAATGATCTTGAGTCGCAAAAACTATCAGTCGGTTTTTCATTAGGAGTACTGGATGCATTATCTACAGATTTGATTTCAGATTTTAAGAAAACGTATCCGCAAATTCAATTAGATATATATGAAGGTCCAGATTATTATTGTGAAGAAGCTGTTTTAAAAGGTGATTTAGATATAGCATTCACAATTGGTCCTATAAATAAATCAAAATTTCATTCGAAAGTTGTCAAAACACAACATCCATGTGTTCTTATAAATGAAAAAAATCCACTTTCTAAAAAGAGTAAGATAAATTTCGACGATTTAAAGGATGAAAGATTTATTATTACAAATCAAAATTTTAAAATATATCATAATTTTATTAGTAAATGTAGACAGGCTAATTTTCAACCTAATATTGTTTTTAGTACTACTGAAATTCACATTGTTCACAAACTTAGTCGTCTTAATAAGGGACTTGGTATTAGTATTGACTTTGTTGTAATCGATATCAATTATCCTAATGTTCGCGCGATCCCTTTTGCAGATGAAACTTTTGTATGGGAGATAAATTTTATACATCGAAAAGATTACTTTCTATCAGGGGCTAGTAAAATGCTCTTAGACTATGTAATGAATTATTAAATTACCAGGAAGAAATATGATAAACAAATATTATAATACAATATTTATAAAATATAACGAAGTTATACAAATTGAACATGTTTTATAAGCTAGAGTATTATTAAAGATTCCAAACTTCGACGGATATTTTCACTATTTTTAGAAATGCTTAAAAATATAACTGGAAATTTATTTTCCAGTTATATTGATTATAAAACATTAAATTCCTATAAAATTATTTGGTTCGCTTAAGCTAATAATTTAAGATAAATTTCGACGAAGTAAATTTTTAGAGTACATATAATTACATCAAAAATAGTGAATTTCACTGAAGATAGATTAAAGGTTTTATTCCATAGTTAAAACAGCTCTAAAGTGAACCTTAGCAGTCATCATTTTTTCATACGCTGAATTTATTTGTTCTAGTGGAAAAGTTTCAACTATTGAGTGTACATTTGTTAGAATACTAAAATTTATAGTATCTTTTCTGGCATTAGCATCTGTGGCTAACCATCCTTGTATACTTTGTCTTCCAACCAATAATTGATTAGGAAAGATTTGAATCGGATCATTTATTCCAGCAACAATTATTATTTTTCCATCAAATCCAAGACCACTTAAAAGTTCTGATACAGCCTTGCTGCTTGGAGCAGTTATGAGGATAACTTTAGCTCCCCCCAATTTTTGAAGTTCCTTTGCTGCATCTTGTTCTTCAGTAGCTATAAATATGTTAGCTCCTAATTTTTCAGCAAGTTCTTTTTTATCTGATCCCCTTGAAATAGCAACAGTCTTAAAGCCAATATTCTTAGCATATTGGATAGCTAAATGACCAAGGCCTCCAACGCCTTGTATTGCAACTACATCTCCAGGATTTGCACCAGAATTTTTTAAAGCATCAAAAGTAGTCACACCAGCGCAAAGAAGAGGTGCACCTTCTACTTCATTTAATTCTTCTGGTATACTTACTAATTCAGAAGAAGTAGTTACCATGTATTCAGCGAAACCTCCATCATATGTTATACCAGCAGGCCAGCCTACACCAACACGTTGTCCTAATTCATAACCAGTAACATCTGAGCCAATCTTGTCTACAACACCTATAATTTCATGACCAGGGATACGAGGGTATGAAAGCCCAGGATAATTACCTCCTTCTTTTACTAATGCATCTCCATGGCATACACCACAAGCTAGAATTTTTATCCTTACTTGATTTTTAGTTGGTTCTGGAATTTCCGTTTGTATTAACTCAAAAGCTGAGCCAGGTTTACTTACTTGAATTGCTTTCATTAATTTCATAAAAAACACATCCATTCTTTTAATATTGTATTTAATATATACTGCAACTTAAGTTCATACAGTAAATAAAACATTAATTGTCTTTTTACCAATGTAAATAAGAACTTATCATTGAAGCAGATTATTTACTTTGAGTATCAGTTTCTTTATCTAATATTTTCATCATTTTAGCAGAAAGATCAGAATGTATTTTATAGATACTGTCATCATATTTTTCTGGTCCATTAATTTCGAGATTTTCATAATATTGCAGTTTTAAATCAATTATCGCTAGATTTTTATTTATTTCCTCCTTTTGGGCTTTTAAAATTTTTTGCTGCAATAATAAAATTTCTTTTCTAGATGGTACGCTCGAATATCCATCAAAACACATATTGACATAGTTTTTAATATATTTTATAGACATACCAGTTGCTCTCATGCATCGTACCATTATTAACTGTTCCAAATTTAAATCACTATATTCGCGGTTTCCATTTTTGTCGCGTGCAATTTCAGTTAGTAGACCTTCCTTTTCATAATAGCGAAGGGCATGTTTAGACATATTAAGTTTTTCTGTAATTTCTTTTGTTGAATAACTCATTCTCTTCACCTGCCAACTTTAATATAAGCTATAGAGTGAACTCTATAGCAAGTAATTTTTTATATTATACCATGTCTTTTTTTACAAATCGCATTCCCATTGGTCAGAGCTTCAAAGTATTTTTAATCCGACGAATACGTCATTTTGGAACATTGAGCTTGATAGGGAAGAGTAAATTTATTTTAATCAACTATTTAAAATTTGTACCACTCCATGACCACCGTCAACTATAACTTTATCTCCGGTTTTAAGCTTTGTAGTAGCATTGCCACATCCAACAACAGCTGGAATACCAAGCTCTCTGGCTACTATAGCAGCATGGGATAATGGTGCTCCAATGTCAGTAATTATTGCTGAAGCCTTAGGAAAAAGAGGTGTCCATCCAACATTAGTAGTTGACGCAACTAAGATTTCGCCTTTTTTTAGGTTTTCTCCTTCTTCAGGATTTGTTAAAATATGCACAACTCCCTCAATTATTCCTGATGCTCCTGCAAAACCTTTAAGAGTTTCAGAATCTTGTGTAGTAATAGGCATAGATTCATCATAGTAATCAACTCTTCTATTAGAATTTTTTACCCATTTGAAAGGATCAAATCTTCCACGAATAATTGATGGTAATGGCGGAAGTGATTTATATTTCTCATAATTTTTCTTTCTAACTGCAATATGATTTAATGCTAAGTCATTTCCTGAAAGCAAATCTAAAACTTCATTGATGTAAAGAAAAAATATATTATTTCCCATGCCTGTAAGTTCACCAGCCTTTAGAGCAAAAGCACGATTAACTCTAAAAGCCCTAGTCCATTCCGAACGAACAGACTCTCTAAGACGAGCTGCTTCAGCCACTTTTACAATTTTCTTTTCAAAATGATTAGCTTCTTTGGGGAAGTTTTCTTTCAATCTTTTGAGAGCTTCTTCATATTGATTATGTTGTTTATTAAGAAGCTTTTCTACATCTGTGTTTGAATTCTTAAATTCCTCTATCTGCTTTTCAAGCCAAGTTTCATCTTCTCCAGGATGAGGTATGGATAATTCAAACTCATGTGGCCCACGATGTCCGTATTTCATTCTGTATTCTTCACGATTCATTTCTCCAGTTATAATCTTTGATATACCAATAATAGGTCCAAGGCTCTCGAGGGATGAATCTCCTCTAAAATTAGACATAAGTGTATTTGTATCTTCAATTCCTGCTACTTTTATTAACTCATCCTTTAATTTATTAGCTATGACCATTTTTCTTCCACCAGCAAGTGCAATCCACAAAGCCTTAAAATTAAAAGGTAAAATTTCAGTTTTCCATAGATCGATTAATTCTTCTTTTGTCTTTACTTCTTTAATAGTTTCAGTCATCCTTCTACACAAATTTGGAGATTCATTCAAATGCTCTGGAATTTCATTAGAAGCTTTAATAATATTTTTTAAACGATGTTTTAATTTTGGAGCCATCCCTTTTATCAAGCCTAGTTTTGAAAATGGATAAATAGGAATTTCTATTTCTTCAGGCATTTGACCAAAGACTTCACTCATTGTTTTTATTAGACTCTTAATATCTTTGCCGAAGGCAGGGTATAAAGACAATGCATAACTGATGTTTGTATATGCTCTTCCACAAATGTTGCCTGAAAATAAATAATATCCAGGAATAGTCATTTGTTCTTCATCCAAAGCCCTTATTATAGACCAGCTTAGGGGAGTGAAAACATCAGACATTGCTTCTCCAACATTAGTATTAGTCCATAGGAAATCCCCATCCAAAGTATCGTTCCATTCATATGTATCAGGATTACCAGTTATTAATGTTGTAATAGGTCTTGCTTGTAATATATACAATTTTCCATTTGATACTGCCCATTCAATATCTTGATGAGTACCATATTCTTCTTCAAGTTTATATGCATACTTATATAACTCTGAGGCATATTTCTTAAATTCAGATGGTCCTTCATATTTTCTTTTGGGTCTCATAATATTAAACGGATATGCATTTGCTTCTCCTGATACAAGCTGTTCTCCTAATCCAAATACAAAATTACCGGTCATGCTCTCGTGACTGCCTGTAATTGGATCAGCAGTAAATAATACTCCTGAAATTTCAGACTGTATCATAATTTGAATCACTACCGCTATCTGATGAGATCGATCCATTCCTTGGACTGAACTGTATGCTTTTACTCTTTCTGATTCTCTTGAGCTAAAAACTTCATATATTGCGCTTTGAATTTCTTCATCTGTCTTAACATTTAAAACTGTTTCAAATTCTCCTGCAAAAGAAGCTTGAGCAGAATCTTCACTTAAAGCAGATGATCTTACTGCAAATAAAACACTTTCATTATTTTTTCTAATTTCTTTCAAATATTGTTTGATTTTATTCCAAGCATCCTCATTAAGAATATTCTCCTTAAAAGCTGATGGTAAAATCACAAATCCGTCAGGAACAGGATATCCTGCTTGAAACATTTTTGATAACATACATCCTTTTCTACCTGCAAGTGATTGGAGTTCAGGGGTTAATTCTTTAAAGCTTTTGATCATATCTAACATTTTAATACCTCCTTTTAAAACTTAATACTTATTTATAAAAACAACTTTTAAGCATTTCTGTATATGCTTCTGCTTCAATAAAAGCCTTATCATAATTAATTTGTTTTGAAGATGATGACTTTGCCTCTTCCAGAACTTTTGCATTAAATCCTTGAAAGGACCATATAACAACGTTTATTGCCTTTTCTATATCTATGCCATCTCTAAATTTAGATAAATCTATACCATCAAATACTCTTTTTGAAGCGCTTTCTAATTCTTCCTTATTTATCACATTTAAATCATTTTCTATATCACTTGATTTTTCCATATTTACAGCTTCAATGAATTTAAGAATTTTAGGAAATTTATTCAATAATTCTGATTTAATCAGATGGATTTGACGTAACCTAACGAAAAAATCTCTTTCCTTTAAATCAATCTTTTTGTAGAATTCAGTCATGCTAACATCTATGCAATAATCATATAAAAATAAAAATAATTGCTTCTTATTTTTAAAATAGTGAAATAATAACCCTTTAGATATACCAGCCTCTTTAACAATCTCATTTGTAGAGGCATTCTCATAACCTTTCTCAGCAAATTCATTTATTGCTGCATTTAAGATACGATTTTGTTTTTCTGAATCTAAATTTAAAAATTTCGATACCACAGTATTACCTTCTTTCAGATCTATGTAAGATTAATAAAGAATTTTATATAAATATTTGTGCTATTAAGTTATGCTCATTACTTTAGTGAAATATTATTATTGTAATTTAAGTAGTAAAAAAGTAATTCTTTTCATCATTTAAGAGGATTATAACTCTATTGACCAATGTGGTCAATAAATGAATTTAATACTTAAAAGTAAAAAATTGTATTATTGCTTAATAATATAATTAGTATTAAGGGAAATTTAAAAAGATGAAGTGATACTGGGAGAGAAATAAGTTCTAGTTAATAGATTTCTTTCTATTATTAAAAGTTACCTCTTTCATTTTTTGCAACCTTAAACAACTAAAGAGAATAGGTTAAATCTATGATAAAAATGATACTGAAATTTAAATTTATTGACAATAAGATATATTGTATATATTATTAAGTAGAGGTCTACCTAATTTAAAGTGAGGATGATAAATAATGAAGAATAGAAACTGGGAATACCCGTATGATTTATTTATAAAGAGTATTGCTCAAAAGATGAGATATACAAATGACGAAAAATTAAAGGAATATGATCTTACTTCACCTCAAGCTTTATTGTTGGAGCTTATTGAAAGAGAAATAAGACACGGAAACGAGATAACTCGCAAGAATTTAGAGAGTGTTATGAATTTAAAAGGCTCATCTATAACTAATCTTTTAAATGGATTAGATAGAAAAGGTTGCATCATACGTAGTGCTGGGATATCAGATGGGCGTACTTTTCAAATTCAAGTTACTTCAAAAGGAAAAAATATATTAACAGAGATGGAAAAGGTTTTTGAAGAAACTGAAGAACAGTTATTAAAAGGCATGTCACAAGAGGAGAAAAAAGTTTTTTTGGATCTGCTTATTAGGGCTTATAAAAATTTATATGGAGAGACTGATTAATAAAAAGCAATATGCTGCTTTTTATTTAGATAAGTATGTAGAAGTCTACGTATTTTTTCTATGAAGCTTTGTTTTATTACTTATTAAATATGTTAACTAACTTTGAAAAAATTAATTGTTTATAAATTAAGTTATGCAAATACTTTAAAGAGTCCTAAGTTAACTCTCATTTAACAGAATAAGTAGAAGTCTACATATATCATCAAATATGATATTAGATATTTTAAATTAAGACATTATAAGCAGTAGGATTAAATTCATTGAGATAGGAGAAATAATTATGTCAAAATATATGAAAATATTAAAGGAATTAAATAAAGATTCATTGCCTGAAGCGGGAGGAAAAGGAGCTAACCTTGGAATATTAATAAATGCTGGACTTCCTGTACCACCTGGATTTGTGGTTACAACAAGTGCATATGATGTTCATCTTGAAGCGTCAGGTCTTAAGGAGAGAATAACAAAAAGGCTTGAAAAGATTAAGGGACAAGATATTAATGAAATATCAGAGGCAAGTAAAGATATATCATCATGGATTGAAGAAGCTCAAATGCCTATTGAGATTCAGAAGGAACTAAACATAGCTTTTGACAGTTTGTATAAAAAAATGGGAGTAGGTGAAAAGATGTCAGTTTCAGTACGATCAAGTGCAACGGCTGAAGATTTACCAACGGCTTCATTTGCAGGCCAGCATGAGACTTATCTTGGTATCTATGGAAAAGAAAATGTCATTAAACATGTAAAAAAATGCTGGGCAAGTCTTTGGTCATCGCAGGCAATAAATTATAGAATAAGTATGAATTTTGAGCATCTTAAGGTGGATCTTGCAGTTGTAGTTCAGGCAATGATAGATTCAGAGGCGGCTGGAGTGATGTTTACTGCAAATCCTGTAAATGGAAAGAGAGATGAAATATTAATAAGTGCAGGTTATGGGCTTGGTGAAGCAGTTGTTAGTGGTTTAATAACTCCGGATTCATTTGTTCTAAGCAAAAAGGGAGATATAAAAGAAAAGAATCTTGGCTCTAAAGAGATTAATATTAAGTTAACTAAAAGTGGAATTGTTACAGAAAAAGTGCCTGATTCAAAGAGAAAAGCCTATTGTCTAGGATCAAATGAACTTAATCAGCTTGCAAAACTAGCAGAGCTTGTTGAAAAACATTATGGTAGTCCCCAAGATTCAGAATGGGCTCTTTCTGAAGGTAAGATATATTTACTTCAAGCAAGACCAATTACAACAATGGAAGCTAAGGGGGAGGCTTTTAATATACTTGGATCTGAGGATAAAATAATTTATCAAGGCAAAAAGGCAGATTTTGGTCTTCAAAGTGTAATGGAACATAGTCCATATCCACATACGCCTTTGGATTTTGCATGTTTTACTCATTTCTATCAGGGGATATATACTTCTTTCTCCGAAACAGGCTTTAAGATGCCTAAGGAGCAGAATATACCTATAGAAAGAGAAAGTGGATGCGTGGCCTTAAGCTATCAGGCGCCATCAATATCTCCATCTATAATTTGGAAGGGGCCTAAATCAGCAATTAATGATTTATTTAAAGATACAAATGTTCTATGGCAGAGCTTTTTAGGAGAAGTTAATGAATGGATTAAGAGGATGGATACTGCAAAAAATAATACAGATGATGTAGAAAAACTTATAAAACTTATTAAGCAGGGAATGAAAGAATATGAGAATTTTGTTTATAAAAGATTTTCTTTAATTGGTATGCCTGGTGGAATTACTGAGTTTAAGTTTAATAAGTTAATTAAAAAAGCCGTAGGAAAGGAAATGTTTGAAGAGGTTAAAGAAAATCTTCTTAGAGCTTTGCCTTTTAGAACTGCACTTCAGAACAAAGAAATGATAAAGATAGCACAAACAGCAGCCATGAATGGAAAAGGCGGCCAAGCATTCAAAGATGCCATTGAGAATTTCTTGAAAGAATATGGGGATAGACCTTCTATAGGTGCTGGGCGTATGATATCACCTTCTACATGGAGTGAAAAACCTGAAATGATAAATGAAATTATTGATGCATTATTATGCGATGCCTCTATACTAGATTCGGAAGAAAGTTTTAAGAAACAGGAAGAAGCTTATAAAGTTGCAAAAGACTTAGTAAAGAAAGGGCTAAAATATGATAATTATAGAAAGTTTACTAAAATTCTAGAGAGAATAAGGTATACGGTAATAATCAGAGAGGAAAGTGTATTTTACTTAGAAAAAATAGCAGGTTGTTTGCATAGAATGGCTTTAAAGCTAGGAAGCCTTTTAGTTGAGAAAGATTATATTAATGATGCAGAAGATGTATTTTTCATTTTTCTTGAGGAACTTAATTCAGTGGCAGAAGGCAAGTTAAATATAGAAGAAAGATTAAATAAAAGAAAGAAAGCTTTTGATAAGGTTTATGAGGCCCATGAAAAAGGTGTGCATTGGTTAGTAGCTACAGGGTCAATTCCAGTATTTGAGTCAAAGGAAAAAATTAAACAAGATAAGAGCGAAGATTGTAATTCAATTAAAGGAAGTGCTGCAAGTCGTGGAGTATATGAAGGTTCAGTATGCATAGTAAGAAATCCTTCTGAATTTAAAAAATTGAAAAAAGGATATATACTCGTATCACCATATACATCTCCAATTTGGACACCTCTTTTTAAAGTTGCAGCTGCGGCTATCACTGAAATAGGAAGCCCAACATCCCATGCGGCAATTGTAGCTAGAGAGTACGGTATACCTGCTGTTGTGGCTATTGATAATGCAACAAGTATATTAAAGGATGGACAAAGAATAAGAGTAGACGGAACAAATGGAGTAATAACATTATTATAGATAAGTGTGAATGTGATCCGTCTAAATTAGAGAGTTTTATAAATGTATTAAAGGATTTAGAGTTTGACATTTGTTTTGCAGGACACTCATCACCTATAAATAAAACTGAGATCATTGAATATTTAAATTCACAGCATAAGAAAATCTATGCAGACAATAAATAGCTATTTATTCTTTAAGTAATTAAGCTCTGTTTATTAGTGCTGTATTCTAATATTCTTTACAATAAATATTGTGAAGAATAAATATTCTAAACCATATATATTCTGAAGAATATGCTTGAATAATGCGGGTTTGAAGGCTGTGGACGTAAATAAACCATATGTTTTTATGCGATTTAAGAGAGAAAATCTATGGCCATATTTAGTAGAGAAGAATTTTAATAGGTGTTCATAAGAATACTAAATAGATTATTAGGAAGAATTCATGTATGAGTTAAATAAATTGAGAGTAATTAAATTTAATCTAATGCTGATGTTAGCCAAGAAGTCATGAAAGAAAGAATCTCATCAGCTAATGCAGAAACTGCAGAAGCATCTTTCAAGTTACCTTTACTATGCCAACGTTTCGTAGCGCAATATATACCGCTGCTCATCATAACAGTAATCAATTCTAATTTTTCGTCTTCATTCTTTGAACAGGCTCTAGTATTGTTAAGCATGTTTTGTACTATATCTTGTAATTTAAGCTGAACTCTCATATCAATTAACATATTGGCAGATTTATATAATCTTATATAGCTGGTGCCTACAGTCTTATGATAATCACACATAATAAAAATTAAATCACGCAAAGTTTTTTCATTTAACTTTGCATCAGGACTAATCCTGCTGGATACAATTGTCATGAATTCATCTGATATAAAAGAATCTAGTAAATCATATTTATCTTTAAAATGAGCATAAAAGGTTGCGCGGTTTACGTTAGCTCTTTCTGAAATATCCTTTACGGTTATATTTTCAAAGGGTCTTTTATTAGCTAATGAAAGAAATGCATCTTGGATGAGTTTACGAGATTTAGTTATGCGTTTATCATTTATTTGAGATTTTTGTATCATATCTGCTCCTTTCTAAATATATATTCTATAAAAATATTAATTCATAGAAGTTTGTCTTAAACTATTAGACAATTCAAATCAGACATCCTTATAACGAGTGAATTATATTATTTAGAATTTACATAGTGTGGATATTTCAATTAAGCTCCTAAATTATAATTTTAATTGAGCACTTGGTTTATTATAGCTATGAGTATAAATTTATTATTGCAATATAAATATTTTTTAATAAATTCTTGTTATTAATATTTTTTACTAAATAACCAACATTTCATGATTTCTGTTGGTTGAATAGCTAATTTTAGTACATTATAATAATAGCATGCATAAATCGCTACAACAACACGTGTTTAATAATCTGACGATTAAGCTGTTATTTACAATTATGTATACGAGGAGAAAGTAAAATGAGTGAATTAAAACATAGAATTGTTGAAACAAATGGTATAAAAATGCATATAGCGGAACAAGGAAAAGGGCCTCTTGTATTATTACTTCATGGCTTCCCTGAAATATGGTACTCATGGAGGAATCAGATACCTGTTTTGGCTGAAGCAGGTTACCACGTAGTAGTGCCAGATTTAAGAGGATATGGAGATACAGAGAAACCAGAAAATATTGATCAATACACTCTGCTTCATTTAGTTGGAGATATAGTTGGATTGTTAGATGCATTAAATGAAGAAACAGCAGTAATAGTAGGAAATGATTGGGGAGCAACAATTGCATGGAATGCAGCATTATTAAGACCAGATAAATTCAAGGGTGTTATAGCTTTAACAGTTCCAATGATGCCTCAACCACCAATTTCACCAACCACTGTTTTCCCACAAAATAATGAGGAGTTATTTTATACTCTATATTTTCAAACACCAGGTGTAGCAGAAAAAGAATTTGAGAAAGATGCACGATTTGCAGTTCATAACTTGCTGTATTCAGCTTCTGGAGATGCAGGACCACGTAAAGGTAATGATGGAACTCCAAATCCATTTAGTATGGTATCAAGAGAGAAGGGATTACTTTCAGCATTACCAATGCCTAAAATGACATCTTGGCTTAAAGAAAAAGACTTAGAGGTTTATACAGAAGCATTTTATAAAACAGGCTTTAGTGGCGGATTAAATTATTACCGTAATTTAGATAGAAATAGAGAATTATTAAGCTGTTTCAATGGATTAAAAGTAACAATTCCTGCATTATTTATGGTAGGTACTCGTGATGTTGGATTAAGTATTCCCGGAATGGATCAAATAATTTCTGAAATGAAGAGTATTGTTCCAAACATCCGTCAGACTATATTTCTTGAAGATTGCGGACACTGGGCTCAACAAGAAAAACCAGAAGAGGTTAGTACAGCAATAATTTCATTTCTTAAAAGTTTATAATATCTTATAGAAATTAAAATAAAAAATTATGGATTTTGAAGTCATAACTTCAGAGTCCACCATAAAACACATGAAAATCATATGCTCACTTTATAAGAGATAGTTAAAATAATAAAACTGTTTCTATAAAGGGGCATTTTATTTTTTCAAGTTTTAATTATCCAATTATATCAACATAACAAAAATGTAATATTAATGAAATGTAGTTAAATTGATGAAGCAGGTATAATAATATAAAATAATTAACATAGAGCCAAGTTAAGTGCATTGATTATAGATATATATCCAAAGCAAAGGTTGGATATATACATGTTAAAACTGAAATTAAATACATGTTTATTCCAGCGGAGGTATGAAATTTCTACTGGATGAGATCTAAATGAAGGATTTGATACCAAAACAAAGGTTTAAGAAAAAAGGGGAGAATCATAGATGAAAAATATATTGAATGTAGAAAAAATCGAGAAATATTATGGCAATAAGGGGAATCTAACAAAAGCAATAGATAATATAAGTTTTAAGGTAGATGAGGGAGAGTTTGTTGGAATAATGGGACCTTCAGGAAGTGGCAAAACTACACTTCTTAATTGTATATCAACTATTGATAGTGTTACTGCAGGAAAGATATTGATAAATGGTAGTGACATTACAAGGTTAAAATCAAAAGAATTAGATAAGTTTAGGCAAAATGAGTTAGGATTTATATTTCAAGATTTTAACTTATTAGATACACTTACAGCTTATGAGAATATTGCTTTAGCCTTAACAATAAAGGGAGAGGACACCTATAAAATAGATAAAGAAATACAAGCGGTAGCAGAGCATTTAGAAATAGGACAAGTGCTTAATAAATATCCTTATGAGATGTCTGGGGGGCAAAAGCAAAGAGTTGCTTCAGCAAGAGCAATTGTAACTAATCCATCTTTAGTTCTTGCCGATGAACCAACAGGGGCACTAGACTCTAAGTCATCTAGGCTGCTACTTGAAAGATTTGAAAACTTAAATGATAATTTGAAAACTACAATACTTATGGTTACTCACGATTCCTTTACAGCAAGTTATGCTCATAGAATACTCTTCATTAAGGATGGAAGAATTTTTAATGAACTCATAAGAGGTAAGGACACAAGAAAGAAATTTTTTAATAAAATCATAGAAGTTATATCCCTTCTTGGAGGTGATGATAATGATGTATTTTAAGCTGGCCTTTGGCAATATAAAAAAGAGTTATAAGGATTATACTATATACTTCTTAACATTAATATTAGCTGTCTGTATATTTTATAGCTTTAATTCTATAGATTCACAAAAGGCACTTTTTGATATAAAATCTTCAAATGCTAATTACATAGAAAAATTAACAGTTACTATGTCTTATTTTTCTATGTTTGTATCAGTAATACTAGGTAGTTTAATCTTGTATGCTAATAATTTTCTAATAAAAAAACGTAAAAAAGAATTAGGGATATATATGACTTTAGGAATGGGAAAAAGAAAAATATCTAAGATTTTAGTAACAGAAACTTCTATGGTAGGTGCCATATCTTTAGTTGCAGGCCTTATATTAGGAATAGCAGCATCACAAGTCTTATCTACTCTTATCTTAAAGCTATTTGATGTTTCTATGAATGAATATAGATTTACAGTTTCTATAAATGCTATAGGAAAGACTATATTATATTTTGGAATAATGTTTTTACTTGTAATGATTTTTAATGTATTTGTTGTTTCTAAGTACAAAATAATAGACTTACTTGCGGCAGATAGAAAAAATGAAAAAATGAAATTTAAAAATCCATATATATATTTAGTAGCATTTGTATTAAGTATAGTATCTCTTATAGCTGTATATAAATTTTTTTTAAAGATAGGGATAGATACATGGAATCCAATGTTTAAGCCAGCACTAGTCATTAGTGTAATTAGCACAATATTATTCTTTTTTAGTTTATCTGGAGTTATATTATATTTTTTAAATAAAAATAAGAAAGTATATTTCAAGGGATTGAATATATTCGTTATAAAGCAGGTAAATAGCAAGTTTAATACACATTTTCTATCCATGTCAGTAATATGTTTAATGCTGTTTACTACAATACTTGTATTATCTACAGGAATAGGTCTTAAGAAAAATTATGAAGCAGGCCTTGAAAAAATAACACCATTTGACGCAAGTGTAGTCATATATCCTCATGGTGAAGATATTTCTTTAGATGAAGTGTTTAATAAAATTGATTTTAAAATAAGTAAAAATGAAAAATATATAACTTATGATGAATATATTTCATCAGTAGAACCTAAAGATTTATTTAAAACTGAAGATGAGGCTTTTAAAGGCTATACAGCAAGCTTTGTAAAAATATCTGACTACAATAAAATATTAAAACTAAAAGGTGAAAAAGAAGTTAATTTAAATAGTGATGAAGTTTTAATTTTATCAAATTATAACAAATTAGCTGATCCGATTAATGAAAAATTAAAGCATAGCAATAAAGTCAATATTAAAGGAAAAGAGTATCTAGCGAAAAATCATAAGGCTCTACAAGAAAATCTTGAAACTTCTATAATGGCAGAAAGTTATTGCATAATAATAATAAATGATGAGTTTTTGCCAGATAGTAAAGTTTATAAATCAGTCCTTAATGTAATGTATACCGATGAGAATAGAGAAGGAAATAATAAAAAATATGAAGAAATGGACAAGAATTCTTGGATTGGTGGAAAGTATGACAGTTTAAATCTCCCACATATAAGGGCTTATTCAAAGGATAGAATTTATTCTAACGAAAAGGACTCTTCAACTTCTGAGTTATTTCTTGGATTATATTTAGGTATGATATTTTTAATATCAAGTATGGCTGTATTAGCACTTCAGCAATTATCAGAAGCTAGTGACAGTATAGAAAGATATAAAGCTTTAAAGAGAATTGGTGCAAATAAGAAAATGATAAATAAAACCATCTTTCTTCAAACCTTAATATATTTCAGTCTTCCAGTAATTCTTGCGTTAATTCATTCAGTAGTTGGCATTATAGTAGTTAACGAAGAAATAAATGATTTTAATCAAATAGATATTAGATTTTCAGCGTTAATGACAGCTGTAATATTTATTATAGTATATGCAGGGTATTTCTATACAACATATACAGGGTATAAAAATATTGTAAAAAATAACATATAAGAACTAGGTAAGGAGGTGAATTAATCATGAAATTTCTTTCATATTTAAGGGTGGAATTAAAACGTACTTTCCATTCAAAAATTGTTTATTTAGTAATGCTATTAACCATATTTAGCCCAATGGCTGGCTATAAGTTGTACAAAGATAGTATGTTGGACGAAACGATAACAGGTCACTTTATCGGAAATCCAACTGTTGCTGGCGCTCTAATTGGAGGAATTTTATTTGCTATGTTGACTTTTCTTAAGCTTGATCAAGGACGTAAGTATAAAACTGAGATATTATTGAGCAGCATTGTATCTCCATTAGCTCTAAATGCAGTTAGATTAATTGCTATAGAGGTATCTGCAATTATTACTGTTTCTATTGAAGCTGTATTTTATTATCCATATACGGTTATGAAAATGGGAAGAGTTTTTGATGGATATACGTATTGGAATAGTTTCTTTCTTTTAATTCTCCCATCTGTGATGTTGTCAATTTTAGCAGCTTCAGCTTTATATCAGATTTTTCAAAGATTAGATATTAGTGCTGCTGCATTTATTGTACTTGTCTTACCTAATTTATTTCAACGTGTTCCTATTGGTAATATTATGCGTTGGATAAAGCCGGCAGTTCCAGAACTTTCAGATTATTTCAGTAATACAGAAGTATTTCGCTTAATGGAGCATAATAGATTATTTTGGTTTTTAATGTTTGGTGGAGTATGGTTAATTTCGGTATTAGGTGTACGTATTTATGGTAAAGGATTATTTGTCTCTATATTTTATAATTCCAAAAGAATAATTTATATTCCTCTAATTGCTGTGGTAATGGTCAGTGAAGCAGGATATGCCTTTGTAAATCAACCAGATGTCTATATATTATCTAAGAATCAAATTGCTGATTTGCTTGAAATATTTAAAAATAAATCAGAAGATAATCGTTATAATGTGAATAAAGAGCTTCAATTATTAAACAGTGATTTTAAGATTTCATTTGATGGAAACAAGGGAAGCCTTTCTGCAAAGGCGGTATATTCTTTTAATAATCTAAGTGATAGTGAGCAGGCGTGTAAATTGAAGCTTAATCCAGGATATTCTATTAGAGTAGTAAAAATAAACAATAAAGTTGTTCCTTTAAAAAAATTGGACACATTAGAAGCTAATGCTGAATTTATTATGCCTGTTGGGAAAAATATTAATGTAACTATGGAATACGAAGGAAAGCCTAAGATTTTTTATATGGTAAGTGATGATATTCTAGATACAACTATTAGTAATAGATATATAGATTTAATGAGTAAAGAAATTATTCCTGAAATTCAGGTTACAGATAGCAAAGATAATTCAAATATTACAGCTGAGCTTACAATGCCTTCAGGTGTTATGCCAATAATCAACCCATGTCAGATGGATGAGAATGGCAAGGAAATTGCTAATATTACAGGTGATACTACTAAGTTAATTTCAGAAGAGGGTGATAAAAAAACTTGGCTTGTTAAGCTTAAAGGAACGCGTTTTGATTTAATGGCAGGAGATTATGTTATGAAGCAACTAGGAAGTGAAAAAATGCCAGTGCAATTTTATTATAGCAGTAAACATGGTGATAATATGAAAAAAATGAATGCTGAAAAGATAATGAAATATACTATAGATTATTGTACTAAGCATTATGGTAAGCTGAAAAAAGTTTCTGAAAATAATCCATTAAAAATAGTAGAGAAAACAGCATTATTTCCAGGAGGATTGGGATTCCCTAATTATAGTACAATGACAGAAAACTGCTTTAGTGATGAGAATTTAAGTAATACATCAAAGGGATCTTCAGGTGCTGAAGTATTAGCTCATGAACTTGCTCATCAATGGTTTGGAGTGGAGACTGTTGGATGGCATGGTAATAATGAAAACTGGTCTGCTGAAGGACTTGCGGTATATACTACCTATCGAATTGCTAAGGAAAACTATGGAGAAGAATATGCTCAAAAAAATTATGTGAATAAGTGGAAAGATGACGTAAAGTATAGTGAAAAAAACTTTTATTATAGGTATCCAGAATATTTAAATTTATTGTCAGAAAGATATGTTGAAAAGGTTAAGGGAGAGAATAGAAGCGTATGTTTATATTCAAAGCTTCCACTTCAAATTTTAAAAGCATCTGAGCTTGTTGGTGGTGAAGATAAAATGGATGAAATTTTGGCTAAATTATATGAAAATAGCTCAAAAGAAAAAATTTCATGGCAGGACTTTTTAGATGCATGCGATCTTAAAGATGAGGATTTAAATCTTGATTAAATTATTTAAATATGAATTTAAAAGACTTATTATAAATAAATTCTTATATCGAATCAGAGCTGTTTGTGCTAATATAACAAAAATGTAATGTTAATCAAATGTAGTTAAATTGATGAAATAAATAGCTTCATATAAAATAAGTTACATGAAATGAAATTAAAAAACACTGATTAGCTGAGGACAAAAATAAAATCATAGAAGTGATATGCCTTGTTGGAGGTGGTGATAATGATGTATTTTAAGCTAGCTTATGACAATATAAAAAAAAGTTATAAGGATTATACTATATATTTCTTAACATTAATATTAGCTGTCTGCATATTTTATAGTTTTAATTCAATAGATTCACAAAAGGCACTTTTTGATATGGAATCATCGACTGCAAATTATATGGATAAGTTAATTGAGACAATATCTGCTATATCAATGTTTGTATCAGTTGTATTAGGCAGTTTAATATTATATGCAAATAATTTTTTAATAAAGAAACGTAAAAAAGAATTAGGTATATATATGACTTTAGGCATGGGAAAAAGAAAAATATCTAGAATTTTAGTGACAGAAACCTTTATGGTAGGAGGAATATCTTTAATTGCCGGTCTTATATTGGGAATAGTAACATCACAAGTTTTATCTACTTTTATATTAAAGTTGTTTGATGATTCAATGGATGGATATAGATTTATAGTTTCAATAAATGCTATAGGTAAGACTATATTATGTTTTGGAATAATGTTTTTACTTGTAATTATATTTAATATATTTGTCATTTCTAAATACAAAATAATTGATTTATTGGCAGCAGATAAAAGAAATGAAAATATGAAATTTAAAAATCTATTTATATATTTAACATCATTTATATTAAGTGTGGCATCACTAACATTTACATATAAAACTTTTTTAGGGATGAATTTATATTTGTGGGATTCTATTATCATACCAGCATTAGTCTTTCTAATAGTAGGCACAGTACTATTCTTCTTTAGTTTATCTGGAATCATATTATATATAATAAGTAATAATAAAAAAGCATATTTTAAGGGATTAAATATATTTATAGTAAAACAAATATATAGCAAAATTAATACAAATTTTATATCAATGTCGGTAATATGTTTAATGTTATTTATTACAATACTTGCATTAACTACAGGAATCGGTCTTAAGAAAGGGTATGAAGCAGGATTTGTAAAACTAGCACCTTTTGATGCTAGTGTGATTTTATATACCAATGATGAAGTTAATAATGTAGAAGATGCGCTTAATAAAATTAATTTTAAAAAAGATGGAAATGAAAAATATGCAATTTACAATGAATATGTTCCAGTCATAGATTTGAGAGATTTATTTGGAACTGAAGATAAAGAATTTGAGGTGTTTGGTGGAAGTTTTGTAAAAATATCTGAGTATAATGAAATATTAAAATTAAAAGGAGAGAAAGAAATAAATTTAAATAAGGATGAGGTATTGATTTTATCAAACTTAAATAAATTAGTTGGACCAATTAATGCAAAGTTAAAAAGTAGTAATAAAGTTAAGATTAAAGGTGAAGAATTTAATGTTAAAAATCAGGAAGTTATACGAGGAAATCTTGAAGATTTTAATGTTACAAATAATGAGTGCACAATAGTCATAAATGATGAGTTTCTATCAGGCTATAAAGTTTCTAAATCAGTACTTAATATAATGTATACAGATGAAAACAGAGAAGAAAACAATAAAAAGTACGATAAGATCCAGAAATATTATAGATCTGGAGAGTACGAAAGTTTAAATCTTCCAATCATAGATGCTTATTCTAAGGATGATATTTATTCTATGGCAAAGAGATCATCAACAGGAGCATTGTTTATTCGCTTATATTTAGGTGCGGTATTGTTAATAACCAGCATGGCTATATTGTCTCTTAAGCAGCTATCAGAAGCTAGTGATAGTATGGAAAGGTATAGAGCATTAAAAAGGATTGGGGTAAATAAGAACATGATAGATAAAACAATCTTTATTCAAACCGTGATATATTTCAGCCTTCCTATGATCCTAGCATTAATCCATTCCATTGTTGGGATTACGGTAGTTAATAAAGAAATTAACTCTTATGGTCAAATGAATATTAGATTTTCAACATTAATTACAGCTTTGATATTTGTTGTAGTTTATATAGCTTATTTTTATATAACGTATACAAGCTATAGAGATATAGTAAAAAATAATATTTAAAAAAGAAAGAAGAAAGGATAAGGAGAATATGAAAATCTCAATTAAAAATTTAAATATGGATTATAAAGGTGGTAAAAGAGCTTTAAAGGAGGTTTCACTTGAAATAGGAAGTCCAAGCCTTATTGGACTTCTAGGACCAAATGGAGCAGGAAAATCAACTCTTATGAAATTGCTTGTAGGAGGCCTAATACAAACTAGTGGTGAAATTATTATGGATGATATACCAATACTTAAGGATGAAAAAAAGTTAAAAGGAAGCCTAGGATATCTACCACAAGCTTTTGGGCTTTATGATGAACTTACAGTCTGGCAGTTTCTAGATTACATGGCGGCCCTTAAAGGAATTAAAAATAGTAAGAAGATTATTGAAGAAGTCATTGAGAAAACAAATCTTAAAGAGAAACGTAAAGCACGTATTTCTACTTTATCAGGAGGTCAAAGGCAGCGTGTAGGAATTGCACAAGCTCTTCTGGGAAATCCGAAATTATTAATTTTTGATGAACCAACTGTTGGACTAGATCCTGAAGAACGAATTAACTTTCGAAATCTATTTTCCAAAATGGCACAGGATAAGATAGTCTTATTATCTACTCATATAATTGAAGATGTACAATCGGTGTGTGATAAACTGATTGTTATTAATCATGGGCAAATTTTGTTTACTGGAACTCCAGAAGAATTAATTACCTTGGCACACCATCATGTTGGAGTCTTTGAAGAAAGACTAGGGGAAAGTTCCAAGGGAGAATATAAGGTAACAGCAAGAGTTAATACAGCACATGGTATTATCTGCCGTATTGTAGGGGAAACACTTCCAGCATTTGCAGAGACTGTAGAGCCTACCCTTGAGGATGCATATATGTATCTTATCATGGGAAAAGAGGCGATGTAATCATGAAATTCATTTCCTATTTAAGAGTGGAATTAAGTCGTATTTTTCACTCAAAGATTGTTTATCTAATTATGGTATTAACTATGATATGTCCACTAGCAGGATATAAATTGTATAAACCAGCAGGTGCCCCAACTTTATCTGGTGATTTGATTGCAAATCCAGTGATGGCAGGAGCAATAGGTGGTGGAATATTATTTGCAATGTTAACTTTACTAGAATTTGACAGAATAAAAAAATACAAGACTGAAGAATTAACCAATAGCATTGTCTCACCATTAACCTCAAATATAGTCAGATTACTTGCCTTAGGAATAACAGCTATTGTTACTGTTTTTATTACAGCAGTATTTTATTTTCCGTATACATTCAACAAACTTGGGAATATTTTTGATGCTTATACGTATTGTAATAGCTTCTTTCTTTTGATGTTACCTTCAGTTTTATTATCAATTGTATTAGTTTCTGCACTTTATCAAATTTTCTGTCGTATGGATATCAGTATGATTTTATTTTTTATATTTTCGGTGCTAGGTATTTGGAGATTGTTTGAATCGAAAAATATTCTTGAATTATTGGGAGATAATAATATTCTCCATTGGATGGAGCCAAGCGTTATATCACTTTCAGATTATTTTGGCAATGAAGTGGTATTTCGTTTGATGAAGCAAAATCGTTTGTTTTGGTTTTTAGCATTTGGAAGCTTTTGGATTATAGGAGTCTTATGTGTCCGTCGTTATGGCAAAGGTTTATTTGAATCAATATTTTATAATTCAAGGAAAGTTTATATTCCTATATTGGCTATTATGTTAATCAGCGGCAGCTGCTATGCTTATTTAAATCAACCATTTGTTTATAAAGAATATGGAGAGGATGCATCAGATGAAATAAATGAAAAACTTCAGTTATCAAATACTGATTTTGAAGTATCCTTTGATGAAAGTAAAGGAAGTCTTTCAGGAAAGGCTGCTTATTCTCTTGAAAATTTGAGTGGAAGTGAACAGGAATGCAGGCTCACCATGATGAATGGGTATACTTTTCAACATGTTGTTGCAAATGGAAAAGAGGTTAAATTTGAGTTTTTAAATGATTATAGAGGCAGCATTATATTTAAAGTGCCTGCTGAACAAGAAATAAAGCTTGAGGTAGAATATCAAGGTGTCCCTAAAATTAACCAAGAGTTTAGTGACTTTGCTTATGAAACTAGTATTAGTGATAAATATGTTGATTTAAAAAGCTATCAGCTTATTCCAATAATAAGAGTAAAGAGAAATGAGGATAACGGTGAAATTACAGGTAAGGTTACCATGTCTGCTGGACTTATGCCAGTTGTAGATAGTAAGAAAAAGGATGAAAGTGGCAAACTTATAGCAAATCCAGTGGGGGCCATTGTAAAATTACTTTCTGAAAATAAAAATAATAAAACTTGGCTTGTGAAGGCTAGAGGTAATGGAGTAGATTTAATAGCAGGTAATTATGTCGTGAAGGAGTTAGGAAATCAGGATATGCCTGTACAATTATACTATAGCAGCACAATTGAAGAAAAGATGCAGAAGATGGATGCTGAAAAAGTTATGAAGGATACGATTAAATATTGCGCTGGTCATTATGGTAAGTTATATAATGTGTCTGAAAATAATCCACTAAAAATACTACAAGGAACTGTATTTTATGGCGGTGGACTAGCATACCCAAATATAAGTATTATGGATGAAACTTGTTTTAGTGATAAAAATTTAGCTGATAAATTAAAGGGAACAGAAAGTGCAGAAATACTGGCCCATGAAATTAGTCATCAGTGGTTTGGCGTAAAATGTGGAGGTTCAGGTGAAGGACTTGCAGTATATACAACCTATCGAATTGCAAAGGACAAGTATGGTGAAGAATATGCACAAAAAAACTATGTAGATCAGTGGAAGAAACATATTAAGGAGAAGAGTGATAATTTTTATATTAGACACCCAGAATATTTAGATGTATTGCCAGAAAAATATGCTGAGGCAGTTGTTGATAATAGAGCTGTAAATCAATATTCAAAAATGCCTCTTCAAATTCTGAAAGCCAGTGAATTAGTTGGTGGCGAAAATAAAATAGATGAAATTTTATCTAAGCTATATGCTAAGACAGAAACAAAAAGAATTTCATGGCAGGATTTTCTAGATGCATGTAATCTTAAAGAGGAGGATTTAAATGTTGATTAAATTATTAAAATATGAACTAGAAAGACTTATTATAAATAAATTTTTCTTAGGACTGCTTATAATTTCAGCTATATATAGCTACGAAATTATGACAAGTGATATTATCCTTGGAGTGGCAAACACTGCGCCGCTTTCAGGCTGGAGTTATGGAGAATACCTTGCTAAAGTGCTGCCAATTTTACTTGTTACTTTATTATTTTTTATCTCATTTCTTTATTCAAAACAAGAAAAAAATGTACAAGATTTGACGAGGGCAACTCCTATTGATCAATTTAAATTTCAGATGCTACGCTTTGGTACTATTATTATAGGATTTGTTTTGATTTCTATGATACCAATTTTATACAGTGTGTGGTTTTATAGTGTAAATTTTCACTTCTTAAGCTTTGGCGGTCTTGTTCTGCCAGCATTTATAACGCTTGTTCCATCAATGCTGTTTGTGTTTGGTGTAGGAAGTCTTGGAGGACGATATCATCAAGGATTAATTTTTGGATTAATGGTAGTAGTATTGCTTATAAATTATGTTCCGCTACCATATGAAGTTGATTTATTTGGAGGAAATTTCTTTGTACAATACCCCATGTCTCTTAGTGCGGTAGAGCCAGCATTCTCAATACCTATAGGTGTAGTAATTGGGAAATTGATATTTGGATTAAGTGGACTCTTAATGATAATTTTATCTGCAACTACAAAGAAAAAGTGAAGTCATTATAATGATATTGAGTAAAATTGTGGTAAAATGTAGTATTTAGTTTTATAATAATTATTAAGGTTATTAAGTTTTGGATTTCAAAATTTAATAACCTTATATTTGTAGTAGGGGGATATGATGAGGAAAATTATTATTATTGAAGATGATGAAGTTATAAGGGAGGAATTGCAAAGTTTTTTAGAGAGATATGGATATGAAGTGAAGGCTCCTTTAGATATGGATAACATAATAAATTATATTGAAAGTGAGAACGCTGAACTTATATTGCTAGATATTAATCTGCCTATGTATGATGGTTACTATATATGTAGGGAAATACGCAAGACTTCAGAGGTTCCAATTATAATAGTTACAAGTAGAGATAGTGAAGTAGATGAACTGATGAGCATGAATTTAGGGGCAGATGACTTTATTACAAAACCTTATAATACAGAAATACTACTTGCAAGAATAACTAATAGTTTAAAAAGGACTTATGGAAACATAAAGAATAGTAATATATTAAGCTACAGAGATTTTAATTTAAATCTTTCAAATGCAACAATTATTTATAAAGATAACTCTTTAGAGTTAACTAAAAATGAAGTTAAAATACTATCATTTTTAATAAATAATAAAGGAAATATAGTAAAAAGAGATTCTCTTATGGAGTACCTTTGGAAAGCAGATTTTTTTGTAGACGATAGCACTTTAAATGTTAATATAAATAGATTAAGAAAGAAGCTTGAAGAAATAGGAATAGAAAATCCAATAGAAACAAGAAGAGGAATGGGGTATATTATGCCATGACTATAGGTGAATTTCTTAAAGATAAAGCTATTGTAATATTATGTAATAGCCTCATGTTTATTATATTGTCAATAATAATGCTTGTTATAAATGTTAACTTAATTATAGTTATATTTGTTTTTTGTATATGGTTTTTCCCGTTAGGATCTTACATGGCTTTAGAATATATAAAGCATAAAAAGTATTTTGGGGAGATTGACAGTTTATTAGAAAAATTGGACAAGAAATATTTAATTCCAGATATGCTAAAGGAAGCAGAATCTGCACAAGGAGAAAAGTTTAACTCTCTACTTAAACAATTAAGTAGAGATATGTATGAGCATGTAAAATATTATAAAGATATGCAGGAAGATTATAGAGAATATTTAGAAGCCTGGATTCATGAAATTAAAACACCAATAGCTTCTTCAAAGCTTATTATTGAGAATAATCAAAATGAAGTAACTAATAAAATAGACTTTCAGATAGACAAAATTGAAAGATTTGTGGAACAGGCACTGTACTATTCTAGAAGTAATAATGCTTATAAAGATTATATTATAAAACAAATTAGTTTAGGTAATATAGTAAAAAATGTAGTAAAAAGAAACTATAGAGATTTCATTCATAAGAAAATAAAAATCAATATAAATGACATTGAAGAAAATGTATATAGCGATGGGAAATGGGCTGAATTTATCATTAATCAGATAATAGTAAATTCAATAAAATATTCAAGTAATAAAGATCCTCAAATTAATATATCATCAATGAAAAAAGCCAATTCAGTAATGTTATTTATAGAAGATAATGGAGTAGGGATAATAGAGAAAGATATAGATAGAGTCTTTGAAAAAGGCTTCACTGGTGAGAATGGAAGAAGATTTAGCAAAAGTACAGGCATGGGTTTGTATTTATGTGAAAAGCTCTGCTTAAAGCTGGGACTAAAAATTTCAATTACCTCTGAGGTTAACAAGGGAACTAAAGTTACATTAATATTTCCATTGTCAGGTATGGAGACTTTTAGTGATGAGTAATGGGGAAGCTAATGATAGTCTTTTTGGAAAGACAAAACATAACACAAAAAGTCGGGAATAACCGTTTGAAAAGAGATAAGATATATGTACAGACAGGGGGATAATTATGAAATGGATTGAAGGAATTGGTGAAGCTATAAGCTATATTGAGGAGAATATCACTGAAGAAATCACAATAAAAAATATTGCAGAAAAAACATTTATGTCTCCATTCTATTTCCAGAAAGGCTTTGCAATGCTTTGTGGGTTTACGGTTGGAGAGTATATCAGACAACGCAGGCTTACTCTTGCTGGCAGTGACCTCGTTTCTACTGATGAAAAAATTATTGATATTGCATTAAAATATGGATATGCATCACCAGATAGTTTCACAAAAGCTTTTACTCGATTTCATGGTGTTACACCTACTGCTGTTAGAAAAGATGGAGCGATGATTAAGTCATTTGCTCCGCTGAAAATCAAGTTTTTATTGGAAGGCGGTTATATTATGGATTACAAAATTGTTGAAAAAGATTCGTTTACGGTCATGGGCGTATCAAAGGTGTTTAAGTATGAGAATGCATTTGCAGAAATTCCACCGTTTTGGACAGAGCATTATGAAGCTGGGAAGGGAAAATTTGTGTGTGGAATGTATGGAATATCCATAGATGAGAGCATGGGATCAGATGAGTTTGAATATTTGATTGCAGATAATTATAATCCATCCATTGAAATACCTAATGGTTTTGTTACAAAGATTATTCCTAAACACACATGGGCTGTTTTTGCTTGCAAGGGCGCAATGCCAAAATCGTTGCAGGATATGAATAGAAAAATCTTCTCAGAATGGCTGCCTAATTGCAAGGATTATGAAATTGCAGCAGGTTATAATATTGAAATGTACACTGATATAGCTGATTATCCTAAGGGTAATCAAGATGAGAATTACTACAGCGAAATCTGGATTCCTGTTAAGAAAAAATAGTCATGCAAAAGAGCATGATTTGAAGTTTATCAGATTCCAAGTTTGATGCATTATAGTTTTAAATCCAGTTCTGTCATATTTTTTATAAGCTATAAATAACTAAAAATAAATAGAAAATTAAAAAATCGTATTATTTAAAATTGATATGCTCCATTTAAGGTAGACAGATAAGAAGATAAAATCTGTTACTTGAAGGGGAGCTGTTCAAATAATTAAATTTGCGATTTTTTTCTATGAAATACTAAAATTACATGAAATAAGAACTGTAAAGAATAGCCAATATAACAAAACCTATAATAGAGAATTGAGCAAAGGATCTCTAATGATTAGTTAATTTGGAATTTAAAAATACATATTTATAATTGAGTGCTCCAAGAAACGGAAATATGAAGATAAAATATCTACTCTTATTGTAATCTGCTAGTAAATCTAGTGAAATAATAAATACATTCAAAAGAACTATAAAAATTACTTTAATATTTGACATAGCTCTTCTCCTAAATACACTTTTACAAAATTATACCATATGTTTTGATAAGAAATTTATAATAATGCAATATTTACAATATATGTTATAATAGATTAATAATGTTTAATTTTAAGCGATGGGGTGTATCACTTGAGTAAGTTTTATGGATTTTCAATTCTTAGCATATTACTATTTATAATTGGAACATGGATGTTATTAAAAGATTTATATACATCATATACTCACGGTAGAAATATTGTAAAAGTAAATAAAGGAATAGGATTAGCTATTCTTTGGGGGGGATTATTAATAGTTTGGTGTATGTTATCGTGGAAAGATGCAAAACTTTATGTTAGATATGAAAATAATAATATTATTGAGAGTGTTTTTAGTAATATATTTTGGATAGAATTTTCAATCTCTAATATAATAAAAGCATTAAAGAGTTCAGGAATAAGAGAAAATGGAATATATATATCAGGGGATTTTTATAAGTGGCCTAAGGTCAAGTGTTATAATTGGACAACACCAAATATAATTGAATTTAAAGTTAAAACTTTTTTTAAAAGTAATTCAAGTCTTGAACTTACAATAAATGAAGAAGTTAAGGCAGAAGTAGAAGAAGTGATTCAAAGAAATATTACTTTATAGTATTACTAGGTTAATAAAAACAAAATATTCATTAGATTTAGATGTCGCATTAGTTGAATGAAAGAATGGGGCATTTTTTGTATTTGATGTGTAGATTGGATGCAGCAATTGATACAAAATATGTTTTTTTAAAACTGAATAATACGATATTACCAATAATATTATAATTGATTCAATATAGGAAAGTATTGTTAAATTAAAATTATTTACTGCTTGTTTAAAAGGGGGGGGGTGAAAATATGAGGATTAAGTTTATTTTCTTAACAATATTAACTTTTATCTTATCTATTTCTATTTTTTTTATCGTTTATAGAAATGAAAATAAAGATAAGAAAATTGTTGAATTTAATAAGCAGCAATATTCAGCGATAAGAAACTTTCAAGTAAATCAAAGTTATTTTGATAGTAATAGCAGGCTTAAAAGTGAGTATTCTACTAATATAGCAAATATTAATTGTAGTAAGGTCTACTCAATTAGTGGACTTGATGTAAAGGATTGGATATATTATGACTATGCTAATTGTGATGTGAGTTTCTATCTTTCAAAAAATATTTATACCAATCTTGATTATAGGTATTTCAATTTTTTAAACAAATTTCAGTTAACAAAATATAACTATACTATAGAAGATGGTCTACAAAAAGTAATAGATACAACCATTGAAAATGAAGAGATAGTCTCTTACGCTTATAAAATTGCTTCTTCAGATGGAAATTCTGACATGGGGGTAACAAGCGATAAAGTAACAACCTATTCTCTGTTGTTAACACCTAAGGATTTTCCAGCTCTACAGTATATTATTAATTATTATGAATGTGAAAATGGATATTTTATCGGTTCAAATACTAATGGCTTATGTACTAAAGTTGATGACTCAATCCATGAAATGATTAGTAGATTAAAGTAAATGTATATGGAAACTATAATATTAATTATCAGCATAATTTAGAAGTCATTTTGATTCGCATTGTGTAGATATGACAAATGGGCAGGGGGGATATGAAATGAGATTGATATTGGAAGAATTTACAAAATTATATGCAAAAGAAATTTGTAATTGGAAATATGATGGGGAATATTCTATATATAATTATCCTTCGTGGACTAAAGTACTTGATAATAAATGGGCTATAACAATAGAAGAAAAAAGGAAAAAGGAATTTTTTGCTGTAATTGATGAGGAATATAAGTTATGTGGATATATAAGACTACAAGAGAAAAATGAATGTATTATTGTTGGAGTTGGCTTAAAACCATCTCTATGTGGACAAAGATTAGGAGACACATTAATGGAGATAGTAAAACAGCAATGTGCTAATTTATATCCAAGCAAAATAATTGCTTTAGAGGTGCGATCTTTTAACGAGCGGGCAATTAAATGCTATAAAAGAGCAGGATTTATAGTAAAGGAAATATATGAAAAAGATACCCTTATTGGGTACGGCGAATTTATAAGAATGGAATTTATTTGTTGATTAATTGGTGATTTGTTAGATAAATTGCAATTTAGGCTTCAAGGAAAGTAAGCTATATGAATTTACTATCTACCATTTTTATATGATTTTAGAACTGAATAGTTCGGAATTTATAAAATATGCTACAATTAAATAAAAGACAAATCATAATTTGAAAGGAACTAAGATAATGGATTTTAAAGAAATTATGAAACAAAATAGAGGATATTGCTCAAAGCACACAGATATGCCATCAGAATTACAACTAAAAGCGAAAGAATTATGCTGGGAATATGATCAGACTGGACCATCTGAAAAAGAAAAGAGAAGTAATATTTTAAAAGAATTGCTTGGAACTTGCCATCCGCTAACATTTATTGAGCCGTCATTTCGTTGCGATTATGGTTTTAATATACATACCCATGGACTTGCTGTGATTAACTATAATTGTGTAATATTGGATACATCGCCAGTTTACATTGGTGCAAATGCATTTATAGCTCCTGGAGTTTGTTTGGCTTGTTCGGGACATGCTATATTTCCAACACAAAGGGCAGAAGGGATTGGGACATCAAAACCTATTAGAATAGAAGATGATGTATGGATTGGTGCTAATTCAACTGTATGCGGTGGAGTTACTATAGGAAAAGGTAGCATTATTGGGGCAGGAAGTGTAGTAAATAAAGATATTCCAGCAGGGGTAATTGCAGTAGGTAATCCTTGCAGAGTATTACGGAAGATTACAGAAGAAGACATAATTAACTTGTCAGTTGAGCAAGGCAATTTCTAATTTGTAGAGTTTATTATATTTTTTTGCAATAATAAAACAAAATGTGCAGGTAGAAGTTTAAATAATGTAATTTGAAAAGTTAATAGTGCGATATTTACAAGTATGTTATAATTTATAAAACAAATTGTAATTTAGACTTGGGGGAAAGAAAATGTTTATAGTAAATTTAACTTATGTTAAACCACTAGAAGAGGTTGAAAAGCATTTGGAAGATCATATTACATTCTTAAATAAATACTATGCTAGCAACAACTTTATCTGTTCAGGGAGAAAAAATCCTAGAGATGGTGGAATAATTTTATGCATTGCAAAAAATAAAGAAGAGGTAAATGGGATTATTAGTGAAGATCCATTTTATAAAAATGGAGTTGCTAATTATGATGTAATAGAATTCCAACCAACAAAGTATTCTGAAGGTTTTAAGGAATTTGTTGAGTAAAGTTTGCTTTATAGATTAATATAACTCTTAATAAATGAATAAGAATTTTAAATATCACATTATTCAAACTAGTAAATGGGTAATGTGATATTTACTATTTATGTTAGAATTAATTGCAATAAAATTCAAATAGAAACTAAATATTTTCTATTTTTACTTGAGGAGATGGAAAATGATGATTATTGGCTTTATTATGTCAGCTATTTTTGGATTACTTGGAATGGTATTTATGATTTTTAAAGATAAAGCATGTATTCTGATATCGGGATATAATTTAAAAACTAAGAAAGAACGAGAGAAATACGATAAAGTTCGTTTAAGTAAAGATGAACGTAATTTCTGCTTTACATGTTCAATTATATATCTTATTGGTGCAATAGCATCAATATTTTGGGGTAAATTATGCTTTTGGATTACTTTTTTAGTTTGGCTCATATACCTTTTTAAAAATATTCATTTTAATCCAGAAAAAGCATTTGATAAATATAAAAGATGATAGTTTCATTGGGAGATGAGTACGTGATTAACTTGATATTAATGATCCCATTAGGACTAATTTCTATATTTTTAGGATGGCTTATTTGGAAAAAAGAGCAGATAGCATTGATTCACGATTATCATTATACAAGGGTTGCTGAAAGTGATAAGAAACCTTATACTGAGGAAGTTGGAAAAGGATGCATTATCATGGGAACTGGAATTATACTGACAGGCATTATTAATTTAATAGGAAACACAAAATATGGATGGATATGTTTTGTAATATTTGCTGTATTGGGATTTAGGATGATGTTTAGAGCACAAAAGAAATATAATGGAGGATTGTTCTAATTTTAGAGCATCTCACTATTATAAATTAAAAAAATAGAACAAAGTTAGGGAGAATATATGATTATTATTTTATCAATTATAGTATCTTTTTTATGTGGTTCAATTCCTACAGGATACTTAATTATCAAAAAGTTGCATGGAATTGATATAAGGACCAAAGGTAGTGGGAATATAGGATCTACAAATGTTAATAGAGTAGTAGGACGTAAAATATCCATTATTACTCAAATAGTGGATATTTCAAAAGGTATAATTCCTGTAGCTTTAGGAATTTGTTTAGCAAAGATTTTTGAACTACAAATGTCAATGGATACTTATCTTTCGATTATTGCTATAGCGGTAATTTTGGGACACGATTTTACTCCATTTCTAGGATTTAATGGTGGGAAGGGAGTTAATACAACTATTGGTGCATTCTTTGTAATTGTACCAATTCCAACATTGGTTGGAGTTGCAGTTCATTTTATATTGCGTTTATTTACAAGTATAGTTTCTATAAGGTCAATTGCAATAGGGGTAACAATACCTTTAATGTGTATAATTATGAGAGCACCTGTTTCAATAATAGTAAGTAGTTTAATAGCATGTGTTTTAATGATATATAAACATAAAGATAATTTAATAAGACTTTTACATAATGAAGAAAAATAATCTTAAATTATCATTAATTAATTAGAGAATGGATTTACCACTATTTACAATACTGTTATAATTTGTTTATATAGCAAGTTAGTTTGTATTAAATGTTAATTGAGTAGTGGGAGGGTTTATGAATATTTCTATTGTTGAAAAGGGAATAAAGGAAATTGAGTTAATGAAACCATTATGGGAACAACTTAATTCTATTCATTATAATAAATCTGTACACTTTAAGGAGAAATATGACAGATTTACTTTTGACAAAAGAATAGAATCTATTTGCAAAAAGGCTAAAAACGGTGTTATTAAGTTTGATATGCTTCTAGACAATGAAACAGAAAATTATGTAGGGTATTGTTTAAGTTCAATTGAAAATAACTTAGGGGAAATAGAATCGATATTTATTGATAAAAAGTATAGAAAGTTTAAATTAGGAGACAAGCTTATGAAAAATGCTTTAAGTTGGTTTGAATCTAACGCTATAACAGATATTCAAATTAATGTGGTATATGCAAATGATGAAGCGTTACCTTTCTACAGTAATTATGGTTTTAAAATTGGAAATTACATTTTGAAAAGGACGTGATTCTAAAAACTTACAGTCTTGTATTTACAAAAGTGCAATTGGATTGTAAATTTATATCACATTGGGTAAAATTGGGAATATGATATTTTATACAAAGTTTCAGAATATGTACTAGTATTAGTAGCACTATAAATAATTAAATTTGAACTCAATCAATAGCAGGTTAGTAGAAAAATATTTTATGGAGATTGCTAACAGGTCTAGTTTATTATTAATTTGAGAGAAGTTTAGAGGGAGATATATGGATATTGAGAGCAAAGAAATAAGAAAAAGTGCAAGATACAGTTTGAAAGGCAATTGGAAGATTGGAATATTAAGTACACTAGTGTACAGTGGTGCAGGTATTATAGGAGGCTTATTTCAAGATTCTAGTGTTATATGGAATTTGATATTAGAGATTATATTTGGTGCATTATTTACATTTGGATATTTTAGTATAATATTAAACATAGTTAGAGGCGAGAAAGTTAGTTTTTCAGATATATTTACTGGCACAAAGAAGTTCTTTAAAGCATTAGGAATGACGTTAGCAGTAAATATTCTTACACTATTATGGTCATTATTATTAATAATCCCAGGTATAATAGCAGCTGCAAAATATTCTATGACATACTATATATGGGCTGAAAATCCTAATATAAGCATTCAAGAAGCAATTGATAGAAGTATTAAGATGACAGATGGACACATTTCAGAAATATTTTGGTTATATATAAGTTTTATAGGATGGAGCTTATTAGTAATAGCTCCATCAGTAGCTATAAAATATTGGCATCCCGAATATTTTGATGTATTTATGTCTTTTGGAATGATTTTTGTAAATGTGTATGTTAATGTATCTTTTGGATATTTATACACTAAGTTGCTTCAAGAAGGGGAGATAGGTTAATTTTAAATTGCTCTAGTTTTTTATTATTAATGCCTAGGTAAATAAGATATAAGAAAAACGACAGTACTTTTGCAGATACTGCCGTTTTTATTTATATTTTATTTTAATGATTTATGAGATTAGGATACAAGTTTTAATTTTGTTGGCGGCCTTTTAAATTTCGAAAATATTAATTAAGAACATAAATTAACAGAATTTCAAATGTAAATTTATTGCAATATACGATATAAAAATAATTATAAATTTCCTTAAAAGTTAAATGAGTGGAGATAGGTATCTTAAAAAATATCATCATAGAAATAAAAAGAAATAAACGTTTTAATATGCCTTTAATGATATATTTTATGCGTTTAGAGAAAAGGGTATTTACTTACGTTGTGTATTATGTGAAGATAGTATTTGTAGATAACTTAATGGTTATTTAAGCGTTAATCAATAAAAATATTTTATTATAATTGATAGTATTTTTTATAAATAGAATATCAAGGGCAATGGAGTCTGAAAAAAAAATCACGATACCATTGTCTTTTTTTGTATTCACAAATTGCTGATTGAATCTTAATAAATTTAATATAAGGACTAAGATAAAAAAATGAAGCGATTATAAAGATAACTATTAAGAATATATAAAATAAAATCGTTGGGGGGAGATTTAAATTCTATAATGAAAATGGGGAGTAATAAAATGAAATTAAAAAAAATTAGTATCAAAGTTTTAGCATGTTCACTTATAGTTATGGGAGCTTTAATTCCAACTCAAAATTCCTATGCAAAAACACTGCATCCGACAGGATTAAAAGAGCTACATGAAAGTATACCAGGTATTAAAATGGTAGAAAATTCAGATAGTAAAATACAACTACCTGCAAAAGTTGATTTATCAAGTAAATTTCCTAAAGTATCTAATCAAGGAGACTTAGGGAGCTGTGTTGCATGGGCAACAGGATACGCGGATAAGACTTATCAAGAAGGCCTTGAATGGAAGTGGGGACTAGGTACAAATGATCATGTATTTAGTCCAGCATATATATATAATCAGATACATCAAGATGATTCAGCAGATGGAGGGGGAGCTCTTTTTTCTGATGCATTTAAATTATTAGAAGAACAAGGTTGTACTACATTATCTGATATGCCTTATGATGGTAGTGAATATAGTTGGGAGGTTACACCTACAGATGAACAAAAGGCTAATGCAGCCAAATATAAAGCAAAAAGTTGGAGTCAACTTCCAGATGGTGACTATAATGCAATAAAGGCACAAATAGCAGCTGGAAATCCAGTAGTTATTGGAATATCAGTATATCCAGATTTTGATAATTTAAATTCTGATAATCCAATTTATGACCAGATTGATGGAGAAAATAGAGGTGGTCATGCAGTGTGCGTAGTTGGTTATGATGATAGTAAAAAAGCTGTAAAAATAATAAATTCATGGGGTAAAGACTGGGGAATCAATGGCTATGGATGGATTAGCTATGATTTAATAAGAAGTCAAAGTATGGAAGCATATGTAATGACAGATGCTGAATAATTATTAATGCTTGAAAATATATAATAGTATATTGAATTAATTATATGAACAATTATAATAAAATGTTATAAGAGATAAATTAAAGAGGAACAATGCGAATAAAACCTAACGATTAAATTTATATATAATATAAGTAGGAATTTTAATAAGAAATTCCTACTTTTTTATATGTATTTTAGAGCTTAAAGAAGCATATTCTAAGCAGATGGTGAGCAATTGGTTATATTGTTAAAAGTATAGAAGGCTATTATGCAATCTAAAATACTTTTACCACAAACTTTGTATTTTAACTAATCTAATGCTGGTAGTAAAATATTATTAGGTACTATAAAACTTAAGTTTTACAGTTTGATTTAAAATATAGAATAACCACTACTTTTGTAGTGGTTATTCTATATTGCTTTTATTTTACTGAAAGATAATCATGTACAACCTTAGGTGTTCCAAGAGTTAAATCTGTGAGGATATGAGATGCTGATACAATCTCTAATACAGGTAAATCAGCAAGAGGAGCTAGTGCATGGCTAAATAATTGTAGACGTGCACTTCCAGTCCAAGCACCGTGAATAGTTATATCAGTATTTTCTGCACATATTAGTTCACAAATTCTTGGCTTACCATCGTAACCTTGAATGATTTTTAGCATAAAATTGGGTCTTGCAATTTGAGCATAGGCTTCTTTAAGATCTAGAGGCTCGTGCTTATATCCCATTGTTGCAGTAGCTACTGGTAATGTACCATATTTAAGTGTCCCAACTAAAGTATCTGAATCAACAAATAGCTTTGGATAGCCAAGCTTTTTTGGATAAGCGCTACTTTCTCTTCCAACAGCAATAGCAGGTTCATTATCTAGATACATCATATGCAAGTAGTCACCCTTAACACCATTATATTTTACTGGAATAGCTTGACCACATTCTGTATATGAGCCTAGTCCGGTTGTATCAGGCATAGCCATCATTTCAAATCTAACATATGCTCTATCTAATTCAAGTGGCTCTGGTACTATTTTTCGAAGAGCATCTAAATCAGTTCGATAAATAATGTTTAGATATTCTCTATTGTGAAACCTATATGGTCCTCTAGGAAACGCTGGAGCAGCAAGTGGAGTTGTAATTTGTTTAGATACTTCACTTTCTAACATAAAACAATCAACCTCTTTTCTTAGTTTTTAATACATAAGATTTTTAAAGTTATATATTTAAAATAGAATGATTCATATATCCATAATCTTTAAGTTATCTGGAATAATTAAATCTGCATCTGTTAAAAATTTAATTTCATCAATAGTTGTATCTTTATGAATTTCTTTTAAAAGTAAGCCGTCATTTGTTACATCAATTACACAAAGTTCTGTGACAATTAAATCCACTTGAGCCTTAGCAGTAAGTGGGAGAGTACATTTTTTAACGATTTTAGGTTTACTTTTTCCTGTATGTTGCATTGCCACTATTATTTTTTTTGCGCCTATTGCTAAATCCATAGCGCCACCCATACCTGGGACAATTTTATTTGGAACAATCCAGTTAGCTAAATTACCTTTTTCATCAACTTCTAGAGCACCAAGAACAGCAACATCAACATGTCCTCCTCGTATTAGTGCGAAAGACATTGAACTATCAAAAAATGAACCTTGAGGTAATAATGTTACATATTCCCCGCCAGCATTTATTATATCTGGGTCATTTTCACCTGATGATGCCATTTGTGCCATACCAACCATGCCATTTTCTGATTCAAAAGTAATGTTCATTTCTTTTGGTACATAATTTGCTACTAAAGTTGGAAGTCCTATTCCAAGGTTTACGAGTTGGTCTTTTTTTAGTTCTTTTGCAACTCTTTTGGCAATTATCTCTTTTGCTAAAACTTTATCTACAATCAATTAAGCCGCCTCCTTAACGATATAATCTACTAATACGCCAGGAGTCATTATGGCATCTCTTTTTAAATCTTCACATTTAACTAAATTTTCTGCTTCAACTATAACTGTTTTTGCAGCCATTGCCATATATGGATTGAAATTTTTAGTAGCAGCCCTATAGAAGGTATTTCCAAATTCATCTACAATGCTACCTTTTATTAATGAAACATCAGCAGATAAAGGAAGTTCTAATAGATATTCTTTGCCATCGATAGTAACTTTTTTCTTACCTTCTTCAACGATAGTTCCAAGTCCAGTTGGAGTTAATACACCTCCGAGTCCAGATCCAGCTGCACGAATTCTTTCAATCAGTGTTCCTTGTGGGGAAAGCTCAACTTTAAGTTCTCCAGAGCTCATTTTTTTTCCAGTTTCAGGATTAGTTCCAATATGTGAAGCAATTACTTTAGAAACTTGACCATTTACAATAAGTTTTCCTATTCCTTTATTAGGAAAAGCTGTATCATTGCTTATAATAGTCAGATTTTTTATATTTAAATCAACTAGCATATCTATAATATTTTCAGGAGTTCCACAATCTAAAAAACCCCCAACCATAATTGTCATGCCATCTTTGAAAATGCGCTTTAAATCTGTTAATTTTACTAATTTATTCATTTTAATATCTCCCTTCTAAATAGTTTTTAATATTTTGTGGGAATATTGCATATTAAAGTTATGTGAATAAATGTATAAATTTAGCAAGAAATTAGCCGGCAAGTACACATCTTCTTTGTCTTGTAAAATTCCTTGCAGAGGTTATTCCCTCACCAGTAGATCCAGCAATAGTGAAAGTTGTAAATCCTTCTGCTTCATAACCAACACCAGCAAAAGATTTAGCATTCTTTACAAAAATAGTAGTATCTATTTCTCTTTCAAATCTATTTAGGTTGTCTATATTTTTAGAATAAATATAGGCACTATGTTTTCTATTTTGTTCTGCTATCTTTGCATATTTAATAGCTTCATCTATATCTTTAACTCTTACAATTGGCAATATTGGCATCATGAGTTCTGTCATAACAAATGGATGATTTGCATTTACTTCGCAGATTATGCATTTAACATTTGAAGGAGACTCAACATCTATTTCATCTAAGAATAATTTTGCATCTTTTCCTACCCATTTTTTGTTTATAAAGTATTCTTGAGTTTCATTATTTTTTTGTAATACTAAATCTATTAATTTTGATACTTGATCTTCATTTATAATTACAGCATTATTTTTTAGCATGTTAGATATTAAATCATCTGCAACATTCTCAAAAACAAATACTTCTTTTTCTGCAATACAAGGTAAATTATTATCAAAAGAACAGCCTTCAATGATGCTCCTACCAGCCTTTTCTATATCAGCAGTATCATCTACAATAACTGGTGGATTTCCAGCACCAGCACCTATAGCTTTCTTACCAGAATTTAAGAGGGTTTTTACCATTCCTGGACCCCCAGTTCCGCAAAGAAGTTTTATTGAAGGATGCTTAATAATTGCATCTAGAGACTCCATAGTTGGATTTTTTATAGTTGTTACTAGATTTTCAGGACCGCCACATGAAATAATTGCCTTATTTATCATTTCAACAGCAAAGGCAACACATTTTTTAGCGCATGGGTGTCCGTTAAATACTACAGCATTTCCAGCAGCTATCATGCCTATGCTATTACATATTACAGTTTCAGTTGGATTCGTAGAAGGAGTTATTGCACCTATAACACCATATGGAGACATTTCTACAACTGTAAGACCATTATCACCTGACCAAGCAGTAGTAGTTAAATCTTCTGTACCAGGAGTATATTTAGCTACCAATTCATGTTTTAATATTTTATCCTCATATCTTCCCATATGTGTTTCTTCTAGAATCATTGTAGCCAAGACCTCTTTATTTTGTAATGCGGCCTTTCTTATCTCAGTTATGATTTTTTCTCTTTGCTCTTTTGTATAATGAAGGGATAATATCTTTTGTGCGTGTACAGCGCTGCTTATAGCATTTTCAACATTTTCGAATACTCCGAAACATGAAGAATTATCCTTGTAGTTCTTTAAATTAATGTTTTCACCATTTGTTTTTACTTTTAAATCTTTAGTTGTAGGTATTAGTGTGTCTTTATTCATGAACTATTCCTCCTTATGATTTAAAAATTAATAGACATTAAAAATTTTATATGAAATATTAAATTTTTAATGTCTTCAAATATATGTTATCACTAAAATTTACAGAATCAACCCATTAAACCAAAAAAGTAAATATAAGGAAGACAAAACGTTATCAAATGACAAGACTATATGATATTTTTTTTATATGGCCGTTACAGATAAATTATCGTATTATTTTGGAATTATTGTTATATATTGTTTGTGAGTAGAGTTTGTTTAGTATTTGAGTGAAATTTCGAATAAAGACTGTAATATTGTAATATAAAATAAATATTATTGATAATATTCCTTATAATTATATATTAAATGCGTAAATTTTAATAAATATAATCAATAATTCAAACAAGCATTTTAAAAAGTTCGACCTTTTATTAATAAGATATTGACATAAATCCAGAAATTAATTGGTAATTCATATGCCAGTGTTTTGAAAAGCAGGAAGTGATATATTGAATACATATGTTATAATCAGTTAGTAATAGCAAGAAGATATGACATACTAACTAATTAATAATGGAGGTAAAATGGAGTCTGAATTTAAAGTTAAGCAAATTACTAAGTTATATGAAAGTTGCAATAAATGCGGGTTGCCAATAATAAATTGTATCTGCGATATTGTGCCTAAAATAAAGACAAAAGCAAAGATATTGATATTATCAACAGAAAGAGAATTTAGTAGGCCTTCAAATACCGCTAGATTATTGAAATTGGTGAATCCAGAATCAACTGAGTTAATTCTTTGGGAGAGAGTAAAGACTCCTGAAAAATTAATTGAATATATTAATAGCGATGATTATGAAATACATATATTATTTCCTATGGATGATGATGAGCCTGTAGAAAGAAAGTCTAAATGCAAAGATTCAGAAAAAATTCCAGCATTTATTATCTTAGATGGAACATGGAAAGAAGCAGAGAAGATACTAAGAAAGAGCGACTACTTAAAGAAGCTTCCAAGAATTTCATTAAATCCAATTAATAAATCAGAATATACATTGAGGAAAGGTGCTTCAGAAGGAGAGCTCTGTACTATCGAAGCGGCAATTGAAGTACTTAAGTTAAATTCTGAGTTTGAGAATGCACAATTAATTAAAGGTACTTTCGATTTATTTATGAGAAGTTTTAAAGCAGGGGTTAGTGGAGTAGGGCTAAAAGATATAAAGAGATAGGGTTTTCATGTTGTCATTTCACTATGGATGAACAAATCAGCAACTTGTTATTTAATCAACTTAACCAATAAACTGCATGCTATAAATCTAATTATTAATTTGGGTATCGATATAAATATACATAGCTTATAATTGGTATTTATAGAAGATATACTCGCATTATAAGCAATCTTAAAAATATTCAAGAAGTTAAGATAGAAGATCTCAAATTCATATTGTGAAGTTGGGATCTTTTTGTATAATTTTGAGATTGTATTTGATATATAGGGTTCCACAATGATATTCAAACTTATAAAATTTCAATATCACTGGTATTCATGAAATTGAAACAGTAGATATGTATTGTTATCAATATGGAACTTATATAGATAAGCCAATTATAAGTTCAGGTTTTAGTTGGGTTATCTATAAATATGCGAATAATAAAACTACATTTACAATATATGTTATAATTTATTTATAATGTAATTTTATTGTAAAATTTAGAGGGAGTGAGTGCACATGAAAAGAAAACGACCTATGATAGTGACATTTATTGGAGATATGAGTTTGATTTATGCAACCTTAATTATAATATCAATTTCACCTATGAAAAGCATTATGGAGAAGATTGGAGTTTATCCCATTCCTATGTATAATTTTTTAGATGGTGCGCTTAGAGTATTAAGCGCTATAGTCCTATTAACAATAGCCTATGGATATTTTAAGCTTAAGAAATGGGCATACTTAGAAATCATAATTTATAATGTATTTTTTTTAGCAGTATCTATGTTCTTTATAGCCATGAAAACAAGCAATCCATATAATACTCCAAATATTATAGAATCACTGTTAGGACTCATAATTGCATTTCCGTCCAAGAGATATTTTTTTAAAGAGGAATGTGATTCGTAATATATATTGACGTAATAAATTTATATTTAAAATTCTGGTAAGCCAAAGGTTAAGATAAGAATGGTAATGTAAGAATCAAATTGAAAGTGACAATACATAAGTTAATATGTAGATTATATATCACGAAAATTTATGTGAGGCAAAAGTGGTAGACTATGTCAATGCAAGAAGTACTTGGTTTAAAATACATACTTCTAACTTATAAGATTATACGAAAGTTCATGAACAGGAGCAGAGGAAAGGGGATTATATGGGCAAAATATTATTTTTAATTTTTGATGAAATGACAGACTATGAAGTTACATTTATCAGTCATTTACTAAGTTCAGAGGCAGGTAAAGAAATAATTACTATCTCCTATGAAGATAAAATGATTAAAGGACGATCTGGTTTCTTATATAAACCAGCCAAATTAGTTAAAGATGTCTTAAATTATAATGTAGATGGATTAATTATTACTGGAGGATGGTATGGTGAAGTAAGACCGGAATTAATAGAGCTTATCGATAAAATATATTTAGATGGGAAACTAGTAGGAGGTATATGTGGAGCAGGAACCGTTTTTTTAGCAAAGTCGGGAATTTTAAATAATGTTAAGTATACTACGCCTATTAATCAATGGACACAAAAACATATTGATATATATGGAGAAAATGACCCATTTCCAAGAGAAAATTTTATTTCTGAAAGAGTCGTGAGAGATAAAAATGTAATAACTGATCAGGGAACAGCTTTTATTGACTTTGCAATAGAGATATGTGATTGGTTCAACTTATTTGAAAGCCAAGAAGATAGAGATAATTTCGAAAAAGAAATTAAGGGATTATAAATGGATAATTTTAGAAGAGACACTTAATAGTTGAAGAAAAAAGCCACTTTAAGGTGAACAATATTAATATAAATAGGAGGATAATTATGAAGGAATTTATAGTATTTAGTATTATGGGCATAGGTTTTTTTATTTATAGTTTATTATGTTCTAAGAAAAGAAAAGTTATATATGCGATTAATGAATTAAATTTTGTTGTTTTAGATGATAAATATTTCGATTTGCAATTAAAAACGAGTATAATAAATTCAATTATCATAATAATTGGAGCATGTCTTACGCAAGTTCCTAAGTTAGACTCAATTAAATTAGTTCTCCCGTTCATTACCGTATTAATTTTTTGGATTATGAATTTTAGACTAAGAAGATTGGCAATAATTAAAAAGTATGCTCAGATAAAGCAATAAGTTCTTATCCAATTAAGATCATTAATAATATTATAAATTAAGGATATTATAAGAAATATCTGCTTTAAAGTTTATTATATTTTTAAGATTATTTATTTAAAGAGGAAGAGGAGAAAAAAATATGCTTGAATATAAATTTGATACGCAATTATTAATTGAAGGAAAAAATCTTTCAGAAGATGAAATAAATGAATATATAACAAAAAACATTGAGGGAGATTCTCTGCTTGCAGTTGGAGATGATGAATTGATTAAGATTCATTTCCATACAAATACTCCATGGCAAGTACTTGAGTATTGTGCTTCTTTAGGGGAGATATATGATGTTGTCATAGAGAATATGGAGCGACAAGCAAATGGACTCAAAGGCTAAAACGGTGAATTATTGAAATTAAATATAATTCTGAAAAATCGTATTATTCAAAGAAGATGATATGCTCCCTTTAAGGTAGACAGATAAAAAATAAAAATCTGTTATTTTAATGGGAGTATTTTTATTCCCCAAAATGTGAAGTTTAAAATTAGTAATTAAGTTTCTTGTAGGTTAACTTTTTCTACTAATATCAACTAGGAATCCATTTACTGAAAATGTAGAAACACATAAAATATTATTAGAGGTGAGGAATATGAAGAAGTTAAATATAGGAGAATGTATTGCTTATAAGAGGAAAGAGAAGGGAGTAACTCAGGAGCAATTAGCAGATTATATTGGAGTTTCTAAAGCATCTGTTTCTAAATGGGAATCTGGATTAAGTTATCCTGATATCTTACTTCTTCCTGAGCTTGCAACTTATTTTAATATTTCGGTTGATGAATTATTAGGATATTCCCCTCAGCTTAAAAAAGAAGATATTAAGAAAATTTACAATGAACTTTCACATGAATTTGCTATAAAACCATTTGATGAAGTCACAAATAGATGTGAAAAGTTAATAAAAAAATACTATTCTTGTTTTCCTTTTTTGCTTTCAATGGATCAATTATTAATAAATTACTCTATATTAGCAAAAACTGAGGATATAAAAAGAGAAATTTTTCAGAAATGTATATTATTAAGTAAGAGAATAAAAGAAGAGTCGGATAATATTACAGAAATAAAGAGTTCAAATACAATGGAAGCATTGGCACAAATGTTATTAGGAAATAGTGAAGAAGTTATTCGATTATTGGATAATAAATTAATACCGTATAGTGGTGAGGATGTAATGCTAATTAATGCATACAAGATGCAGGGAGAAATAGATAAAGCAAATGAGGTCAATCAAATACTAGTATTTAATAATGTAATAAACATGTTAAGACTTTTAAACAACTATCTTTCAATAAATATTATGGAGCAAGTTTTGTTTGAAAAGATTTATTCTCAAGGTATTCAGATTATTGAGTCTTTTAATCTTAATGAGATTTTGACAAATGATGTTTTAGGAATTCATATTGTTGCAGCACAAGGTTATTTAATGCACAAAGATAAGGAAAAGGCCATATGTGCTCTGGAGCAGTATGTAAATATTGTCTGCAAAATAAAGTTTCCATTGAAATTTAAAGGAAATGAATATTTTACTAAGGTTGATAAATGGTTTGAGGATAATAGCTATATTGGAACGAGCACTCCTGTAGATGAGACAACAATAAAGAAAAATTTTGCCGCTGCAATTACTGAAAATCCGGCATTTGTATCATTAAGAGAAGATGAAAAGTACAAATTTCTTGTTAAAAAACTGAAGAGAAAGTTGGATGAATAAAATGAATGCAATAAATATAGAGAATCTTAACAAGTATTATGATGGAAAGATTAATGCTTTGAATGATATAAATTTGATCATACCAAAAGGAGAGATATTTGGCTTTCTTGGACCTAATGGTTCAGGAAAAACTACAACAGTTAGAATTCTAAATGGAATCCTTTCAGCAACATCTGGTCATGCTGAAATTTTAGGGATTCCTGTTTTAAAAAATAATATTGAAATTCATAAATTATGTGGAGTTATGACTGAAAGTTCAAGTTGCTATGAGAATCTCACTGCAAAACAAAACTTAATGTTCTTCGGAAAAATGCACGGCGTTGAAGAAAATGTACTTAATGAACGTACTGATTCTATACTAAAAAGGTTAGAGCTGCTAGAGGTAAAAGATAAGAAGGTGAAATCTTTTAGTACAGGAATGAGAAAGAGGGTTTCATTAGCTATAGCATTAGTTCATAATCCAAAAATTTTATTTCTTGATGAACCAACATCTGGTTTAGATCCAGAAAACGCATTAAATGTTACAAAGCTTGTAAAGGAACTTGCAGAAGAAAACGAAGTTACAATATTTCTTTGTACCCATCAATTAAAATATGCTGAAGATATATGCACTCAGTATGGTTTTATAAACAATGGAAATATTCTTGGGGTAGGCACCTTTGATGAACTTGCTTCAAAGAAAAATGCAAAACTTCAACTAAAAATTAGAGGAAAGAATATTTCTGATAAATTTGGATTTGTATATGAAGGTAATGATATATATAGCAAACCTATTTCAGGAGACCAAGAGGTAAATACTCTAATACAAAGCATAATGAAAGATGATGGAGAAATTTATGAGGCAATGCAGCAGAAATGGTCTTTGGAACAACTGTATTTCAAATATATAAAAGGTACATCTGATGATGTGTCTTTATAAATCAGGAGTGATTAGAATATGAAGAGTAATGAAAAAGCACTTATATATAAAGATATAAATGAGTTAGTAAGTTCAAAACGAGTAATTATTCCTATGACTATTGCTCCAATTATCTTGACAATAATAGTGCCCCTTGGAATACTTATAGGTGCAAATTTTATTGGAAGTGATTCAAACACCATTACAAAAATGGCTCCTCTTATAAGGAAATTACCTTATGAATATACAACATATACTCCAGCTCAATTACTAGTAAAAGTGGCTATAAACTTCATGTTTCCATCATACTTTCTTATAATACCTATAATGTGTTCATCAGTTATTGGGGCTAGTAGTTTTGTAGGAGAAAAGGAACATAAAACTCTAGAGTCCTTGCTTTATACTCCAATATCTATGGAACAATTACTTAGAGCTAAAATTTTAGGTGTATTTATTCCATCGTATATTGTGACTTTGATTTCATTTATAGCAATTGGAATAATATTTAATATAGGTGGCTTTATATACTTTGGAAAACTTATCTTTCCAGATATAAAATGGCTGATAATTATACTTTGGCTTTCACCTGCAATTAATTTGCTATCGTTGATACTTACAGTTATGGTGTCAGCAAAGTCAGAGACTTTTCAAGAAGCACAACAAATAAGCGGGCTTCTTGTAATCCCAGTTATTCTTGTATTAATTGGTCAGATGACAGGAGTACTATTACTTAGCAGTTTTATAATGATTGTAGCAGGAGGAGTTCTATTAATGCTTGATTATGCTCTAATAAAGAGAATTTCTTCAAAGTTCATTCCAGAAAAGTTAATCTAAAGTAAGAAAATTTATAAGCTTAGATTCCATAATGAAAGTATTTATTTAAAATTTAATAGAGTGATATTTTGGTGAAAAAATACTGTAATAAAATCTGTTTTTAAACAAATTTCTTGTAGTACTTCTTCACCATTATTTTATTCTATAGGAATTTATATTGGAGTGAAATCTATGAATAACTTTTAAAAGTATAAGAAATACATAATCTGAGAAGGAGATTTTCTTGTAAATTAATGTGATGTTTTAAATTTGTGTTATAATATGGTAAGGTTTCAAAATGTTATATAAAGTTTGGGCAGACTTATGTTATAATGAGTGGAGTTGTTAATTATGATATTTGAAGACAAAAAAGTAAAATTGAAAAATGGAGAAGAATGCATATTAAGAAGTCCTGATGTAAAGGATGCAGAAAAATTAATTGATTACTTAAGAAAGGCATCATCAGAAACAGACTATATGCTTAGGTATACAGAAGAAATTACTATGACTATAGAAGATGAAGAAAAATTCATCAATGACATTAGCAAAAGTAATAAGGATGTAATGATTTCAGCATTTATTGATGATAAACTTGTTGGAAATTCAAGCATATGTACTATTGGAAATATGATTAAAGTTTCACACAGAGCAAATTTTGGAATAGCAGTTATTAAAGAAGCTTGGAATCTTGGTGTTGGAAAAGCTTTGTTAACTGAAATCTTAAAATATGCAAAAAGAGTAGGATTTGAACAAGTTGAATTAGAGGTAGCAAGTGATAACTATAAGGCAATAAACTTATATGAAGAATTTGGTTTTAAAAAGTATGGGACAAGAAGCAACTCTTTTAAATTAAAAGATGGATCATATTACACAGAATATTTAATGATGAAAAGTTTATAGATATTCAAGATTTAATATTATTCGCTTATTCTTAATAAAGCGTTATTTTTGTTGTGTGAGTATTTTAAGTTATATAATAAAAAAATGAAATTGTAGTTTTTGTTTATATAAAATTCTGCTAGGCACAGTGGTATAATGTTACAGAATTTGGGATTGGTAGAAAAATATTATAAGCGTTACTAACTAACTAAATAGAAAATGAATTCTATAATTTATTTACATTCAAATTACAAAGATAACTTAGAGATTTATTTGAGATTAAAGTAATATTATTTATAGTTTATTGTTTAATTATATTAATGAAAATAGAGTGATATTTGCAAAATAATAAAGGAATTTGACTACTTATGTAGAATTGTTAATTCTATAAAGATATAATATAGATGAATATAAATATTTGAGGGGGATTATCATGGGATATAAAGAGCATTTAACTGAGAATTTAACGGACGAGGAAATTTTAAGGGCATTTTCTATTGTTTTGCCATATCTTAACGATTTATCAAGAGATGATACAGCGTTTGGATTAACAGATACTGAAAAATATATCGAATATGAAGATCCTAAAGGATTTCAGTTGCAACTTAGAGCTGGTTCTGAACCATTAGATGTTATAAAAGATTCTTTAAGAAGTGGAAGACTTGAAAAAGGTGATACAAATGTATCTGGCAAAGAAATAAAAGTTATATCAATACCTATTAGAAATTCAAAAGGGAAGATTATTGGAACAATTAGTGATGGAATTGATTTAGATGATACTACTAGATTGGTAAATAGTGTTTCAGAAATATCAGAATCATTAGATCAAGTTTCTACAAGTGTTAGTGAATTAGCTAATTCGGCCTCAAATTTTGCTCTAACTGGACAAAAGACTCTAAAGCAGGCTCAAGATGTTATGGAAACTTCAAAGAAAACATCAGATGCTATAGAAATTATTAAGAGTATCGCTGATCAAACAAATTTACTAGGATTAAATGCAGCTATTGAATCTGCAAGAGCTGGTGAGCATGGAAAAGGATTTAATGTTGTATCAACAGAAATCAGAAAGCTTGCAAGCCAAAGTAAAGAATCAACTAGAACAATAAATGATATTGTTATTAATATGAATCAGTCAATAAATACTATAATTGGAGCTGTAAATGAATCAGCATCAGAAAGCGAAGAACAAGCAGCAGCCATTGAAGAAATAAGTGCTACTATCGAAAGTATAAATGCTAATTTAAAAAGATTAAATGAATTTATTGAAAGATTTGCATAATTTTAAGCAACAATAATAAATAATATAGATATTGAAATATCGCGGTATTCATATGAATTTGCGATATTTTTTATTTAGGAATTTTATAATATATAGATACCTAAATTTAAAACTGCATTTATGTGATAACTTACCGAAATCATAAATATTTTGATTCCGAAAAGCTAAGAACCTTTAACAGCTCATTTTCAAATGTTTTCTTCACAAATATATTTATGATTTCTAGTGAAGACACGAACTTAAAGTTTTAGAAACCTTGTAAATATGTTCATCTAATAAATAAAATTCCTAAGTTGTTTATCTGTATATACGCTGAAATAATAAATTTGCACTGAAACTCTAGCAAGTCAAATGCTCAATTAAACATAGAATGTAGAAAATTAATTACAATATATATATGGAAGGAGATAGTCATGAATTTTTATATTTTTACTTTAGCTATATGTTCAATAATATTTTTAATATATGCTCTTAATGGAGTATTTTACATACTGAAAAAACCAGAAGCTATAATTAATAAAAAATTATCGAAAACAAAAAGGATATATGAAATTACAAATGTTGATGAGTATTTAAGTAATTTAGGAAAATTAAATTTATATTCAGCTATTATTCTTTATGCAGGTGTTTTAATTTCACTTTATGCTGATAAATACAGATATCAAATTTCAATGTACATATATATCGTAATTTACTTTGCCTATTTTTATTTGATAAGAAGTAGATTTATGAGAAAGATAGAAAAATGTTTAATTCGTAAGGAGACTAAAGATTAAAATAAATGCACTACTGATCAAAAAATTATTCTTGACCAGTAGTAATTAAGTATTTTCGAAGAATAAACATTAAATAGAAAGTGTGCATAGTTTTGCACAGATATTGTATAAAAAGTTCACACTTATTTTTGGAAATAAATATAAGTGTGAACTTTTTCGCTTTTTTATGTTTTAATTTTTGAAAAAATTTTCTTAACATAAAATCGTCAAAGTATCTTAATAAGGCAAAATTTGTTTTTTAACGATATTAATTGTTTAAAAGTTATTTTTAATTCTTAGAAATATGAATTTGGCATATGCTTTGCTTATTAAATAAGGTGTAGTAACAAAGCAAGCTTGTTTGTTAAATATTAAACATAGGGAGGCAAAAAAATGATAAAAGGATTATCTAAATTTTTTACAGCTATTGTTCAAAAATTTCTTCCAGATCCACTTGTTTTTGCAATGATTTTAACATTAATTATGTTTGTTTCAGGTATTATATTTACCGGTCATACTCCAATTGATATGATCGGATTTTGGGGTAAGAGTTTTTGGAATCTTCTAGCATTTGGAATGCAAATGGCGCTAATTTTGGTTACCGGTAGTGCATTGGCTAGTTCACCGCCTGTTAAACGTATTCTAGAAAAGATTGCAAGTTTACCTAAAACACCAGCTCAAGCTATTATGCTTGTTACATTTGCAGCAGCAGTTGCTAATATTGTTAACTGGGGATTTGGATTAATTGTTGGTGCTTTACTTGCAAAAGAAGTAGCGAAAAAAGTACCACGTACAGATTATCGTTTATTGATTGCAAGTGCCTATATTGGCTTTATGACTTGGCATGGAGGCTTATCTGGTTCAGTTCCTCTTTTGGCAGCAACTAAAGGGAATCCAATGGAAAAGGCGATAGGCTTAATTCCACTAAGTCAAACTATTTTCGCTCCATATAATATCTTTATAACTGTTGCTTTGATAGTTATATTACCTTTAATGACAAGAATGATGATGCCTAAGGACGAAGATGTTGTAGAGATTGACCCAGCTTTATTGGCTGCAGATGCAATTGCTGCAACTAGTACTGACACAGCAATTGAAAAGACATTTGCTGTACGTGTTGAAAACAGCAGAGTTATTGCATGGTTAATTGGTATTCTTGGAATTTCATATATGGTTTGTTACTTTATGAATAATGGTACTATGGATGTAAACGCTGTAAACATGATTATGTTCTTTGCAGGTATCATTCTTCATGGCAGTCCTTTATCTTATATGCAGGCTGTAGTTAATGGAGCAAAAGGAACAGCAGGAATAATGGTGCAGTTCCCATTCTATGCTGGAATACAAGGCATGATGGATTTATCAGGATTAGGCGGCATGATTACAAGCGGTTTTGTTAGTATATCAAATGTTCATACATTTCCAGTACTTGCATTTTTAAGCTCAGGATTGATTAACTTCTTTGTTCCATCTGGTGGTGGACACTGGGTTGTACAAGGACCGTTTATAATGCCGGCTGCACAAGCACTTGGTGCAGATATGGGGAAAGCAGCTATGGCAATTGCATATGGTGAGGCTTGGATGAATATGGCGCAACCATTCTGGGCACTACCAGCTTTAGCTATAGCAGGTCTTAAAGTTCGTGATATTATGGGATTTTGTGTAACAACCTTAATTGTAGGTGCTTTAATATTTGGTGTTGGATTAGCTTTATTTTAACAATTGAAAAAAGTAAAAAGTACGTTTAAATCTAGCCCTTATAACTTATTTGATACTTGCGGATTTTATACGTATTTTTATCAGTTAATAGTATCAGACTATAGTCTGAAATCTGCAAGGTTAAAGTTTGATTATGCTAACATTATTATATGGAAAATTAAATATATGGAGAGAAAGGATGATAAAAATGGATATAAAGAATATAGCAGTATTAGGTACCGGAACTATGGGACATGGTATAGCATTATTTTCTGCCAAGGCTGGGTTAAATGTAGTTATGTATGGTAGGTCAGATGCAAGTTTAGAACGAGGTTTTAATAGTATAAAGGCTAGTTTAAATCTTTTGAAAGCTGAAGGAAAATTAGAAGATAGTGGGTATAAAGAAATCCTAAATAAAATAAAAGGAGTTAAAAGCATTGAAGAAGCTACTAAAAATGTTGACCTTATAATAGAATCGTTGGCAGAAGATTTAGAGCTTAAACAAGAAATATTTAAGCAATTAGATGAGCTTTGTCCACCAAGTGTAATTTTAGCAACTAATACGTCAGGATTAAGTCCAACAGATATAGCTAAATATACAAAAAATCCAGAGAGAATAGCAGTTGCGCATTTTTGGAATCCACCACAATTAATTCCTTTAGTTGAGGTAGTTCCAGGAGAAAAAACATCAGAGGATACAATAGTAAAAGTTATGAAATGGGTTGATTTTATAGGAAAAAAATCTGTTCGTATGGAAAAGGAATGTTTGGGGTTTATAGGAAATCGCCTACAATTAGCGTTGCTTAGAGAAGCTTTATATATAGTAGAAAAAGGCTGGGCAAAGCCTGAGGAAGTAGATAAAGCTATGGAGTATGGTCATGGAAGAAGGCTTCCTGTTACTGGACCATTATGTAGTGCAGATTTAGGAGGTTTAGATATATTCAATAATATTTCTTCATACTTATTTAAAGATTTGTGCAGTTATACTGAGCCATCTAAGTTATTGCAAGGTATGGTTGAATCAGGGAATTGTGGAAAGAAGAGTAAACAAGGATTCTATAATTGGTCACCAGAATTTATAGAAAGTAAAGAAAAAGAGCGTGCGGAAGTACTTTTATATTTCTTAGATAGAGATGCTAAAAAGTAACCTGAAGAAATTAAGACTGTTGAATAAATAAAGTAAGATAAAGTGGGAGGGATTAATTATGAAGTCAAAGGTAATCTCTATAGAACAATCGGTTGATTTAATAAAAAATGGAGCTACTGTTGCAGTAGGTGGATTTGTTGGATGTGCCCATCCAGAACAAATTACATTAGAAATAGAAAAACAATATTTAAAAAGGCATGTTCCTAACAATTTAACATTAGTTTTTGCAGCTGGTCAAGGTGATGGTAAAGATAGAGGATTAAATCATCTTGGTTATGAGGGGTTAGTTCACAGAATAATAGGGGGACATTGGGCATTGACACCAAAGCTTCAAAAACTAGCTTTAGAAAATAAAGTAGAAGCATATAATTTACCTCAAGGAGTTATATCACATTTGTATAGAGACATTGCAGCTGGAAAGCCGGGAACAATTACTCATGTTGGATTGAAAACATTTATAGATCCTAGAATTGAAGGTGGTAAACTTAATGAAATTACAAAAGAGGATATTGTAAAAGTAGTTAATATTGAAGAGAAGGAATATTTGCTATATAAAGCGTTTCCGATAGATGTTGTACTTTTAAGGGCTACTTATGCAGATGAAGACGGAAATGCAACAATGGAAAAAGAGGCTTTAACACTTGATGCAACAGCAATGGCTCAAGCTGCTAAAAATTCAGGGGGAATAGTAATACTACAAGTTGAAAAGGTTGTAACTAAAGGTTCACTTGATCCAAGAAAAGTTAAAATCCCAGGAATATATGTTGATGCTATAGTTGTTGCATCAACAGAAAACCAAATGCAAACTTTTAGTGAAAACTTTAATCCAGCATATTGTGGAGATACTAAGGTACCAGTGGATTCAATAGAACCATTACTACTTAATGAAAGGAAGGTAATAGCAAGAAGATGTGCTAAGGAACTAGTACCAAATGCTGTTACTAATTTAGGTATTGGCATACCAGAAGGAATAGCTATAGTTGCTAATGAAGAAGGTATTGCAGATCAAATGACTTTAACTGTAGAGCCAGGTGGAGTAGGTGGCGTACCAGCAGGTGGACTAAGTTTTGGAGCTTCAACAAATCCGGTTTGCATACTGGACCAATCCAGTCAATTTGATTTTTATGATGGAGGCGGTCTTGATGTAGCTTTCTTGGGATTAGCACAATGTGACAAATCGGGTAATATAAATGTTAGTAAGTTTGGACCTAAGATTGCAGGTTGTGGTGGGTTTATTAATATAACTCAAAATGCTAAGAAGTTAATATATTGTGGCACATTTACAGCTGGTGGTTTAAAAGTAAAAATTGGAGAAGGTAAATTAATAATAGAAAATGAAGGTAAGGCTAAGAAATTTGTTGATGCTGTCGAGCAAATTACTTTTAGTGGTGAATATGCATCAAGCATTGGACAAACTGTCCTTTATGTTACAGAAAGAGCCGTATTTAAGTTAACTAAAGAGGGGTTACTTTTAGAAGAAATAGCTCCAGGAATAAATTTAGAAAAGGATATTCTAGATAATATGGATTTTAAGCCAATAATATCTCCTGAATTAAAGCTTATGGATGAAAATATGTTTAAATAGTTGATTTAATAAGTTCTTAATTGCAATTCCAAGAATATACCTTGTTCATGAATACCCCGCTAAGTAGATTTCAACACAAATGCTTACTTAGTGGGGTATTCTAATTATTATGCCGCAAGGATTCGCCCTTGCTTGACACTAAAATGTAGACATATCATAATTATAAATGAGATATATGTATAAAATATTAATATTTATGGAGGTATCCTGATGAGGCTTCTTAGTATGCGTTATAGGCTTATAATTATTCTTGCACTTGCAGTAGTAGTACCGCTTATTGGAAGTGGCTATATACTAATTTATAGTGCGGAAAAAGCTATGAATTCAGAGAAGGAAAGCAAGCTCTATGGAATAGCAAGAACTTTGGATGCTAGTATGGAAGGTGATTTTGAATCCTTATTATCTATAGAAGCTAAGAGTGCTTCGCATGACGAAAAGGTACGACTACTTAATCAAAGACTATCAGGAGTTACGGAAAAAATTGTTTCGGGAAATCCCGGAGTAGGAGCTGGGTATTATTCTAAAGATCTCGATTGTATTATTACATATGGACCAGGTTCTGAATATGACACAACGGTTGGACAATCAATAAGTCAAGAACATTTGGGCCGGGAAGTAATGGAAAAGGGGATACCTTTGACTGCAAGTGGTAAGATGGTTAGAGGGAACATTCTAAATGCCATGATTCCGATCATTCGAAATAATAATGTAATCGGATACGTATGGGCTAATGAAATGACTGAAAGCATAGAGCGTCAAATAAATGAGATGGAAATTGTGATGTACGAAGGGTTGGCTATTGCTTTAGTTGTTGGGCTAAGTATAAGTATGACTTTAGCAAATAGAGTTTCTAATTCCGTTAATGGTATTATTCAAGGACTATCTAGTTTGGGCAATGATTTAAGTCAACGATTGCCAGAAATTAATGGTGAATTTGGAAAGATTGCTTCTGCTATTAATGGAATGGCTCAAAGTCTAATGAATACACGTTCACATACAGAAATTATTATGGAGAGTATGGTAGATGGAATTATTACAATTGATAATGATGAAAAGATAACAGAGATAAACGCTGCTGCTTGGTCTATTATGGGATTAAATAAAGATGTGATTGGAATTAACTATAAAGATCTATTCTCCGGGAATGCTAAAGTTCTTGACATAGTGCTAGAAACTTTACGTGTCGGTAAAAAAATTATTGGATATGAAGTAGAATTTACTCGTTCGGACGGTGCAATTATTCCCATTAGTGTCAGCACATCTATGCTATGTAATAATAATAATGTATTGGGTGTAGTTTTAGTTTTCAAAGATTTATCAGAGCATAAGGCTTTTGAGGATTATGTAAGGAGATTAGATCGTCTTGCCGCAGTTGGAGAGCTTGCTGCCGGTGTAGCTCATGAAATACGTAATCCTCTATCAGCTATTTCAGGGAGTGTGCAAATTTTGGTGGATGAATTGCCAAAGGATAATTCGACACGGATTTTTGGAAACGTTGTATTGAAAGAGGTTGATCGTCTTAACGGCGTTATTGAAGATCTCTTGTATTTTGCTAAACCTTCAAAACACTATGTGACATCAATTAATATCAACGAACTTGTGGAAAATTCTCTTTTTTTACTTTTACCGAGTATAAAAAAGGAGATTGTTGTTTTAGAAACACATTTTGATCAATCAATTGAAACTATTTCAGTTGATGCTCAGCTTATTAAACAAGTTTTAGTTAACCTATTACTAAATGCGACACAAGCTATGCCTCAAGAAAACGGAAAAATTACAGTTACAACACAAAGGGTTATTAAAGGGATTGAGATTATCATAGAAGATAATGGAAAAGGGATTGATCAGGAAAGTTTACCTAGGATTTTTGATCCTTTTTTTACTACAAAGGATACAGGCACGGGACTAGGACTTGCTGTTAGTAACAAAATCATAGAAATTCACCAAGGATACATTCGAGCTGAAAGTATAGTTGGTATTGGAAGTACATTTACACTATACTTGCCTTATGAAAGTGGAATTAAGGAAGTATAGTGTAAATTTAAATATAGAAAAATATATTAAATGCAATTTAAGACTTGTAATCTTAAAAATAGATAAAATATCTAAAATTATGTTGCATAACAGAGCACGTTAATATTAATAGTATGACAAGCTAATGCTATTAATATTGCACTGATGGTAAGGTAGCTCAAAATAAATAGAATTTCATCATTGAGTTCACAAAAAATAATCTCACTCTTATGAAAGAAGGGATGCAAGAAGTAAAAAATGGAACTGATGTTGTAAATTCAACAGGTAAGGCCTTTAGTCAAATATCACAGGCAGTTGAGTGTGTAGCAGCCCAAGTAAGAAGTGTATCTGAGACGGTAGAACAAAATATCATCAAACAGTAATAAGATTGTTGCTTCAATCGATAAAATAGAAAAAATTGAGGGTGACACCGAAGAGAAAACACAGACAGTAACTGCAACAACGGAAGAACAATCCGCATCAATGTATAAAATTGCTGGATCAAGCCAGAACTTACTAAAACTATCTGAAGACTTGCATGAAGCTATAAGTAAATTTAAATTATAGATGCGTTTCTTTTAAAAATGAAAAGTTTTTTGTGAAAAGTTTATTGTTTTATAATAATAAATTTTACTTTAATATTTATTATTATATTCAACTAAATTCCATATTTTAAATATTTGATTTAAATATGGAATTTGGTTGAATATTGATATATACTGTAAAATGTTGTATAACTAAAGTAGATTAATAATATGTTTATAAAAAGAAAGGCTGATTACAATATGACAGAAAGTGTTCGTGTTTTAGTAGCTGATGATGAGCTAAGCTTGAGAATGGTACTTCAAACAGCATTAAATAAGGTTGGATATGAAGTAGATACTGTTAAAAATGGAAAAGAGGCACTTTGTATGGCGCAGGAAAATCACTATGATGTCGCTATCCTTGATATCCGTATGCCAGAGGTGGATGGGTTGCAGGCATTTTATGAAATTCATAAAATTAAGCCTAACTTGCCAATTATTCTTATGACTGCATTTGGAAGTTCGGAAACTGCAGTTAATGCTATGAAACACGGTGCTTATGACTATATATTAAAGCCTTTTAACCTTGATGAAGTTAAAATTATTGTAAGTAGAGCTATTCGCATGCAACAATTGACTAAAGAAGTTGTATACCTTACGCAGGAAGTACAAGAAATGGGAATGACAGCAATGACCCCAGGTAAAATTGTTGGGGAAAGCTCTAAAATCCAAGAAGTATATAAAATAATTGGACGAGTAGCGAATTCAAAAGCTACGGTATTGCTAACAGGCGAAAGTGGGACAGGTAAAGGAATGGTTGCTAAGGCTATTCACTATGCGAGTGACAGGAGAGAAAAGCCATTCATTCAAGTGAATTGTGGTTCGATTCCAGAAGGTTTATTAGAGAGTGAGATATTTGGACATGAGAAGGGAGCATTTACAAGTGCATTTTTTCAAAAACCAGGGAAATTTGAACTGGCTGAAGGTGGGACACTTTTTTTAGATGAGATTGCGGAGATGAGTCCAAATCTTCAGGTAAAACTTCTCAGGGTGTTGCAAGAAAAAGAGTTTGAACGTGTTGGTGGTACAAAAACATTTCATACAAATGTACGTATTATTGCAGCAACAAACCGTGATCTGAATAAAGAGATATCTGAAAAGTCTTTTCGGAAGGATCTATATTATCGACTTAATGTTGTTTCAATCTGTTTACCTCCACTTTGCGAAAGGGGAGAAGATATTGTTTTACTAGCTGATTACTTTTTAAAACGTTTTTCTGTAGAAGTAGGACGGAATGGTATGTTTTTCGCTCCAGAGGTTTTGGATATTTTTCGTAACTATTCTTGGCCAGGAAATATCAGGGAATTAGAAAATGCAGTAGAACACGCTATTATTATGAGCAACACCCGTGTTATTTTGCCGGAAAATCTTCCACTTAGCATAAAAGTAGAAGATGTAGAAGCGGATGGTACCATTATTCTGGGAGATGATTCTTTCAAACCTTTGCGAGAAGTATTGCTAGAAGTTGAAAAGCGTCATATATCCGAAGCTATAGAACGAACAGGTGGAAACCGCACACAGGCTGCAAAGCTCCTTCAGATTTCACGGAGAGCCCTTCTGTATAAAATTAATGAGAATAATATCGATTAAATTATTATATGTAAACATGAATTGAGTTCGTGTTAATAAATAATTTTTTTTGTGGATTTTAAGGGTCACTCTTCATCTACACCATGAAACCCACGACCAATTGTATGTGGCTTAAATAGCTGCTTACAGTTGGTCGTGGGTTTTTATTGTCACTGGTAGTCCATAAATCATGAATTTTAATTAGATGATAATACAATAAGCTACACAGAAGAAGGAATTAATTTAAATATTATTTACTAAAACAGTATTGAATTTGAAAACGTCATATCTATGGTGCGTTTTCGAATATTCGAAAATCTTACCATTTTCTAAATAACATATTTTCTCAAGCTCTATAATAAAGTCAGACTCTGTCAAATTTAAATAAAGTTTATCGTTAGAGTTAGCCTCATCACCTTTTATAGAGATGTGGGCGCTTTGAATTTTAAATCCAAGTTCATTTGTTATGTAATCATAAATAGAGCCTTCTAAATGGTGTTCTTTTAGTCCAGGTATAACATAAATAGGCATATAAGTTTCTTCTAGTATTTGTGGGTCATTATCCACAGATCGTAATCGTAAAATTTTATATATATATTCATCGGTGATGTTAAGTTTTTCTGCAATTTCTTTAGGTGGTGTGATAATAGAAAAATCTATCACAGTTGATTTTAGATGCTCTGTACTAAATTTTTTAGAATAACCTGAAATATTATCTAATTCTATAGTAGTCCTGTTGGACAGATTTTCTTTAACATAAGTACCAGAGCCCTGTCGTCTTATTAGCATACCTTCTTGAACTAATAAATCTAATGCTTTAGCTATTGTAAGTTTACTGCAATTATAGCATTCAGCTAAAGAATCTCCATCTGGAATTTTTTCATTGGTTTTATAAATATAGTTATTTATCTTATTCTTTATATCTTCATATACTACTTTGTATTTAGGCGGCATATATAATCTTCCTTTCTCAATTGTTTCCACACATATATTATATATCAGATATAAATAAAAATATACTGGTATTTATATATCTTTTTATAAAAGGTATATATCTTTTTGAAAAAGGTATTGATTATTTTTGAAAGGACATATATAATCATAATTGAAAATGTTTTCTGCTCGAGACGAGAAACATAATATATATTAAGATGGGAGTTACTTATGAAAAAATTTTATGAATTTCCAGAAGGATTCTGGTGGGGGAGTGCCTCATCAGCAGAGCAATCAGAAGGCAAAGGTAATACTGATAAAGGAAAAACTATTTGGGATCATTGGTTTCAATTAGAAAAAAACAGATTCTATGATGAAGTTGGACCAGATATTACTTCAGATTTCTTCTATAGGTATGAAGATGATATCAAATTAATGAAGGAACTTGGACATAATTCATTTAGAATGTCTATTTCGTGGGCTCGATTATTTCCAAATGGAGATGGAGAAGTTAATGAAAAAGCAGTTGAATTTTATAATAATGTAATTAATTCATTTATAGCTAATGATGTAAAGCCTTTTATTAACTTATATCACTTTGATATGCCGTTAGTAATGCAGGAAAAGGGAGGATGGGAAAGTAAAGAGGTCGTTGAGGCATATGTGAACTATGCAGATAAGTGTTTTGAATTATTTGGAGACAGAGCTGAGCATTGGTTTACATTTAATGAACCTTTAGGACCAGTACTTGGAGGGTACTTACAAGATTTTCACTATCCAAACATAATAGATTTCAAGAGGGGTGCACAAGTAGCTTTTAATACAATTCTTGCACATGCAAAAGCCATTGAAAGATTTAAAAAACACAATTTAAAATCTAAAATTGGAGTAATATTAAATCTTAGTCCTACTTATCCAAGAAGTTCAAATAAGTATGATGTCGAGGCAGCAGAATATTGTGACTTATTTTATAATAGGAGCTTCTTAGATCCTTGTGTAAAAGGCGAATTTCCTAAGAAGTTAGTAGACACTCTTAAAAAATATAACCAAATTCCTATATATACAGATGACGAGCTAAAAATAATTAAAGAAAATACAGCTCAAATTTTAGGAATAAATTATTATGAACCAAGAAGAGCAAAGGCTAGAGAAAATGCTGTGAATCCTAATTCTCCATTTATGCCAGAATGGTTTTTTGATCCATATATAATGCCAGGAAGAAAGTTTAATAATTATAGAGGATGGGAAATATACGAGAAGGGAATACTAGATCTTTGCAATGATGTTAAAGAAAATTATGGAAATATAGAAGCCTTTATATCTGAAAATGGTATGGGTGTTACAGATGAAGAACGTTTTATTGAAAATGGACAAATTAATGATGAATACAGAATTAATTTTATTAAGGGACATTTAAAATATGTTCATAAAGCAATTGAAGAGGGATGTAATATAAAAGGATATCATCTATGGACATTCATTGATTGTTGGTCATGGATGAATGCATATAAAAATAGGTATGGTTTAGTTAGTTTAGATTTAAAAACTCAAAAGAGAACAGTAAAGAAAAGTGGAGAGTTTTATAAACTGTTAGCTACAAATAATGGTTTTGAAGAATAAAAAAGGGGGAATATTGATGAACAAATTTTTTGAAAAACTAGGGAAAGCATCGCAAAAGTTAGGTGGAGAAATACACTTGAGATCACTTAGAGATGCATTTGCATCACTAATTCCATTCATTATTATTGCAGGCTTAATGATTTTCATTAACTATGTTGTTATTGAACCAACAGGATTTATGTCTAAAATAATTAATCCAGCAACATTAACTACTTGGCAAGATGTTGGAACATCTATTAATAATGGTACTTTAAATTTCTTAGCAGTATTGCTAGCGGGTGCATGTGCATATCATCTAGCAATAAATAGGAAATTTGAAAATCCAATAGCACCAGCGCTTCTAGCTATTTCAATATTTGTTATTTTATTACCATTTGTGATTTCAACTACACCTGTAGGAGTTAAAGAGGCAGTTAAAGTTGCAGGAGTTATTTCGTATAGTTCCACTAATTCAGGTGGGATGTTCGTAGGTATTATAACGTCACTATTATCAACTGAATTATTTATGTGGCTATCTAAAAATGAAAAACTTAAGATTAATATAGGTGGAGAAGCAGTACCTCCAGCCGTTACAAAGTCTTTTAATAGTTTAATACCTATAATGATTACTATTCTAATTTTTGCTGTAGTGTCATTTGCAATAAAACAACTTTTTGGGACAGATATAAATTCACTGATCCTAAAAACAATACAAAGACCATTGGTAGCTCTAGTTACTAGTTTACCAGGATTTATAATATTAATGCTGTTGTCTAATTTATTATTTGCAATAGGGATACATCCAGGAGGGGTAATTGCGCCAATTATGGATCCAGTATTATACACAGCTATGAATGAAAATATGACTGCTTTTGCTCAAGGTCAACCTATCCCTCACATAATTAGCATGTCATTTAAGGATACATTTGGAGTAATGGGTGGATCAGGTAATACTATTGCGTTATTAATTGCTATATTCTTATTCTCAAAGAGAAAGGATTATAGAGATATTGCTAAACTTTCCACAGCACCAGGTATATTTAATATTAATGAGCCAGTTATATTTGGTTTACCAATAGTATTTGATTTAACACTAATGATTCCATTTGTATTAGCTTCACCAATTTGCTTAACTGTTGCATACTTAGTGACTGAGGCAGGATGGATGTCACCAGTAGTAATTCAAACACCTTGGACGACTCCACCAATTTTATCAGGATTTCTAGCAACCGGTGGAGATTGGAGAGCTTCAGTATTTCAAATAATTATGATTGCACTTACAGTCTTACTGTATATTCCTTTTTTAAAGGTTTCAGAGAAAAAAAATATTGAAGAATAAATAGAAGTAATATAAAGATAAAAGGGAGATGTTTTGTTATGAAAAAAATATTATTAGTATGTAATGCAGGAATGTCAACATCAATGCTTGTACAAAAGATGATTAGAGTGGCAAAAGAAAAGGGTATAGAAGTAACAATAGAAGCTATACCTTCGACAGATTTATCTCAATGTTGGCAAAGTGCAGATGTAATTCTACTAGGACCTCAAATTGGATTTTTGAAAGATAGTATAAAAGAGACAGTAGAAAATAAGATATCAGTAGAAGTTATTAGTATGGTGGATTATGGCAGAATGAATGCTGATAAAGTTTTAACTTTCGCTATAGATTTAATGAAATAAGGTGGTTTAAGATGGAAGGAATGGAGTTAATAGCTTTCAATATTATTAGTAATGTTGGAACGGCAAAGAGTATGGGAATCCAGGCTTTAATTAAAGGAAGAGGCGGAAATGTAGAAGAGGCAGAAAAGTTGCTTGAAGATGCATCTGTGTTTATGAGAGAAGGTCATAAGTCACATGCACAACTTATACAAGAAGAAGCAAAAGGAAATAGGCAAGAGCTTTCACTAATACTTATGCATGCTGAAGATCAATTAATGGCATCAGAAATAATTTTATCTTTAGCTAAAGAGATATTATATATGCAGAAAGAAATCAATGATTTAAAGAAAAAATAGTAAAAAAGCCGAGATAAATCCTCGGCTTTTAATAAAATAAACTTATAAAAAGCTTAGGACGAATAAGAAGTAACAATTTTAAGTAAGCACGCAATTAAAAAATATCATAGAAGATTTTATTTAATCAAATAGTTTTGTTAATATTTTAGGAGGTCAAGATGAATTATTATTTAGGAATTGATATAGGAGGTACCAACTTAAGAGCCGCTATTTTAGATAATGAATATAATTTAATTGATAAATTTAAAATAGATAATATTGTTGAAAAAGGTGCGAAGTATAATGTAGATAATTTAATAAAAATAATTAGGGAAAAGTGGAATACATATAACATTCAGGCTATTGGTGTGGCATGTCCAGGTCCTTTAGATATAAGAAATGGAGTAATAATTAATCCACCTAATTTAAAAGGATGGGAAGGATTTGAAATAAAAAAATACTTTGAAGAGCGTTTTAAATTACCTACAAATGTAAATAATGATGCAAATGTGGCTGGATATTGTGAAGCTAAGATAGGATCAGCTAAAAATGCTGAAAGTGTATATTATATTACTCTATCAACAGGAGTAGGTGGCGGATTTGTTTATAAAAATGAGATAATTAATGGATTTAATAACATAGCTGGAGAAGTATGCAACATGATAATAAATGAAGATGAGTATAGTCACGCAGGTTTAAACGTTGGAGGATTAGAAGGGCAGTGCAGTGGAGTAAGTATTTCTAGAATTGCTAGTAAGAAGTTAGGACAGGAACTCACTGCCAAAGATGTTTTTGACAGAGCTAAGGATGGAGAAGTAAATTGCAGAGAGGTTATAAATGAGTGGTCTGTAAATTTATCTAAAGCAATTGCTAATATAATAACTATTGTAGATCCAGAAGTTATAGTACTTGGCGGATCAGTTATATTAAACAATTCTAATTACTTAGAAAAATTAATTAATGAAGTTAAGCTAAGAGTATTTAACAATATTAATGTAAATATTAAATTGGCTAAAATAGGTGATGATGCAGGATTACTTGGAGCGGGGATTCTAGCATCTTGCTTAAACTGATAAATTTAAAGGATGAAAAAGTTTTATCACTTAATATTGGTAAAGTGAACTATACTATAAATAAACGCGAACTTTACAAAAATTAGGTATATTGAAACTTTAAAGTTGACTTATCATATTAAAATGTACTTTTTGACAAGGACAGTTTAAAAAAGCGTAAGCAATATTAAGAAGATGATTTCTGTATTGAACAGGAGTCATCTTTTTTAAGTTCCAATGGCATTTATAATTATTATGATAAATCATCTGACTTACGGATAGTTATTTGTATTAAGTATGCTTATTTCCTAAGTAATTTATTTTCATTATAATTATAATGAAAATAAATGGAATAAAAATCTTAAAGCTATAATAATGCAGTTTTGCTTGAATAATTTTACAGTTGAATAAAAAACAGATTCCTAAGATATTTTTAATGACTTAAAAATTTTTTCTATGTGAGTACCGCTTGCGGTAGCTTTGTAAATATTTATTACTTTGGACTTTTCTAAATTTTTTTAGCAATTTTATATACAGTATTAAATGGTGGAACTAATAACTAAATATAATAGCTGATATTAAATAAAAATTATATAAAAGAAGGATTTAGTCTAAAATGTAAATACAAAACTCATGGTGGTATTTAAATATTATGCCATAGCATGGTATAATATATATTAATATGTTTATTAAGTAATTATTTGGAATAAAGAGTTTTATTTATAAAATTAAAAATAAGCATATCAAGATAATTGGCAGGAGGGTTTTTTGCTAAAAGTATATTATAAATTTATAAAATTTGTAAGAAATAGAAGTTAATAAGGGGATGTTTTTTTGGGAAAGAAAATACAATTAAGAATATATCCAGATGGGACTGTTCAGGCTAATGTAGAAGGGATTAAAGGTAAAAAGTGTACCGATTATATAAAGATTATTGAAGATATATTAGACGCAGAAGTAATTGATTCAGAATATACTCCAGAATATTATGAATCAGAAAAAATTGAAGTTAATGAAGAAGATACAATAAAGCTTAATGGGGGAATATAATATGAAAATCACGGAAAAAGGAACAAGGTGGGAAATAGTACATTCTCTATGGATTATATGGAGCTTCATATGGTTAGTAAATGGAGTAGGCATGTTTTTGGCAGGAAGAAAAACGCGAGTACAAAAATGGTATAGACTTGGTTTAATATACACAGCTATAGGGTGGATATCTATGTTAATGGTAGCAGAGGTAGGAAAAGAGAGCATTATAAGTGATGCAATGACTATTATTTTTTTTGGAACTTATATAGCGTGTATAATTCACTCTTTTTCTATAAGAAAAGAGTACCTTATGAGATTGGAAGTTATGGAAAAACAAAAAACAGAGCAAATTGTGTCAAATAACTTGAAAGAAAAAATTGCCAAGGAATATGGCGTAAATTATGATAAAGGAAATTATAGCTCAAATAATATAGAAGATAGAAATCAAAGTAATGCTAATATTTTATATAACAATCAACACATTAATGAGAATCAACAAACATTTAATAGCCAGATGAATTTTAATCAAAATGAACAAGTATATGATAGAGAAGAAAGCATTAATAAAGAAACTAGAATATATAGTACTGAAAATAATTCAGTAAAAAATAATGTTTCGGAACGCAAAAATGAAGAGAGATTAGAAACAAGCAGAACAGAAAAATTATTAGATGCTAACTCATGTACTGAAGATGAATTATTACAATTACCTGGTGTAGGAATAATAGAAGCTAAAAAAGCTATTAATTTTAGAAATAATAATGAATTCAATTCTGTTGATGAATTTATTCAAGTATTAAATATAAAACCACACTTTACGGAAAAAATAAGATCAATGTTAATTTGTAATCAAACTAAAAAAAATGAAAGTACGAATAACTCCAATATTAATACAGGTCGAGCAGGAAGAATGGTAGATTTTTAATGAAAATCAGAGTATACAGAATTTTAAGAAATACAAAAGTTGAAGGGCCAGGAATTCGTTTTTGTTTATGGGTGCAAGGGTGCCCTATACAATGTGACGGATGTTTTGCAAAGGAAACCTGGTCCTTTGATGGTGGTCAGCTTTTTAGTGTTGATGAAATTTTCAGTATGATAAAAGAATGTGATGAAATAGAAGGAGTAACTTTTTTAGGTGGAGAACCATTTGCTCAAGCAGAAGCTTTATATGAATTAGGGAGAAAAATAAAAGCTGCTGGGTTAACAATATTAAGCTTTACTGGATATACATATGAATATATTTTAAATACAAATAAGAAAGAATGGAACGACTTATTATCAATAATTGATTTGCTTATAGATGGGCCTTTTGAAAAAAATAAATTTGATATATCAAGGCCTTGGGTAGGGTCATCAAATCAAAATTATAGGTTTTTATCACCTAAATATGGATATTTAAAGAATAACTTAGGTTCTATAAAAAACAAAGTAGAAGTTAGGGTGAATGAAAATGGAAGTGTATTTATTAATGGAATGGGAGACTTTGAAGATATAAAAAGAAACTTAAGAATTTGGGGAGATGAGGAATACAATGAGTTTAGAAAATAATAGTACAGAAAGAACAAAAAAATATTTGGCAAATTTATTTAAAGCAAGATTTCCTTATGTGTATATATCAACGTGGGAAGAAGAAAGAGCAATATCTGTTATTGACTCTGTGGTGAAAGATGAAAATCTTATCAAGACTCAAAGGATAACTTATATCTGGAGTCAAACTGATGGAATGTGCATCCAAGGAGCAAAAGGAAGGGAAGAAACCAAGCAACCAATAAAGGCTTTAGAGTTCATTGAAAAATGTGAAGAACCAGCAATATTTATACTTAAAGATTTCCATGTGTTTTTTGGTGTTTCTGGAAGAAATGTAGATTATGCACTTATAAGAAAAACAAGAGATTTGGTTAGTGTTCTAAAAAATAGTCCTAGACCTAAAAGTGTAGTATTTTTATCTCCAACTGTTGTGTTACCGAGTGAGCTTCAAAAGGATGTAACTATTTTAGATTTTGATCTTCCAACTATAGATGAAATAAAAAGTTTACTTAATGAAATGATTGACATGAATAAACAAGGTGGAAGAATAATTATAGACTTAGATGAGTCTGAAAAGGAAAGATTATGTAAAGCAGCTTTAGGCTTAACTCTTCAAGAAGCGGAAAATGCTTTTGCAAGAGCTATGGTTGAAGATGGTAGAATGAATATTGGTGATCTAGAAATTATTTTGGAAGAAAAGTGCCAGGTAATTAAGAAAACAGGAATTCTTGAATTTGAAAAAAGTGATCTGAATATGAATGACGTAGGAGGTCTAGAAAATTTAAAAAGATGGGTTTCAAAAAGAAATAAATCATGGCTTGATTCAGCACAAAAATATAATATTCCTGCCCCAAAAGGAGTACTTATAACAGGGGTACCTGGATGTGGTAAGAGTTTAACAGCAAAAGCTATAAGCGCAATGTGGCAGCTCCCACTTTTAAGATTGGATATGGGAAAAATTTTTAGTGGAATAGTTGGAAGCTCAGAAGAAAATATGAGAAAAGCTATAAAAACAGCAGAAGCAGTAGCTCCATCTATATTATGGATAGATGAAATAGAAAAGGGATTTAGTGGTGCTTCTAGTTCTTCAGGAGATAGTGGAACGTCTACAAGAATCTTTGGAACATTTCTTACTTGGATGCAAGAAAAAACTAAACCAGTATTTGTAGTAGCAACTGCAAATAATATAAACAGTCTGCCATCTGAATTATTAAGAAAAGGAAGATTTGATGAAATATTTTTTGTGGATTTACCAACTAAAAATGAAAGAAAGGATATTTTTAGATTACACCTTAAAAAAAGATTGACCAATGAAGAAGTTTGTAAAGATGTGAGTATAACTGATGAGTTGTTATCAGAGTTAGCAGATTTAACAGAAGGCTTTGTTGGTGCTGAAATAGAACAAGCAGTAGTAGCAGCTTTATTCGAAGCATTTTCAGAAGAAAGAGGATTGCATGTTAGTGATTTAGAAAAAGTAATTAAAAATACGGTACCTCTTTCAGTTACTCAAGCTGAACAAATTATAAGTATTAGAGAATGGGCAAATGTAAGAGCTGTTGCGGCTACGGCTAAAGAAGATAGAAGTGAATATTTAAAGAAAGATAATTCCATATCATCAAAATTAGAAGAAGATACAGGTGAAAGTAAATCTGATGATGAAAATAATAGCGAAAGTGCAATAAAAAAAGCTAGAGGTGGAAGAACAATAGATTTTTAAAAGAATAATATATTATTTATTGGAGGAATAATTATGTCAGTAACACTTACATTAATACCATTAGTGTTAGTACTTAGAGCAGCGATTGGAGATAAGAATCTAAATGATTGGATAGAATCATCTCAAATAAAAATACAAACAAATATAAAGGATGAAAATGAACTTATAGTTCTAGTAAAAAAAGCAGGTTATGATGTAATAAAAGAGGGAAAGCTTCTAAAAGCAAATTTTAATGGAGGAAGGGATTTCTTTTTTTTAGAAAAAGCCAATGGCATTTTGGCAGCAACATTTTCCAAGAATGATTCAGTAGAAACAATCAAGAAATTCATTAATGATGTAGAAGGCGTTGCTAAAAGTAAAATTTTCGAGTATAATATTGAAAATCTAGCCAAAAAGGATGAGGGGAATTTTCAAGAGGAGAGTTTTCCGACGAATTTTGTTGACGAAAAGCTGCTTGCAAAAACGCTTCGAGATTATGGAATAAACACACAGGTTGCTGGAAATGGAACGATACAATGTAATGTTGAAAATACTACATTAATTTTTTATAAGGAAAATAGTACTAACTATGAAGTGAAAATTAGAGGAAACTCTCAAATAAGGGGCATATATGAACAATTAAATGCTATAGATGAAGAATATAAAAAGAATGTTCAATCTTATACTTATAATAAGGTTGTTGAGAAGTTAAAGCAAACTAATATGAACATAGAAAGTGAAGAAGTAATGGAAGATGATTCACTAGTGTTGACTATAAATATAAATTAAATCATAGGGCAAACGTAATTCAGAGAGAAAACTTTTTTTGAGCTTGCTGAATACTAACTTATATATTAAAGAAGGATAGAGTAAATGGTGAATTTCAAAGGTCACGTTTCACCTCCGCCATAAACCCCACGAAAATCTAAATTTTGGATTTTCGTGGGGGTATTTTTGTATTTTGAAGATTTTTAGTTAAAAATTATGAACTTTAGATTATGTTTAAACTATTTCTTAGGAAACCAAGATATTTAGGAAATTAACAAAAAGATAGTTAGATTATTGATTTTTTAATATCTATATGATAATATGACATATATATTAAAAAAATGACAATTATTAATGAAATATAGTAATTGAGAGCTATGAAGAATTCTTTTTATGTGGATATTTTAAGAATTTCGAGCTATCTGTGCAGTCGACCAATTTAAACTAATAAGTTCTTTTTTGATTAGTTTAAATTGGCCTTTATTATTTATAAAAATTATATAAAGAACAATATTTTAGGGGTGGAGTATGAGTAAATTCGGGAAGAAAATATTAGGAATGATGTTGGTTATTTTATCATCTATAGCTATAATATTAGTTTCAGTAAATCTGATTATGTTTGAAAAATTTAAAAAGGAACTTAGGCAAACAGTTACTCAATGTATTTCAGATTTAACTGTTTCCATTGATGGAGACAAGCTTGAAAAGCTTATAAAAGAGCAATCAGATGACAGTGTAGAATATCAAGATGTATTGAAATCAATGAGTTTGGCAAAATCAAAAAGTGTTGCAAGGAATTTTTATACACTTGAAAGAGTTCAAGGGTCACAGGCTAAGTTTTTAGTTGATGTTTCAGTAGATGCATCTGAATTTTTAGAAGACTATACTATGGATAGTGTGATGAAAGAAGCTTTTAATGATAAAGTTGTAGTAACAAATGAATCGTTTACAGATGAGTATGGTACGTTTATTTCTGCTTATGCACCAATTAAAAATTCAGAAGGAAAGATTATAGTTATTGCTGGTGTAGATGTAGACTCAAGTATGTTTGAAGGAATGAGAAGTGCGTTGCTAAAAGCAACAATTCTAACGATAGTTATTGTGAGTATTTTAGCTTTTGTTATGATTTATTTATACTCTAAGAAATTAAGTAATAATATTGTAAAAATACAAAGTGTTTTAGGTAAAATGAGTGATGGTGATTTAACTAGTAATATAAATATAAGAACAAAGGATGAGATTGAGGATATAGCTATATCAATCGATAAGGTTCAGAATTCTTTAAAAGCTCTGATAAACGATGTAGCAATTGTAGCTAAAGATATGAATACTGTTAATGATACAGTAAATGATAAAGTGAAATATCTAAATAATGATGTAGAAGAAGTTTCAGCAATTACAGAAGAAATTTCAGCGAGTATAGAAGAGAGTGCAGTATCTGCAGAAGAGATGTCAAGAACTTCAAAGGAAATAGGAATTATAGTTAATTCTATAGCTGAAAAATCACAATACATCGAAAAGAAATCAATTCAAGTAAGTAAAAAAGCTAAAAATATTATGGTAACTTCAAAAGATAATCAAAGGGAAACTGAAAAAGTGTTTAAAGAAACAGGTATTAAATTGAAGCAATCTGTTGAAAAAGCTAAAGCTGTGGAGAAAATAAATGTCTTATCGGAATCTATACTTCAAATAACTTCACAAATTAACTTACTTGCGCTTAATGCAGCAATAGAGGCAGCAAGAGCTGGAGAAGCTGGCAAAGGATTTAGCGTAGTAGCAGAAGAAATAAGAAGGCTGGCAGAACAATCTAATGAAACTATAAATAAGATGCAAAATACAACATCAATTATATTATCTTCTGTTGAAGATTTGACTAATAATTCTAATAATATGCTTAGTTTCATGGAAGACAGAATATTAAAAGATTACGAAACTTTAGTTAACGCAAGTCATGAATATAATAATGATGCGTTATATTATAAAGAATTTTCCTCAGAGTTAGGTATAACGTCGAAAGAACTTTTATTATCTGTAGAAAATATACTAGAAACCATAGAAAATGTAGCAGATGCATCTAATGAAGGTGCAAAGGGAGCTTCAGATATAGCAAATAGAGTCTCAAATATAACTACTCAATCTAATGACGTATCAGAGGAGGCATTAAAAGCTAAAATAAGTTCGGAAAACTTAAAACAAGAGGTACGTAAATTTAAACTTTAAAAATATGATAACACCTATGAAAATCTAAAATTTGGATTTTCGTAGGTGTTTTATTTTATAGCAAGTTTTTTTATTGAACTGTTGTGCAATTTAGCACTTTCAGCGAAATTTCCATAGTCCTGCGAAATAAGAATGTTTCTACTTTCGGTGGATTATCGTATAAATCTAAATTTAATATTATCGACTGCATTCAGAAGCTTCACCTGTTAGAATATCAATTCCATGAGGAAGAGCAGGCAGTATAACCTCTAGATTTTCTACAGCGCCTTTTGGACTTCCAGGTAAATTTACTATTAATGTACTTTTTCTAATTCCGCTAACAGCTCTTGAAAGCATAGCTTTAGGAGTTATTTTTAGCGAAGCACTCCTCATTGCTTCAGGGATACCAGGCACTAATTTTTCGATAACACTTGTTGTGGCTTCTGGAGTAACATCTCTCTTTGAAAAACCTGTTCCACCATTTGTTAAGATCATATTAATACCTAAGGAATCACAAAGATATATTAATTCTTCTTTTATCATTTCAACTTCATCAGGGATTATCTTGTAATAATCCACAGAAAATTTATCACTTGGTAGAATATCTTTTATAGCTGGACCAGTTAGATCTTCTCGTTGATTGTTGTAGCCTTTATCACTTATAGTTAGTATAGCTGTACTTATCATTTTATAATTACCTCCTGAGGGAAAATTTATATTAATAAACATTTGAATTTAAATAATTATACTATAGTTTAGTTATAGATTAAATTAATAATACCAATTATAAGCCCATCGAAGAAAAAATGAAAGACTTAAGATAAGTGATAATTAATTAGAAATATGTCGAAATAAAGCTTTAAATGAAAAATTTCATTAATATTCTGAATTGACTAAAATATTGCAACAAGGTAAAATTTATAGAACTGGATTTTGTTGATAAAATAGGAGATTTAAATAGAAAATGAGTGCTATAAATCTTGAATTGCAAGAACAAATTAAAAAAGTTACAGTTAAAATTGTGAAATACTACAGAGGTAGAGGACCAGAGTATGTCAAAGTGAAGGTTGATTCTCCTGATACAATAATTGTAGACATAAAAGGGATACTTTCAAATCTTAGTGAAATTTTGGTTAATGAAGGTGCTGTCAATGTGGTAGCAGATTATTGGAAGATAATGAAGCCTCATCTTGAAAAAAATTTCCTCCAGGAAGTGAAAGATATATTAAAAAAAGACTTTACTTATAGCTGGAAAATTTGTAATATAGAAAATGATAATAGAACAGTAGTTATAACAATAAAATTAATAGATTAAAATTAGAAAAGTTAATAAATTAAGGTTAGATTGAAAAGAAAAATATTAGGCACTGTAAAGAAAATATATTAGCATATTTACTTGCTATTTTTTTAATAGTGTCGAGTTTATGTTTTAGCTTTTAAATAAACCAGTACTAAGGACCGTTGAAATAAACAGCCCTTGTACTGGTTTTTTGTTTTTTTAGATATTTGATATTAAAAGGAGTGTATTAGAATATGGAAAAGAAAGTGTTAACGGTGTGTCCTTATTGTGGAAGTGGGTGTAATTTATATCTTGTAGTTAAGGATGGAAAAATTGTAAGAGCGGAACCTGCAAATGGTGATAATAATGAAGGAAAATTATGTTTAAAAGGATATTATGGCTGGGATTTCTTAAATGACCCTCAAATATTAACTTCTAGAATTAAAAAGCCTATGATAAGAAAAAATGGAGAGTTAGAGGAAGTTTCATGGGATGAAGCTATTAAATTTACAGCAGAAAATCTTATGAAGATAAAAGCTAAATATGGACCAGATGCAATTATGGGTACAGGCTCAGCTAGAGGTCCAGGTAATGAACCAAACTATGTAATGCAAAAGTTTATGAGAGCAGTTATTGGAACTAACAATATAGATCATTGTGCTAGAGTATGCCATGGACCATCTGTTGCAGGACTTACTTATTCACTAGGTGATGGGGCAATGTCAAATTCTATTCCAGAAATTGAAGATTCGGATGTTTTATTTATATTTGGATATAATCCTGCAGAAACTCATCCTATAGTAGCAAGAAGAATAGTTAAAGCTAAAGAAAAGGGTGCAAAAGTAATTGTGACAGATCCTAGAAAAACAGATGTTGTAAGACTATCTGATTTATGGCTTCAACTAAAGGGTGGAACTAATATGGCTCTAGTTAATGCCTTTGGAAATGTGCTAATAAATGAAGATTTATATGATCATGATTATGTAGAAAAATACACTGAGGATTTTGAAAAGTATAAAGCAGAAGTAGAAAAATATACTCCAGAATATGCTGAAAAGATAACAGGCGTAAAAGCTGACTATATAAGAAAAGCAATGAGGACTTATGCAAAGGCTAAAAATGCCACAATATTATATGGTATGGGTGTTTGTCAATTCTCACAGGCTGTTGATGTAGTAAGGGGGCTCGCATCTATTGCCCTTTTAACAGGAAACTTTGCAAGACCGAGCGTAGGAATTGGACCAGTTCGTGGACAAAATAATGTACAAGGAACTTGTGATATGGGGACAATCCCTAATAATTATCCAGGATATCAGCTTGTAACAGATAAGAAAGTACAAGAAAAATTTGAAAAGGCTTGGGGAGTTGAACTTTCAGATAAAAATGGATACTTCTTAACTCAAGTGCCTGAATTAGTTCTTAAGGAAGATAAAATAAAAGCCTACTATATATTTGGAGAAGATCCAGTTCAAAGTGATCCAAATGCAGCAGAACTTAGAGAAGCTTTAGACAAGATTGAATTCATAGTGGTACAAGATATATTTATGAATAAAACAGCCCTTCATGCAGATGTTATTTTACCTTCAACTTCTTGGGGGGAACATGATGGAGTTTATAGCTCAGCAGATAGAGGCTTCCAACGAATAAGAAAAGCAGTAGAACCTTTAGGGGATGTAAAAACTGATTGGGAAATAATAAGTGCAGTAGCAACAGCTATGGGTTACCCAATGAATTATAAAAATACAGAAGAAATATGGGATGAAATGAGAAGCCTATGTCCTAAGTTTGCAGGAGCAAGTTATAAAAAGATTGAAGAACAAGGAATTGTTAGATGGCCTTGTCCTACAGAAGATCACAAAGGAACTTCTTACTTATATGAAGGAAATAAATTTACTACTCCTAGCGGTAAAGGAAGATTATTTGCTTGTGAATGGAGACCACCAGTTGAATTAACAGATGAAGAATATCCTTTAAGTTTATCAACAGTAAGGGAAGTTGGACATTATTCAGTAAGAACAATGACAGGAAATTGTCGTGCCCTTCAAAAGCTTGCAGATGAACCAGGATTTATACAAATGAGTATTGAAGATGCAGAAGAGTTAAATATAAAAGATCAAGAACTTGTAAGAATAACATCTAGAAGAGGAAGTGTACTATCAAGAGCACTTATTACTGAAAGAGTTAAAAAAGGTTCAACTTTTATGACATATCAATGGTGGATTGGTGCCTGCAATGAGTTAACTAATGATAGCCTTGATCCTATTTCAAAAACTCCTGAATTTAAATATTGTGCAATTAAGGTTGAAAGAATCGAAGATCAAAAGTCAGCTGAGGAATATATAATAACTGAATATGAAAACATAAGAAAGAAAATGAGAATAACATCTGAAAAATAGTATTAGGAATTTAAAAGAAAATGATAAGGCACAAGCAAAAAATAGATAAGTATGCTTGTATATTTTACTTCATATGATGAGATATGTTTACCCAATAGGGCCCATCAGGTGAACATTATAGGGAGGAAACAGCAATGATTAGTGTAGAAGAAGCTTTAAGAATAATTTTGGAAGAATCTAAGGCCTTAGAATGTGAAGAGAAGGATATTTTATCTTGTTTAAATAAGGTACTAGCAGAAGATATATATTCTAGAGATAATCTTCCACCATTTGATAAATCAGCAATGGATGGATATGCCATAAAAAGTGAGGATACTGATTTATATGAAGATGGAGTTCCAATAAAGCTTGAGATAGTTGATCTTATAAAAGCTGGAGAGTTTAGTGATAAAGAATTAAAAAACGGGCAAGCAATGAAGATAATGACGGGAGCACCAGTTCCTAAAGGTGCAAATGCAGTAATACAAATTGAAAAAGTAGAAGTTCGTGAAGATACTCTTTATATTTCTGAGAAAGTTAAAAATGGATGCAATGTAATAAAACTTGGTGAAGAAATTAAAGTAGGAGATATTGCTTTAAGGAAAGGAACAATGATTAGGCCAACTGAAATTGGAGTTTTAGCTTCTTTAGGTTATAGCAAAATTAAAGTTCATAGAGATCCAGTAATATCAATACTTACAACAGGTGATGAACTTGTAGATATAAATGAAACTCCTAAGTTTGGACAAATAAGAAATAGCAATGAATATTCACTAAAAGGATTAATTCAGAATTTAGGATTAGAAGCTTTATGCCTAGGAATTGTTGAAGATAAAAAAGATACTTTAAAAAGCAAAGTTAAAGAAGCATTAGAAAAATCGGATATAGTTATAACTTCAGGTGGTGCTTCTGTAGGAGATTTTGATTTTGTAGAACAAGTATTGAATGAAATAAATGCTGATATAAAATTTCAATCTGTAGCTATAAAGCCAGGGAAGCCAATAAGTTTTGCAGTTATTGATAAAAAACTATTTTTTAGCTTACCAGGCAATCCATTATCTGCAATAACTACCTTTGAAGAATTCGTAAAGCCAGCTTGTGAAAAAATGCTTGGTAAAAGCATGGAGAGTGATGATACTCTCCAAGTTATACTAGCTGAAGACTTTAAAGAAAAAGAAGGCAGAAGTAAATACATATATGTAAATATAAAAGCTGAGAACGGAAAGTTATATGCATATAAGGTTGGATCTCAAAGTTCTAATCAGTTAATTACTATGAGTAAGGCAAATGGAATAATAATAATGCCAGCAGGAATTGGATATAAAAAGGCAGGAGAAGTTTTAAGTGGAAAATTCATCTTTAAATAAATCAAGTGAACTTAAAGTAATATCTATAGTTGCAACTAAATCTGGAACAGGGAAGACAACGCTCATAGAAGCATTAATACCTATATTAAAAGAGAAAAACTATAACATAGGAGTCCTAAAACATGATGCTCACAAATTTGGAATTGATAAAGAGGGAAAAGACAGTTATAGATTTGTAAAAGCTGGAGCAGACAAAATGGTTATTTCATCAAAAGAAAAAATAGCTATGATAGAAAAGCTAAAGGAAGAAAAAGATCTTGAAGAAATACTAGAACTATTTGTAGGTATGGATTTGGTAATCATAGAGGGATATAAAAATAATGGATACCCTAAAATAGAAGTTCATAGAAAAGAAGTAGATCAAAAGCTTCTATGTGAAAATGAGAGTTTGGATAGAACGAAATTTTTAGCAGTAGCTACTGATGAAAAGCTAAATCTAGACATAGAACAATTAGATATCAATGATATGAATAAGATAGCTGAATTTATTGAGGATAAGATTATTTTTAAAGTGCGCAAAGGAGAAATAAATAATGGAAAAAACATTAGAATGTAAAGTTTTTAAAATAGAAGACGGCATTTTTAAAGCAGATGTAGATGAACTTCTAGTTAGAGAATACCCACTAACAATTTTTCTTAATGGAAAAAAATTAGCTACACTTTTATGTAGCCCAGAAAACTTAAAAGCTTTGTCAGTTGGTTTTTTAAGAACAGAAGGTTTAATAAATACTAGTGAAGATATAATATCTTTTAATTTAAATGAAGAAAAAGGAATTGCAGAGGTTGAGACTAAGAATAAAGATGCTGCTCGCGAAAGCTTTTTCTCTAAGAAAATTGATTTAGAAAGTATAAAGGATCAATCAATTGATGGAATTGATAATTTCTTAGATTCCTTAAACTGCAAGCCTGTTGAAAGTGATGCTAAAATGCATACTGAAAAGATATTCGAATTTATGAGAACAAATTTAGATTATTCGGATGTTTTTAAGAACACAGGAGGAGTTCACTGCGTTGCATTATGTGATAGCAATGAAATGCTTGTAGTGTATGAAGATGTAGCTAGACATAATGCCTTGGACAAGGTTATTGGAGAATCACTTATGAAAGGCATATTCCTTAAGGATAAAGCAGTTATACTTAGCGGAAGAGTCTCTCTTGAAATGATATTAAAGGCAGCAAAGCTAGAAATACCAATAATTATATCTAAATCAGCGCCTACAAGTCTTTCTGTAGCTCTTGCTAAAAGATTAAATATTACCTTAGTTGGATTTGTAAGAGGCAACAAAATGAATATATATGCTAATGGATATAGAATTATGAAATAATTCACCGAAATGACAGGTACTCAGTTGTTTCGGTTACTGAGAATAAGTTTAGGATTTCTAACAGTAGAAGTTGCACCATTTCTGCATGCTCCTAAAGACAAGCTTCAGGAGAAGCAAAAATGGAACAACTTCTACAGAAGAAATGCCAGCAACTTGTTCTCTAATGTAATACTACACAAAAGAGTACCTCCTATTTCTGGTATGTGTATATTTCAAAATATAAGTGAAATTTAAGTCGTGGGTATATATGATTTGGGGAAGATACTACATAAGTCTATGTTTAAATTTGGATATCTATAAGTATTAGGTACAAACCCCAGGAATAATAGATCAATATGTTTGATATTTTAGGTCATACGGCGTTTTGGTGGTCTATTATTTTCTTGGGAGTGCCTTGAATGTACAGAGGAGTGAAATTAATATGAAAAGTTGTAATTCTTTCATTGTGGGAGATGCTAATAAGTGTGTTGGGTGTAAGGCTTGTGAAATAGCTTGCTTTAAGGCTCATAATGAATCAGTCACTGTTGGAAATATACAAACACCAATAATTTCTAGAATACATGTTATTAAAGAGAAGGACTTTACAGTTCCAGTTCAATGTAGACATTGTGAAAATGCACCTTGCGCAAAGGTCTGTCCTATAAATGCAATTAAAAATGAAGATAATGCAATAATAATTGATGAAGAAATTTGCATAGGTTGCAAAGCATGTGCAGTAGCTTGTCCGTTTGGAGCTATTGAAATGGGAACTAAATATAAGGATGGAAAAGCAGTCATGCAAAATGTTCAGAAGGAATTATTTGAAGAAGTCCTAGAAGAGAAGGAAACAAAGGTTGCATATAAATGTGATCTATGTAAAGAACAAGGTGAACCAGCTTGTGTAAAAGCATGTCCTAAAGACGCTCTTAAATTATTTGATGTCATAGAAGAAAAAAGAATAAGAAACATAAGAGCAGTAAGTAACTTAAACTTATAAGAGAGAGGAATTTAATTTATGGATATTGGTTTTGTAAATATTGATAAAGAGTTATGTACTGGATGTCAGCAATGTGTTGAAGTCTGTCCTGTAAATGCAATACAAGGTAAAAAGGGACAACCTCAAAATATTGATTATGATGTTTGCGTTTCTTGTGGACAATGTATACAGGTATGTAATTCTTATGGATTTGAAAATAGAGAAAACAGTCATTTAATAGAAGAGAAAAGAAGAGATAGAGGAGTACTTGAGAGTGTGAAGGAGCCAGTGTTTGCAGCTTTTAATAAAGGAAATGCAGCTAAGGTGAAAGAGGCTTTACATGATGAAGAATTATTTACTATAGTTCAATGTGCACCAGCTGTAAGAGTTTCTTTAGGTGAAGAATTCGGACTTAAAGCTGGTAGTTTAACAGCTGGTAAAATGGCAGCAGCATTACGAAGATTGGGCTTTAACAGGGTTTACGATACTAACTTTGGTGCGGATTTAACTATAATGGAAGAAGGCAGCGAGCTTATAAAAAGGGTAACAGAAGGTGGGGAATTGCCGATGTTTACTTCTTGTTGTCCTGCCTGGGTGAAATTTATGGAACAAAGCTATCCAGAGCTTTTAAATCATCTTTCAAGCTGTAAATCACCACAACAAATGGCTGGAACAATTTTTAAAACTTATGGTGCTAAAATAGATAAGGTTAATCCTAAGAAAATATATAATGTAGCTATAATGCCATGTACTTGCAAGCAATTTGAATGTGATAGAGAAGAAATGCAAGATAGTGGTTTTAAGGATGTAGATATAGTTATTACTACAAGGGAATTTGCTCAGCTTATAAGAGATAATGAAATAGATTTTAAAAATTTAAAGGATGAAGAGTTCGATTTACCACTTGGAAGTTATACTGGAGCTGGCAATATTTTTGGAGTAACTGGTGGTGTAATGGAAGCTGCACTTAGAAGCGGCTATGAGATGCTTACAAAGAAATCTATTCCTAATTTAGAACTTAATTTTGTACGAGGCAGTGAAGGCATTAGAGTTGCAGAAGTGAAATTGCCAAAGATAACACTAAAGGTAGCAGTGGTTTCAGGTTTGAAAAATGTAGTTCAAATACTTGAAGATATAAAAGAAGGAAAGTGTGACTTTGACTTTATTGAAGTTATGACTTGCCCAGAAGGTTGTGTAAGTGGTGGTGGACAACCTAAGTTTATCTTGGATATAGATAGAAGAAATGCCTTGGTAAGTAGAAAAAAAGGTATCTATAAACATGATTCTGAACTTGAAATAAGAAAATCTCATGAAAATCCTTTTATAAAAAAATTATATGAAGAGTTTTTAATAGAACCTCTTGGTGAAAAATCTCATCATCTACTACATACAAAGTTTGTTTCGAGAAAGAAGGAGGAAATATAAATGAATAATTTTGTTATAGCAAATCCAAAAAGATGTATAGGATGTAGAACTTGTGAGGCTGCATGTGTTGTTGCACATTCTGAAGAAAACATACTTATACAAAGTAAAGATAAGGTTAATTTTAATCCTCGCTTAAAAGTTATTAAAACTGCAGATGTAAGTGCTCCAATTCAATGTAGACATTGTGAAAATGCTCCGTGTGCTAATGCATGTCCAAATGGTTCGATTATAAATAAAGATGGGGTAGTGTTAATAAATAAAGATACATGCATAGGCTGTAAATCTTGCGCAATAGTTTGTCCTTTTGGTGCCATTGATATAATAGTTGAACATAAAGCTGGAGAGAAAGTTATTCAAAAGGGCTTAATGTGTGATAAAGACGGAAAGCTAGAACATAAAGAAAGATTAGTTGCAAACAAATGTGATTTATGTATAGGTAGGGAAAATGGTCCTGCTTGCGTAGAGGTATGTCCTACAGAAGCATTAAGATTAGTTGAATCTAAAATTATAGATAAAGACATTTCAGAAAAGAGAAAAAATGCTGCAGCTAATTTAGTAAATATATTATAAGTGTATGAATGTAGAAGTTTTTAAAACAGCAGTAATACTTGCAGGTGGAAAAAGTTCACGAATGGGCTTTGATAAGCAGTTTTTAAGAATTAATGAAGTAAGAATTATGGAAAAGTTAATTCATGAACTAAGTAAAGAATTTGAAGATATAATTATTGTCACAAATAAGCCAGAAGAGTATAAAGCATCAGAAAACGGAATAAGAATAATTAGCGATGAAATAAAAGAAATTGGTCCTCTATCTGGAATCTATGGTGGGCTTAAAGAAAGTAAGAGTAAATATGTATACTTTATAGCTTGTGATATGCCTAATATAAACTTAAATTATATTAAGTATATTAAGAAAGTGCTTACAAATAATAAAGCAAATGCTTGTGTTGCTAAAAGAGAAGGTAAGGTTGAGCCTTTTAATGCCTTTTATTCTGTAGATATACTGCCTAAAATTGAAAAACTTATAACACTTAATAGAAGATCTATAGCGGGATTAATTGATATTATAGAGCCTATTTTTATTGAAGAAAATGTTTTGAAAAAATATGATTATTCTTTTGATATGTTTATGAATCTTAACTCAAAAGAGGATTTAGAAGCTTATAATAAAAAGAATAAGCAGGAGGAAAATTATGTTTGATTCGTATGGCAGAAAGATAAATTACTTGAGAATATCAGTCACAGATTTATGTAATTTAAGATGCAAATATTGTATGCCTGAAAAAGGAATAGATAAGATGTGGCATAAAGAGATTCTAACTTTAGAAGAAATAGAAGCTATTACTCAAAGCTTTGTTGAATTAGGTGTAGATAAAGTTAGGATAACTGGGGGAGAGCCTTTAGTAAGAAAAAATATTTTAAAGCTAATTGATGGTATAGGTAAAATAGGCGGAGTTAGGGATTTAGCTATGACTACCAATGGAATTCTATTAAAGGATTATGCTAAAGATTTAAAAAACGCAGGTCTTAATAGACTTAATATAAGCTTAGATACTTTAAATGAAGAAAAATATTCACAGATAACTAAGGTAGGGAAGATCAAAGATGTACTTCAAGGTATTGAAGCAGCTAAAAAGAGTGGGCTTACTCCAATTAAATTAAATGTAGTTTTAATAAAGGACTTTAATGAAAATGAAATAGAAGACTTTATAAATTTAACAAAATATGAGGATATAGAAATAAGATTTATAGAACTTATGCCAATAGGTACTCTAAAGCATTGGTCATCTAATAAATATATTTCTAATGATACAGTTTTAGAAAAGATGCCAGAATTAATAGAAATAGGATCAGCAGATATTTCTTCTCCAGCAAGATATTATAAACTTCCAAATGCAAAGGGGAAAGTCGGGCTTATTAATCCTATATCATGTAAGTTTTGTGGAAATTGCAATAGAATAAGATTAACAGCAGATGGAAAACTAAAGTCATGTCTTCACTCAAACTCTGAAGTGGATTTAAAGAAATTGCTTAGAGAAGGTAAAGATATTAAGACAGTAATTACTGATACTATTAAAAGCAAACCCAAAGAACATGAATTAGAGAACGGAAATTATATTAATAGAGAAATGACAGCAATTGGAGGTTGATTTTATGGAATTTACTCATTTTAATGAAAAAGGAAGAGCTCATATGGTAAATGTGAGTGAAAAGGATGAGACAAAGAGAGTTGCTATTGCAAGAGGATCAATTAAAATGAAAAAGGAAACTGTAGATTTGATAAAAGATGGCCTTATTAAAAAAGGTGATGTTTTATCAGTTGCCCAAATTGGCGGAATAATGGGCGTGAAAAAAACCTCGGATTTAATTCCTATGTGCCATAATATTTTTATAACAGGGTCTGATATAAATTTTAATATAGGTGAAGAAGAAATAGAGATTGAAGCAACAGTTTCAACAGTTGGGAAAACAGGCGTTGAAATGGAAGCATTAACAGCTGTAACAACTGCAGCCCTTACTATATATGATATGTGCAAGGCTGTTGATAAGGATATGATAATAGAAAATGTTAGATTAATAAAGAAAACCGGCGGAAAAAGTGGAGAATATATAAGGGAGATTTAAATAAAATTATGGCTAAAGTATTATCAATAAATATTAGTGAAAAAAAAGGTGTTATAAAAACACCTATAAAAGAAGGAATTTTCATAGAAGAGCATGGCTTAAAAGATGATGCCCATGCTGGAAAATGGCATAGACAGGTAAGCTTATTAGCTCAAGAAAGCATAGATAAAATGATTAAAATGGGGATAAGTGACTTAGATGCTGGAAAATTTGCAGAAAATATAACAACTGAAGGTATTGTTCTTCATGAATTGCCTGTTGGGACAAGATTAAAAATAGGAGAAACAATTCAAGAAGTGACACAGATAGGAAAAGAATGCCATAAAGGTTGTGCTATAAAAAATCAAGTTGGCACGTGTATTATGCCAACAGAAGGAATCTTCACAAGAATACTAAAAGGCGGAGTGATTAGATCAGGAGATTCGATAGAAATTTTATAGTGGCTAGACATCGGATAAAAGAGCAAAGGAATTTATGCAATAATATTTAGGAAATTTAAAGGTGAATTCATTTGCCTAAGGAGATAGTTATTTTGAATTTTGAGGATAAGAAGTTAATATCCATTACCTCCACTATAAACCACCACGAAAATCTAAGATTAGATTTTTGTGGTGGTTTATTTTTCGTTTAGCAGAAGCTTTGAAGAATATCTTAATAAAATTTTATTACAGTATAATCTAATTTTGTTGTAATGTAGTGAAGTAATTGGATAATTGTTGATTTTTCTGTTAAAATACGGTATATATATTTAGTTACATATAATTGTAGTTTTAGGAGGAATTATATTGAATTGGTTTAATAATTTAAAAATGTCTAAAAAATTAATACCAGCTTTTATTAGTATAGCTTTGCTTATAGTATTGGTTGGAGCTGTTGGAATAAGAAATATGCAGACTCTCAAGAAAAATTCTCAGGATATGTATAATCAGAATCTCTTATCCATTCAGAAAATTAATAAAATTAAGCAAGATACGTTAGAAATAAGATATGATTTATTGAAAATCTCAAATCAAGGAAATAAGGAAAATCAAAATGCTGGATTAGAAAAGGAAATTCAAGATTATGCTGCAGATACAGATACAATACTTAATGATTATGAAAAAAATTTGTTAACTGAAGATCAAAAATCTACTTTTAAGGATATAAAAAGCAATCTAAGTGAATTTAGAAATATCTATAATGATGTTATAAAGTTAGCAGATGCACAGGACTTTGAAAAATCTAAAACTAGATTTACTGAAATAGCTACATCCAGAGCTAATTTATTTAAGGGATTAGATACTTTAATTCAAGCGAATGATGACAACGCATCCAATTCATACAAGCAGGATGCTAATACATATACTTCGTCTTTATATATAATAATATTTGTTATAGTTTTAGGATTAGCACTTGCTATAGCACTTGGAACATTTATCTCAATTGTTATAGCTAAACAATTAAATAAGGTTCTAAATTTTGCTGAAGCCATTGGTGATGGAGATTTAACTCAAGAAATAGAATTAGACAGCCAAGATGAAATAGGAAGACTTTCTAAGGCACTAAATAAAGCTGATAAAAATATAAAAGAACTTATATCACAAATATTTAACGGTGCAGAAAAGATAAACTCAACTAGTGGAAACTTGTCAGCCACTACCGAAGAAATATCATCAATGATGCAATCTTCTAGCCAAGCTACAGAAACAATTGCTAAGGGAGCTCAAGACTTAAGTGCTACTACAGAAGAAGTTCAAGCATCAATGGATGAAATAGCAATGAATACAAGTAACTTAGAGCGCAAGGCTGAAGAATCTAAAAAATCTGGTAATGATATAAGTAAAAGAGCTATTGAAATAAAAGAAAAAGCTACAGAGAACATAAAACAAAATAATGAAATTTATGAAGAAAAAAGACTCAATATTATAAAAGCTATTGAAGCTGGCAAGGTTGTTGGAGAAGTTAAACTAATGGCTGAATCTATTGGTAGTATATCTGAACAAACTAATCTTCTCGCATTAAATGCTGCTATAGAGGCTGCAAGAGCTGGAGAGCAAGGAAAAGGCTTTGCTGTTGTTGCAGAAGAGGTTAGACAATTAGCTGAACAATCTTCTGAAGCTGTAACCCAAATTCAAGATATGGTTGCTCAAGTAAGAAACGCTTTTGATGAATTGTCTTCTAGCGGACAAGACATATTAGACTATATGGTAAATAACGTGAAGCCAAGTTACACGTTGTTACTAGATACGGGTATACAATATGAAAAAGATGCAAAGTTTGTAAGCGACATGGTTATTGATATATTTAATACTGCTAAACAAATGAATGAGACAGTAATGCAAGTTAATAAGGCTTTTGAAGGGGTTTCAACTACAGCTGCGGATTCAGCCGCTAGTTCAGAAGAAGTATTAGCTAGTATTAGTGAAATTACAAAAGCGGTAACTGAAGTCGCAGATTCAACTCAAAGTCAAGCAGAGTTAGCGCAAGACTTGGATGAATTGGTGCAAAAATTTAAAATATAAATTCTTAAAATTTAATTGAACATTGAATAAAATAAAATTATATATTTGAAATTGGCCCTGAAATGTTATTGATCAGCATTTTAGGGCCTTATAAAGTGACTACAAATTTAAAAATGTAAATCTTTTGTTAAGTTTTTGAATTAAGCTTTCTTTAATATAGATACCCCAACTAAGACTTGAACTTATGTGGCAACTTACCGAAATCATAAATATTTTGATTCCAAAAAGCTATGAAAAAGGTATTCAATTTTTAGTCTTTTTTCCTAAATAAAATCAAAACACCTATGACAATAAATATTATAGGAATGAAGTATTGAGAAGCATAAGATCTGATATATTTGTAAATATCGCTATCTATAAAAACTTGATTTAAGATAGATAAGATTCCAAGAATAATTAAAAAAGAACCTAAGATTACCCAACCTTGTCTGTTAATTCTTTCGTTCCATGTAGGAGTTACGCTATAGGAATTTTCTGTGTTAACGTAATTCTTAAAAATAAATTCAGAATCAGGTACATATTCTCCGCGTTTTATTTTATTTGAAACAGCAAATGTATCGAAGAAAGTATAAAACCATATGCAAATTTTAATTAAATGAGATAAGAAACCAAGTCCTATAAAAGATAAAATAGGTCCAATAAGCATATATAAGAATAAAACCTGAACTCCTTTTTTGATTAGTCCATGATACATATATCCAACGCCAGGAATGCAGGCAGTTACAAAAGTAAGAAAACTATTTCTATTGTTCATATTTCCACTCTCCTAATTGTTTTATAAAATTAATAATAGAATGTTGGTTAATTTCAGTAACTACAGCTTCGTCAAAAAAACGTGATTCAAAGTTTGTAATGTGTACCTGAAGACTAGTAATACTAAGAAATATAATAAATAAACCCGCAGCAATTAAAGCGTAGGAAGGGATTAGATTATTTCTTTTAGAATCAGGAAGCTGCTTTTTATGAAGTTTTTGCATTAGTTTTTTATTATAGTCATCAGATGCAGTTATATTTTTAAAGGAATTAATAATTATAGTATCAAGATTATCTCTTTTGTTCTGCATAAAATGGAACCTCCGTTTCAATAATATTTTTTAATTTGTTTTTAGCTCTATAAATTCTCCCTTCAATTGTTTTTAAAGGCAAGTTTAATATATCTGCAATTTCTTTTTGAGTTAATCCAATATAATAATATAGTACAAGTGGGGTTTTCAAATTTAGTGGGAGAGATTGAATGCTTTGCCGTATAAAATTTTGCTCATCTATATCCTGAGTAGATTCCTTAGAAAAGATAAAGAGACCAGTTAAAAAATTCTTAATGTTTCTTTTTCTTGTATAATCTATACATTTTGAAGTTGTAATTTTGTATAAATAAGTGGAAAAGGAACTCTCTTCTCTAAATTTATCAATATTATTAAATACGCTTATAAAAACCTCTTGAGATAAATCTTCTGCCTCATAATAATCAGAGGTATAGGAATAGCATAAGGAGAGAATTCTTTTTTTGTAAACGTCTACCATGTAAATAAAAGCATTTTCATCTTTGGTTTTCATTTTTTCAACGAATTCTTGCTCCTCCATTTCTTCACTCTCCACTATTTATTTTAATGGTTCCATTATTTAATTTAGCTTTAACTATGCCCTCACCAGTACCGATATTTTTAGAAATTCCAGAGTTGACTCTTTTTTCATCATTTATTTTGCATGTACCATGGTTTATATCTGTATTGATTGATAGATTTTTGTCTTTTGAGTCTAAAGAGATTGAACCATTATTCATAGAAATATCAATGTTTTTACATAAATTATTGTTTAAATCTATTTTACCATTTTCTAACTTTAGAGACGAGTTAGGAATGTCACCTTGTAAATCAAATTTTCCATTAGATGCATTTATATTTAAAGCATCAAGTCTTATATCACTATTACTATCTACATTAAGGTTAGCCCCTTTTATAGAAACATCATATCCTTCAGGTAGATAGATAGTGGCTTTAATTGAGTCTATGCCATTATCTACAATTTTTAGTGTGTAACCATTTGAATCAGTTATTGGATTCAATTCATAATCCTTTGAAGCATTATCTTGCTTTACATATAATTCAGTATCTATAGTTATTTTATTGTCAGTTGCTTTTTCTATATTCAGTTTACCATTTACTGTTTCAAAATTTAGGTTACTACCAATAGGATCTAAAGTGATTTTTTTATCAATAGATTGTAAGTTTTTACTTGTAAAGACATTATCAAAGAAATTTGTATCTAAATTAAAGGAAGAATTATTTTGTTTTATATTATTAAAAATGTCTATAGATATTTTTGTAAAAAAGAAAACTATTATTATAAGAAAAGCGAGACCATTTATTCGTATTCTTTCATTTTCTTTCTTGATTAAAGTGTAATACAAAATTTCTATACCTATTAAAATAATAATTATTGGCCAAAATTTTATGAGTTTTCTTCCTAAATCTGGATTATTGGAATTAATCATAATCCAAATACCTAAAAGTATAAAACAGATAGCAGAAGTAGTTGTACCTATTTTTCGCATATAAAAATCCTCCATGAATTTTATTTTCATATATTTAGACGTAAGAGATACATGTAATCCCACGTTTAAAATAAAAAAAATTAAATATATATTTAAAAGCTAGCATTTATAAGGTTAAAAGCCATATGGGGAAAGAAGTTAAGGATAATAAAATAATAATCATTAGGAGAAGCTGTAGAATTATAAGAGTAGAGAAAAAGAAGATATATTATAGAATTTGAAGAAGGTAAGTTATTAGCATAATCTAAATAACTCTCTGCTATTTATGTTATACTAGTTATAGTTAATATTTGGGAAGTTATGGGTTTATATTATGGATAAGAGGTATAACATGAATCAATTTGATGAGCTATTGTGGAAAAATGAAATAGAAACAAATAAAACAGTGTCAAAGGCGATGCGTATTGTTTTGTATTTTTGCTTTGCAGCAGGGTTTTTAAATTTAATTCATGTATTTGATGCCGTGCAGAATGTTATGGTAAAAATGAATGTATTACTTATAATTCCCCTTTTGCTGCCAACAATTTTAGTAGATATATTTGAACTTAAGAAAGCATGGATAAAGTATTTGATACTTACTTGTGCTGTGATTTCTACAGGAATATGTTATACATTATTAACATTTCAAACAGTTTTAATGTTTGTTATTCCAACAATATTAGCATCTATGTATTTTAGAAAGAAACAGCTTATAGTAGTAATTATTGAATCAGTATTTAATATATTAATAGCCCATTTACTTAGCTTTTATTTTTTGATGGAACCATGGGTTGAACCCTTTACTGGATTAAAAAATATAATGATATATGGAGCTGTGCCAAGAATACTTCAATATTTATGCTGTGGAAGTTTGTTTTATATATTATGTAATCGTACTTCTGGACTCATGCTTAATTACCATAAGTTTATAAAAGATAAAGAGGTTTTTGAACTGGAAAAATCTATTGCTTTGCAGAAGATAAAATATGAGGAGCGGGAGCAGGTAAGCAGAGATATACATAATAGCGTTGGTCATACAATAATGGCGGCGATTATGAGCTTGGATGCGGCAGAAGAAGTTTACAATAAGAATTCTAAAAAAGCAATGGAAAAAATAAAATTTGCTAATATAAGAATGCGTGAGAGCCTTGAAGCCATTAGAAAAGCAGTACGTGGGGTAAATACAAAAGAAAATGGACAAACTATAGAAGATGTGATGAAATTAATAAATGTAAATATTGATAAATTAAAAGATGATTTTAATATTAAAATAAGAGCTAAAATCGATTATAGTGAACAGCAATTAAAAATGCAGAGTATTTGTATCGAAAGAATTGATTTCTTAATAGGAGCATTGCAGGAACTAGTTACAAATAGTGTAAAGCATGGAAATGCAACGGCTATTATTGTTATTATAAATGTAGATAGAAATAATATAAATATAATAGTTCAGGACAATGGAACAGGTATACAAAGTATGAGAAATTATGAGGAATTATTGGACTCTGGATTTGGGATTAAAAAAATCAGAAACTACTTAATTTCTATAGGTGGGATTTTAAAAATAGAAAATCAAGAAGGACTTCTGGTGATGCTAAAAATTCCAACAAGAGCAGGTGATAGGAATGAATAAAATTAGAATATTAATAGTAGATGATGAAAAACTTCTTTTAGAAAGCCTTGAGTTAATCTTATCTATGAATGAATCTTTTACAATAACAGGATTAGCGCATGATGGAAAAGAAGCATTAGATATTTTAGAGAAAGAACAAGTAGATATAGCATTAGTAGACTTAAATATGGAAGGAATGTCGGGACAGGAATTGATATTAAAGGTAAAAACAACATATCCTAAGATGAAAATACTTGTTTTGACAACTTTTTATGATGAAGAAAACATTGTGAAGGCAGTGATGCATGGGGCAGATGGATACTTATTAAAAGATGCAGGAACAAAAGTTATTGTCCAAGGAATTTTTAATGTTATGAATGGTCAAAGCATGCTTGATAGTAAAGTAATGACTGCATTAGCAAATATAATGTCAAAATGCTCAAATGAAAATACAGATAAAAACAAATATCATAACGTTGACTTATTAAAAAATTTAACTGAAAGAGAAATAGAGATTTGTCAGTTGCTTTCTGATGGATATACAAATTCTCAAATAGCAGAATTCTTATATATTTCTGAAGGTACAGTAAAAAATTATATAAGTACTATTTATGATAAAACAGAAATAAAGGATAGGACAATGCTAGCATTAAAGCTTGCAAAAATATTTTCTTAATAATTAAACATGACCAGAGTCATATGAAAATAATGACTCTGGTTACTTTTTTATAAATGATATTTTAGTTATTCTATAGAAAATGAAGAAGAAATGAGGAAAAAGAAATGAAAAGAAATAAATCAGTTAAAGTATTTGGAATTATTTTTGCGATAGCTGCATTACTTATTTTTATTAATCTTATCCCAACTCTTAGATTAAAAACATCAAATATGCATATTATTGAAGGGGAATGGGTGAATGTTTATTATGAAGATGAAGAAGCAGCAGCTAAGGATGTTTTTCAGTTAGCCAATGCAAGAGCTGGTGAATTAGCTAAAAAATTAGGATTTAGTGAAAAGCAAAATATTAATATTTATATTTATGATCATCAGTCTACAATGCAAATGAAAAAATATGGGCTAATAGGACCAATATTGGGACTAGACTGGTATATTGGTGACAATATAGGAACGAATGTTATATTGACATCGCCTGCAAATCCAGGAAAGGTTCATGACTATGATAATAATAAGCAAGCTGCTTTACATGAAATGGTTCATGCCTATGTAAGTATAATAAATCCACATATTAGATTATGGTTAACTGAAGGAATGGCTTTATATTTGTCCAATGCAGAACCTTTTTATAAAAAATATACCTACAATATGCATATTCCAACTTTTTCAGAAATTAAGACTAGCAACCCAGTCAAATTTTCAAAGATGGGAGGTTACACCTTTGCCAATACCTATATAGAGTATATAGATAAAAAATATGGATGGGAAAAATTAATGCAGATAATTAAAACAGAAGATTATGAAACGGTATTTGGAAAATCTGATGAAGATATATACAATGAATGGGTGGATTATATTAAAAATTATTATCAATGAAATAGTTAAGAGGATGTAGATAGTTTGCAATCTAATAGAAATAATGGCTTTCTATGAAAAATAAAATTATCATAGGAGGCATTTTTATTTTTAATTCAATATGTATCCTTGTATATTGGGATATACTTGACGATAAGGTAAATAGCTTGTATAAAATACAGTAAAGTTTATAAATAAGGCTTTACTGTATTTTCATAGATTTTCGGAACAAAAGTATGTTTTCATTTCGGCGAGTTATATGCATAAGTTCAGGTCTTAATTTGGTTATCTACACAGATAAACAACTTAAGAATTTTATTTATACTTTGCAATAAATAACATACTAGAAAGGAGAAACATTTTTATGGAACAGGCATTGAAAATGAGCTGGTAGAAGCTCTTAATTGTAGGTTGTTCCACTAATGCTTGTCACAATGAAATTGGGAGCAAGCTTTAGTGGGGAAACCTGCAATTTAGCACTTTCAGCGAAATTTTCATAGTCCTGTGAAATAACAATGTTTCTCCTTTCGGTGGATTATTGCATAAGTCCAAGTTATATATTGTTTATTTATAAATAAATTTAAATTATTGTATTGTTGCAATGTTTTTTAATTTTTCAGTGGAACTAGTTATTTCTCCAATTGAAGCAGTTATTTCTTCTGTAGCAGCAGCCTGTGAATCAGCAGCTAAGCTCGATTCTGATATTTCACTTTCGATATGTAATATTGACTCTTTTATTTGAGACATAATGTCTGATATTTTCTTACCTGACTCACTACTAAGTAGTGCTAATTTTTTCATTTCGTTTGCAACTACACTAAATCCACGGCCAGCATCACTTGCTCTAGCAGCTTCTATAGCAGCATTTAAAGCTAGCAAATTAGATTGAGAAGCAATATTTTGAATTGATATAAGAATTGAATCTATGTCTTCTAACTTTTTATTAGTAGCTTTTGTATAATTTACTACGTTAGTTATAGTTGATGCCAATTTTTGAGAAGAACTTGCTATTTCTTCAAGACCTGCATTAGTTTGTTCCATAGAATTGAAAATGTTTTCTGAAGAATCCTGAATAATTGCCTGCTTTTCAAGGCTTTTTGCAACACCAACAGCTCCAAATACATTCCCATTATCATCAATAAGTGGATAGCATATACCCTGGAATACAAATCCAAATATTTCTTTTGGTAAAATATTTGAAGTAACTTTCTTAGTCCTCATAGCTTCTAGATATGGATCACCTTCTTGTATCATATCGCCTACACTTAATTTCATTGGTATTTTTTCATTTGGATAATAAGCTATAAATTTTTCAGTATCTGTAATTGATATGGCAATGTCTTCTCGAAGCATGTCTTTAAGTAATGGAAGTACATCTTTTAGTGAGTTGATTATTTCTCTGTTCATATTATCTCCCCTTATAATTAGTTAGTTATTTCATATTATACAACATAATTATACAGGTTCCATAAATAATGTAATAAAATGAAATTTTTTGTATGAAATGTAGAAATATTAGTTTTACATATAGATAAACTAATTATAAGTTAGATTTACACCAAGAAATATATCTCAACTAGAAATAAGAATTATGCTTTTGTGAAATGTTTCATTAGAAACTGGAATAACAGCATAATACCTATTTCGGCGATCCATATGCATAGGTTCAGGTCTTAGTTGGGATATTTACATATGATGCATTATTTGAAGTTCCATTAAATAATCATACTTTGAGGAAACAGATAAATCTACCATCTTTGAGACTAAAAAAGCTGTATCATCAAGTTTCATATTTTTTATATCAGCATATTTAGTTATGTTGTTTATTGCAGACATAGTGTTTTCTTCTGAATAAATAAAACTTTGATTAATATAGCGACCTTCACGCAAATTTTTAAATTTTAGCTGAGGAATTTTTTTCTCAGAGAATACACCGAAACCTTTGACATTTAAATTTTTAGTCTTCATATATTCTGATAAGGAGAATAATAAACACATAGTATTATGTTCTGTAATATCTATATTAGTTATATTAGTTATATGTCTATTTACATATTTATCGATATCATAAATAGAGGTGTTGAGCTCAAGATAATAAAAGTTTCTGCTCATTAGATATTGTTCATATATTTCAATTTTTTTGGGAGATTTTTTCAATTCTTTTATATCAGATATCATACTATCTGTAAGCTGCTTTGAATATTCGATATCGGCTATCTTTTTATCCAGCTGTTCTTTGTGAGACTCTAAAAATGTTAATAGTTTATCATAATCCTTATTCTCATCAAGTATATTTTTGATATCTTCTAATGGGATTAACAGAGTTTTATTTAAATATCGGATCACATCGATTATAAAAAGTTGATCATAACTAAAATATCTATACTTAGTGTCTGGTGAAATATAGCAAGGTTTTAGCAAATTTAAATGGTCATAATGACGCAATATCTTAGTTGATATATTCATATAGCGAGATACTTCTCCGATTGTATATAGATTTGTCATTTTTTTCACACTCCACTATTGACTTTACCATTATGGCAACGTTTATATTAATAGTATAAAGTAACTTTTGTACAAGAGTCAAGAAAATTGGAGGTTAACATGAGTAGTATCAAAGTCATAATAGATAATATAGAATTATGCGCTGATGAAAATAAAACAATTATGCAAGTAGCTGAAGAGGCTGATATTTATATTCCACATCTTTGCCATCATCCAGATCTTCATGATGTTGGAGGATGCAAATTATGTGTAATTGAAATATCAGGAAAAAATGATATACAAACAGCATGTACCACAAAAATTGAAGAAGGAATGATTGTTAAAACAAAATCAGAAAAACTTGATGAGATGAGAAGATTATCAATGGAACTGATGCTTGCTAACCATGTAGACGATTGTACTACATGTCCAAAGTATTTGAAATGCGAATTGCAATCATTAATTCAATATTTAGGTGTCAGTACTTCAAGATTAAGAAGAACTCTTAATGCAGTTCCTGTTGAAACAGAGAATCCATTAATTATTAGAGATTTAAACCGATGTGTAGCATGTGGCAGATGTGTAAGAGCTTGCAATGATATCAGAGGTGTTGGAATTTTAGATTATGATAAAAATGAAGAAGATAGAATTTATGTTGGAGTTAAAAATGGATTATCATTATCAGATGCAAACTGCCGTTTTTGTGGGGCTTGTGTTGAAGTATGTCCAACAGGGGCTCTTCAAGATAAAAAAGGTGTATTCAAAGATGGAAATAGAGATGATGTATTAGTTCCATGTAAGCATGAATGTCCAGCAGGAATTAATGTGCCTAAATATGTTCGTTACATAAAAGATGGGAATTTTGATGAAGCAGCAGCAGTAATTCGTGAAAAAGCACCATTTCCTAAATCATTAGGTCTTGTATGTATGCGTTTTTGTGAATCAGCATGTAGAAGAAAAGATATAAATGGAGCTGTTTCAATACGTGAATTAAAAAGATTTGCAGCTGAAACTGATTCTTATAAGTGGAAAGATAAATCATTTAAAAAGGATAAAACTGACAAGAAAGCTGCAATTATTGGATCAGGGCCAGCAGGGCTTACAACAGCTTACTATCTTGCAAAACTTGGACATGCAGTAGATGTATATGAAAAGCTCCCAGTAGCAGGAGGGATGCTATCAGCAGGTATTCCAGATTATCGTCTTCCTAAAGAAGTTGTAGAATCTGAAATAGATGTAATTCGTGAAGCAGGAGTTAATATCATTACAAACAGTAAAGTAGAATCTTTAAAAGAATTAAAAGAGAATTATGATGCGGTTGTAATTGCTATAGGAACAGATAAAGGTGTAAGGATTCCAATCCCTGGGTCTGATTTGAAAGATGTATATGTAAATATTGATTTTTTAAGAAGAGATTTGATAGATATAGACATTGAAATGAAGAAATCAGTTGTTGTTTTAGGTGGAGGAAACGTAGCATTCGATTGTGCAAGATCAGCAAAGAGATTAGGAGCTGAAAGTGTTGCAGTTGTTTGTTTAGAAGGAAAAGGAAACATGACTGCTAGCGATGAAGAAATCGAAGAAGCAATTGAAGAAGGAATTCAAATTTACAATAGCAGAACTTTTGTGAAAATTGAAGACAATAATGGGAATGCTTCGGGGATAGTATGTCAGGAAGTTGAAGATTTCCACTTTGATGAAAATAAGAAATTAATATTAAATATCAAAGAAAACTCAGAACATTTAATCAAAGGTGAAATGATAATTTTTGCAACAGGCCAAAGAGCAGACCTTGGAGCATTTGAAGAAATTGAGCTTAACGGAAGAGGTCTAGTAAATATTGACGATTGTTATAAAACTAATGAAGATGGAATCTTTGCTGTTGGAGATGCAGTGACAGGAACAGCATCTGTAATTCAGGCAATAGCAGGAGCAAGAAAAGCTGTATCAAGCATTGATAAATATTTAGGTGGAGATGGAGTTATAGATGAAGTCTTATCATCTGAACAGCCTTTAGATCCAATGATAGGAATGAAAGAAGATTTTGCTAAAAAGGAATGTAGTCATTATAAATGTGTTCCGGTTGACAAAAGAATAAATAATTTTAATTTAATGACAGTGGGATTTGACACAAAAACTGCACAATGCGAGGCTTCTAGATGTCTTCAATGTGATTTGCGTCCAAAACTTACAAAGGCAAAATTCTGGACTGAATATAAGGTAAAGTAAAGGTGGTGAAAAAATGCTAGCAGAAAATATAAAAATATCAGGACATGGAATAAAAAACACTAATCTTATAGATAGATGGCAAAGCAGGGAATGGGAAGAATTAGCATGTCTTTTTATTGAAGATAATAGTCAAAGTGAAAATATAAGATATTTATTAGAACAGCACATAAGTAAGGTTATTGATGGAATTAAAATATGCCAAAAGGAATTAGGGATAGAAAAAGTTAAAATTTATCTTAGTGAATGTTATAGTAATTTCAAAATGCAATTAGAATCATATGAAATAGAAGTAGTGCTAGTTGGGAATAAGAAAGCTTTTGAGAAAGATGTATTTAATGAAGTGACATTAGTACATAATGCGGAAACAATGTATGCACTTAAGAATTCATTGGAAGAAAATTATATCCCTAAAAAAATTATTTCAATAGCTGGAGATGTTAAAAATTCTGGAATCTATGAAATTCCATTTGGAACATCTTTAAGGGAAATTATAAGTGAATATGGTGGCGGAACTGAATCTGAAAAAGCAATAAAATTTGTGCAGGTAGGTGGAAATACAGGTGCTGTTTTCACAGAAGAAGAATTAGATACTCCATTCTTATATTCAAACCTAATAGGAAATGGGACAATGTTAGAAGTATCAAAAATAGAAGTTTATAACGTAGATATGTGTGTTGTGAATTGGGTAACTCAAAAAATGCTAGATAATAGCAAAGAGACCTGCGGGAAATGTGTATATTGCAGGGAAGGGATTTACCAATTATACAAAATCATTAAGGATGCAACTGAAGGGAAAGGTAAAGAGAGTGACATTAATTTAGCTCTCCAGCTAAGTGAAACAATTAAAATTGGAACCTTATGCGATTTCGGAAGAACTGCTTCTAATCCATTATATACAGCTATTAATAAGTTTAGAGATGAATTTGAAAAGCATATTGATAGAAAAATTTGTAGTACACTAAATTGTATAGCTTATGCTAATTATTTTATAGATCCAAAGCTTTGTAATGGCTGTGGCGATTGTATGGATTGTCCTCAAAAAGCAATCAAAGGTGGAAATAATCTAATTCATATAATTGATATGGATTGTTGTGATAAATGCAAAAAATGTGAAGAGATATGCAGCGTAAAAGCAGTAAAAAGATATGGCTCAGTAAAACCTAAATTGCCAGCAGAACCAATAGAAGTTGGAAGTTTTGATGAAGGTGCTTTAGGCGAAAAGAAAGGCCTTGGACTTGGAAGAAGACGAAGAAAATAGCTCATAATCAAAAATTAATATATATTTTTAATCAATAATTAAATTTGGGAGGTAACAAATATGCGTGAAATGGAATCAGATGTAATTATCGTAGGTGGAGGAGCATCAGGACTTGCAGCAGCAATTGCAGCAGCAGAACAAGGAGCTGAAGTTATAGTATTTGAAAAAGCAAATACTACTGGTGGGTGTGCTAATATGGCAATGGGTCTTTTAGGAGTAGAGACTAAAATGCAAAAGGAAAGACTTGTTGATTGCACAAGAGAGGGAGCATTTCAAAAATTCATGGATTATACTCACTGGCGCTCAGATGCAAGGCTTGTAAAAAATTATATTTATAAATCAGCAAGTACAATTGAGTGGCTAGAGGCTATGGGTGTAAAATTTGCGCTACCATCAAAATATTTCCCAGGTTCAGAAGCAACTTGGCATATTGTTCAGCCAAAGACAGGAGCACCTGGACTTAGAGCAGCTGCAACAATGATTAAAGCAATGACAGACAGAGCAGAAGAATTAGGTGTTAAAATCTGTTTAGAATCACCAATTCAAAGTTTAATAAAAGATGATGGTGAAGTTATAGGAGTAGTTGCAAAGGATAAAGATGGTGAAATTGAAGCATATGGTTCAGCTGTAATTATTGCTACAGGCGGATTTGGAGACAGTCCTGAATTTATTAATAAGTATACAAAATTCGAATGGGGAAAAGATTTATTTTCGTATAGAATTCCAGGACTTACAGGTGATGGAATCAGCATGGCATGGAATGCTGGAGCTGCAAGAGATAGAATGGATATGGAATTAGTTTTCTTTGCACCTAATACAGGTGGATATGCTCCAATTGAACTTCCATTTAGACAACCAAATCTTTTCGTAAATCTAGATGGTGAAAGATTCTATGATGAAGCGGTAGTTGAAAATCCAGTATTCTCAGTTAATGCTATCTGTAGACAAAAAAATAGAACAGCTTTCTCTATTATAGACGAAAGTATAATGAAAGAATATGAGAAAAATGGTTTAGACTTAATCAATGTTGTTACTTCTAATATAAGTATGGATGATTTCAAACAAGAAATGAATGATCTTATTAAAAATGGAAATGATGTTTTATTTATAGCAGATTCAATTGAAGAATTAGCGGAAAAGACAGGAATTGATAAAGAAGGTCTTGCAAAGACATTAAATGATTATAATGAATGCTGTAAATCAACTGATACATTATTTAATAAAAATCCAAAATACCTAAAACCATTAGTTGGTCCAAAATTCTATGCTTTAAAATTTGCTCCAAGTGCGTATGGAAGCTTAGGTGGAATTAAAATCAATTATAAGACAGAAGTAATTGACACAGAAGATAAAGTAATACCAGGATTATTTGCAGCAGGAACAGATGCAAACTCTATCTGTAATCCTGACTATGTATTTGTACTTCCAGGAAATACTCTAGGATTTGCAGTAAATTCAGGTAGAATAGCAGGGGAAAATGCAGTTCAATATATAAAAGAACACTTTACAGAAGAATAGAAAAGCTTAATTGCTTTTGTGGTGGATTTGAAATAGTATAATTTGCCTATATTATAAGCCCCATGAAAATCTAGAATTTAGATTTTCATGGGGCTTTCTCATTTCATAGGAGACTATAGACTTTTTGATTCATGAATATATTATTCAGAAGGTTTTCGTTATGTAATTTATTGCAACGTATATATAATTTTAAGTTCCCGTTAAATTCTCTATTTCTGAAAACTACAGATTTATATCTATAAAGTTTAGACAAAAGATGAACTTCATAATTTCTTCATAAATTTAATAAATAGTTCTTTAATTTTGATAACTAAAATTAAGTTATAGCAGATCAAGGAAAAAGGAGAATAAAGTAATGAAGTGTTTGATTATAATACCAGCTTATAATGAAGAAAAAAATATTTATAATGTAATAACTTCAATAAGAAATAATAATGTATTTGCGGATGTCATTGTAGTTAATGATGGTTCTAAAGATAATACATATTTTGAAGCAAAAAAGGCAGGAGCAGAAGTAGTAAATTTAAGTGAAAACTTGGGCATTGGGGGAGCTGTTCAGACTGGTTATATTTATGCCTTAAATAAAGGATATGATGTGGCTGTGCAGATAGATGGTGATGGTCAGCATGATCCAAAAGATTTGGAAAATTTAGTTAAACAAATGGAAAAAGGCAATTTCGATATGATTATAGGTTCAAGGTTTGTAGAGAAAACCAATTATATACCAAGTACATTTAGATCAATGGGAATAAAATATTTTTCTAAATTAGTTTCGTTGTTATGTGGGAGTAATTATTATGATACTACTTCTGGATACAGATTAATAAATAAAAAGGCAATAGAACTTTTTGCAAAATACTATCCAAAGGATTATCCAGAAGTTGAAACTATAGTATATGCATACAAAAATGGCTTGAAGGTTAAAGAGATTGGTGTAAATATGAGGCAAAGATATGAAGGAAAGTCATCCATAACACCACTAAAATCGATTTATTACATGATTAAAGTAACACTATCAACATTGATAACAGCTCAAAAGCAAGTTTATTAAAAATGTAAATAAGGAGATTAAATTATGAATGGAATAATAATTTTTTTGATAATATTAATTTTTGCAATAGCTTATTTAGTCAGACAAATATATGAGATAAAGAGGAGATTAGTTAGGCTGATACAAGAAAATGCTGTGATTTGGCAAATTATAAAGGAGCAAGAGAATAGATGATTTATTTATTATTATTTATAAACATAATAATGCTAGCTTCAGGTCAAGTGTTATGGAAGATTGGTGTAGGAAAAAGTAGTTTTAATTTATCAATTCAAGGAATTATTGATATGTTTTTTAATCCTTATATATTAGTCGGAGGAATTATATATGTGTTTGCTACAGTAATTTGGATTTATATATTGTCAAAAGAAGAACTAAGCAGGATATATCCATTGCAAAGTTTATGTTATATAGGAGGAATACTTGCTGGAGTTTTAATATTCAAGGAGTGCTTTACACTTAACAAAGGTTTAGGAGCAATATTTATAATAATTGGAACATTCATTATTGCGAGGTAAAGGAGAAAATTATGATTACTGCTTGTAAGGAAGATAAAAGGATAAAATTTGGACTTATTCTTTTGGAAATATTATTTATAATAGTGGCTCTTATTTCGATTTTCAAACATGGGAATTCTACACTGCTTGGAAGTTTGGAGAGTTTTGATAATGATGATGTTAAATATATAAGAAGCGCTTGGAATTTGGTAGAGAATAGAATATTTTCGTATGAAGATATAAGTAAACCCACAGTTTATATAATGCCAGGATTAACATTTATACTTTCATTCTTTGTAATAATATTTGGGAAATTTCAGGCCATCATGGCATTTAGGATATTTCAAGTTGTTCTGCAGATATGCAGCTTAAATTTAATATTTCTAATAGGAAAAAAAGTTTTTAATGAAAAAGCAGCTTTAATAGCTTGTATAATTGATTCGATTTATATTGTTGAGATATATTCTGCAAACCTTATATTAATGGAAGTCACATTTAAGTTCTTGATTCTATTGATTATATATTTAAGTATTAAAGCATTAGAAACTAAGAAAATAAAATATTATGCACTTGCAGGGATAGTCTGGAGTTTAAGTTGTTTGTTTAAACCTACAATAGCAGCATACCCACTAGTAATACTTGCAATTTGGATTAAGGCTAGGTATAAGATGAAAGAAATGGTTAAATATGCTAGTATAGTAGTAATTATATTTTGCATTATAATGTCGCCTTGGTGGGTAAGAAATTGCAATAATTTTAATATGTTTATACCATTTACAAAGTCAAGTGGTAATCCATTTTTACAAGGTACATTTATTAACTATAATCAGGATAAAGGATGGGGAGTTGAGTATAGAAGGAGTGAAGATTCTATACAAAATAATGAATATGAAGTAGAGGAAGGAATAGAAAGGCTAAAGATATACGGAAAAGAAGAACCTTTTAAATTTGCCTATTGGTATACAATTGGAAAGACTTTTTATTTTTGGTATGAGCCGTTTTATTGGACTCAATATATAGGTATAAAAAATTTGTTTGCGTTTATAGAACATTATTTTATATTAATTACAGCAATTATTAGTATTAGAAATATTGTTAAAGAAAAAAATTTCACTTTAGAAAAACAGGTTATTACCCTAAGTATAATAACTATGAATGCAGTGTATCTGCCATACTTTACATGTAGCAGATATGCATATCCTCTTATGCCATTAATGATTATTTTTTCAGGCGATTATGTTCACTATAGAATATGCAAATATAGAGATTCAAAGATAAGGAAAAGGCAAGGTGTATAGCATGGAAAAGAAGAAATCAATATTAGTTGTAGATGATGAAAAAGATATAAGAGAAGTTATCGAAATTTATTTGATAAATGAGGAGTTTGAGGTTATCACAGCTTGTGATGGATTAGAAGCTTTAGAAAAATTAAAGAATGAAGCTATAGATTTAATAATATTGGATATAATGATGCCTAAATTAGATGGCATTAGGACATGCTTAAAAATCAGAGAAGAAAAAAAGATGCCTATAATAATGCTATCAGCTAAAAGTGAGGATAGTGATAAGATATTAGGATTAAATATTGGTGCAGATGATTATGTGGTAAAGCCATTTAATCCGCTAGAACTCGTTGCAAGGGTAAAATCTCAAATAAGAAGAACTACAAGTTTTAATGAACCAAGAGAAGAAAATGATGATGAGATATGTATAGATGGACTTGTGATAAATACAGCAAATAGGGAAGTATTTGTAGACGACAAATTTGTTAGATTGACTCCAAGAGAATTTGAAATCTTAAAAGTTTTAGCAACAAACATTGGCAGAGTATTAAGTACTGAACAGATATATGAAAATGTATGGGATGAACCTTTTTTCAATTCTGATAATACTGTAGCAGTTCATATTAGAAATATAAGAGAAAAGATAGAAATCAACCCGAAAGAGCCTAAATATATAAAGTTGGTATGGGGTGTCGGATACAAGATTGATAAGTAAGAGGTGAAAGGGTTGAAGAATAAAATAATAAAAAGCTTAAGCAGCTTGAATATAAAATTTATATTAATGAATGTTATTAGTGCTTTAATAATATTAGTGGGAATAGGTGCAATTCTATATTATATATATGAAGGTACTGTGTCTGGGCATGTTAATAATTTTAATAAGGCTTTTGTTGATATAAACAGATTTGTAAATAGAAATGATGAATCCTGTGAAGAATACTTAAATAATGTTGCAAAATTATATGATGTAAATGCTGTAATAGCAGACGTAAATGGAGATATATTGCTGAAATCAAAAAATGTAGAAGGAGATAAATTAGATGTAGAAAAAATCCGGAAGTGGCTTAATAGAGAATACAAAGATGGGAATGTATATCAAGTTTATGATATCACAATAGATGGTAAGGAAGAAAAACTATATATTTATGAGAAGTATAATGAAATTGATGAGAAAAAATATACTGATAATGAATTATTAATGATTTTATTGTCGCCTGTAATTATAGCAATGCTTTTAACATTCTTTTTAACCAGCAGAAAAGTAAAATATATAAAACAGATAGCAGAAGGTGCAGTAGAATTTTCAAATGGAAACTTAGATTATAGGATTCAAAAGAAGGGGATGGATGAGCTTGGATTTTTGGCTGAAAGTATGAATTCTATGGCAGAGAAACTTAAGGAAAATATCGAAAAGGAAAGAGCTCAGGAAGAATTTAAAACAGAGCTTATAACTAATGTTTCACATGATTTAAGAACTCCACTAACTTCGCTTATAGCTTATATGCAGCTTGTAGGGGACGAAAAGACTACAGAGGAAAATAAAAAGAAGTATACTGCTGTTTCAATAGAAAAAGCTTATAAGTTAAATAAGCTTATAGAAGATCTATTTGAATATTCCAAGTTAGAATCTGGCGGAATATCTTTAAATAAGAGAGAGGCAAATGTGGTTGAGATATTGGAGCAAAGCATAGGAGAATTGTTTGTTGAGGCTCAAAAAAGAAATATGAATTTAAAAAAAGAGTATGGGGCTTCTAAAGTAATTTTAAATGTTGATTCAAGCAAACTAGGAAGAGTTTTTGAAAATATGTTATCAAACGCAGTTAAATATGGAATAGAAGGCACTGATATATATGTAAATTTAATAGAAAGCAGTGAATATGTAACCATTTCATTTAAAAATGAAGTAGCTAACGACGGTTTAGAAGATACATTAAAACTTTTTGAAAGATTTTATAGAAGTGATAAATCTAGAAACTCTAAAGTTAGTGGGTCAGGTCTAGGACTGGCGATTTCAAAGAATATAGTAGAACTTCATAAGGGTGAAATCTGGGCAGAATGTGAGAATGATGTGTTTAAGATCTATCTAAGAATATATAAATAAGTAATAAGGTGTAAAATACAAGAAAAGAAAAGACATTATTATTCATGCGCACGTATTATATAGACCATAAACCTCACTAGAATCTAAAATTTGTGTTCTAGTGAGGTGTTTTGATTTTATAGGAATCTGTATAAATACTCTTATTGTAATATTAACTAATTTCGTAATGCTAAATATTTCGTAAAGTCAGCTTAGTAGATCTTATATAAAAAATAATTATACGTAAGTAGTGAGTGAAAAGTATTAAACATGATAAAAAAGTGAAAATATATGATATTTATTTTGCCACTTCTAGAGGTAAATAAGCGACTTTGTTTGCGAGATCTTATGTTATATAATACAGGTGTAAACGATAAGAGGAAGGAGGAAAGAGATTAGATGGATAAAGAAAATAGGATAAAACCTAAGCATCATGTTGCACCCAAAACAGGTTTTTTAAATGATCCAAATGGATTGGTACAATTCAAAGGAACATATCATGCTTTTTATCAATGGTTAGAAGAAGTTACACCACAAGGGGCAAAATGCTGGAGGCATTGTATTTCTAAAGATTTAGTTAACTGGGAAGACAAAGGGATAGCATTAAAGCCAGATATGTGGTATGACAAAAATGGATGCTATTCTGGAAATGGAATTGTATTTAATGAAAAAATCTATCTGTTTTATACAGGAAATGTAAGAAAAGAAAATGGAGATAGAGAAACTTATCAATGTTTAGCAACTTCAGAAGATGGAATTACATTTCAAAAACATGGACCAGTTATCTATCTGCCAGAAGGATATACAGCACATTTTAGAGACCCAAAAGTTTGGAAAGACGAAGAAGAAGATATATGGTGGATGATAGTAGGAGCACAGACTAGTGAAAAGAAAGGAAATGTAGCACTTTTTTGGTCAGAAGATTTATATAATTGGAATTATAAAGGCAATTTGCTTCCAGAGACTATGAACTGGGGATATATGTGCGAATGTCCAGATATGATTCGCCTTGGAGAAGAGTATATCTTAATTGTTAGCAGGCAAGAGAAGAAGATAGAAAATGGAATAGAAAAAGATAGCTGTCATGCAGTATGGATGAGTGGTGAATTTTCAAAAGAAAAAGGAACATTTACACCACATAAAGAAGGAATTAGAGTAGATGAAGGATTTGATTTTTATGCACCTCAATCTTTTGTAGATGAAAATAAACGAACATTATATATGTCTTGGATGGGGGGCGGTGAATATGACTATCAAATGTCACAGTTATCTGTAAACGATGGGTGGCTTCACAGCTTTACATATCCAAGAGAGTTCATATATAAAAATAATTGGTTATATCAGAAACCAATTAAAGAATTACAATCTTTAAGAAATGATAAAATTGAGAAACATATAGAAAATGAAGAAATAAGTCTAGAAGTTAGGGATTACTATAAAGAGATGGAATTCATTTTAGATGATGAAAATGAATTTAATTGTACTATATTAGGAGCGCTTAAACTACATTACAATTCCAATGATAAGATATTAAATATTAAAAGACTTAATTGGCTTACAGGAGAGTTTGATGAAAAATACTTAAATGTTAACGAAAGTTTAAAAATGCTTAGGGTATTTATTGATAACTCATCAGTGGAAATATTTATAAACGAAGGGGAAAAAGTTATTTCTAGCAGAGTGTATTTTCAGGATAATGATATCCGAATAAATTCTAATGGAAAATTAAAACTAAATTTATGGAATTACAAGGGGGAAAATATAAATGAGTGATAATTATGAAAAGATCGCTAAAGAAGTTATTGAAGCAGTAGGAGGCGCAGATAATATTATTTCGGCGGCTCACTGTGCTACAAGATTAAGACTTATTCTTAAAGATAGACAAAAAGTTGATGATAAAGTAGTTGAAGAGATTGAGAAGGTAAAAGGATTTTTCTTTACTTCAGGACAATATCAAATTATTTTTGGTACAGGAACTGTAAATAAGGTATTTGAACAAGTAAGTAATCTTGGCATATCTGGGACATCAAAATCAGAACAAAGCCAAATGGTAGCAGAACAAGGTGACAATAAATTTAAAAGAGCAATTCGTATATTTTCTGATATATTTGTACCAATCATACCAGCAATGGTTGCTACAGGGTTGTTCATGGGACTTAGAGGAGTTTTATTACAACAACAAATATTAGCAATGTTTGGATTAACACCAGAAAGCATTCCTAGTTCATTATTAGCATTTACTCAAATATTAACTGATACTGCATTTGCATTTTTACCAGTTCTTATTTGCTGGTCATCATTTAAAAAGTTTGGGGGAACACCAATACTTGGAATTATGATAGGACTTATGCTTGTTAGCCCATCACTTCCTAATGGTTGGGCAGTAGCTCAAGGAACAGCTGAACCACTTGTGTTATTCGGTCTTAAGATGTCAGGATATCAGGCATCAGTATTACCAGCTTTCTTTGCAGGATTTATTGGCGCAAAATTTGAGATTTGGTTTAGAAAAAGAATATCAGATACATTTGATTTAATACTTACACCATTTTTGACATTACTTGTTACATTAATTTTTGGATTATTAATTATTGGGCCTATTGCTCATGAAATTGAGGTTTCTCTTGTATACGTTGTAACAATGTTATTTACATTACCTCTTGGATTAGGTGGATTAATTTGGGGGGGAATATCTCAATTAATAGTAGTTACAGGAATTCACCAAGCATTAAGTGTTGTTGAAATTCAGATGCTGGCTCAAACAAACTGGAATCTTGTAAATCCTATTGGTTCTTGTGCAATAGCTGCACAGGCTGGAGCAGCATTTGCAGTAGGTATGAAAACTAAGTCTAAAAAAATAAAAGCTTTATCTTTTCCATCAGTAATATCAGCACTTTTAGGAATTACAGAACCAGCTATATTCGGTGTCAATTTAAGATTTGTAAAACCGTTTATAATGGGACTTGTTGGCGGAGGAGTAGGTGGATTTTTAGCCTCATTATTTAAACTTAAAGCCACTGGTATGGGAATATCTGCTTTACCAGGAATGCTTCTTTATTTAAATAGCCAATTCCCATTATATATATTAGTAATAGCGATTTCTTTTGGAGTAGCCTTTGCGCTTACATTCATGTTTGGATATAAAGATAAAGAAGAGCAGTAAGAGAGGAAGCTTATGAAAAATGAAGAGATAAAAATTCTGTTATCTAAGATGACATTGGAAGAAAAAATAGGACAATTAACACAAATCAGAACAAGTTATTATTATAATTCTAATACTTCAGCAACAGGAACGGTTTCTAAGCTTAAATTTACAAAAGAGCAAAAATGGATGATAGGAACTGTTTTAGGTAAATTAGATGCAAAGATGATGTTTGAAATTCAAAAAGAGTATTTAGATAATAATCGTTTAGGAATTCCGCTACTTTTTATGCATGATATTATACATGGATTTAAGACTATATTTCCTATTCCACTAGCGCTTTCATGTTCATGGGATGAGGAATTAATAGAAAAAACTGCAAGAGTTGCAGCAAGAGAAGGCAGTTCTTCAGGATATCAAGCAACATTTTCGCCTATGGTAGATATAGTCAGAGATCCAAGATGGGGAAGAGTTATTGAAAGTTTTGGAGAAGATACTCTTCTCAATAGTATATTTGGAGCAGCCATGGTTCGAGGATATCAAAATGGTGATTTAAAAGATCCAGATACCTTAATTTCTTGTGTAAAACATTTTGCGGCATATGGAGCTGCAGAGGGAGGAAGAGATTATAATACAGTTGATATTTCAGAATGCAGATTGAGAAATGAATATTTCCCACCTTATTATGAAGCTATAAAAGCTGGAGCAAAATCAATAATGTCTTCCTTTAATGTATTAAATGGAATACCAGCTACTGCTAATACATGGCTCTTGCGCAAAATATTAAGAGAAGAATGGGGATATGAGGGTGTCGTGATCTCCGACTGGGGGGCAGTAAAGGAACTAATACCTCATGGCACAGCGGAAAATAGCATAGATGCAGCCAAATTATCATTAAAGGCTGGAATAGATATTGAAATGGCTACTACAGCATACTTTGAAGCTTTACCAGAACTATGCAAAGATAAGAGCATGGAAAAGCTATTAGATGATGCAGTGGAGAGAATTCTTTTACTTAAAAATGAGTGTGGATTATTTGAAGATCCATACAGAGGGAGTTCTTATGAAAAAGAAAAGGAAACATTGTTATGTAGTGATTTCAGAAAGGTAGCAAGAGAAGCAGCCTCTAAATCTGCAGTGTTATTAAAAAATTCCGATGTATTGCCTTTGGAGCGTAGTAAAAATGTAATATTAATTGGACCATATGCAAGTAACTCATCAATATTAGGCCCATGGTCTTTAGATGGAGACCTTAATGATGTAATTACAATTGAACAAGGATTAATAAATAAGAATATCAGGCTTGAAGGCGTAGAAACGACATGCTTTAATGAAATTTCGAAAGAAAAATCAGAGGAAATAATAGAAAAAGCTAAAAGAGCAGATGTTATTGTATTAGCATTAGGAGAAGAAGAAGAAAAAAGCGGAGAAGCAGGATGTGTTAGCAATATAACTCTTCCAGAAGCTCAAATAAAGCTTTTACGTTGTATGAAAAAGTTGAACAAGCCTTTGATAGTTCTTCTAATAAATGGGCGTCCACTAGATCTTACTAATGTAATAGAAGAAGCCGATGCAGTTTTAGAGTGCTGGTTCCCAGGAACAGAAGGTGGAAATGCAATTGCAGATATTCTATATGGTGATTATAATCCAAGTGGAAAGCTTGCTATGAGCTTTCCAAGAGGAGTAGGTCAAATTCCAGTTTATTATAATAATTTAGCAACAGGGAGACCAAAAGAATTACTTAAGAACGAAAAAAGATATAAGTCCCAATATTTAGATGTCCCAAATGAGCCACTATTTCCGTTTGGATATGGGCTGGGATATTCGAAGTTTAAGTATGATAATTTAAATATAAGTAAAAAAGAACTAAGCAAAAAAGAGCGAATATCATGTAGTGTTAATGTTACTAACATTGGAAAGTATACTGGTATAGAAACAGTACAATTGTATATGAGAGATAAAGTTGCAGATATTTCAAGACCAGTTAAACAGCTAATTAAATACAAACAAATTATAATTAATCCTAATGAAACAAAAACTGTAGAGTTTACCATCGATGAAAAAGATCTTCGCTATTGGAATGGTGAAAATCAATATAAAAGTGATGAAGGATTATTTGAATTTACATTAGGAAAGGATTCTTCAGAAGGAACTTCTTTTGAGATTAGATTAATTAATTAGAATTTAAGAATTTCCCTCATTATTTATGGTGAGGGAAATTCTTTGAAAAATATTTTTAAGAACTGTTAAAATATATATCTATTTTTTCATGTGACCTATCTTTCGTATATAATATAGTAAAGAGTCTTGTACAACAAATATATGGAGGAAAAAATGCATAAAACATATTATCTAATGTTGTAGCAAAAAAAGATGATTATATTATAAAAGTGGAGGATTTATGAAATCAAGACAAGTAATTATGCTTAGAGATTTATTACATAACGAATATGTTCGGCCCAATGAATTTATGGAAAAGTTAGGTATCAGCTTAAGGACTGTCAGGATGGAAATACATGAGATAAATGATATATTAAGACATAAAGATATGAGGATAAACTCGTCTTCAGCTAGAGGTTATTTTATTCTTAAGGGAGAGAGAACTCAGTTTTATGAATTTTTAAATAATATGATTTTGAGTTTGAAGAAGGTAGAATTGCCAGAAACACCTGGAGAAAGATTTTTATTTACTTTTATATATTTGACATTTATAAAAGAGCCTATTTCAGTTCAGAACTTAGCAGATATTATGTATGTATCAAAAACGGTAATGATAAAAACTCTAAAGGAAATTGATGAATATTTACGAAATTTTAATGGACTTAATATTGAAAGAACAAAAAAAGGCATCTATTTCCGTGGAAAAGAAAGAAGCATAAGGCATATATTATCTGAAACATTAAATTATAAAACATTTGGATCTATTTTAATGTATAAAGTTTTGAAATTTCAGTTTGGAGAGTCATACAGCAAAATATATGAAATTTTGCAAAAGGAATTGCCTATTATTTTATATAAAAATAATTTGATTCTAATTGATAAATCGGTAGAAGGATTTTTGTTAGATTTATTTATAATGATATATCGTAATAAGGCAGGATTACTTTTAGAACCAGAAACTAGTAGACAGTATCCTCAAGTATTTGAAGATATTATAAATGAAATTGAGGAACTTTTAATTCAAAATGATATTAGAATATCTGAGTGTGATAGAAACTTTTTAAAAGATTGCCTTTTAACTAAAAGAGTATTATATGATGAATGTGTTAAATTGGAGCCAAGAAAAGAAATCGCGGAGTTAACAGAAGAATTTTTATCGATAGTAGATAAAAAATATAATTGTAGCTATTTAAAAAATCCAGAGTTAAAGAAAATGTTAAGCATACATATAGATAAAATGCTTTATCGTTCAGAACAAGGACATTTTGAGCACAATGCATCTATAAGAAATGCAAAGGAATTATATAAGCTTCAAACAGAAATGGCAGATATATTATATAAACTAATTTTTGATAAGTATGGTTATAAGATTCAAGAAGAAGAATTGGGTTTTATTATACTTTATATGGGAGCTTTTGCCCAAACAAAAATAAAAGCAATAATAATAAGTGATATTGGACAAAGTGCAGCTTCGAGCATGGCAAAACAAATCAATAATTACTGTGGTGATAAAATCGAAATCATAGGAAGTTTCTCCTTAAATTATATAAGACAGTATTCCATAGATGTAGATGTGATCTTTACGCCAATACGGTTATTTAATGTTACATTACCAAGTAAAACTAAGATCATTTATATTAACTATGTATTGCAGGAAGAAAATATCAAGAGAATACAGGAATTTTTAATAAACTATCATGGAGGTGTAAATGAAGATTAAACTTATAGCATTGGATTTAGACGGGACAGTATTAAACAGTTGTGGTTATATAAGTGACAAAACTCTTACTGCAATTAAAATGGCGATTGAAAAGGGAGTTCAGGTGGTTTTGGCAACTGGGAGAAGTGTTGGATTAATATGTGATGAGATAAAATCAATAGAGGAAATTACATATGCAATATCTTCAAATGGGGCGGCTGTAGTAAACTTAAGAAAAAATGAAATGGTTTTTTCTAATTTTATTACTATAGATATTTTAAAGAAAATAATTAAAATAATTAAGGATTATCCAATCGTTGTTGAGTTTTATTCTAACGGGAATGCTTATATAGATGAAGAGGTTTTTATAAATCCCGTTAAATATGGATTATCAGAAAAATGCTTAAATCTTATGTCAGACAGTCATAATTTAATCAAGAATATTTTTTCGGTAGTTGATGATAGATCAGAATGTGAATGGATAAAATGTGTAGAAAAAATAAATATTCCATTTTTAAAAGATGATATGAAAAATGAAGTATATAATAGTTTGTTATCTATAAATGATAAAGTTAAAATAACCTCATCTGTAGAGGATAATCTTGAGATTAACATTCATAGCGCAAATAAGGGGGCTGGTCTGGAGAAACTAACTGAATTGCTAGAAATAGATTTGAAGGAAATAGCTGCTATTGGAGATAATAATAACGATATAGAGATGCTTCAGATGGCGGGAATTGGCATTGCAATGGGAAATGCAAGTGAAGATATTAAAGCTAGAGCAGATTTCATTACACTAGACAATGATAAAAATGGAGCAGCAGAGGCAATATTGCAAATTTTAGATAAAAATTTGCAATTTAGTTAACTGATATATTGTATTTATGATTTTCTAAATGGTGCAAAAGTCTGGAGATAAGAATTAGCGGTGCAATAAATATAGAAAAAAGTAGTTTATAAAAGGAAGGCTGGAAAATATGTTTAATTTATTTAATAGGACAAAGTTCAAAATAGTGTCACCAACGGAGGGAAAACTAAAGTCAGTAACATCTGTAATAGATGAGGTATTTGCGTCTAAAGCTTTAGGTGACGGTTTTGCAATTGAGCCTAAACAAGGTGTTGTGTATTCACCTATAGTTGGTGTAGTATCAATGATTTTTCCAACTTTGCATGCAATAGGTATAAAAGCTAACAATGGAGCTGAAATTCTAATTCATGTTGGTATTGATACAGTCAAACTTAATGGTAAAGGATTTAAGACATTTGTTAGAGAAGGGCAAAAGATAAAAATAGGTGATAAGCTTTTGGAATTTGATATAGAAGAAATAAAAGATAAAGTTCCATCAACTGATGTGATAGTTATATTTACTAGTGGCGAAATATGTGAACTGGTTAATGGCGATATACAGGTTGATGCAGGACAAGCTAACATAGTCAATATTGTTAAGTAAGGTAATGAGGTATAAAGGTTCTGTGAAATAGAATGCTTATAACGTATATGGAGCTAGATTATGTGTATCGGATTTTAAATATTATGTTTTGGGCTGTAGGTAGATTTGTGTAAAAACAAAATCTATCTACAGCCTATTTTATTGATATATTTTTATTTTTGATTAGGCTTTAGTGCGTTTTCAATAGCCTTTAAAATTGTTTTACTGCTATTTGTTGCTCCTGAAACAGTATCTACTTGTAAACTTTGTGCTTTAACTACCATGCTTGGAATAATTTCTGCAGGCTTGCCTCTATCGGTTTTATGTTCTAGTAAATCTATATTTTCAATCTTGTGGTTTTTAACTGTAACTGAAACTTTTGCGCTAATTAAATTAACATCATATGAACCAGTATATTTTCCATCGGGAATCTTTGATAAATCTACGTTGTTAATTGTTAATCCTTTAATTGTTTTTTGATAATTTCTAACAGAGATTAGATATTTTCCTCCAACGATGATAACTGTGATAACAACAAGACAAACTACACCTAATAATATTTTTTTTACATTTAACATATAAGATACATCCTTTACTTTTTAATAGAGTCTAATAAAAGTCTAATTCCATCTTCTGTTAAATTTATAATATTTCTTTTTCTCATAATAATATTTTATCATAAATTTCCAAATTATTGGATTTGAGATTTCAAAGATAAATTATTGTTCCATTTTTTTATTATGATTCAGAATAGCTAGAAATTAGGGAATTAGTTAAGTTCTATACAGTTTATTAGCTTATAGATTGTCTATACATAATATGAAATATTTAATTTATTTTTATGCACCTTATATGATTCAGTTATAATATGAGTAGTCTGAAAATGAAATAGAATTTGTACAAAAATGATAACAAATATATTTTGATATAACTTATAATCAAAGTGTAAATATTTACAAAGTGGTTATAGTGTATCATGAAATGGGGGAAATATGAGTTCATATATTTTTGAAACAATTGAGCATGAAGAGAAATATCCAGCAAAGGTGTTTGTAACATCAATTGAACATTCTAGTTTTCATTGGCATTATGATTATGAACTAATTTTAGTTCTGAAAGGATCATTAATAGTAAATGCAAGCCCCAAGATAACGGTTTTGGAAGCAGGGGATATTGTGTTATTAAATTCAAAAGCAGTACATGAATTACAACGTACTAAGGAAGAGAATTTATGCTTATTTATTCAGATGAATGAGAATTTGTTCAAAAATACAAAAGATGATAATAGATCGTATTATTTTTACTTAAATAGCAAGCTTGATGATAAAAAACCTAAGAACGGATATGATGCATACGTTGCTAATGCTGCTAAAATAGGACTTGAAAGTCAGAATGATGAAATATTTAACACTTACCGGGTAAAATCTTTGGTTTATATGTTAATAGCGGACTTATTTGAATTCACATTATATGATATTCATCAAAAAGCTGTAGATTTGAAAGAAACAGAAAACACAGAATTGCTCATGCAGGTAATAAACTTTATTCAAAAAAACTGTACAAAGGATACAGTATTAGATGAACTATATAAATTTATAGGCTTGTGCGAGAAATCAGTTTATCGTTTCCTAAAGGCAAACATTGGATTATCACCTAAGGATTTAGTGCTTAGCAGCAAAATAGAGGCTTCTAAATATATGCTTAAGTTTTCAAACAAGTCAATTAGCTTTATAGCAAATGATTGTGGCTTTTATTCTGAAAGTACTTTTTACAGAGCTTTTAAAAAAGAAATAGGTGTGACCCCTTCTGAATACCGAAAAAGTGGGGCAAGTTTAAATGCGGATCCTAATGTACAAGGCTATTTGCGTTTTGATTTTAAAGAATCTATTAATTTATTAGAAAAATATTGTAAAGGGGATATGTAAAAATGAAATGTACTAAATTAAAAAGATTATCTTATACTGAAAAGGCAAAGAAAATAGTTAATTCTTTAACTTTAGAAGAAAAGGTTTCCTTAATGGGTGGAAATGTTACTCTTAATGATATGCTCTCTGATTTGAGAGATGCTGATGAGCAAAAACATTATAATAGTTATCCTTATCCAGCAGGAGGAATAGAGAAGAATAAGGTGCCTCCTATGCTGTTCTGTGATGGCCCAAGAGGTGTAGTTTGTAGTGCAGGAAAAAGCACATGTTTTCCAGTATCAATGCTTAGAGGTGCAACATTTGATACAGCATTAGAAGAAAAAATAGGTAATGCTATAGGTAAAGAAGTTCATGGGTATAAAGGAAACTTATTTGCAGGAGTATGTATCAATCTTCCGTATAATCCAGGCTGGGGAAGAAGCCAAGAAACTTATGGTGAAGAATCTTTTCACTTAGGGGAAATGGGACGAGCATTAGTTAAAGGTGTACAAGACGAAAATGTAATCGCATGTGTAAAACATTTTGCCTTTAACCAAATGGAAATTTCCAGATTTAAAGTAAATGTTGAATGTGATAAACGTACAGAGAGAGAAGTATTTCTTCCTCATTTCAAGAAATGTGTTGAAGCAGGTGCAGCAGCTATTATGAGTTCTTATAATTTATACAAAGGAACTCATTGTGGACATCATGATTACTTATTAAATCAGGTATTGAAAAAGGAATGGGATTTTGATGGATTTGTTATGAGTGACTTTATCTGGGGAGTTAGAGATACGGTTGAAGCAGCTAATGGCGGACAAGATATGGAAATGTGCTGCACTCAGTTCTTTGGAGATAAATTAGTAGAGGCAGTAAAAAACGGACAAGTAAAAGAAAGTAAAATTGATGAATCTGCATTACGTATCGTGCGTACATTGCTAGCATTTGAAGATGCTTATTCAAATGAATATGATGAGAGTGTGATTGGATGTGAAGATCATATTAAACTTGCACTTCAGGCAGCAAGAGAGGGGATTACATTAATTAAGAATGAAAATAATGTATTGCCACTAAGCAAAGATAAAGCAAAAAAAATTGTTGTGTTAGGAAAGTTAGGCGATAAAGAAGTAATTGGAGATCACGGTTCAAGTCAGGTAAGACCAGCTTATGTCATAACACCATTACAAGGAATTGCAAATTCAGCACCTAAAGCACAAGTTGTATATTACAATGGTGAAAATTTGGAACATGCAAAAGAATTAGCTAAAGATGCAGACGCAGTTATATTTGTAGTTGGATATAACTATGACGATGAAGGTGAATATATATCAGAAGATGAATTTGAATCTTATACAGGAGCAGTAGGTGGAGATAGAAAAAATTCATTAGGTCTTCATGAAAATGAAATTAAATTAATACAGGAAGTAGGTCCTGTTAACACTAATTCCATAGCTGTGTTAATTGGTGGAAATATGATAATGATGGAAGAATGGAAAGAAAGCGTCGGAGCTATAATGATGGCATATTATCCAGGTATGGAAGGCGGAACTGCAATAGGAGAGATTATATTTGGAGATGTTAATCCAAGTGGAAAACTACCATATGTAATTCCATTTAAAGAAAGTGATCTTCCACAAGTAAATTGGGATACAACATCTCAATGGTATGATTACTATCATGGATATACAAAGTTAGAAAAGGAAGGCATAAAACCATCTGCTCCATATGGATATGGACTATCTTATACTAAGTTTGATTTTAGTGATGCAGAGTTTGATGCATCTGATGATAGTGTTATCGCTAAATGTACTGTTAAAAATATAGGAAAAATGGCAGGGGATGAAGTCGTACAAATGTATGTCGGATTCAAAAATTCATCTGTAGAGAGACCCGTAAAATTGTTAAGAGGTTTTGCTCGTGTAAATTTACAGCCAGGAGAAAGCAAGGAAGTTACAATAACTTGCCCTAAAGAGGAGCTTTGCTGGTATAATCCAAAAACAGAACAAATGGAATTAGAGAAAATGGAGTATGAGGTGTATATAGGAAGCAGCAGTGCAGATTCAGATCTACACATTGGAAAAGTTACATTATAATTGTCTCAAATGCAAATGAAATGACAGAGTGAAAAGTATTAGTTTAATGGCAGTTAATATTAGTTGGTTGATTAGTTAATATTAAATGTACATAAAAATATAATTACTTTGCTCTGCCATATCAAGCCATATTTTTATAATATATAAGTTTTAATTAGAATTCAATGCTTTTTGAATAGGAATTATTGAAAACTCAAAAAAGTTTCAGCATTTATTATTTATTGATAAATGTGCATCATTAATTAGAACATATATATTCTTAAGGTAATCGTTTAATTACTTTATATGTTGAGTACTATGAAAGGAATGAGTATTTTTATGGAAGAAAAAATTAATTTAAAAGAAAAGATTTCTTATTCAATAGGCGATGTAGGATGTAACTTTGTGTATGTGCCAATTACTTCTTTTTTGATGATATATTATACTAATAGCGTTGGACTTGGAGTAGCAGCAGTTGGGACACTAATGCTGATTGCGAGACTTTTAGATGGTGTAACAGATTTATCAATTGGAGCACTTATTGATAAAACTAATACAAGGTGGGGAAAAACAAGACCTTGGATTTTATGGAGTGCACCATTTATGGGGATTGGTTTGATATTATTGTTTAATGTTCCTATGGGGCTCAGCAATGGTGGAAAGCTGATTTATGCATATATCACTTATATATTTTTAGTGTCAATTGTATACACGGCCTCAAATTTGTCATATTGCACATTGCTATCAAGAATATCAAGTAACATACAAGAACGTTCAGTTTTGAGCTCAATTCGATTTGTTTTTGTTATCTCATTTACTATTATATTATCAATGATTACAAATCCATTGGTTGAAAAGTATGGATGGTCAAAACTTGCAGTTATTTATGGAATAATTTCATGTGCATTTCTATTCATAACATTTGCATTTACAAAAGAAAGAAATCAGGATGAAAAGGGAGAAAAATTCAAGTTAAAAGTAGGAATTGGTTCCTTGATGAAAAATAAATATTTTTTACTTATAGCGATTATGTTTATTATTATTTATACAGATATGGGGCTATTTTCAGGAGCTACTCTTTATTATACAACCTATGTATTAAATAATGCTAACTTAATGGGCATGCTTACTTTAGCACTTTATGCACCTATGATAGTTGGATTTGCACTTTTACCTAAGTTCATAAGTAAATTTGGTAAATGGAAAGTTATGATGTTTGGATTTCTAGTGAAATTAGTAGGTGTTATTATTATGGCAATTAATCCTGCTTCTTATGAGCTTGTTATGGCAGGAAGTATTATAAAGGGTTTTGGTATGGCGCCTCTAATAGTTGGAATTTTCGCAATTGTCGCAGATGCTGTAGATTATGGAGAATGGAAAACAGGAATACGTGCAGATGGATTAATTAACAGTTGTGTAAGTTTTGGAATGAAATTAGGAGGAGGTCTTGGTACTGCAATTCTCGGATGGATCCTTGACTTTGGAAAATATAATGGAACAGCTACTGTACAGACAGGTGCAGCAATAAAGGCAATTAATATTTCATTTATATACTCAGGGATTGTATTTACCATAATTGGATTAATTGTAATGTATTTTATAAATATGGACAAGTTTTCGAATAAGATGGTAACTGAACTTAATATTAAAAGAACCTCTAAATCTATAGAATTAAATTAATTAATTTAATATAAATTTCTTCAGAAATATTTATGTATAGATCCTTGTTTTCATTGCTGTTTACAAACGCAATTATAACAAGGATTTATCATAAATATTTTTTATTCTTTAGGAATTTATATTCCAATAAAATCTGTAGACGAGGTACTCCTTGAGGGTATAACTTAAAAAGGTTGATTGACTAGTTTTTGTATTTAAAAAAGAATAAAAAAGAAATCTTATTCGCCTGCATAAAATGTTCTTATATGCAGAATAGTTCAGTATTGTAGCATAGCTACTCTTTTTATAAGTGCATAGCTGCCATTTCTGATGTGCAGATTTTTCTCACATGCGCTCGAAAAGGCAGATGCGTGAAAAAATCTACACATATGAAAAGAGTGCGAAGCACAATACGGAACTTAAACACAGTCGCCAGCGATTTTGTTCTTTTCTAGGAACTCCCTATGAAGGCAAGATCTTCACAAAATATAATGAAAATAAGTTTATTTAATAAGTATTACCACAAATTTCAAGATAATGTCCTCCAATGTAAGGTTGACAAATTTTACTGATGAATATAAAATAAATACCGACAGCAAATGAAAAACATTATCATTTGAATATAAAAATCAAATAAGTATTAATTAAATAAAATACATAACAATTAGGAGGATTATCATGAAATTAAAAGGAATAACTACGATTATTCTTGCTTGTACCTTATTAATAACGGGATGCTCAAGTGGAGCGGCTAAAAATGAAGAAAAATCTAATGTGGGACAAAGTGCGACTGTAACTTATCCGCTTACTATTAAACATGCTTTTGGTGAAACAGTAATTGAAAAGCAACCAGAAAAGGTTGTTACAATTTCTTGGGGAAATCAGGACGTACCATTAGCATTAGGAGTTGTACCAGCAGGAGTTTCTAAAGCTAACTATGGAAAAGCAGATGAAAATGGTTTATTGCCATGGACAGCAGAAAAATATAAAGAGTTAGGTGTGGATAAACCTGTTACTTTTGACGATGTAGATGGTTTAGACTATGAAGCTATCAGTAATGCAAAGCCAGATGTTATATTAGCTGCATATTCAGGAATAACACAAGAAGAATATGATTTATTAAGTAAAATTGCTCCTGTTGTAGCATATCCTAAACTTCCTTGGCAAACATATTGGCGTGATCAAATATCAATTAATTCAACTGCAATGGGTAAAAAAGATGAAGGAGACAAATTGGTTTCAGATTTGGAAAAGCAAATAACAGAAAAAACTAGTGAGTATCCTAAACTTAAAGGCAAAAAGGCTGTTTTTTGTTACTTTAATCCAGCTGACCTAGGTAAATTTTATATATATCTTCCATCAGATCCTCGAGCAGCATATTTAACTGATTTAGGATTAGAATTACCAGAGAGTGTTAAAAAGCTTGCGCAGACTTCAGATAGTTTTGCTCTTGAAATTAGTTCAGAAAATATTGATAAATTAACAGATGTAGATGTAATAGTAACGTATGGAAATGACACATTAGTAAAACAATTGCAATCAGATGCCCTACTTGGAACAGTTCCAGCAATAAAAAGAGGATCAGTTGCCGTAATAGAAGATGGATCAGCACTTGCAGCATCTTGTACTCCTACTGCCTTATCAATTCCAGCAACAATAGATGAATATCTAAAAATAATTGGAGAGGCAGCAGATAAAGCATAATGAGATTTAGAAAGACAGTAGGAATATATTTAGGTAGTATTTTTTTACTAGGTATATGTGTAGTAATATCACTGGCATTTGGGTCAAAAAATATAGGAATTAGTCAAGCAATAAATGCTTTATTAAATAGTGACGATACGTCTTTTGCTGCATTAGTTGTTCGAGAACGTGTTCCAAGAACAATTTTTAGTATTATGGCAGGAGCTTCTCTTGGAATATCGGGGGCTCTTATGCAATCAATCACTAGAAATCCAATAGCAGACCCAAGCATTTTAGGAGTTAATACAGGTGCATCTTTATTTGTTGTAATTGGAATAGCATTTTTTAATATAAATTCAGCTAACGAGTATATCTGGATTGCATTAGCTGGAGCAGGAATAACATCAATATTTGTTTATACTATAGCTTCTATTGGAAGCGGAGGTATGACACCAATAAAACTTGCTTTGGCAGGCTCAGCTACTAGTGCGGTTTTAACCTCTTTAGTAAGTGTAATAATACTTCCTAGAAGTGAGGTTATAGATGCATATAGATTTTGGCAGGTCGGAAGTGTAAGTGGTGCAACTTGGGAGAGTATTGACTTAATGTTACCATTTTTAATAATTGGATTAATAATAAGCATAATATCAGCACCAGCATTGGATATTTTAGCTTTAGGAGATGAGGTTGCAACTGGTCTTGGAGTAAATATAGGAATTATTAGGATTATATGTGCAATTGCAGGGGTTATACTATGTGGTGCAACCACAGCAATTGCAGGACCCATAGGATTTGTAGGTTTAATGATTCCTCACAGTATACGTCTCATTTTTGGCTCAAATTTAAGAGGTTTAGTTCCTATGTCAGCTATTGGAGGAGCGGTGATTTTAACAATTTCAGATGTTTTGGGAAGAGTAATTGGAAGTCCTGGTGAACTTCAGGTGGGAATTATTACTGCATTTTTAGGAGCTCCAATTCTTATTATCATTGCAAGGAAAGCGAAGGTGAGGGCTATATGATAAAAACTACTCACTCTATGATAAAAGAAGGTTATACAAAAAGAAAAAAACGCATGATTAGCGTTAATATAATTCTCTTTGCTTTAACATTAGGTCTTTGCGGAGTTATGCTTTTATATGGTAAAACTAATTATTCATTAAGTACAGTTGTAAGAGTACTTAGTGGGGAAGAGATACAAGGAGCTACATTTACTATAGGAACCTTGCGTTTACCAAGAATGCTTTGTGGACTTTTAGCAGGGCTAGCCTTTGGAATTGCAGGAAATACATTTCAAACTATGCTTAGAAATCCACTAGCTAGTCCTGATATTATAGGAATAAGTTCTGGGGCTAGTGTGGCAGCGGTATTTTGTATATTAGTTCTTCACATGAGTGGAAGCGGTGTTTCTATTGCAGCTGTAATTTCTGGAATTTTAGTTTCAGGACTTATATATATGTTCTCTAAAGGTTCAGGATTTTCAGGCGGCAGATTAATACTTATAGGAATTGGAATGCAAGCAATGTTAAATGCCCTTATATCATTTTTGCTGATTAAGGCTTCAGAACACGATGTCTCAAAAGCACTCACATGGTTAAATGGTAGCTTAAATGGGATGAGTATGAAAGATGTCCCAGGCTTACTTGTGGTCGTTATTATATTTGGAGTTATTATTTTATGTTTAACTAATCATCTTCAAATATTAGAATTAGGAGATGAATTTGCAACAACACTGGGGATTAAAATAAATTTAATAAGAATAGCATTGATCTTAAGTTCCGTATTTTTAATTGCTTTTGCAACTGCTGTTACAGGGCCTATAGCCTTTGTTGCATTTTTATCAGGTCCAATTTCAGCAAGACTAGTTGGATTAGGAGCACCAAATGTTTTAGCATCAGGTTTAGTTGGAGCATTATTAGTACTTGGAGCAGATATGATTGGCCAGTTTGTATTTAGTACAAGATTTCCTGTAGGTGTAATTACAGGAATTTTAGGAGCACCATATATGCTATTGCTTCTAATAACTATAAACAGAAGGGGGCAAGCATAATGAATGAAAAACAACAATTGCTTGAAGCAAAAAATTTAGTAACTGGGTATGAAAAAAAGATTATAGTTGATGGAATTGATATAACTATTCCAAGTAATAAAATCAGTGTTATTATTGGAGCAAATGCATGTGGTAAATCAACTTTGCTAAAAACACTTGCAAGGCTTATAAAGCCAATTTCAGGAGATGTTGTAATTGACGGCAAAAAAATAACTTCAATGCCTTCTAAAAAATTGGCACAAGTTTTAGGACTGCTTCCACAATCACCAGTAGTTCCAGAAGGTATAACAGTCTGGGACTTAGTTTCAAGAGGTAGATTTCCATATCAAGCATTTTTAAAAAGCATGGATAAAAGTGATTTTGATGCAGTAGAAGAGGCACTTGAAATAATGGGAATAACAGATCTTGCTAATCGTAGTGTAGATGAACTATCTGGCGGGCAGCGCCAAAGGGTTTGGATAGCTATGGCACTAGCGCAGCAGACAGATATACTTCTTTTGGATGAGCCGACTACATATCTTGATATTGCTTATCAAGTAGAAATCCTTGATTTATTGACGGATCTAAACCGCAGAAGAGGAACTACTATTGTAATGGTCCTTCATGATATAAATTTATCTGCCAGATACGCAGATTATATATTTGCTCTTCGGAAGGGAAAACTAATTGGTAAAGGTGAACCATCAAAGGTTATAACATCAGGATTAATCAATGAAGTGTTTGGATTAGATTGTGTGGTAATACAAGATCCAGTGTCCAATTCACCTTTTATAGTTCCAAGAGGAAGACATCATGTAAATTAAACAAATCCTCGACAATATTAATTATAGTATTGTCGAGGATTTATTTATTCTCTAGAAAATTATATCGCTGGACAATCATGTGGACATTGTGATTCGTGGGGGGATTAATTATGAGAAAGTCTTATTTGGAAGGTTGCCTTTTAAAAGAGAATAAAGAAATATTTACTTGGTGGGGAATTTAAAAGATTAATCTCAGATCAGGATGAGCATGAAAAATCACATGTGGAATTACATATCAATGAAAAGTGTATACTCTTTTTTGTGAAAAAGTACAGGGGGATATATGAGTGTACTTGCCTTTTTAATTCACAGTAGTCTAGGCAAAAACTCATATTATTTTTATATCATTATGTTAGATGTAAAGTCAAAAGGTGGTACTAATTCTATAAAAGTTCATATTATAAAATATAACAAGCTTTGTGTAAAAAAATACATTGTTTTTATATAAGGCTAATTTACAAAAGAGGGTGACTATATGAAATGCAAAACAAAATTAACTGGAAAGGTAGTCCGTCCAAATGATCCTGAATATAGGGAAGCACGAATGAACTGGAATCCGTTCACTAATGCGTTTCCTAGTGTATTTGTTTTTGCAAAGAATAATAAGGATGTAGAAAATGCAGTCAAATGGGCCCGTGAGAATGATGTACCAATTAGGATGCGAAGCGGCAGGCATGCTCTAGCAAAAGATTTTTCACAAACAAATGGTGGAATTGTAATAGATACTGGTCTAATGAAAAGAGTAAAGGTTGATAAAGCAAATTTAATTGCCACAGTTGAAGCGGGAATACGCGTTGGTGTTCTCGTGAGGATGCTGGCAAAGGAAGGTTTCCTTGCTCCTTTTGGAGATAGCTCTACTGTTGGTATAGGCGGAATAAGTACTGGTGGAGGAATTACCGCTATACAACGAACAGCAGGAGTGATTTCAGATAATATTCTAGCTGCCACTATAGTTAATGCTGATGGTGAGATTATGCACGTTAGCGAAAAGGAAAATCCAGATTTACTATGGGCTATTCGTGGAGGTGGAGGAGGTAACTTCGGTATTATAACCTCATACACATTTAGAATACGTCGTGCTCCTGCTGAAGTTGGGATATTCCAAATAATTTGGCCTTGGGAGCAATTAGATGAAGTTATTGATGCATGGCAAAGGTGGTCTCCATTTGTAGATGTAAGACTTGGTACTATATTGGAGATATATTCTAAAACAAATGGTCTTCTCCGTTCACAGGGATTATTCCTTGGGACTAAAGCAGAACTGAAGAAATTAATAAGACCTTTGATAGAAGTAGGATGTCCTTTAAAGGTAGTTATTGATGGGGTTACACTAAGTGAGGCAATAGATTTCTGGGCTCCAAATGAACCTTTCTTCGATGAACAGAAGAGTACGTGGTCATCTGCCTGGGTTGAGCAAACTCTACCTGAAGAAGGAATTGAAGCGATAAGAAGCTTCTTAGAAAAGGCAAAAGGAAGCGAATCTAATTTCTTTTTCCTTAACTCTGGAGGCGCTATGAATAGTGTAAATCCAAAGGATACAGCCTTTTTCTGGCGAAATACTAAATATTATTTGGAATGGGATGCATCATGGATTGAAAAAGGTGAAGCACGAGAGAATATTATGCTTGTTGAGAAGACACGTGCAAGATTGCAGCCATATATAACAGGATCATATGTAAATGTACCAGATTTATGTATAAAAGATTACGGTCATGAATATTATGGTGATAATTTTGCTAGGCTTAGGAGAATTAAAGCTAAATATGATCCAGAAAATGTTTTCAACTTCATACAGAGTATTCCACCAGCTCGTACTTGTGATTATGATCATAGAGATGAAAGATAGTGGCATAATCCATTGTTGTAGCTAACTATTGATTAATCTGTATAATTTATTTTTAGTCTTAACTAAAAATATGAAATTTAAAATCGCACATTCCTGTAAATTTTGTTTAATTGATGAAAAGATGGAGCAATACTTCAGATTGAAAGATATAGTGCAAACTTTATTTTTAATAGCGGATGGATCATAAGATAATTAGATTGTATCCTATAGAATAGACGATAAAAAAGTCAACTCTATAGGGTATTTTAGTTTATAAAAACCTCAATCATTTGGACTTCAGAAGCACATGAAATATTTAAATTATCTAAATATGACATTAGACTCCTCATAAATTTCTTTTAAAGCGTATCATATGATACGGAGTCTATAGTGAAAGTATAATATAATACTTATAAGAAGTAAATGAGAATAGATATCAAAGGAGGGGCGATATGAATAAATTAGGAATAGACATTGGTTATTCAACTCTTAAGTATGTTTACTTAGATAGTAATGATAATTTAATTGAAAGTAATTATATATTCCATAAAGGAAATATTAATAAATATTATAGTGAGTTAATTGAGAAGATTAAAGTAATTAATAAAGAATCAAATATGGTTATTGGGATAACAGGAAGTTTATCATCAAGAATTAATTTAGATAAAAAATATCATATCAATAATAGTATTTCTCTTATTGAAGGAGCTTTATTTAAAAATAAGAATGTTAAATCTATTATTGAACTTGGTGCACAAGAAACAAAATATATTACAGATATAGACGTTAAAAATGTAAAATTCTTTATGAATACAAGCTGTGCAGCTGGTACAGGTTCTTTTTTAGAAGAGCAGGCTTCAAGATTATCTATAGATATAAAAGATATATCAGCCTACACAGAAAAAGCTACAGAAATTCCAAGAATAGCTGGAAGATGCAGCGTTTTTTCAAAGACTGACATGATACATCATATGCAGGATGGAGTGAAAGTAGAGGATATATTACAAGGATTATGCCATGCACTTGTAAGAAATTATAAAGCAAATGTTCTTCAGAAAAATAAGCTTAATAAACCAATCATGCTTTCTGGTGGGGTAATACATAACAAAGGAGTAGTTAAAGCTCTAAAGGATGTATTAAAGTTAGAAGACCAAGACATTATAATTGAAGAAAATTTTGAGCTACTTACATGTTTTGGAGCTTGCAAGATAGCAGAAGAAAAAGGATTAATTATAGATGTAAATAAACTTAACGCTTCTGAAAAATTAATTATAGAAAAGCCTAAAAATAGTTTGTTTGAAAAGTTAGATAAATTCGGAGTAAATGATGGCTTAAATAAGCATACTTGTATAAATAATAATTTAAAAGAAGGTTACTTGGGCGTTGATGTTGGATCAACAAGTATCAATTTTGTTGTTATTGATGAAGATAACAACGTAATTGATTATATTTATACAAAAACTAATGGAAAACCAAAAGAAGTTGTTACCGAGTATTTTGATATATTAAAGGAAAGATTAGGAGAAGACTTTAAATTCAAAGGAATAGGTACAACTGGTTCTGGTAGAGAGTATATTGGAAAATTAATTAATGCAGATTTAATTGTAAATGAGATTACAGCTCAAGCAGAAGGAGCTATAAATGTATGTGGTGATGTTGATACCATATTTGAAATTGGTGGTCAGGATTCAAAATATATATGTATAGAAAATAAGTTAGTAAAAGACTTTGAAATGAATAAAATATGTGCAGCTGGAACGGGAGCGTTTATAGAAGAGCAAATTAAGAAACTTGGAATAAGTATTAATGAGTTTGGAAAGGTTGCTTTAGAAGGCGATAGCCCTTGCAATTTAGGGGATAGATGTACAGTTTTTATTGAAGGAAACATAGGTAAAGCAATAGGAGAAGGCGAAAGCATTGAGAATATTTCAGCTGGACTTGCTTACTCTATAGTAAAAAATTATTTGAACAGAGTTGTTGGAAATAGGCCTATTGGAAATAAAATTTTCCTTCAAGGTGGAATTGCTCATAATCAAGCAGTAGTAAATGCATTTAGAGCTTTACTTAATAAAGAAATTATTGTTCCAGAATTCTTTAGTGTTACAGGTGCTTTAGGAACGGCGGTTTTAACAAAGGAAAGTATAAAGAATAACGAGAAAGATAAGAAACAAAATAGCAGTATAGATTATTCAAATAAAGGTGAAAAATTATTCTTAGACGGATATATAACTGATAAAGATGCTAATAAAAAAACAATAGGGATACCAAGAGTATTATTTCTTAATAAAATGTTCCCGATGTTTAATGAGATATTTAAAAAATTAGGATATAATGTTTTACTTTCAGATGCAACTAATGAAGATATAATAGGCCTTAGCCAGGAATATTCTTTTGAAGAAACATGTTTTCCAGTTAAATTAATAAATGGGCATGTAGCATGGCTTCTACAGAGGAAAGTTGATTATATATTCCTGCCACATTTATACACTATGAAGCATGCAGGTTCAGATGTAAGAGAAGATTATGCATGTGTGTATATGCAGACTTCACCAAAGATAATTGAAAGCGTGTTTAATTTGGCAGAAAAAAATATAAAGTTAATATCACCAACATTATCATTTAATTTTGGCAAACAATATATGATTAAAACTTTATTAAGCATAGGGAAAGATCTTGGAAAAAACAAAATAGAAACAGCGGCAGCAGTAATGTCTGGTATGAAAAAGTTTATGGATTATGAGAAAAATCTTGAATCACTCGGATCTGATGTTTTAAAGAATATAGGTGAAGATGAAAAAGTATTTGTAATGATAAGCAGAGTATATAACATAGTTGATCCAGCATTAAACATGGGCATAGAAAATGAATTGAAAAAGCGTGGATATAAAGTACTTCATTTAACTCACCTTGAGGCTTCTGAAATGAATATTGGAGAAGAATATTCTAATATGTATTGGCCTTTTGGGCAGCACATAATAACAGGAGCAAAAATTATAAGAAATCATAAAAATTTATATCCAATATATATTACTAACCATGGATGTGGCCCAGATACAATTCTTACCCATTATTTTAAAAAGGAAATGGGAAGCAAGCCTTACTTGCATATAGAAGTAGATGAACACTCTTCAAAAGTTGGAGTAATTACAAGGGTAGAGGCATTTATAAATTCAATTAAAAATTGTGATAATAATGGCCTTTTAGAAAATAAAGTTGAGGAATCTGCTGAAGGTAATTGTAGTAAAAAACTTGGAATGGTTAATGAAGTTAAATTTGATAATAAACTTCAAAACTCTAAGAATGAAATAGAAACTGAAAATGAAGTGATAATTCCATATATGTATCCATATAGCAATATACTAAAAGCTTTCTTAGAAAGAAAAAATACAAAGGTTACAATATTAGAACCTGTAAGTGAAAGCACAATTGAAATTGGAAAGCAATTTTCAAGAGGAAAAGAATATTTTTCATTAACTGGTTTAATATCAGAAGTCATAAGTAAAGTTAAAGAAAGTGAAAAAGAATATACATTATATCTTCCTACAGATGAAGGAAGTGAAACCTTTGGGCAGTATGGGAAGCTTATACAATATAAAGCCTTAGAATGTGGCAGAAAATTAAATCTCGAAGCGCCATTTATAGAAGATTACTTAGGAGATAAAGATTTTGGTCTAGAATTCTTTAAAGCACTGGTAATAGGGGATTTGATTAATATATTACATGAAGATAAAAAAGAAACATCCTTAGATGATTTAATTAAAGCAATAAAAAATAATAATATATCAGACTCATATTTTGATGAAAAATTAGAAATCCTAAATAGTGAGATATTAAAAGAAAATAAAAAGAAACTTCTTATAGTTGGAGAAGCTTTAGTAGTGCATAAAGATTATTTAAATAATAATCTCATAAAAAGGCTAATGGAAGATTATGATGTTGTAAAGCAGCCATTTGCAGAAGAATTATATATGCTATATAAAGATTTTAGCAATAAGAGAAATAAGACCAATAAACCATATTTAAAATTAGTAGATGAAGCCAAGAAGATTATTAATAAAGTTAATTTGATTCTAGAAGAAAAATCTCCATTTAATAAGGATATTGATAGTCTTAATGAAATACTAAAAGATAAGCTTCCAAATTATGCGGGAGGAAGCGGAAGATATAGATTTGCTAAATTATTAACAGCAGAAAATGTTGATGGGATTATTGTTGTAAGCTCAATGTATGAAAATACGGCTACAATATTAAAAATACTGAGAGAAAAATATAAAGAAGAAATAAATACTCCTGTATTAGATCTATATTTTGATAGCAATATAAACAAAAATAATGAAGAACTAATAGAAACATTTACAGCTTATCTGTAGATAAACTAAATGAATCTTAGAGTTATGGTTATAATCACCGAAATAACAGGGATTCTGTTATTTCGGTTTCTAGAGAATTTCACTGTGGATTTCTAACAGTATAAGTTGTACCAATTTCTGCATGCTCCTTTGACAAGCAAATCACAAGCAAAAATAGAATAACTTGTACTGAAGAAATCCTACAGCAAAATTCTCAATGAAACACTGCACAAAAGAATCCCTATTATTTCTAGTATGGCTATATATAAATCAATGGAGAGAGGTTGTTTACCTACATATAAAAATGAAAAGGAGAATGTAATATGCAAGAATTAATTAAGAATATAGAAAAATCAAAGGCAATAGATTTTGACAGCTTAGTAAGCTGCAAGGAAGGTCAAATAGAAACTGTTACAATGGCTCAAAAGAAAGGTGTAGGACTTACTGCATTAGCTTTTGGAAAAGGTGAAGGTGTTGGGCCTCATGCAGCTAAAGGTGATGCTATGATTGTTATTCAGGAAGGAGTAGCTACTGTAAAGATAGGTGATGAAGTAATGGAAGCTCACAAAGGTCAGGTGGTAGTTATGCCTGCAAATATTCAGCATCAAGTAACTGCAAAAGAAGATATGAAGATGCTATTAATAGTAGTGAAAGAGGATTAAGCCTATGAAGTATTTAAGAAATATCAAACCATTTGAACCAATAAAAATGAAGGATATGATAAGTCATTCAGGAAATACAATAGCAAGTAAGGCTTTAGTAGATAATGAAAAACATGAAGTTAGATTCTTTTCATATGCAAAGGGAGAAAGCATAGATAAGGAATATTATCAAATGGAATCATTATTTATTGTAATAGAAGGAGAAGCTAAAGTTGTTTACAATGAAAATGACGAATCAGTAATAAGCGAAGGTGATATTTTTGCATTAGAAGCTGATATCCAATATGGAATGGAAGCATTAACAGATGTAAAGTTATTGAACATATTAATAAAAGAATAATTTATATAAAAGATTATAGATAACCCAGCTAAGACCTGAACTTATGCATATAACTCATTTCTGGTTGGAAGATATTTCATAGTGTAAGTAGAGTTTATGATTGTGTTATCTATATGAATTAAAAAAGCAAGGCTAGATTTTAGTCTTGCTTTTTAATATTTAAATAGTTCCTTAAAAATTAACAGAACGAAGGAGAATGTAGAACAACTGGTGTAAATTGAATATTTGATATTTTATATTTTGGGTGTGCCCGTATAGGCACGTGCTATAATCGGTGAAAGTTTGCAATGGGACTGATAATGTCAACTATTAACTTTAATGGAGATATGCCATAATATATTTAAAGTTAGGAGCTAAAATTATTATAAGAATTGAACAAGAAATGTTGCAAACTAATACAAGATATATAGAAACTACCCCTGTGCCGTGAAACACGGTGCAGGGGTAATTATTTGAAGAAGTAAAAAACCAAGCCAATGGTTGAGCTAAATCATCTTGCTATAACATAACTTCAGTAGCAGATGAGGAGTTCTCGTTTAAAAATGCATATGTATATTTATGTAAGCCAATTATGTAATTTTTACTCCACTTCATTATTTCCTTCTGCATTAGAGGCGTAAATAATGATGAAATTCCTGGATTTTCAAATGAATATCTTAATTTTCTTATTTCCATATTAAGTTTTCTGTGACACATCTTAAGTTCAGAACAATTGTATTTTGTTTGAGTTATTTCTTCATCAAAATTATTATTTGCATAATATTCAACAGAGTCTAAAGCTTTTAAAATTTCATTACTATCCTTTTCTTTTTCTAAAGCATAAAGAAGTTTATTAACTCGATTAAATAATTCTTTATGCTTATTGTCAATAGCATCAAACTCCATAGAAAAACTAGTATTAAAATTAAAATTCATAAAAACACACCCCTCATAAATTAATCTTTTTATATTTATTTACCTATAATTTAAAATTCTCAAAAAATTAAATAGTTCCTTCTTTCTGAAGAATATATTTTAATTTGAATTTCAACAAAATACATCAATATAAATCATAAAGTATTCATTGTTATGATTGAAATTTGTATATTTTTGATTGCTATATGTATATCGTGTCAAAGAATGTAATAAATTTAATTGGAGTCTATTAAAAATATATATTGTAATTAAGTTTCTAAATTTGAGTTTAAATCGAACACCTGATTTGCTAAAGACTTTAAGTAAAAAAATATAATTTTATATTTCAGCACACAGACTGAAACTTAATAAAATTTAAATGATTTATAATTGTAATATATGTTATTATTTAGTTATAATGTCAGAATATTTTAGGAGAAATAAAAGGCTGTAGCAATGCTAAATTTAGGTGATTTATAAAATATTTTTAATAGAAAGGACAAGGTAAAATGAATGAAATATTTAGGCAAATACCATTGTATAGATTTATCATGTTCTGTAATGAAACAACTATGGATAAGGTGGTTCTAGATTGTGGTGCAGGAGGGAATTTTCCACCGTTAAGCTTATTTTCAGAATATGGATATAAAACACATGGAATAGAATTTGATATTAATCAATTAAAAAAGGCTAATATGTATGCAGATGAAAAAATCAAGATTTAAATATTGAACAAGGAGATATGAGATATTTAAAATTTGAAGATAAAACATTTAGCTTTGTTTATTCGTATAATTCAGTATTTCACATGAGAAAAGAAGATGTTTTAAAATCAATAAATGAAATGAAACGCGTATTAAAGCCTAGAGGTTTACTTTCTGTAAATTTTCTTACGACAAAGGATTCTCGGTATGGAACAGGTTTAGATATTGGTGAAAATCAATATGAGCAAATGGAGAGAAACACTCCTGTAATACATTCATATTTTGAGGAATGTGAGCCAGATACATATTTTGAAGATATGGAAATATTACATAAAGAAATTAGGGTATTAGAAAGAATGGATGAAGGTGAAAAAATAAGACAAGGATTTGTTGATTATATTGTTAAGAAATTATAGATTTAGTGGTTACTATTAATTTAATGATATTCTTAAGAAAATAAAAGATGATGGGGAGTTTAGTTATGAAGGATTTTGAAAGTATACTTAAATATTATAAAGAAGAATTGAAATGGAATCCGCCATTCGCTGATGCACTTTCTAAATATTCGCCAGATGGGTTAAGTGGATATTTGGCAATGCGTGAATCAATTGAAAATGGACATCTTCCTAAAAAAACAAGGGAATTAATTTTTACTATATTGGATAGTTTAGATGATGAAGTAAGTGGAGCAAAGGCACATGCTGTTGCAGCTGTAGAAGCAGGTTTAACTATGGAAGAATTAGTAGAAGCATATGTAATTGTAACTATTGTTAAGGGAATAAATGTACTTTGCAAAACAGGAACTCAAGCAATTAAAGCAGTTGAGGAAAGGTTAGAAGAGATAAAGCTAGCTAAAGGAGAGGAATAAAATGAAGTTTTCAAATCCAATGATAGTTGTTTCTAATATGGAGAAATCAAAGAAATTTTATTATGAAGTACTTAGGCTAGAGGTTGTTGTTGACTTTGGAGCAAATGTAACTTTGACTGGTGGTATTGCATTACAAACAAAAGATACTTGGTTATCATTTATATGCAAACAAAATGATGAAATTGCTTTTGGTGGAAATGTAGCGGAATTATATTTTGAGGAAGATGATTTTGACAGATTTATCCAAAAGATTAACAGCATCTCAGATATTAATTATGTACATCCTATGATAGAACATTCTTGGGGGCAGCGTGTTATTAGATTTTATGATCCTGATAAGCATATTATCGAAGTTGGAGAAAATATAGTTACTGTCGTAAAAAGATTCTTAAATAGTGGCCTATCCATAGAAGAAACGGCTATTAGGATGGATGTGCCAGTTGATTATATAGAGTCTTGCTTAAAATAGATATAAAGATAGCGATACTACTTATACAGTTAACTACCTGTATTTTTTAGATAAACTAATATTTCACTAAAGCTAATTAATACTCTAGTAAAGTTAATTAATATGACATGATGCTGTCAAGTTTTATGCTGTATTATTATACAAAATAGGAGGTGTAGTTATGGAGCAATATGCGGATAAAGAAACTTTCATAAATGAAATAAAAAGGACAGCAACACTTTTTATAAAAGAATTTGATGATGTAGCAGAAAGTGATAAGAATCTTATTATAGAAGGAATAGATAGAACCCCTGAAGAAATTATTGCATATCAACTTGGGTGGATGCAGCAGCTTAAAAGCTGGGAAAGTGATGAATTGGCTGGAAAGGAAGTAATAACACCAGATAAAGATTTTAAATGGAATCAACTAGGAAAGTTATATGAAAGATTTTATGCTAAATATAATGACTATTCGTTATCAGAGTTAAAGGAAATATATATTTCAAATGTAGAGGATATTATTTTATGGATAAAAGGTTTTGATGAGGATCAGTTATTTAATCCAGGAGGCAGAAAGTGGGCAGAGTCAACACCATCTAATTGGCCAGTTTGGAAATGGATTCATATAAATACTGTTGCACCTTTTAAATCTTTTCGCAGCAAAATTCGAAAGTGGAAAAAACTTCGTGCAGCACAGGTATAATCCATTAAGTAAGTACTGCATAGTAATTATTAATAGAATTTATACTTGAAATCTGTATATTTTTAAATAAATTTAAGTTGAATATCATTCAAGTTTTCTTAACTTAAATGTGAATTAGCCTCTATTGTTTGTTATAAAAGGTAAACTTATAATAAATTTATCAAAAGGCATTTTGAAGCATAAATATCGGAGGTATAGAATTGAACGAATTAAATATAGGGGAAACAATTTTAAAGTTAAGAAAAGAAAGAAAATTGACTCAAGAGGAATTAGCTCTTATGATTGGAATTTCAGCAGGAGCAGTAAGTAAGTGGGAAAATGGAAATTCAATGCCTGATATTTCAATATTAGCTCCTCTAGCCAGAGCTTTAAACACATCGATTGATACATTATTATCATTTCATAAAGAACTTTCAGAAGAAGAAGTTAATAATATAAAATCAAAGCTCACAAAACTATTTCTTAATGAAGGGTATGCAGCTGGTGAGAAAGAATGTAAAAGATATTTAAGTGAATATCCAAACAGTATTCATTTAAAAGTCGAAGTTGCAGGTTTGCTTAACACATACCTTATGATGTCTGAGGATGAGTCAGAAGAGTTTGTAAAAGCAAAAAGACAAGAAGCTTTAGATCTGTTTAATAAGGTAGCTGAAAGTAAAGATCCTAAATATATGCAAACAGCTCTGTTTTTTATTGCTCATATGAATATGATTTTAGGAAATTATGAAGAAAGTGAAAGAGCACTTAGTGAACTTCCAAAAAGCTTGGATCCAGTAACTCTATACCCAGTTATTCTTGAAAAGCAGGGAAAGAAAGAAGAAATTCAAAGATTTTGTAGCAATAAATTATTGAATTATCTAAATAATAGTATCCTTATGCTAATTATAATGGCGAAGACATCAAAGAAAGAAAAAGATTATGAAAAGGCAATGCTTTATCTAGATGCATGCCATAAGATTCAGGATATGTTTCATGTTGGATTAGGTTCAGCTGCATATAAATATGTTGAATTATATATTGAAATTGGAGATAAAGAAGCTGCTGCCAAATGGTTTAAAACCTATATTGAAGAAGTAATTTCTATGGGATATGACTACAGCAGCAATCCTTACTTTAATAAAGTTGAATTAGAAATAAAACCTGAAGAGCAAAAAATAGTTAGAAAGAAAATGCTTAAATCAATTATTGACAATGAAGAATTTAAGGCCTTAACTGGAATTAAAGAGTACGATATGGCTATTAAAGAAATAGAAAAAGCCATTCTTAGCAGCTTTCAATAGGATTATATTAGATTTTGGTGAGGATTCACATAAGTTCGATTTTCATTGCTTTTCGGAATCAAAATATTTATGATTTCGGTGAGGTATACGCATAAGTATATATTATAGTTGGGTTATCTGTAATAGAACATTTTTATTAGGGGGATTTGAGATGAATTGGCTTGGTATATTACCAATTTTAATGGGAGTAGTCTATTTAATATATTCTATTTGTGATAGGGATAAAATTACTTACTACAATAGAAGATTTGCAAGAAAAACAGCAATGACAATTATAAAACCAAGAGAATTTTTCAGGATGCAATTAAAGTTTGCAATATTAAATTCAGTGTATCTTGCTGTGGCTGGAATAGTAATAATTACTTTTAATATTTCTAATATTTTTGTTATATTATCAATTGGAGGATTTCATTTTATAAATCTTATATTAGTAATACAAAGTAAAATGAAAGGTTATACCTACTATGAATAATGCATAATTAGCAAGTATATTAAAACGTAATTATAATGATTACAATATAAGGGTTTACCCTTAATAAGCATGTGAGAATTCTTGAGGAGGAGAAGTTTTGAAGGTATCATTTACTATTGGTTTAATTATTGCGATAGTTGCGTATATAGCAGGATTTTTAATGAATGATTATAATATAACATTAAAAATATCTGGTTTCTTAAGTGCTTTTTGTATTGTTATATGTGGAATTTTAAATGGTTCCTTTATTAGTGGCGATAAATACTTAGCTAATTATCTAAGTGAAGGAAAAGATGAGAGGAATAAAAGAACAAAAATAGTAAGTAATTTATTGATTATATTAATACCTAATATTGTTGTTTGTATAATAGTATTGTGGTTTATAAACTTCCATCACTAAGATATAGAATTATGAATAAATAAATTTTGAAATATAAGAAGGGCACTATTTCTAGTGCCTTTTAGTAAAAGGTAACACTTGAATTACCAACGACTATGATTAAGGAACCATAATCAAATGGCTTTAAAGTGTGTTCAGTGGATTCGGCTTCTAACTTTACCATTTCCTTCATGGAATAATCAGAATCAAGTATAAATATAATAGCCTTGCCGCTAGGAGAATCAATTTTAACCGTCATAGGAGTACTTATTAATAAATTTGAATCTCTTGCATTATAAATTCCTTGAGAAAGAGTTTTACCAGATTGACTATAAGCGCTGGTTGTTAATGATGTAACTAATATTAATAAGAAAGCAAATAATGCTGTACGAAATCTCTTCATTAAAAATCATCCACCTTTCTTAATTAAACGGTATAATTAATTGATTTATTTTATTATGTGAAAAGTTAATATATATATTCAGAATAGATATTTATTTAATAAAACAAAAATAAGCCCTTGAAAATAAGGGCTTATTCTGGTGGTTCACTTTTAATGAAATTAAATTACTACTATCTTACGAGAGTAGTATATGCGTTTCATAAAAAAATATTCAAAACTATAATATTGTAAATAATTGTTAGGTTAAATAAATAATAAAAAAGAGATAGCAGGGTAATCTAAAATGCTATCTCTTTACCATAGTTGAAAGTTAATACTTCAATGATAATTATTTGCATAAGTTAAATGAAATATTCACCAATATTAAAATTTTTTCATAGAGTGGATTTAATAAGTTTTATTTATTCCCCATTAAAGTTAATATTAAAATTTAATGAATTAATATAATCCTCGATTTTACTTTTTGAATTAAGACTTATTTTATATGAAACAGTAAAAACTTTTTCTAAAAAGGTATAATATATCTTTACAATGAAAACCTCATTTTTTTCTTCTATAAAGTCAAGGCTTCTTATATCTATATATTCAATAAATTTATTTCCAATAAAAATTCCATCTTCAAGAAAATACATTTTAGATACAACTTTGTCATATAAAAATAGACATAAAATAATAATAAATATAAGAATACAATTACTTAACAATAAGTACAAAGAAAAGCTTTCTGCAATATTTCTTATTATAAGAAATACAATAAAGATATACATAAAATATGAGTGTTTATTAGAGCATAAATGTGAATCAATTACTAAATTAGCTTTTTTATCTCCAACTAACCTACGGTAGGATTGGATATAATTTATCATAAAAATTAATGAAATGCAGAAAAAAACAAGGAATAGAAGAATATCCAAATATTTAAATATTAAAATCATAAATCACCTCAATCTAAGTCTATTTAAATTATATTATACATAAATATATGACAAAAATAAACATAATAGCATTATGCTTACACGAAAATAAAAGTATATAATCAATAAAGTTTAAAGATTATATACTTTTATTTTATATTATTAAACACTTTTTAATGCACATCTCAAAGAAATAACTGGATTATATATTAAGGAAATCTGAAAAATAAAGCTTAATTAATCTTAATTTTGATTTCATTTAAAGCTGAATTCATAGAATCTAAAAGATTTAATTTATCAGTAAGCTCCTTAATTATTTCCTGATAGTTTTTTTCTCTTTCTTCCTGCTTTAAGTCTCTGGTTTCCTGTGCTTTTAATATGTATACTATAAGCACACAACTAAGTAATGTCCAGATTCCTTGAGTCATAGCAACCTTTATAAGATCATCATACATAATATCATCCCTCCATATATAACTTAGTTTTTAGTAGATTTAAAGAAACTCTTTTAGCTGTATTTACAGATTGTCTAGATATTTTAAGAATTTTACCAATTTCAATATCTGAAAGCTGCAGATAGAATTTATAATAAACAATTTGTTTTTGTCTAGGTTTTAATGATGAAATTAAATCATTGAAGAATACATCTGAATAATCATTAGAATTATTTTCATTAAATGATTCTAATGATTCATCATCACAATTAAAGGTGAGGAGATTATTATCACGATTGACTTTATATGATAATCTAATTGCTTGATTTCTAAGACATCTTTTTATATACATTGAAGCATCTGCGCCAGAAACAAATTTATCAAAATTTATCTTTGTAATTAATTCATAAAGAAATATGATAAGGTCTGTTTCAGCTTCGGGATATTTTAGTTTATAGATTAGGTATTTTATCTTTGAATTAAAATAAGATAAGATTTCCATAAAATTATTTTTATTTTTCTGAAAAATTATAAGTTTTTCTAATAAGTCTATATCCATATTCTAACCTCCAAGCGATTTATTTAGGCTTGCTTATTTCCTATTAAATAAAGCTAATGTCATGACATATATTAATTTTAACGGTTATATTGATAAAATGAAACTGGCGATATCATAGAAACTGAATTATATTATGAGATAGTATATATGAGACTTATGTTTTCATCTGTTATCTTAAATTTGCTAAAAAGATTATCTGTAATAATGATAAAATAGTTGAAATTCAAAAAATAATATCAGATATTGAACTAGATGAATTTTCATTAATCTTTCTGGTTTACTATAATAAGTTTATAGTTAGTTAAATAACTGATATAGACTAGCTGATTATGCAGCTAAAAAGAAAATATATTATCATAAAATTATTAGAAAGAAAATTAAAGATAGATGTTTGGAGAGATAAAAATAATCTGCAGAGATTCCGAAGGTTATTTCTATAATGTACACTTTATAATATTATTGCAAAAGCGCATTTTACAATTTAGAGTAAATATAAAAATTGTAAGCCGTGTATGTTTATGTTAAAATATGTTCGTATTAAAATACAACAAGTTAATCCAATAAGGAGAATAAATTTGAAAAAGATAAAAATTATTTTATCAGTAGCAGCTATATTAGTAACATTAAGTGGTTGTGGAAATCAAAAACCACAAAATAATGCTAACCAAACCAATAATGATACAACTACTGAGGCTACTACAGATACTAGTGATAATACCACTAGCAACAGTGATTCAAAAAATACAGATAATAATACTGAAACAAATAAGACTGCTAGCTCATCTACTGATAGCAAAGATACAAATATTGCAGTGGAGAAAAACGATAATAGCACGAATAATAATTCTAGTTCACAAAACAATGATAAAGAAACTAGTAATGATGAAAAATCATTTTATGGTAATTGGGAAATCAAAAAAGTAGCAGGATATGCAAAGGTATCTGTTGGTGAAAAAACATCACTAATAGGTTTAAAGATTAGTTTGTCAAATAACTTAGCGACCTTTGGTAATGAATTTTATAATAATCCACAATATAATATGACAAACAAAACTCAAAATAATATGGCGAGTGAGTATAAGACCAATCTTTCAAAAATAGGTGTTAGTACTGATTCTATTATGCAATTAAATGTATCAGATAAAATAACTTTATTCATCAAGGACAATAATACTTTACTTTATTTTGATGAAGGTGTATTTTATGAGGTTAAAAGAGAATAGTAAAATATAAAGATAAAAGAGGTAATACGCAAAAATGTAAATTACCTCTTTTATCTTTGTTTATATATGTTTTTTCAATGTATAATTCTATTTCTAATTGCTTTTTGTTATAATTAACTAACAATAAGTTGTAAATAAAAATTTATATGTCTTTTAAGGAGATACTATTTATGAAGAAATATGATACAGTTATATTTGATTTGGATGGAACGCTTCTTGACACTCTTGAAGATCTTGCTGATAGCGTGAATTTTGCATTAGGAAAATATAATTTTCCATCTAGAAAAAAGGAAGAAGTTAGAAGTTTTGTAGGAAACGGAGTTGGGCGTTTAATGGAGCTTTCTGTGCCTGATGGTTTAAATAATGCTTATTATAAAGAATGTCTTGCAGATTTTCGGAATCATTATTCAAAAAATATGCAAAATAAAACTAAAGCATATGAAGGAATCATGGGGCTTTTAGATGTTTTATCAAAGGAAAACTATAAGCTTGCAATTGTTTCTAATAAATTTGATGCAGCAGTAAAAGAGCTTAATAAGATTTATTTTGAACAATATATAAAAGTTGCAATTGGAGAAAGTTCAAATATTGCTAAAAAACCAGCCCCTGATACAGTAATTAAAGCTTTAAAGGAGTTAGATTCTACTGATGATAAAGCTATATATGTTGGCGATTCAGAAGTAGATGTAAAAACAGCTAGAAATGCTGGAGTTAAATGTGTAGGCGTAACCTGGGGATTTAGAGATAGAGAGCTTCTAAAGGAAAAAGGTGCTGATTACATTATAGACAAGCCATGTGAGTTGCTAGAGATAATTGGTGATTCTGAGAACTAAGAATCTAATTTTAAGAGTAACTTTTTACGTATAGTTCAATTTCTAAAATATTATTTTGATATTGTTGAAATGGAAACAAAAGAGTAATATAATATTGTTAATGCGTCAAAAAGTGGGAGGATAGGCCATGAACAAACAAGAACAGGTCTTAATGGATTTTAGGAAAGTATTTAATAAGATGGCTTGGCTTAATAAACTTAAGATGGAAGATAGTCTTAAGGGATATAACCCATCAGAAGTACATTACATTGAATGTATTGGAAGAAACGTAGAGTCCAACGTGACAAAACTTGCAGAGTCTCTTTATATGACTAGGGGAGCTATAAGTAAAATGACAAAGAAGCTTATACAAAGAGGCATTATAGAAAGCTATCAGAAACCAGATAATAAGAAAGAAATCTATTTTAGGCTCACTGAACAAGGGCAAAAAGTTTATGACCTCCATGAAAAGCTGCATAAAGAGTTTCAAGATCGAGATAAAGTCGTATTTGAGCATGTGACTGATGAACAATTTGACGCTATGCTTGGCTTCATAGAAAAATATAGCAGGCATTTGGACGCAGAAATAAATAAACTTGGAATAGATTCTAAGTCTGATAAATCCGAATAATTAAAATAAAACTATAAGCAGCCTAATTCCATTTGGAATGGGCTGTATTTTTATTTCTTTCAATATAGATAAACAGACTTATGGGATACTACACCGAAAGCAGAAACATTGTTATTTCGCAGGACTACGAAAATATCGCTGAAAGTGCTAAATTGAAGGTTGCATCACTAATGCTTGCTCCCAATTTCATTGTGACAAGCATTAGTGGAACAACCTACAATTAAGAACTTTTAGCAGCTTATTTTCAAATGCCTGCTACATAAAAATGTTTCTGTTTTCTATTTGGTATATATTTCATAGTGTAAATCTAGCTTACAATGAGGCAATGAAAGACAAAAAAGTATTACTAATTTGGGAATATTGCACACTTTTATAGGTTAGTCATTCTGAAAAGTTGTTATAAGGCTATTAGAAGAGCTTCTGGTGTTTTACTCATTTTGACAAAGAATTTGTACAAAAATATGAGGACTTTTTCAGCGGTCTCATTATAATTAATTTATCTATATAGATATAAAAACTATAAATTAGATTTATAGCTAGAATGATTATCTATTATTGTTAAAATTTTGTGTGGCTTGTACCAGAGATTTCATAATTCCTTTGTAATAAAATTGTATGTAACGTAGTCTTACCAACGTAATGTCAGTAAAAATATGTAATTTTAGGTAAAATATAATATTTAAAATGAAATTAACTATAAGTTAACTGGTATTTAAAATAAAAGGAGTAACTTTATATAAGAACAAAATATTTAGAAGGTGGTAAGATTATATGAAAATTAGTAAGAAAGTTAAATTCATGCTTCCAATTGCTGTAGCTACAGTCATGGCTACGTCTGCCAGTATACCTTTTATAAGGAACGTTAATGCCGAAATTACTGGTATATCAGGTATTGAAAATTTCTCATTACCTAAGGTTACAGGACCTTATAATATTAATGCAAATGTTGGTTCTGATCCAAAAGAGCTTGATTTTGCTTGGTTCACACAATCTTCTGGAAAGACACAAATAAAAATTTCACGTACATCTAATATGAATGGTACAGAATTTCCAACTTCTGCAGATATTCAGGATGCGGAACAAACTGTTGTAAAAGCTACACAATCTATTAATCAGAGTGAGACAGCCCTTACAGATATTGATGGAAAGGCTACTCCTGCTAATAATGGGGATGATGTTTATAATGGGAAGAAAACAGCAGGTGCTCCAACTGGTGAATATTCAAATAAAGCGAAAGTAAAAGGGTTAGATCCAGATACACAGTACTCTTATTCTGTAAGTGATGGACAAGGCAATTGGAGTCCAATTTATACAATTACCACACTACCTACAGATAAAGTAACGTTTGCTGCTTTTGGTGATCCACAAATTGGTGCATTTGATAATTCTAAAGGTACTGCTAAATCTAATGCTACAGGTGGTCACAAGAACTTAAATGATGATAAAACAGGCTGGAATAATATGCTGAAACTAGTGACTCAAAATAAGGACTTAAACTTCCTTTTTTCAATGGGAGATCAAATTAACGACTATAATTACTTAGTTCAACCTTCAAATTCATCTGATGGACAATGGTATCAATATAGGGACTTCTTTAATCCTGATTCTACAGTGAATTACATGCAAAACATGCCTTTAGCTGCTTTTTGTGGTAATCATGATCATCAAATGGGTGAATATTATGGCTATCACTACAATCAGCCTAATATAAGTAAGTTAGGTGCTACGCAATATGGAAATGATGGTGACTATTGGTTTACTGCTGGTCCAGTATTATTTTTAGTATTGAATGCAAATAACTATGGTACTGCTGATCATGACCAATTTATAGCAGAGGCTATTAAAGCTAATCCAAATGTAAAGTGGAAGGTTGCTACATGGCACCAATCTGCATACAGCGAAGCTAATCACAATACTAAAAATGAACTTGATGATCCAGTTTTAACAATACGTAATACTTGGACAAAAATGATGGATAAATACAATATAGATGTTGTGCTACAAGGACATGATCACTACTATACTCGTACTGCACAAATGTTAAATGGAAGTGCTGTTGATCCTAATAGTGGTGCTCCTGAAACTTTAAAAAATAGTAGCGACGCTTCTGTACCAGGTACTACAAATCCAAATGCTACTTATGCAAAAAAAGAATATCCAGACAGTGTAACTAATCCTAAGGGAACAGTTTACTTTACTCTTGATTCAGGTACAGGAAGTAAATATTATGACTTCAACAAGGGTAATAATGATACAGTTGGCGGAAGTGCTGACCATTCATTTAGTGTTGTTGGATGGCAGGGGTATGTTCCATCGTACTCATATGTAAGTTTCACTGATGATACATTTACAATCAATACTTATGCAGCAAATGATTATACAATTGGTAATCAATCATTAATTGATAGCTACACTATTACAAAGAAATAATAAATAAGCATAACTTAGTAAAAGACAAAAGTTCAGTTTATATTGACTGGACTGTTTGTCATATAAAATTAAACTGCTTTTTATAAGGCAGTATAGAAGTAGGAGAATAGCATGAATATTATGAATATAAAATTAGGTTGGATTTCATCTATTAAAATAGGGGGCAAAATTATTGGATCTATTGCCATTTTGTCTGTTTACATTATACTGGCTATACTTTTTAGCTCACATACGCCTATTTATAATCCATTTAGTTCAGGAGCTGGTGGAGAAGTACATTATGAAAAGGGTAAGGTTCTCTCAATTGATGAGCAGGTAATAAATTCATCAGGGTTTTCTGGGCTTTACATTGGAAGACAAATTGTAGATGTACTTATAGAAAGTGGGCAATATAGAGGACAGACTTTTAAGGTTAATAATGCCCTTAATTATGATACTAATTTTATTCTTCATAATGGACAGGATATTGTGGTGTCTGTTAATACATCTACTGATGATAAATCATACGTAAATGTTTATATGTTTTCACCATATCGTGTTGTTCCTTTACTTGTACTTATAGGCCTTTTTATTGGAGCAATTTGCTTAGTAGGTGGATGGCGTGGTTTTCATTCTGTGCTAGGGATAATATTTACCTTGACCACGGTATTATTTATTTTTGTTCCATTACTTTTCATGGGTGTGTCTGATGTCTTGGCAACTATATTACTTGTCATTGTAACTTCTTGCGTAACCCTCTTTTTAGTAGGTGGCTTTGATAGAAAAACTTTGTCTGCCGTATTAGGAACAGTGGCAGGTGTTGTTGTATCAGTTGTAATTATGCTTATTTTTAGTAGGATTCTAGGTATATCTGGTTATACATCTTCAGATACAGATGCATTGCTTAACATTGCTGGACAAAGCAAGCTGCAAGTGAAAGATCTTTTATTTACAGGTATTATTATTGCTTCACTTGGAGCTGTAATGGATATTGCTATTTCTATTGCTACCTCAATCAATGAACTAAAGAAGCAAAATCAGGAGGCTTCCTTTAGTGAATTATTCAGTTCAGGTATGAATATTGGACGAGATATGATGGGGACTATGAGTAATACTCTTATTCTAGCATTCTTAGGTGAATCCATTTTCTCTTTTATTTTAATGTACTCTTATCAAGTACAGTTTAGGCAATTGATTAACTCAAACGGTGTTGCAATTGATATTCTTAATGCTGTTTGCGGGAGCTTAGCAGTTATACTTACAGTTCCAATTGTATCGGCTATTGCAGCAAAACTGCTTCAAGGAAAGCAAAGTTCCGTTAAAGAACAAGAAACTAGTTCTAATGCACTTTAGAGACCTGAACTTATGCATATAACTTGCCGAAATCATAAATATTTTGATTCCGAAAAGCTATGAAAATATCGCTGAAGGTTCTAAGCAGCAGGTTGTATCCACTTTAGCATGCTCCAACTTTCAGTTTGACAAGCTAAAATGGAACAACCTACAGCTAAGAACCTTTAACAGCTCATTTTCAAATGTTTTCTACACAAATATATTTATGATTTCTAGTGCAGATATGAACTCAAAGTTTTAGCGACTTTGTAAATATGTTCATCTAATAAGTTTAATTCTTAAATTGTTTATCTATAATAAAACAACAGGCAGCCTAAAACTATTTGTAATAGGCTGCGTTTTTATTGCTAATATTTTGTTGACAGGTAAACAAAATAATGTTAAGATAATTTTGTTGAGAGGTAAACAAAAAAGTATCTGCTACTAAAGGAGAATTTAAAATGAAATCAGAAAGTACAAAACAAATTATAGATATAAAAGATATGCAAGGAGGAAAAAGTATGAATATAATCGGAATTAGTGCTAGTTCACGAAAAGAAGGGAATACTGCCTGGATAGTAAATAAAATACTCGAAGGTGCGAAAGAACAAGGTGCTGAAACTCAATTCTTTGATTTCAATAATCTTGATATCAAACCATGTCAAGGATGTTGGGCCTGCCATAAAGGTGATCAGGGGTGTGTTATCAAGGATGATATGCAAAAACTTAATGATGCAATTGACCGTGCAAATGTCATTGTTTTCGGTTCGCCGATTTATATGATGCAGATGAGTGCTCAAGGAAAGATCATCATTGACAGGATGTTTGCACGATTTTCTCCACGATACTCTCCATATTTCAAGGAAGAAAGCGCAGCTGAAAAAAGACTAATTCTTACGTTTAATCAGGGAAATCCAGATCCTGAGCTATTCAAGTCGTATATTGATTATACTAAGCACATGTTTGAGCTGCTTGAATTTGATGTTACAGAGGTACCGGTTGTTACTGGTTTGAGAAATGGACCAGCAAATGAAAGAGAAGATCTTAACATTATGTTAAAAGATGTAGGAAAAACAATTGTTTCGGAAGGGATCTCGAAGTAATAAGGATACTAGGTATCTTTGCTCATTCCTCCATTTTGGAGGGATGGTCAAAAATACCCAATTTGTTACACGGTAATAATAGTTCTTAATGAAACAAAATAACAACTATTAGCAGTAGGATTCACTCAGTTTATATCAACATCACTCATAAATCTTTACAAAATAACAAATATTGATAGGAGGGTTTAAATGTCCAAATTTAAATCAAATAATGAACAAAACTCAGAACAAATTATAGATAAACATGCTTTAATATTCGGTCTTATATCTGTATTTCTTTGTGGAATAGGCTTTACGATCATAGCACCAGTCGTTCCATTCTTAGTTCAGCCTTATACAAGCAATCCAGGAGAGCAAGCTATAGTTGTTACACTTCTTACATCTGTTTATGCAGTTTGTGTGTTTTTAGCAGCTCCAGGTCTTGGCGCTTTGAGCGATAGATATGGACGTCGTCCAGTACTCTTAGTATGTCTATTGGGTTCAGCAATCGGGTACGTAGTCTTTGGTATAGGAGGCGCCTTATGGATACTATTTGCCGGGCGTATAATAGATGGTATAACAGGTGGGACTATAAGTACTATTTTTGCATATTTTGCAGACATAATTCCTAGTAATCAGAGAACTAAATACTTTGGCTGGGTGAGCGCTATTGTAGGTGTAGGTACTGTCATTGGTCCAACGCTAGGTGGATTACTTGCTAAGTTTGGTTATTCTGTGCCAATGTATTTTGGGGCAATAATAACGTTACTAAATGTTGTTTATGGAATCTTTTTTATGCCTGAAAGTCTTCACAATGAAGATAGACTAGAGAAGATCACTTTTGTGAGACTAAATCCATTTACACAGCTTGCCAGCATACTTTCTATGAAAAGTATAAAGATGTTACTTATATCAGGATTCTTACTTTGGATACCAAACGGATCTTTGCAAGCAGTATTTTCACAATTTACAATAGATACTTTTAGCTGGAAGCCTACAGTAATCGGACTCATGTTTTCAATTATGGGTTTTCAAGATATTATTTCGCAGAGCCTTATAATGCCAAAGCTTTTGCTAAAACTTAATGATAAACAAATAGCGATTCTCGGCATGGGTTCGGAGATTATGGGATATGCTTTTATTGCTCTATCGGCTTTGTTATTATTTTATCCCCTCTTTATCATTGGAATGTTTATATTCGGTTTTGGTGATTCAATCTTTGGACCTTCATTCAATGGGATGATTTCCAAGTCTGTGGATTCCAGTGAACAAGGAAGGATTCAAGGAGGCAGTCAATCTATTCAGGCTTTAGCAAGAATGATTGGACCTATCATTGGTGGACAAATCTATGTATCACTTGGTCATTCAGCACCTGCTTTTATGGGGATACTCCTTATAGCATTGGCAATACCAGTTTTATATAAAAGAACCCATGTAAATATATAAAATACATACGTTGAAAAAATAACTCTTCATCATAATTCTAAAAATATTACAAGAATTTTATCTGTGATTGTGAATTGTGAAATGTGGATTGTAAATTGTAACATATATACATACTTTATTTTCAGGCGAGTATCAATTTTAATTTTGGATTGTAAGGAATATAAAAATGATAAAAAGTCCATGTCGCCTGAGATTTTGGTATAAGGCAAGGATATGAATTGCCGTCATATTATACAGAGTCTGACAGCTTACATTAAATATGTAGGCTGTTTTTTATTTTTTAGGAATTTATATTCCAATAAAATCTATGGATGAGGTACTCCTTGAGGGTATAACTTAAAAAAGGTTGATTGACTAGTTTTTGTATTTTAAAAAGAATAAAAAAGAAATCTACACCTATGAAAAGAGTGCGAAGCACAATACGGAACTTAAACATATTTGCCTGCGATTTTGTTCTTTGCTTGAAAAGTATAAAACTTTTGAATTTTAAAAGACAATTATATAAATGGTTAAGTGGAAGAAGTTTATAAAAATAAAGATAATTAAAGAATTAATAAGGGCTAGAGAATATCTAGCCCTTATTAATTTTACATATTTATCATATATACTGATAAATTAATTAGGAAGATTAAGGGAAAAAGAGAAAATATAAGCATGACTGATATAATTGATAAAAATATCATTATTGACGATAGAAACGGGCTTTGGTTTTATCGGAAAAACTGATAAAATATAAGTATAGTAAGACAGACAAGCAGCTAAGAAAGTCGATTGAATGGGGGAGAATATATGAAATTAACACCAATAAGATTAAGAAGATTAAACTCTGGTCTTGATAGTGAGGAGGTTATAGAAGCATTAAAAATAAGTAAAAGTACATTTTATAAGTTAGAGCAAGGGTGGACAAGACCATCGCCAGCACTGATAAAAAGACTTGCAGATATTTATAAATGCTCAACAGATGACATATTTAGAGATTTAAAGATAACAGGGTAGACAATAAAAGATTCATCAAAATTTATGAGTGCATTAGAAGAGGTGAAAAACAAAAGTTATCGAGATAGATATTTTATGTCAGGGGGAATTCAAATTGTTAATTAAGTGTAACTGGAGAACCTGTAAAAATTATAAAGATGGAGTATGCAAAGCAGATTCTATTGAATTAAAGAGCTTTGATTACGAAGAAGATAACGAAGAGTTAGAAGGTTTAAAATGTGCCACATATGAATATGATTCCTTTTGGATGTGCGATAAGGGAAGAGAAGTAGATGTAAGATGATATATAAAGAATACGAAAGCTATAAGATGGTATAGGAGTTGATAAGATGAGCGAGGGCTGGTTTAAGATTCATAGAGTTTTATTTGAAAAGGCTATTTGGTTAAATTCAACTTTAGAGCAGAAGGTTATATTGATTACGATTCTAAGTATGGCAAATCATGAAAAAAGAGAGTGGGAATGGAAAGGAATAAAGTTTAAAGCAGAAGCAGGTCAATTTGTAACTTCCCTGGAGGGAATAGTTAAGAAAAGTGGTGATGGTATATCACTTCAAAATGTAAGAACTGCCCTTAAGAAATTTGAAAGATATGATTTTTTAACACAAGAGGTAACAAATACTGGAAGACTTATAAAGATAGTAAACTGGGAACTTTACCAAGGAAAGCAAGAGAAAAATAGCAGTCATTCTAGCAGTGAATTAACAAGCATATCACAAACAGCTGACAAAGAGTTAACAACTAACAAGAATAATAAAAACTATAATAATCATAAGAATAATGTACTTATAGAAGAATTTACTAAAAATAAGCTGCTAATTGAAAGTATATTAGAATTTATAAAAATGAGAGAAAGAATTAAAAAACCAATAACGGATAAGAAATTAAAAATATTATTGAATAAACTAAAAGATTTATCTCAAGACGAAGAAACACAAATTAAGATTTTAGAAAACAGCATAGAGCATTGTTGGCAGGGATTATATCCATTGAAGGAGGAAAAGTATATTTATGGAGGCTCTTCAAAGAATATTAAATCAGGTGAGAGAAAATTCAATATTAAAATCCCAGAACGGAAACCAAAAGCAGGTGCAGGCTGCACAAGAGACAGGCCATTTTAAATGTGAAAAATGTAAAGATACAGGTTATATTATAAAAGCTCAGTTTCATGCACAGCCACTGATGACACCATGTTCGTGCTTAGAGATTGAAAATGTCAAAAGGCTATAGAAAAATAGTGGGATAAACCCAGAAAATTTAGAAAAGACCTTTAGCAATTTTGAAGAATGGTCAAGAACTTCTAAAAAAATGAAATTTATTGCAACAGATTATTATATGAGTTTTGACGAGATAAGATCAAATAGGAAAAATTCAATTCTACTTTGCGGTAATCCAGGAAGTGGAAAGACTCATATTGCCTTAGCTCTTGCAAATAACTTTTTGAAAAATAATATAAAAGTTGTTTACATGCCTTATAGAGATGTAATTACAAGCCTTAAACAAAATATCCTAGACAAAGAATATTATAAAAAGACCTTAAGCAAATATCAAACCTGCGAAATTCTATTAATTGATGATTTATATAAAGGAAAAGTTAATGAAACAGACATAAATATAATGTTTGAACTGATAAATTATAGGTATTTTAATCACTTGCCAGTTATTGTTTCAAGTGAGTTCACAGTTGAAAGACTGCTAAATTTTGATGAAGCAATAGGAAGTAGAATATATGAAATGACCAAGGATTTTATAGTTGAAATTCAAGGCACGGAAAATAATTATAGACTGAGGTGAGAATATGTCCAATATACATTGGTGCATATGCTTAAAAAGCAGCAATATGCCAGGAAAAATAATTTTTAAAAAACATGCTGAATTTGGAGATAAGGTAAATAAACTCTTAGAGAAGAAAAGTGCTGAGTTGATGGGGGGAGAGGTTTTGAAAGGTGAATATAGCTATGCAGATGGAAACAAAGATTTAGAGTGCGAAAATGATTTTGATCTAATAAAAGAAATTAATTCATTAGGTTATGAAAATAATGAAATAAGTAAAAATGATGAAAATATCAAGAATAAGGTTTTAATTAATAAAGTTGAGGGGAGAAATAATATGGATTCAAAAGGAATTATACAAAGATTAAATACATGCATCATAGCATTAAACAGGAGCAATACACAGTTAAAAACTTTGGGGCTTAAAAAGGCTCAGGCAGAGAAAGAATATAAAGTAAAACAAGCTGAGGAAATATTAAAACTTAGGGAAGATAAATACCCAGCTACCTTAATAATGGAATTAGTCAAAGGAAATAAAGAGGTTGCAGAATTAAGACTTCAAAGAGATGTAGCAGAAAATGCTTATTTTACATGCTTAGATGGAATAGATAATTTAAGAATAGAAATAGAATTAATAAAGAATAAATTAAAATGGATTAGAGCTGAACTTAATAGTTTATAAAATGGACTTACGTGGTGATTTTATTTATTAATGTTTAGGTTAGATGCAAACTTCATACCAGTAGAAAATGATAAATAGTTTTATTTATAGATAATCCAACTAACACCTGAATTTATGCATATAACTCGCCGAGATGAATAACATACTTTTGTTCCAGTTTCTGGGTAATTATGATGGGGGATTCTAAGGCTATAAAGTTGCACCCAAAGTGCTAGCCTCAAAGAACAAGCTTTGAACTAGCACATTTGGAACAACTTATAGCCAAAGAATCACATCCATCAAAATTGCCAATGAAATATTCCACAAAAGTATATTACTCATTTCTAGTTGGGATATATTTCATAGCATAAATCTAACTTATAATTGTGTTATCTATAAATCATAGTGTGAATATAAAACTTGATTAAATTGAGATCTATTTTGTGGAGATGTATAAGGAAACTTTGAAAGATTAGTAAGTAAGAAGGCTAATGAGTAAGGAGGAGTGATATATATGAATATCACTCTGCAAACAAGGAATTGGGAATGATTACAATTAAATCATAACATATAAATGCATCATTGTAATGGTTTTTAATAACCAAAATTGTGGCATCATTCCCCATTTCTCTTGAGCTAAATTAATCTAGCCATATATGTTGAAATAATATAGTGTTCAAAATCAAATTTACATAAATCTCAACCGAAATTGAATATATACTTGTTCTATAAAGCTATGAAAATTTCGCTGAAATGTTTAAATTGAAGGTTACACTTATTACTGCATGTTCATACTTTCAATGTGACAAGCAGTAAATGGAACAACTTCTCGTTAAGAATCCAAGCAGCTTATTTTAAAATGCCTACTTCATAGTATGAACTTTGAGGTTACAAACATGTATCAAATTTTAAATGTGGAGACCTATTATATACAAAATGAATTTTGCTTATTTTTAGAAATTTAGAAACTAGGGGTGGTTAATATGAACAGTACAATAGATAAAGTAAGAAGATATAGAGAGATTTTAGCAGACATACAAGATATAGAAATAAGAGTTCAGGAGCTTGAGGAAGAAATCATAGGAATAAGTGGAATAGAGATGGGAGAAAGAACAGGAAAAACTTATAAGATTACTTCAAGTGTGGAGCAGCAAGCAGAAAAGTTAATGGAAAGAAAAGAAGCTTTATATAAGGAGCAAGCAAATAAGAAAAGAGAATTAAAAAGGATAGAAAATGCGCTTACTATATTGACAGAAGAAGAAAGCGACATTATAAAAATTGTTCATATAGAACATAGAAAATATTATGTCGTTCAGGAAAAATTAAAGCTATCTTATCAAAGGATAAAACAGCTAGAAAAGCAGGCAGCTACTAAGATGGAAAAGTATATATCATAATGATTTTGGGAAAAGGTATTTCCTCGGAAATATTTGTTGTAAAATTGAAAACTTCAAGGGGAATGTGGCTTGTGAATCGCAACATATATAATAATATTATAATCAATAGTCATATTCATGTATATAAAATACCCAAAATAGAGTCTACAGCATTTTACTGTAGACTCTTTGATTTTTCGAAGATCTTATTTCCTAAACTAACTATTAATGATAAGCTTATTACTTCTTTTCAATTATTGCAGTATATTTTAGTTCTTTTTTCTCATCATTAAATTCAAAATTTAATTTTAAGTTAGGGGGATAAGTATAACCAGGCAAAGATATTTCATATTTATTAGCTTCAATTTCATTCATTGTTGAATCTTTTTCAATTAATTGTTTATAGTATTCATAAGATTTTTCTGGGAGCGACCAAGAAGCTGAAATTTTACTTGTTGTTTCAAATAATCCGTTATATTTTCTGTAGGAATATTCAATATTTTCAGCATCATCGGGTACTTTTTCAGGGAAGAAATTCTTATAAATGGCTTCATATTTACGCATATCATTACCAACATGTAAGTAATTCTTAGGTGAATTTGTATACGACTCTAATGGTGGAGTTACAAAAACTAACATAAATCCACTAGCCAAACTTAACATGATAGAAATTAATAAAGCTAAAACATTTAATATAATTTTCCATCCGTATGATTTAATATAATTTATCTTACTTAAAATAATTTTTCCTAAAATACTGCAAAATAAAGGCAGCATAAATATAATAAATAAGATACTATATGTTTTAATTCCTAAACTTCCAAAATAGAATCTTGGATATTCTAAATCATAACCTATTTTAATAGAAAGATATCCAGCAATTATTCCTAATATATTAAGACCAATAATCACAGTATATATAACTTTAAATATTTTTTTTATGGTCTCAAAGCGTATATTCTTTTTAGCATTCAGTAATAAATCTTTCTCTTGGAGATTAGCATAAGTGTAACTATCATCATAACTTTTGACCTCAACATTTTCTGTAGCATCTTTAAAAAGTTTGCTACACTGTGCACAATCATGTAAATGCTCTTCTACAAGAAGTTTGCTTTCGGGACTGCATGTATTATCGATGTATGCAGGTAACAAGTCCATAATTACTTCACATTTCATATTTTCATCTCCTTCAGGCTTTTTTGTAACATTAGTTTTGCACGATGAAATGTAACTCTAGCCCAAGTTTCATTTTTTCCATCTGCCTCCCCTTTTACAATATAAATCTTAAAATGATCATTCAAAGATTTAGGTAGATTTTTAGTATTTATATATATGACTATTAAAAAAAGATTTCGTTACAAAAAGCTGAAAATTATTGTTAATATAAATATATCATTAGAATTATATCAGTAAAACAATTCATAGATAAACAGCATTAAATAAATAAATTATTCACTTGGAGCAAAATAAAATTAATAGAAAAATTTTAGAAATCCTAAATAATATCTATAAAAAATTAATATTGAAATCATCTATAATAGTAGATGAACTAAAAACATTTACGGAAATGATATTATCCCTTCATACTGTCAAGTTTATTATTTTAACTGACTATTATAAAGGGAGCATATCAAAAAGTAGGTGTTTTTATTATATAAAAATAACTAATAAAAGAGGTGTAGTAGAAAGGATGGTATATATGAAAGGCATAGACGTAAGTAATCATAATGGAAGCATAAATTTTGGACAGGTGAAAGATTCAGGAATAGAAGCTGTTTACATTAAAGCTACAGAAGGTACAACATTCAAAGATCGATGTTTAGAGGTTAATTATTCCAATGCACATTGCGAAGGATTAAAAACAGGATTTTATCATTTCTTGGTTGGGACTAGCGAGCCAGAAACTCAGGCTAATAGTTTCTATAATGCTATAAAGGATAAAGCAAATGATCTAATTCCAATGTTAGATGTAGAAAGTAATTTTGATGGATTAATGGACTTTGTATTAAGATTTATTGCTAAATTTAAAGAGATATCAAATATGCAAATTGGTATTTATACTTATACTAGTTTTACAGATAACTTGGATGATAGAATTGCTGGTTATCCACTATGGGAGGCAAATTATAATAATAATCCATGGAAATTAAATTCTAATTTCTTTGCTAATAGAGTGGGCCACCAATATTCTGAAACAGGATGTGTAAATGGTATAGATACTGATTGCGATATGAATGAGTTTAATGATGGAATAATTAATAAAACTAATGGATATGTAAGAACTAATTATCTTCCAATTGGATATAGAGGGGATGGAAGTTTTGCTGGAGTTGACATGGAATATGTGCAAGAATATTTTGAAGATATTCGTATCTATGCTAATTCAAATGAAAAGGGAATTTGGGTTGAAACTCAAAATTTGCCTATGAGCAAATGTTTGGAATTAAAAGATACGTTAGGATGTTGGTTTTATGATATAAAATAGTTTAAAGGGCATGAGAGTAATCTTGTGCCCTCTATTTTTTTGTACTTTTCTGATATGTCCTTAGTAAAAGGATCGTAGAGAGCTATGATATGAGCAGTTTATGTGGTGGTTTGAAATATATGTTATAATAATTATTATATGGAATAGAAATTTGGTTCAGATAGTAATTAATATTACTAATTATAGATTTTTATACTGGAGGGAAGTAGTTGAATGAGAGTAAAATATGGAAAGTGATTTTTTATTCAATGGGTATTATAAGTGTAATTGTTTTTGGGGTATGCATATATGCTATGTCTACATTTTCTGAATCATTTTCATAGATATAAAAATGAAATTAATAGGGGTGGGAGTATAATATGAAAAGAGTTTTGCTTTTAATCTTTACTACCATAATTATGTTTCAATTTTTGATTGCATGCTCGACAAATAAAAATGTAGCATTTAAAGAATTTTATTCTAATGTAATTGGGCTTAGTAAAACTGATGAAGAACAAGATATTCAGCAAGATACGATTCTAATGTTGACTAATAAAGAGTTTCAAAGGTTTAAAGATAAATATTTTACACCAAGAGAAATTCCAGTGAAATCACCTGATAAAGAAATGGCAATTTTATACTTACAAATGCCTTCCGTAACTAGTTCAGTACAAGGATATAGTGTTGAAAGTATAAATGTAGGCAATAATACTTTAACAGTAAACTTAAAACCATCATCAGTTGCACAAGTTGATGGCATAGAAGGATTTGATGGCACATGGAAGTGGGTTATTTTAGTTGAAGTAGACAAAACTAATTTAAAAGATAATATGAAGATTGTTTTAAATAAATAAATTTAATCTAATACTTTTAAGATTAGAATAAGCCACAAAATAGGAGGTATTATGGAGATAGAGTTTAAAATTTCAAAGGATGAATTAATAGTTTTTAATATGAAGTATATTGTTAACACAAAAACTTATAAACAGCAAATTCGTGCATATGCTGTACTTGCTTTTTTTATACTGCTTGGATTGATGATTTTACTTAGAAGTACTTTATACACTGTAACTATTATTATTATGTACATTATATTCTTCTTTTTTAGAAAAAAAATATTTAACAGATCATTAAGAAGAAGATTTCTAAGAATATATGGAACAAATAAATTAACAGATACATTTGAGACAACGCATTTAAAATTTATAGAAAAAGGAATAAAAACTAATACTAGATTTTCAGAGAAAATTCATAATTGGAACTCCATAAAAGGTTTGTATTTATTAGAACAATATATTTTTATACCTACAATGAATGGTGAAAGTTTAGTAATACCTATATTGTCGTTTTCTTCAATGGACGATAAGAAGTTGTTTTTAGATACTATTATTAAGAATACAAATTTAGAGTTAAAATATAGTTATCCTGATTCGGTTTAGTTTTAAATTCTATAAAACCTCCTCAATTTTGAGGAGGTTTTTGATATTTTATAAAGTAAAGTTATGCAATTGCAATGACTGCCGAAATTGCTTCAATTGCTTCTGAAAAAGCAGATATAATTGCAGCACCTAAAGCTGTTTCAGGAAGTGCAAGTAATATAGCAGCAACAACTGCAATGCATATTATGACACCTATAGCGGGATTTTCTTTAACAAAATCAACTACGCTGCTTGTAGCAAGTTTAAGATCTTCAAGCAATTTATCTTTATCTACTCTAAATTCAATTGATAAAGTTTCTGAAAGAGAAAATGTATCATGTTCAGGCACGTTAAATGAATTTTCAAGCTCAATCTTTAAACTAGTACCATTAGTTGATGTTTTAATTGATAGTTCCATATCTTTTGCTTTTGCAAGAATTGTTGACAATTCAATGTTATCTTTATTTAAAGATGCTTTAAGATTATCAAGAGGCGTTTGTATATCGGCACCATCAAATTCACCACCTTTAAATTTTATAACTTTTGAGTCATCTCCTAAGGCAGCTTTTACTGCTGCTCCTATAGCGATTTTAACAAATGCATTATTAAATATTTCTATTTCTGCATCAGGGGTTGAGAATTCAACGCCAAATAGTTTTGCAAAACTGTTATCATTAAGTGCTCCTAAGATATCGACTGGAACTACGCTATTAACACCTGGATTCTTTCCAGAAGAAATATTATTATCAATTTCAATATCTGCATTGCCATGTAAAGTAACGGTTGAAATTTGGTCAAATGCCCAATCTTTTGGAAGTGGATATCCAAGATTTCCACTAAAGCCAGTAGACATATCACATACGAAACTACTGCAAGAATAACCGGCATTTTGCACTCTGCTGCATACATTTCTAGGTGCATATATACCTATTTTATAGATGGAATTTGCGTTAGTGAATTTTTCGCTTATTGCTTTAAAATAAGGTAATACATTAGATGTTACATCAGAATCTAGTGCATCAAAATCAACAGCAAAATATATTATTGTATCTTTAGTAAAACCTAATTGGGCTGCAGTAAATATAGCTGAGTCTGCATCGGAGACACCTTGGTCATACGAAAAATAACTTAATTTGTATCCTCCAACTTCAAAGATTGGAATAACTCTTAATCCATTATCAAATATAATTTTTAATTCAGATGAGGTCATTCTAAATTTTCCAGTAAGATATCTGCCAACTACTTCATATTTATTAGCTTTAAGAGTAGCTGCAATTGCGTCTGTAATAGTAGTTGAACAATCGCAGGCAGTACCTTTTCTAGTGTTATCTCCAGTACTTACAAGCAGTGATGCAAAGGTTTGGCTTCCAGCAATTCCATCAGCATTTAAGCCGCAAAAACTTTGGAACTTTGTAACTGCATTTTTAACTCCATTTCCATAACCACCATCAAATCCATTAGGATCAAATTCTTTACCGTTACAATATAAAGCAAACTGTAGTAAATATATAAATTTAGTTTTAGTACTTCCCAATGATAAAACAGGACATTTACTTTTAGTTGAAGGTCCAAATACTCCATTTGGTGTAGAAATGCCTTCCTCAATCTGCAGAGCATAAATTAAGGCTTTATTAGTAGAACGGTCATAAATTCCATTGCATGGTACTAAGCCTATATCTATACTAAAAGAAGTATTTGAAATATAATTTTTGTTTAAGTATTGTTGAATAGTACGTATTTTTTGATCACATTTGTCCTTATATTCACCATAAGTAAGCATTTGAAAAGCATCCATAGATAATAAAGCTTTCATTAAAATACTATCAACAACACCATTTGCATTAGATAATCCAGCATCAGTTTGAAGTTGTTTTATAGCAGCTTCTGTATTTGTACCAAATGTACCAGTAAATCCGCCGGGATTATATCCTTTGCAGAATAATGCTCCTTGGAGAATAAATATTTTATGCTGATAAGATATAATAGCGGATTCAGACCAGTCATTTTGTGGCTGAGAGTCAATTGATAAATTTTCAAATGCACTTCTTGTTGCGGGGCCAAAGCTTCCGTTAGGGGTAGATATACCAAGTTCAATCTGCAGAGCAGTTGTTAGTGCTGTTATTGTTGTCCAGCCAGTAGCCCCATCCTCAGGAATTATTTTGTAATTAGAATTATCCTTGTAAATTCCATTTAACCATTGTTGGGTTTTTAATACCATTTGATCCAAGTGAATCACTCCTTTATTTTTGTTTTCATAATATATAAGAGAATAATTTAATAATATGTAAACCTAAAACTAAAGAAATATTTTTATTATGCTAGCAGTGCCAAAAATAAAATCTACATGGATATTAGAAATATAGATATAAAATAATCTCAATGGCGTGAAAATAATTTTAGGCTCTCCATTTTTTTGTAAAGAATCAAAGATATGCTATAATAAAGTAAACGTTAAAATAAAGATACAATACAAGCTGTTATTAAATTTTATGAGAATATTGTAAACTTAAAGGAGATTGATAATTTATGGTAGAGAACATTACAGAATATTCATTAAATGATGGGCTTAAAGTGCCAAGCATTGGGTTTGGGACATACAGTCTAAATGGTATAGAAGGAGCTAATAGCATCAAAGAGGCAATTGATTTAGGATATAGATTAATTGATTCAGCATTTAATTATGAAAATGAAGGCGCAGTTGGAGAAGCAGTAAGGAAATGCTCTGTTTCAAGAGAAAGGCTTATAATTACTTCTAAATTACCTGGTCGTCATCACTCATATAAAGAAGCTATTAATACAGTTGAAGAGTCATTATTTAGGGCTGGATTAGATTATTATGATTTATATCTTATTCATTGGCCTAATCCAAGAATTAATTTATATGTTGAAGCTTGGCAGGCAATGATTGAATTAAAGAAAAGAGGCTTAATTAGATCAATAGGTGTTTGCAATTTCATGCCAGAACATTTACAGACTTTAATAAAAGAAACTGGTGTAGCTCCCAGTATTAATCAAATTGAGCTTCATCCTTATTTTAATCAAGAAGAGCAACGTGCTTGTAATAAAGAACATGGTATACTTACAGAATCTTGGAGCCCTCTTGGAAGAGGTAATAGTATGTTAAAAGACGAGAAAATTGCTGGAATTACTGAAGCACATAAAAAATCTATTTCACAAGTAATTTTACGTTGGCATATACAATTAGGGGCAATTCCACTTCCAAAAGCATCATCAAAAGAGCATCAATTAGATAATCTAAATATTTTTGATTTTGAATTATCAGAAGATGAAATGAAAATCATTTCTGGACTTTCTCGTGAAGATGGTCGTACAACTAATCAAGATCCTAGAGTTTATGAGGAATTCTAATAAAATAAGCAGTAGAAATGGGCAACCTGACTACTGCTTATTTTTATGTATATATATCACTTCTCGTGATAAAACTTAGTAAAGCAGTAGAGAGGGAGGTCCTAACTACTGCTTTTGTCTTTTAGGAAACACAATGTTCTATATCATACATTAGTATGAGATTAAGAATTAATAATGAAAATATATCCACTCCATTAGTATATTATCCGGCAATAAAAATGTGATAAAAATTAGTAAGATAATTAATATTTTCATTATTTCTTTTATAGCAAATCATAAATTAATACATAGTATGGAATTGTAGAGAGATTCTTATGTACTATAACTTAATGATAGTGTAACTATGCTATGAAGAAATAGATATAAAAATAAATTTACACTGTTAAATATAAATGTTTAATTTTATTATTCATTACGGAGGAGAAAAAGATGAGTAACAAAGAGTGCTGTGATTGTGATGATCTTGGAATAATGTATACTATTAATTGCGAAGGAACTCTTAGCGACGATGCCGAGTGCTGTCCAAGAATGGATTACCCTGGAAAAGATGCATTGGAAGATGCGTATAATCAAGGACGTAATAAAGGGTATTGTGATGGTGTAGAAGCTGGACGTGAAGATGGATACTGCAAAGGATACGAGCAGGGAGCAAGGGAAGCATGCGAAAACACAAAGCAAAAAGCTTTAGATTGTGTAAGAAATATTAATTGCCGTTAATTGTTAAAAGAATATTTATTGTTTAGTAAATTTACTAAATAACAAAAATAAGAGATAGCATAAGATCATGTGAATGATAATAAGGCTATCTCTTTATTTATTGAAAATAGGAAACGTATTTTAATTATTAGCATAATTTTAAAATAATATACATGAATAATAAAAATATTATTAATCTTTTTCGCTTTTATATTTAATTAGTTTTTCATTTATAAGCTTTGCTTCCTTTTCACCATTTATGCTCATCATAGTATAAACTAAAAATTTTACTATAACTAATGCAAAGATATATGCTAGAAGTAAATTAATATTCATAACCTTACCTGGGCTAAAAAACAACAGCCATAATAAAATCATTAATTCTGAGAGAGTTAAGAAAACATTAAAAGTAATTAGTCGAACTTTTTTATTAATATCGTTTTTGTTTATAAAAGCCAATTTGAAAAATACATACGCCAATGAGAATAACATAATTTGAAAAAGTTGTGAAGTTTCAATTGTTTCCTTTGAATAAATCGCTGAAATCGTTGTAATAAGGATCATTAGGAATCCGCTAGATATAAAGAAATCTTTTAAAGAATTTTTTAAATAACCAATAAATTTCATAGTATAACCTCCTTATTTATAATCCTAATTTTTTCTTAAATACAGGAACATATTGTCTTGAAATGAACATCTTTTCTCCATTTTGTAGTAATGCTTCAAATTTGCCATAGAAAATTGGGCTGACAGATTCTATTTTAGAAATATTAATAATTGTTGACTTTGATGCTCTAAAAAAATCACTGTTCTCATATTCAGACTCAATTTCGTAGAGCTTAAGTCTTGATTGGAAAATTTTTTGCTTACAGTAGATGAAGACTTTATTATCTACAGATTCAAAATAAAATACATCTTTAGGATTGATAATATGCATTTGTAAATCTGTAAATCCAATAAGCTTTTTTGAAGATGATTTGAGAGAATAAATTAATTGTAGTAATGATTCGTCAGGCTCGTTACATTTTATTATTATTTCTGGTTCCGATCCAGCAGGGATATTTTCAATAATAATTTTCATTTCCATGTCCCTCCTTGCTTTATATTTATAGTATATGTCAGCAAATTTCTCTATTCAATAGATTTGAAGTGAGATGCAAAGCTAGCCTTGTAAGTTGTATTTCTAGATTGATAGGTTGAAAAATATTCTAATCAAAAGAGAAATCACTTTGGTAAATTAATCATTATAGGATGTATTTCATAAAAAATAATATATGTTATAATTTACTTAATATGGGGAGCAATGCTATATAATAAAATTTGAGAGATAATAAGATTTAGAGTCATTTGGTTTTAATAATGAAATTAGTGCAATTTTAGAATTGTTAAGTTTTGTTATTATCAAATATAATCAAGAGTGTTTCAATAAATGGAGGGGATTTTATTATGAATACTGAAAACTATACTTATGTGGCAAGTTGTGCTTTTACAAGAGAAGAACCAGAACTTAGCACAAAAATTCAAGACTATTTAAAACATCGATTTGATATGCCTATTATAAGGTGCTGTGTTCGAAATTATAAGGTCGAGGAATTTACGGCTGATATGCCGGAATGGATGCAACCACGTTGGAGAGCTATTCCACATTATAAGGAGTTTTCTGAGGATAGTACAATGGTATATGTTTGTCATAATTGTGCTGCTATTTTTCAGGAAACTATGAAGGAAGTGAAGAGGATTTCGCTTTGGGAACTTATTTTGAATGATGAAGAATTTAAGTTCCCAGATTATTCACATGAAAAAATGACATTACAAGATTGTTGGCGCTCTTATGATAACCGTTCAGAGCAAGATGCTGTCCGTGGGTTATTGAAGAAAATGAATGTAGATATTGTGGAGCAAGATGAGAACTATGAAAAAACACAGTTCTGCGGAGTATCTTTGCATGCACCAGCACCAAAACGAAATTTGAAGTTAGCACCGAAACGATTTGTTGAAAATGCAGATGGAAAATTTATTCCTAGCACAAGTGAAGAGCAAGAGAGGTTGATGCGTGAACATTGCCAAAATATTACTACTGATAAAGTGGTCGCTTACTGTCATTACTGTGTCAAGGGACTTAAGATCGGTGGGAAGCAAGCAAAGCATTTAGCTAGCTTGTTATTTGATAATTAAGAATATTAAAAAAATCCTAAAGTATGGTTGGAGGGTATTATGAATTTAGAAGAACAGAGACAATTAATTTTATCTGGTAAAATGTATAATGATTTGACAACAGAATTGATTGAGGCAAGAGAAAAAACTGTATTTCTTACAAATGAATATAATAATAGTTTTGGTAAGCCTCAGCATGAAAGAGAAGAAATATTAAAAAGGTTACTGAAGGGTATTGGAAGAGGAGTCCACTTTGAACCAACATTTCGATGTGAATTTGGTTTTAATATTACAATTGGAGATAATTTTTATGCCAATTTCGATTGCGTAATGTTAGATGGTGGAGGGATAAACATAGGGAATAATGTTTTATTTGGTCCAAGAGTTGGAATTTATACATCTAATCATGCAACATATGCAAAAGAACGAGTAGCAGGAGGTTGTTATGCAAAACCTGTAAACATAGGCAGCAATGTATGGATTGGAGCAGGCGTTAATATAAATCAAGGGGTAACAATTGGAGATAATACAATTATAGGATCTGGTAGCGTTGTTACAAAAAGCATTCCAGCCAATGTAATTGCTGCAGGTGTACCATGTAAAGTAATTAGAGAAATTACAGAAGAGGATAAGATAGGATTTGAAATATGAAAAAGCAATTAGATATTTAGGGCATGCAAAAATACTGGCATGCTCTAATTTAGATCATTACAGTGAAAATTTCATAAGTCCGATGGATCAAATAGGATTATGAATTTTTCGGCGGAGAGTAGCATAAGTTCGGTTCTTATTGATGGCCCTATAAACAATATCACATTTATATTAATGATTTTGGTATATTGGCATTATCATTATAATAATTTTAGACAATCTTATTATTTTTGGGAGGATGACTTATTGTGTCTAACAAAAATTCTTTGAATAATAGTATTATAAACATAGTCGTTTCAGTTTTATGCGTTGTATTTATATGTATAATAATTAGTTCGGTTATCATATGGGAAAAAACAAGTGATTTGATATATATTCTATCAGGAGTTATTGGAGCGCTAGGAATTTTATTCAATATATATCTTTTATCGAAAGAAAAATTTAGAAAAAATGAGTGAGGATTATAAATAAGAAATAGTATAATTCATCATAGCTCATGTGATATAAAGAATTAATTTTGAAGCAAAATATTTTAATTGATATTAAGTTTTTAGGAAGAGAATATTCTAATATTCTTTACCATATTTATTCTTAAGAATATGTATTCTTTAGAATATTACCAGAGAAGAATATATATTCTTCAGAATATGCTTGAAAAATGCGGGTTTGAAGCTAGTGTGGTTTTATATTCATTTTAAATTCTTAGGCAATAAATTAAGAATAACAGCTACAATATAAAATATAGATGTAGATAGAGTAATTATAGTTATTGATAGAAAATCGTCTACGAATCAAATCAGCATTATATAATAATTATTACTAAATTGCATATACTCTGTTTAGTGAAGGTAGATTAGGTAGAAATACTTAGTCTACCTTTCATTTTTTTTGTAAAATCAATAGCAAATTATGTGAATTAGCATAATATAAAATTAGGAAAGTATCATTGTAATGATTTATAATAAATAACGAAGGAGAAAAGAAAATGGGAAACAATTATTATAATTACGATAAAAATAAATGTGATTATAACGATAAAAAGGATTATGATGAAAAAAGTTACAGGATAAAAAAGCATAATCATGAATTTGAATCAAGCACAGATTATGAAGAAGATGATGAAGGTGAATTGCACAATCATCGTATTGCTGGTGTGACTGGTCCTCCAATTAAATATGGAAAGACTCATATCCATAAAGTAGCTGAGTTTACAGATACTTTTGGTGATCATTTTCACGAGATTTGTGACACTACTGGTCCAGCTATTTATCTTCCAGGTGGAAAACACATTCATTTAGTAAAAGGTAGGACAACAGTTGCAGATGGACATCAACATGATTATTTTTTCACTACTCTAATTGAAGATCCTACTAATGTACCAGAAGATAAAAAATGTTAGAATCAAACAATAATATTTAAAATTAAGATATTCAAATAAAATTATAGTTACAATGGATTATATAATTGAAAAACATTAAATTACTAATACAGTTATAATTAAATAAAATAAATGAAGCAGTAGTTAAGAGGTTTCTAACTACTGCTTTTATACTAAGAAATAAAAGTGAAAGGTGATAATATTTTCTGTTTATCTATCAAAAAAATTAATATGGCATGGAGAAAATGCCAGTATATTAATTAATATACTGTAGAGTAAGAGAAATGTTACAAACATAAAAAAGACAATAAATTAATACAGAAAGTTTAATCTATTGTCTCTAGTCACGACTGGAAAAAAGTAAGAGTTTATTATTACATAGTATTGCTAATCGATTAGAAAACTAATGATTTAATCTAGCTTTTTAGCTATGAGAATATACGATAGAGGTATACCGAGATTGTTTAAGTTAGCAAAGGATGTGGACATATCGTATTGAAATTCACGAAGTTTTGAAATAACAATTTTGTTAGAACTTAATGAATTCACAATATCCGAAAAAGCATGGGAATAACTATAAAAAGTTTTTGATTTGTATGACTGTTCGCTCATGTAGCACATACCACTATTTTCTATCCATGGGTCCTCCTTAAAATAGGAATTAACTAGCTTGTTTGGTACTTCTTTATCATAATTATTTTCGCCTGAAGCAGCAAGCATGTTTGTAACTGGGTGGGTTTCGTTAATTACTAATATTCCTCCAGATTTTAAGCAGAGGGACACTTTATCAAATAGTAAATTCAAGTCTTTAAACCATATTAAAGCACCAATAGTTATGAAAATAAAATCGAAACTATTATTGAATTTCTCATCAATATCAAGAATGTTTGTTGCTATAAACAAGCAATTAGTTTTTGCTTTTTTTGCAGTTTCGTTGGCAAATGAAACCATGTTTTCAGCGATATCAAAACCAACACCTTGTTTAGCACCAAACTTCATTATTGATAACAACTCTCTACCATTATTACAGCAGAATTGGCTTACTGTCTTATTAGTAAAATCAAATTCAAGTAATTCCTCAATCAATTCTTTCTTAAGGAATGGATAGGTTTCGTTTTGTAAACTTTCGTATACATCCTCAGACCAACCTTTTGCTCGGCGTTCAAATGCTTCTTCCCAGGCCTCTTTATTAGATTTTATATAGTCCATAATAATCTCCTTATAAAAAATATTATCAGTTAAACTTAATTCACATGGTCACATTCAAGAGAAGAGTCCACAAGTTAGTACTTAAAAATATCTAGTATATTTGTTCACTTATGACACTAATTTTTAATAACACTTTAACCATGGCCTGATTATATAACGTTATTATTTTATGGTCAATAAATACTCAGAACACTAAAATACAAAGATCAAAGTGTTATTGATGTAATTAAATACTTCTAAGAAATTATTTCTAAAGTATTACTTTTTGGAATATTATTTCTTGTGATATAATACTTGGAAGATTACCTTTTGATTTTCACTTAGCTCACTTAGGATATATGCAAAAGATAGAGAATTTTCTAATATTCTTTACCATATTTATTCCGAAGAATATGTATTCTTTAGAATATTACCAGAGAAGAATATATATTCTTCAGAATATGCTTGAAAAATGCGGGTTTGAATCTAATGGAATGGGTGTTAAAAGATGGTAAGTAGCGTGGGATATTATTGGTGTTAACACAGTTTAATGTTCTCATTAAAAAATAAATTATATATGTTTTAAGTGAACTTTGTATATTTTTATTTTAATTAAGAGTCTGACATGATAGGAATAATAACATTACCTATTAGGCTTTTAAATGTAAGTTAATCATTACAACACATATATTTAAAATTAATATTGAATTATTAGAGGTGGAGTATGGAGAGTATTGTACATATATGCTTTTCGCAATCAGCGGGAGGAAGTTTAAGACAGGCTGTTAAAAAGAAAAAGTTATTTGAAGGAAAAAAAGTTATAATGTTTCCTGATGATATTTCTATTGGAATAATCCAAAATGGCATAAATTTAGGCGAGAGATTAGAATGGTTAGATAGTATTAATAAAGAAGATGAAAGAATTTACTTAGAAGAAATTGATTATCTTAAAAAAGCTTATAAGGAATTTTATAAAGAAATTTCAAACATTAAGGATACAGAAGTAATTTATCTATGGTATGGGGAATGCAGCAGTGATATGTGTGGAATGATGTATACTTTAGAATTATTGAAAGATAAGATAGAAAATATATATTTTGTGAATGTTTCAGAAAAAATTTATGAGGATTATGGAATTATACGTACATATAGAGCGGCAGCAGAAATTAGTACTGAGAGGTTAAAAGGATTCATAGAAATAAGAAGGAAAATTGAATATCAAGAATATAGTGATTTAATTAATCAGTGGGAATCATTAAAGGATAATAATTCAATACTTCGTATTTTTAAGGATGGCAAGGTAGAAGCTGTAAGTGAAGATTATTTTGATATAAATATATTGAAGTATACTGAAAATGAATTTAGAAAATGTGCAAGAATTGTTGGAAGTGTAATGGGACATAGTGAAATGAGAATTTCAGATGACTATATATTTTGGAGGATAGGAGAACTCACTAAGTCTGAAATGTTAGAATACAAAGGCAAATTTGGGATTATGAGAGAGATGGAAATCAAGATAACACAAAAGGGAATTGAATATATGAGTACTGATTCAGAAGCAATATCATTTTGGAAAAGTAGAGAGACTGAAAAACAATTTGAAAGAGATAAAATAAATGAAGCTAAAAATCAAGGGAGAATGGAAGAAAGAATAAGAATAGCTAAAAAGCTTATGGATATTTTAGATGCAGAAGTCATAGCAGAAAAAACAGGTTTAACAGTAATGCAGGTTAAAAATTTAATAAATTAAGATAAAACTCAAAGAATATATTAATTATCAAGTAAAGAAACAATCTATATTATAATTTATTCATAGTAGATATCAGCCGAAATTGAATACATACTTTCATAGCTTTTCGAAATCAAAATATTTATGATTTCTGTAAGATACAACATAAATTTAGTTTTAAAGATGCTTATCTATATGAACAATGAAGATATGAACTAATCATGTGTAAGGAGGAGGTATTTTTTTGAAAAAATTAAGTCATTCATTTAGTGGAGCATTAAGAACTTTTTCATTTTGGATTGCAAATGGAACAGTAGGTTATCCATTATTAGAGGGGATTGATTATTCGTGTATATTTGAAGAGCCAAGTGCTATGGAACAAGCATATGCAATCTTTGCTAACGTAATTGAAATGGACGATGAAGGTAATGTTTTAAATGCAAAATATGCCGAGAAGAGAGCTGCACAATTTATAAGAAGTTATGTTGACGAAAATTATGTAGTAGATCCGCCTTTAGAAGGATGGGAAGTACAACTCTATTGTTGTGATAGCAAATTAAATGATATGTAATGGGCTTAACTTAGATATAAATATAATATTGTAGTGAGTAGTAGGCGTTCGTATTTGCTGATTTTGTATATATTTTACTTATGAATTATCTTTTTTTATTTACAAAAGCAGTAGTCAGGAGGTCGCCAACTACTGCTTTTTATATAAAAAAATAAACATGAAAGGTGATAATATTTTCTGTTTATTTCTTTTAAGAAATAATGTGCATTGAGAAAATGTCAATTATATTAATTAATATATTGTAGAACAAGAGAAATGTTACAAAATAGAAAAGATAATAAATTAATATAGTAAGCTTAATTTATTATGGCAGTATATAGATAACCCAACTAAGACCTGAACTTATGCATATAACTCGCCGAAATGAATAACATACTTTTGTTCCAGTTTCTGGTTAATTCTGATGGTGATTCTAAGGCTATAAAGTTGCACCCAAAGTGCTAGCCTCAAAGAACAAGCTTTGAACTAGCACATTTGGAACAACTTATAGCCAAAGAATCACATCCATCAAAATTACAAATGAAACATTCCACAAAAGTATATTACCCATTTCTAGTTGGGATATATTTCATGGTGTAAATCTAACTTATAATTGGATTATCTATATGTAATTAACAAATCTATGTTTGATAAGTTTTTTACGAGGAGGGATTATACATGATATATAATCCCTTAGGTATATATGATACAAAAGATATTCAGCTATTATAAGTATATTAAGCAGGCCTAAAAAAAGAACAAAAGACAGTAAACTATTAATTAATTTACTGTCTTTAGGCAACCTGCCAAGCTATAAAAGATTAGCATTTATAGCATTAGCAAATTTCCAGTATTTATACTATGGATTATTTTGGATTCATGTAATATAATATCTCATAATAACATCAAGGTGGTGATTTTATTTTATGAAAGATGTAACTATAGATACAATCAAAGATACAATAAGAGATCTTCCAGAAGAAGAACAAGAAATAATACTACACTTGACAGAGATATTTGAAGGTGAAGAATATACTATTAATGAATATGTTAAGAAAGAATTGATTGATAGATAATATAGAACTTTTTATAGTAGTATGATAAAATGATAGAAATTCATTGCAAAAAAATTACATAGCAAAAAATAGAGATAGCAGAACACCCAGAAATGCTATCTCTATTTTTAGTAAGAATTTAATAATATTATTTTCTTAGGTTAAAAAGAATCTGTAGTTAAAATATAGATTCTTTATTAGTGTAATTCAAAAGACTGACAATCAGTACATTCTACACTTTTAGGACTAGATTCATGAGTACCTACTTTAATTTGGTCTAAAGTGCAGTAATCATCTTCTTTACAATGATATTTGCACTCTGCTACAGAACATCCAATGCTTTCGTTATGTTTCATATTAATCACTCCTTAATTTAATTTCTATAATATTATTTGATAAATCTTTTATTTTATACTTTATATATAAGATGCATCTTCATACATTTTCTGAATATTATGGCTCTTAAGGTTATAAAAATATATGTATTTCTGGTATAAGTGTATACAGAAGTTTAACAATAATAGATAACCATTCTACATATAGTACTATTCTGGTGAGCTAAATCCTGTGGTGCAACCTGCAATTTAGCACTTTCAGCGAAATCTTCATAGTCCTGTGAAATAACAATGTTTTTACTCTCGGTGGATTATTGCATAAATCTAGGTTATATATTGTTTATCTATACAATAGAGAATTGAATTGATTTTTTTTACTAAAAATGTTATGGTTATGAATATAAATGTAAATTAGAAAAATTTTATAAATAAAATGTAGGTTTAATTAAAATCAATTTAATTGAATTTTTAAAATGATTTTTAATTAATTAAAAGGGAATTAGGTGAAATTCCTAAACTATCCCGTAGCTGTATTAGAGGAGTTTAAATACATTGGATGCCACTTAAAAATAGGGAAGGCGTATTTAAATGATGATTCTTAAGTCAGAAGACCTGCCTATGTTTTGCACCAAAGGGCACATTAAAGAAAATAGCAAGTCTAAGCGATGTATAATTTTTCGTCAGATGATGAGATAGATGCATCTCATAGAGGATTATTATGTGCATGTGACGATAAAGTATGATAGTAAATAAGCTATTATATCGAATTGTTATCTTTTTAATGTGACTAAACTCTACGAGTGATAGAGGGGGCGTTTTAATGAAAATTTATTTACATATTTTATATGAATAAATATGTTTTGTTATTATGTCTTTTTAACACTTTTGTTAGAAGGACTTTTTATTTTGCAGAAAAATATACGAGAATTACAGACAAGCTATAATAAATCACATATTATGCCATAGCACGCATATATAACTAGCAAACTTTAATTGTTAATTTGTACATAAGCAAATATATATATTGCAAAAATAATTCTTCATCATAATTATAAAAGTATTGCAAGAATTTTAGCTGTAATTGTGAATTGTGAAATGTGCATTGTGAATTGCAACATATATAGATAGAAAATCGAAGGAGATGAGGTATGGAAAAAATAATTATTTTATGTGCTGTGTTTCTGGTGGCTATTTTCTTATTAGTATTTATATGGAAACATCAAAATATGAATGATAATAGGAAGGGAGTTCCCCATCATAATCATAAAATTAGACATAAACATGGAGAAGGATATTCAATTGATTTCTATGCTTATGCTTCAAAAATCAGACATTGGAATGCTGAATTTAAAGTATATTTATCAGTTTTGACGCTTGTTCTTTGCATTGTATTTAACAATCCATATGTATCTGCTACCGTGATAATTGCAATGGCTTATCTTACAGTTATTAAAGGGAAAATTCCGGCAGCTGAATACCTGTCAATATTGGCAATTCCAATTACGTTTATTTTACTCAGCACTTTTACTATTGCTATTGATTTTTCAAAGCAGCCAATAGGACAGTACAATTTATACCTTGGGTTTGGCTATGTTTTTACTTCAACTGCTCAGCTTAAGAAAATGGTGTTTTTAATTTTGAAGATTTTTGCAGCTATAAGTGCTCTGCAGATGATGACCTTATCGACTCCAACTTCTGAGATTATTTATGTACTTAGAAAGGCACATGTACCAAAGCTTATTGTAGAATTAATGAGTCTTATTTATCGCTATATATTTATCTTAATGGATGTATTTACAAAAATGAAAAGCTCAGCAAAATCACGTCAAGGTTATTGTGATTTTAAAACTTCATGCTATACATTTGGGAGTATTGCAAGCAATATGCTTATCATTTCACTTAGGAAAGCAAATGCTTATTATGATGCAATGGAATCACGATGTTATGATGGGGACCTTGTATTTTTAGAGGAAGATAAAAATGTAGAAGTTATGCAGATTGTCTTAGCAGCAGTATTTATAATGTTTTTGGTTTTAATTTGGTGTTTTACAAGGTAAGGCACATTCAAAAAATAATAAATCCACTTGCATCCTTGCCTAGCTCAAAGAAAAATATACACCTTAAAAAAAGGTAGCTATGCTACATATACGATCATTTTCTTAGAAAAAGTAGCTATGCTACACATAAGATCATTTTTTTTTAGAAAAGGTAGCTATGCTACATATAAGAACATTCTTTGAAAAACGGTAGTTATGCTACAAATAGAATCATTTTCTTAAAAAAGATAGCTATATTACACATAAGATCATTTATCTAGAAAGCGTAGATATGTTTTATATAAGAACATTTTTTAGAAAGAGAGGTTATGCTGCATACAAGAAGATTTTTAAATTTGTTACGTATCTTCATGTGCTTAGAAAGGAACGATTATGAGAAAATTAATATTAAAAATTGAAGATCTCCATTATGATTATGGAAATGGAAAGTCTGCATTAAATGGGGTAAATATAGATATTTATGAAGGTGAGAAAATAGCTGTCATTGGTTCTAACGGCTCAGGAAAATCCACATTCTTCTTAAATGTAGATGGGGTACTTACCCCAGAACAAGGAAAAATCATTTATAGAGATACTGTTATAAATAAAAAGAATTTAAAGGAACTTAGAAAAAATATAGGAATAGTGTTTCAAGATGCTGATAATCAAATTATTGCATCTACAGTTAGAGCAGAAGTTGGATTTGGACCTATGAATTTGAAACTTCCAAAAGATGAAGTATTAAAACGGGTGGATGAAGCACTAGAATATATGAATATCTCTCATTTAAAGGATCGTCCACCTCATTATTTAAGTGGTGGTGAAAAGAAGCGTGTAAGTATTGCTGACATTATTGCAATGAAGTCAGAAATTATAATCTTTGATGAACCAACAGCAGCTCTAGATCCATTAAATGCAATGATGTTAGAAGACGTTTTATTGAAACTTGGGACAGAAGGAAAGACAATGTTAATATCTACACATGATGTGGATTTTACATATAGATGGGCTGAAAGAGTTCTTGTTTTTAATGAGGGGAAAATCATTGCAGATGGGTCACCTATAGAGATTTTTACAAACATGGAAATTTTAAAACAAGCAAATTTGAAACAACCAACGTTGTTAGAAGTTTACGAATCTCTTATAGAAAAAAATTTTTTAAAGGATATAAAATCATATCCTAAAAGTATAAAAGAATTTAAAGAAATACTTCAAAAATAGAAATTTCCACACATATATATAAAGCAGCTATGCTGCAAATAAGATCATTTCACATATATATAAAGCAGCTATGCTGCAATACGGAACTTTCCTGCAAATAAGATCATTTTGCATATAAAAAAAGCAGCCATATTACAAATAGGAATTTATATTATTTTATTATTTAGACTTTAATATTAGAAATATTAAAGTTTTATTGAGGGGGAGAAAAATGAATAAAAAAGAAAAGAGAATTGTCGCTTTAGCGGCAGCATTTGCTTTAATATTTGGAGTAGCTCCAGCAGCAAATGCAATGCACATTATGGAAGGTTATCTTCCACCACAATTTTGCATTATATGGGGTGCTATTTGCGTTCCATTCATAGCCATAGGCTATTTATCAATTAAGAAGACATTGTCCGAAAATCGTAGATCAATCACAATTTTGGCTATGGCTGGAGCATTTGTTTTTGTACTTTCATCTTTAAAGATACCATCAGTAACAGGAAGCTGTTCACATATGACTGGTACTGGACTTGGTGCAATATTATTTGGGCCAAGCGCTGTTAGTATCTTAGGAATCATTGTACTTATTTTCCAGGCAATACTGCTTGCTCATGGGGGAATCACTACTCTGGGTGCTAATACATTTTCTATGGCTATTGCAGGGCCATTTGTTTCCTATGGAATATATAGATTATGTAAGGCTTTAAAAGTTAATAAATATGTAGGCATTTTCTTTGCTGCATCAATTGGAGATTTATTCACTTATTGTGTAACAAGTATCCAGCTTGCACTTACATATCCATCTGAAAACGGCGGATTTATTGTATCGGCAGCTAAATTCCTTGCAGTATTTGCACCAACTCAAGTTCCACTTGCAGTTATAGAAGGTATTTTGACAGTTGTTATTATAATTGGCCTTGAAACATATGCAAAATCTGAATTAACAGGCCTTGGATTAGTGAAGGGAGGAGAAAATTAATGTCAAAGACTAAGAAAACAGTTATAATTCTGCTAATTATTGCGGCATTAATTGCTGTTATTCCATTATTCACATTAAGAGGCGCTGAATTTGGTGGTTCTGACGATGCAGGAAGTAAAGTAGTTTCTGAAATTACAGGTACTGAGTACAAGCCATGGTTTAAGCCAGTTATGGAAACTTGGATTGGTGGAGAATTGCCAGGAGAGGTGGAGAGCCTGCTTTTCTGCGTGCAGACAGGTATTGGAGTTGGCGTAATTGCATTCCTAATGGGAAGGTTTGTAGAGAGACACAAAATAGAAAAAGATAAGAAAAAGTAATATTTCTTTTATCCATTAGGAGATATTCTGTGGAGTATATTGGTGTCCTTATTTCTTAATTATAGGTTGGATAAAATAATTAGAAACATAAAATATAAAAAATACCTAAGTAAGAGCTGATAAACAATACATAGTCAGCTCTTTTATTAATTTATTTGACGCCTAGCTATTATGACATTAGAGATAGAAACTTTTATATGAAAGATTTAGCGTAGTAAATAATAAATACTCTTTTAAAATCGTGTAATGTTATATTTGTAAAATATGCTATAATACTAAAGTATGTTCGCTGGGATTAATATACAGGGGTAAGAAGAAATACTTAACTTGTTACTAGTACAAACGGACAAGCTTTTTCATGCAATTATGCACTTATGGGGTTTATTGGAATGTATGTCGTCAGCATGTGAATAAAAGTGAGTGTTTAGTTGTAATTTGCTTAAGATTAACAAGATTATAGTTAATCTAGAAATAAGTGTCGGGAGGAATTTATGAATATAAAACAGCTTTGGAATAAAGCTATATCAATTTTAAAAACAGAAATAGTTTTTACTATATCATTATTTTTGGCACTAGGTACGTCTCTGATTTCTATGCCCAAAATAGAGTATATAAATTTTGAGGTACTAATATTAATGTTTAATCTTATGATAGTAATAATTGCATTTGAAAAGTTAAAATTATTAGATAAGATAGCAGTTGAAATATTAATAAAACATAAAAACCTTAGAATGGTTTCATTAATATTAACATCTCTATGTTTTTTTTCTTCAATGTTTATAACAAATGATGTGGCTTTAATAACTTTTGTACCGCTTACTATGATTATTGCTCAAAAAGCGAAGTTTAACCCAATGAAAATAATAATTTTAGAAACTTTAGCTGTGAATATTGGTAGTAGTCTTACTCCAATGGGAAATCCACAAAACTTATATTTATTTTCTTTTTTTGATGTTGGAATGTTAGATTTTTTTAGGGATACAATATTTTTTGTGATAATTGGTGCAATATGGTTATTTGTTCTCAATCGCAGGATCTCAAATGTAAATTTGGAATATGATTTAGATAAAATAGAAATTAAAGATAAAAAAAGCGCAATTATTTATTGTAGTTTGTTTATTTTTATATTACTTTCAGTTTTCAATATAGTTGATTATAGAGTTGCTTTTATAATAACTTTAATTATTAGTTTTGTTATAGAAAAAAAGCTCTTTAAGGAAGTAGACTATTTTTTATTACTTACTTTTGTGTGCCTTTTCATAGCGATAGGAAATTTATCTAATATGACAACTATAGATGAATTAATGAAGAAAGCATTAACAAATAGTACAAGTGTATACTTTTATTCGATATTTTTTAGTCAGTTAATTAGTAATCTTCCTTGTGCAATTTTGCTATCAAAATTCACAAATTCTTGGAAAGAGATATTAGTCGGTGTAAACATCGGAGGAATGGGAACAATTATTGCCTCGCTTGCAAGCTTAATATCGTATAAATTTTATGCTAAGGAATATGATGGGAAAAAATATATGCTTAAATTTACCACATATAATTTTGCCAGCCTTATAATATTCACATTAATATTTTGTATATTTTTGGTAATTTGATAAATCATAAATAAGATATTTAAAGAAATAGATATATAGAAAAGTTTGATTCTTATTTGTAATTTCGGTAAGTTGTAATATTATCAGCAATTAAGATAATATTACAGCTTACCTAATATATATGTTGAAATTGAATTTCAACATTTTGATCTTAACTTAGGACTTGCCTAATTGGAATTTTCAATGTAAATTTATTATTACAACATATAGAATTGACTTTGAGAATTAAATATATAGATAAACAATTTAAGAATTAGACTTATTAGATGAACAATTTACAAAGTTGCTAAAACTTTAAGTTCATATATTCACTAGAAATCATAAATATATTTTCATAGCTTTTAGGAATTAAAATATTTATGATTTCGGTAAGTTATCACGTAAATGTAGTTTTAAAGTTTGATATCTATAATGGGGGATTTTAGAAATATTAAATTTGTTGGATAAGAAGTTATAAATTTATGAAAAAGGGGTTATAAATTATGGTTCTTGAGTTTTTTCAAAATGCATGTATTTTAATAGCGTTTATGAGTATTGCTCAGCATCTTCTTAGGAATAAAAGAATTTTTGAAGATATGTCGCTAAAAAGTAAGTTTTTATGGGGACTTTATAGCGGGATATTAGGTGTGATACTGATGATAAACAGTGTACATATTACGCCAGATGCTTTTATTGATTTTAGGTACATACCAATTTTATTTTCTGCTATTTATAGTGGATTTTTCTCTTCAATTATTGCTTCCATTCTGATAGCTATTTTTAGATCTTTAATTTTGGGAGTGTCTGATATATCACTAATTGGATCAGCAATTGCTTTAGCTATGGGGATCGGATTTGGAATTATTTCTTTATTAAAGATATCAAAAAAACGTAAATATATTTATTCCATGATCTTCTTTGTTATAGCATCAGTTATTTCATCATTTACAGTACCTCAAAATGTTAAATTTGTTTTTCAAGCAGTGAGTTTATACTTTTCTGGATATTTAATAGTATCGTATATCTCAATTAAATACGCAGACTACATATTTGAAACAGTTAGAATTTATCAAAAGTTAAGAAATGAGGCAACAAAAGATTATTTAACTGGCTTGAATAATGTAAGGGAATTTGACAATAGTTTCAATAATATTTCTCAGAGGGCTGTACGAAAAGAAGAAGAGCTATCTATGTTGTTTATAGATATTGATTTTTTTAAGAAAATAAATGATACTTATGGGCATAATGCAGGGGATACTATTTTAAAGAGTTTAGCCTTAATACTTCTTGATACATGCAGGGCTTATGATGTTGTATCTAGAATGGGAGGGGAAGAGTTTTCTATAATATTATTAGATTGTTCAGACTCTAAAGCAGTCAAGATTGCAGAAAGACTAAGGGAGAAGGTTGAAGATAATGACTTTTATATTTCAGATAATAAATTTATAAAAATTACAATTTCAATCGGAATAGCATCATATCCTAATATGACAACTCAAGTTGATAATTTGCTTGAAATGGCTGACACAGCACTATATCAAGCAAAAAATACTGGAAGAAATAAAGTGGTTTTATTTAACAATGAAGAACATAAAATATAAAAAATACCTAAGTAAGAGCTGATAAATAATAGATAGTCAGCTCTTTTTTTATTTATTTGATGTTCAGTCACTACAACGCTAAAGCTAAAAACTTCTTTTGTAAAATTCATCATATATCTCTTTACGAACTTCTATACATTTGAAATTTAATAATAACAATAAATCCTTTAAAGATATAATTTTTAATATAATAGTGCTGACTATGAATTAGATTGATTTAGTACCCTATAGAATATTCTTTGAAAGTTGGTTAATGAGATATTTATAAGATATTTTATTAACCAATTTTAAACAGTAAAATTGACATATATATATTAAAATGATAAAATGTCTATTAAATTAATAGACAAGGAGAAGAAGATGAAAGAGCTTATTCGTGATGCAACTATTGACGACTTTAAAAGGGGTTACATATGGGATAGCAAAAAAGCAGAATTTATTTGTTTAATATGCGGAAAATATACAGGTAAAAATGGTAGTGACATAAGCGCTCATACAGCGGAGCATGGGAGCCCTATAGATAGAGTACTTATGCTTGATAAGAAATATACTGGACTTACTGAAATTCAGAAAGAGCTTTTGGAAATGGTGTCAAATAAGTATAGTAATAAAGAAATCGGAATTAAGCTTGGATGTGCAGAATCAACAGTAAGAAATATGAGGTTTGCGTTAAGAGAAAGAGCGAGACAAGCAAGAGCTTTCTTAGCAGCTATAGAGTTAGCTGACGATGGGAATAGTAAAATAGCTAATCCAAAACTTAGAAAATTTCCAGCTAAAGAGGAGAAAAGAAAAGCATTATTACCAAGGTTTGCTAACTTGTTTGAACCAAATAAAGAGTATACGGAAGCTGAAGTAAAAAGAATTATTAAGCCTATTTACGAAGATGATGCTATAATACGACGATACTTAGTAGACTATGGATACTTGGGAAGAAATGATGATGGAAGTAAATATTATAAGAAATGTGAGGAAGTTATTATGGATAAAATGAGTAAAAAAGAGATAATAAATAATTATAAACAACAAGAAATAGAAATGGGAATAATTCAAATATATAATACAGTTAATGGATATTCTTTCGTAGATATATGTACAAATTTATATAAGCCTTTTGAATCAATCAAATTTCAGCTAAATTTGGGGAGAGCTAAATCTAAAAAATTAAAGGAAGATTGGGCAGCTCATGGGGAAAGCGCCTTCGAGTTTAAAGTTGTTGAAAAACTCGAATCTAATGAAGGTGCTACAGATAAGGAAAAGGCTAAAGATCTAAAAGAACTTTTAAACTTGTGGATTGAAAACCAAGGAGAAAATTTAAAATTATATAAATAAGCTGATTTCTGACGTTATAAATTAAGATAATAGATGATAGAAAATGAAATTGCACTGTATGGGAAAAGTGAATTTGTGATTTTTAGATATTTAATATCACTAAATCATGTATGAGTTTAATAATTACTTTAAATGAAATAAAGAGTAACATATTATAACGGGGATATGAATGTTACTCTTTGATTTATATTTATAGGGGAAAAAATTTATGAAAAAAAGTTTTTGTAAGATCTATAATCTTATTATAATAGCCCAATGTGTCAGGATGGTGGCAAATTTAAACTATAATATGTAGATTTGACTAAGTAATTATAAAAAGCTTCTTTGGAAATTGAATAATGTGATATTAGAAAATATATTATAATTTACAATATAAGTTTCATATAGGACAAAATAAGAAAAAAATTAGGAGAATAATATATGAGTGAAAGAATAGGTATGATTTGCAAACTCTCACCACAAGAACTAAAAGGAATTTATACATTTGATAAGATAGATTCTAATGATATAGATGGATTATCAGTTTCTATGTTAGACGCATTTAAAGATACAGTAGACTTCAATGGCGAAACAATAGAAGAGTTAAATAAAGAAATTTGTAGTATTGTTGAAAGTACTTTTGGTACATTTATTCCCGATGCTTCATTTCAAATTAAACAAAATGGGGAAATTGCTGCTGTAATTCTTATAAGTTTGTTTAAAGAAAAACCATTTGTTTCAGAGTTATTTACAGTTAAGAAATATTTGAAACTGGGGATGGCAAGTAATCTTTTGAAAAAGAGCATAAATGTGTTAATGAATTTAGGATATGATGATTTAATTTTATATGTACACCCTGAAAATGCAGATGCTGTAAATCTTTATAAAAAAATTGGATTTATAGAATTATAATTTTATAAACATATCGAATTGGATTTAAAACATATTGTAATGAGTTTGGTTGAAAGCGGATAGATTGTTCAATTATAAGATCTTCGTTAAGTATGGAGATAAAAGCCATACCACCAGAAGAAACATTTCAAACATTATACGGAACACTTGAAGTAGCTTTAAATCCCCAATGCTAATATTTAGCGTAAAAAATGCCCCAATAAAGGGGGGGAGTACACATGTGTCAGCTAATGTCTATTGGATATCTATATTTTGATTATATTCAATTTAATTAGAAAATAAGCATTCAATTAATTCACTTCTTTTACAGATATACCTTATTGCCACTGCTTTAAAGCACTAATCATGAAATTTTTTACGTCTATATTATATACATTTTTTAAGTTATCTTCTAGAAATACTTCTTTAGGTGTACCTTGGCTGACTATTTCGCCATCGCTTAGTAATATAATTTTTTCACCAAATAAATTAGATAAGTTTAAATCATGTAATACAGCTATTACAATTTTATTATTTTCTTTTGCCCAAAGGTTTAAATATTCTAGAATCTCAATTTGATACTTTAAGTCAAGATGATTTGTTGGTTCATCTAATAAAATAATTTCTGGATCTTGGGCAAAGGCTTTTGCTATGAAGACACGTTGAAGCTGGCCGCCAGATAATTCATTTATAAGTTTATTTTTTGAATCTATAAGGCCAACACTTTTTATAGATTCCATTATGATTAAATCATCTTCCTTACTTAAAGAGGATAAAGCTCCTTTTAAATAAGCATATCTGCCTAAAGCAACAGTTTCATAAACTGTGTAAGGAAAGTAAACATTGTTACTTTGAGTCATAAGTGCAATGTGTTTTGCAAATTCCTTCACAGGTAAATTTTTTATATCCTTTGAATCAAATGTTAGTGTTCCTTTATATTCAATGAGTCTGCCTATAGCTTTTAAAAGCGTACTTTTTCCGCATCCATTTGGACCAACTATGCAAAGAATTTCTCCTCTTTTAGCTTTAAATGTTATATTCTTTATGATATCTATTTTGTCATATCCACAAGAAAAATTCTTAAGCTCTAACAAAATCATCACCTACTTTGATTTATTATTTTCTTTCATGTGCCTTATTAAAGTATATGTATGCAAAAAATGGAGCTCCAATCAGAGCAGTAATAGCGCCAACTGGCAATTCTGATGGTATTATAATTATTCTTGCTACTAGATCAGTAATCACCATAAAACAGCCGCCTAAAATTATACAGACTGGAATTACATATTTATGCTTTGCTCCAATGATTCTTCTTACTAAGTGAGGAATTATTAAATCCACAAAACCAATAATTCCACTTAAGGCTACAGCAGAACCTGTTAATATAGCAGAGAAAATAAGAAGTCGAGTCTTTATAGTATTAACATCTACTCCAACTGATTTTGCTTGATCTTCACCAAAAGATAATATATCCATTTCAGTGCAGTAGCGCATAACACCTATTATTCCAATTATAAAAAAGGGAATTCCCATTTGTACATATGACCATCCCTTCATGGAAAAGGAACCCATTTCCCAAAGTGCTATGCTTTTTATATCTTCACTATATAAGGCCGTTACTGTTGTAAGTATTGCACTGCAAAATAAAGAAAAAACCATACCAGATAAAATTATAGTTGAAGTTGACATGCTTTTATCAACATTGTAGGCAAATTTTATGATAATAAATACAGTCAAAAGCCCACATAAAAAGCCTGTTAAAGGAAGAGTAAGCCTACCGAGCATAGGTATTGAAAAACCAGATATTATAAGAAATCCAACTCCAAGAGAAGCACCAGAAGATACTCCTAAGGTATATGGTGAAGCAAGTGGATTTCTAAGTAATGATTGAACCACAGCACCACTAACTGATAAGGAACTACCTACAAGAAAGGCTAAAAAAACTCTAGGCAATCTTAAATTCCAAATTATCGCCACATCATTAGGGTTAATCTCTTTAAGTAGTGGAATTCCTAAAACTTTATATCCAATTATCGATGCAATATGGATTAAGCTAGTATCAGAACTTCCAATAGAAGTTCCGATACATAAAATTAAAAATGTTAAGGGTATTACTAATATAATAATTTTTTTATACATTTGCATATTCCTCAGGATAAATAGCTTTTGCTATTTGTTTAAGTGCTTTTAGTACATTTTGTGATGGTCTCGAAGAGGAATTATTATCAATAGCAAAGACTTTATTGTTTTTAATTGCAGTAACTTCTTGAAAACCCTCACGAGTCTTTATATTATCGATAGCATTACTTGCAGGTTCATTTGTAAGTATTACATCAGGATTGGCTTTTACTACAGCTTCAGGACTTGGAGATATCCACGAATTTTCATTTGCAAAGATATTCTTGGCGCCTACAATTTCAATCATTTCATTTAAGAATGTATTATTACCAAAACTATATAAACCTGAAGTTGACCCTATTTCAAAATATACATTTTTCTTATTAGTAATAGTATCTCCAATTTTCTTTATTGAACTTATTTCATCCTTTAAATTAGCTGTCATTTCATCACCTTTTTTCTCAGTACCAGTGATTTTTGATATAAAGTCAATATCTTTATAAAGGTCTTCTATGCTTGAACTAGTAGGTATGTATACAACAGAGATTCCAGCTTCTTTAATAGCTGCAAAGGGGTCTTCACTCCCATTTTTATTATGTCCTGAAGCTATTATTATGTCAGGCTTTAAACTCACAAGAGTTTCAGCATCTGGATTCTTAAAGTCAATTTTAGGTAAATCTTTATTAATACCATCCACATCTGAAGAATATTTGTCTATAGCTACTAGCTTATCTGAAAGTCCTAGCCCAACTAATATTTCGGTATTTGATGGTGCTGTAGATATTATAGTGTTTACTTTTTCGGGAAGCTTAAAGCTGTTACCTTCTCTATCTGTCATTGTTGCAGTCTTATTACCACAACCGAAAAGTGTACTCATAGCTAATATAACTATTAGAAAAAGTGATAAAAATTTATTTTTTAGTTTCATGATGCCCTCCTAAAATATATTGTATTTAAGGGTAACAAAAAAAGCATACCCATCGAGAGTATGCATAGACGCATAATAAACATGCTTATAAAAATCAGAATAAAACTTATAAGTCTTATTTTAATAAAACGCATGATTACTTAAGTCACATTCAAAAAATAACAAGTTCATTTACCAGCTTATTTTCAACTATCCTTCGGAAGTAGACTGACCTAATAGACTTGATATGATGAGATCAATTTACCTTCTTGACTGATGAAAAATATTCATGGTAGCGTTGTACTTAAAATTTATTGCCATGTGCCTAATATCCCACCCTCAGAGGATATTATCGGTGTATAAAATCAAGGTATCCCGACTTAACTTCATCCTAATTTCAAGCCTTCCCAATTTCTCAGTGGCACGTTAGACATAATCAAAAAATAAAATATTGGACTTGTTACTTTTGATTCTGCCTTTGATTTCGTCAGTTTCACGGTTACTGGGGTAGTTGAAGAATTTCACTTCATTCCCTTATTACTTAAATGCAGACTATAGTTTGCATTTATTATAATTAAAGTATTTGACATAAAAAGATTATACTATTCATAGTAAGTTTTAGCAATAAACCAACTATAATCTATACTTAGGCGTATAACTCACCGAAATCATAAATATTTTGATTCCGAAAAGCTATGAAAATATCGCTGAAGGTTCTAAGCAGCAGGTTGTATCCACTTTAGCATGCTCCAACTTTCAGTTTGACAAGCTAAAATGGAACAACCTACAGCTAAGAACCTTTAACAGCTCATTTTCAAATGTTTTCTACACAAATATATTTATGATTTCTAGTAAAGATATGAACTTAAAGTTTTAGTAAATTTGTTAATATGTTCATCTATATAGATATAAGCCAATTATAAGTCAGATTTATACTATGAAATATATCCCAACTAGAAATGGGTAATATATTTTTGTGGAATGTTTCATTGGTAATTTTGATGGATGTGATTCTTTGGCTATAAGTTGTTCCAAATGTGCTAGTTCAGAGCTTGTTCTTTGAGGCTAGCACTTTGGGTGCAACTTTATAGCCTTAGAATCACCCATCAGAATTACCTAGAAACTGGAACAAAAGTATATTATTCATTTCGGTGAGGTATGCGCATAAATCTAAGTTATATATTGTTTATCTATAAAATGCTAAATAAAAATATTACTTTATTGGAAAAAATTCTATAAAATGAATCTAAAATGATGTAAAATGTTTGGTAGGTTAACAAATTTATTAAATTGAATTATGAGGGCGATTAAAGTGATTAAAAAAATATCTATGTTAATGACATGCATACTATGTATTCTTATTTTTTCAGGGTGTTCAAAGAATCAGGAGATTATTACTAAAACGACATTGAAAATGGATACTGTTTTTCAGCTAAAAGCATATGGTCCAAAAGCTAATGAAGCTATAGAAGCATCTCTTTCAAGATTAGATGAGATTGAGAAAATGGCAAGTGTGACTATAGATAGCAGTGACATAAGTAAAATTAATCAAGCTGCAGGTAAAGAATATGTACAAGTACATCCTGAGATTATAAAAATGGTTGAAACCGCAGTTAAGTATTCTAAGTTGAGTAATGGGGTATTTGACATAACTGTAGGCCCACTTGTAAATCTTTGGGGAATAGGAACTGATAACGAAAGAATACCTACAGATGAAGAGATTAAATCAAAACTACCATTAGTGGGATATAATGATATCAGTATAAATGAAGAGAATAATAGTATTAAGTTACTAAAAGAAGGTATGGCAATAGATTTAGGTGGAATAGCTAAAGGATTTGCCGCAGATGAAGTGTTAAAAATTTATAAAGAGTACGATATTAAAGGCGGGATTATAAGCCTTGGAGGTAGTTCTATATATACAGTTGGTAAAAAGCCAGATGGAACACCATGGAATGTTGGAGTTAAGCATCCTAGAAAAGACAGCGATCAAGATTATGTAGGTATAATTAATTTATCAGAACAAGCACTTTCTACTTCTGGGGATTATGAAAGATATTTTATAAAGGATGGTAAGAGGTATCATCATATATTAAACCCAAGCACAGGATATCCAACAGATAATGGTGTAATGAGCGTAACTATAGTTGTAGACAGCAGTGTTCCTGATAGCAATATGCTTGCTGATATTTTAACCAAAACTGTTTTTATAGCAGGTGTAGATAATGGTTTGAAATTTATAGACAGTTTGCAAGGTGTTTCATGCATGGCAATAACTTCTGATTACAATATTTATAAATCTTCAAACTGGAATATAAAATTAAATAAATTAGATCCAGAATTTAAATTTGCTAATTAATTTTTTTATTATGCCTCAGTCTAGTATAAATTTTACAATATGTTTACATACTGACAATATAGGAGGCTATAATATGAAAATGAAAACTAATCAAAGAGCCTTAATTTTATTAGTCATTATGTTTATAGGTTTCATAATTACTTTGTTTCCACAAAATACCCCTATAATAACTATATTGCAAAGTGGATTTGAAGCTGGAGTGGTAGGTGGATTTTCAGATTGGTTTGCAGTAGTGGCACTTTTTCGGTATCCCTTAGGAATTCCAATTCCACATACTGCACTTCTGCCTAGGAATCGTAAAAGAATAACAGAAGGTTTAGTATCAATAGTTGAAAACAACTTGCTCAATAAATCAAGTATTATAAATAAAGTACATGAATTAGAGGTAGTGAAAAAAATATTAAACATATGTAAAAAAATTATATGTTCTAAGCAAGGAATAGAAGCAGGAATGTATGTTATTAAACGTGTTATAGAGCATATTCCTATAGAAAAAGTTTCTTTATCTTTGCTTAAACTAATTCAAAAATATTTGAATACATTAGATTCTAAAAACTTTCTTGAAAAATTAATTGGCATATTCTTAAGAAATAATTATGAAGAGAAAATTTTAGATAATTCACTTATTAAGCTTGAAGAGATAGTAAAGCAAGATAAAGTGAAGAATGAACTTGGAAATATAGTATTCAATTCTATAAATAAACTAAAGATAAGTGGAATAATGCAATATTCATTAAATACAGTCTTAAATGTTTTAGGAAAAGATAAAGTAGGAAAAATAGCTCAAGATTTAGTCGTTGTAATATTAAAGGATTTAAAAAAACATGATAATACCAGTAGAATTACACTGCTTGAATTAATACAGAGCAATATAAGAAACATAAGTAACAATGAAGAAGTTATACAAAAAATAGATGAGTATAAAATGAGATTAGGCAGTAATGTTGAACTAAATAACTTTACAATAAAAATATTAGATGAATTAAAAAATATAATATTAGGTTATGTTAAAGAAGACTACATAAGAAATAATATACTGCCAATGCTAAGCAATTTAATAGACAATATATCAGAGGATATTGATTTAATAAATAAATTAGAGCAGCAGATACAGGAACGTGTATCAGGTTACATAAATTCCAATCATGAAAATATAGGCAGATTAGTTAGAGATAATATTGAAAGATTAGATACTGAAACCCTTATAAAATTGATTGAAGAGCGTGTAGGTGATGACTTGCAGTGGATAAGGATAAATGGTGCTATTTGTGGCTTTTGCGTTGGTTTGGTATTAGGAATAATTAGAGTTTTGTAAGTATTAAAAGCACATGATCAGTGTTTATTAATCAATAAGAGCATATGTAGGTTGAGAAATTGCACTGATAAAAAATAGAGTTTCACAATGTTTTTTAGTAGATTTTAGAGTAGATATTATTGCTGTAGAAGAAGGTACTGAAGTTATAAAGAGAATTGCAAATAAAGAAGATCTATAAATGCAATTCTGTATTATTATTTACATTTCATGAACAAAATTTCTTTTACAGTCTCCTCAAAAGGTATTGAAACACTTTTAATATTTCCATTACTATCATAATTAAAGGTGACATCAACCAAGTAATATTCCATTATTGTCATGGTAAAAATGTCATAGCATTTATGATTAAGTGTATAGTCTATATTATTATAAATTAATTTTAAGATATTATCTTTTACTTCGATTTTTAAAGAACCATATGCTGGATTTTCATATATGCCAGTATACTCTTCAAGGGAGTGAGATGGAGTTGAGTTTTCTTTTTTAGAGCTTATTGTAGGTTTAGTAGCAGCTTCCATTGCTTTCATCATCTTTTCAGCTTCATCCTCTAGTTTTTCACAAAAATCACTATGTCCATAGCCTAAAAGATTGTCATATATATGGTATGCTATAGGCATTGCACAGACAGGATTATTTAAATTAGTAAGAATAACTACGCCAATATTATCATCTGGAAGAAAGCTCGTATAGGAGCAAAATCCATCTATATTTCCACCATGGTTAACATGTTTTCTTCCTCTATAGGCTTCAACAAACCAGCCTAAGGCATAAGATGAGAATTGTAATTCATCAAACTTTAAAGGGATTAGCTCACAAGGGAGTTGAGGTGAATGTAACTCACTTATAGTTTTTTCTGATATAATCTGTTTTCCATTTACTTTACCTTTATTTAAATGAAGGTTAAGCCATTTTAACATATCAGTCAAACTTGAATTCATAGAACCAGCAGGGGCAACAGAATCCAGTTTTCTAAAGTCTATTTGATTAATTTCTTCACCTTTTTGTGCATATGGCTTACTGTAATCAGAAGACTTTTTTAAAACATCCACTGAGAAATTTGTGCTATTCATACCAAGAGGTTCAAGAATTCTTGATTTCACGAATTCTTCCCAGGTCATTCCTGTAACTAGTTCAACAAGGTAGCCAGCTGTGGCATACATCAAATTATTATATTGCCATGTTTCTCTGAAATCTTTACTAAATTCCAAGTATTTAATTTTATCTACCAGTTCTTTTCTGCTTAAAGAAGGATTTGTATACCATAAAATATCATGTCTAGGTAATCCAGAACGATGACAAAGCATGTCCCTTAATGTAAGATGTTCTTCAGCATATTTATTTTGCATTTCAAAACTAGGCATGTATTTTTTTATAGGAGTATCAAGATCTAACTTACCTTCATCAACTAATATACCTATTGATAGTGAGGTAAAAGATTTACTTGCAGAACCTATGGCAAATAAAGTATCTTTTGTAACATTCAAATTTTTGTTAACATCGCGCAGTCCTAACTCATTGCAATATATTATTTCATCATCTTTAATAATACCTACAGCAATTCCAGGAATTTTCCACTTATTCATATACTTAGATAAAAAGTCATTAAGATCTTGAGAGTTATTAGATAGAATATCATTCATAATATTGTACCGCCTTTATTTATTTTTTATTTTCCTTCATTTCTTGCTCTATCAAATTCATTTAATGCTCTCTTTTGTATTTCAAGTGTATCTTCACCCATGTCAAATTCAGCTTCTTCTTCGAAACCATCCTGCTCTTCGCCATCAAATCTATATAATTTCTTTAATAACGTCCATAAGATTTCCATTTCTTCAATGGAAAAGTCTTTAGAAAGCATCCCAAAAAACTCCATCGATTTTTCGGCACCTATCATCATGGCGTCCGTTCCAGCTTTAGTAATCTTCACATTAACTGCACGTTTATCATATTGGCTTGGCACAGTAATTACATATCCTTTGTTCTCTAAATTAGTAATCAATTGTTTTACACTCTGTTTTGTTGTACCTAGTTTTTTAGCAATATTATTTAGAGTAGTTTCATTTTCAGGTAAATGGATAATAGCAACCATTGCCATAAGCTGTCTGCTAGTTAAAGGCTCACAATATTCATTGCCTTTAATTTGAATTTTATTAGTAAGAGAAAACAGAGTTGCGTATATTTGTTGTATTAAAAAAAGCACTTTATAGTTATCCATAAAATATCTCCTCCTTAGTTGGACAATATACTGTCTAAAATTACAATAGCATATTATTCCAGTGTAGTCAATATACTGTCTATTTGTTTTCAGTCATACTTCATTATAAACAGAAAGGACTTGAATAAGAAAAAAGGAATAGGGGATATTGCTTAATACTAGTACTTGGTACTATAACTATAATATTTCTGAATCTTTTTTGTAGAAAGAATTATTTAATGATATTACCTGAAATAATGTTTTGGATAGGCTGTGCAGTTACTATTGTTGGAATCATATTGAGGTTGTATTCAGAAAAGATATTAGAAAATAACTTCAAGACACAGTATAAAGAGTATAAGAAGAATACTAAAAGGATTATTCCATTTATTTGGTGAAAAATATAATTTAATGATATAGAAGGAAGAATATATTAATTGGATATTAATTATAGGCGTGTTAATAAATTAATCTTAATCTATTAATACTGGATTAGAATTTTTCTATATTATTTTTTATATCAAGTACAATTTCTTCAATTATATCTTTAATTTGTAGATTTCTAGTTCCAGGAATATAAATGCCATGTTTTTGTAATGGAAGTATATATTTAGTACAATCCATATTAAATATTGCATTGGAAATCATAGTGGTAATTTCTCCGTTTATACCTCCACTACAGATTATTCCGATTGGTCCTATTATACTATCTATTTTAGTTGTCTTGCAAAATGAACTGATAGCCCTTTCACCGCTTATACCAACATTTGCACCAGCTTGTACCATCTTTGAGGTAGCAAATGAGTTGGTACCAAGTGCAATAATATAAACATCATTATCTATTTCTTTACGAATCCTCTTTATGATGTTTTGACCAAGGCCTGCCCCTTGTGCATCTATTACTGCAATTTTCATATTAATGATCATTCCTTTCGCTATGATTAAGAGATATAATTTAATAAAAGTAGTTAATGTATAAATAAATTAGTGCTAAACTATAAATAAGATTTTTATTTATAGTTTATGATATTATTCTATACCTTTGAGTTAACTACAAGTCAAGTGCTTTTTAATAATATTAAGTGATTGGTGGTCACATATTTCATAAAAAGACTATATAATTTTAAATTGACTGAAATTAATCTGTGATTTTGTTCTTAACATATATTATTATAGAATAAAGAGAAGATATTTTATATTATTATTGGAAACACAAAATAATAAAGTTATTAAAAAATTGCAGATATGAGGTGAATGGATGAAAATTAAAGTTGTAAAACAGCTGCTAGAATTAAACGAAAATTTCAACAATGATATTAAAGAAATTTTAAGAAGAAAAAATGTATATTTAGTAAATGTGATGGGTTCACCAGGGACAGGCAAAACAAGTTTGATTATAGAGCTAATAAAACAATTAAAGGATAAATTTAATATTGCTGTAGTTGAAGGCGATATTGCTGGGCAAGTAGATGCTGAAAAAATTGATTCACTTGGAATTTCTGTCATTCAGCTTAATACAGAAGGAGAGTGCCATATAGAATCAAAAGCAATTTATAATATCTTAGGATACTTTGATTTAGATGAAATTGATTTGATTTTTATTGAGAATATTGGTAATCTTGTCTGTCCTGCTGAGTTTGAACTTGGTGAAGATTTTAAAATTGCTGTTTTAAGTATTCCAGAAGGGGATGATAAGGTTGAAAAATATCCATTACTATTTTCTAAAGCTGATGCAATTGTATTAAATAAGTATGATATGATGGAATACTTTGAATTTGATGACAATAAGGTAGAAGAAAATGTTAAAGAATTAAATCCATTGGCAGCCACCTTTAGAATATCATCAAGAACTGGACAAGGATTAAATTCGTTTGTTACATATATTGAAGAAAAAATAAAAACAAGAATTCAAAGGTAATTTAATATTTACAATTTTGGAATTGTATAGTATCATAAAACTGTATACTACGAGGGTATACAGTTTTCATACAATTATATATTGCAAAAATAATTCTTCAGCATAATTTTAAAAATATTAAAAGAATTTTAGCTGTAGTTGTGAAATGTGCATTGTGAATTGCAACATATATAAATTAATAGATTAATTTGGATTATTAATAACCACGAAGGTTGATTGCTTTATTTGTAATCAGTTTTTGTGGTTTTGTTTTTATTAAAAATTGGGCATATTGAGGAAATAACAAGTGTAATTATCTTCACATGCTTTAAAGGAGGAATTAAAATGCATATTCCAGACAATTATCTAAGCCCAGCTACCTGTGCAGTTATGGGGGCGGCAATGATTCCAGTTTGGACAAGAGCTGTAACAAAAGTAAAAAAAGAGGTAACTAAAAAGAAATTGCCGCTTATGGGAGTGGGGGCATCACTATCATTTTTAACGATGATGTTCAATGTTCCGTTACCAGGTGGAACCACTGGACATGCTGTAGGAGGAACATTAATTGCCATTCTTTTAGGCCCTGAGGCGGCATGTATTTCAGTGACGATAGCACTTTTGATTCAAGCATTACTATTTGGTGATGGAGGTATTTTAGCATTTGGAGCCAATTGCTTTAATATGGCATTCGTCATACCATTTGTAGGTTATTATATTTATAAGTTTTTAAAAGAGAAATTTAAGACAGAGAAAGGAGAATATATTGGGACATTTATTGCATCGTATATTGGAATAAATTTGGCCGCTTTATGTGCAGCAATAGAATTCGGAGTGCAGCCATTACTTTTTAAAGATGCAGCAGGTATACCGCTATATTGTCCTTATCCTTTATCAATTACTATACCTTCAATGCTTATTCCGCATCTTGTAGTTGCAGGAGTATTAGAAGGAATTATAACTGTTGGCGTATTAAGCTTTATAAAAAAAGTTTCACCTGGAATTATTTATGAGGGAGCTATTACAAAATCAAAGCCTGTATATGGATTAATAATAGCACTAATATGCCTCTCACCATTAGGGTTATTAGCTACAGGTACAGCTTGGGGAGAATGGGGAACTGATGAAATAAGTTCTGTAGTAACAGGTGGTAATACGCTAGGATTTATACCTAAAGGTATGGAAAATGGATTTAGCTTTAATTCATTAATGCCAGATTATTCTGTTTCAGGTCTTCCAGATAATTTTGGATATATTTTATCTGCAGTTGCAGGTGTTGCAATACTATTGTTAGTATTTAGAATAATAGCAAGTATGAAAAAGACAACAAAAGTATAAAGTGAAACTTGATTCAGGTGAGGTGATTTAAATCTGAATCTTAGTTTAACTTATATGTGCTCCATCAATTCAGCAATGTGTAGTGAAACAAAATTGAGAGTCCAAATTTTATATTTGGGTTCTCTTTTAAATGTGCCTAATATACGTTATAAGAAAGGAAGTTATTAATGCCAGAATGGCTTTTAAAAAAAGACAATTATACACCGCTAAAAGACAAGAATTCTTTTATAGATAAGAGCATTCTGTCAATATTTAATGTGCTTGCTATGTTTAGGCAGCAAACTAAAATAAGAAACTCTAAATTTGGAATTAACCCATTAACTAAATTAATATCAACGCTCATACTAATTATTTTTGTTTCCTTAAGCAGAAATTTTCACTTTATTGTAATTACAACTGTGTTTATGCTTGTGCTAATAAATCTTTTAAGTATAAAAGAAATAAAATATGTTGTCAAAGCAAGTATGGCGGCGGCAATTTTTACGTTTATTATTTTGTTACCAGCTATTTTTTTAGGGTATAGTAATAATACCTTAATGATCACATTAAAAGTATTAGTTTCAGTTGCTTCTGTCAGTATATTAACTTGCACTACCCAGTGGAATGAATTAATAATTACTTTAAAAATATTTAGAATACCAGATATATTTATTTTGGTACTTGATATTACTATAAAATATATTATAATTTTAGGCGAATTTTCATTAAATATGGTTTATGCTCTTAAATTAAGATCAGTAGGTAAAAACAATAATAAAAGTACTGCACTTTCTGGAGTTGTAGGAACTATGTTTATAAAGTCTAAAGATATGGCAGAAGAGATGTATGGAGCAATGGAATCTAGAGGATTTACAGGAACATATAAAGTATATACGAAATTTAAATTTAAGCTATTTGATTATATTTGTTTTATTCTTACCATAATTTTTGTGTTAACATATTTTTATTTTGATAGGTTGTGATTTAATGATTGATATAAAAGATGCGAATTATTCATATGATGCTGAAGTTACCGCACTAAAAAATGTAAACTTACATATTGATCCAGGTGAAGCCATTGCTTTAATAGGTGTAAATGGAAGTGGGAAGTCTACATTAATGAAATTAATCAATGGATTAATAATTGCTGATAGTGGAAGTTATTTATTTGAAGGTGAAGAAATTAATAATAAAAAAATGCAAAATGAAGAGTTCTCAAAGGCTTTTCATAAAAAAGTAGGTTTTGTTTTTCAAAATTCAGATGTACAGCTATTTTGTTCAAATGTATATGATGAAATCGCATTTGGCCCAAGACAGATGGGGATGGATGAAGAAGAAGTTAGAAAAAGGGTAGAAGACACTTTAAAATTATTGAAAATTGAAGAATTAAGAGATAGACAGCCATATCATTTGAGCGGTGGAGAAAAGAAAAAGGTTTCTATAGCTACCGTAGTAGTTTTAAATCCAGACGTTTATATATTTGATGAACCAATGAACGGACTTGATCCTAAAACTAAGAGATTTTTAAAAGAATTCATGATAGCTATAAATAATGCAGGAAAAACTATTTTATGTTCTACCCATGACTTTGAATATGTAAAAGGGGTATTTAAAAGAGCAATTGTTTTTTCAAGCAATCATGCAATTATTAGAGATGGTGATTATAATGAGATAATGAACGATAGTGAGTTTTTATATGACAATAACATTATATAATGTTTAAGATATACTGAAAATAATATGAAGAAAGAACAATACAAGTTAAGAAAAGCAATATATTATATGAAGTAAAAATTGCAACTAATCTTATCAAATTAGAAGAAGAGTTAACATCTCTTTAAAGTCATTTTTCAAATTAAGTATGTCATTAAATTAAATAACATTATTGAATATTAGTTCATGAAAGATACATAAAAGTAAAAAAGCGGTAGTCAGGAATGAGAAATCCAACTACCGTTTATTTTTGTATTTACAATTTATTTTATATTAATTCCTGTTACTTTATCATTTGTAGTTAAGGTAAGCGATAAAACTTGCTGGATGGATTGGAATGTGCAAATTGAAGTAGAATTACATTTGACTAGTGGCAATTGAAATATAGAATAAGAAAAAATAAATCTCAGCAATAATGCTATATATGTTAAAATAAGTATATGTAAAACATTAGACGTGAATACAATTTAAGGTAGTGATGATTATTTATATGCTAGAGTGGCTGCAAGAACTTCACAATGCTAGGAAAATATACACTGCCTCATCATAAAATGTGTGGAAGATGAGTTATATCTCAAACTCATAGGTTTAGAAAAAAGCGCATTTACTTGAATGTAGGCTAGTTTAAAATCAAAATTTAGATAAGAATATTAGTAAAGCTCAGTGCTTTACTAATATTCATGTGGAGCAATATATGAGTAAATATACTAAAATAGAGCTATTTTTAATAATTGGTTTTTTAGTGTCAACTTTTGCATTTAGTTTAACAGTAAGCATTGTATATTCCAATTATAATAAAGTTACAGAACAGAACCGATTTAATAAAGATTATAGGTATCTAAAAATAGATACAGTACATGAGACTAAATATGTTGATGGAGCTGAAGTTGTAAATAAAGATGAGGATAAAGAAAATCCAAGCTTATCAGAAATAGTAGATGCTGTTCAAGAGGCAGGATATAAGAAAATTATTTTAAAGCCATTTGAAGATCAAATACAAATTGATAATAAGTTTTATATTAATGATATATGGCCTTGCTCTGATGGGGTTGACATAGAAAGCAGAAATTTAATTAAAGGAAGATACTTAACTGAAGAAGAGTTAATGAGCAATGAAAAAGTTGCGATTATAGGTTTTGGTCTAGAAAGATTAGTTGAAGAGAAAAATGGAGAACGTTATATAAAAATATTTAATGAAGATTATAAGGTTATTGGGGTTCTTGGAAACACTGAAGTATTTAAATACAGCAGTATAATTCCTATAAGATCTCTATATTTTATAAACACTAAGGTTCCTAATGTTATTTTTTATGAGAATAATATAAGTAATATAGATATTAAAGAAATTAACCTGAAAAATACTAACGCTTCTGAAAAAGAGATTTCGAGGATTTCGGTTATAGATTATTTATTCAAAAATGTTTACGAACTTAAAAATAGTTTATATCAAATAATACTTGGTATAGCAAATTTGCTTTTATTTTCATATTTCTTTGCTAAAAATATACGTGAAAAAGTTGCTATTATGAAAGTATTGGGAGCTAAAAACTCTGATGTATTTAAAGAGGTTTTTGCAAAGTTCATAAGAATATCTTCTATTGGAATTGCTGCTGGACTGGCCTTATCAAAAATTACAATAGATTTTATGATGAAATCTTTCACATCTCAATATTCAGCTGTTAACATTTCAAATATTATATTAAGTTCAATGCTAATATTTATAATATCTATAATTGTATCTATACTCGTGTTGTTTAATGTAATTAGATTCAAAATAATGAAAGAAATAAGGTAAGTAGTATGAAAAGTAAATTTATCTTTTTTGATATAAAAAGAAACTTTATAGTTAATGTATTAATTATATTGGAAGTAGCCTTATGGATATTTTATGCTGCTTCTTTGGTTTCTTTAACTAACTTTGATAGGTCATATAGAAATAGGTACAACAGATCAATTTCTATAGATAATTCTAAGTTCATGACATTTTATAAAATGATCCTTAAAGAAAATAAAGATATTGAAGATTATAAAAATGATATAAAGGAAAGCCTTAAGTTAATATCAAAAAATAATTATACTTATGGGTTTATTCAAAGGGATTTGTATACGGATATTCCAACTGATGTTTTGGGATTAGATTCTAAAGACTTAGAGTCTAATTTTACAGAAAAAGATACAACTGATGAGTTGATACATCCAATTGGATTTAATTATGGAATGATAGAACATTATCAAAATAATATAACTCAGGAGATTTCAAAAGAGGAATGGATTAGAAGTGATGAATATGTACCTGTAATTGTCGGAAATGATTTGGCTAAAAAAGTTAAGGTTGGTACTAGCTATGTAGTTAATAATATAACTTATAAAATTGTAGGGCAATTTAAGAAGGATGTATTAGCATTTGATTATACAAATAGTGTAGATAGCTCATTTTTATTAAATAAGTCATTTGTTATTCCACTAAGTGAGGAAACATTCTTTCAAAATTTTGGATATCAACCTATAACAATATTTTTCAATGGTGACAAAGAAAATAATTCAACTGAATTAGAATCAAATATAAGAAAAATTTCGGATGACATAGTTATTTCAGATTTTGGTGATGATTTAGACAAATTCTTAGAAGAAATAAAATCAAAAAAGTATTATGAAATATTTAGAATAATTATAATTACCATTATTGCATCTGCATCAATAATTACTACAATTAATTATAAAATAGCCGAGGATGTAGATAGGATTGGAATTCTTTATTCTTTTGGAATTAGTAAAAAAGATATATTTAAAACATTTTCTTCTGAATTTCTTATAAATATACTTGTTGGAATTATAGGAGGAAGCTTATTTTATTTAGAGAACTGTGGAAGTGTTTATGAATTTTTTATTAATGAAAACTTATTATTCAATTTATATATTTCCATGGGGATATTATTATTAACAATTATTTTAATTATGCTAATAAGCTTTAATGAAATAAACAAGTTGACTCCGAAAGATATGATGGGAGGATTTACAGAATGAGTACATTAGATTTAAGAAATATATATAAAACCTATGGAAAAGGTGATAACGAAGTTATAGCTGTAGATGGAATAAGCATAAAGGTGGATAAAGGTGACATTATAGCTATTATGGGGCCTTCTGGTTGTGGTAAAAGCACATTGCTTAATATATTAGGATGTATAGATACCCCAAGCCAAGGTGAATATTATATTGACGATTTTCAAGTAGACTTTAAGAAGCTTAATCAGTTATCTAAAATCAGAAATGAAAAGATTTCGTTTATATTTCAAAATTTTGCATTGATAAAAGATCTTAGTGTACTAGAAAATGTAATGCTTCCTCTTAAATTCAGGGGGATTGCGCGAAAAGAAAGAGTAAATAAAGCAATAAAGTATTTAAATGAATTAGATATATTGAATTTAAAAAATAAAAGTATTAGGCAATTATCAGGAGGGCAGCAGCAAAGAGTTGCTATTGCTAGAGCGCTTACTCAAGAAAGTGAAATTATACTAGCTGATGAGCCAACAGGTGCATTAGACCAAGAAAATAGCATTAAAATCATGAAAATATTGCAAGAATTAAACCAAAAACATAATAAGACAATATTAGTTGTGACACATGATAATCTTGTTTCAAGCTTTTGCAATAAAACTTTAAAAATGAAGGATGGAAAATGGGATAGCATTAAATTATGATTTTTTTATTATAGCAAAAAACTTATTTGTACTTTAAATAAAAATTATATTGGCAAATTGCAATAACAAATTGAACTAATTTCTATTTATGACTTAAACACTTGTATTTTCTTAAACTGCGTAAATTTTATCTAAGTGTGCCTCAAATAACTCTTCAGGAGTCTTATAGTTAAGTATTCTCCTCGGAAGAGTATTCATCCATTCTTATATGAAAGCAATGTCATCAGAAGTGTAGTCTGAAATACGTTTACCCTTTGGGATAAAACGACGTATTAGACCATTATGACGCTCATTAGTACCTTTTTCAAAAGATGAATATGGGTGAGTGAAATACACCTTTGTATCAGTTTCAATTTCAAGTGTGGATAAGTTAGCAAACTCAGAGCCATTATCACCAGTTATAGTCTTGAAAGCTTGGCTAAATTGCTTGCCAAATAAACTGCGCACTCTATTAAGAGCATCAGAAACGGCTTCAGCGGTTTTAGCTATAATATCGATTACCATAGCATATCTAGTTTTACGCTCTACTATTGTAAGTAGTACATTATCATTATTAGATTTTTGACCAATAACAGTGTCAATTTCCCAATGACCAAACTCGTGCAGAGTGTTTATCTCTACTGGGCGATCTGATATGCTAGAACCAAGTTTTTTCTTATGCTTTTTAACTCTATTAGATTTTGTATTTCTACGTAGCTTCATTGGTAAGTCAGTGTTTTTTATATCTAATAAACCAAGATTTATATGGTTATATATGTTTTTGTGCAGACCATTTGAGAACGCTTAAATCTACCGTTAGCGATAGCTTCGCCAACACAAGCATCTGGTGACCATGAATGATTTTTAATCTTATCCACAGTATAGTTTATGAAATCACTGCATTCTAAGCGCTTAAAAGTGCGGCAGCAGTTTATACGATGCTTTTTATATATGGCTTCGCCAGTATCGGCAAGGTATACTTCAACGTATTTTTCTTGTTTAATTTGAGTGGTAGTTTCACGTCTAATTTCATTTAAGATAGTGTTTATAGGTCGTTTTAACTCTTTTGCTATCTTATAAGGTGAAAAGCCATCTTTTAGACGAAGCTGGATAAGCATACGTTCTTCAAAATTCAAATGTTTATTTTTACGTGATTCTGTGTTATTATTTGGGTAGTCCATAGTGATTATCCTCCGTGTATGTTTTTTGTTTAACGATTAAATCATAACACAGAATAATCCACTATGGATTTTTTATTGTATGCTTTAGCGTTCAGAAAACCACCTGCTAAGCGGGTGGTGGGCGTTTGGTTATACCGTTAAAAAACTATGAGTATTCTAAAACAATGGTTTTATCACAAGATTCGTGTAACTACTAAACTGATACTGGTAATGCAAAACTATAAGTTGTTATAAAACTTAAGATTCATAACATCATCTAAAATATGGAATAACCAAACAATTAAAAAATATATGGACAGTTTTAGTTAGAAAAACGCTTCTATATATTTTTTAGGCTTACAGCCGCAGAGCAAGCCACCCGTTTAACGGGTGGTCCTGACTAGTTCAATTTCATTTTACAACAGGTCTAAAAATTATATTTAAGAGAAGTACAAATTTTTATTTATAAGTTAGATTTGTCTAGTAATTTATGTATATAACGTAGGAGGAGTAATATTTTATTATTTTGAATTAAGTATATATAAAATCAAATTGGGGGAAAATGAATGAAAAAAATTTTATTATTATATATACTATTTTTACGCTTCTAGCTGTAGTAAGTATGTCATCAAAGTATTTGCAAAAGAAAATACTGTTGCAGATAAAACAAACAAGGAAATGCGACAGGTTATAGAGAAAAGTAAACATAATTTTGGCATAAAACGTACATTTTTATGCATTAAAAGATTCTCTTAGAAAATACCAAAAAAATAGGGAAAATTAATGATTTATACCTAATTTTATGCGTTTAGAGGAAAAGGGGTTCACTTAATTCAAGTATTATGAGAATATATAAAACGAAAGGAGACATATATGATTAAAAAAGTTTTTAAAATTGCTAGAAATAAAAAAATTATAATTTTATTTTTTATAGCAATTTTAAGTATAGTAACTATTAAATTATTAACTTCAGGCAATCAAAGCAATCAGACATATATAATTGGCGAAGAGGATAATGAAGGCGATGAAGGAAATAAGAATCTAGATTCAATAACTTTAAATGAGGAATCTTTATTAGGAGAATGGGAATTTGATACTAATATACAAAATAAAGCTTATTCTAAACCTAGTAAGATAAAGTTAAATTTTCAAAGTAATTCAGATGTAATAGTAGATACATATTTACTAGACCATGGAGATTACTTGACTGATTCAAGTGGTTTTAAATATAAAATCGAAAAAGATAAAAAAGGAGAGAACTATATTGGCATCCTTTTTAATGTTGATTCTTCTCAAAAGGAGAATATTGATTCTAAGTATTCTGATTGTATGTTTAAATTTATTATTAAAAAAATTGAAAAAGATAAAATAGATGTTGAGTTAGAATATACTTCAAAAGAATCTAAAAAAGAGAGATTAGAAGGTTCACTAATTAAACTTAACAAAAACAAATAAGGTGATAATTAAATTTAGAATTGCTTGAAAGATATATGAAAATAGTTAATACATTCAAAATTATATTTATTTAATGGGGGATTTTTTTATGAAAACAAACAAAATAAACAAAATATTAAGTATCTTTGCATTATCTGCAGTAATTACAACTTCAGTTGTTGTTCCTGCTTTTGCAGAATCATTGACAGAGGTAAGTCCTTGTCATACATTTACAGGTTATTTATATGAAAAGAGTGGATATGCAGAAGCTAGTACTTCAATAGAACATGCTACTAGTTATAAGGATGCTAAGGCATATGTATATGTAGAAAGTTTAGATAGCAATGGTTACAAGGTAAATGGCAACCAGGATTATGGCAAACCAAAAGCTTATACAACAGTTAGTTCTAGCCGTGCTACAGGTGGATACAGAAGTCGTCATACAGTTAAGGATCCTCAGTGTGCTAATAGATATTTACGTTTAGAAGTATAAGATATTTGTTTAACAAAAGTAACCTTTTAATTTAAGCATTTTAAAGTAAGAGGTTACTTTTATTATGTCTTTTATCTAATGAAGAAGTGAGACTATATCAGGAAAGAATTTTTCTATAAAATTAATATATAACTATAAAAAACAAGAAGTAAATTATAAATAGTAGATTGTTATTTTTAATAAAATTACACATATTGATGAAATTTGTTTTTGGAGGATATATACATGAAAATGTTTTTAAAAGAATTATTTATTAAGCCTATAAATACTATATTTATATGCTTAGGTTTTACTATAGCTATATATTGCTTATCAGCAGGAACTTGTCTTTTTACAACATTTTATAATTTATATAATGATAAAAACTATGTTCTAAAAGAAAGTTGTTCTGCAGAATTTAAGTTTAAAGAAAATACAAGCCTTGGAAATTTTGTAGATATTATCGAAAAAAGAGATAGTGATGTTGGATTTATGACGCCTAGATTTGATTTAGAGATAGAAAAAAATAGAACTGCTTATTTAATAGGAATATATAACTATAAAGATTTAGACAAAATATTCCCACTCAAAGAAGGAAGATTTTTTACGAAAGAAGAAAGCATATCAAATAAAAAAATAGCCTTAGTTGGAAGTAATCTAGCAGATTTAATTTATATGAAAAATGATAAAAAATATATCAAAATAGAAGGAGAAGAGTTTGAAGTTGTAGGACTTATAGGTAGAAAAACTTTGTCTTACTGGGGATTAAGAATTTTCATTCCTGTGAATTCTTTACCTAATGATATATATAATTCTGATTATGAGTCTATAGGATTATATTACCCAAAGGATATGCTAAAACAAAAAAACTATTTTTACGATTTGAAAAGTAATTCCAGCGATAAAAATATAGAAAGCATAAAAGTTAATGAATTATCAGAAGAAGAAGGTATTGCTAGCAGAGTTTTTAGTAATAATAAACCTATTTATATATCTTTATTATTCTCAATATTACTAGCAGTAATAAGCATACTTATCTTTTCAACTTTTTGGGCAGATAGCTTAAAGAAAAATATTGCGATAAAAAAGATTTTAGGTGCGGATAATTTATATATTTTTAAACAATTAATATATCAAATGTTGATATTAATAACTTTTTCATCAATAATAGCAGGTATTTTAAATATTATGACGTTAAACTTTTTAGAAACACTAGTTGCAGGTAATATTAGTTTTGATTTAATTAATATTATTAATATAAGTATAGCTACTTTTACGTTAACTATTTTAAATTCTTTGTGGATTTATAAAGGTATATTAAAATTTAATGTTTTAAAACATATTAGATAGAAAGAGGTGACTATATGAGCGTTAAATATTGTTTAAAGAACTTATATATAAGAAAAAAAATTATGCTGTTATTACTTTTTCAAGCTATAGTTTATATATTTTTTTTAATGAATTTATTTTCAATGTCTATGTTTAAAAGTAATTTTACAAAAAACTACAAGGAAAATTTCCCCTTAGAAAATGGTGCTTACATAAAAGATGGAATAGATTCGGAAAAGCTAGAAAAAGAAATAGGAAACGTAAGGAAGTTTATTGATTATATAGAAGATAATAAAAATATTAAGAGTTATAGATTATCTGTAATAGATAGGTTAAGTACAGAAGAATTTAACATAAATACAGATGATTTTAAGCAACAACACACCATTAATATGGATTATAAGAATTTTATACCGCTTTATAGGATTAATTATGGTTATTATTCTGAAATTGAAAAAAATATATATGGAAGTGGATTAAAAAAAGAAGACTTTGATAAAGATAACGAGTTTACTCCAGTAATTTTAGGAGAAATATTTAAAAAAAATTATAAAATTGGAGATATTATATCAAATGATGATAAAAGTTCAAAGTTTAAAGTAGTTGGTTTTTTAAAGAAAGATATCTTAATTTTAGATGGAATGAATCCTGCTGAAAGTACAAAATCAAGTGAAAAAGGTTTTATTATTCCTTTAACTAAAACTTTTCTAAATGAAGAAAACTATATGTTACCGCATAGTATGAAAAACATGGTTTTTACATTTAATAATAATTTGGACAATTCAGCAGTAATAAAACAAATTATAGATAAAGGTAAAGAATTAGGTATGAATCTTGAGATTAATAATTTTTATGATTCTTTAAATACATTTATTAACGACGTGGATATCCAAATTCGTTTTGAAAGCGTGAAGGTATTAATATATACACTACTATCATTTGGAGTTTTTACTTTATCATTCATATATTTAATTAATAATAGGAAGAGAGAAGTTGGTATTTTATATTCATTAGGTGCTAGTAAAAAAAATATAATATTTATGTTTTGTTTAGATATGGTACTTATTATTGGGCTAGCATACTTACTAAGTATTCCAATATATATGTATTTTGGAGAAACTGTTATCTATTTCTTTATAAATGATTTTAATATAATAAATTTAGGTGCACCTTTTTTAATAATGCTACTTATATCATTGCTTTCTTTAATTATTCCAATAAATAATATTATTAAACTAAAGCCAAATGAGCTTATAAGGGGGAGGTAAATATGAATATAATAGAGCTTAGAGATATAAAAAAGATTTATGGTAGTGGTAGTGCTGAAACTGTAGCACTGAAAAATATAAATTTATCTATAAAAAAAGGAGAAATGATAGCCATAATGGGGCCATCTGGTTGTGGAAAAAGTACACTATTAAATATTATGGGAGGTATAGATGTTCCTAATAATGGTACTTATTTTTTGAATGGACAGGAAATAAATAAGGTAAACTTTAATAAACTTGCTAAAATAAGAAATAAAAACATTTCATTTATATTTCAGGAGTTTGCATTACTAAAAGAATTTTCTGTATTAGATAATGTTATATTACCTTTAAATTTTAGAAAAATCACATCTAAAGAAAAGAAGTTAACAGCTTTAAAATATCTAGAAAAATTGCAAATTCAAGATTTGGCTAATAAAAAAGTAATGAATTTATCGGGAGGACAACAACAAAGAGTAGCGATTGCACGAAGTCTTATACAAGAAAGCGAACTAATATTAGCAGATGAACCTACGGGTGCATTAGATCAAGAAAATGGTGAAAATATAATGAATATATTAAAAAAGCTTAATAAGGATGAAGGAAAAACTATAATAATAGTAACTCATGATATAAATATAGCAAAGTATTGTGATAAGATCATCAATATGAGAGATGGAGTTATAATTTAAATGGAATAGTATCAATATTTTTGAATTTAATATATTAATTCCTGATTACTGTAGAATTTGCAAGTGAACTAAAGATAGAACTTGGATAGGATGGCATTCAAATACTCAATATTAAGGAGAATTGCACTTGTCTGTGGGGGATAAAGATACTGTATAAATCTAGCTGTAATTGTTCAAAGTGGTTACTGAAATATGGATTTTTGATTATATTAAAAATTATATTTTGATATAAAAGTTCTACTCTCAAAAAATACAAATTTTTATTTATAAATTAGATTTGTATAGTAATTTATGTATATAACATAAGAGGAGTAATATTTTATTATTTTGAACTAAGCATATATAAAATCAAATTGGGGGAAAAATGAATGAAAAGAAGTTTTATTATTAAATACACTATTTTTACACTTTTAGCTGTAGTAAGTATGTCATCAACAGTATTTGCAAAAGAAAATACTGTTGCAGATAAAACAAATAAGGAAATGCAACAGATTATAGATAAGAGTAAACACGATTCTAATGAATTGATTAAAAATTGGGACAAACTTAAAGTTACAGCAACTCCTAAAACATCAAAAGAAATAAATAGTATTAATAGTGTTGACTCAGAGGCTGCACCAAACAGTGTTGGAAGTGTTGGGGATATACTTGTAACTCCAGCCACTGTTTTTGGAAATGGTCCTATTACTGGACATGCTGGCATGGTTGACTTAAATCCAGATCTTACGATAGAAAGTATGACATCGGGAGGAGTTCGTAGATATACAAATGATTGGAAGACTAGATATACTAAGGCCTTATGCGCCACAGTAAAAAATGCTGATCCCGAGCAGGCTGTAGATTATGCAAGTAGTAAAATCGGATGTAGTTATAATTATAACTTTTTAAATAAATGGAAAACAGATACATTCTATTGTTCACAGTTAGTCTGGAGAGCATATATAGAACAAGGTATTGATTTAGATAAGGATGGTGGAAATGCTGTTTTACCAACCGATTTAGTTAGTGATAAAATTGATATAAACTGGAGAAGTAATTACTAATTGCTTTAACATTTTGTTTTGTGAAATTAATAACCTTTGGATATTTGCAAATATATATAATTTTTAAAAATGAAACTACATAATAGTTTAGAAAATTAAATATCAATATATCTATTATTGATGTAATCTTATTTTAAACTGTGAATGTAGTTTATTTTAATTTGAGATTAACATAAGGAGATAAAAATGCAAAAAAGCAAACGAATATATTGTCTCTTATTTATAATTGTAATTTTAAGCACAAGTTTCATAATATTAAAAAATAAAGAATCATACAATATATGTATTATAAATTCAGATTCTATTCAAAATGATAGTGAAATAGTATATTTAGATGAGAATTTTAATAAAAAAAATAATATACAAATCCCCGCAAGGGACATAATAACAAATTGTAATAAGAACGGTGCTATATTATTGCCAACATCATCAGATAATAAATTATTTAAAGTTGATAAGAATGGGACTGTTAAATCATCTGAAACTGATTTAGGTGGAAGTTATATAAAATGTAAAGGAAATGAACAATTAACTTTATATAATGTCTCTTTGGAATACAATAGAATTAAATTTATGAACTCTAGTTCAGAAGAGAAATTTCTAGATATAAAAGATTCTCTTCTTCTATCTGGTGATTTTGATGACCAAAATATTTATATATTAGGTTATAAATTTGATAAAAATAAAGAAGGAGATACATTTCTATTTATTATAGATAAAAATGAATTAAAAATTAAAGATCAAATTAAATTAATGAAAAACATGAGGGTGTATGATGCATCATTAGTTGATAATAATTTATTTATTGGTGTAGACAACAAAGTAGATTTCTTATTATATTACGATACAAAAAAAGGCAGTTTAAATAAAATTGAGTATAGAAATTATATTAAATATGGTGTGATGGATACCAAAAAGATTCTTTATAGCGATAAATATATTTTCTATTTATCATTAGATGGAAATATAATACAATTAAGTAGAAAAGATTTAAATATTGTGAAAAACACTAAACTAAATAATAAAGTAATTTTAAGTGCATGTATAGCTAAAGACAAATTATATACTCTTAGTGTAGATATAAATGAGAATAATCAAATAGGTTTAGTTGATGTTTTTAATTGTGATAATCTTGATTATATAAATAATTTTTCAGTTGATCCAATAAGAAATACAACTCCGCGAGATATTTTAATATTGGAATAATAATTAAAGGAGTTATGATTTATGAAAAAAATACTTTTAACTATATTACCGAGTGTATTAACATTTTTATTTATATTCGTAGACTCTCATTTTCCTTATAGTAAGTGGATTTTAGCTGGAATTTATATTTTATTTCCGATAATGTTTATAATTCAGACTATTATTTCTTTCAAATCAATGAATAATATGTTGGTTGGATTTTTGTTATTATCACTATCAATAATATTACCTATTAATCAATGGTATAAGATGGGCAGCGTAATACCAGCGATAATAGTTTATTTAGTATTGTCTTTAATAACATATTTACTGATAGTAGTTATAGATATTATTAAAAGAAATAAGAAAAGAACTAGGAATTAACGATGGTGTCTTTCTAGAAATAACTAAGAGTAATAATTAGGTAATTGTCATGAAGTATGTTAAAAATACAGATTTCATATAAGCCATAAATAAATTTGTTGGGAGTGATATGCTTATTTATGTTAAGTTTCAAAGCCTTATTGGAGGAATGAAATAAAAAATACTTTAAAGGAATCATATCATAAGAGACACTATAAAAGTATCCCTTATGAAATAACTAATTCACCATCTCCAGTTATTATAATTTTATATCCAGCTTTGAGAGGAAATAAATTGAATTTTTGCGATTGGGGCCATAGGCGAATAGATTGAACAGGAGTTTCAGTAGAATCTAAAATAAATATAAAAATCCGCTCATTAAAAGAATTATTTTGAACTGTATGTGTAGTATCTAGAGATAAATTTAAATCTTCAACTTTGTAGAAACCACGCTTAAGAATTTTACTTTCAGCCATACAAGGTGAAATTACAATATTAGAAGAAATAAAGAAGAAAAATACTAATGCATAAATAAATTTTTTCATAAATATAACCACCTTTTGATTTTATAGATAACAAGAAAATGAATTGAGCATTTTATCTAGTTTATAATAATGCTACCTTTACTAGATACAATTATTTCAAATTCAGGTTCTAAAGGTATTAAAATATACTTGTCTGACTGAGGATCTAATCGCATATATTGCCTAGTTACTTGATTTGAATCGAAAATAGCAATAAAGGCATAATCACTGGTTGAAGTATTTTGTACAGTATGAATGCCGTGAGACAAATTTAAATCTGGAGCTTTATAAAATCCTTCATTTAAGGTTTTAGGCTCAGCTACAACAGGGATTGTAAAAATATGAAAGATTAATAGTAAAAAAATTAAAAATGCCAGTGGATACTTTTTCATTAGATCACTCACCTTTCTAAATTAAAATATTATGTAATCAAAAACTTAATTTTATTATGTGAAAGTGATGAGAATATATTCTGAAATATTAAAAATAAAAATTAAACCTGAAGAGGGGATAAGAGAAGATAGGTAATTTACTATTCAAGGCGTAAAAATGAGTTTTATTACAGAAGGGTACATTTTGTAGAATCATGGCAATATTTGAATCAGCAGGAGCGTAGAAATCTTAAGCATGATTTTTCATGAGATATTAACTTGTATAATTGAATCATTAGATAATGAAGATAATAAAAAAGGAAGCTTATCCACTAAAATGTATCCTTTGTCAAGGACAATTTAAAAAAAGATAGACTAATTTAAAAGATGATTTCTGTATTTAACGGGAGTCATCTTTTTTAAGTTCCACTGCCCTCTAAAGTTATTATAATAATCTATATAATCATCTATTTCTTTAACTAGATCCTCAAATATTTCACAAGTTTTTATATCAACTTCATCCTTTAAATGTCCAAAGAATGATTCCTGTGGGGCGTTATCCCAACAGTTTCCACGCCTAGACATAGATTGTCCTAACTTATTCTTTTTAACTTTATTTTGAAAAATTGGGCTGGTATAATGTACTCCTTGATCTGAATGAATAAATAAATCTTTTCTAAGAATATTCTTGTTATTTTGTATTAGCTTATCTATTGTATTAGTTACTATATCTATTTTTAAGCTTTTTGAAACATTATGAGCTAAAACCTCATTAGTCGAAGCATCTAAAATAGTCGATAAATAAGCCTTCTGACCATTTTTGAAAAATAGATAAGATATATCCGTTAGCAATACTTTGCCAGGAGATTTTTGCTTGAATTCTCTATTTAACAAGTTTGGTAAGACTGTATGTTCCTTTGTGGCTTTCATCATTCTTCTATAAGGATTAGCTTTTCTATGAGGGCAAGTAATTTCATATTTTTTCATTATCCTTCTTATACGTTTTAAATTATAATTTATGTTAAAATGATTGTTCAGGGTCATTTTAATTTGTCTAGCGCCCTTTTTACGCCTCTTAAAATAATAGGCTTTTAAAATATTTTCTTTGATTTCTAAATCTCTAACTTCGTTAGATTCGCGACTTTTCACAATTATAGATGAAAAATATCTATAATATCCCGAACGTGAAACGCCTGAAATCTTACACATATAACTAAGCATATTTTTAAATTTGTACTTCTCAATAATATATTTTACAATTTTGAATTTTTCACTTGATGACACTGCTATTTCTTCTTTTCCACACTCCTTTCTAACATTTCTAACTTTTTTAGAAGTTCATTTTCAGCTTGTAGAAGTTTTAGTTTTGCTTGTAGCTTCTCATACTTTTCCTCTAAAGATAAGTCTTTTTCACTTGGTCTGCCAGTATTATATTTTCTAGTATCTTGTAATTGTTCAACACCATTTCTTCGAAATGCGGAGCGCCATCTACCACCAGATGATTGTATTCTTTTTAAACCAATTATATTAATATCAAAACCACATTCTTCAAATATCTCTCTGGGAAATTTACCTTTTTCATTTTCAGCAATAAATAGTCTTTCAAATTCATCTGTATATGTAATTCCTTTTTCACTAACTCTTTTAACATATTTATTTTTAGAAAGTATATTTATCTCCTCATTTGAAAAAAATTTCTTACTCATTTGTATTCACTCCTAACTCTATAATCTTATTATAAATAGAAAAACTCTATAGGGTAGACTTTTTTTATATTGTCTACTCTATAGGGTACATTTTACACTATGAGATGAGCTTCCTTTTTTTAGGTTACTTAAAACTTAAGCTACATCAAATTTAGTAACTTGTCTTTGAGTAACTTGAGCACCAGATTTCTTAACTAAATCACCAGAATTAGTTTTGAAAACATTTTTAGCAATTACAGTATCCATAAGTGCATTAATCTCGTCTTTTGTAAGACTTGGTTTAGCACCAGAAACACTTAAAATACTTTTTTCACCAGCAGCAGTTAAAAAAGTCATAGATAAAGAATATTCCATTTAATTCACCACCTTTCTGTTTAGAGTAGAGTCAAGGAAGTTAAATCATATACATGATTTAACTAAGTTCGAGAAACCAAATCATAGGTTTGGACTCTCACTTATCTCGCTTATCTCACTTATCTGCTTAAGCATTTGCTAAACTAGAAGATTCATTTATAAAGTAGTCTCTAGTATTAGCTTCCATAACAGCTTTAATTGCATCAGCAACAGCATAGATATTTTCTGGTGTTGCATCTGTTTTGATGCCTGAGAAAGTTTTCTTAGTATAAATTGGATCGCCAGTTTTATCTAATCCTTTTTGAACTTCAATGCTAAGAGAAACAGAGTCAATAGTTTTAGTTACAGCCATATATTTTTACCCCCTTCATTTTGTTTTCGTATATTATATACGTATTAATTTTATGAATTACATAAGTATCCTAAAAATATTTTAAGCCCCAAAGAATTAAAACAGTTGAAATAAATACATAAAGAAAATTTATGTAGATCTATATAAGTTCTAAAAGGTTTAATTCATTAGGTCTTAGCGGATAAGCAAGAACTATAAACTAAATGATTTTAGAAAAAATGAATTGTGTTACTTAAAATTTATATATTAAAGGAAAGTAAATTAGGTAAAAAGTATTTCTTAGATTCAGAGAAGGCAGCACCGTTTTACTATGAGTCCCTACTTTGATTTAACACGAAGAGGTTTAATAAATTTAATAAATGTGAAAATCTTTATATAGTAATAAAATAGAAATATGTAGAACAAATAAAAATAAAATGAGAGAAAAGATTTTTATTTACGTTATATAAAGTGTAAGAGCTTTTACGAAAATAATGGATTGGAGAAATTTCAATGAGGTGTACCGAAAAAAATTATATTAGTAGGTTGAAAAAGAGGAAAGAAGATGCCATAGAATTTATAGTAGATGAATATCTGGCGTTAGTTAAATCTACAGTATATAAAGTACTTTCACCACTTAACAAGGATGGAATTATTGAGGAGTGTATAAATGATGTATTTCTTTCAGTATGGAATAATTCAGATAAATTTACAGGTGAAGAAGTTGATTTTAAGAAATGGATATTTAAGATAGCAAGATTTAAAGCTATTGATTATTACAGGAAAGAAGTTAAGAATTTGCATGTAAGCATAGAGGACGAGGAAATAAGCACAAATGAATTAGTGGAAGAAGAAATTATTAAGCTAGAAGAAAGAAATGAATTGATAAACTTAATTAACACTCTTGAGCCTATGGATAGGGACATATTTATTATGAAGTTCTTTCTAGGGGAAAAGTCTGAGGATATTGCTAGAAAGTTTGGACTTACCAGAGCTGCGTTAGACAATAGAATTTATAGGGGTAAGAAAAAACTTAGACTAAATTTGGAGGTAGTATAATATGAAAGATATTTATGAAATTCTAAATGATATAGAAATAGATGAAGATGAAATGGAGATAATAGATGCAACTGATATTGAAAAAGCAAAGGTAAAAAAGTATTTAAAGAAGTCTATAAATAAAGATAAGTCATATAGAAATAAGGGAATAGCTATAGCAGTTTTGTGTTGTTTGTTAATTGGAGGTGCAGGAACTTTGGGAGTAGCCTATCCATCTTATGCAGCAGAAATTCCGATAGTTGGAGATATATTTAGGTTTATAGATAATGGTAGAACAGGTGCATATGATAAATATAAGGAATATGCAGATGTGGTAGGGGCGACACAAGAAAGTAATGGTATTAAAGTCACAATAAAAGAAGCAATATTTGATGGAAAAACCTTAACTTATACCTATGAAATAATAAGTGATAAAGATTTAGGAGATAATCCATTTTTTAATATGAATGGACCAAGGCTTACTATAAAAGATTATAATGGTGGATCAGGAGGAAGTTCTGGAGTAAAAAGGTTTGCTGAGAATACTTATGTAGGTGAAGAAACTATTACTATAGATGAAGAAAGAAAGGCCATAAGCTTTGAATTAAATTTCACAAATATAGGAGATATGAGCTCTGAAAATTCTAGAGAAATAAAAGGAAATTGGAAGTTTAAAATTAATTTAAAAGCATTAGATAATGTTAAGCAAATAATAAATAAGACAACTGAAAAAAATGGAGTTCAATTAAATATAGAGAGTATTTCTAAAACGTCAGCAACATTTACGTTAAATTATTCTCAAGAAATTTCAAAGGATTTACAAGAGAAATACTTTATTGTAGATATTCCTATAGAAGAAGTAAAAGATGATTTAGGAAATGTTTATAAAGCAACAAGTGTTTCAACAAATGAAGGTAGTGAAGGAAGATATGCCGGAAAATCCATGTCAAGTTTTGGGGAGTTAAATCCAAATGCAACTAAATTAATAATAACTCCTAAAGTACATTTATCAAATGATGTACATCAAGAATCAGGTGATGGAGAGGGAAAAGCTGTTGATACAAGTCCTACTATAGATGAAAATCATCCTAAAAATAATGAAATTACATTAGATGATATAGTAATTGAACTAAAAAAATAATACACTTTTTCTTATCAGAAATAGTTTGACTAAGATATAAGTAGATTTAAAGGTAGTAAAAATAAATTAATAGTAGAGTATAATAGATACTAAAAAAAGTTCATCATTGTTGTATGGTGAACTTTTTTATTCTTCATAAAATTATAGTACGGTCAAACCTATGGATATTGTGTCATTCGTAAGTGTAGCTTATATATTTTAAATGGTAGAATCAATACTATATTTCTCCAAATTTAATTGGACGCCTTAACTTTCCTAGAGAGATTAGATGAGTACTTTCTTTATAGTTATCCCAAAGGCTTGCTCTTGTAATATTAGGATTATCGTAAGTTTTAAAGAAGTATTCACAAGTATTTGTATTAACAAAGGCAGTATACTTTGTATAATCATAAGTATCTCTATTTGTTATTACTATCCCTTTTGGAATAGAAACACTTTCCATAATATGAAAGCATGTATTTATTGATTCTAAACTGTCACTAGGTGCTTTAATATGTGTTTTTTGATATGCTGTTCTTACAAATCGTTCTGGAGATGTGTAGCCTCCAGGTAACTGCATAGTTCCTCCAGCCTGACCAAATGGCCTTAAATGAATGTTACCCCAGCATGCATCGCTAGTCTGAGTTGGAGATACATTCATGTAATTTCGTAAATTAGTCATGTGCCACTGAAGATCAGGACTATTGGCCATTACTCCAATTGAATTTTTGTATAAAGTTAGACCTCTTTCTGTTTGTTCAATGACGACACATTCTCCACTTTTATCTGTAGCAATCCAATGCAAAGGAGCTACTGTTTGCGTTACTGGATCTTCAAGACCTACAATATCTATTTCCATTAATATTTCTTTAAGATCTTTTACTGATTCACATCTTCCTAAAATATAATGAAGAAAATCTAATGAGGAAACAGCTTCCCTGGTAATGGAATCTTTATGAGTCTTGTATTTAGCATAACCTGCAAAATATAATGCTGCAGCCGCAAATCCTTTTTCATTTACCCCATCAAAGAAACCAAGCATTTCACCTGCTTCTTGTCCAATTCCTATAAAGCTATAGTAATCGCAAATTTTACTCATGTTGAGAGTATTATTCCATACAAAATTTTTAGGTACAACATAAAGTTCTGGCTCAATATCATAAGAAAAATCCATAGTTCTCCCAAAAAAATTCTCCATCTTTTTTGATTGTAGTGTTATTGCTGTACACATTCTAGTCCTCATCCTCCTTATACTTTATTAACTTAGCACTTGAAATTTATCACTAATGTAAACTTATATTTAATCAATCTAAACCATAAACTGCTTGCTGCTTAAAACCTTTAACGATATTTTCATAGCTTTTTTGAATCAAAATATTTATGGTTTCGGTAAGTTACCACATAAATCTAGTCTTAACGTTTGATAGCTATATAAAAGGCCTATAATTTATAGATATACTTACACATGGCATAAAGTTCCACTTATTAATGTGAAACTATGAATGGTTTAGATTTAATATCTTATATTTTGAGGAAGGATAAAAAGTATATAAAATTACAATAAACTTTGTAATGTATTGATTCTAGATAAATACAAATAAAGTAAATACAATATTAAAATATAGATTAAGGTTCAAGAAGAAATATATGATATTTTGAATTTATATGATTTTAAATTACTATTTTGAATAAAAATTATGTTCCTATCGGATACTATCATTATAACTAATGATTATCTAAAAATAGGAGGAACAATATGAATAAAAATTTTAAAAGGATTACAATCTTAACGATGCTGATAGTCAGCATTTTCTCATTTGCAGTGAACAACAATGCAATAGCTCAGGTACCGTCGGACAAGGATAATGGAGTACATCTAATTTTAGACTCAGTTAATTATAATAGTGTTTTACCAAAGCACTTCCGAAAAACTACTGATTTAGCAGTTGTAAAGGACAATAAAGATTTGGATCTTAAGGGGTTAGATAAGCTGAATATTTCTGGCAGTCAACAATTTTCAGGGAATAATATAGATCTTTTAACAAAGGCAATTGATACTTCTCTGCCTATGACAGTAATAGATTTAAGACAGGAATGTCATGGATTCATAAATGGATTTGCAGTTAGCTGGGCAGATGCAAGAAATAATGCTAATGTAGGACTCACAAGAGATCAAGTTATAGCTAAAGAAAAAGAGGATTTAAAAAGTATCAAATTAAATGAACCTATAACTTTTTATAATAACTCTAAACAAACCATGGATGTTAAAACAGTTCAAAGCGAAGAAGAACTTACTAAATCAAAAAATTTAGGATATGAAAGAGTAACAGTTAGAGATGGTGGAATACCTACTGATGATATGGTTGATTATTTTATGGAATTCATAAAAAATAAACCAAAAGATTCTTGGCTTCACTTTCATTGCAAAGAAGGCATAGGAAGAACATCTACTTTCATGATAATGTATGACATGATTAATAATTATAAAGATGTCAATGCTGATGGTATAATTAAAAGACAATTGGCATTAGCAAATTTTGAGGATACTACATTGAAGTCATTTTATAATAATGAAAGAATGGGATTCTTAAATAAATTTTATGATTATTGCAAAGCTAATGGAGACTCATTTGATACTAAATGGAGTGAGTGGAATAGTAAAGCTTCTAGTATAGATGAAACAGATAAATCTAATGCTATCCAGGTATCAAATGTAAATTCTGTTTATATGAAAAATAATATAGTTCCTAAATCTTTATATGCGATTTCTTTAGATTCTATGACACCTGGTGAAAGAACAATGATAACTAGCCTTCAGGGGCTAGTTAATAATCATTGTTCTTTTCAAATATATACACTTAATTCTTCTCAGCCTGATTATAAAATATGGTTGGAAGATTTAAAAAGTAATCATAATGTACCTTATGAAATGATATCAGATCCTTGGGAGCTACTAAAAATATATAAAGACTATATAAAAGGGTACGTACTTTATAATGGTGAAACTAAAGATCCTTCAATAAACAATGCTTGTTCCTTAGCAGGCATTAAAAACGCTATAGTTATTGATGAAAAGCTGGAACCTAAAATAAAAGAACTTGGTATAGAAAGTAAAGGAGATTGCAGAAGTACAGATGAAAATTGGGCCTATGATAATTTGTGGAATAAAGGACTAAATCATTCCATGGTAATGGAGCTTTCTCCTGATAGAATTGATGCATTAAGGGACTATGCCATAATGACTAAATCTTTAATATTTTATGAAGGAAGTGTAGATAAAACAGCTCTTAGAGATAAAATATTTTCTTCTGTGGATGATAACGCTACATGTTTGGGCTGGGGTCCAGATGAGTTTATTAACGTGAGTACAGCTTCAAAATATGGTGTAAGCATGGTTGCAGCAGATTGGTCCTATAATTTAACTACATTGAGTGCTTTCAAAGAACCTCATATTAATAAAAACTCTTCATTAAAAGTTCCTAAAGAAGAAAATGTTCATTATGTTACTTTTATAATGTCAGATGGAGACAATCAGCAGTGGAACCTTGGAACTAATTATGGTTCGTCTAAGTGGTTTGGGTATGAAAATAGAGACAAACTTTCTTTAGGTTGGTCTATGACTCCAGCATTATATTATTTAAGTCCTACTGTATTTGATTTATATAACAAAAGCATAAGCAATGAGGATCCAAGGAATAATTTCATAGTAGCTCCTTCTGGAAATGGATACATATATCCAAGCAAATTTCCTCGTAATAAGTTAGGTTCATATGTTGACTTATTAAATAATTACATGGAAAGAGTAAATGAAAATTACGTATCAATAATAGATGATTCTGCGTTTCATGATATTGAGCTTTGGAATGAGTTTACTAAAAAATCAAATATCAAAGGTTTATTTTATCTTGACTATCATAGACACGATAATTATAAAGGAGAAATTTTATGGTCTAATAATAAACCTTTAGTGTCTTGCAGAGATCTACTTTGGAATTCACTTGAAGACGAAGAAGAGTTAGTAAAAAGGATAAATGATAGAGTTAGTTTAGGACAAACAAATATCCATAGTCCAGAAGCATACTCCTTTGTCTATGTGCACGTATGGACAAAAGAGACAAGTAACGTGGAGAAAGTTACGAAGATGCTAAAAGAAAACAAAAGCGTAAGAGTCGTTCCACCTGAAACTTTTATGGAACTCATAAGTAAGAACATTAAGCATTAGTGTACAAAGCTAGATAAATATCTTATAAATTTATTATAAAAATCTCAAACCTATTTAAAATGTACCCTTTGTCAAGGACAGTTTAATTTGGTTTGGGACTTTTTTTATTCTCAATAAATTTATAATAAAATCAAATTTATAAATAGATTATGGGATAATATTACTTACAAATATATATTTGGAAAGGAAATAAAAAAGGAATTTGATAATTAATGACGAAATCAAGGAATATAGAGTTAATATGATTTAACACCTAGAGAAGGTTAAAATTTTTTAGAGGGTAGGAGGGAGATAAGTATGAAATTAAATTCAATAAAGTTCAAATTGATTCTATTTATTTTTGGACTAACAATTTTACTGTTTAGTGCAAATATAGTTATCAGTACAATTAGCTTTAATTCTTATTCAGATCGTAACAATAAGACGGAAGTAATGAATGCTAATGAAACAATAAGCGAAAAAATTAAGGAATTGAAAAATGAGTCTTTAAGTATTGGAAGTCAATTGGCCTTAAATCCTAGAATAATAAAGGGAATTGAGAATAAAGATAGTCAGGAGATTTTTAATGATTTAAAAGATATATTAAAAGATCTAGATGTAGAATTTGTTACAATAACTGATGAAAAAGGTAATGTAATTGTAAGATCTTATGAACAAGATAAAAAGGGAGATAGTATTTTAAATCAGGCAAATATAAGAAATGCTCTTGCTGGTAAATTAAACTCTCAAGTTGAAAGTGGAACTCAAATTAAACTTGCAGCTAGAGCAGGTGCGCCAGTAAAGAACGAAAATGGAGATATTATTGGAGTTGTGTCTGTAGGGTATAGATTAGATTCTAATAATCTAGTAGATTATGTTAAAAGTAAATTTGGGTGCGATGCTACTATTTTTATGGGAGATGTAAGAATTGCAACAAGTATAATGAAAGATGGCGAAAGGGTTGTTGGAACTAAACTTGATGAAAAAATTGCAAAAGTTGTTTTGAGTAATAATGCATATTCAGGAGAGGCTAATATTTTAGGAAGTAAATTTGATGCATACTATTCACCAATTACTGGAGATAACAATGAGACAGTTGGAGTTATATTTACAGGTAAAAGCAAGGCTGAAAGTCAGCTGTTTATAAGAAAATTTGTTATAAATAATATTATATCTTCTATTATAGTGTTAATCTTGGTTGGGATAGCAATATATTTATACATAGATAAAAAGGTATCAAAACCATTAGCAAGTGCAGTGACTCACTTTAAACACTTATCAGAAGGTAATTTTACTGAAAAGACATTAGAAAAAGATTTAAAACGCAAAGATGAAATTGGAGATATGTCCAGAGGAATTGAGCATATGAGGCAGGATTTAATAAATCTAATTAAGAAAATAATGAACAATTCACAAGATATGAGTGCAGCGAGTGAAGAATTATTTGCTACAGTTGAAGAATTTTCAGCAATGTCTCAAAATATTAATTCCGGAATTGGTAATATTAATTTTGGTATTCAAGAAACTAGTTCAGCGGCAGAAGAAATAAATGCTTCAGTAGAAGAAGTTGAGGCAAGTATTAATGTATTAACAAATAAGGCAGTAGAAGGAAGTTATAATGCAAGTGCTGCAAAAACTAGAGTAGAAGATATGCAAAATAGATCTTTGGAATCCATTAGAGAAATAGAAATATTGTTTAGTGAAAAAGAAGAAAAAATACTTCAAGCAATAAAAGAAGGACAAGTAGTAGAAAATATAAAAGTTATGGCGGACACTATTGCAGAGATATCAGAGCAGACAAATCTATTAGCACTAAATGCAGCTATAGAGGCGGCAAGGGCTGGCGAACATGGAAAAGGATTCTCAGTAGTTGCTGAAGAAGTAAGAAGGCTTGCAGAACAATGTTCAGATGCCGTAGAATCTATAAAAAGTACAATCTTCAAAGTTCAAAATGCATTTAGAAATCTTTCCAACAATAGTGACGAGGTACTAACTTTTATGAAGGAAAGAGTAAATCCTAAGTTTGAAGATATGATTGAAATTGGAAAAGAAAATTATAAGGATGCAGAATTTGTAAGTAAAATGTCAAATGAAATAGCTGAAATGACTAAAGAAATTTCAATTACAATGGAACAGGTTACTAAAGCGGTGGAGAGCATGGCTGATACGGCACAAAAATCTTCACAAGAAACTGATGAAATAGTAAACAATATTGATGAAGTTAATAGAGCAACAGATGAGATAGCAAAAACGGCTCAAGAGCAGACACGTCTTGCTCAGGATTTAAATGAAATGATACAGAAGTTTCAAGTTTAGTATAAGGCACAATGTAAATATAGATATTCAACTTTAAATCTAGATTTATGTGATAACTTACCGGTACGCCAAGCAAGGGCGTAAAAGATAATGAGGGCTAACCTTCCTCATTATTACTATATAGCAGGTGGGAATCCTGCATGACAAAGGCCAGCAACCAGTCATTAGTTAGTCTTGGGCTTATTATGGCGATGTAATAAGTTAAGTGTAGACAAACAAGGTACCAGGCCGCAAGCGAATGCTGAAACTACTAGCCACGAAATTATCACAAAGTCAGAAAGGACGATAATATCGGTAAATTAGAAGTCAGAACATAGATAATCATTATTGCAAGAATATCTGTGCTTTCTCGTGGTTTTAAGGTGTAGCATGGTATACATTGATATAGTACGTCAACTTGGGAGGACTCATTATTCTCTGACTTCAGAGTATGGAAAACAATGATTAGAAATCAGAGGTATTCAAATGATAATGAGTAGTCGGATTACACCATAGTACTGAAGAAATGAGTAATGACCATGGAGGGAAGGGTGTAACATATTATAGACCTTGAAAAGAGAAACAGAAATTCTCACACAGAGGAGGAAAAAAAAATGTACACAAAACTTGAGAGGATAGCAGAAATAGCTGGAAATAATCCTAAAGAGAAATTTACATCACTAATGCATTTAGTTAACAAGGAAATGCTAATTTTATGCCATTATGAACTGAGCGGAAATAAGGCTACAGGAGTGGATAAGGTAACAAAGGAAGAATATGAAACTAACTTAGAGAATAATATTGATAATCTACTAATTAGAATGAAGACTTTTAAATATAGACCGCAGCCTGTAAGGAGAGTATACATAGATAAGTCTGGTTCAAACAAGAAAAGACCTCTAGGTATACCGGCATATGAAGACAAAGTTGTACAATTAGCCATTAATAAAATATTAAAATCAATATATGAACAAGATTTCATTGATAGTTCTTTTGGGTTTAGACAAAATAGAAGTTGTCATGATGCTCTTAAAATCTTAAATGTATATTTATCTGAAAAGAATGTGAATTATGTTGTAGATGCTGATATTAAAGGATTCTTTGATAATGTTGACCACAAGTGGTTGATGAAATTTCTTGAACACAGGATTGCAGACAAGAACTTACTTAGATATATAGGTAGATTTTTGAAAACTGGAATAATGGAAAACGGAAAGTTTTATAAAGTATATGAAGGAACTCCACAAGGGGGAATAATATCTCCAACATTAGCAAACATTTATTTACATTATGTTTTAGATATATGGTTTAATAACTTTATCAAAAAGAAGTGTAAAGGACAGGCGTACATAGTACGCTATGCGGATGATTTTGTTTGCTGTTTTCAGTATGAAGACGAAGCGAAAGCTTTCTATGAAGCATTGAAAAACAGATTAGACAAATTTAACTTGCAGGTAGCTGAAGATAAAACTAAAATATTATATTTCGGTAAGAATGCCTACTATGATAGAAAATTCAAGAGAGCATGAAAGTTAGAATCATATAAAGATAGAACTTTTGATTTTCTAGGATTTACACACTTCTGCAGTTGCAGAAAGAATGGAAGTTTTAGAGTTAAGAGGAAGACTAGCTCAAAGAAATTTGGAGCTAGCATAAAGAGATTGAATGAATGGTTAAAGAATAATAGAACAGTGCCGCTCACATTATTAATGGAGAAACTGACACAGAGACTAATAGGATATTATAGGTATTACGGAATCACTGACAACAGTTTAAGTCTCGCAACTTTCAGATATTTAGTAAGAAAACTAACTTTTAAATGGCTAAACAAAAGAAGTCAGAAAAGAAGTTATAACTGGAGAAGTTTTGACACTATGTTTGAGTGCTTCAAAATACCTAAAGCTAAAATATATGTTAATATTTTCAACTTAAAAGAAGATATATCATATATACTGTGAATTATAATGTGGGGAGCCGTATGCGGGAAATCCGCACGTACGGTTCTGAGAGGGGTTAGGGAAGTGATTCCCTAGTCTACTTACCAAATCATAAATATTTTGATTCCGAAAAGCTATGAAAATATCGCTGAAGGTTCTAAGCAATAGGTTGTACCCACTTTAGCATGCTCCAACTTTCCTAGGGAAGCTCGACTCATTACATTCGCTGAGGAAGTTCGAGAACCCAAAATAAAATTTTGGACCCTCACTTCACAAGCTAAAACGGAACAACCTACAGCTAAGAACCTTTAACAGCTCATTTTCAAATGTTTTCTACACAAATATATTTATGATTTCTAGTTAAGATATAAGCTTAAAGTTCTAGCAATTTTGTAAATATGTTAATTTAATAAGTTGAATTCTTAAATTAGCTATCTATACACAAATTACAACTTAAAAATTAAAATAATTAAAGAGAATCAAACTCAGAATGAGGTGATTCTCTTTTTTCCATATTAAAGGAAACTAGTTTCATTCGCTTTATTATCAAACTAGTAGATTTAGGAAATATGCTGGTCTACCAGTTGGATAGTAATTGTTTATTGTGATAAAACATTTGATGATTTTATAGTTATCCATAAGATTTTCCCATGTAATATTAGTGTTATCTAAATAAAAGATAACAATTAAGCGTTTGGTAAATTGACTATTTTAAACCAATATGGATTTGAAACAATATTAAAAGAATGATAATATTGTGTTTATAATTGAATTTATTATACAGGTTTAGTTAAATAAGTAGTAATTTGGTTGGTGATGATATGCAACAAAGGATTTCAATTATAGAAGATGATTTAGAAATTTGCAATCTACTTAGGGAATTTTTAAAGGAAAGTGGATATGAAATAAAGATATCTAATACTGGAATAGATGGTATGAGAGAATTAAGAACTTTAACGTATGATTTAGTTATTTTAGATTTAATGCTACCATATAAAAGTGGAGATGAGATTTTGCGGGAACTGCGCAGCTTTTCTAATATACCTGTCATCGTATTATCTGCAAAGGATATGGTACATACAAAGGTAGATTTATTACGTTTAGGTGCCGATGATTATGTGACCAAGCCTTTTGATTTAAATGAAATATTAGCGAGAGTAGAGAGTAATTTAAGGCGCTGTAGCTCAGATTTAAATATAAAAAAATCAATTTTAACTTATAAAGATATTACATTATATGAAGAGGAAAAGAAAGTAATAGTAAACGGAAATACACTTGTATTAACTTCAAAGGAATATGGTATTTTATTTTTATTATTAAGTCATCCGCAAAAAGTCTTTTCAAAGGCAAATTTATTTGAAAGTATATGGAATGAAGAATATTTTAGTGAAGATAATACACTAAATGTCCATATAAGCAATATTAGAAATAAGCTTAAAAGCGCAAATGCCAATGAAGAATATATAGAAACTATATGGGGAATGGGTTATAAGTTAAAATAATAAATAAAAAGAAATATATAAGCAGGAGTAAAGCCTGCTTTTTTGTTATGGAGAAAATATTTAAGGTTTTCTTTAGAATTGATTTAAGATTTTCTTTAAGTACGATTTTTACAATGTAAATATGGAAAAGCAAAGGAGATGTAATTATGACTTATGTTTTAGAAACTAAAAACTTAACAAAGAAATATAAAAATACACAAGCATTAGATGGTGTAGATATAAAATTAGAAAAAGGTAATATTTATGGTTTTGTTGGACAAAATGGTGCGGGAAAAACAACTTTAATAAGACTTATTACTGGCTTATCATTTCCTACATCTGGTGAACTTTATTTATTTGGACAAACTGGAGAAAAGAAATTACAAGAACAAAGAAAGCGAATAGGTTGCATGGTAGAAACTCCTGCATTATATCCTAATATGACAGCATATCAAAATTTAGAGATTCAACGCATTCAAAGAGGAATTCCTGATAAAAAGGTTATTGAAGATACTTTAGAATTAGTTGGATTAAAAGATACAGGAAAAAAGAAAGCAAAGGATTTTTCTTTAGGAATGAAACAGCGATTAGGAATTGCCCTTGCATTAATTAATGATCCAGAGTTTTTGATTTTAGATGAACCTGTAAATGGACTTGATCCTGTGGGAATTGTTGAAATAAGAGAACTTATTAAAAGATTAAACAAAGAAAAAGGAATGACTATTTTAATCTCAAGCCATATTTTAGAGGAACTTTATCAAACTGCTGATCATTATATTATTATTTCTAATGGAAAGATATTGGAATCATTAACTCAAGAAGAACTTAATGAAAAGTGTAAAAAGCATATTGCGATTAATGTAGATGATGTATCTATTGCAGCGACTATATTAGAAGAAGAGCTTCATACAAATAACTATCAAATAATGCCAGACAAAACAATTCGTTTATATGATTGTTTAGATGATATTAAATCTGTTTCAATAGCATTATCGAGAAATAATTTAATAATAACCGGAATTTCTTTAGCAGGAGATAGCCTTGAAGATTACTTTATTAGAAGAATTGGAGGAGGTAAATGTGATTAATCTTTTTAGGACTGAGGTTTATAAATTATTCATAAGTAAAAGCTTTTGGTTAGTGTTTATCATGAGTACACTTTTTGGAATTACTATGACTTCAGATAGTCATACATTTATAACTGGATATGAAAATATAGGGGTAAGCTTTTATTATGCATGTTTATTAATGGTGTTTCCAATATTACTTGGAGCAATTTCTTTTGGAAATGATTTTGGAGATAGGACTATAAATAATGGGGTGTGTGCAGGTCATAGCAGGTTTCAAATATTTATTTGCAAGGTGTCAGCATATTTCATTGGAGTCAATTTAGTTATTTTGTTTAGCCCAATTGTAAATGTAATTCTTAATATTATTTTACATAGATATACTACGGTATATTTTATGAACGAGGGAAATATTTTAGCTAAAACAATAATAACAACATCATTATTGGGGATGGCTATGTCAAGTGTAAGTATATTTATAGCTTTTATGTTTAGAGATATTGGTAAAACAGTAGGAATTTCAGTTGGAATATACTTTATAAATATCTCTTTATTAAATTCAACAAATGATATAAGAACAACTATATTTAGGTATCTACCATTAGCACAGGCACGCCTTATCTTGTATAGGCCTTTAATTCCAAATCAATTTAAAGACGCAGTACTAATTGGTATTTGCATAATATTATTTTTCTTGAGCATATCATATTTTTTATTTAAAAAAGCAGAGTTACGATAAAAGGGAGTGTAATAAATGAAAAAATTATTAAAGATGGAAATTTACGAGGCTACCCATAACAATATTTATTTGCTTATGATAGGAATTGCGATTGTTTATGGAGTATATTCAGGTTATGGAAATTTAGAAGATAATTATTATAATTTAACTTTGGGAGGATATGAAGCATTAATAGCAATGCTCCATGATGCTCCAGGAACCTGCATGTTAATTTCAGCTTTTCCAGCATTGCTAATAGGAAAAAGTTTTTCAAATAGGACTTTAATTACTAAAGTTGCATCTGGAAATAGTAGAGGCATTGTTTTTTTTACAAAAGCTGCCTCAATACTTATTATTACAACTGTAGCAATACTTATTTATTCTTTTTCTGGTGCATTCGCTGTTACTATAAAGTATGGCTTTAATGCACCAAGTGGAGTAAATGTAATTACACTAATGAAAATTTTAATTTGTACAACATTATTATATTTATCTATTTTTTCTGTAATAATACTTTTTGGAGTAATATTTAGGGATAATTTAAAAACTATTATAGTATCAGTTATTACAATTCTTATGAATGCTATATATTTATTTGTTGCCAGAAGTATGAATTTGCCATTATATAGGCATCCAATGAATTTGCTTAGAGTGATCTTAAACAATAACTCAACATTTGAATTTATATCATTTTCTTTAGAAGGTATAATTTTATTAGGGTTTATACTAATGTTAAGTTATAATATATTTCGTAAATGTGAACTAAAATAAACTTAATGTGTAGGGATGGATATAATGATAATCATATTAATATTGAGTATTGTAATTATTTTATTAATTTCTTATATATTTCATTTAAAGCTTCAAATAAAAAGTATAGGAAAACAATTAGAAAATATTTCAGAAGGCAAAACAGAAAAGAAGATAGATATATCTTTACTTGATAAAGATATTGAATACCTTGCAGGTAACATTAATAGAAATATAAATTCTCAAAAGCAGCTAAGAATAGAGATGTTGAGAAATGAGCAAAAGCTTAAGGATTCTATCGCGAATATATCTCATGATTTAAGAACCCCTCTTACTTCTATAATTGGTTATCTACAATTGTTAGAAAAAAGTAAATTATCAGAAGACCAAAGAGAAAAGATAAATATTATAAAAAGGAAATCTGAGATTTTACATAATCTTATTACTAGTTTTTTTGAAATAACTATTATTGAAAATGATAGAATGCATATAAATTTAGAAAAAATTAATATGAATAATTTTCTTTCAGATGCAATGCTCCAAAATATAATGCCATTTAAAGAAGCTGGAATTGAGCCCATTTTTGATTTGCCAAATACAACAATATTTATTGAAGGAGATAAAATAATTCTACAGCGTATTGTTCAAAACTTAATATCAAATATATTGAAATACGGTTCAAGTTATGTCAAAATATCACTTGTGAAAAAGGAACATGTTGAGCTTTGCTTTGCCAATAAAATTGAAGATCCTAAAAAAATAGATGTAAATTTATTATTTGAAAAGTTTTATACAGGGGATAAATCAAGAAGTTCTGGCAGTACAGGTTTAGGCCTTTCAATTGTGAAGCTATTAGCTGAAAGAATAAATGCTAAAGCATTAGCAGAAATTAAAGAAGATATTTTAACATTGAAAATTGTATTTTAATAAAAAAATTTTATGGAATTAAAATGAAGGAACTAATATAAAAATTAATTTAATAGTATAATTGTTCATTTAAATTAGATACAATTACACAAAAAATTATATTATGTAAGTAAAATTGGGTATCTTATATTCTGTTAAATTTGTATATGATAAAAAATGCTAATGCTATTCGAATAGTATTGGCATTTTTTTTAGTCAAGGTAAGTTTTTTAAAACTTAAGATTTCGTAAGGTTTATTTATAATTCTTGTAAAGTCTATCTTCTACAATGAAATTATGACATTTGAAAGGAAGTAGAAGATATGAGAAAAGTATATAAAAAGATATCAGGATTTATAATAATGACGATGATAATAATTTGCGGATTTTGGTATATTGAAGGAAATACAAGTAATTATGGTTCAAATGATAAAGACAAGTTGTTTGAAGTAAACACAGCTAATGGAAGCGAAAAAATACTATTAGTAAATGAGAAGCATGGATTAAGTGGAAATTATGTACCAGAAGGATTAAGCATACCTAACATACCATTTTCAAATGGATCAGATGATGAAGAAAAACACGTAGCAGGAACTGTTGTAAAGCCATTAGAAGAATTAGTAAATGCGGCTAAAAAAGACGGGATAATATTACTTGGTAATTCGGGTTATAGATCTTATAAGTCACAAGAAGATATTTATGAAAATCGTGTGATATCTCAAGGAAAAAAGCTTGCAGATGCATATGTAGCTAAACCTGGATTCAGTGAACATCAAACAGGGCTGTGCATTGATATCACTAATAAAAATGGATATTTTGCAAAGGGAACTAAGGAGGCAGATTGGCTTGCAAAAAATTGCTATAGATTTGGTTTTATTATAAGATATCCTTATGGAAAGAAAAGTGTAACAGGAATTGAATATGAACCATGGCATATTAGATATGTAGGTAAGGAAGCTGCTAAGTATATTCATGATAATGGAATTACATTAGAGGAATACTTACAAAAATAATTATAAAAATGGAGGAATAAATGAATAATATTCTTGTAGTAGATGATGAAAAAGAAATAAGAAATTTGCTAGAAATAAATCTTAGAAATGAAGGATACAATGTATTTAAGGCAAGTTGTGGAGAGGAAGCCTTAGATATTTTGGAGAAGGAAGAAATTCATTTGATAGTTTTAGATATAATGATGCCCCACATGGATGGTCTGGAGGTTTGCAGAAGGGTAAGGGAAAAGTATAACATACCAATTCTTATGCTAAGTGCAAAATCAGAAGATATGGATAAGATTCAAGGGATTATGACTGGTGCAGATGATTATGTATGCAAACCTTTTAACCAATTGGAACTTATAGTTAGAGTTAAGGCATTAATGAGAAGATCATATTTTTTAAATTTAAAAATGCAAGTCTCAGAGGATCTAATAAGAATTGAATCAATGGTTATAGATAAGAGTAAGCATAAGGTGACTATAGATGATAAAGAAGTAGATTTAACGGCTAGAGAGTTTGAAATATTATATCTGTTAGCTACAAATAGAGGAATAGTTTTTAGCGCGGAGGAAATTTTTGAAAAGGTATGGAAGGAAAGATATTATCAATCTAATAATACTGTTATGGTACATATGAGCAGATTAAGGGATAAAATAGAACATCATATGGAAGGAAATAAGATAATTCATACTATATGGGGAGTTGGATATAAAATTGAGAAATAAAAGATTCTATAAATATTGGCTGTCACCATTAGGTGAGATTGTAACTACGTTATTATTAACTTATATAAGTTTAATGGTAGTTAGTAGAATATTAATATATTTATATTTAAATACTAAAATTCAACTCATTAATTATATTTTTAAATTTCGAAGACTCATTGACTCTGTAATGTTTGAAGGTGCAACCTATGTGATTACTGGAATTTCATTATTTGTAGGAGTATATTTACTCATTACTTATAGAAAAACTAAAAGTTTGGTAGCTATTATAGATCAAACTGAAATGATGGCGAGTGGTGATTTGGACAGATTAATAGAAGTTGATGGAGAAAATGATATTAGGAATTTAGCAGAAAATATTAATAATATCTCAAGGCAGCTTAAAGAGATAACAATAGTAGAAAGAAAAGCTCAACAAACTAAAAATGACTTGATAACTAATGTTTCTCATGATTTAAGGACTCCATTAACGTCTATAATAGGTTATTTGGAAATAATTGATGCTGATAAGTATAAAGATGAAGTAAGACTAAGATATTATGCTAATATAGCATTTGAAAAAGCAAAAGCATTGAATTTGCTTATTAATGACTTATTTGAGCTCACTAAAATGCAAAATAACACCATTAATTTAGATAAGGTTGATATTAATTTAGTAGAATTATTAGGTCAGGTAGTTGCGTATTTCGAATATCAATTTAAAAATGCAGAAATGCAATCAAGAATCAACTTTTCTGAGGATAAGTTAATTGTAAATGCAGACGCAGGAAAACTAGTTAGAGCATTTGAAAATTTGATGTCCAATGCAATTAAGTATGGAAGAGATGGTTTTTATGTTGATGTAACAACAAAAATGGAAGAGAATATGGCAGTAGTTCAAGTTATAAACTATGGTCAATCGATATCAGCAATAGATTTGCCATACATATTTGATAGATTCTATAGAGTAGAAAAATCAAGAAATAGTGATATAGGTGGTTCTGGGTTAGGGCTAGCTATCACAAAGAATATTATAGAGTTGCATGAAGGAACGATAAAAGCCTATAGTGATAATAAAAGAACTGTTTTTGAAGTAAGATTACCAGTTAAATAAAGAGATGGCATTAACAGCTTATAAAGTTTTATGGGAAGTAAAATAATGCATTTTAAAAATGTATGTAGGGTTGACTCAAAGTGAAATTTTTATTTTAAGAAGTTATATGGTAAGTTACGATCTAAAATATCAATTCTATATGTATTTTTCTAAAAGAATTTGATATAATATAAATAAGAAAAGCTTAGTGCGTCAACACCAAGCTAATCATTAAAACATTTATTTTGTTTTAGGGCTATTGGACCTAAATTACAAATTTATGAAGAGACTAAAGCACTATTCTTGGTCGGATGGGTGCTTTTTCTCTTTGCTATTAATTTCTATGTGAATTCCAAGAAAATTAATCTTAATTATCAATTTAGAAATAAAAAGATTATGTTTTAAAACTAATCTAATAATATAAAGAGCAGCAAAACATTTTATAATCAATTCTAGCATATCCAATACCACCCCCTCAGCTACAGCGAAATAATTCACCAATAGCCCAAGGAGGAAAAAATGTTCAAAACCTCCACAGCCATCCATCTATGGTTGTTAAATTTTACTTGGATATTGTACCATAATTATCCGATTTTATATAGTAGAATATATTGGCAATAGTTGGAGCTATGAAATGTATAACCTAATATTATATATGAACTAGGATCATTGTAAATAAATTCTAAAGTGATATACTATATGCATATATAGAATTTCGTGAGGTAATTTTATGAGAGCAGAGTTAATGAATACTATGCATTTGTTTTTTGTTCTAGTGTTTCTTATAAGTATTATTACTTGCACAATTACATATTTAAGAAAATATAGAAAAAAGTTAAATTATAATGTTGTAAGTAGGATTTATATTAAATACTTGGATTATTCAAGATTTATGATAATAAATGATTATATATCATATGAAAAATATGATATTTGGCGGTATTGTGTACAGTTTTAAATGAAATGGTGTTTTTTATTTATTTTAAATTTTAGGAGGAAGAATATGAACATCATTTCAAATTTACTAAACGTATCACTTAATTATTTTTTTAATATTACAGGAGACTTAGGAATAGCAATTATACTATTAACTATATTGGTTAAGCTAATTCTTATGCCAATATCATTTAAGCAAAAGTTAAGCATGTATAGTCAGCAGGAGTTTTCTAAGGGGCTTGAAGAAATAAAAGAGAAATATAAAAGTAATAAGGAAAAGCTAGAAATTGAGACTCAAAAGTACTTTAAGCAAAATGCAAGGGGAATGATAGGTATTTTATCAAGTTTACTTCAGATACCTATAGTTTTTAATTTGTATAGAGTGATTTTAAATATGCCTATGCAGGTTGGAACTGCGCTTATACCTTGGGTAGTTAGCTTGAAGATGTCAGATAGTTTATTTATAGTGCCTGCAATATATGCAGTTTCAATGCTTAGTCCCAATATATTACCTTATATACCTTTTCTTAGATTAAAAGCTCAAGCTAAACTAAGCAAAACCAACATCATAATAACAACTATAATAAGTGGATTGGTTACTTTTAAAGCTCCTATTGCTTTAGGAATATATTTTATAACCACAAGTTTATTCTCATTTGTTGAAGAAGTAGCTTTTAGGCTATATGCCAAAAGAAGAGGTTTGGTAGTTTAAAAAATTATGTTTGATACTACTAAGTAAAATTTATTTTTAAATTATAGATAAATTAAAAAGGTAGCTGAATCTAAATTAGATTTAGTTACCTTTAATAATTTATAATATGTATTTTTCAATTGAATTCTCATATTCTAATCCTGCACATATTTAAACAGTAGGGGCGCAGGTTATAGACTTAAAGTTTAAAATGAAAGGTAAATAAATACGCAGAAGGAAAGTGGCTTTTGCGTATTTATTAAGGAAATGTGCGAAAATGATCTACACAGTAAATTGATAATGTAAAGTATCTTTTATGATTGGGCTGTCAATTATGATGTATTATTCATTTGATAGAATATATTTTTTGTTTAAGCTTTTCTAATGTAGAAGGTGAAGCAGTGTAAATCATCAATTTAAAATCAGGACAGTTTGATACTTGCAAATTCACATGTTCAAATTCCAAATCTCCAATCTCAGGGTGATTCCATAATTTATGACAGTCAGTGACAGTTTTAACTTCATAACGAGGCCACCATTTGCTGAAGAATTCACTTTCTTGCTTAAATTTCTCAATCATTTCATTTAATCTTGCATCCTGAGGATACCTAGCACAATCTGCTCTAAATCTTGCAATCATGATTTTAGCACGTTCTTCCCAATCTGAGTTGATTTCCTTTTTGAATGGATCAAATAAAAATTGATGTAATATATTTGGTTTTGAATCTATGCTGGTAGAATATGAAGGAAATTTAAATAAAAATTCTGCTGCACGATTCCATAATAGTACATCCCAGTATTTATCCATTATATATGCAGGATTAGGCTCCAATGCGAAAACAGTTCTTTCTAATCCTGTACTAATTTCTTTATAAATTTTTGATTCTTCCATTTCATCAGATTTAGATAATAAAAACAGATATCGGCGTTCATCTTCGGACAATCTTAAGGCATTAGCTAAACTTTCTAATATTTGATAAGAAGGATGTACGTCTTTACCTTGCTCTATAGATGTGTACCAAGAAATTCCTACATTGGCAAGCTGAGCGACTTCTTCACGACGAAGTCCAGGTGTACGGCGGCGTCCATGTGAGGGTAATCCAACCTGCTCTGGCGTAATGCGTTCTCTAATTGCACGCAAAAATTCACCTAACGACTGCTGTAATGTAATTTCTTTCATTTATTTTCCTCCTCTTATCCTACTACTCTCAATCGTAGGATAACCACAATGTGGTTGAATTATTTTAACTCTGATATATTAGCAATATAACATAAAAATAACTGATAAACAAAACTATTTAGATTGGAGTGAATTAATTTATGAAAATATTTGTAACAGGGGCAACAGGTAAGGTTGGAAGTCGATTTGTATCGTATTTACTTAAGAAAGGTCATGAGGTTCGTATTCTTGTAAGAAACTTAGAAGGTGCATCCACTTTAAAAGAACAGGGGGCAGAAGTAGTATTAGGAGATCTTTTAGATAATGAAAATCTAATTGAAGCCGTACGAGGTGTTGATGCTGTTGTACATATAGCAGCTCAATTTCGAGGTGATATTAGTGAAGAAATGGCTAAAGCTATCAATATAGATGCAACTATTACACTCGCTAAAGCAGCATTAGATGCAGGTGTCACAAGATTTGTTTTTACAAGCACAGGCAATGTATATAACAATTCTCTAGTAAATAGACCATGTATGGAAGATGATGTTCTTACAGCAACGGCATTATATCCTAAAACAAAAATGGGTGCAGAAAAAGCTCTACTTGAATTATATCATGAACAAGGACTAGATATTCGTATTATGAGACTAGGATTTGTTTATGGTGATAATGACCCACACATTCAAGAAATTTTACCGTTTCTAAGTAACTGGAACCCTTCAAAAGCGATGTCAGTAGTGCATCACCAAGATGTCAGTCAAGCATTACTGCTTGCTGTTAGTACACCTGGTATTGGGGGGCGTATATATAATGTTGCTGATGATAACCCTATTACTGTAGGTGAATTTTATAAGCTACAAGGTGAACCAGAGCAGGTACCTCCAAATGGTGGTTGGCCAAGTTTTAACCAATGGGATATGATATTAGATACAGCGCGTATTAAAAGCGAACTAAATTTCAATGCTAAATATCCTTCTCTTTATATTGCTAGAGATATGGGAGCATTATAGTTGTAAGTTGAAAAAGTGGTATATTAAAATGTATGTAAACAACGATTATAATATTAGTTCTTTATAAAAAACCATGGCAAAATTATCAATGTCATAATTCTAATTGAACTATTTTTGATTGTAAATTCTTCATATATGAAAATTAAGAAAAAATAGTCGTATCAAAGCCCTTAGTACATGACTTTGCAGAAGTTACTGCTAGCTAAAGACTCATTGATATGACTATTTTTTGTTTAGTGATTTAGAGCTTATCTTAAAACTACATCAATTATACATCTTAATAAGAAAAATTCTAGTTTATAAATAGTTTAACTGTTGTCTTCAAATTTTCTTATTCTATCAGCAACTAATTGAGGAGGTAAATGTAAGTAGAATTATGTATAAGAGCATAAAGTACTATTTTTTTATACATAATTCTCTAACACATATAGCTGTAAGTACAATTAATCCTCCTATAAAGGCATAAGTTCCGGGTATTTCACCAGTGAATAAAAATACCCAAAAGGGATTGAGCAGTGGTTCTAATACAGGAATTAGGATTGCTTCAATAGGAGAAATCTGCTTAACAGCTAATGTATAAAATATATAAGAAATTCCTAATTGGAATATTCCTAAGATTAATAATCCCAAAATACTATTTAAGTTTGGAACTGATTGAAAGAAAAAAGGTATAGATATAATAAATGTAATTATATTTCCCAGGAAAGTCATTTCAACAGGAGACCCATCTTTTATAAGTTTTAGAAATATAACAGTTCCAGCCATTGAAATACCGCTGAGTATTGCAATAAAATTTCCTATAATATTGCCAAGTCCTAAATCCCCTATAAAGAATAAAATCATTCCAAGTATGACAAAAATAATTACGGCTAAATCAGATTTTTTAATTTTTTCCTTTAGGAAAACTTTTGAAAATAATAATACCCATATAGGCGCTGTAAACTGTAGAAGTATAGCGTTTGCCGATGTTGTGAGTTTATTAGCAGTAACAAAAAATATGAGAAGGGATGAATACGTGCATGCACCTAGCAGCTTTGTCTTTCCTAAGTGTATTGCTGGCTTTTTTAAGTATAATAACATAACTATTGCTGCTATACCGCTACGCGCTCCAGCAATAGCAATAGGATTCCAATTTACTAATTTAATAAATAGGCCTCCAATACTCCATAAAATTGATGCAATTACAAGATATAATATTGCTTTTTTTTGATACTTTTCCATACTTAACTCCTTTATGTTTGTTGTAATTTTATTAAAACATAGATTAAATAGTGTATATTGAAATTAAATGAGTAATTAATTTACAATTTATTATTCATTAACTATATAATGGAATTATAAGAATTTAGAGTATACAGTACAATCTTTAAAAAAGTATTTTGTACCGGTATAAAAGTGTTAAGATGCTTGAGAAATTAAGATAAATAGAAGGATACGATTATGAAAAAGAAATATAAAATTATCATACAATATATTGAAGAACTTGCAGAAAGAAATGAGTTAAAGCAAGGGCAAAGGTTACCTCCAATAAGAACTTTGGTTGATAAGTTTGGATGTAATAAATCCACAATAATAAGAGGTTATAAAGAACTTGAAATGAATCATAGAATATACTCTATTCCTAAGAGTGGATATTACCTTGTGGAAAATAATTCTGAAGAGAATGCTGAAAATGACATTATTGATTTTTCTTTAGTAGTGCCTGATTCCAGATTACTTCCGTATAAGGAATTTAATCATTGTATAAATAGAGCGGTTGAGTTATATAAGAATGACTTGTTTATATATGGTGATACTGAAGGATTTAAATCTTTAAGAGCATCATTGGTTAACTTCTTTTCTGAATATCAAATATTCACCTCCATGGACAAAATATGTATTACATCAGGTTCACAACAGGCAATAAGCATTCTTTCAAAAATGTCTTTTCCAAATGGGAAAAAGAATATTTTAGTTGAGCAGCCAACATATAGTTTGATACACAAATTGGTAGAGATTAATGGAGAAAGATTAATAGGAATAAACAGAGATTTTAATGGCATAAATTTGGAACAACTAGAGAATATATTTAAAAATCAAGATATAAAGTTTTTCTATACAATCCCAAGATTACATAACCCTTTAGGGACAAGTTATTCGGAAAAAGATAAGAGATGTATTGCAGAGTTAGCTGAAAAATATGATGTTTACATTGTTGAAGATGATTATTTAGCTGATTTAGATAAAAACAAAAAATCATTACCAATTTATTATTATGATATATGGGAACGGGTTATATATTTAAAAAGCTTTTCTAAAACATTTATGCCAGGGATAAGGCTAGGGCAGTAGTACTTCAAGAAAAATTAAAAAGTGAATTTTTGAAACATAAGAGATATTATGATTTGAGTACATCAGCATTAGAACAAGGAGCTTTAGAAATTTATATTAATAGTGGAATGTATAAAAAGCATATTCAAAGAATCCAATTTGCATATATGAAAAAAATGAATTATTTAAAGGACTGCTTAAAAAACATAAATACAGAGGGCGTGGAACTATTTATTCCAGATACAGGATTTTTTATATGGATGCAGTTTACTAAGCATATTGATATGGAAACGCTAAATAAAAGATTAAATGAAAAAATGATTTATATAGCAGAGGGAAAGGCGTTTTTTATAGATAATAGTTCAAGAATAAGCTGTTTTAGATTGTGCATATCTAAACTTACAAAAGACAAGATAAAGTTAGGAATTCAGATATTATTTGAAGAGATACACAAATTGATTTAGTATATTATTAATTTAAGTATCAGAGGAGAACCAAATCCATATAGAGGAGGTTCTCTTAATTTTTGCAGATCATTAATGCATCTTATTTTATTTAAATTGCATCTTAAGCAAAATCTATGGTTTTAATTCATGTTTTCTAATAGAATGAAAATATAAAGAAGCGGAGGTATTGGTTATGAAAATAGTTGTTTTAAATGGGAGTCCGAAGTTTGAGAAAAGTGTTACAATGCAATCAATGAAGTATTTGGAACAAAATTATGAAAAACATGAATTTCAGTATATCCATATTGTTAAGGAAGTAAAAAGTTATGAAAAAGATACTGAAAAATTAAAAGCTTTATGCACAATGGTTCAGGAAGCAGATGCAGTTATATGGGCATTTCCGCTATATCATGCTTTAGTGCATTCTAATTATAAGAGATTTATTGAACTTATATTTGAAAAGAAATTAGAAAGCTATTTTAAGGATAAGTATACTGCTGCATTTTCTACGTCTATTCATTATGCAGATATTCATGCACATAATTATATCAGGGCAATTTCTGAAGATTTAGGCATGAACTATGTGGAATATTTATCTCACGAGATGCAGGATTTAACTAAGGAAAATAGAAGAAAAGAGCTTAAAGTGTTTTTTGAAAATTTACTTGATTTTGCAAATGAAGGTTTAACAACTAGTAAATTGTATAATTCAGTAAGTAAAAGTAACTTTGAATATAGTGCAGGAGCGACAGACAAAGTTATTGATACAAATAAAAAAATAATCATAATTACAGACGCTGCTAAAGAAGATAATAATCTTAATGAGATGATTGACAAATATAAAAGCTTTGTAAAAGGTTCTGTAGAGATCCTTAATCTTAATGAGGTTGATATAAAAGGGGCATGTCTTGGTTGCTGTAAATGTGGAGCTGAAAATAAATGTGTTTATGATGGTAAAGATGGTTATAGGGAGTTTTTAGACCATATCATTAATAATGCAGATATCATAATTTTTGCAGGAAGTATAAAGGATAGATATTTATCTTCACGTTTTAAGCTTATTTATGATAGAAGTTTTCGATATAACCATGTTCCTATATTCAGAGGTAAACACATAGGATATATAATTTCAGGGAAATTAAGTGAAGATCAAAATTTAAGACAGATATTAGAGTTTCATACACAAGGAGGCAATTTAATTGGATTTGTCACTGATGAAGCTGAAGATAACTCTCTTATAGACAATCAAATATATGCTTTTGCTAAAATGAGTATAAATTATTCTGAAAGAAACTATTTTAAGCCTGAAACATTTTTAAATATAGCTGGAAGTAAACTATTCGCAGATGCAATAGAAGGAGGGCTAGGAGCTATTTTCTTAGAAGATTATAAATACTATAAGAAAAATAGGCTAATTAAAAAAGTTCCTTTAAAAGAAAAAGCTCAAGGGAAAGTTATGAGATATCTTATGAAAAGAAAAAAATTCAAGGAGCATGTACAGAAAAATATGGTTGATTTCATGATCACAGGTCATAAAAAGGCACTTGAGAAAGATAGAGGGAAAAATAATGGGTAGTAGTTCAAAAGCGTTTCTCAATGTAACATTAAGTTTTCTGCCACTAATGCTCTTTTGGAGTATTTCGAGTAATTTATGCCTTGTTTTGGGATTTGCTTCTATACTGATGCTTTTTATAAGAGATATAATTAATAAAAATATAGGAATCATGTCGATAGTATTAGTAGCTTATTTTACTATTTCTAATATATTATATTTCTATTTAGGAATTAATTCCATTATGGAATATAAATATTTAACTTCATATACAGTATTAGCTTTAACGGGTTTCATTTCTATTATGATGGGAAGACCTTATACAATGTATGATGCTAGAAGAGGATATGAAAAGGAATTTGGAAAATCTTCTTTATTTATAGAAGTTAATATAGTAATAACAAAAATATGGGCTGTAATTTATTTAATTAATGCTATTATAGAATTATCAGGGCATAATATTATGACTGTTATAATTATGAATGGGCTGGTGATTTTAGGAATTATGCTATCAATTATAATTCCAGGGGTATTGCCTGAAGTTTAAAGTAGGGGATGTGAAGGAAAATAACAAGTAAAAGATGCAATGAGAAGTTCTTATATGCAGCATAACTGCTATTTTTAAGGTGTATATTTTGTGTTAGACAAGGAGCTAAAGTTGCAGGCTATTAGTGAGATTTATAGGCGAATTATAGCACAAAATAGACTAGCATACTGATTTGTTATTTTTTTGAACATCCTCGAGAGGATAGAGTTTAAGTTTTTAATATATCCTTGTCAGAAAGGCATTGCTTAAAGTTTAAAGCAAAAGGGGAAATTACATGGAGTTAGATTTAATTTGCAGCGAAAATCTAAAAAGAATGCTGGAAGAAATCCTTACAAATCGCAAAATAAAGATTAATGAAAATGCTGATGTATGTTTAATCGAAAAAGGATTTGATTTAAAGAGCGGCAAAATAGGGGTATACTTTGATATAGAAACCATAAATATTTTGATTGGTTATTTAGATTCTATTTCAGGCAGCAAAGAAGAAGCTAAAAATATAATCACAGGAAGATGTGATGAGGATGAGCTTAAAGTATTAAATTATAATGAGATATATTATTTCGAAGCTATGGGAAATGAGGTTTTTTGCATGACCAAGGATAAAAAGTATAAAGTAAAAGAAAAGCTTTATGAACTTGAAGAAAGATTGGAAGCAAAAGGTTTCATAAGAGTAAGTAAATGCTTTGTTGTAAATATAGTGAAAGTAGATAGAATAATTTCATGGTTTAACAGCAAGCTTATATTAAAGCTCATAGATATGGATGAAGAAGTATATGTCACAAGAAAATATCTAAATAACTTTAAGCAATATCTCGGATTGTGAGGTGCGTAAATCATGAAACAGAATTTAAAGGATTTTTTATTTAATCTTATTATATCCATGCTATGTGGTATAGTTGTTGGTATGACTCAGATGATTGTTAAAAATATAAATGTAGGAATTATAGAAGAATTAATTATGTTTTCTATTATTGGAGGAGTTATTGGTACTATTTCTAGATCTGTTTTTATTTATCTGGTTGGAATAAAACAAAAAAGTGCATTACTAGCTTTTGTTTGTGTATTTATAGTAATAGGGGGGATTTCCTGCTTACCATCTATTTACTACTATTTTGTATATAAAAAAATTGCTTCAATTATAGAGCTAATATCTATTTTAATAACTGCAGAGTTTTTGGGGATGAGTTTTTGCTATTATTCATATAAAAGAAATTTAGAATTTAATTCAAAACTTATGAGCAAAAAAAATCAGCTATTAAGAAAAAACTAAATATAAAATTGGGAGAGGTCGCAATATTCTGAGTGAAGTTGCGATCTCTCCAATTTTTTATTTGAAAAGTTGCATTTTATATGTAGATTTGACGTAGTAAATAAAATACATGCTCTTTGGAAGTTGAATAATATGTGATGGATACTACTCAATGGTAAAGTAAACTGATCATTGATCTCGCTTTAAAGGCTAACATAAAAGGTAAAGTATTATTTTTAAAAGTTTGAATTTTTTCAAATGTGGATAATTTAAATTTAAATTCCAAATAATAATTTAAAGATATGTTTATCGTTTTAAAGGAGATTTTTATTTATGAAAAAAATATTTACTTCAATTGTTATTATAAATATTATTGGAATAATAATTGGATTTATGATAGCGCCTAGGGAAACTATAATGGCAAATAGCTCAATAGAAAAAGATAGATTGGAAATGATAAAAGAAAAAGGAATAATAACTATTGCTGCACCATCAAAGGAAATTCCATTCTTTTGGATAAATGCCGAAACAAATAAGATGAGTGGAATTGATGCGGATGTCATAACTGAAATTACACGGCGGCTTGGAATTAATAAGGTTGAAATTAAGGAAGTAACATTTGCAGATTTGTTAAATAAATTTAATGCCGATGATAGCATAGATATAGCAGTTGGTGGAATATTTATAACTCCTGAAAGTGAAAAACTAGTAGCGTTTACTAAGCCATTGTATAAAGAATCAGAAACTGTTATTGTACCAAGATTTTCAAAAATTAATTTTATGAGTGATTTAAAAAATGCAGTAATTGGAGTAGAAAAAGGAACAATATTTGAAGATCTAGCGAAAAAGTGGAAGAAAAATAACTTAATAAAAGATGCATTAAGTTTGGATAGTACAACTGATTTATTTAATGCTATAAGTAGTGGGAAAATTGATGCGGGCTTAGCTGATTCTATTATTATAAACTACTATATAAAGGAAAAAGATCCTTTGCTAAGGCAGTTAAAAGGCTATACTCCTGAGTTACAAGGAGTAATGGGAATAGCAGTTAAAAAAGATGATGTTTTCTTATTAAACGCATTAAATAAAGCAATTAATGATATGAAAGCAGATGGTGCGTTATATTCTATTCTTGTAAAGAATGGATTAGATAAAAATAATATGATTAGTAACTAAGTACATAATTCTAAAATATTATTAAGAAGATATATTCTTAACAATATTTATTCTTCAGAATACTAGAATATATATTCTAATATTCTGAAGAATATGCTTGTATAATGCGGGTTTGAGGATTATTTGCTTGAGAAAGTCCTAGGTTTTTACATAATTTTAAGATGGAAAAACAGATCTTCAGATTAGGAAAGAAAAATCTTTGGGTGATAATAAAATTATGGCGTTTTTTTATTGGCTAAAATGTAAATCATTAAGATCAAATTCTCATTACTTAGAACATGTAGATGGAAACTTAAAATATATTGATAATTAATTATTGATCATTTTAGTGTAGTTTCTTAACTTCATTTGTATATCTACTTAAATATAAAGTATTTTTGTATCGTAGCCAATAATTCGTAAAATACCCTATGGTAACTAAAACGCATAGAAGCATATCAAAACCAATGAGTAGTTGATAGCTCTTACTGATATCAAAGGAAACACCTCCGATTAAGCTACCAATGATCCCGCCTGCTTGATGGAATAGAAGGAGACTTCCAATGAACTTTCCTTTTTCTTTTGTATTCTCGTTAGCAATTAACATTCCTCCTGGTACAGCACCTAGGTAAGTAAATCCGAAGAAAACTGCAAACACAATTGGCGACCATGGCGAATGTACAAACAGAATTATAAACGCTAAGATGCGTATCCCGTACAACAACGACATCGCTGTAAATTTATTGAGACGATCCAAAAGATATCCGAAAATAAAGGAACCGATTATTTCCATAATTCCTAAGGTACTCATGGATACGGCAATCAAAGCAGGCTTTACGCTAGACAATTGATAAATAGCCACTAAATTCATTTCCACAGTACCCATATTAAATCCACATGTAAATAATGCAAAACCAATAAATAGAAATAATAACATATGAGGATCTTTGAAAAGTATTTTCACTTTTGGTTGTTCGGATTCTTTTGCTTTCTTCTGTGGATTTTCAGGATTCCGAATAAGAAACTGAATAACTGGCAATGCAACAAAAAGGCTGAGCAGGCAAGAAATCAGAAATGCGTCCTTCCATGTTAACCAAGTGTTCGAGATAAAAATTGGAGTGCAAACGGCGAGACCAATAGATGATGAGCTTGCCAGAAGTGCAGTAGCTTTTGCTCGATGATGCTTAAACCAGTCAAATATTAGAATATATGTGGCAGAGGCTCCTATACCGTAAAAACCTGATATGACTCCATATCCGATAAAAAACAAAGTAGAATTATGCCCCACAAAAACGATGCTTGTCCCTAAGATACTAAACATTGTACTTAGTAGCATTAATTTCTTAGGTCCATAGCGGTCCGCAATCCATCCTCCTATTGGGGTGCATAATGCTGCAATTAGTAGGTTGGTTGACCATGCCATAGAAATCAAGCTTCTACTTATATTCAAATCTTGAGAAATTTGAACTTGATAAGTAGCCATAATGAAACGCAATAATGCGCCAATAAAGCCGATAATCCACAAAGCAGCCAAGCCGATCCAAGCATACTTACGTTCTTTAAACCATGTGTCGTTCATTTTCTTCACCTCATTTTAATATAATAAAAAGATACTGAACGATATCTTTTTTACTATGTTAACACAACCATTAAGAAAGTGCAAATTTATATTCATATTTCTGGTGTTGAGAACATTTTTTATTATTTATAATTATATAATTGGCATTTTGGATTAAAAGATCAGGTTCATCCAAGAAATAAACCCCGGCTTGCAATAACTATTTAAATTTTTGGAGATATGCTATAATAATTAAAAAAATAACATGTGCAATGAGGATGAAATTACGAAGAATTACATTCCTTGGAGGATAGATACTATGACTAAAGGAGAAAATACACGCAAGTATATAATTAAGAAATCGGCTGAACTTTTTAACCAGCGAGGTTACGCAGGATCTTCGCTCTCTGATATTACTGAAGTAACTGGAATCAAGAGAGGGGGGATTTATCGTCACTTTGCATGTAAGGATGAGATTGCGCTTGAGGCATATGATTACGCAGTAGGAATTGTTAATGAAAAATTTACCGAAGCTGTGGATAATCAACAGTCAGCGATTGATAAAATTCTAGCTATATTTAGGGTATATGAACAAGTTACGGAACATCCCCCATTTATCGGAGGATGTCCTTTATTGAACACGGCTATTGAAAGTGATGATACTCATCCTGAGTTACGAAAAAAAGCCCAAAAAAGCCTTGAAAGGATGTTGCAATATATTAAGGAAATTCTTTATCAAGGGATACAGAACTGTGAATTAAGGTCAAATCTTGACATCGATGCCCTTGCTACTTTCATTTTTTCAGCCTTAGAAGGTGGTATAATGCTAAGTAAACTTGAGGGTAATGATCGTCATATGCAATTTAATATTGAAAGTTTATCCAAGTATTTAGAACAATTTTCATTACAATCATCTTAGTTCTTTAATTCTAAATTGTAATGTTAGTGAATAAGAATCAGAACCACCGGTTAAGCCGGTGGTTTTTTAGTTCTTGCTTAAGACATGTTATTTTTAACTACAGGTATTAGGGGAGGATTAATTAAATTCTCAACATTTAGTCTAGAATGATTATATTTTTTAACAGTGGAATTTGTTCATTAGGTATTACAAGTGATTAATTGAATCTAGGAGTAAGTCTTTAAAGTGAAAATTGTTGACATGGAAGAAATAATATTATAATATAATATTACTTCCGAGGAAGAAATATTAAGGGGGAAATTAATATGGATATTATTAATGAGATTATATTTTCATTAAAGAAAATACAAGAAAATAATGAAATAGATGTTCCTAATATAAAGAATAAACTTACTTTTTCACAAATTCATTGCATTGCAGCTATTGAATATATCGAAGATGCAAATATAACTAAGCTATCACAAGAATTAGGAATGACAACAGGTGCTATAACTAAAATGTGTAAAAAGTTATTAAACGAAGGCTATGTATCGAAGTATCAAAAGGAAGGGAATAATAAAGAAGTATATTATGATTTGACGGAATTAGGATTAAATGTGTGTGAAATTCATAATAGAATTCATGAGAAATCATATAATAAGAAAAAAGATATTATCGCTCAATATAATGATGAGGAGAAAGCTACTATATTAAAATTTTTACATGACATGAATTCAGTGACAAAGGATACGTTTATAGAAATTGCAGAAAAATATATTAAAAGTGATGATTAAATCTAATAAAATATGAGGAGGGCTTTATGAGTAATATTACTGTAGTTAGTTATATTTGGGGTATATTTTGGATTTACTGGATATTAGCAGCGATAAAAACTAGGTCAAATGTAAAAAAAGAATCAAGTGGTCAAAGGAACATACCAAGAATAGTACATTTAATATTAGTAATAGTCTCTTATGCCATTACCTTTTTTCAGTTTAAAAATATATTCTTATGGAATAGGATATTACCTAGTTATGAATATGTTGACTATATAGGTATCGCAATTTTAATATTCTCTCTTTTATTTGCAATGTGGGCTAGAATAGTATTAGGTAGAAATTGGAGTGGAGCCATTCAGAAAGTAGAGGAGCAAAGATTAGTTCGTAGTGGCCCATATAAATATATAAGAAATCCCATTTATACAGGGATAGTATGTGGCTTTTTTGGAACTTTTCTTACATTTGGAAGTTTAGCTTCTATCATAGGATTTTGTATTATTTTAACTACTTATATTATAAAAATAAATAGGGAACAAAGATTTTTAGTATTAGAATTTGGTAAAGAATATGAGAAATATATAAAAGAATCATGGGCGTTAATTCCATATGTATTCTAAATTTATAATATTTATTACAGCGAGCTTAACTAAGTGAAATTCTTATGGTTAGTAAAGGTGTCATTATTAGAGACAGCTGTATCCAAGGTAGGTATAAAAATTAGGTTTACAATTACTGTTAATAATTAGACTTTAAAAGATAAGATATTGAGAGATTGTTATTATCTATAGTTCCAAAGTGTTTGTATTATTATATTAGAAAATTTTGAGGAATAGAAAATAAAGTTTAGAGGTGGAATTAGTGTCAATGGTTTATATTTTATTGATTTTTATAGTATTAAAGTTTTTAAGGATACTTAATGGAAAGAATAAAAGAATTAAGTTCCCTAATTTATGGTTGTTACCTATACTACTTATTCTAATGATTGTTGAAGATTATGCAAAAACATTAAGTTTTTCATTGAAAGAGATTATGATAATAATTATTTGTTCAATTATTGGTATAGGAGTGGGAATAATTCGTGGAAGAACATTAAAATATAGTAAGGATGAAGCTAAAGGTGAGGTTTATTATAATGAATCGTACTTAAGCCTTGGAGTCTATGTTTTCCTTATCGTTGTAAAATCGGCTTTTAGATATATTGGCGGAAATATAACTAGCTTTATAGGTATAGGAATTCTCGCATTTGGGTGTGCTTCAATGGTAGGAAGAAGTTTATGGCTATCATATAAGTACTTTAAAATATTAGGGGATGTTCAATAGTTATTTTATGAAATTAGGAGTATCCAGTTCTTGAAATAAACAAATGAGAAATTATGTTTAAGGAAATGTATCAACTAAAGTCAGCTCAGACTAGAAAGTGGGGAACTTTTTATGTAAATGCATTTCTATGATAATATTTTAGACATTGTATGGGAGGATGACTCCAATAATGCATTATTAATATATTCTTAAATTAGAGTTAAGTCAGTAGCGAATCTTTTTTATCCATTTCCCATACTTCGTATATATCTTGGATTTAATCAGAAATCTGTTAAGGTGATTCCAGCAATATGATTTGAAAGCCTATCATGAACAATTTCTGCCATCTTCTCGTCACTCTCTGTCATACCACTTTTGCACCAAATCATCAATACATTAAAAAATCCGCCTGCAATGAATCCAATATTATATTTTTCAAATTCAGGAGAGCAATCCATGGTGCATGTTATAGTTTTTGAGTATATATTAAGAAATTCAATAGATCGTTCAAGTATTAAGTGGGTTAATTTAGACCTTAGTAGGTTTTCAATAAATTTTTGATGTTGTCTAAAATAGTAAAAAAATAAACGTGTCATTTCATAATTACTTATTTCTTTATGATTTAAAAGGGTTGAATACTCTCTAAACATATCGTCTAGATGATCAATAAGGATATCTTCCATTATGCTGTAATTACGATAAAAAGCCATCCGTGATACACCAGCTTTTTGTGATACTTCTGTAATAGATATATTCTTGAAGTCCTTTTTCTCCATTAAAGACATAAGAGCACCTAAAATACTCTCTTTTGTAATCTTATTCTGTTCAGCATTGTATTTATTAGTCATAAACAATATTCCTCCTTTTGTAACAGCTAGCCTATATTCACTTGAATTATTTATGTTATCAAATTATACTATAGTCCATAAGGAGTTACAAGTGAAACATCTGAAAGGAGCGCATTATGAAAATATTTTATTTTACAGGAACTGGCAACAATTTATATGTGGCAAAGAGAATTGGAGGAGAAAGTTATTCTATTCCTAAGTTAATGAAACTAGGACAGTTTGAGTTTGAAGATGAAAAGATTGGTATTGTATTTCCGAGTTATTATGGAGGAGTTCCTAAAATTGTTGAGGAGTTTCTAAATAAAATTAAACTAAAAAGTAAATATATTTTTGCCGTAGTGTCTTTTGGATCTTTTTCAGGAGCAGTCATACCTGAGCTTTTAGAAATTGGAAAAAGAAATCAAATCCAGTTTTCATACATTAATGAAATACTTATGGTTGACAATTACCTTCCGGTGTTTGATATGGCTAAAGAGATAAAAAAAGAGCCAAAGAAAAAGATAGAAGAAAGCCTTGCACAAATAATCAATGATATCAAGGTTAAAAAAGTATATATCAAGAGACATTCGGCAGTTATAAAATGTATTGAAGCAATATTAAAAAATTTTCATTCTAAGACTAAGGCTAACGCTCAATATGATAAGAATTTCTATGTAGAAGATACCTGTAATAGCTGCAAAGTTTGTGAGAAAGTTTGCCCAGTAAATAATATTAATGTAGATACTAAACCTGTTTATAAAGGAAATTGTGAGCAGTGTTTAGCCTGTATTAATCATTGTCCACAGAATGCTATACGACTTAAACAGGAAAAAAGTAGAGCTAGATTTATTAATCAAAATGTTAAATTGAAGGAAATAATAGAGGCAAATAATTGATCTGTTTTAAGAGGTTAAGAAAATGTTTAATTAAAAGGGAAAAGTTATCTTGGTTACAGAAGCGTTATCTGGTATTGGAAAAGCATATGCAGAAGAATTGGCTTCAAAGGGATGGCGTTATATTAAGATCAAGATAAAAAGAGAAATTAGATATAAACTCATTTAGTGAAGTGTTTTAGGCAGAAAATTGTAGGCTAGGGTAGGGGCTCTTGTGTTGTGCCAGGTAACTTTTCTTTCCAGCATGTAATGTGCGAAAATATAGATATGATTAAGTATGTAAATAATTCTTGACCGATCGTTCTCAAAATGCTAATATTAATTCTATAAAGGAGGGAACTTGATGGGACGAAGCAGAGAATTTGATGAAAATGTAGTTCTTCAGAAAGCAATGGAACTATTTTGGAAGCAAGGTTACGAAAAGACATCTTTAAATGATTTAGTTGAGCACATGGGAATCCATCGCAGAAGTTTATATGATACCTTCGGTGATAAGCACACATTATTTTTAAAAACCGTAGATTTTTATGCAGAATTAATAAAAAATAAAATGCAGGCAGGAATTTCAAATGCGGAAACAGCAAAACAGGCTATACAATTTATTTTTAATTTTACAATCGAAGGATATGAAGATAAACAATGGGGCTGCTTAATTGTAAATTCAGCAACGGAGATGGCTCTTAGGGATAAAGAGATAGAAGAAAAAATAGAAAAGATATTCATGCAAACAGAACAACTACTTGCTGATCTTGTTCGAAAAGGCATGGAAACAGGTGAATTTTCTTGCAAGTATGATTCAGAAGTTTTATCAGAAATACTTCAAAATACATTGCTTGGAATTCGTGTGCAGTTAAGAATTTCAGCGAGCAAAGAAAAATTACATCGTATAGCAGATTTTTCTATGGATTTATTAAATAACTAATTTTTTTATACTAATTAGAATGAGCGTTCTCAAAAAAATGTTCTGCTGAGCCATTTTACATAGTAGAAAAGTATAACCACTACTCAAATCAATAATATAAGAAATTTAGAGAATAAAGAAGAGTGCATGATATAGTGGATTTTTCTGATTTATTGAATATATAATTTTTTTATATCAATTAGAATGATTGTTCTCAAAGGGGTACTAAGCATAGCTAAGGGAGGTGATAATAAGATGTGAGGCGTTCATAGGAAAGTATTGGAGATGATTTAAAATGAAAAATTAATGAGAAAAAGCAAGTTCTGGGAAAATTTTTTAACATGTATTATAAATCAAATAAAAATTAAGTGTATTCGTATTATTATGCGAGTGCAAAAATTAATAAGGAGTGAATAAAAATGAGTTTAATAACTGTAAGTAAAGAAAAATGTATAAAATGTGGAATGTGTGTGGTGGAATGTCCAACAGGAGTATTAAAACTAGAAGCGGACGGCCCAAAAGAAGTCAATCCTAATGCATGCATAGAATGTGGTCATTGTGTGGCTGTATGTCCAAAAGAGGCTATAGATAATAAGAAATCTCCATTAGCTATGCAAAGTGAGGTAGGAGAAATTAAAAAACTAAATCCAGAAGAAGCAAAGAATTTTATTAGATCACGAAGATCTATTCGTTCATATAAGAATATACCAGTTGAAAGAGAAAAGTTATTGGAACTTGTTGAGGTTGCACATTTGGCACCAACTGCAAGTAATTCACAAGGTATATCATATCTAATAGTAGATGATAAGAAAACAATTCAACTAGCTGTTGAGGAATGCATTAACTGGTTTGAAAATAATGAAACTTTGAGTAAGGTATTAGCAGGAATGATTAGTGGCTACAAGAATACTAAAGTTGACACTATCTTAAGAGATGCACCTAGTATAATTATAACTTTGGCTGATGAAGATTTTCGTAATGGTAGAGAAAATTCAGTTCTTTCATTATCGTATCTTGAATTATATGCTCCATCTCTTGGGCTTGGATCATGTTGGGCAGGAGTATTTGAAATTTGTGCTCGTAGTGATAATTCGCCAATGTACAAGATTTTTAACATTCCAGAGAAAAAGAAAATAACAGGAGTTGTAATGGTAGGATATCCTAAACATAGCTTTAAAAGATTCACAGAAAGACAACCGCTATCAGCTTCCTTTTTTGAAAACTAAATTATTAAATAGACCAAATAAGTGAAATTAGTTTTATTTCCTTTGGTTATATTTGTAATTATTCAAAAAGGATAAAAGAGCAATAACAAATTTATTATTGCTCTTTTATATCAAGTTTGTTTGTTGAAATAATCTTTAATGCTCATAACTATAAATTAAATTATACAAGCTGAGAAGTAAGTTCTTCTATAATAGAAGGATTGAAAGGTCTGTCAATAAGAGCTGTACCTTTATTTAAAACAACATTTCTTTCACTAAAGCTTTCCTTATCTTCTCTATATAGAATTCCAGTTGGAATCTTATCTCCAAACTCCATTGCTTTTTCTAGTGCAGCAAGTTTATTGCTAGGGTCGTAATTTTCATCTAAAGAATAAACTCTATTTTTATAGAAGGAGAAAGTGTTAATATGATTAAAAGTTACGCAAGGTTGAAAAATATCCACCATAGCATATCCTTTATAAGAAATTGCTTCCTTCATAATTGAAACAAGCTGATCCATATCTCCACTAAAGGCTCTGGCAACAAAGCCTGCTCCAAGTGTTATAGCTAAAGCTACAGGATTTAATGGGGCATTGATATTTCCAGTAGTTTGAGCCCCAGTTACTAGACCTATTCCAGAAGTAGGAGAGGCTTGACCTTTTGTAAGGCCATATATTTGGTTATCATGAACAAAATGAGTTATATTAGTGTTCCTTCTTATATTATGGATAAAATGATTTCCACCTTCTCCATAGGTATCACCATCACCAGAATCTACTATAACTGTTAGCTTATCATTTGCCATTTTAGCAGCAATTGCAGCAGGTATTGCTCTACCATGTAAACCACAGAAACTATTAGCACTTATATATTGAGGCAACTTAGCGGCTTGGCCAATTCCTGCAACCATTAAAACCTCATAAGGGTCCTTTCCTAATTCAGTTAACGCTCTTTTTAAACTTTCTAATATATTAAAATTACCACAGCCTGGACACCAAGCTGTTTCGTAAGTACGAAATTGTTCACTCATATCTTAAACCTCCTTGTATAATCTAGTTGTAACATTTGATAGAAAACTATTTATCTTTCTAACGAACATTACACCTCTTATTATTTTTAATATTCTAATTTATTACTTTGCCTACGCCCCGATAGGGAATATGCATTTCATATCTTAAATAGTTTTTTATTTAAATTCCTTAAAGGAATCTAACCAAGTTTTATATAGTCTAGTATAATACTCCTGAATAGAAGATAGATGTAAACCTCCTGGGAGGTCTTTTAGAACCTATACCCGTAAAAAAGCGTATCATTTCATCAGGTAGAATTCTATGTTTAGCTGGTTGGGTTTCCCTTCGGGAATTACCCGTGTCACAAACAAGGTTATAAGCTATCTGACAGAGTGGAAGTTCTATTCTATATCTAAAATTTAATTTAAGGAGATATATACAATGTCTAATTTTTTTTATAGTCCTGTAATAGGAATTGATGTTTCAGCTGATTTTTCATATACTGCAATACTCGCACCGAATGGTGATATTTATAAGAAGTCATTTAAAATAAAGCATGATCTCAATGGCTTCAACCACTTAGTTAATGAAATAAAAAAAGTGGAAGAAGAGTTTAACATGAAAACTGCAATTTTCATGGAGTCCACTGGCGTGTACCATTTATCTCTTTTCCACTATCTTAATAAATATTTCGATAACACATTTGTTATCAATCCACTCGTTACTAAGTCTAACAAAAATGGCGACATAAGAAAAGTGAAAAATGATAAAAAAGACGCTTTATCTATTGCAACAATAGGAAAATTTCAAAACATTAAGTTATCACAACAACTTAGCCTTGATATTTTTCTTCTGAAAAATCTTGTAAGAGAGTATTACAAACTTACAGATACTAGCTCTACTTTTAAGAAAAAATTATCCGCTGATTTAAGAGTTATTTTTCCTGGCTATAATACTATATTTTCAGATTCAACATCTAAAAGTTCAATTGAGCTTTTAAGTCAATATCCAACGCCACAATCAATTTTAGAGGCACCTAAGGAAAATATAATTAAGATTTTCCTTGATAGCTCTAAAAAGGGCATTATCTGGTCGGAAAATACATATTCCAAATTATTTAAGGTTGCTAATGAAGCTAAAATAATTGGCTTACCGTTAGACGGTTTAGCCGTCAAAATAGCCAGCTCTATAACATTAATAAAAACTATTCAATCAGAGATTGATATATTGTTACAGAAAATTAACAATTTTATACAGTCTGAAACTTTTCCTGAATCTATTAGAGCTAATATTGAACTAATTGATTCAATTCCTGGCATAGGGCAATTAACTGCTATTACTATAATAGCTGAAATAGGTGATATTGATGGTTTTCTTAAGCCCAAACATCTTGTAGCTTTCTTTGGTATTGATAGCTCAGTTAATCAATCAGGTAATTTTAAAGGCGATGATAATAAAATTTCAAAAAGAGGAACTCGAATCGGTCGAAGAGCATTATATTCTGTTGCACTAGCTTCAATCCGTAACAATCGTAATGGAGTTCCTATAAATAAAGTCCTATTAGATTATTATCAAATAAACCTTAAAGGCAAAAAGCCTAAAATCGCCTTAGTCGCTATAATGCATAAAATTATAAACTACATTTTTGCTGTTCTCCGAAATCAAACTCCGTTTGAGCAAAGAGATCCCAAAATACATAAGCAAATGTTCCTAGAAAATAACTCTTTAAACAAAGTCGCTTAATTTTATTCCAATTTCTGTAACCGTTCGTGTTTTGAAACGGTTTGTTTGCCATACTCTTTTTCCAAAAACTATTTTTTTTAAAATTAACTTGACTATTATTAGCTGGTCTTATTTATTAATTTATCTAAAATAATGTTATTATTTATATTCTTGAATTTATAATTATTATTAATTGATAATTATTATCGTTACATTAATATTAGCACTTATTTCTATTGTTGTAAAGAAAGTATTTTGTTAGTTAATGGATAAATATGTGGTATATTACCAGTGTAATATATTTGAGAATTTACTGAAAATGAGCAACTTTCATGAAATTAATAATGATTAATGGAAACAGGTTATTTGCTTTGAACTGGACTAATTTATGTTGAAGAAGAGTATGAGAAATTTGAAATAGCACATAATCTGGGTAAAAAAGCGTGGGCTTTGGCTACACAACAGAAGCAATGCAGGAATGGTGTCAAGTGCAATAGTTATGCATTTTATGTCAAATAGACTTGATGATGATAAGAATAATAATGGAAAGCTTTTGGTAGGTATAAATATATTTTATATATTATTTATGTTTATATTTGCTATTACAAAAAACTTTAGATTAATGTTAATGGCGTATTTAGCGACAAATACCTTTAGAACTATAAATGAACCTATATTTAGTGTATGGCTTAATGGACATATAGACGATAAGGCTAGAGCCACTGTACTTTCTATAAATGGACAAATAAATGCCTTGGGTCAAATTTTAGGCGGTCCAATTATAGGAATTGTTGCACACGTGGATGCTGGAAAAACAACTTATGATCCATTGAACAAAAAAGAGTATCTCCTTCATAAATTAAACACAATTAGAGATTAAATTTAAATGATAACTTAAATTCTTATATAAGATTTAAATATAAGAGTATAGAAGTCTTAAATGATTATTACAAATAAATGAAATTAGTTATTAAGTAAATTGGATTATGTTAAAATATAACGAACTAAATTAGAATAAAAAATATATGTTGCAAAAATAATTCTTCATAATAATTATTAAAGAATTGTAAGGATTTTTGACGCAATTGTGTATTGTGAATTGCAATATATATATTAATAATCTTGTGAAAAATGAATACTTAGAGAGATAAAAGCTTTGAGCATTCATTTTCTACTTTAAGGGGGTAATTATGATTAAACGAGAACGGATCAAAACATTCTTTTTATATGGTGTTTTCATTTGCTACATACTTTTATTAATTAAAATATTGTTTTTATCAAGAATCTCTAATTTGGATCATAGGTCAATCAATCTCATTCCTTTTTATAGTATAAAGGAATATCTATTTAGTAGCTCTGCCTCTATAAAAAAATTCGCTTTTGGTAATGTGGGTGGAAATATAGCTATATTTATTCCTCTTGGTGCATATTTGCTATTATTCAAAAATAATAAAAGAGTAATAACCAATTTATTATTTGTATTTATAGTAAGTTTGTTTGTTGAAATCATTCAGGGGATCTTTGGAATTGGAGCATCAGACATTGATGACATAATTCTAAATTGTTTGGGTGGATTAATTGGCATTTTAGGATATAAGTTTTTCTTGTTTATATTACGAGATGAGAAAAAAGTACATACTGCGATTGCAATACTATCTGCTATTGCATTGCCACGTATATTATTTTATTTATTCATAATGAAAATGAGATTCTAGATATCGTTATTAGATATTCAATAATATGCTCTATAAAAAAGAAACCCAGGAATTAACACAATCTGTAACATATATATGTTGCAAAAATAATTATTCATCATAATTCTGAAAATATTGCAAGAATTTTAGTCGTAATTGTAAATTGTGAAATGTGCATTGTGAATTGCAACATACATGATATTCTTATATTGTTAAGAAGATATATTCTTAACAATATTTATTCTTCAGAATACTAGAATATATATTCTAATATTCTGAAGAATATGCTTGTATAATACGGGTTTGAAGGCGTGGAATTAAAAAAGTTATTAAGATATGATTAATATGGCAAAAAAGGTTATAGGCTAAAAAATAGGACTGTTCTCAAAAAATAATGAGAACAGTCCTATCATATTTATCAATTCAAATAACTATATCAATTTCACACTAAGTCCAAGAAACTCCCAATTAAAAAAGTCAATTATATATTGGAATCTAATAAACTTGTCCACTTATTTTGTTTGTTATTTCTTTCCACCATAGTTTTTATATGTTTTATATACTGCGTTTGCATATTGATCAGCTAGGATTGGTCGACCATATGAGTCTGTGCAACCTGGATACCAGTTTGGACCTCCATTATAATGCAATAAACCATTATATACACCACCAAATTGATCAACCATCTCCTTTATAATCAATCCACCTAATGCTACCTGATCTTGAAGATTTCCATGATCATAAGTTCGTCCATATGTTGATTTAAACTTTGCTGCATATGCATTTCTTGTACTTGGTTCCACTTGCATTAATCCATCACCAGATGAGGGACTGCCAGATAAGCCTGCACCAAAATTACTCTCTTTTTTTATAACTGCACATAATAATAATGCAAAATCTCCATTCTTACTAAATTTCTTATCTACATTATATGCATATTTCCATATGTTACTTGGAACTTCACTAGGCTTTGATACTGATGTCTCCGTTAGATTCGCAAGTTTTGCTGGATTTGTAGTTATTGTTGAATTTGTTGTTGCTGCCTTAGCAAGCATCGGCATTTCAGTTAATGTAAGTCCAATTACTAAAGTGAGAGCAACTAGTTTTTTTAATTTCTCGTGTTTCATAATACATCACTCCTTTAAATTTTAATGAAAATCCATAAGACACATTCACCCCATAGGGGAGAGTGCAACTCACAGGTATTTATTTCATGACTCTTTAGAGCCAAAAAATCATGTTAATACACTTACTTGGAATATAAAGATTTAATTTTGAAATTATTTTGATTAATAACCTCAAATTAAAACCTATATTATATAAATTCGAAAAGAGTAATTTTTTTCAGTGGGATAAATTTAGTTATTTTGCAATAAAATGTTTTTAGAGTCTAGATTAGTTTCGCATAATGTCTAGAATGGGTAGTTGATGTAATAGGATAAAAAGAATTAATATTAGAAGATGATTTAGGATAATGAATGGTGAACCTCATCATAAGTAAAAGATAGCATGTAAAAAAAGAAATATTATAAATATAAAAATAATTATAAGAAATAAATATTGACACTTGAAGGTCTAATTGTTAAACTATAAATAGTTAGAATTCTAAGTAAAGTTTAGGAGGAATTTGAATGACTAATTCTGGATACTCTGTAGAAACACCATATTCACAATTAATTAGAAGTATTGCGATAAAAATGAAACTCAGTTCTGATGAAAAAGTCAAAAAGTTAGGATTGAATTCTCAACAAGGACGTATGATAGGTTATATTTATGAACATCAAGACAGTGGTATTATTCAAAAAGATTTGGCAAAAGTCTTTCAACGTACAGAAGCAAGTATTACAAGTATGCTGCAAGGATTAGAGAAAAAAGGATATATTGAAAGAAGAATTCCTAAAGAAAATGAGAGACAAAAATATATATATGTACTGCCTAAAGGTGCTGAACTCATAGAAGATTTTAATAAATTGGTAGCTGAGGCAGAGGAAAATATTATTGCAAACTTGACGGAACAAGAGAAGGAAACTTTGTTAGCTTTGTTATTGAAAGTAGATAGAAATCTATAAGTTATTAATATAATAACTTATAACTAAAAACTTAGAATTCTAAGAATACGAATTCTAATAATACTTATTATGGAGGCTGAAATTATGAAACAAAAATTTTCAAACGAATATTATTTAGAAAGTGCACCGATTACTAAGGCAATTGCACATTTATCTATTCCCATGATGATCGGTATGTCAGTAGGTACAATATATAACGTTATTAATGCTTTTTTTATTGGACTATTAAACAATACAGATATGTTAACTGCTATCACTTTAGGACTACCAATCTTCACTATACTAATGGCTTTTGGAAATATGTTAGGGGCTGGAGGCGGAACATTTATAACTCGTCTTATTGCTAAACAAGATAAAGAGAAAGCTAAGAAGATAGCTGGATATTCTTTTTATAGCAGTATTATCATAGGAATTTTGCTTGGAATAATTGCTATAATAGCACTTAATCCTATTGTTAAGATTTTGGGGGCAGATACTTCTGCTATTATTAATTATACAAAAAGTTATTCTTTAACTATGTTTATTGGTGGTTTTGCAATTATAATGAACTTCGCATTGGAGCAAGTTGTGAGAGCAGAAGGAGCATCAAAAGAATCAATGTTCGGAATGGTTGTAAGTACAATTTTTGGTCTTATATTTGACCCATTATTTATACTAGTATTTAAATTTAATGTTATTGGAGTAGCAGTATCAATGATTTTGGCTAATATAGCTTCATCAATTTATTATATTTACTACTTGGAAACAAAAAGCGAGAATTTAAAAGGATTTATTAAGAATTTTAATATTTCCCTTAAAGATAAAATAGAGATATATAAAGTTGGGGTTTCTGAATTGTTCCTAGCTGGTTTTCTAATTATTACAACACTTCTTTTGAATAATTATTCAATTAGATATGGAGAAAGTGTAGTAGCTAGTTTTGGTATTGCCTTGAGACTTGTACAAGTACCAGAATTCCTTGCAATGGGACTCGCATTAGGAATTATCCCTTTAATTGCATATAATTTTTCTAATGAAAACTTTAAGAGATTAAAAGACAGTATAAAACAATCAGCTTTATGGATTTTAGGATTATCAGGTGGATTTGTTACTTTAGTTTTTATTTTTAGAAATGTAATTATTCGTCTGTTTTCTAATGATTCAGCAGTATTAAGTGTCGGAGTTTATATCATGGCAGCCATGCTTATTTCCGCACTTTTCAATGGATTTACTACATTATTTACAGGAATTTTTCAAGCATCAGGTCAAGGAATACCATCAACAATTATGGGAATTACACAAGGAATTCTTTTTATTCCTGTCATAATAGTATTGAATAATTTCTATGGATTGCATGGTGTTATATGGTCTATGACCATTACAGAAATAATTACCTTTTTAACTGGAGCAATACTATATATTATTTTTAATAATAAAATAAAAAATAATCAAGTAGTAGCAAACTAGGATTAATAAATATTGTGCCTAAATATAATAAGAGAGTAAGGAAAATGGAGTATCGCTTATTGCTGATACGGTGAACCATATCAGTAATAAGTGAGGTTTTTCCCGATCATTTGCTTTAAATATATAATAAGATAAACAGCTCATTAGCATATGAGCTGTTTATTATGCTGTATAAGGAATTTTATGGTATAATATTTAATAATACGCTGAATTATTGAGTTAGTTTATGGTGTTAATTTATTGATTAAACGCATATATAAACATACGTGGAATAAATAAGATAAAACGGTGGAAGGCGAAATATATGAAGTCTATTTTTGATTTTTTAATAAGAAAATTTGTTAAAGACCACAAAAATGTAAGTTCCCAATCAGTAAGGCAATCCTACGGGACTCTTGGAGGAAATGTTGGGATAATAATAAATTCTTCTATTCTTATTCTAGAAATTGTTATTGGTTTATTTCTAAACAGTATAGCCATTACGGCAGATGCTTTTCATAATCTAACAGATGCATTATCTTCGTTAGTTACAATATTTAGTTTTAAACTTGCAAATCGTCCGGCAGATGATAAACATCCTTTTGGTTATGGAAGAATAGAGTATATAACTGCGTTCTTATTTTCTTGTGCCATACTTGTAGTAGGATTTGAATTTCTAAGAAGCTCGTTTTTACGTGTTTTACATCCTGTAACTATACCTTTTGATAAAGTAAGTTTTATTTGCATGCTGTGTGCAATACCATTGCAAATTTTTCTTAATAGATTTACAAATTATATAGGTAATGTTATTGATTCCTCTGCACTCAAAGCATCAGCATTAGAATCATTTACTGATATCTTAGTTCTATCTATGGTTACATTTTCTTTACTTATTACAAAGTTTACAACTTTTCCTATTGATGGATATATAGGATTAATTGTATCTCTCTTTATTCTCCATTCAGGTATAGAACTTGGAAGAGAAATGCTTGGTACTATAATTGGAAAAGCACCAGAAAAGGAATTTGTAGAAGAGCTAAAAAGCAGCGTAATAAGTTATAAATATATATGCGGAGTACATGATCTTGTAATTCATAATTATGGACCAGGTAGATATATGGCTTCTTTGCATGCTGAGGTTCCAAGTAATATATCGATTATGGAACTGCATGATATTATAGATAAGGCCGAGAAGGAAATTGGTAAACGAATGAATGTATATCTTTCAATTCATATGGATCCAATTAATACAGACAGCCCTGAGATTACAGCCTTAAAAGAAGTAGTTTATGAAAAGATTAAAGTAATAAAAGGTATATTATCTATGCATGATTTTAGAGTTGTTGGAAAAAGTGAAGAAAAAACTATATTATTTGATGTGGTATTGGACAAGACTAGTTTTAAAGATAGTGAAAAAAAGGAGCTACAAGCTCAAATACAAGATATCATATATAGTATTAATCCTTCTTATAGGAGTATCATTACTTTCGATAGAGAGTTTTACTAAATGATATATAAAATAAATGCTATAGATAGCCTTAAACATTGATATAAAATGTTTAAGGCTATTTATAATTCTTTGGAGACGATGCTTCTACTCCTCAATGGAGATTATATCGACATACTCTTTATAAAAAACTACCTACTCCATTAAAAAGAGCACATAAATGAGTATTGCTTGAAATATGACTTCTGATGCTGACGTTAAGTGTATCAATTTATTGTTATACATATTAAAAGTATTTTGGCAAATAATAATTTTATTATAATTTAGTTAAAACTTAAGGGAGTAGATAGTTATTATGAATATACAGTATGTGTAGGGAGATTGTTTCTTTAGAAGAATTAATAAACTTAACATTGAATATTTCATCTATTATAATTTTTATGAAGAATTATAATAGATTTACATATGAATCATTTTATAACTTATTATATGTTTATAGGAGAATAGTTTCAAATATAAATATGTACTATTAAAACTGTTTTATAGTACATATGTAAATATTTAGAGGAAGCAAGAGGTTTAAGTGGAACAAGTTTGATTACTATAACAAGTTATTTTTACGTTTTTCATCATAAAATTTTTTCCTTTCTTCGTTAATAATTTGGACTGAGTCAGGAGATGAATACCTTTCTATTTTAAAATGAATAAGGTCTAAATTTTCATTGAGTTCATTTATTTGATTTAAAATTACTTCTTGATGTTCTAAAAGTAATTCTTTTCGTGAATCTATGGTGCTAGTACCTTCCATGCAGAAATCAATATACTTTTTTATATCCTTAAGTTGCATGCCAGTATTCTTTAGACAGCAAATTGTTCTAAACAGACTTACGTCTGATTCAGTAAAAACTCTGTTTCCAGACTTATTTCTCATGACAAATGGTAGAAGTCCTTCTTTGTCATAAAAACGAATTGTATATATAGAAATTCCAAACATTTTTGATATATCTTTTATTGTATAAGTCAATTTTAAAATCCCCTTTAAAATTTATTGAAAAAAGCTTGACCTAGAGATATCTCTAGGTATTAACATGAGTATAAATCATAGGAAATTAAATTTCAAGTAACTTATACCTTCTTGGATTAATATTAAAACTGATGACTAAGGAAATACTGTCTTTGAAATATAAGTAGCGGTATAAATAATGAGATATTAATTTCTAAATGGTTAATAAATATTTAAAGGAGAGGTTTTTATGAACCCAAATAATAAAATTGCATTAGTTACAGGTGGAAGTCGTGGAATTGGCAGAAATTCTGCAATATCATTATCTAAAAAAGGAATAGATGTAATTATCACTTACAATAATCAAAAAGAAAAAGCAGATGAAGTTGTAAAAGAAATTGAAGCAAATGGTGGTAAAGCTGCTGCTATTCAGCTTGATGTAAGTAATATATCTTCCTTTGATTCCTTTGCATATAAGTTATCAGATGTTTTAAAGGATAAATGGAATAGAGAGCAGTTTGATTTTTTAATTAATAATGCTGGGATCTCAAATCACACTCCTATTTTAGAAGTTACAGAAGAGGAATTTGACAAAATAGTTAATATACACTTTAAAGGAGTTTTCTTTTTGACACAAAAACTAATTCCGCTTATTGCTGACAAAGGTGGAATTGTGAACACTTCAACAGGATTAACTCGCTTTACATTCCCAGGTTCTGGACTTTATGCTTCTGCAAAAGGTGCAGTAGAAGTTTTTTCTAGATATTTAGCTGTAGAATTAGGAGTTAGAGGTATAAGCGTGAATACTATAGCGCCTGGAGCTGTTAACACTGAATTTAGTGGAGATACTTATATTAAAAATCCAGGTTTGAAAGATATTGTTGGTTCTCATGCTGCACTAGGAAGAATTGGAGAAGCTTCTGATATTGGAGGTGTTGTCGCTAGTCTATGCACGGATGAAATGGGATGGGTTACAGGTCAACGTATTGAAGCATCTGGCGGTACTTTACTATAATTAAAAGATACTATTCTTGATCAACAAGAGATTATAAGCTTGCGTTGATTAAGAGTGTATATATGGATTCTTTTTAGGATAAGAAATCCATAGTTACTCCGTTGGCATCTGTTTCGCTAAATACCGATGTAAAAGCTACAGATAATAATACTCTGATTGGACTAAAATCTATATTATGAGATTTTAGATAAAAGGAGTAATATGCGTTGACTAATTTGAAAAGTAAAGTGGCGCTGGTAACCTTTCGACACTTGATATTACGGAAGAACAATTTGGCAAATAAACATGCGGAAATATGTTTTAAAACCATATAATATATAATTCTAGTTGCTTAGGCAACTGGTATCACTATAATTTTATAATAGTTAAAAAATTAGTAGCTATCCATGAGTAATCATTGGGCTACTATTTTTTTGTTTGGAGTGATGAAGTCCAATTTGGGCTAATAACTTGATTGATAGTCATTGTTATAGATGGTAAATTCGTGAATTAACAGTAGATTGGATATACTCTAATTTCATTACTACATTTGATAAATAGCATGGGGTTTAATTAAATTTATGGTATTATATAGTATATGAGAAAATATTGGAGGAAATAAAATTGAAAAATATTATTATCATCGCCAAAGTAATAGTAGGGGCTAGACCAAATCCCTTTGGAATGGATGGAGGATTAAATATTTTTAAAAAATCTCTTTCTGAAACTCTGAAAGAAAAGTTAAATCAAAAATTAAAAGAAAAAAATATGGATTATAAAGTTCATGTTGATTCTACATATGATGACCTAAAAAATTTAATTCACGATGAAGATACCTTACTTTTAATATCTCCATATATAAAAGACAAGGCTGATATGGAGTGTATAAGTAAAGATAATTATTATATATTAAGCGAGACAGAGTTTAATGATGGATATGTAGAAGATATTATTACCTACCTAGAAAATAAAAAACGTTGAATGGTAAATTAGGTAGACTATTAATAATGATAGGCTCAATTTAGGGGAGTTATCCCAAGGATCTAAATATATAGTAGAAGAAAAATATAAAATTTGTAAGAATAAAAAATTGACGTATAGCTTAAGCATAACGTAAGTGATAAAATGAACCTACCAGAAAAGTCATATATTCTGGTGGGTAAAATTTTATATAGAAATATAGATATCCAATTCAATAATCAGACTTATTAGATGAATATATTTACGAATTTTCTAAAACTTTGAGTTCATATCTTCACTAGAAATCATAAATATATTTGTGGAGAAAACATTTGAAAATGAGCTGTTAAAGGTTCTTAGCTGTAGGTTGTTCCATTTTAGCTTGTCAAACTGAAAGTTGGAGCATGCTAAAGTGGATACAACCTGCTGCTTAGAACCTTCAGCGATATTTTCATAGCTTTTCGGAATCAAAATATTTATGATTTCGGTAAGTTACCACATAAATTTAGTTTTAAAGCTGTATATCTATAGTTATTGAATATTAAAATCTTTTCTCACCAATTCAATAAATAAAGACATTGCAGGGCTGATCCACTTATTCTTGTGATGAGCATATATTGCTGTGATTTTAGCATTTAAGTCGCCTGCTTTGAGTTCTTTTAATTTACCATTTTCAAGCTCCTCCTCTATTGTAAAACGAGGTAAAAACGAAATTCCAAGATTACTTGCAACACATTTTTTTATCGCCTCAATGCTGCCAAGTTCGATTGTGTTATCTAGGAATATATTTTTATCAAAAAAATAACTTTCAAGTATTTTTCGATAAATGGATTCAACTTCATTGATGATAAGGCTTGTATTTATTTTTTGGTTAGGGGTACTGAAATCTAATTTTTCTTGTTCAAATTGAGGGGAGCATACTAAAGCTACATCAAAATCAGAAAGCTTCACAGCATTTAAACTTTCATTTTTACTTCCCACATTATACATCAAGCCAAGGTCTATTTCACCACTGGCTAACATATTTTTTATGTCATAGCAATTGAGCGCAACCATAGAAAGTCTTACATTAGGGGCTTTTTCCTTAAACATAGCTAATACATTTTGTAATTTATAAGACATTAAAGATTCTGCAACAGCAATTTTTAATTCGCCTGTGATGTTATCGCCATATTTACCAATGCTTTCAATCTTTTTCACTGTATTAAGTAATTCATCGGCGTATGGTATTAATTCTTTTCCTAAAGGAGTTAATACCATATTACGCCCAATTTTTTCGAATAATTTTATTGAGAGTTCCTGCTCTAGTTGCTGAATTTGTGAGGTAACAGTAGATTGAGTATACCCTAATTTCATTGCTGCATTTGAAAAATTACCCTCTTCTATAATACTTTTAAAAGTTTTGAAATGTCTTATATCCATTAATTTCACTCCGATCTTTATGTTAATTCAATGATATATTGAAAAAATCGAATTGTCAATTCGAATATATCAATTTTACAAATATATAATCATCTGATAATATAAAGTCATAGAGCAGCTGCAAATTAAACTATTAAGTTTTATGAACATTATTAAATAATTAATGCGAATAAATTTTTTATATCAAAATTTGTTAAAAAAATAACAAATAAACTTTTCAATATGGGAGGAATAAGAAATGAAAGATGTAGTAATAGTAAGTGCAGTAAGAACTGCAATTGGAGCTTATGGGAAGACTTTAAAGGATGTACCAGCAGTTGAATTAGGTGCAATAGTAATAAAAGAAGCTGTTAAAAGAGCAAATATTAAACCAGAGGAAATTAATGAAGTTATCTTTGGAAATGTCCTTCAAGCAGGCCTTGGACAAAACCCAGCAAGGCAAGCAGCTGTGAAAGCTGGACTACCTATAGAAATACCTGCATTTACAATTAATAAGGTTTGTGGCTCAGGATTAAGAGCTATAAGTTTAGCAGCACAAATTATAAAAGCTGGTGATGCTGATGCTATCGTAGTAGGTGGTATGGAAAACATGTCTAGTGCACCATTTTTACTTGATAATGCAAGATGGGGACAAAGAATGGGACATGGAGAATTCATTGATGAAATGATAAAAGATGGTTTATGGGATGCATTCAATGATTATCATATGGGAGTAACTGCAGAAAACGTAGCTGAGAAATGGAATGTAACAAGAGAAGAACAAGACGAGTTTTCACTTTTGTCACAACAAAAAGCTGAAAAAGCTATCAAGAGTGGAGAATTCAAAGATGAAATAGTGCCTGTAGTAATCAAAACTAAAAAAGGTGAAATAATATTTGATCAAGATGAATTCCCTAGGTTTGGTAATACTATAGAAGCATTAAAAAAACTTAAACCTATTTTTAAGGAAAATGGTACAGTTACAGCAGGAAATGCATCTGGATTAAATGATGGAGCAGCAGCATTAGTAATTATGAGTGCAGATAAAGCTAAAGCTCTAGGAATAAAGCCACTTGCTAAAATCACTTCTTATGGATCAGCAGGATTAGACCCAGCAATAATGGGATATGGTGCATTTTATGCAACAAAAGCTGCCTTAGATAAAATCAATTTAAAAGCTGAGGATTTAGATTTAATCGAAGCAAATGAAGCCTATGCATCACAAAGTATAGCAATAGCTAGAGATTTAAACTTAGATATGAATAAAGTAAATGTTAATGGGGGAGCCATAGCTCTTGGACATCCTATTGGTGCATCTGGAGCACGTATTTTAGTAACTTTGCTACATGCTATGGAAAAAAGAGATGCAAAAAAAGGACTTGCAACATTGTGCATTGGTGGAGGTCAAGGAACTGCCTTAATAGTTGAAAGAGAATAATTATAATCATTAATTAGGATATGTGAAATAAATAACAAACAAGCATACTATATATGTTGCAATAATAAATTTACATTTATTATTCTAGTAAACACAGAGTTCAATAAAGAGTTAAATATAGAAATTAAATTGCAACATATATAATTTATTATCTTTTTACCTAACTTAAGAAAGGGTGTAGAGAAAATGACTTTATTAGCAGATAAAATAAAAAGTGCAGCATTAAATTTAGGATATGAAAAGTGTGGAATCATTAAAATATCTGATATAGATGGCTATAAAGAAAGACTTGATGAACGGGTTGAACGTGTTCCAGAGTCCAAAGGTTTTTATCAAGGTCAATATCGTTTTACACAATTGCAAGATACTTATCCTTGGGCAAAATCAATTGTAATATGTGTAAGAAGATATGGCAAATATCATATTCCAGAACATTTAAAAGGCATGATTGCAAAATACTATTTGGTTGATGCAAGAAAAGATAAGAATTCTAAAGATTTTCAAGATAGCGTAAAATTTGAAGAATATATGCAAGAGTTAGGGCTTAGAGCAGAAACTGAAAGAGGTTTTGGCCTTGTACCACTACGCTTTGCAGCTATGAAAGCTGGACTTGGAATAGTTCGAAAGAATAATTTCTTTTATACTGAAAATGGCTCATCAGTGTATTTGGATGCATGGCTTATTGATAAGGAATTAGAAGCAGTAGAAATACCAAATGTAAGACCTTGTTCTGATAAATGCAATCTATGTATAAAGGCATGCCCTTCAGCTTCATTATCAAAACCATATACAATGAATCCTATAGCATGTGTATCTTGTATAACTACATTTATGGGAAGAGATATGACTAATGAAAAATATAGAGAAGAAATAGGAAATTGGGTTTATGGATGTGATGCTTGCCAAGATGCATGCCCTATGAATAAAAATCGTTGGCAGGAAACAGAAGAATTTCCTAATCTGCAGGAGTTAAGTGAACAAATATCTCTAGAAAAAATAATCAAAATGGATTATAAATTTTTAGAAGAAGTTATGCAGCCTAAGTTTTGGTATATAGATAAATCAAGTGTTTGGAAATGGAAAGTTAATGCTATTAATGTAATGGTAAATGACTATAAAGAGCAATATAAAGAACATATACTGTATGCTTGTAATGATAGTAATTCAAAGGTACGAGAAATGGCAGAGTGGGCGATTGAAAAATTGAACTTAAAATAAGCAATTTTTTAGAATCAAAAAAGGTGATATAATGATGGTCGCTTACGCTGTTACTACTCAATAAATGTGCACAAGTTAAGTTTACTTTATAAATTGCAATTTAATAATATATTTAAGTAATGGAGGAGAACCAAGTCCGGATTGTGGATGTGGTTCTCCTTCTTATTATTTTGTTTATGCAAGAAAGTTTATGATAAATGTTGTGAATATGAAGGGATATATATATTTTGCAAAACTAATTCTTCATCATAATTCTAAGAATATTACAAGAATTTTAGCCGTAATTGTGAAATGTGCATCGTGAATTGTGGTATATATAAATTTTACTAAATTGTAGTTGAGAAAAGGCAATAATGTAGTGAGATTTTTATATTATTGTTCAATAAAGTACAATAAAATATAACAAAATACAATAAAATACTTGACGTAAGTAAAAAGAATTATTATAATTTGACCATAGATCAATTTTGAAAGGATAGATTTTTTATGGAAAATCAATTTTATACAATAGATAAAGTAGCAGAAATATTAGGCATGCATCACAAAACTATTAGAAAGTTTATAACAGAAGGAAAACTTGCTGCAAGTAAAGTGGGAAAGCAATGGAGAATTTCTGGTCATGATTTAAGTCTTTTTATGGAAAAGAATAATGTTAATATAAATAATAAAAAAACTAGTGATGAATCAAGTATTGATTTTCTTACTAATGGAGAAGTTAAAGAAGCAGAAAAACAAAAAATAAATGTATCTACTGTTGTTGATATAAATGATGTGGATAAAGAACAATACTTTAGAATATCAAATACGCTTATAGCAGTAATGAATTGTAAAGACCCTAAAATGGGGAAATCAACAATTAATATGAAATATGATGAAAAAGAAAACAGGCTAAGGGTTTTATTATGGGGGAATGTAAGCTTCATTGAAGAAATGCTAAAATCTATTTCTATGCTTGTGGAACAAACTAATATATAGAGGAGAGTGAATGTTTTGAATTATAAAGTGGTAAATAAAAATAATGTTAAATATATAGAATTTGCTTCTGAAGTATGGAAACTTTCTTCAGAGCAAGATGTGGTGGATTGTATATCTATTTGTATGGAAAATGACGTTTATACAATTATGTTTCATTCAAATGTATTATCTGAAGATTTTTTCAATCTTAAGACTAGGATTGCGGGTATGGCGTTGCAAAAATTTATAAATTATCACGTGAAAGTCGCAGTTATTATAGAAAATGAAGAAAAACTTAATGATAGATTTAAAGAAATGATCATGGAATCTAACAAAGGAAACAATTTTAGAACTTTTAAGGACACTGCAGAAGCTGAAAGTTGGATTTCGAAATTATGATACTAAGGAGAAAATAGATGGAGATGGGCAAAGTATTTAAAACAAATGAAGGAAAAAATGATGTTATAAAATTTTATGATAAATTCCTTCAAAAATTGGCACTATCATATGAAAAGTTTTATGTAGATACGAAATATGGAAAGACGTTTATTATAGCTAGCGGTGAAAAAAGTAATCCACCTCTTATATTACTGCATGGCAGTGGCATGAATTCTGTAATGTGGTTAAGAGATATAAAGGAGTATTCTAAAACTTACAGAGTGTATGCTATAGATATGTTGGGTGAGCCTGGGAAAAGTGATGAAAACCGTCCTTCATTAAGTGGGTCTTCTTATGCAGAATGGCTTAAGGAGGTTTTTGAAAATTTATCAGTTGAAAGAGCAAATATTATTGGGATTTCATTAGGGGCATGGCTGGCAATAAAGTTTTCAGTAAGTTATCCAGAAATGGCATCTAAACTTGTATTGCTTTGCCCCTCTGGCGTAGGCCCACAAAAGAAATCTTTCATTTTTAAAGCTATTGCTTATGGGATTTTGGGAGAAAAAGGCATAGATAAATTATATTATAAAGTTAATGGAAATCAGCCGATACCAGAAGAAATGTTAAAATATCAAAAGCTTATAGGAAAGAGCTTCAATTATAGAAAAGAGACAATTCCTATATTTTCTGATAATGAATTAAAGCTATTAACCATGCCAACAGTGTTATTTGTGGGAGCAAAGGATATAATGTTACATTCAGATAAGACTGCAAGACGTTTAGGTAATTTACTTCCACATGCGCAAATAAATATTTCACCTAAGGCTGGACATTCAAATGTTAATGATGTAAATAAGATAATAGAATGGTTTAATTTTAGTGATCAATAAATATTTTATTACATTAAAAATGAAGCAGGTGTATTTATATATATAATAATAATGAATATAAGAATACAAGTATTATAAAAAAACTTAAATTAGATTGAAAAAGTAAATATAAGCAAAAAGGCTCAGGGATTTAAACCTAGAGTCTTTTTATTTTAACCCTATAGATAGGCAAACTGCAACTTAGAATTAAATGAAAACAGTAATGATGAATTTTATTAAAAAATAATAAGAAATCTTAGGCTGGCTACGGAATACTTAAAGAAATATGACTTATGGGAGCAAATTCGACCATGTATAGAGATGCTTTTCCAATAATATAGAGAATAGCTTTAAAATAGCAAAATATTTCATGAAAACCAATGATGATAATAATACGAATTTTGATGAAAAGATGGTATAATAATATTATTAGGTCAAAAAATGTATAAAATATGAATTTGGGATTGATATTAAAGAGGATTAATCATCTTGAGTTAAAGTATTAATTATATTAAAGGGGGATATTATGAGAAGTATAAAAACAAAATTAACAGTATTCTTTGGGCTGATAATAGGAATTGTATGTATTGGATTAGGCATAGTTTCTGTTATAAGCTCGCTAAATGGTTTAAAATCAAATTTAAACAAGACTTTACCTAGAATTGCAGAGCAAACTGCAAGTAATATTCAAGGAAGAATTGAGGGGGAATTAAATTCACTAGAGGCTATTGCTGCAAGACCTGATATAAATAATCCTAATAGCTTATTACAAGACAAATTATCGATTCTTTTAGGTGAAGTTAAGAGGATTGGTTGCAGTAGACTAAGTTATATAGATAAAGAGGGAAATCTTACAAATACATTGGGAGCAACTTCTAATGTAAAAGATAGAGAATATTTTAAGAAAGCTATGAATGGTGTAAGCAGCGTATCAGATCCGTTAATAAATAAAACTGATGGAACTCTTCTAGTTATATATGCGGTTCCCATTAAATACAATAATGAGATTGTAGGAGTATTAGCGGAATCACAAGATGGTAATGACTTAAGTGATTTAACAGATCAAGTTAAGTTTGGGCAAACAGGCGCTTCATTTATGATAAATAACAGTGGAGTAGTAATAGCCCATAAAAATAGGGACTTAGTTACTCAAATGTATAATGGAATTGAGGCAGCAGAAAAGGATGCTAATTTACAGGGGTTAGCAAATATTGAAAGGAAAATGATCTCTGGAGAAACAGGATTGGGCGAATATCAATATGAAGGTGTAGATAAGTTTGTAAGCTATGCTCCAGTAAAAGAAACTAATTGGTCTGTAGGGGTAACAATAACAAAAAATGAAATACTATCAGAATTAAGCACTTTGGAAATTTCAGTTGCGATATCATCCATAGTATTCATATTAATTGGACTTGGGATAATATACATAATTTCAAATAGTATATCTAAGGGCATAAGGTCTACATCAAAGCATTTAAAATCATTAGCAGAAGGTAATTTATGTGAAGAAGTTTCTACTAGGTATTTGAATTCAAAAGATGAAATCGGTGTTATGACTAATGCAATGAAATCAATGCAAGAATCTTTAGGAACAATGATTAAAAAAATGAAAGAAAATTCTTCAAATATTAATTCGCAATCAGAAAATTTAGCGTCTATATCAGAAGAGATAGCAAGCGTATCACAAAATGTTGCAGAAGCAATATCTGAAGTTGCGAAAGGGACAAGTAATCAATCTGAAGAGTTAATAAATATAACAGATATTCTTGATGAATTTAGTAATAAGTTATCGAGAATGGTTAAAGAGATACAAGTTGTAGATTCGAATTCTAGAGAAATAAGTTTAATGGCAAATGATAGCAGTAGCGAAATGAAAGGATTAAATCAATCAGTAATAAATGTAAGTAATTCATTTAAAGAGTTTTATAGTAAAGTTATATCGCTTGGAAAAGACATAAACGAAATAAATGAGATTACAAGCCTTATAAATAGTATTGCAGAACAAACAGATTTATTGGCACTAAATGCAGCTATTGAAGCGGCTAGGGCAGGAGAAGCAGGAAGAGGATTTTCAGTAGTTGCTGATGAAATAAGAAAGCTTGCTGAACAATCAAAAGAATCATCTGAAAATATTAGTAAATTAATAAGTTTAATATCTAACAATGCTGATATTATAGTTCAGGAATCGACTACTATGGATGATGAAATGAGAAATCAAGGTAAAATTATAGATAATTCAATAGCATCTTTCAAGAAAATAATACAAGCAGTGGATGAAGTGATTCCTAAAATTGAAACAGTTAAAAGTTCTGCTGATAACATAGAAAATGATAAGAATGCAATTTTGAATAGAATAAATGGATTATCTTCAATTTCAGTAGAAGTCTCGGCATCAGCAGAAGAAATTTCAGCATCATCAGAGGAAGTGAATGCTTCAACAGAAGAAGTAGCATCTTCTGCACAAATGCTTAGTGATATGACTAATGAAATGATAGAAGAAGCAAATAAATTTAAAGTTTAAAATAAAGAATTCTAATAGTATATAATAGAATCTGAATTTGAGAAATCTATCTCTAAAGTTTTAAACACTTTGTTCATAGAATGAATCATTAAGATGTTCTTGAGTCTCTTAAATTAATAGACGCAAGAAATTATATATTTGATAATAATTTAATATTCTTAATAAAATGAAGCCTCACTATAATTTGGATACTATAGTGAGGCTTCATTTGTTTCAGTAATTATTATATGCTTAGATTTAGATTATAGATTTGATATATTTACTTGGATAATTGGATTTCATCTCCAACAGTAAATGCATTAATTAAACTTATGGTTGGGTCATAGTTTATTTGAGTATTTACATCTTTTTTTACATTACTAAATTCTACAATATAACCTAAAGAATCACTTGAGTCTCTGTAGAAAGTAGTGCGTTCGTTACCGTCGTAATAATCATGATCATAATAATCTTTTTTACTATTCTCATCTTTATAATCCATAAACAAACTACTTGCAAGTAATAAACTTTCTTTTTCATTTACTCCTTTTAGATAAACTTTTACGCTATTATCGTCTCTTTGAATATTATAGATTTCGCCTTTACTTCCATCAGAAAAATCAAAAGTCTTGGCATAACTTACATTATTGATAGTTTGCATGTCTTTATCATTATGTTCTTCTTTATATAAGTTTTTTTGATCCTTTGAGTTAATAGTAAAACTTATAGGTATTAAGCTTATAGCTGTCTTATCTTTGATCTTTTCATAAGTGGCTCCTTCTGCTTGATAAGTAGTTACTATTGACCTGTCATTTTCATCACTGCCAGATGAATAGCTATTAGAATGTCTCAACGAATACATTTTATCTCCAGCTTTTAAGATAAAGGAATGTTCTGTTAATATATCATTATTTCTCATTAAAGAAGTTTCTTCCGGTTCAGTAAAAGAAAGATGAGTCCCCAAAATATCGGATTCTAACTTATTAAATGTAGAATCAAATTGAGGAATATTAATTGAATAATCCTTTTCCATTGAATTTTTTAATGAGTCTGAAAAATCAACGTTTGCATCTAATCCAACATTAACCTTGTATTTTTGCATTACTACATCAATTCTTAAAGGGCCTTTTTCAGGTAATACAGATTTATTCAATCTATATTCAATGGTTATAACTAATGTCTTGTCATCTGTATGCCTAAATGACGTACTTCCACCATTAAATTTATTGTCACCATAATTTAATAAAACATTTGCTTCTTCTCTGTCATCTTTATCAAAAGGCGTTGGGGTTTGGATTGTGATTGTAGCTTTGAGGTCATTTTTTGTTCCAACAACACTATTTAGAGTTATTTTGACTCCATTTTGCTCAACAGAATTGTTATTTCCAATTAATCCAGAGTTAACTGCATAGGATGATTGAGCTTGTACATTATCAACGGCAAAGGCAGGCATTTGAATAAGTCCAACAATTAAAGCAGCTCCAAGCATGGAACTTAATGACCTATTTGTTTTTTTGTTTATCATAAAATCTCCTCACTTTAATAATTTTTTATATGGATATAATTTTCCATAAATTTAATATAGAGTTCATTAGTTTGATAGTTTTATTTCATCACTCATTTTGTAAGTAGTAATTTCTTTTATCATAGGACTAATATTTAAAGTAGCAGCTTTATTTTTATCAACATTATCAAATTCTACAATGTAGCCAAGGGAATCTTTTGGATCCTTATAAAAGCTTGCAAACTTATTGTAATTATAAATAGTAGGATCATTTTGTCCTTTAAGATGGTTGTAGTTCAAAGAAATATTGCTTGCTATAATTAAACTTTCTAACTCAGACTGTCCTTTGCAATATACCTTTACACTATTATCATTTCTTTCAACATTATATATTGTACCCTTCAATCCGCTAGAAGAGCTGAACTCTTTTTCATAAGTTAAGTTGTTTGCAGAGTCGGTGGTAGTGTTTTTATTACTATTATTGGATATCATATCAGAGTCATCCATTGAAACTTTATAAAGTATTGGAATTACACTTATATCCCTTCCATTTTTAACATTATCATAAGCTGGCAATTTAGATGCATAATACCCAATAAATGTTCCATCGTCTCTAAGGCTACCCATTTTAGAATTTAATTTATAAAAATTGTTATCAACTTTTAATAATATTTGTGAATCCCAAAAATCATTATTGTCATCAATATCAGCCTCATTGTGTTTAGGCCGAGTGTAGCTTATGGTTGTCCCCATAGAATCTGAATCTAATTGTTTCAAAGTATAATTAATTTCAGGTATTGTTCCTGAAATATTTTTAGTAAATACTTTATTAATAGAATTAGTGAAATCTACAGGTATATCCATGCCAATATTAACTTTGTAATTTGAAAGAACTACATCAACTCTTAAGTTTCCACTTTCAGGATATTCACCTTCATAATTAGTTTTTTCTAAGGTTAAAAACATAGTTTTATCATCTGCATATTGTCTAGAAGAGGTAGAGTTAAAGCCGTAATCTTTGTCACCATATGATACTTCAAAAAGCGAATTATTATGTTCAATTGCTTTAGGATCAGTGATTCCTTCAATTTTAAGAGTTACCCTTAAATTATGTTTTGTAGCTAGTGCACTACTAACAGTCACCTTAATCCCATTTTCTTCTGAACTTTTATTTATAGCTATAGAATAATCTTTAATTGGTGTAGCTGTATTATCTGTATAAGTAGCACTCGCGCTAGTGGTTGTAGCAGTAGCGGGTGCCGTTGTTGCTATAGTATCATCAGCAAAAGCTGTAGTATAAGTTATGCTGGAAGCTAACATAAATGTCGTGATCCCAAATATAGGACCAAGGATTTTGATCAATTTTTTATTTATCATAAATATCTATCTCCTTTACTATAGTTTGTATGTAAAACTTTGTAAGAAATTTTATCTTCAATGGTATTGTATACCATTTCTTCAAAATTTTCATCTTAAATTTACCATAATTCTCATAGTGAGCAACTAGAAAATAATAGATCAATATGCTACTCTATTTATTATTTATAGATAGATGTTAATTTAGATAAAATTACGGATATCACTGGTATAAATTGAAGGGATAAAAATTTTTTCTAAAAATGAACCAATTAATAACTTAATGTCTCTAATATATAGATGCATCGATAAGAATCGAAGGGAGAGAGCAAAGTGTCTGAAGAAGAACTTGTCATAAAAATCCAGTCTGGTGATATGAACGCATTAGGTGAATTGTTTGAAATATATAAAAATGAATCATTCAAATACTCATATCTTATTACAGGTAGCAAGTATACAAGTGAAGATATTGTACAAGAAGCATTTATAAGCTGTTATAAAAATATAAAAAGTCTTAAAAATCCTGAATTTTTTAAATCATGGTTTTTTAAAATGCTTACGAGAATTGCGTGGAGATATGCGAAAAAAGATAAAAAATCACTGCCAGTTGATAACATTTTTGAAAAATTAGATGAAAAAAATATTGATACTTCTATAGAGCAATATTTAAGAAAAGAGCAAAATAATAATCTTTATGCAGAAATTGAAAAGCTTGATTTAAAACAAAAAACAGTAATAGTTCTATATTATTTTAATGGTCTTACAGTTAGCGAAATTGCAAAAGTAATGGGCTGCTTTGAAGGAACGGTCAAATCCAGGCTTCATAGTGCAAGAAAAAAATTAAAAAGCAGTTTAATTAAATGTAACGATGAATATAATCATAGAAATTTAAAGAGGGTGGGACTTGATGGATAAAAATTTTGATGAAAATATAGATCAAAAAATTAGAGAAGCCTTAATTCATAAAGCAGATGATGCTTCAAATCCTGAAAATATGTTTTTCAGAATTAGAAATGAAATATTAAAAGATAAAGATAATAAAGGAGTTTTTACTATGAAACATAAATTATTAAATCCAAAGACATTCATAATTGCAGGAATGGTCATTATTGCAACAACCGTAACATGTGTTGCAGCAACTAATCTTTCTGGAATATTTGGTTCATCATCTCATCTAACTGAAATTAGAACTTTTCCAAGTAAAGATAAAGTAAACGAGACTGTTGGATTTACCCCTAAATATGTTGAATCCTTTAATAATGGATTTAAATTTGATACATTTAATTATGTAAACAATGAAGTCCGTAATGAAAAAGGAGATGCTACTGAAAAATACAAGAGCGCAGATTTTGATTATAAAAAAGATGGTTCTAAAAAGGGTCAAATTTTAGCCATGTCAGCTGAAAAAACAGATGACAAATATTTTTATGGAAACATGCCAAAAAATGCTTCTGAAGTAGAATATAATGGAGTTAAAATCATATATACTAGTAGTCAATACAAATCAGTTCCAGAAGGATATAAACCAACAGACGAAGAAAAAGACTTACAAGATAAAGGGCTTCTTGAAATTGGATATGGAAGTGAAAAAGATGAAATAAAGGTTAGTCAAAATCAATCAGTTATGTGGTATGAAGATGGACTATCTTATTGCATTATTAATATGGATTATACTGAACTAAGCAAGGATGACATGATCAATATGGCAAAGGAAGTTATAGGATAAAAATAAGATCTGAGGAATTACACGACGGGCTTTGCTTAGTGAATGTGTAAAGATAGGCTACATTGTGGATATAAATTCCAAAATGTAGCCTGGTTTATTTCAATATATTATTTTGAAATTTCTTTATTCTTTATATAATCCTCCCACCAAATAGTTAATTCATAAAGTAATGGTAACAGATTTCTTCCTTTATCAGTTAAGGTGTATTCTACTCTTACAGGCATTTCATTATATTGATTTCTAATAATTAATTCATCATTCTCGAGTTCACGTAATGAATTTGCTAGCATTGTATTTGTTATTCCTGATACGTCTCTTTTTAATTGATTAAAGCGACATACGTCTTTTCTTAGTAACTGCCCTAATATATTCAATTTCCATTTGCCTCCGATTACTTCCAATGCATCTTTTATAGGGCATTTTTCACTAAAATCTGATTCTCTCACTATATTTAAATATTTCTCTAATTCTTGTTTGCTTGCCATATCTATTCCTCCTAGGTAAGAAAAATAATACCTGATCATTAAATTCTGCGTTCTTGTTAATATAAATTTATTTAAGTACAATAATTATACCAAGTACTTTTATTTGAGTAAATATCAAATGAAGGAGAATAAATATGGTAAGTAGACAGTTAATCTAATTTAAGAAATATTTGTATTTAAAAGGAGAGATATTAAATGTCAAAAGTAGTTATTTTTAATGCTAGTCCAAGAAAGAATGGGTATAATTCAAAATTATTAGAACAAGTGGCAAAAGGTGCTGAGTCTAAAGGTGCTGAGATTATAGAATTTAATTTAAACGATGCTGGGATCCGTGGATGCCAAAGCTGCTTCTATTGCCGTACCCATGATGGTTGTGCTATTAATGATTATCTTAAACCAATGTATGAGGCTATTAATGAAGCAGATGCCATTGTATTTGGTTCTCCAATATATATGTACCAAATTACAGGACAAGCAAAAGTTTGGTTAGACCGTACATTTCCATTGATTGAACATGATGGAAGCAGCACTATTACACCTAGACATCCAGGTAAAAAGGTAGTAACGATATTTACTCAAGCTAATTCAAATCCTGAAGTAGGTGCAGAAAGTATTAAATATGTTACTAATATGTTTAACTTATATGGTTGGAAATTAGAGGATAATATCCACGTTTGCGGAGCTGAGTTTGTTCCAGATTCAAAAGCGTTAGAGGAGTTATCTTTAAGAGCATTTAAGGATGGGGAAAATCTAGTTGGATAAAATCCTAGAAAGATATAAAACTTATAAAAATTAAAGTGTAATGAAGATAGAACATTTAAAGCTAATTGTTCTATCTTTTTTATATTTAAACATAAATATTAAAAAGTCTTTTTTAATGTATCAAATTGCTTAAAGAATTCCATTATTTCTTGGAGGGGTTTTTGCTGTCCACTTAGAAACCATTTTCGCCAAACAGCATAAACGCCTGCTGACATGAAAGTTGTCCAGTATTCACCACTATCAGGAGCATAAAATTTGTTTATTTCTTCTATGAAAATCTGCTGAATGATTGGTTCATATCCACGGTCAACAGATGAAAGTAAATCATCACTAAAGGTGCTGAAGAACTTTAATTGGATATCAAATTTATCAGAGAAGGATGGATTTTGATGAATCGTATAAAATACAGCTGCAATCTTTGGCTGGTAGTACTCATACAAAATCTGCTCGAGATCGTTAAAATTTCGGTAAAAAGCCATGCGGCTTACCCCTGCCCGTTTACAAACTTGTGAAACTGTCAATTCTGACAACTTTTCTGTTGCAAGCAACTGCAGCATAGCTGTTGTTATAAAATCCTTTGTATCTTTTTTGATGGCTTGCGAGTGATTTGTTGCTGCCATTACAATACCTCCCTTATTGTCACATATGATCGTTTCTGTGTTGATTTCATCTTGATAATAGTATATGCTAATTGCACAGAGGTTACAAGTGAAACTTTAGTGAGGGGGATTTATTATGGAAAAAGAATTAGTTTTAGTAACAGGCGGAAGTGGCTTCATTGCCGTACACATAATATTAAAGCTTTTGAAACGGGGATATCGAGTTCGTACAACACTTCGTACATTGTCACGCCAAGATGAGGTTAAGTCAATGCTTGCAAAAGGCGGAGCAGTTGATTTTGAAAATCTTGAGTTTATACAGACAGATTTGACAAGTGATATAAACTGGATAGAGGCTGTAACTGATGCAAATTATGTTATTCATGTGGCATCACCAACACCAGCCACACGTCCTGATGATGGTGATGAAATGGTGAAAATGGCAGTTGATGGTACACTGCGAGTAATGAAGGCAGCGAAAGCGGCAGGTGTTAAACGTGTAGTCCTAACTTCTGCTTCAGGGGCAGTGCTTTCAGGCCATAAATCTCATCCGGAAATTTTCACAGAGGAAGATTGGACTGACTTGTCAGGCAATATTGATGCATACCAACGTTCAAAAACTATGGCAGAGCTTGCAGCTTGGGAATTTGCAAAGAAAGAGAATATGGAACTCTCAGCTGTTAATCCTGTGGCGGTCATGGGACCTGTACTTGGACAGGATTTTTCCCACTCTAATCAGATTATTCGTGCGATGCTAAAGGGGGATATGCCATTCCTCTTAAATATTGGATTTGATTACGTTGATGTGAGAGATGTTGCAGAATTACATTTGCTTGCGATGACATGTCCAGAAGCAGCTGGGGAGCGATTTATTGCTACTACAGGTGAAAATCTGACATATAAAGAAGAAGCGAAAATTTTGCAGAGATATTTAGGAAGTACAGCAAAAAAAGTATCTACTAAGGCACTGCCGGATTTTATGATTAAATTTATGGCAATTTTTAAAAAGGATTTACGTATGCCAGCAACGTTTTTAGGACAAAACACAGCTTGTAGCAATGCAAAAGCTAAGAAGTTACTTGGGTGGCAGCCAAGACCAGCAGAAGAAGCAATCGTGGCAACTGCAAAAAGTATGATTGAACTTGGATTAATTGATAAATAGACATTAAAATTATACTAAGTTTCTCTATATATCAGGCAATCATTAAGTATCTTCCCTTAGGCAAAAATAGCACTTGACAGCGATGCGGTGAACAGTATCGTAAATAAAGGCGAAAAAACAGCCCAGAAGCAATATATTACAATGCTTCTGGGCTGCTTTATATTAAGGAATATTGGTGATAAGCAGAAAGGACCGACACTTGAGTTACAAAAAAGAGCATCAAGCTTTTCAGGCAGGTTTTATTACAAGTATAATATTCATGGTGATAGGAATTATTCCAGCTTTGTTTCTAACCAACAAGGTGATGGAGGACAACAAAATATCAGCAATGACCGACAATGAATCAGAATAAAAAAGATGAGTAGTTCTATTATTTGCTGATGTTACGGAGAAATTCATCATAAGCAAATAATAAGGCAGAGAATATTTGGTATTAGAATTACTTTTTTATTAAATGCAACTTTTAGTTGTCAACTGTGTTATATTTAGGTGGTAGAAATATGATAATATTGTAAGTATACTAATACCAGGAGGGGTTAAACTATGAGTTTTCAGGAACAATTGCAAACACTTAGAAAAGCAAAAGGTCTATCGCAAGAAAAATTAGCTGAATTCTTAGGCATATCAAGACAATCAGTTGCAAAATGGGAAGTAGGACAGTCCTATCCAGATATAGCTAGATTAATTGCATTAAGTGAGTTCTTTAAAGTAAGCATTGATAAATTAGTCAATGATTATGAAGAAAATTGTAGGTTATCAATAGAAGAAAATAAAGTTAATAATATAAATAGAAATATAATTGATTTTCTATGTAGGGCTAAAAAAGCTACGTATGCTGGAAATGGTGGAGAGTGTAAATCTTCAAGACCAAATTCGCATGATTTAGAATATGTAGAAGGAAACTTAAAATATATTGATACCTATTTAGGTGGAGAAAGATTTTCAGGGGAAGAAGGTTTGTGGCAAGATGATATTCCATTTTGGTCAATGAATTATACTGGAAGAGTTTTGGATGAAAGATTTTCAGGTAGTTTTTTAAAGGAAGCTTTGAGTTTAGTAACTGAAGAGAATCCATATAGAGGTCCTATTATTTATCAAAATGGACAGTATAAATATCATTGCATTATAAATGGTGAATTTAAGTGGTTTCAAGGGCATGAGGAAATATATTTTGGTAATATTAAAGTTTATGAATGTTATTTTCATGGAGGATCAATTAAATAGTTAAAACAAGGAGTAATATTATGATATTAAACAGAAATGATTTATGTTGGTGTAAAAGTGGAGTGAAGTATAAAAATTGTCATTTAGAATTTGATAAGAAATTAAGTGACTTAAAAAGAAAAGGACATATAGTACCAACAAGAGATCTTATAAAAACAAAAGAGCAAATTGAAGGAATAAGAAAGAGTGCAGAGGTTAATAATGGTCTTTTAGATTTGATTAGTGAAAACATCAAAGAAGGCATGACAACAGAGCAGATAGATAAATTAGCATATGATTATACTATATCAAAGGGTGGAATTCCAGCAGACCTTAATTATGATGGATTTCCTAAAAGTATTTGTATATCAATAAATAATGAAGTATGTCATGGAATACCAAGTGACGATGTTGTCCTTAAAAATGGGGATATTGTAAATGTGGATGCTACTACTATATTAAATGGATATTATTCAGATGCATCAAGAATGTTTATGATTGGTGAAGTAAGTGAAGAAGCTAGGAAATTGGTTCAAGTAACTAAAGAATGCGTAAATAAAGGACTGGAAGCAGTTAAACCTTGGGCATTTTTAGGAGATATTGGAGCAGCGATTCAGGAACATGCAGAAAATAATGGCTATTCAGTAGTTAGAGAATTTGGAGGACATGGAGTTGGTTTAGATATTCATGAAGATCCATTTGTTTTCCATTTTGGAAAAAGAGGAACAGATATGGTTTTGGCGCCTGGAATGGTGTTCACAATTGAACCGATGATAAATGCTGGAAGCCATGAAATATTTATAGATGAAGATAACGGATGGACTGCATTGACTGATGATGGATCTCTTTCAGCACAATGGGAACACACAGTTCTTGTAACAGAAGATGGGGTAGAAGTTATTTCAAAATAATTATGTAATTTCACCTATTTGTTATATAAATAAGCAAAGAATTAAATAATTCTTATTTGACAAATAAAATCTATTATTGATATAATTTCTTTATGATTTAAGAATGGGAGGTATTATATTAGCTATGATTTATTAATTCACTTTCAAGCCCAATTTTACAATAAGCACAAGTTTGTGTTTTTTGTTATACGCTGGAGTGGATGATTAGCTAATAATATACCTTTTAGTATGGGAATATCACAATATTTTTGTTAGCAAAAATGTTTTTTTCTATTTTGAGAAGTGTAAAGAAAATTAATGGACTAAAGTTGAATTGTTAGCTTTTCCATAGTTTTAGGTGCATTTCATAGCAGTTAAGGGTAATTTTTAGATATGAAAATAATTGACATCCTCTCCAGTAAACTGGAGGGGATTTTTTATGCTTTTATTAACTTAATAAATATTTTAATACGTTGTATGTATTATTTGGGAAAATATATATATTGATATTTTTCAATTGGAGAAAATTTATATAAAATAAGGAGTTAAAATTTAATGAATATAAAGATTAATGAATATTACATTCCGACATCTCTATCAGGTCCATATGGAATTACTGCAGGTATTGATGAAGCACTATGGTTTACAGAAAATAAAGCGAATAAGATAGGAAGAATTACTGTAAAAGGTGAAATAGAAGAATACCTTGTTCCATCACAGGATGCTGGACTTTCGATAATAGTTTCTGGGACGAATGGAGATTTATGGTTTTCGGAATATAATGCTAATAAAATAGGGAAAATCACAATAAAAGGTGAAATAGTAGAATACAGTATCCCAACTGCTGATTCAGGACCTTTTGGGATAACTGAAGGACCTGATGGAGCAATATGGTTTACAGAACTTACAGGAAATAAGATAGGTAGAATTTCAAATTTAGGAGAGGTTATAGAATACAAATTACCTAATGATAGTTCATACCCGTCTTCTATAGTATGTGGCAGTGATGGTGTACTTTGGTTTACAGAGAATCAAGGCAATAAAATAGGCAAAATTACTATGCTCGGAGAGATTACTGAATATACTATACCTACAATAGGGTCAGGACCAGTTGGAATTACAAGTGGGCCTGATGGAGCATTGTGGTTTGTAGAAATAAACGGAAATAGAATAGGAAGAATTACAACGGAAGGAATTATTAATGAGTATGATTTGAAAACTGTAAAGGCCAGACCGCATGCAATTATTACTGGTAGTGATGGAGCACTTTGGTTTACTCAATGGGGAAGCAATCAAATAGGCAGAATTACAACAAGTGGAGAGGTTAGTGAATATGAAATTCCTACAGCAAATTCAGAACCACATGGAATAGCAGTAGGACCAGATAAAGCAATTTGGTTTGCTGAGGAATGCAATAAAATAGGACAATTAATACTTTTGTAAAATTCCAGAAATAAGACTGACTCTGAGACTTTCTTTGGGTAAGCCCACAAATGAATCATATGCGAACTTTGATTAAAGGAGTTGTCTGTGGTGTTCAAGTGGAAGAGATTGAAGAACCAACTATTCAGGAAATTCGCTATTTAGATAAGCTAATAGATGAATTAGAAAAAGCAGCTGATAAACCATTTAAAGTAGATACTTTCCCAGTAAATATGAGCGGATTTTCAGGGCTCCCTTGTAGGGTGATTGCTGAAGTATAGTGGTGTGAGAGGATGGAAACAAAATAATTGTTTTCATCCTACTCCATTTATTATAATGTATTTTGCTATAGCTTATTTTTAGGTTATAGTGATTAACTTGATTGATTATTTTCAGTAGCTTTCATTTCTCCGTAAACATCATATTATAAACCAATTCCAAATCTCATTTTACTCATACATTGAATAATTGTTACTTTAATCTCTCATCAAAACACAATTGAATTTTAATACCAAATGGGTCTTCAATAATACCATATGCTTTACTAAATATATTACTGGCTAATGGCACAATTATTTTAACTCTTTCATCTGTAATTAGGCTATTGTAGAATTGTTGGATTTCCTCCAAATCAGCACTTTGAATACATGGAGAAGTATTATTACCAGCTTGGTACTTTTCATTAGCATCCATTGGATTTTCATTAAGCATAATTTTAGTCTTACCTATTTTTAAAACAGAGTGAGAGATGTGATCTTTATTTTCGTCATTAATTTCTATTGATTTATCCCCCATCTTTACCAGGTCTGAATATGTTATAATCATTAACTGTTCTGCATTAAAGTGTTTCTTGTAAAAATTAATAGCATCTTGTGCTTCTCCATTCATTGAAAGGAAAATAGCAATTTCTAGCGTTGTACTCATAATATTAATCTCCTTTTTATATCTCGTGTAGCCTACGCTAAACTGATTGATTTTAATTGTTTTATACATAGACTACATATAAACAATGTAGTCTATAACTTAATCATTTCTTTATTGAACTTTTATGTTCCCGCCAAACATATTCAATAAATTCTTCTGGTGATATATCATACCAACCTCCGGTTTCTCTCCAAAAAAGTTTTATATTTTCTATATTTTTTCTAATAATTTTATCAGCATAAATTCTTCTTAGTGGCATATTAGTACATTTATGAAACTCACTATCATTTAGTAGTTTTTGAAATAATTCTGCTCTATTAGTTTTTATTCTATCTGCTTTTTTCTCTGTTTCTAATTTAATTTCTTCCAGATGATTTTCTATTATTGATTTACAAGCAATTTCTGGTGTATAAAAGCCTTCCTTAATATACCAACTATTATCTTGTTCTATAAATAAAGTCATTCCTTGATAAATACAATAAATACTTAATTCTACAGGATTACTAAAATCTAATTTAGATACTTCTTCATTGTATTTATCAAATTCCTCTTGTAAAATAGGTAAAACATCTTCATCAATTTTAAATTCTTTAATATCATCTTCGCCTATAGATAAACAATATTCATCTAGATATGTATAATAATAAAATATACTATTAATATTGTTGCCATTGGCAAATCTTATTAAATCTTCTAAAGTATCTAATTCGATTAAATTATCCACTTCAATTTTACTATTTAATTTATATGTATTTATATTTTCATTCTTTAGTATATCTAGTAATTCTTTTTCCGTTTTCATACCATAAATTCTCCTTTAATAGATTTTATTTCGCAATACTTTCTTTAATTGAGTATATTACATTTTTTCATACAATTTCCCTCTAAGAGCTTCTAATTGTTCTTTAAGTTTCCTATTTTCTTCTTGTAATTCTTTAATCTTTTTATCCTTAGCCATTATAATAATGTCTTTTGATTTATCAGTTTTATCATATTTAAGTCTTTGTTTAATAACTTTTTCGGTTTGCTTGTCTCTAAGTTCTTCAATCCTTTTCTTAATTTCAGCATTATTATATAAAAAAGTTTTAGATACACCACTTAAATTAGATACACTATTGAAGTTGATTTTCTGTCCGCCAAGCGACAGCTCTCGAATGGCTTTATCTACTTTTTCTAATGTTACCTTAGTTTTGTTTTGAGCAAATTCCTTTAAACCTTTTGTACTTCCAGCCATCTTAAGCATCCTCCCTTGACTTACCGTTCTTATGAATAATTTTTTGTTCTTTAACTCTTGTTAATGTATCTTCAAGTAATTTTAGATATGTTTTATTCTTTTCTGCCCAAAGTTCTCTACCACATCTTTCACTAATATCAATTTGTTTTTTTACATATTCGATTTCTTCCTCATATTCAGGGATATTCTCCGTTGTAGTACAAAAGCTTGCACAAGTTAAACAATGATTCATTTGCTGTTTACATGGTAGTTTAGAAGCTTTAAAACATACTCCAAATGGAACTCTAACAGCGTCTAAATTCTTTTTAACATATTCATATCTAATTAGATTTTCACCAGCATCAGAAGTTAAATCCACTTTTTCAAGTTCGTTGGTTTTAGTGTCAACTTTGAATAGTTCTAAATCCTCAGTATCCTTCCATTTTTCATAAAGAGTATTTTCACTAACAGTAGCATAATGAACTGTCATTTGAAGGCTTTGATGACCTAAAATCTGTTGTATAATACTAATTCCCATACCTTGTTCTACGTATTCTTTAGCTCTTGTGTGCCGAAGCGAGTGAGTTTTAAAATGATATAGTTCACCATTGATATCTCTTATATCTTTTTCTTTAATAAGTCTTTTAATGGTTTGTAATAAATTTTGCTTCGCTAACGGTTCTCCTTTTAGTTTACCTTCATAGATATTAAACAAATATTTCTCTGGATTATTTTCTTCTGTACTTAATTCTTTGGCCTTATTTATAGATTGTTGAACCATTTCAGCAACTTTATTTCTGATAGGTATTTTTAATTGTGCTATACCTGTTTTGGTTATTTCTCCACAAAGATAATAATTATAACTTTGTTCTTTGTTATTCCATATTTGTTCCAAGCAATTATGATATCTAAGATTTAGTATATCTGTACCACGCCATCCCGTTTCACGAAGTAAAATATAAATTGGAATGAATTGTGGTCTATCTAAATCCTTAATATTATTATCCAATTGCTTTAAAATAGGCTCTGGAACAAATTTAGCTTTCTTAACTTCGTCTTTATTTAACTCTCTTCTTGGAATATCATCTTGAAATATTAAAAATGATACTTCTTTTTTAGGTGCTTTATCATATTGAGCTATTTGTATATACTCTAAAAATGTTCTTACATAAGATATAAATTTACTCTTATAAGTAGCATTTTTATCCTCATAATCATTGTTTAACCAATACAAATAGTTTTCTATATCTTGTCTTGATAAATTCTCTATAAATCCATCCTTATATCTTTGACCATAGAATATGGTGAAAAAATAATTTAAATGACTTATTATTTGATGACAATGATTCCAACTTTTCTTAGTAATTATAGTTTTAAAATATCTTTTTACAACATCTCTGTAATAGATAGGAATACTTTTAAAATTAATATGACCATTAACTCCACTTGCTGGGATTTTTGCTCCTTTAATATTCTTTGAATACCATATATCCTTTTCAGTTTCTTCTCTATCATCATAGAAGTTTTGTATAAAATCTAAAACATAAGGTATAGAATTCATCTCCGTTGAACTAATTTTATTATTATCTAATAATTTGAATCCATTTTCTAATAAATAATTTCTAAATTTAAATACGAATGATGTATTTTCAATATTATTAAAACTTTTAGTTTCAATATAATATTTATTTAAAAAAGCTGAAAACTGTTTTAAGGTTGTAGACAATATATTTATATACTTACTAGTTAATAAATTTTCTTTCGAGTTAAATATAAAATAATATTTGACTTCATTTTTAAGTTTATTATTTGAAATTCTGCTGAAATCAATAAATCTTTCCTTATTTCTTGGTTTATGTCCCATAAATAAACTTTCAGTCATATCCCATTTATCATTTTCTAACCAATATCCATCATCTTGATTGAGATATTCAATAATTTCTTCATACTTACTTTGTTGATTACTTTTGATATCTTGTATCTTCACATTATTCATCTCCTTCGTTATAAATATCTAAATTTAGATTAGGTTGAGTTTTATTAAACTCTTCCGTTATTTCTTTATCCGAAGGGTGTATATAAGTTTGCATAGTAGTATAAATATTTTTATGACCAGCCCTCACTCTAAGTAGTTCTGGTTCCCAACCAGCCATTCTGAGAATAGTTAGTGAGCTATGCCTAAACATATGTGGAGTAACGTGTATCTCAGTTTTCTTTTTAAGTATTCTGAATAGATTATCAACATCAGTATAGTTCATTGGTTTATACTGATTACCACCACTTATCTTTATAAATACATGATTTGTTTCAACTTCCTCAGTATGATATTCAGCTACATATTCCATGAATATATCGGCTAAGTTTTGTGATATATCAATTCTTCTTGGACTTGAAACTGTCTTTATTTCAGCATTATTTTCAAGCTCGCCTCTATCTTTAAGGTCAATTATCATATCACTAATATCAAAGTCCTCAATCCATAATGACAAGGCTTCGCCGATGCGTATGCCTGTTTCATAAAGCAAGTTTAATAAAAACTTATCTCTGAAATTATTGCAAGTGTTTATGAGTATTGTTATTTCTTCTTTAGTTAAAGTTTTGGGCTTAGATTTAGGAACTTTAAGTCTTAATATATTGCTTGTAACTTTCTTTTGTTCATGCGCTATTCCGTATAAAAATCCTTTAAAATTTCTACCTGGAGCAGATACAAACTTTTTAAGTCTATCTGATATATTATTGCTATATTCCTCATGTCTTAAAATATAGTCATAGAATGTTAATACTGTATTTACTACGATATTTATAGTTCTTGGACTTCTAGCTGAATCTACTTTATTAGTAGGTATTACTTTCAAACTCTTATAAGGATTCTGTAACCAATTAACAAACAAAGCTAAGTCATCAATAGTTACTTTTTGAAAATCTAATTCTCTTTGTTCTAAATATTCAAAGTATAACTTCAAATGTTGACAATACATTCTCAAAGTATTTCTTGCAAAATTAGTATTATCTTTAAACCTTATAAACTTTAAGATTGGTTCTATAGGTAGTCCATTTTCATCAGCTACATAATATCTTTCTTTATTATCTTCTGTTTTTACTTTTACTACTTCCATATTTCTATATACACTCCTATACTTCGATTAATATCTACATATAGTTTACTATAACTACTATGCAAAATACAACAATATATCTAGTTATTATAGTCTTATTCTTATATAGAAGTAATACATAGAATACTGTAAATACTACTTGATTATCTACACTATATTCCTTTGTATAATAAATTAGATATCAATGACTATATTATTGATATAATTAGATTATAATACTCAAAGGTGCCAAAATATGAAACCTTTATTCAGGAAAATTTTACAACGGAGGGTATATGAAAAAATCAGAAAGATTAAACCATATGATGATGTATTTGAATGATTTAGATTACTTTAATTTAAGTGATTTAATAAATAAATATAACATTTCAAGAAGTACAGCTTTGCGTGACATTGCTTCATTAGAAGAATTGGGAATGCCTATTTATGCAGAGCAAGGTAGGTACGGAAGATATGTTATATTGAAAAATAGATTATTGTCACCTATTATATTTACCATCGATGAAGTATATGCTTTATATTTTGCAATGCTCACACTGAAAGCCTACGAGTCTACACCTTTTCATTTGAGTATAGAAAAATTAAATGAAAAATTTGAAAACTGCCTATCAGGAGAACAAATAAAAGAAATTAATAAGATGAAAAAGGTCTTAAAATTTGAAGCATCCAAGCATAATAGTGTTAGTCAATTCTTAGATAAGATTTTAGAAAGCATTATTAATGAAATTAGCTGTAAGATTAAGTATTTGAAAAATAAAAAGACTGTAAATTATCATATACAGTTTTTTGAAATTTCTTCTAAGTTTGGACAGTGGTATGCCAGTGGAATAGAGCTTAAGAGTAATAAATACAAAGTTTTTAGATGTGATAAAATGACCTCATTAGAATTTAGCAATGATAAGTTAGAATTACCAATTGAAAAATTAATAAACTCTCCCTTAGAGTTCTACCAATCTGATAAAAGTATTCAGTTCGAAGTAGAAATTTTAGATAGTGCAAAAGATATTTTTTATAAGGAAAACTATCCTTCTATGAAAATAGAATTAGGGACAAAGACAATTATAAAGGGATTTTTTAATGTGGGTGAAGAAGAATTCATATCTAATTATTTCATTAGATACGGTATGTCTATTAAGTCAGTGAAACCACAATCATTAAAATCTATTATTTATGAAAAAATTAAAAAGATTCTAAATCATTATGAAGAAATTTAATACTTATATATACTAAAATATCAATTCGATTAAAGTCCTAATTTATAAGCTTTCTATTGAGGATATTAAAAAAATTATGAGCGATAAATTCAGATTTCTCGTTAAGGTAATTTACAATCTGTAAAAAGTGTGTGTTAAATTAAGAAATGCTCTCTGAAAATTGAGTAATATGGTTTTTTACAAAATATGTTATAATTGATTTGTAATAGTAAATTATTGTAATAAAACAAAATTTATATTTCGAATTGATTTGGAGGTGATACATATAGATATTACTATTGAATTTGGGGAAGTAAATGATATTGATGAATTAGAAAATCTTTATAATGATTTAAATGATTATTTGGCAGATGGAGTAAATTATCCGGGATGGATAAAGGGTATATATCCTGTAAGGCAAAATGCAATTGATGGCATTAAAAACGGAAATCTTTATGTAGCAAAGCATAATGGAACAATCATTGGTTCTATTATTTTAAGCCATGAGCCTGAACCGGCATATTATAATGTTAAATGGGAATTTGAGTATGACTATTCAGATGTTTTTGTTATACATACATTTGCTGTTCATCCAAGATTTATGAAATGTGGTGTAGGTAAAGCACTAATGGACTTTGCTGATAAATATAGTGTTAAGTCAAAAGTTAAATCAATTAGATTGGATGTTTTTGAAGGTAATATGCCTGCCGTTAGGCTTTATGAAAAATGTGGATTTAAATATATTGATACTGTTGATTTGGGCCTTGGAAACTACGGATTGGATTCGTTTAAACTGTATGAAAAATTAATATGAAATAATATGTATAGTCCTATATAGTATTTGTTGAATATTTTCCATATAGTTATGAATCAGTAAAATTAAATAGCAAATTTTAAAATCGTATTATTCAAGAAAATGAATTTACGATTTTTTTTAATTCGTAATACTAAAAGGAAGTAATAAAAGTTTTATTAATTTCTAATTATGGGAGGATCATATTATAAGTAGAAAGCGATTTTATTGAATATTTGAAAGTAATTGGTATATAATTAGATTAATGTGAATAAATGCAAATAAACTCGCTATGGATTTCGAGGGGATAATTATGTATTATAATACTAAATTCAAGATTATTAATATAACAATATCAATAGTAACTATTTTAACAGCAATATTTTCTATTGTGAACCATAATCTAAAAATGATTATGCCAATTGTGCTTATGTTATCAGGAATACAACAATTAATAATGGGTATTAATTCTTTCAAGTTAAATAAGAAAAAAGAATATACTTTATCAATAGGTGTCAGCATATTTTTGTTTTTATGTTCAATAGTTTCAATTAAACTTATAAATTCCTAATATTATTAGGAGGGGGTTTTTAGTGAAAATTTCAGAGAAATGCTTTAAATATTATAAATAAAGAAAATTACATAAGTGAGGATGTATTATGACAAAACATAAGATTTATACAATGAGTGTAGCAAGTGTCTACCCCCTTTATGTTATGAAGGCGGAGAAAAAGGGACGTACAAAAACAGAGGTTGATGAAATAATCCTATGGTTGACAGGATATAGCAAAGAAGAGCTAGAAGCTGAGCTGGAAAAACAGACTAATTTTGAGACTTTCTTTGCAGAAGCTCCTAAAATGAATACTTTACGAACTTTGATTAAAGGAGTTGTCTGTGGTGTTCGAGTGGAAGACATTGAAGAACCAACTATGAAGGAAATTCGCTATTTTGATAAGCTAATAGATGAGCTAGCAAAAGGAAAAGCGATGGATAAAATTTTAAGAAAATAATTATCAAAAGCGAAGAAACACTGATTTTATATGAGAAATATAAATAATTGGTGTTTTTTTTGTTGATCAGATTAATTTTAAAATATCATGTAATGTATTTTTAGTTAGTATAAAGATTAGCGAGGTTATGTGAAATAAGTTATATAAAAATGTTAGGAAGAAGATTTTGCATATAAATTATTTCTTTTGTAAGAATAATGTACCATCACTTTGAAGTTCTCCATATATTATATCAGCTAAATTAGATATATTTTGAATTTTAAGTTGAGAATATAACCAATCTTCGCTTAAATTTAATTCTATCAAATTATGTTTAACTATTTTTCCGTCAGAAATTATTTCAGATGGTAAATATTTTGGTGTAGGAATAGTAATGTTCATATCAGATTTAGTAATTTGCTGATTTTGTGGCTTTTTCATTACACTTAAGTTTCCGTTAGGCTCTAGTATAGCATATTCTACTTCTTTAATAGAGAATATATTTTGTTTCCTAAGTAGCATTAATAAATCATCTAAATTAACACGATTAGATGTTAAAGAAGCTTTTAAAATTACCCCTCTTTTTATAACTATTGTAGGTTGACCATCAATTATTTGTCTTAATTTACTGAATTTTAAGCCAATGTATTCAACTAAAAGAGTTAATACACACCAAAAAATTAACCCTATAAAATCATCCCAAAAAGGTTCTTCGGTTTCACGAATCATGTTAGCTGCTATTGAGCCAATTGTGATTCCAGTAAAGTAATTAAAAAAGGTTAGATGACTCATTTGTTTTTTTCCTAATATTCTGGTTAAAACTAGTAATGTTATAAAAAGTATAAATGTTCTTAGTAAGACGTCAGGTGTGTTTGTTGGGATCATTAGTATTACCTCCTAAAGTTATAGTGAAAATAATATTTATGCAAACAAAATATTGCATTATAAAAAGTAATAAATATAAATGGATTATTGACTATTAATAATGTTTATATTCAAATAAATAGTCAATTATAATGATTAATGCATAAATTGTCCACATATTAAAAAAATGTATATAGAAAATTGATATTATTAGATGTGTGTAATATTGAGCCATATGTAGATTTTGCATAGCAATTAATAAAAATAGATTTTTGAAAATTGAATAATAGGATATTCCAAAGATATGCTATAATTATCCATAAATAAATTAAAATCATAAGTGGGTTTAATTTTTTATAGACTAGAATACTATATTGCTTGGGCAAGATATTTATTATTGGAGGTACCTATGGAAAAGATTATTACAGATCGATTAGTACTTAGAAGTTTCTCATTGGCTGACGCTAAAGGTTTACTGGGATATTTATCGAATCCTAGAGTTAACTGTTTTCGAGGTGAGAAAATAACAACACATGAGGAGGCTATATCAGTGGCTAAAAAGAAAAGTGAAGATGACTCTCATATTGCTGTTTTATTGAATGATGACGAGAATTTAATTGGAGAATTATTTTATTTGTATGAAGAACCAGACACCTATTCCATAGGATGGAATTTTAATGAACAATATGAGGGAAGAGGATATGCTGGCGAGAGTGCGAAAGCTTTATTTCAATACCTTTTCAACGAAAAAAGAGCTAGAAGATTATATGCATATGTTGAAGATGATAACTATCGATCACAAAAACTGTGTGAAAAATTAGGGATGCGTAAAGAGGGATGTTTTTTAGAATTTATTTCGTTTATAAAAGATGAAAATGGAATTCCTAAATATGAAAATACGTTTCAGTACGCATTACTGAAAAAAGAATGGGAGAAACAACAAATTTAATTCTGTTACAATTAATGTAATTTGAAACATAAAACTAAAAATGATATAATTAAAAATAAAATAAGAAAGCGGTGATAAATTTGGATAAAATATCGCTAGATAAAGAAACGATCCTTAATGCAACAGAAGAAATAATTCGCCGTTTCGGACCAGATAAAGCGAATATAACTGACGTGGCAAAATTATTAAAAGTAAGTCATGCTGCAATTTATAGATATTATAATGGAAAAACAGATCTATGGAACGCTGTTACCGAGCGTTGGCTTACACGTTTGCATGCTCCGTCAAATAACATATTAAAAGAAGATAGTCCAGCAGATGTTAAACTTAGTAATTTACTCGAAAGTTTTGTTGAAGCTAAACATCACAGTGCCATTAATGATCCGGAAATGTTTGCAAACTACATAAAACTAGCTCAGAGATCAATGGAAGTAATAAAAAAGGGTATAGAAGAGGGAATTAATTCTATTGAGAAGGTTATAGTGCAAGGAATTACAGAAGGTATATTCTTTACAGAATCTCCTTATCAAGAGGCGAGATCTGTATATCTTGCAACCAGCGTTTTTATTCATCCAAACACATTTGAAGATCCTGACAGAAAACAAAACATAGAATCTGTTATAAATCTTCTAATAAAAGGACTTAAGAATTCCAATAAGTAAATATTTTATATAAGAAATGGCCGACTATTATCGTCCATTTCTTATATGGTTATCTAAATCACAGTCACATTAAAATATAAATTAATGCGAATCATACAATTTATTTCTTATTATTTTCCCCAAGTAACCTGCAATGGATTTCTATCTACCAAACGTTTATACGTGTATTTTGGAAAGCCGACCATAAGTCCTGCTGTAACCTTCATATTTTCTGGCAAATTCAAAATATCAAGTAATGGCTTATAACCAGAAGCAGCACAAGCGTCAAAAAATCCAGTAATGCAACTTCCAAGTCCCATTGAAGTCGCATAAAGTTCAGCATATGCTAGAGAAAAAAGCGTACTGTCATGTCCCATTGATGAAGAATTTTTATGAACTATTGGTATTACTAGACAAGGAGCATTACGTAATACAACATCCTCACCAGTCTCACGATAGTGTCTTACATGATTGGTAAATGGTGCTTCTAATGGTGATCCAGCATAAGGTGGGTGTTTCAATGCCTCTTCTAACCAATCAATTGCAACCGATGTGATTTTGCGTAATGTATCAGGATTATCAATTACATGATAGGAAACTCCTTGTGAATTACCACTTGTTGGCGCAAATCTGGCAACATTTAAAAGCTGTTCGATCTTTTCCCTAGGAACTGGCTTATTTTGAAATTCCCTAATAGAACGTCTGCTGCGGAGAAAGCGAGATGCAGTATCTTCGTCAAGAACTGGTGTTTTTTCTAGTTCTACTTGATTTGCTAAAGGCGTTTTTACATTGTCAAGTGCTGCGCAGTGACAAACAGCAACACAGTGACCACAGGCGATACAAAACTGTCCTACTACCTTTGGTCCATTTTCATCCATACCTATAAAGCCAGTTGGACAGACTTTGGAACAGCTTCCACACTTAGTACATTTAGATTGATCAATCTGTATCAAATTTCTATTATCCTTTTCCATATTATAATTCCTCCCCTTGAGATGATTATAGAATTTAATCGAAAGTTACAAATGCTTAAGTATGTAACTTGTAATTGAATTTTATCATATAATAAAGCTAATTACAAGTTTATAAATATGTAACTTATAATTAGTTATGACAGCTCCACATATAATTTGAATATATAAAACACCATCAGCCCTGTCTTTACTAATAAGGTAATTTTCATAATAGTAGATTTCTTATTTTTTGCGATAATCAAAAATTTAAAAATAATTTTTTAAAGTAGTTTTACTTTGAAAATTGAACAATGTGATGTTTACCAAATGTGTTATAATTGTTTTGCTGAAGTAAATTTATGTAAAACAATGATACAATAAAGCTTCATTGGAGTAGCATATAAATTTTATTTATTGGAGGAATAGAAAAAGATGAAAATAGGTTTTTTTGATTCAGGTATTGGCGGTATCACTGTATTATATGATACGTTAAAAGTGTTACCTAATGAAGATTATATATATTATGCAGATACATCAAATGTTCCATATGGACCAAAACCAAAAGATGAAGTTAAAAAGTATATTTTAAATGCTATAGATTTTATTGTTGAACAAGGAGTTAAGGCAGTAGTTATTGCTTGCAATACTGCTACAAGTGTAGCAATAGAGGCGTTGAGAAGTAAATATAGCATTCCGATTATTGGTATGGAGCCTGCAGTAAAGCCTGCCATTGAAAAAAACAAAGATATGAATAAACGAGTATTGGTAACTGCCACTGCTTTGACGTTAAAGGAAGAAAAATTACATAATCTTATTTATAAATTAGATAACGAACATGTTGTTGACTTACTTCCTCTTCCAGGATTAGTTCAATTCTCAGAAAGACTTGAGTTTGATGAACAAATAGTATTACCGTATCTTAAAGAGGAGTTATTTAAATTTGATTTAAATAATTATGAGGCTATTGTTTTAGGGTGTACCCATTTTTCTTACTATAAGGATATGGTTAGAAAATTAGTGCCTTCAAATGTTAGTATAATCGATGGAAACATTGGCACTGCAAAAAATCTTAAAAGAATTTTGAAAGAAATGAATTTATTAAATGAAGGGCATGGCAACATCACTTTCTATAATTCAGGAATTAGAGTCGAGGATAAAGCAGAATTAGATAGATATAACAGACTATTTGAAAGAATGGATAATATCAACGAATATAATATTTCTGAAAAGATTTAAGAGCCATTCATAAGAAATGATTACAGGAAATAGTAAAAACTAAAATGGAATACTAATTGCTGATCATTATGCTCATGCTATTGAAGGCAGATTAAATACTTCAAGAATTTATCCTTTTTACTTGTTTCTTAACTCTTCTTCATATTTAAGCTTAATATTTTGAATAGTAGTAAGTTGTTTTTCAAGGTCATCTTTTTTTTGTAGAAGTAATTCTTCGTGTTCTAAAATCATTAAATATCTATCTTTAAGTTTTATTGCATTCTCTGAAGAAAGTTCAAAATAATTACGAATTATTTCAATTCCAAAGCCTGTATTCCTCAGGCATTGAATAGTTGTTAATCTGCTAACATTATTATCAGAGAACATGCGAATATTATTTTTATCTCGTTTTATATCTGAAAGTAAGCCAATATCTTCATAGTATCTAATTGTAGGTTTAGATAAGTTTGTAATTTGAGAGACTTGATTAATTGTATATTTTGGTATATCTCCAGACTCAAAGATTTCCATAAAACCTCCTTAAATTATTACTTGACTTAAAGTTACTTTAACGTACTACAATAAGCATATCACATAAATATATGAGTTTCAATGTGGAGGTAGATATGCATCATAGAGTATAAAAAAGAATTTACGGATTTATTAGAGCGTTTATTGTTAATCGCGCATATTACTTCACAATACAACATTATTTAAAGTGATAGTAAAAGTATAATTTAAATAAAAATTTATGGAAGGTGGAAGAAATATGAAAAAAAGTATAGGAGCGAAATTGGCATTCTCTCCATTACCAACTCTTGTAATAGGTACTTATAATGTAGATATGGAACCAAATGTAATGACTGCTTCGTTTGGGGGAATAGTTTCAGCAGCGCCTCCAGCTTTAGGTGTTTCTATAAGAAAAGCTACCCTTACTTATGAGAATATTATTAGAAGCAAGGTGTTTACAATTAGTATTCCTAGTGAGAATTATATAAAGGAAATGGATTACTTTGGACTAGTCACTGGAAAGAATAATTCTAAATTTTTAGATACAGGTTTAACAGCAACCAAAGGGACTTTTGTAGACGCACCATATGTTGAAGAATTTCCAATAAATATAGAATGTAAACTAATAAAAACAATTGAATTAGGTTCACATATTCAATTCATAGGAGAGATAGTAGAGGTTAAGATTAGTGAAGAAGTAGTTGATGAAAAAGGGAATAGCGATATTGCAAAACTAAAACCTATTTCATTTGTAGGCAATGACCGTGGTTATTATGGATTAGGTGATAAGCTTGGAAATGCATTTTCTATAGGTAAGGATTTTAAAAAATAATAACATCTAGTAAAATTATTTTTCCAATGAAGTTGCTGAGTAAAAGCAAGCAATAAATAATAAACACATTATTCTAAAATGAATGGTGTGTTTTTTTATGCTCAAAGTTTTTACGAAAGGAGGGCGGGATGACTTGGAAAGACCAAGTAAAAACGTTATGGTTATGAGTAAGAATTTAACTCATGAGTAGCGCTAGCCTAGATTAGAAACTGAATTAAAAGGGAAAGTGGACAAGTTGAAACCGCCAACCCATATAAATGCTAAGAAGAAAATTATAGTTGACAATTAGTCTAATTAGACTATAATATGTAAGTGATGTTAGTCTAATTGGACTAATGATAAATACAAATGTATTATTGGTAATAGTAAATACTTAATATTTACTGAGAACTAAAAGCATTTCTTAGTAAATATTAGACAAAAGAGAGGATGAAAAAAATGATTAAATCGTTTTTAATGGTAGGACAGTCAAATATGGCTGGGCGTGGGTTCATTCATGAGGTACCCCAAATTTATAATGAAAGAATACAAATGCTGCGTAATGGTAGATGGCAGATGATGACTGAGCCAATCAATTATGATAGGCATGTTTCGGGAATAAGTCTTGCCGGTTCATTTGCAGATGCATGGAGTCGTCAAAATCAAGAAGATACTATTGGTTTAATTCCTTGTGCTGAGGGTGGAAGCACACTGGATGAGTGGGCTGTAGACGGAGTACTTTTTAGACATGCTGTAACTGAAGCTAAATTTGCTATGGAAAGTAGTGAACTCACAGGAATTCTATGGCATCAAGGAGAAAGTGATAGTGTTAATGGTAACTATAAAGTATATTATAATAAATTACTTTTAATTATTGAGGCTTTTAGAAAAGAGTTGAATGCTCCAGATATTCCAATTATTATTGGTGGATTAGGAGAATTTTTAGGTAAAGAAGGATTTGGGAAAAGTTGCACTGAATATAAATTCATTAATGAAGAGTTACAAAAGTTTGCTTTTGAACAAGATAATTGTTTCTTTGTTACAGCATCAGGTTTAACTTCTAATCCTGATGGTATTCATATTGATGCAATTTCTCAAAGAAAATTTGGTTTACGTTATTTCGAGGCCTTTTCTAATAGACAACATGTATTGAAGCCGTTAATTAACGAAGATGAGTTGCTGAATTTAAATAATGCTAGAACACATACTAAAAATGAAAAGATATATATAAAAAGTATGGAGTTTGCATTAGGAAAAATATCATATGAGGAATTTGTATCTCAATTCATGCAAACCAACAATGATTAAATCTTATAATTATGAAATAATAGTTAATATAATTTTGATGAAGAGCATAAAGGAGGTGTTTTTTTGATACCATTACTAATTTTAGGTTTATTAAAACAAAACCCTGGTTCTTATGGATACGAATTATTAGCCTTAATGGAAGAGAGACACTATAAATATATAGCAAATTTTACTAAAGGTTCATTCTACTACAATCTTCAACAATTAGAAGAAAAAAAATATATTAAAAAAGTTAACAAATCAGACAATACTAGGGAGACTAATAATTACATTATAACTGAACTAGGAGATAAGGAATTTCAAAAATTAATGTATAAGTATGGATCTAAGACAGATTATATAAACTTATCTTTTTATGCAGCAATGCTATTTGCTGATGAATATAAAAGCGAGGATCTAACAAAACTAATAGAAATACAAATTGAACAAACTAAAAAGAAAATTTCTTTATTAGAACAATCTCTTGAGCATGATGTAACTATTCCTACATATTTTAGAAAAATGTTGGAGAATTCCCATTCACATCATTTAGTAAATGTAAAGTGGTTTGAAGGACTATTAAAAGATATAAGAAATGAAAATTGATTTAAGGGGATATCTGTTATTTAGAAATTAGAGAGGAAAGAACGATAAACCAAGTATTTAAGGGATATTTTATAGAAAAGTATGGGTGTGTTTTCTGCTTCAAGGTCATTAAGGGAAACAGAAACACACTTATTTTTTTATCCTCGGGAATAAACCTTTTAGCATTTTGTATATATTAATATGCTCTCATAGGTCATATTTCTTAATACCTACTTTGTGATCATAGATTGAATTGTAAAAACATTATTTGTGACTGCCCTCTCATTTTTTCAATATCTCTTTTTGGGGGGCTTCCAAAAAAGTTCGAGTAATCACGACTAAATTGCGAATCACTGATATATCCGACCATATGACAGGCAGCGGTCGCATCCATTTGCCGAGAGAACATTAAATGCCTTGCTTCGTGAAGCTGAAGGGCATTTTTCAGAGAATAATTTTATTTAATAGCTTTCATCCCGTTCATAATAAAGCTAATAGTTTTTTCAATATTGTATTCTTTATCATTCTTACTAAAATAGCAATATTGAGCACAACTATATACTGATGATGAAATTAGTTTGACTAATATATTTGTGTCTTTAGAATCTAACTCATTTCTAGCCACCATACTATTTAATATTTTTTCAATAAGATTGTCTATTTTATATTTTAATAAATTATCTACAGTAGAAGCTATAGATGTAGAATCAATTTTACGCTTTTGATAAAATGAGATATTGTATTCATAAAGGAAGAAAATAAGTTCCTTTATAATTTCTTCATTTAAATCTGTAGCGCTTAAAATTTCTATTGGTAACATTTCCTCAAAACAATCTATAACCAGTTCTTCTAGCAAAATATACTTATCTAAATAATGAGCATAAAAAGTTGCTCTATTTATAGTTGCCTTTGTTGTAATATCTTTAATTGTTATATATTTAAAATCTTTTTCCTCAAGTAATTGGACAAACGATTCTTTAATCAAATTTTTAGTTCTTATTGCTCTTGGATCTTTTTCATTCATAATTTATCATTAATCTCCTTTGATAAAACAACAGATTTAATAAAATGTTGTTTATACAACATAGCTAAAAATCTATTGGTTGTAGCTTTATGAGTAATCAAATATTATATTAACATACACTTATATTTTAAACAACACATGTTTAATAGGAGGAATATAATGAAAATTTTAATGATAGGTAGAGGAGTAATTTCAACACAATATGGATGGGCTTTAGAACAAGCAGGCAATGATGTGACATTTTATGTGCGTAAAGGAAGAATCAATCAGTATGGCGATATAGTAAATTTAAAAATATTAGATGGCAGAGAGAATAAAAAAGGTGATTTAGTAAATAAAGCTTGGAAAATTAAAATGATAGAAGAATTGTCATCTGACCATGATTTTGATTTGATTATGATAAGCGTAAATCATAATCAATTAAGTACTATAATAAATTGGTTAGAACCACTTGTTAAGAATTCAACTGTTCTAATATTTAATAATATTATTAGTGAGCCTTTAAACTCAATTGGAGCAATTCCAAAAGAGCAAGTTGTTTGGGGATTCCCCGAAGCCGGTGGATCTTTTATAAATAAAAACACATTAGATGGTGGGTTCATGAAAAACATATTTATGGGCTTCATTGATAATACTACTAACAAAGATAGATATGATATGGTGGCTCGCTTATTTAAAAACGCAGGTTTTGGTATTTCTGAACAGAAAGATATGCGTAATTGGCTATGGTTTCACGTAATTACTAACGCAAGCATGATGGCAGCAGCCTCAAAAGTAGGTTCACTTAATAATCTATTTGATTCTGCAAATGCCCTTAAAGATTTTGCTTTAATATTAAGGGAGCTTACACCATTGATGGCAGCTAAGGGCTCTAAGGTTAGTACAATAATAAATATCGCAGTGAATTTACCTGCAGGTATTGTGGCTTTTGTAATGAAATTAGCATTAGCTGAAGGTAAGCTGCCAAGAGAAATAATGAGAAGTGCTAGTGGGAGTGAAAATCTAAAAGCTGAAAGTAATGTAATATTTGTGCGCGATACTCTTGCTGAAGCACGTAGACTTGGGATATCACTTCCTAGGCTTGAATCTTTAGACTCACCTATTTATAAAAGATAATTGAAGATAAAAAACTATGAAGAGAGTTCTTAGATGTTATATTTACAAAAACAGGTTTTTGTTGTAAAATGTATTAAAAGCAATGAAAAGAAGAGTAAATAAAATAATTCATTTTCAGAGAGCTCTAGATGGTGGGATTGAGCAATGGATTTTTATTGAAGAAGGTCTTGGAGCTGCACACTGAGTCTATTTTATCCGATAGCTAGTAATCCGTGATACTTTCTCACATATAGGTGGAAGATAATGGCTACAAGCTTTTGGACAGGATACCCATTGAGGGTATAAGTTAAACTAGAATTCAGATGGGAATGAAAACCCAGCATGAATCAAGTTTCACTTAATAGAGGTAGGATGTGACGGAATACCCCGTTATAGGTATAGAGTATCTCGTTTTTTGATGTACTTGAAGAGGTGTATACGGCAACGCATACATAAACTGAGGTGGTACCACGAATTTATAACTTTCGTCCTCAAGATTAGAAATCTTGGAGGTGAAGGTTTTTTTTATTTGTATTAAGGCAATATCAGAAGAATAACAAGTAAATCCGCTTTCTTGCCTGATAAAAAACTTAAGGCAAAATTGAAAGTGATATTTTCTTTTATATGCCTAAATTAATCAATAAATAAGTAAAGGTGGTAACAAAAATGTATGAGCAATATGAAAATTTAAATGAATTAGAAAATATAATGACAAATGCAAATGAATTTATAGTGGAGAGAATAAAAAAGTTAAATAAACTTAGTGAGTTAGGAATAAATCCATATCCTTATAATTACGATTTTAACAAAAAAACTTATACAAAAGAGATATGTGATAATTTTGATACTATTGATGAAAGTAAAGTGTTTTCTTTAGCAGGAAGAATAATGTTTCTTAGAAGAATGGGAAATGCAACTTTTGCTAATATAGTAGATGAAAGAGGAAATATACAGATATTTTTCAGTAAAAAGTTAATTGGAAGTGAAAATTACAATGTTTTAAAATTAATCGATGTCGGCGATATTGTTGGGGTAGAGGGAACTGTATTTAAGACTCAGACGGGAGAAATAACTATTAGAGCAAACAAATTTGAATTGTTATCTAAATCAATAAGGACCCTTCCTGAAAAATATCATGGGATTCAAGATTCAGATTTAAGACAGAGACATAGATCCTTAGATATGATAATGAATTCAGACGTTAAGGAAAGATTTATTAAACGTTCTAAAGCAATTACTGCAATTAGAGAGTATTTAAATAATATGAATTTTATTGAATGTGATACTCCTGTACTTGATACTAAATATGGTGGAGGAGAAGCAAAACCATTCAAAACTTTTGTTAATGATTTAGATTGTGAAGTATATATGAATGTTTCTCCAGAATTATATTTAAAAAGACTTATTGTTGGAGGAATAGAAAGAGTTTATACATTTGCAAGATCTTTTAGAAATGAAGGCATTGATAGAACACATTATCCAGAATTTACTCTAATGGAATGTTATATGTCGTATGCAGACTATGAAGATATGATGAGAATTATGGAAGGAATATATGAACATGTATTTATGTCTGTTAATGGCTCTACTAAAATAAAATATGGTGAAGAAGAAATTGATTTTAAGGCTCCATGGAAGAGAGAAACTATGTGCAATCTTGTAAAACAAGATACAGGTATTGATGTAGAGAATTTAACTAAAGAAGAAATTATAAGTAAAATAAAAGAGAATTCTCTTTTGATTGAAGAGCAAAATGAAGGTTTAAATATAAATGAAGCTTCTAAAGGAGAATTAATAACAAATCTTTTTGAAGCATATAGCGAGAAGAAATTAATACAACCTACTTTTGTTATAGACTTTCCAAAAGAATCATCACCACTTTGTAAAGTTCATAGAGAAAATCCAGATCTAATTGAAAGATTTGAACCATATGCTTATGGAGTAGAGCTTGGAAATGCTTATTCAGAATTAAATGATCCATTAAGACAGCGTATATTATTACATGACCAAGCTGAAAAATTAAGAGGAGGACTAGAAACAGCAAGCCCAATGGACGAAGAATTTGCTATAGCTATTGATACAGCAATGCCACCAACTGGAGGGCTAGGTATCGGTATTGATAGAATGATAATGTTTCTAACAGGATCAAATACAATAAAAGATGTTATTGCCTTTCCTTTAGTTAAAAGATAAAAATAGAAATACTACAGATATCCAAACTTATGAGTATAGCTCGCCGAAATAAGAATTATGCTGTTGTTCCAGTTTCTAAGGAATTATGATGGATGATTCTAAGATTACAAGTTGCACCCAAGATGCTAGCCTCAAAGGCGAGCTTTGAACTAGCATACTTGGAACAACTTTTACTCTAATAATCAGAACCATCAAATTCCTAATGAAACATTTCATATTATGACCCTTGTGGTTACAAAAGCATAATCCTTATTTCTAGTTTAGAGATATTTTATAGTATGGCTTTAGCTTATAATTAGTTTGTTTTATAGAGAAACAAGAATAAAAATAAATATATATTATACTAATGGACTGACATAATTAAAAGGAATACTTAGAGCAATAAGAGCTTTTGGTATTCCTTTTTTATTTTTATGAATGTACTAAGCAATAGGCGCAAGAATTTTAATAAGGCTTTGTAAAATTTAGAGAGATATTTAAAACAAGCTCAAAAACATTTAGTCAATATTCTTATATGGTAAAGAATATATATTCTCCACCATATTTATTCTTCAGAATACTAGAATATATATTCTGATATTCTAATATTCTGAAGAATATGCTGGAATAATGCGGGTTTGAAGGCTGTTGGCTTAAAAAAGTTCGATTTTTATGTGGTTTAAGATAGGAAAATACGTCTTAAATATTAGTAGAGAAAAATTTTAATCGAGTAATAAAATTATGGAGTGCATTTGTTAAATGATTAGGGGTGAAATAAAAATTGAATTAAAAAGAGAAAAGACTTTTGTAAAAAGCAGATGGCTCTGTAATTTTTATTATAAAGTTGGATTGATAGCAATGGTTATTTATTCAATGAACGTAGGTGGCGTCCTATGGTTGCATTACATTTTATGGGTATAGGCTTAAGATAGTGGAAACAGTTTGTGAATTTAATTAGCATTGATAGTATGAAAAAAGTAAATTATTGTATCAACGCATTAAGATATTCGTAGTTATTTGGAGATATTGTACGTAGCTAGTGGGCTCATCTATTTTTATTTTCAAAAATGACTTTGCATGAATTGAGAGTACAAAAAAGAAACCGCCATTTCTGGCGGAAGAGTATTTATAGATTCTGGTTTCTACATTTAGCTGGGAGTTTACATTACCATAGCATGATACTATCAAGGAAACCAGACTAGAGTTTTATTTTACTATATTAAAAGTTCCTTCTTTTCTATGTGCTGCTTTAGTTTCGTCTTTACTGTTATAGCCAAAAACAGCAGTACCAAACACTGCATAATCTTCAGGAACACCTAGTTCTGTAAGTACGTTTTTAACTTTAGGATCTTCTCCAGTAATAGCTAATATATGAATCCAGCAAGATCCAATATTAAGTGAATGAGCAGCTAAAAGCATGTTTTGAAGTGCAGCAGCACAATCAGATTCCTTTATAGGTAAAGTTTTATCATAAGCCGTAATGACTATTGTGGGTGCATTATAAAATGGATTAAAATTGGGATTTTCACCCATTTTTCTATATTGTTCTATAGACGACTTTAACATAGCCTCTTTTATTGCAAAAATTAGCTTTTCAATCTTTTCTTTATTTTGAACTGCTGTGAAATGCCAGCCTTGTTTGCTCATAGCTGTTGGAGCAAATTGGGCAGCTTCTAAAACAGTATTTAAGTCTGCATCAGAAATTTGATCTTCTTTATAAGTTCTTATACTTCTTCTTGTTAAGATATTTTGTATTACTTCATTCATAGTTTTTCTCCTTTCAATTTAAAAGACATTTTAATTTACGTATTTACTAGATGATAATAAAATATGTAAGATTTTTGCTTAATAAAAGACATCATTACCTTTGACTAATACATAAATTGAATTTATAATTAACCTATTAAAATTTAAATGTAATTTATAGAGTGATATAATGATATCAATATATATATCATATGTCTAATTGATATTTTTCATCAAATCAATAACTAAAAGTTATAGGTTGTTATTAATGTTTTATAAATTAAAATATTATAAATTAAGGAGTGCATTTATGAACTGGCAGCAATTAGAATATTTCAAAACTGTAGCGGAAACACAGAATTTTACATCAGCAGCTAATTTGCTTTCCGTAACACAGCCAGCCTTGAGTAAAGCTATTTCAAAATTAGAAGAAGAGTTGAATGTACCATTATTTGAAAAAAATGGCCGCAATATAAAATTAACTCGTTTTGGCAGTATGTTTTTAATACATGCTAACGCTGCAATAAATGAGATTAGTAAAGGAATTCAGGAATTACAGGATATAATTAATCCTATGGCAGGCACAGTTTCCATATCTTCACTTTACACTATTGGAACACATTTTATTCCTTCGATTATAAGTGAATTTTTGAAGGAAAGTCCAAATACAAAATTTGAATTTGGGATTCAATCAACTTTTAATATTTTAAAAGGCCTTAAAGATGGTAAGTTTGATTTTGGTTTTTATGATGAATTTGAAGATATTAAAAGGTATGAAGAAATAGAGTCAGTTCCTATAAAAAATGAGGAGCTTGTTCTCATAGTCCCTAAAAATCATCATCTTGCTGATAAAACAGAAGTATTTCTAAAAGGCTTAAAAGAAGAATCGTTTGTGTTTTTTTCAGAAGGAATCAAAGGAAAAATGTGTTCTATTTTCGAAAGCATTGGTTTTGTTCCAAAAACATCTATAGAATATAATGAAAGCAGTATGGTGGTAACAGGTTTTGTTAGTGCAGGTCTTGGTATTTCTATAGTTCCTAACACCCCAAATTTAATAACAGAAGAAGTATCAGTATTAAAAATAAAAGAACCAAATTGCTATAGAACTGTGCATATGGGATGGTTGAAGAATGGATATATGACTCCTTCAGCTAAAATATTTAAAGATTTTGTTATTGAAGCCTCCTCAAAAATCAATATTTAATAAGATTTGCATTAAAGTATAGTTATTAGACTTACGGTAACCATGTCATAAATAAAATACAATTTCTAATTATTCATATAATTGGATGTGCTGTAGTGGCTCCAAATTAGGCTAGTAATGATTAGATTGAAATGTTAAGGGGGAGGAGAATTACTTATGGAAATACACAATCATAATTTGAATATTAATTACTCATCACCAGATTATATATGGGATAAATTAGCTGAATTATATTCTAAAATGCCGGGATGGAGTGGTTTTATTGATGGAATTCCTCATTGGTATGCACAAGATAATGACAAAAGAATAGTAACTGCATCTGTCGAACCTAGTGGTTTGCAATTCTATGCTGAAATGCAACAAGAAGAATGGGATGAATGGTTTAAACTATTTAAGACGAAGGCTTCAGCAACATTAGGTTTTGAAATAGGGGAACCAGAAGATGGATTTGAGTTTAATAGCTATAGTTAATCAGTTTTGAAAAAGAGTGCGAAGAAGGAAGTATTGGAGATATCAATGATAGTGATTAGACAGTAAGTGCATGTGCTTTTATGATGTTGCGTTCAATAGAAAAAGTATAAAATACGGGATAAATAGTATTAAAGAGATTATAGTATAAGATAAATGAATCTAGAACCCAATATGATGAGCTAAAATTTTTAGTCCTTGACTTTCTGAGAAGAATTGTTGAGGGCTTTATTTATTTGTAGTCTAATACTTACTTTGACTATAATTTATAAAAGCATGGTCAAACTGAAAAAGGAAAAACATTCTTAGTATAAAATTTATAATAAGTTATATGTTTAGTATGTTGTAATTTGTAGTGAAGTATGGTATATTAGCATTATAAGTTACAAATTTATATTTATGTAACTTGTAATGTTCGTTCAGGACTTTAACAGAGTTTGCGTAATCAATTACGATTAACCATAACTCTATTGGACATATTTTGGGTGAGTGTACATGATTTTTTGTTCAAAATGAAGCAACTATTAAAAGGTATCTATCCAAGATAAATAAAAAATATGATATTACAATGGGATAAATTAAGTGAGGAGAATATGAAAGCCCCTTCAAGGAATAGCTAATAATAGTGATTTTTGATAATAACTATACAAAATAATTATATGGATGATATTTATTATGACAAATAAGGAGGTAATTGAAATTGAAAAGTGTTATTTATTATTTTACAGGAACAGGAAACAACTTACAGGTAGCTAAAAAAATAGCTGAGGCATTACCGGATTGTAAGTTGGTATCCATGGGTAAAGGGGAACATGACAGCAATGAAGTGTATGATTATATCGGTTTTGTGTATCCTACATATGCCTTGAATTTGCCACGAAGAGTAACACAATTTATAAGCGAAATGTCGCTTGAAAAAAGTAAAAACGCATATTTTTTTGCTGTGACTGGATGCGGCAATATAAGTGGTGTTGCGTTAACTGTCCCTGCCAAAATTTTAGCAAAAAAAGGTGTTAAACTTAATTTTGCAGAGAAAATTATTATGGTTGAAAATTATGTCGCGATGTATAAAATGAACGAGAGAAATCCAGAGAAATATCAAATTGCTACTGATAATATACCTGCATTAGTACAAAAGATAGTAGCTAAAACACAGCAGCCAGTGGGTAAGGTGAACGAGCCCCTTAATATATCGACTGCTATTGGTCAAAAATTAATATATGCCAGAAAAGACAAAGGTTTTAATGTTTCCGATGCTTGCACAGGCTGTAGAACATGTGAGGCAGTTTGTCCTGTTTCCAACATAGTAATGAAAAACAAAAAGCCGAGTTTTAAGCACAATTGCGAACAATGTATGGCGTGCGTTCAATGGTGCCCAAAGCAGGCTATTAACTATAAGAATAAGACACAAAGCAGGGGACGTTATACTAATCCTAGTATTAGTTTGAAAGAATTAATAGATGGCAATAAATAGAAAAGTAACAATTAAAACTGAGATATATTTTGAAAAATTAAGATCAAAATATGATTGAATATTTGCTTATAAAAATCTAATAAGAAATATATTGATATTGATTTTTGATATATAATAATTCGCGGTAACTCAATGAGTTACCGCGAATTTTAAAGTACACTAATATTTCTATTCCAAACCCGTACAGTTGGACTTAGACAGTAAAATCAGTGGAAAAACCAAGCTCTTTTTGTGTTTCAAGTTCTTTAAGACGATCAGATTGAAACTCAATGATAGACCAGAAGATGCTTACTTCTCAGGAGAACTTATTAAGCGTGAAATGATTTATCATATATTAACTGGAGAATATGGATATTTATTTTTTCAGCAGGCGATTGTTGAAAAGCAGGTTGATGGAATAGGTAAAGCAATGGAATGGATTAAAAAAAATTATACGAGTGCTTTTACTATGGAAGAGTTAGCAAAATCAAATAATATGAGTGTTTCAAGTCTTCATCATAAGTTCAAATAAGTTACTACCATGGGACCATTACAATATCAGAAAGAGCTTCGTCTTCGTGAGGTAAGACGTCTTATGTTAAGAGAATATTTGGATATAACGAGTGCAGCAATGGCAGTTGGTTATGAAAGCTCATCTCAATTTTCTAGAGAATATAAGCGGCTTTTTGGAAAGCCACCACTTAGAGATATAAGAGATTTGAGAAAAGGTTTTGGAACTGACATATTAGAAAATGGTATATGAATGCAAGATAATTAGTAAAAATAGTGTTTTTTGAAAATTGAACAATATGATACTTGTAATATATGTTATAATTAGGAATATATTTATTGGAATTGGGTTACGAGAATATTTTTTTAACTACTGGGGGGACTTGTATGCAAATTAATTCTACAGCAATTAATTTTATGTCAATACTTATTAAGTTTATTTGTATAGCAGTGGTAGTAGCGATAGTAATAGCAATGATTAAAGGTGTAAAAGAGCTTAGAAAATCTATAAGTAGAAATAAACAAATGGATAAAAAGATAGGTCATATTTTGAATGAAGTAGATAAAGAAAAGAATGGGAATATAATTATTAAGATTATAACAATAATTATTAATATGATATTTTGTTTGATATTTCCATTAAGTTTGCTTGGAGCAATGGTTTCACCTATGGCATTTGATTCACCAGGTTCGACGGAAAGCATATATACATGGATATTTTTCCTATCCACTTTCTCACTTCCAGCAGTCATATTAATATCAGTAATGATATCATTTTTTCTTTTATTCAAATCAAAATTATATAATAAAGCAATTATAGTTAGTTTAGTACCAATAATTTATTTTGCTGCTATCTTTCTTCTTTTTAACACGTAAAATTTTTTTATTAAATTCTTTTTATATTGTGAATTTGTACAAGTTGACGCAATATAAGAAATTGTTATGGAGAGAATATATGAAAAAGAAAAATATTCAAAGAGTAAGTGCTTTAATTATATTAGCTCTTATTATATTTTTATTTAGACCTGCATATACACCAAGTATAAATGGAAGTAAAAGTATTAGTAAATTGGTTAGTATTAGAGTTGGAGATCAAAACCAAACACTATTAATAAGAGGAAAAGATAAAGACAAGCCTATCATTTTATTTTTACATGGTGGTCCAGGATTAGCGCAAATATGTTATGCGAGAAAGTATCAGTCAAAGCTGGAAGATGACTTTGTGGTTGTGAATTGGGATCAGAGAGGATCGGGAAAGTCATATTCTTTTTTTATGGATAAAGACAGTCTCACAAAAAATCAAATAGTGGAAGATGCGGAAGAAATAATTGAATATTTATGTAAGACTTATGGAAAAGAAAAGATAATTCTGGTAGGACATTCTTGGGGGACTGAACTTGGAATGGATATAATAAAGAAGGATTCTTCTAGAATCTCATCATATATTGGAGTTGGCCAAGTAGTTGATCATGCAGAAGGAGAGCGTATATCATATGAATATGCTATGGATTTAGCAAAACAGAATCAAGATAGTAGTGCATTAAATGATTTAGAAAATATGGGGAGTCCGCCATATAAAGATGTTATAAATTCCACATTAAAACAAGAAAATATTATAAAGAAATACTCACCATTTAAACATGATGTTAATGTGACGAATGACATAATAAAAGGATCATTACTTTCAGCTGAATCAAATGGATTAGATGCAATAAAATATGCGTTTGGAAATAAACTTTCAGCAGAAAAATTATGGGGAACAAATAGTGAATTTAATTTATTTGATGAGGTACAGAAAGTGGATCTTCCAGTATATTTCTGTGCTGGAAGATATGATTATACCACCCCATCAGTTTTAGTGAAAAAATATTATGAAACACTAGAAGCTCCGCATAAAGAATTTATTTGGTTTGAGAATTCAGCGCATTTTCCACAGTATACTGAAAACGATAAATTCTGTGATTTGTTATTGAATATTTCAAATAAAGTATAAAAAGCAATTAACAAATGTTACAGTACAGTTTTTGCTATAGGAGAACAATATGGATGGAGTTGAAAAGAGTATAAATAAAAGAAAATTAAGAATAAAAAAAGTTATCATCTTTATTATAATAATGCTCTTAACTGGAGCAGTCGGGCAAAGAATAATGGTTGAAAAGGAAACAAATATACTAGTACCTCAGGGAGAAGTATTTGATATTAACAATCATAATATGTATATACATTCTGCAGGAAGTGGTAGAAATACTGTTGTTTTTGTAGCAGGATCTGGAACACCAAGTTCATTTACGGATTTTTATGGAATACAAATGAAATTGCAGCCTTATGTAAGAACAGTAAGTTTTGATAATGCAGGGTTTGGATGGAGTGAAAAAACAGATATACCTAGAACGATCGATGTATTAGTTGATGAGCTGCATGAATTGCTTGAAAAATCAGCACAATCATCCCCTTATATATTAGTGGGACATTCGTTGGCTTCTTTGGAAGTAATCCGTTTTGCACAAAAATACCCTGCTGAAGTTAAAGGAATTGTTTTATTAGATGGGGGAAGTCCAGAATTTTATGCAAACGACTCTGAGATAAAATCATATATGTTAAATCGATTTAGTGCTGGATTAAGGGTAACAGGAATTGCAAGAACAATTGGAAATTTAGGAATTAAACTCCCTTTGCTTGGTGAGAATTTACGTTATAATGTGTTGCCAGATGATATAAAGAAGATAGATATAGCTATGTATTATAAATATCTTGGGAATACAAGCAATTTAGAGTATATTAAAAATATAAATGAAAATGCTAGGGAAGTAATGAAGAATGGGCATCTTTATAACATTCCATTAGTTGCGATATCCTCTGATAGTGGAGAAGATTGGGAAAAAACTCAGCAGGAACTATTAAGGTGGTCAAATTATAGTTCTCAGGAAACACTGTATAATTCTAGCCATTATATTCATTGGACTAATACTGATTATATAGTGGAAAAAATAAAGGGACTTATAGATGAATAAATAAAACAATAAATGTTTTGGTGATTATGAGTTACTCAATAATTACTATTGTCATAATACCTGCATTGTTTCCGTTAAAAAATTTAAAATGATTAAGTAAGTCTCAGTGCTATAATCATGCTAATAATAAAAGTTACTTAAAAAGTGTTGCAATTGTAAATTTAAATTGCCAATCATAAAGGGAGTGGGGGAAAAAAATGAATCGAAAAAGTATAGAAAAATTAATTGTTAAGGGATTGATATTAGTTGGAGTTCTAGCAATATTTCCAATGGGTGCGAATGCTGAATGGAAAAAAGATAATAACGGATGGTGGTATACAGAAGGAAGCTCATGGTCAAGTGGCTGGAAGTTTATTGATAATAACTGGTACTATTTTGATAGCAACGGATATATGAAAACAGGATGGGTAAAGGATAAAAACAATTGGTATTATTTATATGATAATGGAGTAATGGCTAAAAATACAAGTGTTGGTGGTTATGAATTGAATGCTGATGGAGCATGGGTCCAAATGAAAGAAAACAATTCATCAAACAATACTGTAAATTCAACAGATGTTAAAAATAACAACACTACTGAAAATATTGATCAAGCTGTAAGCAAAGCCATAAAAAGTAGAGGGACAAATTATCTAAGGGGAGAAGTGGCTACAGAAGGTCACATAGTTTTAGATGTTGAAGAAAAAGATGATATGGTAAAAGCTTACACTATTGTAAGTTTTGGGTATTTTGGTTTTGAAAATGGAATTTTTACAGAAATCAGTGGAAGTGGAGCTATTCCTACGGTAATGACATTTTCTAAAGATTCAAATAGTGGCTATTCATTAATCGAATATAAAGAACCTGAGGATGGAGAGGAATGTGAAAATTCTATAAAACAGATGTTTCCAGAGAAGTTATGGGACAAGATTTTAAAAGGTCAGGAAAGCTATTCACAACTTGCAGAATCAAAAGAGAATGAGGCTAAAGAATACCTAAAACAAATTGGTAGAACTGCTGAGGTAAGCTCAAGATATGTTGAGAAAAAACGTCCTAGTATTAATGTTTCAGCAGAAAACAAATTATTTGTATATTGGGGGAAGAATGATTCATTTCTAAATCACTGTCCTTACTGGATAGGAACAAAAGAGCGTATTGAAAATGGCGTAAGGCTAATTTATGAAACATCTCAAACTAAAAGCTCTGATGGATGTGATGTAATCACTTTTAAAGAAACAAAATCAGATGGAACAGTTGTTGAAGAACGTAGCTACAAAATAGTAGGGGATGAACCAGAGCTTCATTAGAAATTGCAGGATTCTTTAGAAAATGATAAGATTGTACTACTATAGAATAATCTTTTAAATAAAAATTATAAAATGTGATTTTACAGAAATATACTATAACTTATTTGTTATAGTATATTAATGGTCTTAATATAGAGTGTTGGGGGTATTATATGAGTAAAACATTACTCTTTACCAAAGTTATTTATTCAATATTTTTTATATGTACAATAATTACATGTATCATTGTTTATGGCAATATAGATAATAGTATGGCTTTAAAATTTGTGATTAGCTATGCTGTGTTTGCTCTATTTATGTTATTGTATGTGCCTATAATTACTTTATTTAATGCGAGAAAATTGAAACGGGATTATCTTAGAAAAGTATTAAGTAAATTTGCTATTAAGTTTGTGATATTTTTTGCACTTAACTCTGTTTTTGATTATATTTTTAAAAGTCCTAATGTAGACATGCTTAATGCTGCTTCTCATGCAGTGGGTTTATCCTTTGGTTTGGCTTTTTTAGATGTTACATTTTTAGATAGAAGAAAAAAATAATATGCATTTTTCTGTTTCGATTGCTAAACATACCCCTGATTGCATTAAATATAAATGTCATAGGAAACTTCTAAAATATAATCCATAATGTATTTATTGCATATATATTGCAAAAATAATTCTTAATCATAATTCTAAAAATATTGAAAGAATTTTAGCCGTAATTGTGAATTGTGCATTGTGAATCGCAACATATATATAAATTTAATGGGCTATTATCGGACTCACTTATCTTTGTGAAAACTGTTTATGGGAAAGTTGTTTGCTTCTCCGCAATGATTTGGGAGAAACAAACATTTCCTTCAAGAATAAGGTGCTGGGCTGTTTTAAAAGTGGCTAGAAGTTTTGCCGTGCCTGGATGGTAGGGGGATTTCTTCTGTTTTACAACAATCAGTTTAGTTTTCGACCTATCTCCTCAGCTTGATTTAACATTTCTTGTTGACTAAGAATATCATCCTTGCTGTGCAAGTTTCCTGCGATGATATTACCTGCATTCACCATTTGACTATAGTCGCCAAAAATTTGATTAAGATATTCTGTAACATTTTTAAATGCTTCAGCAGGTGCACCGCTACATGTAACAGTTATATACTTTTTCCCTGGTAAAAGTCTTGTGGTATGATCGGATTCTACAAAAAACGTAAATAGTCTATCGAGGAAATTTTTTGTATAACCGCTCACGTGCACCATATAGACTGGCGTTCCAACTATAATGCAATCAGCATCAGCTATCTTAGGTAAAAGTTCAGTCATCTTGTCGTTAATAGAACAATATTCCACTTTATTTGCTTGACATAAACCACAAGCCCTGCAGCCTTTATTATCAAGTTCTGCTAAATTATAAGTTTCAACTTCATGTCCATTTTTCTTAATGCCAGAACAAATGGCATCAACTATTTTTGAAGTATTTCCGTCCTTTCTTGCACTGCCTACAAAAGCTATAACTTTCATTTTTGTTACCTCCTAATATAAATTCAAAATTAAAAGAGTATTCGAACCAGCATGACATTCCAAGACGATAGGCTAGTACCGGTTCAAAGACTAAATTAATTATAAATGTTACATAACAAGAATAGTTGCCTTTTTCAATTGTCTTTTTGCCTTATTCTCCAGATCTTTATTTTTTCTCAGCGACATTAGAAAATTGAGGGTGTTAAACCAGCAGAATATTCTTCATTAATATAAGGAGAGCCTGCAAACTCATATGCAGCAGGCGTGATAAAGCAGTGATTTGATTCTCTTTTTGGTGGATCAAAAATCATATCAATCATTATAAAATAAAAGCTATATTTTAGATTAATATGTTTTTTTGGGTTGTCTATACAATCTTCCTATATCTTTTCTAGGGGGAGCTCCATAAAAAGCGCTGTAATCTCGGCTAAATTGAGAATTACTAACATACCCTACCATTCTGCAGGCAGTGGTCGCGTCCATGTGTTGGGACAGCATTAGATTCCTCGCTTCATGTAGACGCAGAGCTTTTTGATATTGCATAGGGGACATCGAAGTGACCGCTTTAAAATGGTTATAGAAAGAGGATACACTCATATGAGTCAGCTTTGCTAAGTCTGAAACTTTAACTGCCTGAGAAAAATTTTTACGAAGCCAAGCTATTGCCTCTGACACTTGATTTACTTCTGAGTCTGCAAATCCCATAGCGGCAACATAAATCCCAGCGGGACCACGAAGTAGACGAATTAGAATTTCTTCCATAATCAGTGGTGCAATGAATTCTACATCTCCTGGTTTCTGCAAGCACTCCAAAAGCCTTATCATTGCATCAATAATGCTTATATCCGCATTCATAACATGTCCAGCACACCACTGTTTTATTTCAGGCAGACCATGAGAATAAACCTTCGGAACAATCTCAGCAATCCGCTCGGGATCAAGATCCACCCTTATAATAAGGAGAGGCTCAGATTTGGTTGCCTTCATAGTTTGCAGAGAAATTGGCAGGGTGATTGGATTCATTAACATTTGTGATTTATCAAGTTTGTATGTCTCGTGACCTATTGAGATAGACCTTGCTCCTTGGGCAACAATACTTAAAGAAGGTAAATAGAAAGTCTTTGGACAATCTATCTCTGTTCCTGAATAACGAATGATAGACAGACCAGAGATGGGCAGAGTTAAAACACCATCCTGTGGAGCACAGGTATATAGCAGGTGTGCTAATCGAGTCATTTTTGTTTGGAGTAATCTTTCAATGTTATCCGATTCTGGAATGACATACTCACTATATATATTCATGATTTGAAAACGCTCCTTATTATATAAATTTTATTATTATATTCCTAATTTAGATTATAAATATTTATTTATCTATTTAAATATAATAGCAGTTTATCATTGAAATTTATATAGAATTTATGAGATATCGCCGAAATGAAAAGTATGGAAGGAATTAGTCAGATTCATTTAAACTGAAAGTATACGTGTCAGCTAAAACGTATGCTTTCAGTTAGTTTACATTTAGTAAAATATTTATTTGCGCTAATTTAACGCTTGAGGGTGAAGTTGCTAAATATTATAAAACCGTATATATATTACCGTAAGTAAAAATGTATACCGTCAAAGTATGGTCATTCCACTAATTCAGATAATTTATTAATGTTTTTATGCAATATCTTCATATTTACGAAAGCGAATATAATCCCTATTGTTACCCAGATAGAAATTTCAATAGCAGAGTATCCCAAGATATTTTGGGCAAGTTTTAAAATATAGCAACATGGAATAAATGTTAGCCATGCTGTTATTTCACCAGGAACATAATGACGGTAGGATAATGGTAATAATATAATATGAAATAAGATCAGATGAACTATATTTGCCACAAGTAAACCGTACCATAACCCATAAAATCCGCTGACATTACCAATCATAGTAGCTATAATCCATAGAATCAATTCTTCAAATACACCTATTGAGAACCCAGCTGTATTTTTTGTACCTCCAAAGGGTGTTATAGCTAGAGAGATATATTGTTTTAAATTCTTTTTGCGCCAGTGCTTTGCCATAATAATTTCTTCCATATCGTGTACAATAAATAATAACGGAAAAAGCCATACAAACCATTTTAATTCATTCATTTTTCATTCCCCCTTTGTTATTTATTTTACTCATTTAATTTAATGCTTCAAACATCAATGTCTAAGTGTTTATGTACTTAAACTACAAAAATTATACAAAGTGTTGTTTATCTATATAAACTTCTTTAAAATAATGGTATGGAGGGGCTAGATATGAATGAAAATGATTTGCGCGTTATAAAGACAAAAAGAAACATAGAAGAATCTTTTATTTATTTACTTGGGCAAAAAGACTTTTACAAAATAACAGTACAAGATATATTGGACAGGGCTTTGATTAACCGATCTACATTTTACAAGCATTACACAGATAAATACAAATTAGCTGAAACTCTTTGCAATGAAGTATTTGACTTATTAAAAACTGGTGTAAAAGAGAGATTTGACTGTACAAATGTAGAAGATACGCTTATGGTTATAAAACCTTTATATCATATATTATCTGTTAAACGAGAAGAAATTTTAGCTCTTTTTACCATTCATACAGATACGATTCATCTGTATGATGATATGTCTGATTTTTTAAAGAGAAGTTTTTATGACCAGTATGAAACAAAAAATAAAAAGTCACCTGAAATTTTAGATTATGTATCAGATTTATATGCAGCACTTGTTATGACTGCAATTAAGTGGTGCCTGCAAAACGACGGGTATGAAGAATTGACTAGCCATACTCAGCTTGTTTTAAAACTAGCAGAAGTGTTTGACTATCCATGTAAATGAGTAATGATATCTAGAAAAAACAGACAACTTATAGAAATAGATAAGTTAAGAGGAAAAATAGATGATTAGATATAAAATTAACGCTGGCAATAAGCAGTAGAAGCTTTTGTCGGCGTTATAATTTTATTTTACTATAATAATAATTTTTATTTATTTGATAGAAATGAAACGGAATACTCGTATATAGTTAATGAAGAGCTCTTCAGGAGGTATTATACATGAAGATAAATGAAGATAATTATGTTAAAGAATTAAAAAATAAAAATCAAAAAGCTCTAGGATTTATATATTCTAAGTATTCAGGTTTAGTTTACAAAGTTGTTTATGACATATTAAATGGGACAGCTACTAAAGAGGATATTGAAGAATGTGTAAGTGATATTTTTATAGAAGTTTGGAATAATGCTGTAAAATATAATGAAAACATAACAAGTTTTAAAAATTGGATAGTAGCGGTATCAAAATACAAAGCTATAGACTACTTTAGAAAATTAAGGAGAAAGTGCGAAACTGTTGAACTTGAGGAAGATGTAATAATTTCAAGTGAGAATATAGAAAGTAAAATTATTCAAAATAACAATGTAAAAACTGTTTATGAAATTATAAGTAACATGAGTGATGTGGACAAGAAAATATTCATTAAGCGATATTTTTTAGATGAAAGTATTATAAATATTTCAAGTCATTTAAAATTGCCAAGAAGCGTTATAGATAATAGGCTATCTCGAGGAAGAAGAATCATAAAAAATAAATGGAATGAGATAATGGGGAGGTAATTAAATGAAAAATAAAGATATTGATAAAAATACTATCTTTGAATTATTAAACTATGCTGAAATAGATAATAGTTATAATGAAGATTTTCAATTAGATAAACTGACTTACAAACGAATTGAAAAGAAAATGAAAAAAAAATTATATTATAAGAGGAGAAAGGTGAAATATTTTGTCTCGGCAATGATGTTTATGTGCTTAGTTATAGCTACTGTTAATAATACAGCTTTCGCTAATGGAATAAGTGTTCCGATATTTGAAAAATTGAAGATTTTACGTAGTGGAAATTATGTAGATTTAGATAAATATACTCAAAATGTATATTCATATGCAGATGATCAAGGAGTTAGGTTTGCGGTAAATAAAGTGATTTCTGATGATAATGAGATCATGCTTTCATATATTGTAATTGGCGATAAGAACAAAGAAGAGGCCAAAGGAATAGTTAGTGCAAATTTCAGTATTAATGGGGAAGATATTGAACAGAATCAAATTAGTAGTGGTGGAAGTGATGAAATACTTGAGCAAGGTGTTTTTGAGTTAAAATCAGAAAATGGCAACTTTTTAGATTCGTTTGAGCTTAATGTAGATGTAGCTTCAATAGGTGATTTGAAAGGAAGTTGGAAATTAAATTTAATGATAGATAAAAAGCAGGCTTCGAAAGATACAAAAGAATATAATATAAATAAAGATATGGATATTGGTGAAGATAAGATTAATATCAAAAAAATAATTACATCCCCATTATCAACAGATATTGAAATAACTGACACCTTAGATGAAAAGTATAGATATTTCATATTTGATGATAAAGGAAATATGATAAAGTATACAGGCTTAAGCAGTTATAGCAATTCAGAGGTAAGTTATGAAAAATTCAAATATTGTAGTCTAATAAATAAAGAAACCAAAGAACTAACTTTTTTGCCTTATGAAGAAGTAAATGAAGTTGGTGATCCATTAACTTATGACATAAGTAGGCTTCCGTTAGAAATACCTCAGGGAAATTCAGGAAAAATAGTAATAAATAGATTGGAATGGAATAAAGATAATCTTAATATTTATTGCACTGTTGATGGAGAAGTACCATTAATCCAAGCAGAGAACATGTATTTATTAGACAATCAAAATAGAAAGGTATTTGGAGAAAGTGTAGGTTCAGATGAAGCAAATCAACATGATTTTATGATGAATTTCAAAGGAGTAAACAAAAATATACAATACAAAATATGCATGAGAAAAATCGAAGATATGTATAAGTTGCATGAAAATTATAAATTCACAATAGATCTGAAATAGATCAAATATTTATAAATTCATTCACTTCGCAAATCACAGCAAACATAACTAGAGATGTAGGATCAGAAGAGCTTAATATAAAAATAATTACTTAGTAATTTATCTAAGTAATTTAGGAGAAGTAAGACAAGGTATAAATGGAGAAAGTTCTCCTTCTTATTTCGATTCTAAATCAAAATAATTCAGCAGCACTATCGTATTCTAAGATTTTTTAGAATATGCTTGAATAATGAAGGCTTGAAGGCTGCAAGTTTAAGAAAACATAGATTTTTATGTTAATTAAAATAGTAAAACAAGTCTTAATATCAGAATAGAAAAGTTTTAATAAAATAATAAATTTATGGAGCGTGTTCTTAAATTATCAAGGCTGAATTAAAGAATCGAGAAGCCCTTTATAAAAAACATATATAAAATAATTTAAAGACATTTTATAAATAAAATAGAGTGAAAAATTATAGATGGATTTATCCATCTATAATTATGGCAAATATAAGGATCGCTGAAAAGTTATATAATTTTTACTAATACTCAAGTTTACGAAAACTTAATTTATTATAGATGTTAAACCCTAGCCATAATACAAAAAGCGTTCCTCCTATAATAATTAGATAAAGTGAATTTTTATAGTTAAAAGTAGCAGTAGAATAATCTAAAGAGGAGTATACTATCCTGCTTGAATAATTTTCAACATACTTATAAATAGATTCCTTATATTGATATTGTACAGCCCATTTTTTATTGGTTGCTACAACTGTTGAACGGTCATAACCATGCGGGGCAGTTAATTGCTGCGTGAGCCATTTTGATATCAAATGGATATCTATAAGTACCATTAATATTTAAAGTACTATCCTTTTCAATTGCTTTCTGTATTTGGGAATTATCTTCAATCTTAAATAAAGCAATGTAATTAATGTAATTATACTTTTTGGCTATTTCTTCTATTTTTAACTTATTCTCTTCTGTAATAGTATCGCTGTCTTTAACAATGTCTAATATTCCTTGTGTTAATATATTTTGCTCTTTTTGAAACTTTAAATCCCTTTGAGACATAAAAATATAAGAAGTTACTCCGATTAACAAGAAAACTATAGCAGAGATTAAAATGAATCCAATAAATTTCTTTTGTTTATGAAATAAATTTAATAATCCAGTGTTAATTATTTTAATTTCACCAAATCTTTCATATGCAATTCTGAGACTTTCTTCTTCAGTTTTACCATCTTTTTTCAACTCTTTAACCGTTTCAATAAGATGGGCTTTCATTTCTTCCTTAAATGCGCTTATTTCTTCTAAATTTCCATCAACCCCTTTATAAAGAGAATCTACAAATTGATCAATACTCTTCATCTACTAAATTCCTCCCAAAAATTTATTCATTATATTATTTAATAAAGACCACTCATCCTTCTTTTTATGTAAATATTCTTTGCCAATAGGTGTAATTTTGTAGTACTTACGCCTGCCTCCACCACTTTCATTATCATCCCAGTAAGATTCTAAATAACTGTTTTTTTCAAGTCTTTTTAAAGATAAATATAAAGTTCCTTCTTTTATTTCAAAAGTTTGATCACTAATTTCCCTTGCTTTTTTTATCAGTTCGTAACCATACATAGGTGTATCATTAAGTAAAGCTATTAAAATGGTATCTATACATCCTTTCAGGACCTCTTTATCAATTTCCAATATATTCACCTCCAAACACACTATAATATTAAATACACTATAACACTGACTACTATATAATGCAAGGGATAGGTAAAAATATGGCAGATAAATTTAGACAAAGATGGTAGCAACTAAATGTGAGTAGTGGCTACTTTTTTTCGTCACAAGCACTTCTAACTGTCTAGTCATATCATATCCATATTAAAATTTTTAATAAACCGTTGTGATAAATAGCAAAACAGTATATAATAAGGAAGGGTTGATAAAATTTATCAATTGATATAAAATATCAACTTGTGCAAAGTATTATAGCGTTACAAAAGGAGATTTTTATGGATAGATTTTATGAAATGGAAAGCTTTTGCATGGGAACAATAATAAGTCAGAAGGTTTACGGAGAAAATGCAAAAGTAGCAGCGATTGAAGTTGAGAATGAAATGAAAAGATTAGAGCGACTTATGAGTTTCTTTTTAGAAGCTAGCGAAGTGAGTAAGTTAAATAGAGCGGCTGGTCAATATGAAGTTGAGCTTAGTGATGAAGTTTTATTTGTATTAAATAAGGCGAAATATTATTCAGATATTTGTAAAGGAAGCTTTGATATTACTATAGCTCCACTTGCTAGACTATGGGGAGTCTTTACTAGTAGTGAAAAAATTCCTTTACAAGAAGAAATTAATGAAGCTTTAAAACTTACTGGGCATAATTACCTAAGTATAAATAATGAGTTTAAGACATCAAAACTTGAAAAATCAGGGCAATGCGTGGATTTGGGGGCTATTGCAAAAGGTTATGCTGCTGACAGAGCAATTGAAATATATAAACAATATGGAGTAGAATCGGCTTTTGTAAATCTTGGAGGCAACGTAGCAGTTCTTGGTAACAAGCCAAATGGAGATCCTTTTAGAGTTGGTATTCAAAACCCATTGCTTCAAAGAGGGCAATGTTTAGGAGCAGTGAATGCAGCAAATAAAACAGTTGTTACGTCTGGAGACTACGTAAGATATTTTGAAAAAGATAATAAAAAATATCACCATATTTTAGATCCTAGAACAGGTTATCCTGCTGAGTCTTCTTTAATGAGTACAACTATAGTATCAAAGCAGTCTATAGCTGCAGATGCACTGTCCACAGCTATATTCATATTAGGACTTGAGGATGGAATTAAGTTAATTGATAGCCAAGAAGATATGGAGGCTATATTTATAACTAAAGATAAAGAAATACATGTTACAAAAGGTTTAAAGGAAGATTTTACTTTCTTTAAAACTGAGGGATTTACATTAGTGTAATCATAGAAGTTTCAGACATATTATTATTTTTCATGTGTTTAAAAAGAAATTTGGGATTGAAATAAGTTCGAATAAAAACTTTGGAGTGCAGTTAATTTTAAAATTTAACTGCTGATAATCTTTTATAAAATATTTAATGCAATTTATATAATTGTATTTTTGTATTGGAGAGTCAGCTAAGATACTTAACAAGCTTTTGAAAAAAGATATTGAAAATCATTATCAACTATGGTATTGTTTTGTAGTAAAGTTTTTATATCTTAATCTTATAAATAATTTACATAAAATTTTTATATTAAGACGAAAAGATAAAGAAGTTTTAAGGGCGTTATTTTCATACATTACTTTTAAGTAAATCAATGAAATTGATAGCTTAAACACATATTTTATTATTTAGGAGGTCATTTATGCTTAGTAAGAAAAGCAAATTATTAATATCATTATTGGTTGTGGGGAGCAGCGTGTTTACAGGTTGTGCAAATTTCAATTCGGCCGAAAAATCATCAACTGCAAAACCAACTTTTGCAGCTTGGGAGAAAAAAGAAAATGTTTGGCCAGAGTGGGCAGAGCCAAGTACAGTAGATATAGATGAGGATGTGAAATATGCAACTTTCCAATTAAGATCTTCCATTGATCTTGAAAGTGCTCATGATAATATTAAACAGTTACGTTATTTAATTGAAAATACAAAATCATCAGAAGAGACTCCTTCATATTACTATTGGATGTATAACCTTGGGGATAGTCTTTTAAAAGTAGGTGAATATAAGTTAGCATACAACTATTTAACAAAAGTAATAGACTTACCAGCCGATACAGTTGTTAGTGAGACTAGAAAAGACGGTAAGATAGTAAAAAATACAAAGAAAGACTTAAATTTAGATAGTAATGCAAAAATTATGATTTTAAAGATATTAGCAGTTGAAGGATATGATGAAGAATTTAAGGCTAAGAATAAAGATATTGAATATGATAGCCCAACTGATGCCTCAACAATAGCATTTGCACTTGGAACTTTAGGTAATAAAGAAGAAGCATATAAGACCTTTGAATTTGCATCAAATCCAGATAACTTTAAGGAAAAGAGCAAATTAAAGACTGCAACTTCAAATGTAGGTTCTGCAGCTTATGCTTTTTCAAATGGAGATTATGATAAAGTCTTACAATTAACAGATAGGATAAGTAAAGAAGGTGCCGATAGCAAAAATCCATCATATTTTGAAGGTTTTGAAGATAATAACGAGTATGCAATGAAACAATGGAAGGCATCTTTTGCTCAAATTCAAGCTTATAGAGAATTAGCAGAGAAAGCTAAAAGTGGACAAGTAGCTGATTTAAAAGATCTTAAGGACGGAGAATATGAAGGCAGTTCAATTAGTTTTATGCAAAGTCCTGTAAATGTTAAAGTCACAGTTAAGGATGGCAAGGTATCAAATGTAAAAGCTAATCAAGCAACTCCTCAAGATGATAGATCTAATGGAGCTTTTGATATTATTGCAGATAGAATTGTGGAAAAACAATCTACAGATGTTGATACTATTTCTGGTGCTACTTTATCAAGTGAAGCTGTTAGAATTGGTACTTTAGAAGCATTATTAAAAGCTAAATAATTAGAAAGTTGGAGAAATAACTTGAAAATAAATGTAAAAAAAATCGGAATAAGAAAGATAATTCAATTAATAGCAGCACTCCCATTAACTATAATGCTTATAAATAATTTTAGCTATAGTGCCACTATACTAGTTATAATAGCGGCAATTTGTGGCTCCTTTTATTGTGGATATTTGTGTCCTTTTGGTTTACTACAAGAGTTATCTTCTGCAGTAGGAAAGAAGCTCAAAATAAAAAAGAAAACAATCCCAGATAAACTTGATAAGATATTGAGATTGCTTAGATATGTACTATTTGTTTTAGTAACTTTTTTCTCTATAGGTTTTATAAGTTCTTTATTAAAATTTGATGCGAGATCTAATTTGTTTTTAATTCTAACAGGTAAACCAGCTAAAATTATTATGTTTGTAAGTATTTTAGGATTTGCCGCTTTGTCCTTATTTTATAATAAAATTTTCTGTAAATATTTTTGTATTCAAGGAGCAAAATATGGACTAGCTAGTTATTTGAGGTTGTTTACAATAAAAAGAGATGCAAACTCCTGCATTAATTGTAAGCGCTGTGATAAAGCATGTGATATGAATATTAAAATATCTACCTGCAATAAAACAGTTAACTCGCTTAATTGTATAAACTGCTTTGAATGTATTAAAAATTGTCCTAAAAAAAATACCCTCACATATGGGATGGTTGAAGGTAAAGCACGTAATATAAAAATTGCCTGCTCTCTGGGTGTATTATTGATGTTTTTTTGTATAAATCAATACAGGCAGCAGACTAATATAAAATCAGAAGAGGCAGTAGTAAAAGAAGAAACAACCGCGCCCAAAAAAGAAGAAGCTGATAATTCTGTATATTATGTTGGTAACAGCGCTGGGTATAAGGGCAATATAAAAGTTAAGGTAGGAGTTAGTGATGGCAAGATTACTAAAGTATCTGTACTAGAGCAGCAGGATGACTGGGATTATTACAGTAAAGCCAAAAAGGGTGTAATAAATGAAATTTTAGAAAAACAATCTACAGATGTTGATGTTGTTTCGGGTGCTACATATTCATCTAAAGGTATAATCGGTGCAGTAAAAGATGCTCTTGAAAATAAAGTAGTAGCGGAATAATTTCTTATAAGTTAATAAAAAGATCATATTCTTATGTTTAGAAGATAAGTAATTAGATAGAATGTGGTAATGAATAGGATATCTAAATTAACGCTGGCAATAAGCAGTAAAAGCTTTTGTCAGCGTTATAATTTTATTTTACTATAATAATTTTTATTTATTTGATAGAAATGAAATGGAATACTCGTATATAGTTAATGAAGAGCTCTTCAGGAGGTATTATACATGAAGATAAATGAAGATAATTATGTTAAAGAATTAAAAAATAAAAATCAAAAAGCTCTAGGATTTATATATTCTAAGTATTCAGGTTTAGTTTACAAAGTTGTTTATGACATATTAAATGGGACAGCTACTAAAGAGGATATTGAAGAATGTGTAAGTGATATTTTTATAGAAGTTTGGAATAATGCTGTAAAATATAATGAAAACATAACAAGTTTTAAAAATTGGATAGTAGCGGTATCAAAATACAAAGCTATAGACTACTTTAGAAAATTAAGGAGAAAGTGCGAAACTGTTGAACTTGAGGAAGATGTAATAATTTCAAGTGAGAATATAGAAAGTAAAATTATTCAAAATAACAATGTAAAAACTGTTTATGAAATTATAAGTAACATGAGTGATGTGGACAAGAAAATATTCATTAAGCGATATTTTTTAGATGAAAGTATTATAAATATTTCAAGTCATTTAAAATTGCCAAGAAGCGTTATAGATAATAGGCTATCTCGAGGAAGAAGAATCATAAAAAATAAATGGAATGAGATAATGGGGAGGTAATTAAATGAAAAATAAAGATATTGATAAAAATACTATCTTTGAATTATTAAACTATGCTGAAATAGATAATAGTTATAATGAAGATTTTCAATTAGATAAACTGACTTACAAACGAATTGAAAAGAAAATGAAAAAAAAATTATATTATAAGAGGAGAAAGGTGAAATATTTTGTCTCGGCAATGATGTTTATGTGCTTAGTTATAGCTACTGTTAATAATACAGCTTTCGCTAATGGAATAAGTGTTCCGATATTTGAAAAATTGAAGATTTTACGTAGTGGAAATTATGTAGATTTAGATAAATATACTCAAAATGTATATTCATATGCAGATGATCAAGGAGTTAGGTTTGCGGTAAATAAAGTGATTTCTGATGATAATGAGATCATGCTTTCATATATTGTAATTGGCGATAAGAACAAAGAAGAGGCCAAAGGAATAGTTAGTGCAAATTTCAGTATTAATGGGGAAGATATTGAACAGAATCAAATTAGTAGTGGTGGAAGTGATGAAATACTTGAGCAAGGTGTTTTTGAGTTAAAATCAGAAAATGGCAACTTTTTAGATTCGTTTGAGCTTAATGTAGATGTAGCTTCAATAGGTGATTTGAAAGGAAGTTGGAAATTAAATTTAATGATAGATAAAAAGCAGGCTTCGAAAGATACAAAAGAATATAATATAAATAAAGATATGGATATTGGTGAAGATAAGATTAATATCAAAAAAATAATTACATCCCCATTATCAACAGATATTGAAATAACTGACACCTTAGATGAAAAGTATAGATATTTCATATTTGATGATAAAGGAAATATGATAAAGTATACAGGCTTAAGCAGTTATAGCAATTCAGAGGTAAGTTATGAAAAATTAAAATATTGTAGTCTAATAAGTAAAGAAACCAAAGAACTAACTTTTTTGCCTTATGAAGAAGTCAATGAAGTTGGTGATCCATTAACTTATGACATAAGTAGACTTCCGTTAGAAATACCTCAGGGAACCTCAGGAAAACTAGTAATAAATAGATTGGAATGGAATAAAGATAATCTTAATATTTATTATACTGCTGATGGAGAAGTACCATTAATCCAAGCAGAAAACATGTATTTATTAGACAATCAAAATAGAAAGGTATTTGGACAAAGTGTAGGTTCAGATGAATCAAATCAGCATGATTTTATGATGAATTTCAAAGGAGTAAACAAAAATACACAATACAAAATATGCATGAGAAAAATCGAAGATATGTATAAGTTGCATGAAAATTATAAATTTACAATAGATCTGAAATAGATCAGATATTTATAAATTCATTAACTTTTAATCTGATTTTAATCTTTCTTATATTTTAGATTAATTTTCTCTAAGTACTATATAAACATGATAAGTCAATACAAAATTTTGGAGGATGATTAATATGGAAAGAAATGAAATGATTAAAATTTTAATGGAAAAGACTAAAGTAAGTTATGAAGAAGCAGAAGCGGTGTTGCAAGAATGTGACTTTGATCTTTTAGATGCTATAATTTATTTAGAAAGACAAGGAAAAGTTGAAAATAATGGAGCCAATACAATTATAGAAGTGGCTGTAGATAATAATGAAGAAAATGAAAAAGAAAATGAGAAAAATCATAAAAAGAAAAGTGGAGGCATTGGAGAAATTATTGGTAGAATATTTAAGTTTATAGGAAAGGTTATAAGCAAAGGAAATGAAAACTATTTTGAAATGAAAAAGGAAAATAAAAAGCCAATAAGGATATCACTTACGATAGCAGCGTTACTTTTAATAATCGGTTTTTGGCCTGTTTCAGTATTATTATTAGTTGGTTTATTTTTTGGATATAAATATTCAATAGAAGGTCCTGATATTAATACTGATAAGGTTAATGATATTTTGGATAAAGCTTCAGAATCAGCAGATAATATAAAAAGTGATTTTAAAGAAAGCTATAAAGGATAGGATTAATCTAATGACAGCACTAGAGGCTTTGAAATTATTCGAAGCCTCTAATTTTGTATATATAAAAGTATTAGATTAAATGGTATAATTTATCAGATAGCTAGCATACGTAACAGTCCATTTTATTCTAGTGGGAGATAACGGCTGCACGCTACTGTACTAGGTGCCCCTTGTGGGTATAAGTTCAACTAAATTCAGCTGGAGTATACTCCGCATGGAAAGTTTCACTTTATCCGATAGCTATGGATATGGAGGGTTACTATGGAAGATTATAAGCTTGTAGAAAAATTAAAAAACGAAGCTAATATAAGTTATGAAGAAGCAAAAATTGCGCTTGAGCGATCAAACTGGGACATTTTAGATGCGTTTGTTTATTTGGAAGAAAAGGGTAAGGTTCAAAAGCCATCTGTTAGTATCTTTTATACCAATGAATATAAGGAAAATCATAAAAATAGCTTGTTAACTAATAATAAGAATCAAGGGAATAATTATAATAATGCAAAAAAGGATAATAGATTTGAAGGGGTTTTTGTAAAAATATGCAAAATAATAGACATATGCAATAATATTTTCTTTGAGATAAAGAAAGAGAATAAGATATTTCTTAGGGTTCCAGTCACAGTGATTATAGTATTATTAATATTTGCGTTTTGGGCAGTTATACCTTTATATATAGTAGGTCTTTTCTTTGATTTTGAGTTTTCAATATCAGGAAATAGAGTAGAAATAAATAAGATTAATCATGTATTTAAGTTAATATCAGAAAATGTAAAAAAGGTAAAAGGTAAATTAAAGAGGGGATTTAAAAATGGTTAAAATTTTAATTGTTGAGGATGATGAGAAACTTGCAAGATTTGTAGAGTTAGAATTATTACATGAAGGATATGAAATCTTAAAAGCGGATAATGGAAGATTAGGTCTTGAAATAGCTGAGAAGGGTGAAGTAGATTTAGTACTTCTTGATATAATGATTCCACAAATAAATGGATTAGAAGTATTACGTAGAATTAGGAAAACTTCAGATTTGCCTGTTATAATGCTTACTGCAAGGGATGCTGTTATGGATAAAGTATCTGGACTTGATGCAGGAGCAGATGATTATATAACAAAACCTTTTGCAATAGAAGAGTTATTAGCAAGAATAAGAACAGCGCTTAAAAGAAGAACTGTTATTGAAAAAAGAGATACAGACATAATAAGCTGCGGATTATTGTCTTTAGATAAGATGAGACATAAGGTAACGTATGATAATAAAGAAATAGAATTAACAAACAGAGAGTTTACTTTACTAAAAATTTTATTGGAAAATAAGAACATAGTATTAACAAGAGATATACTAATGGAAAAAGTATGTGGCTATGATTATATTGGAGAAACTAATGTAATAGATGTTTATATAAGATTTTTAAGAACTAAAATAGATGATGCATTTAAAACAAAGATAATAACCACAGTACGTGGAGTAGGATACGTTATTAAAGATGAATAAGATTAATAAATCAAAAAATGTTACATCTATTGCAATAAAATTGAATTCTATTTTTGTAAGAAAGCTATTTTCAAAGTTTCTTTGGATTGATATATTTTTAATACTCTTTCTTATTGGATATTGGTGTATTGATTTGGAAATTAATTTCTATGGAGAATTTTTGTTAAATGCCAAAAGAACATTTGTCTTTTTTCCCATAGAAAGTTCCACATATACAGTAGTTTTTGATAATGGTAAAACTATGATTAAAGATGCAAGTAGTTATTTATATATAATTCAAAGGGTAGCTCAATCTATAGCTATTATAGAGGGAATATTCCTATTGAAAGAAATCATCTTTGGAACAATGAAAATTAGAAGGACGCTAAAACCTCTTGATGAAATAGCTGAAACTGCAAGCAGACTTAGTAATATAGCCTTTGATGAAGAAAAGTTTCAAAATCTTGAGGAGGCCATCTCTAAGATTAGCCCTGTAATCTCTGATGAAAGAATATATACAGGAGATAGTGAGCTTCATGGATTAGAGGAAGCAATAAATAATCTTTTGGAAAGAATGAGAGATTCTTATAAACAACAAGCAAGGTTTGTTTCTGATGCATCCCATGAACTTAGGACTCCAATTTCAGTAATTCAAGGTTATGCTAATATGCTGGATCGTTGGGGAAAAAATGATGAAAGTGTATTAAACGAGTCTATTGAAGCCATTAAAACTGAATCTGAAAATATGAAAAATCTAGTAGAACAGCTGTTATTTTTAGCTAGAGGGATTAATGGTAAAACACAGATTAACCCTAAGGAGTTTTTACTAAATGATATGATGAATGAAGTACTTGAAGAGTCGAAGATGATAGATGAAAAGCACATATATAAATACTACAGTTCAGAAGAAATAATAGTCCATGGTGATATTGGTTTACTTAAGCAGGCAGCTAGAATATTAATTGAAAATGCAGCTAAGTATACTGAAGAAAATGAAGTTATAATGCTAAAAACAGGAATAAATGAAAAAGGGGAACCTTATTTTTCAATTCAGGATAATGGTATAGGAATGGATGAAAAGGACATACCACATATATTTGAGCGATTCTTTAGAGCTGACACAGCAAGAGTTAGAAAGAACGGTGGTACTGGCTTAGGATTATCTATAGCAAAATGGATTGTTGATGGACATAAAGGATATTTTTCTGTATTAAGCAGAAAAGGTATTGGTACTAGGATAACAATATTTTTACCTGGCAGCTCGATAAATTTTTAACTGAAAGTATAAGTGAAGAAGGATACAGAAGAAGATATTTTAAAAATAAATCTATATAATAATATTTAAATTAAAATACTATTAACCACAATATATATGTTGCAAAAATAATTCTTCATTATAATTCTAAAAATATTACAAGAATTCTAGCTATACTTGTGAATTTTGAGATGTGCATTGTGAATTGTAATATATATGAAAACAGAACAATTGAATATTTACAAAGTATGTTATAATTGGTTTATAGTATATTTTTAGGAGGATATTAATATGAAAGTTTTATTAATCTACTCATCTATACATCATGGCAATACGGAAAAAATAGCAAGGGTAATGGGCGAATCTATAAATGCTGATATAATAGAAACAAGAGATTTAAAGATAAATACATTAAATGAATATGATCTAATAGGTTTTGGTTCTGGAATATATTATGGGAAGTTACATAAAAATATTCTTGAATTAATTGATAAGTTACCAACTTTGTCTAATAAAAAAGTATTTGTTTTTTCTACGAGTGGACAGGGTAAAACCAAATATAATGATTTTGTTGAACAAAAGCTAAAAGAAAAAGGGTTTAATGTTGTTGGTAGTTTTGCATGCAAGGGTTATGATACTTTTGGACCATTTAAATTAATTGGTGGAATCGCTAAAGGCAGGCCAAATGATAAGGATTTTCAAAATGCAAAAGATTTTGCTAAAAAACTTATATCTTTATAATATTTTATCATTCTGTACAAGAAAAAATAGATAACAAATTGAAATATCACATTTAGAAAATGTGGTATTTTGGTACTGTATAAGTGTAAGTGTTAAACCAGATATGTCGGGTTAGCATTTGCACTTATTTTATTTATAATTAGGGAGTAATTGGTCTGACGTCGGTATTTTTGGATTAATAACATCCGTCATAAAAACTGTCAGCCATCCCTTATTATAAATATTCGATTAAGCAGGTTGAAACCCTAGAGGCTTTCGTGTAACTAACCAAAATGAATTGTAATAAGTGCGGATGGAGACAATTACAAAAATAAAGTTGGAGGTTACTTATGATAAGTGTAGGAATTGATGTATCAAAAGAAAAAAGTACAGTATGTATATTAAAACCATACGGCGAGATCGTTAGATCTCCATATGAGATTACGCACACAGAAAGTCAAATTGCAGAATTAGTATCTATGATAAAATGCCTTGATGATGAAGTAAGAGTTGTAATGGAAGCCACAGGGAATTATCACCTACCAGTGCTTAGTTTTCTTAAAGAGCATGGAATTTTTGTGGCTGTTATTAATCCATTGATAATGAAAAAATATGCAAGCATAATTCTTAGAAAGGGGAAAACGGATAAGCTGGATTCTATAAAGATTGCTAATTATGGTTTGGATAACTGGTTTCACTTAATTAACCATGAATCTAGTGAAGAAATTTATGTGCAACTACGTCTTCTGGGAAGACAGTACGGTCACTACATTAAACTCCGAATAGAAAGTAAACTATCTTTAACTACAATGCTTGACTACACAATGCCGGGAATTAAAACTATGCTGAAAAGCCGTTCAGATAAACCAGAAAAAGATAAGCTAAATGATTTTATTGAAGAATACTGGCATTATGATAATATTACAAAAAAAAGTGAGAACCAGTTTATTAGCAATTATAAAAATTGGGCAAAAAAGAAGGGATATCAACAAAGCGAAGCGAAAGCCATAAAGATATATGACTTAGCTCAGCAAGGAATCCCTACTTTATCTTCCAATGCTCCATCAACCAAAATGTTAGTATTGGAAGCCGTTCGAGTTCTCCGAGAAATAGATAAAACTCTTGCATTGATTTTATCACAAATGCAAGAATTAGCAAAGTCTTTAAAGGAGTATACAGTTGTTCGTGAAATGGCAGGAGTAGGTGATATTATTGCACCAAGACTAATGGCTGAGATAGGAGATATTAGAAGATTCCATAGCGGAAAAGCATTGATAGCATATGCAGGCATTGATGCACCACCATATCAATCAGGACAGTTTACCGGAACGCGAAGGCGGATATCAAAGCGAGGTTCTGCTACCCTAAGAAAAACTGGATTTGAAATAATGAAATGTTTAAAAAGCAATAAACCAGAGAGTGATACTGTATATTTGTTTGTTTTAAAAAAGGAAGCTGAAGGAAAAGCTTCAAAAGTAGCTAAAATTGCTGGATTAAATAAGTTTTTAAGAATATATTATGCAAGAGTAAAAGAAGTATATAAGTAATAAACAATTTAATAAATAAAGGCTTGGACCAGAAAAACAGCTGGTCTAATTAGTATGCAAAAAAATAGAAAAAATAATTTAAAAACCTGCTTCAAAAGTATTGACTTTCATTAGCAGGTTTTTATGTAGCTTTAAAGTGTGACAATGCGAGTAGGATTAGTATATTTATTATAAAGGAAACCTCCAATTATTTATACAATATAAAAATAAAAAATATGTAGATTGTATTTTCCATCACTTGACAAGTTTGCACTAAAATGATATTTTTTTCATAGAGGTTATACGACTGACGGAAGTGGAATAAACCACATGAAGTATAACAAGTAATAAGCCGACCGTCTGGGCAAAAGTCCAGATAGTGGGCTTATTATTGTTTGAAGGGGAGTGTAACAATTAAAATGAAAGAATTAAAATTAAAGTACGGGTGTAATCCAAATCAAAAGCCATCTAGAATTTTTATAAATGGTGGTGAACTTCCTATAAAAATCATCAATGGAAGTGCTGGGTATATTAACTTATTAGACGCGTTTAATAGTTGGCAACTTGTAAAGGAATTAAAAGAGACGACTGGACTTGCAGCTGCGGCTTCATTTAAACATGTTAGTCCTGCTGGAGCAGCTGTGGCAGTTCCATTAAATGAAGTATTAAAAAAAACATACTTTGTTGATGATGCAGAATTATCTGATATTGCTACTGCGTATGTAAGAGCAAGAGGTGCAGATAGAATGTCATCATATGGAGATTTTGTAGCTTTATCTGAGACTTGCGATGAGCAGACAGCAAAATTTTTATCAGGTGAAGTTTCAGATGGAATAATAGCACCATCATATTCTAAAGGTGCGTTAGACATATTAAAAAATAAGCGTAGAGGGAATTATTTGATAATACAAATTGATGTAAATTATATACCAAAGGAAATAGAAACAAAAGAGGTCTATGGAATAACTTTTGAACAAAAGCGAAATGATGTTAAAATATCAGAAGATATGTTAACAAATTTACCAACGAAAAATAAAATATTACCTGATAATGCAAAAAGAGATTTGATTATATCTTTAATTACATTAAAATATACCCAATCTAATTCTGTATGTTATGTGAAAGATGGGCAAGCAATTGGCATTGGTGCAGGACAGCAATCTAGAATTCATTGCACAAGACTCGCAGGAAATAAAGCTGATAGATGGTTCCTAAGGCAAAATTCTAGGGTTATAAACCTTCCTTTTAAAAAAGGAATAAAAAGATCAGATAGAGATAATGCAATAGATTTATATATTTCCGATGATTACATGGATATATTATCTGATGGAAGTTGGGAAAATCTTTTTATTAAAAAACCAACTCCATTAACTATGGAAGAAAAGAAAGAATGGTTAAAAAATTTGAAAGACGTATCTTTAGGTTCAGATGCATTTTTTCCATTTGGTGATAATATAGAACGTGCAAAAAAAAGTGGGGTATCTTATATAGCCCAAACAGGAGGGTCAATAAGAGATGATAATGTGATAGAAACATGTGATAAATATAATATAGTTATGGCATTTACAAAGATGCGTTTATTTCATCATTAAGATAATGCTTAGATCCTGTATTCTTATGCATGATTTATTTTGCACAGAAGTGAAATTCCTGTTATTCATATACTTATTAATTTAATAGTATGAAATCGAGAGTGTTGGATGTAGAAAGAGGCTTTTGATTAAATGAATTGTATAACCAGTAAATGTTTAATCATAATCAATAATCAAATAAATAATCTTATAGAGTGGCTTAAAGCTACTCTATTTTTATAAGCAAAATTTCTATTTCACATATAGAGTATTTATGAGGTAAGGTACAAATGCATTTAAAAATTTCGAAGTGTGGTATTTATAAGATATGTTATAATAAGTGAAAGAAAAAACAGTGATTTGTGGAGGAGAAAGACGATGGTTAGGGTTGCTACTATAGATGATATTTTGGAAATAGAAAAGATATATAATGAAATTTTGGATTATGAAGAACAAACAGTGTCTTATACAAATTGGCAAAAGGGGCTTTATCCAACAGTTGATTATGCTAGGAGTGCTATTGATAATAATACAATGTTTGTTGGTGAAGACAAAGACGGAATATATGGATGCGTAGTACTTAATAGTATTCAACCCAAAGAATATGATAATATTTCTTGGGTTACAAAGGCAAAACCAAGCGAAATTATGGTCATTCATACTTTGTGTATTCGACCTTCTGCAAGTGGCAAAGGTAAAGCGAAAATAATGATGGAATTTATTGAAAAATACTCAAAAGAGCAAGGATATAAAGTTATTCGCCTTGATACTTACGAAGGCAATATTCCAGCTGCAACGCTATATCCTAAGATTGGATATCTTTATGTAGGTACAACAAAATTTCATTTTCAAAATGTAATATGGGAAGATTTGAAGTGTTTTGAAAAATCATTATAAGGCTGACTAGAGATTGATTAAGCAAAGGTGGGGATTTCTATTTTTCCAGATTTTATTAAGCATTATGATTTAATACGTTCAATACTTCGGGACGTTTTTTTATACGGATGTTTTTCAAAAGGTGACTTAGAAAGTAAAAATCATGGGAGCTCACGAAAAGTTAGTTATGAGATGCGCCGAATTAAACAATATATAGAGAAGGATTTTATTAAGATAGATAAAGATGGTAAGAATAAACTTTTAAGTTTAAGCTATGATGATATTTCAAATACGAAAAACTTTTTAGTCAATACATATTTAAGCAAGAGTTTTACTAAAGCTGATATTATCTTATATTATTATTTGCTTTTAATTTTAAATTATAAAAATAAACCAATGGCCTTTTCAGACATTGAAAATGAGCTGGTAAGTGAAGAATTGATTGATTATGAAAATATAAGTAGTAAAACCATAGAAAGAAAGCTTAATGAATTAGCAAATTCTATGGAAATCGTATCAGTTAATAAGAATGGACGGGTTAAAGAGTATTACATTTCAGAGGATATACTAAAAGAACTTGATAATGAAGAAATTCTAAAGCTTTATAATATAGTGGATTTATATAAAAATATTATTTTTCCTAATGTAAGTGGACATTATTTTTTTGATACACTAAGGGATTATTTAGAATTTGAAAGAAATGTAATACCAAAGGATAAGAATTGTTTTCAATATAAAAACCTGCATTTTCATCCTGTAATTGAAGAAGAATTGATTTTGAAAGTTATGAGAGCAATTGAAAATAGGAATGAGATAAGATTTAAAAATGATTGCAAAACCACTCGTGTTAAAATGTATGATAATGAAGTGATTAGGCCTTTTAAGCTTAGATACGATGTTGAATGTGGAAGGTTCTACGTCTTTTCGTTTACTAGCACTGGAAGATGTATTAGTGCAAGGCTTGATAGGAAAGATGATATTGAAGTTTTAAAAACAAGATTTAATTATGAGGAATATGAGGAAAAGTATAAATTAGCTATGGAAAAAAGTTTTTCAAGTGTGCCCCATAACACTGATACTCCATACGAAGAAGTTGAATTTGAAGTTAAGATTGATTCCCTAAATGAATATTATATAGTTGAAAAGATAAAAGGGGAGCTTGGAGATTGCACTTTTGAGAAGATAAGTGATACTAAATATTTATTTAAAAATATAGTAAATGATTCTTGTGAAATGATTCCGTGGATTAGAAAATATGGTGGCTATTTAAAGGTTATTTCACCTAGATATCTTCATAAGAAAATAAAAAATGATTGGGAGGATATGCTAAATAATTATGGAGTTATTTCATGAATATAAAAATAAATATTTTCATTTAGTGTTTAGAATTTTAAATCTAGCAAAGAATGGGCTTTATAAAGATGAAATTATAAGGCTTATTGAAGAAGAGGAGTACGATGAAAAAGTAATAGGAAAAGACTTTAAAACTTTTGAAGGGATGATTTTAAATCAATATGGTAAAGAAGATAATTTCAATTTTTTAGAAGAAAGAGAAGGAAAATATTATAGTATTTTAAATAGTGAAGATAATATACCTCTTAAAGTGAGATTTTCAAAGCTAGAAAAATCCTGGGTTAATGGAATGATTAAGGAACCAGTAGTACAAGCTTTACTTGGAAAAGAAACCTTAAAAAAATTAGAAACAGCTTTGACAGATATGAAAGAAAAGGGAAGTAATCAAATAATAGAATTTACAAATAAAGTACAAAATGGCTTTGATATTGATTTAGAAAAATTAAGTAAGGATTTCTATACTATTTTAGAAGGAATAATTAATGAGAAGCCTATATTATATTCTAATGTAGATAAAAATGGCAATGAATATAATAACCAATTAGCAATTCCAATTAGAATTGAGTATTCATTAAAAGATAATAAATTTAGAGCATCCCTATATTCTTTAGATGAGAAACGATCTATATTGGTTAATTTACATACCTTAAAGGAAGTTAAAATAACCAATAATGTAGATTCGAATATAAAAAGAAAAGATGTTCTCAAGAAATTAAAGGAAAAGAAATACTCAGAAGTTCCAATTACAATTGAACTTGAAGATATCAGGGGAGCTATGGAAAGGTGTTTTATGAGTTTTTCTTCATTTGAAAGAAATTCTAGAACCATTTCAAAAAATAAATATGAAATAGATATTTATTATTATACCTTTGAAGAAGATGAGGTTATAAGGAAAATAATGTCCTTAGGTCCATATGTTAAAGTAAAGGCGCCTAATAGGGTTAGAGAGATTATTATTGATAAGATTAAAAGAGCATTTATGTATGAAACAACTTAAGGTATGGAAAATATAAATAAGTTATCTTAATTATATATAATCAAGAAATAGAGCTGGAAGTTAAAAAACTTCGGGCTCTTTTGCTTTTCAGTATATATGCTACTTAAGTGTATTTAGATTATTTTTATTGAGACAGGCGTTTAACATTTTATTGGTACTAATGGATTATAATTCAAAAGATGCAAAGTTTTTGTCTGTAAGAAAATTATAGAAATAATATAATAAGTATTGTAGTCGAGAGGGCAAAGCAATAAGGAAGTGAATATTTAAGTTACTTCGTTTTAAATATAGGTGTCACTGGTTCGATTCCAGTCTCATAATTCTTAAAAAAGTTGTGAGTAGCTCAGCAGGTAGAGCACTAATAGATTATACTTAAATAACTTTTCTCCTTATTAAATTGTTGTATTGATGAAAAAATATGGCAGTGTATATTTAAGTTACTTCGTTTTAGGGGTGGTAATATTGGTTCGAATCTAATTGCATATTTTAATATGTATAGTAGAAGGGATAACACACCACCAGAATACTTAAATAGCTTTTTTCTCCATATTTCATAGAGATTAAAATTAGATGTGGCAGCGCATATTTGAGTTACTTCGTAAAAGGAAAATTATAATTAAAATATTAAGTTAAAGGAATGGTTTAAATTTAGAAATAAACAATACAAACTTAATGCTTTAGTAAGATTAAAATAATTCCTAAAGTAACTTTATTTCAGAGAGAAGAGTGATACCATTGGGCTAGCTAAGTGTAAACAACTCAGGTAGATTTACTCCACAATCTAATTAAATTAAGGGAAGTGCATGAAGGTGTTACTTCGGAGTAAAGATAATTGCAATAAAAGCAATGAACACTTTTAGGTTTTCTCCCTTATTGTTTTAAATTTTTTCTTCACAAGTAGGACGCAAAGGATATAAATCAATTTAATTAAAATTGATTTGACATGATGATAAGAGTATTAGTATGGTGCAACTCCATAAGTCATCTGAAAAATATAACTTCATTATTGAAAGGAGCAAATTAAAATGTCAAAATTTAATTTTTTTAGAAACACAACAGTAAATACAGTAAATAAGGAAGGCCATGTGGCTTTTAAAATGGAACTGAAGGAAAAATTAATAACTGAAGTTTTAACAAGTTTCTTTAATGAAGGAAAGTTTTATGGAGATAATTCTTTAGAAATAGTTAACGATTTAAGAAATGTTATTAAGATAGATCCGAAATTTGTAGCAAATTTGGCCATATATGCTAGAAAAGAAATTCATTTAAGAAGTATATCTCATGTTATGGCTGCAGAGCTTGCTCATGATGTGCAGGGAAAGAAGTATGTTAGAAGAGTTTTAAGTGAAATAGTTGAAAGAGTAGATGATATGGCGGAAATTTTAAGTTATTACTTAAATGTATATGGTAAACCAATTCCAAATTCACTGAAGAAAGGTTTAGGTGATTCTTTCATAAGATTTGATGAGTATTCTCTTGCAAAATACAATAGAGCAAAGGAGATTAAACTTAAGGACATAGTAAATTTAGTTCATCCAAGACCAAGTACAGGTAAGCAAAGCGATATGTTTAAGAGATTACTTGAGGATAACCTAGAAACACCATTTACATGGGAAACAATGCTTTCAAGTGAGGGCAATAACAAGAATACTTGGGAAAAATTAATTGATAGCAATAAGCTTGGTTATATGGCTATACTTCGTAATTTGAGAAACATTATTAAAGCTGAACCAGATAATATAGAAAAGGTATATGAAATTTTAGAAAATGAGAATAGAGTTAAAAATAGCAAGCAGCTACCTTTTAGATATTATTCAGCATTTAAAGTATTATCAAATGAAGGTCTTGGAACATCAAAAATTTATGATGTATTGGAAAATGCAATTAGATTTTCTACAGATAATATAGAGCGACTTAGTGGTAAGACTTTTATATCAACTGATGTATCAGGTTCTATGAGAAGTACATTAAGTAGAAAAAGTGATACTACTTGTGCAGAAATAGGTACTGTTCTTATGGCAATCGCAAATAGCATTTGTGATGAAGCTATAACAAGTACTTTTGATACAAGGTTTAAAATAACGCCACTTGCAGCTACAAATGGAATTATAGCTAATGCAAATTCTATAGGGGTTACAGGCGGAGGGACAAATCTTTCATTGCCAATATATCATTTGTTAGATAATAAAATTTATGTTGATAGAATAATAATTCTATCAGACAACGAAATAAATTATGGATATGCTAGAGTATGCCAAGATTTGATAAATCAATATAGAAAGCAAGTAAATCCTAATGTCTGGGTACATGCAATTGACCTTTTAGGTTATGGTACACAGCAATTTAAAGGAGACAAAGTAAATATAATTGCAGGATGGAATGAAAAAATACTAGAATTCATACCAAATGTAGAAAACGGTCTTAGCAATATAAAGGACAAGATTGAAGAGTATTATTTTAAGGAAAAATTAGAATCAATTATATAGACAAAAATAGTAAGGGGAAGTGTATATTTAAGTTACTTCGATTTTAACGATAGATGTCACCGGTTCGAACCCGGTCTTATAATTTGGAAAGATTATAAGTAGCTCAGGTGGTAGAGCACTAAATACTTAAATAGTTTTTCTCCCCTTAATTTTAGAGGAGTAATATTTATGATAGAAGTTAAAGGAAAATATAATACTGCAAAAGTATTTACAGATAATATAGAAACAGAAGCAATTGAACAATTAAAAGAATTATGTAATCAACCTTTTGTAGAGGGCTGTAAGGTTAGAATAATGCCTGATACACATAAAGGGGCAAGTTGTGTTATTGGATTTATAGCTGATTTGGGTGATAAAGTCATTCCTAATATTGTAGGAGTTGATATTGGATGCGGGATGTTAACTGTAAATTTAGGAATAGTAGATGTTGATTTAGAAAAGCTAGATGAGATTATCCATAAATATATTCCATCAGGAATGAATGTCCATGAAGGAAGAGTAGTTAGATTTCCAGAATTACAAAATTTAAAATGTTATAGGAGCTTGAAAAATACTAAAAGAATTGAAAGAAGTATCGGCACTTTAGGTGGAGGAAATCACTTTATTGAAATAAATGAATGTGCTGATGGCATAAAGTATCTTGTGATTCATTCAGGAAGTAGAAATTTAGGGACACAAGTTGCTAGTATTTATCAAAATCTTGCAATAGATTTATGCAGTGGTAAAGGTGATTACTTTGTTAAAAGAGAAAAAATAATTAGTGAATATAAAGCTGATGGACGTAGAAAAGAAATCCAGAAAGCTTTAAAAGATTTAGAAGCACTATATAATGAACTAATGCCAAGCTACCCAAAAGAGTTGTGCTTTTTAAGTGGAGATTATAGGAAGGATTATCTACATGATATGAATATTTGCCAAGAATATGCTGTCTTAAATAGAAACACAATGGCAGATATAATTTTGAAAAAGCTGTTTGGAAAAGGTTTTGATGAATTTGAAGCATTTTCTACTACCCATAATTATATAAACTTCAAAGACAATATAATTAGAAAAGGAAGTATTTCCGCCTATGAAGGAGAAAAAGTATTAATTCCACTTAATATGAGAGATGGAAGCATAATTGCAATAGGAAAAGGAGATCCAGATTGGAATTACTCAGCACCACATGGGGCAGGTCGTATTATGAGCAGGACTAAAGCTAAGGAAAAAGTCAATTTGGAAGAATTTAAGGCTTCAATGGAAGGGATTTTTACAACTTCAGTTACAGAAGAGACAATTGATGAAGCTCCAATGGTGTATAAGCCTAAGGAAGAAATACTTGAAAATATTTCTGAAACTGTTGATATTATTGAAATAATCAAACCAATTTATAATTTTAAAGCTCAAGGGTAATTAGAATATTTAAATCACTGATTTCAAACTTATTTTTTCCAAAATAAGTTAGGAGATGAGGATAATGATTTGAAGAGATGACGCCTTGTAACGGAGGCGATATAATGTCAAGAAGTTATAAAAAAACACCAGTTTATCAAGATGGATATGGATTAAAGTCTTTATATTGGTATAAGAGATCTGCAAATAAGAAGGTACGTAGAACCACTGAAATTGATAGTGGAAAATCATATAGGAAGATTTATGATACTTGGACATCCCATGATTATGTTTTTAGAGAAACTTTGAATGAATATAAGATTGAACTTGAAAGAGATCTTAAAAGTTGTCTGATAGCTTATGGAAGTTACGATAATTTTCCTAATTATTATAAAAAAGGCTTGATGATAAAGATTTTAGGTTATGGAAAAAGATTTATTATTGGAAATAACTATTTTAGCATTACATTATGTGTATAATGTAATGCTAAAATGCAATTTATAAGTATCATAGATGAAGTGTATAGATGAATAATAATTTATTGGATTACATATTTAACTGTTGGGATGGACTGAGTATGGATAAAGTAATACAAGCTCAATTAAGAGATATAGAAGAAAAAAATAATGTGAAAATACTATATGCAATAGAGTCAGGAAGTCGAGGCTGGGGATTTGAATCTAAGGATAGTGATTTTGATGTGAGATTTATTTATATACATCCAGTTGAATGGTATTTAAGTGTATTTGAAGGCCCTGATATTATAGAAATACCTGTAGATGAGGTGTTAGATGTTAATGGATGGGATCTTCGAAAAGCTTTAAAACTAATGTACAGGTCAAATGCATCTTTATTAGAATGGCTATCATCGCCAATTACCTACAGGCAAAATCAAGAGCTTGTAAAAGAATTAAGACAGGTGGCAGAAAAGTACTTTTCACCAATATCAGTCACATACCATTATATAAATATTGCAAAGAAAAGCTTTGATGGATTGGAAGGTCTAAATAATGTTAACGTCAAAAAGCTTTTTTATGTTATTAGGCCAATTTTATCATGTATGTGGATAGAGAATTTCAATACAATTCCACCTATGAATTTACAAGCAATGATGAAAGAAGTTAAAATGGATGACAAAGTCAAGACGATAATAGAAGAACTTGTTACTATCAAAGCCGATAGGATAGAGTCAGACACGATAAAACAACCTACAGAATTAATGGAATTTTTAAGAGACAAGCTAGAATATTATTATAGTTATGCAAAAAATATTAAAACTGAAAAAGAAAGAGATTCTAGTATCCTAAATGAATTTTTCCATAAGACTATTAAAGAATATAGTGGTGATATAGAATGAATAAAGTAACAAAGGAAATTTTAAATAAAGAGGAATATAAATTTATACATTCAAATGAAAACTTAGGAGAAAACATAATATACTTAACACTTTCAGGGTCAATTGGATATGGTACTAATATAGATAATAGTGATGTAGATTTACGAGGAATTACAATTGAAAGAAAAGAAAATATATATGGATTTCAAAGTTTTGAACAATTTGAAGATACAGCAACTGATACTGTTATATATGGACTTAGGAAATTTGTTTCATTAGCATTAAAGGGAAATCCTAATATTCTTGAATTATTAGGTACTAAGGATGAGCATATTATATATATGAATAAATATGGGGAGGCATTACGTAAAAATAGAGAGTTGTTCTTATCAAAAAGAGTGATACACACTTTTGGTAATTATGCTACTGCACAATTAAGAAGACTGCAAAACGCCTTGGCAAGGGATGAGTATCCGAAGGAAGAAAAAGAGAAGCATATACTTAATACAATAAATAATCAAATGAATCATTTTTCATCTAATTATACAGAGTTTCCAAAGGGTAGCATAAAATTATACATTGATAAATCTGATAAAAATGAAATAGAAACAGAGATATTAATGGACATTCATATAGATAAATATTCTTTAAGAGATTTTAAAAGTATATACTCAGAAATGAGTAATATTGTTCACGATTATGATAAGCTTAATCATAGGAATAGAAAAAAAGATGAGGGGAAGCTTTTAAAACATGCTATGCACTTAATAAGGCTCCTAATCATGGGAACAGAAATATTAAAAACTCATGAAATCAACACCTATCGAGAGAAAGAACATGATTTATTAATGGATATCAGAAAAGGCAAGTATAGTTATGATGAATTGTTTAAGTTAGTCGAGTTATATGATTTCAATTTTAAAGAAGCATCAGTTAATACTACATTGCCTAAAGAACCAGATGAGAGGAAAGTTGAAGAATTATTGATTTCTTTGTATGAGAGATATTATAATGGTACAAGAAAAATTATTAAGTAGATTAGTTTAGGAGGTAAAATTCTATGGAAAAATACACAAGAAAAGAATTGGTAGATGCACTAAAAGTTGTATCGTCAACTATTAATAATTGTGAAAAAGCTCAGCTAAAATTTGCAGAAGGTACCTCACAACATACACTTCTAAAAAATAGGTTAAAAGCTCTATACATTTCAAAATCGTTAATAACAGATGAAGATATTATGGATAAATATACAAAAGAAGAATTAATAGAAGCACTACCACCTGTAGCTTCTATTATCAGTAAATGTGAGAAGGCTCAGCTAAAATTTGAGGAGGGGACATCTCATCATACTCGCCTTAACAATATCATAAATGCAATGTATATTTCAAAATCGTTAATAACAGATGAAATTAATAAAAGAGACAGCAAGGCTTGATACTATTTTCATATAGCGTAGCAATCTGTAAAGCTTACATAACAAATAAAAATGTTTTTTGAATTAACTAATGTGTTACCTTAAATTGTGTTATAATAGGAATATATTTACAAGGGTGAATGTCAAATAGAACTTATAAAGACATAATGTTAGGGGAGAAATAAATACATGAAATATATAAACAATTGCAAAACAGTAGACAAACTGAAAAATGTAATTTTAATTGCAATTATTTTCATTAGTTTTTTTATTATTTCATCTAATGTACGAGCAGCTACTATTACAAATGATCAAACATCAAATTCTAAAATCGGATGGACAATTGATGGGAAGAAGATTAAATCTGGTAGTTTATCAACAGATTATAATATTGAACAAGTATTAAATGATATAAATAAGTTTCAATTGAATACTTTAAATATACCTGTAATGATAGATGTAGATAATATTTCTTCAAGTAATATGATAGTTGATAAAACAAGCGAAGAAAAGGCAATTAATTTAATTAAACAGTTGAAGAATACAAATACCAATATAAATGTAATATTAGAGCCATATCCTTGGGTAGAGCAGGGGACAAAGGCTGAAACTGAATGGAAACCTAATAACATGAATGCTTTCTTTTTAAATTGGAAGATTAATGTATTAAAGACATTGATAACTGATATTGCAGTTCCATATAATGTAACAGCCCTAAACATAGGAAGTAATCTAGTTAATATGGAATCAGAAGAAAACAGTTGGTGTGATACGATAGATTATGTTAGAACATATTATAAAGGATTGGTAACATACAGAACAAATAAATGGGATACTGCTTCATGGTCTCCTGACAGTATTACTGCATATAATAACAAGTTAAATAATAAGTTATTTTCAAAAGTAGATTTTATTTCTATAGCAGCTTATTTCGAACTTACAAATAATCCTACAAATACTGTTGAAAATCTTACAAGCGCAATAGAAAATTCTCAGATAGATTTTGGTGGACAAGTTAGACATCAAAACATAAAACAAGAAATAAAAAACTTTTATGATAAATGGAATAAGCCTATTTTCTTTGGAGAACTTGGTTTTCCTAAATTTGATTACGCATCATATGAGCCATGGAATTGGAATCCATATAAGAATAATGACATTAATAACGTTGAGCAAGCTAATTGTTTTGAAGCCTATAGAAGAGAGTTCCAAGATGAACCTTGGTTTTTAGGATTTTCTATATTTGCAGTGGGCGAACAAAGTAGTGACAAACATTATTATCCAAGTCAAGAAAGTACAGAAGTTATAAAAAAATGGTATAGCAATGGACAATAAATTATTGTATACAGTTATAAAAATAAATAGTAAATTGAAGTATCACGTATCATATGTGATACTTTTTGTTATAGATTCAATTAAATTTGTTCCGCACTCTTCGTAAAGGTAAAAGAATTAATGCATAAGGATATTTTACAGGTAAAGTATATTTAACAATTATAGATGGATTTGCTTATCTATAATTGTTAAATATAAGAATATTGTTTATTAACTACAATTCTTTATCAAATTTGTAACGATAATAAATACCATATCCAACAATAAATAAATATGCAAAAACTAAAAGAAGAATAGCTACCATATCAACGCCCATCAAAGAAAAAGTAAGAATTAGAGCCCCGAATATAAATATCATCATATCATAAGCTTTAGCTTTTGCATGATTTCCAATAGCAATATTGCGTTCATCTAATTTTTCGATTTTAATTTGTTTGTCAATGTCAGGATGATTTTTTAATACTCTATTACTGATAATATTTCCTATGCCATGACCCAAAATTCCACATCCCAATCCTACACATACATATGGTAATGCTCTCATAATTCCTTGTGGTTCAATAATTGTTTTAATTAAATATAACCCTATACTTACTAGTAGCAATCCGAATACCAATGCAAAGTAAGCTGTAATGTCTTTTTTCATTTTATTTGTTCCTCCTCATAAATAAAAATTTCTTCGATACTCATATTAAAATAGTTTGCAATTTTAAATGCTAATATAATTGAAGGATTATATCTTCCGTTTTCCAGTGATCCAATTGTTTGCCTCGATACTTCAAGAGCAATTGCCAACTCTTCTTGTTTTATGCCATGCTTTTTTCGTATTTCCTCTAAACGATTTTTCACATCGCCACTCCTTTTTCATGTAAAGTTTACTTTCCTTGCTTGAATAATATCATTGTGTTTTATAAATGTCAAGCTAACTTTCCGTGATGTAAAATATCAGTCAATATTTTGTGTCTGATATCATAACAGTCATTAGGGCAATCTGTTGATGTAGGATGATAGAAGATATGAACATTAAAGAAGAGTAGGTATGCTGAATATAAAAACATTTTTAGAGGGTGAAGTGTTAATTTTTTAATAGTGCTTAAGATCTATGCGTCAAGGAAAAATATTTCTGTTATACTAATATTAACAAGAACAAGAGAAAATATTATGTCAGAACAAAAGTGTTAGGAAGAGTAAATACGAAGAATTCATAACGTGCAGGATTATAATATAAAACATGAGAATTAAAAATTTCTAATAAATTACCATGTTACATAGTATAGATATTGGGGGAATGGGTATGAAGAAGAAAATACTTTTAATAACACCTGAGAATGAGGAAATAAATAGATTTAGAAAAAATCAATTTAATAATTTTATTCAGATAACTATGCCATACTTAGCAGCTTTCATAGATGAAAATAAATATGAAATAACTCTAGTTGATGAATATAATCAAAGAGTTCCTTTTGAAGAAAAATTTCATCTGGTTGCAATAACGGTAAACACATCAAATGCTGCCCATTGTTATGATATATCCAAGAAGTTTAGGGATAAGAATATTAAAGTTGTAATGGGAGGTCCTCATGCAACATTATTACAAGAAGAGGTAAAAAAACATTGTGATTATATAATGGTGGGCGAGGGCGAAATTATATGGCCAGAATTTTTAGAAGATTTCTATGAGGATAAAGCAAAACCAGAATATATTTGCGAAGAAGTACCTGATCTAAAAAATATGCCAATAGCGAGAAGAGATCTAATTCATAAAAGATACTTTACAAAAGGGGCAGTTATTTCTTCAAGAGGATGTCCTTATAATTGTAGTTATTGCAATTTAAAGCAAATTTATTGTGAGCCGTTTAGAACAAGGCCTATTAAAGAAGTTATTTCTGAAATAAAGACCATGAAAAGTAAGTTTTTTGTATTTTGGGATGATAATTTCTTTGGGGATATAAATTTTGTGAAAGAATTACTGTTGGAATTGAAAAAACTTAATAAAAAGTGGGCAGCACAAGTAACGCTAGAGAGATGTAAAGATGATGAATTATTAAAATTAGCTAAAGAGGCTGGATGTGTATACTTTTTTGTAGGAATAGAATCTTTTTCACAGGATAGTTTAGGAAGTGTAAATAAAGGGATAAATGATGTAGATAAATATAAAAGTATCATAGATAAGATCCATAATAATGGAATTTGTGTACAAGCAGGAATAATATTTGGATTTGATACAGATAAAAAGGATGTATTCAAGAAAACTCTGGATGCCTGCAATGAGCTAGGAATAGATGGAGCTACTGTAAGTATATTAACTCCTCTGCCTAAAACACCAGTATATTCAAAGCTAAAAGAAGAAAAGAGATTAATAACAGAGGATTGGAGCTATTACAATGGAAAAACAAGAGTAGCTTTTATCCCTAAAAATATGAGTGCAGAAGAACTATTTGAAGGATATATGTGGTTTAGAAGAGAGTTTTATTCTTTAAAATCTATTTATAAGAGAATAAGAAAATCTAAAACAAACATATTATATAACTTAATTGTAAATTTAGGATATAAGATAAGTCTTAACGGTACAAAAAATGATTTTTAGTATATTAGATAATTCTTTAAAGTAACTGGTTTATATGAATTATGAAGTTTGTTATAATTTAAACTTTAAATTATTCATATATCAATTGGGTTAATAATGAAAAGATAGGATTTAGAATTATAAATGAAATATACTTTTTATAATTAAACAGAATGGTATTTATAAGATTTATTATCATTAGCTAAAAGATAAATTGTAATTTGTAGGGTAGTTTAAAATACTAATTATTTAAGAAGAAAGAGGTGTAATTATGAAAATGCATGATAAATGCTTGCCGTGTATGGTCAACCAAGTTATTAAAGTAGCAAATATTACAGGGGTTAACAATAAGGAAGAGTTATTGAAGGAAGTTTTTACATATCTCAGTAAAATGGATTTTGAGGCAACTACACCAGAAATTATTGGAGAAATTTTTGGCATGATAAAAAAACATACTAATAATCCAGATCCATATAAAGAAACTAGAAATTATTATAATACATTATTTTTGAAACTGTTACCTGAATTTGAGAGGAAGATTGAGCAAGCTGAAGATTCGTTTCAATTAGCAGTAAGGTATGCCATTGTTGGTAATATCATAGATTTCAATCCTATTCACAATACATTATTAGAGGATATATTTGATTATTTTGAAAAAATGGAACAGTTGGAACTTGCAATAGATGATTCTAGAGAGCTAGCGGAAGATATTTTAAATTCAAAAATATTATTATACTTAGGTGATAATTGTGGAGAAATATGTATGGACAAGATTCTTTTAAGAAAAATAAAAGAACTAAATCCTAATGTTAAAATATTCTTTGGAGTACGAGGTAAACCAGTTGTAAATGACTCTATAGCTGAAGACGCATATGTCGTAGGAATTGATGAATACGCAGAGGTTATTGATAATGGGGATGGCTCTCTTGGAACGGTTCTAGATAGGACAAGTCATGAGTTTAAAGAAGTCTACAAAAAGGCTGATGTAGTAATTGCTAAAGGGCAAGCTAACTATGAATGCTTGAGTGAAGAAAAGAAAAAGATCTATTTTCTTTTAATGACTAAATGTGATGTTATTGCAAATGATATTGGTGTTCCGGAAAAGAGAATGATTTGTATGAGAAACAAATTTTAATTACAGGAGGTGTGTCATGAGTGGTTTAATAGTGCAAATAATCCCAGTGATTATATTTAGAATTGTAGTATTAATCTTATGTGTGCTAGGAATATATGCTCTTGTCTTATTAATTAAGGCCCTAAAGATCTATATTAAAAAGAATTCTTAGTTCTATACATAAATAAGACAAGCATTAATCCAGAAAGATTTAAAGATATCTAACTAAGAGTTTATCAGCTTTGAGATAAAGGATAAAATAAATTTATATACTAATGATGGAGAACAATGAGGAAAAGTCGCTAATGCAATTGATGAGGAATTAGTTAGTGATGTTTTATTATATAAAAGCAGAGATGTAAGGAGAAAGATATTATGGAAAATAAAAATGGAAATCTATTAATGGCTCCACTATGGCTAATGTATCCTGAAATTCCAAATGGAAGCATTGGATGGAGAATGGGATATGGTGAAGGATATGCTATAGATTTTTACTTATGGTTTAATAAATTAGAAGAGGATGAGAAGAAAAAGTATAAAGAAATGTTTCCGGAGCCTAAAAGATGGGAAAGAGAAGATAATATTTATGAATATAATAATTATTGGACATACACTTGGCAAAAAGATGGCAAGCCTGAATATGATTTGAATAACCTTATTTCAGATTATAAAGATGGAAAGAACTTGGAATATATTTATTTCTGGGGGCATCATCCTAAAAAAGATGGGGGTATTACAAAGTCTTGCTTTAGCCAGTGGTGGAAGAGCAGGTTCAATATTGGACATACTGAATATTTATTTATGGAACAATATATGATGGCAGAAAAAGCTAGATTTTTTGGAGATAAAGAAATAGAAGAAAAAATTATGAATAGTTATGATCCTAAGGAAATAAAGATCTTTGGACGTAAAGTAAGAGGTTTTGATGAAGAAATTTGGAATCGAGCTAAATATTCAATTGTCATAAATGGAAATTATAATAAGTTCATGCAAAATGAAAGATTAAAAACATTTCTTCTTTCAACAGGGGATAAAATATTAGTAGAGGCAAGTCCATATGATAATGTATGGGGAATACAGATGTCTGAGGAGGATGTTAATATCAAAAATCCAGAATTATGGCGCGGGGAAAATTTACTCGGATTTGCGTTAATGGAAGTTAGAAATGAAATAAAAAGAGTATGTAAAAATAGCAATATGATTGATTGGGTTTCGTTGAATAATAGATATAGTTAATGTAGCATAGTGTGTAAATTTCCAATTATTGATGTAATGGCAAATTTATATGCTAGAAAAAACATAATAAATAGTAAGAATGAATAGTTAATTAAACATGAAGATTGGTGAATTTGCTGACATAGTTAAGGGAGGAGATGTTTCCTCCTTTAATATATGATATTTTAAGCAATCTAACACTATGTTTATAATAGGTACTTATTTTCATTTTGTGAATACCATTTTGGAATTATCAAGTTAAAATTATCGTAATGATCGAATGCTTGAAGACAACGTTTGGTCATTCCATCAACTTCTTCTTGGCCAAAACTTTCTGCCCATTTAATTGAGTACAAAGACGCATGAGCTACATATACTGCATGTACTTTCCAAAAATCAATAGGTGGATTTCCATTAAAGTATCCTTGAATTTGACCTACTGAGGAAGCAATACTATGTTCTATATCAAAACTTTGAATCTTGTAAAACTCTTCGTATTTATCACCACATTCCCAACGGTTAAAATCTATAACACCAATTGTTTTATCAGGTGTATATATTAAGTTTCCAATGTGAAAGTCACCATGTTCATAAACAGGAGATGATTTGCACAACACATCAATATTATTTTTTACAAATGCTATCGCAATTTCATCATTTGAAATTCGGACGGATGAATTTTCATACATTTGCAACTGCAATAACTTTTTAGAGATTTTATTTACCAAAGGAACATCTTGTGGTTCAACTTGGATACTATGAATTCGTTTTAAAATTTGGCCAGAATTTAAGCCAAGTCGATATTGTTCTATTTCAGGTAAAGAATTCAACTTTTCTTCAAGAGGACAACCTTCTATCCAACTTAAAAGCATATAAACATTTCTATGTTCATTAAAATCCCCAAATTCTATGGCTCTAGACATTTTAAAATCCGGTGTATTAAATTTCTTAATGATTTCAAATTCTCTCTTTTTTTGTTCATAAGTATCAGCATTAGATATGCGAAGCAAATATTTGATATTTTTATTATCTTCTATGTAATATTTTTCATCAGATGACCAACCATATTCTATTTTTTTTATTTTCGTCCATGTATTCGAAATTGTTATATCATTAAAATTGTAATTCATTATAAACCTCTCAAATCATATTTACTTCAATTTAATTACAGCTGGGTGATAAATCATAACTTAGTTGAATGTCATATTTTTTATGAAAACTGAGAAAAGATCTTGTTGAATCAATTGCAAGTGTAATATGCATCCTAAAATAGTATAATTATAACATAAAAATGTCTTTGGAAGATGAGTTATACTGAAAAACTTGAAAAAGCTGATTTTCAGCCTTCTTACAGTTATATAATTCTCAATCAAAAAATTTTATTGACAAAATATAGGTTAGAGAATATACTGATAAAAAAGTAATCATATAAAATTAGTATGAATTAAGAAAATAAATATAAGTATAATATGTGCTTAATAAAAATAAATAAGAAATGATTGACTAGAAAGCTAGAGATCGTAGAAATTTAGGGTGGTTAAGTCTTTTTTAGACTTTTCCTGCTTAGGGATTTTTGCGGTCTTTTTTGTTTTATTTTAGGCAATAGGCACTATCAAAAAAATTATTTGGCTGTGGGGATGTGTTTATGGATTTACAAAATTTTATTAAAAAGTTCCAGATACCTGAAGTAGCTTATCCGTTCATCAACAAGATATTTACTAAAGAAGAAATTGAATTTGTAGATAAGATGGACAAGGATGCATTTACTAAGAAGGACATAGAGAAAATTATAGATGAAAATTCAGATGAGTTTATAAAAAATAGCTATAGAAGAGGTATTATTTCACTTGTATATGAAGAAACATCTACATATAAAATAGCAAATTTTTATAGTAGATTAGATATTTTTTCAATATCTGAGCAAGAGGTTTATAGAAGTATCCCAAAGGAAGATCAACTTGCTATGGATGCCTGGTATTTTAAGGCTTATTATGATGGGTTAGACCCTGATTTTAGTGTAAGGCCTACAGAGGATGAAATCTTACCACTTAACAAGGTGTTAGAATTCATTGATACTCAGGATAGACCTGTTTATCTAAATTACTGCGATTGTAGAAGTCTTAGAGGAGAATGTGGAAGACCAACTAAAACCTGTATTACGTATAGAAATGGAATTAATACATTTGCACATAGAGGTTTATCAGAAGAAATAGATAAAGAAAGAGCAAAAGAAATAGTGAAAAATGCTGACAAGGAAGGTCTTATGCATACTGTTAATTCAAATGGTATATGTAATTGCTGCGGAGATTGCTGTTATTTATTTAGAAGTCAGGAGAAAAGAAATAGCAGTGGATTTTGGCCAAAAACAAATCAAATCATTGAACTTGATTCAGATAAATGCATTAAGTGTGGCGCTTGTATAAAAAGATGTCATTTTGATGTATTTACTAAGGTTGATGGAGTAATAAAATCAGATATTTCAAAATGCGTAGGTTGTGGAATTTGTTCAAATTCGTGTCCTACAAAGGCGCTTAAGTTACAGGAAAGAAAATAACATGCTTGAATATACACCGTATATTTTGCGTTAGTAAAGAAAGTGCTTTTGTTTATATAGGGAGCGATTAAATAAACATTGAGAGTGTTAAGTATGGTTCAAAAAGTTTAGGCATACGGTTTGATATATTTTGAATGTGATTAAATTAAAAGAGAGGGATTAAAATGAGTTACGAAGCATATAAAAATAATCAGTTAGGTTTTACTACAAGACAATTACATGCAGGTTATAATCCAGCAGAACATTATAGATCAAAAGCAGTTCCAATTTACCAAACAGCAGCTTTTGAACTTGGGGATGTTGAGAGATGTATTAGATTATTTGATTATTCTGAAGAAGGTCATTCTTACGTAAGATTTTCAAATCCAACTAATACGGTACTTGAAAGAAGATTAGCATCACTTGAGGGAGGCATAGAAGCAATCGCATTAGGTTCAGGAATGGCAGCAATATCTAATACTTTTTTGAATATCGCAAAATCAGGGGATGAAATAGTAGCTGTTAATACTTTATATGGAGGAAGTACAACCTTATTAAATAGCATTTTACCTGATTACGGAATTGTTGGAAGGTTTGTAGAAGATGAAAATGATATAGAATCATACAGAAAAGTAATTACAGAAAAGACAAAGGCAATTTATAGTGAAAGCCTTGGCAATCCTGGTATGAATATAATCGATATTGAAGCTGTGGCTAATCTAGCTCATGAACATGGAATACCATTAATTGTTGATAATACTTTTGCAACACCGTATTTATTAAGACCATTCGAATATGGAGCGGATATTGTTTGCTATTCTGCAACCAAATATCTTGCAGGTCATGGGACAACAATTGTAGGAGCTGTAGTTGAAAAAGGAGGTTTTGATTGGCTAAATGGGAAATTCCCTCAGTTTGAAAAATTTTATGATGAATATAAAGATACGATAGGTAAAGATGTTTTGGATAAAACCATGTTTACTAAGAGGCTTAGGATCAGATATTTAACTGATTTAGGTGCACACTTAAGCCCAACTAGTGCATTTTATTTATTGCAAGGAATTGAAACTTTATCTTTAAGAATGAGAGAACATGCAGCTAATGCGCAAAAGGTGGCTGAATTCCTTGAAGGTCATCCGAAAGTTCTTTCAGTGGCTTACCCAGGACTTAAAAGTAATAAGTATCATGAGTTAGCTAAAAAATATTTTCCTAAGGGTCCAGGCGCAATAATGTCTATAAGATTAAAAGGTGGAATAGAGGCAGCAAGAAAAGTCCTTGAAGAAGTTAAAGTATTTGATTACATGGTAAATGTTGGAGATACAAAATCACTTATTGTACATTCAGCAACATCAACTCATTTTGGACAATCTAAAGAAGAAAGAGAAAAAGCAGGAGTATATGATGATACTTTAAGATTATCAATAGGAATTGAAGAGGCAGAGGATTTAATAGCAGATCTTAAGCATGCCCTTGATTCAATAGATGAATAGAGAATATTAAATAATCAATATTTTCCTATAAAGCAAACTTATGTTCCGAGAACATAGGTTTGCATAGACAAATGTTATATGATATAATTACTGGAAGAAAAGAGGAAAGTTTCTAATAATTAATGATATACTAAGCAATCAAAGATATATGAGCAGTTACAAATTTTATTCAATAATTACAATAATAATTTTGAATATGTCGTATATACTTACAAAGATAGGAATTATATATTATTATCTATTAAGCGTAAGCACAATTCTATGTATCTTTGACTTAGGAGCCGTATAGTATTTTTTTAGGAACGTTAACACTTTTAATATTTTTACCAAAGGTTTTGTAAGAACTTAAAATTTTTAGGAATTATACTTTTTCTACAAGGGAAGTGAAAATATGTGGCAAAATATTATAGATTATTTTCAAAAGGACATGAATAATTATCTGCAGGCAATAGGGCAGCACTTAGAAATAAGTTTACTATCCTTACTTGTAGCAGCAATTATTGGAATTCCCTTTGGAATATTATCTACCAAAAACAAAGTATGGTATCGATGGGTAACAACTTCGTTTAACACTCTTAGAATTGTTCCAAGCTTAGCTGTTCTTATAATGTTCATTCCTATTGTAGGAACAGGTGTTAAACCAGCACTTATTGCATTGGCGTTGCTTGGAATACCACCAATATTATTAAATACAGCACTTGCCTTTAACACAATTCCTGAATTTATGATAGAGACTTCAATGGCAATGGGAATGTCAAAAGCGCAGAGTTTTTGGAAGGTAAAGGTGCCATTAGCTGCGCCTCTTATGCTAACAGGAATTAAAACTGCAATGGTCGAGATAATCGCTAGTGCTACACTTGCTGCTTATATTGGTGGCGGTGGAGTTGGGAACATTATTTTCACTGGATTAGGACTGAATAGAGCAGATTTGCTTCTAATAGGTGGTGTTACTGTAGCAATTCTTTCAATGCTTGCAAATGTAATTATGTTAGGTTTTGAAAAATATCTGCTTAGATATAAGTATATTAATTCAAATATATAGTTTTAAGTCGCTTAATCATTATAGATTAGTGAGAGTATGAAAAAATGATATATGAGCTTTAGATAAGATCATCAAAAGACAAATAATAAAGATTAATTCAGATTGGGGAGTGATAATTATGAATAAAAATATTAAAAGAATCATAGGAACGCTATTAATTACAGTTACACTTGGGGGACTTGTTGCTTGCGGAAATAGTAAAGGTTCAAGTGGAGATAAAAATACAATCCGTATAGGGTCAAAGGACTTTACAGAAAACTCAATAGTAGGTGAAGTTTATGCATTAGCTCTTGAAGATAAAGGTTATAAAGTAGAAAGAGTACCTAATATAGCAAGTTCAGTTATTCATACATCGCTTGTAAATGATGAAATTGATTTATACCCAGAATATACTGGTACTGGATTATTAGCAATTTTAAAGAAGGATTTAATTACAGATCCAAAGCAAGTTTATGACACAGTTAAATCTGAATATGAAAAGCAATTTAATTTAGAATGGCTTGACTATTCACCAGCAAATGATGGACAAGGTTTGGTAATTCGTACAGATGTAGCAAATAAACTTGGAATCAAAACTATTTCTGATTTACAAAAACATGCAGGTGAAATCAGATTTGCATCACAAGGTGAATTTGATAAGAGAGAAGATGGTATTCCAGGATTAGAGAAGGTTTATGGAAAGTTTGACTTTAAATCTACAAAGGTATATGACAATGGTTTAAAGTATGAAGTATTAGCGAATAATGAAGCAGATCTTGCACCAGCATCTACAACAGAAGGTCAATTAGTAAAACCTGAATTTACTTTATTAGAAGATGATAAACACGTATGGCCTCCATATAATTTAGCACCAGTAATTAAAAAATCAGTATTAGATGCTCATCCAGATATTGCTGATATTTTAAATAAAGTTAGTGCAAGCTTAGATACTAAAAAGATAACAAAATTAAACGCAGAAGTTGATGTAGATAAAAAAGAATACGAAGAAGTAGCTAAGGAGTATTACGATTCTATTAAATAATAGATAGAAGGAGATATTCAAGATGAGTATAGCAATAGAGTTTAAGAATGTTTATAAACAATTTAAAGGAGCAGCATATAGCGCAGTTGATAATGTAAGTCTAAAAATTGAACATGGAGAATTCATTACAATTTTAGGATCTTCAGGGTGTGGAAAGACAACACTTCTTAAGATGATTAATCGCTTGTATGATCCACATAAGGGGAGTATTGAATTTTTTGGTGAGGATATTAGCAGTAAAGATCCAGTAGAGTTTAGAAGAAAAATAGGTTATGTAATTCAACAGGTTGGTTTGTTTCCACATATGACCATAGCAGGTAATATAGCGACAGTTCCAAAGATACTTAAATGGCCTAAGGAAAAAATAGAAGCTAGAGTAGATGAATTACTTGAACTTGTTGGTCTTGAGCCAAAGGAATTTAGAAATAGATATCCAGCTCAATTATCTGGTGGACAACAGCAACGTGTAGGACTTGCTAGGGCTTTAGCAGTTAACCCTGATGTAATGCTGCTTGATGAACCATTTGGTGCTATTGATGCAATAAATAGAATAAATCTTCAAGATGAGTTATTAAAGATTTATAATACTTCAAAGAAAACATATCTGTTTGTAACTCATGATATCAATGAAGCATTTAAACTCGGTAGCAAAGTGTTAATAATGGATAAAGGAAAGATACAGCAATTTGATACACCAAGAAATATTGCTAAAAATCCTGCAAATGATTTTGTAAAATCACTAATTAAGGCACATGAAGGTAAATAACAAGTCCAAAGCTGGCATGAATATTTTTCATTAGGCGAGGAGGTAGATTGGCTTCATAGTGGGACTATTAAGACAATCTGCCGACGAAGGATGGTGGAAAATATGCTGGCAGATGAACTTGTTATTTTCTTGATTGTGCCCAATTCCGCGAATGGGTAGGAAGTATTTTTGGAGGATTAGAAATTTATGATTGACTATTTATTAAAATATCCTGATAAATTATTAAAAGCCTTTGTAGGACATATAGAAATTGTATTAATTACTTTAGTGATTTCTATAATATTAGCAGCATTATTAACGATATTAGCAGCTTATTCAAAAATAGCATCTAAATTGTTGGTTAATATATTTGCTATGATATATTCAATTCCTAGTTTAGCATTATTTGCGATTTTAGTGCCAATAACAGGGCTTGGTAAAGTTACTGCAATTATAGTTTTAGTACTTTATAATCAGTACATATTACTAAGAAACACAATAGATGGGCTTAATAATGTGGATGCTTCCATTGTAGAAGCAGCGACTGGAATGGGAATGAGCAAAAGCCAAATATTATTTCAAATCAAGTTACCTTTAGTTACTAAGCCAATCTTTGCAGGAATCCATCTTGCAGTAGTATCTACAATAGGTATTGCTACAATTGCAGCCTCTATTAATGCTGGTGGGATTGGAAGCGTCTTATTAGATGGACTTAGAACAGTAAATACAGCTAAAATACTATGGGGAACCTTAATGTCAGCAGGCTTAGCTATAGTAGTAAATGCAATACTTAATCTGATTGAGAAAAAGATTACTTAAAGCCATATATATTGCAAAAATAATTCTTCATTATAACTTCAAAAATATTGCAAGAATTTTAGCCCTAATTATGAATTGTGCATTGTGAATTGCAACATATATATATACCTTTGAGAAATTATATCTTTAATAAACAATATCATATAATCAAAATGGGACTTTGCACATTAAAGTAAAAATATCAAAGAATTTAGAAAGATCTGTTAAAATTATTTTATAATTTTGATAGATTTTTCTTTTTTTATACGAATTAATATATGTAAGTACAAACTTACTAAATGCAAGCTTGCGTTATGGGAAGAGGTAAAAAATGAAGGTGAATGAAGATAATTATATTAAAGAATTAAGAAATAGGAATGAAAAAGCCTTAGATTATGTTATTGATAATTATGGTTGGATTATAAAATCTATTGTAGGAAAGCATCTATATGGGATCAATAGTGTTCAAGAAGAATGTATAAATGATATTCTTTTAGGGATTTGGAACAACATAAATAGCTTTGATGAAAGTAAAAGCGAATTTAAAAATTGGGTGGCTGGTATATGTAAGTTTAAATGCATTGATTACAAACGAAAATATTTAAAAGACTTACAACATGAAAATATAGATGATTTAAATATCAGTGATGATGGTATTAAAATGAAGAATTTAGAAAATGAATTAAGTAATGAAGTAGAATCGCTGCTTGGATGTTTAAAGGAGAAGGATAGAAATCTGCTTTATAAGCTATATGTTGATGAAATGGACATTAATGAAATAAGCAACGAATATGGAATGAAAAAAGAAGTTATATACAATAGATTATCTAGGGCAAAAAAGAGAATAAACGATATTTTTAATATTGATAATAGAAGAGGTGTTAAGCATGAAGAATAACATATATAGTCTGCTTAATGAAGCAAACATCGATTTAGATGAATACAAAAAAGAAGATTTTAATGATATTGAAAAGGAATCACTTAAAAAGAATATTAGGAAATCTATAAAAAAGAGTAGAAAACAAAATGTTGGAAGAAAAGTAATAGCTGCAGCTGCAATAATAGCAGTACTAGTTGGTATGTCTTTTGGAAATGCAGGAGTTTACGCCTTATCAAAAGTAAATTTACTAAGTGAAAGTATTTCAAGTTTCTTAGGAATAGAGAGGAATTTAGAAGATTATAATACAGTAATCAACAAATCTGTTACGGACAATGGAGTAACAGTTAAATTAAATGAGGTGGTGTTAGATGATAATGAACTACTCATATCTACTGATATAAGCTCAGATAGAATTCTAAAAGACAACGATACTTGGAATGGTGTAATGACTCTTTATATAAATAATAAGAAAGTTAAATTTACAGGGGCAGGTGGTGGTATGGAAAAAATAGATGATAATACTACACAAGCAGTAATTGGGTATGATTTAGATTCAATAAAAGACATGGATTTAAGTGGAGATTTAAATATAAAGATTGTATATTCCAAAATGATGGTAAATTATACTGATGATATAAATGGAACTTGGAAGTTTGAATTTAAAACTAATGGAGATAGGCTGAAAATTGATACTAAAACTGTAAAGCTTGGTTATGGATTTAATATTGAGAATGGAGATAAATATATATTAGAAAAGTATACAGATAATGCTTTAGGACAAAAAATATATGGTAAAATAATTAATAATTCAACCGAGAGAGGAACATACGCTATTTTATTAAAAGGATATGATGATTTAGGTAATAAAGTAATATTTGACTTAACAAAGGGAACAAAAGATGAGTTTTTACTAAAATACGAAAATGTATTAGTTGGAAATATGAGTGAAAAGGCAAGTAAATTAATTCTGACACCTTATGCAGTAAAAATGCCAGAAAAAAGTGGTAAAGAACCAGGTTTTGATGAATATGAAAAGGTTGGAGATGAATTTACAATAAATATTAAATAAAAAATAATGAGGGAGAACCAAATCTAGATAGAGGTGGTTCTTCTTTTTAAGTAATATCTATTTAGAAAATAATCTAAATAGATATTGACTTTGAAGATAAGAATTGATATATTCTATTTAGAAATATTTCTAAATAGAATATAAAAGGGAGATGATAATTTGGGGTTTCCAGAAACTTTTAAAGCATTGTCAGATCCAGTTCGGAGAGAAATTTTAGTAATGCTGAAAAGTGGTAAAAAATCAGCTGGGGAAATTTCAAAAGAATTTGATATGACAGGTGCAACAATTTCATATCATATATCTCAATTAAAAAAAGCAGGTTTGGTTTTAGAGACAAAATACAAAAATTTTATATATTACGAAATCAATGTATCGGTATTTGAAGAAGTAATGCTTTGGTTTTCGCAATTTGGAGGCAATGAAGATGAAAAAAGATAACATTTTATGTATTACAACTATTATTTGTTTTTTGCCATTGATTCTTTCATTTGGATTATATGATAAATTACCTGAAGTAGTGCCTATTCATTTTAATTATGCAGGTGTTCCAAATAATTATGTGCCAAAAGCAGTTGGAGCGTTTGGAATGCCGGTTTTAATGGCGATAATTAATATTTTTATACACTTTAAGCTTAATAACGACCCAAAGAAAATGAATTCACCATCTGCATTGAAGTATTTAGGAAAGTGGTCTGCTCCAATTATTTCAGTCGTATTAGTACCCGTAACCTTATTTATTGCACTTGGATATAGAATTCCTATTCAAATTATTACATCAGTAGTCGTAGGAGTTATTATCGTAGCGGTTGGAAACTATTTACCAAAATGCAAACAAAATTATACCGTTGGTATTAGATTACCATGGACATTAAATAGCGAAATGAATTGGAATAAAACTCATCATATGGCAGGATATCTTTGGATACTTGGCGGTATTTGCATGATAATCTTAGGTTGTATGCAGATGAAAAGTGCTTTATTAACTTTAATTATTTTATTAGTTATTGTAGTAATTCCATGTGGCTATTCATATTGGATATATAAAAATGGGGTATAATAAACATATGTATGCTTTCTTTTACTATATTAAAGAAAGCATACACTATATGGATATTCAATTTAAATATTTAACTTATTAAATGAACATATTTCCACATTTACTATATATAAATGGTTATCTTAGCTAGAAATCATAAATATATTTGTGGAGAAAACATTTGAAAATGAGCTACTAAGATTCTTAGTTGTAGATTGTTCCACTTTAGCTTGTCACACTGAAAGTGGGAGCACGCTAAAGTGGTGAAATCTGCTGCTTAGAATCTTCAGCGAAATTTTCATAGCTTTTCGGAACAAAATATTTATGATTTCGGCAAGTTACCACATAAATATAGTTTTAAAGTTGGATATCTATAGTATGTATTCAATCTTATAGCAGCTTAACAGTTAAATTATTCAACTGTTCTTTAATATCATCAGTGATGTTTGAGTCGGTAACTATAGCATCAAATTCATCTATAGTTGCAAATTTATAGAGACTATCTGTATTAAATTTTTCTGTTTCAACAAGCAAAAATGCTTCTTTACTTGTTGAAACTATAAGTTCTTTAAGATTACCATCTTCTAACATAGAAGTACCTACGCTGTTAGTAATTAAATTTACACCGGAACTTCCTAAAAAACCTTTATTAAAAGTATATTTAGAGATGCTCTTAATGGCTTCTGAGCCTAAGACTCCGCCACTTCTATTGTCATATACACCACCTATGCATATTAATACAACGGTTTCATTGTTATTGAAAAGCGGTGGAATTATAGACATATTAGTTATTAAAGTTATTTTTTTTGTGCTATTAGCTATTAGTTTTGCTAATAAAAAATTTATGCTTGAGGACTCTAAAAAAATAATATCTCCATCATCTATAAGTTCAAAAGCCTTTTTGGATATTAACTCTTTGCTATTTAAGTTAACTGTCATTCTGGTAGTTATAGAGCTTAATTTAGAAATTTTTCTATTTAATATAGCTCCACCATAGGTCCTTTGAAGGTCTCCATTTTTCTCTAACCTTTGCAAATCCTTTCTTATCATACCTTCTGAAACATTAAATTGTTCACTTAGTTCCTTAACTTTTACTCTACCATGTTTATTAAGTATATTTAAAATCTGTTCTAGTCTTTCTTCAGTAAACATTTAGGCACCTCACCAATTATTATCATTTAGTATTGTTGTTGATTAATATTATAACATTATTCTTTTAATTTATAAAATATATTGAATAGATATTTAAAAAGGTATATAATGATACCAAAAGATAACAAATGATATATAATGATAAAAAGTAAACTTAGTTAATGAAATATTTTAAAAAAGATATAATTTAGCGTTATAGGGTAATGCCTAGCGTCATATTTTATATATTTAGGCATCTTCAAAGAATAGCTGCAATGTTAGCAATTTTTGAAGGTGCCTAATTTAATTGGTATTAAAGAAAGAGTTTATAGGGAAAAAAGCATACATAATAGAATTTTTGGCTATTCTAAAATTGTAAGTCCCCACTTCTTCAACTCTATGAATGCAGTTTCTAAACTCTTACCTTTGTCAGTTAATTCATATTCAACTTTTGGAGGAATTTCTGGATAAACTATTCTTTTAACTAACCCAAATTTCTCTAATTCACGTAGTCTAAGGGAGAGTGTTTTGGGGCTTATCCCATCTAAAGAGCGTAACAAATCTCCAAATCTTATTTTTCCATCTATCAATAAATCTCTTATTATTAGAAACGTCCATTTACTACCTATAATATCTATTGCCGCCTCAATAGGACATTTTTCATTAGGATTTCCTCGTTCAAGTTTGATTTCTGACATAAATAGAACTCCTTTCAACCGTTGATTTCTCACTATACTTACTTTTTTGAAATTATATGAAAAAAATATCACTACTTTTCAAAGTATAGTATAGATAATATAATGGCAATAAGCAAGAGATTTAAATAAAAAGGAGATTATAATTATGAATACTTTTAAAAATTATACTTTAAAAAATACAAACTTAAAGAATAGAATTGTTATGCCACCAATGTGCATGTACTCTTCGGACGAGACGGGTATGGCAAATGATTTTCACTACACTCATTATGTTACCAGAGCTATTGGTGCAGTAGGTCTCATAATACTTGAGTCTACAGGAGTTGTTGAAAATGGAAGGACAACAGATAATGATTTAGGAATTTGGGATGACAAGCATATAGATGGCCTGAAAAAAATTGTTAATGGTGTTAAAAAATATGGTTCTAAAATTGCAATACAATTAAATCATGGTGGAAGAAAATATACAGGAACAGCTAGTCAAGCTGTAGCTCCAAGTGCAGTTAAATTTGATGAAAGAAGCACATTGCCTAAGGAATTAACTAGAGATGATATTAAAGAAATTGTATTAAATTTTAAAGAAGCAGCGAAAAGAGCAGATAAAGCGGGATTTGATGCTATAGAAATACATGGAGCACATGGTTATCTAATACATCAATTTCTATCACCATTATCAAATTTAAGAAAAGATGAATATGGTGGTGATATAAAAAACAGAATCAGATTTCTAAAAGAAATATTGGAAGCTGTGAAAGAAGTATGGCCAAAAGAGAAGGCAATTTTGCTTAGAGTATCAGCCTATGATTATAAAGAGGGTGGAATAACGCTAAATGATATGATTGAAATTATAAATGAAATTAAAGAATATATTGATATAGTGCATTTAAGTACTGGAGGATTAATTCCAGTAGAAATAAATGCATATCCAGGATATCAAGTAAATTATTCAAGCATAATCAAAGAAAAGTGTAACATTCCTACAATAGCTGTTGGATTAATTACAGATATTAATATGGCTGAGGAAATAATATCGAATGGCAGGGCAGATTTAGTTGCAGTTGGCAGAGAGCTTTTAAGAAACCCATACTTTGTGTTAAATGAAGCAAAATCTAGAAACATAGATTTTGATTATCCAGAACAATATAAGGGTGCTTTCAAATAATACTCTGAAGATGGAGAATCTACGTTATACTAGTCAATGTATTTTAAGCACATAAAGTTATATACCTAGCAAAGTTTGTGCGCTTATTATGAATATAAAAATCAAGGTTGGAAGCTTAAATTTTAAGCCCAACCTTGTTTTATATAGTATTTTTTTAGATTATACAAAGCTTTTGATTGTTCTATTTTTATGAAATAAAATTATTTTTGAGAAATACATTTTCTAGGGCAAGCTAATTGGCAAGCTCCACAGTCAACACAAGCAGATTCAGTGATTATTCTTTTTTTATCATTATCTTCTGTGATACATCCAACAATGCATACTCGCTCGCAATTTGCACAACCCACACAGTCAGATTTACTGATTATTCTAGGCATAATTTTCTCCTTACATTTAGAAAACTATAATGTTTGCTTACAAGATGTAACTGTAATTTCTAATGTTCTTGTTAAGAATGGACACTTTTCTTTCATTAGATTAAAATTATCTCCATCTTTTAAGAATTTAGCAGTTCCTTCAATTAAAAATCCGGTTCCCATATAATTGTATCCCATCACTTCTTTACTACCAAGAGTTAATTTAACTTTAGGATTAGCATTAACATTTTCTTCTGTTTTAATCATGGCAGCTGCAGGGATTAAGATTTTATTTCCTTCTGCAATGATTAAGTAACTGTTCCATGTATTAGCGACATGAGCTTCGTTATTTGAACAAGTTACAATAGAAACTACTCCCTCATGATTTAATACCTCATAAAATTTTTCTGTAAACATCCTATATTCCTTCTTTCTTTTTAAAATAAAGATATATATTATCGTCGATAAATGTTATCTATGATTATAATATTATTATTTCTTTTGTTTGTCAATATAAATATTTGGCAGGGAACATATGCTTCATACCATATGATTATCTTGAATGGGGATAAATAATAGGATATTATTAATAAAAGACTATAAACCAAAGGAGTATAAAAAATGAAATTTTCAGTAGGAGTAGAATATGCGATACATTGCTTATTATATATGGTAAAACTAGAGGAAGGTAAATCAGTAGGAATAAGAGACTTGGCAACCTTTCAAGGTATTTCAGAAACTTACTTATCTAAAGTATATGCAAAATTAAGCAAAGCAGGAATTATAAAATCTATACCTGGTGTGAAAGGTGGTTATGCGTTAGCTCGTAGTGCGGAAGAAATAACATTTTGGGATATTGTTGAAGCAGTAGAAGGAAGCGAATCATTCTTTCAATGTGCAGAAATTAGGCAAAATAATATATTATTAGATAAAGATAATTTGCCAGATACACATGCAAAATGTCCATGTTTAATAAAAGTTGTAATGTCAGAAGCAGAAGATGAGATGAGAAAATACTTAAGAAAAAAATCGTTGGCTTGGTTATACAATGAAGTATATAATAAAAAGCTTCCAAAAGAGTTTGAAAAAGCAACAATTGAATGGTTTAATAATAGCAAAAAGTGATTTAAGTAGTAAAAATTAAGAATATAATGGATTTAATACTACTCTCATTTAAAGGTTATATGGTGAAGCAAAAAACTATAACCATACTTTTAAATTTAACTGATCTATAATACTATATATGTTGTAATTGGATTTCTACATTTTGGTTTTCACTTAGGCCTTACCTAACTGAAATTTTAAATGTAAATTTATTATTGCAACATATATATTCATATTTTCTATAAAGTTAATAATGAAGATATGTTAGTAATTAATTTCTAACTTTAATAAACCTTCCTACATTAACTTTTTTCAAGATAATTAGGAAGGTATAAATTTCTTATTTTAGTATTAAATGTACTAACTATTATTTTTAAATGTAGGTAGTTGTGTTACTATTTATAAGCTATAACATACGGATGCTTGTGTATCTAAGACACTGCCGATAAATTTAGCAACTTCTAAGTGATTTGGATGAATAAGATATTTATCTAAATCTTCTAATGATGCAAATTTTGTAATCAAAATTATATCATAATTACTTTCACCAGGACGAATATTTATTTCTGCCTGTATGTCTATCAGAACTTCTATTTTTCCTCTCATGCTTAGAAGAACTTCTTGAGTTTTTTTAATATTATCAGCATCTCTATTCTTTAATTTTAATAATAAATTGTTTATAACCATATTATTTTACCTCCTAAAATATTTAATGTAGTTTGTGCGATTTCATGACCATTGATTTAGAAAACAATTTTATTCATGATATATAAGCTATTACGAGTAGCAAGGACTACAAAGTTATTGATACTAATCTAGTGATTACTAAATAATACAATATGTCTATGTTGAATTATTTAGTATAGCGCCTTTATAGACTATATAGTCCTTATTATTCCGCCATCAATAATATGCTCACTACCAGTGATATAAGATGCTCTGTCTGATACAAGAAATGCAACAAGTTCAGCGATTTCTTCAGGTTTTGCTGGACGACCAAGTGGTATGCCGCCAAGGTTATCCATTAATTCTTGACGAGCGCTATTATAGTCAATTCCGGAATTTTGTGCCATTCTTTCAATAAGACGCTCAGCAGCTTTTGTTTCTGTAAAACCTGGAGCAACTGTATTTATTCGTATTCCATCTCCACCAAACTGCGTAGCTAGATTTTTGCTGTAATTTGTTAGGGCCGCTTTAGCAGCAGAGTATGACATAGTCATTATCCCAGGAAGTCTCCTTTGAATAGATGATATGTGAATTATTACGCCTTTCTGTTGTTTAATCATAGAGGGCAGAAAACCACGATCTAAGCGTACAGCTGAAAAAAGATTTTGGTTAAAGGCTTGCAACCAATCGTCATCACTTAAACTTAATGCTCCAGAAGTGGAGGATGAAGAACCACCTACATTATTTATTAAAATATCTAATCCACCGAGTCTTTCAAGAGTCTCTTTAATGATTCTCTCAGTACCCTCTGGTGTGCTAACATTTGCTTGAATGAACCCTATAGAATCTGGCAAATCATTAGGCATAGTTCGTGCAGTTGTTATTATTTTTGCACCCGCATTAAGCAAACGATCAACAATTGATCTACCAATACCTTTAGTTCCACCTGTTACAAGTACGCGTTTACCATCAAGTTCTTTGTTAATATCAAATGATAAAGTATTTTGCATAATTAAAAATACCTCCCTTTAAATAAGTTTATCTACTTAATCAGTATAATTAAGTAAACTTGACGACATCACGTCAAGTTTTGGAATGGTATTTATTTACTTAAGCAAAATCATTATAAGGAGATAGGTAATATCATATAATTTAATACTTTCATCTTTTGGAAATTAGGTAAATAGGAATTCTAGTCTGATAACATTATGTAATATTATGTGATTTTATTTTCTCAGTTATACAGTGGATTATATTCATTTTGATTCAGCGATTATAACTTGACATGATGTGGTCAGGTTATGCTTGTTATAGTTAGAAAGATCGATTATATGAAATAATCATTAGAGAAATAGTATTACATAACGGTTGTTACAGCTAAAATAGTGGTAATTTTGATAAAACTGGACTTCCAGATATTCTATTATTAGATTTTTATTTCACTATGTTAAAAGGAATGGTGGCTAGGTTAGAAATATTGTTTCCTAAAAATATATAAATTAAGTAAGACAATACGATGAAGGAGAGAATTGTATGAATAATTTTATTAAAGTTAATTCTGAAAAATGCACTAAATGTGGTCTGTGTGTGAAAATATGTAGAGGAACATTGGTGATGAGTGATTTAGGACCCAAAGTAGACAGGGATCTTTGTATTGAATGTGGTCATTGCGTGGCTGTTTGTCCCAATGGTGCTTTAGACAGCACAAAAACTCCATTAGATAATCAAGTGCAAATTCAAAAAGAAAAGTTAATGGATTCAGATATTGCGGCCACTTTTCTTAGATCAAGAAGATCTATTCGAGCATTTCAGAAAAGGGATGTATCTCGAGATATAATTAGTGAACTTCTTAATATAGCTAGATTTGCACCAACAGCTTGCAATTCTCAAGGACTTTCGTATCATGTTATTGATAATCATAAGATTCTACATGAAATTACTTCGATTATAGCTGACTGGACGGAGGAATCTATAGAAAATGGTGTGTTAAAGAATTCGCCGTGGGTACAGAATACTGTTTCGACAATAGCACAGTATCGTAATGATAACAAAGATACTATATTAAGAGATGCTCCATGTTTAGTGATTGCAACAGCTCCAAGAGAACAAAAAGAACTTGGTCGCGACAATACACACTTTTCATTAACATATGTGCAATTATATGCACAAACATTAGGATTAGGAACCTGCTGGTCAGGACTATTTGAATATTGTTCTATGGCAGAATATGAACCACTTTTAAGATTGCTGAATATTTCTAAAGATAGGGTAGTAACAGGTGCACTATTAGTAGGTTATCCACTTTATAAATTTAAAAGACTGGTAGATAGAAATCCTTTAGAAATCACATGGCAGTAAAGAGTAGCGATCTCTAGGAGTGAAATGTTTTAATTTATAAAAATAAACTATTCCCTAAACTTTATTATACCATATGAAATTTTTAGTAGGAGTATAATATGCAATACATTGCTTATTATATATGATAAAACTAGAGGAAGATAAATCAGTGGGAATAAGATATTTGGCAACATTTTAAGGTATCTCAGAAACGTATTTATAAAAGGCATATACCAAATTAAGCGAGTCAAGAATTATAAAATCATACCTGGTGTAAAAGGTGTTTATGCGTTAGCTCGCAGTGCAGAAGAAATAACATTTTGGGATATTGTTGAAGCAGTAGAAGGAAGCGAATCATTCCTTCAATGTGCATAAATTACGCAAAATAATATATTAGTAGATAAAGATAATTTGCCATGTACACATACAAAATGTACATGTTTAATAAAATTTATAATGTCAGAAGCAGAAGATGAAATGAGAAAATATTTAAGAAAAAAATCATTGGCATGGTTATACGATGAAGTATATAATAAAAAGCTTCCTAAAGAGGTTGAAAAAGCAACGATTGAATGGTTCAATAATAGCAAAAAGTAATTTAAGTAGTAAAAATTAAGAGTATTAACAGAGTTAGTATGATTTGCATCTATCATGAAACCCACTAAAATCTAGAATTTAGATTTTAGTGGGTTATTTTAATTCGACGTGAATTCACAAAGATAAGATATTTCCTAAAGGTTACCACATGATGAATTCATACAAATAAAGTCTTAAGAAAATAGTGAAAAATATAAATTCTAATGATATTAAAGAATATGCATATCTGAGTAATAAAAAAGTTTTGTTATATTAAGAAAAAATATGGCAAAAAATCCGAATAAAAAGAAAATAACTTTCAGATAATGTTTACATTGGTAAAAAAATATGCTATCTTACAATTAGAGATACCATTTTAAAATAATAATGAACGGGGGAAAAGAAATGATTGATATAAAGAAAGATTTAACTACTATGCTGCTAATGTTAATACTATTTGTTCTGGTATCTATTTCAAGTAAGTTATTCCCATATTGGGAATCAGTCTTATGTATTATTGGAGTTTTAGGAGCAATCTTTTTAATTATAGTACAATTTTGCAAATTTAAAGAAAATAAATCTATAGGTAGAAATGTTGCAATTGAAAAAATTAAAACTGGTAATTTGAAATATGATGAAAATAAAGATTTAAGTTCAGATGAAAGATTTATTATTGATGAATTTATTAAACTTGTAAAGGTTTTTAAAAGTTATGTTGCTGAAATATCAGCTTTGGGTGATTCAGTAATAGATACTGCAGATGAGACCGAAGAGTTATCAAAAACTTTAATGAGCCTTAACGACTTAGTTGCTGAGGGATCTCAGCAACAAGCAGGTGAAACAGAAAGCTGTATGAATTTAGTAGAAGGATTATCACTTAAATTTGAAGATGTCAACAATGCAATGAAAGTTATAGAGAATAGAATTCAGCTATTAGAAAACGCAAGTTTGCATGGTAGTACAAATGTAAATGATACTTTAACTAAAAGTTCTGAAACTAGAGATGCTTTTACCAATGTCTCTAATAGTATAGGAATGCTAAAATTAAAATCTAATAATATTAATCAAATAGTTTCAGTAATTACAGAAATAGCAGATCAGACTAATTTGTTAGCGTTAAATGCATCTATTGAAGCAGCAAGGGCTGGCAAAGAGGGGAAAGGTTTTACAGTTGTTGCAACTGAAGTTAGAAAGTTAGCAGATAGAAGCTTTAAATCAGCTTATGAGATAAAAAATATTGTAAGTGAAATAAATATGGAAATTGATTCAACTGAAACAATAATTAATTCCACAGAAGATAAGTTGAATTTGCAGCTTGAATCTGTGAAGGATGTTAATAGTGCTTTTAATAATATAGATCATTGTATTATCGAATGTACTAATCAGTATTCTGCAGTAAAAGATAGTATGGATAAGTTAGAGCAGTTAAAAAATTCAATAATTGATGATATTACTAATATCGCAGCTATTTCAGAGGAAACTGCAGCCTCAACAGGAGAAGCTGTTGAGGTAAGCATGCATCAAAAGAATTCGATGATTATTTTATCGGATATTGCTAAAAAGTTAAAAAGTAGGATAGATAGTGTAGAAAGTCAAATAGCTCACTACAATGTTGAATGTGATAAGAATAGAGAAAAAAGGATTGGCTTTGTGACAATATTACCGGAAAGTGATCCATATATGATAAATATGATTAAGATAGCTAAAGAAACCGCTAAAAAATATGGATATAAGCTTGTGGTTAGGTATCCACAAAACCATTTGAAAAGTAAACCAGAAGAACAGGTATCTATAATCAATGAATTGACAGAAAAAGATGGTGGTATTGATTATCTGATAATACATCCATGGGAAGCGAAGCTTATTAGTCCGATAGTTAATGCGTTAAGTAAAAGAGGAATAAAAACTATTTGCGTAGATGGTGACTTACCTGGAAGTAATAGATTAGCCTACATTGGGACAGATAATTATAAAGCAGGTGTTAGTGTAGCGCAAGCAATAATAAAGGTAGCTAAGGGAAAGGGAAATGTAATACTTAGTACTATTAGAAAAAGTGAAATAGCTGACATAAGAATAAAAGCAATTGAAGAGTACTTGCATGCTCATTCAGATATTAGAATAGTTGATGTTGAAATAAATCATTGTGATATAAATGAAAGATTTAGTTATCTAAAAGATGCTTTAAATAAGTATTCTGATGTTAAAGTTATAGCTGGATTGGATCTACACTTTATAAAGGTTGCTGAGCTTTTAAAGAAATCATCTAATTCAATGGATAAAAAACTTATAGGATTTGATAATACGGATTACAATATAAAAGCCGTTAAAGCAGGAATAGTGGACGTTTTAATTTCTCAAAGGCAAAATTTATTTGGACAAGTAGCTCTAAAATCTATATTTAATTATGAAAGTGGATCAAAAGTTAAAGAAGTAGAATTGCTAGATACCTACCAAATAACCAAGGTTAGTGAGGGTTCTTAAATAGTGAAAAAATCATTAAATTTTGCATAGCTATGCATTTGCGAAAAAAATAAACATAATAAATGAAAAAAATGAAAAAAATATTCAAAAACTGTTTACGATTGTGAAAAAATGTGGTAAAGTAATATTAAGGTTAGTGAGATATTTTAAATTAAATACCTCAATGCTTAAATATAATCAAGAGGAGGAGTTTTATGAAAAATTATGATGTTGTTATAGCTGGAGGCGGCTTTTCTGGTTCAATAGCTGCTATAGCAGCTTCACGAGAAGGTGCTAAAACATTGGTAATTGAAAGCAACGGTTTCCTTGGTGGAACGCTAACAGGTGCAGGCGTTGGCCCGATGATGACATTCCATGCTGGTGATAAGCAAGTTATTCGTGGAATCACAGATGAATTAATAGAAAGATTAAAAGAGTCAGGTAAATCTCCAGGTCATATTTTAGACTCTAGCATGTATACGTATTCCGTAACGCCATTTGATGCTGAAGCAATGAAATACGAAATTGAAACAATGTTATTAGAAAGTGGTGGAGAAGTTTTATATCATACTATGCTTGCTGGTGCTCAAATGAGTAATGGGAGTATAGAAAGTATAAAGATATGTAATAAGGCTGGGGTAAGTGATATTAAAGCTAAAATATTCATTGATGCGACAGGGGACGGTGATCTTGGAGCATTTGCAGGTATTCCTTTTACTAAAGGAAGAGAAAAGGATGGAGCAGCTCAGCCAATGACTTTGAATATGAAAATTAGAGATGTGAATATGGAAAAATTAAAGGAATTTATAAAAAAAGATCCTGAGAATTTTGCCAGAATTCATAAAGATGTTACTACTATAGACAAGGTGCCAAGATTATCAGTAATAGGATTTGTTAAGGAATTTAACGAAGCAAAAGAAAAAGGTGAGATATCAATAAAAAGGGAAGATGTACTTTTCTTTGAAACTAATAATCCAGGAGAGATTATAGTTAACACTACAAGGATATTAGGGTGTGATAGTACTGATCCATGGAGCCTAAGCAAAGCTGAAATAGAGGGAAGAAAACAGTGCAAGGAATTGGAAGCCTTCTTTAAGAAGTACCTTACTGGATTCGAAAATGCTACTTTCATACAAAGTGGTCCATCTATAGGTGTAAGAGGTTCAAGACAAATTAAAGGTTTGTATACTTTAACTGCTGAAGACCTACTTAATAAAGAAAAGTTTGAAGATACAATAGCTCATTCAGGATATCCTATTGATATACATAGTCCTGATGGAGAGGGCACCGCGAGTAAAATGCTTGAATGGGGAGATTACTACAACATTCCACTTAGAATTTTAGTTCCGGAAAATATAGATAATCTTATTGTTGTTGGAAGATGTGTTTCTGCAACTTTTGAAGCACAAGCAGCAATAAGAGTAACGCCTACAGTAGGTGCTATAGGACAAGCTGGAGGTACTGCAGCAGCAATAGCAGCAAAGAAGATGATTTCAGTACAAAATGTTGATGCTAAGGAAGTACAAGAAAGATTAGTTGAAAATGGTTCATATTTAGATGTTTAAAATTATTATAAAAAGTTAACTACTAATTAAAAAATAAATTTTTATATTTGGAGGTTTTAGAATGAGTATACAAGCAATCGGTATTTTAGTTGTATTCTTAGTTTCAGTTATTTTAATGATGACAAGAAAGTTACCGACGATTTTGGTATTGCCACTAATGGCAGTCATATTTGCATTAATTGCAGGAATTCCAATAATGTCAAGTGATCCTAAAGAATTTACAATTACAGCCAATGTATTAGAGGCTGGTTCAATGAGAATGTCTTCAGCTATTGCTGGCTTAATATTTGGTGCATGGTTTGGGCAAATATTAAATAAGGTTGGTATAACAAAAACTATTATAAGAAAAGCTGCAGAACTTGCAGGTGATAAACCAGTTATTATTGCACTTACTTTTTTAATCGCAGCATCAATAATATTCTCAGCAGCAAGTGGTTTAGGAATGGTAATTCTTGTGGGAACAATCATTATACCAATAATGCTGACAGCAGGATTAAGTCCACTTGTAAGTGCATTAGTGCTTTTGTTTGCTAATGCAATAGGAGTAACTTTCTATGTTGGTGGTTGGGCAATATACAAAGATGTATTAAAATTAACTACAGAACAAATAGCAAACTATTCTTTAATACCTGCAGTACCACTTATAATTGTAGCCGTAGTTACTATTCTTTATTATAACAGCAAAGGTGCAAAATTAAAAAAGGCTTGGTCAATGCCATTAAATAATGAAGGGCAATTGGGAAATAATATGAATGTTAGATCAATAGCACTTATTAGCCCAATTATTCCAGTAATATTTGCCTTTACATTAAAATTATCAATAGTTCCTTCAGTTGTTTTAGGTATTGTAATAACATTGATACTTGCAACACCAAAGAGACCAGTACATGTTTTATCAAGTGCCTTAATTGAAGGTATTCAAGACACAGCAGGAGCTTTAGCTTTATTAATTGGTATAGGAATGGTATTAAATGCCGTTATGGCAGAACCAGTTGCAGCGATACTTAAGCCAATGATTGAAACTATAATTCCTCATAGTCCATTAACATATATACTTGTATTTACATTACTATCACCATTAGCTATATATAGAGGACCTTTTAATATATATGGATTAGGAAGTGGAATAGCAGCGTTACTTGTAGCAGCAGGAATGAATCCAGTAGCTGCAATGGTTGCATTACGTGTAAACAGTAATCTTCAAGCAGTTTGTGATCCAACGAACTCTCATAATGTATGGGTTTCTGATTATACAAAGACTGATGTAAACGAAATCTTAAAGAAAACTATTATTTGGCTGGTTGTAGCAGTAGGAGTTTCTATGGTTGTTGCAAGTTTTGTAGTAACATTGTAATAATATATATTGAATGGAATACTTAAGGTGGTTCCATTCAATATATTATAACAAGGGGAAGAGAATATGGAAGAATTGTTTGATGTCTTAGGAAAATTAAATGATAGAACATTAGCTTATGCTGAATTAAAAAATGATTTACTATTTCAAAAGATACCTAAAGATAAAATAAAGTATTATGTTGACGATTCATTATTTTTAGGAAAAATTGAAGCAAAAAAATATTTGGGGAAAGATCTGAAAAAACTATGCGAAGATAATGGTGTTAAAATTGAAATAGTAAAAAAATCAGGAACATTTTATGGAGTGAAATTTAGGGCAGAAATAAGTTTTTCGAAGAAAGAAAATATTATAAAAATATATGAAAACTCTTTAATTGATCTTATGAATACATGCAATAAGGTGGATTTTTTTAAAGAAAAGTTAAGTTACGAGGATGTATTTAATATGCATCTAGCTCATGAATTTTATCATTTTCTTGAATACAAAGAAAAAAAACCAACAAATGAACTTTTAGAGCAAGTAACATTAATGAATTTTGTTTTTTTTAAAAGGAAATCTTCAATTATAAAGTGTTCTGAAATCGCTGCGCATAGTTTTAGTAAGGAAATATTAGGAGCAAAATTTCTTCATAATATATATGATTATTTATATTTAATAGAATTGGGTAAAATATCTTTAGATGATTTTAAGAAAATAGTAATTTGTTTAGAGAAAGAATTGAATAACATGTTATAACTACTAATAAAGCTTAACCCCCTATAATACAGTACTTTGTAAAATTCGTATTATTTGAACAGACTGTTACAATTTGATATAATATATGATAGTATTGTTTTAGGAATGATTAAATTCTGTATATTATTCAAGTTAAAATATACGGATAATCAGGGAGGGCTTTTTAATGAGAAATACTGTTCCAGCAGTTATTGCAAAGATAATTTCAAGACAAAAAAATTTGACTTTTAGTGAAAATGAAATAGCGAATTTTGTCATAAACAATGCAGAATTTGTTATCAATAATACAATTACTAATATAGCAATTGAAACAAAAGTATCTGAAACTAGTATAAATAGATTTTGTAAAAAAATAGGATTCAAGGGATTTAATGATTTTAAAATAGCTTTAGCTCAAGATAATTTTTATAGAAATCTTAAGGCAAATGATAAGAGTAGAGATAACAATAGTCTTATTGACTCCATAGCTTCAGATTATAATGAATTGATACTCAATACATGTTCTTTAATAAATGAAATGGATTTAATTAAAGTAGTTGAAATGATTAAATCTGCTAAGAAAGTTAACATATTTAGTGTATTTGGTTCATGGCAGTCGGCTATTGAACTTAAACAAAGACTAAATATGATGGGAATAAAAGCTGAATCTTATAATGATGTGTATAGTATGAAGCTCTGTAGTGCTAATTCTTCTCAAGATGATTTAATTATAGGTATAACACGTAATATATCAGTAAGAGATATTCAAGAACCTTTGATTAGTGGGCGACAAAATAATGCTAAGATTGTGACAATTACAAGTTATGATTCTCCAAAACTTAGTGAACTTACAGATATTAAGATAATTACTTCAGATAAGTTAGCTATTGAAAATAACACGGTTATTTCAGATAATATGACTTTTCTGTTTACTATTGATGTTATAGTAGGAATGCTTATTAAATCTAACAAGAAGTATTTGCAAAAGAAATTGGATAGCGATGCATTATTTGAAAGTGAACAAGATTACAGTAATTACTATTATAATCTTTAAGATGCAAGGCTAAAGACAAGACTGGTATAGGATTTAAGTTCAACTCCAGTCTTTTTTTTAACTGTTTATAAGTCTTATCTATATTAAGTCTATTAATCTTACCTATATTATTTAATGAAAATCATTATAATAAATTTCGGAAAACAAATCATAAATCTTGTATATTTTAAATGAAGGGATAATTTTGAACCTTCGCATCCAAAATATCCGGAAAAAATGAAAAAAAATTTCAAAAACTATTTACAATGATTCGCGTAAATGATATCCTTTAAATAAGGATATTTAATTAATTTGTGATAAAACCAGGAGGTTAAGGAGGAGATTGTATGGCTAAGAAGGTTAGAATTGGTATCGATGTAGGTGGAACTTTTACCGATGCAGTAGTAATAGATAATGATACATATGAAATTATTGCAAAACAAAAAATAAGTACAACACATAGTGAAGCAGAGGGAGTTGCAGGTGGTATAGTCAAAATAATAAATAAAGTATTGACTGACAATAATATATCCCCTGATGATGTGGTGTTCATTGCTCATGGAACAACACAAGCAACTAATGCTTTGCTTGAAGGGGATGTAGCACAAGTTGGTATAATAGGTATGGGAACAGGTATGGATGCTGGAAGTGCAAAAAATGAGACAAATACAGCAGATATAGAATTGGCTCCTAAAAAATATTTAAAAACATATCATACTTTCATAGATTCTAAGAATTTAAATAGCAAAATTGTAGAGAAATCAATTAATGAACTTCAAAGTCAAGGTGCAGAAGTTATAGTTGCATCAGAAGCGTATAGTGTTGACAATCCTAAAAATGAGCAGGATGTAATAGAGATAGCTAATAATAAGTCACTATATGCAACAGGAGGACATGAAATATCACAGCTATATGGTTTGAAAACGAGAACACGAACAGCAGTAGTAAATGCGAGCTTAATCCCTAAGATGATGGAAACAGCAAATATGACCGAAAAGGCAGTAAAGAATGCACAAATAAAATCTCAATTAATGATAATGAGATGTGATGGTGGAGTAATGAGCGTTGATGAAGTGAGAAAACGTCCTATACTTACAATGCTATCTGGTCTTGCAGCGGGAGTTGCTGGGGCTCTTATGTATGAAAAAATTTCAGATGGAATATTCTTTGAAGTTGGAGGTACAAGTGTAGATATTTCTGTTATTAAAGATGGAAAGGTAATGATAAAAAATGCACAGGTTGGTGGACATAAAACTTATTTAAGATCACTTGATGTTCGTACTTTAGCAGTAGCAGGCGGTAGTATGATAAAAATAGAAAATAATAAAATTAGTGATGTAGGACCAAGAAGTGCACATATAGCTGGAGTGGATTATGAATGTTTTGCAGATCCTGAGAATATCCAAGAACCTAAAATCAAATTCATAAGTCCAAGGGAAAGCGATCCAAAGAATTATGCAATTATTGAGTGCTCAAATGGAAAGGAATTTTCTTATACACTTGCAGGTGCTTCAAATCTTTTAGGTTATGTACCAGAGGGGGATTATGCTAGAGGTAATGCGGAAAGTAATAAAAAAGCATGGCAGGTTTTAGGAGATTACTTAAATATTTCTGCTGAGGAAGCAGCTAAGCAAGTTATGGATATAGCGGTAAATAAAGTAATGAAAGTCGTTAACGAAATGGTTGAAGAATATGAATTAGATAGAAAATTCATTACACTTGTAGGTGGTGGCGGAAGTGGAGCTGTGCTTGTTCACGCACTTGCTGATAAAGGTGGATTTAAATCAAAGGTAGCAGAAAATGCACCTTACATATCCACAATTGGTGTTGCGCTTGCTATGGTTCGTGAGCAGATAGAAAGATCGGTAGTTGCTCCTTCAGAAGATGATATTAAGAAAATTAGAGAAGATATAATTGAAAAAATAGTACAGTCTGGAGCAAATGAAGCTACTGTTGATGTAACTATCGAAATAGATTCGCAAAAAAATATACTTAGAGCAATTGCAACAGGATCAACTGAACTTAGATCAAAAGACCTTGCTCAAAGTGTTGCATCAGAAGATGATATGAAGGAAGTAGTATCAGGTGCACTTAGTGTTGAAAAATCAACAGTTGAATTAGTATCCAATACAGGAAGATGGTATTTATTTAAGGCTGTTACTCAAAAGAAAGCTTTTTTTGGACTGTTCAAAAAAACATTAAACAATATTTGTATGGTTGATAGAGAAGGCGTCGTTCGTTTAAAGAAAGAAAATGCATATAACTTAACGTTTAGAAAAGATGCAACTTTATCAGATTTTGTAGCTTTTCTTGATCAACACACAATATATTCTGATGCTAATGCTACTATACCAAAGGTATTCCTATTCTATAAAGAGAAGATGCTTGATTTAACAGGCATGCAAACAAAGGAACAACTTCTTTCTATAATAGATGTAGAAACTAAGTTTATGGAAAATGATGAAAAAATGATTACTGTTGTATATAAGTAATTATAATAACACAGAAATATTTTATGGTAGGAGGTATGGGAGTGAAAATAGAAAAGATAACGTGGTCTGGAGAAGAAGCAGTATATTTCACTGCTGGAGATTATGAAGCAGTCATGATACCTAAAATCGGAGCTAATATTATTGAATTAAAGCATAAAGTACTAGGTTGCAATATCATAAGAACTCCAGAAACATTAAAGGAATTTAAGAGTAAGCCAATAATATTTGGAATTCCAATTTTATTTCCACCAGGAAGAATTGAAGATGGAAAATATTCAGTTAATGATATGGCATATGAACTTCCAATAAACGACACTATAAGAAATAATCATTACCATGGAATAATAAATAAATTGCCTTTTACAGTAACTAGCACTAAGGTTAATAAGATTGAAGAGTATGTCGAAATTGAAGTATCCTTTTGGAGTAATTCATTTAATGAAGATGTATTTAGGTATTTTCCACATGAGTTTCAATGCCAAATGACCTATAAATTATCTAAAAAAGGATTAGAACAAAAAATAACCTTTATAAATTGTAGTGAAAAACTAATGCCTTTAGGAGTCGGATTCCATACAGCTTTTAATGTTCCATTTCAAGCTGACAGCAAAAAAGAAAATTATGCATTAACTTTATCAGTAGGAGATAAGTGGTTAGTTAATTCAAGATATTTACCCACTGGGAATAAGGTTAATTTATGTGATTATGAGAAGAAATACAGGGATGGTGGAGTAATTCCGCTTGAACATCCGGTGAACGATACATACACAGTACAGCCTTTAAGTTTTCAAGGTACACCTTTTAATGGTGCTATTATTGAGGATAAAGAAAAAAATATAAAGTTATATTATGAGTTTGGTAAAGACTATAAATTTTGTACAGTATGGAATAATGAAGCTTCATCAGATTTTATTTGTATCGAGCCACAAACATGGATGAATAATGCACCAAATTTAAAATTGTCTTCAGAAGAGACAGGCTTTAGAGTATTACTATCTGGTGAGAAGTGGAGCGAAACTACTAAAATATTTATAGAGTAATGGATAAACTTTCTCTTAAATTATTCAATAGTTGAACCATATTATTTTGGCGTTCACTTTCATTATTAGAGGGTGAACGTTATTTTTATTAAGGTGGAATTAATAAACAGTGGTGTGAGTGGAAATACTAGTACTCAGAGACTTGAGAGAATAGAAAAAGATATTCTTACTCATGGAAAAAAGGAATAAATCTAAAGTAAATATATTCAAGCAGTAAGAGAAATAGATAAAGCGAAAAAATAGATATTAGAGCTATATATGAAAGATATAGATAGATATAAATTCTTGAGGTCATTGCAAAAGCACATTTGTGCTGATGGAGTTCATCAACATATATTTGGAGCATCAATATATGTATAACTTATTGGAGATCACCTAGATGAAAAGTATATTTGATGATAAATGTGAATGTTAAATAAGAGAAAATGTATGAGTATCTGATAAGTAAATAAGGAGGATTTAAAAATGAAATATTTTATAGGAATTGATATAGGAGGCACCAACTTAAGAGCTGCCATTTTAGATAATGAATATAATTTAATTGATAAATTTAAAATAGATAATATTGTAGAAAAGGGAGCAAAATGCAATATAGATAATTTAATAAATATGATAAAAGAAAAATGGAATAAATATAAAGTTGAAGCTATTGGTGTAGCATGCCCAGGCCCTTTGGATATAAGAAATGGAGTGATAATCAATCCTCCTAATTTAAGAGGATGGGAAGGCTTTAAGATAAAGAAATACTTTGAAGAACATTTTGAATTACCTGTAATTGTAAATAATGATGCAAATTTAGCGGGATATTGCGAAGCCAGGATAGGTGCAGCTAAAAATGCTGAAAGTGTATATTACATTACTCTATCAACAGGAGTAGGTGGTGGATTTATTTATAAAAATCAAATAGTCAATGGCTTTAACAATATAGCTGGAGAAGTATGCAACATGATAATAAACGAAGATGAATATAGACATGCAGGTTTAAATTCAGGAGGATTAGAAGGACAATGCAGTGGTGTAAGTATTTCTAGAATAGGCAGTGAGAAATGTGGACAAGAATTTTCTACAAAAGATATTTTTGATAAAGCGAGTGGAGGAGACGTAGACTGTTTAGACGTTTTAAATGAATGGACTATAAATTTATCTAAAGCAATTGCTAATATAATAACTACAGTAGATCCAGAAGTTATAGTACTTGGCGGATCAGTTATTTTAAACAATTCTAATTACTTAGAAAAATTAATTAATGAAGTTAAGCTAAGAGTATTTAACAATATTAATGTAAATATTAAATTGGCTAAAATAGGTGATGATGCAGGATTGCTTGGAGCGGGTATTCTAGCATCTTGCTTAAACTGATAGATATAATAAATGTAGATAGTGGATTTCAAAGGTTGCGTTTTACCTCGACAATTAACCCCCTCGACAGAAGTGTTGAGGGGGTTATCATTTTCTGAATTAATTTTGATTAGATAACACTTGATGACAGTTTTTTAATATTCAAATTTTCACTTCTTATAAGTTAGAAGATTCAGCGACATTCTTATAGTTTTCGGAATAAAAATATTTATAGATTCGGTAATACATTACATAAGATGTACTAATGATATGCTTGTAACGATAAAAGAAAAGAAAAATTATAGGAACCACAAAGAAACTAAAGAATAAAGTAGTTAGAGTATGTAACTTATTCAGCTGTGGTGTTAAAGAATTTAACATAATATATTCTCTTAATTCTTATAAAAATCAACTATTCCCCTCAACTTTATTATACCATATGAAATTTTTAAATAACAGGCTTATAATATGTGCTTATTCTGTGTATCATAGGAACAGAATCACTTCGTAGAAATTGCTTCACTCGTATATAGAAAAGGAATTAAAAGTTTAAATGGTTTTTAACGAGAAGTATAAGAGTGCGAGCAAGTGAATTAAACTACTCAGGGTTCCAACTTAAAAGAGGAAGGGGAATGTGTATGAATTCATATGTACTTAGCTTTCAGGAGATTGATAAAACAAAGATTTCCATGGTTGGAGGTAAAGGCGCTAATCTAGGAGAATTATCTAGAATTACTGAAATTTTAGTACCAGAAGGTTTCTGTGTTACAACAGAAGCATATAAAAAAATAACTGAAAATAATGAAGAACTTAAAGGTTTATTAGATGAATTATCGCATTTTGGAGTAGAAGACATAGAAAAAATAAGAGAAATTAGCAGTGAAATTCGCAAGGTAATAGAAGGGATAACTATACCTGAGGTTATTAGCGAAGAGATTGCAAGATTCATATTAAGATTTGGTGAAAAAGATTCATATGCTGTACGTTCTAGTGCAACTGCAGAGGATTTACCGACAGCTTCTTTTGCAGGTCAGCAGGATACGTATTTAAATATTATTGGGAAGGAATCAATCTTAAAACATATTAGAAAGTGCTTGGCATCGCTGTTTACAGAGAGAGCAGTAATTTATCGTATTCAAAACGGATTTAACCACAATAAAGTCCATCTTTCTGTGGTTGTTCAAAGAATGGTATTCCCTAAGGCAGCAGGAATTTTGTTCACTGCTGATCCTGTTACTTGTAATAGAAAAGTGGTATCTATTGATGCAAGCTTTGGGCTAGGAGAGGCGTTGGTTTCTGGATTGGTGAATGCTGATAATTATAGAGTTCGCAACGATAAAATAGTAGATAAGAAAATATCTACTAAGAAGCTAGGTATCTATTCTTTAAAAGATGGTGGTACCGAAAAGTTGGCGATTGAGCCTGAGATGCAAAATAGTCAAGTGCTAACAGATGAACAGATTTTGAGACTTGCGCATATGGGTAGAAAGATTGAAGAGCATTTTGGATGTCCACAAGACATAGAATGGTGTTTGGCTCACGATACATTTTACATTGTTCAGAGCCGACCAATCACTACTTTATATCCAATTCCTGAAGTTAATGATGAAGGAAAACATGTATATTTATCTGTGGGGCATCAACAAATGATGACAGATCCTTTAAAGCCACTCGGAATGTCTTTAAAGGAGTTAATATCTTTCGGCCGATGGTTTAAGGCTGGTGGAAGGTTGTTTGTTGATGTAGCACCAATGCTCGCTTCACCAGATGGCAGAAAAAACTTATTAAATAATATGAAACAACTCGAACCTCTCACAGAAGACGCAATTATGACCATAATAGAGCGAGACTTCATAAAATGCTTACCAAACGATAAAGAGAAAAAGAGTGACATTAAAAGTAAATCAGCTGCAGGTTCAGAGACACAAAAGGAATTGGATCCGACAATCGTTTCTGAGCTGATTAAGAAGAGTCAATCATCAATAGAGGAGTTAAAACAAAAAATCCAAACTAAATCAGGAGTAGATTTAATTGATTTTATTCTAGAAGATATAAATGAGTTAAAGAGGATTTTATTTGACCCACAAAGTACAGCTGTATTTATGTCTGCTATAAATGCTTCTCTTTGGATCAATGAAAAGATGAACAAGTGGTTAGGTGAAAAAAATGCAGCCGATACTCTTTCTCAATCTGTACCAAACAACATTACTTCGGAGATGGGTCTGGAATTAATGGATGTGGCAGATGTGATACGCCCTTATCCAGAAATAGTTGATTTTTTACAAAATGCAAAAGATGATAACTTTTTGGAGGAAGTGATTAAATTTCATGGTGGAAAGGAAACACGAGATGCAATCTTGGCTTATCTTAGAAAATTTGGAATGCGCTGCAGTGGAGAAATCGATATTACTAGAACTAGATTCAGCGAAAAACCAATTACACTTGTCCCTATGATTTTAAGCAATATCAAGAACTTTGAGCCTAATGCTGGCAAAAAGAAATTTGAGCAAGGGCGACAGGAAGCTTTAAATAAAGAGCAAGAGTTATTGAGTCGGTTGAGAGAGTTACCTGATGGTGAAGAAAAGGCCAAAGAAACAAAACGAAATATCGACTTGATTAGGAATTTTATAGGTTACCGTGAATACCCAAAATACGGTATGATTAGCCGCTATTTTGTTTATAAGCAGGCTTTAATGAAAGAAGCGGAACGACTCGTACAAGATGGCGTTATTCATGAAAAAGAAGATATTTACTACCTTAATTTAGAAGAACTTCGCGAAGTAGTACACACAAATAAACTTGATTATGATATTATAATGAAGCGTAAAGAAGAACATAAATTAAATGAAAAACTAACACCACCACGTGTTATGACCTCTGATGGTGAAATTATTATTGGTAAATATAAACGAGAAAATATTCCAGCTGGCGCAATTCAAGGGTTACCTGTTTCTTCTGGAGTTATAGAAGGAAGAGCGCGTGTCATCTTAAACATGGAAGATGCTGTGTTAGAAGCTGGAGATATATTAGTCACCGCCTTTACAGACCCTAGCTGGACACCATTATTTGTATCAATAAAAGGTCTAGTGACTGAAATTGGGGGACTAATGACTCATGGAGCCGTTATCGCACGTGAATATGGCTTACCAGCAGTTGTAGGAGTGGAGAATGCTACCAAATTGATAAAAGACGGGCAGAGAATCCGAGTAAATGGAACTGAAGGATATATAGAAATTTTATAGTGATGTAGATATTGTCAATTGAAATTACCAGACAGACGGGTGGAAACTTGATAAAAATAATTACCGAGGATCAATATTCATTTGACTATAACATTGATTCTAAAGAAGTCAGAAATGAACAAATAAAAGAACTGAAAGGAGTGAGTACTCTATGACAGGGCCAGACAAGAAAAAGCTATATCCAAATACAAATATAAAGACGGTTTGTTATATAAGTAATCTACCTAAAAAATCTAATGTTGAGATTGGAGAATATACTTATTATAGTGATAATAAAAAATCTCCTGAGAAATTTTATGATAATATAGAGCATCATTATGAATTCTTGGGAGATAAACTTATAATAGGCAAGTTTTGTGCAATTGCAGAGGGGATTAAGTTTATCATGAATGGAGCAAACCACAGAATGGATGGAGTTACAACTTATCCCTTCAATATCTTTGGAGGTGGTTGGGAAAAGGTCACTCCAACAGTAGAACAGTTGCCTTTTAAGGGAGATACAGTAATTGGAAGTGATGTGTGGATAGGTCAAAATGTAACTATTATGCCAGGGGTCAAGGTTGGTGATGGTGCGATTATTTCTACAAATTCAACTGTAGTGAAAGATGTTGAGCCGTATACTATTTATGGAGGTAATCCAGCCAAGTTTATTAAAAAGCGTTTTAATGATGAAAAAATTGAATTTTTACTGAAGCTTCAATGGTGGAATTGGGACGAAGAGAAGATATTTAATAATCTTGAAAAGTTAACATCAGAAGTTGGTTTAGATCAATTAATGAAAGAATATATATAAATCATAAGCTATGTATAGCTTGGATGATAATATAGGCTAACAAAATTTCATATATTCGAAAATGAATTTGCTGGAGGCCATATATCATTAGAAGACTACAAGTTAAAAATGTCAAATATAAATAATGATAATAAGGTTTTTTTAAGCTAAAAAGTATGGCAGAAAGTTAAATGAGGAAGTTTATTTTCCTCATTTAATACATAATATTAAAAGATTTCCTATTACAAGTAAGTTCAAAAATTTCTAATAGTCTAATTTAGTGCGTAGTTCATTTTTATATAATCAATCCATTTGTTATGAAGCTCATCTTCGGTTATTCCGAAAACATCTACAAAACTATTGGGCTCTTTTATCAAATTGCACAGCTTGTCATAGCCAAATAATTTGATTATTGATTCTACTATAGTATATGAGTATTGATATCCATCATATTTGAAAAAAGTTTCAAAATCATCGCCTGTATCTAAATCTTTAAATGTAGGAACAATATCATTTGCTAGTCCATTTTTAACAGTTTTTATTATCCAGTTTTCATTATTGTCTTTTGCTTCATAACATGCAATTCCTTCATTCAACCACCTTGGTGTATTCTCATTTATTTTATTTACTATGATATGAACAAATTCGTGAACAGCTGTATTTAATACATTATGAAATTCTGAACCTGGTGGTGGGTTTAAAGGTGACGCTATTACAATTTTACCTATTCCAAGTCCTCCTCTTACCCACTCGGGTGCATTTGGAAATCCCAAAGCTATATGGAGCTGATTATGGTCTGGATGAATCTCAATAATCAATTTTTCTTGAAGTTGTTGATTGAAAGTACTAGTAATTCTATTATAGCTATTTTCAAGAACATCAGAAACTTTATCTATACATCTCTTATCAAATTCAGTGTAATGGATTATAAAATGCTGAGTTTCTTTTCTTAAATTTAATTTATAGTCTTTTTCTATATCTACATTTCTAAGTTCAATGTTATCTGAAATTTCTTCTATTTTTTCTGTCATTTCAGTCTTCACCTTTCAATATGTTATTTAGATAGAATGATTTGTAATTATGTAATAAATTAAACATATATTTCCTAAATGCAATTTGAAATAAGCTTTTTAATAAGTGTGAAGGTTACACACCATTACATTAAAATTCTTAATTAGCCTTTTAATAAATTTGCTAATCATACATAATAAATAATTTTTTGAAACTGAATCCTAATTTGTTTGAGGTAATATAAGATTTTTCTAAATAGGAATGATTTTATGTACTCGTATAATAAAAAAGGCTATAAATAAATAGTGATATTATTTTTTACCATAAATATGGTGAAGAATAAATATTCTAAACAATATTTATGGTAAAGAATATTAGAATATATATTCTTGAGAATATGCTTGAATAATGCGGGTTCGAAGGCCACGAATTTAAAAATCCCTGGATTTTCACATAATTTAAGATAGGAAAATAGATTGTCATATTGGGAGAGAAAAATTTTGAGTTGATAATAAAATAAATAACTTCAACAGGCTACTAGAAATAAAAGACCTAGAAGTTAAAAATTTTACTATAATTAATGACAAAATAATATATTCGTCTCGATTTACTTTCCCGATGTTGATAAAACAATTATGCCTTGCTATTATGGATTAAAAGATTAAACCATTAACATATGCGAATGAATGAAGTTTGTATGGGGAAAAGCACTAATGATTACAATTTAATTAAAGGAGATATATAATGAACGAACAAGATAAATTAAGGCAACTAGAAAATGAGTTCAAAGAATGTAGAGCAGTGCTAGCTGCTATTGGGGATGAGACAAGGCAATTAATTATTTTAAGCTTAATGAAAGGAACATATCCTGGAATAAGGGTTGGAGAAATAACTAAAGGGACACATTTGTCACGTCCAGCTGTTTCGCATCATTTAAAAATATTAAAAGAAGCCAAAATTGTAACTTTAGTCAAGCAAGGAACGATGAATTTCTATCATATAAATCCAGCTAAAAGCGATTTGATTCTGATGAAGAGGTTATTTTCTCATGTTGAAGAATTTATGTGTGATTGCTGGAAAGAGAACTAGAATAATGGCAGAATCTAAAGGCGATATTTAGTTGATTTGGTTTAAAATAATTTGTTCTGGAGGGTATAAGAGATGAATCTAATAAATAAAGAAATAAAAGCAGTAAATGGAATTAAAATACCGCAGGTTGGTTTTGGGGTATATAAACTAAATAAAGGGGAAGATTTTGAAACTGCTGTGGGTGAAGCTATTAAAATTGGATATCGTCATTTTGATACTGCTAAAATTTATGGCAATGAAAAAGATTTAGGATTAGCAATCGAAAAAAGTCAGATACCAAGGGAAGAATTTTTTATTACTTCGAAGGTTTGGAATACGGATCATGGCTATGAAGCTACTAAGAAAGCTTTTGAACAAACTTGTAAAAAGCTGAACGTAGAGTACCTTGATATGTACCTAATTCATTTTGCTTCATCTTATTATTTAGAAACGTGGCATGCTATGGAAGAGTTATATTTACAAGGTAAGATCAAAGTAATTGGAGTTGCAAATTTTCAGATACAACACCTTGAAGAATTAATGAAACACTCAAGGATCACACCGATGATTAATCAGATTGAGACTCATCCGGAGTTTCCACAAAATGAGCTACATCAATATCTTACTAAACATAAGATTTTGCATGAAGCTTGGGCACCCTTAGGTCAAGGGAATAAAGCTTTGCTGGAAAATACAGTATTGAAAAAAATTGCAAGTAATCATGAAAAAACAGTGGCTCAAGTAATTTTACGTTGGCATATACAAAGGGGAATTATTATTATCCCCAAATCGTCAAATCCCAAAAGAATCAAAGAGAACATTCAGTTGTTTGACTTTGAATTATCAAGTGAAGAAATGGAAAAAATTAATCAACTAAATACAGGGAAAAGGTATTCTCATAGTCCTACAGGCTATATGATTAATCCACTTTATAATAAACTGATGAAAATTTTCATTAAATAAATTTTTAATCTAGCTAAAATTAGCGATTGATATTCTAATGTTAGATATAACTTAGAAAGTCCTACGTATATCTGTTACAGTGAATCCTATATATGGAGAATCAAAACAAATAGGACATGATTAAGTATTAAAACATAAACCAATGATATTAAAAGTGTCATTGGTTTATGTTATAATTTTTTTAGTTAGAGATGTGTATTAAATGAAGAACCTATAGTTAATTGTAAGAATGTGTATGGCCAAGCCAATTTACTTGATAAGGTTAGGTTATATAATATATTTTAAAAGTATATATTATTTTTTATAAAAAATACAACTGAAAAAGGAGTATAAATTATGATAAAACCAATAGTAAAAGATATATTATTTTTAGGACAAAAATCAGAAGAGGCAACTAAAAATGATATGGTAGTAATTGATGATTTAATAGATACATTAAGAGCAAACTTAGAGCATTGTGTTGGATTGGCTGCTAATATGATTGGAGTAAAAAAGCGTATATTAGTATTTACTGTAGGCAATCTTATTGTACCTATGATAAATCCAGTTATATTAAAAAAGGAAAAGCCTTATGAAACAGAAGAAAGCTGTTTATCTTTAATTGGGTTTAGAAAAACAAAGAGATATGAAACGATAGAGGTTACGTATCTTGATAGAAACTTTAATAAGAAAAAGCAAGTATTTAATGGATTTACAGCACAAATAATTCAACATGAAATGGATCATTTTGAAGGTATAATAATCTAATTATCAAGTTAAAAACGTAGCTTGAGCATACTAAAAATAAATGCTGAAATACAAAGGAAAGCACAATATTCAATTTATATTTGCTTTTAATAACTGCATTTACATCAGCTTATATGTATGTTAGAATTTGGTACAAAGTAGAATTCTTTAGAAAAAGTTAGGTAGATTTGGGGTGTTAATAATGAATATAAAGATAGTTCCTGGCCTTAATAACTCTGGGCCAGAACATTGGCAGACTATTTGGGAGAAAAAGTATGGATTTAAAAGAATAATCCAAGAGGAATGGGATTATCCTGTATATAAAGAATGGGAAAAAAATTTAATAGAAAATCTTTCAAGAGGAAATAGCTTTGATGTAGTATTGGTTGCACACAGCCTTGGCTGCTTGCTTACTGTAAAAGCTATGCCTAAGATACGAAAGTACTTGAAAGCAGTCTTCTTAGTGGCTCCACCTGATCCAAACAAGGAACAATTTCCGGATTTTTTAGATTCCTTTGAACATTTGCCAGAAGATAACCTGCAGCTACCTGGAATGCTAATTTATAGTGAGAATGATCAATATTCCTCATCTCTGTTTTGTATAGAAAAAGGCAAACAGTGGGGCCTTGAAACAGTATCTGTGGGCAAAAAGGGTCATATAAACAGTGAATCCAATATAGATGATTGGAATGAAGGATTTAATTTATTTCAGAAACTATTGGAAAGAATCCGATAAGGTTAATCACTTTTAATTGTTAATTGTACAGTGTTAATTTGAAGGGAGTTACGATTTTATGCATGATGTGGTGGCGAAAGGTATATTATCTAGTAGTAATGGAATGAACATTTATAGAGGATGTACTCATGGATGTATATATTGTGACGCCAGAAGTCATTGTTATGGAATGGATCATATTTTTGAAGACATTGAGGTTAAGGCTAATGTGCTGCAGCTATTAGAGGATGCACTTAAGAAAAAAAGAAAAAAGTGCATGATTGGAACCGGTGCAATGAGTGATCCATATATTCATCTAGAAGAAAATCTTCAAAATACAAGAAAATGTTTAGAGATAATTGATAAGTATGGATTTGGACTCGCAATACAAACTAAATCAAATAGAATATTAAGAGACTTAGACTTGCTAAGAAGTATAAATAAAAAAGCAAAGTGTGTTGTGCAGATGACATTAACAACTTATGATGAAGAATTATGCAAGATTATCGAACCTAATGTTTCTACAACAAAAGAACGATTCGAAGTTTTAAAAATAATGAGGGATAACAAAATTCCTACAGTAGTCTGGTTAAGTCCTATTTTACCTTATATAAATGATACAGAGAAAAATATAAGAGGAATTTTAGATTATTGTATAGAAGCTAAAGTTAAAGGAATTATAGTATTTGGTATTGGATTAACATTAAGAAATGGAAATAGGGAATATTATTATAAGAATTTAGATAAGCATTTTAAAGGTTTAAAAGAAAAATATATAAGAGAATATGGGAATAGTTATGAAGTGTTAAGTAAGAATCATGAAAAATTAATGAAAATTATTAAAGACACCTGTCAGCAGAATAATATTATTTTTGGAGTGAAAGAAGTTTTTAATTATATGAAAGCTTTTGAAGAGGAGAATAATGAAGTTCAAATAGGTTTTGATATATAGGAAATAATTTATATGATAAAAAGGTGTTATCTACTTTGTATATAACATTTATATACAAAGTAGAATAAAGGGCTCTTATTTTTATTGCAACAAAGCTATAATTGATTGAGCTTGCTTTTAGGCTCTTCACCATTCTCTACACGATTTATATTGTTCACGAAGAAATCATATCTTTTTTTATGGAATTTGAGACCATCAGGCAAGCCTGCTGTATGAGGAGTAAGTATCACATTTCTTAGATTTCGGAGTTCACTTTCAATTGGAAGTGGTTCAGATTCAAACACATCAAGGCATGCTCCTGAAATGTCCTTGTTTTTCAATGCATCTATCAAGTCTCTTTCATTAACAATTCCGCCGCGGGCTGTATTGACAAAAAGTGCGGTATTCTTCATTTTTTTGAATACATCTTTGTTGATTAGCTGTTTGGTTTGCTGATTTAAGGATACATGCACACTTACTATGTCTGATGCGCCTACAAGAGTATCGAAATCAGTCATTTTTACAAAACTGTCAGACTGCACAACGGGATTTCTAGCATAAACCAGAATATTCATATCAAAAACCCTGCAAAATTCAGCTACTTTTTTACCGACGGCGCCAAAGCCTATAATCCCGATGGTTTTGCCTTTTAATTCACTCCCTGTATACTGCAATTCATTTTCATCTATCTTATTCTTAATGAAAGAATCAAGAAATGGTATGTTTTTATAATAAGACAATATCAGCGCCATTACGTGCTCTGCAACTGCTTGTGCGTTTACTCCTGCAGCATTGGCAGCCCAAATGCCGTACTGCGTGCAGGCATCTATATCTACATTGTCAAATCCTGCACCCGTCTGTACTAACTTTAATTTTTTTGCTATAGAAAGCAAACTGCAATCTACTTTAATATGTTCAGGTATGAGTACCTGACAATCTTCAATATGATGCAACATTTCTTTTCCGGGCTGGACAATTACAATGTCCCAGTCTTCCGGAAAATGCCTTACAATATTTGATTTTGAGGCCTCAGTAAAATATCCGACTATAAGAATCTTCATTGTTAAACCACCTTTCATGCTCTATACCCTTTTTTGAAGAAAATCCGTTTGATGTTCATAATTATAATCATTGCAAAATGTTTACACTGCTATCTAGATAACAATTGCAAAATATTTGAAGTTATATCTTTACTGAATTGATACTTTTCTTTTGGCACAACAGGATTAATAGCTGCTAAAGGTATTTCCCTTTCATAAAGGGAGCCGTGAGTTCGTACGTCTTTCGTATTTAAATAAATACCTTCAATTTCAGCAAATGCATAATCTTCAGAGGCAAAAATGACGTAGTCTCCTATACTATTTATTGGCAGATGATAAAGTTCAGCAGCTTCGTTCTTACTTAAGATTTTGTCAACTGATATTTGAGCAGATACAAATTGAAGATACTTTTCCATTTCATCAGCATTTTTCATATATACATAAAGTGTCCCACCTTCCTGATACGCGTGGTTTTCAATATATCTATCTTTCATTGGAGGTACGCATACAACATGAAAACCTGCTTGTTCAGATAAATTTTGAAAATTTACAAGAGTAGTTTTTTTATTCATTCCATGATCAGCAGTAATATAAATCTGGCGAGTTGGTTCTAATTCGTGTATTTTTTTGATACAGTTATCAATATCGTTTATTTGCTTTTTAGCCTGTTCAGAGTTAGGCCCATAATGATGCATAATATAGTCGTTAGTAGTGCAGTACACTATTTCAGGAGATTCTTTTTGTATGCACGTATAGGCTGTATCTAAAATCCATTTGCTACTTTCTACACTTTGTATTTTTGGCGGCATAGAAATGCCTAGCTGCTCTAAAAGGTTAAGGTCAGGCTTTTCAGCACTAATTCCTAAATCAACATCTTCTCCATATACTTCAAGAATCTTTCCTTTTACTGTCAATAAAGCAGTTTTACCACCAATACTTTTAATGTGCTGTAATATTGTAGTAGCTTTCATAAATCCTTTCTCTTGTATAAATCCAGACTTTCCTGTTATGTGATTATAAAAGAAATTTCCTACCATTTGTGTCTCATTTGGCCAAAGCCCTGACAGAATAGAGGCATGATTAACGTTGGTTACTGTAGGAACTGCACCATAGATATTTTTTATAAATCCTTTTTGCTCACATAAACCATAAATATTTGGTGCATTTTCTAAAGTAAAATACTCTGGAGAGCACCCATCAATGACAACAATCAATATTTTTTGCATAATTTACATCCCCTTTAATAAAGACATTTATTTGTTTTTAGATTATCACCTCTATAATGCTTTGTAAAATATGAATAATATTATATAATGATTAGTAAATACTTAACTATATGGAATGAGGGATTTCAATTGACAATTCGTGATTTAGAAATATTTGTAGAAGTTTGTACTCAAATGAGTATGAGTAAAGCCGCTCAAAAATTATATATATCGCCATCATCCATAAGTCAGTCAATATCAGCGCTGGAGAATGAATATAATACAAAGTTATTTGAGCGATTATCTAAAAAAATATATTTGACTTCTAATGGAAAGGAATTGCTTTTCCATGCAAAACAATTATTATATGATTTAGGGCAAATGAACTTAAAAATGAGAAATCTTTCCTATCAAGGACTAGTACGCATCGGGGTTTGCACCACAATTGGTCATAAATTAATTTACCCAATATTAGAGAAATTCCAGAACCTTTATCCTTCCGTAAATATTCAAGTTGAAATTGGAAATAGCTCCTACATAGAACAAAAGATATTATCATATGATTTGGATATAGCCATTATTCAAATGGAATCTCCTTGCAGCGAGTTAACATATATTGATTTTTTAGATGATAAACTAATGCTTGTTTGCCACCCAGAAAATCCCCTTGCTGAACAAACAATTAGAATTAAGCAATTAAGTTCAGAACCAATAATATCCCGTGAACCTGGAAGTAGAACTCAAAAAATGCTTCAAGATATTTTTGATGAATCGCATATCATTCCTAATGTTACATGGATTTGTAAGAGTATTGATTCTATAAAAGAAGCTGTAATTCATAATAAAGGAATAGCACTTTTATCTCAATACTTAATACAAGATGAATTAAAAAACAGAAAAATCGCAAAAATAAATTTAGAAGAATATAACTTTACAAGGAAGTTCTATGTTTCATATCATAAAAACAAGCATTTAACAGAATATATAAATAACTTTATAATGTTGTGTAGTACAATGAAGGAGGAGAATCCCCCAAAGGTACGATAGCACTCTGGTTATGTTACTAAATATATTCTATGATAAATGATATTGAATTATTAATAACAGATTCATTGAAATTGGTAATAGGTATCAGCACGGACAGTTTAAATTAACAATTAAACCAACTAAGTTAGAAATTGATATGCTCCCTTTATAGAAACAGTTCTTTATTTTTACTGTCTACTATAAGGGGAGCATATCAATTTAGTAGGGGATGTAACTGATAAAATACATGTGAAGTTTTAATTTAGATGTGTTAATCATATATCTAAGCTAATGCTTTTAAGTTTGAATAAGATTTATATGCTTGTAAAATACCTCCGATAAACAAACCAACTGAAAAGCCAGATAATAATGAATACAAAATATTAAAGAAAAGTGTACTGTATAGCAGTGGATTAACAGCCATAGCAACATTTAGTAGATATTTAGCAAAAAAATTAGTCATCATAATAGTTATTGGTAAATATGAGCCAGTTTTATATAGAGAGCCATCCTTTATATATATTTTTCTATATCGAGAATATAAATAATATGATATTAAAGTACCAAAACACATACAAATACTATAGAAAATCATAGAAATGCCTATATAGCTAAAGTTTGTTAGTAACTTTTCTAAGCCCCAAATAATAAAAATAGATGGCATAATGAACATTTTAGAAAGTGATAACTCACCATCTTTACTAGCTTTAAGCCCACGCTTTAAAAGATAAATAAATATAACCCAAACATAAAAAGGAGTTTGGTTAAATACCTCTGAAATAATATTAATAATCATCATAATAATATAACCTTCTTTCTTAATTCATATCATGCTGTAAGAGTACAATATAAATTAAATAAGGACAATACGTATTTACGTAAGCGGTATATTTATATAACTAAGCGGTATTAAAACTAAAATAAAAATAAACAGAAATCTATTGTTGGTTTTTATTTTTTCTATTTCTATCTAAAATCTCATTCATTTTCTTCACGTCTATTTTCTCATATTGATAATTAATAAGTCTTACACATATGTAAATTAATATAACTTCAATAAATGTTGAGAGCATTAATAATAAGGACATATTCCAGTTAAAAAGATAATTTGACGCAGCAATCATTAAACAAATTACAATTATATATAATAATGGGTTAAATATTGAGTCCTTAGAAATAATATATTTATTGATAACTATCTTTATTAATGAAAATGATAATGATAAAGCTAATAATTCACAAATCTTTTCATTATCTAAAGATTGTTTTGTAATAAGCTGAAATATTGTTATTACTGTAAAAACTACTGAGGTTAATTTTAATATTTTGTTTAAATATTTAAAGGTCATTTGCTATCCCTCATTCCCAATTTGTTTTTTAAATTTGCAACATATCTTCTTGAAATTATTACTTTTTCATTATTAGTTAAAAGGGTCTCTAGATTTCCGCTTAACTTTGGATAAAAAGAGTGTATCTTATCAATATTGAGTAGCAAGGATTTGGAAATTCTAATAAAATTCATACTAGATAATTGTTCCTCAAGAACATACAATTTCTCGGAAATTTCATATGTTTGAGTTTTGGTATAGATGAATACTTTTCTATCTATTGATTCTATATAAAAAATTTCATCCACGTTTACTTTGTAATATTTTTCTTCTTTTCTTCCAAGTAAGTGTTTAATAACCTCATTTGATGATGTCAGTAATTCTATGGCTTCAGTAATTTTTTCTTGAACATTGTGTACGTTAAAAATAACTTCTTCCTCTAATTCAGAAGAGATAATGTTTATACTAACCTTCATTTTTACACTCCTACAAATTAAATACTGTTAATATATAAAATCATATAGCACAGTTTCATAAATAATCATTATTTTTATTTAAACATTCTTCTAAACAAAATATGATAATCATTTTCCATAAAGTACATACTTATTTATATATAAAATATCATATAGACTAAAATAAGTAAATTGCAGAAATTACTTCCTTAAGAATGGAAATTTAATATTTTATATAGTAAGTTTTTTTATATTACGTTTTAAATGTAAACTTATTATGGAAATATATATTTTATAAAAGCCTATGTTAGATTTAGTATAAATCCGACATAGGTTAAATTTAATAATGAAATAGAAGTTAATTTTAGGAAAAAGAAAACACAAAAAGGTTGATTAAAATTTATTATATTCCTTGGCGATAAATAGATGGATTCTTATTCATTTTCTTTTTAAAGTAGGAGCTAAAATAATATTGATTTACATAACCAACCTTTTCGCTAATTTCTTTTAAAGATAGATTTGTATTTTCTAAGAGTTTGCAAGCATTTTCTATTCGTATATTTGTTATAATAGCACTTATGTTTTCACCAATTTGCTTTTTGAATAATGCACTTAAATATGCTGGACTAACATTTACATATAAAGCAATTTCGTTTAAGGATAAATCTTTTTTACTATAATTATCTTGAATATATGTAATTACGTTGTTACAAAGATATTCATGCTGATTTTTTATTGATTCATCAAGTCTATTACAAATAATCTTGAAAATATCAAAAAGCCAATTAATTATTTCGGAACTGTTACAAATTGTACTTAAGTTACTGTATGTATTTACTATAATATTTTCAATATCATTAGTATTTATAGACATGTTATATAATAGTTTTAGCACATTACTTAAAATGGAATATATATTGTTAAATATTAAATACTTATTGTTACAATTTATTAGAATTTCTTCATAAAAATCTTGTATCCAGTTTTTTATGGAGTTTAAATCTTTTTTATAAATAAGTTGAATTAGCTTATCTTCTTTGGCATAAAGATAAACACTATTATTTACATTATTTTTTCTAACAATATCATGAATATCAAATATGTTTTTTTGAGGAAAGAAAAAATTATATTCAAGTGCTTTACATGAATTATCATAAGAAATTTTCATGTTCCAAAAAGAATCAATAACGCTTCCTATGCCTATATTTAATTCAAATATATCACTTTTATAATGTTCCATGAATGAATTAAGTATATCGTGAACTTTATTCAGCAAGTAATTTCCATTTGGGTAATTTCCACCAATAATTGTAATTATATCGTCCCGTTCGATTAAAAGATGATATAATTGAAACTTAGAAAAAGCAGATTTAATATGATCACCTAAGTCTATTAATGAAATATGATATTTTTCAATTCCTAAATCATTTTTTAATGTTTTAGAGTTTGTTATTTTAAAATTTAATGTCAAAAAATATTTTGAATTTAAATCTATATTTAAGTAATCCGGATATTTAGAAAGATTGTATTTTGCTTCATCAGTGTTTAAATGTATTAATTCTGAAAAAAACTTACTTATCATTAATGGGCGACTTTCATTTAAGATTTTACGATTCCTTTTTTCTTTCTCTAATTGGACGAATGCATTATTAATAATTGTGCTGAGATAATTATAATCAATAGGTTTTTCTATGTAATCATAGACCCCAACTCTGATAGCCTCTCTTGCGTATTCAAATTTATCAAATGCGCTTATAAGTATAATCTTTATATTAGGATTAAATTTTAATATTTGCTTTGACATCTCTAGTCCAGATATTATAGGCATTTCTATATCTGATATTATTAAATCAATATTAGCAGATTTAACAGCATCAATAACAGATTGTGAATCATAAAACATATATGCTACTTCTGAATTTAAAGATTTCCAGTCTATATTTTTATAAATACCTTCAACAGATAAATGATTATCATCTACTATAATTACTTTTCTCAAAAATACGTCTCCTTACATATATATTTTAAATAATTTGATTTAATATCATTTGAATTTTGGTGCCACTGTCTAGATCACTAGTAATTTTTATATGTTCTTTAGATATCTTTGAAGAAGCTAACCTAGCATTTACATTACTTAACCCTAGATATTTATTATCGACACCATTATTTTTTAGGATAGATTGTATGTCAATAAGCTTGTCAGTATTAATACCAATGCCATTGTCTTTAATGGTAATTAAAATATAATTTTCATAATAAACGATAGATATATCTATACTGATTTTATTTTTACCTTGTCCAATTCCATGCTTAATGCAATTTTCAATAAGTGGCTGAAGTGTAAGTTTTGGAATTAGAAAATTTTCGATACCTTCATCCAAATAAAAATTCCAAGCTATATTTCCATCTTTGCATATGCTCTCCATCGATAAATATAATTTAGAAATTTCTAGTTCTTCTTTAATTGTTATTAAATTTTCAGAGGTACGAAGTACGTATCGATAGAACTTTGATAAGTCTATAATAATTTGATTGGCAATATCAAATTTGCCTATGGAGTTACATATGTGAATAGAGTCCAGTATATTATATAAAAAATGAGGATTGATTTGTGTTTGTAGTAAATCATAATTCAATTTTTCTTTTTTTATTGATAAATCTAAGATGGTATTGAAATTATCATTTATTGTATTTATCATATCTTGAAAAATTAATGCTATATAATCAATATCGTCACAATGTACGGAGTTAGGATCTATCAATTCATTAAGATTGTCAATTTGTATGCTATTATTATTAAGCTTAGCAGATTTTATTATTGTGGATAGTTTATTAAGCCTTTTTGTCAGTTCTTTTCCAAGAGAGATAGCAATAAATATGAATACAGGAGTTAGCAGTAAGATAGAGAAGAAAATTAACTTAATAAGCGGAAAAGTGTTATATAATATATATTTTTGAGGAATATCAGTAACAATATACCACTTATTCACTAGTTTTGAAGATAGAATTTCTGAATCCTTATATGAAGATAAACCATTGTGAAGATCATTTTGTTTAATAATTGAAAGTTTTTCATTATCTAAAGTACTGCCTACTTTACTTTTATCAGAGTGAGCTACAACAACTCCATCATCATCAATAATATAATTAGATATTGAATTATCTACAGTAGAATTTTTTAGTATATCTGAAAATTCATCTGATTTAATACTTACAAAATATGCGTACAATAAAGAATCATTTTTATTGTATTTAACGCTCCTATAGCAAAATATAGAATCCACTCCTAAGTTAGTATTAGAAATCATATATGGGAAGACTTGTTTTGGTCTAAAAACCCATTTTGGAGATATACCTAAATTTATCAATTCGTTTTCAGAAACCCCATATTTCTCAATTGCCTTTAGACTGTTAAAATTTAGCTTATTATTGCTTATAATTAAACTTGGATCTACAAAAGCATTTATATAAAATATATTAAAATTATTTTTTAATACATCTATATTATTAGAAGTATTGTTAAAAGTATTTAAATAATTTGATAGAGGAAAGACAGGAGTATTATTTAAAGAATATAAATAAAATTGAATGGAATCAGCAACATGCTCAATTTGCATTATACGATTATTAATATCAACTTTTAACTGATTGTTTATAAGGAGATTACTATTAATTATCTTATCTCTTGCTATTTTTACGGATGTATTATAAGAAATTAAGCCAATAGCTAGAAGAGGAATGGTAGTACAAAGTATAAAACACACTATTATTTTATTTTGAAAATTAGAAAGATATTTTTTTATAAATTTATTTACAGACTTTAATTTATAAATAATCATCATCAAGTATTCCTCTCCTTTAACTGTGTAATATTTTACCATTAATGTTATTATAGATAATAACTATGTACATTACAATATTTATAAATTGTAAAAATCAAAAACAAAAAATATTATAAATTATAAGAAAAATAATATATTTAAATTTACTATTGGATTTAATAAAATGAATATGAAATTTAATTGAAAACGTTATATATTTAAGGGGGAAAGTTTATGAAATTAACTAAAATCATGTGTTTATTGACTTCGACAGTTATGGCAGTAACATTTTTTACAGGGTGTGGAAGCACAAAACCATCAAGTTCTGAAACTTCAGCAAATAAAACTGAAAAAATAACACTAATGACAGTTGATACAACTTTTAATGAAGATTTTCAAAAGTATATTGAAAAAGCAGAAAAGGCTACAGGAATAAAAATTGATACTATTGCTTGCCCAACTAATACAGACGATAGGCAAGCCAAAATTACGACTATACTTTCATCAAAAGATTCTAGTGTAGATGTTATAACAATCAATGATGAAATGATCAGTGCATTTAAAAATACGGGCTTCTTAGAGCCACTACAAAATACTGTTATGAAAAATGATGTAGTATCACAATTTCCTAAAGATTATATAAAAGATTTAATACAAGTAGGAGATAATATATATTCTGTACCTATGTATATGGAGATATTAGGTTTTTGGGTTGATCAGTCAAAAGTGAAAGCACTTGGTTTAGATGCAATAAAAACCAAAGAAGATTTTGAAAAGTATGTTAAGGCCTACAGCAAAGATGGGAAGTATGGATATGGTGGTACATGGGAAAAAACTTATGTATTTAATGAAATCGGAACTTTTGTAAATTTGTTCGGTGGAGACTATTATGATTGGACAAACCCTAAAACAAAAGAAGCAGTTAAATTCATGCATGATATGGCTAAAAATGGCGAAACTCCTATAGCTCAATTGGCTGATCAATATGATCCAATGATGCAAAAATTCTTTGATGACGACTATGCATCAATATTTATGTATACAGGTGCTATGAAGAATTTTGTTAATTCTGGTAGATATGGTGAAAACGGAATAACTTTAGCGCCAATGCCTACTTTTGAAAAAAATAGTGCTTATATAGCTTGCTGGAATTATGTATTAAATTCAGCATCAGAGAATAAGGACGCTGCAATTAAATTCTTGAATTATGCAGCAAGCCCACAAGGAGAAAAAGACTATTATGAGATGACTTCAAGATTGCCTGCAAGGTCAGATGTAATAAATGATTCAAACTTTAAAATAGAAGGGCTTAGTGCAATTAAGGGGTATTTACAAAATACTGAACTACACGGACGCCCAATGGCACCTCAAGCTATGGAATTTATAAGTTCTATGGGATCATTATTCCAAAGATATGTCTCTGATGAAATATCTCTAGATGAGTTCTGCCAAAAGGCGCAGGTAGAAGTAAATAAATATGCTAAAAAATAATTAGATCTAAATATTGAAAGATTTATACCTAAATTAAATAGTAGTAGAATTAAGAGTTGTTAGTTTATTTAGGTATGAGTTAATTATAAAAATACGCTATAATCTTATTTTTTAACAAAGGAGTTTATGGTAATAGAAAATTCAAATTATTATAGCAATTATCAAAGATTGGAGGAGAATATGAGTAATAAACGTAATAAGATATGGATAGCTTGGATGCTAGTAGCACCTGTATTAATACTAAGAGGTTTTACAACAATATATCCAATATTCACTACCTTTAAGAATAGTTTTTTTGATATGAGCTTACTAAGAGGTGGAGAAGCGAAATTTATTGGTACTCAGAACTTCATAGAAATGTTTACCGATGAAAAACTAGCTACATCAATAGAATTCACTGCTATATTTACAATAGCTTCTATGATATTACACGTTGTATTAGGTGTAGGACTAGCATTAATGTTAAATATAAAATTTAGAGGCAGAAAGTTTTTAAGAACAATTGTCTTAATACCATGGGCAATGCCAATGGTTGTTGCAGGCCTTGCTGCAAGATGGGCTTTTAATGATACTTATGGCCTTATAAATGATTTAGTAAGGCGAATATTACCTAGTTTTCACTACGATTGGTTAATTAATGAATTATCTGCAAGGATAGCGGTAATTTCAGTTGATTTATGGAAGGATGTCCCTTTCTTTGCGATACTAGTATTAGCAGCATTGCAGTTTATACCATCAGATCTTTATGAAGCAGCTAAAATAGACGGAGCAGGAATAATTAAATCATTTTTTTCAATTACATTGCCGGGAATAAAAAACACAGTATTAACACTATGTATCTTTTTTACAATGTGGAGGCTCACTAGTTTTGATGTTGTATATTCAATGACATCAGGAGGGCCGGGAGACTCAACAACATTACTATCTTATAGAATAATGACAGAAGCATTTACAAATTTAAATTTAGGATATGCATCATCACTAGCAGTAGTTTTATTTGCGGCAATGGTAGTTTTAACATTAATTGATGTTAAATATATAAAGAAAATAAATAAATAGGGGTGATAATTATGAATTTCAAAATTAATAAGACTGTACCTTTTGTTGTAAAATGGGGGTTAACTGTTGTTATATCTGCTGTTATATTAATACCTCTATATTGGATTTTTATATCATCCATTAAACCGTCAAATGAATTATTCACAGCACCTATAAAATATATTCCAACTAATATTACCTTTGAAAATTATAAAAAGTTATTTTTTGAGTTAAAGCTAGGAGAAAAAGCTTTAAATACATTATTTATAACTACAGCTGCATTAATAATATCTACTATTATTTGCTTAGTAGGAGCTTATGCATTTTCAAAATATAAGAGTAGAGGTTTAAAAATAGCTTATGGAGCTATAGTATCTTCAGCTTTAATACCAGGAATAGTAACTGCAAGACCATTATACGATTTTATGAACAAATTCAATTTGGTGGATACTTTTTTAGGGTTAATAATATTATATACAAGCGCATTAATACCATTCACAATTCTAATATTGAATAATTTCTTAAATGAAATACCGACATCAATATACGAAGCAGCAGAAGTAGATGGATGCAGAGCTATACAAAAAATGTTTTATGTGACACTACCTTTAATGAAGCCAGCTATAGCAACCATAAGCATAATTAATTTTATTACATGTTTAAATGACTTATTTACACCATTGTTTTTTGCAAGAAAAATAGAAGTATTAAGTGTTGGAATAACTACAATACCTAAAGAAACAACTTATAGTATGCCTTGGGATCTAATTAGTACAATGGGATGGATAATACTTATACCAATAATATTATTTGTATTATTATTTGAAAAGCAAATTATGGATGGTATAATGGCTGGCGGTGTAAAAGAATAATTGATTAGAGAGGAGAGTTTATTATATGAGTAATTATTTATTTGCAAATGGACTTACTAGTTTATCAGTGCTAAAAAATGCACGTTCTCGTGCTATCAATGCAGAAAATCCAAATGGAGAAAAAGGTAAAGGAGGAATGGCTGCAAGTTATTTAGGACCTTCAAGAAAAGGAAGCCCTTGTTTAAGAGATATAGAGCCAGGAAAAACGGTGACATTAGCTGAAGTAGATGGACCAGGGATTATAACTCATATATGGATTACGGTTGATAATAAAACAACTGATGCCGATTGTAATGTTTTAAGAGATTTAGTTTTAAGAATGTATTGGGATGAAGAAGAAGCACCTTCAGTGGAAAGTCCCCTTGGAGATTTCTTTTGCTGTGGCTTTTCAAGAGAGTGTATTGTAAATTCAATGCCAATAGTAGTAGTTCCATCTAGAGGAATGAATAGTTATTTTCAAATGCCATTTCATAAAAAGGCTAAAATTACACTAGAGAATCAACATGATAATACTATACCAGCATTTTTCTATCAAATAGATTACTGCTTGTATGATGAATTACCAGAAGATATTGCTTATTTTCATGCTCAATGGAGACGTGAGCGTATAACAGAATTACAGAAAGACTATGTAATTATTGATAATATAAAAGGAAAAGGGCATTATGTAGGAACATATATAGCATTGACAACATTAGAAAGATATTGGTGGGGAGAAGGAGAAGTTAAATTTTATATAGATGGCGATAAAGAATATCCTACAATTTGTGGAACAGGAATGGAGGATTATTTCGGAGGTTCTTGGAGCTTTGCATCACAGGTTGATGGCAAGACAGTAGAAAATACTTATTGTACGCCGTTTCTTGGATATCCATATTATTCAGCAAATGATGATTTAATACACAATCCATATCATAATAATGATTGTCCACCGATGCGAGGATTCTATCGTTGGCATATACCAGATCCAATTTATTTTCAAGATGATTTAAAAGTTACGGTGCAACAAATAGGAGTATGTTACAAAGGATTATTTGAACGACAAGATGATCTTGCATCAGTTGCATATTGGTATCAATCAGAGCCACACAATAAATTTGAAAAATTAATGGATAAAAAACAACGTTGGCCAAGATAAATAAAAAAATTAGAAAAAATCAGATTGATGTTAGAATTTTAAATATATAAAGGGGGGAATTATTATGAAATATGGTGCGATTGAAGCAGGTGGAACAAAATTTGTTTGTGCAGTAAGCAATGAAAATCTTGAAATTATAGAAAGAGTCAGCATACCAACGACAACACCTGATGAAACAATGAAATCTGTATTTGAGTTTTTTGACAAATATAATTTAGAAGCTATAGGTATAGGGTCATTTGGGCCCATTGATGTGAATAAAAAATCAAAAACTTACGGATATATAACAACCACACCCAAATTAGCTTGGGCGAACTATAATTTTGTTGGAATTATAAAAGATAGATATAATATTCAAATTGGTTGGACGACAGATGTAAATGCAGCGGCACTCGGAGAGTTAAAAAAGGGTGCAGCATTTGGGTTACAGAGTTGTGTTTATTTAACTGTAGGAACTGGAATCGGAGGAGGTGCAGTGATAAATGGTCAGCTCTTAGAAGGATATGGTCATCCGGAAATGGGGCATATTTTAGTTCGCATGCATAATAATGATAAATATGAAGGTGCATGTCCTTATCATTCAAATTGCTTAGAAGGAATTGCATCAGGCCCTGCTATAGAAGAGCGATGGGGGAAAAATGCATATGAATTAGAAGAGAATAAAGAAGTATGGAAAATAGAAGCTTTTTATCTTGCACAAGCAGTAATGACATATACGTTAATATTAAGTCCAGAACGTATTGTTCTGGGTGGTGGAGTAATGAAGCAACGTCAATTATTTCCACTTATAAGAAAAGAAGTAGAACAATTAATGAAAAAGTATGTTGAAATGCCGAACTTGGACGAATATATTGTACCTCCAGCTCTTGGAGATAATTCCGCAATTATGGGATGTTTGCTTTTAGCTCAAAAGACAAATGAGAATGGATAGATTAGATTTTTTAGAGCTTTTTGAAATAAGAGTATTAATCTTCTATAGAAAGTGTTCTTTAAAACCTGAGTAGCTTAACTTGAAAGAAAATAGTCTGCTGAATTAAAATCAGCAGACTATTTTTTTAAGGGGGTTAAGGTTCTATTGATTGTGGGAATCTAAAAACATTGTCATGGTCATAAATCTTTTTTATTATTCTAAGGGTTCCATAATTTTCACCATAGTATTCATAGCCATAATATTTAAGCTGAGCATAAGGGAAGTTTACATAAGAGCCATTTGTTATGGTTTCCACATATTTAAAAACTTGCGATACCCAGTTTTTAAATACATTTCCATCTTCATATTCTTCCCAATCTGCTGTTATTCCTATAATATAGCTGGCATCTCTATAGTAATAAGCTGAATAATCACTGGAGAAATCTTTTATCTTACCGCCTAAAGTATAAAGTCTTATAAAACAATCATCTCCAGGGCTACAATCTATATACTTAATTAAGTTTCTGATATTTGTTTTACTTAGATGACAATAAACAAACCTTCCAGTAGCTTTAAATCTATCAGGAGGCCCATAAAAAGAACCAATGGCTTTAACAGCATCTATAAAAGGTACATATTCTATTAAAGAGTTATCTAGTAAACCTGGGAGCAGCAAAAACTCTTTTAAAATCTTTTCAGCTTCAGATTTAGGTCCATAGAAGAATCCATTTAAATATATGCCTTTTTTACTTAAACCAGCAAAACAGCTAATCCTTTTATCAGCAGTTCTTAGCCAACATTGCCATAGGTTAATAAATTTTTCCCTGGAAATATTATTCCATCTAAGCTGTATAAGAGTAATATAATTTACCTTATGAAGTCTAAAAGTATAGCTAGTTACAACTCCAAAGTTTCCTCCACCTGCTCCTCGACAGGCCCAGAATAAATCACGATTTATATGATTATTGGCAGTTATTAGATCACCTTTGGCATTAACCAATTGCACCTCTATAAGGTTGTCCGATACTAAGCCAAAGTTTCTACAGGATAAACCTATTCCACCGCCTAATACCAAACCAGAAATTCCAACTGTAGGGCATGTTCCGCCATTAAAGGCATATCCTTTTTCAGAAGTTGCTGAGTATATATTTCCAAGTCTTGCCCCAGCTTGAATTTTTACAGTATCATTTTTAGTATTAACTTCAATCTTGTCCATAGGAGTCGTATCTATTACTATTACGCCATTATCTGTTGAATAGCCTTCATAATTATGCTTCCCTGTACGAATGCGAAGTCCTACATGATGTTTTCTGCACCATTTAATAGCGTTGGATACATCTGTTGGTGTATAACAATAAACGATAGCTAATGGAAATTTATTAATAGATAGATTATACTCAAGTCTCAAAGTTGGATACTCTTTATCTGAGGGAGTTATTACCCTTCCTGTTAATCCATTTAATCTCATTTTCTTTCTCCTTTGTTAAAATACATTTTTCTTTATTTTATGTTGCGAGTATCATAGAAGTGATATGGAGAAACTCAAAAAATACCAGTTATCATCATTATTTTGTATAAGAAGAAAGTTAATGACAATTCTATGAATATAAGAATTTGTATATGATAATGAATAAGCTTAAGATTCTAAATAAAATATAAAATTGATAATGGGTAGAGTTGAAAAGATAATATATTTTGGAAAACTGTATATTTTGAAATTGAATTTTTACATTTTTTTATTGAGCATTTGGTTTACCAAAATTTTAGATGTAAGTTTATTACTGCAATATATATGTGCATAAATGATACAGAAATATTTAAGAATTAACTATATTGTTTTTGAACATGATATTATTTTCTATAATTGAAATTTTATTGGGAGGACTTAAAATGAGTAAAATAAATGTATTAGATATATCTTTCGATTTTTCAGGACAAAGTGATGCTATACATCCAGTTATATTGGAAGATGAGAATGAAATGATATTAATTGACTGTGGATATCCAAATTTTTTGAGTTTAGTAGAAGAGGCTGCGTTAGCTAAAAAGATTAATATAAAAAATTTATCTAAAATAATTATTACGCATCATGATTATGACCATATGGGCGCTTTAGCAGAATTTAAAAGAAAATATCCTAAAGTAAAAGTATTAGCGTCAGAAGAAGATGCTCCATATATTGATGGAAGTAAAAAATCATTAAGATTACAACAAGCTGAAAATATATATGATTCATTATCAGAAAATGAGAAAGTAGAAGCAGATCATTTTCATAAAATGCTTCAATCTATAGAAAGTTGTAACGTTGATATAAAGTTAAAAGATAGGGATTATTTCGATTGTTGTGGAGGAATTGGAATCCTAGCTACACCTGGGCACATGCCTGGACATATATCCATTTATCATAAAGAAAGTAAATCATTAATAACAGGAGATGCCTTAGTTGTAGAAAACGGAGAACTTGTTATTGCAGTACCTCAATATACCCTAGATATGAAAGAAGCCCAAAATTCTGTTAAAAAGTTTTTGGATTATGATATTGAAAGAATTATATGCTATCATGGTGGAATATTTGAGAATGAAATCAGTGATGCTCTTAAAAGAGTTTTTTAAGTTAGGCAATTTTTATTATTTTTTCAATCCAAACATAAATCTTACTTTTAAAATGCGCACTTGTAAGTGAATTAAAGTAAAACTATAATTAATTATATTACGGATAGGTATTAATTCCCATGGATTAAAGAAATGGTTTTAGCCTATAAATTAAAGTATATCTGGAGGTAACATGGCAAGAAAATATAATTTATATCAAGTTGATTCATTTACAAAGGAGAAATTTACAGGAAATCCAGCAGGGGTAATATCAAATGCAGATGGATTAACTGATTATGAGATGCAGAAAATTGCTAGAGAGCTTAACAATTCTGAGACAGCATTTATTTTATCTTCAAATAGTAGTGAGTATGATGTTCAAGTACGTTTTTTTACACCTACAAGCGAGGTTCCTATTTGTGGACACGCCACTATTGCAGCTCATTATGTACGTGCTATCGAAAATGAACTGGAAACTTCAAGGATTTATCATAAGACAGGAGCAGGAATTTTGCCTGTTGATATAATAAAAGAAAATAATGATTACAAAATTATTATGACACAGGGAAAAATTGAGTTTCGTGAAATTATTGATGGTATAAATAAAGAAGAACTTTTAAAAGTACTTAAAATTAAAGAAAGTGATTTACTTGATGATTATAAAATTCAGATAGTGTCAACAGGTCATTCTAAAGTTATGATAGGTATTAAAAGTATTGAAACCTTAAATACATTGCAGCCAGATTATAATGCACTTTCTAAGTTAAGCGAGGTAATTAAATGTAATGGATATTATATTTTTACTACTGATTCAAAAGAAAGTGATATTTTAATACATGGAAGAATGTTTGCACCTTCAATAGGTATCAATGAAGATCCTGTTACTGGTAATGCAAATGGTCCATTAGGTGTATATCTTGTTCACCATAATCTTGTTAAGCATAATAATTCTTTATTTAGATTTAAAGCTAAACAAGGAGAGGCTATAAATAGGCCTGGTATCATTGAAGTTGAGGTAAAGATAGAAGACAATGAGCCTGTAGAAGCCAAAGTTTCAGGAAACGCCGTTATAATATTTAAATCAGAATTATTATTAAATGATTAAAAAAGTTTATTCTATAATAATCAAATTTTATGGCTGAGCCATTTTTGCAAAAATATTATTAATAAATTATATAAGCAGTCTAACAAAGAATCTGCAAGTTGAGAACATAGCTAAATTCTCAATTCAAAGTAGGCAATGATAATTTTAAAAAAATTTAATTAATTGGATAGTATGTGGAGCTATTAAAAGAGCTGTTATCGAAGTTCATTATAGATGGAGGAATTATATATGAAGATTGGTAAGTTCGTTAAAGCTAACAATTTAACTATTGATACTGTACGTCATTATATAAATATGACTTTGATAATACCTGAAAAACATGGAGGACAATATAACTTTGATGATAGATGCCAAAGTGATTTGGAAGATATACTATTACTTAAAGGGATGGGATTTTCATTAAGTGAAATTAAATCAATTTTCATGTTTAAAAGATTGGCAAAGCTTACAAAGTATGAGGAAAATGAATGTTTTAAATCATTTTTCGTAAACAAAGATAAAGAGATAGAAAATAAAATAAGAGAACTTAAATTAATGAAGCAAAAGCTTAAAACAAAACTAGAGTTGCTTTCAAATGTAGAAATTAAAGATAAATCTATTATAGGTATAGATTTGAAAGCTCTTGATCTTTTGAGATGCTTTAAATGTAAAAAGGATTTAAAGCTTCGTGAAGGAAATATAGCAAATAACCAAGTTATAAATGGGAAGTTGACTTGCTCTTGTGGAGAGGAATACATAATTGAAGATGGAATATTGAGAGTTTCTAATATAAAAATAGATTCAGATTTTAAGTTTGATTTTAATTACATCACAGATTATATAAATTCTACAGATACAACCTATCTTGATAATGTCTATCGTGGAATGGATTGGATTTACAAAAAGATTGATTTTCAAAATTTGCAACATAAAGTTTTGCTTGAATTAGGTTCAGGAATTGGATTTTTTCTAAGAAATGTTTATAGAAATCTACCCGATGATTCAATATACATTGCTGTTGATAATGATATAAATAAACATTTATTTTTAAAAAGTATATTGGAGAGTATAAATTTCAAGAAAAAAATATTATTTATTTGTTCTGATTTTGAGCAAATCCCTATAAAAGATAAATCTGCTGATATGCTTTTAGACATTTCGGGTACAAGCAATTACAGTTTTGATCATGAAGAGTTTTTATTGAATGTAGCTGATAGATATGTAAAGGATAGTTCAAATATAATAGGGACCTATATTTTATTCAAAAATTTTGCAGCAAACTGTTTAATTGAAGATAAATATCGGAAAAATTTTATTTTAAATAATATTAAAGAACAGATTTCAAAACTTGACTATAATATTTTTGAGGAAAATGTATCAAACTATATAGAAAAAGGTGGAAAATATGAAAGCTATTTTAGAGATGGAGAAAAAGTATATTCATATTTAATCTTTGGTAAAAGGTAGGGTTAACCCTATCTTTTATTTATTTTATCATTAAATTTTGTTAATTAATCTATTGATATGGTGATAACACTACTATTTAAAATTAAATTGAATTAAAAAAATAGATTATCATTAAGAGAAAGCGAGATTAACAATGTTAATAAAAGTTCTATCACTAAAAAATTTTTCGAGGAATAAAGAGTTATTAAATATAGGTTTATTTTCAATTGCAAGCTTTATATCTGTATTTGGAACATCTATATATAATTTTGCTATTAGCTTGTATGTATTAAATATTACTGGTTCGGGTCTAAATTTTGCCATGACTCTAGTAATAGGAGCATTATCTACTGTTATTGTAAATCCATTTGCTGGAGTGCTTGCTGATAAAATTAATAAGAAACTACTTGCAGTAATTACAGATACTTTAAATGGTATGCTATTGCTTGTTCTATATATTCTAACAATTGGACATCCTTTGAGTTTATCTATGATTTATTTAAGTACATTTATATTGAATGTATTTTCTAATATATATGGGATAAGTATTGAAACTGCAAAACCAAATCTAGTATCAGAAAAAAAGCTTCTTCAAATAAATTCTATTAGTAAAATAATTGAATCCTCATCCTCTATACTTGGACCAATGATTGGTGGAATGATTTTCGCTTTATTAGATATAAGGCTTTTCATAATAATCAATAGCTTTTCTTTTGGGATATCCGCATTTCTTCAGTTATTCATGGATTTTCTATTTAATCACAACAATGAACAAAGGGAGGAAGAAAAAATTAATATTTTCACTGATATAATTCATGGAGTAACCTATTTAAGAAGTAAAAAAGATATAGTGAATATGTTTGGAATCTTTATTGTGTTAAATTTCTTCATAGGTCTTTCAATAAATGTACCAATGCCCTATATAGTAAATAATATTTTAAAATTGAGTTCTAATTTGTTTGGAATAATACAAGGTTTTTTCTCAATGGGAATGATTCTTGGTGCTCTTATAATAAGAAAAGCTCTGAATAAATTCTCGCATCAGAAAATCGTAAAATTAATGACTAATATATTATCAATTTGCATGATAGCAATAGGCCTCTCTGTTATAATGCAGTATAAAATCTATGATAATAATAACCTTTATGTAATATATTTTTGCTCAATAATGTTATTAACAGGCATAGCAATATCACTAATCGATATAGCTATATTTTATGAATTGCAACAAACTATTCCGGATGCCATTAGGGGGAGAGTACTTAGTATAGGAATCAGTATAGCAAAAATAACTTTACCTATTGCACTAATTATAGCAGGTAGTTTGATAAATCTTATAGCAGCATATATTTTGCCTATAATAAGCGGTGTAGGGCTTTGGATTTTTACTATGCTATATGTTAGAAATGACTAATTTTATGTGATAAGAAAATGATATTAAATTTATCCGAGATTATGATGAGTATAAATGGAGATTGGTAGCAATAACGATAATTACATTATTATAGTTAAAGATTAAGACTGGGTTATTCAAACAAGAATAAAAAGATGCAAATTTTCTAAAGGATTCTATAAAGATATCCTTTAGAAATTGAATAATAGAATTTTATAAAATATGCTATAATTAGGTTACATAAAATGGTTCATTAGTTAATTATAGTATTAACATATGCAAATAAATAATGTAATTATAATAGGGAGGGAATCCTAAAATGTATATTGGGTGTAACTGGTCAAAAGCACTAAAATTTCTTATAGAGAAGAACTCGATAAGAATAGACTATATTAAATCGTTTGGATATGGAAATTTTAAAGAAGACTTCAAAATTATGCGTTCAATGCGACCAATTTTAGTACATGGTTTAGGCTATTATGAAAACACAGGAATGAATAATATAGCGAGAATTGATTTTAATTCTGCAAATAGTATTATAAAGAAATGTAATTCACCACATTATGGTCTTCATCTTGCTATAAGATCTAAGGACATGTTAACAAGTATGACAGAAGATGACATATATAAACGCATGTCTAATCAAATTCAGTTCTTTAAAAAGAGTTTATCAGTTCCATTATTACTTGAAAATTCTCCTGATACACCACATGACCGTGAAGCCTTCGACCTTTATCCTTATGTAATGCCAGAAAAAATTTATAAACTGATTGTTGAAAATGATGTATCTTTCTTGTTAGATATAACTCATGCGAAGATTACTGCAAAATATCGGGGATGGGATATTTATGATTATATTGGAAGGTTACCACTTGATCATGTTGTAGAAATTCATACAAATGGTTCAGGTGATGATGAAAATGGTTTTCCAATGGATACACATCAGGCTATGGAAGAAGAGGACTACGAATTGTTAGAGTGGGTTCTTGATCGTACAAATCCCAAAATAGTTACATTAGAGTTTAATGAAGTAGAAACAGAGGATTATGACAAAATCATTTATTCACTAGAAAAACAATTAGATCGAATATATGATATATGCAGTAGTAGATAAGTAAAGTTAATAAATAAGAATAAATTTGCAATATTTTTAGTGGATTGTGATTGGATAATACTAAAGTAGCGAGGGATATGAATGATTACAAGGGTATGTAATATATTTAATAGCAGCAAAATATAAACAATTAATGGAAGGGGATAAATGAACAATGACATTTTTAAAACAAGTAAAGCTCTATAGAGTAAAAATTACTGAGCCTTGCGACAATAAAAATATATTACAGAAAACATTGAATTTAAATTATACTCTCAATAATTCTGGGATAGGTTATAGAGAGTTTACTAATATTATTCCAGCAGGAATTACGGGTTGGATAATACAATGGATGGGAAAAAAATATTTTGCGCCTGATGATAATCAAGAGAGTTTAAAAGCTTTTCTAAATAGAGTTCAGACTGAAGATATATTAATACCTTATAAGAGAATTGAAGGACATTATTGTAAAATTGATTAGCATTAATTTAGAGTGTTGAATAACCAATTTTTATAAATATGTATTTAAAAAAATATTAAAATATATTACAGAATTAGGTGAGAAGATATGGAATTAATAAATGGAAATTCTAATCAGATTGATAAAACAAGAGAAAGTATAAAAAAATTGATTGAAGATTATAAAATTGAACTTGAAGTTTTGAGTAGAATGATAAATGTGGATTATAACTGGCTAAAAGATTATATGGATGGAAAAAGAAATTTGCATGAGTTTTATGCTAATGCAATGGACTCTATTAAAAACAATAAAGAATTTGTGTGGAATCCAAAGTGTCCCGAGCCTTCATTATTATCAAATAAGATTTATATTCTATCTGAAGGGATACGTAGTATAAATGAAGATGACAGAGTCAAAGGAATAATAGATGTATTGATAATTGACGTTGGAATTAGATACGATACTTTAGCTATGTATGCAGGTATCAGCTTAGAAGATGTTCAGAATTTCATGAAGGATACTAATTCTATTACATATGAAAATAAATATAAGCTAGCGGTAGCAAGCTTGTTTTTACACTTTTTGGTTAATGTTAACAAGTCAGATTTAGGTTAATTTATTAATAAAATTATTGCTGCATTTATTACAAAATTTTAAAACAAAAAAGTATCCCCAATTAGGGGAATACTTAATCTATATGATAACTCATGAGAAAGAAAAAGTCTATATTTTTGTTATCTTATACTCTATAATTTTCGTTGTTGCAACAAAATTATAATTAGATAGGAGAATGAATATGACAAAGAAAAAGATAGCTAATATTCCATTTGGGCCATTTATCAGTGTTTTAGCAGGAGCTACTGTTAATGGAAAACCTAATTATGCTGCAATTGGAGCATATGGAGTTGTAAGTCAAAAAAATGTACTTTATATATCGTTGAAAAACTCACATTATACAACAACCGGAGTTTTAGAAAATGGATTTTTTACTGTAAATATTCCTAAATCAGATGATGTTGAAAAAACTGATTATTGTGGAACTGTTTCTGGAAGCAAAGTAGATAAATCAAATGTTTTTGAGTCTTTTTATGATGAAGTAGGAAATGCACCAATGATAAAGGAATGTTCAATAAATTATTTGTGTAAAGTGATACAAACCATTCCCATATTTGATTTTACAATGTTTCTTGGTGAGATTGTGGCAACATATGCAGAGGAAGATTGTTTGGAAAATGGAAGACCAAATGCCCTAAAAGTTAAACCAACAATATTAATGGATACAGGTTATTTTGATTTAAATAATAGAGTTGGATCAATATTTAAATCATGTGAAGGTAATAGATAATCATATTTATGTGAAATTTTAAAGTAACATGAAATAAAAAATAGCCAATATGAAAGTAATAAAAGTATAGCATTTTTGTATGTATGCTATGTAAGAAGTATGTATGAATTTAATAGTTATTTGGAATGCAAAAAAGAGTAACAAACATATGGGGAATATGAATATTACTCTTTGTTTTATATATTTGGGGAAATATATATGAAAAAAAGTTTTTATTAAGTTTATGATTTTATTATAGTTATTTATTATGTCAGAATAATGGCAAATGTGAAGTATAAATTTATATTCCCCATACTATGTAAAACTTAATCAAAAGCGTTATCTTAGACCACATGTCCTCGTGTAAACGCACAATTACTTATAAATGAGATTCTAGAATAATACCGTATGGGAAAGTCAGTTTTAAATTAACTTTTATGAAAATATTACATTACCATCAGTAAATATTATAATTGAAGAAGTGTATGTAAGTGGAGGTAAAACCTGGTGGGTAACTCGAGTGTTTAATCTTAATAGAGCTTCCATAGTTTGGTCTGAATCAATAACCATAACTATAGCCTTACTAGTAGATTCGCCAAGTTTTATAGTAATAGATGAATTGGCTGGTAAGCCTGAATCGCTCCAAGTGTAAATACCTTGTTTAAATGTTTTAGGTTCGGCAGATACACCTATAATATTAAATCAAGTAGATATAAAGAAAAAAATTAAAAATATAGGAATAAATTTTTTCATTAGTTTAACCACCTTTAATGTAAAATTTTATATAATATATCATTTGTATTATGCGTATTTAGGGTTGAAATATTCAACATATAGATTAAACAAAAAATACCACTTGTTGAGGTATTTATGTATGTGATAATTAAAGGGTCTTTTTTAAAAAGAATTATTAATTTAAAATAAATAATGCTAAAAAATAAAATAATATATTTCTAAAATAAACGCAAAAAAACAAGGAATATAGAAAGAATTATCGAATATATACCTATCATAGATTGAATTTACTGGAGGGTGTATATATGGAAAATAGACTTGAGGCATTTTTAGAGGTTATTCCTGAATTAAAGGAAATATTACAAGACGATATAGCAGTTGCTGTAGCAGATACTAAGAAATTTATATATTATCGTGATGGTGATTCCATTAACTTACCTATAAAAGTTGGACAAGAGTTAAATCCTGAGGAACCATTATATAAAAGTATAAAAGGAGGTAAGGTACTAAGTGTGATAGTGCCAAAAGAATTATTTGGAGTATCATTTAAGGGGATTTCTTACCCTATTAAGGATTCAAGTGGAAATATTATTGGTGGAGTTGCAATAGGGAAAAGCTTAAATAAACAGTTTAAAGTAGAAGAAGTAGCAGAGAACATTTTTAGTTCACTGCAACAGACAAGCGCAAGTATTGAGGAAGTGGCTACTGATTCTCAAAGACTTTCATCTTCAATGAATAGTATTGTAAATGCAACACAAAAAACAGAAGAAAAAATAAAAGAAACGGATACGATATTAAATCTTATTACTAGTGTTTCTTCTCAATCTAATCTTCTAGCTTTAAATGCGGCTATTGAGGCTGCAAGGGCAGGTGAGGCAGGAAGAGGTTTTTCAGTTGTTGCAGGTGAAATGAGAAAACTTTCACAGATGAGCAGTGAATCGTCAAAAAAAGTATCACAATTGCTTCTTGAAATGAGAAATTCTATTGATGAAGTTATTAAGGAGATTAGTAATACAAACATGATAGCAGAATCACAAGCAGCAGCGACTGAAGAGATAACGGCTACTTTAGAAGAGATTACATCAAACTCTAAGGAACTGGTGGATATGTCAAAGGTAGTATGGTAAAGATGATTATATCAGTTACTTCAGATACATATAATTTTAGTAATTATCTTATTAGATTATTTAACAACCCTCATAAAATTTATTAGGAAAATTTAATAAGCTCATGGTATAAAATAAGCAGAAAATCGCATTGTTCAATAAAACATGAATATGCGATTTTTTTCTGCGCAATTTAAAAAAGCATGTAGTTATGAATTACTTAAGTATATTATTCATGGTTGAAGAAAACTTTTGATTATTAATTATACAGATGTTTCTTTATGTTTATGAACTTCTTCTCCCCATTCGCCAAGATGTTGTAAAGCAACTATGAGCTTTTGACTAAGTTCTGATAATTCATATTCTACTCTTGGTGGAATCTCATTGTATTGGTGACGAATAACAAGAGAGTCTTCTTCAAGTTCTTTTAAGTTTTTTGAGAGCATAAGACTGGATATGCCATCAACTTTTCGCTGTAGTTCATTAAAGCGAACAATTCCATTTTGAGATATAACCCAAATGATTAATAATTTCCATTTTCCATTTATAATTTTTAAAGCATATTCAATAGAACAGTTTTCCATGAAAGCAACCTCCATTACTTATACAAATATTAGTAGCTAAATATTTTTTGCGTACTTGTTGATTTATATGTTACTTAATATAATAAAGTCAGTCAATAGATAATTGAGTGACTTTAGAGAATTTTATATTTAAAAGGAGAGATAAGATATGTCAAAAGTAGTTATTTTCAGAGGTAGTCCAAGAAAGAATGGATATACTGCAAGATTATTAGAACAAGTAGCAAAAGGAGCAAAATCCAAAGGTGCTGAGGTTATTGAATTTGATTTAAATGATTCTGGAATTCGTGGATGTCAAGGATGTATGTATTGCCGTACTCACGATGGTTGTGCAGTTAATGATTATTTGCAGCCAATGTATGATGCTATTAAGGAAGCAGATGCTATCGTATTTGGTTCTCCAATATATTACTATACAATTACAGGACAATCAAAAGTTTGGTTTGATCGTACATTTCCAATGATTAGGAATGATTATAAGGCAAAATATCCAGGGAAAAAGTTAATAACAATATTTACTCAAGGGAATCCTGATCCTAAGATAGGGGCGGAAGGCGTTAAATTTGCTAATAATATGTTAGAAGAATTAGGCTGGAAGTTAGAGGATAGCATTCATTACTGTGGAACTAGTCATAATCCTGATTTAGCAATGTTTGATAAGTTATCTTTAAGAGCATTTAAGGATGGAGAAAATTTAGCTTAATAAATTTATAATACAATACCACTTAGATAGTAGGAAGAATAATACTGTATTTGAAAAGTTGAAACTTAAAGATATACATCATGTAATGTTAACTTGACATTAAATTTAAAGTGGAATATACTTTTATGTAAGGTAAACATGACAGGAGTGGTTCTTAATGAAAAATAAACTAAAAGAATTTCGTGAAGCTGTTGGATTAACGCAGGAACAATTGGGAGCTCTTGTAGGAGTATCAAGGCAGGCAATAAACTCTATTGAAACAGAAAAATATGAGCCATCTATATGGCTAGCTTATGATATTTCTCAAATATTTCATTGTGCAATAGAGGAAGTGTTTCTTTTTGAACAAAGTGAAAGAAAATCAAGAGCACAATTAAGTAGAGGTGTAGTTTAAATGGCATTAAGGAAAATTAGATTATTTGGTGATGAAGTTTTAAGAAAGAAAAGTAAAGAAGTTGAAGTGGTAGACGAAAAGATCAGGCAAATTCTAGATGATATGGTGGAAACCATGTATAATACAGAAAATGGAGGGGGCTTAGCGGCGCCGCAGATAGGAATACTTAAAAGGTTAGTTGTAATAGACATGGGACAAGGTTTAATAAAATTAGTCAATCCAAAGATTATTAAACAAGAAGGAAGTCAAGAAGTTATAGAAGGATGTTTAAGTAATCCACATGTATTTGGAAGATTATTAAGACCAGAAAAAGTGACAGTTCAAGCATTAGATGAAAATGGTAAAGAAATAATACTAACGGGTACAGGAGATTTAGCAAAATGTTTTTGTCATGAAATTGACCATTTAGAAGGTATTCTTTTTACCGATTTTGTTACTGAATATTTAAAATAGTATATTAAACTTTTTGTTACTGTATTATTTGATATATCATGCATTGTTAAATAAAAATGTTAATTAATAATTTAATGCAATATTTATATAATCAAAAAATCATTAGGCAATGTCTAGTGATTTTTTGATGTCTAAATATAAGGAAAATCATTGATTTAGTAATATGAAGCAAAAGTGATGAGATTCAACTAAAGAATTAATAATATTCTTGTATTTATATATGTTAAAAAAATAATTTTTATCATAATTATAAAAATATTGCAATAATTTTGGATGTGATTCTAAATTGTGGAATATTCAATGTTAATCATAATATAAATTAATATATTTTGCATTTACAGGAAAATATATGAAAAATGGTTGTATTTTACTTTTGGCAGTAGTAGTATCTAAGTATAGTTCGTATATAGAACTATACTGAAATAGAACTATTATTATGGGAGTCATTTATGTGGAAGGTAATAATAAAAACATATTTAAGGAAAATTCGAAAATAAATTTTAATAGGACAGCTGAAGTTTACGATGAAAGCAGTGATGGAAAGTTTGTAGCCCCAATGTATGAGGAGATTGTTAGTAGGGTAATAAGCGCAAATCCTAAAAAAATATTAGATGTTGGATGTGGGACAGGTAATGTATTAATAAAACTTAGCGCCAACTATAAGTTCGGTTTATATGGAGTAGATATCTCAGAAAATATGATTAAAATAGCTAAGAAAAATCTTGGGGACAAAGCTGAATTGAAAGTTGGTGATTCAGAGTATATTCCTTGGGAAGATAATTCTTTTGATGTAATTGTATGTAATGCATCCTTTCATCATTATCCAAGCCCAGAAAAAGTATTATTAGAGATGAAAAGAGTATTAAAGAATAGTGGTTTATTAATTATAGGGGATCCAACGGCACCAGTAATTTGTAGACAATTTATAAATTTATATTGCAAAACATCTAATAATGGTGACTATAAAATATATTCTGAAAAAGAAATTAAGGCCCTTTTAGTAAAATGCGGATTTGAGCCATTTGATTTTAAAAAGATTAATTATAAGAGTTTTGCAATTAGTGCTAAGGTAAGAAAATAATCGTTAATAGATTGGAGTGACAATATGGATAAAGAATGTAAAAAGCAAATAGATGAATTTAATATATTATGGCATCGTATGTTATTTGAATCAAGCTATAAAGATATTGAAGCTAAATATACTAGAATAAAAGGACTTAGTGATAATGAAATATCCATAATTAGAATTATTTCCGAGAAAGAAGAAGTTATTATTAGAGATATTTTAGAAATATTAAATATTCCTAAAAGTACATTGACTAATATGATCGATAGATTAGAAAAGCGTAATCTTATAATGAGATCTATTAGTAAAAGAGATAGAAGATCTTATAAATTAGAGCTTACGGAAGAAGGGAAAAAAGCACAAGAGGAGCATATAAAATTTGAAGAAGAAATTTATGGAAAAGTAATGATTTCTTTAGATACTTATGAAGAAAGAGAAAATTTATTAAATATTATGAGAAAGATTGTTTATAATATTTCTAGTAGATAATGAAGTTAATTTTCGAGGTCAAATGGTTATTTACTTTTTGTGAATCCATTTACCATGTCACAATTATAGCCTAAAAACAATATTATAAAAAAGAGTATGATTTAAAGAATATTTTCTTATTTGAGATAAAGTTCACATCTGTAAGTGGTTTTTAGATTATATGCGGTAGTATTGTACAGCCTAATAATTTATAATAACCACTTTTATGTTGAACCATTCACCAGAGCGTTCATAAGTTACTAACCAACAAAATTGAATAACAAATTGTAGAAACGTAATATTCTTTTAATTCACTAATATTGAGTTTGCTAGTGAGTTGTTGTATTATATACTAACTATAATGCAATATATATTTGACATTGTGATTTGTATATGTTACAACAATAATATAAGGAGGAATGCAGGTGAAAAATCTTAAAATGAAATCAGCAAGAGCCTCGATGGACTTATCTCAAGAACAGTTAGCAGATATAGTAGGCGTAACAAGGCAAACAATAGGAATGATAGAAGCTGGGAAATTTAATCCATCATTGCAATTATGTATCGCCATTTGCAAGGCACTTGGAAAAACATTAAATGATATTTTTTGGGAGGATGATGATAATGAATAAAAAAATTGATGAACGCCAACAGCAGGAATTCTATAAATGTGAGCATATGGCGTTTCGCATTATGTTTAGTGTATCAGTAATAGTGATTGTAATACAAATGTTATTTATGAAAGCTGCTTTTCAGCAAGTACTTGGTGAAACAGTCATACTTGCATGTGGGGGCATTTCGATGATTTTGAGTTGCTTGAAAAGTGGTCTATGGAGCTACAATAACAATGAACCTTCTGTAAAAAGTAATTTAATTTATAGTATTATATGCTCAGTTGTAGCTACGTTATTGTTTGCAATTATAATTTATACAAGGGCAGGAATCAAAGTGATGACCCCTACTATAATTGGTGGATTCTTTGGTGGAATTTTCATTCTTGGATTTATTGTTTTAACATTACTAGGACAGGTATCAAAGAATACAAAAAAGAAAATAGAAAATAAATATAAGGATATTTAAGTGATACTATAGATACCCAATGTAGAAGTTAGATTACGAATTAGCGCAGCTTAATTTCAAATATCGATGAAGATTCTAAGCTGTAGATTTCACCATTTTAGCATGATCAAACTTTCAGTATGACAAGCTAAAGTGGAACAATCTATAACTAAGAATTTTAGCAACTCATTTTTAAATGTTTTATCCACAAATATATTTATGATTTCTAGCTAAGTTAACCATTTATATAGGGTAAGTATGGAAATATGTCCACATAATAAGTCTAATTAATAATTTGGACATCTATAGTATTAGACAAGAATGAAGGTAAGATATATGGATATTGAAAAACTTATTAAGGAGCTTGGGAAATCCATTGGAAAGATTATTTGTAATAAAAAAGAAGAAAATAATGAGAAAATTGATATAGAGCAAATGAGTTCTATAGATATATTTAAAATAATTCTTAACAAAGTTGTTCACGAAGGAAATTATAATAAAGCAGAAGATTTAATATTTGATGAATTAGAAAAAAATAATTCACAAGAAGTTTATGAAATTGCAATTGACTTTTATAATTCAATCCTAAAAAAGAGTGATGAAATATTAAATCAAAGTAGCTTTCCAAGGGTGGAGATTTATCAGGGGTTAAAAGATATAGAAAAATTTAAAGTTAAATAAGTAGGTATTTTGGGAGGAATTTTTATGGTAGAAAGAGAAGAGATTCTTCCTGCATGTCATATGAACAAAAAGTACTGGATTACAATTGCTTTGGACAGCCCATTTTCCAAGGAGGAAATATATAATTTAATTAGTTTAAGTTATGATTTGACAAAATAGAAATTAACTATCAAAAGTAATGTAATGATTCTAATATCGCATTATTCAAGAAAATTGAATTTGCGATTTTTTTTGTATAGTAAATTATAGACCTATAGAACGTTGAATATATGATTATATGAGGTTTTAGGGAAATAAGAGAATGTTTGTAAAAAAACATAACAGTATGATTTTTAGAAAGTATGTTACAATTAACTGGAAGATAAATGGAGATTTAGAGGTGTAAAAATGAAAGTTTTAATAATAGGGCTTGGAGTAATTGGGACAACTTATGGATATGTTTTTCAAAAAGAGGGACACAAGGTAGAGCATTTAATAAGAGACAGCAAAAAAGCATTTGTACCTGAAAATATAAATGTTAAGTTATTAGATGGAAGATTTAATAATAAAGGCGAAGAAAAAAATGATAATTATAAGATCCATATAGCAAATAAAAACAGTTCTTATGATTTCATATTAGTAAGTGTTCCAGCTGGAAAAATTGAAGGAGTAATAAAAACATTAAAAGAGAATGACATTAATGGTACTTTGATAATTTTCAACGGGATATGGGAAGATAAAAATTATATTGAAAATTTATTTAAAGGATGGGAGTACATACTTGGTTATCCAGTAGCAGGTGGAAATATAAGTGATCATGAACTAAATTGCTGTATATTTGATCATATTATGCTTGAAAGCAAAGAAAAAACTAATATTAAAAATTACGATAAGTTATTAAAATTATTATCTGATTGTCATATTAAAGCTGAAATACCTTTTGATATGCTAGAGTGGATTTGGATTCACATGGCGATAAATGCAGCTGTTATAACAAACGCTGGAGAATATGGTGATATAAAAAATACAACTAAGGCAGCAGAAAAGTTGATGGATTCTTCTAAAATTTTATCAGAAACAATACTAACTATAAGGGAAACTGTAAAAATAATTGCATCTAGAAATGTAAATTTGAAAAATTATAATAATGAATTATTTGCTTATAAAATGCCTTCAAAATTATCAGGAATAGTTATGAAAAGAATGTTTAAAAATAATCAGCTAACTCGTAGAATTATGACACTTCATAATAATATAGATGATTTATTATATGTATGTAAGAATGTATATGACTGCGGTAAAAATAATCAAATGGATGCGCCGCTGTTTTCTAGAAAATACAATTTACTAGAAAAGAAGATAAATTGTTAAATTTTGCGCCCAAGCAATTCAATATAGAGAAGTGTATCAAAATTATTAAATTTCTTGTCTTATATGGCTTAATGCTTTCTCTTTTAAAGTCCCTAAAATTTTATAAAGAATGAATTAAGTCATTTGAAAATTAATTTTCCAGCGTAACGAAAATATACTATAGCTTTGATTTATAGCTGCTTCTAAGCAGAAAATCTTTGTATTTAAATAATTTTATATAAGAATTAACATATGTATAAAATTGCTATAAATAAAAAGATTCAAGAAGCTAATAATAAAGTGAAATAAGCTTTAGATTTATGAGGCAAGTTACAAAGGAGGAAAACAAATTGAGAATTAAATCAAAACATATCTTATTTTTTTTGGCAAGTATATTTTTTATTCTAACTATATTTATAGACAATATAAATATTAATTCTGATTTATGTGATTTAGTATTCAATGAAGATGTTACTTTAAATGAAAAAATATGTGAGCATAAGAAAAAAACAATTTATTTAACTTTTGATGACGGACCTAGTAGCAAAGTAACAAATGATGTTTTGGATGTATTAAAGGAAAATAAAGTAAATGCAACTTTTTTTCTAATCGGAAATCAAATTGAAGGAAAAGAAGATGTGGTAAAAAGAATTTATTATGAAGGAAATGGAATAGGACTTCATACATATACCCACAAAATAAGGAAAATTTATAGCAGTGAAGACGCATTTATAAAAGAAATGATTAAATGCCGCGATGAAATAAATAAGGCTATTGGAATTTCACCTAATATAATTAGATTTCCATGCGGAAGTAACAAAAGATTGAACAAAAAATATTTAAAAAGATTACATGATGAGGGATTTAAAATATATGATTGGGATTTAGATAATACGGATGGATTAAATTCAAGGCTCTCACCAGATACTTTATATAGAAAAGCAATCAAAGGAAGTGAAAATCGCCAAAACATAATATTACTTTTGCATTGTACAGACATGCATAAGAATACATGCAAGGCTCTTCCACAAATAATAAAATATTATAAATCTAAGGGATATGAATTTAAAGTTATTACGGAAGATACTCCAGAATTGTATTTTCATATGAGAGGAAAATTATTTAAATAAAAATATATTTGCCTAAACAATATAATATTTAAAAATAAAGGCAGCATGTTATTCATGAAGATTAAGCATGAAAAATCTAGTGAATACTAAATGAGAAAAATTATATAAATTAAGCCTAGAATGTAAATTCTAAGAACACCTATAGAAATATAGGTGTTTTTGTTGTAAACTTGTAATATATAGGAGAAAATTAGAAGGTTTTGTTTAATTATCTTAAAATGATTTGTTAAAACAATAAAAAACGGGGAGGGGTTCTTTGAAGATTATAGTCAGACATGTACCTAATTTAATTACAATAGCAAGAATAATACTATCAGTATTATTTGTTCAAAATATAATTGAGCAATTTATATATGCGAAGGAAAGAAATGTGAATTTGAGCATTTTATTTTTATCAATATGTATTTCAGATTTATTAGATGGCAAAATTGCAAGAAAAACTAATTCAACTTCGCTAATAGGAGCAAAACTAGATGTATTTGCAGATTTGTTTTATATTATGATTTCATATATAGCGTTAATAAACATAAAAATTTTGCCTATATGGTATTTTGGATTCGTATGTTTGAAATTCATTGAATTTATAATAACATCAAAGTATATCAAAAATATTAAAAAGTCGGACAAGTCCTTTATTTTCGATAGTGCTGGTAGATTAGTTTCGGCTACATTTCTAGTAATTCCAGGGATTGTATGTATATATAGATATATTGGGGCTAATAATGCAATAATCACAATAGATTATATTATATATATATCATTTATAATTGGAGTTTATTCCTCTTATTCAAGAGTAAAACTTTGCTTTATCGAAAATAAACTTATATAAATATAGAGAGTTATGAAAGGATGATAAGTATGAGGAGTATATCGGGAAAGTTAGTTATACTTATGAGTATGATAATAACATGGGTATTATGGTTATTTGTTGAACCTATAAGAGAAATATCTACAATGAGTGGATATTCTCAATTAATAGCTGCATTTGCATTGGTAGCATTTGCATTTATTAATTTCATTTCAACTAGACACAAAATTTTAGATGGCTTATTTGGTGGACTAGATAAATCATATATTTACCATAAATATTTAAGTATTTGTGCGTTAGCTTTGGCTGTTATTCATAATATAACAATAAGTATGGGGAAAAAAATTGAAAGGGCCAATGGAATAAAAATTCCTAAAGATCCTTATGCCATGTATGGGACTTTTAGTATGTATATATTTATAGTACTTATATTAATCGCCCTTGTGGCTAAAAAATTAAATTATGAAAAGTGGAAAACAATTCATAAATTTATGATTATTCCTTATGCATTTGGAATTTATCACTATTATGGAAGTGCAACTTATGCTGTCTTTTCATTGGAACCTTTTTGTATATGGCTAAATCTAATAAATATCATAGGTATAACATCTGCAATTTATAGCGTGTTCCTTTATGAAAAAATTTCGTTTAAGTATAAATATAAGGTGAAAAAATTAGATATAGTAGCTAATGGAACCTTTGAGATTACAGGGGATTCCATTGGAAAAGAAATAAAATTCAAACCAGGACAATTCGCTTTTTTGAAGATTTTAGATAATGAAAATGGATTTGTTTCACATCCATTTACAATAAGTGAAGCACCTAAGAATGGAGAATTGCAATTCACTATTAAAGCATTAGGGGATCATACAAAGGAGTTGTTAAATACACTTAAGGTTGGAGATGAATTTGTTGTCTCAGGACCTCATGGTAAATTTAATTATAAAACTGGTGTCAAGAATCAAATATGGATTGCAGGAGGAATTGGAATAACACCTTTTAGGAGCTTTGCTCAATCAGGTGTAGGGGAAGAATTCTCGGTAGATCTTTTTTATGCATACAATAATGAAGCTGAAGGAGCATATAAAGAAGAATTGCAACTATTAAACAGTAATAATTTAAGAGTGCACTTATTTAATTCAAAAGAAAAGGGATTTTTATCAGTAAACGAAATATCCAAAGTTGTGAATACAAAAGATAGTGTTGATGTTTACTTTTGTGGGCCAGCTCCAATGAGAGAAAATTTAAAAAAGCAATTTAAAGATAGTAATTTTAATATCATAAATTTTAATTATGAGCATTTTCAATTTAAATAGATATAAATTTTTTTGAATTTAATATTTATTGATATAACTTGTAGTTGAGTCATTTCTTAAATGATGTAATTGGTTTCTAGAAAAACTATTATATCATAAAGAAATGGCTTATTTATTTTTCGTAAACTTTGTTTGTACAATAACTTACTAAAGATAAAAAATTTGTCGCGCTTGTTAAATTAGCTGGTGCTATTTTTAGATAGAAAAAATTCTAATGAGTTTATTGCTTTATTAATTAAGTCGTTTTTTTAAATTTATAATTAAAAATAAACAACGAGTGATAAATTAGGATAATTATTGAAAAAATACAATTAAATTATGAAAAGAAAAAAGGTATATATCAATATTTGTAGAATAAATTATGGTAAGTAATAAAATTTACTAGTACATATACGATTAAAATAGGATAGGGGGTATTTTTATGGGAAAAAAGATTCTTTTTGTTGATGATGAAGTTCAAATACTAAAAGCTTTTAAAAGACTTTTTATGGATACGGACTATGAGATAGACGTGGCTGAGAGTGGTTTAGAAGCTTTAAATATTCTTGAAAATCAAGAAGTAGATTTAATTGTTAGTGATATGAGAATGCCAAATATGACTGGTTATGAGCTGTTAAGTATAGTCAAAAATAGATTTCCAGACATAGTTCGCATAATTTTAAGTGGTTTTGCAGAGGAAAGAATTATACTAGATTCATTGCAAAAAAACATAGCAAAAGTTTATATTTTAAAACCTTGGGAAAATAATATTTTTATTGAGACTATAGATAACATATTTAAAGTAGAAGATATGTTAAAGGAAAATATTAATGTTTTAAAATTGGTAAAGAGTGCTAACGAATTACCTACAATTAAAGAGTCTTATCAGAAAATTATTGATGAAATAGAATCTAATGCTGAAATATATGAAATAGTTGAAGCAATAGAATCCGATAATTCTATTGCAATAAAAATACTTCATGTTATAAATTCATCTCATTATGGAGTGAAGACAGGTTCAATTAAAAGAGCTGTCGCATACCTTGGGCTAGATAATATTAAAAATATAGTCATTTCATCTGCATTTATAGATAGTCTAGGATTTGATTCTAAGGGGAAAGAAAAATTGAAAATGCTGTGGAAGCAATCCTTTATCGCCAATAGGATTGTAAGTTTTATTTATAATGAATTTCTCAATAAGAAAATTCCAGAAACTGAAATGAATGCTGGATTATTGAGTAACATTGGGATGGCATTTATGATGTATCATTTTCAAGATAAATATAGCGAAATAATTGATGAAGTTAAGAATCACCATACTGCTATAGTAGAACTTGAAAAAAAATGTTTTGGGACAAACCATCAAGAAATAGGAGGGTACCTATTAAGATGGTGGGATATACCATTTCCTATTGTTGAAGCAGCAATCTATCATCATGAGCCATTTCATGAAAATGTTATTAATAAGCAAATTGTATATGTTGTTCACATTGCAGGAAAATATGCTTGGGACATATTAAAAGAAAGTAGTCTTATGGATTTGGATGAAAAAGCATTTTTAGAACTTGGGATAGATAAAGATATATTCGAAAAGAGGCTTGGGGAAGTGGCGGAATTAAATGGACTATTTGATGAGTAGTTTCATTTCAAAATAATTTATTTAGAGATATTATAGGGGGATTTGAGGATGGTTGTAGAGCAATTTGCATTTTATAAACTGAATGAGGTTGATAGCATTATTACGTTAGGTAAATTAGTGAAGGCCCAAGTAATATTTTTATTTGGTTCTAAAGAATTTATCTGCAATAAAGAAGTGTTTAATAAGATAAAAATAACATATCCTAATGCGGATATAATAGGCTGTACAACAGCTGGTGAGATATTTAATGACCAAGTAAATGATAATATTTTAACTGTAACAGCTGTTTATTTTGAGAGTACTAAAATAAAATTTTTGGTTACAGAATTAACTGACTTTAATAAATGTTATGAGAAAGGAATTGAAATAGCAAAGGCGATTCCAGTGGAAAATCTATCTCATGTATTTTTAATAGGTGAAGGTATAAACATAAATGGCAGTAAATTAGCAGAAGGGGTTGTCGATGGATTACCAGAGAAAGTGAAGGTAACAGGGGGATTAGCTGGAGATTATGAAGGGTATAAAGAAACTTTTGTAGTTGCGAATGATTATGGAAAAAAGAATTTAATAGCAACAATCGCATTTTATGGAGAAAAGATTAAGATTGGATTTGGGTCAGTAGGTGGATTTGATACATTTGGAATAGAAAGAACAGTTACAAAGTCAAAGGATAATATATTATACGAATTAGATGGAAAACCAGCATTAGATTTATATAAAGAATATTTAGGGGAATATGCAAGTAGACTACCAGTTAGTGGATTGCTATTTCCTTTAAATATAAGATCACGTGATAATAAATATAGCTATGTTAGAACAGTAGCAGGTATAGATGAAAAAACAAATAGTCTTAGGTTCGCAGGAGAAATACCAGAAGGTTACTATGGAAAGCTTATGAGAGCAAATTTTAATAATCTAATAAATGGGTCAATTAAAGCAGCAGAAAATTCAATTACAAGTATTAATTGTGAAGATATTAAGTTGGCAATTTTGGTAAGCTGCAGAGGAAGGCGTGTTGTTTTAAATCAAATTATAGATGAAGAACTTGAGGGAGTAAGAAGTATTTTAGGTAATGATGTTATATTTACTGGCTTTTATTCTAATGGAGAAATAGCGCCTTCAAATAAAAATAATGTGACTGAATTTCATAACCAAACAATGACAATTACACTCATAGGGGAGAAGTGAAAATATGAGAGATTATCATAAATTATTAAAAAGACAATTATCAAAGTATATTGGAGAAGAGAAAATTCCAGAAGAGTACAAAGCTTTTTTGGAGGCTGTAAATTCTGCTTATATTGAATTCGATAAGGATAGAATTCTGCTGGAAAGAAGCATCGAAATAAGTTCTAGGGAGTATAATGAGAACTTAGAAAAAATAGAAAAACTACAAGCGCAAATTGTTCATCAAGAAAAAATGGCTGGAATAGGTCAGCTTTCTGCCGGAATAGCTCATGAAATAAATAATCCTTTAGGATTTGTTAAAAGTAATATGTATATGCTAGAAAAGTATAAAGATAAGTTGAAAAATCTTTTGGAGTTATATAAGAATATTGAGGGAAATATAAAAATAACACATAAAGATTTATATGATTCAAATTTCTTTGAGATTGTTGAATACCGAAATAGAAATAAAATTGATTTTCTATTTGAAGATATGGATGATATAATATCAGAATCTGAAGATGGAATAGCTAGAATAGAGAATATTGTAAAAAGCCTTCTTGGATTTGCAAGAAAGGCATCTTCTTTAGAATATACCCAATATGATATAAATGACAATATAAAATCAACTATAACTATTGCTTATAACGAAATTAAATATTATGCAGTTATTGAAGAAAATCTTGAAGTGGTTCCAACAATAAAAGCAATTAATGGTGAAATAAATCAAGTATTACTAAATATATTAGTAAATGCTGCTCATGCAATAAAGTCAAAAGGAATTCGAGGTATAATAAAAATTCATACTTATTGTGAAAATAATTATGTAAAATGTGAAATAAGCGATAATGGAGTAGGAATTGCTGAAGAAAATATAAATAGTATTTTTAATCCATTTTTTACAACAAAACCAGTAGGTATGGGAACAGGATTAGGTTTAAGTATTTCACATGATATAATAGTAAATAAACATTCTGGAACTATAGATGTAAGTAGCAGGTTAGGAGAAGGCACTAAATTTACTATCTCATTACCTATAGGCGCTAAGGAAGATGATGATAATATAAATGGAAAAATATCTTAATTTACATAAAAAATCTATACCATGATTCGAGAAAATAAACATTTTATAATTTACGGAGGTAAAAATGAGCAAAATATTAGTAGTATTTTATTCTTTTTCAAATACAACAAGAATGTTAGCAGAAGAAATAGCAAAACAAACTGGAGGAGATATTAGAGAGTTGGTTCCTGAAAAGTCCTATGCTTTCAATTATAATACAGCAGCAAAGGAAGTAAGGAATGAAATTGAAAATGGATATTGTCCAAAATTATTATCTGGAGAAGAACCAGTCAAGTCTTATGATTACATTTTTTTAGGTACTCCCAATTGGTTTAAATCATTTGCTCCACCAATACTAAGTTTTTTAAGAAACGTGGATTTGCAGGGAAAGACTATTATTCCTTTTTGCACTCATGGTGGGGGAGGTTTTGGGCAAATTCAAATTAATACTGCAAAAGAATGCCAGAAATCAACAATCCTTCCTGGTTTTGAAGCTATGAGTAATTTTAGTGAACAGCAGGTTAAAAACTGGATTGAGCAAATTGGTTTATAGGATAGAGAAAATTTGTAATTATTTAAATATCTGTATGAGATAGAGTGTTGATGCAATGGAAGAAAAGAATCCTTTTAACAATTTCATAATATTTCATTGGTAAAATGTATCACAAATTATTTGTATCAGTAAAAATTATATATATTGAAAAAATAATTCTTCATCATAATTCTAAAAATATTGCAAGAATTTTATCCGTAATTGTGAATTGCAACATATATATTAATAAATAAAAGCTTAGAAATAATCTTGACCCTCACCTTACAGGAGGTCTTATTATTATAAACGAGGTGAAGAATTATGCTATACACGGTTAAAGAAGTTGCAAAATTTACAGGAGTCACTGTAAAAACACTACATCATTATCATAAAATAGGATTACTATTTCCACATGAGGTAAATGAAGCCGGCTACCGTCTTTATGGTGAAAAAGAACTTGAGCGACTTCAGCAAATATTATTTTATCGTGAGCTTGATTTTTCTCTTAGTGATATTAAAAAAGCACTTGAGGATGAGCCGAATCGGTTAGAGTGTTTAGTTAAACAACAGGAACTGCTAATTGCGCGCAAGCATAGGACTGATCGTTTGCTAAAGACTATAAATGAATCAATTGTCCTTGGTAAGAGAGGAGAAATTATGGATAAGTCAGCAATGTTTAAGGGATTCAACAAAGAGGAATGGAAGGATGCACTTTCAAATCAGAAAAACTACCTTAAAGGTAAGTATGGATATGATATGCCTGAGGTAGATGAAGCTCAAGTTAATAATATGAATGAGGCAGCTATGGAAGCACAGCAGTTTATGAACTATATAAAAGATGCTCTGAAAAATGGTGTAAAGGCTAATGATAAAAGCGTACAGGAAACATTAAAAAGTCATATTAAATTTTTAAATGATCATGGTCATAGGGTGGATGCAAAATCATTTGTAGCTCAAACAAAGTTCTTTTTAGATGATGATTTTCATAGGAGCATACTTGAAAATCAATTAACTGGACTTTCTTACTACCTTTATACAGCAGCAGAAATGTATGCTTCTTTAAATTAGTAAATACTTATAGGTAGTATATTTAAAGCAACAAAAATATTTTATGGTAGGTGAATTTATTTAGAATAGAATTTTATAAAACTATTATATTCTAATATGGTTTACCATAAATATTGTTCAGAATATATATTCTGAACAATATCTATTCTGAAGAATATTACCATATATATTCTTCAGAATATGCTTAAATAATGAGGGTTTGAAGGCTATACCTTCATAGTGTTTTTATTTCAATTGTATAATTAGCCATAAATCTAATGGTATAAAAAATAATCCGACCTATAAGCCATACTGTTAAAAATTAATTACTGAGAATTTAAAAGATGATTATTTGTTACACTAATAAAACTTTTAAGTAAAGGATTGATTTTTAAATTCTTGTTGATTACAAACTTAATTTCTAATTTAGTAAATTCATCTTTTAAATCATAAATGAAAAAATTATGATTTTTAGGCAAAATACTTTTTGGTAAAAGAGATATGCCAAGACCTTCATCTATGCCCCTAAGGATAGATTCTAGTGAATCAAATTCAATAATAGCAGCAGCCTTAGAGTTGTTATAACTCAACCATTTTTGTAAGAGCTTACGATAAGGGCAATCAGCATCTGAATTTACTATTATAGGAGATTGTAAAGCATTAATGGAATCAATGCTTATAGAAGATACTAGTGCAAGCTTTTCTTTAAATGTAATAACTTTTTTTATTTTTGAGGATGTAATTTCATCAGATATAAAAGCCCCATCTAGTTCATTCTTTAAAATCATATCTAGAATATTTTTCTGAGTTTCTGTTTTTAAGGTTAAAGATACTTCAGGATTCTTCTCATGGAATAAATAAAATAATTTAGGTAAAACAGATGCAGAAATAGTCTGAGTAGCACCTATTTTAATAGTAGAAGAAATTTTAGGAGTAAGGAACTCGCTATTAACTTCATCAATTAATTCAAGAATTTTATCTGCATACTTAAGCAATTTTTCTCCATTAGGTGTAATTACAGTTCCTTTATTGTTTCTTATAAATAAAGTAGTGTTTAATTTATTCTCCAGTAATTTAATTCGCATAGTTATATTTGATTGAGCATAACCAAGTCTTAAAGCAGCTTTTGATATAGATTTTTCATAAGCAACTATCTGAAATATTCTTAGATCATTAATTTCCATAGTATAGAAACCTTTCGTTAAAATTAATTTACATTTGCCATCACTATTAGTGATATTAAAGATTATTTATAAGTATTATACAATTTTTATAATGGGAGTTAAACTGTAAGTGTGAAAGGAAAGGCACGAGTTGAGCAATAATTTCATTTATGAATCAAAAATAAAGTTGGAACTAAAATTAAAAGGGAGGATAAAAAGAAATGATAGCAACTCAATATAAGATTATATTACCTAGCGATTATGATATGAGCATAATAAAGGATAGAGTAAAAAACAACGGATATAAAACAGATGGATTTGAAGATTTAAAGTTTAAATTATATCTAACAACAGAAAAAGGAAAAAATCAGAATTTGCAAAATAGCTATTGTCCTTTATATGTTTGGAAAGATAGTAATGGGTTAAATAAATTTTTGTTTAATGGTTTTTATGACAATATAATAACTTCTTTTGGATGGCAGAAAGTAAATATAGGAATACCCTTAATTGATACAACAACATATAAAATCAAAGATAGTAAATATGTATTTGAGATAGAAAGAGAAATAAAACCTCAGGGAAGTCTTAATAATTTTAAAGATGAAATAGAAAAAAATATTCCAAGGATTAAAGAAAGTGAGTTCATAGTTATTTACAATCCTGATAAATGGAAATATCATGTGTTTTTCTTCATAGATGATTTAAGCAAGATAAAATCAGTAGAAGGAACAACTTATGATATACTTCACATATCACAAGAAAAAATATAAATGCAAATTCATTTAGAACAATCTGGTGAAAATCTTCTTTTTTTAATAATGTGTATGGGTATATGAAAATCATGTTTTAACATAAATCTTTACTTTTGATCTAGGCTAGTATAAATTTTTTCGATTTTTAAAGTCATTTATATCAATGGTTACGAGGATACTAGATTGTAAAAGCATGATTAAGAATGAGCATGACGTAGCCATTTTATTTTGAATAAATTCATTGTTTTAGAACAAGTGTTCTGATAAAATATGTTTATAGTTCACTTTATAATTAAGAAAGTTAATAAACTCTAAGATTAGAAAATAAAGGACTGATTGTTATGAAAAAAGATGAAGAAAATTCAGAATACTTTGCTAAGCGTAATAAGAAAATGGATGATAGCGACATCCTACCATCAATAGAATTTCTCGAAAATATAGCCTGCGAGTACAATAGTGATGGTACCGAGAGGAATTTTGCTGAAAAGCTGGAAGCATGTAGACGTGAGAAATATAGATCTGCTGATGCATCAGCTCTCACAGGGGAAAGTGTGCGCATTGATTCTGAAAAATTAGATAGAGTTCCAGAAGGCAGATTCAATACAGAGGTTGATGGCGCACATTTTGAATGCTTTTATCAGGCAAGCGAATACGACTATCTTTACGTTGTGCTCGATACCATGCGCGATGACAAGACAATTGCAAAAGGTCCACTTCCACGTTTTCATAAGTGGTCATGGTCTACGTTTCTGAAAGGACATTTATTAAGTATTGAAGATCCGATGTACTTTGAATCCGATATTTCTGTTGGATGGTTTTATGGGACAAAAGAACGAGATTATCGTGACGCTACGGCAAAGCTTGTTATGAGGGTGGCAAAACGCCTAGGCATACCTAATGAGCATATCATTTTTTATTCAGTCTCATCAGGAGGAACATCTGGTTTATTCACTGCTGAAAAAATATCTGGCAGCGTTGCAATAGCATCGAATCCACAACTTGATCTTACGCGTTTTCTTCCAAGTGCACTTGCTAATTTTAAAGAATATACTGGTATTGATCTTGCTTATGAAAAGGAATGTGGAGATGCAGGGCGTGTTGATTTTGCTCATGTTTTATCTAGAAATAGCCTTTCTAAATACTTAGTTATTATAAATTGTCGCTCAAAGATAGACTTTAATGATCAGCTCATTCCATTTTGTAAAGAGCTTGGTATAACCCCTCATTATGGTTTGCAAAAGGTAGGAAACTTAATTATATGGGTAATAGATGCCCCAGGTCCGCATCCACATCTATATTATGAAAGTAAGACTATGTATTTCGCCATTGATTTCCTTGCAAAAACATTAGCAGAAGGTGGCGATATAGATAGGCTTAAATCACTATATATAATGTTTAGCGAGTTCTGGCATGAGAAGGCAGGACTGATTGCAGGAGATCCAGAATGTTTAGCTGACGCTGATCCAGTAGGAAAGTCATTTGCTGAACAGTTGAAAAGATAATAGTTGTAAAATTAAATAAACTACAGGTCACAATATCACAAATTCGTTATCAATAATGAATTTGTGATATTTTTTGTTTAATAAATACTATAGATAACCTAACTATAATCTATACTTATGTATATAACTCATTTCTGGCTGGAAGATATTTCATAGTTTAAGTATAGTTTATGATTATGATATCTATATAGAGTTCAGCAATGAAATTTGAAATTATGCTGATATAAGCCGAATTGAATATGTATTTGTTCCGTATGATTATGAAAATTTTACTGAAAGGTTCTATATAAAAAGAATGGGGTTTTTATGGAAAGTAGAAATATTTCTTTGAAAATTAAATACTAAATACTTACAGAATATACTATAATTAATAAAGGATGGCAGATAATTACGCAATGTATTGTTGGAGGAAACAAGATGGAGTATATGGGAAATAGAGAATACTGGGATAATAAATTTGCTAATAGAAGTGGTAATCCATTAAATCCAGAAAAATCTGTAACTGAAAATATTACATATTTCAAAAAAGGATCTGTTCTTGATATAGCATGTGGAGATGGTAGAAATACTTTGTTTTTACTTGAAAATGGATTCGAAGTAACAGGCGTTGATTTTAGTAGTAAAGCTCTTGATAGGCTTAAGATATTTGCTAAAAGAAATAATTATTTAGTTAATACAAAGCAAGTTGACTTAAGTATATCTAATTCTTTAAAGGATATTGGAATATTTGATAATATCTTAATCAATCATTACAGGTTAAGTAAAGAGCAGCTTGGAGACTTAGAAAATCATATAACTGATAATGGGATTTTATTTGTTTGTGGTTTTGGGCATAAGCATAAGATTGATTTTAAAATTAGAAAAGAGGATCTTATTCAGTCAGCAGATTTTGAAAATTTAAAGAAATCCTTTGAGTTAATTGAAAATATAGAGAATGAAGATGATAGAGGCTTTTTTGTAACTTATATTTTCCGTAAAAGATCAGTGTAAGAAACAATATATAAATAGAACTAAATCATTATCTAACAAATCTGATACAGTAAATTAAGCAGATGTTTTCTGGAAAGTTGAATGATATATGTTTATATAATATTTTATATTTTGAATTTAAAAGAAAAATGTAAAAATGATATAGTTAATTTGTTTTAATTATCAGTAACTTGATAGCAATAATATTAAGATTATCCTTTGTAGAAAAGAGGTAACTATGACTGTTAAGAATTTTATAAGAAAAGATCCTGAAAAAGTATATATTATTACTGTTCTTTTAATTACATGGATTATTACAATTATGTTGTTTATTAATCCTACTATAGGTAAAAATGATTTTGCTTTAATCATGTTCATTCCTGCAATATTAGCTATTATCTTTAATAAGATTACAAATGATCATCAAGCAAATTTATTTAAAGACACAACTTTAAAATCAGTATTGTTTGGAATTTTCTACCCTATTGTTTTTATAGGTGTCTGCTCATTTATAGTTCAACTTACTGGTGTCGGAAATATCAGTATAAACAAGGAATTCACATTCAAAAGTATTATAATTCTAATACTGTCTGTAGTTATTGGTTTATTCTTAGCTTTGGGAGAAGAATATGGATGGAGGGGATATCTACTCCCTAGATTAACAAAAGATTATGGTAAAACGAAAGCAACTATAATTGTAGGTATAGTATGGGGATTGTATCACATTCCTGCTGTTTTTCTTTTGGCAAAAGCAACTGGAATAGGTAATCCATTATTCCTATGTGTTATCCAAGCATTTGCTGCCTTTACATATAGTTTTCCTTCATCTTATTGTTACTATTCTTCAAGGAGTTTATTACCAGTACTATTTCTGCACTCGGTGTGGAATGTGGTTAATCCTTTGATGCTTGGTGATATTTATACAAACACATCTGGGGTGATAAGTGGAGGCATAATAAAAATAAATGGAGAGGGTGTACTTGGATGTATTTTAGGTGCAATGATGATTTTATATTTTGTAAAGCAATTTAGAAAAGAATATAAAGAGAAATATTAGTGGCATTTCAGCAAATGAAGCAGATGCAAAAGCTATAGATACAATTCAGAAAACAGGTAATTGGGGATATATTGAAAAATACATACCACATATGTCTGCTGATGGGATTAAACAGGTTGTATATATAACTCTAAACATTCAAACCATTCTGAGCATAAGAATGCATCAGATTATATAAAGAACTAAATTTAATTGGGGGAAATAACCCGAAAGGGGGAAATGTAATTAAGAGGAAATATTTAATTATAGCAAGTATAATAGCTGTTCTAACTGGTATAGCATATATATTATTTCCAGAGAAATATCTTTTTGTAAAAAGTACAAATTTGAAAGATGATAGTTTGGCTGGAGTTTGCTTAATGGAACAAGTTGATATACAGGCTTTAGAAGAGAAATTTGGAAAATTGACAAATGATAATATTAATAAAAATGGATTAAGAGGTTTAGAATTTGATAATTATCCGTATTATGCATATTTCCAAATAGATAAAGATAATGAAGTTGCTTGGATATCAGTTGGATATCCTAATAAGTCAGATGATACAAAATTTGTAACAAGTAGAGGCATAGGCTCAGAGTCTAAATTTTCAGATGTATTAAAGGCTTATGGTGATAATTATGCAAAAAAAACTTATTCAGATTTTATGGGTAGCGGTGATGGATATGATGTCACATATATTGATAAGGAGCAAAAGACTTCAATTGAATTTGAGTTTAATGAAAGTGATCCTTATTCAAATAAAAAGGAAGAATTTCTTCACTATATTACTCTAAAAAAACTTATAAATTAATAGGATAAGAAATACGTTTCAATGGAAAAAGGAACAATGAGGTGATATATGAGTGCTATATGATAATATGTATATAAAGGAAATACGTCTCAAGAAAGAAATTCATAAAGATGACAGCTATATTAAAGAGTTACCTGTAGTTAATAACTTAACCAGCTTAGACATATCAAGAAATGTAACATTTTTTGTTGGTGAAAATGGTAGCGGGAAATCAACATTATTAGAAGCTATTGCTGTTAATAGTGGATTTAATGCAGAAGGAGGAACTAAAAACTTTTGTTTTTCATCAAGAGAAACACATTCAGATTTATATAAATATATTACTGTAGTTAAAGGTGTGCAGAGGCCTCGCGATGGTTTCTTTCTAAGGGCGGAAAGTTTTTATAATGTAGCTACAGAAATAGAGAAACTTGATTTAGAAAGCTCTGGGGGAGTTCCTGTTATAAAGAGTTATGGAGGTACATCATTACATAAGATGTCACATGGTGAAAGCTTCATTACACTAATGACAAATCGTTTTAGTGGAAATGGATTATATATCTTGGATGAACCAGAAGCTGCATTATCACCTCTAAAACAAATGGCTATGCTTACTATTATTAATGAACTAGTAAAGAAAAGATCACAATTTATTATTGCAACTCATTCACCAATATTAATGGCATACCCAGGTGCAGATATATTTGTTATTGATGATGATGGAATTACGAAAACTCCTTATAAAAAGACTGATAACTATATGATAACAAGAAAGTTTTTAGAAAATCCTGAAAAGATGATGGGTTATTTATTTGAATAGATTACATAGTAAAACTAAATAGCGTATTAGTAATATAAATTAGGGGGATGGGAAAGATGGATAAACAATATTTTATAAAAACCGCAGAAGACTTTGTTGAGAATTCACAAGATAACTATATAACAAAGGAAATAGCTATTTCAGAAAATGTTGTAGGAATGAAAATTTTTGATGCTCCAATTCTGGCATTTGGTTCTGTTGATGATGAGTACTTTACATTATTGAAACAACCATCAGCAATTGGAAAACACTTCATGCTTCCAAAAGAGTGGTTACCACAATCAAAAACTGTGATATCATTTTTCTTACCATTTAGCGAAGCGGTTAAAAAAGGAAATAGAAGGAACATGTCATGGCCTTCTGAAGAATGGCTTCATGGACGTATTGAAGGTCAGAGTTTATTAAATAAGTTGTGTATGCATTTAAAGTCTGAATTGATTAATGCAGGATATAACAGTGTCGTACCTACTTTAGATGAAAGATTCTGGTCAAATGCTAATCATCCAAATCATGAAGAAAAATTTACAAGCAACTGGTCTGAAAGACATGCTGCTTTTGTATGCGGACTTGGAACATTCGGACTTTCTAAAGGTCTTATAACAAAGAAAGGTATATCAGGAAGACTTGGTAGCATAATTACAGAATTATATTTATCACCTGATAAGAGAGAATACGAAAATATATATGAATATTGTTCAATGTGCGGTAAATGTGTAAAAAATTGTCCAGCTAATGCAATATCCATAGAAAATGGGAAAAATCATATCACATGCTCTGAATTTTTGGACAAAACAATGGAAAAACATAAGCCTAGATATGGCTGTGGAAAGTGTCAGATAGATGTACCTTGTGAATCTAGAATACCTAAACAGCATAATGTAAAATGAATATTATATTTATATTAATTTTTGGCAGGAGCAACGTTACAATTAATTTGCTTTGATGATTTTATTCAATCTATATGTTTTCCTGAATTTTTAAATTACCTTAATATGTATTCAGTTATTTACTGGGAAATACAATTAATAGTTTTACTATGTATTATCTTTAATATGACTCGAAAAACATCAAGTAAACTTCAGAATTTTGATTTAAATTATTAATTAAAACACTATAGTATAAAATCAAGTGTATTGTTTAGTGTTGAGTAAAACTAATAAATTTTGCAAGGCAATTATAGATTACAAAATGAGAGGAAATAAGATCATGGAATGTATAAATGTTAATGACAAAGATTAGAGTAAAATATTACTTAAAGACAATCAGTTTATGTTTCCGGAGTTATATCATACTTAATATATAAAGGATAAGTGTAATATACAAGTGATTAAATTTAATAAAATAGAAAATGCATCTATAAGCATTTTAAAAATTATCTTAATATTGGACATCATCAAATACAATAGAATTTAAAATTAGCACTTTTTTTAAAAGCAATTCGAGTTTTGAATTTACTATAGATGAAGAAACTAAGCCAAAAGTGGACGAAGTAATCCAAAGAAATATTGCGTTATAATTAATCATAAATAAAAATGAAGATTATGGTACGAGGAGTGATTTGATGAAGAAATGCATTGTAGTAATGGGATAGTCAAAAGCAACTTAATATAAAGGAGAAAATTAAAAATGACTATTCCAAATGCAAATAAAATATATCCAAGAAGTAATGATTACCAAACTATATATCTTAAAAATGTAATTACAAGGGCTAATATAAAAGTTGGAGATTATACAATATATAATGATTTTTATAATGATCCAAGAGAGTTTGAAAAGAATAATCTACTATATCAGTATCCTATAAACAATGATAAATTAATAATTGGCAAGTTTTGTTCAATTGCGTGTAAAGCAAAGTTTCTCATGACTAGTGGAAATCATACAATGAGATCAATATCTACTTATACATTTCCAATATTTTATGAGGAATGGGGTTTAGATGTCAGTTTTATAACAGATGCTTGGGATAATAAAGGCGATATTGTAATTGGAAATGATGTATGGATAGGTTATGACGCTATAATTATGCCAGGCGTGAAAATAGGTGATGGTGCAATTATTGGTACTAGGGCAATAGTTACTAATGATGTCTCGCCTTATACTATTGTTGGAGGCATACCTGCAAAAGTTATAAAGAAAAGATTTAGAGATGACATAATTTTAAAGTTGCTGAAAATTAAGTGGTGGGATTGGCCATATGAAAAGATCAAAGCAAATATTAAATACATTCAGTCAGGGGATATTGATAAATTAATGTAACATGTTGTGGCTAAATATTCTTAAAAGACATATCAACGGTTGATATGTCTTTTTTTACACAGTAAATTATATAAATAGAAAAGTTCAAACAAAAATTCAAGAATTACTGTGAGAATACTTATTGCTTATTTCCGTTTATATGATAAGAGCATAGATATTGTAGTTCGAGATACACAACTTTCCTATATCACGAATCAATAAAAAAAATAAATAACCAATTTTAAAATCGCATTATTCAAGAGTTTGAATTTGCGTTTTTTTTATTGGAAATTTGTAAATGGAGAGTAATCTAGAGGGCATATATATAATGCAAAGAAAACTTGGTAAAAATATTGACAATAAAACTTGGCATGATATAACAAAAATACCAAGTGTACTTGTCAAGGAACTGAAAGGTGGAATATATATGAATAGAGATGAAATTTTAGCAAGAAGCAAAAAAGAAAACTTATTAAATGATGAGCGTGAGCGATATATTCAAAAATCAGCAAATCAGAATTCTTATTTTGCAGTGATTATTATATTTGCTATTTTCTCAATAATTCTTTTTATACAAAAACTTATAACAGGCGGAGCTTTTGCAGATTACAGAGTGTTTTCGTTAGCTTTGTTGATCGCAATGATTGGGCAAAGCGGAACAGTTTATTATTATAATAGAGAGAAGAAAGTGTATTTAGTATGTACTATTTTAGGAATTATTGGGGCAATTGCTGGTATGGCTTCAATTGTTGGAAGTGGCATGGGGTGGTTTTAATTGTCAGCATTTAAAAAGGAACAGATGGAAGAACTGGTATTGCATAATAATTTAAAGGAAGTCAGAACAGAACAAAAATTATCTCAATCTCAATTGGCAGAAATGGTTGGTGTATCAAGAAATACAATTAGCTCTATTGAGACAGGGGAATTTAATCCTACTGCAAAATTAGCGCTTGTTCTTTGCGTCGCGTTAGATAAAAAATTTGAAGAATTATTTTATTTTGATTGATAAAATTTAATTTAGAAGATTTGATTATAGATGTTATTATATATGAAAATTAAATAGTAAATTAGGATATCGCATTATTCATAAATAAGAATGAATTTGCGATATTTTTTACAGTATTGACCCTAACACTGCGTCATAGTGTAATATAAAAATAGAGATTAGATATATTACTTAAACTTTTTACCGGCAGATTACTAAATAATTTTTAAGGCTCTAAAATTAAATTCTGAGGTGTAGCAATGAGAACAGTAAAACAAGTTTCAGATTTGACAGGAATAAGTGTACGCGCACTGCATTATTATGATGAAATAGGCTTATTGAAGCCTAGTGAAATAACAGAAACAGGTTACAGACTTTATGATGATGAAGCTCTTAAAACTTTACAGCAGATTTTGTTTTTTAAAGAGCTTGATATACCTTTGAAGGAAATTAAAGATATAATGTCAAGTCCATACTTTAATAAAATGCAGGCACTAGAAAACCAAAAAAAGCTGCTTATTTTAAAGCGAAAAAGATTGAATGGCTTAATAGACCTTATAAATAAAACATTAAAAGGAGAAGGAACTATGGATTTTAGAGAATTTGATATGAGTGAATACTACAATGTGTTGGAAGAATTTAAAACAGAGCATGAAGATAAAGTAATTAAAACATATGGAAGCATAGATAAATATAATGAATTTATTGAAAAATGCAAGCTTAAGGAAGATGAGATTGCTAAGGCTGCTATAAAGCAATATGGAAGTATTGAGAGATATGCAAAAGCTGTAAAAAATAATCTTAATAATATTACTACATCATCTTTAGAAGAGCAATTTGATAAGTTTAAAAAAGATTGTATAGAAGATAAACATCCTAAATTAAAAGAATTATTTAAAAAGCTTACAACTGATTTGAGTAAAAACACTTCTTCAAATGAGATTCAAGAAATTGCTAAAGAAATAGTAAATACAGCTAAAAAAGATTATGAATTTTTCAAAAGTGATAGGGGAGATGATTATTGGTATTACATGGCGAATCTCTACTCGATATATCCTGGTTGGATAGAAGTAGTTGATAAGAAATATGGCAGTGGTGCATCTAAATTTATAGGAGAAGTTCTAAAAAAATGTCCTGGTACTAAGCTGCCTAAAATAGAAGAGCTATATAATAAGCTTACATCCGATTTAAGTAAAAACCATTATTCAAAAGAAGTTCAAGAAATTGTACATGAAATAGCAGATGAGACAAAAAAGCAGCATCAAGATTTAAAAGTAGATGATGGAGAAAATTACTGGGGGTATACTGCAGAACTTTATTTATCAAATGCTACGTATATAAAAGTCATTGATGAGAAATATGGAAATGGAGCATCTAAATTTATTGGGGAAGCTTTGAAATTTTACTCTGAAAACAGTAAATAGTAATTTTAATAAAAAATTATATAAAAAATCCGCAGAAAATATCAAGTATGCCGCCTTATCTTAGCTTATAATTCTTTTGAAAGATGAGGTGCTTCTTATGAAAAAGACAAAGACATACTTAAAGAATTTTGTAGGAACAAGTTATGAGGTTGGAACACAGATTGGGAATTGGATTTTATCGGAACCTAATTTATTGAAAAGGGTAATCTTACCACCTAATGCATATCCACAAAGTAAATTAAAAGAAATATTTACTTTTCTTGATCGATATTGCAGTGGTGCAAATGAGGAAATCGAAGGATTCGTAGATACAGTTGGAATTTCCAAAGAACAAGCAATTTTTTATGCAATGACATATTTAGAACGTGGATGTAGCTTAATGTCTGCAGTACCAAACAAGATTGAAAATGGCCACACTTTGATGGCACGTAACTACGATTTTAATGATGAGATGGAAGAGATGTGTTTTGCGTATACATCTATTAGAGGGAAATATCGTTACATCGGTTCTACACTTAATTTATTCGGACGATGTGATGGGATGAATGAATATGGATTGGCAGCTTGTAAAGCTAGTAATGGATTACCTGTTGGAAATTTTAAAGGGGGACAGAAAGCTGGCATAACTGGGTTTTCTTTTTGGGTTGTTATTCGAAGTGTTTTGGAAAATTGCAAAAATGTTGAGGAAGCTATTGCATGGGCAATGGATGCACCTATTGGATATAATATAAATTTAATGCTCGCTGATAATAGTAATAAAATTGCATTGTTACAGAGTATAGATGGTCATAAATCATATCGTATTTTGGATAATGAATCTAAACAGAAATTTCTTATTTCCACAAATCATACAGTTTTAACGGAAATAAAGGCATATGAAAAGATATTGATTGAAAATTCGGTGATTCGTTATAAAGCAATAGAAGAAATGTTTTGTGAAAAAGAAAAAATATCAGAGAAAGATCTAAAAGATATATTATCTACGTCTTATCCAAAAGGATTGTGTTGTCACTATTATCCTGAATTTTTTGGAACTTTACGCTCTATGGTATTTAATACAACAGAGAAAAAAATAGAAATGACATTTGGTTCGCCACAAGCAAATGAATGGAAAACTTTTATGGTAGAAAAGCTACAAGAGCAAGAAATTATTGTGAATCTTCCTTGTGAAAAAGCGGGAAAAGATTTTTATAATATTATGCCTTAAATAAGGAGGAAACTGCATTGAAAGACAAGCAAATTATTGGTAGAGCAATTATATTTATTGAAACGAACTTGTATGAGCCATTGACTGTAGAATCAGTTGCGAGTGCAGTTTCCTATTCTTATTATCATTTCCACCGTTATTTTCAAGTAGTGATGGGTGAAACTATTGGCAGCTATATTAGAAGCCGAAGATTGACTCAAGCGGCATATAATCTTGTACATAGCAAGAAAAGGATTTTAGATATAGCGATTTTACTGTATTTTGAGTCTGCTGAAAGTTTTACAAGAGCCTTTAAGAAGAGATATGGAATTACGCCGATGGAATATAGAGAAAATGGTATTGATGTGTTGATTGGAAATCATAATCCAATGCAAATTGATAAAATCACTGAATCCAATTATGCAAATCTTCAACCAGAAATAGTAACATTTCAACCTAAATGTGTTGTTGGATTTAGATATTACATGAGTATTGAGAAAAATAACAGTATTGAAATGTGGGAAAAGTTGAACGCTCAATTGGAGAAGCAAAAGTATATTTCAATGAATAATAATAGATATAGTATTTATGAAACAAGTGGTACATGCCTGCAAAATACATTTAATAAAAATAGTGAAACCACTTTATTTATAGGAATTGAAACATCGGATGACAATAATATTCCAGAAGGAATGGAATTAAAAGAAATTAGTGGTGGAAAGTATGCTAAATTCGTACACAAAGGCACAGTGAAAAACTTGATTTCTACATATCATTATATTTGGGGTGTCTGGTTTCCTAATAGTAGTTTTCAACTAGATGACAGAGATGATTTAGAATGCTATACAGAGAAATTTTTAGGAGCTGAAGATGAAGAATCACAGATTGAAATTTATTTCCCTATACAATAGTAGATATACAACAAAAATTCACTAAATCTCAATTTATAAGGCGGTTATAAATATATATTATCATTTCTGAGTAATTATATTAAGCTTTGAAAATTGAATGGTATGTTATTTTCATTTACAATTTTGGCATATTTATTATCAATTCTATCTACAAATGCCTATTACCATAAAAGAATCTACTTTAACTTTCCAATGCAAATGCTGGTAGGATTTATTTGTATAATTCCATTTATTATTTCCTTTCATTATATTTTAGATAGAAAAGACAATTTAAAATAATGAAAACATTTTTATGTTATTTATTACAGGAATGCTTGGCTTTGAACCAGTAATGTTAAAATAATAGTATGGAATATTAAAAGCATAATTTTAGTTTGAAATGATTAGTTCCCTGACAAGGTTAAGCAAGTGAGACAAGTTAACCGTATAATTCATAATAGTAGTTTATTGGAGGGTGATAATACATGAAAAGTGATAAAATGTTTAGAATAATATATTCTCTAACTATATTCGTGTTATTTTTTTTAACTTTTTATATAGGATTTGAAATTATCAAATTGAAACACAATATAATTAGCTATATTATATTAACAATTATAAGTGGCTGTTTACTACAGCTATGTGTAAAAATATTTAGTAGAAGAAATAAATGATACATTTTTTGAATTTTGGACAAACAAAAAAATCATTTACAGTATATGCTATAATAGAAATATAGAGGAAGAATAACTTGGTTGCATTATTTATATGGTAAGGGGAATGATCTTTATGAATAGCTTGTTTTTAGGGTTTGTAGCTTGCTTTGTAGCATATTTTATAACAGACTTTTTTTGCCCAAAATTAGGGATAGAAAGATTAATAAATAGTAAAAGACATATGAGAATTAGCTTATTTCTAATTGCTGCAGTATTTAATATTATTGGCACATTAATTATTGAGAACTTTTCTTCAAGAGAATATCACTTTTTGCTTAAATCTTTTTTGCTGGAGCAACTTTCTACTTTATTGTTTTTATATTGCCATTTAATAATAAAAAGATTAAATAACAATATATCTACAATTTATATTATATTTCATTCAGAACATTAGCTTATTAATAAGAGAGCAAAACAGTATATTTTTATAGCATATTAGATCACATTATAAAAAGTATTAACTTTTAAATATATATATTAACTTGTGATATTAGGAGGCAATTAGAATTGATAAAAACTAAACAACAAGCAGCTGATTTAGTGCTAGTAGTATTAACAGTTATAGTTGGCATTATTTCGTATATTTTAAACTTAGGTTGGATAAGAGTAATTTTTATTATTCCATTTTTAGCATATAACACTATAATATTGATTTCAGGTATAATTTATGTTTTAACGAGTCGCAAAGAAGGAGCAGTTAAACAAAGGAAAGCATTTTATCTTGGTTTATTAACATATATTCTTTTTAATGTATTTCTTTTTGATGGTGGTGATATTGGACCCGCGTATTGCTTTTTTGGATTAATAAAGATATATGGAAGTGGCTCTTTCTTTTATTACACATCTATGATTAGCCTTATTATAAGCTTGATATGTATTATATTAAATATTAAAGCAATTTATGAGTAAAAAAGCTGAAGTTTAATCCATAGACTTTTGAACAGAGAACATCTACTTTAAATATACAATTATTAAAAAGTAAATGAGTTTTATAATTTTTTTTTATTATGAAGTTCTAAATTTTAACGAGATAATGATAAATATTTATCATATATATGTTCTAATAAAGTTGCTACATTTTAACGCATAGCCTGTCTATTGTTTGTGTAGGAACTTTATTTATTGTTCCAATGAAGTTTTGTATAGCAACTCGAATACTAGTCCAACTTTTAAAGAATACATTGTTTACCACTGATGATTTTAACCATCCCCATAACCCCTCAATTAGATTTAGGTCAGGACTGTATGGAGGTAAAAACATTAATTCAAGTCTATTTTTCAGTTTTTCCAAAAATGGTTGTATCAATTTAGCATGATGAATTTTAGCATTATCAAGAATAATAACTATCTTACCCTTCGGGTATTGCGTAAGCACCTTCTTTAAAAACTCAAGAAAAACTACAGCATCATATTTTTCGTGTTCTTCACAATATACATGACCACTTTCATAATCTAGTATCCCTATTAATTTTACGCCTGCATTCTTTCCATAAGTAGGTATCTTTCGTTGTTTCCCTTTTATAAACCAAGTCTTTTGAATGGCCTGATAATCTCTTATCATTGATTCGTCTTGAAACAAGATAGTATCAACTAAGCCATCAAGGTGTTTTTTTTAGATATTCAAAATCATTCTTGAAAGTTTCTTGTTTTTCTTTATCAGCCTTTTTTAAAACATATGTTGGTCTTGTATAACTCAAATTTAATCTGTGAAGTATAACTGCCATACTACTATGTTTTATAGTAATACTAAAATTAACCATGACCCATTGACATATTAGTTTGATAGTCCAGTTTTTTATTGATTCAAAACCCACTTCGTCAGGCGTATTATTTGTTATTACATAAATAAGTTTTTGTTCTTGCTCAGAATTTAATTTTCTAGGGGCACCAGGCGGCTTTTTCATAGCAAGACCTTCTAATCCATTGGCCTTATATTTTTTAATATAGTTACCAACAGCATGCTCTTCTAATCCTTCCATTTCTGCAATTATCTTATTTTGAAAACCTTGAAAGTGTTTTAAAACTACAGAGTACCGCTTATACATTCGTACACTTTTAGTTTCTGTCATTGCTGTTTCAAGTTCTAATACTGCACTCCGATTATCTTCTATTGTAATTCTGTTTAAATTCATCATTGGGATCACCTCACAAAATAAATCTAGATTTATTTTGTGCAAACTTATCAAATAATATAAACATGAGTTAACAAGCAATGAATTTTATTAATTAGAACTTATATATAAAATCAAATTGATATTCAAATAAATTAAATAATATTATATATGTTATAATCATTATGAAATAAATAGTAATTTCTAGAGGTGAAGAAATGGGAGAACATTTTAAATCATTATCAGCAGTGATTCCAATTATCTTACAAAAGGAAGACGGCAATGTGCAAATTTTACTGCATAGAAGGAAAAATACCGGTTATAAAGATGGAGAATGGGATTTAGCAGGTAGTGGACATGTTGATGAAAATGAAACAGCTAAAATGGCTGTTATAAGGGAATGTGCAGAGGAATTAGGAATTGAAGTAAAAATAGAAGGATTATCTTTTGCTCATTTATCCCATCGTGTTAACGATACTGGAGGAAGAACATATTATGACATTTATTTTGAAGTTAATAAGTATGATGGCATTCCTAAGATAATGGAACCAGATAAATGTTCTGAATTAAAATGGTTTAACATAAATAATCTTCCAGATGATATTATGGATATTAGAAAAGTAGTCCTTGATAACTATAAGGATAATATCCAATATAGTGAAATAATTAAAGCGTAGTTTTATGCAATACATAAGTATAGAATTATTTCAGAAGTGATATGCTCCTTTTAATGTCAACAGATAAAAAATAGAAATCTGTTGACATTAAAGGGAGTATTTTTGTGCCTAAAATACTAATAAATATTAGAAGAGTAGATATTATAATTAAATAAATAATGGCAAAAGATGATATAATTTGAAAATATAATAATAAAATTGTTACAAATTATGCTATAATTTATTTATAATAGAAAATGAGTTTAAATTTACAGGAGAATGTAAGATGAGAGCTTCTTTATGAATATAGTAAGTCTAGGCGTTACGATATAGAATGAAAACAATTACCTATAAAACTTTTTCATATACTTACTATGAATTCTATTGACTAACAGAACTACAGTACTTGTTGTATTTAATGACAATAAATTATAATGATCTGTATTAAAATCAAAGAGTAATCAATAAAATTGCATATATAAGTTAGATTCAGATTGACTGGTTAAGTAGTACAATCTGTTGATTTTAGCATCTATGAAGATTGTAAATATATAATTTATAACAATTTATAGTAATTTTTAAATTTAATAATTAATATAATCAAGAGTAATAATTTTTAAATTTAAAAGTATTATGGTGGAAAGATATCTGAATTTAAGTGAATTTAATACTCAATAGACTTTTTAAAATTAAGGCAAATTATAGTTAATTTATAGTATATAAACTAACTATATCAAAAATAAATTATAAAAAAGAGAGGAAAAGAGATGAAATTAAAGAAAATTATTTTATCAAGTTTAATATTATTATTACTAATGACAATTGGGGTGTATGCAGCAGGTAAGCATATAGTAGATGATGCCAAAGTTTTAAAACAAGATACTATTAATACTGTTGAAGAAAACTTAGCCAAGATAGAAAAGAATACAGATGTAATAGTTAAATTTGATATAGTCAAAACATTGAATGGAAAAAGTATTGATGATTACTCTAAAGAATATGCAAAGAGCAATATAAGTGGAGAGCAGTACATTTTATTTGTAACATCAATAGGTGATAAGAAAAATAAAATTTTAGTTGGAGATAAGGCAAATGACATTTTGTCTCAATCAGATATATCTAATATTGTAGCATTACCAAATTCAGACTTTAAAGCTAACAATTTTGATAGTGGAATTATGAAAGTTGGAAAGGCACTCGATGAAAAAGTTACAACTAAGGCAGTTAATACTGGCAAAGCTGAAGTGGTAAAGGATGGTTATTCAAAAACTGTATCGCATAAAACAAATTATTTTGGGATATTTATTATTATAATAGCTATCATAGTAATTGCAATAATATTATTTAAAGTTATAAAAAATAAAATGAATAGAGATTATGAAGAAAGAAAAAGGAAATTCGCTGAGGAAAATAACTTAGAATCATATTTAGATTCTGATGATAACTCATTTCATTCAGGTAATATAAGTAAAAGTGAAACAAAGCAAAATTATTCGAGTCATGGAAATGAGTCGGATTATAGAAATAATAATGAGTCTTCTTCTAATTTTAATAACAATAATTCAGCTTTTAATAATAACTCAACAAGGACATCAGATAATGGATCAAACAATTATGATACATATCCTTCAGGCGGCCATGTAAATAATACTACTATAATAAATAACAACAATAGTAATAATGATTTTCTAGAAGGTATGATTGTAGGTGAAATGGTATCTGAATCTTCACGTAACCATCATGAACATTATAATGAGCATTATCATGAAGAACATGGATATAGAGATGATAACGAACATTATAGGGACACTTCATCATATACTTCTAATAGCTTGGATAATGATAGTTCTAAGGAGTCTAACTCATTATCAGATTCAAGTAGCGATTCAGTATATTTATCTGGTAATTGGGATTCAGATAATAGTACAAGCAGTTGGGGATCAGATGACGATTCAAGTTCAAGTTCAGATGACTCATCATCTAGCTCAGATTCTGGATCTAGTGATTGGTAAAATAAGATGGACAAAACCAATTTATTATTAAGTAAATTTAAAGCAAAAGTAACTAATGGAATTACATCATATAAAAATTGAATAAGGTGACATCAGTAGAATATGCTATGGATGCAGAATTTACTGATAAGTAATTACACAAAGAGTTGATTTAACATTTGTATTGTGCTAAAATTAAATTACAATTTTCAGATTACAAATTATAATTTAATTATATATTTAAGTTTTCTAGGGTTCCGCAGTTTGTAACTGGCAGGTCCGAGAGAAAACGCATAGTTTATACTATGTTCACGGAAGGATAAAAGCCTGGGAGATATTTTACAATATCTCCTTGGCTTTTTTTATTTTTATTATTAAGGAGGCACAGTTTAATGAAAAAATTTATTATTGAAAATGATTTTTGGAGTCTATTTCCTAATGCGAGGATAGGTGTTGTTATTTGCCAAGGTATAGATAACTCAATAAAAGATGAAGACAAGTATAAGAATATGATTTGCAATTCAGAAAAGGAAGCTTTGAAATATTTAAGTAATACAGAATTCAGTAGTAATGAAGTTATAAAAGTATGGAGAGAAGCATTTAAAAAGTTTAAAACAAAGAAAGGCGCAAGATCATCCATTGAGGCATTACTAAAGCGAGTGAATAATGGAAATAATTTAGGAACTATTAATGTTGGAAATGAGGAATTTATTCCACTTGGAACAGATGAAAATTCACCTCCATATGAAGGAGAAGTAGTTTACAAAGATGATAAAGGTGCAATATGCAGATGTTTTAATTGGCGTGAAGCAGTGAGAACAATGCTTACTGAAAATACAAAAAATGCTCTTTTATGTATTGAATTAATCGATGAAAGAAGAGCAGAAGAGTTTGAGAATGCTCTAAAGGATTTATCAAAAGTCGTACAAGATAGTTTAGGTGGACTAAGTAAAGTCTTGATTCTTGACATTAATAATAAAGAAGTAACAATAGAGTAATTTGCAGGAGGATAAATTAATGAGTAGTTTCAGTTATAAAGATATTTATATTGAGGATGGAAAAAGAGTACTGGAGGTTAACATACTTCCTGAAAAGCATTGTAACTTTGATTGTATATTTTGTCCTATTGGAAGGTCGCAAAATAAGGTGGATACTCAGAAGTCATTTGATGAAATGGATAATTCATTAAAAGAACTAAAAAGTATGATAGAAAATGCTAATGCAGAATTAATTTTTATTAACTCCAAAGGGGAGGCGCTAGTTAATGATAAAATTGGTTATATAATTGACCTAATTAAAGATAAAGGTTTACCAGTACGACTGCTATCTAATGGATATTTACTAGGCAGAGATGAATACATAGAAATAGCCAATAGATGTGATGAGGTTATTGGGGAAATAAAAACAATAACAGAAGAAGATTTTCAAAAAATCCAAAGGCCAATCGAAGGATATACTCTTAATGAATATATTTCAAATATGGTTTCCTTTAATAAACAGTACAATGGAAAATTTATATTTGAGGTTACTATAATTAAGGGATATAACGATGATGAGGAGTCAATTCAGAAGATGAAAAAAATTATTAAAGAAATATCTCCTGATAAGATAATACTTGAAAGAATGGAAGATGAAAGATTTAAGAAAAAGCTTGGTATAACTGATGAAAGATTTGAGGAGATCTTAAAGGAATTACTAAATAGTTAATGAAAATATTACCTAATGTTTATAATAAGAAATTTATAAGCTAAATTGTTTGATAACTTTTAAAGTAGCAAAACTATACAGTCTATGAACTATATCTATTTATAAATATTATAGGGAGAGTGAAATTTATGACATGGTTAATGTTAATTGTTGCAGGTTTATTTGAAACGGGATGGGCTATAGGTTTAAAGTATTCAGAAGGATTTACAAGGCTTATACCAAGTGTATTTACGATAATTGGTATGATAGCAAGTTTCTATTTTTTATCGTTGGCATTAAAGAGTCTTCCTTTAGGCACTGCATACGCAATTTGGACTGGAATTGGTACAGTTGGAACTGTAGCTTTAGGAATAATACTATTTAAAGAACCTGTTGATATAATTAGACTAATTTGTATTGGATTTATAGTGATTGGGATAGTTGGATTAAAGATTGTATCTTCACATTAACGTAAGGATTTATATTTACCTTATTGTTCAAAGAGAATTCGCAGTATATTTTATAGCTGAAATAACGCATAATTATAGAAAATTTAGCATTAAAGTAAATTAAAAAGGCACTGCAGAAGTGCCTTTTAAGAAAATGTCAAAAGAATATTATTATATATTATAAATTTATAATCATATTTAAGAGGGGCTATAGGAATTTCAGTGGAGTTAGCGGGTATTCGAATAAGTTGTTGTATTTTTCTATCAGCATCGACAACTATTAATAGCCCTTCAACATAAGGCTCATGATTCTGGACTTTATAGCTAACATTTTCTCTTAAATTCAAATCTTTCATGGCATAAAAGCCCTGGGAATACGTTTTTAACTGAGCGGTAATTGTTATTGTATTAAAGGTAAATAATAGGAGTAAAAAGATAGAAAGAGTATATATGAATTTTTTCATTTGATAAGCCTTCTTTCATAATTTTAAGGTATATACTATATAACTAAAATTATTATGTGAGGATGTAATAAAAATATTCATTAAAAGTTATGCTCTAAAAGTGAGAAGCCAAGTTTTATATTTAGGTTCTTAAGTTTAGAGCATTTTATATTGCGATGGAGGAATTTTACACATAAGCTTTTGAGTTTATTAAGTAGTCTATTTATAGTAGAGAGGGAATGTCGCAGATGCAAGCTATTTGATAAAAAATGTGCATGGTGTATTTACTACGCACTTTCCACATACTTCACTACCTATACTGTTTGGTTCATCACCAGATTCATCGGTGTAAGAACTTCCAAACTCTGTATATAATTCTGCATTTTTCATTAGTACCACATAGCATTTGTGTCTATCATATCCATCTAAAGTTAATGCACCTGATGGACAATGTTTTACACATACACCACAGCTTCCATTCTTTTTATACAAGCAAAGCTCTTCTTTTAAAGGCGAATCTGCTTTTACATCTAGATTTGTTACAATGGTGTTATACCTTCCGCAGCATCCAACCTTAGATATAAGCATATTATTGATACCAAAGGTTCCAAGACCAGCAGCTCTTGCAAAATGACGATGAGACCAATTGCTTTTTAATATCTTCTGGTCAAATGTAGAAGCTTCTGGCGAAATATCTGCATGATATCCAAGTTTCCGCAGTTCTGATATCATATATTCATTAAGCCTAACAAACATTGCATTAGTTTCTTCATAAGCTAATGCCCATTCGGGAGAGGAAACATCACCAGGAGTTCCATTGGTTCTAGCCAATTCTTTAGTGAATGGGACAAAGTATGCTATGACAATTGATGCATCAGAAAGTACATCGGTTGGTAATTTATGAGTTGGTGTAATAAGCTCCTTAAAATTTAAAATGTAAGGATCATTAGCATCAGCAAAACCTACTAAAGGATCACCCCATCTTGTTGAAATATTATCTTGCCTTTCATATTCTTTAATAAAGTTTTTTATCAATTTAGTGATTTTTTCTTTCATGACTAAAGCAAATCCTCTCTTTATATAAGCTAATTCTTTTAACATTTATAATTTTAGATAAGTACGACTATTATTTTGGATATCTATATTATATCGCTTCTGTTAGATAAATCTTTGCTAAAATACAGTTGTTTTTTAGTCTATTTTTTGATGTTTCTTCTAAACTCAGCAGGTGATATTTTTTCTGAGTTTTTAAATACCTTGGTAAATGATGAATTGTGTTCATAGCCAACCATTTGAGAAATTTGCAAAACTGTTAAGTTTGTATTTAAAAGGAGTTCTTTTGCTCTTTTTACTCTTAAATTTTGTATGTATTCAGTAGGAGAAACACTCATATTATTTTTAAACCATTCACTATAATAACTGACGTTGTAATGCTCTATATCTGCTAGCTTTTTTAAATCAATATCTTCGGTAAAATTATCATTAATATATTTAATGGAATTAGGTGAATTTTCAGTAGTAATAAAATTATAAAAGTAGAGGAATAAGTTATTTATAGAGCTCGATGTTTTGTGAACATCAGCTTCATTTAACAATAAATATCTTATTGCCTTCCATTTTTCATCAAACAAAATATCCTGTCCACCACACATTTTTTCCATGTCATATTTGTTGAGCATTTTATCAGGTATATCTAATACTAAGAATTCATTAGTATTATCAGCATTAAAAGTATGTTTGCAATCTGGAGGAAGAAAGAATAATGAATCATCTTTTAAATCTAATTTCTTATAATCAGTTTCTATAGAAAGGGCACCGTTAAGTGGCAAGATAAGTTGGCCATATTCATGAGCATGAGTATCACTTTTAAAACTATATATTCTACGCTCACATTTTATATTATCCAAGAGTATTACTCCTTTCTTTTATTATAATTTATAGGCGTTTGCGAAACGCCGCAACCCGCAGAAATGCGGGATATTTTTTTAGCAAAATAAAATAACTCCTCACTGATTTATGGTAAAATTGAATTGCCTAAAAACAAAACTACCATATACCTCAGAAAGGAGTCATATATATGATAACATATAAACAGCTTTCTTTGGCAGATGTTTATTCTGATTGCAAAGAAAAATTTGAAAATGATAAATTCCAATTTCTTTCTTTACTCGAAAACACTATCGACCTTGATGAGTTAGTTCCTGCATCTTTCATTAACCATTTTTACGCTTCCACAGGAAGGCCGCGAAAATATCAGCTTTATGCTATGATCAGTGCTTTAATTTTACAACGCATTTTTTCTATTCCTACAGATTCTCTTTTAATTATTTTCCTTAAATATTCTCAAGAACTAAGAGACTTCTGCGGCTTTTTAAGAGTTCCTGATTCATCTAAGTTTACTCGTTTCAAGCAGGACTTTCTTTTGGACTTACAATCCATGTTCGATAATCTTGTTGATATTACTGAACCGATATGCCAACAGATTGATACGGCTCTTGCTTCCATGACTATTTTTGATACTTCAGGCCTTGAAGCATTTGTCACTGAAAATAATCCTAAATATGCTAATCGCATTATAAAACAGCTTAAAAATTTTAAGAAAGCATGCAATTTAGATGACTCTTATGATCCTTATAAAGCTGCCTATGGCTCTATGCCATCACACGCTTCAGCCAACCCTGCCATCCAACAAATGTATATTAATGGGCATTTTTGCTATGCTTTTAAATTCGGAATCATTACTAATGGCCTCGGTATCGTAAGAGATATTTCGTTCTATAATAAAGATTTTCTCAATGCTCATCCTGATATTATTGTTGAGAAAAAATCTGATTCACCTGATGAAGATAAATCTCTTGCAGATTCTAAGGCTCTTATCCCTGTTCTCAAAGATTTTTTTAACAAGCATCCATTAATAAGTCCAAAAACCTTTTTAGGAGATGCTGCTTTTGACAGTATTCAAATTTATCGTGATCTTCTTCTCGAATTAAAATTTGATAAAGCATATATTCCTTTAAAAACTAGGCTTACACTAGAAAATGCTGATTGCCCTTTAAACGAAGACGGCATTCCATGCTGTCCGAATGATCCTTCTATTCCAATGAAACGTGAAGGTAGTAAAAGTCATCTTCGTTCTAGAATTCCAACAATGAAGTTTGTATGCCCTAAAATGAAATGGTTATATAACAAAGAAACCAAAAAGAGCAAACGTGTAACTCAATGTGAAAATCCATGTACAAATTCCTTATGTGGACGAATGTTTTATATTTATCCTGAAAAGAATCTGCGCGCATATCCTGGAATAACACGAGGAACCCAAGAATGGAGTAATACTTATAAAATCAGAGTAGCTGTTGAAAAAAATATAAATCACTTCAAATATAGTTACTGCGTCGCGGAGCGTAAGACTCAAAATGAGCAAACACTTCATGCTGATTTACTTCTAGCCGGAATAACTCAACTAATAACAGTTATCGTGGCAGATAAAATTCATAAACATAAATATATCCGAAGCTTAAAGCCATTAATTGCATAAAATTTATTTATAAAAATTGGAATTCACCTTCGCTTTATTTCGTGCGCCCTTTTTTAAGAAGTCAACTATTATATTTGTATAGCAGGAACCATTAAATCCATTAATAATGTTTTTGCAACTTCAAATCAATCATTATTCATTTTTATCAATGAGTTTCGCAATTATCTAATTATAATTTACGATTGATATATTAAATTTATTATAGCATAGATATGGAGGTGCTATGTTAGATACCATAACAAAATAAGCTATCATGATGATAGCCATATAGTTATTATTTACATTATTTTGTCATGAAAAATATAAGTTGCGATTAAGTTTATACATTTTAGCTTTAATTGAGAGCTTGGCTTTATAGATTTTTTATGTAGATTTATTATATTGAACATATACACTAATATTTTTTGGATTTTTAATCATAGGTTATTAAATTTCTTTCTTCTATATTGAGAAGGAGTACACCCTAGTGTTTTATGAAATATTTCCGTAAAATAGCTTGAACCTGTAAATCCACATTGAAGTGCTATTTCAGTAACTGAAAGGGAAGAAATTTTTAGGAGTTCAATGCTCTTTTCTAGACGATATTCTGTTAAATAGGAAACAGGAGTCTTATTCAAAATAAGCTTAAAAATATCACAACAGCTACTACGACATACATTTCCAGCAGCGGCAATCTCATTTAAAGTGATTCTTTTTTGATAATTTTTCTGTATATATCCTGTCATATTATGCATAGCTTCAAGTTTTTTATCATCAGCTGTTTCTTGAATGGAAATACTATCTTTTATATTGTTATAAAGGCTGAAACATATTGTATTAAAAAGGCTCATGACATGTAATTCAAATCCATCCTTTTCTTCATTACATAACTCATAAACGTTTTTCAAAAGTTCAATCAAGTTTCTTTGCCAAGTGATTTCGGGATGCAATATAAAAAATGGATTGGATGTGTCTTCACATACTGGCAGTATATAAGTTTCCTTAATTCTTGTAATGCTAGAAATAAGGGATGGAGGAAACAAAATACATATAAAATTACAATCAGAACCATCAGCAGAATATCCATAATGCATCTGCTCAGAATTTATAAAAATTGCCTGCCCTTCTTGTAATTCGTAGCTCTTACCATTTACAGAATAAGACATTTTACCATTTAAAAGTAAGATGAATTCCCAGTCAGTATGCCAATGGTTAGCAGCTGCCATAGTTGGATAGTCTGAAAGCAAAGACTTTTTTGCACGAATAGGAAAATCCGCGAAGTTATAAGATACAACTTCTGAGTTGTCATTTAATAGTGTCATCTTTAACATAGTTTCCCCTCCAAACGGTATGAATATCAATTAATATACTATTGTTATAAAAATATAATTTATTCTTATATTTTTAGTAGTCATCGTGGAATATTATTATAATATGAACAATGAAAGAAAGCAATTGAAGAAGAAAGTAATTTTCATGGGAAAACTAAACCTAGTATATCTATAGGGGGAACTGATTGTGAGAGGGATGAAGAGAATATTATATCAGAATTAAAATCTTTTCTGTAGTCATATTAATTTGAAAAGGTGGAAAAAGAGAAATGAAAGCCAAAAGATTAAACTTAGATAAGGCAGATATGGTATTTATTGGGCTTGTTATAATAAATATATGTGCATCCTACCTTGTTGGGAGCACAGGAATTTATGCGGCTACAGCTTTTCGTGAATATGGCAAGATAGATTTGTTTAATGCTATGTTTGTAATAGAACCACTAGCAAGAAGTATATCATTACTTATTTCTGGTAGAGCAGGAGAATATTTTGGACGTAAACAATTGTATATATGGAGTGTAGGTGCGTTTGCTTTAAGCGTTGGAATTAGTGCAGCAGCATCAAGTGGAACTGTATTTCTTATTGCTAGAGGAGCTTCAGGTTTCTTTTGGGGACTATTTTTTGCAAATGTATTTACTATGATAAACGATATAGTATCGGAAGAAGAGTATCCAGTTAGGATTGGAATTATGCAGACAGTTTATTCATTGACACTCATTTTGGGTCCAGTACTTTGTGGAATATTTACAGAGAGATGGAGTTGGAGGATATCCCTTGCTATACTGTTTCCTTTATTTATAATTGGAATGATATTTGTGGGATTTTTTATGCCAAGAAGTAAAACAAAAAATAGAATCATTATAAAAAGCAGCATAAAGGAATATGATAAAGGAGAAAATCTTCATATAAATAGAAGCAATAAAGAAGAATTATTTATTGTAAAATTACTAAAACAAAAGGGATATGTAACAATTATTTTAATTACTTTTATAGCTACATGCATTTCATGTAGTGGTAATTACATACCACTTTATGCACAGACAGTATTAGGAGCAAACACTACCATTAGTGCTGTTGTTCTTGCTCCTTGCAATATCTTTGTTATGATATTATCGAGTGCCTCTGGCATATATATTTCAAAGAAAGGTTGTACAAAGATGATTTTTATATTGATGTCGGGCGCTATTTTGATAGGAACACTTATTTATGTATTAACATTGTTTATATCAAGTTACTTTGTGATTATATTATCTACTGCAATTATTGGTATTGGAGTTGGAATACATCAAGTTGTTCCATTTGCATTTGCACAGAGGCATTTAGATGATAAACTAATTGCAGAAGGAATATCATTTATTAGCTTTGTACAAGGTATTGCAGGAGTTATTGCAGGAATGATATATTCAGCAACAATGAGAAATGGAATAGCATTTTCATTGGCATTTACAGTTGTTTATAGTGTTTCTTTAATATTAATTGCTATATTTAAATACAAAGTACCTCAAGGTGAAAAATAAGTATTTTATACTAATGAAGTTTTGCAGATGTTAGATATTAATAGAATAATTATATAGATGAAGAAAAGGGGAATAGAAAGATGAATCAAAAGGAAAGAATGCTAGCAGGATTACCATATAAAGCTTGGTTAGATGGACTTAGTGAAGAAAGAATGGAAAATAAGCTAAAAATACATGAATATAATTTACTTCGTCCAGATGAAATGAATAGAATGGATGAACTTATTAAAGATATTTTAGGTAAGACTGGTGATAAAGTTTGTATAGAGCAGCCATTTCACTGTGATTATGGTAAAAATATTGAAGTAGGCAATAACTTTTTTGCTAATTATAACTGCACGATATTAGATGTAGGAAAGGTAATAATAGGTGATAATGTTTTGTTTGCACCTAATGTATCAATTTATACTGCTGGGCATCCAATTCATCCAGAGTCAAGAAATTCAGGTTATGAGTATGGAATTGACATTATAATTGGTGATAATGTTTGGGTAGGAGGAAGTGTTGTAATAAATCCAGGTGTTAAAATAGGGAATAATGTTGTAATTGGTTCTGGAAGTGTAGTTACTAAAGACATTCCAGATAATGTGATAGCGGTAGGAAATCCATGTAGGGTTGTGCGTGAGATTACTGAAGAAGATCGTAAATATTATTATAAAAACAATGAGTTTGATGTTGATGATTACAACGTTTAATTAAATTTAATATATTAGCGCAGAAATTTAGAGTTAATACTAAAGGTAAAGGAAGTGTAAATATGAAAATTGAACATGTGGCTATATGGACTAAGGATATAGAAAAATTAAGAGACTTTTATGTTACTTATTTTGAAGGAGTTGCTGGAGATAAATATATTAATCATAAAAAACAATTTGAATCATATTTTATTAAATTCGATTCAGGAGCAAGACTTGAAGTTATGCAGATGCCAACAATTCCTTCAAATTTAAATGATACTATTAATCAATATATTGGGTTAATTCATATTGCCATTTCTGTAGGCAGTGTTGAAAAAGTTAATAATCTTACTGAGTCATTAAGGAATGCAGGTTATGAGGTAGTGAGTGAACCTCGTTACACTGGAGATGGATATTATGAAAGTTGCATTTTGGATCCAGATGGGAATAGAATAGAAATAACTGAGTAAGACTAATAACTTTAGGAGATATAATAATATATAGGATATTTTATAGAAGTATATTTCAATAAAAATATGTGTTTATTTTTTAGTGAAAATTGATATAATATAAGTAAGATTCTAAATCTATGATTTATTTAATAAAACTTGCATATAGTGTAAGGAAATAGTATAAAAATGAAAATAGTGAAAAACATACTGCAATATGCTTTTCACTATAGTATATAATTCTAGTTGCTTAGGCAACTGGTATCACTAAGATTTTTATTTAAAAATAGTAGCCTTCCAATTGAACCTGGGGCTACTATTTTTTTGAGATTTTTTCTATAAGAACCACTATCAATGTTAACAGCGATATTAAGAATAATCCACCTTGAAATAGTAATGTTAAAACGTCATTACTGATAAGTATCACCTCCCTTCAAAAAAGAGGTAAGTGATACCAGTAGCCCACAAAACTATTGAATTATACATGGGAATTATATCATAATATTTAAAAGGTTTCCATATGAGCGGCGGCAATAATATATAAAAATCTATTATTGTACATATTAATTTCTGAAATCATGGTAAATAAAAAGTTGAACAACATCATACAAGAACTATTTTAATTTCTATGATATTCTTAGAGAACAGACATAAGGAAAGGATGAAAAAAGATGTTAAACGAAGTTAGGACTGTTTGTTTTGATACAGAGCTAGGCATAGAGGCTTATAACTTTAAAGGTATCATGCAGAAGTTTCCAAATCACTTTCACGACTATTATGTTATTGGATTTATTGAGAATGGGAAGAGGTATTTGTCTTGCAAAAATAAGCAGTACATTATAGAAACAGGGGATTTAATAGTGTTCAATCCTGGTGATATTCATACATGCGAACAAATTGATAACAGGACGCTTGATTATAGGTGCATTAATATTAAAAAAGATGTTATGAAAAAAATCACATTTGAAATAACAGGAAAAGAATATCTGCCTAATTTTATGGAATTTGTTTTATTCCGTAATGAACTTACATCTTCTTTAAAAGAGTTACATCTTATGATAATGGAGGAGGAGAAGGATTTAAAAAAAGAGGAATTGTTTCTATTCATAATTGAGCAATTGATAAGGGAATATTCAAATCCAGTTTCTGAAATGACTATACAGGAAGCTAGTGCAGAAATTAAGACAGTGTGCGATTATCTAGAAAATAATTATATGGAAAATATAACATTAAATCAATTAAGCAATTTAACTGGATTAAGTAAATATTATTTGTTACACTCTTTTACTAAACAAAAGGGAATATCACCATATAATTATCTTCAAACAATTCGTATTGGCAAGGCGAAAAAAATGCTGGAACAAGGAATTGCCCCAATAGACGTAGCATTCAAAACTGGATTTACAGATCAAAGTCATTTTACAAACTTTTTTAAAAAGTTAATTGGATTAACGCCAAAGCAGTATATGAATATTTTTATTAATAGATGTAGGAGTAAAGAAAATGAGTAATAAAAAAGTTAAGGCAGGACATTTATCAGCAGTTATGACAATATTAATTTGGGGGACAACCTTTATTTCAACTAAAGTATTATTAAAAGATTTTACACCAATTGAGATTTTAATCTTTAGATTTATAATTGGATATCTTACATTGCTTTGCATATGCCCATATCATATAAAAAAGGCTAAATTGAAACAAGAACTTTATTTCGCAGCAGCTGGATTAGCAGGAGTAACCTTGTATTTCCTTTGTGAAAATGTCGCATTGAGCTATACTCTTGCAACTAATGTAGGTGTACTTATTTCAATTGCTCCATTTTTTACAGCTGTTTTTGCTAATCTGTTCTTAGATAATGAAAAGTTAACATCATGCTTTTTCATTGGACTTACAATAGCAATAATAGGGATACTTCTTATAGAGTTTAACGGAAAATTTGTTTTAAAATTAAATCCATTTGGTGATATATTAGCAATACTTGCTGCTATCTTATGGGCGGTTTATTCTGTTGTCATGAAGAAAATTAGTCAATTTCAATATAATACCATTATATGTACTCGCAAAGTATTTTTCTATGGATTAATTTTTATGATACCTGCCATATTTATTTGTGATTTTAAGCTTCAATTATATAGATTTACTAATGTATCAAATCTAATGAATATCTTATATTTAGGTTTTGGAGCATCTGCATTATGCTTTGTAACTTGGAATTGGTCAGTTAAGATTTTAGGAGTGGTGAAAACAAGCATATATATTTATATGGTACCTGTAATAACCGCTGCTTCATCTGCTGTTATTTTACATGAGAAAATAACTTTTATTTCAATTATAGGAATTATCTTAACATTATTAGGGCTATTTATTTCTGATGGAAAACAGATTATAAGATTTAGGAGAAAAGTAGAAACTGAGACAACAGTATAATCCTTATTTCGGCGAGCTATATGCATAAGTTTGGGACTTAGTTGTGACATCTATGCAGATAAACATATTTATAAAGTTGCTAAGACTTTAAGTTCGTATCTTCACTAGAAATCATAAATATATTTGTGGAGAAAACATTTGAAAATGAGCTGTTAAAGGTTCTTAGCTGTAGGTTGTTCCATTTTAGCTTGTCAAACTGAAAGTTGGAGCATGCTAAAGTGGATACAACCTGCTGCTTAGAACCTTCAGCGATATTTTCATAGCTTTTCGGAACAAAATATTTATGATTTCGGTAAGTTACCACATAAATTTAGTTTTAGAGTTGGATATCTACATGAAATTATATTTACATGCTTGTATAATAGTGGTACAATTTAATTCCTCAATATATAGTAATATATTGGAATTTTAAAGAAAGGTTTGGTAATGAAATATGATAGATGCAAAAGTATTGATAGAAAAAGCATTTGAGGCACAAAAGTTTTGTTATACTCCATACTCTAATTTTAATGTAGGTGCGGCTTTACTTTGTGATGATGGAACAATATATCAGGGCTGTAATATAGAAAATGCAGCATTTACACCAACAAACTGTGCAGAAAGAACAGCTTTCTTTAAAGCAATTTCTGAAGGGAAAAAAGAATTTACTGCAATAGCAGTGGTAGGAAATAAAAAAGGGGTAAAACCTGGCGAAGGAGATTTTTGTGCACCATGTGCAGTATGTAGGCAAGTTATGGCAGAGTTCTGTGATTTAAAGACTTTTAAAATAATTATTGCTAAAAGTACAGAAGAATACTTAGAACATACATTAGAAGAAATTCTACCTTTGGCATTTACTGGTAAAAATTTAAAATAGATTATTAATAGTATAGATAAGTTATAAATAATATAGTTCATTCTTTATTTTTAATGAAATATGTATTAGAACTGCAAAATAATTATTTCTATATAAAGCTGTACCCAACAGAGAAGATAAGTTTTCTGTTGGGTTTATTTTATTGCTTAATATATGATTGTTAAATGATTCTTTGATTATTACATAAGAGATATTTTCTCCAATTGCAGCTAAACTTAACAATTCAAAATTAAAAATGGAACTGGATAATTTAGCATTAAAATACGTTTAAAATACAGATTATAAGAAATAAGACAAGTTCTAAAATAGTAGAGCCAATTAGTGGAGCTACTAGTTTATAATTTATGTAACATGGCATATTTAATAAATGGTTCGATATAACTATTATGCATTAAGCTTTAAAGAGTATATTAAATCCGTGGTGTTTGTAATTATTTTTATTATTATGTAAAAAGTGGTATAATACGAAGATGATCATGCTTATTATGATAAACGGGGGCATATTATGAATATACCAATAATAAAAGTAAAAAATTTAGTGAAAAAATATGATGATAGATTGATTTTTGATGATATAAGTTTAGATATAATGAAAGGCGAAAGTATTGCTTTAACAGGACATAATGGTATGGGGAAAAGCACATTAATAAAGATTTTGTGCGGTCTTACAAGTATAACTTCTGGGGAGGTTATTCGAGACAAGAATCTTAAATTTAATTATATTCCAGAGAATTTTTCACCGCTTAACATAAAAGCAGGTGAATATATTAAGTTAATAGGAGAAATAGAAGGAATATCAAAAGATGATTTTGTGAAGAAAACTAATTACTTATATAAGGAGTTTAACTTAGAAAATATGATAAACATTTCTATGAAAAACTTATCTAAAGGTACCCTGCAAAAGATTTCCGTAGTTCAGGCACTTTTGTCAAAACCAGATATTTTGTTATTAGATGAGCCACTATCTGGACAGGACAGTGATTCACAAAAAACGTTTATTAGAATGGTAAGAGAGTTTATAAAAGATGGCGTTACAGTAATAATGTCATGTCACGAATTATTTTTAATAGATCAATTATCCAGTAGAATATTACAGGTTAAAGATTCTAAAATATTTGAGATTAAGAGGGAAGATATTAGTTCTGAGAAACATGCTTCAATGACTTTTTATAGAAAGGAAGTAGATAAATCTTTTGTGACTCAAAATATTAAGGGTATCTACGATTATCGGGAAAATGAGAATTATATAGAATTCAAAACAAAAGTAAGCGAAAGCAATAGGGTTTTAGTAGAAATGATTAATAATGGTTATATTTTAAAGTATTTTGAAAGGTAAAAGGAATGTAGCTTATGTTAATATCGGTATTAAAATATAATTTTAAAATGTACATGAAATCTCACAAATATATAATGCCTTTTTTTATATTTATAATATATATGGTAATGGCTTATTCCATAAGATTACTTGATATTGTAGGCAGCATGGTATCTTCAGCCGCTTTTCTTTTTGCACTAATGACTTGGATTGGTTTTACTTATTACAGCAATATAGAATTAATTGCGGAAGAAGTTCTGATATTAAAATTAAAGAGCCATACACGCTATTGGATATCTAAAATTATTTTTATGGGTGTAGTAGGAGCATTTCTTTCTATATTATCTGTTGGACTTCCTATTATTTATAATTTGATTTGTAATGTTTTTAAATATCCTGTTACATTCAGCGATATATTTGTTTCATTTATTATCCACATGTTTTTATCAATAATAGGAGCATTAATTGGTATGTTATTGCAACCAAGAATAATATCAAATAGAAAAATGGCCATACTAGGTGCAATCTTTATTGTATTAATGAGTATAATTAAAGGACCAGTAATTAATGAGGTTCCATATTCAAAATATGTAATGTGGATTTTTCCTCCTATAAATGAAGTTTCAACAGCATATTTAAATCTTATGCATTTTAATATACCTAGTTTAATTATGCCATTAATTATTATGATAATTTATATTTTTATAGAGAGTTTTATATTAATAAAGAGAATGAAAAAAGTATTATTTTAATATGAGGTGAAAAATATGCTAATAGAAACAGATAGATTAATTATTCGCGATTTTCAACATAAAGATAAAGAAAATTTAATGAAAATCATATGGCAAAAAGATGTAATAAGGTTTATGAGAGACTGATCCGAAAATAGAACTGTTAAAGGAAGGCTTTCAGGTTATATTGATTGGCTTCAGACGCAAAAGGATTCAAAGGATATTTATGAAAATAAAAGATATGCTGTTGCATTAAAAGAAACAGATGAGTTAATTGGCATGGTTGGAATGGGATTGGAAGATACACTAAATGAAGTGGAGATGGCATATTTTATAGATGAAGATCATGTTGGAAATGGATATGCAACAGAAGCACTAAGAGTATTGTATGAATGGTGCATAAGCGTATCAGACATTCCATATATGATTCTTACTATCGATTGTGAAAATATTGCGTCATGTAAAGTGGCCGAAAAAGCACAGTTTAAATTGTTCGAGAAAAGAACTCCAATTGATCACAAGCAACCTAATATGGAGAGTGATAGTTACTTCTACTATCGCAAATATCGTTAAAGTTTTGATGATTCTTATTGTAATTAATTATTTTAACCTTGTATAACAAGATAATTGGAATAGTTATGAAACAAATATGCAATTCCATAATATTATTGAAAATTTAAAATTAATATATAGAAAAGTTGCATTAACATTGAATAAATATGAGTGCTAAATAAAGATATTTGGTTATATGTAAAAATATCATTAAAGGAGTAAAATTAAAATGGCGGGAAAAGTGGAGGAATCCTTCGATAATCTAGAAATTAAAAATGTTAATAGAGAGAAAGATTATAAACTAAATTTAAGAAAAGAAACTCAAAATTTCATAATTCGTTATACTGAATTTGATAAAGAGTGCATAGATAAAGTGTCTAATGTCCTTTAAGATAACTATAATAGGATTACTAATAACTTAAATATGCAACTTAACGAAAAATTAACTATAGAAATACACCCAGACCATAATGAACTTCATATGGCATTAGGATTTCCAAATGCGCCTGACTGGGTGAGAGGCGGAATTGGGGTTAGCAAAATTGTAATAGCATCACCTTTAAATCCACCACCAGGTTCTGATTTTTATAACGTATTAAATACAGCGGTTCACGAATTTGTACACATGATAGTAAATAATATAAATGATAATACACCTAGATGGCTAAATGAAGGAATAGCATGTTATGAAGCAAAAGACAATAATGAAAACTGGATAATAAAAACTGTTCAAAATGGATTAGAAAATAATATTATTCCTACATTTAAAGAACTAGATACAGGAGCGGATTTTGAAACTTTTTTTGCACGTAATGGATATCAATACTCATATACCATAGTAGAATCTATAATTAAACTATTTGGGTATGAAAAGTTGCGAAACTTAATAAAGGAACCAAATAGTATTGTAGAGATTTTTGGAATGACAGAAGAGAAGCTTCAAGATAAATGGATTGATTATATAAAAGTGAATTACCTGCAAAGGTAGTATAAATAAGAATTTATTTTTAGGAGATACAATGAAAATAAGAAAAGAATACACGTGTCCTTTAGAACTAGTACACGATATGATTAAAGGAAAATGGAAATCTATTATATTATGGCGATTGCGATTAGGCCCTACATCATTAGCTAAATTAGAAAGAGATATTGATGGGATTAATCAAAAAATGCTATTAGAGCAATTAAAAGAATTAATTGATTATGGATTTGTGGAAAAGAGATCATTTGATGGCTATCCTCTTCGTGTGGAATACTCTTTAACAATAGATATGGGAATGAAGATTATAGATGCCCTAAAAATCATGCAATCCATTGGGATTGATTACTTAAAGGAACATGGTATGGAAAAGACATTGATTGAAAAAAAGGTTATTCCAGAGTAATACCCACAAAAAAGTTAGTAATTTACGTTATAAAAGCTCTTTGCTATAATTTGCCTATAAATAATAGCTTTGGGGGTAATATATGATAGCAACAAGTGCAGGTATTATAAATGGGATTATTCAAGATCAATATGGTAGTCGTGGAGAACATTTTAATGAGAATGGAGTTCCAACTTTTTCTCTTCCATTAAAAATTGAAAATGCTCCAGTAAATACTGCTTCATTTGCAATAGTATTAGAAGATAAAGATGCCTATCCAGTAACAGGAGGTTTTGCTTGGACACATTGGCTTGCAGCCAATATTACAAGGAGTGAATTGAAAGATAATGAGAGCCAGACAGCAGAGGATTTTATACATAGAAATATAAGTGATATTGCTTTGCTGAAGTGAATATGCAATTTAGACAAAATATTGGAGGATAAATTAGAAATGAGAATATTAGAGAGTGATAGATTGATTTTAAGACCTTGGAAAAATTCTGATTTAGATGATTTACATGAATTTATGTCAAATGAAAAAGTTGCAAATTTAGCAGGCTTTAGTGTGAAGAACAACAAAGAAGAGAGCTTAAAGATTTTGAAGCAATTTATCATAGATTCTTCTGATTCATTATGGGCAGTTGAATTAAAAAATATTAATAAAGTAATTGGATGGATTGAATTACATAAATATTCAGAAGGAATATATATAAATTCAAAAGAAATAGGATGTGTTTTATCACAAAAATATTGGGGGCAAGGTTTAATGCCAGAAGCGCTTAGACAAGTTCTTAGTTATGGATTTAATGAAGAAGAGCTTGATTCTATTGTGTGTTCTCATTTTGTAAACAATAATCAGTCTAAGAGAGCAATTGAAAAGTCTGGATTTAAGTATGCTAAAGCGAATGATAATAAAGTTTATTACTGCTTGAACAAAAGCGATTTTTAATTATACTCTATATTTCCAGAGTCATTAAGTACTAAAAATATATAATATATTGCCACAATATGATAAAATATTAGAGAATTTTGTTACTTGAGGTGATTTGATGGTAAAATGGAAGGCGGATTATGAAGTTGGGGTAAAACTCATTGATGAGCAGCATGAAAAATTATTTGAGATTGCGGATCGTGCTTATAAATTATTAACAAATGATTTTATACTTGATAAGTATGATAGAATTACTGAAATACTTGGGGAATTAAAAGAGTATACTATATTTCATTTTAAATCTGAAGAGGAATATATGTTGAGTGTAGGATATAAAAAATTCTTATCACATAAAGTAATACATGAAGATTTTATAAAATCTATTGATAATCTTGATTTACACGAAATAGATTTAAATCAAGATGAGTCAGTAAAGAAGATATTAGAATTTGTTGTAGATTGGATAGACAAGCATATTTTAAATGAAGATAAGTTTATAGTAGAGAATTAATAAGAATATTTTAGCTGTTAAGCTAGTGTTCAGAAAACTATATTATAATAAATCTTGTAAAAAAGTTTTCATTAGTATACCTTAGTTAATTTTGCAGCCACTAGTTGGCTGTATTTTTTTGTCGTAATTTTTGTTACGAAAAAGTAAAAGAAGTTATTAAAATTTTCGAATATAGCCATATAGGGATTTTGAAATAAAATTTATGGGGTGGTTTATATGGAAATAAAATTAAATGAGATTGAAATGTTAACAATATTACAGGCGTTAGAAGTTCTTCACGATCAAGCTACAGAATATAAAGATCTTATATACGAGAGTGACAAAGACTTTCTAGTAGATATAAATAAAACTAGAATCGTACATAATAAGTTATTAGTTCAAGCTAAAAATGAAGGGGTAATTAATAAAAAAGTTAGCTTGATTTAAAAGAAGAGATGAAGGCAGATTATATAGAGGTGTTTAATCTGCCTTTCATTATATTAATTACAATAAAGGTATTTTAGGCTAAATAATTTCTATTTATAGTGAGATATATCTCCGTATAACAGTATTTTTGGCACTTCATTTTCTATATGTATTTTTGAAAGGCTAGCTGATTCTATATCTGGATTTTCACAAATATCACAAATATTTTGACTCATGAAATGTGACATAATAACTTTTAAGGTAATTCTATGTGTAACAATAACAATACTTTTGCCTTGATTTAAATTAATAATTTCTTGAATTGAGGGGATGACCCTAGCTTTCAATTCTTCATAAGATTCTCCTTCATCAGTTGGAATATATACAGAAGGGTTATTCCAAAAATTTTCCCAAGTTTCAGGATACTTATTAATAATATCTGTTTGATTCATACCCTCCCATTTTCCCATATGGATTTCCTTCAATTCTTTCATTGTGTTTATAGGAATGTTTCGATTATGCTGGATGATTTTGGCAGTATCATAAGCGCGTTTACTTTCACTAGAGTATATCAAATCAACTTTTTCATTCATAAGTCTATAACTCAGTTTTTGAGCCTGAGATATGCCAACCTTTGTTAAAGGGGAATCTTTATGGCCTTGCATTCGTTTTTCTAGATTCCACTTTGTTTGTCCATGTCTAATCAAATATAAAACAGTTTGTCCCATAGTTCGCTCCTAAATATTTTATTATAAAAAATGCCGGCAATAATTTATAAAGAGAGTATATCAAAACAAAATCTATATGTATAATATATGTTATTATTATATTCATAAATAAAATATATGAATGGAGAAAATATGAATTTACATGGATTAAGATTGTTTTATATAGTAGCTAAAGCAGGAAGTGTAACAGTTGCATCAGAGCAATTAAAAATTAGTCAACCAGCAATTACATCACAAATTAAAAAGTTTGAAAGAGAAAATGGTATTACATTATTTTTACCACAGGGCAGAGGCATTTGTTTAAGTGAAATAGGTGAACAATTGGTAAAAGAAGCAGATGCAGTTTTTAAAATAGAAAATAGAATGGAAGCATTAATAGATAATTATAAAAAAGGTAAAAATGGTACATTAAAAATAGCCGGAAATTATCTTTCAACAAATTTTCTAATACCAATGTGGGCGGCTAAATTAAAAAAAGAGAATAAAGATATAACTGTTGAGATTAATACATTAAATACTGAAGAAGCCATTGATCATCTCATCTCATATAAAGTAGATGTTGCAGTTTTAGGGGGTGGAGCAATGAAATATACAGACAGAATTGATACCATTAAAATAAGGGATGATGATTTATGGTTTGTAGCTTCACTAAATCACAAATATGCAAACAAAAAGGTTAGTATAAATGATATTATGTTAGAACCATTTATAATGAGGGAAAAAGGAAGTTATGCTAGGGTACTTTTGGAATCACTTTGTCATATTAGTAGTATTAAAGTGCCTGACATAGCTCTTGAATTTAATGGGCTACATGAAACTCTTATGGCATCTACGTCTGGATATGGTGTGAGTTTTTGTTCATCAATTGCTGCTAAAGAATTCATTGACATGGGGAAATTGGCTAGAATTTATGTAGATAATGTTGATCTAAAAAATGAAATTGTTATTTGTACACGTAAGAATGAAAAGATATCTAATTTAACTGAGAAGTTTATTTCTATCATTAATAATTAAATGCTTAATAAAAATTAAACTATATTTAAAGTTGAGATTATATATACGTTGCAATTCACGATGCACATTTCACAATTAAGGTTAAAATTCTTGCAATATTTTTAGAATCATTATGAAGGATTATTTTGGCAGTATATATTATAAATTTAATGTATTATTGCTGTGGTATAAGTACCATAATCTTAATTAAGATAAGTAAACTTCCCACTAAATGCCTAGTATAAATCTTTTTAATGAAATATAAAATAAGATATATTTGATTATGCGATTTAAATCTTCAAATAAATATATTAAATTTATATGTTATTCAGATAAAGAATTATACGGAGGATAAAAATGAAAAGATTCAATGTTATATTACATAATATAATTATTACATTTATGATAACAATTATTATGTTATCTTGTACTAGAGAAATAGCTAATGCGAGCCAAATTTTCAGTAAAGACAGACCAATCAATGTTGCAGTATTATTATATAGCTTTGATGATATTTATATATCATTAATACGTCAAAACTTAGAAGAAATTCAAAAGGAGAATGAAGGAAAAATAAAATTTACTTTTTATGATGGCAAAAATGATCAATCAGTGCAAAATTCAAGCATAGATGAATTAATTAAAAAAAGAGGTGTTGATCTATTCTTAGTGAATTTAGTTACAACACATAGCACACAAGAAGTTGTTGAGAAAGTTAAAAGAGTAAATATTCCGATAATTTTATTTAGTAGAGAGCCTGCTGCTATTGAGTCTATAAAATCCTATAACAAGTGTTGTTATGTTGGAACTAGGGTAGAAGAAGCAGGGTTATTACAGGGAGAAATTGTTACTAATTTATGGAATGAGAAAAAATCATTTATAGATAAAAATAAAGATAATGTACTACAATATATTATGTTAATGGGACAGGAAAATAATTTAGAGTCAGTTAAGGAAACAGAGTATCCTATTCTAAAAGTTAATAATTCTAAAATAAAAACTCAAGAGCTCGCAGTAAGAGCTTGTAATTGGAATGAAGATGAGGCCAAAGAAGTTATTAAAGCATTATTTCTACAACATGGAAATAGGGTTGAAGCAATATTTGCAAATAATGATCCTATGGCTATAGGCGCTATTAAAGCATTACAAGAATATGGTTATAATAAAGGAGAAAATACGCCAACAATACCGGTAGTTGGAATTGAGGCAATACCAGAAGCCAGAGAATTAATTGATGCTGGCATGATGACTGGTTCCGTATTTCAAGACCCATCAGAGGTTGCTAAAGTTCTTTACAATGTTGGAATGAACTATGTTTATAATAGAAATCCATTATATGGTACAAATTACGAATTTGATGAAACAGGAATCTCAGTCCGTCTTCCTTATCAGGAATATTTGGGTAAGTAATAATGATATGTATTATGCAAAACATGTATGATTTTCAGGTAAATCAGTTATAATAATCGTGGATAAATTAAACATATTAAAAATTATTAAAAGTATATTGGGTATGAATGCTTAATATATTTTTTGTTTTTAATAATTGGAGAAAAGCAGTAGATAAAAAAACTACTGCTATTATTATATTTAAACTAACTGCAGAAAGTAGTAGAAGGTACCATGATCAGATTGCAAATTAAATATGAGAAATATTCTCTATATTATATACTATATAATATAGAGAAAATAGTTACTTAAGATAGCAATAAAAATAAAAAGATTTAATGTAATATTACATAAGATAATTATTACATTAGTAAAAATATTTAAATGAGCGATGATAATGTCATTATAATAATCATTTTGTGATTACTAAAAAGCAACACATTTATTAGTTATGTTATAATAAATGTAGGAGAGTAGTTGGTTGAATAATGATGTGTATTATATGAAAGGAATGATAAGAATGACAGAAGTACCGATGTGTCAGAGTTGTGGGTTACCGTTTAATGAAGAACATGCACATTTTATAGCAAAAGAGCAAGACGGATGTGCGAGTATTTATTGTACAAATTGCTATAAAGACGGAAAATTTATTGATCCCAATATGTCTATGAAAGAAATGGTGGAGGTAATTGTACCGGTTTTGGGAAAAGTAATAGGGGAAGAAGAAGCAAGAAAAGAAATGACAACATTATTACCAACTCTTAAACGTTGGAGATAATAATGATTTAGGCTAAATTTAATAAACAATATGTGTATAGTTATAAATTACTAGAAAACAATAGTAAGTTGTAAAATTGTCTTATTAAAGAAGTTTAATTTATTATTTTTTATGTGTAATACAAAAAAGACTTATTTGCAATATAACAACATAAAGTCAGTTTTACATAAAAATAAAGATTGATTAGAGAAGGATATCTGATTCATCTTTATTTTTTTGCGCAAAAATAGAGATAGCGAAAAATCAGGTGAATGATAATAAATAAAAGCTATCTCTTTTTTATTTTAATATGAAGTTATGTTTTAATTATTGACACAGTTTATGGAAAATATACAACAAAATAAACAAACAATATATGTTATAATTAGTTTAATATGGAATATTGTCATGCAGTAAATTCATGAGTAAATCATAGTATTCCCCAAAAGGTTATAATGAAAGAAGGATTTTATAATGTATAATTGTGCTTTGTGTTCTATTCATGCTTGTAATAAAAGAGAACTTGATAAAGCTCCTAAAAATTGTCCAAGTCTTGATGAAAAAATAGAAGAAATTAATGAAGTCTACAAAGAAAAAGATAATCTTAAAATTGCTAAGGCCTCAGCGTTAGTTGTAAGTGAAGGATATTGTGAAAAAACAAGGATTGAAGAGATAATTGACTTTGCCAATAGATGTGAGTTTAAGAATTTAGGTATTGCATTTTGTATTGGATTATCTAATGAAGCAAAAGTTTTGAGTAAAGTATTTAAACACAATGGATTTACTGTAAATTCAGTTATTTGTAAAAATGGAGGAATATCAAAAGAATTTATTGATATAAAATCAAATGTGCCAATGTGTAATCCAATTGGTCAAGCTGAGTTTTTAAATGGAGCAAAAACAGATTTAAACATTATTTTAGGTTTATGTGTTGGCCATGATTCTTTATTTATAAAGTATTCAGAGGCTCCAATAACTGTGTTCGCAGTAAAAGATAGAGTTTTGGCACATAATCCTTTAGGTGCAATATATCAAGCCGAATCTTATTACAAGGATAGATTATTTCCGCAAAATAAATAGTAATACATTAATTAAGACTATGGTATGTAATTAATGCCAAAGTAGTTATTTCATAACTTTCTTAATAAATTTTAATACTTATCTTTGCAAATGTTATATTTTATATGTAGTAATTTTATAAGCTATAAATTTTATTAATTAGAACTTATATAATAATCAAAAAATATTATTTTTATATCACTATAAAATAATGTATGCCATATAGAGGTGGATAATGAAAACAGTAGTAATCTATAAATCTAAAACAGGCTTTACAAAAAAATATGCAGAGTGGATTGCAGAAGCGCTATCAGCAGATATTTTTAATGCATCAAATGTTGATATTAATATGTTAAATGAGTATGATACCGTAATTTATGGTGGAAGTTTGTATGCTGTAGGCATTATTGGGATAGGATTAATTAAAAAGAACATTAACAAAATTAAAGATAAGAGGTTAATTGTGTTTGCAACAGGAGCATCACCTTTAAGAGATAATGTTATAAACGAAGTAATAAATAAAAACTTTACAGTAGATGAACAAAAATATATCAAATTCTTTTATCTAAGAGGTGGATTTAATTATAATAAGCTAAGTTCTTTTGATAAATTTCTTATGACATTATTGAAATGGAAAATAAAAAATAAGAAAAAGGAAGATTTATCAGCAGATGAAAAAGGAATGCTTGCTATTTATAATAAACCAGTAGATTTTACAGATAAGAAGAATATAGGGGAAATAATAACTTATGTTAATTCGTGAGAGTAAATAAATATAAGTAACTGTAGATTTATAATTCAAGTAAAAGTATTAAATTTAGGAGATTAGTATGGATATAATAAGAGCAATAGAAGAGCGTAGAAGTATACGAAAGTTTAAAGATAAGGTAGTACCAAAAGAAATAATAGAAAAGATCTTAGAATTAGCAACTAAAGCACCGTCAGGAAAGAATCGTCAACCATGGAAGTTTGTTGTTGCACAAAATAACACAAAAGATGAAATGGTAAGAATTATGGGGAATTCATTAGACCGGAATAAAAAAGAGAATAAATCTACCGGTAGCTTGAAGTTAAGTATGAATTCAATTAATGAAGCATCGGCAGTAATATTAGTATTTAACACTTTTTCTAATTTTGAAGAAGATTATAATCATCATAGATCACTTACTGATACTCAGTCAATTGGAGCTGCAATACAAACACTACTTTTAGCAGCGCAGGATTTTAAATTAGGAACTCTTTGGATCTGCGACATATTTTATTGTAACAGAGAAATATGCTCATGGTTAAATTGCAAAGATGAACTTGTAGCAGCAGTAGCAATTGGATATCCAGATCAATCACCATATCCAAGGCCACGAAAGCCATTAGAAGAGGTTGTAAGATGGATATAAATTTTGTGGGGCTAAGTAATAAGTGATTCTACGGTTATCTAAAAAATAATAAGTTAATATTTACAAATATGTTACAATTAGCTTATAAGGTTTCTATTGAATTATAATTAGTTTCTATAAGAAAGGGAAATTGCAATATGGAAAAGAAGATAAGCAATATTAATAAAAGAAAATGTGGAGTAGGAACATCAGCATTTATAATTTCTATATTTTCTATGATGTTTTCATTTACCTCTTTAGGGGAGAAGAGTATTGGTGAAAATATACTGGCGTCTATCGGAATAAGATTTCCAGTTATGGTTATTTCAATGATTTTATTTATTATTTCAGCTTTTATAGGTCATAAATACATAGAGAATTATGGAGCAAAGGTTGGAAGAAACATATCTGTATTTTTTATAATTTTAATGGTAGTTTTAACTATAAAAAGTTCATGATCTACTTAAATTAGCATTTTATAAAAATGGATTTTATTCTGAATAATAGACTGATGAAAATATATAAAATAATTGATAAGCGAAGTATATAATAAAGAGAAAATTATATAGATATTGAAACATATTGGAGGGAGAAGATGATTAAATACGAAATTCCTGAGAATTTAAAAGCACATGAAAATATAATAAAAAGAACTTTTAGGTATAGTAACGAGATAACTTTCAAATGTGAAGAAACAAAACCATTGGAGAGTAAACTAGGAGGATGTCCTTATCTTAAAAATATTGAAGAGTACCCATTAGATGAAGATGGAGAACCTATGATATTTTTAGCACAGCTAAATCTATCAGAAATTAAAAATTTGAATGATCTACCAGAGAAAGGACTATTGCAGTTTTTTATTGTAAATGATGATATGTTTGGCTTAGAAAGCCCTATTGTCGTAAGGTATATAGAAAATTATGAAGAAGATGAAACGCAATTAATAAAGGAAAATCCTTATGAAAATAGTGAAGAATATAAAGAAGGCCTTCCTTTTTTAAATAATGGAAAAATGTATTTTGAAATAAGAGAGATGCCTATGTCTTCTTCGTTAGAGCTGTTTGAAACGACTTATAAGAATGAACTTTCAGAAGAAGAGTATGAGAAGCTGAGTGACGATTGCTATAGCTGTGACAGCAGAGTTGGAGGTTATCCATATTTTGTACAAAATGATTACCTAGGTTTTAGTGATGAGGATTTTCTTTTATTGCAGTTAGATATAGATGATGAGTGTGGAATTATGTTTGGAGATTCTGGAAATTGTGTTTTTTCTATTCCTAAGAATGCTTTGAAGGACAAGGATTTTTCGAAAGTAGTATATGATTGGCAATGTTGCTAGGATATAAAAGATATATAAATAATGTTTTTACAAACTAGCTAATGATATAAGCAGCAGCAACAATATCTATAATATTTCATATAAATTTCACAGAGAATGTATATTATTTAGTTGTATTTTAAAATTTAAACAGAAATGTATTTTTCCGCAGCAGGGAAGTGTATTCACTCTAAAAAATAGTGATGGTTATGAATTTAATAATGTACTATGTCCTGATGGAACAGATAATTTTCTTTCGTTAGAAGGAGACAAGACTACGAATATTCAGCTTGCCAATACAGATACTTCTAACGCAAAACAAGCTGTTATCTTAGGCAATGGAGTTAATGGGGATGCTGTCAAAATTGAATAGCATTATTCATTGACTTACAACAAATTTTTATATATAATTTATTTAAAAAATAAATAAGAGCTTATACTTTCATCACCGGATGATTGTATTATAAGGCATACAAAAGCCAGCCGTAGGTACGGTGTGTTTTCACACTATAAGGTTAGCTTTTGGATGCCTTTTGTTTTGAAGGGGAGGTCATAAAATGATAATTAAAGAGTATAACTATTTACCAGAAGAGGCTAAAAAAATAAGAGTAGAAGTGTTTGTAAAAGAGCAGGGCTTTGTTGAAGAGTTTGATGAAATTGATGGAATTGCTAAGCACATGGTTATGTATGAGGGAGAACAAGCAATCTCAACTTGTAGAATATATTTTGATAGTAAGAAACAGTCATTTGTCATAGGGAGAGTAGCTGTTTTAAAGGAATGGCGAGGGAAAAATATTGGAGCCAAAATGCTTAATGCTGCAGAAGATAGTATTACTCGAGAAGGTGGAAAAAGCGTAATGTTGTCAGGACAGGCACGAGTTGCAGAATTTTATGAAAAACAAGGGTATGAAAAGCAGGGAGAGGCTTATTTAGAGGAAGATTGCCTACATATATTGATGAGAAAGAATTTAGGTTAATATATGTACATGAAATAATCGCAATAAAAGGTGAAATAAACAAAAAGTAAGACGATTATATGATTCATACTAGAAGGTTATTTGGGAATATCACCCTGCAATAATATACTATATGCTATTTAGGTTTAGATGTATAATTCATGAGAATACTTTGAAAGGGGCTTGATTCATGAATATTACATCTTTTCTTATTTACTGTATTATTGTTACAGTTACGCCTGGACCTACGAATATTGTAATATTGTCTACGGTAAATAATTGGGGGACAAAGAAGGCAATGGAGTATACATATGGAGCAACTATTGCGTTTGGTTTATTACTTATTATTTCAGCTATTTTAAATACTGTACTTATGGCGGTTTTGCCAAAAATTCTATGCATCATGCAGATAATTGGAAGTCTTTATATTCTCTATCTTGCTTATCAAATATGCAAGAGGGATACATCAAAATCAACTGCAAAAGAAACGGCAACTTTTTTATCAGGGTTTCTTATGCAGTTTGTGAATCCAAAGGTCGTATTATTTACAATGACAGTAATTCCGAGTTTCGTTATGCCATATTATACTAAACTATCTACTTTAATGGTATTTGTTGCATATATAACAATTATTGGATTTGGTGCATTTATTACATGGGTACTTTTTGGTACAATCTTTAAGACATTTTTGCAGAAACATCAAAAAATTGTTAATATAATTATGGCATTATTTTTAGTTTATTCTGCAATAATAGTATCTGGTGTAGGCGAGCTGATTAAGGGGTGATTTGTATGGATAAATTTGTATATAAAAAATCAGCAGGTATTATCGCGTTATCAGCAAGTTTTGCTGACTTTAAATATAAGAAACACTCTCATAAGGAATATGCAATAGGTGTAACGTTGCGAGGCATTCAGCAGTATAACTTAGATGGCAGCTTGCAATTATCCTATCAAAATGGTGTTATGCTTTTTAATCCTGAACAGCCACATGACGGAATGGCACATGATGAGACAGGTCTTGATTATATTATGTTATATATTGAGCCAAAATTATTTTTAGAGAGTATTGAAAAAAAGGATATAGTTCGTTTTTCTTCTCCTATTATTTATAATTACAGACTTGAACAACAAATATTAAATCTTTCTAATGCAATATTAAGAGGAAAAGATGAAGCATTGTGTAGTGAATTTTTTTTATCACTTGCAGATAGTTTTACACAAACTGATCTTTGTATAAGTTACAAGAAAGAAAATGCTTTAATCAAAAAATCAAAGGATATGATTTATTATAACTTAGAGAATGTATTAAGGCTTGATGATATTTGTAGAGAGCTTAATATGTCAAAATTTCAGTTTATTAGATTATTTAAAGCTAATACTGGAATTTCACCGTACCAATATTTTCTTAACTGTAAAGTAGAAATGGCAAAAAAGTTAATAGAGAAAAATAGAGATGTTTATTCAGCGGTAGCAGAGTGTGGTTTTGTTGATTTAACACATTTAAATAAGCATTTTAAAAGCATATATGGAATAACAGCATTTGAATATTTATCATACTTAAATTAAGGTGGTTTTTCTATGACCTTTGTTAAATATAAAAATGCCCCAATAAAGGGGCATTTTTATGTATGTGATAATTAATATTTATGGGGGATTTATATCATGCCCTAATATATCTTAAATAATACATAATATAAATATCACATATTTAGAATTAAATAGATCAAAAATGGAGTTTTGATTTGATTATGAAGACATTCTAGTTTGTGGATATTTCATAAAATTATTCATGCAAAAAATAATAAAAGCCCCTAAAATAAGGGGCCCAAAAGTGAATGGATTAAAACAAAAAAGTAACTATGAATGAAGGGTAACCAAGAGAACAAAAAAATAACACTCAAGAGGTTTCCTTTAATTATATGAAGGATAAGTTTAAATAATTCTAGATAGTAATAAATAATTCTTTAAATAAAAAAGACCCCAATAATGGAGTCAAAATGGATTTCGTAAATAATAACATAATGAGAAGCAATCATATTATATGCAAGTTAAAAATAATTATTCATATGGGGGGAACATTAGGCAAGATATTTAATAGAATCTACTTTTTACATATTGGTTTTTCCCACCATCCAAATGCGACTACTACCTTATCAATTGTTAAATTTGATGATTTTATAATTAGAGTATAGTTTCCACCTGGAGCTTCTATAAATTTTCCATCTTCCTCACCTACTAATGTTGTATTAGGAGGTACTATTCTTTCATATACATTAACTCCATCTTTAGGAACAATTCTAGTAGATTCAATAAATCTAACATCTACCTTGTTTTTGGGCATTGGCTTTAACGCAGTGTTGGTTGGAGAGGTCTTACGGGATACACAAGCTTTTTCAGGAAAACTAGTATTTAACCATATTTGGGCAGTTAAATAGTCATTAGATAAATTTGAAATAGTAAATACATTTGCATATAAATTGACATCTGAATTACGTGGATTTACCAAACCAGCCCAGGCATTTGAACCATTACCCACCCATAAAGTTTCTGTCTGGCCTACAAAGTATCTTCCTCTCATTGATTTATATAAAGAAATAGGAATGCTAACTACTTCTTGTAATTTAGCACTTTTATTATCTAGTATATAATTACTATTATTTTCTAACATAAATTACATCTCCTACGGATTAATTTTTATAAATAGTACCATAGAGTTTCTTTATATATATAATATTCCGTAAATGCATAAAATGCTCATGTTATTAATAAAAGCAAGCTATAGCGCTGTAGGTATAGTATATATTTTATAATCACTTTACCTGCGGCAATATTTAGTTCTATATTCAGACGGAGAACAATTCCTGTACTTTTTAAATACTTTTCCAAAGTAACTTATGCCATTAAAACCTACATCGAGAGAAATATTAGAAATGGAATCCTTATTTTTTAGAAGTAGCTCTGCTGCTTTTGAAACTCTATATTCCATTAAGTATTCAAAAGGAGTTACTTTCAAAATTCTTTTAAAGCTTCGACAGCACTCGCTTTTGCTGATATTTGCAGCTCTTGCGATACTATCTAGATCAATATTATCTGCATAATGCTTTTGAATATATTGCATTGCCATTTTCACACGTTCATCATCATTTGATGCTGAAGGCATAGATATTTTAATATCTTCCTTTATTTCTTTAATTAAGTTTAACCAAACAATACTTAAATAATTTTTCATTTCCAACTCATATCCATATGATTTTTCGTGAGATAATATAAAAACTTGTTCCAGATGCGATAAGATTCTTTTTTGCCAAGGAACGTCAGGTTTTAAAGAGATAAATTTTAAATTATTACTCTCAATAATTGGAGATAAGTACTTTTTTTCAATAAGGGATTCTTCACTTCCTCCAATTAAAGTTGAATCAAAATCAATGGAAAACATCATACAATCGATATTTTTATATGGTTTAATTTGATGAAGTACATTTGAATTTATCATAATTCCTTCACCTGGAGATAAGATTATTTCTTCATCTTCAATAAAAACTACTACTTTATCATAAAGTGAATATGAAAATTGTACTTCTTTGTGCCAATGCCATCTTATATATCCATCTTCAAACAGATTAAATTTGTCAGTATAAATTGCTAGTGGAAAATCATGAGAACCATGTTTTACTGTTTCTTGCAAATTATCATTTACTTCTATTCTTGTTGCTTGCATTATTATCATCTCGCTAATATAGTTTTAATTTTTGACAATATATTAATTGTTTAATGCCAGAAATAATAATAAAATTATTACATACTTGCTTTATTAAATCAATATAGTTGCAATTGGCTGTAATAGATATTATAAAAAATTATATATATGTTGCAATTCATAATGCACATTTAACAATGCACAATTACGGCTAAAATTCTTGCAATATTTTTAGAATTATGATGAAGGATTATTTTTGCAATGTATATAGGTTAATTAAGAATAAATACAAAAAGGAGGAAGCATAGTGAACTTTCAGCCAAGGATAAAGGGAATAATCCTGGTAATCATAGGAGCCATGTTATGGGGAATATCAGGTACTGCTGCTCAATACTTATTTCAGAAAAAAGGATTTAGTCCAGAGTGGCTTGTTGTAATACGCTTATTATCATCGGGAATAATTTTATTATTATATACTTTTATGAAAGGTGAGCAAAATATATGGGAAGTATGGAAAAGTAAGAATGATGCGCTAAGTCTTATATTTTTTAGCGTTTTAGGTATGCTAGGAGTACAATATACATATTTTGCGGCAATTAAATATGGGAATGCAGCAACAGCGACAATACTTCAATATTCATCACCAGTAATAATTACTTGTTATTTAGCCATTCGTAATAAAAAAATTCCTAAGCTTAAAGAAATTATTGCTATTGGACTAGCAATGCTAGGTACATCTTTTATTATTACAAAGGGGAATATTCATAGTATATCTATTTCAAGGTTGGCATTGTTTTGGGGAATTGCATCAGCATTTGCAGCAGCCTTTTATACTTTACAACCTCGCTTACTTCTTAGAAAATGGGGATCTATATTAGTAGTTGGGTGGGGGATGTTAATAGGAGGAATATCCTTTAGCTTTATTGAGCAGCCATGGAATTGCACTGGAATTTGGTCTACTAATTCAATATTAGCTATTATATTTGTAGTATTATTTGGAACGTTAATTGCTTTTACTTGCTTCTTAGAAAGCTTAAATTATATAAAGCCGACAGAGTCAAGTATATTATCATCAGCTGAACCTTTATCGGCTGCTATATTATCTGTATTATGGTTACATGAGGAGCTTGGAATAGCACAATGGATTGGAACGGCATGTATTATAACTACAATTATAATTTTGTCTCGTATAAAGCAATAGAAAGTTGTTTTAATATAGAATGAAAATTAGTTCAATATATCAGCATATTAATACAAAATGCTTAAGTAGATTAATAGATAGCTGGATGACAATGAGTCAGCAGGCATTGATAAATTCATAAATATACTCATTAAGAGAATTCTAATTTACCCGCAGTAACTATTATAATTATATCCCCATAATTTAGAGGCTTTAATTAGGTTCAAAACGAATTAATTCTTGTATTAATTGAGTACTATCAACTATAAGAAGTATGGCTCTACCAGAAGAATTATTTTCAACATTATAATCAACGCCTGCTGATAAGCCTGAGTCTTTTAAGGTATACAGCCCTTGAGTTAAAGTTTTACTAGCAGCAAAAGCATTTATTGTATTTATGCTAAGTAATAAGAATAAAAAAATAGAAAATGTAACAATAAATTTTTTCATTATACTCACCACCTTTCATAATTTATAGTATTTGAAAGCGGTGAAATTATATTCAAAATATATTGTGGCAAGTTAAGAAAAATAGACTATTACAAAATTCTAAGAACTGATTTAGAAAATTATAGCTTGTCATACAATTGACATATTCATCTAGTATTATAAATTTATAAGATAGTTAATCATTATTTACCCCTTATTAAATAAATGATAACCAGTATTTAGAATGATCTATTACACCCTAGTAGATTATTCTTTTTTTTCGCCTTCATTTACTATGTAATTATAGTAGTGAGCTATAGCCATGTCCACTATAGTACTTACATAGGTATTTAAGTCAGGATGCCTGCTCTTTAATTCATTAACTTTTCTAACAGTAGAAGATCTAAGCATATAAGTTCGTTTAATATCTAGGAATTCACCATCAATAGGCGGAGCCATGCCATTTGCTAATGAAACTTTTCTATTATCTGCAAGAATATTAGAATTAGATGCTTTAACATTTTGGGTAGATGCTGCTTCATCATCAAATGAGATGATTAGAGCAGGATTATTAGATTCAATAGACGATCTATTATTACTGTTATAACTACAATTATTATTATTATTATTATTATTATTATTACTGCTGTTATTGGACATAGCAGTATTTATTTCATCTTCATCATCATCAAATGAAAAAGATGAAATGCACTTGCCAGAAATGACTGGTTCAGGTGTAAAACCAATTATTTCTTCATTCTCATCTGGTGCAAAATCATTTTTTGGTAGTTCATTTTGTTTTCTTTTACTCATAAGTATTCTCCTCGTATAATAAATTTTTGTACATTCTTTCTATAAATGATAACAGAAAAGAAATGTATGATTCTAAATATAAAAGATCAAATGAAAGAATTCTGTTAATTAAATGAAAAATTTGAGCTCTAACTTTTTGCAGGATAACTTTTTTGAATTCTCATTTATCTCACTTAAGATATATGCAGAAAAAGAGAATATTCTAATATTCTTCACAATATTTATTCTGGAGAATAAATATTCTCTAGAATATTACCATAGAAGAATATATATTCTTCAGAATATGCTTGAAAAATGCGCTTAAGGAGAGGTTAGTATTTAAATTAACAACTTTTAGTGGAGTATAATAGGGATATAATATATGATTGAATTTTTTAGAAGGTAATAAAAAAATTTAAGACAATAATAAATTAATATGAAATAATTATTTATGAAAATAAATGTGGGCGGGGAGTAAATGAAAAAAATATTAGTTGAGTCATTTAGAACTGGGTTAGATAGTGGCACTGTAATTAGGCACAGTTTATCAGCTCAACCTTCTGTGACTATAAAAATATATATAGCACATCTGTTAACATTTTTATTTTATGGTTTGATTTTTAATTTAATAAGACATGGAATAAAAAAGAAGAGGCTAATAAATAATTGAGAGTGAATTCTAATTTAATATCAAAATTTGGTTAAATAGCATAATTAATTTTTTTATATTGGATTATTTATTGAGCAGTTTGCTTACTAAAATTTCAAATATGAACTTATTATTGAAAAGCATTATACTCAAAGAGATAGAAATTTAAATATATTTATAAATTTATATTAATTTAGCGAAGAAAAAAGTCAAAGCGTGTGATACTGCTAAGTGATAGGTTTACAAACACGGTGAATTTGCGGAAAAAAATACAATATTCAGCACTTTATTTGAAAAAAATTAAATTTTTATGTTGACAACCTATAATATGTAACATATAATAAACAAGCAGATTAGTTGCGGGTATCGTATATCGGTAATACTCCAGCCTTCCAAGCTGGAAAGGTGGGTTCGATTCCCACTACCCGCTCCAAAAAAATAAAAAGTTTGCAACATAATAAATAATATGCGTTTTTAGCTCAGCTGGATAGAGCAACGCCCTTCTAAGGCGTGGGCCAGGGGTTCGAATCCCTTAAAACGCACCATTATGGTGAACGTAGTTCAGTTGGTAGAGCGCCAGTTTGTGGCACTGGTTGTCGTGGGTTCGAGTCCCATCGTTCACCCCATACAGGGATATCGCCAAGCGGTAAGGCAATGGACTTTGACTCCATTATTCGTAGGTTCAAATCCTGCTATCCCTGCCATTATTTTGGTTCACTAGCTCAGTCGGTAGAGCACATGACTTTTAATCATGGTGTCCCGGGTTCGATTCCCGGGTGAGCCACCAAATTGTTTAACCTAAAGCAGAGAAGGTATAGTTAAATATACTTTGATGCTTTAGGTTTTTTTATTCTCTAGAAAATTATAATCTGTTTCAATTTATTCATTGAGAATATAACATATATAACAAATTATCAAAATGTTGCATAAATAACAAAAAAATTTATATTTTTATGGAATTATAATGAAAAGTTTTATATAATAATATTATATTTCGAAATATAACATTTAAAAGGATAAAAATGTAGAATTAAGGGGGATGTAAATGAGAGAATTTAGAGAAAATATTAGTAAAAAAAGAAAAAAAGTATTATCAATGGCAATTATAATGTTTATGAGCTTTACTTTTTTGTGTCCAATTAAGACTTACGCTGATAGTAGCTATGCAACTATTATTTCAGAGATTAATGGTCCATCTGGAATAGCTATAGATAATGATGGAAACATTATTGTTACTGAGTATAATGCGGGAAATATTAAGAAATACAGCGCTGATGGCACACTAATTAGTACTATCATTTCTGGATTGAGTAGGCCCCATGGAGTAGTAATAGATAGTAGTGGAGATATTATCGTTACGGAATCAGGTGCAGGAAATGTTAAGAAATATAGTGCTGATGGTACATATATTAATACTATTGCATCAGGATTAAGTAATCCAATGGGAATAGCAATAGATAGCAGTGATAATATTATAGTTACAGGATCTTCTTCAGATGCAAAGAAATATAGCTCAAATGGTACATTAATTAGTTCTATATCAGGAATTAGTTACTCAATGGGAGTAGCTATAGATGATAGTGGGAATATTTTTGTTTCAGATACTTCATTTATTAAGAAATACAGTTCAGATGGTACATTAGTTGGGAATATCGTTTCTGGACTTAGTGAACCAGATGGAGTAGCTATAGATAGCGAGGGAAATATTTTTGCAGCAGAAAAAACAGATGTTAAAAAGTACAGTGCTGATGGGACTTTTATTAGTACTATTATTTCAGGACTCTCCAATACTATGGCAATAACTAGAGATAATAGCGGAAATATTTTTGTTGCAGATTATGCCGCTAAAAAAGTTTATAAAATAGCATCAACTGAAATAAAAGTGAAAGATGTTGCAACAATAAAAGATATATATGTTGATAATGGGACTGGAAAAAGTGATATAGGATTACCAGAAACAATAGATATAGATTTAAATAATAATACAACAACAAGTGCAGCAGTTATATGGGATGATGGGACACCAGTTTATGATAAAGATAATGAAGGAACATATACATTTACGGGGACATTAATAATGCCATCAGGTGTTATTAATTCAAATAGTTTAAAAGCAAGTGTAGATGTTATAGTAAAACATGAAGATGACCAATCAAATGTAACAACACCAGCGTCGGTGACAATTAAAGGAATAGATACAGTTGGGAATACGTTAGAAACAGAACTATTAACAAGCTCTGGAACAAAATTTACGACATCTTCAGCTGTAACCTATGATTGGTATAGATTATCTAGTATAGATGCTGATAATGGGGATGTTATTGGAAGTGGTGGGACTTACAAATTGGTAAATAGCGATGCAGGTAAATATATTAAAGTATCAGTAAATTATGATGGAAAAACTTTTGAAGATGTTACTGGAAAAATTTTAGGAATATCAAGTTCTTCATCCTCAAGTCATCATCATTCAGGCACAAACAATAACAACAATGCTACAGAAACAAATAATTCATCTAATGGAGGCGTTACTCATAATGGATGGGAAAATGCAGCTAATGGAGATAAAAGATACATAGAAAATGGACATACTGTTGTTGGATGGAGACAAATAAATGGTTCGTGGTATTTATTTAATTCAACAGGAAATATGCAAACAGACTGGAGATTGGATAATGGAAAATGGTACTATTTGAATAATGATGGAACTATGAAGACTGGCTGGGTTCAAGATGGAAATGTAACATACTATCTAAGAAACAGTGGGGATATGGCAACAGCGTGGGAATCAGTAAATGGAAAGTGGTACCTATTTAAAGATGATGGCGGAATGCAGACAGGATGGGCTAAGGTTGATGGAAACTGGTATTATTTAAACAACGATGGTTCAATGTTAACAGGCTGGATAAAGACAGATGAAAAATGGTATTATTTGAATGGAAATGGCTCTATGGCAGCTAACACAATAATTAATGGATATACAGTAGATGAAAATGGGGCTTGGGTGCAGTAACATAAAAAATTTATTTTTGTGGTGATAATTTATGATTTCTACTGAAGATATGAATTAAAGTTTTGGCAACTTTGCAAATATGTTCATCTAATAAGTCGGATTCTTCTTTAAAAAAGACTAAGTTACTGAATTCTAGTTTTAATTTAGTACTTGCCTTGCTAGAGTTTTAAGTGTAAATCTCTTATTGTATAATATATAATAAAAATAACAGCTCTAAGGTAAATGTTAACCTTGGAGCTGTTAGATTTTAATAATATACTGGGATGCTATTAAATATTTTTCTTAAAATAGTTTTCTTTTTTAAAATAGCTGTAGAGTAGCACATATCTTTAAAAGCAGCATATTCCCTAACAGTATGATTCTTATAAAATATAAAATTTATAAGTTCAATTTCTTCTTTATTTAAAGTTTTAAGAGCTAGCTTTAAATCCTCATAATCACAGATTTCACATAATGAAGCCTCAATAGATATTTCTTGTGAAGGGATATCTTCTTCAAAACTAGCATAAAAACTTAAAGCATCATGACTGTCAGTAGAACTTCTGAAATTTGTTTTTCTAATCAAATCATTTACATTATTCTTTATTGCATTAGTAGCATAAGCAACAAACCTATGCTTCTCCAAATTATACATGGAAACAGATTTAAAAAGTGATTTATAACATTCCTGCTGAATATCGTAGGTGCTGTATCTATCAACAAAAGTTTTCTTTGAAATATTATAGATTAAAGGCTTAAACTCATTAGTTAGTTTCTCTTTTGCCGCTTCATCATTATTTTTACATCTTATCACCAAATTTTCAATGTAATCAAAATTCATATGAACCTCCTTTCTCACTTAATGTTGCAAATTAAACTAATTGACTCACATATGTTGTATTTATTGTTAAGTTAATTTCTACATGTAGATATACGGCCAAGAATGTACAGTTTATATAAAAATAGAAAATAATTTATATTAATTTATTGGAGGTTAGCCTGAAGTAGTATTTTTACTACATTTTAGAAGTTTTTGATTTACTCATCTAAATACAATAATGCGTTTATAGGAAGTTTTGTAATATGATTAATTATTCGGGTGACTAAGAAAATAGGAGGGGAAGTCTTCATGTAGACTAATAATTCATTTATCTATAGCAAAAAATAAAAAATATTCTGGCTAATTGACATACAGAAAAATAGTAAAAGTAAATTTAAAAACCTGCTGATAAAAGTATTTACCTTTATCAGCAGGTTTTAATATAAAGAGAAGATTTATCTTTATAATTATATAAGTTTTTAAATTGTTTAGTAATATTATGTATATATCTTTATTGGTTTACGATATAAGAATATTTTTAGGTGGCACTAACACTTCAAACAAAATTCATACTAAGACATTAGTTCTTCAAATTCATCATAAATAAATATCAGAAAATTCTATCTTGGTATTTTGCACGAGGCGGTTATCCAATAAATTTACTACTTCTTTATCCATATAGTCCTCAATTATAGTTTCACTAGGCAGTAAAATAGTGAAGGTGCTGCCCTTACCTAGCTCACTTTTAACAGATATACTGCCTCCCAGTGCTTCAATAAACTTCTTTACTAGCGACAGGCCAATACCTGCGCCTTCTGCCTGTCTTGATAGAGAGCTATCCACCTGCCCAAATCTTTCAAAGATAATGTTCGCCTTATCTTCAGGTATACCTATTCCTTTATCTTTAACTTCAACACATATCTTATCGTCTATAGAACTTAAAGTTACAATAATAGGCTTGCCTTCAGGAGTAAATTTAGTGGCATTAGAAAGAAGATTTAGAAGTATTCTTTCATATTTCTCATCATCAATGCCTATAATTTTCTTTTCAATTAAAGATACAAATGTCACATCAATGGACTTTAGAGCCACATAGGTATATATTGACTCTATAATGGACTTTGTCAAAAAAACAATATCTACATTCTTTTTATTAATTTTAATTCGTCCTGCATTTACTCTTGTGATATCCAGTAAATTATTAACCAGCCTTAGCTGTCTAAATGTATTTTGTCTTATCATACGTAAGTACTTTTTTGCTTTATCTGACAATTCATCGGAACAAATGTAGTTCATAGCTTGAATTGCTGAGCTAATAACATTGAGAGGAGTTCTAAATTCGTGTGATATTAGGGATAGAAACTCGTCCTTCATTTCTAATGTTCTTTCAAGCTCAAGGTTTTTCTTTTTAAGTTCATCTTTTGTCTTTTTTAATGAAATATGTGTTCTTACTCTAGAAACTAATTCTTTTCTATTAAATGGCTTTGTTACATAGTCTACAGCTCCTAAATCAAATGCCTTTACAATGTCATCTTTTTCATCTTTCACAGTTAGAAATATTATGGGTATATCTTTATACTTTGAACCTTTTTTTAGGGTACTGCACACCTCAAAACCATCAATTTCTGGCATATCAACATCCAGCAAAATAAGTTCTGGAATGTTTTCTTCAAGAAATTTATATGCCTCAGTAGCATTCATTGCAATACCTAGTTCATATCCGTTTTCAGACATAATTGTAGCTACTACTTGTATATTGTTTGGATTATCATCTACTATCAATATCAAGTCTTTATTAATGTTACTCATACAGTCCATCCTCCAAGGTTAGTCTTTTTATTTTACTTAAGCTTGATTTGATTTTTATTATATTGTAACTTTCTGCACTTTTAATCAGTTCCTCACCCTCATCAAATATAGACTTCAAATCATTCTGTTCCCCAAATGAAATTAATATTTGGGCTAAATCTTTTACATTACCTATAATCATTGAGTTTTCTAATTTTTTTATTAATGGTGCAATCTTATTCTTCAAATCAATAAGTTTATCAGACTCAATTGTAATTGATATGGTGTTTTCGCTGTTGGTTTTAGGGTAAACATGCATATCTTTTTCAGCCTTATTTCTAATATATTTAGATATTTTACTAAATATCCGGTCAGCGCTAACAGGCTTCATCAAATAATCATCAAATTTGCATCCATTAGGTATGTCTTGTGCAGTAGATGCACTTAGTGCAATAATCGGAACATCGCAAAATTCTGGATTTTCTTTAAGCATTGATGACAACTTCGTACCGTCCATTTATGGCATAATCAAGTCTATAATTGCCAAGTCTGGTTTCTCGTGCTTAAATACTTTTATTGCTTCAAATCCGTTTTCGGCAGTTATAACTCTAAGACCAGCCTTTGAAAGTAATTCCTCTAATAAAAAGCGGTTAGTTTCTATATCATCTACAACAAGTATCTTTTCATTAGAAAAATTGTACTTATTAAAATAAGCAGTACTTGTATCTTCAGGAAGTTCTTCAGTCGCAGCTATTGGAACATTATAAAATTCAACATAGAAAGTGCTTCCTTTTCCTTCAATGCTTTCAACAAAGATTTTTCCCTGCATTATTTCTGTAAGCTTTTTAGTAATGGAGAGTCCAAGACCAGTGCCGCCAAATTTCTTTATGCTTTGTCCTGATGCTTGTTTGAAAGCATCAAATATTTTCTCTCTTTCACCTTCAGCAATACCAATGCCTGTATCCTCAATTGAAATTCTAAAGTCCACACTACTCTTGTTTTGGGAAGTAGTTCCTTTTAGTGAAAGCTTCACATATCCCTTATCAGTAAACTTTACAGCATTTCCTACTAGGTTTAATAGTATCTGTCTAATTCTCACTTCATCAAGAAGAATACTCTCGTCAAAGTCCTCCTGAATATCTAGTAGAAATTCAATGTTTTTACTCTTAGTTTTTTGTTTAAATATGTATTTAATTTCTCTAAAGATATTGCTAAGCTTTAGAGGCTTGTATTGCAGCTCTATTCTCCCAGCCTCTATTTTTGACAGATCGAGAATATCGTTAATTATAGTAAGCAAACTGTTTCCTGCCACATTTATAGTTTCAATATAACTTTTGTGTTTTTCATCTTTTATTGTATTTTTCAGTAATTCACTAAACCCAATAACAGCATTTAATGGAGTGCGAATTTCGTGGCTCATATTGGCAAGAAACTCGCTTTTAGCCTCATTAGCTTTTTCTGCTTCTATTTTTGCGTACTTAAGTTCTGTATTTGTTTTTTCTAATTTCTTAGTTCTTTCTTCAACTTTTTCTTCAAGATTGTCTATGAGTATATGTAATTCTTCTGCCATATTATTAAAAGCGCTAGATAACTTTCCAATTTCGTCGTTTTTAAAGATTTTTGCTCTTTGATGCAAATCTCCCTTTGAAAACTTTTCTGAAATATTTATCAAATGATTAATTGGTCTTAGTACAATCTCAGTGCTCTTTAAGTAAATAATCAAGGATAGAAGAAGTGCAATAATTGAAAATAATATTGCAGTTTGAATATTTTTATTTATCTCAGCTGTAAACAGACTTTCAGGTATAGCCGTTATAATTAGCCAGTCTAAACCTTCTCTTTTGTATTCAGTTAGTTTTACATGAAGTTTATCTCCGCCTGACTTCATGACGAAGCTAGTGTTTGAAGTCTTATTATAATTTTCATAAGCTTCAGCAATAGGCTTATCTTCGGTTTCATCGATTTTGATTCTTCTTATATTGCTTTCTGAAATAGTTTCAAAATTAGGCTTATCAAGAGAATTAGCAACTATATCTCCTGAGTTTCTTTCAATAATATAGGCAATTCCGTTATTATTTTTAACAATATCATTCAGGTATTGGTTTAGACTTGAAAGAATGATATGAGTACCCAATACTCCTTGAAGAGTACCACTTTTATTGTAAATGGGATAAGCTGCAGAAAGCGCCAAATCATCCTTTACAAAGTGCTTATAAAGAGGTGAAAATATAGGCATCTTTTTTTCTTTTGCAATTTCATACCAGTCTCTTGTACGCGGGTCAAAAGCTCCAAAATCTTCTACAAACTTTCCCTCGTGCAAGTCATCGGTTACAGAATAATAAAGAGAATGTCCATTTGTTTGTGGAGTACTCCTATATATCTCTATGTTGTTATCTTTATTTCTTCGAGCGCCATAATAACTGCCATCCTCCATACCATAACTAAAACTATAAATTTCTTCGCTGCTTGATTTCACTACTCCGGCAAAGAATGCATCACACTTTTCTTTATTAGATATATCGATGGTATCATTTTCAATCAAATTATGATTTAGTTCATTTGTATTTAACGGAATTCCAACAAGTGCCTCAATTTTATTTAATATATTATTGCTAGCTTCATTCTCCAATTTTTTTATAATATTATCTGACGATGTTTTCCAATTAGAAAATATAATGAAGCCTATAGTAGCAAGCGTACCTACCATAAGTATAATAAATAACGCACTTATTGTAATTTTAATAGAACTTTGTTTTTTAGTCATTTTTTGTACTCCGTTTCTAGTAAAATAAAAAGAAAAAGTCATAAAATATTTTGTCTAGACATAAGTACTACTTAAAACTTTAATTTGTCAAGTGCAGAACTTTTAAATTATATTATACAGAGCATGTACTAAAGTTATATTTTTTTAGCCTGTGAGTGATAATGGGTTTGCTTAATTAATTCAGGAGGCATTATTGCATTATCATTATACATAATAAAATTTGGAAATGGCAAGTATATAGGGATTTCATTTATCGTATTCTAGGGCCTTAAATGTATGTCATAACAGAAGAATGCATTCTCATAAAGTTTTTCAAGTAATTGCAGAGTATGGTAAAATATAAATTAATTGGTTTTATGGACCGAACTATCAAAGAAGTAGTTAAAGCTAGTTAGTCCATATATCAATTATTAATAATGAATTCTAGTTTGCTTAATAGATTCAAAAGAAATTGAAGTTTTCTTTTAATAGTTAATCAGAATAGTACTTGTTTATTTGTTTAAAATGGAGTTTGTAATAAAAGTATATAAATTTAGATAACCTAATAGATTATAGAAAATGAGGTGTTAATCGATGATAAGTAATGAAGATATGAGAATTAGTAAATTTATAAGCCTTATACTCAGGCATAAACCAGAAGAAATTGGATTAACTTTAGATGAATATGGATATATTAGTACTCCTGATTTAATTAAGGGATTAAATAAAAAAGGATATAAGGTGACAATTTCAGATATTGAAAGAATTGTAGCTGAAGATGGTAAACAAAGATATTCATTTAATAATGATAAAACTAAAATTAAAGCAAACCAGGGCCATTCAATAAAAGTTAATCTTGAATTGCAAGCTATTAAGCCGCCTAAAGTATTATATCATGGAACTGCAAGCAGGTTTATAGATAGCATATGCAAAGAAGGTATTAAAAAACAGAATAGACAATACGTTCACTTATCAGCTGATATAGAAACAGCAACAAAAGTAGGTAAAAGACATGGAGAATTAGTTATATTTAAAATTAACAGTGAGCAGATGAATAAAGATGGATATAAATTCTTCCTATCTGAAAACAAAGTGTGGTTAACTGATTATGTTCCAGTAAAATATTTTGAGGTTTTTAGAACTAATTAGAATCCATATAATTCTATAAATAACCAGAGTTAGTTGTCAAAAATCAAAAATAATAACTAAAGCTAAAGAAAATTTAAATTTAATTGATTTTTATGTTTACAAAATGGAAGAAAAACTTCTTTAAGTATATATAAGGCAAATGAGTTAGCTAACCTCAAAAGCTTAATTAAAATTATTTTTATATTTTAGGAGGCAAAATTATGGGTTATTTAGGAATTAACATGTCAGGATCAAGTATACCAGTATATTCTACAAATATTGAGGATAATACAAGGATAGGAAGTTTGGGATACAAAGAACGATTTGCAGTTACAAGCAGTGGACCAATTGCAATAGTTATAAAGTTTGTAAATTCTTCAGGGAGTTGGGTTGATGGTAGATTAGATCCAGATGCTGATATTAGTGATTGGTGTGAATATTTATTTAGATCAAGCGCAATACCAGCTGGATATTTCCGCACTGATAGTGCAGTAAGAATGTATGATTCATCAGGAAGTTTTCAAGCATCATATCCGGCAGGCACAGTAGTAGTACCATATACTGAAAGTAGATCACAAAATGGTACAAGTCACCCAGATTATCTTAGAATCAGAGCATTATATGATAGAAATGGAAATCAAATTTCTGATGATACTTATGGTATGTTCATAGATTGCAGGATAAGATATAATTCAGGTAATACTCCTGTTTATGGAGATTGGAATTAATAAGATATTGTATTAATTTAAAATAGAGGACTGTAGTAGATTTGTCATTAAGCAAATCTTGCTACAGTCCTTCTTTATTGTTCTGTTATTTCTTTCATATAATCTATTCCAATGATAGTATTATTCTTTGAATTTGGGGTGAAACCAGAGTTATGAGATTCGTCATAATCGTATGCTAGACCTAATACAAAATTACCTTGATTAGAGGAGTAAACTATGTGAGTTTTTCCAGTGGAATTATCATATTTATTTCTTATTTCTTTTATATCATTAGGCAACACGCTTTTAGCAAGTTTTATTGCATCCTCGTAGGTTACTTTTGTTGGATTTACTTCACGTGCATAGGTATAGTCAGATAATATATTTTTGTATTTTTTATTATCTACATTAGGTATTCCAGCTTCACTGCCAACAAAGCTATTTTCAGTTTCATAGTAAGTAAGAGAAGAATCAGTTTTATCATAATTCAGTTTAGATTTATCCACTTCTTTATATCTTTTATCTCTTTCAGTATTATCTCTTTCTTCGTTTTCTTCAAAAATTGACTGATCTCTTGGAGAGTTTCCACGAGTTTCAGAATTATCATTTTTATTTGTATCTTTACTTGATTCTTCAGTTTTATTTTCAACTGTAGTTTGGTTTTTATCAGAATTTTCATTTTTACCTATTGAGTTGCAGCCTATAGCTGTAAAAGATAATATAATTAATGTTGCAAGTGTTATGTAATTAAGTTTTTTCAATATATGTCCTCCTTATATAGCTTTAAAAAATAGTAATAAGAGATTCAAATATTAATAGTCAAGCATTTAACATCATATTAAAGCTTTATCATGTTAAGCGTTAAAGTAAAAACTTGTATAACAAAATGTTAACATATAATAATAATAATTGAAACAAGGATAGAAGGAAAGAGTTACGGAAATAGAAAAGGATATATCCATTGCTATTAGGCTTAAAAACCTCATTAAATAAAAATTATAAGAAAATTATAGGTAAACTAGAGAAAGTGTGTAAGAAATTAAAAAAAAGAAGGCTTATAATAGTAAGTGGGAACAGAAGATAAGTTCCCTCTCATAAACATTAAATCTTCTATATAAAAAGTATCTGGCTTATTAATTTTAGCTGGGTACTTTTTTGTAATGGAAGTAATTTGTGAAAAGGTGGTGAGTGCTTGGCAATAAAATTTTAAAAAGCAAGCAGAAAATAAAATAGGGATTACAGGAGGAGGTTCATGATTAATGAATTAATTAATTCAATTAATGAAATGTTAGTTGAAAAATTCCCAAATACAAAAATATATACATCAAAGCTAGAGAAGGAAATTGTAAGACCTTCTTTTTTTATTCGCTACGTTACCAGCAGGCAAGCAGACTTAAATAGAAATAGTTATATGAATACCATAACTATGAAGATTATTTACTTTGGTCCGCTAGATGAGCTTATGAATGTTGATTTAATAGCTCAAAATGAAGTTTGGGATGCAATGAGGGAAATCTTTAGTGATGGATATATAAAGGTACTAGGGAGAACTGCAAAGATAAGAAAGTTGAGAGGTAGAGCAAAAATGTCAGAAATACACTTGAAACTCAAGATAGATCTTGCACAAGACAGAAACTTTAATGCCCCTCAAAGCCCTAAAGCAGGCACATTTAATTTTAAAATTTAAGGAGGAATAAAAATGGGAGAACCATCAGTAGAAATTATTTTTAAAGAAGCAGGAATAACTGCTGCAAAGAGAGGAACAAGAGGCGTAGTTGCACTTATATTAAAGGATACAATGCCAGCAAATTATAGTAATCCAATAAAAATGGATACTATAGATGAAATTCCAGAAGCTTTATCAGATTTTAATAAGGAACAAATAAAACTTGCCATGATAGGATATCAAAATCCACCAAAACAAGTGATTGCTTATATAGAAGCACCAGATGCAGCTAATTATTCAGAAGCTCAAAATTATTTGGAAACTATTAAATGGGATTATGTAGTAGTTCCAAGCATTGGTCAGACTGCAGATGGAAAGGCTGATACGGAGGCAAATATTACTTCAAGAGCAACAGATTTTGCTACATGGATTAAACAATTAAGAAGTGCTAAGGATATTAGAGTTAAAGCAGTACTTCCACATTGCCCAGCTGATAGTGAAGGAGTAATTAACTTTGCTACCGACGATATAAAAACAGCAGCTAGAACTTATACTGCTGCAGAATACTGTTCAAGAATTGCAGGAATGCTAGCAGGAACTTCGCTAAATATTAGTGCTACTTATGCACCACTTGCGGAAGTAGTAGATGTTCCGCATCTAAAGAAAGAAGAAAGAGATGCAGCAATTGATGCAGGAAAATTAATTTTAATTAACGATGGAAAGAAAGTCAAAATTGATAGAGCTGTAAATAGCTTTGTAACTACTATTGAAAATAAAGGTGAAGATTTTAAAAAGATTAAGATAGTAGATATTATGGATTTAATACATGATGATATTAAATCAACAGCTGAAGATAATTATATTGGAAAATATCCAAATGATTATGATCATAAGTGCTTGCTCATTGCAGCTATTAATGGTTATTTTGAAGGGCTAGAGCTTGAAGGATTGCTTGATAGCAGTATTGAAGGGCAAAATAGAGCAGAAATTGATTTAGATGCGCAAAAAGCGTACTTAAAGAGCCAAGGTATAGATATTTCAACTATGAAAGATCAAGAAATAAAAGAAAGTAACACAGGTTCACAAGTTTTTGTTAAAGGACAAGTTGTTATTTTAGATGCAATAGAAGATATTAAATTTCAAATATATATTTAGGAGGTAATTATTATGCCACAAGCAAAGGATATTATAAATGGGACTTGGGGAGAAGTTTGGATTAATGGAGAATATGTTTCAGAGGTGTCAGCTCTTCAAGCAAAAGTCACTTTAACAAAGGTAGATGTTAATTTTACAAGGGATCTATGGAAGAGAAGTAAAGTAACAGGTATAGAAGGAAAGGGAACATTGAAATTACATCATATATCATCAAGAATGGCAATTTTAATGAAGGATAACATCAAACAAGGAAAGCAAACTGTATGTACTATAATTTCTAAATTAGCTGATCCAGATTCAGTAGGGGCTGAAAGAGTAGTACTTAAAGATGTTACTTTTGATGAATTAACATTGGCAGACTGGGAAGTTAAAAAGAATGTTGAAGATACAATTGCGTTTACATTCTCAGGCTATGATTTCTTAGACTTAATAGAACCACAATAAAACTATAGTTAAGCAATAGTCTGCCGAAATCGGAAATATTTTTGTTACGCAGGACTATGAAAATTTCGCTGGAAGGTTCTAAATGACAGGTTGTACTCACTTTAGCATGCTCCAATAATTCGAATGGACAAGCTAAAGTGCAACAACCTGTCACAAAGAACCTTCATCAGCTTATTTTCAAATGCCTGCTACACAAAAATATTTTCGATTTCTAATGTAGATATTTGCTTAAGGTATGTAAAAATAAAGTAATGACAAGGAAATAAAAAATTACTGAATTATAGATATGCAATTTAATAACTAGACTTATAGTTAGAAGAACTAAGAAAAACGTTAATTGAATAAGCTTAGATTACACATTGTTTATCTATAATTTTATTAAATTTGAAATGGAGATGAAGTTATGAATTTAGTTGAACAATTATTAAAAATAGATGCTGGTAAAATTGAGGTGCCTTCTAAGGAGGTAAAGCTTAAGCTTGCTAAACTTGGAAATATGGAGATTACATTTAAATGCAATGCTATTTCTATGGAGAGATACAATGAAATTCAAGAAAGAGTACTTCAAGTAGATAAGAAAGGAAATATTCAAGGATTTGCAACAGCACAAGCAAAAATAGAAACTGTTCTTGCAGGAGTGCCAGAGCTTAGATCAGAAGAGCTTATGAAACATTTCAAAGCTCCAACACCAAAGGAACTTATGAATAAGATCTTCTTACCTGGTGAAGTTGATATTTTAGCGGATACTGTAACTGAAATTTCAGGAGTAGAATCTACTAACCAAAAAGAAGATATAAAAAACTCATAAGCACTGATGAAACTGTTAATCTCTTATATTACTGCTGGAAACTTCATGGTAAGTGGCCAGCAGAAACAATTAATAGGGGATTTGGAGAAAAGATTATCATCAGTGCTTTTATTGAACAAGAAATTGAAGATAAAATGAAACAAATGGAAGTCTTGTATTCAGGAGGTGATGATTAATGCCGTTTGAACTAGATTCAGCATTATTAAAAGTTATTGATGGAGCTCAAAAAGCTCAAAAGGCAATTGATAGTCTATCACCAGTAGCTTCAAAAGCATCTGAAAGTGTGAAAGCAATATCTAAAGCATCAGAATCAGTAGATAAACTCGAAAGTAGCTTTAAAAATACAAGAGATGCAGTAGGAAATACAAGATCAGCTGTTTCTGATTTGATACAAGCATTTACAGATAATACTGGGGAAAGATCTATTGAAAATATTGGAGAAAAAGCTAAAGGGGTAGTTCAATCAATATCTAATGTATCAAAAGCAGCTAAAGACATGAGAACTAGTTTTAAAAATACAAAGGATGAGATTGAAAATGTAAAAAACACTGCATCTAATTTGTATAAGGCTTTTGCAGGTACTGACTTGGGTAAAAAATCTATTAATTTTATAGGAAAACAGGCTTCAAAAGTATCTCAGAAATTTCCTAAATCCAATGGAGGTAAAGTCTCAGGAGTCTTGAATAAAGGGGGACAAACAATAGGAAAGGCTGTTGATGGAGTTCAGAAAACTAAAAAGGCAATAGAAGGTCTAGCACCAGTGGCTTCAAAAGCAACAGAAAGCGTACAAGCAATAACTAAAGCATCAGAATCAGTAGGTAAAGTTAAAAACAGCTTTAATGATACAAAAGATGCAGTAGGAAATGTAAGAACGTCTGTTTCAGATTTAATACAAGCCTTTACAAATAACACTGGGGAAAGATCTATTGAAAATATTGGACAGAAAGCTAAAGAGGTAGTTAAATCAATATCTAATGCATCAAAAACTGTTGAAGACTTGGCAACTAATTTTATAAATGCAAAAGATGAGATTAAAAATGTAAAGAGCACCGTATCTGATTTGTTTAAAACCTTTAAAGATAATGATTTGGTTAAAAAAGCTACTGACGGTATAGGAAAACGGGCTTCCAAAGTAGCTCAAAAAATTCCTAAATTAAATAGCACTAAAGCATCAAGGACTGTAAAATCAGCTGGAATTGGAGGTAAGGGGTCTAATGTCTTGAATATAGCTAAACAATCAATGGGAAAAGTTGGTGCGTTAACTCCATCTCTATCAGCACCATTACAGGGGATATCTGGAAGTTTTGAAAAAATTAAAGGTGTAGTTTCAAAGAGCTTTTCATCTATATTTGGAATCTTTACTAAATTGCCATTACCTCTTCAAATAGTAATTGGAGTAGTTGGATTACTCGCAGTTGCATTTGCTACAAATTTTGGTGGAATAAGAGATATAGTTATGGGAGTATTTAATAAAATTTCAGGTGCTGTAAAAGCTGCAATAGACACCTTCAAGAAAACAGGAAGTGCAGCTCAAGGAATAGGAGCTTTATTTACTAATTTATTTGGACCTAAGGTTGGAAATATTGTGACACAGACAATTAATAAAATAATAACAGTAGTTAAATCAATAGTAACCTTTATTCAAGCTAATATGCCTAAAATAAAGAGTATAATTCAAAATGTATTTAAAGGAATTCAATCAGTTTGGAATTCAATATTGAAACCAGTATTAACATTTGCCATTCAAATTTTTAGTCAATTAATAAGTTTTGTAATATCTAACTGGCCACGTATAAAACAAACTATTACGACTGTTATGACAGCCATTAAAACTGTTATAAGCACTGCATTAAATATGATAATGGCCTTTTGGAATGTTCATGGGCAGACTATAAAAGCAGTAGTGTCTTCAGCATTTAACATAATTAAAACAGTAATCATGACTGTACTTAACGTAATAACAGGAGTGATTAAAACTGTAATGCAAGTTATAAATGGAGATTGGTCAGGCGCATGGAATACTATAAAAAGTACTGTGGGAACAGTATTTAATGGTGCCATAGATATTATAAGAAATATATTAAATTCAATAGGTGCAGTATTTAAAGATGTGGCTAAAACTGCTATTAGTTGGGGTAAAGATATGATAATGGGAATTGTAGATGGTATAAGAGGAGCAGTAGGTTACATTGAAGATGCTATTTCAGGTGTAGCAGATAGGATAAGATCATTTCTTCATTTCTCAGTACCAGATAAAGGACCTCTTACAGATTATGAAACATGGATGCCGGACTTTTTAAAAGGCATGGGCCGTGGCATCAAGGTTAATACTCATTTAGTAACTGAACCAATTAAAGATCTTGCAGTAGGAATAAAAACTGGTGTAAATAAAAACTTATCATCAGGAAACAAGACTAGTAGTCAAGGATTTAAAGGCGCTTCTGGATTAACTAAAGATGATAGCTCACAAAATGGATTTGCAATAACAATAGCAAAGCTTGCAGATTCCATAATAATCAGAGAAGAAAGCGATATAGATAAAATTGCAACAGCTCTAGCCAATAAATTGAGTCAAACAGCTCTTGGAATGAGTTAGGAGGTATTTTAAAATGATAGAATTTTGGTTTAATCAAGACGATACATGGTTACAACTTCCTGTACCACCTTCTAGTTATTCACTTAAACTAGCTAACAACAATTCAGTAGTTAGTGTAGAATCAATTGGAGAAATAAATATATTAGGAGATTCAAAGCTTTCAGAAATATCTTTTGAGAGCTTTTTTCCTGCCCATAAATATAAATTTTGTGCATATTCTGATATTCCTAAACCATTTGAGTGCGTTGCACAAATAGAAGCTTGGAGAAAAAGTAAAAAGCCAATAAGAGTCATACTTACAAACACAGATATCAATGATCTATTCTCTATAGAAACTTTTGAGTATGGAGAAAATGATGGAACTGGAGATATAAACTTTACATTAGCATTAAAGCAGTATAAGGCATTGAAGTTAAATGAAAAAATTGTAGGTCAGTGGGGGGCAAGTTTTAGTTTAACTGATGTAAATAATATATTGGGTGGTAATATATGATTAAAATATACAGCTTATATGAAGGATGGCTTCTAACAGATATAACTCCAGTTTGCAAAAGCATTGAATTATCAGCATCAATAGATCAGCCAGCAAGAAAATGCTCATTTAGTATGTTATATTCCTTATCAGATATAAATGAGCCTAGAGTTCAAATATGTCCAGGAACATTAATAAAGATTGTAGATGAAACTTATGGAGAAATTTTTAGAGGTGAAGTTGTAGAGAGGACTTTAGGAAGTTCAAATCAAGAAGAAACTTTTACTTGCTATGATTATATGAGGTTCATTATGAGTTCATCAACAAGTATGAATATTAAGAATATGTCTCCAGAAAATGTTGTATATAAAGCTTGTGAGGAATTAAACATCAAAGTTGGTGATGTAGTGGTAACTGGAATGCCGATAGGTAGACTATGTATAGATAAGAGTTATTATAGCATAATAATGCAGTGCTATAGTGAAGTTAGCAAGCAAAATGGAAAACAATATGTTCCTATTATGAAAGCTGATACGTTCAATGTAATTGAGAAGGGGCAAATAATATCAGATTATTTGCTTCAATCTGCTAATGTGGATTTGTACAATAACAATATAATAGATATGAGTTACAAAGATTCTTTAGAAAATATGATAAACAGAGTGAAAATTTTTGACGTTAACAATAACTACGTAGATCAAGTGGAAAATTCAGAGCTTGTAAAAAGATATGGTGTTTTCCAGACATCGTACACAGTGGAAGATGATAACAACACATATGAAGTAGCACAAAATAAGTTATATGGCTTCAGTGAAGAAATAGAAATTGAAGCTATTGGCAATTATAGCTGCTTAACGGGGTATGCTGTTAAGGCAAAAATATGGTATTTAGACATATTGAAAGATGCAACTCTTTATGTTAATGCTGATACTCACACCTGGGAATGTGGAACAGGAAAATATACAATGAAGCTTACAGTAAGCTTAAGCAACAAAATGGATTTACAGGAGGTTGATAGCTAATGGATCCATATGTAAAAATGTTAAATTTAATGAAAAGAAAAGGTGCAGAAAGTAATCCTCTTTCCATATGCATTGCTAAGGTTAATTCTCCACCTCCTGAAATAATAATTCAAACAAATGATTTGCAGCTATATAAGGATGATCTTTATATAGCTGATTACTTATTATCAGGATATTCAAGACAAGCATCAGTAACAAATACTGATGGTACTGCAGTAAGTTTTCTAGATACAATAAAAATTGGCGATGAGCTAGCAGTATTGCCCACTAAGGATAATCAAACATGGATAATACTTTGTAAGGTGGTGAAATGTAGTGGCTAGTATATTACCTGAAACAAATTTAAATATGGCAAATAAACTTGCAGCATTTTCACAAGAAGAGAAAGTTACAGATATTCCCAAAGAATATGTCTGGGACTTTGAAAAAAATGATTTCAAACTTAAGGATGGAAAATTTCAAATTGTAGAAGGAATAGAAGCATTAAAAATATGGATATGGAAAGCTCTTAAAACCAGCAAAGGAAAGTATCCGATTTACAGCGATGCATATGGCAATGAATTTGAAAAAATAATTGGTAAAGGGTTCAGTAAAAGTTTAATCGAAAGTGAGGCTAAAAGGTTAACTTTAGAATGTTTAAAGGAAAATAAACACATATTAGGCGTAAAAAACTTTGAGGTGGATAAAAACAATGATATTTTAACCATAACTTTTACAGCAATAACTGATTGTGGGGAGGTGACAATTGATGTATGAAAATAATACTGAAGAAAATTTAAGATCACAAATGTTAGATAGTATTGATTCTGGAATATCTAAAAGTGAAGGATATTTTGTATATGATGCTATTGCTCCATCTGCTAAAACTATAGCAGATTATTATAAGGCTCTAGATACAATTTTGAAATTAGTATTTGGAGAGGAAGCTCCAGAGGTGCCCAAAGAGGAGTATGATAAATTTATAGATAAAGATGCAGCAAGACATGGCTTAGAGAGGAAGCAAGGCTTATATTCAGTGGGGCAAGTGACTTTTTTAGGGTTAGAAAATTCTATAATATATGAAAATAGCATAGTTCAAACTGTTGAAGGCTTAAAATATAAGGTGACATCTCAAGGAAAAATTAAAGATGGAAAATGCATACTAGGAATTAAAGCAATAGAAATAGGCTCTAAATATAATGTTCCAGCTAATGCTATTGTTGAAATACCAATTAAAATAAATGGGATAACTAGTGTGAAAAATGAAAGTGCAACTACCAGTGGAACTGATACTGAAACTAGTGAAAATTTATTGGAAAGAATCATATCTAAAGAGAGAGAAGAAAGCAGCAGTGGAAATATATATGATTATGAAAAATGGGCTCTTCAGATATCTGGTGTTGAATATGTGAAAGTAAAACCTCTTTGGGATAAAAGCAATGGAATGAATGGAAATGGAACTGTAAAGGTAATAGTTGCAGGAAATAATGGAATGGAGCTAGATGATACTATAGTACAAAAAGTTAAACAATATATAGATCCAGCAGATGGTGAAGGAAGTGGAAAGGCACCAATAGGGGCTAAAGTAACTGTAGTATCAGTCAATCCATTAAAAATTGATGTTAATATACTTGGTCTTACTGTATTAGATGGATTTGATATAAAGGATGTTAAAGACAATATAAAAGAGTCTCTTGATAATTATTTTAAAACAATTCCAGTAGGCGGAGTTGTAAAAATAAATACTGTTGAGGCAAAGGTAGTAATGACAGCCGGAGTTAATGATATATCTTCAGTAAAAATAAACAATGATACTAAAAATATAATTACAGCGGATGAAGATAAGGCATCTTTGGGAGGGATAACTTATGAGTAATACAGCTGATTTTGAAGCATTTAAAAATATTAATATTGTAAGTCCTTCAAGTGAAAATAGTGGAAATGAGTCAAAATATAAGCTAGAAAGCTATGTTATTGATGAAATGAAGAATGGCTATATTTTCCGGGAAATATTTAATGCTTACGGACATAGCTTCGATAAATTAGGTTTGGATATTTCAGATTTATTCTTGCAAATTTTGCCTCAAACTGCAACTGAATGGGGATTGAAATTATGGGAAAAACGAGTTGGAATAACTACAAATAATGCTAAATCAATTGAAGAAAGAAGAGCAAGGGTATTAGCAAAGCTTAACTCTAAAGGCACAACAACAGTTGAAGTAATAAAGCAGATATGTAAGAGTTTTGTTTCAGAAGCTGAAATAATTCAGAATAACCCAGAATACTATTTTCAAGTAAATTTAATAAGTGATACAGGCTTTCCTTATGCTTTAGATAGCTTGTACGATTCAATAGAAATAGCTAAACCGGCGCATTTAGGCGTTAAGTATAAACTGATATCCGTAAATCAATCACAAATGTATTATGGCTTAGCATCAATTATGGGAGAGACTATGACAGTCTATCCGTGGATTGCTAAAAATATTGAATCCAACGGAAAAATGGAAAGTGGTATCAGCCAATGTACAGGTTCAGAGAGTATAACAATATATCCCAGTAAGGAGATGAGTTAATTTGGCAGAAAATTTTTATACAATGTTAACAAAATTAGGGAGAAAAAAATTATCAGCTTCAGCAGTTTCAGGTAGTAAAGTAAACTTTAAAACCCTAAAAGTTGGAGATGGAAACGGCTCATATTATGAACCTTCAGAAGATCAAACCTCAATTGTAAAAGAAGTTTGGTCAGGAAATATAAGTGCAATTTCAGTCGATGGATCAAATGAAAACTGGATAGTTGTAGAAACAGTAATACCAGCAGCTGACGGAGGCTTTTTCATCAGAGAAGCTGGTATTTTTGATGATGCTGGAGATATGATTGCCATCGCAAAGTTATCAGAAACCTACAAACCAGCAATTTCAGAAGGAAGCACAAAAGATTTAGTCATAAAAATTGTACTAGAAGTAAGCAATGCAAGCAGCATAGATCTTAAGATAGATCCAAATGTAGTAGTTGCAACTAAAGGAGATATACAAATATTACAGTCAAAATTTCAAGAAGTCAGCACTAAGTTATCAGGGAAAATGCAATTGTATATTAGTGAGACGCTGCCAGCTATAGCTGATAGAACAAGTGATACGCTGTATTTTAAAATAACAGATAAAATAACCGATGGCTTTGCAGACAATGTAAAAGTAAGTCCCAATATGGGAATTAAAATAGTTCAATAGGAAGATAAAAATAGTGTATATATTGAAATAATAAAGTTACATTTGAATATCTACTAGGCCTAGTGCTCAATTAAGTCTATAATGTAGAAATTTAATTGCAATATATATTAAAAATTAAATATTTATATAAATAATGATTAAAACAGTCAATAAGAAAGGGCGATTATATAATGGCAAATTTAGATAAAGTAAGAGTTCAATTATTAGATGAAAGTACAGGTGCAGTATTAAAGGAAGTAAATGTATTAACAAGCGCAGATGCAGTTACATTTGCTGATGGACAAACGTTTCAACAAAAGTTAGATGGAGGATTATTGAAAGGCCCTCAAGGGGTTCAAGGTATACAAGGTGTGCAAGGACCAGCTGGAGATCCATTTACAATTGCAAAAGTGTATAGTTCAGTTTCAGCTATGAATACAGGATTTGCTACAGATGGATTAAAAATAGGGAGCTTTGTGTTAATAGACACTGGAAATATTAATGATGCTGATAATGCAAAATTATATGTTAAGGGTTCAACAGCATACACATATATAACAGATCTTAGTGGAGCAACAGGTATGCAGGGGCCACAAGGAATCCAAGGTATACAAGGTCCACAGGGATCATCTGGAATTAGAGGATCTCAATGGTATAGTGGAACTGCGATAACAGGCACTAGCACCTCAGCAACAGTTTTTACTGGAAGTGGTATAACTTCAGCTTTAGTAAATGATCAATATTTTAATACAAGCACAGGAAATGTATATGTATGTACAGCTTCAGGAGACGCAAGCACAGCAAAATGGGTATATTCAATATGTTTAAAAGGAGCCACAGGCGCAACAGGTGCTGCTGGACCAACTGGTGCAACTGGACCACAAGGGCCGGCAGGAGCAGATGGAGCAAGTATTAAAGTTGGTACTGATTATGCAAGTGGAACACAAGTTAAATTATTTCTAAAGACTATTTAAGGGGGAAAACAAATGGCAACAAAAAATATAGAAATACAAGATAGTACAGGAAATATATATTACCCACATACTGATGCATCAATTGTTAAATTTGGGGATTCAAATGTTAATGCAACATTGTCAGATATTGTGTATCAAACAGCAGGCGGATCTGCTACAGCAATAACATTAACAATTAGAGGAACATTAGTAAATGGATATCCAATAACTTTTATAGCAAGTATCAATAATGGCGGAGCTGCAACAACTATAAATGGTAAAAAATTATATAAACCAGGAACAACAACATCACCAAACTTGATATCAGGAAAGGCATATACGGTTTGGTATAATTCAACCGGTGATTGTTTTTTTATCAAAGCTAGTGCAGAAGGTACTGCACTAGCATCTGATGTACGTAAAAATAAAACTTTTAGTAATGATAATGATAATGGTATAGTTGGAGGTCTTGATTTATCTTTATTAGTTCCAGGAAATATAAGAGCAGGTATTACTATAGATGGTGTTACAGGTAAATCTTCCATTGTAGATACAGCAGATACTACAGCTTCAGCAGCACAGATTTTAAATGGTTCTACAGTGTACGTTAATGGTAATAAGGTTACTGGTACAATGATTAACAGAAATAAAACAGGGGATGATATGTATAGTTCGGCATACCCTACTCAGCCGATAAGCAAAGCAGCACAGGTAATATATGGCCTAATAGGCTTAAATAATCCGTCTGCAAAGCTAGTAGTATGCCCTGCACCAGGCTACTATGCAGGGGATACTAATGAGTATACCTACGTAAATGCCACTGATGTAGCTACAGCAATAGGTCTAACAGCAGCTAAGCTTACTAAAGACGCAAATGTGCTCGGAATAACTGGAACAGCCATTCCAGTAGGTGGTTATGCGGATTTGGGGAATACACAATATGATACACCTGTTATTATTAAGGATACGTCGCATTATCTTATATATAGAGTAATATTCGATAGTGCTGGTAATTATTATACAGCAGGACGAGGTGGTGATAGCTATGTAAGAAAGTTCAGTCCAAATGGTACACTATTATGGCAAACTGCAACAAATGGCGATGCTATTGATATAGCCTTTGACCCTACTGAAAGTTATATTTATACAGCAGAGGATGGTTATAGTGTCAGAAAACTAGCTTGTTCTAATGGTGCGCAAATTTGGGTATATTATGACCCTGAAAGTAGTAACTGGATCTATGCAGTTGATGTAGATAGTGCAGGTAATGTATATGCAGGAGGGGCACTTGGAAAAATATATAAGCTTAGTTCTAATGGTGGACTAGTATTAACAATCAATGCAGGAAATACTTCTAGTATTATACATCCTAGAAGTCTATCAATAGATTCAGCTGGTAATGTATGGGCAGCTGTAGGAAACTACATCAATAAATATTCACCTAGTGGCAGTAAACTTAATTATTATACTGCATCAAGTGTAGTTGGACTTGTTATAGATGGTTTAGATAACATATATTATATTACAGATGGGGTAAGCAGCTTTCAAGAGCTACACGTTGTAAATGCATCATTTCAGGGTGGTAAAAGATGTATTTATGGTGATATATATTTCATGGATGTTGATAAAAGTTCTAATACTGTTGTTATTACCACAAAGGACAACTACAACCTTAATGATGCGTATGTACACAGATTTGATTCGTTACTCAGACAGCTAGGCTCAATAAATTTCCAATCATCTACTACACTGCTGCCCGTAGGCATTAGTAAAACTGGGGTTATAGCTGTCGGAGATAATTCGGGAAATACAACAATTTACAAACCAAGATTTAAAATACTATAATAAGAAAAGGAGAGATGATTTAAATGATATTTTTAGGATTAGAAAAAGTAGATGATACGAAAGCTAGGGTAGGCCTAACACATTATTTTCCAGAGCAGCTAACAGAGGAAGAAAAAAGTACTGGAATAATTGTGGACAGCGTACCTAAGCCAGACGTACCGGCAGGCAAAATACCGGACTTATATTATCTATATGAGACAAAAGAGCTAGTGTATGAATACAAAGACGCACCCAAAACAAACGAACAGCTAACAAGAGAAGACATTAGCAATATCTATTATATACTGATGAATGGAGGATTAATGTAGTATGCAAGTATTATTTGGATATACAAGAATTAAAGAATTTTATGATGAAGGGTTATGGAATAAGCCTATGGTGTGGGATGCAGTAAATGCACCGAAGCCAAAACTTACTAAAGAACAATACACAGAAATTACTGGAGAAGAGTATTTAACAGAAAGACCAAGTGATGAAAAATAAAAGAATATAAGAAATAGATTAGCACCAATAAGGTGTTTTTTTATTTCTTATTTAAAAACATTGCTTTTAGAAGTATTATATTTATATTTGTAAAAAATTACTTGATTTTAAATATATAAAAGAATTTGTGTTACGATTGTTGTTGGAATTTACCAGTAAAGGAATTAAAATGGTTAATGGACGCGTCATAAATGATAATTTAAGGGAGAAATGATAAATGAAAAATTACTTTAAAAAGTTCAGTATAATGTTTTTAACGTTGTTAGTTATAATAGGACTTGGAATTATTCAACATGGAAATGTAGCTAAGGCGGCTACTCTTGGTCAAAAATTAAGTTCAGTAGAAAATGGTTGGACTAGGTACGATGATACCAATGCAAATATATCTTATATAGGAAATTTTGGTCGTTCAGATTGGGCTACTAATCATACAGGAACTGGCTCACTTTTGGTAATGGATGCATTAGATACCAATGGACTTAGATTTAATTTTACAAGTAATAAACTAAGATTATACGGAGTTGGATATCCTAGTTTAAGCGGACATAATATAATCTCTATAGATGGAAAAGATTATGATGTTTATGCATACAATCAAATTAGCAATAATATAGTAGCGTTGACTTTTGATATTGAAAATCTTTCAGATGGAGAACATAGTGTAGAAATAAGAAGTAATGGTTGTAAAAGAATATATTTAGATGCATTGGATATAGATAAAAATGGAACATTGTTGCCATATAATAAAGCATTATCGCTTGATAATTCATCTATGGAGTTAAATGTTGATGATTCAAAGAAACTAATGGTAACAACTACTCCAGCAGCAATCGAAGCTAACCTATTATGGAAATCATCGGATGAATCAATTGCGACAGTAGATGAGCGTGGAAATGTTACGGGAATAAAAGAAGGCCAAGCAACAATAACAGCAATAATAAATGACAGAAGTAATTTAAGTGCATCATGTACAGTAAATGTTACAAATCCAATAACACCAACTATAACATTAAATAAAACATCTGATTCTTTAGTTGCAGGACAAACAGATGATTTAGTTGCTACAACAACTCCAGCAGGAGCTCAAGTTATATGGAAATCAAGCGACGAATCAATAGCAACAGTTGATTCAAGAGGTAAAGTTATAGCTATAAAAGAAGGGCAAGTAGTAATAACAGCTACAACTGTTGATGATTTAACTGCAACATGTGCTGTAACTGTAACACCAAAAACGACTGAACCAACAAATCCGGATCCAGATCCAACAGATTCAGATAAGATAATTAATATTGCTCATGCAAAAGGTGATAACACTAATAATGCCGGGGGAGATGTTACAATCATATTTCATGGAGCAGCTGATGCTACATTGTGTGTGATAAAAACAGCAGATGTAAAGGACGTATGGGTAGGAGATAATTTTACATATACTATAGTAGTAACTAATACGGGTACAAAGACAGCTAAAGCAGTAGTAGTAAATGATCCAGTTCCTAAACATATTGATTTTTCGGTTAATGGAGTAACAACAACTCAAGGTACAGTTGATTCAAGTTCAACATCTAAAAATATTATAGTTAATGTTGGGGATATTTCTCCAGGTGCAACAGTTACAATTAAAGTACCAGCAACTGTTATAGCATAAGTTGATTGGTTGAAAGATAATTAAATATAAAGTTTATAAAAGGAACTTGCAGTTCAAAATGTAGGTGTCTTTTAATATTTATACACAATAGGATACAATAATGCACTAAATTAAATAAAAATCCAAGTAAAAGATTATTATTAAGCTAAATAATCTTTTTTGTTTCATGTAATATATCGATGACATTATCCAGTTTTAATATTGAATGGTATAGAAAGCTAATACTTATTTTTAATAGAAAGGAAGTAATACATGAATGAAGAATTGATTAAGGATAAAATTGAAACGTATGAAAGAAGGCTCAATAATCATGGAGAGAGATTAGATAAGCTTGAGCAAGATTCAAGGGAACTTAAGACGGAATTAAAGAATTTATGTGAAAACATTAAATCATTAACTAATATGATGAAGTGGTTTATAACTGCAATAGGAGGAGCTTTAATAAGCTTCTTCTTTTTTGCAATTGAAACCAAGATCTTAAGATAAAGGAGGCTTTATACAATGAAAGAAATATTAATTAATCAAATTTTACCTATAGTAGATACTTCAGTAGTGGCAATTTTAGCAGTGATAATTAAGCAGGTTGGAAATTCAATAATAGATTTCTTTATTCAGAAGAAAAGTGAAATAAGCCAAAAAATAAAGATAAATGAGCATCAGGAAGAAATAAATACTGCTAGGGAAGTATGGAATATAGTAGAAGAGAAATTTAGAATTACAGAAAATGCAACTGAGCTTTTAACATCGAAGGCAGATGAATTTGATAAGGTACTTATGGAGCGTATTCCAGGATTATCGAAAGAAAATTTAGAATTTTTAAGGCAAACTATAGCTGGGGAAGTTAATAAAGGCAGAGATATGTTAACAAAAGATTCGAAAGAACAATAAATCTTATAATAGAATATAGTTACAATTAGTAATACACATTATTTAATAAATATGGCTTTAATAAGAATCATTTATTACTAATTATTTTCAGACCAGACTTAATGTTTATAGATATTATGTAAGCATTAAGTCTGGTCTTTTTTTTGTTTATATTAAATGAGATTTGGAAATTATATATTCATAGATTTTAACCTTTTACCAAACTCAATAACTAATAAATACTATTTGATTCTATAACTTGGAATATTTGACAAAGGGCGAAAGTAAGATAAAATTATATATGAGTTCTAAAAATTTATTAATCAAAGTTAGACCTTTAAAGCAGAAGTATAAAGTGGAATAATTTTAATGATTAGAAAGTTTATTAAGTGGAGCTTATATATTATAAGAAATTAGGGGGAATAATAATGGTAAAATTAAAAAAATTAATAGCAGGATCACTAATAGCGGTTTCGGTATTAGCGCTAACTCCAATAGGTGCAAGTGCAGAATGGAAAAGTAATAGCACTGGATGGTGGTATACAGAAGGTGATTCGTATTCTACAGGATGGAAAAAGATAGAAGGAAAATGGTATTATTTTTATGCTAGCGGTTATATGGCTAAAAACACAGTTATTGATGGATATATTTTAAGCAATAATGGAGATTGGACAGGCTTAGAAACTAAATCTGATAAGATTTCAGTTTCATATCCTTCAAATTGGACTAAAACGACTTTAAAAGGAGATGATATTTACTATCTAGACAATCAAGGAACTAATGTGAATTTGGTTATAGATGGCATGGAGGGATATTCAGAAGAGGTTTATTTTAATTCAGCAGAAACTTATATAAAAAATCGCTCAGATATAAACAATTTACAAATTAAAGAGCGTAAATTTAATAATAATAATGCGTTAACTCTAAACTATTTTCATAATATTAATGGAATGGATGTGCAGGTAGAACAAGTAATGATTTGTAATAGTAACAAAGCATATTTATTTACACTTATGCAACGTGGAAAAATATCAGATGAAAATATGACATCTTTTGAAAGTATGTTAAATACAATAAAATTTGCATATTAATTCTTTAAATTAGGGGATAATCTTTAGTAAGGAGAGATATGCTTTTAATTATCTTACCTTGCTAAAGATAATACATGTAATAGAAAATAGAAGATTAGTTTAAAATAAGTGCGGAAATAATTCTAAAGGTTTAAAAATATGCCATAGTGATAAATTTATATTTATGATTTAAATAGGTTACATTTTTAATTAATACTGAGATATGTGAAATAAGTTCCAACATAGTAATATTGTATTTAGGTAAAATTACATAACATAATAAACAATATATTTTAAAGATTAAATTATATGAGAAGGCGTATATATTCTTATAGAAAAGGAGAAAAAATGAGTACTACAAATGAGCAGAAAGTATATGAAATATTAGATTTATTAGGTATTAAGTATACTAAATATGAGCATAATCCAATATATACAGTTGAAGAAGCCCAAAATTTAGATATCGATATTCCAGGAGGTCATTGCAAAAATCTTTTTATTAGGAATAGAAAAGGAGATACCCATTACTTAGTTGTTTTAGATGAAAATAAGAGAGTTGATTTAAAGGCTTTAGATAAGCAAATTGGAAGTACTAGGTTATCGTTTGCATCAGAAGAACGTTTATATAAATATTTAAAGCTGAAACCAGGATCAGTTACTCCTTTTGGATTAATAAACGATTCTAATAGAGAAGTCATAGTATTAGTAGATAAAGAATTAGCTAATCAAGATATTGTGAATTTTCATCCTAATGTAAATACAGCGACCATAGGAATTTCTTATAAAGATTTCGAAAAATTTATTATGTGGCATAAAAATGAATTTAAATGTATAGAGATATAGCTTAAATGGAGGAAAGTTTTATGGAGATATTAGGCAACTTAGGACCAAGCATAGTATTTCTTGTTGTTGGAGTTATACTAAAATTGTGGCCTCCTAAGGAGGTAAATAATTTTTATGGATATAGAACTTCTTTTTCAAAGAAAAACAATGATGTATGGAAAGAAGCAAATAGCTATAGTGGAACAATGATGATATTAGGCGCAGTTATATCAATAATTTTTTCCATCACGATAACTTTTTTATATGGGAATGATCCAGGCAAATCAAATATAATATGTGTTATGGGATCTTTAATAATTGTTTTAATATCAATATTTTATACAGAGGTTCATTTAAGAAAAGTATTTGATAAAGACGGTAAACGTAAATAAGAGTAATAATTCTACTTTTTACGTAGTTTTGTAGAAAAATATGTCATATTATGCTAAAATATCCCTATGCGAATATTATAACTAATGATAATTGTTATTAGCAATGGGGGTGTCATAGATGAAAGAAGAAAAGCTTAATGAATACAAGAAAAGTCCGATTTTTTTAGTTATAGAAAATGGTTTAATTGTTGATGTTAGTGAACAGTTTATAGAATTAACAGAGTATAGATATGAGGAATTATTGAATAGTAGCATAATTAATGTATTTGAAAAATTAAGGGTTGGTCCAAACGTTAATACTAGCGATATTGATGAGAAGATCAACTATTTTTTGTTCACGAAATCTTTAGGAGTTAAATTTGTTAATATAAAAGTAATATGTGAGAAAGAAAAACAGATATATATCTTTAGTGAAAAAATGAATTCGAATATTGAAATTAAACATTCATTTTTAAATGAATTGATTTTAGATAATTATTATGGAGTGGGAGTATATAGTCTTCCGGATATGACGCTTCTTAAAACTAATGAGAAGTATGTAAGTTTTATGGATGCGCCTTTTAATAAAATAGAAAATTGTATAGGAAAACATATATCTGAGTTTGTGACGGGTTTTAAGGGAAGTGCATATGAAAGGCTTTGGAATAACTTGATTAGAACTAAATGCGCATGTAATATAGATGAATATCAATATGATGGTTTTAGTAGAGGAATTACTTATTGGAGAATATCATTAATACCTATTTTTGAAGAGAGAGAAATAAAATATTGCGTTGTAATGCTTACAGAAACAACTGAACAGGTGGTACATAGAAAAAAAATTGAGCAACAGGCAGAAATAATTAAACAGCAGAATTATACGTTAAAACGACAGGCAGACATGTTGAACTTATCAAGAGAAGCTATTTTTGCTTGGAAATTAAATGGAAGTATTACTTATTGGAATAAAGGTGTAGAGCTTATGTATGGCTATACCAGCGATGAGGCTGTTGGCTGCATAAGTCATGATTTATTAAAAACTGTTCATTCAGTGGATATAAACACTATTAAGGAAATTATATTAGAAGATGGTGTATGGAGCGGTGAAATAGAGCATACTAAAAAAGATGGAACAAAACTTATCATTGAAACAAGTCATCAAATTTTTGTTGATGAATATGGGCAACTAGTAGTGCTGGAAACTAATCGCGATATAACTGAAAGGAAGAAGTTAGAAGAGGAAATTAAACATCAAAAAGCTGAATTAGATGATATTATACAAAGTATAGACGATGCGCTGGTTATTTATGATAGTAATAAAAATTGCTATTTAACTAATAAATCTGCTGAAGAATATTTTAAGGGTACTAATCTTAGGAGGATAAGTAATCCCAATCATTTTAAGTTTTATGATTTAAATGGAGATGAAATTTCTAAAGAAAAAATGACTATTTCAAAAGTATTTAGGGGAGAAGTAGTTATAAATGACATAATGACTCTAAAAAATGCTACTACAACAAAACATATTAGTTTAAATGGAAGACCTATTTATGATAGCAATGGAAATATAAAATTTGCAGTTCTTTGCTGTCATGATATTACACATGATATTGAAGCACAGATGCTTATAGAACAACAAAATAAAAAACTTGAAGCAATTATTAGCAGTGCATCAGATGGAATGTTTTTGTTTAATCCAGATAATAGTGTAACTTTATTAAATAAAGAATCAGAAAAATTTATATACGATATTAATGGATATAAAAGCATTGGTGATACGTGCAAAGATACTAAATACTATGATAAAGATGGAAATCTGCTTGAAGTAAATGATCTACCAGGTATTAAGTTAAAGAATAGTGAGAGTATTAAAAACTTCATTATTACAGCTAAAGGACCAGATAAAACTATTCATTATAGTGTAAGCGCTTGCCCAATATATGATGATAGGAAAAATTTAATTACAAAATTGATTTCTGCTCATGATATTACGGAGCGGTTTAATAATGAAAGAAAAATATTGGAGCAAAAAGAGCAGTTACAGGCCATTCTTGATAATATGCAAGATTCAGTTTATGTTTTTAATAAAGATGGCGAAATTTTCTTGAAAAATAAGATGGCGCAAAAAAGAATGAGTCATATTGGGGATTATAATCATCCAAATGATACAAACAAAAAGTTTTTAGATTTAGATGGATCTGAGATTATGGCAGAAGATATACCACATTGTAAGATTATACGTGGAGAATACGTTAAAGAATACTTTATGAAGATAAAAATAGGGGAGTGTGAACAATATGTTTCCGTGAGTGGAACTCCTGTTTTTGATAAAGAAGGAAACTTTGCTTATGGAATTATTAATAGCAGAGATATAACAGATTTCATGGAAAATCAGAAAGCTTTAGAAAAAATTCAAATTAAGCTTTTGGAAGCTGAACGAGAAAAAAATGATACTCTTGAAAAAGCATTAGAAATGAAAGATGAGTTTTTATCACTTATATCCCATGAGTTTAGAACACCTCTTAATGTTATAAATTCTGCTATTCAAGCGATAGATTATTTTTGCAGTGAAGAATTATCGGACAGGCTCAAAAAGTACTTAAGGATGATAAGATTAAATTCATTTAGGCAGCTAAGACTAGTAAATAATATATTGGATATTACCAGAGCTAATGCAGGAAGAATAAAAGTTAATAAAAGCAACATAGATATAATATTTATGACTAAGGCTATTGTTGATTCGGTATATACGTATGCTAGTCAAAAGAGCATTGATATAATATTTTCATCATCAGTTAAACAAAAGATAGTTGGGATAGATGATGAAAAGTATGAAAGAATACTGCTCAATCTCTTATCAAATGCCATTAAATTTACTCCAGAAGGAAAATCAATTAGTGTAAAAATACTCTCAAGAAGGGATGGCATCTGTATTGAAGTTAAAGATAAAGGTATAGGAATACCTCAAGAGAAAGCTGATATAATTTTTGAAAGGTTTGGTCAGGTTGATAGTTCTTTATCAAGACAAGCAGAAGGAACTGGAATAGGTTTATCTTTGGTTAAGAAATTTGTTGAAGCAATTGGAGGAAGTATATCTCTTAAAAGTAAGGTCGGAAGAGGAAGTGCTTTCTCAATATTTCTTCCTAGTGAAAGCATAGTTCAAGAGAAGGGTGAAAGCGAAGTGGTAGAGTTTTCTGGAAATCGTCTAATACAAACTACACATGTAGAGTTTTCGGATATTTATTCATAGAAAATTACCGTAGATTTTTATTAAACTATCTCATTGCTAAATGCAATTTATAAAAATATATTGCTAGTATTTATTACATATTCCATTTGAATTTTTATAGATTCTATGCTATAATTTTGAAAGATTTAATAGAATATTTTTTTATCGGTTGGACAAGTTTGTACTTGATTCCAAGAAATTTGTTTCCAGGGTGGGAAACTCTTATTTGAGTTTCCTACTTTTTTTTATTACTATATCTAGCTAAAGTGCTAAATTAAAATGCTAAGAGATTAACTTTAAATCATTTGTAATTTTGTTAATTATGGTGAAAATCTAATAGGAATTAAGTAGTAATCAAGTTTATTTTATAAGGGAAGGGCAGTGTTAAATTTGTTTTATGTATTAACATTATTATTGGTAATGACTTTTGTATTACCAATAGCATCAAAGAAAGTTGAAAATAATCTTGAAATATTTTTATTTATAGTAGGAGTATTAGCATGTGTCACATCAGGAGCTATAAATAAAGAATTATTTTTAGGAATTATTCAAAATAAATTTATGTATACAATAGCTGTTGCAGTACTAATTGGTGGATTTATATTTAAAGCTCTATCAACTCATATAGAAGGAGCACTTACATATATTCTTAAATATGTACCATTAAAATTTTTTGTATTTTTGTTAATAGTTATTATTGGGTTTTTATCAAGCATAATAACTGCCATTATTGCAGCTCTGCTTTTAGTAGAAATAGTTAGCATATTGCCGATAAGTAGAAAAAATAAAATCAATATTGATGTGGTTGCATGTTTTTCAATTGGAATCGGAGCTGTATTAACACCTATAGGAGAGCCATTGTCTACAATGATTGTTTCAAAACTTAATGTGAGCTTTTGGTATCTATTAGATAAGTATGGTATTTATATAATACCTGCTATATTTATTCTTGGAATTATTGGTGCATTTTATGGTATTCAAGAAAAAATAGAATTAAATAATACGGAAGAAATTATTATAGAAGAAACTAACAAAGAAATATTCATAAGAGCACTTAAAATTATTTTATTTATTATAGCTCTAGAATTACTTGGAGAGGGATTTAAAATATTAATTGATACTTATGTAATAAATTTTCATACTGGCTATTTATATTGGTTTAATATGTCATCAGCCGTCCTTGATAATGCAACATTAGCGTCTGCTGAAGTAAGTGTGAAAATGTCTGAGGCACAAGTTAAAGCAGTGTTAATGGGGTTACTCATTAGTGGGGGAATGATGATTCCAGGGAATATTCCTAATATCATTTCTGCCGGTAAATTAAAAATTAATAGTAAGGAATGGATGAGGCTAGGGATTCCACTTGGAATGACTATCATGATAATTTATTATATTATTCTATTTAAAATATAGAATTTTTTGAAAAATGTAAAAATATTTGAAATCTATCAATAACGCTGATAACAAGAATTTAAAGCTAAAAAATGGTATTAATTTGCCATAATTTGAAAAAATGAGACTGTAAATAATTTCCGAAATATATTATAGTAGAATTATAATATATTAAGGGGGAACGTTGATAATGAGAGCAACAGGAATGGTAAGAAAAGTCGATGAACTCGGAAGAGTCGTAATTCCAAAGGAAACAAGGAAATTACTTTCAATTAATGAAAAGGACTCTTTAGAAATTTTTGAAGAAGAAAAGAAAATAATATTAAAAAAATATGCTCCTGGATGTATTTTTTGCGGCAATATAAAAAGTGTTACTAAATTTAAAGAAGTTGCTATCTGCGAAGAATGTATAAAAGAATTAAAGAAATTAAATACATAAGAAAATTCAATTCTCTTTTATGAAGTTTTAAGAAAATTACTAATGATGTAATTCTATTTAATCAAGGCTTAGATTTTTAGTATCAAACAAAAATCTAAGCCTTGATTTTAATACCATCTATTGATTATAAATTATTCTTAAAAGGAAAAAGTTATATTAACGAAACTTATAAATCCTCAAGATTTTATTATAGAAGTAAGTTTATTAGTAATTTTATTTATTAACAGGCTCCTATTTAAATGATAAAAGTGATAAAATTAGAGTATAATAACAATATTTTTTAATGAGTAATAATATGAATCATGGGTATTATATAATTGTGGTATTTTAGTGAATCTAAGTTAAAATATTTATATAAAAGGAAAGGAAGTGAGTATTTAGGCTAAGGAATTTATAGATTCTTATAGTGATATGCCTAAAGAAATGATATGAGTTTATTTTTTAATAAAAAATCAATAGTAATAATTGTTATGACCTTGTTTATAACTATAATGGCAGGATGCTCGAATTCAAGTAAGCCTTCAGGTGATGCAGCAAATGATGGCAAAAACAGCAGTGAAACTAGTGAAAGCAGTGAAGACAAAAATTCAAAGTCAGATGCTCCTTCAGAAAATAGTAATGTTGAGACATCAAATACTGAAAACAATGAACATAAAGCCGTTCTTGATAATATTAAGAAATTATCTGAAGAGGGAAAGATTATTAACTGCGATTTCCCAGTAAAAACTTCAACTCTACAGGATATAGAAAAAAAGTGGGGAAAAGCAGATAAATCAGATTGGGTAGGAGAAGCAAAAGGAAATTATGCTACTTATTCAAGTAAGAATGTTGTCTTTGGCACTAATAAAGGTGATCAAGTTTTTGAAGTTAGATCATTTGACAGTCAGCTAAAACAAATTTCACTTTCAGATGTTAAAGACTTTTTTGGTCAGCCAGATCATGATGTTACATCAAATGGGGAAAGAATTATAGGCTATAAATCTGGAAGCGAGTTTAAGATTTTATTTGTTTTTAAGGACTCTGGAAATGATCCTAAATTGTACCATTACTCAGTATTATATCCTAGTGGAACTAAAAATAATATGTCTGGTGATAAGGGCAGAGAATGGTAGATTAGTAATAAGGATATGCTTTGGAATATTTATTTTGAGGCATATCCTTATTATGTAATAAAAAAATATAAATTAGTAGACATCGCTCCTAAAAACTCTAAGACCAATATCATAATATTTTTGCCTGCCACTAAGGCCATTTAATCCACCATTAACAGCTCTTGTTATAGTTTCAACAGAAGATCTGCTATCGCAAAGAGAATTCATATTATTAGTATACCACCAGAAACCAGCACTCATCCAAGGATAATTAGCTGCTACGTAGTTAACTCCGTCCATAATGTTTTTATCACGCATATAATTTGAAAAGCTTTGGTAGTTACTTCGTCCAGTTATTTGTATATAACCAGCACCCTTAAATTTTGGACCATCTCCAGGATATATGTTTCCTAAATCCTCACGACCTTCGTATTTATAACCAGGATCAACTTCTTTAGTGTAAAGTCCACATTCAGATTCATAACTGCATTGGCTTATAAAATGCCTTAACCTTGGAAAGGTTATTATAGCAAATGTTTTTAAACAGCTATTTAGCTCATTAATTTGATTAATGGATACATTTTTCCAACCCACTTCATTAAGCTGATTTATTGAAACAATTTGTTCAGATGTTGAAGACGGCGGTGTACTTGGTGTTTGACTAACCAAAGCTGCTAATGTACTAGATCCAACCATTCCATCCGCCACAAGACCGTTTTCTCTTTGGAATTTTACTACTGTATTATAGGTATTAATGCCAGCAATACCATCAACAGTTAAGACATAGCCTTTGCTATTAAGTTGCTGCTGAATTAATTGAATATCTGTTTTTAAAATAGTCCAAGTAGTATCATCAACCACACCATTAGCAGTTAATCTCTTTGAATTTTGGTATTTTATCACTGAATTATATGTTGTAGTTGAAAATTCCCCATTAACTATATCAAAATAGCAACATTTGATTTTTAAGGCATATTGCAGATAAGTAACGTAAGAACCGGTAGAGCCTTTTTCCAGTAACATAATCATATCTCCTTTAAAATTGTTAAACTAATCAAAATTTAAAAATGCATAACTTTATTTTCATATTATGCTTTATATAAACTCAAAAACTAAGTTTCCGCTAAAGATTTCACTTTAGTTAATTAGATAATGTTACTAATAAATATATTATGGATTTAAGGTAGTTATACAAAAATTTTAAGCGTTAACTTATGCTAAAGGTTGAATATTTTTTAGGGGAAATTCCAACTGCATTTTTAAAGGTTTTTAGAAAATTAGTATAATCATTAAAACCACATTTTTCACAAACCTCATTAACATTTGTGCCATTAGCTAACAATGACTTAGCTATGGTTATTCTTCGTGCTGAAATATATTTATTTATAGTAGTTCCAGTAGCTGATTTAAATATTCTACATATATAAGATGGACTTAAATAAAAATGATTTGCTAAATAGTCAATGGTAATAGGTTCAGTAATATTTTCATTTATATATGTTATAATTTCCTGGACTTGTTGATTGTACTTGTAAGAGTGATCGTCAACATGTAAGTTATTATTTGCAATATAAATTCCATTTAATAAAGTAATTAGTTCTAAAAAAGATGCATATTCAATTATGTCAGAGCCATATCCATTAGTAGCTATTATTTTATTGATAAAATAAAGAAAATGTTGTTGCTGTTCTTTATTTAAAGAGATTTTATGATTAGAATTTTCACTACGATTTGTAAAACAATAACTTAAATCTGTTTTATCACTTGATATAGATTTAAGAAATTCTGGATGAATTGATATAACAATTCGTTCATGTGCCCTATCAACCTTGGAAACGTGATGGCTTTCATATTGATTAATTACAAATAAGTCCCCAGGGCTAATATCATATAGCTTATTATGAATAAGTATTTGCTTTCCACCGGATATAGAGTAATATATTTCATAACAATCATGTATATGTATGTCCATCGTTTTTTCTTCTTTATATAGGCGTGCAATAGAGAAATAGCGCTGTTCTAAGCAGTTCTTTATGGAAGCTTTACAAGAATTTTCTTCTTTCATAAATAAAACTTCTCCTTTCATTTTTAGTGTAAGTTTACTTTAAAAACATCAGTACCTAATATATAATGCATTCATTATATATCTATGGTTCAAGATTTGCAATATTTTCGAAAGGATATAACAAGAAATTGATTATATGTAGTGATATACTGTAAATATAAAATGTAACACATAGAGGAGGATTTTGATTATGGGAATTATGGACGGATTTTCATTAAAGGGAAAAATTGCATTAGTAACAGGTGCTTCTTATGGTATAGGGTTTAGTATCGCAAAGTCTTATGCTGAAGCAGGAGCTACTATTGTATTTAACGATATTAATCAAGAATTAGTAGATAAAGGGCTAGCAGCTTACGCAGAATTAGGAATAAAAGCTCATGGTTATGTTTGTGATGTAACAGATGAAGCTAAAGTAAATGAATTAGTTGAAAAAATTGAAAAAGAAGTAGGAGTAATTGATATTCTTGTAAATAATGCAGGTATAATCAGACGTATTCCAATGCTTGAAATGAAAGCTGAAGATTTCCGTAAGGTTATTGATGTAGATTTAAATGCACCATTTATTGTGTCTAAAGCAGTAATACCAGGAATGATAAAAAAAGGTCACGGAAAGATAATAAACATTTGTTCAATGATGAGTGAGTTAGGTAGAGAGACAGTTTCAGCATATGCAGCAGCAAAAGGTGGATTAAAGATGTTAACAAAGAACATTGCTTCTGAATATGGAGAATATAATATCCAATGTAATGGTATAGGGCCTGGATATATAGCTACACCACAAACAGCACCACTTAGAGAAGTTCAACCAGATGGTTCAAAACACCCATTTGATCAATTTATAATTGCAAAGACACCAGCAGCACGTTGGGGAACAGCAGAAGATTTAGCAGGACCAGCTGTATTTTTAGCATCTGATGCATCAGACTTTGTTAATGGTCACATTTTATATGTAGATGGTGGTATCTTAGCTTATATAGGAAAACAACCTCAATAGGAAAGGAACGATAGTATGAAAATAGCATTAATAAATGAAAACAGTCAAGCAGCAAAAAATTCAATTATATGTGAATCACTTAAAAAAGTTGTAGAGCCAAAAGGTCATGAAGTATTTAACTATGGAATGTATGGCATAGAAGGTGAAGCGCAATTAACATATGTTCAAAATGGTATTTTAGCTGCAATATTATTAAACTCAGGAGCAGCAGATTATGTAGTTACAGGATGCGGAACAGGGGAAGGTGCAATGCTTGCATGTAATGCATTCCCAGGTGTTTTATGCGGTCATATAGTAGATCCATCTGATGCGTACATGTTTGCACAAATAAATGATGGAAATGCAATTTCTCTTCCGTTTGCCAAAGGATTTGGATGGGGAGCTGAATTAAATTTAGAATACATCTTTGAAAAATTATTTGAGGGTGAAAGTGGTCAAGGATATCCAAAGGATAGAGTAGTACCAGAACAAAGAAATAAAAAAATACTAGATGAAGTTAAAAAGGTAACACATACAGATATGTTAACAATCTTAAAGAATATAGATCAAGATTTATTAAAAGGTGCTGTAAGTGGAACTGATTTTAAAGAATATTTCTTTGATAACTGTAAGTGTAATGAAATAGCAGAGTATATTAAAAGGATATTATAATAAGTATCTGTAGGTATTAGAGAGAAATTAAAATGATTCGTAAAGGCATAAAAATGAAAGTATTTAAAGATTTTTATGATGAATATATGAAACGTCACGATGAAATCTGGCCTGAGATGGTGTAGATATGTTGCGCGAATATGGTGCGAAAAATTATTCTATTTTCTTAGATCATGAGTCAAGCAGCTTATTTGCTTATTTGGAAATAGAAGATGAAGAGTTGTGGAATAAAAGTTCAGAAACAGAGATATGTCAAAAATGGTGGAAATATATGAAGGATATCATGGAAACTAATGAGGACAATAGTCCTGTTTCAGTTGAATTGAAAGAAGTATTTCATTTAGACTAGGTATAAGTCTATAGAAAAAGAAAATTATTAGGTATTTAAAATTTTCTTTATAAATTTTAATAACTCTCCAATTATAAAGTTGTTATACTGTATAATTGGAGAGCTATTTTGTTTAATTAATATAAAATAATCACTAGGTTTTCACAATGAGAATCGAACATATATGAATATCAGCCAAAATTAGATACATATTTGTTCTATATTGCTGTGAAAATTTCACAAATATATATCCAATTCATCTGACTAGGATATTTCAAACTTTTAACGAGAAATCCTATATGGTCAAATTATTCTAAGAAATCTTCCCTTGTCGGTGTGAATACATCTAGTACTTCAGAACCTTCTTCTAAAACAATACAACCATGTGGAACATTTGAAGGGAATAATAAAGAATCTCCAGTAGCTACTATAGTTTCTTCACCATCTATAATGAATTTTAGCTTCCCTTTCAAAACGTAAGTAAATTGATCATGAGGATGAGTGTGAGGAACAACTGATGTAGTTGTCTTATCGAAAATAACTCTTGCTCCTAATAGAGAATCTCCATTAGCTAGAATTTTTCTTGTTGTATTATCGTCTGGATGTTGTATAATTGCATTTTCATTTTTAATAATCATAAAAGCCTCTCCTTTATAAATCGATTTACTAAAATAATATCATAATTCTTATATATTTTCAAATTATATTTATAAAAAAATTTTATTTATGAAGTAGATAGGTATTTAAAAATAGAGAATATGCATTGCAATTGACTTCATGCATTCTAATGATTATCTAGTATTTATGCTAATATTGTTGCTAATATAGATTCATTATTAAAATATATATAGAAGATAAAAATATTTTATAAGATTATTGCAATCGCTATCATTATATGATAATATTTAATAAACCGGTTTAGTAAAAATATTATATATTAGTTTTGAAGAGAGGATATGAATGAAATATGGAGAAAGTTTTTTTATTAGTATGAACGGTATGCAAAGTTAAAAACTAATAAATATGGATAAGTTAATGAATTGTATGTAAACGAATTAATTTATTGTGGATTTCATTTTAAGAAAGAGTACTTATTAAAATTTTATGGGCCAATGTTACGAAAACTTAGAAATGCTTGCTATAAGTCTTGAAAATTGATTATTTATAAAATAAAGGAGATATATATTATGATGACAACGTTTATAGGAATTGTAAGGGAACCATCAGTGGTTATTGCGTTAGTGACTTTATTAGGATTATTATTTCAAAGAAAATCTATACCAGAGATAATTACAGGGACTATTAAATCTTTCATGGGATTTATTTTAATTAAGCTTGGCGGTTCAATAATTGGAGATTCATTAGCTATATTTGGAAAAATATTCACACATGCTTTTAATATTACAGGCATAATTCCAAGTAATGAAGCTGTACTATCGATCACTTTAGATACATTAGGTGTACAAGCATCTTTGATATTATTGTTTGCAATGCTTCTAAACATTATAATAGCTCGTTTCACAAAATTTAAGTTTATATATTTATCTCTGCATCTAATGTTATTCATGTCATGTGCTATTACAGCTGTTATGAATGGATTAGGTTATTCACAAATAATAACGATTATAATTGGAAGTATAATTGTAGGAATATATATGTCCATAGCTCCATTTGCGTTACGTAAAGCTAGTGCTGAAATCGTTGGCACAGATGAATATGTAGTAGGACATTCAGGAATGATTGCATATTTTATCTCATCTTTAGTTGGAAAGCTAGTAGGAAATAAGGAAAAGTCTACTGAATCAATAAATATGCCGAAATCAATATCATTTTTGAGAGATTCTATTGTAGCAACAACTTTAACAATGTTAGCACTGTTTTTAATTGCTGGAATCAAAGGTGGAACAGGATTTGTGTATGAATTATCAGGAGGTCTTAATTTCTTTGTATATTGCCTAAAGCAATCAGCTATGTTAGCGGGAGGATTGTTTATTGCAAAACAAGGTGTAAACTTATTTACTGAAGAGATTGTACCTGCCTTTAAAGGATTTGCTGATGTATTTGCTCCAGGAGCGACCCCAGCAGTTGATGTGTTAGTTTTATTTGATAAAGCACCTAATGCAGTACTTATAGGATTCCTAGTAAGTTTGGCTACAGGAGTTGTATGTATATTAATATTTCCGATAATTGGATTACCTGTTATTGTTCCAGGGCTAATGGCTTGTTTTATTACTGGAGGTGCTGCTGCTATATATGGAAATGCAACTGGAGGTCTTCGTGGTGCAATAATAGGTAGCATTCTAGATGGATTATTCCTCTGTGTAATGCCAGCAGTTACATTGTTTATTTTTACAAGCATGAATGCAGGAAATGTAACATTTGCAGATTCAGATTTTACAGTTACTTCACTAATTCTTTGGTTTATAGCCAGATTTATATAGATAAATCCATAGAATATAACAAACTAATTAAATAAAAGTATGAATAATAGTAATATGTATAAATTCAGTAAGTTATAAAATAAATCTGAGCTATATATTGTTTATCTATAAAATTTAAAACTGAAAGTTAGATTTTATCTAGCTTTCAGTTTTATTTTATGTTAAATTTAAATTGTTTATATATGTAGTGCAATTGAGTTCCTACATTATTAGGTTTATTTTAGCATTTAATTTATTAAAATTCTAAATGTAAATTTATTATTACAAAATACATATGAGAATAGATTAAAAAATAATTATTTATGTTTCGTAATAAGATAAAGTTTAAGTAAGGTGGAAAATAGATGAAAGTAACAATTAAAGAGGTAGCTGAAAGAGCTAATGTATCAAAAAGTACAGTTTCTCAATTTTTAAATGAAAGATTTGAGTATATGAGCGATGATACTAAGAAAAAGATTGAAATGGCAATTGAAGAGTTAGACTATCAACCTAATCAATTGGCAAGAAGTTTAAAACAAAAACGTACAAATGTAATAGGGATTGTTGCTTCAACCATTAGATCTAGATTTACAATTGAAATTGTTAGGGCAGTTGAGGATGTTTGTCAAAAGAAAGGTATTCAGGTTTTGATTTGTAATACAGATGATAATCCAGAGAAAGAAAAATATTGTGTTGATTCTATGATATCTAGGCAAGTAGATGGATTAATTGTTTTTCCAACACGTCATAATATTGAATTATATCAAAACATTGTTTCGAGAAATTATCCTCTTGTTTTAATTGATAGACGAATAAAAGAAATTAATGCGAGTACTGTTGTTTTAGATAACTTATTAGCTAGCAAAAAAGCTGTAGATTTACTAGTAGAAAATGGTCATAAAAAGATTGGGATTTTATCTTTTCCTGTGCAGAATAATTCTATAAGTAATCGTGTTGATAGGATTAAAGGATATCGCAATGCACTTAGAAGTCATGGAATATCGGTAAATAAAAATTTTATAAAATCTGGACCTCTAGATAAAATTTCAGGTATGATTCAAAGTTTGCTAAATGGAAAAGATAAACCAACAGCAGTAATTGCATCAAATGATATGATTCTTGAAAAATTATTGGTTTATGTAAAAGAAAATGGCATTTCTATTCCGGATGAATTGTCAGTCATTGGAATAGATGATGTATCATTTGCATCTTTTTATCAGCCATCGATTACTACTATTGCTCAGCCAGCTTATGATATGGGAAAAGAATGCGCGAAATTATTATTTGATCAAATTGAATATAACAATGGTAATTTAACATCTAACAACATATGTAATATTAAATTTGAACCTATTTTACTTGAAAGGGAATCGGTTTCTGACTTGTTAGGTGAGTTAAAATAAAGAATAAGCACTAAAGAATTAAAACTGTAAACAAATGTTTATGCTATAAAATACTTAAGTTGAAATTTTAAGGTGTTATCATAATTAAAAAAGTTGAATTAAAAATATATTGTTAAGATAAGTTATGACTTTAATCTATGGCAAAACCATATTCTTCAGATGAAAAATATATATAGAAATACTTTGTATTTCGTAAATTTAAATCAAAAACTCTAGCAGTACTACTAGAGTTTTTTGAAATAAAAGGGAGTATAAATAAAAGTATAATAGGAATAGCTATGTCTTATTTATTATAATGATCTAATAGTCATATTGTTCCATAATTTTGAAATTATTAGATGTAAAATTTAATAGGAAATAATGAAAGTAGGCATGTTACAAAGAATTAAGGTGTATATTTATTAGTGTTAGTATACTTATATACTTAGAGTATCTATGAGTTTGGCAACATATAGTAATTGGGAATTTAAATGTGAAAATTTAGGTTAAAAATTTGATTATATATTGAAATATCAAGTATTAAATTAAAATTAAGATTTGGCACAAATGGTTGAATATTACTATTTATTAATACATAATTATCATATAAACTAATTGTTTCGACTTTTCAGGAGGAAATTTTACATGAATAAATATTTGATTAATAGCAAGCTTTTAAAACAATTAGATATTACTATGTTTGTGACAGCTATTTTTATTACAATCTTTGGGATCATAAACATTTATAGTGTAACTCATATAAAGTTTGGATTCTATTATGCTGAACTGCAAATGTTGTGGCTAATTATTGGACTAGCAATTGTATATTTTATTTTAGTATTTGATTATAATACTATAGGTGGTTATGCAAAACTAATTTATTGGGCAGGAGTAGGACTTTTATTATTTAATGATATAACAAGCAAAGCAGTAAAAGGTGCATCATCATGGATAAGGATTGGAAATAGAGCTATAGAACCTGGTGAGTTTGTAAAGTTTGGATTAATACTAATCCTTGCAAAAAAGTTAGATGATCTAGATGGCGATATTAACAATCCAAAAAACTTTCTTATCTTATCTTTTTATGCCTTAATTCCAATGTTTCTAATTGTAATTCAACCTAATTTAGGAATGACTCTTATTTGTTTCTTTATTACGTTAGGAATATACTTCATTTCTGGATTAAACTTAAAGGTTCTTGTCGCAGGCTTTTTCTCAGTTGTTCCACTAAGTCTTATTATATGGTCTAGTGATATATTAAAACCATATCAAAGACAGAGAATATTGGTATTCTTGGATCCAGAATCATATCAGCAGAATGCTGGTTTTCAATTAATGCAGTCTATAACAGGTATTGGAGCTGGTGGGTTAATTGGCTCTGGATTTTTAAAAGGAGTTCGTGCATCCGGTGGCTTCATTCCTGAGGTCCATACTGATTTTATATTTTCTGCAGTTGGAGAGGAATGGGGATTTTTTGGGGCTCTTTTTCTCATAGCTTTATATAGTATTTTAATATATAAAATGATTAAGCATGCAAAAGAATCAAAAGATATTATTGGACGTCTCATTTGTGTTGGAACTGCATCTGGTTTCTTATTTTCAATTTTTCAGAACATTGGTATGACTATTGGAATTATGCCAATTGCAGGAATTACTCTTCCATTTATGAGCTATGGGGGAAGCTCTATACTTGTAAATTTTATGTCATTAGGAATTGTATTAAATGTAGGAATGAGAAAAAGTAGACTTAACTTTTGTAGTTAAAATATATAGTCAATATATTTCATTTAATGAGTAATTGTATAAATTCTGTATAATTTATTAGTTATAAGACTATCTAACTTACATTCTCTGATAGTTTATGCAACACCTCAATGTAATAAAAGTTTAGAATAGATATTATATATTTCGAATAAATAAAGTTAAGTATACAAAGGAAGATAAGCAATACTTATGGTAATTAATAAAATGGAACAATGTATGTTATTTAAAACATACATTGTTCCATTTTACTTATAAAGATCTATAAATAATAAAAAGTATAATATATATTTTATTTCATAAGAATTTGTGCAGATTTATATAATTATGAAATAAGAGGCGATACAAATAAAATTATTGATAGAATTATAATAAATATAACTGTAGCCCAAGAAACAATATTTTGAGTCTTATTATTAACGTATTCACCCATTATACGCTTATCATTAATTAAAATTATCATAAATGTTAATATTATAGGAGATAGCAAACCAGCAATTTGCTGTGATACAAGTATAATTTGAATAAGCGATATTCCAGGAAGAAGTATAAATAATGCTCCAAGAACAATTATACCAGTATATATTCCAAAGAAAGCTGGAGCGTCCTTGTAATCATTATCCACACCACTTTCCCAGCCAAAAGCTTCACATATCGCATAGGACGTAGAAAGTGGGATGACAGCAGTAGCAAGAACTGAAGCACCAAAAAGTCCAGCACCAAAAAGTATAAATGCAGCTTCACCAGCAAGTGGTTTTAAAGAAATTGCAGCCTCTTCTGCACTAGTTATTGTTATTCCAGCTTTATAAAGTGTTACGGCTGTACATACAATTATGAAAAATGCTACTGCATTCCCCCAGAAAGCGCCTAAATAAACATCAAGTTTTTCGTATTTATACTCAGATATACTGATTTTTTTATCTACTATTGATGATTGGAGGTAAAACTGCATATAAGGTGTAATTGTTGTACCAATCATTCCTATAAAGGTAAGAAGAAAACCTGTATTTAATTCAATGGTAGGCGTCATCATTGATTTCATTACGTGTCCCCAATCAGGTTTAGTTAAAAAAGCTGATATAATATAAGTAAAAAATACAAGAGTAAACAATAGGAAGATATTTTCTACTTTTTTATATGAACCTTTGGTAACAAGTAACCAGATTACTACAGAAACAATAGGGATAGATATATATTTGCTTACATCAAATAATTCTAAGCTTGCTGCAATTCCTGCAAAATCACCAAAAACAACACCCATATTGGCAACTAGTAAAATGGTCATTGCAAAGAAAGTAAGCTTAACTCCGAATTTTTCTCTAATTAAATCAGACAAACCTTTACCAGTTACCACCGCCATTCTTGCATTCATCTCCTGTATAACTGCAAGACTGAAAGTGATTAAAAGTAATCCCCATAGCATTTTATATCCATAAGACGCACCAACAGATGCATAAGTTGTAATCCCACCAGCATCATTTCCTGCATTAACAGTAATTAATCCTGGGCCAATAATAGTCATAATGAAAAGTAGCTTTTTAAATCTACCGGATAATACTTTCTTCATAGTGCAACCCTCCTTAAGCGTGAATGTTCATGGATACTGTCATTTAATGATACTACACCAACTAAATTATTATCTTCATCAATAACAGGAATTGAAACAAGATTATACTTATGCATTAAGCTTATAGCATCTTCTATTTCATCCGTATCCCTTAAACTTTCAGGTCTAGTTGTCATTATATTATAAAGTTTTGTATCTGGTTTTGAAGTAATAAGTGAGAATAAAGAAGTAACCCCAATAAGATTATCTTTATCATTTGTTATATATATATAATAACTTTCATCTTCATCAGGCGCATTTCCTTGAATCCACTTAAATACATCACTTACAGTTACATCAGGTAAGAAGGTTAGAAAATCTTTTGACATAATACTTCCTACAGTTTCTTTTTCGTATTCCATAAGCTCTCTAATTTCATCCTGACTTTCTTCGTCCATGTGTGTTAATAGTTTTTCAACTCTATCTTCATCCATCTCTTCTAAAATATCAGCTATTTCATCAGAAGGCATAATCTCAAGTATATCAGAAGCTTTTTCATCAGACATAGATTTTAATAAATTTACTTGAACATCAGTTTCGATTTCCTCGAGAACTTCAGCAGCTTTTTGATTGTTTAAGCTGTGAAACAATATATCTCTGCTTTTGGTATCAAGATCTTCGATTATATCTGCTAAATCTGCTGCGTGTAGAGTTTCAATTTTGCTTGCTGGCATTTGAAGTTGTAGATTGTTAACCCCAGTAGACAAAGTTTGCACATCATCCCATATAATTAACTTGTTTCTTAATCTATACTTTAAAGCTTCTGTTAATATTATAAAAGGATATTCTACACCAAGACGCCTGAGTAATCCTCTAGTTCCTATATCAACGGCAACAAGCTGCCATTTGGAATTTATATTTCCAAGTCGTACATCATTTACACGTTCTACTTTTTTGCCGTTTATGTCTACTATTTGTTTATCTAAGAAATCTCTTACTAAAAAAATATCATCTTCACCAGGAAACTTTATTGTAAGGCTCTCGCTATTAATTTTAATATGATACTTTTCTTTTTCATCTTTGAATATATCTAGCGCATCAGCAGATAGATAAAAAGATTTTTTCCAATTTGTAATTTGTATATATACTACAGTTGGTTTTTCTTGACTAAAATCAAGAATAAGGTCATTTAGTTTGCCAATTATTTGGCCAGAAATATTATGAATTTCTTTATGAATAATTTTACTTACAAAGAAATTTGTTATTTTTTCCATGTTTTTCACCCTTTCAATTCAGGGCATAAAGAGAGTATCCAATTAATGCCCTAAAAATATTATTGCTTGAATTTAAATAAAAATGTATATTACAACTTTCCGTATCATGGTCATCCACTGGATACACCTCCTTTAAAAAATAATAAAAGCCCTTCACTATAAGTGAAGGGCACAATAATCAAACACAACATTATACAAATATACGGAATGCAGTAGCGCAAAGTACATTTGTTGTATTAACCTTCACTCGTTGAGTTTTAGCACTATAGAGCATAGAAAACCATATGGTTTTCGGCTACATTAAGTAGAACCTTAATCCGGCAATACCTGTTGACCCATTGGCGTCTCTCGACGTTTCCGGGCAGCAGCATGTATCTATATAGGAGCCTCACCTAACAAAGTTTTTATTTAGCTTTTGTTTTCCGCCTTAATTTTACTACGACATGGTACAAGGCGTCAATAGTAGAAAAAATTTTTTTATATATATAATAAGTGGTTTTTATGTAGTTATATTTTTAATATGGAAGTTATAAAACACTAAAGTAAGAATTGATTATAATTGCAAAAAATTAGAATAAAATGTAATATTAATATGATATAATAATATTATTAATTGAATGGATAGGGGACGATAAAATGGTAAAAAGGTTAATAATATCATCATTACTGGCTATATCAGTGATAGGAATTATTCCAGTAGCAGCTTCTGCGACTTGGAAGCAAGATAAATATAAACATTCGTACTGGGTAGAGAATGGCATAAAATCAAAAGGATGGAAACAAATCGATGGAGATTGGTATTATTTTCAGGAAGATGGTTCTATGACAACTCAATGGATGAAGTATAATGGAAGCTGGTATTATTTCTGGACAAATGGAGTTATGGCATCAAATTCATGGTTGAGGAATAATGGAATGTGGTATTACTTTGATGGAAGTGGAAAATTAGTACAAGATTCAATTATCATTGACGATAAAAAATATGATTTTACCACTTTAACATTTATATTCTCAAAATACTTAACTACTGGTCAAAATATAAATAGTACTGGAATAGACAATAAAAATATTTCAGATAGTCAAAACACAGCAAATAATCGAGTAAATCAATCATCTGAAAACAATGCAACAAGTAATAATTAAGGAAAATAACAATATTTAATATAATATTTTAGATCTGGAAGACTAACAGATTCAAGTTGAATTATTCTGTTAGTCTTCTTTATTTTAAAGAAAATTACAGAATTTCCGATAATGAAAGTTTGGTGTCATTTTGCTTTAGATTTATTTATAAAGAATGAATTGTAATATTTAGGATTAGGTCGTAGTGACCTAATCCTAAGTTTCATATGTGCATAAAGATTAAGCATATCCTAAAAATCTACTAGTAAATTCTAAGAATTAAGGAGTAAATGATTAAGCGCTTCAAAGTTAGAAATTTCATGCTTAGGGGTTATATTTGAATTATTCTCAAGTTTATTTGGATTATACCAACAGGTATCTATACCGAAATTTATTCCGCCCTGTATATCGGAAGTTAAGCTATCTCCAACCATAAGTACAGTGTTTTTGTTAGTGTGATGTATATTTTCTAAAGCATGTTCAAATATTTTAGGATTAGGTTTTGAAATGGAGATTTCCTCAGATATCACTACATCTTCAAAATGTTTTGATATAATTGACTTTCTAATTCTATTTTCTTGTACAGCTGTGAGACCATTAGTAATTATTAAGAGTTTATAGTTTTTACTCAAATTCTCTATAAGCTCTAGGCTGCCATCAAATAGAAAGGAGCAGTTAGATAAGTTTTGCATATATGATTTAGCAAATTCCATCTCATTAAAAGAAATTTTAAGTTTATCAGCCAGCCTTTTAAATCTTTCTACCTTAAGTTTTTCCTGAGTAATTAAGCCTTGTTCAAACTCTTTCCATATAGTCGTATTTATATCATGATATATTTTTAAGTGGTAATTTTCATCGTAATTGATATTAAATTCAAGTATAGTGTTTTTGAAAGCCTCCCTTTCAGATTTTTTGAAATCAAACAAAGTATCGTCTGCATCAAATAGTATAACTTCATAGTTCATAATATGTCCTCCGTATAGTTGTATATGAATTTGTAAAAATCAAAATTAAATTTTATTTACAATGTTCTGTTAATAAAATAATATATTTATAGGAATTTGAAAATGACATAAGTCATGTTAGGAGAGTCTATGAAAAAAATTTTAGATAATAAACTTTTAAATTATTATATTAAAAAGCATAACATACAAAGCATATTTGATGACACGATACTAAAACATTTTCAGCTTCATTTCTATGAAAAAGAAGAATATATAATGAAATCAGAAGAAAAACTTGAATATTATTATCTAATTGTAGATGGGAAAATTAAAGTATTTTATCCTTTTGAAAATGGTAAATCAATGCTATTAAAATTTTATAGAGATTTTAATACTATAGGAGATTTAGAACTTTTAAAAAACATTCCTATACTTTGCAATATTAATGCAGTAGAAGATACTTATTTGATAGGAATTCCATCAGATATATTAAGGAAGAACTATTTTGATAATACAAAATTTTTGCATCATTTAGTAGATTCCTTGAGTGAAAAACTTTATGCAACTATTAATAATAGCTCGTATAATTTTGTGTATCCACTTAATAATAGATTAGCTAGTTATTTAGTAGAACATATAATGGATGAAAGTTACATAATTTTAAATTCGTCTTATTTAGAGATTGCTGAATTTCTGGGAACAACTTACAGGCATTTAAATAGAACTCTTAAAGAATTGGAATCACAGGGAATCATAAAGTGCGAAAATAAGAAGATAAATATACTAGATCTGCAAAAACTAAAGGATCTTTCAAAAAATATTTATGTAAAATCTCTTTAATATAAATAATGGATCACTTTTAAGACACCCACGGGTATAACTTAAGAAGATAAAGTATGAAGTTAGTTAGATTAATTATACAAATAGAAAATACTTAGAGAAATACGAACTCTAAGTATTTTTTAGTGCGCCAATATAGCATAAAATTTTAAGGGATAAAATAAGCTTATTTAAATATTTTAAACATTGTGAAAAGTTTAGGTGCTTGGGCCTACTATGGAGTAAGCATGATTTAGCTATCTTGAGCGCGTATATGAAGTCAGGTCCAAATTTATTTTACAACTATTTTGCAATTTTATTGGAAGTTATGTTATATAATGGAGATGAAAGTTAAATTGAAGAATTTACTTTAAAATATCAAGTTAGTTATTAGGGGGAAATACATAATTGAAGATAAATATTTTAATTGTAGAAGATGATGAAGCTATATCTAATTTAATACGGATAAGCCTAGGAATGGCTGGCTACCAATGCAAGCAGACATTTGATGGAATGGAGGCTTTTAACTTAATTAAACAAGAGTCTTTTGATCTTATCCTTATGGATATTATGCTGCCAGGTATAGACGGATTTGAATTAATGAAGAGGATAAAAAGTTTAAATGTACCAGTAATATTTCTGACTGCTAAAAATGGACTTGCTGATAAAATAACTGGCTTAAAATCTGGTGCAGAAGATTATATTGTTAAACCATTTGAAACAGTTGAATTATTAGCAAGAATTGAAATAGTACTAAGAAGATATTCAAAAAATAATAACTGTATAGAATTTAAAAGACTAAAAATATATGAAGACGAAAGAATTATAAAAAATGGAGATGAGACAATTGATCTTACCTTAAAGGAATTTGAGCTCATACTTTTGCTTGTGAAAAATAAAAATATGGCATTATCTAGGGAGTATTTATTAGAAAAAATTTGGGGATATGAGTATATGGGGGAAACCAGAACAATAGATACTCATATACAAAAAATAAGAAAAAAGCTTGATATTGCGGAGAACATAAAAACTGTATATAAAATTGGATATAGGTTAGAGGAGTGAAATACATGAAGTTATGGCTTAAAATATATCTTTTTTCGTTGCTATTACTTGTATTCACTTTAAACATAGCCGGATTTATATTGATACAAAAACTTCATAATGATCTGTTAGAAAAAGAAGTTGATAAATGCCTTGCAGAACAAAAATTTGCAACTTCACAATTAAGCGTTAATTCTAGATATATGAAGAAAATCTATTCAAATAATACCTATGACATAAATATATTGATTGGTACCTTAATGGATGAATATAATAGGGCTGCTAATAGTGGAACAGAACAGCATGGAGATGTAGAAATCTTAGATTCTAGGAATAATATACTATTTTCAGACATGAAATTTCCTCTTTCAAATGAAAAGGATGAACTAGAAAATCTTTCGCAAGGAAAAACTAACTATATTATTAGGACTGTAGATGGTAAACAGTATTTGTACGCTAGTAGCTTAGTTAATGTATATGACTATCCAATAAAAGTACACTATGCGAAAGACATTTCAAATATATATTCTGAAAAAATAAATCAATATGCTCTTTTTATGAAATTAGATATTTTAATCTGTTCTCTTTTTGCTATATTTATGTTTTTTATAAGCAAATTAATAACAAAACCGATAAATACATTAATAGCTTCAACTCAGAAAATATCTCTTGGTCAGTATTCAGAAAGGGTGAAAATTAAATCAAGAGATGAATTTAGCATGCTCTCAAGTAATTTTAATCTGATGGCACAGACAATAGAAGAGAAAATAAACGAACTTGAAACATCTAATATTGAGAAAGAAACCTTTATAAATAATCTTACCCATGAACTCAAGACACCTTTAACTTCAATAATTGGATATGCAAATTTGATTAGAACATCAAAATATAATGAAGAGGTGTTTGTTGAAGCTTCAGATTATATATATAAAGAAGGAAAAAGACTTGAAAAAATGGCTTTTAAAATGATGGATTTAATTTATGCAAAGACTCAAGAAATCGAATTGATTACTGAAAGAATATTTAATGTAATAGATGAGGTTAAAAGATTGCAATTCGCTAGACTTAAGGACAAAAATATAGATTTAATTATTGAAGGAGAGGATTGCGTACTAGATATAGACAAGGATCTAATTACTATGGCATTATCTAATCTAGTTGAAAATGCTATAAAAGCATCTAAAAATAATTCTAAAATATATATAAAAATATGCATTATTCAGAATAAAACTTACATATCTGTAGTAGATTTAGGTTTGGGAATAGCTAAAGAACATTTAGATAAACTCTGGCAGCCATTTTATGTAGTTGATAAAGCTAGAAGTAGAAAAAATAATGGAGCAGGAATTGGACTTTCTATATGTAAAAAGATAGCAGAGGTTCACAGCGCAGATATTAAAATAAGTAGTGATTTAGGTATAGGAACAGAGGTTACTTTAATTTTTAATAATTCTAGTACTGAAATAAATGATAAGCTTGTTAATTAAAAAGAACGAACTTAACTTATATGCATATCTTAAAAAATAGTTTTAGATAGTTTAAAGAAGAAAGTAGAGTAAATAGAAATAGAGAGTTTAATAATGTTGATTGAGTTTACTGGTTAAACATATATAAATTTACAACTATTTCACAACTATAATAAACTTTTGGGACATTCAAATTTTATACTTAAAGAGTGGAGTAAGTACTTACGCACAATTAGAATAATGTATTATGGAGGGATTATTGTGCATTCTAAAAAAATAGTAGCAGTATTGTTAACAGTAGGAGTAGTAGCATCTACTTTTGCTATATTTAATCAAATTAATATGAAAGGAGCTTTTGCAGATACTATAAAACAAAATGTTGTCTACACTAAAGAGGATACTTCATCGGTTTCTCAAGATGATGGTACAGGAAAAATAACTGGTGATGAGAAGGAAGCTTATAGGCAGAAATCCTTAGATATTTTAAAAGATTATTTTAACATATCATCAGTTGAAGAAAATGATGATTTTAAGTTTAGTGCATGTATATTAAATGAAAAAACTTTGGATGCAATAAAGCCGCTAGAACAGAAAGATATACAAAATTCATATGATAAGAAAGAGATATCTAAGGAAGAATATGATAAGGAAATGGCTTTTGTTGAAGAAAATGATAATGGACTTAAGGATAGGGTAGCAAAATTAAAGCACGGAATGGTTCAAGCAGGATGGGTTGGAATTAATGAAGATAAATGTTATATGTTTGATTTTAATGAAAATACAAAGGAAATAGATTATGTATTGATTAGTGAAGGATATCTTGATGAATCCAAACCTAAGTTAACAATTTCTCAAGAACAATTAAAAGATACAGCTGAAGATTTTATTAAGCAACATAAGCTAGGGGATATAGAAAAACCTAAATGTATACTTGTAGCAGGCGAAAATGGACATCGTCTTTTTTATCAAGATGAAAATGATTCTTCTAAAAAAGTGGAGATATTTATTAGTCCATATACAGGTAAGGTAGATGGTTTTTCGATAAAAGCATATGCAGATTTAGAATACAGTATAGAAATTAATGAAACTAGGCTTGGCACTAAATAGGAAAACCTTAAGCTACTAGTCCTAATTCGGAATTAATATATTCTGGAAAGTTATTAACACCAGTTTTAATGCTAGCAGGATATATTATAGTTTTTGTGTGAATTAAAAGAATACCATTACTTAGAGATAAGCTGAGGCATAATAAAACTTTCAGTCTTTATCTTAAAGTTATTAAACTCTAAAAAAGAAATAGCCTATGCCAATTTTATTTGATAATTTATTATATTATCAAATAAAATTTGTAAAGGCTATTTTACATTTTATATGAGATTTGCAAAGATAATTTTAAATTTTCATAAATTATTTTGATTTTGTATTATATCTTAAATCTTTGAATCATTTCATTAAGTTTTTGTGAAAGTTCAGCTTGGCTTTGAGCAGATTTTGTAACATCTGAAAGAGCAAAGGTAACTTCAGTAATGCTATTTAATATTTCTTCTGTATTTGAGGCAGATTCTTGAGCTACTGAAGATACATTTTGTATTGCACCACTTATCTGCATTATAACTTCATCCATTTGTTTTGAAGAAGAGGCAGATTTATCTATAATATTACTTATAAATTCAGAATCCTTTTCATATTGAATTCCTGTATTCATGAGGAGTTCATAATTGGGTTTAACATTGTCAGCCATAAATTCAAGAACATCTTGTCCGCTTTTTGATAAACTTTCTACAGAAGCTTCAACTTGTGATACCATGGTTTGAATATTATAAACTGCATTGGAAGATTGTTCAGCAAGTTTTCTAACTTCGTCAGCAACTACTGCAAAACCTTTTCCGTGTTCACCAGCTCTAGCGGCTTCAATAGCAGCATTTAGAGCTAATAAATTTGTCTGCTCTGCTATATTTCCAATAGAATTTGCCATTATTCTAACTTCTGATACAATTTTAGAATTTTCAATTGATTCTAAAATGTTTAAACGATTTTTATCATAAATTAAATTACTTTCTTCAATACTTTTTGAAGATCTATTTCTAATATTATAAGCACGTTCTTTTATTTCATTTACTGATACTAATGAATTTTCTGCATCTTTTGCGATGGAATTTATGGCGCTACTTATTTCTTCTGTTGATGCAGTTACTTCTTCTGTGGTAGCGCTTAAATCTTGAACACCTTTAGATATATGTTCTGTGGATTCATTAACAATTTCCATTTTAGAAGCAATTTCTTCAGTAGTAGCAGAAAGTTCTTCGCTTGTGGCGCTTATATCGCTTGAACTATTCATTATTTCAACAATTAAATTCTGTATATTTTCTTTTGCATTGTTTAATGCCATTGAAAGATCACCTATTTCATCTTTAGAGTCAACAGTTATAGTTTTAGTTAAATCACCACTACCAAGAGCTTCAGCAAAGATTAAAACTCTTTTTACTTGTTTTGAAATCATAAATGAAATTGATAAACCTAAAATAACAGCTAGTAGTAAACTAATAAGTATTATTGAGATTGTTATGTATAAAGATCTTTTAAAAGTTGAGTTGTTTTCAGAATAAGAAGCATCGGCTTGGTTAACATTATTTTTTATTAATTCATCCATGCTCAAATATATATTTTTTCTGGTTTCGGTAACTTTAGAATAATTTTCATCAGCTTCACTAAAATTATTCTCATCTACGTATTTTATTATTGAGTTAGATAAATCAACATATTTATTAAAGTTTTCTTTAAGGTTTGAGAATGCAGGTTTCTCAGATTCAGAGATTAAAGTGCTTTCATATATTTTTATAAGGTCATTATTCTCGTCAATTAAGTCTTTAATGTCTTTTTTTACTGTATCTTTTTCGCTTACATTTCTTTGATAAGCAAGTTTTAGCAAATCTGAACGTATATCAGAAATATTTTGCTTTAAAGTAGTTAAGTTATTTATTGAGGCCAAGTTATAATCATGCATGGAAGTTGCATTGTTATTAATTATATTCATATTATATAATCCAATAAAACCAACAATACATACTAAAATTGAAATAAAAGTAAAAGTGGAAATAAGTTTATGCGATATTTTTAAATTTTTAAACCAAATCATTAAATCAACCCCTCTTTATTTTTTTATGCGAAAGTTTTTTATTTTCTCACCTCCAATAAAAGTTCAATATAAATAGTTTATATTTGAGAAAAGTTATAATTAAAAGTCTACATACTCCTTGATTTTAATTCATAGAAATTTAGTTTAAACTACCAGCTATTGCAAAGCAAATAACACGATGTAAAATGAATTATATTATGTAGAATCTATATATTTATAATAATCGAAATTAAAATTAAAAAATTGAGAGAAAATAAAGAAAAATGCAGAAAAAACTAAAAATATAACCAAATATGGTTATAAGATATCTTGAAATTTAAGGTGAGTTAAATAATTTTTTATAATAATATTAATATGGTTAAATTATTATGAGTGATGGTAGCCATGAAATCAATAATAAATATTTAGAAATGCTATAGCTATAATACTAACAAGTAGTAACATATTTAAAGACATAAAAAAGTATAATAGTAGATGAGACAGAGGAAGGGCATTGAAATAAATTATGCAATAAAATAATTAGTAAAAAGACAAGATTGATGCATTTAAAGAATAAAGAAGAATCAGCTATAAAGGAGAAGGTTCTTCTTTATTTTAATTATAGAAAAGTAATAGAATTAAACACATTTATTATCTAATTCAGGGTAGTGTTTAACCGACCAAGACTCAATTTCCTTAATAATACTAGTAAGCTCTTTTCCTTTATCAGTAAGAGAGTATTCAACTTTGGGTGGAATTTCTGCATAGACCTTTTTGCATACAAGTTCATCATTTTCTAATTCTTTAAGTTTTTCATTTAACACTTTTTGACTTATTCCTTCAGTCATTCGTTGAAGTTCTAGGAATCTTTTTGGTTCATTATATAAATGACATAATAGAACTGCCTTCCATTTTCCTCTTATAAAATCCATTGCAAAATCCAATAAACACACATAACTTCTTCCGTTATAATTTACCATTTAGTTACCCGCTTTCATTTTTAAATATTTATAAATGTTACTAGATATTAGTATAAACAACCTGTCTGATAATATCAAATCAATTAAGCAAAATGTAAAATATATGTTAGTACTAATTTAGAAGATTGTATAAGATAATGGTTATTTTACCATGACTATTAGATAAGTTATATATTGCGAATTATAATAAGGACATTATTGTTTTATGAAAAATTTATTATGGCCTTACATGTAGGCTATTCAATAATTCTTACCAAAAAGTAAGTTGTCTAACTAAAAAGTGCGTACTTGTTACTTACATTACTGAGTTATATAATCACATCATGATTTTAATATTATGGAGGTATGTATTATGAAAGTAGTTGCTTTTAATGGAAGTCCTAAAAAGAATGGAAATACTTATGAGGCAATAAAAGCTGTAGCAGAAGAATTAAAGAAAGAGAATATAGATGTAGAAATAGTTCATGTTGGAAATAAGGTTATACGTGGATGTATGGCTTGTGGCGGATGTGCCAGAAATATGAACGAAAAGTGTGTTATGCAGAATGATGAAGTTAACGATTGGATTCAAAAGATGAAAGATGCTGATGGAATCATTCTAGGCTCTCCAGTGCATTATTCTGCTATAGCAGGAACTATGAAATCATTTTTAGATCGTGCGTTTTATGTTACATCTGTAAATAATGGCATGCTTAGACACAAAGTAGGTGCAAGTGTTGTCGCAGTTAGAAGGTCTGGTGGAGTTCCAACATTTACTCAGTTAAATAATTATCTTAATTATTCTGAGATGTTAATGCCAACATCAAACTATTGGAACGTAGTTCACGGTACAGCACCAGGAGAAGCAGTTCAGGATGAAGAAGGAATGCAGATAATGAGAGTTTTAGGAAAGAACATGGCATGGCTATTAAAACTTGCTGATTCTGGGAAAGCTAATGTAGAAGAAAGTAAAGGTGAAGAGAAAATATTTACTAACTTTATTAGATAGTGTTTAAAATGATAATGACTAAATTAATTAAATTAGTATTTCAAAAATTAAATTCAATAAAATGGTATTTTAAAAGATATATATATTTATAAGAATAGGATGAATTAAGTTACATCCTATTTTTATTTTTTATGCATGTAATATTATTCGTTTAAACCTGTCCATAATTTATTTAGAAGAATATCATTGTAATCTTGATTATATTCCCAAAACATTGCGCCACCGAGGCCTTTTGATTTTATATATTTAACTTTATAGTCAATTGATTCTTCATCCTCATAAGTAATAAATGAATCATAATTTTTTAAATAAGCAGCTTTTGCTTCATAATCCCAGTATCTAGTCCAACCATTTTTATTTATATAATTTTCAAGTAGATTTCCATATGAAAGATATTCATGACCATGATAACCATAAAAAGGAATGCCTAAATTAATTTTCATAGCTGGAACACCTGCCTGCAAAAATATATTTACTGATTCATCACAGCTAAAACCTGATCCATAGGGGGAAGAAGTTGGATAAAGATTTGCATTATGAGCATTATAACCAAAGTCATAAGTCATTAAATTTATATAATCGCAGATATTTACTATTTCATTAATTTCAACATTATTAATGTAAAATTTATCTGATCCAGCTGCAATACTGAGTATTTTATTCGTTCCAATTTTGTTACGTATAGATTTAAGTAAAAGCGTGAAATTTTCTTTATCTTTAGGAGTACATTTAATTAGGTTACAAGAGCCGCTAACAGGATATTCCCAATCAATGTCTATTCCATCTATACCATATTTATTTACAATATCCAGGCAGCTATTTGCAAAACTACTTCGTGATGACTCTAAATATGCTGCATCGGAAAAGCCTTCAGCCCCCCACCCACCTATTGAAAGGATGACCATTAATTTCGGATTTTGAGATTTTAATGATACTAAATTCATTAAATTTTGATCATCAGGAATAAAAATTGAACTGTTTATAATACTTCCAAAAGCATAATTAATATGAGTTAATTTGTTAGGATTTACATTAGTGGTGGCACCGTGTATATATCCTACTATTCTATATTTAGCTGTATTAGATGAATAATAAGATGAAATTAATCTTTTTATTTCTATCAGTCCTTTCTAAATGCTTATAAAATATTTATATTTAATTTAAGTGTCTCATGATCTAAGTACAATGCGTTGCAAATATTAGGAGTTTTAGGTTGAATTTTTATAGTTTTTCGGAATCAAAATATTTATGATTTTGATAAGTTAGCACATAAATATAGTTTTAAGGGGGAATATCTATATTTTTAAAAGTTTTATTTGTATTTAATAAAAGTATATGTGGAAGGCTTATAAATGGGAATATAAAGCTGAATACCATATTCCAAGATAGTTACTTTATCCCTTGTATTTACTTGGAATCTTTAGTAAAATACTTAAAAATAAGATTTAAGAGAGAAGGTGTTACATGAGCAACAAACCATTATTCAAAAATTATATTAGTAAGCTTGAAGTAATATTAGATAATATGTTTAATGCAATAATTGTAGTTGATAGTAACGATAAAATACTTTTTATTAATGAAGCAGCTAGTATTCTTTTTGATATAGATAGCAAAGGTGGTTTAGGCAAGAATATTAATGAAATAATGCCAGATCCAGATATAGAATACTTTCTGTCAACTAAAAAAGAGGAAATTAAAAGGCCGATAGTAGTTAATGAATTGAATTTGATTTTGAGTATCATACCTTTTGGAGAAAATACTAATACACAAGGATCAATGCTGATTTTTAGTAATGTAACAAATTATAGTCAGTTAATTCATAAGCTTGAGGAAGAGAGGGATAGCAAAGAAATACTAAATACTGTAATTGAAACTGCTTATGATGGAATGATTATCATTGATAAGCAGGGTATAGTTACTATGATCAGTAATGCCTATACAGAATTTTTAGGGATTAAGAGGGAGGATGCTATCGGCAGGCATGTAAATGAAGTGATAGAAAATACTAGAATGCCAATAGTATTAGAAACTGGAAAAGAAGAAGTAGCACAACTTCATAAGATAAAAGGAAGCTATATGATAGCCTCAAGAATACCAATAGTAAAAAATGGAGAAATTATTGGGGTAGTGGGTAAGGTCTTATTTAGAAATGTGAAAGAATTAAATAGCCTTTATAAACGAATAAGCGTTATAGAAAAGGAATTAGCTACTTATAAATCAAGGTTTAGAGAATTCAATAAAGCAAATTATTCGCTTGAAAATATTATAGGTGAGAGTGAACCTATTGTTATGGCTAAAGCCATAGTTGAAAAAGCAGCTCATACAAATTCAAATGTTCTAATTTTAGGGGAAAGCGGGACAGGTAAAGAAATCTTTGCACATGCAATACATTCGGAAAGTAATAGACATGAAGGGCCATTTGTTAAAGTTAATTGTGCAGCAATTCCAAGTGATTTACTTGAATCAGAATTATTTGGCTACGAAGCAGGAGCTTTTACAGGTGCCAAAAAAGAAGGTAAGATAGGAAAATTCGAGATTGCAAATGAAGGTACTATATTTCTAGATGAGATTGGAGATATGCCTCTCCATATGCAGGTAAAGCTATTAAGAGTTATTCAAGAAAGAGAAGTTGAAAAAGTTGGTGGCGTAGCTAGTAAAAAGATTAATATTAGAATAATTGCTGCAACAAATAGAAATCTTGAAAGATTAGTTGAAGAAGGTAAGTTTCGTGAAGATTTATATTATAGACTTAATGTCGTGACAATTGAAATTCCACCTTTAAGAGAAAGGGGAAATGATATAATACTTATTTCTAATCATTTAATAAAAAAGCTTTCAGTTGATTTAGATAAGAAGGTTAAAGGAATCTCTAAGGAGGCTGAACAATATCTTAAAATTTATGAATGGAAGGGTAATGTAAGAGAATTAGAAAATATATTAGAGCGGGCTATAAACATTATGGAGAATAGTGAGATTATTCAAGTGAAAGATTTACCGAAAGAGATCACGGGGAAAAAGGTTTCAATGGTTCCTAAGAAGCTTCAAGATATTCTCGCGGAAAGTGAAAAAAATGCTATTATTCTTGCCCTTAGGGCTGCGGATGGTAATAAAAGTAAGGCGGCAAAAATTCTTGATATAGGGCGTACTAGTTTATATGAGAAAATAGAAAAATATAAAATACAGACATAGTTGTTCGTTCTTACGAACAACTATGTTTTTTATGAAAAATAATTGTACGGAAAATCGCACATAATGTAAATGTTTACTTAAGAAATTGTACGGAATAACGAACAAAAACTTTCTATTATTAAGAATTTTTTATGAAATTACTTATAGAAAAGCGCAGTTTTACGTTGAATACATGCTCGAAATCTTGGCACGGATATTGCTTATATAAATAAGTGTAAAAGGAATTATAAATAAAATATTACACTCTTGCTTTATGGAGTATATAAAAGTGTGAAAAGGAGGAGTAAAGATGAACAAGATAATGTCGGTAGAACAAGCAATCGCCTTAATCAAAAGTGGAGACACAGTTGCATTTGGTGGATTTATAGGTGCTGGGCATGCAGAAGGGGTTTCTAAGAAACTTAAGGAAATATACTTAGAACAAGGTGCCCCTAATAATTTAACTCTTGTTTATGCAGCGGGACAAGGAGATGGTAAAGAAAAAGGTTTGAATCATTTAGGACAAGAAGGCCTTCTTTCAAAGGTAATAGGTGGACATTGGGGATTAGCTCCTAAGATCCAAAAACTCGCAATTGAAAATAAAATAAAGGCTTATAATCTTCCACAAGGAGTAATATCTAGTCTTTATAGAGATATTGCGGCAGGTAAACCAGGTACAATTACTCATGTTGGTTTAAAGACTTTCGTAGATCCAAGAGTTGAGGGAGGAAAATTAAATGAATGTACAACAGAGGATATTGTAAAGGTTATTGAAATTGATAATAAGGAATATCTCTACTACAAAGCATTTCCTATAGATGTATCTATATTAAGAGCAACATATGCAGATGAAGATGGAAATGCAACTCTTCAAAAGGAAGCAGCAACACTAGATGGTTTAGCTATGGCACAGGCAGCAAAAAATTCTGGTGGAAAAGTAATTCTTCAGGTTGAGAAAATAGTCTCTAAGGGAACTTTAGATCCAAAGCTTGTAAAAATCCCTGGAATACTTGTAGATGCTATAGTTGTAGCTAACAGTGAAGACCATATGCAGACATTTGCTGAAGCATTTAATCCAGCCTATAGTGGAGAAATAAGAATGCCAGTAGATTCTATCGAATGTCTTTCAATGGATGAGAGAAAAATAATAGCAAGGCGTTGTGCAATGGAACTTATACCAAATGCAGTAACTAATCTTGGTATAGGTATGCCGGAGGGAATTTCAATGGTTGCCAATGAAGAAGGAATAGGAGATACAATGAGATTAACTATTGAATCTGGCCCAATTGGTGGAATCCCAGCAGGAGGATTGAGCTTTGGTGCAGCTATAAACCCAGATAGCATTATAGATCAGTCATCTCAATTTGATTTTTATGATGGCGGAGGGTTAGATGTAGCATTTTTGGGACTAGCTCAATGCGATGAAAAAGGCAATATAAATGTAAGTAAATTTGGTCCTAAGATAGCTGGATGTGGAGGATTTATAAATATAACTCAAAATTCAAAAAAGGTTATATTCTGTGGCACATTTACAGCAGGAGGACTTAAAATTAATGTTGCTGATGGCAAGCTAGTAATCGAAAATGAGGGAAGATCAAAGAAGTTTATTAAGAATGTTGAACAAATCACATTCAGTGGAGATTACGCTAGAGATGTGAATCAACCAGTATTATATATAACTGAAAGGGCAGTTTTCAGATTAACAAAAGATGGAGTAACATTAGAAGAAATAGCTCCAGGGGTAGATTTACAAAAGGATATTATTGATCAAATGGACTTTAAGCCAATAATATCAAATAATTTAAAGACAATGGATGAAAGAATTTTTAAAGATAAGCCTATGAAGTTGAAGTAACAACTAATATAAGTGAATAGGATACGGATAAAATATTTGAAAAGAAAAATAATAAAATAACGGAGGTTTTGTATATGGCAGTTATAGGAATTTTATTAAGCTTAGCACTTTTAATGTTTATGGCCTATAAGGGGTTTTCAGTTATTGTTTTCGCACCTATATTTGCGATTATGGCAGCTATATTTTCAGGAATGGCGATTATGCCAACTTATACGGAAATATTCTTACCTAACTTGGGTAACTATGTAAAAGTTTACTTTCCATTCTTCTTACTGGGTGCAGTATTTGGTAAGGTTATGGAGCAATCTGGTGCAGCAAAATCAATAGCAAAATTTATAGTAGATAAATTAGGAAAAAAACGAGCTATGCTATCTGTAATACTAGCAGCAGCTATACTAACTTATGGTGGAGTAAGTCTTTTCGTTGTAGCATTTGCTGTTTATCCATTTGCAGCTTCTATATTTAAAGAAGCAGATATACCAAAGAGACTTGTTCCTGCAACTATTGCTGTTGGTGCTTTCACATTCACAATGGACGCGCTTCCAGGAACACCTCAAATTCAAAATTCTATACCAATGAAATTCTTTAATACAGATTTATATGCAGCTCCTATATTTGGAACTCTAGGTGCAATTATGGTTTTAGTTTGTGGTGTATCCTACTTAGAATGGTGCAAACGCAAAGCTCAGGCAAAAGGAGAAGGATATGGAACAAACCATAAGCAAGAGCCTGTAATTGTTGAAGACAGCAGCTTGCCGAATCCATTTATATCAGCATTACCATTAGCATCGGTACTTATAGTGACTCTAGTTCTTCAAAAAGTTGTATTTCCTAAATGGGATATCGTTTCTTGGGTAACTAAAGCTCCATACAACATACCGGAAGCTGGTGTTGTAGGTTCAATGAATAACTGGGCTCTTATGATTGCACTTGTAATTGGTATTACTCTTGCAGTGTCAATTAACCCAAAACGTATGAAAGGAAACTTTGCTGCAGCAATTAATGCTGGTGCAATTGGATCACTTTTAGCAGTTATGAACACAGCATCAGAAGTAGGATTCGGTAATGTTATCAAAACTTTACCAGGATTTCAATCTATAGCTCATGCTTTAACTAATATTAACCCAGATGGAAGCCCATTACTTTCAGAGGCAGTTACAGTAAATGTTCTTTCAGGAGTTACAGGTTCTGCTTCAGGAGGAATGAGTATAGCACTTGATACTTTTGGAAAACAATATTTAACTTGGGCAAATAGTGTTGGAATAGATCCACAATTACTTCACCGTGTTGCTGCTATGGCTTCAGGTGGAATGGATACATTACCTCATAATGGTGCAGTTATAACTTTACTTGGAATTGCAGGGTTAACTCATAAACAATCATATAAAGATATATTTGTAATCACTTGCATAAAGACAGGAACTGTATTTGCATTAATAGCATTACAAAGCTTATTACATTTTGTTTAATTAGAATTGAAAATACTTACAAATAATATTTTGAAAATTATATAGCAAAGAAGGGGGAGTACTAGTGAAAGGATTAACTATAAAGGAATTAAAGATTGGAGATAAGGCATCTTTTCAAAAGACTATTACAGAAACTGATGTATATTTATATGCCGGAATAACAGGAGATTTAAATCCGGCTCATATAAATCAAGTTGAATCAGAAAAAACAATGTTTCAAGGTAGAATTGCTCATGGAATGTTAACTGCTGGCTTAGTATCTGCAGTATTAGGAATGCAATTGCCAGGTCCAGGTTCAATTTATCTTGGACAAGAACTAAAATTTACGGCTCCAGTAAAAATAGGAGATACAATTAAGGCTGAAGTAGAAGTGATAGAAAGAATTGAAGATAAAAATAGAATAAAATTAAGTACTATATGTACAAATCAAGATGGTGTTCAAGTGCTTAAAGGCATAGCAACAATAATGCCTCCTAAATAAAGACAAGCTCAAAAACAATGTGAATTTCATTAATTTGAAGTTCACATTGTTTTTATACATTAACTAAAAATATAAAAAATAATGAATGGATCTGCTTTGTATTATATGAAAGTATATTATTTTCTTAGAAGGATTTATGTATTAATGTTGAAGTGGAAGTTTTCTAAGTAAAATATTAAGTCTGTAGTCATTTGATTAAGATATGTAAGTAATAATCAAATGACTACAGACTTCTATTCATTTAAATAAAAAGTTTTTTATTAAGAATTTTTTTCAGCCCACAAACCATGTAAGTTGCAATATTCTCTAGCAAAAAGAACAGGTTCATCTACCTTAAAGAAAGCCTCAGGCTTTTCACCAGGTTTTAAGAATTTTTTATATACGTTACTTTCAGTATGAATTTCAATCCATTCTATATAGTGGTTATCAAGCATAGGATGTTCTACAGAGCCTACCTTTACTAAAACTCCACCTTCAACTTTTTCAATTACAGGAACGTGCTTTTCTGTTGCTCCATCAGTAGTATTTTCAGCTTTAAGCTTCATTGGCTGATTACAACATACTAGTGTACCTCCAGCATTATGAACAACCTCCACAATATTACCGCAAATTTCACATTTATACACTTGTTTCAATTCAGTCATTTTATTACCTCCTAAATTTAATTATAATTATTTGACTATTTCTTCATGATTTTTTTTGCAAGACCTTGGATATAAAGTTTTGCTTTCTGCTAAATAACCAAGTTTAATTGTCATTACAACAGTCTTGTACTCTTTAAATTTATTTCTAAAATGTCTTTTTAATGACTAAGAATCTTAAAATTATTATTTGTGTATATTTTAAGATTAAAATAATCTATGTGTTTAAAATTTAGCTGACATAATTAGAAAAAAATGAGAGTGTTATCTTTAAGACTATTATATACATAATAATTGAATTAGTCAATAATAATTATTAGTTAATAAAATAAATTTATAAAAATTATATGCTTTTATTATCTAATTTTTTATTGAAACATTGGGCCAGTATATTCTTCGTATGGTATACGAATAGCAGCTCCAGATTCATCTAATTTGTATGGTGTTCCTTCAATAGGATTTATTCCATGAACTAAGTTAGAACCTATTGTATAAATAGCGTTAGCCATAACACTAGTATCTTGAACAGGAGAGCCTAACATAAAGCCTTTTGAAATTAATTCTTTAGCTTCAGGAACGCCATCTACTCCAACAATAGGAATTACTTTGGATTTATTTCCAGTGTTATAGCCATATTTTTGTAATGCTTTAGTTGCACCAATTGCCATAGAATCATCATTTGAAATTATTGCTTCCACCTTACTTCCAAGTCTTAGGAATAATGCATCAACAGTATTTTGCGCTGTTTCTCTATCCCAATTTAAAACAGGTGACGCAAGTTCCTCTGTTTTAATTCCAGCCTGCTGTATAGTTGAAATAGAATATGCAGATCTATCTATAGATGTTTTATTAAGTCTTTCACCAATAAGCATAATGTATTGTAATACATTATCTTTATTTTTATCAATTAAATCTTTATGATTATTCCAAGCATCAGTAATAATTTTACCTTGTAAAGTACCAGCTTGTTTTGAATCAGTACCTACATATAGGGCTTTTTTATATGATTTTATAGCATCCATTGTAAGTGGTTCTCTATTAAAAACTATTACTGGAATTTCATATTTTGATATTTTATTAATTAAGTCTCCTATATCGTTAACATTAACCATATCTAGCAATATTAAATCAATTCCTTCATTAAGTTTGGTATCAAGTTCGGCATTTTGTGTTGATTGATTGAATTTCGCATCATAAAATGTAAAGATGACTTCGTTCGGATGTTGATTTTGTATATCTTCAAAATTTTTACGGAGAAATATAAGGTAATCATCATTAAGATCTGCCGAAAACAGGCCAACTCTAATAGTAGTTCTTTGTTTAGAATCTTCTGCAATAGCTGTATTATTGAGAAAGATGCTTCTAAGTACCGTACTAAATATTATGGTAATTGCAGTTATAGCTAATATCTTTTTTAATATTTTCATTTAAATCCTCCAATCCTGTGTACTTATAAATGTATTATACGTTTTAAGAAAAAGTTTATACTTAATCTAAGTATATCTATAAGTTAAAAATAATTTTCAGGATAAATAAAAAAGCCCCAATAATGGGGCTGAAAGTGGATAGTTTAAATCATGAAAACATCTATATTATATGAAATCTTCGTAAAAATATTCATGTAATATGGATATCATTTGAATTCAATATATATTGCGATAATACATTTACAGTGTTTGTTTAATATTATTGATGTCTCTCTCTTTTAATTTCAATAGTAGGTTATTTATAATCATATTTGCCTCCTAAAATATTTAATTTAGTCTGTGCGGCCTCTATACCGTTAACTATAAGAACAATTTTATGAATGCCAGGATAGTGCTTACGGACAGTAAGATCTGCAAAGCTATGTATACGCGTACCTTGTAAATGTGCATTAGGTAACAATGTTTTGTCAGATAAAAAGAATAATTTACGTGATGATTTACCATTTGATTTTATAAAATCAATGCCATATTCCAAGCGGATATGTACTGGAGAACCCCAGCCTATATCCAGTGAATAATTTAACTCACAACTGCCTCCAATTTTAAGTTGGTTAGGTTGAGCAGAGATTGAGGCATTTCTAAATATGGGATTTTCAGCTGAAGAGTTAGTGTAACCAAAGAGTGACATTGCCTTGGGATTAGCTCTTTTAATAAGGGTACGGCAGCCGCGTTTTAAAATCCAATCAGTATTTTGATTATGACATATCCAATTCTCCGCTATCGCTAAAACAGCGTCAGGATTATCTTTTGAAATGTCATTAAGGTTGTTAGCAACACTCTTACGAACATAAAGAGAGTCGTCTTCTTTCAAATTTTCTAACACTTTAAAAACAGGTAATGGATCGGCTTTAAACATCGGAAGAGCTATTCCCCAAGGAAGACGTGGTCGACAGCCTTCACTTGAAAGACGTCGCACATGTTCATTAGGAGATAATGACCATTTCATCATATATTCCATTACACCTCGAGGGTCACTCAATAAAAATGGTCGAATCGCAAACTCTGAAGATGACTGTTGAGTGAAACGTTCTAAAGCATCCATAGAGAGCTCAAAGTTCTTCTCTTGATTCCCATAAGTAGCAACAAAATCTGGAAAGAATAGATATGGAAAACCTACGCAACTCTTATTAATAGAGAATAAGATATTTAGGGCATTTTCAAAATCATTAGGAAGGTAGTTACCTAATATTTCAGCTATTCTATGAATACGAGCCTTTAAAGGTAATTCATCCCACGGATAAGCTAAAACTGAAGCAACAAAATCGCTCTTATTAAATTCTGCATAAACATTGTGTATTTTATTTGCAAAATCATTTAAAAATTCTAACGTATAAATATTTTTTAATGGTTCACTCATAAGTATTTCATAATCTCCTTGTAACTACTGTATCAAAAAACTTGATATTTTATTATAATTTGAATTTAAAATATACTAAAATATTTTAATGACGTAATCCTTATACAGTTAAATTTAATTTATTACTATTGTAATAAACTAAACTTGACTACATTATGTCAAGTTTTAGAATTATAGTTATTTATCATCTTACCTAAGCGGTTAATAATTTCGTTTCGGATATCTATAGGCTCTATAATCTCCAACATTGTCCCGAAGGAAAGAAGATAATTATAAATCCATTCACCTTCAGGCATCGAAATGTCTATGGAGTAAGAGCCGTCTTTATTCACAGTTATATTTTCTTCATCAAAATCATCGTATACTCTATATGCACCTTCTGATGAAACTTTTAGCTTAAGATGAATTAGTTCATTGAATTTTTCTGATGGTGAATCATCCATAAGATCTTGTAAATATTGATGTATACAACTTTCATCTGTAATATTAATATCATTCATTCGAGTTATCTTAAAGGTTCTAAACGCTGTTCTTTCAAGACAATATCCTTGTAGATACCAGGCTTTATCTTTAAATAACAATTTAAAAGGTTCAACATACCTATTACTTTTCATACCGTCAGCACTAAAATATGAGAAATTGATTACTTTTTGCTTTAGTATTGATTCTTTTATTAGATTGAAGATCTCTTTTTGTTTTCTTTCACTACCCCAATTAGAAAAATCAACTTCAATCCAATTAACATCACTTTTCTGAAAAAGATTGCTCAATTTTGATAATACGTCATTAATATCATCATATCCTACAGCGGAAAGGCTCTGTAGAGCAAGTAGAATTTTATCCTGTTCAACTTCAGAAAATAGTGATTTATCAAAAATGAATTTATCTACTAATGAAATACCGCCTCCTTTACCTTGACTTGAATATATAGGAATTCCAGCCTGGCATAGAGCATCAATATCTCTATAAATTGTTCTGACAGATACTTCGAAATGCTCTGATAGCTCCCTAGCTGTTATGGATTTTCTTTTGAGTAGAATATATATAATTTGAAACAATCTGCTAATTTGCATAATATCACCTCACATATAAATATATAATATATAACTTGACAACATAATGTCATATTATATCATTAATATAGAAAGATTAACTGAAAAAACTTTAAAAGGGGTAATTTAAATGATAGGAATAATTGTAGGAACTCATGGAGATTTATCTAAAGAGTTAGTTAAATCGGCAGAAATGATTTATGGAGAACAAAAGAATATTGGATGTGTTACGTTTAAGCCAGGAGAGGGAATTGAAAATTTATTAGATAAATACAATAAACTTATACAAGAATTAAATTGTACAGAAGGAATTTTAGTCATGGTTGATCTCTTTGGGGGAAGTCCATTTAATGCTGCTAGTATGATTGCATTAGAAAAGGAAGATATGGAGGTCATAACTGGAGTTAATATGCCAATGTTATTAGAAGTTTTTGCAAGTAGGGATATTTCATCAAGTCTTTCAGAGCTATTAGAGATTGCAAAAAATGGGGGCAAAAATGCCATAAAACAATTAGAGAAACAAACAGGTAGAAATTTAGATGATGACATATTATGAGCAAATAGGAGAACTAAACCTGAATGGGAGGAAGTTCTCCTATTTGCATTTAAGAAAATGTTAATAATAAATTTTATGAGAGTATAAACATTTATATGACTTATAAGAAATTATTATAGAATAAAGTTTATAAAAATAGAAATTTATTATTTTTTTATATATTCTTGAAAAGTCAATTTGATTATAGTACCAGTTCCATCAAATTCGTAGTTTGTATGACTAAGTGGATGAGCACCAGAAATTAAATTCAGTCCTACAGAATGTATGGCATCTGCATAAGTACGAGTATCTTGAATAACTGTACCTGTCATAAAGCCCTGATCTATTAGTTTCCTAGATTCTGGTATTGCATCTACGCCAACAACTGGAATGCATCTTGAATTGCCGCCTTTATTAAAACCATATTTTTGAAGTGCTTCAATAGCGCCAATAGCCATAGCGTCATTATTAGAAATTATAACCTCCACTTTACTATATAGATTTAGAAGGGAAGATTGTATGTCGTCTCTTGCACAATCCTTATTCCAATTACATGTAGACGATAATAGTTCTTCTGTTTTTATACCGGCATCATTAATTGTTTGGATAGAATATTTACTTCTTAAAGGTGTTGATGGATCGCCAATGGGTCCTTTTAGAATAATATACTGAATTACATTATCTTTATTTATATCTAGGGTTTCTTTATTAGAAGTCCATGTGTCAATAAGAATTTTTCCTTGAAGAGAACCAGATTGGGCATCGTCCGCACCTATTATAACAGCTCGATTATAAGTTCTAATAAAATTTATTATTGGGTCACTTGGAATTAGTATTACAATTAGCGGAATATTACGGCTGAATATTTTGCTAAGGGCACTTTGTGAAAAATTTGTGCTAGAGTTAACCAAGTCTACCACAAAAAGATCAAAGTTTTGATTGAATGACTCATCAATATTTTGATTTTGAATAGTTTCATTACCTTTTGAATCAAAGAATGTAAACAGGATTCTATTTTTATTTTCTTTTTCAACTTCCTCTAGATCTTTTTTAAAATTAGAAATAAACGGTGAACTAAAATTGCTTAAGAATACTGCAATCTTAACTTGATTTTGAGAATTAACATTTGGGCTGGCGTATACAGAGATTTCAATGTTATGCAAGAGTAATATTGAAATTATTATAAGAGATAGTGCATTTTTAAAAAGCTTCATTGTTGTCCTCCATAGTTAGTAAATTATTTGAAATACACATAGAGTTAGGTTGTCCTGTTTAAAAAAATTTATTCATGTGGAACTCACAATACGTTATATGCTTTTTTCAAATGGCAGTATAATCTTATTATTTGATAAATTTTATGCAGCTGATAAATCAAGAAATTCAAGGAGTACTGGATTAGGACTTTCTATTGTAAAATTGTTGGCTGAAAAAACAAATGCTAAGTCTGTAGCAGAAATAAATAGTGACATTTTAACTTTAAGATTCTTATTCTTATAAAATGGTTTATAAGAATAAGAATCTTTATAGTGAGAAAACAAAGATAATTAACTTAAATCAATAAATTTTTTATAATTTTTAAAAAAGTTGAAGTGTTTTTTATTTATTAATCGTTATATTTAATGTAAGGATTAATTAAGGTGGTGATAGATATTGAAAAAGAACAATTCTCAAATTGCATAAAACAATATGAACGGTTAATTATCACTATTTGTTTATCCTTCACAAAAAATTATTTTGATGCTGAAGATTTGGCTCAGCAAACATTTTTATCAGCATATCAAAATTGGGAAGGCTTTGATGGTGATAACCTTAAGGCTTGGCTTGCTAAAATTGCTGCAAATAAATGTAAGGATTATCTTAAGAGTAAGGCAAGAAAAACAGTTAGCTTGTCAGAAGATGAATATCAAGATCTTGAGTATAGAGGAGATTCACCAGAGGAAACAGTAGTTAAAAAGAATACTACAGAGAGAATACAAATTTTATGCAACAAGCTAAAAGAGCCATATAGAACTGTAGCTATAAATTATTTTTGCAAAGATGTCAAACTATCACATTTAGCAAAGGAAACCGGGCAGAATATTAAAACTTTGGAAACGCAACTTTACAGGTCAAAAAAAATGTTAAAGGATTTATGGAAGGAGGAGTTCATGTGAATAATGGATTATTTGATAAAGAAGGCCATTTAACTGAAGAAACATTAACTATGCTAAAGTTTGATATTTTGGGCGACGAAGAAATGATAGATATATTAGAACATATTAGTGATTGTCAAATGTGTGCTGATGAATTTGCTGATAGTTTTAAAGAAGATGAACTTGCAGAAGCTCCTTTAGGTTTTCAAGAAAAAGTACAAATTAAAATAAAAAATAAGAGGCAAAGCAAGATTCAGTTCCATTTTTATTGTGTTAAAGTTGCAGTTGCAGCTAGTGTGGCATTAGTATTGGTTTTTTCAAATGGATTAAATTCTTTGGTTAATACAGCGACAAATCATGTTAGACCATTGGATTCTAGGATTGTAGATTCGGTTAATGTAAATCTTAATAACTTTTCTGAAAAAATAATTAAACTGGAGGTTTTTAATAATGATCAAGAGAAAAAGTAGATTTTTGACTTTTGTTTTTTCAATGTTGCCAGGCGCAGGACATATGTATATGGGATTTATGAAAATAGGAGTATCGTTTATGTCTGTATTCTTCTTTTTAATCTTTCTTTCTTCTTGGCTTAACATAGGACCGCTATTATATATAGCGCCACTTATTTGGTTTTATTCTTTCTTTGATTGTACTAATAGAATGAATTTGAATGACGACGAACTCTTACTTTTAGAGGATAAGTACTTGTTTTCTATTGATAAGCTAGCAAAATTAGACAAAGATATATTTGAGAAACGTAGACTTACAGTAGGTGTTATATGCTTATTTTTAGGTGTATATTTAGTTATAGAAAATATAATGAGTATTTTAGAACCATATATTCCATACGAACTACGCCGCTTTATTATTTATGATTTAATGAGGGACATTCCTAAAGTAATCATAGGAGTAGCAATAGTTACACTTGGTATAAAACTTATCAAAGGGAAAAAAATGGAGAGTGAGATAGATGATTAAGGGGCGTAAGGTAGGCACATTAACCTCAGGACTTGCTTTAGTTATATTTGGGATAATGTTTTTACTAAGATTGTTTATAACTAATCTCAATGTTCTTTTAATTGTATCAATGTGGCCACTTATTTTAGTAAGTGTTGGAATAGAGATTATCGCAGCTTATATAATAAATAATCAAGAAAAAATGCAATATGATTTTAGTGCAATAATATTAGTTATTATTTTAGTGTTCTTTGCTATGGGAATGGGAGGAGCGGAATTTATAGTTACTCATTCGACACAGTTTGGAGTAACAATTTAACCGAAATTTATGGAGTAAATATTTCGATTTATAAATTAAAGTTATATTTATTATGATTTAATGGTTAATAGATAAAAAGTGAATAATAAATTTATTATGTAAAAATAATTTAAATGAGTGCATATCATTTTAGCTAGAATGAAGAATTGACTATAGATAGTAATGCATCTATAGTCAATAGCTATGGTAAAAAATAAGCCCAAGACATATCGAACTGTCTTGGGCTTATTTACTGTAATTGAAATTAAGCATCATAATTATCAACAGAATGCTGAAAAATAAATATTATATTGAGAAATAGAACATCTATATTATAATAGGATAAGAATTATTTTACTGAAAATGTTAATGTCATTTCAATGATTGTTTTGAAATATTCATACTACAAATTCTGGTTTGGTTTTTCCAAGTTCAGTTTCTTTCATTTTATTAAAAGGTACTGCTGCTAATCCTAAAATTGCAATAATTGCTGTGAGTAGGAAGCATTTATTATAAACTTTATTGCTTTCATCATTTTTTATGACAGTCATGTCATCTAAGACCTTATAGATCTCTTTTGTTTGAGTATTAAAGTTCTCTTCTATAGATGGCTTCATTTTATCAGGAACAGAAGCTAACACAGTATCCTCTTTATCTTTAATTAATTTATCAACCATATCTTTCGAAAAGGAAGTATTTTTGCTGGTATCTGCAGTATTTATTTTATCAACTATCGCAGATTTTACTTAATCTTCAAGAACTGTATTGTTATTAACAAGTTCGATTATTCTGCTTTTTGAATTTTCTATAGCTTGAGTAGTGTAATAGCTGCTTAATGTTGAAACTAAGGCTATAGCTAAACATGCAGTTAGTTGCCTAAAGCTGTTCAATATTCCTGAAGCCATACCATTCTTATCTTTTGAAACCTCGTCAAATGCACTTTTATATAATGGAGAGGTTGAAGCAACACCGAGTCCTACTACAATGAATGCACTATAAATTATATTCATATTGTTTGAACTATTCATAAATACAAACATAAGATCACCTAAAGATACAAAAATTATTGCTAATAATGAAATAACTCTAGCACCATATTTCTTAGATATAATTGCAAATATTGGAGAGGTAAGAAATGAAACACCACTTACTATACCTAAAATAAGTCCAGATTTTAAAACAGAATAACCTAATTGGTTTTCTAGATAGAAATTCATTAAATAAGATATAGGCATATAAGCAAAGAATATTACTCCAACTATTATTATTGAAGAAGTAAAGCTTCTTATTTTAAACAATTTAAATTCTATCATTGGATTTTTTGATCTTAATTCATATATTAGGAAAGCAATAATTGAAATTGCTGAAGTTATTATTAAAGTAACTATTTTTGTACTCCCCCAGCCATAAGTACTTCCTTTAACAAGGAAAAAGGTTAGTGCTCCGATTCCGTAAGCTAATAATATAGAGCCAATAAAATCTATTTGCTTTTCAATTGTTCTATCATAACATTCTGTAAGACATTGAGCCCCAAAGATTAAAGAGACGATTATAAAAGGAACATTTACATAGAATATTGCTTTAAAACCAAAGGCTTCATTTAAGATTCCGCCAACAACAGGACCAGAAGCTGCAGCTATAGAAATTGTCATACCAATTACAATAGCAAGTTTTGACATAGCATCTTTATCAAATAATTCGATACCCAAAGGAATGGCTAATGGAGCAAGAATTGCCGCACCTATCCCTTGTATTATTCTAAAAATTATAATCATGGAAAGGGAAGTGGAAAGTCCGCAAAGCATTGATGAACTACCAAAGACTATAAGACCAATTATAAATAGTTTCTTTCGTCCAAAAATATCTGCGATTTTAGAAAAATTTATTAAAAGAGCTGAGAATGGAATCAAGTAAGCGGTACTTACCCATGATATTCCTGTTATATCTGTGTTGAAATAATCAGCCATAGAAGGCAAAGATACATTAACTATGGTTGAATCTAATACTGTTAGGAAGCAAGCTATTGCTAGTGAAATAGATGCTAATACTTTTTGTTTTTTATTCATGATGACCTCCAAAATTTTTATTATATGAATATGAAATTAAATTCATGTTTATATAATATGCTGGAAAAAATTAAAAGTCAATACATGAAATGAATTTCATATTTTGTTGACTTTTATTTTTTTATCTTTTATTATTTAAATAGGTGATAAAGATGGAAAGAAAGACAAGAATACCAACACAAAAAAGAGCTTTAGAAAAATATTATAGAATTTTAGAAGCAGCTTATAAACTATTTAATGAAAAAGGTTATTATAATACTACGACAGCAGATATATCTAATGAAGCCAATGTAGCGACAGGTTCTGTATATGCCTATTTTGAAGATAAGAAGGAAATTTATCTTAAGGTAATTGAAAGAATTAACAAAAGTTTTGATTATCCAAGTCATGATTATTGGTTAGAAAATGCTGATAAGGAATTTGATAATGCTGAAGTAGTAAAACCACTATTTAAAGTATTTATAAAGATGATGTTAGATTATCACGACTGTTCTAAAACTTTTCATGATGAAATGGAAGCATTAACACTCTTAGATAAAGATGTAGCTGCTTTGAGGAAAGAATATGATGAGCAGAGAAAAGATAAAATCAAAGAAATTTTCAAAGCTTTATCTATACCTTTTAACAGCGAAGAGGAAGAAAGATTATTCTACCATTATTCATTTTTTATAACAGATGATGTATGCCATAAGATTAAATTTGATGATGAAATTAAAGACATAGATTTGTGCATTGAGAAATGTGTTAATATGCTATATTGCTTATTTAAAGATTGTACAAATTATATAAAGATAACATAGAATATTAATTTGCTGGCACGAGTGGCTTCGGGGTCAACATTATCTTTTAACATAAAGATAACGATATGCTTATTATAGTGAAAAATTTTCTTCATAGAATTACATACAACTTATATATAGATTAAATTTATAGTATTAATATTATTTGTATATATTAAAAAAGCCCCAATAAAGGGGCAAAGAATGAATGCTAAGTTTAAGAATAAACCCATTCATAGTATACGTAAAGTTGAAATTTTTATACGCAACTACTGTTGAACTTTTATTAATATTTATGAAAATGCGGAATTTATATTTTATGAGCAATTATTAGAGTATATATTGTAAAAGCAATAACAAATATAGTAAATTAGCATAGTATATAATTAGAAGTTTAATCAAAAGATTATAAATTTGATAATTTACGGAGGAAAAGAAATGGGATACAGATGTCATAGAAGAAGATATAGAAATTCTAATACTCTTGGAGCTGTAAGTAATAATAATAATAATAATTGCAACGGAACTCTTGGAGAAAATGTACGATGTAATTGTAATGGAACTCTTGGGGAAAATGTTCAATGCCGTTGTAGAAGAAATTATCCTTCAGCTGGTGCATTAGAAGATGCTTATAACCAAGGATATAAGGATGGATATTGTGCAGGTGTAGAAGCAGGGCGTGAAGAAGGATATTGTCAAGGATACCAAGAAGGTGCACAAGAAGGGTGCCAAGATGCAAAAGAAGCTGCTGTAAGGTGCATAAATAGTATTAGATGTAATTAGAGTAATAGATTTTTTATAATAAAAATTAAGAAATAGAGAGAGCAAGGTAGTTGTACAGTGCTGTCTCTATTTGATATTGCTATTGTTTTTATGTAATTTTTATCATAATTAATGAAAAGCCAAAGTGGGAACATAAGTGTGAATTTTACCTTGCTTGTATTCAGTAGTGTCCGCAAAAGGTTATATAATATAAAAAATCAACATTAAAAGAGGTCGATATCGTCATCAAGAAATAAAAGCCAATGAGTTATTCGAAAAGTAACTAGGATGATACTTAAATTTAAGATTTTCATATATTAATACCGTGAAAAAAGTAAGTTATAAAGTGCTTAGAGCAAAATAGAGGCTTCAAGCATTTTTTGTTTTTATGATAAAACGTAATTTGGAATCCAATAGTGAAAAATAATTTTCATAAGTACTGTTGAGGGCGTACTTATTTAGTTAGTGTAAATATATATCACAATTATTTTACTATAAATGTGAAAAAAATACATGAACTTATTGCGTTGAACATTGAACAGTGATAGTATTACATTGTTCAATAATTGAACTTACTGAACAGCGTAATATTATCAGGATTTATATTAATATATAAACATATTGTAAGTTACCATATATTCCTTAGAAAAATAAATCTTACTTTTTTGATATGTTTTATAGTATTTTTTATTGACAATACTTGGATGGTCTAGTAAGATATATTTAAAATTAAATCATAGTAATTCTATAGGAAAAGTAAAGAAGGGGGATGTGTATGAAAAATAAGAATTTAAAAAATAGATGTAAAAAGAAATGGGGGAGGGAAATTAACCTATATGAATAATCAAGACACAGCTGCGAGAATAGTGAAAAGAAAAAGAGGTGAAATTTTTTATATTGGCATTTCTTTTACATCTGTAATCATTTTCTTTATTGTATGGGAAATTGCCACAAGTAAAGGATTGATTAATCAAGTATTTCTTCCATCGCCTCAAAAAGTATGGCAGGCATTTGTTGAATTAGTAAAACAAGGCTATAAGGGAGAAAGCCTAGTATCTCATATTGCTGTAAGTATGGAGAGACTTTTCATTGCTATATTTTTTGCAATAATAATTGGTGTGCCTTTAGGACTTATTGCAGGTAGCTCAAGGACTGTAAGGGCAATTCTAGATCCATTTATTGAATTTTATCGTCCACTTCCGCCGCTAGCGTATTATACATTAATTGTGCTTTGGTTTGGAATTGGAGATGAATCAAAAATTATTTTATTATTTTTAAATGCATTTGCACCTTTATTAATTGGGGTTATATTTAGCGTTCAAAAGGTACCACTAGATAGGATTAATGGAGCTAAATCATTAGGGGCAAGTGGAATAAATCTTTTTATTAGTGTTATTTTCAGATCATGTTTACCGGATATATTAACTAGTCTTAGAACAGCTATTGGTGTTGCTTATGCAACTTTAGTTGCAGCAGAAATGGTTGCAGCTGTATCAGGAATAGGCTGGATGGTATTAGATGCAAGTAAATATCTTAGAAATGATATTGTCTATGTTGGAGTTATAATTATGGGAATTATAGCAATTATATTAGATTCTTTCGTGAGATTTTTGATCAGAAAAGCTTCACCATGGCTAGAAAAATAAAAAAATAGAAAGTTCTTTATATTGAGTAATAGTGGATTATTAATAAAATCAATCAATGTACAAGCAGGTACATAGAGATATTTAAAGGAGTGTTATTTATGAAAATTAAAAAATATACAGTACTTCTGTCAGCTATTTTATCCGTTGGTATTTTAATAACAGGCTGCTCAGGAGCAAAAACAGCTAGTACAACAGGGAATACTCAAGCTTCAGATTCAGCGCTGCCAAAAGAAATACGTTTGGGATATTTTCAGTCTCCAAATGGAGAACTTCTTGCAAAAGGTGAAAAGTTACTTGAAAAAAAATTCCCAGGGATTTCAATTAAGTATGTTCAATTTGATGTTGGGCGTGATGTAAATGCTGCAATGGCTAGTGGATCTATAGATATTGCAACCATTGGTACACCTCCAGGAACAACTGGAATTGTTAATGACCTTCCTTATAAAATTTATTATTTACATGATATAATCGGTTCAAGTGAGGCACTTGTTGCAAAAAATACATCTGGAATCAATTCAATGGCAGATGTAAAGGGTAAAAAGATTGCAACTCCATTTGGTTCAACTTCACACTATAGCTTACTTGCTGCATTGAAACAAAATAATATTTCAGAAAATGATGTAACTATTTTAGATATGAGTGCACAAGACATTATAGCGGCATGGAGCAGAGGGGAAATTGATGGAGCTTATATTTGGCAGCCAGCACAATCAAAGCTAGTTTCAGATGGTGGAAAAGTAATACTTTCATCTGAAGATGTTGCTAAAGGCGGAGCTGTTACTGGTGAATTTGGTATTGTAAATAATGATTTTGCAGCTAAGTATCCAGATGTAGTTAAGGCATATATTGATATATTAGATGAAGCTACTAAGTCATATAAAACTCAATCAGATGATGTAGTAAAAACATTATCAGCAGAACTTGGATTAAGCGCTGAGGATACAAAGCAAGCTATGAATCAAATTTCTGTTTTAGATAAGTCTGAGCAGGCAAAATATATAGGAACAGCGGACAAGCAAGGGACACTACCACAAATTTTAAAGGATACAAGTGATTTCTTGTTAACTCAAAAAGCAGTTACTACTTCACCAGATATTGAAACTTTCAAGAAGGCGGTAAGAAACGATTTATATAATTAATAGAGGAGATATAATATGGAATCGTTAGTTGAAATAAATAGACCAGAAGAGAGAAAAGCAAATTGTTCTGTTGAATTAAAGAATGTTAATTTAATATATAAAAATGGAAAAGAGTATTCGAATGTCTTAAATAACATTGAGCTTAAATTATTTGATGATGATTTCGTTTGTGTTCTTGGGCCATCTGGATGTGGGAAAACTTCATTATTAAATGCTATCGCTGGATATAATACAGATATCTCAGGGCAAGTACTTATAAATGGAGCGCCGCACACTAAGCCAAATCCAGATGTAGGAGTTGTTTTTCAGCAGCCTAACATCTTTCCTTGGTTAAGTGTTGAAAAGAATATTGAATTTGGACTTAAGATGAAAAAGATTCCTAAAAAAGAGCGAGCAGAAATCGTAAATCATTATGTTGACTTAGTTGGTTTAGAAAAAGCTAGAAAACTGCTTCCTCATCAATTGTCTGGAGGTATGAAGCAGCGTGCAGCAATTGCAAGAACATTAGCGGCAGACTCAAAAGTAGTTCTGCTTGATGAACCTTTTAGTGCATTAGATGCATTAACGAGAGAAGCTATGCAAAAACATCTAAAGAAGATATGGAAAGAAACTAATAAATGCTTTTTCTTTATTACTCATGATGTGGAAGAAGCGATTCTTTTATCAACCAGGATTATTGTAATGAATGCTAATCCGGGAAGAATTGTGAGTGATTTTAAAAATCCACTTCAACAATATGATGATAATAGCTTTAAAAAAATCAGAGTTTCAGAAGAATTTGGAGAGCTTAGAGATTCATTAATAGAATTGATTCAGGGAAATGATTTAGAAAATGAAGTTTAACAAATTATATGATATATCAAAGAAAGCGCACGATCTATTCACAAAAATAAGTATCAATATTAAGAGTAATAGAAATTTTTTTGTTGATTGTTCTCTTGGTGGAGGTACATTAACGACAGAATTGTTGAAGGGAGATAAATATTATGAAAAGAGCAGCACTTACTCAAAAATTATTGGTTTTGGGTGTAGATGGCATGGATCCAAGAGTGAGTCAAAAATTTTTAAAAGAAGGAAAAATGCCAAATTTAAAAAAGCTGATTGAACGTGGTTCAGCTAGAAATGATTTAAGACAAATTGGTGCAATTCCAACAATTACACCGCCTTGTTGGACAACACTTGCTACAGGTGCTTATCCAGGAACACATGGAATTACTTGTTATTGGAGACAATCCCCTGAAAGTCTTGATGCAGTTGTTTATAATATGGATTCGCGTAACTGCACTGCTGAACAGATTTGGAATATCACATCAGAAGCTGATTTAAAAACATTAGTTTGGCATTGGCCAGGCAGTTCTTGGCCGCCAACTTCTCATAGTGAAAACTTAAGTGTTGTTGATGGAACTCAGCCAGGATCTGTTAATATGGGAGTTGCACAACTTGATTGGGAAAAAGTTATTGTTGCTTCGCCTGAAATCGAAGAGGTTCGTTATGCACCAAGAGTCGAAAAGCCAGCAGGTGTTGGTTGCATAATTACAGATTTAGAAGGCACTTTAGACGATGAAGTTGATGACGAAATGATGGAACTTTGGTGGGGAGATACAGCCCGTCAAGGCGGTGAAATACGTACTTATGTTATGGATGATAATGATACGGAAATTGTTATTGGAAGTAAAGTGGCTTATGATATTATAAATTCTCCACTTAAAGATGCAAAAGGTTGGAAAAACGCGCCAGAAGGAGCAAAAGAATTCACTATAATAACTTCAAGTGGTGTAACTAGGCGTCCAGCCTTAATTCTTAAAAATGAAGCTGGTGAATATGATAAAGTAGCAATTTATAAAAATAAGAAAGCAGATGAACCAATCGTCATTTTAGAGAAAGATAAGATGGTAACAGGGATAATAGACGATGTTACAAAAAAAGAAGTGACAAAGCCTGCATGCCGTTCAATGAAGATTTTAGAACTTGATCCACAAGGCAATAAAGTTAGAGTCTGGATTAGTAATGCTCTTGATATCTCAAATGATCAATTATGGCATCAAAAATCTTTATATAAAGATATTACCGAGAATGTTGGACATGTTCCGCCTGTTAGCTTAATCGGTGGAGAAGATGATGAACTAGTAAGAGAAATCTTTGAACCATCCTGGGCAATTTACGATAAGTGGCAGGCGGATTGTCTTAATTATTGCATTAAGGAGAAAAAATATGATGTAGTATTCTCTCATCTTCATAATATTGATTGTGCAGGACATCAATTATGGCATCTTGCTAAGACGCTTGAGCCATGGGATTACACTGATGAAAAAGTATATCAGGAATTTATTGAAAAATTCTATATACAAACAGACGATTATATTGGTGAATTCCTGCATCTATTAGATGAAGGATGGACTGTATTACTTGTAAGTGATCATGGGCTTATGGTTGGAGAAAATGTACCTCCAATTTTAGGTGAATATGGCGGATTAAATACAAAAGTCATGGAAGAGCTTGGGTATACAGTTTTGAAAAAAGATAAAGATGGTAATTCAACAAGAGAAGTAGATTGGGATAAAACAAGAGCTGTTCAGATTCGTAGTAATTATATTTATATTAATCTAAAAGGCCGTGATAAATATGGTATTGTAGATCCTAAAGATAAATATGATTTAGAAGAACAAATAATCTCTGACTTGTATAATTACAGAGATGATAAAACTGGTAAAAGAGTTGTGGGCATATGCCTTAGAAATAAAGATGCTGTTTTAATTGGTACTCATGGACCAGAATGTGGAGATATATTCTTTTCTATTGAAGAAAAATATAATAGACTTCATGGAGACAGCCTTTCAACTTCCGAAGGATATTTTGATACATCAGTATCACCAATCTTTGTAGCAGCAGGTTCTGGGATAAAGAATGGATTTACAACTGAACGTATTATAAGGCAAGTGGATGTTGCGCCTTCAGTTTCTGTATTACTAGGTTTACGTTACCCGGCACAGTGTGAAGGAGCCCCAATTTATCAAATATTCTCAGAAGATATTTAGGAATATCCGAAAAAATAACAAGTTCATCTGTTTTAATAAAAAATTAGTGCTATCGGAAAGTAAGAATTCTGATAGCTGCTTTTTAAAATGGGCAGAAAATTTATAAGGAAAACTAAATAATAAGCGCATAGAAGTTTTGCTTATTATTATAATGAATTTATTTAATAAATTGATTATAAGGTGTCCGGAATTATAGTCTCTTAAAATTAAGGTTTTAAAATAATTATAGAGGAGTGAATAGTATGTCTTTACAACATTTAGATTCTAATGAATTTGATGAAATTATATATGACAACGCTGAATCCAGCCTAGTGATTTTTTCTAGGGAAAGCTGCAGTGTATGTCAAGGTGTAGTACCAATTTTAGAAGATTTAAAGTTAAAATATGATGGTAAGTATAATTTTTATTATGTTGACGTTGAAGAACAAAAGAATTTATTTCAGAGATTTTCTTTAAAAGGTGTTCCTCAAATTCTGTTTTTTAAAGATGGTGAGTACCAAGGAAAATTAGCCGGTCATGTGGAAGAAGATGCAGTTGAAGAAAAAATTGTTGAAGTTTTTGAGGAGTGATTAAAAGTATGGACGATATGACTAATTTCTACGATTTGATTATCATAGGTGGTGGCCCTGCAGGACTTTCAGCAGCAATTTATGGTGGAAGAGCTAAACTTAAAACTCTGGTAATTAATAAAGGAGTAGTTGGAGGTCTTGTAAATACAACAAGAGAAATAGTTAATTATCCTGGTTATGAACAAATTAGCGGGCCAGAACTTATGAAAAACTTTAAGAAACATGCAGAGAGCTTTGGAGTTGAGTTTCTAAGAGATGAGGTTGTAGATACTAATTTGTCCTTAAGAGAAAAACTCATTACCACTAAAAAAGGAAAGCAATTCTTAGCTAAGGCTATTATTATAGCTTGTGGCAGCGAACCTAGATCATTAAACATCTCTGGGGAAAAGAGACTCAAAGGCAATGGAGTAGCATATTGCGCAACTTGTGATGCAGAGTTTTTTGAAGGAGAACATGTTGTAGTAGTTGGAAGTGGTGATCAGGCTATTGAAGAAGGTCTGTATATTACAAAGTTTGCGCGTAAAGTGACTGTTATAGTGCTTCATGATGAAGGGATTCTAGATTGTAATAAAGTAAGTAGCGAAAGGGCTCTCAATAATGAAAAGATAGAGTTTATCTGGAATTCAACAATAGAGGAAGTTCTTGGGACTGAAAATGTAGAAGGAGTAAAAATTAAGAACTTAAAGACTGGAAATATAGAAGAGGTAAACTGCCAAGGTGTATTTTTCTTTGTAGGTATGGTACCATCAACTAATTTTCTAAAAAATAGCGGTCTTGAAGTTGATTCAAGAGGGTATATATCTGCAAATGAACTTATGGAAACTAGCTTTGAAGGAGTTTATGCAATAGGAGATAATAGAGTTAAATATTTAAGACAGGTTGTTTCCGCTGCTGGTGATGGAGCAACTGCGGCTGTGGCAGCTGAGCGTTACATTGAAGAATTAAATGACTTTAATGAAAGTATTCTAAAAAGTGAAAAAAGAGTATTATTACTATTTTTAGATGCTTTAGTTAATGAAAACTTAAGATTTAGAACACTGCTAGAAGAGGTAAATAGGGAATTAGTTGATTGCTATAGGATTAAAGAAGTAAATATAGCCACAAAGAAAAATCTTATAGGAAAATATAATGTTAGAAATGTGCCTGAAATAATTGTGTTAGATCATGGTAATGAAATTAAAAGATTAAAGTATACAATGGATAAAGAACAATTAAAAAGTCAATTATCCTAACTTGTCATCTTTATGGTAATAGTCAGTAAAATTTATTTCACCAACAAATAAGAATATAAATGTATCGTATAAATACTAAGAAGTAACAGGACTTGAGTTCAGTATTAATGAAAGAGAATATAATAAAAGATTTATATAAGGAAATAAGTTAATTAATGCATATGCAACTCCCAGAATTAATATAATATTTTATAAAATTTAAATATTAGTGAATCAAATTGCTATAACACTTAATATTATATGTAAATAAGGAATATTTGAATTAATTGAAATTTTACTTTAAATATTTCTTGTGATATGATTATATTAAAAAAATTTTATGTTGGAGGAAATATTTTTATGGATTTAGACCCGGAACAGACGAGTATCACGTCACAATTAATTTTAATAGTCATATTGACTTTGATCAATGCATTTTTCGCGTCAGCAGAAATGTCTATAGTATCATTAAATAAAAATAAAATAAAGCTTCTTGAGGAAGAAGGAAATAAGAAGGCCAAGCTTTTATTGAAACTTATGGAAGAGCCTACTAATTTTTTATCTACTGTACAGGTAGGAATAACTCTTGCAGGATTTTTTAGTAGTGCTTCAGCAGCAACAGGACTATCAAAGGATGTAGCTCTTTATTTAAAGGGAATTAATGTTCCTTACAGTGGACAAGTTGCCTTGGCATTAGTAACAATTGTATTATCTTATATTACCTTGGTATTTGGAGAACTTTTTCCAAAGAGAATAGCACTTAAAAAATCAGAAGCTATTGCAATGTTTTGTGTAAAGCCATTAGTGATTATAGCTAAAATTGCAGTTCCATTTGTAAGGTTGCTTTCAGCATCAACTAATATATTAGTTAAACTGATTGGGCTTGATAAAGAAGATTTAGGTGAAAAAGTATCAAAAGAGGAAATCAAATCTTATGTAGAAGCTGGACTAGAACATGGAGTCATAAATAAGACTGAAACAGAAATGATAAATAGCATATTTGAGTTTGATGATAAATTAGCATGCGAAGTAATGACACCGAGAACAGAAGTATATATGATTAATATAGAAGATCCATTAATGGAATATTTGGATGAATTGATTGATGAAAGATATTCAAGAGTTCCTGTTTACGAAGATGATACTGATAATATAATTGGTATTCTTTATATGAAGGATTTCTTCAGTGAAGCAAGAAAATATGGATTTGAAAATGTGGATATAAGAAGCATATTGCATCCACCTTATTTTGTTCCAGAAAATAGAAATATTGATAGGTTATTTAAGGAGCTTCAAAGTACTAAAAAGCATATTGCTGTATTAGTAGATGAGTATGGGGGATTTTCAGGTATAGTTTCTATTGAGGATTTAATAGAAGAAGTCATGGGAAATATAGATGATGAATATGATGAGGATGAGCCATCAATAGAAGAAATGGATAATGACACTTTTATGATATCAGGTATGCTTTCAATTAATGATTTTAATAATTACTTCGATACAGATATTAAAAGTGAGAATTATGATACTATGAGTGGTTTTATTATTGAAATTCTTGAACGTATTCCTAGTAATACAGATGAACAAGAGATAGAATATGAAAACTTGATCTTTAAAATAGAAGAAGTAAAGGAAAAAAGAATTAGTAAGATAAAGCTTTATATTCAGAAAGATGATGAAATTTTAGCTGTATTATAAGGCTGTAATATAAAATAAAAGTGGCTGTTTTAGAATAAAAGATAGAACAATATAAGTACTGTTTTTTTATTAAAGACTATTTATGTTGTTCTAAAAATTTATTTTATAACAGTCTTTTTATTTGCAGTTTTATAACTGATATTTAATGCAAATTGTGTGATATATCCTTAATTATGAAATATTAATATAGAAGTTAAGTGCAAGATAGATAATTATGTTGAAATTATGAATTACTCGAATGAAAACTTTTACAAAAAGTATATAAATTATACAAAAGATTAATGTATATTTATAAATTCATGCGATTACTGTAAATTAAAATATAAATATAGCATAATGTTAAATCTCCCTGCATAAATATCAAAGGTATTTCAATTTAAGGAGGAATTTTTATGAATACTAGGGCAGAACTGAAGAGATATGCCAAAGATCAACTAAAAGGGAGGTGGGGACTGGCTATTGGAGGAATTTTTGTTGCTGGATTTCTGATTCCAATTATTTTTAATTTAATTTTAAGAGTTGTTAGAGAAAGTTTTGGTTTGAGTTTAATAGTATTTTTAGTAACAATATTTGTTAGTGCAGCAATAGGAGTTGGCATATGCAAATTTTCTCTAAACTATGCTGAAAGAGATAGTAACCCTAAATTTACAGATATATTTTCAGGATTTTCAATAATTCATAAAGCTGTAGGCCTATATATTTTATTGACTATAATTGTTACCATAGGATTATTTTTAGTGATAGTTCCAGGCATTATATTTATATATATGTTTTCACAATCATTTTTTATTTTAGCTGATGATAATAATAAGTCAATAATTCAATGTTTAAAAGAGAGCTCAGCTATTATGAAAGGGCATAAATTTGAGTACTTCGTCCTTACTTTAAGTTTTTTAGGGTGGATAATACTTGGAATGATTCCAATATGTATAGGGCTATTATGGGTGGTTCCTTATATGAACGTCACAGTGGCTACCTATTACTTAAAACTTAGAGATAGTTATAATAATACTGATAAAATAGCATAAAGAACAATAATTTATTATTCAGAAAAAAAATATATATTGTAAAAATAATTCTTTATCATAATTCTAAAAATATTGTAAGAATTTTAGCTGTAATTGTGAATTGTGCATTGTGAATTGCGACATATATATTTATAAAATATTATATATGTTAAATTGAAGACTAAAGAAATTATACCTTCAGTAATGCCGTACGAAAGCGTTACTGAGGGATTTTTTATTTTTAAATACAAGTAAGTTTCTTAAATTTCAGTTCCTTATAAATTCCTTATAATTAAGGCTTATTATTTAATTATAAGAGGAGGAGTGAAGATGAACGAATTTATTTTAGAAACAAAAAACTTATGTAAAAACTTTAAAAAGCAAGAAGCAGTTAAAGATATTTCAGTATTAGTTAAAAAGAATTCAATATATGGGTTGCTTGGTCCAAATGGAGCAGGAAAGTCAACACTATTAAAGATGGTTACGGGAATGCTTAGACCAAGTTCGGGAGAAATCTTATTTGATGGACATAAATGGAGTAGAAAGGATTTACGCGAAATTGGGTCATTAATAGAATCAGCGCCTTTATATGAAAATCTAACGGCAAAAGAGAATTTAAAGGTTCGTACTACAGTACTTGGATTACCGGACTCAAGAATTGAAGAAGTTCTTCATGTAGTAGAGCTTGAAAATACAGGTAAAAAGAGAGCAGGACAATTTTCTATGGGAATGAAGCAGAGATTGGGGATTGCTATTGCATTACTTAATAATCCTAAACTCTTAATTTTAGATGAGCCAACTAACGGACTTGATCCATTTGGAATACAAGAATTAAGAGAGTTAATACGATCCTTTCCCAAGAAAGGCATTACGGTAATATTATCCAGTCATATGTTAAGTGAAGTAGAACAGATTGCTGATCATATTGGAATTATATCTGGCGGTATTTTAGGATATCAAGGAGAATTAAAAAAAGGTGAAGATTTAGAAAAATTATTTATAGATATCGCTAAACAATATAGGAGGGAGAAATAATGATGCTTAAATATTTTATTTCAGAAAATATGAAGATAAATCATACGTTTGTAAAGAAATTAGTATGGATAGCACCAATTATGGTAATTCTTCTTTCAGGATTTTTAGCATCAAATTATTTTCAGGTTGATATTTATAATTGGTGGTATACATTAATACTTCCTGGAGCTATCTCACTAGGAAGTTGCCTTTTATCAAGGATTGATGGTTATATGAAAAATAAAGCGGTTATATCACTTCCAGTGGATTTAGATAAAATATGGATTGCTAAAATATTGGTGGGAGTAAAGAATATCGCTATTTCTTGTATAGTTATTTTTATAGCTGGAGAGTTAAGTGTATTCTTTATTAAAATGGATAGCATATCACATATTTCGATGTTAAGTGGTTTAGCCGGAACTTTAGTGATCATTATAACCTCAATGTGGCAGGTTCCATTATACTTTTTTCTTGGAAATAAAATAGGACTATTTCCAACTATAGTATTAAGCCTAGCAGTTAATATATTTTCAATAGTTATGGCAGTAAAGGAGTTTTGGTGGATAAATCCTTTTTCGTATACATCGAGACTAATGTGTCCAATTTTAAAATTATTACCAAATGGTTTAATAGCTAAACCAGAAAGTCAAACTTTTACACCAGAGCTACTTAAGAGTTGGGGGATACCTCTTGGTATCGGAATTTCAATAGTTTTATTTATATTGATAACTTATTTAACAGCTAAATGGTATGATAGACAGGAGGCAAAGTAATATAATGAAAATTCTTCGCTTATTGAAGGCAGACTTTATAAAAATGAAGCACACACCCTTTTATTGGATTCATATTTGTTTACCAATTATAGGAACAATAATATTTTTGGAATATTATTCATTTTCAACTTGGAATTCTGTAAACAAAATAAATGGATATTTAGAAGTATTATCATTAACATTTCCTGTATTAATCGGAATTGTTTGTTCAATGGCTATAGAACAAGAAGTAATGGCTGGAAAATTTAAAGAAATGCTATCTATAGAATATGGAAAAGGAATGTGTCTTTTGAGTAAAATATTAATTCTACTTCTTACAGGTTTATTTTCGCTTAGTTTAGCGGTTGGCATTTTTTTCGCTGGATTTCAATTTATTTTAAGGCAAAATACTCTACCACTAAATTTTTACTTAAATATAATTTTTATTATATTTGGAGTTCAAATCTTCTTTTATTTATTTCACTTATGGTTGAGTATTAAAATAGGAAGTGGAGCATCGATAGGAATGGGCATACTTGAAAGCTTATTATCAGCTTTGCTGATTACAGGGCTTGGAGATGGAATATGGCAATGGATACCTTGTGGATGGTCAGTTAAATTTTGTGATAATTTTTTTGTGAAAGCTTCTGATTCCGCAGACAACTTTAATAAGCTGGCTGATATTACTACTGTATTTGGTAATAGCGCTATTGGGGTTAGAAATTGTGTTTTATTCACAATCTTCTTTGGGATTTATCTTGGAGTTTGGTTTAACTTTTTTGAAGGTAGGGGAGAGAAGTAACAATAATTTATACAATAATAAAGATTAGCTGGTAATATTGGGTATAATAGATGTAGGAGGGATGGAAATGGCATATATTCTAGCGATAGATGATGAGCAAGGCATATTAAAGGTTATAAAAGGTGCATTAGAAAGAGAAGGACATAATGTAACTATAGTTTCTAATCCTACGGATATATCAAAGGATCAGTATGTAAAATACGATTTAATTTTACTTGATGTAATGATGCCAGAAATAGATGGATTTTCTCTGTGCAAAGAGATACGTAGTCTGGTTGATTGTCCAATCATATTTTTGACAGCAAAAACTATGGAACAAGATATTGTAATGGGATTAAGTATTGGTGGAGATGATTATATATCAAAGCCTTTTAGTATAGGTGAGCTTCGAGCAAGGGTAGCTGCACATTTAAGACGTGAACATAGGGAAAAACAAAATGCTTTTTCTATTTCTGATATAAAATTCAATATAACTGCAAAAGAGGCTTATTATAATGAAGAATTAGTACCTTTTACAAAAAGTGAGTATAATATATGCGAGTATCTTGCTCTAAATCATGGGCAGGTATTTTCCAAGGAGAGAATATATGAAAGTGTATTTGGTTTTGATGGAAATAGCGATACTACAGCGATTGTGGAGCATATTAAAAATATAAGAAATAAGTTTAAGAAGGTAGGAATAAACCCTATAGAAACTGTTTGGGGGATAGGATATAAATGGAAAGAGTGAAGAAGCAAAAAAGCATTTCTAAGATTTTCGCAATATACATAATGTTCTTTTGTATAGTTACAATTCTTTTAGCTATATTTGATTTTATTCTATTTCAAATTGGTTTGAATAGTGGGTTTATTTTACCAGCAAACTACTATGAGCAGAAAATTGAAAAACAAAGAGAAGAAATAGCAAAAGTAGAGGGTGTTAAAGTAAAAGACTTTATACCGGATGAGTGTAATTATATAGTGTATGATTCTATTGGAAATGTATTTTATAGCAATGTATCAGAAACTAAAGCTATAGATATTTGGAATCTTGTGCAAAGTGATAAGAGGAGTGAAGGAAAATATTATTACAAAGTTATTTCAAGGGAGAATGGAATCTGTGTAGTTGAATACACCATAGGGGCAAGTTTTGTTAATCCTGCTTTGAAAAAGTATGTTCAAAATGCTGAGCTTAGTTTAATTTTATTATATTTTATTTTGTTTAGCATTGAAATTATAATTCTATCTAAGTGCTTTAGAAGAAGAATATCTAAAGAACTACAGATTTTAAAAGAGACTACAGAAAATATACAGATGGAGAACTTAGAATTTGAGGTGAAATATTCGAATATATTAGAAATCAATGAAGTCATTTCTGCGCTTGATAAAATGAAGACAGAGTTGAATGATTCTCTAAGTAAACAATGGAAGATGGAAGAAGCACGCAAAGAGCAAATGGCAGCATTGGCTCATGATATAAAGACACCATTAACAATTATTAAGGGAAACTCGGAGCTTTTAAGTGAGCTAGATTTAAAAGAAGATCAGGCTGAATTTAACGATAGTATATTAAACGAGATTAAGAATATAGAAGATTATATTAAATCATTAATAGAAATTATGAAAACCGAGAAAGAATCAACATTAGAAAAAAAGAAAATAAAGTTAGAAGAATTTATACAGGATATAATTGAACAAGGAATTTCCATAGGTATAAATAAAAAAGTAGAGTTTAGAAATGAAATTAAACATATTCCAGAAGTTATTATAGGAGATGAACTGGCTTTAAAGCGAGCTTTAAGCAATATTATTTCGAACGCGGTTGAATATTGCTCTGAAAATGGGAAAATAGCATTTGGGGTTGATTCAGATAATGATAATATAAGATTCACCATTGAAGATTCAGGAAGAGGATTTACAGAAGAGGAATTACAGTTAGCTACAGAGCAGTTTTTCCAAGGCGACAAGAGTAGAAATTCCAAAAATCATTATGGTATGGGTTTATATATTGCAAAAAAATTTATGGAAAAACACAACGGGAATATTTCACTTGGAAAATCAGAAAAACTTGGAGGGGCTAAAGTCGTTATAGAATTACCCATTTTATTTAATTAATCAAAGTAGTTAGCTAAATAATAAGAAATTATTTATTATTCAAACAACTATTAAACCTAAATAAACTTAATATTTCTAATTATAAACCTAATAAGAACCAAGAGCATAGATCTCTGTGAACATGGAGATTTTTACTCCTGGTTTTGTGATTTTATAAAACAATAAATAAAGGATTATTTTATAAAAGAGAAATTATTGTAAAATCCAAATATGTAAAAGTTATACATTGACTTTGAGTATACTCTAGAATATATATTAGAATTAAAACAGTTTTGTAGAAAGAAGGCGAATTATATGAAATATATTAACTATATAAGAAGCGTAACTTAAGTTAATGGTATTTTCCATGTTACTAAAGATAAAGAAATCAATACATATAATGTATTGGTTATAAGGAATATTTATGTTTAACATTGTTATACAAATTTTAAAATCAAACAGGAAGTGAATTAAAATGAAAAACATTAAGACAAAAGTTATTCTATTGGTCGTAGCAGTTTGTTTTTTTAGTTTATTATGTTCTTCGACGATAAGTTATTATCTGTTTTATAGAACCACTGTGGTTGAATCAAAGGATAAACTAGGGGTACTATCTGAAAAATATGCAGAAACTATAGACAAATGGATGGCTAATCAAGGAAACTTTGTTAATGAAACAGCTGAAAACATCGAATTTAACAATAATTATGATAGTACAAACCTTTTGAAATATATGAAAGTTAAAGCAGAGTCAAATACCGATATTATGGATATATATTTTGGTTTTCAAGATAAAAGTTTTGTTGATGAAGATGGATGGATACCGGATAATGACTTTAATTGTACAGAGAGAGATTGGTATAAAGATGCTTTAAAAAGTGACTCAGTAATTTATTCTGATCCATACATAGATTCTGAAACTAAGAAGTTAGTCGTTACAGTTGCAAAATCAGTTAAAAAAGATGGAGCAGTCATAGGCGTTTTAGGTACTGACATAAATATGGAAAGTATCTCTAACGAGGTTCAGAAGGCACAACCTATAAATAACAGTTATGGATTTTTATTAGATGAAAAAGATGAATTTGTGATTCATCCCAATAAAGATTTTCAGCCGAGTGCAGATAAGCTAAAGAATATTAGAGATGTATTAAGTGGAAGTTTAAGTAGCATGGTTGGAAAGGATAGTTCTGAATCTAATATTGTAAAGCTAAAAGATTATGATGGAATAAATAAATATTTTGCAACAGCTCCTATTACTTCTTCAAAATGGACAATGGGTATTGCAGTTCCAAATGCTGAATTTTTAAAACCGCTAACCGGTTTAATTATCAGTTTTATTGCCATGTTTGTATTTTTAATGGTTATTTTTTCTATGGTTGCTTTATATTTTGCAAGTAAAATATCAAGACCGATTTCATTGGTAACTAATTTAATAAATAAAACTACTAGCCTAGATTTAGAAATGAAGAAAGAAGATGAATTCGAGAAATTACTTCAAAGTAAAGATGAAATTGGAATTATTGCTAGAGCTGTAACATCGCTAAGAAAAGAGTTAAGGGAAAATATTGAAGTTCTTAAAGAAAAATCAAAAGAGCTACTTGATCATTCAGAAGGAATTGCAGTTTCAACTAACGAAACGCTTCAGGGAATTCAAGGTATTTCTGCAACGGTGGATCAGCTTTCAGTTGGCGCATTAGACCAAGCAAGGAATACAGAACTTACTTCTGAAAAATTATTGCATCTTGGAGAGAAAATAGATGTCTCATCAAATAATGCAGATTTAGTAACAAAGTTTTCAAAAAAATCGCAGCATATTAGCGAAGAAGGTATTAGTGCTTCAAGGGATCTTATGGATAATATCAATGCTAATAATGAAGCTTTGGAAAAAGTAATTAGAAATATAGACTTATTATCTAATAAATCAGGATCTGCAGGCAAAATAATAAATACAATTCAAGCGATTTCAGAACAAACTAATCTTCTTGCATTAAATGCAGCAATTGAGGCAGCAAAAGCAGGGGAAGCAGGTAAGGGATTTGCGGTTGTAGCAGATGAGATACGAAAACTTTCAGAACAGACTTCAAATTCCACTAAGGAGATAGAAAGCATTGTAAATGAAATTATAAGAGAAATAAATGCAGCTAAGAAAAGTATGGATGAAGAAAAAAACATAATGACAGAAGTAAGCAAAACTACTAAAGAAGCTATTAATACGTTCCAACTTATAAATAGTACATTTGATGATACTATAGAAAATATAGAAGAGTTAACTTCTAATATAAAGTCTATAGATGAAAATAAAGATTCAGCAATAAGCAGCATTCAAGAAATTTCAGCTGTAGCAGAGCAGTCAGCAGCTTCAATTGAAGAAGTTTCAGCAACTGTTTCAGAGCAATCTAATTCTATGGAAAAGATATCACATTCTGCAATAGAGCTTAAGAATATTGCAGATAAATTAGAACAAATAGTTGGAAAGTTTAATGTATAGAGTAAATAGTTAAATTAGAATAATAGGTATATTGCTAGGTTTATTTGAAATTCTGGCAATATATTTTTGAATATTGGTTAGAAAAATAATTAAAGTCATAAAATAATTCTTAGATTATTTTATGACTTTAATTATAGAATAGTTATTTGGGCTTCTTCTTCTACTCTTTGAATAGCTCCAACCGTTCTTAATAAAGTGCCAATACAAGAGTATACAAAACCAGTAGTTATATTTATGTTAGGTGTAATAGAAAAGTTACTTTTACCTGACTGAATGTTATTATATAGTTCGTTAAGCCTTATAAATGAAACTCTAGTATAAGAAAGAATCACATATACACCAAGACAGCTTGCAAATGCGGCTATTTCACTTGGAGTTGGATGTTGTACATCAGACTTCTGCTGATTCTGCTGTTTTTGTTGTTCTTGTTGACTTGGGGATTGCTGTTGCTGCATCATTCTTTGAATTATTATCTGCTTAGCTTTTACTGCTGAAATGATACCAAGTACAGTCGCCAGTAAATCAACATATGATGTTTGCAGTTCTATATTAAGCAATTCTAAATCTAATTGATCGTTACCAGTTAGAAAATGTATGGTAGCATTATAATTCTCCTGCATATTATCACCTGAAAAATTAGTACACTATAATATATTGAAAATATGTGCTATTGTTCTGACTTTTTTTACAGTATACCTTATAAACGAGCAAAATATAGCATGTCATAATATAAAAATTAGCAGAACAGCAAAAATTACATTATGATATACTGCTTTATTTTGCAAAATAACAACTGAACATAGAATTTATCATTTGTAATATAGATATGTAGTTAACATTTTGAATTAAGATTTAAAAATTTTTTAGTTATTTTTCTGATATTGATAAAATAAAGTCATCTATCATTAATTTAAAGCTGTCTTCTAAGTTGACTGGATTTTGAAAATATCCGTGAGAGCTTAGGGAAACGAATCCATGTAATAGACTTCTTAAAGCCCTGCTTTTATGAATTATAAATATTTTATCACTGCTATAAAAGTCTAAAATTTTACGTATTATTGCATTACTTTCACTAGCTAAGCGCTTAACTTCATCACTTTCAGTACTTGGGATATTCACGTAAAGCTTATAGCCACTCTTGTTTTCAAATGCAAAATCTCGATATACATAAGCAAATTCTCTGATTGCAGTCTCTCCACTTTTCCCGATTAGTCGTTCCATTAAAGTTGAATTTAAGTTATTTAAAAAGTATATGGTCATTTTTATTTTAAGCTCTTCAATGTTGGCAAAATGATTATATAAAGACGGATATTTTATATCCAGTTTTTCTGCAATCTTTTGGAAAGTAATTTGATTAAGTCCAATTTCATCAGCTAGTAAAAAAGAAGCTTCAATAATTTTTTCCTTAGTTAAATTTCGTTTCTGAACCATTTTATCACCTCTTATAATTCTGATTAATAAAGATAGTTTAACATGATAGGTTATTTTTATCAAATTGGAAATGATTATTAAACTATAAGATGTAGTTTACAAATTATATTTTATAGTTTATTCTTATATTTAGAAGACAATATACAAGTTATTGTATTGGAATAACAAAACTAATTAGTAAGAAGGAATAAATTTATTATGGAAATGTGGAAAAGAAATTTAAAAGTTTGTTGGTTCGGAATGTTCGTGACAGGAATAGGCATGAGTCAGATAGCACCAGTATTACCACTATATATACAGCATTTAGGAATTCAAGATGCGGCTTCGATAGAGAGGCTTTCTGGAATTGCTTTTGGTAGTACGTTTATTATCTCAGCTATTTTTTCACCCATTTGGGGACATGCTGCTGACAAATTTGGGCGAAAACCAATGTTGCTTAGGGCAAGTCTTGGTATGGCTATAGTTATAAGCTGCATGGGATTTGCACCTAATGTATATGTATTAATAGCACTTAGGTTATTACAAGGAGCTATCACAGGATATAGCACAGCCTGTACTACCTTAATTGCAACTCAAACAGATAAAGAACATGCAGGATATGCTCTAGGAACTATTTCAACAGCGAATATTGCAGGTTCCTTACTTGGACCTACAATTGGAGGATTTGTAGGAGAGACTTTTGGTCTGCAAAATGTATTTTTTATAACAGGCGGGCTTATGCTCATTGCATTTATTACTACAGTATTATTTGTAAAGGAATCTTTTAGTCGTGAAGATAATAAAGTTTTAAGTTTCAAAGAAGTTTGGAATACAGTTCCGGAAAAAGGATTAACCATTACTTTGTTTATAACTTTTTTTATATTATCTGTAGCAATGTATTCGGTAGAGCCAATAGTAACAGTTTATGTTACCCAACTATCTAAGGAAGCGAGTCATATTGCATTAATAGCGGGAATAACTTTTTCTGCATCAGGGTTTGCTAATATAATTGCAGCTCCAAGGCTTGGAAGGATCTCTGATAAAGTAGGAGCACATAAAGTTATGCTAATATGTCTCATAATAGCTGGAATAATATTCATACCTCAAGCTTTTGTAACGAACACTTGGGAGCTTATGGGGCTTAGGTTTTTACTAGGACTCACAGTTGGTGGTCTTAACCCTTCTGTTAATATATTGGTTAAGAAAATTACACCATCCGCTCTTACAGGTAGAGTATTTGGTTTTAGTATGGCAGCAGGATATCTAGGTGTATTTGCAGGATCAGTTCTAGGAGGACAAATCGCAGGATATTTAGGAATAAAATGCGTATTTTTTGTAACGAGTGCATTGTTATTAATTAATGCAGTACTAGTATATTTTAAAGTGTATAATAAACTTAATATAAATAATAATCATAGAATGGAGAAGTATGAAAAGGGGATAAGAAATGGAAAACTTCAAGTCAGTGGAAAATAAATTTATTAATATAGAAAAAACTGCATTAGTTCTTATAGATTTGCAAAATGGAATCGTAAATAGAGAACTTTCACTTCCTAGGATTGGAAGAATTAGAACAAGCGAAGAAGTAATTTCAGCATTAAAATAATTAAAAACAAAAAGTAGCGAAAAAGATACAATGCATATAATACATAAGCATTGTATCTTTTTTACTGTAATTAAATTTACAGTTTAGAAAACATTTTATTTATTATTCTTATCGAATATAACTTTTCCAGGACACACTTCAGATTGGCCAAACCACATGCACTTTGCACAATTTAAACATTTTCCAGTATCTTTTCCATCCATAGCATGGTTTGCCCAATTAGGATTTATAAGAATCCCTTTACCAATATCAACGATATCTACATTTGTTTCATTTAATATTTCTTCTGCAATTTCGGCTGAATTAATTCCATTAACTGCAAATACTGGAATTGATACTTCTTGCTTGATCTTCTCAGCAGCATAAACAGCATTGGAATACTTATAATCTTTGCTTATATTAATTTCTTGTTCATTAAAGAATCCATAAGAAATATCAAGAAAATCTATTCCACTCTTATCTAATATTTTAGCATAACTTACTCCATCTTCTATTGATGGTTCAAATCCTCCTAGACGAATTCCAATAACAAATTCTTCAGGAGTTACTTTTCTAATTCCTTCTAGTATTTCTAGTACAAATCTTTCTGGGTTAGTGCCATATTCATCAGTTCTTTTATTAACATTCTTATTTAAAAATTGACTTATTAAGTAACCATGACATCCGTGTAGCTCAACACCATCATATCCAGCTTCATAAGCTCTTCTTACAGCTTCAATATAGTCTTTTTGTATTGATTCTATATCTTCTTTAGTCATTTCACGTCCAATAACTGTTCCGGCAAAACCTTTATATTCATATGGACTTGGACATAGAGGAGATTTAGAGATTCCTGTAACTCCAGCATGATGAATTTGAATAAATATTTTACATCCTTCTTCATGAACTGCATTAACTATGTTTTTTAATCCTTCAATTTGGTTATCTTCCCAAATTCCAATTTGCTTTTCTGATAATCTTCCATCTTTATTAATACATGTAGCTTCTTGTATTATAAGTCCTGGACCGCCTTTAGCTAATTCCTTATAACGGTCTAAATTTTCTGATGTTACATATCCATCTTTGGCTAAACCTACAACCATTGGAGGTACACATATGCGGTTTTTTATTTCTATATTTTTAATACTAAATTCTGAGAATAACTTTTTCAAAATATCCACACTCCCATTTTGACTTATTTACATATTACCATTTGTCTGGTATGTTAATATTATAATTTAATAGGAAACATAATAACAAGTACGCACATTTTTGTGCCTTAGTTTTAAGGGGGATTACTTATGAAAGGTGAAACAGAAAAAGTACAAAACAAGTATTCTAAAGCATGTCCTGTTCTTCACGCACTTGAAATTATAGGAGGTAAGTGGAGGCTACCTATTATATGGGAGATATCAGGTTCAAAGAGCATTAGGTATAATGAACTTAAGAGAAGCATACCTGGTATAACTAATATTATGCTGACTCGATCTCTGCAAGCATTAGAAGAACATGGACTTATAAAAAGAACAGAATATAATAAGATTCCACCGCATGTAGAATATTCTTTGACTGATGACTGTAATGATTTACTTCCCGCATTAGCAATTATAAATGAATGGGGAAAAAGGGTATGGCCAGAATATGAAGCTAAAAATAAAACAAAATAAAAGAGTTTAGACGTGATGAATGTTTAAACTCTAAATATGATTATAGTTTCGTAGTAATTTTGATGCTAGGAATTATTTCTTATTTCATTTGTATAACAAATGCAAACAGTATTTCTACCATTCTCTTTTGCATTATATAAGGCATTGTCAGCACGCCTAAACCAGCTATGAAAATCCTCAACTACATCTTTTTCGGCTATGCCTATGCTAACAGTTATTTTATTTACAAATTTGAATTTATGATTTTCTATGGATAATCTTATTGTTTCAGCAATTATAGTACTTTCTTTTGAATCTGTGAAGGGGAGTACTGCAACAAATTCTTCTCCACCCCATCTAACAAGAATGTCTTCTTTTCTAAGGCACTGTTTAATAATCATAGCTGTTTCAGATAAAACTAGGTCTCCAGTACTATGTCCATAGGTATCATTAACTTTTTTAAAGTGATCAATATCAAGAACCAACATTGATACAAGACTCTTTTCTTTTTCGAGTTGAAGAATTTTATTTACAACTGTTTCTTCAAAATAGCGTCTATTATATATATTTGTAAGTTTATCTGTTATAACTTCTAATTGAAGCTTAGTATTAACTTCTTTTTCATGTTTTATTTGTTTTATAATTCCGATGGTAAATAATAATGTTTCAATGGAGGCAGCAGGATAGCATGTACTAAAAGCAAAAATATTCCATTCTAGTAAACCGTAAGAACCTAAAATATATATGATAAAGCCAGTAAATAGTATAAATATGCCAACCAAGTAATATATAGATCCCATACCAAATTTAAAATAAGAATATATTGAAATAAGAATATATAATCCTACTAGGATCATCTGCAAATATAAAATATCATAAGTAAATCCGTCAGGAATAATTTTAGATATATAGAGAGAAAGTACGAGAAAAAGTATTGAAAGTTTAAAAAAATTATTTAATATGGGCATGTGTTTTTTTATATCTAAGTATGAATATATAAATAAAACCCAGGTTGAAGCGGCCATTGCACCTAATGCTATAAGCCTGTTATTACTATTAAATCCTAGAATTAACTTTTGCATTCCAGATAAGCAATATAGTAGTGAAAGCAGTGATCCTGTAAAAAGTGAATGAAATAAATACTTCTTATCTTTTGATGAAAAGAATAGAATCATATTCATAATAAGCATTCCTAGGAGTACACCCAAATTACCGATATAAAAACATGCTAACAAGTTTTGAATAATATAAAAGTTACTGTCTTTTGCTAGAAGTAAATTAAATACATTTGAATCCCAAGTTGAATTTATATAGATATCTCTATTAAAATCAATATTTTCAGGTAGATTAATATATGGAAAAATAAAGTATTCATTAGGCTTTTCAGTTACATACTTGCCATCAGTAGTTGGAATATAAAATTGAATATTTTCAATGAATTCACAATCAATGTACATTATATTATCAGTGCTAGCTTGTATACCTTGTAATCTTAGTTTAAGCCAGACTTTTTGAACATCTTCAGGAAAGTAGATATTTTTAGAATTGTTTTTTTCAAATTTAATATAACTATTATCTGCTACTTGGTTTATTTCTGCATATTGATTATCTTTAGGGATGAAGTATTCTACATTGTTTGATAAGTTCATATATTTATCATCATCAATAAGTTCAAAATAACTATATTTTAGAACCTTTACAAAATTTGTTAATAGTATAATTGAAATAATAATGATGCCCGTTAGAGCTACAAAATTTACCTCCTTTAATTTTATTGATATATTTTTTAACATACTGCCACCCCATATTAATGTTTTTAGATTAATGAACTTTATATTCCTGAAAATATTTATTAGATTTAATATATTTTATTTTATATGTTTCTACTATGTTCTTTATTTTAGTACATTATTAAGCTACTTTTTTCTATAATTAAAGCTAAATTGTTTATAACAAAAGTATGATTAATTGCATTATAATTCACGATAAGTATTATTATACCATATAAATTTTACATGATATTTTTATGTTTATAATCTTATGATTATTTTTAAATCGTATCGGTATTTGATTATAATCATTTTAAAATTTATGATATAATGATTAAATTGTTAAAGAGTTAAAATCAGTAATATATTTAGATAAGCATAAAACATAAGAGGGAAGTATGACTAAAATAAACATAATCTCAAATAAAAGAAAAAAAGAACGAATAAAGATTAATAATTTAAATGATTTTAAAGATGCATTGAAAAAAGAAGGCTATAAAATAAATTACTTTGATGAAGAGAAATTTAAAATAGAAGTTGCCAAGGCTTTTAAAGTAGAGAATAGTCTCATAGAGGAATTATATAAATGTATTGGTGAGGAGCAGGCCACTTACAGAGCAGATGATGTTAGTGATTTAATTAATTACATGAAAAAAATAATACTATTTGAATATGAACATGATAGATTATGGAAAAAAATAAATTCAATAAAAATATTAAATATAAATAGGATTGAATATGAGCGAGATGCAGTATCTAGAGATGATGTTAAAGATATGCTGATTGACATAAAAGAAGTTAAAAAAAGAGTATCCAGAATAGTAAGTGAAAAAGAAAAAGAGAAATTAGAAATTTTGGAAAAAGAATTAGATAATGATTATTTATATTCAAAGGATATTGAGCTTTTGAAGAAAATGCTTCTTATTAAAGAAGAAAGAGTAAAAGAAAGTTATAATATTAATACTAAAGTTAAAACAATATCTATAGAAATTCCAAAGCAAATAGATTATCACTATATAAGACCACAAAAAGGCACTGTTGAATATCATCAACATCTAAGTAATAATATACCGAGAATGCAGCGATTAATAAAGAATATTAATAAGTATATGAAAGCCGATGAAGAAGAAAGATCAATATTTAAAATAAATCAAAGTAAAACATTACAGGATTCTATAAATATTGCAGTAGCAATATATGATAATAAAGAATTCAAGGCGATAAGCGGAAGTAATAATATAAAGGATTATTGTCATGCACCAACGAAAGATGAATCATTTTTTAAAAGTAATAAAGTTAACAAATTGGGTGAGTTCGGAATTGGATATGACAGAATCAATGATAGTGAAAAAAAGATAATTGAAGAAATACATAAACAGATAGAAGCAAAAGTATTGAAAGATGAGGGAAACTTAACTTTATATAGCAAATGGGAGCCTTGTCCAAGTTGCTGCTTTGTAATTAGCCAGTTTTGCAAAAAGCATCCTAATATAGAAGTTCAAGTTAAGTACCATAAGAAATATGGTGAATAAAAGACATATATTATTTGAAAAATAAAGATGGAACCAACGACAATACATAAATATGCTGTCGTTGGTTTTGATTTATATAGATAATTTATATTTCACCTTGATAGTCAAATTCATCATCATCTTTATGTATGTCAGAATCAGAATATCTAACTGATGTGGGAATTCTTTCTGTAGAGTCTGGATTTTTTGTATTAACAGGGCTTACGTCGCTTGAACCATGAGTATATTTTGAACGTGAAGCATGACTGTTAGCGTATCTTACTTTTTCTGAATCAAGGGATGGATCGTCCTCAGATGAATGGATATCAATAATTTTTTCAGTATCATAGACGCTTGGTGTTTGATCATCTAGTGTTTTTCCTCTTTTCATTGAAATCACTCCTAACATAATAATCTAAAAAATTATTTATAATATATTAAAATACTCTAAATAAAAATTTAAATAACTTAAAGATAAGTTATATAGTTATTATTGAAAAAAGTAAACTTATTAATACGTGGAAGATTTAGTTTTGTAAATATTTAATGAAGATAAAACTAATTAATTATACTTGATTAAATGCTAAAAATTATATTAAGAAAACTTAAATTATGAATTTAACATTTGTAAGCTCCTCACTAAGTATCCACAGTTTTTTTGCTAGATTTTTATCTATAGCCCAAGGGCGAACACCATTATCTTTCAAACTGTCATAAGGAACAGCCTCAGCGATATTGCAGTCTTCACAGTAAACTCCACCCATTCCATCTAAAATACTATTTGTAGCACACCATACAGAGGTTGCTGCACCTTGTTCAATGGTTTTAAATTCATTTGATTTTGTATTAGTGTCATCTTTTCTAGTGTTAGTTTTTAGTTCTTGTACAGTAGTTTTTCCATTAACAGAGAATCTTCCAAGATTTGTAGTTGGAATTAAACCTGGGTGAACTGAGAAAGCCCTAACACCATGGGTTTTTCCTAATCTGTCTAATTCAACGGCGAATAATGAATTAGCAGATTTTGATTGAGCATAAGCCTTCCAACTATCATATTCTGTTTTTTGAAAGTTTGGATCATCAAAATTGACTCCGCCAAGACGCTGCGCTCTTGATGAAACTGAAATAACTCTAGCACTTTTAGCATTTTTTAGAGCAGGCCAAAGTCGTGCTGTTAACTGGAAATGACCTAGATGATTTGTCGCAAATTGAGATTCATAACCTCTTTTGTCCCTTATTAGTGGAGGTGCCATTATTCCAGCGCTATTTATTAAAATATGAAGAGATCTTTGAGAATTTATAAACTTTTGTGCGAAACTATCAATAGACATTGGATCCATAAGGTCTAAATGTTCAATTTCTATATTTGGAATATTATCCATAGCTCCTTTTGCTTTTTCTATATCTCTAGCAGGAATTATTACTGTTGCACCAGCTTCAGCTAAAACTTTTGCTGTTTCCATCCCAATTCCAGAATATCCGCCAGTAACAATTGCAATTTTACCTTTCAAGTTTATACCATCTATAACATCTTTTGCAGTTGTAAAAAAATTATATTTTGAATTTATTGGTGCTTGAGTAGTATTTTTCATATATCTTTCTCCTTAAAAAATAATTTGATTTACAAGATTATAGAAATGAAAGAATAACATTCTTTTCACCAATCTTGTAGTATAAGATGAGTATATTTGTTAGAGTGCAGTGTAAGTCAATAGGAAATTTTCTTATATTTTTTTAGTTATTTTCTAATGTATTGATTTTTAGATATATTAACTTTTATAATAACTAATATGATGAAACTGAAATAAGAGAAAATGATAAATAAAAAAATGAAAGATGATTTTATCGTCTTATAAGTAGAGTTCAGTAATATATTTCATTAAGCATAGAGATTTGCATATATAGATAATATATCTAGATGAAGTAATTTTATAGTGTATGAATTTTGCTAATAGAACTTATAGATTTAAATAATTTTTGAGATATTTGGGAGTGTGACTTATGAAATATTCAATGAAAGAAGTTTCTGAAAAATTTAATATAACACCGTATACATTAAGATATTATGAGCGTGAGGGGTTATTGCCTTTTGTTCAACGCGATAATAATGGCAGAAGAATATACACAGATGTTGATCTGGGATCTATTCAGCTTGTTAACTGCATGAGGGCTACAGGAATGTCAATTGCGTATATAAAAAATTATGTTAGTTTGACTACAAAGGGAAAGGATACAGTGGATGAAAGAAGAAATATTATGCTTGAACAAAAAGAAATACTTAAGGAAGAAATCAAAAAATATAATGATCTTCTAGAACTTGTAAATATGAAACTAGACTACTATGATGAGAAGATTTCTAGAGATGAACTGAAAGAGATTATAACTGAAAGAAATAATAAGAACTAAAAATATGAATTGATATCTGAGAGTCACTTTAAGTAATGATTGATAGGAAATATTATAGCTGTTAGGTAACGCGTACAAGCGGCTGGAAATATTTATTGTATTCTGTATGCAAAAATGATGTATAATATGGTATGGAAATTAGCATTTAAACAAAGGAAAGGAATAAAGGATATGAACTTATACAGCAAATATTTTAATAAGTATAAAATTCCATTTGGGATAGCTGTTTTTTGTGTTGCATCTGAAGCAATTTGTGATTTGCTCGGTCCAACACTTATGTCTAACATAATTAATACGGGAATTGAGCAAGGATCACTTTCTAAAGTTTATTACTGGGGAATGCTTATGCTTATAGTAACTGCAATTGGAGCTGTTTTCGCAGTTACAAGAAATATTTTAGCAAGTAAGGTATCTCAAAGAATGGGAGCAGATCTTAGGTATGACTTATTTGAAAAGATTGTTTATTTTTCAGAATTAAGCACAGATAAGATTGAAAGTGGATCTCTAATTACACGTATGACAAATGATACGGCACAGGTTATATTGTTCGTTAATGGAATTATGAGAATTTTTTTAAAGGCTCCGATTACATGCATAGGTAGTATTGTGCTTGCAACACTGCTTAATTTTAGGTTGAGCCTTATTATATATGGTGTTGTTGCGATTGTGTCGATACTTATTATTATTAGTATGAAGTTAAGTTATCCGCGTTTTTATGAATTACAAAAGGCGATGGATAAAGTAAATTCAGTTGTTCAGGAATATCTTATAGGTGTACGCTTAGTCAAGGCCTTTGGAACATATGATAAGGAAAGTAGTAAGTTTGAAAATGCAAATACAAACTTAATGGAAAAAGGAATATCATCTCAAAGTGTTATTACATTTGTGTCACCACTTATAACTCTTACTGTTGGAATTGGAACAATAATTGTAATTTTAGCAGGTAGCAGTCTCTTTTCAGCAAACCTTGCAAATCCAGGAGATATATCAGCGTTTGTAATTTATATGGCACAAATTCTTACCTCATTAATTATGATAACAAATATATTCAATACATTTGTAAGAACCAAGGCTTCTACTGCTCGTATTAAAGAAATAGTTGATTGTGATGGAGATTTTTCTCATGATGGTGAAATGAAAGAATTAAATGGTAATATTGAATTTAGAGATGTTACATTTGCATATCCAAATGGTAGTGGTGTACCTGCTTTAAATAATCTATCGTTTTCTATTAGAAGTGGACAAAGTTTAGCTATAATTGGTCCAACAGGCAGCGGGAAATCTACTATTGCATGGCTTCTTTTGCGATTTTATGATGTGAACAAGGGAAAAATTTTAATTGACGGCTACGATGTTAAAGAATTAAATGTTGATTCTGTACGAAATAGCATTGCTATAGTGCCGCAGAAACCAATGCTTTTTTCTGGTTCTGTTGCTGAAAATATTAGATGGGGTAAAAGGGAAGCGAGCAATGTGATGGTTCATGAGGCTTCTGAAAAGGCACAAGCAGGTTTTATAAATAATATGAAAGATGGATATGAAAGTATGTTAGGGAGTGCTGGAGTTAATCTTTCGGGTGGCCAAAAGCAACGTATTTCTATAGCTCGTGGAATACTTAGGGATTCGTCTGTAATTATATTAGATGATGCAACAAGTGCATTAGATTCAGTAACAGAAGCAAAGGTTAGAGAAAACTTAGGTTCAAAAACAAGTAATCAAACTGTGATTACAATCACTCAACGTTGTGGAACAGCGATGTTTGCAGACAGAATTTTGGTTATGGATAATGGATCTAAGGTTGGGTATGGAACTCATGATGAATTAATGCAAAGCTGTGAAATATATATAGATATTTATAAAACGCAAATAGAGAGCAGCAAGGAGGTATAGGATATTATGACACAACAATTTTCTAAAACTGAAGTAAAAGTACCTTCTATTAGTGGGAGACGTGTGGGTGGAGGCGGAAATCGCTTTGCACCTACACAAAAAGCTAAAAATGCTAGAGGCACATTAGTGCGTATTATTAAAATATACATGCGTTTTGCTAAGACGATCTTTCTAGCTATGATTTTTACAGCTTTTTCATCAGCAATTTCTGTTGGGATTCCTTATTTTGTAGGAAAGACTTTTGATACATTTAGAATAGCAACAAGAACTGTAGATAAATCGACTCTTATATTATTTTTAATTATAATTGCAGTTTTGTATGGAGTTAATTGTCTTATTTCATGGATAAATGGTGTTATTATGCTTAAAGTTTCACAAAAACTTGTTTTTGTAATACGTGCAGAGTTTTTTGAAAAGATGCAGAGGCTTCCTTTGAAATTTTATGATACACGTTCCCATGGAGATACAATGAGTAGAATCACAAATGATGTAGACAATATTAGCTCTACAATTGCACAAACAACTACACAGTTAATATCAAGTATTTTAACTTTAGTTGGATCTTTTATGGTTATGATAGTGTTAAATGTTCCCCTTACACTAGTTGTTTTATTATGTATACCTCTAGTTATACTTTTAACACGTGTAATTGCAACGCATAGCCGCAAATATTTCCTAGCTCAGCAAAGAAATTTAGGCTCACTTAATGGCGTAATTGAGGAAAATATATTAGGACTAAAGATGGTAAAGGCTTTTAATAAACAGGAGGATGTCCTAAAGCAATTTGAAGAGATAAACGAAAATCTATATGAAAGCAGTAATAAAGCGCAAATATGGTCTGGGTATATGATGCCTCTTATGAATGTTATTAATAACTTTATTTTTGCAGTTGTTGCAATTGTTGGTGGTATGCTATCCGTAGGGTATGGTGTAGCTGTTGGAACTGTAGTTAGTTTTTTAAGCTATTCAAAACAATTTTCACAGCCATTAAATTCTGTAGCAGGTATGTTTAATACAATTCAATCAGCACTTGCTGGGGCAGAACGTGTTTTTGAGATTTTAGATAATGAAGAAGAAAGTGAAGATTTTAAAGATGCAATTGAGATAAAGCAACCAAATGGTGATGTAACCTTTGAAAATGTATATTTTTCATATGATAAGTCTATACCTATATTAAAGAATGTGAGTTTTAAAGTTAAAGCAGGAGAAACAGTTGCGCTAGTAGGAGAGACTGGAGCAGGAAAAACTACTATTGTGAATCTTCTTACTCGATTTTATGATGCAGACAGTGGAAATATATTCATTGATGATGAGCCTATTACGAATATAAAAAGAAATAGTCTTAGGAAATGCTTCTCTGTTGTGCTTCAAGATACTTGTCTTTTCACTGGAACGATTATGGATAATATTCGTTATTCTAAAAAAGATGCAACAGATGAACAGGTTGTAAATGCTGCTAAAATAGCTCATGCTCATGAATTTATTGATAAACTTCCTAAAGGTTATCAAACATTGGTTTCTGGAGCTACAGATAACTTAAGTCAAGGGCAGCGCCAATTAATGTCTATTGCTAGAGCAGTTCTGTGTGATAGCCCGATTTTAATTTTGGACGAAGCAACTAGCAGTGTAGATACAAAGACAGAAAAAGATATTCAACATGCATTATTAAGATTAATGAAAAACCGTACTAGCTTTTTAATAGCACACAGATTATCGACTATTAGAGATGCAGATCGCATTATGGTAATTGGTGGTGGAAAAATATTAGAAAGTGGAAACCACAAAAGTCTTATGAATGAAAAAGGTGAGTATTACAAAATGGTTATTAGTCAAATGGGAAAATTAATTGAGGAGTAAATTTTAATTAGGAGGAAGAAAAATGAAAATTGCAGAAGGATTAGATGTACTTGAATTGGGTAGCGAAGAAAGAAGAATGAATGCCACACTAATTTGGGATGATAAAAATGTAATTTTAATAGATGCAGGGTTACCTGGGCAACTAGAAAATATTCGCGAAGAAGTGGAAAAAGCAGGTGTATCATTTGACAGAATTAATAAAATAATTATTACTCATCACGATTTAGATCATATGGGCAGCTTATCGAGTATTGTTAAAAATTCTAAAAGTGAAATAGAAGTGTTAGCACATAGTGGAGAAAGACCTTATATTGAGGGAGATAAAATCGGTATAAAAATTACTCCTGAGCGTTTGAGTTCAATGCCAGAAGCTATGAAGGAAACCATAAAGCAGCTTAAAACAAAAGTTAATAGGATTGTTAAAGATGAAGAGAATCTTCCTTATTGTGGAGGGATAGAGGTAATTTATACTCCAGGACATACTCCGGGACATATTTGTCTCTATCTAAGAAAGTATAAGGCATTGGTAACTGGAGACGCAATGAATGTTGTAAATAATGAATTAATTGGTCCTAATCCAGAATATACATTTGATATGGAGCAAGCAATGGAATCTCTTAAGAAGCTCACAAAATATGATATAGAAACAGTCATCTGTTATCATGGTGGAGTATTTACAAAAGGCTCAAATGAGAGGATTGCAAAATTAGCTAATAGTTAAGAAGAATATAAAGATAGTAGCTTTATTATGAAGCTTCTATCTTTTTTATATTCTATTAAAAAAATTTCCATTAAATTTATAATTATTAGTGAAGGATATATTAATAATATTTTTTTTATTTGCAGATAATATAAAGTAGTAAAATAAATGTAGAAGTTAGAGGCTGATTATGAAAAAAACATTATATGATTATAGAGATAAAATTAAAAAATTGCCAGTAAAAGAGAAATACAATAAGAATGAACTATTGATAAAAGATTTTTTAATTGATAAGAAAGAAGATCTTGAAATATATTATTCGCCTCATAATGAATATATAAATTTAGACGCAAGGGTATTTATTGTTGGTATAACTCCAGGCTTCCAGCAAATGAGTACGGCCATTGCTACTGCAAGAAGAGAGTTAGAGAACTCTGATAATATTAGAGAAATTCAGTATAAATGCAAGAAAGCAGGAAGGTTTAGCGGTAGTCTTAGAAAAAACTTAATTGGTATGTTAGATGAAATAGAACTTAATAAGAGTCTAAAAATAGAAAATTGCAGCCAATTGTTTGAAGAAAAAGATCATTTATTGCACACATTTTCATTAATACCTTATGCAGTCTTTGTAAAAGGAAAAAACTATTCAGGTCACACTCCAAAACTTATTAAGAATGAATTTTTGATGAAATATATTTATGAGAATTTTATTTATGAATTAAAAGCATTAAATAATTTAGATAAAATTCTTATAGTACCATTAGGCAGGTCAGTAGAGGAAGTATTATACAAGCTATGTGAAAATAAAATTATAAACGAAAAGCAAATATTAAAAGGATTTCCACATCCATCTGGAGCTAATGTAAATAGGTTAGTTCAACTAGAGGAAAATAAGGAAAGTATGATTAATACAGTAAGAAATAATTTAAATTAAAAAGAACAAAAATTAATTTAAAAGCACATTATATATAAAATAAAGTCTAAAAGAGGGTTAAAGTGTATACCTTCTTTCTTTATATTTAAAACAAAATTTAAAGATTATTAATATTTTACTAAATAGATTTTTAATATTTAAGACTTATACTAATTCTATAATTTAACTAAAAGAGAAGAATTCAAGGAGGCTTTTAATATGAAGCTAGTAAAATTTTTGATTGAATATTTTAAATCACCTAGAACTATAGGGGCTGTAGCACCTAGTTCAGAGAAACTTGCAGAGAAAATGGTAGGAGACATAGATTTTAAAAATTCTGAGGTTATAATTGAGTACGGGCCAGGGACAGGAGTTTTTACGGACAAGCTGGTAAAAAGAAAAAAGAAAGAGACAGTATTAATGTTATTTGAATATAATGAAGAATTTTGCAGACAATTAGAAGAGAAATATAAAGGAGAAGATGATATTATAATAATAAATGATTCTGCTGAAAATGTAGACAAACATTTAGCAAAATATAATCTTAGCAGAGTAGACTATGTTGTATCGGGGCTGCCTTTTGCTAGTCTTCCTAAAGATGTTTCAAATAAAATTTTAAGACAAACTAGAAATATATTAAAAAGAAATGGATTATTTATAACATTTCAATATACTCTTTTGAAAAAAGAATTTATTACTGGATATTTTAAAAAGATAAATATAGAAAGAGTTATCTTTAACTTACCACCAGCCTATGTTTTGAAATGTATAAATTCTTAAGAGAAAGAGGAGATTTACTTTGTATATTCAAGAAGAAATGAAATATCATACAATAATCTCATTTAATTATATAAATATGAAAGAAGACTAGCAAATAAATGCTAGTCTTGTTTTTGCTGAAATTTAGAATAAAAGCATAATCCTCATTTCGGTGAGATATACGCATAAGTTCAGGTCTTAGTTGGTTTGCCTATATCGTAGAGTCTATAAGAAAAGTTTAATCAACATTGATGGAATTAAGAACCTTGAATCTATCATTGCATAAATCTATTCTAACTTTATTATTTTCAAAAACATTTTTTGAAATCTCTTTTGATATTGCTTTCATAGGTTCTACATAGCTTGTATCACTTTTATAGTCACCTTCTACAACGAGAGATAAAATATAGAGTGTATCTTGTTTATCAATCTTAACGTCCACTTTTGAACTAGGAGTGAAGTATCCTTCTGAATTTAAATAATCTCCAAGTTTTTTCGCTTGGGATTCTGTTATCTTATTAGTATAAAATAAGTGATTTTCGCCATAATCAAGAGCATTTTTTGGCACGTAAATTGAGTATAGAATTGAAGCAGCTGACAATGAAAAAATCAAAAGCCCTATGATTATAGGAAATAAATACGAAGCACTTTGCCCGCCATTTTGAATATGTTCATTATACAGCTTTAACTGTGTAAACATAAGAATTATGCCTAAAGCTATATTAATACTGAAAAATATGATAGAAGTATTAATTGATAATATAGGCAGAAGTGCTATAAGTGCTATAAACACTAAGATGCTTGCTAAAAGAAATATCCACTTCTTTTTTTGACTTCCAGATCGTCCATAATTCAAAGCACACATGATTCCAGCTGGCAGAAATGAGAAAAATACGGAAAATATAATAAATGATTTCGGATTCCACAGTTTTGCTGTAGGTAATTTATTAACCTTTGTCATGAAGATGCCTCCTTAGAATTGTCTTTACAATAATTATATCATAAGTTTATGGAAGCAAAATAGGTTAATTCCAATTTATGTAATAAATTTAGTTTTGACTAGATAAACGTTTTTACATTAACTTAACAAAAATTATAAATACTTTTAATAAGATTATGTTATATTTCAACTATATTTACAAGAGCTACTATAATAGCTAATTAGAAGAAATATGGGGAGATTATAATATGTTAAATTCATTAGTTGATAATTTGAAATATAATGAGGCAGAGGAGTTGGAAAATATATTAAATAGTAAAAATATAACTACAGTTTATCAACCCATTGTTTCACTTTTAGATGGGGAAATTATAGGGTATGAGGCATTAAGCAGAGGGCCGATAGACTCACCATTGCAAAATCCAGATAAGTTATTTAATGCTGCTCAGGTTTATAATAAAACATGGGAGTTAGAACAATTATGTAGAATAAAAGCTATTAAAAGAGCTACAAATATCGAAAAAAACAAATATCTTTTTATAAATGTGGATCCCCATATTTTTAAAGACGAAAAATTTAAGAAGGGCTTTACTAAGGAATTTCTTGCAGAACATAACATGTCACCTGATTGTATAATATTTGAGATTACCGAAAAGACGTGCATAGAAGATTACAAAGGATTTAAACAAGCTCTTAGCAATTATGTAGATCAAGGATACAAAATTGCAATTGATGACACTGGCTCAGGATATTCAGGGCTTAAGATGCTTAATGAAACAAAGCCACATTATGTGAAAATTGATATGGACTTAATTAGAAATATAAATGAAGATTCATTTAAACAATCATTAGTAGAGTGTTTTGTTAAGCTATCGGAAGCAACGAATATGAAGCTTATTGCTGAAGGGATAGAAACAGAAGAAGAATTGAGAACATTAGTAAACTTAGGTGTATATGCGGGACAAGGTTTCTTACTAAGTCGTCCAGCGGGAACTTTTCTAGATATACCTAATCATATTAGAGATTTAATTGTAAGGTGTAATAAATTCAAGGATAATGTGTATTATAACTATCAGTCAAGCAGTATAGGCGAAATTATTAGACATGATAGTCCATTTGGGCCTAAAACTTATTGTGGTGATATTAAAGAATATTTTGATTCTAACGATATTACTGGAGCCTGTATAGTAAATAATGATGTACCATTAGGTCTTATTATGAAACATACGTTAGACTCAGCACTTGCTACAAAATATGGTGTTGCAATTTTTACAAAACGTCCTGTTTCTTTAGTTATGGATACAAATCCTTTAGTTGTAGATTACAACACACCAGTAACAGAAGTTTCAAGGCTAGCAATGTCTAGGAAAACACAAAATATATATGATTATATTATCGTAACTAACAATAATAAATACTGTGGAATGGTTACAATAAGATCTTTGTTAAATTATACTACAATGCTAGAATGTAACTACGCGAGACAACTTAATCCCCTTACTGAGCTACCAGGTAATACCGCTATACAAAATAATATAATGAATATAATTAAAACAAAACGTAAATGTTGTATTCTTTATCTAGACCTAGATAATTTTAAAGTTTATAATGACACATACGGATTTGAAAATGGAGATAGGATTCTTAAATATACAGCTCAATTAATACAAGCTGAAATAAAATCGCTTTTCCCTTATAATGGATTCATTGGACATATAGGAGGAGACGATTTTGTAAGTATTTTAGAAAATCCAATTGAAGAATGTGAAGAAGTATGTGAAAAGATTATAAAGAAGTTTAATGATGGGATTTTAAATTTTTTTAATGAAAAAGACAGAAGTAATAGATATATTACTGCTACAGATAGATATGGGAAAAATGGTATATTTCCACTCACTTCTCTTTCAATTGCAGGAATTTATGGTGAACTTAATGATTATTCAAATTCAGAAGAAGTAGGGGTAACTGTAGCGGCAATAAAAAAAGAAGTTAAATGTATTCTTGGAAGTTGCTATTTAATAAAATCGGTTAATTGAATGTATTGTTTACTTTAATAAAAATATAATCGGTTGTTTTTATTTATTATTTATTATTAATACAACCTTATTTCCATAGATTTTCATTAAGCGAAAGAACAATACACAGATGCAGAAAGTTAGTTGTGGATTTATGAGTTTATAAAAAATCGATATGTGTTGCTTAACTTGTAAAGTTTATAGCAATAAAAAATGCTTAGTACAGAAAAACTAAGCATTTTTATTCTTTTAGAAAATTATAATTCAGCAATTTATGCTAATTAATCTCTCCAAATATGCAATAAAGAATTTCGTGGACCTTTTGCAAATACATCGGTTCTATTAGAGCCCCAAGAAACAGCCGCAGGATCTAAAGTAAAGGAGCCGCCTATTGTTTGCCAATCGCTCCAGCGCGAACCATTCCATGTTTTTGTAATTAATTGATTACTTTGATTTCGTGCAAATACCTCTAGTCTATTAGAAGCTCGAGATGATACAGCAGGAGCAGATGCCAAATTTCCACCAAGGTCTTCAAAGTCATTCCAGCGCGAACCATCCCACCATTTATGATATAGACGATTTCCCTGACCGCGAACAAATACATCTATTCTATTATTTCCCCAAGAAACAGCCGCTGGACCAGAAGTTAGAACGCCACCAAGGTTTTCGAAGTCACTCCAGCGAGAGCCGTCCCACCATTTGTGATAAAGAGCATTGTCTGTTCCACGGACAAATGTATCTATTCTGTTTGCAGCCCAGGAAGCAGCAGCAGGTGCAGATGTTAAAACTCCACCGAGATCTTCAAAATCACTCCAACGAGAGCCATCCCACCACTTATGGTACATTGCGTTATTTGAACCTTTACCAAATACATCGATCCTATTATTTCCCCAAGAAACAGCTGCTGGACCAGAAGTTAGAACACCACCAAGGTTTTCGAAATCATTCCAGCGAGAGCCGTCCCACCATTTGTGGTAAAGAGCATTATCAGATCCAGTTACAAATACATCAAGCCTATTTGCAGACCAAGAAGAAACTCCAGGAGAATATTTTAGAACTCCGCCAAGATCCTCCCATTTACTCCAACCACTACTAGGCGATGGAGTAGGATTTGGACCAGGAGCTGGTGAAGGTTTAATGTTTCTAAGAGTAAATTCAATTATAGATCTAAAAGTGAGATTAATAACGTTATTAGGAACACCTAGAGAACGAAGAGAAAGAAAAATTGAATTATTTCTTCTTCTAAAGTCATTAAAAATTCTATTTACACTTTGATTTATATTTCCCGGATATGTTTGAGCATTATCTAAAGTGAAAGCAATAGCGGTTCTAAAATAGTTATCGCCAACTCCTTGGAGTAGTGAGAAAAGCTGAGGCATTTGATTACGCATTAATCTTAATATTCTATTAACTTCTTGGTCAGAAGCTCTATAAGAGTCTGAGTGAATTTCTTTAGTCAATAAGTTTGAATCTTGAAATTCATAAGAATCTTCGTATCTATCAAATCTTGATATTTCATCATTATCGCTGAAATTTTTCATTTGTTCATCAAAAAATGGACAAGTGTTTTTCTGCATACAATACGGACAGTAAAAAAAATCATCATTATACATTGAGAATCTCCTTGTATTTTTGCTATGGCAGTAAAGCCTGTCTCATTCATTTTATGATTAGGGTTTAGGTATGTTACAGAGATAGTAAATTTAATATACATATGTAGCAATTGAGTTTCTATATTCAAAAAATAATAGATTTTAAGCACGAGTATAAATACAGTAATGAAAGGCTTCAAGTTGTTATTGGAGATTTTGATTCATCAAATAAAAATAGAAAATATCATATAAAGAATTGATAATAAATAGAAGGAACCTAATTTCTAAGAGTTGAAAAGTATTGTTTTTAAAATAAAATTATATTACCTTGACAAATTTAAAAAGTGAAACTAAAATAATATATGTTAGAAATCTAACAAACTGATGGGAGTATAAGTATGGATAAAGAGGTACGTATTGGGAAAAAAATGAGTATGCTGTCTAAGAGAATACATAGAAGAATAGATAAAGAAGCCTCACAATATGGTGTGACTGGAGTTCAAGCTAGGATTCTTGGATTCATATATCATAAATCAGATAAAAAAGACATTTTTCAGAAAGATATAGAAGAGGAGCTTGATATTAGACGTTCCTCAGTGACAAGTGTACTTCAATTAATGGAGAAGAACGGGCATATTAAGAGAATAAGTGTATTAGAAGATGCACGTCTAAAAAAAATAGTATTAACAGAAAAGGGAATGGAAATTCAAAGAAATGTATATGAATTTATCCTTAGAATTGAAAAATCTTTAAGAGATGAGTTAAATGAGGATGAATTTAATATATTAATTTCTTTAATTGATAGATTAGCTAAGAAAATTGCAGATTAAAGCACATTCAAAAAATAACAAGTACATTTGCCAGCCTATTTTCCACCATAAAGGAAGCTCGACTCGCATACGCTCACTGAGTAAGCGATTCACACAAAATCATAGATTTTGGTTCTCTGCTCATCGGCAAATTGACATGATAGGCACGCTATGAGGGCAATTTGCCTCCTTGCCTGATGAAAAATATCCATGGCAACTTTGGACTTGTTATTTATTTTCATGTGCTATGCAATTTTTTTTGGACTATTAGTTAGAAACCTAACAAAGAAGGAGGAAAATTATGATAAAAAGATTAGCAGGTTTTGTAGCAGAATTTAAAAGAGATAGTATTCTAACCCCATTATATGTTGCATTAGAAGTAGTTATGGAAACAATTATTCCGCTTTTAATGGCATGGATTATTGATAATGGGGTGGGAAAAGGTAATGTGAAATATGTAAGTATTGTTGGTGGGGCAATGATAATAACATCATTTTTATCTCTTACTTTTGGAGTTTTAGGTGGCGTACATGCAGCTAAAGCTTCATCGGGGTTTGCTAGAAATTTAAGAAAGGGAATGTATTATAATATACAAAATTTTTCCTTTTCAAATATAGATAAATACTCTACAGCTGGACTTGTAACAAGATTGACTACAGATGTAACAAATGTTCAAAATGCATTCCAAATGATAATAAGAATGGCTGTAAGGGCTCCATTTATGCTTATATCCGCTACAACAATGTGTTTTTATATTAATGCAAAATTATCTATGATATTTATAGGTGCTATAGTTTTTCTTGGAGTTATACTATATTTCATTATGACTACAGTACACCCATATTTTGTTGAAGTTTTTAAAAAGTATGATGATTTGAATGCCAGTGTACAAGAAAATTTAACTGGAATTAGAGCAGTGAAGGCTTATGTAAGAGAAGAGCATGAAACAAGCAAGTTTTATAAAGCTTCTAAAACTTTATACAAATATTTTATAAGAGCTGAAAAACTAATCATAGTTAATGCTCCAGCAATGCAATTTACAGTTTATACATGTATTTTGCTTTTATCTTGGCTTGGTGCAAAAATGATTGTTTCAAATACTATGTCAACTGGAGAATTGATGAGTTTATTTACTTATACTCTTAATATATTAATGAGTTTAATGTTCCTTTCGATGGTATTTGTAATGGTAATTATGTCTAAATCATCAGCTGAAAGAATTACAGAAGTTTTAAATGAAAAAAGTGATTTGGCAAATGATGAAAATCCAGTTTATGAAGTAAAAGATGGATCTATAACTTTTAATAATGTTGGCTTTTCCTATAACAAAAATAAGGACAACCTTGTTTTAGAAAATATCAATTTGAAAATTAATTCTGGTGAGACTATTGGAATTATAGGAGGAACAGGAAGTTCAAAAACTACTCTTGTTCAGCTTATTCCAAGATTGTATGATGCTACAAATGGTAGTGTTGAGGTCGGAGGAGTTGATGTTCGAAAATATGATATAGAAACACTTAGAGATGAGGTTTCTATGGTATTACAGAAGAATGTTTTATTTTCTGGAACAATAAAAGAGAATTTAAGATGGGGAAATAAAGATGCCTCTGATGAAGAGTTAATAGATGCATGTAAGCAAGCACAAGCAGATGAATTTATAGAAAGCCTTCCAAATAAGTATGACACTTTTATAGAACAAGGCGGAACAAATGTATCTGGAGGGCAAAAGCAAAGATTATGTATTGCAAGAGCGCTACTTAAAAAACCTAAAATATTAATTTTAGATGATTCAACAAGTGCGGTAGATACTAAAACTGATGCTTTAATCAGGAAAGCATTTAAAGAAACAATACCAAATACTACAAAGATTATTATTGCTCAGCGTATTTCTTCAGTTCAAGATGCAGATAAAATTGTTGTATTAAATGATGGGAAAATAGATGGATTTGGAACTCATGAAGAATTACTAAAATCAAATGAAATATATAGTGAAGTTTACGAATCTCAAATGAAAGGGGCGAGCGACAATGAGTAAAGATAGTAGTAGCAATAGAACTCCTAGAATGATGGGACGTGGTGGACGTGCTCCTGTAAAAGCTAATAAAGATTCTTTGAAAATACTAAAAAGATTATTAGCGTATATACTTAAGGAATATAAGTTTTTGTTTTTTATGGTATTAGTAACTATTATTATAAGTTCTCTTGCTAATGTTATTGGAACATTATTTTTAAGAAATTTAATTGATGATTATATAACACCACTCTTAAATAAACCAGAATCAGATTTTGGCCCGCTTCTTAAAATGATAATTACCATGGCAGTAATTTATTATGTTGGGGTTATATCAACTTATATATATAGTCGTATAATGATTGTAATCTCTCAAGGATCACTAAAAAGAATAAGAGATGATATGTTTGCTCATATGGAGAATTTACCAATAAAGTTCTTCGATACACATGCTCATGGAGATTTAATGAGTTTATATACAAATGATACAGATGCTTTAAGGCAAATGATAAGCCAAGGAATACCACAATTATTATCAGCTATCATAACTGTTGTTAGTATATTTGCTTCAATGATATATTTAAGTATTCCTTTAACAGGCGTTGAAATTATAATTATATTATTGATGTTTAGAGTTACTAAAATTATTGGTGCAAAGAGCGGAAAATATTTTGGTCTTCAACAAAAAGATATAGGCGCAGTAAATGGATATATAGAAGAAATGATGGAGGGGCAAAAGGTTGTAAAAGTCTTTTGCCATGAAGAAGAAGCAAAAGCTAACTTTGATAGATTAAATGACATGCTCTTTAATAGTGCAAATAATGCAAATAAATATGCTAATGTCTTAATGCCTATTATGGGTAACATTGGATATATAAATTATGTAGCCGTTGCTATCTTTGGATCAGTTCTAGCTATTAGTGCATTTGGTGGATTTACACTTGGTGGACTTGCAGCATTTTTGCAATTAACAAGAAACTTTAGTCAAACAATTAATCAAATGGCTCAACAATTCAATTTTGTTATTATGGCCCTTGCAGGAGCAGAACGTATATTCAAGCTTCTTGATGAAAAGAAAGAAACAGATGAAGGATATGTTACTTTAATTAATGCTAAGGAAAATGAAAATGGTGGATTAGAAGAGTGCAAAGAGCGTACTGGAATTTGGGCTTGGAAACATCCTCATGAAGATGGAACTATCACGTATACAAAGCTTCTCGGTGAAGTAGTATTTGATGATGTTGACTTTGGATATAATGATGAAAAAATAATTTTGCATAATATAAAGCTCTATGCTAAACAAGGACAAAAAATAGCCTTTGTAGGTGCTACAGGAGCAGGTAAAACTACTATTACTAATTTAATCAACCGCTTCTATGATATTCAAGATGGAAAGATAAGATATGATGGCATCAATATCAATAAGATTAAAAAGGATGACTTAAGAAGATCTCTTGGAATAGTGCTTCAAGATGCTCATCTTTTCACTGGAACAGTAGCAGATAATATTAGATATGGTAAATTAGATGCTACAGATGAAGAAGTAGTTGCAGCAGCAAAACTTGCAAATGCAGATACATTTATAAGACATCTTCCAAATGGTTATGATACAGTTCTTACAGGAGATGGAGGAAGTCTTTCACAAGGTCAAAGGCAGCTACTAACAATTGCTAGAGCAGCAATAGCTGATCCACCAGTTTTGATTTTGGATGAAGCAACTTCAAGCATCGATACGAGAACAGAAAGAATTGTTCAAGAAGGAATGGATAAGCTTATGAAAGGAAGAACAGTTTTTGTAATTGCTCATAGACTTTCAACAATTAAAAACTCTGATGTAATTATGGTATTAGACCAAGGTAGAATTATTGAAAGAGGAAATCATGATGATCTAATAAAGGAAAAAGGTAAGTATTATCAATTATATACTGGAGCTTTTGAATTATCATAAAGCTGAAATTTAATGACCACAAAATTGTGGTCATTAAATTTTTTTATTCTTTATGAAATTATAATGCAATTAAATCTGTGTATAATTTTTATAGTAGTTTATTTTACCTGGGTTAATTATCATATAAAGAATAAAAAAATAAATCATATTCGCCTGCATAAAATGCGCTCATATGCAGAATAAAACTCTTATTAAAAGACAATCTATGATTATAACCAATATAGGAGGGGCTTGAAATGAGTGTATTTAAAAAGATATATATATTTACAATAATTTCATTTGTAATAATAATTATGCTAGTAGGTAGTATCTCGAAAAGTTTAGCAATTAATTTAAATGGGGCTTCAATAATTCCAGTAAAAGTAGCTATGTTTCAATCTAGAGAAGATGATCAATATAATATTGAGGTTAGAAAGAACTTAGAGGAGATTCAGAAAGAGAATGAGGGCAAGGTTGAGTTCACTTTTTTTGATGGAAAAGGAAATCAGGTTATACAAAACGAAAGTATTTACGAAGCTATTAATGATCATTTTGATTTGTTTGTAATAAATCTGGTTGATACAAAGGTAGATACTATAAGTGATGTAATTAATAAAATTGAAAAAAATAATATACCATTAATTTTAGATGGAACACCTAATAAAGATATATTAAATTTTATTACCCCTTACAAGAGTATTGTTTTTCTTGGAACTGATACAGAGCAATCTGGAGTTCTAGAAGGTAAGATAATTGTTGACTCATGGAATGCTAATAAGGGAGTTATAGATAAAAATAAAGATGATATACTTCAATATATTATGCTTCAGGGAAAAATAGATCATCCTGGTACTATTGATAGAACAAAGTATTCTATTTCAACAATTAATGATGCGGGAATAAAAACCCAGGAACTTGCAGCACAAAGTTGTAATTGGGATGAAGAATGTGCTAGGGCGAGCATTGACTCATTATTTTTAAGATATGGCAATAATGTTGAAGCAATTATCGCAAATAATGATGCTATGGCCATAGGAGCTGTTAAAGCGCTTCAGAAATATGGATATAATAAAGGTGATAAAAATAAAAATGTTTTGGTAGTTGGAATTGACGCTATTCCAGAAGCTATGGAATTAGTAGATAAAGGATTTATGACCGGGACAGTTATTCAAGATGCAAGTGCAGAAGCTCAAGCAATATATTCTGTAGGCATGAACTTAGTTAAGGGAAAAGATCCTCTCGAAGGTACAAAATACAAATTTGATGATAATAGAATTTTACGTATGCCTTACCGTGAATATGTAAAATGAATTAGAATTTGGAGAATTATTGCAATGTAATATTTCTCAGTAGTATAATTATGGTAGTTTTATTGTTGCGGGGGATACAGAGAATGAATAATATAAATGTTGGATGTCCTAGATGTGGGAGTTTAAATGTCAAAGTAGTAAGTGATATTACTGAAACTACGAAAGGCTTTGGTGCGGGAAAAGGCTGCTTAGGATATATATGTTTAGGCCCCATTGGATTGCTATGTGGAATGCTCGGTATGGGAAAAACTAAAACTAAGACAAATACGTATAGGGTGTGTGCAGATTGTGGGGCAAGATTTAAATAATGTAACAGATAAGAAAACAAAGTTCTGGATATTTCTTATGAAAGTTGGTGCACTTAGTGGCTGTCATCAAATGTATGAAAGGAGTTTCAGTTTTAGGGGATTTCAATTTCCAGTGTGTGCAAGGTGCACTGGAATTTATTTGGGTTATATAATTGCAGTGATTTTGTTTGTATTCAAAGCAAAGATTAGTTTAAAGATATGTGGAGTATTGATTTTAATTATGATTTGTGATGGTTTACTACAATTATTTAAAATTAAGAAATCAACTAATATTAGAAGACTAATTACAGGAGTTTCATTTGGAATCGGATTAGCCTTCTTATTAATGTATGCAATTAAAACATTATGTGAGAAAGTATAAATACATAAAAGTTATTTAATTAAAAATTGCAGAGTAACTTCAGATGAAAAGGTGTCAGGGCAATATCAAGCTGAATATATTGCAGATTATTTTAAAAATAAAAATAATATTAAAGTGGTTTTATTAAAAGGTGAGAAGAACCCTGCAGCCACTAAAGGGCGTACGAAGGCAGTAAAAGAAACTTTCAAGGAAAAAGGAATAGATGCCGATTATGTTTTTGAGGATAATGCAGATTGGAGCATGGCAAAAGCTAAGGAGATGTTTAATATATTCTTGTCTACAGGTAGAAAATTTGACTGTGTAATTGCTAATAATGATGAAATGGCACTTGGAGTGATGGATTCATTTAAAGAAAATAAAATAGATACTTCATTAATTCCAATTGTGGGAATTGATGCTACATCAGATGGATGCAAGGCTATTGTAGATGGAGGTTTACAATTTACTGTTTATCAGTCTGCGAAAGACCAAAGCAAAAATGCTGTTCAGGCAGCTATTCAACTAGGATCAAATGGTGAGTTATCTAATATAGAAAATTTAGCACAGGATGGGAAACACATATGGGTTCCATTTGAAAAAGTAACAAAGGATAACGTGAAAAATTATATATACTGATTTAAATTTAATAAATAAAGTCGTGCATGTAGCAATATAAATGCACGACTTTATTTATTATTGGGGGCTATATCACTAATAGGTTTGCAACTTGAAAATTACTATTTTGCAAGAGTCACATATAAGTAGGAGTGGAGAATACAATAAAAATAAAACAATAAAAATTATGTCTAAAGCCCTCAGATGTATGAGAGAAAAACTTATATAATTAAAAGAATGAATTTACGATAGATGAGAAAACTAAGATTATAATAATTAATAAAAAATAATATGGAGTATAATAAATGTATAAATAGATTAAGGATAATAATATAGCAATTGCGGGAGGGATAATTATGAACAAGTATTTATTGGATACTAATGTTGTAATAGGACTCTGGAAACAGTATCCTTCGATTATTAATAAACTCATAGAAGATGAAAAAATAATAATTTTAAAAGAAGTGAGTGAGGAACTTGTTGTCAAGGAAAGGAAAGAATACAAAGGTCAACAAGTACTATCAGAAAGGTTCTGTAAATTGCTATTTTCAATTATAGAAATAAATAAGAGTAATCTCGAAGAATTTTCATCAAAATTAAATATAAAGTATTCTAAAAGTGGTAATATATATTTAAATAGTATAAATAAATTATCACAGAATGACTTGTTACTTTTATATGCATGTCATTCAGATGATAGTCTTATATTAGTAACAGAAGATAAATATTTAAATAATGCTGCAAATCAAATATTAGGTGAAGATAAGGTTATGACATTAAATATGATGATAGAAGAGCAATATAGTGAGGTAAATTAAGTTGATCAATTTGAATAATGATAAGGAATTATTAGATTTAATAAGAAACAAAAGAATGAGCGCGATATATTTTACAGGAGGAGCTTGTGGAGCGTGTGAAGTCATTAAAACTAAGATTGAAGATATTTTAAAAAAATTTCCTGAAATTAAGAGTGGAGAAGTAAATGCAGAAAAGCATTTAGATTTAGCAGCAAAATATAATGTATTTTCTGTACCAATATTTCTACTTTATATAGAAGGCAAGGAAAGCATAAGAGTAGGAAGAAATTTAGATTTACTAGAATTGGAAGCAAGTGTAAAGAGATATTATGAAATGATATTTTAATTTAAAGGCGAATACAACTTTTATGGAGTATTACAGTATAAAAAACTGCTTTGGATATTAATTTTATAGCAGTTTTTTTGCGGTGAATGTAGAATAAAATATATTTCTGATATTGTTTATGATGCTTTTAGAGGTTATGTTCTCAAAAGGTACAATGTCCATAGACTTGACTCGATTATAAGTTCACAAAGAATATTTTAAATTTACTGAAAATATAATTTGACTAGTAAAAGGAGATGAAGATATGTTGGAAAAAGCTATATGTATAGCAGCAAAAGCTCATGAAGGTCAGGTGGATAAAGGTGGTAAACCATATATTCTTCATCCTTTAAGATTAATGATTTCAAAGAGAAGCCAAGAAGAAATGATATGTGCAGTGCTTCATGATGTAATAGAAGATACTGATATTACAATAGATTATTTAAAAAATGAAGGCTTTTCAGAAGAAATACTATCTGCACTGGATGCATTAACAAGACGGCATAATGAAACATACGATGAGTTTATAGAAAGAATAATTACTAATAGGTTAGCATGCGAGATAAAGCTAGCCGATTTAAAAGACAATATGAATTTATCAAGAATCGAAAATCCTTCTCAAAAAGACTATGAAAGAATAAAAAAATATAATAAAGCAGCAGATAAAATAATTAATGCATTAGAATTTTATAGATAGGAGTAACATAGAGAGGATGAAGAACAGTTTTTCTTTTGATATGGAAAATATTATAGACAACATGAAAGTTTCAGGAGCATTTTTATTTTAATTGTTATATTAAATGGAACATTCTTAATTAATATTGATAAATAAGTAATTTTATTGTATTCTATTATATAAAAATTAAACTAGTAAGTTAGTAGTGGGGGAAAGCTTTATGATAATAAGAGAAATACAGGAAAAAGATAATGAACAAGTAGAATCATTAATAAGAACTTGTTTGATAGAATTTGGGGCTAATAAACCTGGCTGTGCTTGGTCTGATCCTAACTTAGGATGTTTTTACCAAGTGTATAGCTGTGAAAAATCTAAATATTGGGTAGTTGAAGAAAACGGGAAGATAGTAGCAGGTTGTGGGATAGGGCCATTGTTAGGAACTGAAGATGTATGTGAATTACAAAAGATGTATTCTTTAAAAGAAACAAGAGGTTCAGGTATCGCAAAGAAATTGCTGGGTCTTTCTTTAGAATTTGCGAGAGAACATTATAAAAAATGTTATTTAGAAACTTTTGATAATATGGAGGCCGCTAAGAGATTTTACGAAAAGAATAAATTTCTTAGATTAGAAAAACCTTTAGTTGAAACTGAACATTACGCTTGTGATGTGTGGTACATAAAGGAATTATAAATTTTATTGAAGTTTAAGATATATAAATAGTATAAGATAATAAACTAATACAATATGCAATGTTTTAAATGTATATTTATTAGTTTATTTTTATGCCTATAGATGTTTTAGCAACTTTGTAAATCTGTTCATCAAATAAGTTGAATTGTTATTATTTATCACTAAAGTAGATGTTCAAAATTACCACAAATAAAAAAATTAAATATGCAAATTATAAGAAGTGTTTAGAATTATAATTCTAAAATGGATTATAAAAGGAGGGTGAGAAATTGAAGAATAGAATAAAATTTTTCTTATTTTTATTAAGTGGTCTTTTTGTTATATTTATATGCGTGAAAAACATAAGTGCTATTCCGATATCATCTAATGAAACAACTAGTGAAAATCATGATCTGGATAAAAAAGTTTCGCATGATATGAAGAAAGTAATTTATCTGACTTTTGATGATGGTCCTAGCTATAAAGTTACAGATCGTGTTCTAGACATTTTGAAGGAAAAGGATGTTAAAGGAACTTTTTTTCTCATAGGAAGCCAGATTGAGGGAAGAGAAGAGGTTGTAAAAAGAATTTATGATGAGGAAAACAGTATAGGACTTCATACTTATACTCATAAATTTAATAAAATTTATTGTAGTGAAGATAAATTTATACAAGAAATGCTTGCATGCCGTATTCAGATAAATAATGTTATTGGAATTTCGCCAAATATAATAAGGTTTCCAGGTGGAAGTAGTAAGCATTTAAATAATAGATGTTTAAAGAAATTACATGATAATAATTTTAAAGTATATGACTGGAATATGGATAATACAGATGGATTAAATCCAAAGCTTTCTCCATATAGTTTATATAGGAAGGCAACAAAGGGAAGCGAGAAATTATCAAAAGTAATACTGCTTTTACATTGTACGGATATGAATAATAATACTTGTGAAGCATTACCCGAAATAATAGAATACTATAAATCACAAGGATATGAATTTAAGACGATTACAGAAGAAACACAAGAGTTATATTTTCCTATATCAAGAAGAACATTTACATTCTTTGAGAATATTATATAAGAGCAGATATAAAAAATATTCTTTATTAACTCTACATAATTTATTTTTTGGTAATATGATGTTTACAAAAGGTTAATAACTTTGACAAACGACTGACAAAAATAAGTATTAATATAGTTATTAGAAAGGGTGTTTATATCATGGAAAAAGAAATTGAGGATCTAGAAATTAGAGATGATAAAGAATTAGAAATTAGAAATAAAGTTACAAAAAGGGATAAGAAGATATTGCAAAAGGCAATAAGTGGAATAAAGGGATGGAGCTTTAATCCAATAGCTGTAGTAAGTAATGGAATAGAAGAGTATTATTTTATTTGTAAAGTAAAAACAATAATAGAAAATTTGCAAATGACTATGGCGAGGATATATATTAAAGTTCAAGATGGAAATAAGCCTAGATTATTAGCTATAGAAGAGATAGTATAAAAGCCTTGTGACAAGTAAAATTGTTGTATAGGAATGGTTTGAAAAATAAAAAGATGTTAATAATTAAATTGTTGAACCTTTTTTCATAATTTATCAAAAGCAGCAATTAGGAATTGTCCAATTGCTGCTTATATTTATTTTCTTAGAAATAATCATAAAGAAAGATCTTCACATAGATAAACATTATAATAGCTTAGTCTTATGAAACAATCTACCAAAAAGGAGAAAAATTATTATTTCACAGGCTATGAAAATTTCGCTGAAAGCGCTAAATTACAGATTGCACTACTAGTGATTGCTCTCGATTTCATTGTGAGAAGTGTCAATTGATAAAAAATATCAATTAATATTGATTATTTTATGATAATGTGCTAATATATGAATATACAAAAGATATTCAAATCCCCTTTACCCCTCATAATTAATAGATAAAAAAATGCAGTCATATGATGGCTGCATTTTATTTTGCAATTTAAAACAGCGATATTAAGTTTTATTATTATTTTATTATTTTTAACTCATCTTGTAGCTGTTTTTGCATGTCTTGCATATAGTCATCTATATTTTTATTTTTCGCAGAACTCAAAAATATACTTATTACTATAAAAATTAAAAATATTAGACTTAATATAATCATAAACTACACCTCACTTATCTAAAGTATTAACAAAAAAACGTAATTGTATTACGACTATTTTCAACAATTAGATTAAAAATAAAAAAATATCTAGATAAAATTTCGTCAATAAATAATTTAATAAAACTTAACATATTAAACAAATGTAGCATAAAATAATCTATTAAGATTATAATGGGTAAAATTAAAAAATTGACCAATAAAATATATTTTATTATAATTTATAATAGAAATATAAAAACAAATGAAATGTTTATGAGAGGAGAAGAATTATATGAGGTTAGTTATACTAAATGAAAAAGCAATGGACAAAGAGCTTGCGGTTCCTATTTATACGCAATCAGGAATGATATATTTAAATAAAGGTGCAAAAATTAATGAAAGAAATATTGAACAAATAAAGAAAATAGGTATAAACACAGTCTATATAGATGATGGTATAAATGATGTTACTTTACAAGAAATATATGATGCCCCGCTAAGATTAAAAGCAATTAAAGAGTTAAAGAATGTATTTGATGAATGCAAAAGAAAAAAATATGTTCCTGAACAACCAGTAATAAAAATAGTTGAAGAAATAATTGAAAATATAAATATTTCAGAAAATGCCTATTTATATAACAACTTAGCTAAAAATGATGAAGACCTTGAATTATGTACTCATTCGTTGAATGTCGCATTATTATCAATAATAATTGGTTATAAGAAAAAATATAGTCAGGACAAAATTTTAAAGCTAGGAATTGGAGCTATATTACATGATATTGGTAAAATGGTTTCTAATGGGGAAGATCATACTATCGAAGGCTATAAATTGGTAAAAAGTAATAATTATTTTTCGGCAACATTATGTACTTGCATACGCTCACATCATGAAAATGAAGATGGAAGCGGTTATCCTGAAAAATTAAAAGGGGACAAGATATATGAGTTTGCAAAGATTGTTTCTATTTGTAATGAATATATTAATATATTAGAGTCAGATGATTCTATCTTGCCACACCATGCAATTGAAGTATTAGCAGCAATGGGGCAGCAAAGATTCAGTAATGACATATATAAGGATTTTGTTGGATCAATTTATTGTTACCCTAATGGTTTGACTGTAAAGTTGAGTAATGGGTTAGAGGCCATGGTTATTAAGCAAAATATAAACATGCCAACAAGACCTATAGTTGCATTTAAGGAAAATGATAATATAAAATATATTGATTTAGTTAATAATCTTACTATATTTATTGAAGAAGTAGTATATTAAAGTAGATATTTTAGTTAGCCACGAGATTGTGGTTAACTATTTTTTTATTAAAAATGTTTATGTAAGGAATTAACTTAATTCATGACAAATGATAAAGACTGATAAGCGTATTTTATTAGAGAGGGTATATGGCATGCTAGTAAATGATTTAGAGATTAGGAATACAATTACAGCAAAGGATAAGAGAATATTAAGAAAAGCATTAAACGGAATAGTTGGATGGAAATTTGTTCCTATATTTGTGATAATAAATTATAAAGGCGATTATTATTTTATATGTAAAGTAAAAGCGAATAATAGGTAAATGAAGATGGCCAAAATATATGTTAAAACTAAAAATGATGGAAGCATAAATTTACTAACTATCGAAGAAATATTATAGGATATGAGAAAATACTTCATATCCTAAAATTTTAGTACCCAAATTTATACATGTAAATTGTATTATAGATATAGAAGGAGGTGGTGAATATGGGGAATATAATTAAGATAATTATGTATTCAGAGATTAAGAAGAATAAGAAGAGTAAAATTAAATTAAGAGTTTTAGAAGAAAATATTTTAAAATATAACTATTGGCTAAAAGTAACACACAGAGAGGATAAAATCGAAAATTATGAAGAATTTTTACGAGCTCGATAATTACTAAGAGGTAGATTAGATTTTAAGTTTAATCTGTCTCTTTTGTTTTTAATAAAGCAGAATCTTTATTTTTTTGTAATATTATATTAAGAAAAGCTTTATATAATTGATTAATAACTGACAAAAACCGGTAATAATATAATTACAGGAGAAGGTGTTTGTTTATATGTTAAAAGAAAATAGAAAAATGGAAATCAGAAGTGAAATTTCTATAGAAGAAAAAGTAATGCTAAATGATGCGTTAGATGGCATAAATGGATTCAAATTTGATCCTATAACAGTAATTACTAATGGTGTCGAGGACTATTATTTTATATGTAAAGTAAAGGTAATAATAAAAAGTTTGAGAATGAAGATAGCAAAGGTACATGTTAGAGTTTCTAATAACAATCCTCAATTATTAAGGATTGAAGGCATAGAATAAATTTATTTTAATTTTTATGAGACCTATGTAATTATATATAGATATAATTCTAAAGTATTTTATTTACTAATTTTTGAACTAGATCAAAAGTGAATATAATATAATTTTAATAATAATAAATAATTATTATTAAATAGTATTGAATATTTTATAATAATATGGTAATATATATTTGAAGATAAAAAATAATAAATAATATTTAAGAAAGGAGAGTTATTATGGGTAACTTAATGAAAATCAATATATATGCTGAAAAAAAGAAAAAGATTGGAAAAGTTATAAAAATTAACAAGTTAGAAGAAACTATTTTAACTTATAATAACTGGCTAAAGAAGAATAATAGAGAGGATAGAATAGAGAGCTATGAGGAATTTTTACAAGCTCAATAATATTTATTATTAGAGGTAAATTAAATTGTATGATTTAATTTACCTCTATTTTTTTGAATTTTAAAATGTTAATAAATAAAAGTTATTAATTAATATGGATTATTTAAAAATAATATGCTATTATATAAATACACAATATATTCAAATCCTAAATAACTCTCTCTCAAGTTTAACCATTAGATGCAGTCATTATTTGGCTGCATCTTTATTTTATTAGACCTAATTTATATCGCATTCTTTGAAAGAGCTTTAGCATATTTTGTCAAAATTTATGTTATGAAAAATAGTTACTAGTTTAAAGTATTGTGATATTATAAAAGTGATTTGATAAAAGATTCTTCATTTTATAAAGGTGGTATTGTCATGTACAATGCTACCTTTTTTTAAATTTAATTTTAAGAATTAAAATATTATGATCTATTTGCGATTGTTTAAAAAAAATTTTTATATAGAAATTTCGATTTTAATGGTTCAATGTTAAGGAACGGGATGTCTAACTTATACAAAATTTTATAGAAATTAAATCCACTTGAAATGGTGGATTTACTATAGGAAAGCAATAAAAATATGGTATGTTACTAAGTAATCACACAAATATGCGAGCAAACATAAAATATTATATATGTTTTAATAACGGAGGAGGAGCTTACGGTGAGATACAATTGTAATAATAACGGGAGATGCAGCTGTGGTTACAAAAATAACCAAAATGATAAAAATGAGGATAACTGTAACTATGTGGACATTAGCTATAGAATAAAGAATCATAATCATGAATATTTATCAAGTACAGATTATGCAAAAGATGATGAATGTGTGAGACATAATCATCGGATTGCTGGTATGACTGGTCCTGCAATAGAATGTGGTAATTCACACGTTCATAAAATAGAAGGACGTACAGATACTTTTTGTGATCACTACCATGATCTTTGTGATACAACAGGTCCGGCTATTTACCTTCCAGACGGAAAGCATATTCATTTAGTAAAGGGTAAAACAGCTTGTGCAGATGGACATTATCATGATTATTATTTTACTACTTTAGTTGAAGATCCTACAAACGTTCCTAAAGATAAAGATTGCTAGATTTAAACACCAATAAAAGAAGCTTACCATTAAATAACTTCTAAAATATATATATTATAGATGTTTGATTATCACACTTTATGCATAATAGAGTGTGATTTAAATTTCGTCTTATATATTTCAGTGTAGTATTTCATCTATGATGTACATTTTTGCGAGATTAAGTATGATATAATGAAATTGAAATAGTAATAATAATATTATATAAACTTATTGATATTATATCTCTAAATAAAGTGAAATATATAAATAAGTCTATATTAGAATATGATAAATTACTCTTAAGGACGTAAGAAGATTGGAGCTAGTAAATGAAAATAAACATTTTTTTACCTAAATATATGGAAGACTTTAAATGCATAAACTCAAGTTGCATTGATACTTGTTGCGCAGGGTGGGATATAAATATAGATGAGGATACTTATAACAATTACACTAATAGTACTGGTGAATTTAAAGAATTATTGGAAGGAAAGTTCTTTTTGAATGAAGCTGAACATGATTTTTTTAATAATGGTTTCATGGCACTAAAAGATGGTAATAGATGTCCTTTTTTAAATTGTAATATGCTTTGTGATATACATGGTGGATTTGGGGAAAAGAATCTTTGTATAACTTGCAAAAGTTATCCTAGAGTATTTAATATTGTCGATAATATTTACGAAAAGAGTGGATTACCTTCTTGTATTGAAATATGTACAAAAGCGTTTTTGAATAAAGATAAGATGGAGTTCATAGAGAGCGAAGAAGAAATAAATGAGAATGATATTGAGATAAGAAGAATTATAGATAGTGAAGCTTTTGAAGGAACTGAAAGTCTTTTTCAATATTTCTGGGACATAAGGGTGATATCTATAAATATTATTCAATTGAGAGAATATTCGATAGAGGAACGGTTAAATATTCTTAAGAATTTTTACTGGAAAATTCAGAGTTCATATAAATTAAATGATTTTGATGGAATAGAGAAGTTATTAGATGATTTTAACAATGAATACATAGATTATGAGTCGTTAAAAGGAATGAATTTCAAGGAAAATAATGATTTTTATATTGATATTGCTAAGGATGATTTACTTGAAAATATAAGAGGGATAAGGCTTAAGCAATGTGTTAATGAATACAAAGATGGGATTTTTAATAAAAATGATTTACGCACATATCTAGAAGAAAACCCTAGATATTTTGATGAGATAGATGGGTATTCATACATTCTAGAGAATTACTTAGTAAATCAGATTTTTAAAGACTTAATTCCTTTTAATAAAGGAGAAGAGTTTTTAGAAAGTATTAAAGTTCTTATTAATACCTATAAAATAATAAAAGCTTATATAATAGGAATTGCTATGAATTCCAAAGAAAAGATAAATGAACAGCAGATTATAAGAGTTATTCAATCTTTAAGCAAGGACATAGAGCACAATAAGGTGTTTAAGGAATTGCTGGAAAGGTAGAATTAGAAGCTAATTTATAGGAATATAATAGAGATAGTATTATTAATTAAAAAATACTATCTCTATTTTAAGTGTGGTTGAGTAATAATGCTTTCCTTTAGAATTATTGACAGGGTAGTAAGGAAATATACATATATTTTGAAATTATTATATAAAAATTTTATACATTAAATACATATGTTGTAATGATAAACTCACATTCAAAATTATAGTAAGTTAAGTACTCAATTAAAATAATCAATGTAGGAATCCAACTGTAGCACAGATAGATAGTTATTATAAATAAATTTAAAATACAAAATAGAGATAGCATTAGTGAATTCTAAAATACTATCTCTATTTTAAATTTAGGTCGGGTTATTATGTTTTCAATAATATTATTAACAAAGTACAGAAAAATATACGTTTTTTTAAATAACTTTTATAGTTTTATTATTCAGGTTAAAGCTTAGATATATTGGAATATTTCTTTAGTAATTAATAGCAAATATTATAAAGCAGCATAATATAGTACTAAGTGATTGATAATTTTAACAAAGTTCTGGTGAAAAATGTTATCAGATTTCTAATAGCATAATTGATAAATTAAAAGCTATATAAATAGAGCTTCTATAAATCAAACAATTTTATGGAAATTACAAAGGAGAGAAAAAAATGGATTACAAAGATAATAAAGAAGAATACGATTATTATTTTGAAAATGAGCTTGACTTTGATTTTGATGACCTAGAGGATGAGTTTGATTTCTTTGGAAAAGAAGAATGCGAATTTGAAGAAAAAGACGATTATGAATATGATCAAAAAGAAGATTGTGAATATGATCAAAAAGAAGAATGTGAATTTGCTGAAAAAGAAGATTGGGATTTAGGCGGAAGAGAAGAGTGTGACTTTGATAAAGATGAAGATTATATCCCAAAGATGATGGAAAAAGTTTTCAAAGAAGGTTTTGAAAAAGGAAAGTACGAAGGGTATAAAAAAGGCTGTAGAGATGGTTATGAAAGAGCAAAACGTCAACTTATAGAGTATATGAAAAAGAATAAATGCTGCTTCAAATGTCGTAAATCTCATCATAAACATCACTGCTGTAAAAAACACTAATATAAGGCCAAGGGTTATTATATAAAATAATAGTTTATTTATTAAGAGGGGTTATACAAAATGCTCCTCTTTGTATGTTTAATAAGGCAAATTTTATTGAATTATTCGATACATAAGTTATTTTTAGTTAATTTAGGTTAAATGTATATGCTTACCTTAATTTAAATTAAATGTTATAATAAAGATTATTTATTATTACTTTACATTAGGTATTAGTTTTAAATGGTAAAGTGTTTTGAAAGGAATTAATTTAAGATGGAAAATAATTTTAATATATTATCTAATATAGCGAAAAAAAGTAGGCCTGAGGATTTGTGTTTTTTGATATTTAAAGGCAGTCTATTAGTGAAGAGAAATGGGGAAGTATTAAGCATTCCTGTTTTTGACGAAATTATGAAATTAGGTGTTAAATATGAAAAAGAGTTCCTTCTCGGAAAAATTGAAGATGAGTTTTGCTTTGCAATAGAAGTTTCTTCAGAAATTAAATTGGAAAATAATTTTGAGTTAATATCATTATATGAAATAGGACCGCTATTAGAAGAAGAATTGTTTTTAGCAGCAGGAAGAGCTAACCAAATATTAAATTGGGATAAAACACATAAATTTTGCGGGAAATGTGGATCTAGAACAGAAGAAAAAATTGATGAAATGGCAAAAGTTTGTCCGAACTGCAATAACGTAATGTATCCTGTAATATGTCCTGCTATAATAGTTGCTGTAATAAAAGGAGATGAAATTCTTCTTGCACATAATGGAGGATTTAAAAATGATATGTATAGTTTGATTGCAGGATTTGTAGAGGCTGGAGAAGATTTAGAGAGTACAGTCAAAAGAGAAGTTTTTGAAGAAGTTGGAATAAAGGTAAAGAATATTAAGTATTATAAGAGCTCTCCTTGGTCATTTCCTAATTCATTGATGCTTGGATTTTTTGCAGAGTATGAATCAGGAGAAATAAAGGTCGATGGAAAAGAGATAGTTGATGCGCAGTGGTTCTCACAAGAAAGCTTTCCTAATATACCTAAAAAGTTTACTTTGGCAAGAAAATTAATAGATGAATTTATAGAAAAAATTAAGTAATGAATTAGAACATATCTATAAAAACTAGACTTATGTGATAACTTACCGGTACGCCAAGCAAGGGCGTAAAAGATAATGAGGGCTAACCTTCCTCATTATTACTATATAGCAGGTGGGAATCCTGCATGACAAAGGCCAGCAACCAGTCATTAGTTAGTCTTGGGCTTATTATGGCGATGTAATAAGTTAAGTGTAGACAAACAAGGTACCAGGCCGCAAGCGAATGCTGAAACTACTAGCCACGAAATTATCACAAAGTCAGAAAGGACGATAATATCGGTAAATTAGAAGTCAGAACATAGATAATCATTATTGCAAGAATATCTGTGCTTTCTCGTGGTTTTAAGGTGTAGCATGGTATACATTGATATAGTACGTCAACTTGGGAGGACTCATTATTCTCTGACTTCAGAGTATGGAAAACAATGATTAGAAATCAGAGGTATTCAAATGATAATGAGTAGTCGGATTACACCATAGTACTGAAGAAATGAGTAATGACCATGGAGGGAAGGGTGTAACATATTATAGACCTTGAAAAGAGAAACAGAAATTCTCACACAGAGGAGGAAAAAAAAATGTACACAAAACTTGAGAGGATAGCAGAAATAGCTGGAAATAATCCTAAAGAGAAATTTACATCACTAATGCATTTAGTTAACAAGGAAATGCTAATTTTATGCCATTATGAACTGAGCGGAAATAAGGCTACAGGAGTGGATAAGGTAACAAAGGAAGAATATGAAACTAACTTAGAGAATAATATTGATAATCTACTAATTAGAATGAAGACTTTTAAATATAGACCGCAGCCTGTAAGGAGAGTATACATAGATAAGTCTGGTTCAAACAAGAAAAGACCTCTAGGTATACCGGCATATGAAGACAAAGTTGTACAATTAGCCATTAATAAAATATTAAAATCAATATATGAACAAGATTTCATTGATAGTTCTTTTGGGTTTAGACAAAATAGAAGTTGTCATGATGCTCTTAAAATCTTAAATGTATATTTATCTGAAAAGAATGTGAATTATGTTGTAGATGCTGATATTAAAGGATTCTTTGATAATGTTGACCACAAGTGGTTGATGAAATTTCTTGAACACAGGATTGCAGACAAGAACTTACTTAGATATATAGGTAGATTTTTGAAAACTGGAATAATGGAAAACGGAAAGTTTTATAAAGTATATGAAGGAACTCCACAAGGGGGAATAATATCTCCAACATTAGCAAACATTTATTTACATTATGTTTTAGATATATGGTTTAATAACTTTATCAAAAAGAAGTGTAAAGGACAGGCGTACATAGTACGCTATGCGGATGATTTTGTTTGCTGTTTTCAGTATGAAGACGAAGCGAAAGCTTTCTATGAAGCATTGAAAAACAGATTAGACAAATTTAACTTGCAGGTAGCTGAAGATAAAACTAAAATATTATATTTCGGTAAGAATGCCTACTATGATAGAAAATTCAAGAGAGCATGAAAGTTAGAATCATATAAAGATAGAACTTTTGATTTTCTAGGATTTACACACTTCTGCAGTTGCAGAAAGAATGGAAGTTTTAGAGTTAAGAGGAAGACTAGCTCAAAGAAATTTGGAGCTAGCATAAAGAGATTGAATGAATGGTTAAAGAATAATAGAACAGTGCCGCTCACATTATTAATGGAGAAACTGACACAGAGACTAATAGGATATTATAGGTATTACGGAATCACTGACAACAGTTTAAGTCTCGCAACTTTCAGATATTTAGTAAGAAAACTAACTTTTAAATGGCTAAACAAAAGAAGTCAGAAAAGAAGTTATAACTGGAGAAGTTTTGACACTATGTTTGAGTGCTTCAAAATACCTAAAGCTAAAATATATGTTAATATTTTCAACTTAAAAGAAGATATATCATATATACTGTGAATTATAATGTGGGGAGCCGTATGCGGGAAATCCGCACGTACGGTTCTGAGAGGGGTTAGGGAAGTGATTCCCTAGTCTACTTACCAAATCATAAATATTTTGATTCCGAAAAGCTATGAAAATATCGCTGAAGGTTCTAAGCCGCAGGTTGTATCCACTTTAGCATGCTCCAACTTTCAGTTTGACAAGCTAAAATGGAACAACCTACAGCAAAGAACCTTTAACAGCTCATTTTCAAATGTTTTCTTCACAAATATATTTATGATTTCTAGTGAAGATATTAAATTAAAGTTTTAGCAACTTTGCAAATATGTTCATCTAATAAGCCTAAATTCTTAAAATGTTTATCTATAACTTATACATAGCTATGATTTATACTTTCAAATAAATACTATGCTAGAAAGCAGAAACGTTTTTATGCAGCAGGCATTGAAAATAAGCTGTTAAAAGCTCTTAATTGTAGGTTGTTCCACTAATGCTTGTCACAATGAAAATGGGAGCAAGCATTAGTGGTGGAACCTGCAATTTAGTACTTTCAGCGAAATTTTCATAGTCCTGCGAAATAACAATGTTTCTACTTTCGGTGGATTATTTATATACTAATTGGAGATTACATAATTTAAAAACTTTTATTAAGAATAGTAGAAGTATTTTTTGAAACAATAGTTATATGGAGCAAATACTCAATTTATTTAAGTCTAAAATTTAAAAATATAATACACTATAGAAAGAAGATGATTTAAATGATACATGAGCTAAAAATAACGCCTAATAACTATAAAGTGATAAGAGATGGAAGTAAAACTTTTGAATTAGTAAAATACAATAGGGATTTTAGTGTTAGAGACATTCTTGTATTTCAAGAATGTGAAGACTCGAGCGGATATACTGGAAGAAAAATTGTTAAAGAAATTTCATATGTTTCTAATAAAGGCGAAGATGGATTAAGTGAAGAGTTTTGTATACTTGGGTTAAAAAATACATTATGTGTAGAATTAAAAAATATAGATTCTAATGAAATAACTTTAATGAATCAGTTGAGAAAAGTTGAAAAGGAAAATAATGAGTTTGAGACTGCAGTGGTGAAAAATCATGTCAATAGAGCAGTAGAAGAATTCTGGGATAAAGTACAATCTTCATTGGGGGCATTAGAGCAGATTGGAATAAAAGCTGATATTGTAATTCAGGATTATCCAAAGCACCTAGAAAAAATTAGAAGTGAATTACCACACAAAGTATAAAAGATATAGCTAATTATATAAATATAATTCTATAGAATGCTTAACAAAATGCTTTTTTCAATTAATACCAATATACTATTTGCAATAGCTTTTTAAAGTAATCTTATATTTTTGTGCAAGTTGGCATTAATGGAATATATTAGATATACTGGAAATAAGGATTTCGATAATAGTTATATATGTTGAAATTCACAATGCACATTTCACAATTGCAGTTAAAATTCTTGTAATATTTTTTAGAATTATGATGAAGGATTATTTTTGCAATATATTAATTTAAAATGGAGGATTCGGAAAATGGGCTTCTGAGTCCTTTTTGTTGTTTATATTTCTTTTTATATAATATTTGAACTAATAGATCATGGACTATATGAGATATCAATTAGAATTTATTTTCAACTGATAATAATAAGTACTTGATATATTTCTAGATATATTAACATATATAGAACAATAACATACTATAGAAGTATAAAATATATTACCAATTGATAATTAATGAGCAAACTATTATTAAAATAATTGATGAAGCAGGATGTAGAATAAACTTTTTTAGAAGTAACATAAAGAAAAAATAATAATATATTAGTCATCTATAGTTGAATTCATCAACCAATTTATTATAGTTACTTAAATTTTATTAATTAAAAGTAGGTGTAATTTTGGAGAAAAACAATTTTAAAGAAATAAAAAGAGTGCTTTGGATTATTATGTTTGCAAATATAATAATAGCTTTTATAAAAATAGTAATTGGTACTTTTGCAAATAGTTCAAGTATAGTGGCAGATGGATTTCATTCAATAACAGATGGATCATCTAATATTATTGGACTTATTGGGGTAGGAATAGCAGCCAAGCCTATTGACGAAGAGCATCCTTATGGGCATAAGAAATATGAAACACTTACAGGATTATTTATTGTTGGAATGTTAGTTTTTATAGGTGGAAAGATTATAATCGATGGGATTAATAAATTTATGCATCCAGTTAGACCAGAAATTACAACGATCAGTCTGATTGTAATGCTTGTTACATTATGCATTAATATATTTATTACAAAGTATGAATATAAGAGGGGATTAGAGTTAAAGAGTACAATTCTAATTTCTGATTCAATGCATACAAAAAGTGATGTATTTGTAACCATCGGTGTAATTATAGCTATTAGCGCAATAAAATTGGGAGTATCGCCACTTATAGATAGTTTTGCTTCTGTTGTAGTTGCTATCTTTATATTTCATTCTGCCTATGAAATATTCAGAGCTGCTAGCGATATTTTAGTTGATAGTATTGCAGTAGAAGCTGGGACAATAAAAGAAATTACAATGTCCCAGAAAAGTGTAAAAGGTGTTCATAAAATAAGAAGTCGTGGAACTATTGAAGATATGCATATAGATATGCATGTTTTAGCAGATTCAAGAATGAGTCTTGAAGAGTCGCATAAATTAACTCATGAAATTCAAGATGCGTTAAGAAAGGAATTTAATAATAATGCCGATGTAATTGTTCATTTAGAGCCATATAGAGAAAATATGAATAATAGAGCAACTTAATATATAACATATATTGCTGATTATAAGTCATAATATAACAAAAGAGAAAACAATATAAGTTTTATATTTTATAATATAGTAGTAACTCCTTTGATTTTAAGACAATCAAAGGAGTTATTGCTGTATTAAAGAGGGAAAATTTAAATGTTAAATGGTTTTATTGGAGAACATATATTGCAAGAATTTTAGACGTAATTGTGCATTGTGAATTGTGCATTTTGAATTGCAACATATATGTTAAAGCGATATGTGAAATATAATGTTGTTATTTGGTAATCAATAATAAATTGAAAAATAGTTAAAAAAATATCAATATATATTAACCAATATGTGATTGCTTTCATAAAATGTAAGTATAATCAGATAATAAATATTTTGATTTAATTTTATATTTTAAATTTTCTTGAAAAATGTGGGAGAAATATAGAAATGTTAGCGATATCAATACATTAACAATAAAAAATAGATTTTTGAATAATAATGGATTAAAAAATAATTCTGAATTGTCAGAAAATTAGATTGACAAAAAATAGACAAGCTATTAAAATAAAGGTAAGAGGAATTGATAAAAAAATAACAAAGGCTATTATATTTTTCAGGAGATGATATTTATGGTAAAAATAATTAATTCTAAGGAAGCAGCAGATTTGGTAAAAGACAACAATGTTTTAGCAACATCAGGTTTCGCATTACTAGGAGTTCCAGAATCATTAATCAAAAGATTGGAAGAAAGATTTTTAGAAGAAAATAGCCCCAAAAATCTAACATTAATGTTTGCAGCAGCATCAGGTGATAGAGGAAGTAAAGGATTAAATCACTTAGCACATGAAGGGCTAACAGGTAGAGTTATAGGAGGACATTTTGGCTTAGCACCTAAGATAGGCGCATTAATTAGAGATAATAAAACATATGCATATAATTTACCGCAAGGAGTTATGTGTCATATGTTTAGAGATAAAGCAAGTAATAGGACTGGCACTATAACTAAAGTTGGATTAAACACTTTTGTAGATCCTAGAGTAGAGGGAGGAAAAGCAAATTCAATAACTAAGGATGATATAGTACAAGTAATAGATATATTAGGTGAAGAAAATTTAATATATAAATGTCCAAAGATAGATATTGCTTTTATTAGAGGAACATATGCAGATGAAAAAGGAAATATTACAATGGATCATGAAGCTACTTATTCTGAGGCTGCATGTATAGCTCAAGCAGTTAAAAATTGCGGAGGAACTGTAGTAGTTCAGGTTGAGAAGATTGTTAAATTTGGAACATTGGATCCAAGAGCTGTGAAGATACCTAGAATATATGTTGACTATATAGTTGAAGCAGAAGATAAAGAAGATCAAGCTCAAATATTAGGATACAATTATGACCCTTCATTAACTGGAGAGGCAAATATGGTGGTCGATGGATTAGCACCTTTAAAATTAGATGAAAGAAAAATTATCGGAAGAAGAGCTGCAATGGAATTAGTAAAAGGACAAGTTGTGAATATCGGGATTGGAATGCCAGAAGCAATTTCAAATGTTGCTAATGAAGAAGGAATATGTGATTACTTTACGTTAACTGTAGAACCAGGAGCTATAGGGGGAATTCCTCAAGGCGGTAATAAATTTGGAGCATCAATAAACCCAGAATGTATGTATGATCAACCAACACAATTTGATTTCTACGATGGAGGCGGATTGGATATAGCATTCTTAGGTCTTGCAGAAGTAGACAAGCAGGGAAATATAAATGTAAGTAAATTTGGACCAAAGGTGCCAGGCTGTGGTGGATTTATTAACATTACTCAAAGTTCGAAGAAAGTAGTCTTCTGTGGAACTTTTACAGCTAAAGGATTAGACATAAAAATAGAAGATGGGAAATTAAAAATTATAAATGATGGATCAAATAAAAAATTTGTAGACTCTGTTCAGCAGATTACTTTTAGTGGAAATCGTGCAACGAAGTTAAAACAACCTGTTATGTATATAACAGAAAGAGCTGTATTTGAGTTAAAAGAAGATGGATTACATTTAACTGAAATTGCACCTGGAGTAAATCTTGAAAAAGATATATTAGCTGCAATGGATTTTGCACCAATAGTAGATAAAGATCTTAAATTAATGGATGCTAGAATATTTGAAGATAAAGTAATGGGATTAAATTAAGTGAGTGTTATGGTGAAGGAGAGTGTAAGTATGTTAGAAAACTTAAAAATCAAACTTATAAAAATTGCTAAAGACGCAGAAAAATATAACTTATGCATAGAAAAAATAGGAAGTTTTAGTATTAAAGACGAAAGTTCTGGTTATGTAATTATAACACCATCAAAAATTAAAATAGAGGATTTATGTAAAGAACATGTTTGTGTTGTAGATTTAAATGGAAATAAAGTTGAAACAATGGATGGAATTGAGCCAAATAGTGATATGCAAATGCATCTTGATATATATAAGGCTCGAAAAGATATAAAAGCTTTTATGCATATTCACCCAGTTTATGCGACTACTTTTGCGGTAGCTAATAAAGTAATTCCTCCAGTAACTTATGATGCGGCAAACTACGGAGGTTATATATATTTAGCTAATTATGAAAAAGCAAAAACTAATGATCCAGCAAAAGACTTAGTAGAAAGATTGAGCACAAGTGATGCTTGTTTATTAGAAAGTAACGGAGTAATTGTTGTTAGTAAAGATATAGAAGATGTATTATCTAAAGGAAGATATGTTGAAAAAGTAGCTGAAGTTTATTATAGAGCGTTAACTTTAAATCAATTTAAAGAACCTAAAAGATTTACAAGAGAAGAATTGATGGCTTATCTTATAGCTCAATAAAATTTTACAATAATCTTATTATAAAGTGCCGAACTTATGCTTCTTATCGTTTTAAAGTAATGATAAGAGATATAAGTTCGGCATTTTTTAATAAATTTCTTCATTTATTACTAATATTATTCTTATATTTGTTTAAAATAATGATGGATATTATAGGTTTAAATTTATTTAGAAACATAGATTAAAAATAATGCAGTAATTTTTTGTTGGGTTTTCGTCGTTAACCTGTGATTTTCTTCCTTATATTAGGACTTTGCATAATATTATGTTAAAAAGTATTGGTTTTTTAAGAGAAAAATTAAAAAATATATAAATTATTAATGTGTTAATGTCTTGCCTAATATTATAAAAATATGATAATATATTAATTGATTTGTTGTACTTTTAAAATTTCTAGATAAATATTTAATATGTTATATAGAGGTATATAGTTATTAAGAGATTTTTGACGAATGGATTAAGTAAATAGGAGGACCTATATGAATATTTTTAAGAAAAAATCGTTAGATAAAATGCTAGAAGGCGCGCAAAAGTCAGCTTTAAAGAAAAATCTTAAAGCAAAAGACATAGCTGCCTTTGGTATTGGAGCAGTAGTAGGGGTAGGTATTTTTGTTGCCACAGGGACAGGCGCACATTTAGCTGGACCAGCTGTAATTATTTCATTTATTTTAGCAGGTATAGTAGCTGGCCTTTGTGCATTGTGTTATTGTGAACTTTCAACTATGTTCCCAGTTGCGGGAAGTACATATTCTTATTCATACATAGTATTTGGTGAAATAGTAGCTATGATAATTGGATGGTGCCTTACTGCAGAATATTTAGTTGCATGTAGTGCGGTTGCATCAGGTTGGTCAGGAACCTTTATTGGAATATTAAAATCAGTAGGAGTAACACTTCCACAAGCTTTGATAACGTCACCAAGTAAAGGTGGAATAGTGGATTTACCAGCTGTATTAATAATTGCAATAATAACTTACATATTATATTACGGTATGAAGGAAAGCGCTAGAGTTAACAATTTAATTGTAGGAATAAAGATAACTATAATTATTGTATTTATAGTTCTTGGAGTATCACATATAAATCCATCTAACTATCAACCTTTTGTACCATTTGGATTTAAGGGGATTTTTGCAGCAACAGCTACTATATTCTTCTCGTTTATAGGATTTGATGCAATATCTACAGCGGCAGAAGAAGCTGAAAATCCTAAAAAAGACATTCCACTTGGACTTATAATTTGTTTAATAGCAGTTACTTTGCTTTATGTTTCAGTTGCAGTTGTGCTTACTGGAATGGTACCTTATAATGAAATAATTTCAGAAAATGCAGTACCAGGAGCTTTAGCTAGAGTTGGTATAAACTGGGGAGCAGCGTTAGTTGGAACTGGAGCTATACTTGGAATGGTTTCTACTATGATGGTTGTACTTTATGGCCAAGTTAGAGTATTTATGGTTATGTCAAGAGATGGACTTTTACCAAAATTATTTTCAAAAGTACATCCAACACATAAAACTCCACACATTTCAACTATAATAACTGGAACTATAGCAGCAATAATAGCAGGATTTTTACCATTAGATATTATCGTAGAATTTTTGAGTACAGGAACATTATTAAGTTTCATTTCTGTATCTCTTGCAGTTATAGTGCTTAGAAAAACTATGCCAGATTTCAAAAGAATCTTTAAAACTCCAGGAGTACCATTTACTCCATTAATATCAATAATATGCTGTATAATTTTATTATGCGGATTAAAATTAATAACTTGGATTGGATTTTTAGTATGGCTTGCTATAGGTTTAATAGTGTATTTTGTTTACGGAAGAAAGCATAGTGCACTTCAAAATGAAAGCAATCAAGAAAATTCAGACAAGGCTGTATAATTTATAATATATATGTTGCAATTCACAATGCACATTTCACAATTCACAATTACAGCTAAAATTATGATGAAGTATTATTTTTGCAATATATATACATGAAAAAGTAGTGATCGTAGATTGCTACTTTTTTCATGTATTTTAGTACAAGATATTGAAAGTTTTTTCTAATTATAATTTATGATGCTACTTTTGTTAATATTTTTATAGGTTATAATTCATCATAATGGTTAATATATTACTGCCAAGCAAAATTTATATTAATTTAAGGGAGGTAGATATATATGTCTTCAAACAATAGTGGAAGAAACAGAACATTAATACCAGAAGCAAAACAAGGGTTAAACAGATTAAAAACTGAGGTTGCTTCAGAAATTGGATTACAAGACTATGAAAATCAAGATAAAGGAAACCTTTCTTCAAGACAAAACGGAAGCGTTGGCGGATACATGGTTAAACACATGATTGAAAGCTACGAACAAGGTTTAAAGTAATTAAGAACTAAGAACGTAGAAAAAGTTTTCTTTAAAAAACTGTAAATCTCAATTTGCGGTTAAGTAAGGCTGGTAGAACATTTAAGATTAAATGTTCTACTGGCTTTTTTGTTCTCTAAGAATTTATATTCATGCTAAATTTGTGGATAGTGTGCCACTTATGAATATAAATCATGAAGAACTGATTCAAAAGCCTATGCTTTGAGATAGAATAAAAAAGAAAATATATTCGCTTGCATAAAATGTTCTTATATGCAGCATAGCTGCCATTTCGGATGTGCAGATTTTTTACGTGCACTTAGAAAGATAGATTCTAAAAAATCTTAAGCTTAACAGTTGATTATAAATTTTCTGATGAAAATAATAACAAAATTCTTGACATTTAATAGTAAAGAAGTTATTATAAGAACATGGATAAACGATTACAAAATATTAGGATTGTTACTGACTAGATCAGGCGAAACCTTAATTAATGAGAAGAGATATTACTTAGTCTCTTTTGATTAATTGGGGTTTTTATATTCTAATTTATCATAAACTTTGACTGGGGGATAGGAATGATAATAAAAAAGATATTTAATAATAATGCTATTTTAGCAAAAGACTTAAGTAAGCAAGAGATTGTTATTATGGGGCGTGGAGTTGGCTTTAAGAAAAGTGTAGGAGATCAAGTAGATGAAAATCTAATCGAAAAAACTTTTATACTAAAACAAAAAGATGCCTCAGAGAAATTTAAATTATTATTAGAAGATATTCCTACTGAACATGTATCACTATGTTATGATATTATTGAATACGCCAAGAATATGCTAAGCGTTGAACTAAATGATTATATATATATTACTTTAACTGATCATATTAGTTATGCATTAAAATTATTTGATGAAGGATTAAATCGTCCAAATGCATTAATCTGGGAGATTAAAAAGTTTTATCCTAAAGAATTTGAAATTGGATTAAAAGCATTAGACCTCATCCAGAGTGAGACTAATAAAAAATTACCAGAAGATGAAGCAGGAAATATAGCTCTTCATTTAATAAATGCACAGACTAATAATTCGGGTAATAAAGTGGAGGATATTGCTCATCAAACAAAAATGATACAGGATATATTGAATATAATTAAGTACACTTACAACATTGCACTTAACGAAAAATCTCTTAATTATGAGAGGTTTGTTACACATTTAAGATTCTTTTTTCAACGATTAAGTAAAAACGAAAAGATGGAAAAGGAAGAGGATGATTTTTTATTAAAGCAGGTTAAAACCAAATATAAAAAAGCATATGAGTGTATGTTGAAAATACAGAAGTATTTAGAAAAAGAATTATCTGATGAAGAGCAACTGTATTTAACTATACATATCCAACGTGTGACTCAAAGATAAATTAAAATAATATAAAAGTATTGGATTGTTACTGGTAAAGCAGGCGAGACCAAATATGGATAGAAAAGATATATCTATCCATATCTGGTCTCGTTTTTTTATTCTTTAGGAATTTATATTCCAGTAAAATCTGTGGACGAGGCACTCCTTGAGGGTATAACTTAAAAAAGGTTGCTTGGATGGTTTAGGTATTTTAAAAAGAATAAAAAAGAAATCTTATCCGCCTGCCAAATTTTTCTCACATGTATTCGAAAAGGCAGATGCGTAAAAAAATCTTCAGCTCCAAAGTCGCTTGCGATTTTGTTATAAAGATATATGAAAAGGAGAATTATTATGAAATATGAACAATTAGCAAAAGACATTATAAAGAATGTTGGTGGTAAAGAAAACGTTAATAGCTTAACTCACTGTATTACTCGATTACGTTTTAAGCTGAAAGACGAAAGTAAAGCAAATACTGAGGTATTAAAAAATATGGATGGAGTCGTTACTGTTGTAAAGAGCGGAGGACAATATCAAGTGGTTATTGGCAATCATGTTCCAGATGTTTTTGCAGATGTTGTTGCCATTGGTGGCTTTAAAACTGGAGCATCAGAAGATGTGTCAGAAGAAAAAATGAGTCCATTTAACAGATTCATAGATACTGTATCAGGTGTATTTACTCCGATTTTAGGAGTACTAGCTGCAACAGGTATGATTAAAGGATTTAATGCATTATTCATAGCGTTGCATATACTTAATACTACTGATGGAACTTATCAAATTTTAAATGCAACTGGAGATTGTTTATTTAACTTCTTTCCAATTTTCTTAGGCTATACAGCAGCTAATAAGTTTAAAGTGAATAAATTTATTGGTATGGCAATAGGTGCAGCGTTAGTTTACCCATCATTAGCAGGATTGACAGCACCACCAGCTCAGCCTTTATATACTTTATTTGCCGGTTCAATAATTGAATCACCAGTTTATATAACTTTTTTAGGAATTCCAGTTATATTGATGAGTTATACATCAAGTGTTATACCAATTATTTTAGCTACATATGTAGGGGGTAAAATTGAAAATGGATTTAAAAAGGTAATTCCTGATGTAGTTAAAACATTCTTGGTTCCATTTTGCACATTATTAGTTATTGTTCCTTTAACATTTATAGTTATCGGGCCTATTGCAACTTGGGCAGGTAAATTACTTGGTGCGTTAACACTATCAATTTATAGCTTAAGTCCAGTTGTTGCAGGTTTATTTATGGGGGCTTTCTGGCAAGTATTTGTTATCTTTGGATTACATTGGGGATTTATTCCTATAGCAATAAATAATTTAACAGTATTACATCAAGATCCAATTCTCGGACTTATATTTGCAGCTTCATTTGCTCAGACAGGTGTAGTTGGAGCTATTCTGCTTAAAACAAAGAATAGTAAATTAAAAGGATTATGTATACCAGCATTTATTTCAGGAATTTTTGGTGTTACAGAACCAGCTATTTATGGTATTACATTACCACGTAAGAAGCCATTTATTTTGAGTTGTATAGGAGGTTCACTGGGTGGTGCAATATTAGGATTTATGGGTTCTAATGTATATATGATAGGAGGTCTTGGTATTTTTGGAATACCAGGTTATATTGGTCCAAATGGAATGGATAGGGGATTCTATGGTTCAATAATTGCTATGATAGCAGGTTTCTTAATTGGATTTATATTAATGTTATTTACAAAACTTGAAGATAATACGGATTCAGGTAAAAGTAAGAACGATTTAAAAACAGTACAACCTTTAGTTAGACAAGAAATCTTAGTGAGTCCATTAAAAGGTGAAGTTAAACCTTTATCAGAAGTAAAAGATGAAGCGTTTTCAAAAGGTGCACTCGGAAAAGGCATTGCAATAGAACCAAAGGAAGGTAAAATACTTGCTCCTGTAGATGGAGTTTTGACAACATTTTTCCCAACAGGTCATGCAATAGGGATCACAAGTGCTAACGGTGCAGAAATATTAATTCATGTGGGCATGGATACTGTACAGCTGGAAGGAAAATACTTTTACCCTAAAGCGAAACAAGGAGATACAGTAAAAGCAGGACAGGTGCTACTAGAGTTTGATATTGATTCTATAGAGAAAGAAGGTTATTCTTTAATAACGCCAGTAGTAATTACTAATTCAGATAGTTATTTAGATGTTATTGAAACTGATAGAAAGATTATTGATTATAAAGAAGAGCTACTAACAGTAATGATATAAGATATTGGAGAATAATTTAAAATATACTGGGGATTAGTCTATAATAAATGTAATGCCCAGTATATTAAAATATGATAAATCAGGGGGGAGTTAAATGAAAAAAATAATTAGTAAGCGTGGAAAAATGATTATGTCAGTCATTATGGCAGTAACTATGATAAGTACACCTCGTGTTGGTGCTTTTGCAGCTGACAATAATAAGACTCAGGAACCATCTTATCGTACTACTACAGAGGTATTTGATTGGGGCCCTGCAATCACAAAAATAATTGTTGATTTAGGTGAAACAATACCACAATCAGCAATTACTAAGGATACATTCGAAGTGCATGTATTAAGGACTGAGAATAGAGCAAATTCACCTATATTAGGAGAAGCGGAAGGAAATTGTAGGATTAAAAATGCATATGTTTCTGATGATATTGGAAGTATTCAAAGCAAAGGGAATTATATTACTTTTGATTTGGAAGTTGGACCTGATGTATCTTTAACTTCGCCGATTAACTATAATTTAACTACTAATCTTAATGGTTGGGTTAATTGTGATTTTACAATTAAGCAGAAGAATGATATCGTTACGGATTCAGGTAGAATTTCTGGCTTAGTTATAAATAAATTTGCGGGTGGAACTAAAAAGCTTGTTGATGATTTTAAAATTGGAAGTGCAACTTATGATAACGTTACTCTAAAATATACAAGCTATACACCAGAAAATGATTATAGTAAAAAACCATTAATTATTTGGCTACACGGTATTGGAGAAGGTGGAACAGATGGGCTTTTACCTATATCAGGGAATAAAGCTGTAAATTTTGCATCAAAAGACATGCAAGCATATTTTAATGGTGCATATATTTTAGCGCCTCAGGCACCAACTTTTTGGATGGATGGATTTACTGGTTTTGGAGATGGAAGCTCAAAGTATGAAAAAGCTCTTATGTCATTAATCAAAGATTATGTCTCAAAGAATAGTAATATTGACACAAATAGAATTTATATAGGTGGAGACTCTAATGGTGGCTATATGACAATGCTTATGATACGTGATTATACTGATTATTTTGCAGCAGCGTTCCCAACTTGTGAGGCGCTAAAGGATACATTGATTACTGATAAAGATATTGAAGCGTTTAAGAAAGTGCCAATTTGGTTTACAGCATCTAAAACAGATGCAACAGTACCTCCAGCTGATTATGTAGTTCCAACTTATAATCGTTTAGTGCAAGCCGGTGATACAAATGTTCATTTTTCATTTTTTGATAATGTAATTGATACTACAGGTCTATATAAGAAAGCAGATGGAACACCATATGAATATATGGGTCATTGGTCATGGATATACGTATATAATAACCAATGTTCAGCAATAATAAATGGAAAAGTAACAACGCTTATGGAATGGCTCTCTGACCAGCAATTAAATAAAGAAACTAAATCTAAAGCAAGCATGAAACCTATTACGGTATCTCAGACAATAACTGTATCTCAAAACTAGTATAGTTATTGTCACAACGAAAAGAAGTTTTATTTTTATAATATTTTTAAACATATGGAGGATACAATAAGATGAATGATGACTCAGAAATAAAGGGATTTCCAGAAGAATTTTTATGGGGAGGAGCTACAGCAGCGAATCAGTGTGAAGGTGGATACTTAGAAGGTAATAAAGGTTTATCTACAGTTGATGTAATTCCAGCAGGTAAAGACAGATTTCCAGTGATGCTTGGAAAGATGAAAATGATGAAATGCGATGAAGAACACTATTATCCAAGTCATGAAGCAATAGATTTTTATCATAACTATAAAGAAGATATAGCATTATTTGCTGAAATGGGTTTTAAGACTTTCCGTCTATCTTTATCTTGGGCACGAATATTTCCAAATGGAGATGATAAAATGCCAAATGAGGAAGGATTAAAATTTTATGATAATGTTTTTGATGAGTGCCATAAATATGGTATAGAGCCTTTAGTTACTATAACTCACTTTGATGTACCAATGCATCTTGTAGAGACAATTGGTTCATGGAGAAGTCGCAAAATGATAGATTATTATGAAAGATTATGTGAAGTGATTTTTGAACGTTATAAAGACAAAGTGAAGTATTGGCTTACTTTTAATGAAATAAATATGCTGCTACATCTGCCTTTCATTGGTGCAGGATTAGTTTTTGAAGAAGGAGAAAATGAAGAAGCTATAAAGTATCAAGCAGCACATCATCAATTAGTTGCAAGTGCTAAGGCAACTCAAATAGCACACAAGATAAATCCAGATTTTAAAATTGGTTGTATGCTTGCAGCTGGTAATACCTATGCAAATACTTGCAATCCAGAAGATGTATGGAGAGCTATGGAGAAGGATAGGGAAAACTATTTCTTTATTGATGTTCAGTCTCGTGGGGAATACCCAAACTATGCAAAGAAGATGTTTGAAAGAATGAATATTACTTTAGAAATGGAAGCTGAGGATAAAAAATTATTAAAAAATAATACTGTTGATTTTATTTCTTTCAGCTATTATGCATCAAGATTGACTAGTGCTGATCCAGAAATAAATGCACAAACAGAAGGGAATGTATTTGCTACGCTAAAAAATCCATACTTAAAAGCAAGTGAATGGGGGTGGCAGATTGATCCTCTTGGACTTAGAATTACTTTAAATTCTTTGTATGATCGCTACCAAAAGCCATTATTTGTAGTTGAAAATGGATTAGGAGCTGTTGATACTCCAGATGAAAATGGATATGTGGAAGATAATTATCGCATTGATTATTTAAGGGAACATATCAAAGCTATGAGAGATGCGATTAATATTGATGGGGTTAATCTTATTGGATATACTCCATGGGGATGTATAGATCTTGTAAGCGCATCCACAGGAGAAATGAAAAAAAGATATGGTTTTATTTACGTTGATAAAGATAATGAAGGCAAAGGTACATTAAAGCGTAGTAAGAAAAAGAGCTTTTTCTGGTACAAAGAGGTTATTTCTACTAATGGAAAAGATTTATAGAAAGCAGTTTATATTTTAGAAAAGAGATTCTTATAGACAATAGCTATTAAAGCTCTTCTTTTAACTTCAAAGCGCATTTCATAGTGTATATGAAATATTTTTAAATAAAGTATGTATAAAATATTATTTATTATGCACATTATGAATATAAGTCAAAAGGAGAGAAAAATATGAATAATCAAGTTGATTACAATTCTATTTGTGATAATGAATTGAAGGAAAAAACTATAAAGGAATTTCATAGAGCAATAGTTAAAGATCTTATTAATAAATATGGAGCTCAAACTATGAAAGATGTTATGAGAAAAGTAAATTTACAGCGTTAGAGAGTTTATTATTAATTAAATAGAATAGTTAAAGAGAAGTGTTTCATATATTTGGAACACTTCTTTTTATTATTTAGTTCTATCACCACATAAATCTAGATTTGAAGTCGGATATCTATAATCACCAATGCATATTACAATTGATTTTCTATATTTTATTTTTTAAAGCAAATTTGCTGCACTTCTAAATTTTCTTTTGGAAATTAGTTAAAAAATTCAGATAATATGAATATGCTATAGTAAATCGAATGTTATATAATCGTTTTCTAAAATTTAAGGGGATATAAATGAGAGGAGAATTCTATGAAGATATCAAGAGGATGGAAAGTTCACAATAACATAACAGATGATGATATAAATGTGCTTAAGACAGCATTAAGTGAATTAATTGGTGTTGAGTATGAACCTAAAATCTTAGCTACTCAGAGCGTAAATGGAACAAATTATTGTTTTATATGTAAGTCAAAGGTTGCAGCGCATAATGGACAAGGTATTTCGAAAGTGATGATTTATAAGCCGCTTACGGGAGATGCAAAGATAACTAGCATTGAGTGTATATTATAAAATAAATCACAATAAAATTAGTTTGGCTGAAAGTAGGGATAGTATTTCTGTGCTTAGTAAAATATTATCTCTATTTTTATTTGAGATTTATATTACATTGCCTCTTCTTTAAATAAATAACTTTAATATAAATTTAAGGTATTACTTAGATTAAAACTTAGATGGATTGTAAAAATGGCATTCATAATATATTTCAAAACATATATATTTTAAGAGGTATTAAAGTGATGAATGATAGTACCACTTATAAAATAGAATTCGTACTGTTAGTTCAATTTTAAGTCGCCATTAAGAGTTTTAATTCATATTATGTATATATAAAAGAAGAGAGGTGAAGATAGGTATGTTAGGTATTGATCTTCAAGCAAGATTAAAAAACAAAGCCTTTTGGGTTGCAATAGCTAGTGCTATAGCATTATTAGTGCAACAGTTAGGGTTAAATATAATTCCTAATAACTATACAGAAATTGTTAATACTATTTTAACAATCTTAACAATGCTAGGAATTATAGTTGATACTAGTACACCAGGATTAAGCGATCAAACTACAAATGATGAAGCAAAAACTGTCCAAGCTTCAGATTCTAAAGAAAATAAATAAAAGCAATAAGTTAATGGAACAATAGCAACTGAATATTTGAGAGTAACCCTTTAGGGTTACTCTTTATAAATATGAAAATCGAAAGGGAGTATGAATTATGGGGTATATAAAAGGTATAGATGTATCAAATAACAATGGAAATATAGATTTTGGAGCCGTTGCAGGAGATGGGGTTCAATATGTTTATTTAAAGGCAACAGAAGGGGCAACATTTAGAGATAGCAAAATGGAACTATTTTATAGTGGATGCAAAAATAATAACTTAAAAGTGGGAGCATATCATTTTTTAGTTGGGACAAGTACTCCAGAAGTACAAGCCCAGAATTTTTATAATAAGATAAAAGATTATAATTGGGATCTAGTGCCTATGATGGATGTAGAAACTAACTTTAGCGGACTTGCAGATTATGTTACAAGATTTGTTACTGCATTTGGCCAGCTAACGTCTATTCCATTAGGCATTTACAGTTATACAAGTTTTATAAGTTACCTTACTAATGCAAAATCAGTTATACAGGATATGCCTTTCTGGGAGGCTAACTATAACAATGATCCTTGGAATTTGCCATCAAATTTCTTTACCAATAGGGTAGGGCATCAATATACTGAAACTGGCAGAGTAAACGGGGTAAGTGAAGATTGTGACATAAATTCATTTACTGATGGAGCTTTAATAAGCAATGTTACTAAACCAGGACAATGGATTATAAAGGATAATAAGTGGTGGTATAGGCACACTGATGGAAGTTATACTAAAAATGGATGGGAAAAAATAAATGGAAAGTGGTATCTATTTGATAGTGAAGGCTGGATGCTTTATGATTGGAAGTTGAGTGGAGATTATTGGTATTACCTAGGGAATTCAGATGATGGGTCAATGAAATCAGGATGGTTATTGAAAAATAATAAGTGGTATTACCTTGGAGACTCTAGAGATGGATCAATGAAGACAGGATGGCAGAAAATAAATGGTAACTGGTACTACTTTGGAACAGATGGAGCCATGGTTACTGGATGGTTTAATGTAGGTGGATACGATTATCTAACTTATTCTACTGGCGAGTTAATTACCAATATAGATATATACGGATATCGCTTTGATGAGAATGGACATGCTACAAAGTTAAGCTAGCTTGAACAGTTACAATAATGGGATTTTGAGCATAGGGAGGGATAGATAAACCAACCAACAGCTTGATTTATAATTTGTAAATAAAAGATAATATCTTGATTAGTAACAAAATATAAGCTGTGAGTATAGATAATTCAACTATAAGTTAGATTTATACTATTAAATATATCTTAACTAGAAATGAGTAATATACTTTTGTGGAATGTTTCATTGGTAATTCTGATGGATGTGATTCTTAATTGAAATTCCAAATCTATGATTTGGTCAATTGAAATTACTCAGTGAACGAAGTGAGTCGAGTTTCCTTTGAACTATTCCAAATGTGCTAGTTCAAAAAGTGAGAATCGAAAAGTGATGCTCCAAATTTTACATTTGGTAAGCAGAACTTTCTCTATGAGCATTTTATATTTCGTTCTTCGAACTTTCTCTGTGAGCGCTTGTTCTTTGAGGCTAGCACTTTGGGTGCAACTTTATAGCCTTAGAATCACCCATCATAATTGCCTAGAAACTGGAACAAAAGTATATTATTCATTTCGGTGAGGTATACGCATAAGTATAGGCTGTAGTTGTTGTATCTATACAAAGAGCGTTTTTAAAATTATCTACGTTAGAAGATATAATTAAATTTTAACTATTTCTTAATATTTTTATACACACAAAATTAATATCAAAGTTATATTATATAGAAAGGAGGGCAATGAAATGGGAAATATAATTAAAATTAATATGTATGCAGAAATGAAAAGAAAAAGAAATAATAAATTAAACGTAACAACAATAGAAAAAGTTATCTTGGAATATAATAATTGGATAAAGAATACCAACAGAGAGGATAAAATAGAGAGTTATGAAAAGTTCCTACATACAAAATAGTCTATAAAGGGTAGTTTGCGATTTTAGTTCGTTAACTACCCTTTATTATTTTTAAAAGTAATTTAATTTGGATAATATTTTTATGTTAAAAGTGAGTAGAAATTTGAGCCTGAAATTAGTTAGAATGCCCTAAAATAAAGAGGCAGGGGGATGGCCTAAGTTTGTATGAAACTTAGGGTAAGCTTAATGTAGTTATGCATATACAATCTATCTTTGGGTACTATAGTAGTATAGAAAAATATGCATCTAGGAGGAGAACTAATGAGTAAAATGAAAAGAACAATTTTTAATTCACTTATATTAATCTTAGGTATTATGTTACTTGGATGTAGAGATATAGATTTAAGAAGTTCTACTGTAATAAATGAAAATGGGTCAGGTATTGTAAAATTGCAAGTTGTATATGATGATTTTATATCAACAAAATTAAAAAATGATGTAATTGATCATGAATGGGCTAAAGAAAATGGATATAATTTTAATAAGTATTTTAAAGATAATATGAATATTGAAGAAATCACATATGAGTTCAAAGATATTAAAGAATTAGAGGAAAAAATAAATTCAAGTGGATTAGCAACAATGACTGATTTAAAAAGAACAAAGGGAAAAGATGATGTATACACAATTGATGTAAAATTCAATAAATCAGCAATAGATAACTTAATAAAAAATAATACTGATGATCAAAAAGTATACAGTTATATTAAAAATATAGAATTTATTAATGAAGTTGAAGTACCAGGGAATGTTATAGGTTGCAATGCAGAAGAAGATGTTGATGAAAATACAAGAGTATGGAACTATAAATTGAGTCAAATAGATGATGATACTAAACTAGATCTTGCATATAAAATAAAGAAACATGCATTTCCAATTTCAGCATTACCTAATAATTAACTATCATATTGGAATTATGGGGGGCTAAAGAGAGGTAAAGTTAATATATTTTTTGAGTAAGAAAGTATTCAGATTGCAATGTATTCTACACATTTTAGGAATAAATAAACACCTAATTTAGTGAAATTATAAATGAAAAATCGTAATCGAAATATATACAATAATATGTGACGTTGATTGAAATTCTACATTATGTTAGAATAGATGAATAAATTTAACATGTAATAATTAAGGCTGAATTGTTTTTTTGATTCAATAGTTCAACATGATTAGCGGTTCTAAGATAAACTTTAAAGTTAATTGTATTCACTAAAGGATAAAAGCCTGAGAAGTATTTTAATAATATTTCTATTGGCTTTTTTTTTGTATATTTTAAACTATAAATTTGCGATAAATAAGGCGTTTAAAAATGAGAAGAAAGGATGAAAGAAAGATATGTCGGAAAAAATATTAACTATCAGATTATTAGAAGAAAAATATGGAGTGTGCAGATTAAATAACAACGAATCAATTCCTGAATGGATAAAAAACAGTGATTTTTTTTCTATAACAAAGACATGTGATGAATTATCAATAGTATGCCTTGAAAAAGATATACCTGATGAAGTTAAATGCGAAAAAGAATGGAGAATTCTAAAGGTTGAAGGTCAGCTGGACTTTTCATTAGTAGGAATTCTTTCATCAATCAGTACGATTTTAGCGAAAAGTGGTATAAGCATATTTGCAATTTCCACTTATGATACTGATTATATCCTTGTTAAGGAAAAAGATGTGGATAATGCTATGAAAGCACTTATTAAAAATAAATATGAGATTATAGTTTAAGGATGAATATCTAAAATTAACTAATACAAGCTATCTGTACTACTTCTGTTAACATTTTTATAGATTATATTTTGTGATAGTGGTTAAGATATTACTGCCAAACAAAATAAAAAAAAATTAAGGGAGGTAGATTCATATGGCTTCAAACAATAGTGGAAGAAACAGAACATTAGTACCAGAGGCAAAACAAGGGTTAAACAGATTAAAAACAGAGGTTGCTTCAGAAGTTGGATTAAGCAATTATGAAAGCATGGATAAAGGAAACCTTTCTTCAAGACAAAACGGTAGCGTTGGTGGAGAAATGGTAAAAAGAATGATAGAAAGCTATGAACAAGGACTATAATAAATAAAAGTAAAGCACTAAGAAGATTCTTAGTGCTTTGCTTTTTTCTCTGGAAATTGTAGATAAACAATATATAACTTAGACTTATGTAATAATCCACCGAAAGGAGAAACATTGTTATTTCACAGGACTATGAAAATTTCGCTGAAAGCACTAAATTGCAGGCTTCACCACTAATGCTTGTTCCAAATTTTATTGTGACAAGCATTAGTGGGACAACCTTTAGAGGAAACTCGACTCACACAAGTTCGCTGAGTAAGTGATTCACACCGAATCAAAGATTCGGGTTCACTACTTAAGGGCTTTTAACAGCTCATTTTCAATGCCTGTTGCATATTATGACCCTTGAGGTTATAAAAATGTTTCTGCTTTCTAGTATGGTATTTATTGCAAAGTATAAATGAAATTATTAAATTGTTTATCTATAGATAAGCCAATTATAAGTTAGATCTATACTATGAAATATACCCCAACTAGAAACTGGAACAAAAGTATGTTATTCATTTCGGTGAGTTATATGAATAAGTTCAGGTCTTAGTTGGATTATCTATAAAGCTAAATCTGAGTAGAAGTTTTAAAAGCGGTAAGAAAATATAATATGTGAAACAGATATCTGTGTATTTTCCTTTTTTAAGAGTTATTATATTCTATTAGCATTATTGACATCACATGGTAAAAGGTGTAATAGTAATATGTGTAGGGAGGAATGGCAATGAATAAAGTGAAAAAGTTGTCCTTAGTAATCTTAACTATCTTGTCAATACAAATTACTAATTCTACTATGGCTAATGCATATTGGAAACAAAGCAGTCAAGGATGGCAATTTACTAAAGGAGAAGCTTACTCAGTTGGATGGGATAAAATTGATGGCAGCTGGTATTATTTTGATAGTAATGGAATAATGGAAACAGGCTGGATTAATGATAATAATAAATGGTATTATCTAAATGATAGTGGAGCTTGGGAAGAATCTAAGACTACTACTGTTGTTCCAAATGATATTCAGGTTATGTATGATATAATTAATATTTATAATGGCTCTGGAACTATTAAATATGAGAATAAGGGATTTATTAATGAAATAGGATTAAGTGATAAGAGTTTATATAAATTTTCTGCAGAAGATCAAGTAGGAAACAATATTAGTGAATATTACTATGATTCTTCTAATGGCAATGTGTATAAAATAAAACAAGGAATTACAACACTGCTTAATTCAAATATTACTATAAATAACACTAATACTCAGATTTCAACAATTGAAGCTGTAGAGAAAGTGAAAGATTATCTTCTAGCGAATGGGAAATATGTTCCAAGTAAAGTTGAATATGATCATGATGAATCTAATTCTTACGTAATTCATTGCTATGATACAACAGGAGAATATGTAACAACTGGCGGATGGTATTATGTAGATAAATTTACTGGAAATGTGACATCAATGTTTTAGAACTATAAAATAAGAATAACCTAACTTTCTACGTTAGATTATTCTTATTTTATATTCATTATAATTTTTTTACATAGAAATTATGTTGATTGAAACTTATATTAGCATATATTTTAAAATGGATAAACATAAGAAGTGTCAGGAGTAGGATCTTTTGATATAGTTTCAACAGATATAACTGGATCTATTCCATCTTCAGAAGTATTAATCTTAATTTTGCCTTTTATTTTTACCCACGTACCATTATCATATGAACTTGAATCACTGCTAGAACATTCAATTCCTGCAACTTGAAGATCAGCAGCACAACACACCATCATAAATCGTGCAATTATAAATTGATTTTCTTTTAAATCTTTATCTCTATATACAAATCCTGAAATTTCTATTTCCTTTCCTTCATATTTTTTAGGGTTTCCTAAAATCTCATCAAGAGAAGATACAAAGTTATTAATGTTTACTTCTATAATATTATTCACAATATTTAGCTGAATTTTATCTACTTGACCTTGCCCATCACTTTCGGATTTTCCACTATACAATTCATATGTTGAGTTAAGGGAAGGTAAGCTGTTATTTGAATTATTGGAAGAGTTGTTAGTAGATGATGATTCGTTAAGCTTTCCATTTGCATCAATGCTTTTAGTGGCAGAATTTGCGCTACTACTTTGCATAAAAAGTATCATAATCAAAGGAAAAATAAAAATAAAATGATTCTTAATTTTAAATTTTTTTCTATTATTATAGAAGACATCTGAAATTAGAAATAAGGTAATTATGAACATTGAAATCATTCCAAAGATTGCAAAGGGTATAATTCTTGGATGTACATATGTGAGAATTTCATTACTTACAATAATTTTTAAATAGAATATTGAAAATCCTAATAGTATTAATATTTTTGCAACTACTTCCACATTAAAGTTTTTCATACTTTCATCTCCATATCAAATTAAAGAGTATCTTAAGATAAAATATATTGCCTAAGATAAGTTGATATTCTTATATTCTTATATTCTTGGACTTAGACCAATAATTTGGACACATCTTTTATTAATATATTGAATCTAAGTCAATGATCTGTACACACTTTCTATTGAATATATGCTATTATTACTAAAATTCTTCTCGTTGCTGAATTAATATAATATATAGAATTATAAATTCATTGGTGGTTACATATAGATATCCAAACCCCAATATATACCTATACTTTAATCTTTGTGAATTATACTGGAAATTAGATACATGTTTGTGAAAGCGGCATTTGAAATTGAGTTGTGATGGTTCTTAGTTGAAGATTGTTCCATTTTCTGCTTGTCATAAACTTGCTTTTGGAGCATGCAGAAATGGGTTCAACCTTCCACTTAGAACTATCCAGCGAAAATTTCATTAGTCCGCTGGAACAAATTTGTATCTAATTTCGGTTTTGCAACCAATAGATATAATTTCAAATTTGGATATCTATAGTCTAAGGTTAATAAGAATACTAAATGATACTACAACAATAAAGAATATTAGTTTTATGGCAAATTTTCTTTTAAAGTTTCCAAAAATCATAATTGTATTTTTTATATCAAGCATAGGACCAACAACTAGAAAGCCCATTACAGAGTTAACTGAGAATTGTTTTAAAAATCCCTTAGCAATGAATGCATCTGAGGTTGAACAAACTGAAAGTACAAAAGACAATAATATCATTGCAATTAGAGGGCTTATATTACCACTCAAGATTGGAATGTTGGTACCGGCAGATACTATATTTTGAAAAATGCTAGATAAAAATGTACCAATGATCATAAACTTTCCTATATTAAAAAATTCATCGCCAGTATGAATAAAAACTGCTCTGATTTTTTCAAATTTATTTTTTGAATAATCATAGTCATCATTACAAAAACCGCACTCACAACTTAATCCATCATTATCAATACTTAATATATCATCATCTTTCCTAGTTATAAAATGCATAATTAAACCAACTAAAATAGAGATTATTATGCCTACAACAACTCTATAAATTACAACCGCCTTCATACCTTGAAAGGCATATACTGTTGAAATTATAGCTATTGGATTTACTATTGGGGCAGATAACATGAAAGTAATACTAGCAGCTATAGGAACTTTTTTCTTTATAAGTCCCTTAACAACAGGAATAGTTCCACAATCACATATCGGGAAGAGTAAACCAGCAAGAGCTGCAATAACACATGACAAGAATATATTTCTTGGAAAAAATTTAATAAATGTATCCTTTGGAATACAAATTTGTATTATTGCAGATACAAAACTTCCAACTAAGATAAATGGGATACCTTGAATTAATATGCTAATGAATACAGTATAAAAATTTTTAAACTTGTCCAAATAGAATGAATACCCATTACTATCAGTAATAGATAATGCAGCAAAACACGTAAATGATAATATTAGAAGGCTCATATAAAACATAGTTTTAATTGCAGAAAAACTATGACTACTAATTTCTCTATATTCGTCTTGATGTATTTCTTTAATATTTAGTGAAGGCGCATGCTCTAATAAGTTAGCAGTTTCATTAATTCTTTTTATTTGATTCTGAATATTTAAGAAGTCTTTTTTGTTGATATTATTTATATTGTTTAATATTATTGTCTTGCTATTATAAATTTGAGTACTTAGCATGCTTTTCATATTTCTGAAATAAATGAAGAACTTTTTCGTATCAATTAAGGTTACGATATCATCAATCCCACATAATTTTCTTAAATTTTTATTATTGAACATATTGATTATAGAGTTAGAATTTTTCATACCATTAACTTCAATAAATATTCTATGGGGAGAATACATTTCTAAAATTTTGTTTATATACTTTTCATTAATTTCTTCATTAGAAGTATTTTCGATGTTTATAATATTCATATTATCATTTGAATTAACAAATTCATTTTTTATTTTGCTTTGTCCAAATTCATCTTGGATAACAACAATAGTTTCATTTTGTAAATCGCAATTTTTAATCATGGAATTTATAAAATTAGTTTTTCCAGACTGTAAGAACCCTAGTATTATTTCTATTCTTGTTTTCATATAAATCTCCTTGTTGCAATGTATTTGCATTTAAATGTATTATATTACCATATATGTAAACAAACAAGAATAATCTTGCGATATTTTTTGGCATTATTTTTATATTTGAAATTAGTAAGATGAGTGTGAATTTAGTAGAGGCCTAGATAATACTCTTTTTATGGGCGCAATAGATATTTTAATAAAAAGATTAAAAATAATTAAGCTATATAAATAGAGAAGGAAAGTCGACTCACTTCGTTAATGAGTAATTTCAATTGAACCAATTATAGATTATAATTGGTTTATCTATATAGAATACCTCATTGAAAATTTGATTTATACGTTACAGTACTAGAAAGCAGAAATATTTTTATGCAGCAGGCATTTGAAAATGAGATGTTAAACTTAGATTTATACCATGAAATATATCCCAACTGGAACAAAAGTATGTTATTCATTTCGGCGAGTTATATGCATAAGTTCAGATCTTAGTTGGGTTATCCATAAAAGGAAAGGGAGAGGCATGAAATGAAATACAATACGTTATTATTTGATGTTGATAATACATTACTTGATTTCGACGCAAACGAAGGAGAATCGTTTAAGAGTTTAATTAGAGATAAGGGTGAAATATATTCAGAAGAATTGTATGAAGTTTATAAAAAAATGAATCAAGGCATGTGGGCTGATATTGAACTAGGGAAGATTAAAGTAGAGGAAGTATTAAATACAAGATTTTCTAAGTTAATGTCTAAGTATGGGAAGAGTATAGATGGTGGAGAGTGGGAGAAGACCTATAGATTGCATTTAAATCAAGGATTGCAGTTAATGCCAGATGTCAATGAGGTTTTGAGTAAACTGCATGAAAAGTATACTTTATATATTGTTACTAATGGAATTGCGAGGACACAGTATTCAAGAATAAATGGCGCTGGAATTTCACAGTACTTTAAAGACTGTTTTATATCAGAGGATATAGGTGCTAATAAGCCAGCAATTGAATTTTTTAACTACGTCAAGGATCATATTAAAGGTTTCAATGAGGCAGAAACATTAATTATTGGAGATTCTATCACATCAGATATTAAGGGAGGAAATCTCGCTGGAATTGACACTTGTTGGTTTTGTAAGGAGGGAACAGTAAATGAATCATCAATATCTCCTAACTATGAAATACATTCGTTAAAGGAATTACTTCGAATACTATGATGATAAGAATAATAACTTTGAATTTTATTAATTGGTTTGATTTGGGATGATTAAATTAAATTTATAGGTTATAATGCTATTAAAAGTAACTATGATATCTAACAAATAAAAGAATTTAAGTCAATTATTAGAGGAAATATATCTTAGTAAATAAGCAAAAACTAAAAAGAAAATTAAGTTTAGTTAAGCATATTTGAGTATTTACTGATAAGGTTACTAAAGAGATATCAATAGTAAAAGGGAGGAATTAATATGAAATTAGGAATTGTTGGAGCTGGGATGATAGTAAAGGATTTTCTTTCAATTAGTCATCTTTTGCAAGATATAGAATTAGAGGCTATTTGCGGAACGCCAAGAAGTGAAGATACTTTGAATGAATTGAAAGATAAGTATGGGATTAAGAAGGTTTTTTGCGATTATGATGAACTACTAAATAGTGATTTAGATATAATTTATATTGGTGTGCCAAATAATTTACATTTTGAATTTGCTAAAAAAGCATTAGAGGCTGATAAAAATGTTATAGTTGAAAAGCCATTTACATCAACATATAAGGAATCATTAATTTTAAGTGATTTAGCTAGGAAAAAGAAATTATTCTTATTTGAGGCTATAACTAATCAATATTTCCCAAACTATAAAAAGATAAAAGAGCTACTTCCGACTTTAGGGAATATAAAGATTGTTCAGTGTAATTATTCTCAATATTCTAGCAGATATGATAGCTTTAAAGATGGGAAGGTATTGCCTGCTTTTGATCCTAAATTCTCTGGTGGCGCATTAATGGATTTAAATATTTATAATATTCATTATGTAGTAGGTTTGTTTGGCAAACCAGAAAATGTTGAGTATTATCCAAACATTGAGAGGGGAATAGATACATCAGGTGTATTAATCTTAGATTATGGAAAATTTAAATGTGTTTGTGTTGGTGCAAAAGATTGTAAGGCACCTATAGCAAATAATATTCAAGGAGATAAAGGCTGCATATATCAAGACACTCCTGCCAATGTTTGTAAGAAATTTGAATTACTTATGAATGATGGAACTAGCTCAGAAGTAAATGAAAATAATTATGAACACCGTATGGCTAATGAATTCATTGAATTTTCAGAAGCTGTCAAAAATAATGATTTAGAAAGATGTTATAAAATGCTAGATCATAGCTTGATAGTTAGTGAAGTTCAAACAATTGCTAGGCATAAAGGTGGAATAATATTCCCAGTAGATGATTTTACAGAAACAGAAAGTTAATTTGAATTTTGTAATAGCATAGCAGCTTATGTATCAGGCATACTAATCTTAGACCAATGTATGCCTGATTTTTTATCCGATAGTAATATCGCCAGCTGCTGCATGGTGCTGATTTTTTATGAAATTAATCTATTTATATAATCTAAATCTAAGCTATTATCAATGATTTTATACTCTTTATTTGAGTTATCATAGTCATTGATAATATTAATATATTCTTTCCCCTGTATGATAATCTCAGTAGTAATCCTGCTTTTATCATAAATGTAAATATGAATAGCACCCTTTGTTTTATTCGCTGTACTACCATAATGTCGAACTAATTTTATGTTGGAAACATTAGCTAAAATTTCATTGATTTTAGCCTTATCTTTAATTGATTTATCTTGTCTCGAAAGTGTACTTCTAATCTCTATTTGTTCAATATTTTCTTTGTTATAATTATTTAATAAAAAACTATTCAAAGTTCCAGGTTTATGATATAAGTAATATCCTGTTCCTAAAGCTAATATTAATAAAATTGAAAAAAGCAATATTGAAAATTTCTTTTTATTTCTCATAAATAATAACTCCTAACATACAAGTTATGTAAACCAAATTATACCATAATATTAAACTGAATTATATTTCAAAATAGGTTTATATATAAATTTTGTTTTTTAAAGTAACTTTTATTGACTGCTAGTACCACATGGAAATGTGGGTGATAAGTATACTGAATTGAGATAATTTATATTATTGGCATAGCTAGGGGATTATTGATCTTAATGCACAAATGAATTATAAATTAATACAATGAAAGTGAGTCAATTATTTGTAGGAGAATCAATAATATTTTATGGAAAACAATAATAGTCAAATGAGTAATAATTATCAGATGAACAATGATGATCAGTTACAGATAGCAATTCAGGGGGTAAAAAAAGCAATTCAAGGAGAAAGAGAAGATGAATTGTTTTATGATTATCTTATTAGTGAAGCGCCAACAAATGAAGAGAAAGAAATAATATCATCTATTAGAGATGATGAGCGCAGACATAATATGTTGTTTAGAGGGATCTATGAAGATTTTACAGGTGATATGGATGCTACAATGGAGGGTGAAGAAGAAAATTTTGAGGTCCCTGAATCATATTTAGAAGGTATTAAGAAAGCTTTATTTGGAGAGCTAGCAGCAGTAGAAAGATATAGAGTTATTAGGAGAGGACTTCCTGAAGGAGTTTACAGGGATGTATTATTTGATATAATTACAGACGAATTAAAGCATGCTTCAAAATACAATTATCTATTTACATTAAATAGTATTGGAAATAATGAATCTATGAATAGAAGCTTAATGAGACAAGATACAGTTATTACGGAAAATATAGATAACACAAATGATCTTAATCCAGATGATTGGGTTAGCTATATTGCTCCACTAGTTAATCGCGCCTTAACAGAATCAAAAGAAGGGGTCAATTCTGAGCATTTGTATCAAGAATTTATATTATCAGGTGTACTTGTTGGCTTAGGAAAGAATCCTAATGAAGCCATGGAACAGGTTGAAGAGTGGCGAAAATCAGGAGCTTCAAAGAAATTAGCTATGAGCAAAATGAGCAGATATTTTAATGATTTAGATAACATTTAAATATTTTTTAATACCACAACACTCATGAATGTTGTGGTATTTTATTAAGAAATATTCATGATAAGCAACTATTAAGAGTCATATTCATAATATAAATTATTAATAAATTCTTTGGAGAAAGATATGTTTGATAGAAGTCCATATAGAACAATGATGAGAGCATTAGAAAAGGCTACTGCATATAGAAGAGACGGGATAATTTATATATTTGTGACAGGTGAGATGCCAACGCCATGCGATGAAGTTAAAATAGTTGGTACGTATCCAGGCGATATTGTGCATATAAAAGATCCAGGCGTAGCAGAACTTTTTATTAAAATGGGACGTAAGCCTGAAGAAGAAGGGGAGTATTGCATTCCTATAGTGATGCCATTTTTTATTGAGGAAGAGATAGAAGATTCGAATCATGATGAAGTAGCAATTTATGTGAATGACAATTTGTATAAAAGGATAGAGATAGAAGAGTGGAATGAGACATTTGCGCGCGTGACAAAGGAGTAAATGTTATACATTTACAGTATAGTAATTTAGATTTTTATTATTTTGTAATTGTGAAAGAATCTATATACCACAATATTCGCGTATGTAGCTAGATTTGTGTACAACAAATCTACTACATTCTTTTTTTATTGTTTGATGGTAGATTTGAAATAGTATACTTTAAAATAACAAGGGAGGATTCTAAAGGAAATTTCACTCTCAAATTGTCCATAGCCCATTTTCAATTGTTACTAATCAAGATATTATCTTCTTGATTGTATAAGCACATTTTTAGGTAAGGGATACGTTGATGGTGTTATTGAAGCAGATGAAGTATTCTTTGCTGAAAGTTTTAAAGGCACAAAACCTTTTAATATGCTAAGACGCTCTCGTAAAAGAGGTAAACATAAGGAAGGATTATATCATATTCAACTTATTAATGCTCTCCATAGCAATTTAAAAAAATGGATGAACAGGTTCAATGGTGTTGCAACAAAATACCTAAGTAACTATGTTAAGTGGTTCAAATGGCTTCAAATATTTGATACAGATAAAGAGATAATAAAGGCTAAAAACTTTATAGTTCAAAGTAATGTAGCACAGTCATATTGCAAAGTAAGAGATTTAAAAAATAGAAAGCCAATGTATGTATGGCATATGTGGTATTTTGTAAATTATGTTACAATAAGTATTATAAAAAAACTATAATCAAGTAAGCAATAGCAATTAATTAAGAGCATTATTTAAAAAGGAGGTTCGTTAATGAAGATTATTAGTAAAACTAATGGTATTAATTTTGGAGTTTCAAGTGAATTTAAAAGCGAATATCTTGCACCAATAATACAAAATTTACTGTTTAAAGCGGAAAATGAGTGGGATGATTATAATGAAGTTTATCATTGTTGTAAATTAATTGAGAATGTAAAAAGCAATGAAAATATAAATATGGACTTTCATATTATGAAGAAAGACGAAAAATGTTTAGGTGTTGCTCTTGTTAGTAGTGGCATTCTTGATTATAAGACGTTTTTTAAAGAACCTATACAGATAAACGAAGAGGATAAAGACATTTTGATATTCAACTATTTTCATATAGCCCAAGAAGGCAGAGGAAATGGAGAAATGTGGTTGAAGAACATAATACAATATTATAAATCTAAACATTATAAAGCAATTTATTTAAAATCAAGTCATCCAAAGGTATTTTCTATGTATAATCGTTTGGGGATAGAAGTAGGAGAATATTCAAGTTATAGTGATAATAATTTATTTCATAGGAAAGGAAAAATATTTAAAATTACACTTTAAAGACATATATATAAATATTTCATAATTTTCATATATATTAAGTATTGTAGGTGGGAAATCCCACTTATAATTTTTATAGGCTATATTTCAAAATTATATTAAAGCATAGCCCATTTTTAAGATAATTCTAGCCTTTTACTCTACATATTTAATTAAAGCTTCTCTTTGTAGTATTATTACTTTTTTATATTTTAGTTTAATATATCCTAGTTTGCTAAAGTAGTTTAATATCTTGGTGGTTGTAACTCTATTTAGGCCAATGCAAGAAGCGATTTCTTCATGAGAATAAGGAATGCAATCTTCGCTTATATTTTTATCTTTATTAGGAACAGCTGTCTGCTGCAATAAAAAATTAGCTACTTTTTCATAACGATTATAAAAGTAAGCTTGGTTAAGCAGACTTGAAAGATGATTACATGTATTTGAAAGCAACTGAAAAAGCAGAATCATTAATTCTTTTGATTGAGTTAAGTAAGGATACAGATCTTCTAATGAACAAGAAATCAATTCAACATCATTAACCGCGCTTACTGTAGTAGGCTGTTTTGAGCTTTGAACGAAAGATGATTCGCCAAATATTCTGCCTTTTTCAACTATTTCTATTGTAATTTCACTGCCATCTTTTGAAGAAGAATACACTCTTACTCGACCATTTTTTATCAAGTATAAATGGGTTGCGTTATCATCTTGCATATAGATAATATCATTCTTATTGTATGTTAATGATTTTCCAACTTTTTCAAAATAATAATACAATTCTTCTGGAATTTTTATTTTATCCAAATTTTTCACCTTCTTTTATGAGATTGTAACATAGATTACATTTTTGTTTCAAGTATTATGGTATTCTGTGTCTTGGGGTGATAACATGAAAGGAAAAATCAATAGTTTAATTTACATTCTTCTAGGAAATATATTAATAGCTTTTGCTATTAGCACATTAATATTAGAAAATAATATTATTGTTGGTGGAGTTACAGGATTAGGAAGAGTGATAAATCATTTTACTGGGGCAAGCTTGACAATAGTTGTGTACATTATAAGCATTGCATTATTTTTATCGGCATTATTTTTTTTAGGAAAGAAATTTGCTTTATCTACTTTAGTATCTACATTTTTATTTCCTATTCTTTTGGACTTTTTTGAAAAGCATGAAAATCTGCATCATTATTGTAATGATATATTATTAGCATGTGTCCTTGCAGGATGTTTAATAGGAATAGGAGCAGGACTTATATTAAAAGCAAATGCATCATCTGGTGGAATTGATATTATAGGAATTATAATAAATAAAAAATTTAATACTCCAGTTCATATCACTTTAAATGTAATTGATTTGTGCATCTTAACTTTGCAAATTACATTTTCAAGTGTTACTAATGTATTGTATGGTCTGGTTGTTGTATTTTTAACTTATTTTATGTTAAATAAGACTTTAACTTTTGGAAAAGAAATGATACAAGTAGTTATTATGAGCGATCATTATGATGAAATAAAAAAGGCTATTATCTCAGAGGCAGATACAGGAGTAACTTTATTGCATGCAGAAAAAGGATACTCAAAAGTTGAAGCTAAAGCTATCAGCACAGTTATTCCAGCTGAGAAGCTGCAAAAAGTAAAAAATATTGTTAATAAAATTGATTATAGCGCTTTTATAACAGTGTCAGACGTTAGGGAAGTTGGGGGAAGAGGATATACTCTAAATCGTGCATATGACAATTTAGATATGTCTACAACGTAATTAATAAAAAATGATTAATAATAGAAATTTAAATGCTCAAGGTTAGATATTTATACTGAAATTGATAATTTAAAGGATGCTATAAAGCCTAATACAATAATGTATTTAAAGAATAGTTTAAAATCACAGCTTGGAAAGTATGTTAAAGAAAAAGATCCCAAGCCAATAAATCATTTTATAGAATTTTTTAAAGCCGCATATCCTGAAAATAGTAGAAGAAAAGATTTTACATGGGTGTTAATGGATATAAACAGTATATCAGAGGAGCAGGCATGGACTACTTTAACTTATATTAATAGAGAGTTTCTAAGTAATTCTATGGAACTAAGTTCTGCTGAAAAAAAAGACATAATAGAAGTAATTAAGAAATTGATTGCTAAAGGAAATGTTAAATTTATAAATAATATGAAAAGTCTTAAACAATTCACTGATATTTTAGGAATAAATATCATAAATGATGGCAAAGGATTCAAAGTAAAACATAAGATTATCTAAAGTTATCTAATACAAGCTATCTGTACTACTTTTGTTAATATTTTTATAGATTATAATTTATCATACTGGTTAATATATTACTGTAAACAAAATATTAATTAAGGGAGGTAGATGTATATGTCATCAAATAATAGTGGAAGAAACAGAACATTAGTACCAGAAGCAAAACAAGGATTAAACAGATTAAAAACTGAGGTTGCTTCAGAAGTAGGATTACATGATTACGAAAATCAAGATAAAGGAAATTTATCTTCAAGACAAAATGGATACGTTGGCGGATACATGGTTAAGCACATGATTGAAAGCTACGAACAAGGTTTAAAGTAATTAGTAACATAGAATAATAGAAAACCATTTCTTCGCAATATAATAACTATCCCCTTGCGGTTAAAAAGCCAGCAGAGCAATATAACATTGTTATATTTTTTGTTCTGTTGGCTTTTTATAATGTTTAAAGGAATATATGCTAAATGATTAAACTATGCAAAATAAATGAAAAGAGGTTATAATTAGTAATATAATAAATGCATTAATTCCAAATAAATCATATTTGTCTGCGACTCTTTATAAAATATGGAGAATTAAGATAAGATTTATTGCTAAGGAAGTATGCAGAAAATTATTAAGCCGTGGAAGTGAGAGTATTGGATCATGTTATAGAATTGTTTAATCATTACGGATATATAGCAGTGCTTATAAGTTTAGTGTTAGAATTAATAGCATTTCCTTTGCCTGGTGAAGCACTAATGACTTATTGTGGATATGTTGTTTATATGAATAAAATGAGTTATCTGCTCAGCATTATAGTGGCTACAAGTGGGGCTATAATAGGTATTACTATATCATATTTCATTGGCAGGGCATTAGAAATAAAATTAATTGAGAATTATGGATCTTATATTCATCTAAATAAAAATAGGATGGATAAGATTTCAACATGGTATCAAAAATATGGTGGTATATTGCTGATTGTAGCATATTTTATTCCAGGAATAAGGCATATTACAGGCTACTTTTCTGGCATGACTAAGGTATCATATAAGAAGTTTGCGATTAGTGCATATTTAGGTGCATTAATATGGACTACTACATTTATATCTTTGGGAAGGGTTCTTGGAGCAAACTGGAATAAATATAATGAAATATCAAAATGGTATCTATTAATAGCAGTTTTAATCGCTATATTATTAATACTTCTTTATATAAGCTACAAAGAAAAAATAAGTGTATTTTCTAAATTTCTAAAAGAAGAGTTTTGCAAAATACTTTATTCAATGCTTAAAGCAAAGGTATTGGTTACTGGATTAGCAGTTTTATTTTTGATATTTATAGTTGTTATGATAGGATTTATTTAAGATTAGTAAGTTAAGATTTGATAGAGAGTAAAAAATAAAATATATTCGCCAGTGATTTTGCTTGTCTTAAGGAATTTATTATTTAAGTTAAATTGGTGAAGATTACTCCTATGGATGTAGAGCATGAGATGAAATTTATAAAAAAGGATGATGCAAATGAATATTACATATGTTGAACATAGCTGTTTTTTAGTTGAACTTGATAAAGTAGTTTTGATATTTGATTATTTTAAAGGTCAGCTTCCAGATTTTGATCCAGAAAAGACAATATACGTGTTTTCAAGTCATAATCACCATGACCATTTTAATATAGATATTTTTCAGTTACTAAATAAATATCCAAATGTTGTGTACATTTTTTCAAAAGATATCAAAAAGAAATTTGGTAGAAAATTTTTTAATACTCATGGCGTTGATGATGAGGTTTATGAAAAAATAGAATTTATAGATATTAATAAAACTCTTGAAATATCAAATTTGAAAATAGAGACTTTAAATTCCACAGATGAGGGCGTAGCATTTATTGTAACAGCAGAAGATAAAACAATCTATCATGCAGGAGATCTTAATTTATGGTGGTGGAATGGAAGAGATCAAAAGGATAATGAAAATGCAAGAGAAAGATTTGAAGAAGAAATTAATAAGATAAAGAATCGACATTTTGATGCTGCATTTGTAGTTTTAGACCCTAGACAAGGAGAAGAATTTTATTTAGGATTTGATTATTTCATGAAAAACACTAATACAGATAAAGTGTTTCCAATGCATTTTTGGGGAGACAGCTCCGTAATAGAACGATTAAAGGAAATGAAATGTTCAGAAGATTACCGTAATAAAATATTTCTTTAATAAATTAAAAAAAGAGTGAGTATTATGTTGTTAAGTTTTTTAACATATAACAAACAACAATTGGCACTCTTTTTTGCTTATTATATTTAGATATCTTGGACTACTTTAATAAATATAGATACATTGTTATTCAACTTTTTTAAATGGGATAACATTATTCTTTTTAGGCATATCTGTGAAATTATCATCTTCGATCTCCTTTTCAGTAAAACTTAAATCAAGATCTTTATTTAGTAGTTTAATAAATGATATAATTCTTTCTCTACGAGTTTGAAATAGCATTTTGTTCATTAAAATTCTCCTTTTTACAAAAATTAATATGAAAATAGCTTGCCCTCAAATGAATAAAATATTCAAAATTAGGCACAACAATTCTATAAATTTAAAAATATATAATTTAATAAAACTAGCCCCTTAATTAATAAGGGGCTGGTAAAAGAGAAGAATAATGGCCGGGGGTGCAATTTAATAAGTTTGAATGTTGTATCAAGAGTAGTCTATGAAACATTGTAATATATATTCAAGTTATAATTAGTAAAAATAGAGTTTTTAGGATAGATTGTTTTAATTTATTAATGACTACTCATAAGCACTTATTTTTAAGATATAAATTTACTTTTATATTTGATATTATGTATGAAATTGGTTAAACGTAGGCAAGATGTTATATTAATACTATTTTTTCTAATATTTTTAAAGAGTATAAGTGTAAGTTAAGGTTAATATATTAGTGTCAAAACAAATTAAAATAAATCAGTAGAAAATAGAAGCAAACCCTCCTTATACAGCAATTTTGGCAACATACCTTACTGGTTTATCTGATAAAATTATAAAAAAATTCTTAAAGATATTAACAAATAAAGGAGAATTAATTATGGATTCTATAAACAAAATAGATAGGCAAATTTATGAGATGGAACAAAACCTTCTAAATATAATAAAGGAAAAAGTTGATTTGTTCGATCCTGAGGTAATTGTTGCAAGTCAACAATTAGATTCTATTTTGGACGAGTATAGCCATTTAATTCAATTAAGCTAGATTAGAGATCTAGATAAAAAAGAGTTCTTATAAAGAGGGGCTCTTTTTTTGTGATATAAATATAGATAAACCAAGTATGGATTAGAATCATACATATAGCCAACCGAAAGTAAAAACATTGTTGCTTCGCAGGACTATAAAAATTTCGCTGAAAGTGCTAAATTGCAGGTTGTCGCCACTCGTGCTTGCTCCCACTTTCAGTGTGGCAAGCACAAGTGGAACAACCTACAATAAAGCACTTTTAACATCTCATTTTTAAATGCCTGCTGCGCAAAAATGTTTCTACTTTCGAGTATTGAATATATTTCAGGAGATAAACCAACTGTGATCTATACTTATGCATATAACTCGCCGAAATGAATAACATACTTTTGTTCCAGTTTCTAGGCAATTCTGATGGGTGATTCTAAGGCTATAAAGTTGCACCCAAAGTGCTAGCCTCAAAGAACAAGCTTTGAACTAGCACATTTGGAACAACTTATAGCCAAAGAATCACATCCATCAAAATTACCAATGAAACATTCCACAAAAGTATATTAATCATTTCTGTATAGAAGATATTTCATAGTTTATGATTGTGTTATCTATATAGGGTTCAATATTGATAATAATACATATCCACTGTTTGAATTTCCTAAACAATAGCACTGTTGAAATTTCATAAGTTTGAATATCATTGTGAAAACCTATATGTAAGAAAAGCACAAATAGAATTATTATATCCTCTATTTGTACTTTTCTATTTTTATAGATAAATAATTTAAAAATTAAATTTATTAGATGAACATATTCACAAAGTTGCTAAAACTTTAAGTTTGTATCTTCACTAGAAATCATAAATATATTTGTGGAGAAAACATTTGAAAACGAGCTGCTAAAGGTTCTTAGCTGTAGGTTGTTCCATTTCAGCATGTCAAACTGAAAGTTGGAGCATGCTAAAGTGGATACAACCTGCTGCTTAGAACCTTCAGCGATATTTTCATAGCTTTTCGGAATCAAAATATTTATGATTTCGGTAAGATATCACATAAATGTAGTTTTAAAGTTTGGATATCAATAGAAATTGATTTATTTTTGGGCGATTATTCCGTAGAAGTCTTCACCAATATCTATAGTTGATATAGTTGAAAAATTAAGTTCATCTAATAGTTTTATTAAATCCATCCTGTCTAATCTACATTCAATAGGAGGCCCAAAATCACTATCAATTTTTTCCCATTCAAGTATAGCAATTTTCCCTTCTGGGCATATTATTCTTTTTATTTCATTTAAAAATCTCTCTTTTTCGTCTACTTCATGAATTATGTTACTTGCAAAAGCAAATGTGACTGAATTACTTTCTAATTTTAAGTGATTTTCCTCTGTTAAAATAGTCTCAACATTTGATATGTTATTTTCAATTATTTTTTCTTCAACATCTTGCAGCATTTCATCTGATATATCAAGTGCTAATATCTTACCGTTTTTTCCTACAATTTTAGAGGCGGGAATAGTAAAATATCCAATGCCGCAGCCTATATCAGCCATTACATCTCCAGTCTGCAGATCAAGATTTATAAGTGTCTGTTCAGGTGGCAATATTTTTCTTCTCTTTTCATTTTCTATCTTGAGCGTGTCTTTTGCATCTAATTTGTGTGTCATCATTTAAAAAATACACCTCCTTGTATAATCTAGCTAAAATTTGTTTTAGGCATATGAAAGATAATAATGAACCAAAGATTTATTGGGTATTTTGCGTGGTTTTTCCACCAGCACTACCATTTTGTCTCGAAGAGAGGTTCGTTTATTCATAGCCTTCGTGTCCTATATAAGTTCAATTAAATTAAGCTGGAATATAAAATTTCTTATTAAAGGCTTCACATAAAAAGATATTAAGAGTACATAAATATTATGCACTTTCAGTAAATAATTATTAACCATAATTATATTTTTTAGTAATAAATATTGCATTTGTTAAATATAATATCTTGAAAAAATAGAAAGAGGAATGTTATGGAGAATATAAGTAGTGGAAATGTTACAGGTAGTACTGGTGAAAATATGATACCAAATACGACTGGAGGTGCCACTTTAGGTGCAGGAGGCGCTACAGGAAGTGCTGGGAATGTTACAACACCAAGTACTGGAGGTGCTACATTAGGTGCAGGAAACATTACAGGAAGTGCCCCAGCAAATACTGGAACAACATCAAGCACTGGAAGTGCTACACCAAAAATAGGTGGATTGAAGATACAATGTTTCAGAGGAAACGATTATATTCCAGTAGATAGAGCTAGAATAACAGTAAGAGGACAATCTACTTTAGGTAATGATAGAACCATTGAGTTAGTTACTGATGTAGTTGGATTAACTAATATTATAGAACTACCAGCACCACCATTGGAATATTCCTTAAATCCTAATAGTAATCAAATACCTTATAGTTTATATGATATAACTGTTGAGAGAGAAGGGTTTAATCCTATAATAATAAGAGGATGCCAAGTGTTTCCTACAGAAATTGCATATCAGATATGTAATTTGCAACCTAATTTAGGCAGAGGCTCTATGAGACAAGAAGTTATAGACATACTGCCAAATACTTTGAATGGAAATTTTCCTCCTAAGATACCAGAGGCAGAAGATAAGCCATTACCACCGCCAACTTCAGGGGTTGTATTACCACAGCCTGTAGTGCCTGAATTTGTCATTGTTCATCAAGGTGGTCCAAATGATCCATCAGCACCAAATTATAAGGTGGCATTTAAAGATTATATTAAAAATGTTGCTTCATGCGAAATATATTCAACTTGGACAGAGTCAGCTATAAGAGCAAATGTTTTCTGTATTGTATCTTTTACATTAAATAGGATATTTACTGAATGGTATAGAGGTAAGGGAAAAAATTTCGATATTACAAGTTCTACAGCTTATGATCAAGCATTTAATTATGGTAGAAATATTTATGATAACATAAGTGAAATTGTAGATGAAATTTTCTCAACATATATAAGAAGAATTGGAAAGAAGCAGCCACTTTTTGCACAATATTGCGATGGAAAGAGCGTTACTTGTCCTAACTGGTTAAGTCAATGGGGAAGTCAGGAATTATCACGCCAAGGTCTTGGACCATATGATATATTAACGCGTTACTATGGCAATAATATTGAACTAACTACAGCTGAGAAGGTTGCAGGAATACCAATGTCATACCCAGGAAGAGAATTAACACTTGGGTCATCTGGACCAGCTGTAAGAGCAATTCAAGGTCAATTAAACAGAATAGCAAGAAATTATCCGCTCATTCCTAAGATAGCTGAAGATGGAAAATATGGACCAAAGACAGCTGCAGCAGTTAAAACATTTCAACAAATATTTACATTACCTCAAACAGGAGTAGTTGATTATGCAACATGGTATAGGATATCAGATATTTATGTTGGAGTAACAAAACTTGCAGAACTTAATACAACTGAATCAAGCAGAAGCTTTGGAATGAATGAATTTAGACCACCAGTTATACCTGGATTTGATAATGAAAGGAATATTCCAAGATTTTATTATTAAAATAAAAGTGTGCCCTTTAGAGTAAAAATATACTTTAAAGGGCACATTCAATTTGTTTTATTTTCCTGGGATATGGGTTCTTATTAATTCAGTTGGAGATAATATTTTATCAATGATATCTTCAGGTAATATTTGTTCTTCTAGAAGAATCTCTCTTATGGTTTTTCCAGTGGCTAAGGCTTTTTTTGATATTAAGCTGGCTTTATCATAACCTAGGTGAGGAACTAAGGATGTTGCAGAAACTAAGGAATTTTCTAGGTTTTCTAAGCATCTATCCTCATCCATTTTTAGATCATTTATGCATTTATCTTTAAAAAGTGTGACGCTTCTTTCAAGAAGTTCTAGAGATTCAAGTAGACATTCTGCTATAAGTGGAGTAAAAGCGTTTAGTTCTAATTGTCCCATAGAACTTGCCATGGTTATAGCGCTGTCATTAGAAATAACTCTTAAGCTTACTTGAGCAACCATCTCAGGGATAACAGGATTAACTTTTCCTGGCATAATTGTCGAGCCTGCCTGCATCTTAGGAAGAATTACTTCTCCTATTCCACCGCGAGGTCCAGAATTAAGGAGCCTCAAATCATTTGAAATCTTAAGAAGATTTACGCTGCACGATTTTAAAAGTCCAGAAGTTTCTACGAATATATCACAGTTTTGTGTAATGTCCATAGGGTAATCAGATCTTGCTATTCCAAGGCCAGTAAGGTTTTGGATAATATCTGTCATCATAAATACATATTTATTTGTAGCATTTAAACCTGTACCTATAGCAGTACCGCCAAGGTTTATTTGTCTTAATCTTTCTTCTACTTTGTATATTCTCCATCTATCTCTTTCAATAGCTTTAGAATATGCTCCAAAGCTTTGCCCGGCAGTCATTGGAAGTGCATCCATTAACTGGGTTCTTCCAAGCTTTATTATATCTGAAAATTCATTCTCCTTAATTTGAAGAGCTTCCTGCAGACTTGATAAAGAATCACTTAACTTTCTTATTAATCTAATTGCTGCAATTCTAAGGGCAGAAGGGTAAACATCATTAGTTGATTGGGACATATTAACATGGTTAAGAGGATGAACTAAATTGTAGTCTCCTTTAACTCCACCTAATAATTCAATAGCTCTGTTAGCTATAACTTCATTTACATTCATGTTAGTAGATGTACCAGCTCCACCTTGAAAGGCACTTAGTTTAAATTCATAATCAAATTTCCCATCTATAACTTCTTCACTTGCTTTTATTATTGCATCGGCTTTTTCAGGGGCAAGAAATTTTAAGGTTTTATTTGTCATAGCAGCAGCTTTTTTTATAAGGGCAATTTCTCGTATTAAATTTAAATTTACACTTTTGCTGTTTAAATCAAAATTCTCCAAAGCCCTTGCTGTATTTATCCCACTATATGTAGAATTATCAATATTCTTTTCACCTAATACATCTTGTTCTAATCTATAATCCAAAATGAACACTCCTTAATATTTTTATACTGATAATAAAGCATCAATAAATAAAGAATTATTTTGCAATGTATATCTTTATATTTTATATTATAATAGAATAGGCAACTTAAAAAAATATTTTTGAGTAATTAAAATTAATTCAAAGGAGAAATAATATGAGTTTAAATACAACACCGTCTGGAGAAAGAGTACATATTGCTCTATTTGGTATGACAAACGCTGGAAAATCAAGTATTATAAATGCACTTACAAATCAAGAAATTTCAATTGTTTCTGATGTTAAGGGGACAACTACAGACCCTGTTTATAAAGCTATAGAAATTCTTCCGATAGGACCTTGTATGATTATTGATACAGCAGGACTTGACGATGAAAGTGAATTAGGTGAGTCAAGAAAAAAGAAAACTATTGAAGTTTTATCAAAAACAGATGTTGCATTAGTAGTGGTAGATGCTACTGTTGGAGTTACTGAAAATGATAGATCAATAATAGATCAAATAAAGGAAAAGAAGATACCTACAATTTGTATTTTTAATAAGGCAGATAAGAAGAATATAGAAAAAGAGGAATTAGCTGAGATAGAAAAGACAATTGGAACTACTGTTGTTTCAGTTTCTGCATTAAATAAAAATGGAATAGATGAGCTTAAGCAAAAAATTATAAGCGTAATACCAGACAATGAAGATAAATTTAAATTAGTTGGAGACCTTATAAGCCCAGGAGATTTAGTTGTTCTTGTTACACCTATTGATAAGGAAGCACCTAAAGGAAGATTAATCCTTCCTCAGCAACAAACAATAAGAGACATAATTGAAAGTGATGCCATAGCTATTGTAACAAAAGAACATGAGCTAAGAGAAACTCTTGAAAATTTAAAGAAAAAACCTAAACTTGTTATAACAGATTCACAAGTTTTCTTAAAAGCATCAGCAGATACGCCTAAAGATATAATGCTTACATCATTTTCAATATTGCAAGCAAGATATAAGGGAGATCTTATGGAGCTTGTAAAAGGAGCTAAAGCAGTAGAAAGTTTAGAAGATGGTGATTATGTGTTAATCTCAGAAGGATGCACTCATCACAGACAATGTGACGATATTGGAACAGTTAAAATACCAAGATGGGTACGTCAAATGACAGGGAAACAAATTAATTTCGAATATTCTTCTGGAAATTCCTTTACTGATGATGTTAAGAAATACAAACTTATCATCCATTGTGGAGGATGCATGTTAAATAGAGCTGCTATGCTTTCAAGAATTGGTAATGCAGTTAAATATGAAATACCAATTGTAAATTATGGAGTATTAATAGGGTACGTTCAAGGAATTTTAGAAAGAGCACTTGAACCTTTCCCAATGGCAAAAGCAATATATGATGGAGATTTTAATTAGACAGAATTTATTCAGTGACTTACCGAAATAAGAATTATGCTGTTGTTCCAGTTTCTAAGGAAATTATGATGGATGATTCTAATATCACAAGTTGCGTCCAATATGCTAGCATCAAAGGCAGGCTTTGAACTAGCATAATTCTTATTTCTAGTTAGTATATATTTCATGAGCATATATGGAACAAGCATAGATTCAACTTCAGTTGATATCCACATAAATTCGACTCTCATTTTCAAATTCCTGCTACATAAAAATGTTTCTACTTTCTAGTTGAAGCATTTTTCTTTATATAAATCTAGCTTTATGTAGTAACTTACCGAAATAAGGATTATTCAATAAAAATCAATTATGTTTTGATGAAAGGATTTTAATTAATGAGATATTTAAAGAAAATACCTTCTGCAGATAAGGAAGTTAGTATTAAGCTAATATCAGAGGGATGGACAAAACTAAAAGAACCCTCTAATCTGTGTATAGCAATGTTACTATCAGTGCCTTTTATGCTTATAAATGGGGTTATATCTATTGCTATTTCATATTATTTATATCCACAATTGAAAGAAATTTTTAGCAGTAGTGGGCATGGCTTTAGTATTAATTTCACAGTAAATTTATTTACTCTTATATACATTGTTGCAATTTTCATCTTTATGACTATACATGAATTTCTTCACGCTTGTTTTATACCTAATGTATTTAAATCAAGTCAAATATATTGGGGGATAAATGGCTTTTTCGGATTTATTTATACTACTGAAAAAGTCAAAAAGAACAGATTTTTAATTATTTCTATTATGCCTTTCATTTTGTTGTCAGTTGTATTACCCTTTATTCTAAATTTTTTTGGATGGTTAAATGGATTCACTATATTTCTGTGCTTATTAAATGCAATGGGCTCTTGTGTTGACTGTCTGAATATATGTTTAGTAGCAATTCAAGTTCCAAAGGGTTCATATATCGTTAACAATGGATTTGAAACATATTTTAAGTAATTTAGGATTATGAACGTAATATTCCTACATTGAGTTTTATAGGTGGACAATCTCACTTATAATTTTTTCAGGCTATATTTCAAAATTACATTAAAACGCAGCCAAAATAAAGATACCAACATTTCAGTTTAAGAAAAGTTGGTATCTTTATTTTGGGCTCTGATAATGAATGTATAGCATATGTGATATTTTGTAAATGATGTTATAATAAGTGTTGTGTAACACTATAATCTAATGAACAAGTGCAAATATGTAATAATAAGGAGAATCAACGTTGAGTATTATCGGAATTATAATAAGTATATTTTTGTTAACAGCCACAGTTCTTACTTTAGGATTTATAAAGAAAAAATTCTCAATAAAGAAGATATTTAAAATTATCATTACTATGTTTCTCTTAATTTGCTGTATTATATTTGGTGCTTATAAATATTTCCAAAGGTCAAGCAGCTTTATGTTTACCAAAACAACGACTCTTGGCCAAGAAAATATAGATGGCATTCAAATGTATGAGAGTATTGATAGTAAGGAATTTATACAAAAATACGGGACAAATCTTGAAAAAATTGACAATGCACTATTTGACTACTATAAACTAAGTGATGGTTTAAAAATTGCTACGAATAAACAGAGACAAATTATTAGAGTTATTATTAACAGTGAAACCAACAGTAATATGAAGACAAGTAAAGGTATTGGGTTAGGGAGCTCAGTTGATGATGTGATTAATGCTTATGGTACTAACTATTATAAGAGGACTGAGGAACAAATGCCTAGCTCGCCAGTAATTGGATATGTAGACCATGAAAAAAAAGTAACAATTGAATTTTGGAATGCAGAAGATAAAGTAGTAAAAATAAGATATGATATTACTTCCATGGAATAACATCATATATAATCTGTAGATTTGACGTGGTAGTAAGTGAAAAAAGATGTTCTTAAAGAAAATAAAGCTAGATTTGATATAATATTTCAAGGATAATAATATCATATTAAATATATTAAAAGGAAAGGAGATGTTTTGAATTATGGTTAATATATTAAACATTAATAATTTGCCTAATGAATACACAATAGATTTTCTAGGCAAAGCTAATACTTCATATTTGGGTAAAGCAGCTGGTAGTGAGAAAATTTATATAAATATTGACAGAATATTACCAGGAGCTAAAAGTGCTAAATATCACAGCCACACAAAACAAGAAGAATTTTTTATGATTATTAGTGGATGTGGAACTCTGAGGATGGATGGTAAAGAATATTTAATAAAAAAGGGAGACTTTATTGCTAAAACTGCAGGAAAAAATATAGCACATCAATTCATAAATACCGGGAATGAAACATTGGAAATATTGGATGTTGGTACTAAAGAAGAAGGCGACATGGCATATTATCCAGATGAAGATGTATATTATTTAAGTGAGCAGAAACTTATTTTTAATGGAAATAGTAAGTTAAATGGATGGGATTCTGAGCCAAATAAGTAATTTGGGAATATAGTTCTATGAACGAGAATAATGTGTTATTGAGTTAATTCACAGTTTTCTTTCAGTATACATAGGAAAAATAAATAGTAGATTGAAATATCACATTATTCAGTATGAATTTGTGATATTTTTTTGTTACGCAATGCTAAAAAAGTGCGTAGTGCTCAAGTTAGATAATGTTTTTTACAAAATATGCTATAATAATATTAGTTCGTATGAACCTATATTAATGCAGAATAGTAGATTATTGCGATGTAATGATACTCATTTAACTAATAGTAAATAGGTATTTGTTTATGAGAAGCACAAGAATATTTTAGTATGAATAGGAGCGACATAGTTATGGAATTTACAAAACTTAAAAATAGCCTCGAATGCTTAGGGTACAATGTAAGTGAATTTAGTCATGCAGATGAAGCAACAAAGTATTTGTCTAATCAAATGAGCAATAGAACTATTGGAATAGGAGGCTCAGTTACAGTAGAGGAAATGAAATTATATGATGCCCTAGCATCTCATAATGAGGTGTACTGGCATATGCGATTACCTGAAAACATGAGTGCTATGGAGATAAGAAAGAAAGCAAACCTTGCAGATATTTATATCTCATCAGTAAATGGAATTGCCGAAACAGGAGAAATTATTAATATTGATAATACTGGAAATCGTGTATCTGCAATCAGTTTTGGACATGATAAAGTTTATTTAATTATTGGTGAAAATAAAATAGCTTCAAATTATGAGGATGCTTTAGACAGAGCAAGAAATATAGCAGCACCTCTTAATGCAAAACGTTTAGGAGTAAAAACTCCATGTGCGGTAAAGGGAGATAAATGTTACGACTGTAAAAGCCCACAGAGAATATGTAGAAATTTTTCTGTATTATATCGAAAACCTACAGGATGTGAATATGAAGTTGTTTTAATTCATGAAAAGCTTGGATATTAGATAAAATATATGAATGAATTTTTAAATTTCAATTTATCGTTTAGTTAGTTCGCATTTTTCTTAAGTTATGAATCAATAAAGTTAAGGACTAAATTGTAAAATCGTATTATTCAAGAGATTGAATTTGTGATTTTTTTACTGCGTAATACTACTATAAAAACGTAATAGTGAATTAATGATAAATAATGATCGTTTATTTACAAATTTATAAAAAGACGTTTTATAGTATTATATTAATAATAAAAATACAAAAGGGAGATGTATGCGATGGCACGCATAAATGCAAATGGAATACAAATTCAATATGAAATTTTTGGGGAGAAGACAAATCCTACTATAGTACTTATTGCAGGAAATGGTGCTCAACTAAACTTTTGGGAACCAGATTTTTGTGAAATGCTTGCAAAGGAAAATTTACAAGTTATAAGATTTGATAATCGCGATGCGGGATTGTCTACAAAATTCGATGCGGCTGGTATTCCTGATATGGAAAGAATATATCAGGCAGCGCAAGAGGGAAAAACAATTAACGTCGCCTATACATTGGAAGATATGGCTGATGATGTGGCTGGCTTATTAGATGCGCTCAATATAAAGAAGGCTCACATCTGTGGTGCTTCTATGGGAGGCATGATTGCCCAGGTTTTTGCTTATAAACACCCTTCACGTATATATAGTTTAATTTCCATTATGTCATCTACAGGTAATCCAAACAATCCACAAATATCACCAGAAACATTGAAGATTGTTACAGCAATGCCCCCAAATGGACGAGATGCATACATTAATTATACTTTACGTATGTGGAAAAATCTTTGGAGCAAAGGGTTTCCTTTTGAAGAGGAACGTGCAATACGATATACTGAAGAAAGCTATGATCGTTCTTATTATCCACAAGGAGCTGTACGCCAAAATGCGGCGTTGGTTGCTAATGGAGATAGAAGACAACACCTTTCATTATTAACAGTTCCAACACTGGTGATTCATGGAACTGCAGATCCATTGTTTCCTGTTGAAGCAGGAAAAGATACAGCACGTACAATACCTAATGCTAAATTACTTTTGATTGAAGGCATGGGACATGATATGCCTAAAGGAACGTGGAAATGCATAGTTGAAGCTATTGCTAATCTAGTAAACGACACGTCTCATTAATGTTAATGAGAAAAGATACAACCATGTTTATTATGTAAGCAGAAAGTGGATTGATTATTATCCCAAATTCCAAGTTGTAATTAAATTATTTCGCATTATTTTTTAATGATGGATCAATAAAATTAAAGACTAAATCGTAAAATCGTATTATTCAAAAAAATGAATTTACGATTTTTTTAATGCGTGATACTACTAAAATACGTTTTTTATTAATCAATTTTTAGTAGCTTTAAGTCAGTTGTACGGGAATATGCTGGCGTTTTTGCAGTAAAAAGATGTTAATATTATATAAAAGCAAAGCTGATATGGAGGTGAAAACCCTCATGATCTTAGAGCTTTCAATATAAGCCTACTTTGTTAGGTATATGACAGATCAATATAAAAAGGAATTAGAAAGATATAGGAACAGAATTAATTATTCAGGCTAATATTTTTGGTTTTTCATAAATGTAGTTTTTAGTAGTAAATAATAAAAGTATTACTGAAAGTATGATATAATTGCATATTATGTTATTAAATACAATAAATTACATAGGTGGGAGTAAAGAATGAAAAGTTTGAGATTGATAAAAGTAATAGCAAGTTCATTAGTCGTAGCTTCAGTATTAGCACTAAATCCAATAGGAGCAAGTGCTGAATGGAAGCAAGATTTTACAGGTTGGTGGTATAAAGAGGGAAGTTCATGGGCCACAGGCTGGAAGTTAATTAATTCTAAATGGTACTATTTTGATTCTAAAGGTTACATGGCTAAAGATACAACAATTGATGGGTATTACCTAAATGATAGTGGTGCATGGACAGAACTTACAACAAGTGGAAACTTTAAATTTGATAAATCAACTGGAACAATAGTAGAATACACTGGTTCTGATAGTTCAGTAGTGATACCAGATAAAATTGATGGTACTGAGGTTAAAAGGATAAGATTTACATCATCGTCTAGTTGTAAGAATTTAACCAGCATAACCATACCAGATAGTACGACTAGTATAGAATCTATAGTATTTATGAACTGTAGTAATCTAACAAGCATAGTCATTCCTAATAGTGTAACAAATATACAAGCAGATGCCTTTAGTGGATGTAGTAGTTTAAAAAGTATAATTATTCCAAGTAGTGTGAAGACTATTGAGAGTAGGGCATTTGCAGGATGTAGTGGTTTAACAAGTTTAGATATTCCAAATAGTGTAACAAGTATAGGGAATGAGGTATTTCAGCAATGTAGTAATTTAACAAGCATAACAATTCCAGGTAGTGTTAAAAGTATGGGGTGCGATGTGTTTGGTGACTGTGTTAATTTAAAAAGCGTAACAATTTCGGATGGTATAACAAGCATAAATCAGTCCCAATTTCAAGGCTGCTATAATTTAACAAGTGTAAAAATTCCTAATAGTGTAACAAGTATAGGAAGAGATGCATTTGAATTTTGTAATGAAGCCAAATTTTATGTAAGTAGTGAAGCAACGAAACAACTTTTGGTTAATGCTGGTGTAAGTGAAAGCCAAGTCATAGTAAATGCTTAAAAATAAACAATAACTAAGGCAAAATCAAAAAATAAATAGTTTTATAGGGTAGTGTAAAAGCTACTCTATTTTTATAAACAAAGCTTATATTATACCTTATTTGGTACTGTATAAGTGTAAGTGTAAACCATAAATAAATGGTTATACATTTGCACTTATTTTTATTTATAATTAAGGGAGTAATTGGTCCGGCGGATCTCTTTTTGGATTCCTACATCCGTCGCAAAAACTGTCAGCCATCCCTTATTATAGAGATTCGATTAAGCAGGTTGAAACCTTATGGCTTTCGTGTAACTAACCAAAATGAATTGTAATAAGTGCAGATGGAATTCAATTACAATAAATTAAGTTGGAGGAAGCAAATGATGATTAGCGTTGGAATAGACATATCAAAAGGAAAAAGTACAATATGTATATTAAAACCATATGGTGAGATTATTAGTACGCCATATGAATTAACTCATATAGAAACGGAATTATCTGCATTGGTTAAGCGTATCTTGAATTTTAATGAAGAAACTAGAGTTGTAATGGAAGCGACCGGTGGATACCATCTTCCGGTACTTAGCTACCTTAAAGAACATGGCATATTTGTATCTGTGATCAATCCTTTAGTTATGAAAAAGTATGCCGCTATGGCGCTTAGAAAAGGTAAAACTGACAAAATTGATGCCATTAAGATAGCAAACTATGGAATTGATAACTGGTTTCGCATGGTTGATTATCATGCATCAGATGAATTGTATTCAGAATTAAGAATATTAGGTAGACAATATTCTCATTACATACGTATGCAGATAGAGAGTAAAATTTTGCTTAGTAATATGTTAGATCGAACAATGCCAGATATTAAGAGTTTATTAAAAAGTAGATCAAGCAAACCTAACAAGGATAAATTAAGTTCTTTTGTAGAAGAATACTGGCATTATGACAACATCACTAACAAAAGTGAAATGCAGTTTATAAGAAGCTATTTAAAATGGGCAAAAAATAATGGATACAATCAAAATGAGGCAAAAGCAAAAAAATATATGCTTTAGCTCAAGAAGGTATCCCAACTTTATCTTCCATTACCCCATCTACCAAAATGTTAGTATTGGAAGCAGTTCGAGTTCTTCGAGAAGTGGATAAAACTCTATGCTTAATTTTATCACAAATGCAAGAACTAGCAAGTAGTTTAGAAGAATATAAAATTGTTAGAGAAATGCCGGGAGTTGGAGATACACTAGCTCCACGTTTAATTGCTGAAATTGGAGATGTAAGACGTTTTCATAGTAAAAAAGCATTAATTGCCTATGCCGGTATTGACTCGCCACCTTATGAATCTGGACAGTTTGTTGGAAACAAACGTCGAATATCCAAAAGAGGTTCCTCGTTATTGCGAAAGACTGGATATGAGATTATGAAATGTATAAAGAGCAATAAGCCTCAAGATGATGCAATATATTTATATATGATAAAAAAAGAAGCAGAGGGAAAAGCCAAAAAAGTAGCTAAAATTGCTGCATTTAATAAATTTCTAAGAATTTACTATGCTAGGTTAAAAGAAATATATATGACCTGATTTTTAGGAATTTAGAAGTTTTCTGAGCTAAGCAGGATATCTGATGGGCTTGTTTGCGATGCCTCTAAATATAAATATTTATTTTAAAAAACCTACTAAAAAAGTGTTGATTTTTCTTAGCAGGTTTTTGCGTGTTTTTTCATAGTGAAGCTAACACCGGAAGCTATCATTAGTATTTATTTAACAGTTTAATGATAATGCAATTAATGTGACGGCTATAGATAGAAAGATTAAAGAATTACAAGCTGAAAATAGAAGACTTAAAGAGCAATTAGAAGTTCTTAGAGGAAAATTATATAATAAATAAAGAAAAAAATAAGCAACTAGAATCTGATTACAAATTGAGTAATTCATTAAGTACACCTTTTATATGCAGCTAATGTACCTAATAAGTAAAATAAAGTATGTATAAGTATATACACTTGATATTGTAGAAAGTGTGTAGCAACTGAGAAAGAGAATATTCTTTAAAAATCCAACGGGGAAAAGCTTATAAAGTATGGTATAATAAGTTTAAAATTGTAATTAATTGAATATATTTGCTAAAACAATTTTAGAAGGTGAAATATGAATATTAATAAATTTAAATATTTCTTTTTAGATGCGGTAAAGAATTTAAAAAGAAATAGTACAATAACAGCTTTTTCGGTGATTACTGTATCTGCAACTCTTTTTGTTGTTGGATTATTTTTATTGTATCTACTGTCAGTTGATAAAAATTTTGCTACTCTTTTTGTATCTAATTCAATTAATAGAAATTCTGTTTTTATAGATAATAAAGAAATGGTAATAGTTTTAAAATGGCTTGAAGTTGCAGCTTTTTTTGTATTACCAGTTATTTCATTATTTTTAGTTGTAACATCATTTAAGATGTCTATCCTTCAAAGAAGGAATGAAATAAATATAATGAAGTTTGTTGGTGCTACTAACTGGTTTATTCGTTGGCCATTTATTATTGAAGGAGTAGTTATAGGAATTGTAGGAGCATTTTTAGGAAATGTATTGCTATTTTTTATATATGAATTTGTTTATACCAAAGCATTGGAGTTTATTCCAGAATTAACTCTTGTGCAACCTGAATTTATAGCAAATGCAATGCTTTGGCCATTTGTAATAGTTGGAACATTCCTTGGAGCTATAGGTAGTATTATAGCTTTGAGAAAATTCTTAAATGAGTAGTTTGAGAAAGTTGAATAAATTGTTAAAAGCAAATAATAGTATTGAAATTTCTTGTTATCCAGACATGGATTGCGATTTTTTCAATGCGCCATAAGTAAATTAAAACGAACCATATGTTGAATTAAGAAAGGGGGCAAATATACTATGAAAGCACAAATTAATCTTATTACGATTTGGACAAATGATATAGAGAGAATGAAAAATTTCTATAATAAAGTTCTCGGATTTAGAATTGAAAATGATCTTGGTAATTATGTTGAATTTGAAAATGATGGAGTAAGGTTTGCTATTTGTATGAGAGATGTTATGTATGTGTATAGTGACGAATATAGGAAAGAGTCATTTGGACAGGGATTTGAACTTGCTTTCCCATGTGAAAGTCCTAATGATGTTGATGAATCATTTAAGACGTTAATCTCAAAGGGAGCAACTTCTGTTCACGAGCCACAAGATATGCCTTGGAATCAAAGAACAGCACTATTTGCTGACCCAGATGGAAATATACATGAAATTTTTGCAGAAATTAAATAATACGTAGTTTTATTGCATTGAGTGTCATAGGTAGACAATCTCACTTGTGATTTTTTAGGCTACATATAAAAATCATATTAAAACATAGAAAAAATAAAGATACCAACATTTCAATTTAAGAAAAGTTGGTATTTTTATTTTTGTCATAATAATTGACCAGCGCACCTACATAATTTTATTGTAAGCACAAAAGTTTAGCTTTACCAGCTTTATATCTCTTTTCTGCATTTTATCATTAAAAAGTTTACTGGAGGTTTGTCTGGGTTATCCTTATATATGTCATCAATTTCTACAAAGTCTACAAGACCATAATTTCCGAATTCTTTCTCTATAGACTTAGAATTATAGAAAAACAGTTTTACCCCATACGTTGTTTCATAATAATTTTCAGCAAGCTTCGTGCCATTGCCGTACATTGGAGCTTTTTCTGAAACAGCTGTAAAAATCATATATCCACCTGGTTTTAAATGGTTATAGCAATCATTAATAAACTTTTTTCTTTCATCTTCATTTAACAAATGAATAAGTGCAAAGCTAGCTACACCATCATAGAGTTTATTTTCAAAAGGCATATCTGATACTGATCCATGATAAATTTTATTATTAATTCCATTTTCTCTTGCTATATTAATTGCTGTTTGAGAAATTTCGATTCCTGTAACTTCCATGTTATTATCAACAAATGGTTTTATATTTCTTCCATATCCAACACCTGGTATTAAGATCTCTTTCAGATTATTTTCAGCAAAGTAATCTGCGACTACAATTGCAGTGCTTGATGGCTCAAAACCCCACATTGCTTGCTTTTCTGAAAAATTTTTTTCCCAAAACTCTGACATACAAACATCTCCTTTAAAATTTTCTATAACTTTATTATTAATATAAATCTTGTTTTTAGAGCAGAGATTATTTAAGTTATTTATAACCTAAATATAATTGCTTTAATCAAATATATTACAGACTGTATTTATCTATAATATATCCGTTTATACTTTTAGTCAATACTTATTAATGATTAAGTAAATTTTATTATGTTTTTATGGAAGCCTATAAACTTTATAGTTCAAAGTAATGTATAGCATTCATATATGAGAATAAAAGACTTAAAAATATATAGCAGATATATGTATTGAATGTGTAATATTTTGTAAATAATGCCATAATAAGTGTTATGTGGACTATAATCTAATTATAATAGTAAATTATGAGGTAGTAAATAAAAAACGTACATTTTAATATTTGGAGAATATGTTATAATTGGAATACAATGTTATTACATTATTTTATTTATTGAAAGGAAAATTGTTTTTATGAAAAGTTATTATTATTTTTTAGCACTTGCAACATATGTAGTATCATTTTTAATATGTTTTAATATCTGCTTAAAAGTAGATATAGAAAAATTTATACGTGGTAAGATAATCAGAAGAGTTGGTTTGGTTATAATTGCTTTTTTATTTAGTATTGTTGGTTCTTTAATAATAGATTGCTTAAATATTGCAAAAGGATACAGATCTTCGATTGATGGCTTTTTTATTTTTGGACCAGCTACAGCCCTTTTTGTTTGGCATTGCCAGCAAAACTAAATCGCAATTGCCATCATTAACAGTTAATAGAAGTAAAGAATAAATTGAATTGTATATCATGATCAAGAAGTTGCAATGTTTTTGTATATAATATAGATTTAATACACAATATTTTTTTTATCATGAATCAATAAAATTAAATAGCAAATTTTAAAAATTGCATTATTCAAGAGAGTGAATATGCGATTTTTTTAGTACTCAATTCTAAAATAAAATGTAATAGTAAATTATTATGAATTAACGCTAGGAGAAGAATATTTTTATGAAAATAACATTTGAAAAATTAAGTAACCTTTCTCTAATATATATTAAATTAAAAGAGTTTAATGTCAAAGTCAAAACAATTCAGGCATTAAAAGAGCAAGGAATTAGTGAGGTCGCGTTGGTAGCTTTTGAAACAAATGAATTAGGAAATTCTTTTTGGGAATCACAAGGATTTGAAGAAAGAGATGATTTAGTATATAGAAATAAGATCCTTAATGATATTAATGTCTAATTATGAAAAATAAGTATCATTTAGTTGCGGACCGCACTTTTAAAATCAAGGATAATTGATGATGTGAGCTGTTTTTAAAATTATAAAAAGGGGAGTTGATAACATGAATTATAGAGTTGATATACTTTTATTTGATGAATTTGAAACATTGGATGTATTTGGTCCTGTTGAAATATTTGGACGATTACCGGATATTTTTAAATTGAATTTTATATCGGTTGATGGCGGTATTATTGAAAGTTCTCAAAAAGTGAGAGTTGATACTGATTTATACACAAGAGACAATGATATTTTGAAAATTTTATTTGTACCAGGTGGAAGTGGTACAAGAGAAAAAGTTAATGATGATGATTTTATAAACTTCATTGAAAACATGTCCAAAGAATCAGAATACATAATTAGTGTATGCACAGGTTCAGCTTTAATTGCTAAGGCGGGAATTTTAAATGGAAGAAGAGCAACATCAAATAAAAGAGCATTTAAATGGGTTACAGAACAAAATGAAGATGTATTATGGGTAAAAGAAGCAAGATGGATAAAGGATGGCAACATATATACATCTTCTGGGGTATCAGCAGGAAGTGATATGGCATTGGGTTTGATAGAAGACTTAGTAGGAAAAGAAAAAGCATTAGAGATTAGTCAAAGTATTGAATATTCATGGAATGAAAATAGTAGCCATGATCCATTTTCTAAAAATATGAATGATTAGATAAAAAGTTGTAGAAGAGAGGGATTTCAATGCAAACAGTCGCAGGTGTAGTTTTTGTATTGATCATGATAATAATTGGGATGATTTTTGGAAGGCTAACACAATTCATAGGTATCATTATTAGTGGAATTGCTAAGTTTTTTAAAAACTATTTTAAAATCAGTAAGTGTTAGGTATTGATAGATATTTTTTGTAATCTGAGTACATCATCTTGAACTTGATGAATGGTGCCTTGATAGCAATTTAATTGAAATTCCATCTTCCAAAAGTTCTCATAAATTTTATTATAAGCTTGGTTATGGGTATAGAACATATCCACCAGTATTTAATAAAAATAATGGTTCAACTATTATGTATAAATATAAGAAAATATAACACGACATAACTGCGATTAAAGTTAGGACCAATGATCTATAAAGGAGAGAGTGAAGATAACTTCATACGAAAATAGTTTAAATATTCTAGAAGTGTTATTTGCAAAAGATTATCAATTTGCTTTAGCAACATCAAATGATAATATTCCATCTGTTAGATTTGTGGATACTTTTTATGATAATGGTGCATTTTATATTGTTTCTTATGCAAAATCGCAAAAAGTACAAGAGATCGAGAAGAGTAATAAAATCTCAATGTGTAATAAATTATATCGTTTTACTGGAATTGCTCATAATATTGGTCATCCATTATTAGAAAAAAATTATGGGATTAGATGTCATGGTTTCTTTATGAAAGTAATTGAAAGAGAACTAAATGTATCATAAAACGTAATAGTAAATTTATGGGAAGCAATAGTGTTTGTTTAATTAAAAGATAAATAGGAATTTGTAACGAAAATAAAATATGAGGAGAATGTTAAATGAGAGAAATTATAAGAACAGAAATAGACGAAGAATGGGCGCACTCTGCGATTGTTGAGGCAGGAAATCATGTTTATATCAGCTATTGCATGAAGAATGAGGGACAATCAATAGAAAATCAAATAAATGGTGCATTTGATGTTTTGAGTGAAAGACTTGAAAAGATAGGCTTGACATTGAAATCTGTAGTGCAAATGGATTGCTTATTTAGAGATATTAAAGATTTATCGTTTTTAGGAGAAATAATTAAGGAGAGATTTGAAGGAAAATATCCAGCAAGAAAGGCATTTGAAACAAAGTTTATTAGAGATGGAATTGACTTTCAGGTTGATGCAGTAGCTTTCAGAGAGAATTAAATAAATTCAAAATTATCTTTTAGTTAGTTCGAAACTGAAGAGTATTTTCTATGTGATGAATATGAAGGGTATCTATTCAGTAGTATCAGGGGTGTTTCTACCATATATGATATTTGCAACGCTAGAGATCATAAACAATAAATAATAGATATAGTGCTTTTACATTGGAATGATATGGACTAGAGTTGCTAAAAATATGAAAAATAATTGATTGAAATGCTTTATTGCTTAGAAGTGAATTTTCGGTATTTTTATTACTCAATTTAAAAAAACGTAATAGTAAATTATCGTGAAATAAAGATTATTTATATAATAGGAATATGGGGAGAATGAAATTATGAATGAAAAGGATAAGGAAAATAAAAATACAGAGATTGATGATGAAAACAATGAAAGTTCAGAAGAAAAAGGAGAAGATAATTATTTGGCATTAGGTATGTGCCTGGGGATTTGTCTTGGGATGACCGTAGGCCAGTTGCTTTTTAAAAATATTGGTACTGGCATGTGCATTGGTATGAGTTTGGGATTAGCGATTGGTTCAAGCGTAAAAAAGAAAAAATAATTGTATTTATGTATAGATTATGGACATGGTGTGTGGTTGAAGTAATGAATAATTTTATTATTAAACGTAATAGTAAATTATGATGTAATAAATTTAAATTAAAGATTGGAGGAATATACATGTCAGTTAAAAAACATAAGACAATGAGTAGTGGAATGTTGTATGGTTGTGCATTAGGAATAGTTTTTGGTACCGCCTTTAAAGATACTGTTTCGGGCATGCTTTATGGTATGGGAATTGGAAGTGTTATAGACCTTATGAAATATCATCGCAAATCAAAGCATAATAAATAATGTTCTTAAATGATAAATGGATAAAATTAAATAGCAAATTGTAAAATCGTATTATTCAAAAATTGAATTTGCGATTTTTTTAGTGCCTCATTCTAAAAAGGGACGAATGAAAAGAGATTTAAAGTTATATTCCCCCCAGCTATGCAAAACTTAATCGAAGGCCTTATTTTAGACCACATGCACCCATTTATTCACTTAAAATTCCCTAAATGAACTTTTGAAATACAGTATATGTAGAAAATGCGTATCAGTTAATTCATATAATGTTCTTTTAAAATTGAATAATACGATGTTTACAAAATATGTTATAGTAGTAAGTAATGATGTAATACATAGAATTTATGAGTATTGCACTAGTATAAATAATTACGAATACATTTAGTTTAGAGGCAAATCTTTAGGATCTTAAAACATAGATTAGGGAAATCAATTTTATTTACTATTGCATTTGGTGCAATTTCTGGCATCATTTTAGGAATACCAAAATAGAAATGCCTATGTGGGGATATGCAATTTTGGGCGGAACTTTAGTATCAATATTGACTGATATACATATCTCGGCAATAAAAAATAAGCAGTACCAATTTTTTTATAAGACGTAACAGTAAATTTTTATGCAACATAGTAAATAAAGCGAATTATAGGAGGGAATTAAATGAGTAAAAAAAATTATGTGAATATCTTGACAGTTATATTAACGTTTATAATTGCTCACATTATTTATAACTTAACAGGATTTCATTATAATTTTTCTGAAGGAATATTAAATTTAAAATTATTAATTGATTTGGGATTATGGTTGCTAATATACGTACCAGTTAATATGATTCTTGATAAAATATTATTGTCCAAAGGAAAATGATTTAATAAAGGTCACAGTCATTATAATAAAATAAAAGATACAAGTTCACAATTTTCTTATATTTAGTATTATAGTGGACAATCTCATATATAATTTTTTAGTATATATTTTAACATCACATTAAAATACAGCCAAAATAAAATACCAACATTTCAATTTAAGAAAAGTTGGTATTTTTATTTTGGCCCTGATAGCTTATATTAGAATATCGACATCGTTTTTTAGGTACAAAATTTTAGGCGGTATAAGAGCATATGTGAGCATTGGAGTGTGGGTAAAATGGCCTTAAATATTTGATAAAGGTAAAGAGATAATAAAGGCTGAAAACTTTATAGTTCAAAGTAATGTAGTGAACTCATATATCAGAAGGAAAGACTTAAAAATAGATAACCGATGTATGCATGGCGTGTGTAATATTTTGTAATTAATGTTATAATAAGTTTTATGTGAAACTATGATCTAATGGATGCTAGTAAATTATTATGTGCCATATAATAAATATTTTTATATAGAAAATAGGAGGTATTAAGCATGAAGGATTTCCCGGAGTTTATGAAAAATGAAAAAAATCATATCAGTAGCAGTCAACAAAATACAGAAGACATTGATGGTTATTATTTTGAAGGTGAAGACGGTAGCCAAATGGCTTTCTGGACATGCTATTCAGATAGAGTTTCTAAAGAACATAAGCATGAATTTGATGAATATACCGTTGTTGTATGCGGTCAGTACACAGCAATTATTGATGGAAAAGAAATTGTATTAAATCCAGGTGACGAAATATTTGTTCCAAAAGGAACGTTACAAGGTGGAAAGTATATTGCAGGGACAAGAACAATTTCAGCTTTTGGAGGAAGAAGAATTCATAAGTGAATTTAATGAAATTATATATATAATTTTAACATTTTTCATATATGGCGAACTATCAGCGAAGTTGTTAACATTATTGCACAATAAAATAGTTTGAAAAGAAAAGGGGCGAGTTTTAGTGAGTGTTCAATACTTATATAATGTCTCACTAAATACAAAATATGAATAGTTATGAAAATTTATTTTGCAAAGTATTTGTTGATACTAATGAAGAGAGACTTAGTTTATTAAGCTCTATTAAAGATATTGTGTTGGGAACCACAGAAAGATGGACAATCGATTCAAATTCAATGGAATTGGAATTAAGAAAAAATGATGATTTCAATGAATCATTAAGATTTGAAAAACAAGATGGATTTCTATACTCAAGGTATTACATTGAAATAGAACCTATAGGTGATATTAAACAAGAGCAATATATTTTAAGTGTATCAATGTTATTAGAAAATTTATGGGCATTAGGATATGAAGCTGTAGCAGCCTGTGATTTTGAAAATGAGCTGCCAAGAAAAGGCGGCTATAGATATGAAATAAATACACAATAAAATAACAAGATTATTGTTACTTAATATATAGTTGGATAAATAATAGTAATTATAGTAATCTAGGCATAAGAATCTTAATAATCTTAATATGGGAGTGAATTAAATGAGTACGGCAATAATAATTACAGTAGGCCTTTTTTTTATTTTGGCTATACCAGTTATTTTATTGATAGATTCTAAATATAAAGAAAAACGTAATTTTCAATGTACAAAATGTTTTCATATATTTGATATTTTTGAAAATCAACTTAATAGTTATAAAATTAATGGGAAATTACATGTTAAGTGCCCTAAATGTGGGGAATATTCCCCTGTAAAAATGATAAGAAAAGAATAACAACTATCTACGTACGTTAAATAATTACAAACTAGATTTATACTATAAAATATATGCTATATCAGAAAGGACAGGTACTCTTTTGTGCAGTGTTACATTAGAGAATATGTTGTAGGCATTTCTTCATCAAAAGTTGTTCTATTTTGCTTGTCACGGGCTTGCCTCGGGAGCATGCTGAAATGGTGCAACTTCTGATGTTAGAAATCCTCAACTTATTCTCAGTAACCGGAACAACAGAGTACCTGTTCTTTCGGTATTTTACCACATAATTCTAAGTTATATCCTCATTAATTTCAGGTATAGCCATTTTTAAGAACTCTTCCATTGCTCGTGTGAAGTATTTTCCCTTTTTGGTGTAGAAATATACGTTACGACAAATGCTATCCTCATTCAGCTTATAATAGATTACGTTAGGGTCAGGTTTTGTATATCTTATAAGGGTATCACTTAAAAAGCTGATGCCCATTCCATAACAGGTAAGGTTATAAGACGTAACTAACTGATCTAATTTTAAAATCACATTTGGTGAAAAGTTATGATGTTGACATATCTTCTCAGCACGTTTACGTGTATCATTTCCAGATCTTAAAAATAGAAATGGTTCATCCTTAAATAGTTCCAAAGGAACACTAGGTGTAGACGAATCAAGATGTTTATTGTTCATTATGTCATGAGCAGTTAATTGATAATTTATGGTTTTACTATTAACTTCAAATTTCTTTGGAACAGCTAAAAGCAAGTTTTCATTACAGTACTTATGTCTAGAATATATATTTTCGTTAAACTCATAATTATCTATAACAAGATCTAAAGCACCAGAGAAGAGTTGCTGCTCTAAAAGCGCAGTATTAGCTTCAACCATATGAATAGAAACAAGTGGAAATTTTTCTCTAAAATCTGTGATTATAGGAGGAAGAATATAAGAAGCAAAAAGATTACTTCCGCCTATGGCTATATTTCCAGTACGTAACTCGTTCATATTGCTTAAAAAATTCTCGAATCCATTTTGAATATCAAGAATCTTTTCTATACATTTTACATACTCCTGTCCACAAGGAGTTAATTGAATTGGATTTGTACTTCGGTCAAACAAAGGAAAACCTACACGCTCTTCTATCTTTTTTATAGTTGCACTAAGGGAAGGTTGAGAAATATACAGGTTTTGAGCGGCTTTTGAAAAACTTTTTTCCTTATTAACCTCATACACATATTCCATACCTTTAAACATAAATAACCTCCACATATAAATAAAAATCTATAATACTTATATCGTTATATGTATTTGATTATATTGTAGAGGACACTTATAATTAAGTCAACAGATGAATTAGAAGAATTTGATAATAAACCAATAATTTATACAAGAAGTGCCGATTATAATGTGGGGGCGAAGGTTATGATAAGGGAAATAAAGTTAGAAAATAAAGATATCAATTTCCGTAAGGAGAACGACTCAATTGGAAGCAAGGACATACCTGAAGATGTATATTATGGTGTACAATCTTTGCGTGCTGCTGAAAACTTTAGGATTACTGGATTGTTCATGCATCCAGAAATTATAAATAGTTTAGCGTATATAAAGAAAGCAGCTGCTATAACAAATTGTGAAGTTGGAGTTTTAGACAAAAAGATTGCAGATGCAATTGTAAAAGCTTGTGATGAGATATTAAGAGGAAATCTGCATGAATACTTTATTGTTGACCCAATTCAAGGTGGAGCAGGAACTTCACTTAATATGAATGCTAATGAGGTCATAGCCAACCGTGCAATTGAGATACTTGGAGGTAAAAAGGGAGAATATTCTATTGTACATCCAAATGATCATGTAAACTGCGGACAATCCACTAACGACGTTATACCAACTGCAGGAAAAATTACTGCTTTAAAATTATTGGAACATGCTCAAAGTGAGCTATATAGATTACATGATGCATTTTCACAAAAAGCCATAGAATTTGATCACATAATAAAAATGGGAAGAACTCAAATGCAAGATGCAGTACCAATTCGTTTAGGTCAAGAATTTAAAGCTTATTCAGTAGCTATAATGAGAGATGTTAACCGTATGGAAAAAGCTATGGATGAGATGCGAGTTCTTAATATGGGCGGAACTGCAATAGGTACTGGAGTTAATGCAGACGTAAAGTATCTTAAACGAGTTGTTCCAAATCTATCAGAGATTACTGGAATGGATCTTATACAAGCTTTTGATTTAATAGATTCAACACAAAACTTAGATTCCTTTGTAGCAGTATCAGGAGCTGTTAAGGCTTGTGCAGTAACATTATCTAAGATTGCTAATGATTTAAGATTAATGTCTTCTGGACCAAGAACAGGATTTGGAGAAATTAATCTTCCAGCAAAACAAAATGGTTCCTCTATCATGCCGGGAAAAGTTAACCCAGTTATTCCTGAGGTAGTAAACCAAGTGGCATTCAATATTATAGGTAATGATACAACAATCACAATGGCAGCAGAAGGTGGACAATTAGAACTTAATGCATTTGAACCAATTATATTCTATTGTTTATTTCAATCAATTGATACTCTAACTTATGCAGTTCAAACTTTCATAGATAATTGTGTTAAAGGTATTACTGCCAATGAAGAAAGATGCCGTGATTTAGTAGAAAACAGCGTTGGAATAATTACAGCAATTTGCCCACATGTAGGATATTCAACAGCTGCAAGCTTAGCTAAAGAAGCTATAAAAACAGGGACATCTATTAGAACTTTGATATTAGAAGCAGGGCTTTTAAGTGAAGATGAACTAAATGAAATTTTAGATCCATTTAATATGACAGAGCCGGGTATATCAGGAAAGAAATCTATTAGCAATGAATTAAAAACAGTTTAATAAATTTTGTAAATAATCTTAAAATTAAATAGCAAGAAAAGTCATTTGGAGTGATATGAGATTCATAATTTTAATCTCATATCACTCCTTATTTTTATGTTCTTAGCACATAGTAAACTCCATATTAATTAATTGACATGAAAAATTTTTTTCTAATTCATATAAAGATGTTTGAAATAGATGCTATATTACAAGAAAGAATCTTGTGATATGTGCTTAAGGTACTAAAATAGAGGGTTTAACGTATAATATTTGAGTTGAAATTTGAATGAATTTAATTTATAAAAGTCGCACTAACGAATATTTTGATAAGCTTAAAATGGATTTTTTTGATTATTCAGAATTTTAAAAACACAGGAATAAATGATTTTTTATGTTATAATACATGCGGAAATTGAATTTTCTTGTATAAATTTTCAAAAGTGAGACATTATGTCAGCGCTTGATTATAAAAGCAATAAGAAATTTAGTAAAATAACATTATTTTTTTAATAAAAATCTATTGTTTTTTTATTAAGTATGTTTAAATTTGGAATTTTGTCTTTTTAAATACTTATAAGGTTTTATCAAATATATTCTCTGTAGTAAGTTTTTGAAACGAGAAAATTCTAAGTTGCAGCATTTTAGAAGGGGGATATTAAAATGAAAAAATTAGGATTAGCATTTCAAATTCTTCTAGGGCTTGTGCTAGGTATTGCAATAGGAGCTGCTTTTTATGGCAATCCAGTTGTAGCATCATATTTACAGCCTATTGGAGATATATTCATCAGATTAATCAAAATGATAGTTGTTCCTATAGTATTTTCATCACTTGTTGTTGGTGTTGCTGGTGTAGGTGATATTAAGCAGGTAGGAAAAATAGGAGGAAAAACCATACTGTATTTTGAAATAGTAACTACAGTTGCCATTGTAATAGGACTAGTTGTAGCTAATGTAGCTCATCCAGGAAGTGGAATTAATATTCAACAACTTTCGTCAGTTAGTATCGAAAAATATATGAATACAGCTGAAACTGTATCTAGCCATGGTTTTGCAGATACATTTTTAAATATTGTTCCAACAAATATCTTTGAATCTCTTTCAAAAGGTGATTTACTTGCAGTTATATTCTTTTCAGTTATGTTTGGTTTAGGTGTTGCTGCAATTGGAGAAAAAGGAAAGCCTGTTCTTGCTTTTTGTCAAGGTGTGGCTGATTCAATGTTTTGGGTAACTAATCAAATTATGAAACTTGCACCACTTGGAGTATTTGGATTAATTGGTGTAACAGTTTCTAAATTTGGAGTAGCTTCATTGATTCCATTAGGTAAATTAGTTATTAGTGTTTATGTAGCTATGATTTTCTTTATATTCGTTATATTTGGATTGATAGGGAAGATATGTGGTTCAAGCATTATATCACTTATGAAGATTTTAAAAGATGAAATTATCCTTGCATACACTACAGCAAGTTCTGAAGCAGTTTTGCCAAAACTTATGGAGAAGATGGAAAAGTATGGCTGTCCGAAAGCTATTACATCTTTTGTTATTCCAACGGGGTATTCATTTAACTTAGATGGGTCTACTTTATATCAGGCGATTGCAGCACTTTTTATCGCACAAATATATGGGATAAATCTGCCAATTGCTACGCAAATAAATTTAGTATTTGTACTAATGGTTACATCAAAAGGTATGGCTGGAGTTCCAGGAGCATCCTTTGTTGTTTTATTAGCAACCGTTGGTTCTGTAGGTATACCTGTAGAAGGGGTAGCTTTCATTGCAGGAATAGATCGTATTGTTGATATGGCAAGAACTGTTGTTAATATAATTGGAAACTCATTAGCTGTTATCGTTATTTCCAAATGGGAAGGGAAATATGATACAGAAAAAGGAAAGAAATATTTGAACATTATCAAAAAAGCAGCTTAATCACATAGAAACATGTGAATCTTAAAAAGCAGAAATAGTGTTATTTCCAAGGACTATGGAAATATCGCTGAAAGTACTAAATTTCAGGTTTCATCACTAATGCTTGCTCCAAATTTCATTGTGACAAGCATTAGTTAAACAACCTACAATTAAGAACTTTTAACTGAAAATTTTTAAAAATAAGTATAGAATATTCTAACGGGTTTACTTAAAGGGTGCAAAGTCAAAAAATACAATAATATTTGAGTGCAAAATTACATTGATTTTTGCACTCTTTTATTTTGCCTTAAATCAATGGTTTAAAGGTATTTGTGTAATAATTTATATTAATTTTTACACTAACTTTTACAGAAGAAAAAACAAATGTAATAAATTCATTACATCTGCAAAAATGCTTGTGAAAACATCTGCTACAGGTTTCGGAAAGAAATACAGATATTTGGTTTTTGAACACTCATACCTAAAAGGGCGATCAAAGATTTACTCTAACTATAACCCAAAGTATGCCCATATTCTATAACTATATTAAGAACATTTTATAACTTTTGTTGGACTTTCAAGAGTGGTAATGGTGATGTGCTAACTCCTGCACAGAGAATAGGAATTACTGATAAGCAGTTTAACTATAATGATATAATATATTTTTCTTAATACTTATTTATTTCATTATATTGGTAACGGTTGAAAAGTTAGTTTATAATATAGATAAACAATAGTACAAAAATGTGTCTCAACCGAGGAATATATTATAATAAATATTAGTATGAAGTTTTGCTACAGGTTTTATGTATTTTTGACAGGAGGTATTGGAATGAATTTGCGTGAAGCAGAAGAAAAGGACTTTGAAATAATATACATGATGGGTTATGATGCTTGGGGCGATGGTCTTTCTAAGCCAGATTATCTTTTAAATTGTAAGTCGTCTATTAAGTATGCAAATGGAAAGTGGTATGTATTAGAAAATGATGATAAGGTTTTATCAAGTTCGTTACTTATACATAACTTAAATCATCTTAATTGTGGTACTGGATTAGAAATAAGAGGAATTGGTTCTATTTCTACACCAATACATTTAAGAAGGAAAGGTTATGGTTCAAACTTAATAGAAAAGACTATGTCATATATAAATAGAGATATTCCTATAGATATTTGGTTTTTATATTCAGATATTGGTGCAGATTTTTATAATAAACTTAAATTTGAAGCATTACCCAATAATTTTCAAAAACGTACATCAAGTCTTTTAATGGCTTATTGTCAGCGTAATACTTGGGATATAAATACTAATGCTCCACAGATAGAAATACCTAATTATTTTTAATAAGAAATGTTACGCACTTTTCTCATATTGTTCAACAATAATATAGTTTATTAACAAAAGTAAAGTATAGTTTAAAAAATGTTGGAGCAAATGCGGATGGAAAAATAAAAATTAATATTAGTAGTAATTCAGATGTTAAAATAACAAGAGATAAGAAATAGTAAAATATTAGAGTAATTCGTAGTATTCTTAAGTTATGAATCAATAAAAAATGGTCTCTGAAAATTGAATAGTTCGGTATTACAGAATGTGCTATAATAAACTAAAGCGTAAATATCATTGTAAAAAGGAGATTGAAATGGCTAGGTCACGGAAAAAAGCCTTCTAAAATAGAATTACGAAAATTTTTAGGAGGCCCGAATTATGAATTTTAATTTAATAGATATTAATAATTGGAGTAGAAAGCCATACTTTGAACATTATTTAAATAATGTGAAATGTACTTATAGTATGACTGCCAATATAGAAATAACTGATTTATTGTATGAAATTAAACTTAAAAATATTAAATTTTATCCTACACTTATTTATATGATTGCAACTGTGGTTAATAATCATAAAGAATTCCGTATTTGTTTTGATCATAATGGTAGTTTAGGATATTGGGATAGTATGAATCCGAGCTATACTATTTTTCATAAAGAAAACGAAACATTTTCAAGTATTTGGACGGAATATAACGAAAGTTTTTTACGTTTTTATAGTGATTATCTTGATGATATAAAAAACTATGGAAATATCATGAAGTTTACTCCGAAATCAAATGAACCTGACAATACATTTCCGGTATCAAGCATTCCTTGGGTGAGTTTTACAGGATTTAATTTGAATGTGTATAATGAAGGAACATATTTAATTCCTATTTTTACTGCAGGAAAGTATTTCAAACAAGGAAATAAAATATTTATTCCTATATCAATACAAGTACATCATGCTATCTGTGACGGTTATCATGCTAGTAGATTTATTAATGAAATGCAAGAATTAGCATTTAGTTTTCGAGAATGGTTAGAAAATAAATAAATATATTTAGATAGTCATGTCTTGATTACATTATTTATGGAGTAATAAAAATAAAAAATAGAAGAAATACCGCATTATTCAATAGAAATGAATTTGCGGTATTTTTTTATTTAAGTACTGCACAATACTTAAAATAATGGGTACAAAAAATGCCCCAATAAAGGGGCGTATATGTATGTGATAATTAATATTTGCGGGGTATTTATATTATACGTTAATATGTCTTAAATAATACGTAATTAAAATATCATATTCCCACATTAAATGGATTGAAAATGGAGTACAGATCTGATTATGGAGACATCCTTAGTTTATGAGTATTTTATGAAATTATTCATGATAAAGATAATAAAGGCTCCCTAAAAATAGGGAGCTCAAAAAATAATGGACAAAAGTGTAAAGACTTATAAATAAAGAGCAACTAAAAGATCAAAATAACGAGCAAGAGGTTTCCTTTTATTATATGAAGGTTAACTTTATATAATTCAAAATATTAATATAATTTTTAAATAAGTATTCAAACAATTCAATTCAAACTAATATGCTAAGTAGTTTGGGAATTTTGAAATTTAAGATGTAAAAGATAATTGACCACTACCAGCTATTATGACTTTATAACCATATTGCATAGGATTTAAGACATATTGCAAGGAGTTTGGCTCAAAGCGTATAGATTGTTCCATTATCAGGTCTTCGTTAAGTATGGTGATAAAAGTCCTGCCACCTTTCACAATTCGAGTGTTATACAAGTAAGCAATTAAATTTATCATGTGGAATTATTAAATAAATATGCATAATGTAGATTTGGTGAAGTAAATAAAATATGTTCTTTGAAAACTGAATAATGTGATATCTAAAAATCTGTTATAATATTTATTAAACAAAAGAAAGTTTATTTAATAGATATTATGAAGGTTAAGGTTATGATAAAGAAAGAAGATATGCTTGTTTGTGATGTTGCAACAATTGTACAGATATTGGGCAGTAAGTGGAAACTATTAATGGAACTTTTTTTGTGCGTACTGTTCATATAAAAAAAGTCGTTATATAATAGTTTTATGAGGGAGCTGATATTATATGAAGACAGTTTTAGAAGTTATAAAAGAAAGAAGATCTATAAGATTTTTTAAAGAAGAACAGATAAAAAAAGAAGAGTTAGAGAAAATTTTAGAGGCTGGTTTATGGGCGCCGTGTGCAGGAAATCTACAAGCGGTAAAATTTGTTGTAGTTCAAGATAAGAGATTAAATGATGAATTGGGAAAGATAAATAGAGAACTTTTCGGAGCTGCAAGGAGAAACGATAAATCAAGTGGAAGTATTGCTGATGATGATAGTATTAAAAGTGCTTTTTATAAAGCTCCTGTAGTAATTTATTTATTTGCACCAGATAATTATCCTTATGCAATTCATGACTGTTGTGTTGCAAGTCAAAATATTATGCTTGAAGCAGCAGAAATAAATATTGGTTCTGTTTGTATTTCAAGAGGAGAAAAAACATTTGAAACTGAATTAGGTAAGAAAAGTAAGGAAAAATGGGGATTAGATAGTACTTATAAATGTCATAGTATCATTCCTCTTGGTTACATATCTAAAAATGGTAAACCACAGCCAAGGAAAGAAAATAGAATTATTTTTGATTAAAAAGATTTATGTATTGTTTAAAATTTAATAACGTATTTAAATATCACATTATCATAGTAATAGATAGATAATGTGATGTTTTTATGTACAGTTCTTCATAATACTAAAATAAAACGTAATAGTAAATAAATGCGAATTAAATTGAAAATTTATAATGTCTAATTTATAATACTAACTATATTAAGTTGTAAAGAGGGTAATAGGAATATGAAAAAAGTTTGTATGCCATATTCCTATATTGTCTCCATGAAACTTAAGGGGCAACAGTAGTTAAGTGAACTGTTATTAAGGAGTTTGTAATGAAAAAAGTAAGATTATTAAATTTTATACCACTAATAATTGCAGCGCCTCCAGTCATTATTGGAGTGATAGTAATGTATTTGCACAATGTTGCTGTCTTTACTGTTGGACAAAATATTTTTTGTTTATTAATAGGGGGATTGATTTCATCTTTTGTTGTATCAAGAAAAGAAAAAATGAAAGGTATTAATACTGAGAGCGTCACTATATTTGTCTCAGTAATACTACTATTTCTAACTCTTATTAATTCAGGAATGGAAGGGGTACATAGATGGATATCTCTTGGACCAATTAAGTTCTATGTGGCAAGTATAGTTTTGCCTATTGTGATTATTAAGTTATGGGGGGGATTGGTGAATGGAAAACAGAGGGTGACCATAATTACTACAATAATTGTATCACTCCTTTTACTAAGACAGCCAGATGCTTCGCAGTTAACTGCATTTATAATTCCAATGATTATTCTTATATGGAATAACACCAGAAACAATATAATTCGTTTTAGTATTGCAGGAGCACTTTTAATAATGGCTGTTGTTTCGTGGGTGTATTTAGATGCATTACCACCTGTATCATATGTAGAAGAAATACTTAGTCTTGCAGCTAATACCGGAATCATATGGTTTGTTTTAGGAGTTATATCATTAGTTATATTACCATTGCCATTTATAATCTTTCCCCCAAAGAACTCAAAACTAATATCCAGGTGTATTGGTATATATTTTATTATTATATTGATATCTACACAATTTGGGAACTTCCCAATTCCATTGATGGGATACGGGATTTCTCCTATTATAGGTTACTTTATAGCAATTACCTGGCTGGTTAAGGATAAAGTCAAAAAGAAAAATCAGATAAAATAATCGATTATGTTAATTCATAACATTCTGAAATCATGAATCAATAAAAATAAATAACAAATTGTAAAGTCGCATTATTCAAGAGATTGAATTTGCGATTTTTTTATGCGTACTATGTAGAAAGTGTGAATTAAATTAAGAAATGCTCTCTGAAAATTGAGCAATATGGTTTTTATAAAATATTCTATAATTAGTACAGAATAGTAAAATGGCATGTAGTAAATTATTAAGTTATTAAGTAAATATAAAATAGAATAATTTGACAAAAGAATATTTGTTCGGTATTCTATATTATAGAAATATTTTATAAGTAGGGGGCTAATGTATATGGATACCGAAATGAAACATAAAAAAATTATAGAAATTGTTCAAGACAAATTAACTTGTTCAGCACACAACTTAGACCATGTATTTAGAGTTTATAATCTTTGCTTATTAATTGCACAACATGAAAAAGATATTGATTTGGAAATACTTATTCCATCCGCATTATTACATGATATTGCACGAGTAGAAGAGAGCCAAGATAAAACAGGAGAAATTGACCATGCAGTTTTAGGAAGTGTGATTGCGGAGGATATATTAAGAACTTTAGAATATGAGGAAGAAAAAATCGAGAAAATAAAGCACTGTATTATAACACATAGATTTAGAACAGGAAATGAACCTAATACAATGGAAGCAAAAATACTTTTTGATTCAGATAAGCTTGATGTTATAGGGGCAAGCGGAATTGCTCGCACTTTTATGTTAGCAGGACAATTTGGACAAAGACTAACAGTAAATGAATCCTTAGATGAATATATTAAAGGCAATACAGTTGAAAATGGAAGATTGAAAGATGTTTCAAAACATACACCTTTTATTGAATACGAAGTAAAATTCAAAAAAATCCCCGATAAATTGTATACAGATAAAGCAAAAGAAATTGGAAAAGAAAGATTAAAATTTATGGATGAATATTTCAATAGATTAAAGTCAGAAATAGAGGGTATTAAATAAAATAAATACATAATATTCTTAAATTATGTATCAATAAAATTAAATAACAGATCGTAAATCGCATTATTCAATAGTTGGAATTTACGATTTTTTTTTGCTACGCAATACTAAAATAAAACGTAATAGTAAGTTATTGTTCAACAAAGTCAATGTATATACTTTAGATGGAGAGTGATTAAATATGGATGATTTTTCTTATGGCAGCCCTTATCTTGACAGTCTTTCTGAAAAGTATAATTATGCACAAATGCTCCATGAAACCTTTGATAATGTTATTGTACCAGGTTTTAAAGAGAAAGGGTTCAGAAAAAATGGAAAGACTTTTTATCGTAAGCGTGATGGTCTTACAGAAGTATGCAATGTTAAATTTTCAAGAGACAATAGTAGAGTTCATGCTAGGTTTTGGTTACAGGTATGTATCGCTATACCTTCATTTTACGATTCTATAGGTAAAAAGTATGATAAGAAATGGGAGGCAACAATATTTAATATAGAATCTGATTCACTTATTGGATGGGAAAATGGGTTGAGTAATTTTCATTACCCACCATATATGTTAGATTTATGGAACAGCAGATTGATTGCAGTTTCCCTAACCGAGACTAGAAAAGATGAAAAAGAGGAGTTATTAAAAGATAAACTAGATAGCAGATATAATAAGCAGACTGGTGAAGGATTCAACGAGGTTGTTGCTTCTGATATTGAAAATGTAATAATTAAATTTTTTAATACAATTCCAAGTGCTGAAAAATTATTAGAGCATATTAATAATGATGAATCTAACACTTGTGCTGATGAAGCAATGATGTATGAGGTGGCATGCCTTTATTACAATTATGGAGAGCAGGAAAAAGCCAAAGAAATATTAAAAAGAATTCAGAATGGTTTCTTGAAAGACAGAATTCAGAAGTTTGTAAATTATGCGGGGATTATCTTATAGACTGTTATTATTAATAAAAATACATAAGGTTAAAATTAATTAGTTTCTATCCTTAATTCGCAACTTTCATTAGTTATGTATCAATAAAATTAAATAGTAAATTGTAAAATCGTATTATTCAAGAGATTGAATTTACGATTTTTTTAGTGCACAATTTGTAGAATTGACGTAACAACTAATAAAAAATATTCTTTGAAAATTTAATAATATGATGTTTACAAAATGTGTTATACTTTAGATATAATGGAATTTAATAGCAACTAAAGTAATAAGTTTATAAGGAGTAAAATGGAAAGATTTAAAAAGATTATTATATATGTAATTCCATGCATACTTGTGTATATAACTTCATGTTTAACAACTTTGTCACATGAATTAGGTCATTCAATCACAGCATATTTTTTTGATATTAAAAACAATCCATTTGATCTTAATTATAGTACAAAAATTTTTATGTTTGGAATAAGTGAAAATGTTGATTATAATAAGGTGTCAAAATTAATACAATATAAAGCAATATTAATATCAGCAGCAGGTTTGATTGTAAATTTTATTTTTGCTGTAAGTATAATCATATTGTTAATATTCTTTTACAGAAATCTCAACAAGTTTATATGTTATGTTTTATACTTGTTTTTATTTTGGAATACAAATGAATTCTTTAATTATTTTATAATCCGTAATATATTCTTAAGGGGCGATGTTGCTAATATTGTAACTTATGGGATACCTCATATTTATGTACTGATATTTGGAGTATGGTTTTCCTTAATTTTAGTTTACTTTTTATTTTTAAAGGTTAAGAAGAATTTATTTAAGATATTTAACTTGACCCAAAATCAATGCGTAAAGTTTACGAAAATAATAGTATTAAGTTTTGTGGTATGCCAAATTTTAACATTATATAATTATAGTTAATGCAAACATTAATTAGAAATCTGATAGTTAAACTTGATTTGTTTACAAATAGACGTATATTGTTAATACACTATTTTTCTTAAGTATGAATCAAAAAAATTAAATAACAAATTGTAAAATCGTATTGTTCAAGAAATGAATTTACGATTTTTTTAATGCGTAATTCTACTAAATTGTGTAGTAGACAGATTATAATTTCTCGGTGTATACCCATTTTTGAAAGTCGACTTGACAAAAAAATAAAAACGAGATAATATAGTTGACAATATCAATTAATTTGGAGGCGCGGTATGAATAAAGAGGAAGTAATTAGAAAAGAGATAAGATTAATTGTAAGAGAATTGGGTTTATTAAATTACAATTGCTTTAATTCAGGCTTGACACTTGCACAAGCACACATATTAAACTACCTAAGGCAAAACGGAAAGACTCCTTTTAATGAATTGTTGATAAACCTGGGTATTGATAAGGCTTCACTTAGTAGAATAGTTAGTAATATGGAAGCAAAAAATTACTTAGAATTGAAAAAGTCTGAAAGTGATAAGAGAATGAGAGATATTTGCCTTTTACCATTGGGTTTGACAACTATTAATGATGGGGATTATAAAGCAAATACATTTATGAATGAAATTTTAGATTTAGGAGATAGCGAGGATATAGACAATATTGTTAGGGCATTTAAAGTATTTCGTATTCTTGCATTAAAAAACAATCTTAGAAAGAATGATTCTAGAATTTTGATTGAAAAAATTTCAGAAAATTATATGGATGATGCAATAAAATTAGCAACAGAAGTATTTTTTAATGAGCAGGGTATTCCAGCAGAATCAATTGTAATTGATGACAATTTAAAACCAATCTGGTGGTGTGCAAGAGTAGGAGAAGATATTATTGGGGTTGTTGCAACATGGAAAGAAAAAGATAAATGGAAATGGGGAAGATTTGCTATTGATAAGAGACTGCGAGGTTTAGGTCTTGGTCAAAAAATGGCTATCCATTCATTAAAAGAGATTTTTAGACAATATACGGACGAGTTATATATTGAAGCAAGAGAAGTAACCGTAAATATGCTAATAAAATTTGGATGCAAAGTTATTGGAGAAACAGAAGATTTTTATGGCGAGCCCATAACACCAATAGTATTAAATAAAGAATTGTTTGATGAACATTTGAAAAGTTATATCTAACTTATAAAATTATTGGAAATAGAATAAAAATAAGAATAGAGGTGTTTTATATGAAAACAGAAAAAATTATACTTACTCTTGTTTTAGTTGTTATTTGTATTTTGATAACACAGATTTTTCTTGCTATGGCAGTTCTCATGCTTTGTGAAAATACTAATAGCAGAATAGAAATTTTTGCATATGTTTCAAGTGTGGCGCCTGGAATTATCTTAGGTTTATTTTTAGGTAAGCTATTTGAATTATTAACAGGAAGAAACTTTGGAAAAATGTATTACAGATTCTATTCTTTTGATAAATCTAATAATTTTGATAATGATAATAAAAATGTGGATTAAAATTCAATTAAATTTAGATATATAAATGTGCTTTATTAATGTAGTGATATAGATATTAATTAGTTAGATAAATTCCAATTTATCGTTGAGGTAATTTGTAATGTTCTTATATCATGAATCAATAAAAATAAATAGCAAATTATAAAATCGTATTATTCAAGAGATTGAATTTACGATTTTTTTTAATGCGCAATCCTACTATAAAACGTAATAGTAAGTTATTGTGATGCAAAGATTATTTATTTATGGGCATTATCTATCTATATGATAACTCACAGAAAAGAAACAGTCTATATTTTTTTGGATTTATCCATATAATTAATATTGTTGCAACAGATAAATAATTGGATTGGAGAAAGAATATGATAAAGAAGAAAATAGCAAATATCCCTTTTGGACCATTCATTACAGTTTTAGCAGGCGCCATGGTTAATGGAAAACCAAACTATGCAACAATAGGTGCATATGGTGTTGTAAGTGAGAAGCCTGTATTGTATATTTCATTGAAAAATTCCCACTATACAACTTCAGGTGTAGTAGAAAATGGATTCTTCAGTGTAAATATACCATCCTCTGAATCTATCTATAAGACTGATCTTTGTGGGTGCGTATCTGGTAATAAAGAAGATAAATCAAATGTATTTGATTCGTTTTATGATGATGCAGGAAATGCACCAATGATAAAAGAATGTCCTGTAAATTATCTTTGTAAGGTAATACAGACAATTCCTATATTTGATTTTACGATGTTTATTGGAGAAATTGTTGCAGTATATGCGAATGAAGATTGTCTGGAAAATGGAACACCAAATGCCCTTGAGGTTAAACCAACAATTATGATGTATCCAGGGTACTATGATTTAAAGGATAAAGTTGGTACATTATTTAAAACATATAGGAGCATGAGTACCGATGAACCTAGATAACAAGCATTAATATAAGGATCATACGTAATCTTATAATATGATTTATTAGTCATAAAAATAAGATGGATGAACAATGGTAAATTAATCCGAAGTATTAAAGTAAAAACTTAGAAAGGTAGAATTAAGATGCCAAATAAAATAAAATCATATTATCAACATGAGGACGAGGAAGACAATGACCAATTCCTAAGGAACTTTGAATATAAAGGAGAAGAAATATTCGTCTGTGACATTTGTGAAACTGAAATATCAGAAGAGGAATATGAGCGTAATGACGGCAGATGTGATGAGTGTAGCGCTGATATATACGAGCCTTAGTTGCTTTTTATATTTTTCTTAAATCATGAATCAATAAAATTAAATAACAAATTGTAAAATCGTATTATTCAAGAGATTGAATTTACGATTTTTTTTATGTGTTATACCACTAAAATACGTTTTTTATTAATCAATTTTCAATCGTTTGTAGAATAAATAATAGAAAAAATTACTAAAAATATGGTATAATTGTATATTGTTGTATTAAGTACGATAAATTACATAGGGGGTAAAGAATGAAAAGTTTGAGACTAATAAAATTAATAGCGAGTTCATTATGTGTAGCTTCGTTATTAGTACTAAATCCAATAGGAGCGAGTGCAGAGTGGAAGAGTGATCCTAGAGGCTGGTGGTATACAGAAGGAAGTTCATGGGCTACAGGCTGGAGGTTAATTAATTCTAAATGGTATTATTTTGATTCTAAAGGCTACATGGCGAAAGATACAACAATTGATGGGTATTATCTAAATGAAAGCGGTGCATGGACAGAACTTACAACAAGCGGAGACTTTAAATTTGATAAATCAACTGGAACAATAGTAGAATATACTGGTTCTGATAGCTCAGTCGTGATACCAAATAAAATCGATAGTACTGATGTAAAACGTATAAGATTTACATCGACATCTACCTGCAAAAATTTAACAAGCATAACAATACCAGATAGTACAACGGGTATAGAATCTATAGTGTGTATGAATTGCAGTAACTTAACACACGTAGATATTCCAAATAGTGTGAAACGTATAGATAGATATGCATTTAATGGATGTAGTAATTTACAAAGTATAACTATTCCAGATAGTGTGAAAATTATAAATGAATACGCCTTTAGTGGGTGTAAGAGTTTAAAAAGCATAATTATTCCAAATAGTGTGGAGTCTATTGGGCCTCAGTCATTTGCTGGATGTAGTGGTTTAACAACGTTAGCTATTCCAAATAGTGTAACAAATATGGGGGATGCTATATTTAGGAATTGTATTAATTTAACAAACATAACAATTCCGGATAGTGTAAAAAGCATAGGCTATAGTGCATTTAGTGGTTGTAGCAGTTTAAGTAGCATAACAATACCAAATGGTATAACAATCATAAACGAGAATGAATTTCAAGGTTGTGGTAGTTTAACAAGCATAGTAATACCAAATGGTGTAACAAGTATACAAAGAAGTGCATTTGAAGGCTGCACAAATTTAACCAGCATAACTATTCCAGATAGTGTAACAAGCATAGCAACGCACCAAAAGATGCCTAATGGCATAGGAATTAATCCATTCTATGATTGTACAAATGCTACATTTTATGTAAAGAGTCAAACATTAAAACAGATTTTAATTAATTCTGGTGTAAGTGCAAGCAAAATCATAGTAAGTGCTTAGCTATAAATAATAAATCAAAAAAATAAATCATTTTATAGAGTAGTGTAAAAGCTACTCTATTTTTATAGTTTCTTGTAATCAAAATATTTATGATTTTGATAAGTTACTACATAAATTTGGTTTTAAAGTTGATATATATGTAGATACCTAAATCAAAATTTATACTTAGTATCCTATTCAGCATTTACCATACTTAAGTGTATATGAAACGGAGAAATTGAATACATATTTGTGAAAAGCGGCATTAGAAAATAAGCAGTTGATATTTCTTAATGGAAGGTTGTTCTATTTGAAGTGAGAGTCCAAATCTTGTATTTGGTTTCTCGAACTTCCTCAGCGAACGTATGTGAGTCGAGTTTCCTTGCCGCAGGAGCATGCAGAAATGGGTGCAACCTTCCATTTAGAAATTTCCAGCGAAATTTTCTTAGTCCGCAGGAACAAATATGTATTTAATTTCGGTGAGGTATACACATAAGTATGGTTTTAACTGAGTTTATGGAAGCAAGAAAATTTTTTGTGGTAAAAGCTATTTACAAGATACTACAAAAGTGCTAGTATTTATTATTAATAAGAGCAAAGTGCACGTAACTCTTAATAATTAAATATTTTTAGGCAATGAAAGGGAAAAGTATTATAGAGTACAGTTTTCAGAGAGGAAATGTCACCGACTGTAAGCATTTCTAAATATGACTATGAGAAAAACTACCCTGGAGCTATGGTTTATTAGCAGATTTTGTGAAATGCCATCGGTGAAAATCGTTAAAAATTTTAGAGAAGAATTGAGTTTATTTAATTCAATTTGGGTGGAACCACGGATATTATGCATTCGTCCCAAGGCTTGGGACGGGTGCTTTTTTTGTACAAAAATATATGAATTTAAAAAAGTATGAGGCGCAATTTGGAAGAAGTTGTGTTATCGATTATTAATCTATAGATATATCTAATGCTATAAAATTTAAAAGAATCTTATAAAATCGTAAAGAAGGAGGTAACAAGTTTATGATAAATATAAAACTTAAAGATGGATCAATAAAAGAAATTGCAGATGAATCTAGTATTTATGATTTAGCAAATTCAATTAGTAAAAACTTAGCTAAAGTCGCAGTAGTGGGGGAAGTAAATGGGACATTAGTAGATTTAAATTATAAATTAAAAAATAATGATGAGGTAAATATTTTAACTTATGATGATGAAAAAGCAGTTGAAGTTATAAGACATTCTACTTCTCATGTTATGGCTCAAGCAGTTAAAAGAATTTATAAGGATTCAAAACTTGCTATAGGACCTGCAATAAATAATGGTTTTTATTATGATTTTGATATTGAAAACTCATTATCCAATGAAGATTTAGATAAAATTGAAGCAGAAATGAATAAAATAATAGATGAAAATCTTAGCTTTGAAAGAATTGATATTTCTAGAGACGAAGCAATAAAATTAATGGAGGAAAAGGGAGAGACATATAAAGTAGAACTTATTAAGGATCTTCCTGAAGCTGAAAAGATATCTTTATATAAACAGGGCGATTATATAGATCTTTGCAGAGGTCCTCATATTCCATCAACAAAGTATATTAAAGCATTTAAACTATTAAGCGTTGCTGGAGCATATTGGAGAGGAAATGAAAAAAATAAGATGCTTCAAAGAGTTTATGGAGTTGCATTTTCTAGTAAGAAAGAATTAGAAGTGCATTTGCATAATTTAGAAGAAGCAAAGAAAAGAGATCATAGAAAATTAGGAAAAGAATTAAAGTTATTCACTTTTGCAGAAGAAGGTCCAGGATTTCCATTTATGCTTCCTAAAGGAGTAATATTAAAAAATACCCTAATAGATTTTTGGAGAAAATTACATTACGAAGATGGTTATGTTGAAATTGAAACTCCAATAATGCTTAATAAGAAACTATGGGAGACTTCAGGGCATTGGTATCATTATAGAGAAAATATGTATACTTCATCAATTGATGAAGAAGAATTTGCATTAAAGCCGATGAATTGCCCAGGTGGAATGTTAGTTTATAAATCAGAATCACATTCTTATAGAGATTTTCCAATGAGAGTTGGAGAATTAGGACGAGTTCATAGACATGAGCTTTCTGGAGCACTCCATGGTCTTATGAGAGTAAGAGCATTCACACAAGATGATGCACATATATTTATGTTACCAGATCAAATAAAATCAGAAATAAAAGGCGTTATTAATTTAATTGACAAGGTATATTCAAAATTCGGATTTAAGTATAATTTAGAACTTTCTACAAGGCCAGAGGATTCAATGGGAAGTGATGAAGAATGGGAATTAGCAGAAAGCTCATTGAAGGGTGCCTTAGATGAATTAAATCTTGAATATAAAATAAATGAGGGTGACGGAGCTTTTTACGGACCTAAAATAGATTTCCATCTTGAAGATAGCATAGGTAGAACTTGGCAATGTGGAACAATTCAGTTAGATTTTCAATTGCCTCAAAGATTTGAGTTAGAGTATGTAGGTAGTGATGGAGAAAAGCATAGACCAATAGTAATCCATAGAGTAGTCTTTGGAAGTATAGAAAGATTTATAGGAATATTAATAGAACATTTTGCTGGAAAATTTCCAACATGGCTTTCTCCAGTTCAAGTAAAAATACTTCCTATATCAAATAAATTTAATAGCTATTCAGAAAAGATTAAGGATAAATTAAGCTCAGAAGGTATAAGAGTTGAAATTGATCAGAAAGATGAAAAGATAGGCTACAAAATAAGAGAAGCTAGAAATGAAAGGGTTCCTTACATTATTATTGTTGGAGAAAAGGAAGCAGCAGAAAATAATATATCATTACGCAGTAGAAGTAATGGAGATGAGGGAACATTAAATTTAGAAGATTTAATAGAAAGAATAAATAATGAAGTTAAAAATAAAACTCTATAATTAAGTAGAGATAATACTAAAATATTAAATTTAAGGAATAATTAAAGTAAACAGCACTTTAATTATTCCTTTTATATACACATAAATATAGGCTTAATTGTGTTTATGAAAACAAGATATTTTTAAATTTGGCTATTTTTTACAATGTTGAAATATACTAAAAAATAATAGGGGAATTATCTACCTACTATTTTTCAAGGCATTTAATCATATACCCACCTCGTGCCATAGTGATTTCAGTAGAAAATAATTTATCCTCCAAATAGAATGTAACTGGCTTTTCGGTACTGACAAACTGGCACTTTTCTTTCGAACTTATACAATATTTTTCAATAGCTTTGCAGATTGTCTGTGAAGATGGATAAGTTAAAGAATCATCCAAATCAACTAAAAACTTTTTTTAGAGAGATTAAACATAGTGCTACATCCTTTCTTTCTATTGTTAATTATATTTTAGTTACCTATTGAACTAATTATAACATAATTAGAATAATATTACATTGAGTATGTCCTGCATATATTGGCTTTCTTTAAAGAATATTTCATCTGATTGAGCGACGTCATCAACGTCCTACTTTCCCTAAAAATGTGCTAGTTCAAGGCTTGTTCTTTGAGGAATACGCATATGTTCAGGTTTTAGTCTGGTTATCTATAGATATTCAATTTGAGAATTATACTTATAGCTTGAAAAATCTGCTATATCAGAAAGGACAGGTACTCTTTTGTGCAGTGTTACATTAGAGAATATGTTGCAGGCATTTCTTCATCATAAGTTGTTCTATTTTTGCTTGTCACGAGCTTGTCTCGGGAGTATGCTGAAATGGTGCAACTTATGATGTTAGAAAGCCTCAACTTATTCTCAGTAACCGAAACAACAGAGTGCCTGTCCTTTCGGTGAGTTATATGCATAAGTTCAGGTCTAAGTTGTTTATCTATAGATACCTACATAAGAATTTAAAATATTATTTTAAATTTCTGCAGTTTTTAATTTATTAAACAAGCAGTTATATATTATAATGTTATATATCACTTGATGAAGGAGAAGGAAAATATGTTTTTATTTGGCGGGAATAAATTAAAGGTAAGAAGCGAAGAAGATGAGGATGGAGTTAAAACTTTCGTGGAATACTATGGAATGAAGAAAAGCGATGAATTTAAAGTAAAGGTTTTAAATGAAATGATTGGAGAAAACCTTTGTTTAATAGTTTTAGACTCTAGAATGTTGTATTTTGGAAATCAAGTGGAACATGAGGTTCCAGTTGAAGAAATAGTAGAGAATTTAGGAATTTCAAGAATAGCATATAAGAAGTTTGAAATAAAGAAGGTACCAGAAGTATCTATGTTTGGTATTAGCATAAAAAAGGGAACTAAAAAAACTGATAAAGATTATGTAATAGGATTTGTTGTAAATAAGTATAATTTTAAAAGAATTGAAGAATATGTAAATAGAATGAACCTATATTATTTTATAGATAATGCTGGACTTGGTGAAGAGGATTTATTAAAGAAGTTAAGTGAAAATTATGAAGAAATTGATGAAATGAGTAAGGAATTTTACTGTGAGATATTTAATAATAATTACATAAGTCAGTTAGTTATTTCATCAGAAAATGAGAACGCTATGGCAATAAAGGAAACGGTTGGCAGGTGCCATTCTGAGTTAAAATAAATAGTTTCACTCTAAGAAGAATGTATGCAAATTTTATTATTTATTAATTTACTAGTGAATTCAACGTCTAATAGAATTAGCAAACATTCTTTTGCCTTGACAACATTATTAGATTATGGAATGATAGTTAGGCATAATCAAAAAAATAACAAGTCCATCTACCAAGCTTATTTTCCATTATGCTTCATCAGCAAATTGCACTAATAGACTTGCTATGAGTCCAATCTGCTTTTTCGCCTAATGAAAAATAATTATGGTATTTTGGGCTCGTTATTTTTGTTCATATGCCTTAAATGTCGGAAAACTACTAATTGATTAATTATTGTACAAATGAAAAATTAGTTGAGATTGAAAAATAATATAAATATTATCTAGATTAAATATGAGGGAGGTATAGGAATACTTTTTTGATAGAATTATTTCTATGCGTTTTTTTGAAGCTTAACAAATTGCAAGTTTAATCTATATAATAGTAGCATACTGAAAATTTTTTAGAAAAGGTTAATGAGTAGTATGAAGAGAATAAATGAAGCTTTTAGTGATTATGAATCCACTGGCAGCATAAATACTGCTGTTATACAATCCGTAGTCTTGCGTAAGAAAACTAAAGTGCTGGAAATGGAAATTAGTTCAGATAATTATATTGAACTAGGGGAAATTGAAAGTTTCAATAGTTTCATAAAAGATAAATTCGGATTAAATGATTCTAAAATTATTGTAAAGTATAGTGACGAGGTTGAAATAAGACCTATAGAAAAAGAATTGAAAAATATCGTATATTCCTTATCTACAAAGTATCCTGCATTAAAGGCAGCGGTTAATAATAGTGACTATGAAATAGAAGGAAATACTATAAATTTTAATTTTAAAATTCCTGTATCTGGTTTTCTAAAAACCATGGAATATGATAAGCAAATTAATAAAGCTATAAAGCATATGTACGGGAAACATTATAATATCAACTTTATTGACCAAATAGATAGCGAAGAATTAGTGAAAATTGTAGAAGATAAACGTGCTAATGAGATGAAAGTTATTAAAGAAATAAAAATTAACCAAAGCAATAATCCTCCTGAAGTACCTAAAGCTGAAGAAGGTAAGCCAGAGGTAAAAGCTGAGGGTGATGGCAAAAAGGCAAGTAATCCATTCTTGATTTTAGGGCGAAATGCTAATATTAAGGAAAACATAATTAAAATTAATGATATAACACCTGATGAGGGAAGAGTAGCTTTAGAGGGTGAAATATCTAATTTAGAAGCAAAAGAATTGAGAAGTGGAAAGATGTTAATTTCCTTTGATTTATATGATGGATCAAATTCAATGACTTGTAAGATTTTTGCAAAGCCTAATGAGTATGATGAAGTATTTTCTAGAATTAAAAAGGCTAAGGGGCTTAGACTTGCTGGAAATGCAGGATATAGTAATTTCTCACATGAAGTTGAACTTATTGCTAACACTGTTATTGAAACAAATGGAATAAAGAAATATAAGAGACAGGATAATTCTGAGGTCAAAAGAGTAGAACTTCACATGCATACTCAAATGAGCCAGATGGATGCCATGTCTAGTGCTAGTGATTTAATTAAGAGAGCTATGAGCTGGGGAATGAAGTCTATTGCTATAACTGATCATGGAGTAGTTCAGTCATTTCCAGAAGCGCACAAATTGCTTGGAAGAGATAATCCAGATATGAAAGTTATATATGGAGTTGAAGCTTACCTAGCACCTGATAAAAAGCCATCTGTAACAAATGTTAGGGAAGAAAGTATTGATACGGTATACTGTGTTCTTGATTTAGAAACTACAGGTTTTTCTCCTCAGACAGAAAAGATTACTGAAATAGGAGTAATGAAAATTAAGGATGGCAAGGTTATAGATAAGTTCAGTACTTTTGTAAACCCTCAAAAGTCAATTCCTATGAGAGTTGTAGAGGTTACAAAGATAACTGATGATATGGTGAAAAATGCAGAAACTATTGATAAAGTTTTCCCTAAATTGCTTGAATTTATTGAAGGAAGTGTTTTAGTTGCGCATAATGCCGACTTTGATATTGGATTTTTAAAGCATAATGCGAAAGTTTTAGGCTATGAGTTTGATTTTACCTATATAGATACTTTAGGATTAGCGCAAGATGTATTCCCTGATTATAAATCTTATAAGCTAGGAAGAATTGCTAAGAATCTTGGAATAAAGGTTGAAGTTGCACATAGAGCTTTAGATGATGTTGATACAACTGTTAAGGTATTTAACATAATCATTGAAAAGCTAAAAGAAAGAGGCGCACAAACTCTATCAGATATAGATTTATATGCAGCCGATGAAGAAGCTAAGAAAGTGGCATATAAAAAGGTTAAAACTCACCATGCAATAATACTAGCAAAAAATTACGTGGGATTAAAGAATTTATATAAATTGGTATCATATTCTCATTTAGATTATTTTTATAAAAAGCCACGTATATTAAAGAGCATGTTTAAGAAATATTCTGAAGGTTTAATTATTGGAAGTGCTTGTAGTGAAGGGGAATTATATCAAGCGATACTTCTTGGAAAACCAGAAGAACAAATTGAGGAAATTGCTAATTTCTATGATTACTTAGAAATTCAGCCTTTAGGAAATAATGATTACTTAGTAAGACAGGAGCAAGTTCCAAGTAAAGAATATTTAAAAGAAATTAATAAAAAGATTGTAGAACTTGCAGAAAGATTAGGTAAGCCTGTAGTAGCTACTGGAGATGTTCACTTCCTAGATCCTGAAGATGAAATATACAGACGTATATTAGAAGCAGGACAGGGATTTAAGGATGCAGATAATCAAGCTCCATTATATTTAAGAACTACTGAAGAAATGCTCGATGAATTCTCTTATTTAGGAAGAACAAAAGCTTATGAGGTTGTAGTTACAAATACTAATATAGTAGCAGATATGTGTGAGCAAATAAGCCCTATTTCTCCTGAAAAATGTCCACCACATATAGAAGGCTGTGAGCAGACAATAAAAGATATAGCTTATGAAAAAGCCCATGAACTTTATGGAGATCCACTTCCAGAAATAGTTCAGGCAAGACTTGATAAAGAGTTGGATTCTATTATAAAAAATGGATTCTCAGTAATGTATATTATTGCTCAGAAGCTGGTATGGAAATCAAATGAAGATGGATACTTAGTAGGTTCCAGAGGATCTGTTGGTTCATCCTTCGTTGCAAATATGACTGGTATAACAGAAGTAAATGCGCTTCCACCTCATTATAGATGTCCTAAATGTAAGTATTCTGATTTTGAGGATTATGGCGTTCTAAATGGCTTTGACTTACCAGATAAAGTATGTCCTGTTTGTGGAGAAAATCTGTATAAAGATGGTATAGATATTCCGTTTGAAACATTCCTGGGCTTTAATGGAGATAAAGAGCCGGATATAGATTTAAACTTCTCAGGGGAATATCAGGCAAAGGCCCATAGATATACAGAAGTTATCTTTGGAAAGGGAACAACATTTAAAGCAGGGACTATTGGTACTATAGCAGAAAAAACAGCGTTTGGTTATGTTAAAAAATATTATGAAGAAAAAAATATTACAATAAACAAAGCTGAAACAATAAGAATTTCAGTAGGGTGTACTGGTATAAAGAGAACTACAGGTCAGCATCCAGGAGGAATTATAGTTGTACCAAAGGGAAGAGAAATATTTGAATTCTGCCCTGTGCAGCATCCCGCAGATGACCCTAACTCAGATATTATAACAACACATTTTGATTATCACTCTATTGACCAAAATCTATTGAAGCTTGATATACTAGGGCACGATGATCCGACAGTTATAAGAATGCTTCAAGATATAACAGGGGTTGACCCACATGAGATTCCTATGGATGACAAGGATACTATGTCCTTATTCTTCTCAACAAAGGCTCTTGGGGTAACTCCAAATCAGATAAATTCAGAGGTAGGAACCTTTGGAATTCCTGAGTTTGGTACTAAGTTCGTAAGAGGAATGCTTGTAGATACAAAACCAAAAACTTTCTCAGACTTATTATGTATATCAGGACTTTCACATGGTACAGATGTATGGCTTGGAAATGCTAAGGACTTAATTGATAATGGAGTAATTACCAGCATAAGTGATGCGGTATGTACCAGAGATGATATAATGGTTTACTTAATTAGAAAAGGACTTCCACCTAATACCGCGTTTAAAATAATGGAAACTGTTCGTAAAGGTAAAGCCTTAAAAGAACCTAAATTTCCAGAATATGAAGCTATGATGAGAGAACATGATGTACCAGAATGGTATATAGAGTCTTGTAAAAAGATAAAATACATGTTCCCTAAAGCCCATGCAGCAGCTTATGTAATGATGGCATTTAGAATAGCATGGTTTAAAGTTCATATACCTCAGGCTTATTATGCAACATACTTTACTATAAGAGCAAAAGCCTTTGATGCAGAATTTATGATCTTTGGAAAAGAAAAGGTTAAAGCAAAGATGCAGGAAATTCAGGCTCTTGGAAATGAGGCTGGTCCTAAGGATAAGGATATGTATGATGACCTTGAAATAGTTTTGGAAATGTATGAAAGAGGATTTAAATTCCTTCCAATTGATTTATATAAATCTAGTGCTACAAAATTCCAGCTAGAAGAAGATGGAATAAGACCGCCATTAAACAGTATAGCAGGTATGGGAAATGTAGCGGCAGAAGGTATAGCAAGTGCAGCAAAGGAAAAGGAATTTAATTCAGTAGATGATGTAAAGAAACGTTCAAAGATTGGTAATGCTGCCATAGAGCTTCTTAGAAAATTTGATTGTTTAAATGGCCTTCCAGAAAGTGATCAAATGAGCTTCTTTGACGCAGTATAAATTATAATTCATACTCAACCGAAAGAGAGAATACTCTGTTTTTCGATTGCTAGAGAATAAAAGCTGATGATTTCTAACATTAGAAGTTGTACCAATTACTGTTTGTTCCCAATATAAAATTGTGACAAACAATAATTGAACAACTTCTAATGAAGAAATCTTACATCTTTATTCTCAATGCAATGCTACAAAAAAGAGTACTCTCTCTTTCTAGTATGGTCTAAATTATAAGTGGAATTTAGATTTTTTGGTGAATTTCTACTTTTATTTTATTAGTATTTTAAAATTTGAACTTAAAAATTTATATAAAAAATAATATGAAAAAACACAGCCTACTGAGTATTGATGTAGGCTGTGTTTTTTAATTATATATTTGCTGTTAACTTAGTTATAATATATTTAAGTAAAATAGATTATTTTCCATTATCTGTTGAGCCAACTTGATTGTTGCCTTTATCACGATTATTCTTGCCTTTCATCTTATCAACATTGCTCTTATCATTCTTATTTCTATTGTATTGAGAAGATCCCATTTTATATCACCACCTTACTTTTTATTTATTATTCGCGGAAAGAGTTTGTGATATTCATATTGAGATTAGTTTTTGTAATTATATAAATGCAGTTATGATTAAATCTGGATTTTATAATAAATAGTCATTAGAGAACTATAATGTATTTTGTAATAAATATTATATTAAAAAGCAGAGATAAAAATATTTTTGCTTTCTAATATAATGCTTATCTATATTATTTCAGAGTTAGATGATAAAGTTCCTTGATGGAAAATCATTTTCCATTTACCATCAAAGCATTTCCATATGGAGCTGCGTAATGAATATTTTTTATTTTCGTTCAACTCATTGAGCTTTATTATTTTATACATTGCTAATATGCAATCATCGGACAGTTCCTTTATTTTAAAATCTGAGATTTCTCCATATAATGTTTGAGGATTATTCTGTTCTTGAAATACATCACCATTTTTGTAATGATATTCACTTCCTGAGCTAGTAAACTCAATAAAGTCATTTGATAGCATGCCATTTATTTTATCAGCTGACTTTCTAACTTCTGATTTTAATAACTCCTGTTCTAATTGTAATATGTGATCTTTAATACTGTTCATGTATTCACCTCATTTTATGATATGTATTTCAATATCAATCTTTCTATCAATAATGTTATTAATAATGAGTATATAAGTAATCTCCCATTTCTTCAACAATTCATTTTTACCTAAATTTAAAGCTATGATTGACTATTCATATATATGCCCCTAATAGATATTAATCTTTATTAATGAGAATTAAATTATGAAGAGGATTAAGGCAATTTTAGAATACATTTTTATGAGTTAATAGCTATTAAAAAAGAAAAATATAATTTTTATTTGTAATAATTTTGAAAGATAGGTTTACAGTTTGGACCTTAAAATACTTAGAGTATATATAAAGTAAAAATTTTCATGTTAAATTTTGTATTTAAGATGGATTTAGTTGAACTTATACCCCAAGGGCCACAATGTAGCCACAAGGTAAAATATCTAAGAGTGTAAGTTTTTAACTGCTATCGGAAGTGATTGGAGTATTAGAATGTCTAGGCATTAGACGGATGTATGTACTTCCGTGAGATTGATGCCCTCATGGAAAAATTGGAAAGGTTTAAAGTATTTCTTTTAAAGGAGAGTGAGAAACATGTCAGATATTAAATGGATTAAGTTATCTACTAACATGCATGATGATGAAAAGATGAAATTAGTGGATGCAATGCCAGAGAGAGATACTATTCATTATTTATGGATAAGATTACTTATACAAGCTGGAAAAACTAATGCTAATGGACTTATATATCTAAATGAGAATATCCCATATACTGATGAAATGTTATCTACAATATTCTCAAGGCCTCTAGCTTCTATAAGACTTGCACTTAAAGTATTATCAGATTTTCAAATGATTGAGATAGCTGAAAATAATGTAATCAGAATAGTGAATTGGGAGAGACATCAAAATGTTGAGGGAATGGACAGAGTTAGAGATCAAAATAGAAAAAGAGTTCAAAACCATAGAGAAAAGAAAAAACAACTTGAAGCTGTAGTTAATGAAAGTGAAGAAACTAATGTTGAAATTGAAGAACATAGCTGTGCTGAAAGTAAAGAATATAGCATTGAAGTTACAAATGATATTTGTGACATTACAAAAAAATCTTGTAACGTTACGGATGATAAAAGTAACGTTACTGTAACGGTGCAGAATAAGAGAGAGAATAAGAACAAGATTAAGAATGAGAATAATAAAGATAGAGAGATAAAGAAAGAAGATGATATAAATTCTAAATCTATTGAACTTGCTAAGTATTGTGAACTAATAGCTGGAATAGCTAATGTTCTTAATTTAGGCGCACTTAAGTTAGCTATAGGAATGCATGGTCAAGAATATGTAAAGATGGCTATAGATATAGCATTAAAAGCTAATAAACCTAATATGACCTACATTGATGGCATACTGAAAAATTGGAGAAGAGAAGGATATCCAGATGATAAGGAGGTAAAGAAAAATGTCAATAAAAGCTATGGAAATAATAGTAACCCAGATAAAAACAAATTTGCAGGATTCAAACCAAAGGAACCACGAAACCTTACAGATGAGCAGCGAAAAAAAGCTGAAAAAAGCCTCATATAAGTGTGATAAATGCTGTGATACTGGGTGGGTACTTATTCCACAAGAAAATAGGCAGCCCCTTGCAGTTAGCTGTGAGTGTAGAGAAATTGAGAAGGTAAAAAATGAATGGAAGCATTCAGGAATTAATGTTGAAATGACAAAGCATACTTTTGCTAATTATAAAGTGTGGAATAGAGCATCGCAAAGAGCAAAGGATACATCAGCAGCTTATTGCACTGATTTTGATGAAATTAGAAATAGCAGAAGAAATAGCATTCTACTTTGTGGCCAAGTAGGCAGTGGCAAAACGCATCTCAGTGTTGCCATTGGATTAAATTTGTTAAAGCAGAAGATTAAAGTTGTGTACATGCCTTATAGAGATGTAATTACTAATATAAAGCAAAACATCCTTGACCAAGAATATTACGTTAAGACCATCTCAAAATATAAGCTATGTGAGGTTTTACTTATTGATGATCTCTTTAAGGGTAAAATCAATGAAAGTGATATAAATATAGTCTTTGAAATCATTAATTATAGATATTTAAACTTTCTGCCAATCATAGTCAGCAGTGAATTTAGCATTGAAAGATTACTGAATTTTGATGAAGCTGTTGGCTCAAGAATTTATGAGATGAGTAAGGATTATGTGGTGGAAATTGAGAAAGACATACACAATAACTTTAGATTAAAATAAGTTCAGAACAAAATATAGATATCCCACTTTAAAACTAAATTTAAGTGGAAACTTACCGAAATCATAAATATTTTGATTCCGAAAAGCTATGAAAATATCGCTGAAGGTTCTAAGCAGCAGGTTGTATCCACTTTAGCATGCTCCAACTTTCAGTTTGACAAGCTAAAATGGAACAACCTACAGCTAAGAACCTTTAACAGCTCATTTTCAAATGTTTTCTCCACAAATATATTTATGATTTCTAGTGAAGAGATGAACTTAAAGTTTTTTCAACTTTGTAAATATGTTCATCTAATAAGTTGAGTTCTTAAATAACAATTATGAGGTTAAATAGTTCAAAATTTTGAGTAGAAGTTAAGAAGATTTAAGGAGTGTTTAGGATATGGATAAAAAAGCTATTGAGGAAATTATTAATGAAAATATAAAGCTTACTGGAGAGAACATTAAGCTCGGTTATAAGGCACATTCAAAAAAATAATCATGGCATTTTGGATTTATTATTTTCTCTCATGTGCCTATAAATCTAATTTTAGAAAAGATAATAAAGATATTATAAGAAAAGACAAGAGTAATTCAAGGCAAGAAATCATCTCAGTATATTGTGGTTATGATGGCTTAGTAAATATATAAAATTTGAGATATACAAGAAATGATTTAATCATATAAAAGAAAATAATTTTGCAGAGGAGAATGTAAAAATGAAAGCATCAGGAATAGTGAGAAAGCTCGATCCACTTGGAAGGATTGTAATACCAAAAGAAATAAGAAAGGTACTTGGAATTAATGATGGAGATTCTATGGAAATAATTAAGGTTGATAATGAGGTAGTTGTTAGGAAATATATTAAAGGCTGCATCTTTTGTGGGAGTGATAAAGGTATTTCAAAGTTTAGAGATGCACTTGTCTGTGGTGAGTGCAAAAAGGCGTTAGGTCAAGAGTAAATCTATAAAAAGGGGATAAACAAAAATGGAGAGTTTACGAATTTTTAAAGATGAAAGATTTGGAGAAATAAGATGGTTAAAAATTAATAATAAAGATTATGCTGTTGGGATTGATATAGCAAAAGCTTTGGGATATAAAAACCCAAGAGATGCAATTTTAAGGCATTGCAAGGGTGTCGTGAAACACGACATAGGGGTAGTTACTGGAAAGAGGAGAGATGGAACAGAGGTTATTCAAAATATAGAAATGAGTGTAATTCCTGAAGGAGATATTTACAGGTTAGCAGCCAAATCAGAATTACCTGGAGCAGAGAAATTTGAAGCATGGATTTTTGATGAGGTATTGCCTAGCATACGGAAAACAGGAATGTATGCTACAGATGAATTATTAGATAATCCAGATTTACTTATTGCTGCAGCTACTAAGTTAAAAGAAGAGAGAAAAGCAAGGCTTGAAGCTGAAAATAAGGTAAAGCTATTAGAGCCTAAAGGACAATTTTATGACGATGTTGCAGGATCTAAAGATAGCATTGAAGTGGGACATGTTGCAAAGGTTCTTGCTATAAGAGGAATTGGCAGAAATAATTTATTCTCACTTTTAAGAGAAAAGAAAGTTTTAGATAAAAACAATATTCCTTATCAACAGTTTGTAGACTTAGGATACTTTAGAGTATTGGAGCAGAAATACACAGTTCCTAGTGGTGAAACAAAGATAAACATTAAGACAATGGTATTTCAAAAGGGAATAGAGTTTATAAGAAGGAAAATTGGGGAGTGATAAACTCATTCTCCTTATTTTGGGATATGCAAATATAAAGGCTAGATATTTACGTATATTTAATATAAAGCACCATGGAATTTATTAATATAAATCATATTTTAAATTTTAAAAGCAGTAGTTAGGAGGTCTTTAACTACTGCTTTTTATATTAAAAGATAAATATGAAAGGTGATAATAATTTTTGCTTATTCATGCAAAAAAAATAATATGCATGGGAAAAAATGCAGAATATATTAATTAATATATTCTGGTTAAAAAATCTAAACTTAATACCGAGGAATTTACATTTAATGTGTGGATTTGGACGTTTAGAGAAAATGCTATTTAATTACTATGAGTATTATGAGAATATGTAAGTGTAAATATAAAGAATGGAAGTGAAGTTGATTTATGTCAAAAGTACTTTTTTTAAGTATACCTGCGCATGGTCATATAAATCCTACATTGGGATTAGTAAATGAATTAGTAAAACAAGGAGAAGAAATTACGTATTTCTGCTCAGAAGATTTTAAAGAAAAAATTGAAAAAACAGGTGCCAAATTTAAAAGTTATAGAGTGGAACTGAGCCTTTTTAAAAGAAAACATAAGACTTCTAATGATATGGGGCCAGATAAACTTCTTGATTATATAAATGAAACGCTTAAATCAAGTGATAAAATTATAAAAGATATTTTAAATCAAATTGAAGGCAAAAAATTCGATTATATTATGTACACGGCCATGTTTCCTTTTGGAAGTATCATTGCTCAAATACTGAAAATACCTTCAGTTTCTTCCTTTGCAGTGTTTGCAACTCCTAAAGAATTAAGGTCGCAGCACAAAGAATTAATGAATGAAAATTTAATAAAAAATCATCCAGTTATAGAGACTTATAAAAAAGTTTCAAGACAATTAAAAGAAGAATTTAATGTGGAAATGTCCCATAATATCTTTGATTTATTTTTTAATAAGGGTGATATAAATATTGCATATACATCTAAATATTTTGTTGCACATCCAGAATATTATGATGAGAGCTTTAAATTTATAGGCCAACCAATATATGATAGAAAAGAAAATTTAGATTTTCCTTTTGAAAAATTAGAGGGAAAGAAAGTTGTTTATATTTCACTAGGTACAGTGTTTAATAATACTGATAGCAATCTATATGATATATTCTTTAAAACATTTGGTAATACTGATGAAGTTGTTGTAATGGCAGCATATAATATAGACTTATCTAAATTTGATATACCTAATAACTTTATTGTAAGAAATTATGTTCCACAATCAGAGGTTTTAAAGTATACTGATGTAGCAATAACTCATGCTGGGATGAATAGTACTAGTGACTTATTGTATAACAATGTGCCTTTTGTAGCAATACCTATAGGTGCAGATCAACCATATATGGCAAAAAGAGCTGAAGAGTTAGGTGCAACTATTTCTCTTGATAAGGATAATATTAATCCAGAGATTTTAAGGGAATCTGTTGAGAAAGTTTTAACTGATTCAAGTTATCTTGAAAATATTAGAAAAATAAGTAATTCTTTCAAAGAATCTGGAGGCTATAAGAAAGCAGTTGAAGAAATTTTAAAATTAAAACGAGATAAGATAAATCAATAAGATTTATTAAAACTAATGCATTAAAAAATAAAAGTTGCAATAAAGGTAGATTAGGTAAAAATACTTAGTCTGCCTTTTATTTTTTACAAAAAAAATAGAGATAGCGAAAAATATTAGGAGAATAATGATTAGCTATCTCTATATTTATTAAGAATAGGAAACGTATTTTAACTATTGACACGATTTTAATATTCTATACATTAATTATAAGAAAATAACAAAGCTATAATATAAATCGCAAAAAGTCCATTTTTCGTAATTAGTATAATTTAAATTTAATACTAAGGTTAAAGAGAAATAAATAATATATGTTATAATTGATTTATAATGGTAAGATGTGATGAGCTAGTATAGTTAAGGAGAATTATAGTATGTATAAAGAAGGAACTGAATCATGGAAAGTAGTAGTATCCAGTGATATGTCATTAAACTTTGCTCTTTTTACTGGTTGCCTATATGGATTAATAGATATTGATAATATAGAAGGTGAAAATAGGTTATGGCCTTCAAAGTATTTTAGTAACAAATGTCATAAACAATTACCTTTGTTAAAAGAACAATGGAGTGAATGGTTTAATAATATGATTAAAGGTAGAGGGGAAAAGGTTATTTCAAAACAAAGATTTGATCATGGGGATAATATGTTTAATCCACCTGACTTTTCAGATTTTCCATACTATGAATTAAAGGAATGTTGTAAAAATGCATGGCGACCTTTTGTAGAATGGTGGGAAATGGTTGGTGGAGGCAGGAATGCTCTTTCCTATTTTGAAGGATTTGGCAATGAAAAAATTAATGAATATATTAGTGAATTTGAAAATAAAGTTCAAAGGAAAGTTAAGCCATTTAATTTGTATATAGATTTAGTATATACAGGAACATCCAAAATTATAGAAGCAAACAATGAATATATCGTTATGATTCCAGTTAGGCCTATATATTTTGATAAAGATTGGTGGATGAGTAAATTACAACAGATAGGTTAGAACAAATAAGGAAAATGTATATGGGTTACTAGTAAGTGATTCAGGTTTCAAGGTAAAATAAAACATATTGAATAAAAAATAGAAGCTTGCCATATAAGTGATATGCTCCATTTATAGTAGACAGTTAAAAGAATAAAGCTGTTCCTATAAAGGGAGCATATCGAAGAATGGTAAGCTTCTATAATTTTACCTAAAACTAAGCTACTTCATATTTAGTAACTTGTCTTTGAGTAACCTGAGCACCGGATTTCTTAACTAGATCGCCAGCCTTAGTTTTAAAAACATTTTTTGAAATTATAGTGTCCATAAGTGCGTTAACTTCATCTTTTGTAAGAGTAGTTTTAACACCAGAAACACTTAAAGTGCTTTTTTCACCAGCAGAAGTTAAAAAAGTCATAGCTAAAGTATATTCCATTTAATTCACCACCTTTCTGTTTAGAGAAGAGCTAAGGAACGGAAACTCCTACTCCTAGTGTCATAGGAGTAAGCGATTCGCACAAAAGATTTGAGGAAGTTAACTCATATTCACGAGTTAACTAAGTTCGAATATCCAAATAAAACATTTGGATGCTCACTTATCTGCTTAAGCATTTGCTAAACTAGAAGATTCATTAATAAAGTAATCTCTAGTGTTAGCTTCTAATACACCTTTAATTGCATCTGCAATAGCATAGACATTTTCAGGTGTAGCATCTGTTTTTATACCTGAGAAAGTTTTCTTGGTATAAATTGCGTCCCCAGCCTTGTCTAGACCTTTTTGAACTTCAATACTAAGAGAAACAGAGTCAATAGTTTTAGTTACAGCCATGTTTCATTACCTCCTTTACTTTGTTTTCATAAAGGATATATGGATAAATTTTGGTTATTACATAAATAGAACAAAATTATTTATCAATTTAGCACTAAGGGGGATCGATGTGTAATTCTATTAAGAGCAACAATTATTTATATATTAGGGGTTGTAAAGTATTGCAAAAAAATACATGATTCTTAGTGAAGAATTAGATAAGATAAAGGTTAATAATGTTTGTGATAAAGAAAACATTTAAGAGATCTATAATGTGGTAGCATAAACGAATGTTATCATATTTATTTTTTTGATAAATTAGATAATTATTCCATGTATGAAAAAATTAGATTATAATGGGTTATATAGTATTATAGATAATGATAAGCCTATATTCTTACAATGTTTATAATGAGAAGTTTGCAGCATGAATTTAATAATATAAAGAGGTGCAATAATTATGCTATTTGGATTATTTAATAGTAGAAAAGATAACAATAAAATTCATAATATAAAGCAGTATGCAGTAGATATAGCGACTAATTTTAATGATGAAGACAGGGAATATTTGAAGCCAATATATACAATTAAGTATTATTCTAAATTAAATAATTCAGTTGTTAAAGAAGCAATTTTTTCTAAAAATATAGAAAGTGGGGATATTACTTTAGGAGAAGCGTTTTTAACATTAGAGGAAATATTAAAACAGAGTATAGAGAATAAGTTGTTAATTAATACAATGATTAATGAAAAGTATGTGTTGACTAATGAGGAAGAAATTACAATTAATAAACTTGAAGATATAATAAAATTTTGGGTGCTATAATCAACCCAAATTTAAAAAGTGTGAAGCTTAATATAAATAGATAATGGGTGGATATTCTAAAAGGGATTTGGAAAGAGAAATAATTTAACTTATTGTTCAGATATCAATTAGACTAATACTACGAATCTGAGATTGAGGTGGACAAATACAATTTGTTCTTTGAGAATTGAGCAGTATGATATTTTGAAAATATGTTGAATTGAAAGATAATTATTGTAATTTATCAAAGTATCAAGAACTAGAGTATTGATGTCAGGAGAAGTAAAACATGTCTATGGAACGCAAGAAGCAAAGATGGTATAAAAGAGAAGTGAAACGTGTAATAAGAACAATTGATAATTTTTATTCAGTATTTAATCCTCTGGTTAATAAGCCATTTAGCGATGAATATTTTAAAATTTATGCAAATTTATTTTTCAAACCAAAAGGAAAAGATAGAAGAGAAATTTTTGAGCGTCTGGTAAGAAAAACAGAGGAAATTTTAACTAGCAAACCTGAAGATATAGGATTTTGCAAAATAATATTAGTGGTTTATGAAGAAAACCTTGCACATTCACAAATTTTAATTTTTTATGAAAATAGTTATTATAATACATTTTGGGATAGAAAGGATATTAAATATCAAAAATGGTCAAGGATTAGCAAAGGGTCTCTAATAGCAGGGCTTAATGTTATGACAAATTTAGCTGAAGCTGGTTACTTAGAAGAGGTATCAGATGAATTTGGTTATAGAAAACAGAGAATTTGGTTTTATGGAGATGTAATATAGTATATTGATAGCCAATATAACTTTTCATAATAAATATCAGTATTTAAAGGGGGATAAAATGGATAAAGATAAGTATAGGATTATTAAAATTAGTAAAGAAGCATTATTTGAATTCATATATGAAAAATTTATTGAAAATCAAGAAGAGTATTTAGATGTTAATGCCTTAGAGGTAATGAATAGTTTTGAAATAGATTTTCAAAATGGGAATTTTATTTTTACTGCACATAAAAGTGAAGATGAAAATGGAAATATAACGCCATTACCTAAAGAAATAGATTTGGTAAAGCTTATGGATAAAATGGAAGATACAACTTCTACAATGTTTACTAAAAATAGATATGTTGAATTATCATTAAAAGAGGTTATTGATATACAGGAGAGATAAATTGCAGTTTGTAGGTGAAGACCACTATCAAATTACACTTATTAAGAGGAGGAGCTGTTAAAATGATTGTTGATGATTTATTAGAAAAATTGAATGGATCAATGTTTAATAATATAGATTCTGATGAAATTTTGGACTTGCGTGATAGTGAACTGTTTGATAGTGAATGGAATCGTGTATATAAAGCTGTTGAAGAACAAAAGAAGATTAAAGGATATTCAGATGAAAACAGAAAGTTATCAAATGAATATCGTAAAAATACATATTTAAGAGTGTATGATTTATGTGACAGTGATAGTTTGGCTGCTTATATATCAGATGATTTTGGTTTGGTATGTGATAGTGAATTAGTTGGATATACAGATAGTTGGTTGCAAGTATTAATAAAAACTTATGCTACTTCAAAAATTCCATGTGGGAACATATAATTTATAATTCGAATTTAAATATTAAATAATAAAAGTGATAATTTGTGGGGTGAAGATATTGGAACAGATTATGTGGGATATTGAGATAAAAATGACTATACCATTTGATACACTAGCTGTATATCCTGATGAGGATGTAGATGAATATAATATTGAACCAACTTTTTTGAAAATAATGGAACTTTTGAATGTAGAATTCGACGTTTATAGAATTGTTGAAACACTATATAATTATAGAAGCCGTAAGAGTGCTATAGAAGTACATTATTCTCTAGATTCATTTGAAGAATTTATTATATTAGATACATATATTGACCCAACAGATCAGCTAGATTTTATAAATATCATGTTTAGAAGTAAAGCTTCTAAAGGTGGAACGTTACGAAAATTAACACATAAATTTTATTCAGATACGTGTAAATATAATGTGCATTATGAGGAAGGGGGTAATGTTATTAAGAATAATATAAAGATCGATTTTACAAAACCAGATAAATTATGTTTAAACGAGATGAAGAAAATAATAGAAGATAAAAAACTAATTTTATTTCAAAAAAATAAAATACTTAGAGAGTATAATAATTAAATGTAACTTTTAATGTGCTCGGAAAGAAAATTTAGTAACAATAATAAGATTGTAAAATTTATTATTGATAGGTTACTAGGTTCATATAATCCAAAGCATGAAGATACATATTATTTAAAGAATAGTATTTTGTATGGGAGATTTTGGAGGTTATAATGAGTTTAGATTGTGATAGTTTTTTGTGTGAAAATGGTACAACTGGTTTTTTAGGAGGAATAATTTCGGCAGCTTCAGATGAATTTAATGCACAAATGTATAATTTGGGGATCAGATATGAAGATTTTGAAGTGGATATTTTTTATATAGGAGAGAATAATGAAATTACATTTGAAGATGCCATAAAGAAAAGAATGAATAATTCTTGGTATGGTGCGAGTTCTGAAGGTGATACAACTGATATAAATAAATTAGTAGATTCAACACACTTTAAATTTGAAAAGACTTGTGAGAAAAAATTATTAGAGACTATTATTAAAATGTATAAATATGATGAAACTGTTAATTTAAATAAAATTAACGTTCTGGCAAAAGAAATTGAGACTACTATTGAATATTATCTTCAGAAACCCAAGGCAATATATGATTTACCATTTGCTAATAATAGCAAAATTTATGAAGTTAATTCTATTATTAGCAGATGTTACACATGTATAATTTTCAATGTAATGCTTGCTGAATATGATAGATATATCATACTTTTAGTAAGAGGAAGTAACGAGTAGAAATATTACAAATTCGGAGCTAAGAGTGAGTGATAAAGATGCTGAGTTGTGGAGGTAAAATAAATATGTTTAAGTTAGGGAAATTAACGTTTGATGTGGAGAATGCGACATTTGGTGGGAGTTTTATGGATTCTGCCATGAGTAGAAGAATGCAAAGTACTGGAAAGGAAGAATTCCATTGGTTTATAGAAATAGATATGAAAGCAGGAGATTTTGTAACAGAATTGGATGAGGAAGAATTGAAAGACTTAGAAGACGATGAAGAAATTTTTTATGAATCGGTTTCACCTCGTTTATATCACAACAACGGTTTTATCGTAAATATAAAATCATGGAAAGATATAGAAGGACTTTCTCTAAAATGGGATTCTCAATATAATGCAAACGGTGAAGAGGCAGGAACATTGTATGTTTTTGAACATGAGGATGTAACTAGTGGAACAATAAAATTTTTAAAGAGAAATGCAAATAAATTTCTAGTTCAATGGACAGGAAATGCAAATGTGTATTGGAATGATGAATACGGAGAAGATGTTCCATTTTCTTTTGAAGGAGAAGTGGAATTTAGTGGAGTTAGTGCTTACTGTGATGAGATATCAACTTTAGATGAATTAAAAATAGTCATGACAGATTTTATTAATTTAGATGAATATAAATGTATATTTAACGATACACATAAGATTGAAACAGGAATTTCTCGTGTTTGGAGATTTTTTCCTCAAAATATAGATAAATAAGTGGCAATTTAAAATTCAATTTGTAGAGTAAGTTATGAGTATATTAATTGCTATTTATACGACGAATTATAATATAGCGAATAATCGTAACTAGAATGGACTTGATGATATATACTCAATTACAAGTACTGATTGTATTACGTTGCATTTTGATGAGGATGGGCATCTTGTTACAATAGTGGTTATTGTGAATTATTTGCTGAAGGTGATGAGTTGAAGGGTATTATTTTTGAAGGTTGGAAAATAGAAATTGATAAGGAAAAAACTAAAAATTATTATTCACAGTTATATAAAGATGTTTTATGTGAATGTTGTTCAGATTGTAGAAATTATTATTATGGAATAAGGCATTTGCCTAAAGTTTTTATAGATTTTTTAGAGAGCTTATTTATTGTTCCAGAAACACCTATATGCGCTTATAAGCTGGATAAAGTTGCTGATAATATATTCCTATATGATGTAAATTATTTAATTAGTGGTAACATATTAGAAAAACCTGATAATGCTGAAAATGATTCAGAAAATGGAAAGAAGGTATTTAAGACAAGTACGTTAACTGATGAGGTAGAGTTTTATTTTACAAAAGAATTGTATCCAAGTTTGGCAAATCTTTCTGATCATGAATCGTATTTTCAACTTCAATTATTTTGTGAAATTCCCTGGGTTATAGAAGAGCCGTATGAATAATTGCTGGTTAAAAATTATTACATCACACACCTATATAATAAAAAGTTATAGAGATTTCAAATAGATGAAAAACTATCAAGAAATATAATTGACACTTAATGTTATAAGGTATATAATTGTACAAAAATAAAAGCTATGAAGAGAAGAGTAGTTATGAGGGAATACTCAGAGAGTTTCCATTTGGTGTGAGGAAATTATGAAATCATAATGAAACAAGTCTCGGAGCTGCATACGGATCTTATAAAGTAAAACTTTTTAGGTGGAATTTTATTTTCGCTGAATTTAGTTTGAATTATCTTAGAGAGTGCAACCTATAACTCGCATTTGAAGAAGATGTGATGTTACTTATGCCTAAATATAAGATAAAAATTAATTATAAGTGATGCTATGACGTAAGTTCACGTTACAGAACCAGAGTATGATTTAACCTATAATTTTAGGGAGATGGTGTACTTGAAGAGCCTAAAATGGTGACATTTTAGGGAAAAGGGTGGCATCGCGAAATAGAAGTTTCGCCCCTGTAGATATATTTTCTACAGGGGCTTTTTTGACGTTAAAATTGAGCATATAAAAAATTATAAGTTTAAAATATCATACATGCTTTATTTTTTGATTATCCCAAGTATGAAAGTTAGAAATTTAAGGAGTGAAAAGTTTATGATAAGTAAAAGAATAGAAAAAAACGAAAGACCGACATTTCCAAAGAAGGCTATAGTAACAGCTGGAATGCCTTATGGAAATAAGAATCTTCATTTTGGCCATGTTGGAGGAATGTTCATCCATGCAGATATATTCGCAAGATTTTTAAGAGATAGAATAGGGAAAGAAAATGTTATTTTTGTATCTGGTACAGATTGTTATGGTTCACCTATCCTTGAAAGCTACAGAAAGCTAAAGGAAAATGGATACGAAAATACTATGGAGGACTATGTTAAGGCAAATCATTTGAGTCAAAAGAAAACCTTAGAAGATTACAATATCAGCCTAAATATTTTTGGAGCTTCAGCCCTTGGAAGGACAGGAGAATTTCATAATGAAGTTTCAGAAGAAATATTTAATACTTTATTCAAAAATGGTTATATAAAGAAGATGTCAGCACTGCAATTTTATGATGAAGATAAGAAAATCTTTCTTAATGGAAGGCAAGTAATAGGAAAATGTCCGATAGCCGGATGTAACTCTGATAAAGCCTATGCAGAAGAATGTTCATTAGGGCATCAATATATGGCATCTGAATTAATTAATCCTATTAGCACTTTATCAGGAAATAAACCAATATTAAAAAGTGTAGATAATTGGTATTTTACCTTAGATGAATCCATGGATATAATGAAGGAGCTTAATGAGTTTTTAAAGAAGAATACTAATAGACGAAAGTATGAAATTAACACTATAGATGAATTTTTAAAGAAGCCATTAATATATGTCCCAAGAAAATATATAAAGGATGTAAATGATCTAGAAGCTAAATTTCCAAGCCATGAAACCATAGATGAAGAGAAAAAATCTTCACTAGCGTTTATTTTCCAAACACTAGAGGACAGGGATAAAGCAAAAGAAATATTGGATAATTTAAATATTAACTATACTAGTGGTAAGACATTGGTTCCTTTTAGATTATCAGGAAATATAGAGTGGGGAGTAAAAGTACCAGATAAAGAATATTTAAAAAATTTAACCTTCTGGGTGTGGCCAGAATCTTTATGGGCTCCAATTTCTTTTACAAAAGCGTATTTGGAGTCAAGAGGTAAGAATCCTGAAGAATGGCGTAATTGGTGGGATAATGATGATTCAATAGTATATCAATTTATAGGGGAAGATAATATATATTTTTATTCAATTGCTGAAATGGCCATGTTTATTGGCTTAAAGATGCCTAAGGGTGAAAATGTAGATGTTACTAAGTTAAATTTGCCACATATTGTTTCTAATAAGCACATTTTATTTATGGATAAAAAAGCAAGCAGCAGTTCAGATATTAAGCCACCAATGGCAGATGAATTATTGAAATTTTATACGAAGGATCAATTACGCATGCACTTTATGAGTCTTGGATTATCTTCAAAAAGTGTTGGTTTTAAACCACAAGTTTACATGAAGGAAGAAGAAAAAGTAGGAGCAGATCCAGTATTAAAAGAGGGAAATCTTTTAACAAATGTATTTAATAGACTTATTCGCTCATGTTTTTATACATTGCAAAGTCTTAATGAAGATATTCCTAAAGAAGATGTAAGTGAAAAGATTAAGGAATTAACAGAAAAATCAGTATTAGAATATGAAAGACATATGTATAATCAAGATTTTCATAGAATAGCATATGTTCTTGATGATTATATAAGGGAAGTAAATAAACATTGGGCTAGTAATATTAAAAATGAGGAATTAAAAAGAAACGTAATAGCAGATTGTTTTTACGCTTGCAAAGTTATAGCAGTACTAATACACCCTATAGCACCAGAAGGATGTGAAATGTTTAAAGATTATCTAAATATAGATGATGAGCTATGGAATTGGGATAAGATATTTGAACCTATTACTTCTTATTTTGAAGATGCTAAGAGCCATAAGTTTAAATTTCTTGAACCAAAAGTAGATTTCTTTAAGAAAATGGAATATCAATATTGATGGAAGATTTACTGGCTCTTTTTAGAATGAAGATTCGCTTTTAATACATGATGATAATTTGTACAGTTTACATCTAGCAGATATATTTCGTAGTGTTGTTCCTTGTATGAAAAAAAGATTATAATGGGTTATATAGTCTTATAGATGACAATAGGATTGTATTCTTATAATGCCTATAATAGGAAGTTGATGTGAGTAGATAAAAGTACAAAGAATACTGATTAAGGTTTGGAATAATTAAGGGTGAACCGGTGCGGCTGAGCAAGGTTGTGTAATTTAAATGGTGGAAATCCATTCTGAAAAGATTAAGTCAAATCATTCAGTAGCGAGTCATGGAGATAAATAGGTAACTATTTATTTTAAGCGTTGACAGCTAGGTTGTAGGCTTGAATGTGAATGAGCCTCGTAATAAGTATAAAGTTGGGAAGGCTGACGGTGTCGGTTCTCTGAAAAGCAATATTATGGTAGGCGATAATGACGAGTCTACTATAACTTCCCCGGGGGCAAAGAGCCAAGCATGCTATACAATGATTACATAGCAACTCAGGAGACCCTATCAACTCTCAAAAAAAAGAGTATAATAAACAACCGATAAAAAGGAAGAATATTAAAAGGTTGATGGGGAGTCGGATAATCTCATAGTACCAATGATAGTGGGTAATGCCAAAGGAGGGAAGGAGATTACATATTATTGTCTTAACTAAGGAAACATTAACTACGCACAGGAGTAGAAGAATTAGTGGAAACAAAATTGATTAAGATAGCAGAAATTGCTAGACAAAAAACAAAAGAAAAATTTACATCACTATACCATTACATTAACAAAGAAATGCTTTTAAAATGCCATAAGCAATTACTAGGTAATAAAGCAACCGGAATAGATGATGTAACAAAACAAGAATACTCTAAAGAACTGGATAATAATATAGAAAATTTAATTGTAAAATTAAGAAATCATAGTTATAAACCGCAAGCTGTAAAGCGAGTTTACATACCTAAGGGAGATGGGAAAACTAGACCGTTAGGTATTCCTTCTTATGAAGATAAATTAGTACAAATGGCTTTAAATAAGATATTACAATCTATATATGAAGCTGAATTTAAGGATTTCTCGTACGGATTTAGGCCTAAAAGAAATTGTCATAGTGCCATAAAAGCACTAAACAAGGTGATTGAAAATGGAAGAATAAATTATGTGGTTGATGCTGATATTAAAGGATTTTTCAACAATGTAAATCATGAATGGATGATTAAATTCTTAGAAGTGAGAATTGGTGACCCAAACATAATAAGTCTTGTTAAGAAGTTTCTAAAAGCGGGACTAATGGACAATGGTATTATAAAGACAACAGAAATTGGCACACCTCAAGGCTCAATAGTATCCCCTACATTAGCCAACATATATTTGCATTACTCCTTAGATTTATGGTTTGAAAAAGTAATTAAAAGAAATTTTAGAGGTCAATCCGAAATAACGAGATATGCTGATGATTTTGTATGCTGCTTTCAATACGAAAGCGAAGCTAGACAATTCTGTAGGTTGCTAGTTAGTAGGCTGAATAAATTTAATCTTGAAGTCGAAAGAACTAAATCAAAACTAATATTATTTGGGAGATTTGCAGAAGAAATAAGGAAAAGCAGAGGATTTAAAAATGCAGAAACCTTTGATTTTCTTGGGTTCACACATTATTGTGCAAAGAGCAAAAGAGGATACTTTAGAGTAAAGAGGAAAACAAGTAAAAAGAAATTTAAAGCAAAAATTAAGGACTTTAATCAGTGGATTAAATCTGTTAGGAATAAACTTCATATAGGAGATGTTTTCAAATTAACAAAACAAAAGCTTATTGGGCATTATCAGTACTATGGAATTACAGATAATTCATATATGATAGGTCAATTCTGCCTAGAAATAAAGAAAGCACTTTTCAAGTGGTTGAACCGCAGAAGCCAAAGGCGAAGTTTTGATTTGGAGAAGTTTAAAATGTATATGAAGTACAATCCTTTACCTAAGCCTAAAATCAATGTAAATGTATATAGATAGCAAGTTCTGTAAAATAATATGAGGAGCCGTATGCCTTAATTGGGCACGTACGGATCTGAGAGGGGGAAAGTTCGTGAGAGCTTTCTCTACTCGACTACCACAAGTAACGGAGATTTTTTTGAAGCATAATTATAATCATACTATATAAGCAAATATAAATATTATAGAGTGTAGAGCTTCATACTAATTAAAGCCAATATGAAGCTCTATACTCTATAATGAATAGACTAAATCAATAAGAAAATAAATATTTTAAAATATTCCACAAAAAAATTGTAACTGCAATGCAAGCTGAATATTGATAAATTGTTTGATAGAATAAATTATTACGACCTTTTGCTTCTGACCAGTTAATTTCCATATTAATATAATCACGATAGGTAGAAGCAGTAATTGTAAAAGAAATTAACTGTAACAGAGATTATTTAAATCTTGAAAATGGAATGCTCAAAGGAAACTGTTAAAGTAGTAAGAAAAGCAATAGAAAAATAATCAAATAAGAAGATTATGAATTGAGAAATTGAAGATGTGAGAGATATGTATAAGTGACACAGCAGGATAATATATAGAAATAAATGGATGAAATACCAGGAGAAAGAAAAGTACCTGGTATTGTTTGTAATTCTAATATTCCTTGCAAACAACATCTTTAAAGAGCTTATGATTATTAGGAGCATCATGTTCACTGCATGCTTGCTGAAGTTCGGGGATATCAGTAGTTCCAGCTTCTAAAGCAGTTTTGTAGTAATTACATTTATAATTTATTAACTCCAAAGATTTCTGAAGAATTTCAATTCGTTTTTCTGCTTCTGCCTTTCTTTCTAAGAACATTTTATATCGTTTTTCAATACTAGAATCGCCTTCCACGTATCCTTCAAAAAATGTCTTGATATCTTTAATCTGCATTCCTGTATTTTTCAAACATTCAATCATATTGAGCCAGCTTATATCGTTGTCATTGAATCTTCGGATACCACGTTCTGTTCTTTCTAATAAAGGAAGAAGTCCTTCTTTATCATAATAGCGCAGTGTTGGTACTGAAAGGTTCATGATTTTTGCCACTTCACCTATAGTATATTCCATTTGTATGCTCCTCTCTAATTTTAGGTATTGACCTAAAGTTAACTTTAGGGTGTATTATATGAATAAGCTTAATGTAAATTTATTGAAAAGTCAAGAAATATGGATTAAGAAAATATGAAACATAGCATAACAAATAAAATTTAGAGCCGATTTAAGGAGGGAATAAAACGACCAGTTCAAATGATTAGTTATGGAAATTATAAAAAGTTTAACAGAGAGGAAAGAGTTGTTATGATGAAACATGTAACATTTAAAAATGCTAATATAGAAATGAAGGGGGATTTATACACTCAAGAAAACTTTGATGAAAGCAAGAAATATCCAGCAATTGTGGCTGTTCATCCAGGTGGAGCAGTAAAGGAACAAGTATCAGGTCTTTATTCGAAGAGAATGGCAGAAATGGGATACATTGCACTAGCGTTTGACGCATCACATCAGGGAGAAAGCGGTGGAGAACCTCGCTATCTTGAAAATCCTACAGAAAGAGTAGAAGATATTCGCAGTGCTATAGACTATCTTAGTACACTTTCTTATGTTGATATGGAAAAGGTAGGAGTACTTGGTATCTGTGCAGGCGGTGGATACTCCATTAATGCTGCTTTGACAGAAAAAAGAATTAAGGCAGTTGCTACAATAAGTGCATTTGATATTGGTGCTGGTTTTAGAGGAGATGGTATGCTAGGTGGCTTAGAAGCAACATTAGAAACATTAAATAAGGTTGCAGCTATGCGTAGCGCACAGACCAACGGAGAAGATTCTTTATATATCACATATGTTCCTAATACAGAAGAGGAAGCAAAAGCTAATCCAATGGTGCTTATGAAAGAAGCATATGATTATTATCGTACACCTCGTGCACAACACCCAAATTCAACAAATAAATTACTATTTACTAGTCTTGATAAGATTATAGCATTTTCAGCATTCGGATTTGTGCCAACATTATTAACACAGCCTATTTTAGCAATAGTAGGAAGTGAAGCTAATACAAAAGGATTTAGCGAAAATGCAATTGAATTGGCAAATAGTCCAAAAGAATTATTTGAAGTAAAAGGTGCGACACATATCGCAATGTATGATGTACCTGAGTATGTTAATCAAGCAGTTAATAAACTTGGAGAGTTTTTTGGGGGAAATCTATAAATAAGGACAGCTTTAAAAAGGAAGTACTTATAATATTTAATACATTGGCTATTATAAAGTTATCAGATGATAGAAAGTGTCAGTTCTGAAATATTTCTAAATTTAAAAGATTATGTGATTGGACAACAAGCCTTAATTACCAGTGAAACAGTGATTAAGGCTTTTTCTATTGTAAAAAATATGGAAGATTACTATGCTAAGAAAAAATGCTTTAAGACACTAAAATATCGGAACTATCAGCAATACATTAGAAGGCAGTATTGTTTAAAATTAATGATTAGTTTGCATTTCTTTTATTATTTTTAAAAACTCAATCACATCCTTGGATGGATTTAAGGGATAGAACAAGCCGTAAGGTATAGTGAAATCCAAATCGCTAGGGATGGTCACTAAGGAGGGATGAATATCTGACCAGGCATCTAATGTTAAGAGGATAAGGTTATTTTGCCCGCAGCGATTGAATACATCAATATCATAAAGACGAGGAACACTTTTAATATGAATTTCAGGATGGTTCTTTATGAAAAATTCACTGATTTCATCAATGGATGCACTAGTTCCACCTTTTATTACAACCAACTTTTCTCCATACAAATCTGTTATAGAAAGTTTTTTCTTAGAAGCAAGCCGATGTTTGCGAGATACAGCAAAGCAAAAACGGTAAGTTCCTAGCTTAAGTGTATGGGAATAATCATTCCAATTTTCTGTGAGGAATGGCCCTACTATGAAATCAAAATGTTTGCCAATGTTACGATAAGTGTTTGGTAATGTATATGCATCATCCTCAAAAGGGACGATTTTTATTTCGAACTGGGGATGTTGATTACTGATTTCATTCCAAAGATCCAGTAAAACCTTACAGGGATTAAGTATAGAGGTCCCAACCCGAATAATATGCTTATCTACATGCGTTGTATTACGTGTACGCAGTAGTGCTTCTTGAAAATACTGCAAAATAAATTCCGCATCCTTATTGAAGGATTTTCCTGCATCGGTCAGTTCAACACCATGGTTGGTGCGGATGAAAAGAGGTACACCAACTTCCTTCTCAAGGGAATTAATCTGTTTCATCACAGCCGTTGGGGAAACAAACAGTTTTTCAGCAGCCTTGGAAAAGCTACCAGACTCTGCTACCTGAATAAAAGCATTCAATTGTTCATTCATTTAAAGAATCTCCTTTTGCATAAACTTTTAGTTAATACCATGCTAACCTATTTGAACTTCCAAATCAAGCGATTATACATTAATATTAGAACCATACTAAAGAAACACAAGTTAAAAAAAGGAGATGCTTACTATGAAAACAGCATTAGTTACTGGTTCCAACAAAGGAATAGGTTTTGAAATTTCTAAAAAATTATTAAAAGAAGGATATCATGTTTTAGTTGGTGCTCGAGATGAAAGCCGTGGCAAGAATGCAATAACAGAACTTGCTAAGTATGGTCCTGTTGATTTAATAAAAATAGATTATTCAGATAGTGAAAGTATAAAAGAGGCAGTAAAGCGAGTTTCAAATGAATATAAAGAGCTTAATTTATTGGTTAATAATGCAGGTATACCTGGACCACTTATTAAACGCCCTAGCTGGGAATTTACAAAAGAAGAGCTTTTAGAAACTTATACAGTAGATTTTCTTGGTCCATTTGAGCTGTCTAAAGGATTATTACCCATTCTTATAGAGAACCATGGCAAAATAGTCAATGTTTCAATTCCAATTGAACCAATGCCATTTCCTAATATGAACCCTTTTGCATATCTAACTGGAAAAGCACCACTTAATATAATGACAAAGTCTTGGGGAATTAGCATTGATGAGATTGCTCTTCCGATACAGATATTTGCAGTGATGCCCGGTGCTGTTTCAACTGATCTGAATAATCATACAACAGGGAAAGGTGTAAAAATGCCTGAAGAAGCTGCAGAATGGATTGTAGGTTTAGCTTTGGATGAAAAAAATCACAATGGTCAAGTTATCAATTTTGAAGGTAAGCTAGCTGACTATAAAAATTTAGTATAGTTTACTTTGTCAATAAAAAAGACTAAAGTTCCTAAGGCATCTCGAAAGATCACGAAATACTATGTTGGTTAGAGAAGATGATATTTTCTTTTTACTCAATAATGTATCTTATTAATAGAAGAGAACCAAGTCAAAATTAATGCGGTTCTCCTTCTTCTTTTTTCAAGAAAAATATTGGTGGTAAATATCCTAATACTAATGGTAATATTAAGAACCCAAGATTTACATTTGTATATATTGATATGTTTTTATGCTGAGATCTAAGATATATTTTTTATTACATTCTTATTATTTTCATATTAATTGTTTGGTAGCATATTTTCCTTAATAACATTTGATAATATTTTAATTCATTCTCTTATTTTCTCTTCATTAATATTTGTGTAGTTCAAGCGTAAGGTATTTTTATGACCACCATTTGGGAAAAATGCTTCGCCTGAAATAAAAGCTATACCATTTTTCAATGCACATTTTAATAATTTAAAGTGGTACTCCGTCTAGACATCAGATAAATAAATGAATTAGAAGTTTAAAATCGGGAACTGATAATGCACAATATATTAGGAGAGATGCCATAACAATATTGAATAACTTTCTATGACGGCTAAGAATTTTTTGAAATAATGCACCAAAAAGAGTCCAGCAGGACATTGATATAAATCCTACGAATGCGAGAAATATAGCAAATAAGTATAATATTATGCTCGATTTATAATAGGGGATTATAAAAATTGAAGTTACCGTTATACCATAAAGTATTGTTTTGGGATTCATGAATTGCATAAGCATTCCAGATTTAAATGTGTTGATGCTGTAATCATTAATTGCATTTGGGTTAGAATTACTTTTGAGTATCTTGATAGCTAAATATATTATGTATGCCGAACTAAATACCTCCATAGACAACTTTATGTTAGGAAGAAGTTTAAATAAAAATAAGTTGAGATAACCACACAATAACATGATCACAGCCATACCAGTTGTAGCACCTAGAACAAATTTGAATGTTTTTTTATATCCAAAGTTAGTACCATTTGTCATAGACATAATATTATTTGGACCAGACGTAAAAGTTGAAACAAGAACATAAGATAAAAGTGCAGATAAATTGAACATAGCTTACCTCCTTAATGATTAAATTTGAAAAGATAGTAACAATATGATATCATGCTACTAATAATTAGTGAAATCAATAGTTTAAATTGTAACAATCAAAATAAATGATTGATTTTTTGGGGGATATAGAAATGGAATTTCGTCAATTAAATGCATTTATTACCGTGGCTAAGCTGAGTAATTTTACCAAAGCAGCATTTGAACTAGGATATTCACAATCTGCTATCACTGCTCAGATACAACAGTTGGAAAAAGAATTAGGTGTTAATTTGTTTGAAAGATTAGGGAAAAATATATCTTTGACTTCAGAAGGGGAACAGTTTCTTGTTTATGCTAAACAAATAATTAAGCTTTGTGATGAAGCAAAAAGTAATTTAAGTACATCAGATGTAGTAAAGGGAACTTTGACGATAGGGGCTAATGAATCACTTTGCGCTGTTAGGCTTCCTCCTCTAGTAAAAGAATTTCATGACCGCTATCCGGAAATTGAAATCCTTTTAAAAATGGAAGGTAATAATAAATGTAAAACATTAATAAGAGAAAATCAGATTGATGTTGCCTTTATTATTGGTCAGAAAATAAATGATTCTGATTTAATCACAGAATTGGAATTTCCTGAACCTTTAGTTTTATTAGCAATTCCAGGACATCCACTTGCTTTCAAGAAACATGTTTATCCTGAAGATATTGCTGACTATAACATAATTGTTGCAGAAAAAGGCTGCGGCTACCGAAATCTTTTTGAACGAAGTCTCAATGATGCTGGGGTAACTCCGAAATCAATAATGGAAATGGGAAGTATCCAATCAATCAAACAATTGACAATGAGCGGTCTTGGAATAACCCTGCTTCCCAAGATTGCTGCTCAGGAGGAGTTGAAACGAAAGCAATTAATAGAACTTCAGTGGTGGGAAGATTCCTTTTATTTGACTACGCAAATGGTATATCATAGAGATAAGTGGGGTTCAAGGGCATTAAGAGCTTTTATAGATCTGAGTAAAGAAATGATGAAGAGTTAATATAAGGTTTCAAATTCAAATAACAAAAATTAAATAAATTAACCATGGCATATTGTGCTATAATAGTATTATATTGTTAGAATATAAGTAGCTTAATAATATATATTAAAGATTGGGGCGATAAGTAAAAATGAAAACAATTGGTTTAATTGGAGGAATGAGTTGGGAAAGCACAGTCACATATTATCAAGTTTTAAATAATGTTATTAAAGAAAAACTTGGGGGATTACATTCTGCTAAATGCTTATTATACAGCCTTGACTTTCATGAAATAGAGAAATGTCAATCAACTGGAGAGTGGGAAGTAAGTGCACAGATTTTATCAGAAGCAGCTCTTACTTTAGAAAAAGCAGGTGCGGACTTTATAGTTATATGTACTAATACTATGCATAAAGTGGCTGACAAAGTTCAGGAAGCTATCAGCATTCCTATATTACATATTGCAGAAGTAACAGCACAAGTATTAAAGGCAGAAAATATTACAAAAATCGCGTTATTAGGGACAAAGTATACTATGGAGCAAGATTTTTATAAATCCAAGTTGATTGAAGATGGGATTAGAGTATTGATTCCAGATAAAGAAGATATAGAAACTGTAAATGAAATTATTTACAATGAATTATGTGTAGGTATTATATCCAAACATTCCAAAGAAGTTTATTTAAATATTATAGATAAGTTAACTAATAAAGGAGCACAAGGAGTAATATTGGGATGCACAGAAATAGGTTTGTTAGTTCAACAAAGAGATACCAAAACACCATTATTTGATACAACATTAATTCATGCAGAAAAAGCAGCGTTATTTTCGATAGAGTAGATGTATATAACTTACAACTGTTACTGTGAACTGTGCCATAAGTAAATGAGGTTTTTTGAAAAAGTTATCAAGAATGCTAAAAACATTATTGAATTGTTTCCAGTAATGTGACACGTGGAGACGGTAATCTTGATGACGAATAGTGGCTCTAAGGTCAAGTGAGACGGGTAAGCCACAATATGTAGTGGTTTTAAAGTGAAAAATGAGAAAAAATCGGGACTGAAAAATGTGTTTTTCAGTCCCGATTTTTTTTGCCCTGTTTATAGATTATATCCGAGATTTTCATTGGTTTCTAATTAATGGATCAATAGAATAAGACAATATAAAACTCTATTGTGCGAATATTTATCTAACTTGCAGGGGCACTTTATTTCTTGAGAATAACTTTTTTACTCAAAATACGAATTCCAATCCAGCATAGCAATAATAACACCTGTGCCAGAACAACAAGCCATAGTACCTGCATGTATCCACCTATAATGCAAAATATGGTATTAACCAGTGGAAAACCCAGGAATGTAAACATGATAGGAAAATCGTTTTTGTAATCCATAGAACTAATGACCTTACGATCCCATAACTTGGTTAAGGTTAACACTAAAATTCCCACTGAAATTATAGTAAGTGCAATCAACATTACCCATTGCATATTAGAAGTTCTTGGGAAAAATGGTGCCATATAATTAAAGAAATTGGATAAAGGTGAAACCAAACAAACTACAGAAAGAATGGAAGCCAAAAACGGATATATGTAGCCAATTAGTTTACTATAGCCTTTCTTTTTATGCCACCATTCACCGATTAAAATAAATGCAGTCCAGTATCCGGCTATATAGATCCATCCAGTAAAATTCATGACAGGTTCCCCATATATGACAGGTTCACCAGGGATCGGGAAATAACTCCAACGGCCAATGATTCCTTCCGAAGTTTGAAAAATCTGTTTTACTGCGACTGGATCCAGTGAAAAGTCAAAAATCATAGCACTAAGTCCAGTAATGAAGGGTTTAGTCCATGCCGGTATATTGATCGTCTTCAAAACACGTAAAGTTGAGTAAACGATAAGAAACTCGATAATAGGAACAGTTAATGGTATATTGAATATCATTAGGATACTGTGCCCATAGGCGTAAAAACCTTTATTTCCCATAAGTCCCATAGATACCGCAACATTTTCAAAGACTGCGGCGTAGAAAAAGACAAAACATAGGAATTGCATTAATACAATCTTTGGACGTTCTTCGTTTTCAATTATATAGAAGACCATTAATGCGGCGATGATTAGAACTAAAATATCTTGAATAATCCATACAGGTACTATAGTTATATTTCCCATTGTGTTACCTCCATTTAAAATTATAATTTATTTGAACGTTCAAATATGTTGTATGTTAAATATATTATAAGTACACAATGCTACTTAATCAACAGGCAGTTCAATAACATTACGTTCGATATCTTACAAATCAGATAAGTGTTGTTCGTTCACTGAATTATTTATGGCGGATAAATAAGAACAACACAATCATCTCTTAAGGTTAAGGCAAAAAAAAATTTTTGGGATTTAAAATTATAGAAAATCTATGTAGTAAATGTGGAATTATTACTGAGATTATAGCTAATACTTAAAATGAAGAAGATTAAGAATTATATGGATTCTATACGAAAACTTAACTTATACATGAATAAGTTAATAGTTGAAGTAGAAAACCTATGGATGGTTGTGAAGATTTCAAAAGATTTTTTAAAGGACTAACAGATAGAACAAGGTTAAAAAGCAGAAGAAGCTCTAAAGCATCATTCTATAATGACAATATAAAACTAAAAGTCAAAGCTAATATGGTTTTAATTGAAAAAGTGGGGGGGATTAGAGCAGCCGAATAAATACTAATTGGTGTTAAGTATACGAATCCAAGAGTGAGTTTTGATGGTATGTATCTGTAGGTGTAGAAAAAAGATTACGTAGGTTGCAGCGCAAACTATCAAGAAAATATGAGTTAAATAAAGAAGGGAGGAAGTTTGTCAAAACTAGCAACATTATAAAACTTGAAAAGCAGATTAGATTACTTCAATGAAAGTAGTATATTCTTTTAGAATTACAAAATCGGACACATTGAACAGGGAATTAAACAAATTTTATAAAGTTTTATAAAGTTTTGGCAACGGTATTATGGCATACGAAAAAGCAGACCGTCGGGTGAGATATACAAAAATGATTATAAAAAACAGTTTACTGGAACTTATGAAAGAGCGTCCTATTAGCAAAGTTACAGTGACAGATATATGCAAAAAAGCAGATATCAATCGCAATACTTTTTATTCACATTATGCGAATCAGTTTGAACTTCTTTCAAATATTGAAGGTGAGTTATATGAAGAAATCAGACAGGTTGCGGAACGTACTTTAAACCTTGAAACTTATGAAAAGCTATCATATGAAATTTGTAAGTATATAAAAGCAAATAGCAATATATGTGGAGTATTATTTTCAGAGAACGGGGATAAAGAATTATTGAAACGTATTATTTATATCAGCCACGAATTAAATATTGAGAAATGGAAGAAGGAAGAAAAATATATTGATCAAAAACTATTTGATAATTGGTACACATTTACCGCATATGGTACTATAGCCGTAATAGAAAAGTGGGTCAATAGTGGTATGAAGGAAAGTCCAAGTAAAATTGCTGCTTTTATTAATAAAGCGACAGAAGCAGTATCCAAAGATTTTTATTGATACTCCCTAGAACCATCTGTATCAATAGATACTCCAAGTTTAGATGATATATATGTTGCAATTCACAATGCACATTTCACAATTCACAATTACAGCTAAAATTCTTGTAATATTTCTAGAATTATGATGAAGGATTATTTTTGCAATATATACATTATATTATTTAACTTGTTTTAGCCTTCATTGAAATACCGCATTATTCGTATGAATTTGCGGTATTTTTTTGTACAAGTAATGCGTAACTCTAATACAATATCAAATGTTAAGAAAATAATTATTAAAAGATTAAAAAATAAAAGAGTATAATATATCCATAAATTAATTTATGAATGGAGGAATATTAATGGCGAATATGACTATTGAGGAATTACAAGAACAAGTTAACTTATATAAAGAGAAAATAGAGTCAGTAATTAAAGAAAATGCTAGGCTTTGTAGGGAAATAGAAGAAATAAAAGCTGATAAAAGCGCTATTAGTGTCAAGGAATATGATATTCTATTAAGCAATTTAGAATCATTAAAATTAGAACTTGAAGAGTATAAGAATTTATATTTTCGTGAGAAACAGAGAGTTAGAGTCCGCCAAGTAAAGAATTCAAGAAATGCTGGAAGAAAACCTGTATCAGATGAATTAAGAAATAGAGCACTAAATTTAAAAGAGCAAGGGCTGAATATACGGAGCATTGCTAAAGAATTAAATATCGCGCTTGGTACTGTACTCAAAATAGTTAATGAACAAAAATAATGGTTAAGATTATATACAATAGCAATTATTAAGCAGAGTCATTTGGTGATGTAAATCAAGTTTATACATATTTATCCAATAAATTTCCGTTTATTCCAATATTTTGACGTTTTATTCCATTTATATTTACATTATTATAAAAATATGCTTATTATAAGTTATAGAAACAAAATATGTAAATTAATTTGATATGGCTGAAAGCTACAAAAAGATAAAATAGCAATTAATATAGAAAGTCAATTTGATTTTTCTGTTCTATTATTATCTATATTATTTTTCTAAGTAATATGCCTATATACTATAGGGTTTGTAAAGAAATTTATAGAATTTTAATCATTGTTATTATGTTTGTTTTATTATGCATAATAATGATGAAATCATTATTAAAAATAAAGGGATGAGCGAAAATGTCTCTAACTGAAAAAATAGCAACTAAAATCGGTAATAATGCAAAATTATTTTTGAATGTTAATGAAGAACAAGAACAGATAATCGTATATGGAGCAATAAATTTGTTTCAAATGCTATTTGCTATCTTATGGGTCATAATTGCTGGGTTGCTTTTTGGAGTGTTTTATGAAGCTTTAATATTTTCTATTAGTGCCAGCATTCTTAGAAAATATTCAGGCGGTGTACATGCATCCTCACCAAGTCGCTGTGTCATAATAGGAACATTTTCAGCAGTATTAGCTGGAATTTTAATTAATAATATATTTTACAGCATAAATAGTATTAATGTAGCAGTAATAAGCGGTGCTATTATAATATTTGCATTTATAACAGTTTTTAGAAATGCACCTGTAGATAGTATTAAGAAGCCTATTAAAAATATTGAAACTAGAAAGCAATTTAAGAGGAAATCTATTTTTACTATATTTATTTTTTCATTTATAATAATAATTTTATTCATGCTCAACGAAAAATTTTCAGAATTGTATTACATAAAATTAATAGAAAGTATTAGTGTGGGAGTCTTATGGCAGACTATTACTCTTACTAAAAATGGAATAAACTTTTTAAACAAAGTTGACTCCGCCTTAAAATACATAATTGAGGGAATGGGAACATCAGTGACACCAAAGGCAAAGTAACTTTAAAAATAGGATAAACAAAACAATCATTTTATAGTAGAAATATGATTGTTAAAATATACATGAAAATAAGCCTGTGGAAGATGACAATGTAAAAATGAGAAAATATAAAAAATAATTTAAAATAGTGATTAATATAGAAAATACTTTAACTTTTAAATATATAAAATATTAAAGGAAAGCGAGGAATGTAATGTTTAGATTTACTTGCGTAGATTTCTTTTTTAGACTTATTCCAGAATCATTTATTTTAATATGGGGGATACACATATTTTCTAGAAAAACTATTGATATGTTTAAATACATACTTTCAAGTTTAATATTAGCTATATCGTGTTTGATTATAAGGTGTTTACCTATATATTATGGAGTGAATACAGATATTTGTATAATGCTAACTATAATTATTGTTATGTTTATTATTGATATACCTTTAATAAAAAATGTGATAGGAACTTTTTTATTATATTTTATGCTTTCTTTAAGTGAAACCATAAATATGTTATTACTAAGTGGCTTAAATATAGATACAGATATTTCTGTTTTACAGCCAATAACAAGATTCATATATGGGATTCCAAGCTTAATTATATTTATAATATCAATCATAACTCTGAAATTTGTACTAAAAAATAAGAAAGTCATTCCAAATTATCTTTAATATAAATATAGAATGCAGAGGAGATGAAATTAATGAACAATATTTTAAAAAATTTCTTACTTAAGCTCACATCAAATATTTGTAGAAGAATGGCACTAAGAGTTTCGGCGTCAGCATGTGGTTGGGGATTATATCAACCTGAAGAACCAAAATGTTTAAGAGATATTAAGAATTATTAATATCAATGTTAAAAGTAAAAATTGTCATAAATCAATTTACAATTTTTACTTTTAATAATTATTTATTGAAAGGAATATGCATATGGATAATTATACAAATAAACACAATGACAAATTAAAAACAATGATGTGTTTTATTAAAATTGCAATTATAGTATTGAGTAGCATAATAATACATATGAATTTGCCAGAGTATTGGTCAAGTTTATATATACATGAAAATGCTCAATTTAATATATATATATCAATTTTTTCTTCGCTCTTTATTGGAATAAATTTCATTTTGTGTTTAATAATTACTGGTGTGATCTTGCAAAAAGGAATTTTATTAAAAAACTCATGGTTAATAGATAATATTATTTTTATGTTTATTATATCTATACCTATATATTTATCCAAAGCATATCAAAGTGAATGTAAATATTTATTTCTATTATTAATAATATATTCAATTATTCAATATGGTTCTAAATGTGGGATAGTAACAGCACTTTTTTCTTGTGGTATTATTCTTGGAGCAGATTTATTATATGATTCCTTAGAGAATGGAGTTAATATATATTTTCAAAAAGATTTAATAATGTGCGGTGTATTTATTCTTGTTGCGTGGATTCTTGGATATTATGTCAATATTGAAGCTGAAAATAATAAAAAGAAAGATGAAACTCTTAGTACATTAAGTAATGAAAAAAAAGAGATGGAATCTCTATTATTAAATAATAAAATTTGTTATGATATGTTATTTGAAAATTCATTAAACTCAATTATTGTACATACAAATGGAGAAGTTATATATGCTAATGCAAGTGCAACTAAATTATTAGGTTTAAAGGGAGAGAACTTTTATAATCATTATTTATCGGAAGTTAACAAAGATATTAAAAAAAAATACTCAAGAATTAGCCATAATAAGCTTGTAAAGATTACAAGTGAGGAGAGCATATTAAATTGTGATGGTGAATTCATTCCGGTGATTAATACATCATCTTTTTTTACTTATAAAGGGAAACCATCAGTTTTGACATTTTTAAGAGATATAACATCTGAAAAGAAAGTTGAATCTCTGCAAGAAGATATAGAAAAAAATCTAAAGTTACTTAATGAGTCAAGGGAATTTAACAATCTTATAATGAACTTTTTTACTAATATGTCTCACGAGCTTAAGACACCTGTTAATGTAATTTATTCAGCAGTTCAAACTGTAAATATTTATTTTGGCAATTATAATTTGGAAAACATAGAAAAATGTAAATTATACTTTAAAACAATGAAACAAAATTGTTTAAGATTGATTAGAATAATAAATAATTTTTTAGATGTAACTAAGTTAAATTCTGATTCTGGATTTATTAGGATAAAAAAGAGAAATGGTAATATTGTAAATATTATCGAAGAGATCACTCAATCTGTGGCATCTTATGTCAATGATAAAGATATAACACTTATATTTGATACAAACGTTGAGGAAAAGATCATGGGATTTGACCATGATATGATGGAGCGTATAATGCTTAATTTAATATCGAATGCTCTTAAATATAGTCATTCTAAGGGAAATATATATGTTGATTTTATAGACAAACAAACAAGTGTTATCGTTAAAGTAAGGGATGAGGGGGAAGGTATTCCAAAGGACAAACTTAATTTTATATTTGAACGTTTTGGCAAAGTGGATAACACTCTTTCAAGAAAATGTGAGGGGACTGGAATAGGATTATATCTTGTTAAATCTTTTGTTGAAATGCATGGTGGAAAAATAAGTGTTGCAAGCGTCGAAGGACAAGGCAGTGAATTTATAATAGAATTACCAGTGGAATTGATTAAAAATGAAGAAGAAGAAGATAAAATTCTATTTAAAACTAATATAGAAAAAATACAAATAGAATTTTCAGATATATACTCGCTACAAAGTTAAAAATATAGATAGTACTTTAAATTGGATATGAGCTGTGGGGATAAAGATAGATTGTAATTTGGAGGCTAATAAACTAAAGGATACTTATAAATATTGAAATAGAATAAATTTAAAATTAACAAGAGGGGAAATTAAATGAAAAATGTAATAACTATTCAACATACACAATCTATTCATCATACTAATGGGATGGTTGGTTCTTGGACTGATTGGGATTTATCAGAGGTGGGAATACAACAAGCGAATAATATTGGAAAAAACTTATCAAATCAGTTATCAGATAAAAAGTATGTATTGTATTCTTCAGATTTATTAAGAGCTAAGCACACAGCAGAAATTGTAGGAAGGCATTTGGGAGTTGCACCAATTTTTGTTGCTGAATTGAGAGAAAGAAACCTTGGAAAATGTGTTGGAAAGTCTGTACAATGGCTGCGAGATAATATAGAAGTACAAGAAAAATCTATTGATGATAAGATGTTTTCTGATGCAGAAAGCAGAAGAGATGAATGGAATAGATTATTACCATTTTTTAATGAGCTAATGACCAATAAATATGAGAATGTAATTATAGTTTCTCATGGAGATTTACTTAGTGTATTTAATACAATGTGGTTAGGTATGGATATTGAAATGCTTAACAAAAGTGAAATATTTGGATTAGCTGGTGGAGTTAGTTTTATGCAAGAAACCGCTGACGGGAAACGATTAATTAAGCGAATTAGCGATATGTCTTATATAAAGTAATATGGAAGTTTTTCTTTAATTATAAGAATTTTACGAAGCTTGAAAGTTCGACAAATTCAAATTTATCGAGATGCCTATAAAGAGTTTTCAGAAAGAAAGTTTACGTATTTTATAAATTAAGAATAGTATCGAATGAATGAAGAACGGATGAGTATAAATATGAATTAGAAATGTGCGAGCATTATTATATAGATGAGGATGAAGGTCAGGAAGTTAGAAGCTTATGTTTTAAAACTGGTAAGGGATATAACGCTTCAAATGGAGTTATAACTAATGTAAAAAATACTATATTAAAATATAATTTAGAATAAAGAGTGTTGGAATAGAAACCGACTTGTAGGAAAAAGGCAATATGGATAATGAAGTGTCCCCTAAATGTTAGACATATGATACACTCATATTTAATATTTGGAGGGCACTTCATAATGTTTATTGCCTTTTTCTTAAGCTACGTTATGAGAATCATCATTAGGACTATCAGTATCAATAGCTACTCCAAGTTTAGCTGATATTATAGTATTTAACCTATTAATTGATGATGATAAGTTATCAATTTGTCTTTCTAAGCGTATTAGCAAATATGCTGCTACAGCTATAGCAAAGCCATTGTTAACCATAAGATTAATTAAATCAGTTACCTGCATATATATCCACCTCCTTTTAATGGATATATGAATGTACATAAACAATTTTAAAATAGTTAATGAAATTATTATATATACGTTGCAAAAATAATTCTTCATCATAATTCTAAAAATATTACAGGAATTTTAGCCGCAATTGTGAATTGTGAAATGTGCATTGTGAATTGCAATATGTATAAATAATTAGATATAAAATAAATTATTGAGTTTCACGCAGCTGATGGATACAACAAATAGTGAGAAGAAATGAGCATTATAGATAACTCAACTATAATCTATACTTATGCGTGTGCATCACCGAAATCATAAATATTTTGTTCCTAAAAGCTATGAAAATATATTTATAATTTCTAGTAAAGATATGAACTCAACTTTTAACAAATTTGTAAATGCATATTACAAGCTCAAAACATTTAGTCAATATTCTTATATGGTAAAGAATATATATTCTCCACCATATTTATTCTTCAGAATACTAGAATATATATTCTGATATTCTAATATTCTGAAGAATATGCTGGAATAATGCGGGTTTGAAGGCTGTTGGCTTAAAAAAGTTCGATTTTTATGTGGTTTAAGATAGGAAAATACGTCTTAAATATTAGTGGAGAAAAATTTTAATCGCGTAATAGAATTATAGAGTGTGTTTGTTAAATGATTAGGGGTGAAATAAGAATTGAATTAAAAAAGAGAGAAGACTTTTGTAAAAAATAGATGGATCTGTAATATTTATTATAGCCTTTGGATTGATAGCAATGGTTATTTTTTCAATAAACGTAGGTTACGTATTGTGATTACATTACATTTGATTGGGGAGAGTTTGGGATAATGAAAACAGTTTTGAAATTTGATTAACATGTATATTATTAAAACAGTAAATTATAATTGAGGAAAATATAGTAAAAATAATAAAAAATTGTAGTATAATAATGATATTCTAGTACTATTCTGCGAAAAACATAGGTACTTTTTTTTTCTCTAAGATAGGGTAATTATATCCATCAAATCTAGAAAAGGCAACATTGGTAGCTTTAAGTTTTATGTCATATAAGCTTAGATCAAGTAATTAAGAAAAATCTATGAGGTGATGTTATGAATACAAAGAATTATGTTTTGGATGCAATTGAATATTTAGAAAAACACTTGCTTGAGGGAGTTTCATTAGAACAACTTGCGAAGCAGTTTAATTTTTCTAAATTTCACTATGCTAGATTATTCAAAGCAGTGTTGGGAGAGAATATTGGGGATTATCAAATGAAGCGTAGGCTTACAATTGCAGCGATGAGCTTATTAGAGACAAGAGATAGTATATTGAATATAGCTATAATGTGTGGATATAGTTCTCAGGAAAGTTTTACCCGTATGTTTAAGGCATATTTTGGTATTACACCAAAGGATTATCGTGACAATGAGATTGAATATTTAAATTTATATAAATATTCAATTACACAGGAAGACATCGAGAGGGTGATGTCATATGGAACAGCAACAGAATATGAAATAATACATAAAAATTCTTTTGAGATAACAGGATTATTGTATCATGGGGATAATAAAAAACATGATGTTGCACGTATTTTTAATCAAACTGCTCAAAAAGTGCAATTGGATAAAATATATAATCAAATTGATGGGGTTTACGGATTGGATTTTTGTAAAAATGAAGAAGTGAGGAGTTATGAGTTCGATTTTATCGCTGGAATTGATAGTCGATATTTTAGTCAGATTGACAGGAAAGATGCTCAATTAGTACATAAATATATACCGGAGAATGATTATGCAGTATATTCCTTAACAAATATAATCGAAAAGATACAGATTCAGATACAGAGAAACTGGTTTAGCTTACTTACTGATGAATTGTATATCCCATGCGATAATTACGCATATGAGTTTTATCCCAATGGTTTTGTACCTAATCAAAAAAATATTGATGCATATCTTTTTATTCCGATAACAGCAAGATAGGTCAAAAAATCTTTTACGCGGATTGTTATAATAAAGAAAAGTAAGAGGAGGTAATAATATGACTGAACTTGAAAATTTTATTCTGGAAGGTAGTATCAAAAAATTACTCTTTAAGTTTTCTATTCCTGCTATAAGTGTATTTTTAGCTAATGTATTATATAACATTATTGATGCAATTTTTATAGGTAATCAGCCTAATGGTAGCTTAGGAATTGCAGCTTTAACTATAGTATTTCCTATTCAACAAATAATACTGGCGCTTTCTCAAATGATAGGAGTTGGAATTGCTTCTATAACTTCTAGAAGCCTTGGAGCCGGAGATAAACTAAGGGCAGAAAAGGCTGTGGGGACCGCATTAACATCCTCTGTTTTATTAGGAATTTTAATTATGGTTATAGGACTGGTTTTCATAAGACCTATGTTATATATCTTTGGTTCTTTGGAAAATATACTACCCTATGCTGTAACATTCTTTAGAATTACTTTATATTGCAGTGTTTTTTTCGTTTTTAGTATTGTTGCTAATAGCATCATACAATCAGAAGGACATGCTAATATTGCTATGATAAGCATGATAATAGGGCCTGTAATTAATATTCCGTTAGATTATATATTGGTTACAAGACTTCAATATGGGATAAAAGGAGCTGCCATTGCTACAGACATTTCGCAAATAATATGTTTCATATTTTTACTAGTATACATGTGTTTTAATAGCAAAATTTTAGGGGTAAAAGTTAAAAATTTAACAATTAATATAAAGTTATTAAAGGAAGCGATTTCCTTAGGATTATCTACCTTTATGACTCAACTGGCTTATGGAATTCTAGCCATAGTATTGAATAATTCATTAAAAGTTTATGGAGGATCTGACTTATATGTTTCTGCAATTGGTATATATAATCGTGTATTCGGGTTTATTACCATTACTATGTATGGAATTAGACAAGCCCTTCAGCCTATTATAGGATTTAATTATGGTGCCAAAAAATTCGATAGAGTAAAACAAAGCTTAAAGCTTGCAATTTTAGCATCAGTTGTAATTTCATTGGTATTTTTAGTTATAATTATTAGTTTTACAAACAAAATAGCGGGTGCTTTTACATCTGATAATGGATTAATAGCATTGACGGTTCCTATTTTAAGAGTAATGATATTTATGAGTCCTTTAGTAGGTGTTCAAGTAATTGCTTCAAGCTTTTTTCAGTATATTGGCAAACCTAAGCCTGCATTATTTTTATCAATAATGAAACCATTTATATTTTTAATACCATTAATGTTAATCATCCCAATATTTCTTAAAGTCACTGGTATTTTTGTATCTGTTCCATTAGCTGATTTTCTTGCTGCAATGATATCTTTAATTTTTATATATCGTGAGATAAAAAAGATGAATAAATTAAACTTAATTTAAGGAGAAAATAAAAATTCACATTCCAAGCTTTGTTGATATTATGGTATTAAGTTTATTGTTGAAATCGATAATCCATTAATTTGTTTTCTATTGAGTACCGCCTTCAGTTACAATGTGATTATGGTAATAATCTATAGCAATATCAACTATGGTGCTGACACATATGCTAATGTCTGGATGAATACTTTTTAATTTCATTTACAGCTTTAGCAATTAGAAATTCTACTTTTCAGGATGACTTAAAATGTTCTTTGTTAGAGAATGGGATACTAGATAAATGCTAGGGATGTAGCCTTAGATATATTTGCGATGGAATTGACGGAGTGGTTGATAGCTATGTGGAAGAAACTACTGAGGTTATAAATAATTTTAGTTTTGAATAAAGTGTATATTTAATCTCCAAAACTATTGGATATAATATAAATCACATTGTAATAATAACAGCTCCAAGGATAAAAAAATTAACCTTGGAGCTGTTAGACGTTTAGCTTTAATAATAAAATGAAATATTATTGTGAATTTTTCTTAGAATATTTTTCTTTCTTACAATAGCAGTAGAATAGCACATATTTTTTATATGGGCATAATCAAGAACTGTATAATTTTTAAAGAATACAAAATCTATAAGCTCTTTTTCATCTTTAGTTAAATTTTTTAGAGCTAGTCTTAAGTCTTCATAATCACACATTTCACATAATGAAGTTTCAGGAGAAATTTCTTGCGATGGGATGTCCTTTTCAAAATTATCATGTAAACTTAGAGCATTATTACCTTCAGTAGAGCTTCTGGTTTTAATTCTCTTAATCAAATCATTTATATTATTTTTAATGGCATTGGTAGCATAAGCAACGAATCTATGCTTGTCTAAGTTATACATAGAGATAGATTTAAAAAGTGATTGATAGCATTCCTGAATAATATCATATGAGTTATATCCATCAATGAAAGTTCTCTTTGAGATATTATAAATTAATGGTCTAAATTCTTCAGCTAATTTTTCTTTTGCTCCTTCATCATTATCCTTGCACCTAGTAACTAAAGTTTCGATATAATTAAAATCCATATAAACCTCCTTCATACATAAGATCTATAAATTTAATGAATTATTTTACATATATTGTGTTTGATGTTAAATTAACCTCTACATATAGTATATATGGTCAAATTACGTATGATCTATATGGAAATTGAAAATTATTTATATTTAATTGGTATAAAGAAGTTTTAGATTATGAGTTCTTGGTTGCAACACAGTTGTTCTTTTTTAAAATTGTCCATTAGTACTTTACAAACCGTATATAGAAGTATGATATCTAGAGGATTAGAAATAAATATTTTTGACAAGAAAATAAAATTTAAAGATATTTATGGAAATTTATTGAATAAAAATAACTGAATTCTGCAAAGTGCTACAAATAAATAAATTTAAATTAGATGCATTAAATACAGGAGATTAAAGAACACATTATTTAATATCTATAATGTAATAATACAAAATCTTCAATTTACTTACTGAACTGTATTAAAAGAATGTATTTCAACATTTATGATGATTTGAGAACTGAAGAATTGAGATAACAATTAAAATGTGGGATGATAGTTCTGTAAAATAGATAATTAGGGTTGATTGAATATTTACTATAAACACTACTTATTAAAAATGCTATAATCAAATAGTATATTAAGTTTTAAAATGTATTAAAAAGTAATTTTTAATAAAAAAGAGAGTGTAGTTTATTTAAAATATATTTTATCTTACGCTTTTTTGATTGAACTATTGAATTTTGATAGTTTAGTAATTAAAATTGTAAGATCAATTTGAACTACGTAAAAAATAATATAGAAATTAATTATAAAAGAATAGGGGAAAACAAAATGGATAATGATTTAAACTTTGTTTCGTTTTTATGGAACATAGCTGAAAGTTTAAGAGGAACATATAAAGAGGAAGATTATAGGAAAGTTATGATTCCTATGATAGTAGTAAGAAGATTCGATTGTCTTTTAGATGATTATGATAAGGAAATAATTAAAAAAGTATATAGCAATTATGATTATATGCCAGAAGAAGAAATAGATGAAATAGTAATAGCAGATTTAAAGGAAAATCATAATATTGATTTGCAATTTTATAATGTGTCTGATTTTACATGGAAAAAGTTATTAGATGATAGTGAGAATATTAAAGCTAATTTTGAAGAATACCTTAATGGTTTTTCTAATAATGTAAAAGAGATAATTGGTAAATTTAACTTTAAAGCTGAAATCACTCAGTTAGATAAGAAAAATAAATTATATGCTGTTCTTCAAAAAATGAGTGAAGTAGATCTTCATATTAATAAAATTTCAAATAATAAAATGGGTTATATATATGAAGAAATGTTAAGAAGATTTACTGAAAATTCAGCAGCAGGGGAGCAATATACTCCAAGAGAAGTTATAAAACTTTGTATGGAAATGTTATTCTTAGGTAAAGAAAGTTTCATTACTGAAGAAGGAAAAGTAATATCCATAGCAGATTTCTGTTGTGGAACTGGGGGAATGCTCTCTATAGCAGAGGCTTATGTTGAAAATCTTAATGAAAAAGCTATTGTAGATGTATATGGACAGGAACTTCTAGATGAATCCTTTGCAATTTGCCAGGCTGATATGCTAATGAAAGGACAAAATCCTGATAATATAAGACTAGGAAATACTCTTACAGAAGATAGATTTAGTGGTGAACATATGAGATTTCTAATAAGTAATCCTCCTTTTGGGGTTACATGGAAAGATGAAGAAAAGAAAGTTAAAGATGAAGCTGATCTTGGCTTTGATGGGAGATTTGGAGCAGGAACTCCAAGAGTAAGTGATGGCTCGCTTTTATTTCTTCAAAATATGATAAGCAAAATGTATGATGATGAAGAAGGCAGCAGAATAGCAATTATTTTCAATGGTTCACCATTATTTACTGGAGATGCAGGCAGTGGAGAAAGTAATATTAGAAGATGGATTATAGAAAATGATATGTTAGAAGGAATAATTGCTCTGCCTACAGATATGTTTTACAACACAGGAATAGCAACATACATATGGGTGATTACTAATAGAAAAACAGAAAATAGAAAAGGTAAGATACAGCTTGTTAATGCCACAGACTTTTATGTACCTATGAGAAAAAGTCTTGGAAATAAGAGAAAAGAAATATCAACAGAGCAAATACAAGAAATAAAGTCTATATATGAAAGTTTTGAACCTAGTGAAAACTGTAGGATATTTGATAATAAAGAATTTGGATACAGAAAAATCACAATAGAAAGACCATTAAAGCTAAGCTTTAAAGTAGATGAAGAAGCTATAAGTAAAGTTAAAGAAACAACTCAATTTATAAACTTAGCAGTGTCGAAGAAAAAAGATGAAGCAGCAAAAGCCAGTGAAGAAGCTTTAGGTAAAGAAGTGCAAAATAAAATAATTGAAATGCTCCAAAGCTTTGATAGCAATGAAGTTTATTTAAATAGAGAAGAATTTATAAAAAAAGTTAAATCTAAAGCTAAGAATTATGATTTGACTTTAGGAGCAGCTTTATTAAAGGCTATATGGAGCTCTATTGGAGAAAGAAATGAAGATGCAGATATATGTAAAGACTCAAAAGGAAATCCAGAAAGTGATTCAAGTTTAAAAGATACAGAGTCAATACAACTAAAGGAAGATATAAATGCTTACTTTGAAAGAGAAGTAAAACCACATGTGCCAGATGCATATATGGATGAAACTACATTTAGTAATATAGGCTATGAAATACCATTTACAAGACATTTCTATAAATATGAAAAGTTAAGAGCATTTTCAGATATAATGAAAGAAGTAGAAGATCTTGAACAAGAAATTGCAGTTGAGATAAAGAAGGTGCTTGGATAATGAAGTTTAGATATAGAAGTGAAGAGGAAATGAAGGATAGTGGGGTTAAGTGGATTGGGAAGATTCCTAGGGATTGGGAAGTTAGTAAGATAAAATATATTAAATCTCCTGATAAAAATTCATTTGTAGATGGTCCGTTTGGAAGTAATTTAAAAAGTGAACACTTTATAGAAAATGGAGAAGTATATGTTATAGAAAGTAATTTTGCTACACAAGGAATTTTAAAGTTAGATAGTTTAAAAAAAATTTCTACCGAACACTTTGAAACTATTAAAAGAAGTGAAGTAAAGGAAAATGATATTGTTATAGCCAAAATAGGTGCTCAGTTTGGATTATCTAATATACTACCTAGGATTGATAAGAAAGCAGTTGTTTCAGGAAACAGTTTAAAATTAAGTGTTGATAAACAAAAATCTAATACACAATATATTCACTACCAATTGCTTCATATAAAAAATAATGGCACACTAGATTTAATAGTTTCTACTACTGCTCAACCAGCTATTTCATTAGGTGATATGAATAATATTAATATAGTATTACCTAATGTTCAGAGACAAGATAAAATAGTCAAATTTTTAAATGAAAAAACAGCCCAAGTTGATAGCATAATCTCAAAAAAAGAAGCTCTGATTCAAATTCTAGAAGAAGCTAAGAAAAGCCTTATAAGTGATGCTGTTACAGGAAAAGTTAAGGTGGTTAAAACTTCTGATGGATATGAATTGGTGGAGAGAAAAAAAGAGGAAATGAAGGATAGTGGAGTTAAATGGTTAGGAGATGTGCCTAAAGAGTGGGATGTTAAAAGACTTAGATTTTTAGGAAATTTGCAAAATGGAATTAGTAAAAGTGGAGACGAATTTGGTTTTGGATATCCATTTGTAAGTTATGGTGATGTATACAAAAATATAAGTATTCCAAAATTTGTAAATGGTTTGGTAAATTCAAGTTTAAACGACAGAAGAATTTATTCTGTTTTAGAAGGAGATGTTTTCTTTACTAGAACGTCAGAAACTGTAGATGAGATAGGTTTTGCTTCAACGTGTTTAAATACAATTACTGATGCAACTTTTGCAGGTTTTTTAATTAGGTTTAGACCATTTAAAGACAAATTATATAAAGGATTTTCAAAATATTATTTTAGATGTGATTTAAATAGAAAATTCTTTGTAAAAGAAATGAATTTAGTAACAAGAGCATCATTATCACAAAATCTTTTGAATAACTTAGCTGTTGCATTACCACTATATAAAGAGCAACAAGAAATATACTCAGCATTAGAATTTAAAGTTGGAGGTATAGAGTGTTCAATTAATAAGTTGAGATGTCAAATCCAAAAACTAAAAGAAGCCAAACAAGCTCTAATAAGTGAAGCTGTCACAGGAAAAATAAAAATTTTAGATGAAATATAAAATTAATATATAAGTTTAAGTGAAAAATATATTTTATGGTTACAACTTATATATTAAACATAATACAAATATTGTATAATTGAATAAGGTGGTGAAGAGGATGGAAGAAAAAAATTATAATGTTGATGATATAGAGAAACAAGATGAAGAGTTAACTGAACAAAAGGATTATAGTTTTATAGAGAATACAAATGTAACTCAATATAAAGCTGATTTAGCATTTAAGACTTTGATAGATGGTTTTGATGACCTATTATATGTAATACCTAAGTACCAAAGAAAATATATTTGGTCAAAGGAGCAAGTTGAAAATTTAGCTATTTCTCTTATAAGGGGGTTACCTATACCGCCTATATATGTATACCGCAGTGGAAAGAATAAACTGGAAATACTTGATGGCCAGCAAAGAATATTAAGTTTATTTTTATATTATAAAGGCAAATATATTAAGAACAGTACCAATACTCAAGTGGAATTACAAAGATTAATGTCTGATGAGAGATTAAATAGGGATGAAATAACTTTTGAGAAGTTATTGGAAGACCAATACCCTTTAAAAGATGTTACTTATGAATTGAAATATAGGGAAGATGATACTGAAAAGGTTATTAATATAAGATACGATAAATTGCCTAAAGAAATAAGAAGAACTGTTGATTTTACTACTATTTCTGTTATTGAAATAAAAGTAGATGATGAAAAACAAAAAAATAGAATATTATATAAGGTTTTTGAAAACTTAAATAGTGGTGGAACAGAACTTAAAAATCAAGAGCTTAGAAATGGTGTATATCAATGTGAATTTTATGATATGCTACATGAAATTAATAATACTAATGAAAAGTGGAGAAAGATCTATGGTGAAAAGCATAGACATAGTAGAGATGTTGAATTATTGCTTAGATTTGCAGCCTTGCAGTATTATTTTAAATTAGAAAATGGTTCAATTAAACTATATAACTATGAAAATTCATATCCTAAATTTTTAAATGATTTTTCAGATGAAGCTATACACTTTGACAAGGCTACAATAGATATGTACAAGGAAAATATAGAGAGCTTTATAGATAAAATAGAAATCGGCGATAGAATAGCAAACTTATTATTAGAAAGCTTGTATCTTGCAAGTATTTATGTGAATGGAAAATATAAAATAGGAAATGATTTTTGTAAAGCTATAGCAAATGATTCTTCTTATGAAAAATATGTTTTAAGCTCTTCATCAAGTAAATCTAAGGTACAAGGGAGGTTGAATTATGTCTACGAAGAGCTATCAAAATATGTTGATAGAAATAAAAAATAAAATATTAAATAAAGAACTTAAATATAGAAATACGATTATAGTTGGTGATAATTCAAGTGGTAAATCAGAAATTCTAAAAGAACTACTTATAAATCAAGAGGAAGGCTATTATTTTATAGATTCCGTGAATAGAAGCTTTAATTATGAAAAAGTTACTAATTCAGATGATTTAGATGGAACTTATAAGTCTGTAGTCAAATATAGATTAAGTGAAAATAATTTTAACTTAATAGATACTTTTAATTTATATGAAACTGGTACAGATGTTATAGAAAAGGTGTATTTTAACTATCATGAAGAATTAAAGCTAATGATAAAGAATTTTTTAAATATAGATTTTCAAATAACAATTAAGGAAGATAAGATACTTGGTAAAAAGAAAGTATTAGATATGGGCGATGGAATAGAAAAATTATCGAGTGGTTATCAAGCAATAATAAGATTATTTTTAGAATTAATTTATTTTAAGAATTCTTTAGAATCTAGTATAGTGAGTCCAGTGGTAGTTATTGATGAAATAAATGAGTTTTTATCTACAAAAAATGAAGAAAGAATATTGCCGTTTCTTATTAAAACATTTAAAGATATGAATTTTGTAGTAACAACACATTCAGCAGATGTAGTAGCAAGTTCTATAGATTGTAATATTATTGTGTTAAGTAGCAATAATTACGAATGCTTAGATGGAAATGATTTTACAAGTGTTACTGATGTGAGAGATATATTTGAAAAAATTTACAATTTAAGTAGCAGAAGTGAAACAGATGATATTGAAATAACTCTCAGAAATTTGTTGAGTTCTAAAATCAGTGAAACATGGACAGAAATTGAAGATGAGCAATTGAAAAATATTGATAAAACATTATTAACTAATTCTCAAAAACTAATATTAAATCAAATAAAGAGTTGGTGATATTGTGAGAAATAATATTTTTGTGTTAGATATACCTAATTTTGTTCCAGAATATAAGAAAGACACTTTATATTCATATGAGGGAAAAGGTAAAGATAATTTAAAGGAAGTTCTTACAGAAGCATCTAAAGGTTATTGCATGTATTGCTATACAAAGATTTTAGTAGATAGAAAAAATTTTGGAGAACTTGAGCATTCAGTAGAAAAATTTAATTGTGATAAACTTAAAAACTGTCCGAGTAATATTTCTATAGCATGTTCGAAGTGCAATGGGTCATTTAAGAAAAAAGGAGAAAAGTCTAGAGCACTTACAGTAGACGAAGTGAAGGATTTTGAAGTGTTTTCAGAATGTGGAGTAACTTGTATAGAGAGCTGCAATAAATATAATGAGGTTAGAAAGATTTATACAGAAAAAAAGGGCGGAGAAATAATTTTACAACCTTTTGGAATTGAAAATAAAATTACAGGAAATAAGTATTTGATTCAATACGATTTATTAAACCAAAGATTTATACCTAGTAATATATACCATTATAGAGATGAAGAAAAACAGTTCATAGAAAAGCATATAAATAGATTTAATTTAAATGATTCTAAGTATAGAACAAAAGAATTTTCAAAGTTTCTTGAAGACGTAATTGAGTATAAAGCGATTCCAAAGAAAAACAGGTATTGTAACTTAGTTGTAGATTTGTTTATCGAAAAAATAAGAGAATTTCCTAAAGAAAAATCACTTAAAATATGTGAAGTAATATATACTCAAATACTTATTAAGAGTAAAAATTAGATAACTTAAACTATTTAAAAGGCATTAAGCATTTAAATTTAGAAATGTTTAGTGCCTTTAATTTATAATTATTTTCTTAATAGCAATAATTAAATCCTGTAAAATATAGGTTATATATTGTATAATTTTAGTATATAGTGAGATTACAGATAATATAAAGCATAGGGGGAAAAATAAATGTTACCCAAGGAAAAGAATTTAGAAGAATCTATTGAGGATTATTTAGTATCAATAGGATATGAACAAGGTATTTCACATGAATTTGATTTACAACATTGTCTATTAAAAGATGATTTGTTTAGATTTTTAGAAGCTACTCAAAATGAATTAATAGAAGAATTTAAGGGGACAAGGGGCGCAGGATATAAGAAGGCCTTCTTGGATTTAGTTGATTCCCATATTAAAAAGAGAGGTCTTATTGATGTTTTAAGAAATGGGATCACTGATATAATGATGAATGGTAAGTTTGAATTTGTATATTTTAAACCAAATTCAAATTTAAATAAAACAGCTATTGATAAATATAATGAAAATATATTTAAGATAACTAGACAATTTAAATATAGTACTAAAAATAATAATACTTTAGATGTTGTATTATCTATAAATGGTTTTCCTGTTATAGTCATAGAGCTAAAAAATCAATTTACAAATCAAAATGTGTATGATGCAATAAAACAATATAAAGAAGACAGAGATCCAAAGGAAAAGCTGTTTGGATTTAACGAAAGAGTATTGGTTTATTTTACAGTTGATACTGATGAAGTTTATATGACTACACAATTAAAGGGAGATAAGACTTTCTTTTTACCATTTAATAAGGGTAATAATAAAGGAAAAGGAAATCCAACGGTCGAAGGAAAAGTTAAGACTCATTACCTTTGGGAAGAAATATTGGTGCACGATAGTTTATTAGATATAATCAATCGTTTTTATTTTATTCAAGAAGATGAAGATAAAAAGAAAAAAGCCATTTTCCCAAGATATCATCAGTTAGATGCTGTAAGGAAGATGGTTAAGGATTTAGAGGTTAATAAAGCAGGGTTAAATTATCTTATACAACATAGTGCAGGTAGTGGAAAGACCAATACGATTGCATGGTCAGCTCATAGATTATCAAGCTTACATGATGAAGAAAACAACCCTATTTTTGATTCTGTTATTGTTATTACGGATAGAAAGGTTTTAGACAAGCAACTTCAGGATGCTATATATCAACTTGAGCATAAAAAGGGATTAGTAGTAAAAATAGATGATAAGAAGAATTCATCAGATTTAGCTAAGGCAATTGAAAGTGGTGTAAAAATAATAATAACTACTATTCAAAAGTTCCCATATGCACTTCAAAAGATTGAGAGCTTAGAGAAGAGAAAATATGCAGTTATTATAGATGAAGCTCATTCTTCAACAGCTGGTGAAAACATGGGTGCTTTAAAGGAGACTTTAGCAGGAAAGACGTTAGAAGAAGCAGCAAAACAAGAGAGTGAAGAAGAAAAGAATGAAAAATCTAGCATGGATAAGATGACAGATTTAATTGAAAAGAGAACAGATTTAGGGAATGTTAGTTTCTTTGCTTTTACAGCTACCCCTAAGAATAAAACATTACAGATATTTGGTAGAGCAGGTGAGGATGGTAAGTCTCATGAATTTCATTTATATTCCATGAGACAAGCAATAGAAGAAAAGTTTATTTTAGATGTGTTAAAAAACTATATGCCAGTTAGTGTTTATTATAAGGTTGGAAAAAAGATAGCAGATAATCCTGAATTTGATAAAGGGGAAGCTAAAAAAGCTATTAATAGATTTGTAAGCTTAAATGAACATAATATTAGACAAAAAGTTGAAACAATAGTTGATGACTTTATGGATAATAGATCAATGTGGATAGATGGGAAAGCTAAAGGGATGGTTGTTACTGCAAGTAGATTACATGCAGTAAGATATAAAATTGCTATAGATAAGTATATAAAAGAAAAGGGCTATAACATAAAAGCTTTAGTTGCGTTTTCTGGAACTGTCAAAGATGGAGAAGAAGAGTTTACAGAGGTTGAAATGAATAGAATAGTGGCTGCTGATATTACTGATAGCAATTTACCCAATATATTTGATAAAAATGACTTTAAGATACTTATAGTTGCAGAAAAATACCAAACAGGCTTTGATCAACCTAAACTGTGTGCTATGTATGTAGATAAGAAGCTTGATGGTGTAAAGACAGTACAAACCTTATCAAGATTAAATAGAACTTACCCTAGCAAGCAAACTTTTGTATTAGATTTTCAAAATTCAACAGAAGATATTCAAGAAGCGTATAAGCCATATTTTGAAGCAACTAATATTGACAAAGTAACTGATCCAAATGTAGTAAATGATTTGTGGTATCAACTACATGAGTATGGTATTTATAATGATGAAGAATTAAATGATTTTGCTATTCTTTATTACAAAGAAAAAAGAACAGCAAATCAAGATGCAAAGATGAACAATATAATTGATAAGGGCGTAGAAAGATTCTGCTTATTAGAAGCTAATAGTGAAGAAGAGGGAGAAGAATTTAAGAAGAAAGCATCAAAATATATAACATTCTACAACTTTTTGCTTCAAATTTATCCTTTAAAAAATCTAAATCTTTTAAGACTTCAAATTTACTTAGTTGCATTATTAAAGAAACTGCCTAAGACAGGTAAACATAAGATTGATATTGATAATTTATTAAGCTTAGATTATTATAAGTTGCAAAAATTAGGCAAAGATGATAAAAGAGGTGAAGATATTTCTTTATCTTATGGCGAAGGTGAACTTGTAGGAATATCAGAGGATGCACAATCGAGAATAAATGAACCTGAAGAAGAGTATTTAGATGACATAATAAAAAGAATAAATGATATCTTTGGAATTAATCTTACAGAGGAAGACAGAATAATAATAGATCAATATGAAGAAATGTTTAAAAATGATAAGCAAGTAATGGATATAGCCAAGGCAAATAGCTATGAAGATTTGGTAAAAACTTTTGCTAAATCACATTTTAAAAGAGGGATAATTAAATCCAAGAATAGAAATGATAGGTTAGTTAAAGAAATATTAACTAATGGAAACCTTCAAAACTATATGATTCATTATTTAGCTGAAAAAATATACGATGAAGCTAATAAATAGTTTTATGGTATTTTATTAAATAGCTATACAATGATGATAATATTAAACTTAAAACATGATTAAAGAGAAAGCAAGGGGAAAAGAATTTATGGCAGATATTAAATTTGAAATAGAAAAAGAGCTAGGTTCAATATCAGAATCATCAAAGGGATGGACTAAAGAATTAAATCTTATTAGCTGGAACGGAAAGGAAGCTAAGTATGATTTAAGAGATTGGGGTCCTGGGCATGAGAAGATGGGGAAGGGAATTACTTTATCTACTGATGAACTTAAAAGCTTAAAGGAATTGCTTAACAATATGGACATTTAAGTGAAAGGCTGAGTTTTAAAGTTCTCAGTCTTTTTGTTTAAGAAAGGGGAATTAAAATGATTTTATTATCAACATATTTAAATATAGGTAACAAACTTAATTCAGTAAAAGCATTTGATCAGATTTTAGATTTAGATGCTAATTATTTTATAAATATCAACAGAGTAAAAGATACAAATGTTAAGGAATTTAAGAACGGTTATAAAAAGATAAACGATTATTTTAAAAATATAGGGCTTATATTAAAACATTCTAAAGGGCAAAGTGATAGATTTTATAAGGAAGCAATAAAAAAATTTAATTTCCATGAAGTAAATGGAATTGGATTAGGTTATTCAAAGGGAAGTAAAGGTTCAGGATTTGGGAAAGAGTTAACTCAAAAGATAATAAATGATGCAAAAGTGATAATAGATGCAGGTACAGAAGATCCAGAAATATTTCATTTAATTGGATTATTTGAAGACAATGTTGGCCCGGATAGATTAAGTGATATGTTTGCAACTTTATTGGAAGATGAGATAAAACAGTATACTAAAAGAATATATAAACAACTTGGAATAAATAAAGAAAACTATCCAGAGCTAGAATTTGAAGGTGAATTTTTAATAAATCCATATAAAGAGAATATCATTTTATTATTACCTCAAGATATTTTACATGAGCTTCCTATTGCTAAAGATTGGGATGACATTGATAGAGTATGTAGAGAAATTGAAAAGATAAAAAATGATATTAATACACTAGTAAAGAAAAACTGGAGCAAGATTGGCTCAATATATAAAAAATCATATATAAGGGAAAATATAATAAGCGATAAGATGCTTCTTAATAGGTTAATTAATGAATACAAAGAAAGCAAGGTGGAAGAATATGATTTTGAAAAAGATCCACTTGGATTAAGCGTATTGGCTGTTTATCAAAGTAAGTTAAAGCAAGAAGATTTAATAGAGGATATAGATAAAAATAAAACAACATTTCAAATAACTAAAGATATTTGTGAAAGATTTAAGTATCAAATAGAGAACAAAAAAGCGTCACAGATATTATACACTGATGACCTTAAGCCAAGAAAAGAAAAGATTGCACAACAACTATTTTTATGTATTGCAGATGCTTATTGTAAAGCTAATAATTTAGACTTAAGTCCTGAATGTAATATAGGAAGAGGTCCTGTTGATTTTAAAACAAGCAAAGGAGATAAGGACAAGACATTGGTTGAGATAAAGCTAACAACAAATAGTGGACAACTTGTTCATGGACTAGAAGTTCAATTAGAAGAATATTCAAAGGCAGAGGAAACTAGAAATTTAATATATCTTGTAATTGATAATGGTGGGTCAAAGAAGAAGATAGAGGCAATGTATAAAACTTATGATAAATTTGCAGGTTATAAGAAGAAACCATATTTAATTTTTGTTAATGCAATTCCTAAAGATAGTGCTAGTAAATATTAAAAATTAAATACCTTACAAAAACTACTAAGTTATAATTTCAATTTAATTAATGAAATTATAGAAACTTTAGCTGATAGTAAAGATAGGATCGGAGAAAAATTATGAATTCAATAGATGTAGTAAGTTTTATTGTGACACAAGAATTTTTTTTAGGTGGATTTATAGGTAGTTTTATTTTAATGGCAAAAATATACTTGCCTTGGGATTATGGCAAATATGATGAAAAGGCGATTTATTCAATAAATGTTTATAGTAGTATAATAGCTTCAATGTTCTTTATTTCTGCTACTGTTATACTTTGGAACATGATAATTGAAGGCATAGAGAAGAATTTACATTTCTATATTCTTGTTGAATGGAAAGATGTTATTTTTACATTAATAATATTAATTATAGGAAGATTTTTAAGAAAAATATTAAAATCTTGTTATAAAATAAGGGACACTGAAGAATTAACCAATATAATATTTTTAGGAGGTATACTTTCTTCTGTGTTAATTTTTGTGATTGACAGTATATATTTACCATCAATAATAGCACTTTTAATTGGCAGGCTTGTATGGTTTGATATCGGAATAGTAGAATCAGTGAAACAAATTATTAATATTAAAAGATATATAATTAGCTTCATATTAACAATAGTTACATTAATAATATTGATAATAACGATAATGTTTTTACATGCATCATCAGATAGTGTGGTCAAGGTTGTATCTGGATTTGTATTTATGCAGCTATTTTTATTTATAGATGATAAAGGAAAATATAATGTATGAAGATATTATATCTTTAATCTAAGGTTTGAGTTATTTGAAGGGACAAATAGATATAATAAAGTATTTTAAGTTATGATTTAATAAAACGATTCAACATCTCATCACGTTGAAAATACAATCTAACATGAATGGCATTATATTATAGCTGAGATTTGAAATTGCTTAAAATTTAGTAGATAATAATGAAGAATAGCATAATATCATTAAGTTAAGAATTGGCAATCGGCCAATTGATGATTTTGGAGATGGTTAGAGGATGCCTTCAGTAAATCATTTATCCTCAATTTATAAAAAACTATTAGCATAATAAAACCATGAATTCATCTATTTAAATAAAGGTAATAAACGTCTAATTTTAATGTTTATTACCTTTTTTTAGTGTTATCTAAATTATTTCCTCCTAGCACATTAAGATATAATTATTAATAACTTTGGTATATAATTATAAATGAATTTAGACATATGAGAAAGCAATTAATTATGTTGCAAAATATAGTTAAACAAAGTAAGAATTCAACTTACTAGATGAACAGATTTACAAAGTTACTAAAACTTTAAGTTTATATCTTCACTAGAAATCATAAATATATTTGCGGAGAAAACATTTGAAAATGAGCTGATAAGATTTTTAGCTGTAGGTTGTTCCACTTTAGCTTGTTACACTGAAAGTGGGAGCATGCTAAAATGGTAAAACCTGCTGCTTAGAATCTTCAGCGATATTTTCATAGCTTTTCGGAGCAAAATATTTATGATTTCGGTGAGGCATACGCACAAGTATAGATTAGAGTTGGAGTTTTGTTTTTGATTGTAACTTAAGAGAATAGGAGCAATATTTAATGAATATAAGCGATTTAATTATATATAATAAAACAATGCCAAAAAGAGAAGCAGCTTACGTTGATTACCCAAGTAATTTATCGGAAGAATTATGTGAGTATTTGTCTCAAAAGGGGATTGATAAGCTATATAGTCATCAAGCAGAAATGTTTGAAAAAGCAATGGATAGGAATAATATTGTAATAACAACTTCTACGGCAAGTGGAAAAACTCTTAGCTTTTTGCTGCCAGTTATTCAAGAAATTCTATCAAATCCTTTGGCTAGAGCAATTTTTATATATCCTACAAAGGCTCTTGCAAGTGATCAGTATCGTGCTATTTTGCCTTACTTAGAATACTTTGGCTCTAACAGGATTTCAGCAGGAGTTTATGATGGGGATACTCCTGTAAATGAAAGAAGCAGAATTAGAAAAAATGCTAATATTATTTTAACTAATCCTGAAATGATAAATGCTGCGTTTTTACCGAATCACAGTAAGTTTGGCTTTGACTTTATCTTTTCTAATTTAAAATATATCGTAATTGATGAACTTCATACTTATAGAGGTGCTTTTGGTTCACATCTTGCAAATGTATTTAGAAGGCTTGGCAGGGTGTGCAGATATTATAATTCTTCTCCTCAGTATTTATGCAGTTCAGCAACTATAGCAAATCCAGTTGAACTTGCAGAAGAAATCTGTGGACATAAATTTCTTGAGGTTTGCATGGATGGTTCACCAGCTCCAAAGAAAAATTATAAGCTTGTGCAACCACCAAAGATTATGGGCCATGATAAAAAATATTATGGGCAGGTGCAATCAACTTCAGTTGCTGCTGATTTAATACCTGATTTAGTGGAAAATGATAATAGCTTTATTGCTTTTGCCAAATCAAGGAGAAATGTTGAAGTTGTATTAAAAGAAGCAAGAGATAAACTAGAGACGGAAAACTTTTTTGGAGCTTCTCTAAAAGATAAGATATCTGGATACAGGGGAGGATATACTCCACTTGAGCGTAAAGAAATTGAAAATAAAATGATTACTGGAGTTTTGCGAGGGTTAGTATCAACAAATGCTTTAGAGCTTGGAATAGATATTGGTAAAATTGATACAACAGTAATTGTAGGATACCCAGGAACTAGGGCGTCTTTTTGGCAGCAGAGTGGAAGAGCAGGTAGAAACGGAAAAGAAAGTACCAATTATTTAATACTTGATAATCTGCCTTTTGATCAATACATAGCAATTAATCCAGACTGGCTTTTTGAAAGTGGAAGTGAAAATGCAGTTATAGATAAGAATAACCTTTTAATAGAACTTGCACATATACGTGCAGCAGCTGCTGAAATCCCATTAACTTTAGATGATATTTCAATTTTCCCAGATTTAGGCGAAACAATTCCTGTTTTAATCAGAGCAAGTGAATTAACAAATCAAAGTGGAAAGTTTGCATGGTGTGGTAATTCATTTCCAGCAGGAGATTTTAGCTTAAGAAATATTGATAAAGCAAGGTACAAACTTATAAATAAAGATAACAATAAAGAAATTACAGAAATGGATGAAATGCAGGCTTTTCGTGAAATTCATAATGGAGCAATTTATATGCATGATGGAGTTCAATATCAGGTTGTAAAGCTTGATTTAGAAAGTAGAACTGCTTTTGCCATTCCCTTTAATGGAAATTATTATACAATGCCAGGAGGCACAACAAATATAAGGATAATTCAAGGCAGCAAGGATATGGAATATGAACGCACTAAAGTGACTTTTGGAGATGTAAATGTTGATGAAATAGTTTATATGTATAAAAAGCTGCAATTTCATAATCATCAGAATTTAGGTTTTGAACAGTTAGAAAAACCTCTATCAAAGGATTATGATACAGAAAGCACTTGGATAAAGATTCCTGACAATGTTGTCACTGTATATAGAAGGCTCCTTCAGGAAAGTCAAAATGGAAACTTTATAAGAAATAATCATTTTGAAGGTATATGTTACGCAATTAAAAATGCAGCAATGATGGCAACCATGACAGAACAGGAAGACATAGGTGTTGTAATGTCTAACAATGCAATTGAAATAAGTCAAAATTATGATAGCGAAGTTTATATGTTTATTTATGATAAATACGTAGGTGGACTTGGTTATTCTGAGAAAGTATTTGATTTAACTGCAAAGATTATTGAAAATGCAATCAAGATGGTAGGCGGATGTACATGTGATGATGGCTGCGCTGCATGTATTGGAGATTATCAATTAAATAAAGCTATGGTTCTATGGGGACTTAAGAATTTATTAGAGGAAATAGAGGCACCAAAGGATATTAAGTTAGCACAATATGCTCCAGCAACCTTTATTAAGAAAGCATTTAAGTTTAATGAATTACAGGAAAAATGGAAAGAATTTTGTGAGTATATGCAAGAGAATGGAGATGCCTTTGCAAAATTTTTAAGTACAATCCCTAAGGTTGAAATAGATAATCGTACTATAATTTTAGTTTTAAATAATGCTTTTTATAGAGAATGGGTAATGGAAGAAAGTAATAAAAAGAGCATAATAAATATTATTTCTTTCCATACAGATGCTCCAATGGGGATTGAATTAAGTGTCAGACTTGAAGAGATAGATGAAGATAGAAATAATGTAAAAAGTAAATTACAAAGAAGATATGAAGATCTTACAGAATAAGAGCTTTTAATTATAGGTTAGACTTAAATATATAAATCTATATGTAATTAAGCGTAACCTGGATTTATGCTTTAAAAACAGTCATAAATAGAATACAGTTAGAAAGGAGAAGGTTATGATTACTTATTATGTTTATAACCAGTATCTCTTATGAACTATGAGAAAGAATTAGAAAGACTAAATGAATATCAAAGAGAAGCGGTACTTGATGAAAGTGATGCATGTGTTGTAAATGCAAATGTTGGAAGTGGAAAAACAACAGTTTTGATTTCAAAAATCGTGTATCTTCATTATGCAAAAAATATCAGTTATAAAGATATGATTGTATTAACTTTTACTAATAAAGCTGCAAATGAAATTAAAGAAAGATTAATGGTTTCTGATGAGAGTATAAAATCAGAGGAATTAGAAGGGTTTGGAACATTTCATAGTGTGGCCCTTAATTTACTTAAAGAAGTATTGCCAATTGAAAAAATAAGATATGAAAAAGACTTCTTAGTAATAGAGCCAGATGAGGAATTAGACATTGCCTTGCAGATAATTCAAGAAGAAAAGTTCAAAATTAAATATAAGAACCGTTTAAAAAAGAGACTTGAGCAAGCTATGGTTATTGAGAAAGAGGAAGAAAAGATTTCTCCTTATGATGATGATATATTTAAGCTTATAGAGCTGCTAAAAGAAGAAAAGATAAAACAAAATAAGATGTCTTTTTCAGATATATTGCAAAATGCAAATTTATTATTAGGTGAGCATAAATTAGAACCTAAATGGATTATTATTGATGAGGTTCAAGACAGCGATAAAATACAGCTTGATTTTATTGATAAGTTAAAAGGTGAAAATACTAAATTATTTGCAGTTGGTGATCCAAATCAGGTTATTTACAGCTGGCGTGGAAGTTCTTTAAATGTGGTTTACACCTTAAAGCATAAATATAATGCAAAGGAGCTTTCACTTCCAATAAACTATCGTTCAAGTAATGCTATTTTAGAAGCTGCAAGATGCTTTCAGCAAAATGGAAGCCGCTTAATGGGAGCTAGAGAAACTGAAAATAAAATTATAGTTAAAAATCATTATAATCCTTTTAATGAAGCATGCTATTTGTCAGATAAGATCAAGGAAATACATAAATCAGGTGTGCCTTATAAGGAGATTGCAATTTTTTATAGACTGCAAAACCAGTCTCAGGTTTTTGAAGATGTGTTTTTAAAAAATGATATTCCTTTTGAAGTATCTATGAAGAAAACCATAAGCGACAGTCCAGTTTTAAATTGGATTATTAAATTATTTCGTTTTTGCGTAAATCCTAATGATTTTTCCTCTGCAATTTATGTTCTTAGCAATAAGGAATATGGGGAGAAAATGACAGAAAAGACTGCAAGGAAAATAGTTAAAGAGCAGAACATAATTAAATCAGAACTACTAGAAAAAATGCATGAATTTTTAAATAAATGTTCTGATATTAAGATGGCAGAAGAGATTTATAATTACTTTGAATTTGATAAGTATATAAAGCCAACTTCAGCTACATATATAGATGATAAAGAAGCTATATATGCATTGCTTGATATAATCATAGAGTATGTGAAAGAAAAACAAATGCCATTTTTAGATGGACTTAGAGAGTTTATAAATTCATCAGCTCTATATGGCGTAAATATTTTAAAGAAGGATATAAATAGCGATATAGATTCTGTTAAGCTTATGACATTACATGCATCTAAAGGCCTAGAGTTTTCTTATGTGTTTATTACAGGAGTTAATTATGGATTAATTCCACTTCATACAAGAGATATGGAGGAAGAAGAGGAACAAAGATTATTTTTTGTTGGAATTACTAGAGCAAAAGATTATCTAGAACTTTCTTATTATACAAATCCAGATTATCAAAAGGCGGCCCCTGGAGAAAGTAGATATATTCATATGATTCCAGAGAAGTTAATACAAAATGATAAGGTTAAAAGTAATAATGTAAATCTTCAAGAACTTAAAAAACAAATTCAAGAGGCAAAGGCTAAGGGAAAGAAAGAGGAAGTTTCAGTTACTGAAGCAGTGGAATTACCAGTAGTTGAAGAAATAAGTGAAACATCAACTAAAAAGGTAAGCCACAAGAAATACGGAACAGGAAAAGTCCTAAAAGAAGATGATATGATGATTGAAGTAGAATTTGAGAATTATGGAGTAAAAGAATTTGTGAAGGCTTTTAGTGAGTTGGAGTTTTTGTAGATATTTTTCTTATATAGGTAATGTGCAAAAGATAATTAGTAAATAAAAACAACATTTTAAATATGATAAACTAATTAATGAAGTAATTTGAACAAATGAAGATATAGGAGGAACAAAAATGATTATATATATATTTAGTTTTATAATTTTATTATGTGTTGTTATTACAGCGTTTATAAAATTGAACCCAGCTTTCGGTGGAAAACCTACAAAAGAACAAATAGAATTTTATAAGAATTTCAATAATTATGTTAATGGAAAATTTGTTAATGAAACTCCAACAAGTTTGGGCATGAGTGCTTCAGATATTTTATCAATGCTTAAAGATTCGATTACAGGCGCTGAAAATCGAAAGCCTCATGGTGAAATTCCTGTGGAATCAATTGATTGGGAAAAGATCAAAAGCGAAAAAGATAGTTTGACTTGGCTTGGTCACTCATCATTTTTACTTAGCATCGATAATAAAAAACTGCTGTTAGACCCAATTTTAAGTACCATTGCATCACCAGTTTCATTTGCGGGAAGTAAAAAATATAAATATAGTGAAAATATTTTGGATATTATTGATAAAATTCCACCTATTGATGCAATCTTTATATCACATGACCATTATGATCATTTAGATTATAAATCTATTGTAAAACTAAGCAGTAAAGTATCACATTTCTTTGTTCCTCTAGGGGTAAGTTCTCATTTAATGCGATGGGGTATTTCTAAGGAAAAAATTACAGAGCTTAATTGGTGGGATGAAATGAATTATCAAGGTTTAACAATTGCATTAACACCATCAAGACATTTTTCAAAAAGAGGAATATTTGGCTCAGATGCAACTCTATGGGGAGGATATGCAATTATCGGAAAAAACATAAATTTATATTATAGTGGTGATGGAGGATATGATTCACATTTTAAGAAAATAGGAGAAAAATATGGTCCTTTTGATATTACTTTGATTGAGGGAGCTCAATATGACAGACGTTGGTTTTGGGCGCATATGAAACCAGAAGAAGCCGTTCATGCTCACTTAGATGTAAAGGGTAGGAATATGATGTTAATGCATTGGAGTGCATTTACCTTAGCCTATCATGGTTGGAAAGAACCAATAGAACGAGCCTTAAAGGAGGCCAAAAAGTCAGAGATTAGTTTAATAGCCCCTAAAATCGGCAAAACAGTGCTATTAGATTCAAATATAGATGTTCCGTTTTCTTCATGGTGGGATTTTTAACTAAGAAGATGATATGATGATTGAAGTTGAATTGGAAAGTTATAGAGTAAAAGAAAAGAAGTTCGACTCACATTAGTTTACTGAGTAAGTGTGACTCACACCAAAGCATAGATTTGGATTCTATACTTATAATGTTATAAAGAAAGCTATTTTTTATTTATCGGAAATGATAGTAAGTCAGTTCAAAAATGGTGAGTGTTATTCAGTATTAAGTAGAACTATTACTAATAAAATTCAATAAATATTTAAAAAAATTTTCTTGAATTAATAACAAATTATGTGAATTAGCATATTATAATATTATAAATCAGTTGGTTAAGAATTTATAATAAATAAATAACAAAGGAGAAAAGAAAATGGGATACAAAGATTATGAAAAGTATTTAGAATCTTACGAAGAAGAGGAAGACGATTCTACTAAAAAATGTGGTTGTGAAGATGAAGAAAAAGATAAAAAAAATAAAAAAGATTGCTATAAAAGAAATTACCCTACAGGAGCTGCATTAGAAGAAGCTTATCGTGCAGGTCGCAAAGATGGATATAAAGAGGGATACTGTGAAGGATATGACAAAGGATCAAAGGATGGATGTAAGCAAGTAAAAGAAAAAATTGCTGGATGTATAGATAAAATTGAATGTTGTTAATTAATAAATTAGTGATTTATAGATAATTCAAATAAATGAAGATTATATAAAAATAGAATATCTCTTGGAAAATAATATTAAAAGCAGTGGTAGGAGCAATCCGGCTACTGCTTTTTGTTATTTTAGTTTGTATAATATTAGAGAAACTAATTATAAAAGTAATAATAGACATAGGACTTATTTCGATTATTAAATTTAATGAGGCACGGAAAAAATAGTTAATATACTAATTAGTATATTATAATAATTAGTATATTATGATTTCAAAGAAAATGTTCATATTAAAGAAGAATGGTTATATATGAATAAATAAAGCACTTTTAAATAAATAAGTTAAATGGTTGAATAACACTAAACAGAATAAGCACTCTTTTATCTTTGGCATAATATTGCCTTAACACTCTTATGATATTCTTAACAATAAATAACTATTATAAATGTAATTAGAGAATAACATAAAAAAAGGCTATTTGCGGATGTTGAGGTGTAGTAACAATATGAATGATTTTCAAATTATGGATTTAAAAATGGACAAAGAAATTCATTTTATGAATGATAAAATATTTTTTTCGGGAAAAATTATAAAAAAATGGGACAAATTCATTGGAGTAATGATTTCTAATTTGCAAAATAACCTTAAAATCTTTAGTGTAAGTGAAATTGCAAGTTTTTTTATTGTATTTGAAGAAGAAGCCTATTGGTGTAACTCTAGGGTTATTGGATGCAAGTCAGATGATTATTCTCAGTTAATGATTTTAGAAGAACCAAAAGTCATTAATAGAATAGAGCGAAGAAAATCACTACGAATACGTGCAATCTTAGATGTTGAGTATTTCTTTTTACCGGACAAGATAGAAGAGTTAGATAAAGTTACTCAAGGACATCAACGAATGAAGAAAAAGACGTTTACTGTCGATATTAGCGCAGGTGGTTTAGCACTTATAACTTATGAAAAAATTGAAAGCGGGAAATTACTTTTTCTTTCTTTTAAAATTAAAGAAAATATATCTTCTGTATGTTCTGTTGTTAGATCGGAATCTAATGAAGGGGATACAAATTTTAAAACTGCTCTAAAATTTATTGATATTGATGTTAATCATAGAAAAATTATTAATGAGTATGTAAATGAAAAAATGAAATATAATTAATAATTTAAATTAACCTATAGATAAAGATGGGTTAAAAAATACTAATACAATAGGGGAACTAGCAAATACTGATGTAAATTTATTAATAAGTAAATTGCATTCTCATGGAAAATTTATATATGAATATGCTAATGGAATCGATAATTCAGAAGTAAGAGATTCTAATTATTTAGAGGTTAAAGGAATAGGAAATTCAACAACTATTGCTTATGATGTAGAAACTATGGATGAAGCGTTTAAAATATTATTATCTCTCACAGAAAGTGTAGCCATGAGGCTTAGATCTAGTAATAGTTTATGTAGTCTTGTTGTTGTGAGCGTTAAAACTAATCAATTTAATTATTATTCTCATCAGAAGCCATTAAATTTTAGGAATAGTTTCATGTATGTTTTAATATAGTGTTGAAATTAAGACAAAAAATATAGGTGGGATTGTCCATCTATATTTTTACATATATATTACATTTATGAATTTCTATAATCCCCAAATAGAAGTTGGTAAACTCCAAAGAAATACTGGCCCAAAACATAATATAAAATTAATTGCTATTAACAACAACCCTAATTTTGTTTTATGTTTAATTAATCCAACTATTGAAAGTATTCCACCGATAATTTCAAATATAGATGGTTCGTAATATAATAAAAACCTTTTTAAGCGCGTAGAATGAGTAGGTATTAGTTGAATAAATTCATTTGCTAATACTAAAAATGATACTATTAAAATACATATAGAACATTTTGTAAATATGTTTTCTTGTTTCATATGCTATCTCCTTAAATTATAATATAAAGTTATTGTTTATTTAGATTATAGTTTTGTGTAATACTTATTATAACATAATTTATAAAATATATAATTTACTATACATAGGCGGGGTCTCTATTTTTTAAATCTTTTACTTCTATGTATGAATATACTACATTACTTTGAACTATAAAGTTTTTAGACTTCATTGTCTATTTATCTGTATAAAATATTTGAAGCCATTTGAACCACTTGATATAGTTACTAATATATTTTGTTGCAACACCATTAAACCTATTCATACATTTCTTTAAATTGCTATGTAGAGTATTAATGTGTTAAATATGATATAATCCTTCTTTATATTTACCTCTTTTTATACGTTTGTGTTCTAATGATAAACCATTTGTAAAATTAATATAACTTTTATGACTATCAGTACAAAGTATAGAACCATTTGTGACATGTCCATCATATAATTTTTCTAATTCCTTAGAAGTAATTCTACCTTTACATGCTAATTCCATGATTAAATTACCTTGCTTATCAATAGCATTAGCAATGCAAACTTGCTCCTTTGAGATCTCTCTTTTCTTAACTTGGTTGCCTATTTTGCGATAGAGTCTTGGCATATTAGAAGGTAAAGAAATGGTTTTTTCATATTTGTAAATGTAAGATTTGAGTACCTATTTATATAAAATATATCAAGATACCCAAGTCTGTAATTATATGATATGCTCCCTCTATAGTAGACAGTTAAAATAATAAAATTTTATATTATTCGCCCTATCTACTTGACAGGGATGGAAGGTATTTACTTTTCTTTTTAAATCATTTGTTTTAATGATGCTTCTTCTCTAATTTTAGCCTTAGTAATTTGTTTATAAAATAGCACAGAAGCTATAGCAGCGGCAATATGACTGATTAAAACAGCAAACCATAGACCATTAAGTCCGAGACTTGTAGTTGATAAAAGCTTTGCTAACGGAATTCTAACTATAATATAATAAAAAATCATTAAATACATAGCTGAAGCAGGTTTTCCAAAACCATTTATTGCACCAAGCATAGAATTTGTAATCATATTACAAACATAACCTATACTAATAATAATAAAATATGAAGATACTATTTCACTTACCTGAATATCTGCCCCAAAAATAAAAGATAAATATTTTGAAAACAATATTACAAGCAAGGTAAATACGGAAACAAGACCACCACCTAATATTATCCCCCATTTAGAATATTCTCTGGCTTTTTTTACATCATGTCCACCAAAACATTGGCCGGCGGCTGCTGAAATTGCCATATTCATGGCCATTGAAGGATATAGGAGTAAAGTTTCAATCTTTGTTGCTGTTCCAAGGCCTGCAATAGCGGTTATACCAAATCCAGCAGTAAATGTAGTTACAAATGTTGTGCTTATTGCGGGAAGACTTTGTTGAAACATTGAAGGAACAGCTTTTGATATTATAGATTTTAATATTTGAGAATCAAATAGACTTGGTTTTATATTGATAAATTTATTTTTACAGTAATAAACATATACGATTATTATCAAAATACATTCAGCTAATACTGTAGCCGCTGCAACACCATTTAATCCATAGAAATATATAAATATAGGATCCAATACAGCATTAAGTAAGGTACAGATTATTATTGAAATAAGTTGGAATATAGAATTTCCATAACTACGCATGACAGCTGCGAAATATGAAAAAATCATCATAAAAACAAAACTTAAGATATGAATTTGAAGAAAGCTTTTTGCGTCATCATAAATAGATGCTGGTGTATCTACAGAAAATAAAATAGTGTTAATCCCTAGTTCACAGATGACAGTAATTACTAAAGATAAAACTAATACCATGACAAAAGAGGTTGAAATAATTTTTGCACATTTTTCATTATTTTTACTACCAATTGCCTGAGATACTAAAATTCCTATTCCTCCAGTTACCCCCATACATATAGAGTTATAAAGTAAAATTAGAGGCATAGAAACAGTTTGAGCAGCAAGTGCATTTTTTCCAAGAATATTTCCAATCCATATACTATCATTAATATCAAAGGCCATACTTAGAAAAAATGATATTAATAGAGGTATAAATAGGGTTAATAAGTTATTTTTAACATCTCCTTCTAAAAAATTTATTTTTTTTAATCCTTTCATAACATTTACTTCCTTTCTTAATGAATAATGTTCATTGAATTCAGTTCACTAAATATTTTTTTTAAGGCCCTGAGTAAATTTTTTTCCTCAGGGCTAATAAAAACATATTTATTATTTGTCTTCAAATTTTAATATATCATTTACATATTTTTTAATTTGCTGAGTTATTACTGAAAATGGTTCACTTTTATTTTGCAGTAATCCTATTTGGCCGTATGATATGAACTCTGCTGCAAGTTCAGGGTCTTCAATAGAAATAACACCAGTATTTTTAAGATATTTAATTTCTTCCTTAATATGTGGAAGCATATATTTACACATTTTAAAAGACAGCATTTCATGCATTGCTTCGTTACCAGGTTTGTGATAAAATTCACGATATTCACCTTTATTTTCTGCGTTAATCATTAACTCTTCCATAATATTTAATCTTTCATTAATTGATCTGCTATGATCATGGATGTTTTGAACAAATTTTGCACAGCATATCTCTACGTACTGATTCATTGCCGTCTCAAATAATATTTGTTTTGATTTAAAATAACGATAGCAAAGCCCTTGAACTATATTAAGCTCTTTTGCAATATCTGCCATTGATGTTGCTTCATAACCTTTTTCATAAAAAAGCTTCATAGCAGTATCTAATATTTCTTGTTTTCTGATTTCTGGTGGCTTAGAAATACGATCCATATTTTCACCTTCTTTCTATGTTAAAATAATAATACAACATGAATGAACATAAGTCAATAAATTATATTCATTCACTTATGTTTAATTAGGGAGGATAATCATGGAAATAAAAGGAGTATATGGAGGCGATTTGAATGAAAAATTTTAATTCAATCTAAGAATTAAGAAGGGAAATATTACTAAAACGATAAGGTTAAAAGTAATAATGTAAATCTTCAAGAACTTAAAAAACAAATTCAAGAGGCAAAAGCTCAAGGAAAGAAAGAAGAAGTTTCGGTTACTGAAACAGTGGAATTACCAGTAGTTGAAGAAATAAATGAGACATCAATTAAACAAGTAAGTCACAAGAAGTACGGAACAGGAAAAGTCCCAAAAGAAGATGATATGATGAGTGAAGTGGAATTTGAAAATTATGGAGTAAAGGAATTTATAAAAGCCTTTAGTGAACTGGAATTTTTGTAATTATATATATTTAACATTAAAGAGAGTGTAAAATATTCTGTGCAAACTTCATTAGGAGGATAAGGTTGGAAATTTTGACTTTACCTCCAACCTTGCCAAATAATCATATTACTTTTTGAAGTTTACACAAAAGTATTTACAAATTCTGTGCCCTTTATTTTTTTATATACTCCTCATAAGGAAAAGGAACTATGATTTCTCCATCAACAACATTATAGTTAGTATTTTCTATAGGGCTTAAATTGTTAACCAAATTCATTCCAACATTATAGAATACTTCTGCTAAAACTTTAGGGTCTTGAATAACAGTACCAGCCATAAAGCCCTTATCAATTAAAGATTTTGCCTCTGGAATTCCATCAATTCCAACGATAGCTATATTTTTTGATTTTTCGCCCTTATTATAGCCATATTTTTGAAGTGCCTCAACTGCCCCTATTGCCATAGCATCATTATTTGAAATTATTGCCTCAATCCTACCATCATATCTAAGAAATAAGGATTCGATAGAATCTTTAGATAAGCTCTTAAGCCAATTAGCATTTACCAATGCTAATTGTTCTGTGTTTATCCCTGAATTACTAATTGTTGAAATAGCATATTTTGTTCTGTCGATTGTGACTGGATCTTTAGCTTGACCATGCAATAGAACATATTGTAAAGTGTTATCATTATTTTTATCTAGTGAACTCTTATTAGAATTCCATAGATTAACGAGAATTTTGCCTTGAACAGTCCCAGCTAAATCAGAATTTGCAAGTATAAAAGCAGCTTTATCATAATATTTAGAAACTTTAGACACTACTTTCGGATCTATATCTAAAAAAACTATTGGAAGATTTTTTGATCTAACATTAAAAATAATATCTTCAACGAAGTTTTCACTTGTATCAGCTAAGTTTGCCAAAATTAAATCGAAATCATTTTTAGAAATGGAATCTATTGTCTCATTTTGGAGCGCTATATTGTTTTTTCCATCAAAAAAAGTAAATTTGATTTTATCAGAATTATCCTTTTGAATGGTTTCTAAGCTTTGTTTAAGTGATGACATAAATGGATCAAACGTATATAATAACACAGCAATATTGGTTGTATTTTTATTATTTAAATTTAGACTATAAAACGTGCTAATTTCAGTGAACTTTACTGTAATATTTATTAACAGTAGCATAGCTAATACTTTCTTTAATATCCACATTATAATCCTCCATCTAGTGTACTAGGTTTAATGGTATACATCACCATCACCAACGCTTACAATTCTGAAATCAGTCTTAAATGGAATTAAATTATATCTTTCATTTCAAAGGCATCTTTCATATTTAGTATGGCATTAAAAATAAATAACATTCCTTAAGAAAACTAATAAAAAAGATAATTAAATTTATAAATTAGGAGTTATTATGGCTGTTGATTTTTTTATACTAATTGCGATCATTTCATTTCGACAATTTGCATTATGCAATGATATATTTTATGGCTAAAAACATAGGAATTTAAAGAAAATAGATAATTATATAGGAAAAGTAAAGGGAAAATTTTCTTTACAAAAGAACGCAGTTTCAATATAATATATTAAAGAGAACGTATGTTTGTATAGTTGGTGGATTTTATTTAAGAAATGGAAAAAATATTTGAGCTTAAGTATCATATAGAAGGGTGTAAGTGGATACTATTTAAAATATAATGAAGTTCATTTTTTGCTAATAAATATTGTGATAAAAGGAATGATAATTATGGTAATAAAAGACAAAGAATTAGATATAAATTTAATAAATTCAGTAGAGAAATACTTAAAATTAAATTATAGTGAGCTATATGATAAGAATGATTTAGGCGCAGTATTTGATGAAGCTAAGAAAGATGATGAACTTAAGTTAAAAATATTTAATTCAATAAGAAGATTTATAATGAATTAACTTTTTGATAGTTTCTAGATATCAGATAAAATGAATGTGGAGGAATAGAAAATGAAGAATACAGTATATCTTTATGTATTTGATACAATGGCAGACTGGGAAATAGGTTATTTAATCGCTGAAATCAATTCGGGAAGGTACTACAAAAAGGGATTAATGCCGCTAAAAGTAGTGACTGTAGGAATTACCAAGGCCCCTATTACTACAATGGGAGGTCTTACAATATTGCCAGAAATTGAACTTGAGGAGTGTAGTACTCATGATACTGCTGCTTTGATTCTACCTGGTGGGAATACGTGGACAGAAGCAATTCATGCTCCAATTATAAGAATGGCTGAAAAATATTTAGAGAAAGGTATTGTTGTAGGGGCAATTTGTGGTGCTACAATAGGACTTGCTATGGGCGGAGTACTAGATAAACGAGATCATACAAGCAATGACCTAGGGTATCTTAAAATGGTCTGTCCAAACTATGATGGAGAAATGTATTATGAGCAAGAATGTGTAGTAACTGATGGGAGTTTGATTACTGCTTCTGGAATAGCTCCTCTTGAATTTGCTTTGCATATATTGAAAATTCTAGATGTATTCTCTCCGCAAACCCTAGATTCTTGGTACAATCTTTATAAAACTCAAGAGTCAAAATATTTCTTTGAGCTTATGAACTCAATTCAATAAAAGGTTGCTTAAAGTGGGTAAGATAGCTACTTTTCACTGCAACAATTGGGAATATGGAGTTAAGAAAAAGTACTTATTGTCATAAAATAAGTACTTTTTTTAAGTGAAAATTATCCATTAATTTATTAATTCATTTAATATTTCAGGACTGTCTTTTACTTTTTATTCATTAGAATTAATCCAACTATACTTAAACATATTCCTAGAGCATTCATAGGGGATAGTTTGGTTTTATAAACGAAAATACCAACTACAATTAATATTATTGTTGAAATTATACTTACAAAAAGAGGAGCAACGGCTATATTCCATCCACTTCTATAGATATATAAATATCCTATTTCCAGGCCTAATGCAGATATCCCTAATACATAACTTGCCCAATTTAATTGTTTTAGAGAGCTTATAATATTGCGGTCTATGGGCAAAATGATTAATGCTAATATAGAGAATATTATTGCGGTAACATATGTGACTATCATTGATATAAATGGATTTGTTGATTGATTGATAGATTTTTGACTGATATTATATATTACAGTTGCTAAAACTGTGATTATCATAGATATATAGTACATATAATAATACATCCTTTCTTATATGTTTTGAAATAGTAATCATTAGAATAAAAGCTTCTAAATCTTTTATTCTAATGATTATAGATATTGCAATTACTTCATAATGGTGTTTTTTATTTGTAAGATTACTAATTTTTCATCTCCATTATTTGTGAAACCATGGCTTTCTTCATGTGGAGATAACATTACATCATTCTCTTTAATTGAAAAATCCTCGCCATTTATAGTTATTATTCCTTTGCCGCTAATTACATAGAATATTTCATCTAAATCTGAATGTTTGTGAGGAGTCATTGTTTCACCAGGTTCGTAGAATAAAATACCTGAGTCCATTGTGCCCTCTGTAAACAGTGCTTTCCTTTTGATTTTTTCTGTAATATCGTTAATGTTCAAAATTTTCATAGTTATACGTCTCCTTAATTTATAATATTTATTTAAGCTAATTATTAAAATTCTATTTTATGGTAAAGACACATTTGATTTTTTCATAATAGATTTCCTCCCATGCTTTGTTGACTTATGGTATTATAATATAATCACTATTAACTTTTTACAAGAAGGCACTATTTTGTATGGTACGAACTAAATAGTAAGTATCAATTTATATATGATAGGAGTGAATGCTGATGACATGTGGTAAGTTATGTCCAATTGAAGAGACTGTTAAACTTATTGGACACAAGTGGAAAGTTCTTATTTTAAGAAATTTACATGATGATGGAACGCAAAGATTTAACCAACTTGAGAATGGAATTAATGGGATAAGTCAAAAAATGTTAACACAGCAGCTTCGACAAATGGAAGCTGATGGATTAATTATTAGAAAGGTATATCCTGAAGTGCCACCTAGGGTTGAATACTCACTTTCAGAACTAGGGAAGAGCTTAAAGCCAGTTTTGGATTCTATGAACATCTGGGGAGAAAATTATATAAATACTAATAAACACCTTTATGAAGATTAAATTAGAGTATATACATTTTTGTAAGATAAGATGAAATGAGAATTCTACAAACTTACCATATAACAATGATATGGTAAGTTTTGCTTTATATCTATATAATATGGGTATATTATAATAGTTAAAAAACTAAAAGGGAGATTGATTATGAATAAAAATTTTGAAATTACGGAAATAACACAAATTTCAGATGATATTTTGCAGGAGCTCTCACTTCTACTTATAAACGTAGTTGAAGGAGGTGCATCAGTTGGTTTTTTACCACCATTAAGTTTAGAAGATGCAAAAAAATATTGGAGAGAAGCATTGACGACAGGAGTTGTACTTTGGATTGCAAAGGTAAGAGGAAGGATACTTGGTACTGTGCAATTACATTTATGTCAAAAACAAAATGGAACACATCGTGCAGAAATTGCAAAACTTATGGTACATTCTGATTCCAGAAGAGAAGGATTAGGCAAGTGCTTAATGGAGAATGCAGAGAAAAAAGCAAAGGCTGAACAGCGAAGTCTTATCACATTAGATACAAGAGCAGGTGATCCTTCAAACTTGCTATATAAGTCTATTGGCTACATCGAGGTGGGACGAATACCTAAATATGCAAGATCTGATAATGGTAATTTACACGAAACTGTTTTTTATTATAAGCAAATGTAGTTTAGCTATAGTAACCCATTGCATGAGATGAAAAAATAATTAGCAGGTGTAAATATCAAATTATTTTTTTCTTTCAAACTTCATATTTGACTACTTAATGACCTGATTGTATTGCTCCTTTAATAAATGCTTCAGATAATAGATAACTATTACCACCAACTCTTGCACTACAAATCAACATTAAATAGCATAAACTTTTTTTTATAAAGACATACTAAAATTATATAACAAATGGCAAGGAGGATTTAAATGGAAGCATTTAAGAGAATATTAAGTATAGCTTTACTTGCAATTATATTGGTTATAATGCTTGGAAATAACTCATATATGACTACGAATGCCAGCACAAACTATCGTCAAGGCTCTCCTGTTAGAGTAGGCTTATTTACAAGAGATCTTAATGATGATTACATTGTACTCCTTCGCAAAAATTTTGAAGATATACAAAAGAATAATCCAGGAGAAGTTTCATTCTCTTTTTATAATGCCAATTTTAATCAATCAACGCAAAACACAGATATTGAAAATGCACTTCACAAGGGTATTGATCTTATATTATTAGATATGGTTAATCTACTTGAAATACGAGAAATGATTAACAGAATTTCACAATTTAACATCCCAGTAGTAGTTTTTAATAGAGTACCATTTTCAATGGAGGCAATTAAATCATATAAAAAAGCTTTTTATGTAGGAACAGATTCAGCACAAGGCGGCACTTTACAAGGGAAAATGATTGCCGATGCTTGGAGGAATCATAAACAATTAATTGATAAAAATAAAGATGACACGTTACAATACGTATTACTAGTTGGTGAAAAACTTAATAAAACTTCCATTGATAGGTCAGCATACTCTGTTTCAACTATTAACGAAGCTTTTATAAAAACCGAACAACTTGCATCTCCTATTTTGAATTGGGATACAGCGTCTGCTAAAGATGCCGTTGATGCGTTGTTTTTGAGATTTGGTAACAAAATAGAAGCGATAATTTCAAATGATGACTCTATGGCAATTGGCGCTGTTCAAGCATTGCAAAAATATGGCTACAATACTGGGAATAAATCTCAGTCAATCATAGTTGTTGGTCTAGATGGAGTATCTGAAGCTAAAGAACTGGTTTCAAAAGGCTTCATGTTGGGTACTGCTTCACAAGAAACAGCTGATATGACTAATACAATATATACCGTAGGAATGAATTTAGTTAAAGATAGAAATCCTCTTGAAGGGGTATCCTATAAATCAGATGAAACAGGAGTGGCAGTTTTACTTCCATATGAACCATATACCGGGCCAATGTTTCAATAATAATTAATTTACTAAAGGTGAAATTGAAATAGGCATACATTATTTTAACTCAGATATTTACTTAGGTTTTATTCTTGACTTGAAGTTAACTCTAGGTGATATAATATCAAGTAAATAGGTTAATATAACCAATATATTTATGGAATTGCGAGAAAGGCGATGATAATATGGTAAATGTTACGCTAGGAAGAACTGGGATAGTAGTAAATAGAAATGGATTTGGTGCTCTCCCTGTTCAGCGTGTCTCTAACGAAGAAGCAGTAAAATTGTTGAGGAAAGCTTACGACAATGGTATTAATTTTTTTGACTCAGCAAGAAGTTACACTGACAGCGAGTATAAAATTGGTCTTGCTTTAAGTGATGTTAGAGATAAAATAATTATTGCAACGAAAACACCATCAACTACTGTTGAAGGTTTTTGGAGTGATTTAGAAAAGAGTCTTGCTATGCTTAAAACAGATTATATAGATATTTATCAGTTCCATAATCCAAGTTTTTGTCCTAAACCTAATGATGGGACAGGTCTATATGAGGCTATGCTAGAAGCAAAAAAACAAGGAAAGATTCGTTTCATAGGAATTACAAATCATAGATTACCAGTGGCTATAGAAGCTGTTGAATCAGGTCTTTATGATACATTACAGTTCCCATTTAGCTATCTTGCTGATAAAAAGGATGAGGATCTAGTAAATTTATGTAAAGAGAAGAATGTTGGCTATATCTGCATGAAGGCATTATCAGGTGGGCTTATAGCAAGAAGTGATGCAGCTTACGCATACCTTTCTCAATTTGATAATACTTTACCTATCTGGGGAGTTCAAAGAGAAAATGAATTAGATGAATTTATATCATATATAGACAATCCCCCTGCAATGACAGAGGAAATTAAAGAATTTATTGAAAATGAGAGAAAAGAGCTTGTAGGTGAGTTTTGTCGTGGTTGCGGATATTGCATGCCATGTCCAGCAGGAATAGAAATTAATAATTGTGCAAGAATGTCCTTACTTCTTCGTAGATCTCCAACTGAAGGGCATCTTTCAGAGGAAGGGCAAGCTAAGATGAAAAAGATTGAAGATTGTATAGAGTGTGGTAACTGTAAGGCTCATTGCCCTTATGGTCTTGATACTCCAAATCTTTTAAAAAGAAACTATGAGGATTATAAAACATTTCTAAAAAACATAGGTTAAGCAATTATAGATAACCCAACTAAGACCTGAACTTATGCATATAACTCGCCGAAATGAATAATATACTTTTGTTCCAGTTTCTGGGTAATTTCACAAAAATATATTACCCATTTCTAGTTGGGATATATTTCATAGTATAAATCTAACTTATAATTGGCTTATCTATATAGATATCAAATCATACGCGTAAAGCTTAACCAGTAATCACCAAATTGTGGGGGGAAAGAGAGTATCCCATTAATTTTCCCTCTGTAGTTTGGCGTTTTCTTTTTTCTCGGTTACAGCTCCTTCCTAAACTTACTAGAATGTTAAGCTCATATCTTAACTAGAAATCATAAATATATTTTCATAGCTTTTCGGAATCAAAATATTTATGATTTCGGTAGATTATCACATAAATCTCAAATTATTGTTCTTTATTTTTCTATTTTTATAGATTTTCTACATAGCTTTTTAGCATATCTATAAAGGCCAATGTTCCTTTTGAGGGGATTATACCTTTTTGCATTACATATGAAAATGGACGAGTGTAAGTTTGTTTGGTTTTTAAAGTGGAAATTTCATTGTTTTTTAAAGAATTCTCAATTACAAGTGAAGAAATAAAGGTTATTCCTAAATTGTTTTTTACAGCTTCTTTTACAGAATAATTACTTCCAAAAACAATGATATTTTTAGCGTTAATATTATTATTTGATAAGAAGAGATTCAAATATTGCCTAGTACCAGATCCTATCTCTCTACTAATCCAAGTCTGATTTTGCAGATCCTCAGCTGAAAAATAGTTATTAACTAAGTAGTGATTGTAAGGAACAGCAACTTCCATTTTGTCAGTATAAAATTTTTCGATCGTAAAGTGGGAAGGAGGAACAGTGCCTTCAACTAGAGCAATGTCGACTTGAAAATTCTTAACTTTTTCGCATATGTTATGTGTGTTTTCAATTGTCACTTCTAATTCTAACTCAGGATAGGCCTTTGCAAATTTTCCTAAAAAGGCTGGTAGTAAGTATTCTCCTATAGTAAAACTAGCCCCTATATGCAGCTGACCTTTTACAACATTTCCATAACCTAATAGATCATTTTTAGTATCATTTAGTAGCTTAATCATTTGTTTTGAACGCTCATAAAGTAAAAAACCAGATTGAGTTATATTTATATTTTTCTGCTTTATTGAACGTTGAATTAAAGTTGTATTAAAATACTCCTCAAGGTGCTTAATATGTAAACTTACACTAGGTTGGGATAGATTAATGGATTCAGCAGCTTTAGTGAAGTTTTTATATTCAACAACTGCTATAAAAGTTTTTAATTCATCAAGCATAGGATCATCCTTTCTTAATCATTAATATTCTTAATCATTATTATAGAATATATATATTTTACTTATGATTATACACCTAATATACTAAAAATAGAAAAAGAAGTACTTCATATTCAGATAAATATTTTAGAAGGTGATATGAATGAGTTTAAATATAATTAAAGATAGGAAATTATCAAGAGGAATGGATAAGGTTTTAGAAGTTTTACCAGGAGTTATAATATGTACAATAATCGCATTTATCGCAAAGTATTTAAGTAATTATGTACCTAGCATAGGGGCGGCATCTCTAGCAATATTCATTGGGATGGCAGCAGGAAATACATTTTGTAATAGAAAAATATATCAAAAGGGATCAAAATTCGCGGAAAGTGAACTATTGTCATATTCTATAGTTCTGTTAGGCGGAACATTGGGAATTCAAACTATATTAAAATTAGGTTTTTCAGGAATTTCATTTATAGTATTTCAAATGAGTATTACTATAGCACTTGTAATTTTAATTGGGAAAAAGCTTAAATTCTCAGAGAATTTTAGTTTTTTAATGGCAAGTGGAAATGCAGTTTGTGGATCTTCAGCCATAGCAGCTACTGCACCAGTAATAGGAGCAGGGGATAGTGAAAAAGGCATAGCAATAACTATAGTAAATGTTACAGGAACAGTATTGATGCTTGTTCTTCCATTTATAGCTAAAGTGATATTTTCATTAGAGACAATAAAAACCTCCGCTTTAATAGGAGGAATACTTCAATCTGTAGGACAAGTTGTTGGAAGTGCAAGTCTAGTAAATGAACAAGTTAAGGATTTATCTACAATATTTAAAATAGTAAGAATAATATTTCTAGTTGTTGTTGTATTAATATTAGGAAAAATGAAAAATAAATCTGGTAGAGTAGAAAGCGGAAAATTAAATTCAAAAATAAAAATACCTTGGTATGTATTGACCTTTTTCCTTATGTGTTTAGCATTTACTGCTGGAGTTTTTCCAATGAATATTTCTAATATATTTAAATTAATAAGTAGTAACTTTGAAGTAATTGCTCTTGCTGGAATAGGGATGAGGGTGAATTTTAGACAACTTATAAGAATAGGAAAGAAAGCTTCACTTTATGCTATAGCAATTGCCTTAATCCAAATAGTTTCAGCAATCTCACTTATCACAGTATTTTTGTAAAATGCTATGCTTTAATATAGTGTTGAAATGTAGCGTTATAAAAATTATAGGTGGGATTGCCCACCTGTGATACTTAATATAACAACATTGTTTATTAGTTTTTTGGCTAATTCATAAATTAATGTTTCATATTAATTCCTATCTATCTCAACTATTCTAGTCATATCTTCAAATAATATCTTTTCATCTATTGGACCTATTAACGTCTTTACCCTTGCAGAAGCTACAGCACCTCTAAAACTTCCGATTGAGTAAGATTTTATTCTACTATAATATTGATTTCCTGCTTCCATAGTTCTTTCCTTCAATTCAGGATCATTAGGAGCTTTACTTAATTCTAAAAGAAGTTTATAATAAATCTTTTTATAAGGATTAGATTCCCACATCGTAAAAACTACTTGAAATATAACAACTGCAATAGTTGCAATACATGCTATTAATACTTGTATTCCCATATATATTCTCCATCCTATAAATACAGAATAATTAACTATTGTTCATTAGATTACAGTTTTTAATAACACTTATTATAACATAACTTGCAAAATATAACACATACTATGTATACAAGGGGTCTCTATTTTTTAAATCCCTATGTAGAACATTAATATGCTCAAAATAAGTTTTTTGATTTTTAACACGATTTAAGCGCTTATTCTATAATATATAATATAGTGTAGTTGAAATATTATTTCTCCTTATTAAATAAATTTCACCACGAACTTAGAATGATTTATTAATTTTAGTAAATCATTCTTATTTTAATTCCTGAAGCATATGGCCTGTGATATTAACATACAATAATTACAAAACAAATAATACTTTGTAATTATTATATTGCAATTAAGCTTACACGATTTAATCTTGCTTAAACACTTGATTTACTAGAATTTTAATGTGAGTTCATTATTTCAACATATATACTGAATGATTTCCAATGCAAGCAACTAAATAGCAAGAATTATATTAATTTTGCTTGTATTGCAAATGATACTATTCATAATTATAGATAAACAACTTAAGGATTTGATTTATACTTTGCGATAAAGCACCATATAAGAAAGCAGAAACATTTTTATGCAGCAGGCATTGAAAATGAGCTGGCAAAAGTACTTAATTGTAGGTTGTTCAACTAATGCTTGTCACAATAAAATTGGGAGCAAGCGTTAGTGGGTGCAACCTGCAATTTAGCACTTTCAGCGAAATTTTCATAGTCCTGCGAAATAACAATGTTTCTGCTTTCGGTGGATTATCGCATAAGTCCGAATTTAAAGTTGGGGTATATATAATTAACCTATTGCTTTTTAGGATGAAACTTAATTGAACTTGTTTTTATCGGTAAATAATGCTTATTAGAAGCAATAGGAAATTCTGAATCTTTATAAAGAGTTTCCTGTATAAGATGAAATTGATTTTCTGGCGAAATTGGATACGTTTTAGCAGCAAAGTTTCCAGAAGTTGAATACTTTATTTCAACTAATATATCACTAGATATTTCGTAAATATCTCTTTCTAGAAATTCTAAAATCATATCCTCATTGTTTAAATCAAGATTAAATTTTGAAATAGTTTCAATTGGCAATAAAGTAAACGTATAAGCTATAGCTTGACCTTCAGATTTATACCATCTATCTATTAATACTACAGCAGCAGTTTTCTTTACAAGAATTTGATTAAAATAGTCAGTAGATGGCTCTATTCTTAATTGAATTTTAACTTCATCAATGACATCATTTATGCACTTGTATACAGGGTGTCCCATTGTTTCTAAACCAAGATCTTTTTTAGGTTTAGATTTTACTATAAAATTTCCCTTACCTCTTATATTATTTACTAATCCATCGTCTTGTAGTAGTGCAAGTGCCTGTCTTAGCGTAGTTCTACTAACACCAATTAATTTAGATAGTTCAGGTTCAGAGGGTAATCTACTTCCTTCTGGAAAAGTACCTTCATTTATCATTTTAAAAAGTTGATTATATACACTTACGTATCTTAATTCTTTTGGCTTTTCAACTATATCAAATTCATCATTCATAAAAATATCACCTTTCTACAGATATAACCCTGTCTAGACAAGTATACATATTGAATTACAAATTTTCAACTGAAATATTTGTTTTATACTTAATTATAACGTCAATTAAACAATATTGGCAATTAAATTATTATAGTTATTTTGTGCACAGCCTGTCCTTCTGAAAGCTTGTACCAACAGGCTTTTGGCATAGTTTTTAAATTGAATGAATTTTCGGAATTTACCATGAATAAAATGCTTGACATGAAATAACAGACATGCTATTCTTTGAGTACAAACAATAATACAACTTAATAGACAAGTATTAGGGATGTCCAACATTTTTTAACGTAATGTTGAAACCGTATTCTGAAAGCGAATCGTGAAATAAATGGAGGTATTATAATGAATTATTCACAAGGTTCTGGGAAACAATATCATATAGATGTGAGAGAAGGAGATGTAGGTAAATACGTAATATTACCAGGGGATCCAAAGAGATGTAAAAAGATTGCTGCATACTTTGATGATCCAAAATTAATTGCTGATAATAGAGAGTATGTTACTTACACTGGATTTTTAGATGGTGTAAAAGTAAGTGTTACTTCAACAGGAATTGGTGGACCATCAGCTGCTATAGCATTAGAAGAATTAGTAAATTGCGGAGCAGATACTTTCGTAAGAGTTGGTACATGTGGCGGAATGGATATAAATGTTAAAGGTGGCGATGTAGTTATTGCTACTGGTGCAATTAGAGCAGAAGGTACTAGTAAAGAATATGCACCAATTGAATTTCCAGCTATTGCAAACTTCGATGTTGCAAGCCTACTTGTGCAAGCATCTAAAGATTTAAATAAAAATTATCATGTTGGAGTAGTTCAATGTAAAGATTCATTTTATGGTCAACATTCGCCAGAAACTAAACCAGTAAGTTATGATCTTTTAAACAAGTGGGATGCGTGGATGAAATGCGGATGCCTTGCTTCTGAAATGGAATCAGCAGCTTTATTTGTAGTAGGAAGCTATTTAAAAGTAAGAGTAGGTTCAGTATTTCTAGTTGTTGCAAATCAAGAACGTGAAAAGGCAGGACTTGAAAATCTACAAGTGCATGATACAGAAACAGCTATAGAAGTTGCAATTGAAGGAATTAGAAAATTAATAAAAGCTGACAAAGAGAGAGAAACTAAATAAGAAAGTGTTTGATCTTTCGGAAAGGAATATGAAATGAAAGAGTATGAAGATATTTTAGAAAGAGCTTTTAAAGCTATGGAAAATGCATATTCTCCTTATTCAAATTACAAGGTTGGTTCTTGTGTTGTTACTAAAGATAATAAATACTTTATAGGAGCAAACATTGAAAATGCATCTTATGGTTTAACAAATTGTGCAGAGAGAAATGCAATCTTTCAAGCATATTCAAATGGGTATCGTAAAGAGGATGTAAAAGCAATTGCCATTGTAAGTGATGGAAATACGCTAGCAACTCCTTGTGGTGCATGCAGGCAAGTTTTAGTTGAATTGTTAGAAAAACATACTCCAATAGTTTTATCTAATAAAAAGACTGAAAAAATTACTGATATCGAAGAATTATTACCAATGTCCTTTACAGAGGAAGATCTAAAATAATAAAATTTTACTTTTGGAATAAGTATTAAATATAAAATGAAATATAAACTTAATTAGTTTTGAAAGGATGGAGTTATGAAGAAATATAATAGAATTTTCACAATAGTAATAGATTCACTTGGAATTGGAGAAATGAGTGATTCAAAAGAGTATGGTGATGTTAATGTAGATACACTTAGGCATATATCAGAGTCGGTAGATGAATTTAAGATTCCAAACTTACAAAAGTTAGGGCTAGCTAATTTACATCCAATCAAACATGTTGAAGCAGTTGAAAAACCTTTAGCTCATTTTATGAAGATGAGAGAAGCAAGTGTTGGAAAAGATACAATGACTGGCCACTGGGAAATGATGGGGCTAAAAATAGAAACACCATTCCAAACATTTACTGATACAGGTTTTCCACAAGAGCTATTAGATGAACTTGAAAAAAGAACAGGTCATAAAATAGTTGGAAATAAAAGTGCTAGTGGAACAGAAATATTAGATGAACTTGGCGAACATCAAATAAAAACAGGAGATATGATCGTTTATACTTCAGCTGATTCTGTTTTACAAATATGTGGTCATGAAGAAACTTTTGGGTTAGATGAACTTTATCGTTGCTGTGAAATTGCAAGAGAATTAACTCTTAAAGATGAATGGAAAGTTGGAAGAGTTATAGCAAGACCATATTTAGGAATGAAAAAAGGTGAATTCAAACGTACAAGTAATAGACATGATTATGCTTTAAAACCATATGGAGCAACTGCATTAAATGCATTAAAAGATAATGGATTTGCTTCAATATCCGTTGGAAAAATAAATGATATATTTGATGGTGAAGGTATAACAGAATCAAATAAATCAAAAAGTTCTGTTCATGGAATGGAACAAACTTTAGAAATAATGGATAAAGAATTTAAAGGATCGTGCTTTGTTAATTTAGTAGACTTTGATGCTTTATGGGGACACAGAAGAAATCCAGTTGGTTATGCTGAAGAATTAGAAAAGTTTGATGTTAATTTAGGAAAAGTATTAGATAAATTAAAAGAAGATGATTTATTAATAATTACAGCAGACCATGGTAATGATCCAACTTATAAAGGTACTGATCATACACGTGAACATGTTCCTTTCTTAGCTTATTCGCCATCTATGACTGAAAGTGGATTAATGGAAACAAGCGATAGTTTTGCAGCAATTGGTGCTACAATAGCAGAAAACTTTGGAGTAAAGATGCCTGAGAATACAATTGGTGAATCAGTACTAAGTAAGTTAGTATAGTATTACAGGAAGGATATTTAACTAATGATGAGTACAGTTAATGCGCTAAAGGAAAAATCACTTAAAGTTCTTCTTATAAATATTTTAATAGCGTTAGTTGGAGTTGCTCTTGTAGGATTTGGAATTGCATTTAATTCAGCTGCAATGCTTGGAAATGATGCAGTTGCAATTCTATATGATGGAGTTCGCAGTGCAAGTGGTCTTCCACAAAGTGAACTTGGAATGACAACAAATGTGGTAAATTACGCAATAATAATATTATCGTTATTAATCAATAGAAAGTATATAAATATAGGAACATTTATATATACTATTCCAATGGGAACCTTCGTTGGAATAGGCTCAAGGTTTTATCAATATATGAATTTGCCTAATGTTTTAGAGTGGAGAATATTAAGTTCTGTATGTGGATCCTTAATGCTATTTACAGGATTAGGAATCTTTATAGCAATAAATATTGGATTAGATCCTTTTACAAGTTTAGCTATGATATTAAAAGACAAAATGAAATCTCAATATAGAACGGCAAAGATAATTTGTGATGTTACATCGCTTATAATTGGTTTTATACTAGGAGGAAAAGCAGGGGCTGTAACAGTTATTGCAGCCCTAATAGGAGGGCCTTGTATACAATTTGCATCAGAGCTATTTAAAAAGTCAGTTCTAATGAAGATTAAAATAGGTGAAAAGAACATTTTACAATATTAAAAACAAGATTTTGGAGGACAGAATTATGACAAATGTACCAACTCCCCATAATGGGGCAAAGCTAGGAGAAATAGCAAAAACAGTATTAATGCCAGGAGACCCTTTAAGAGCTAAATTTATTGCAGAAAACTTTCTTGAAGATGTTACTCAATTTAATACAGTAAGAAATATGCTTGGGTATACTGGAACTTATAAAGGAAAGCGTGTCTCAGTTATGGGAGGCGGCATGGGAATGCCATCTATAGGTATTTATAGCTATGAATTATTTAATTTTTATGGTGTAGATAATATTATTAGAATTGGAACAGCAGGAAGTATATCTGAGAAATTGCACCTACGTGATGTTGTAATCGGTTTAGGTGCATCTACTAATTCTAACTACGCACACCAATACAATTTACCAGGAACTTTTGCTCCAATTGCAAGTTTTGATTTAGTTAGCAGTGCAGTTGAAGCAGCAAAAGAAAACAATATAAATGTTGTTGTAGGAAACATATTATCTTCTGATACTTTTTATAGTGCTGATAAAACAGCAACAGAAAAGTGGAAGAGCATGGGAGTCCTAGCAATAGAAATGGAAGCAGCTGCACTTTATATGAATGCTGCAGAAGCAGGAAAGAATGCATTATGTTTACTTACAATTTCAGACTCAGTATTAACAGGAGAATCACTTTCAGCAGAAGATAGACAATTAAGTTTTACAGAAATGATGAAAATTGCTCTTGAAATAGCAAAATAATAAAGTTTATAGGAGGAAGTATCATGAAAAAAGTAATTGCATTATTAATGACAACAATGATTATGGGAACTATGGCTGGTTGCGGATCAAGTGGAAACAAGACAACTGATAAAGGAACCACTGATGGTAATAAAGAATTTAAAGTTGCAATGGTAACTGATACAGGTGGTGTAAATGACCAATCTTTCAATCAATCTTCATGGGAAGGATTGCAAAATTTTGAAAAGAATAATGCTGGAGGTAAAGTAAGCTATCTTGAATCTAAGCAAGAATCAGATTATGCTACAAACCTAGATAAAGCTGTTGATGCTGGTAATAAAGTAGTTTGGGGTATTGGTTTTGCAATGTCAGATGCAATAACAAAGGCAGCCAAAGCAAATCCAGATGTTAGTTATGCTATAGTTGATAATTCATATGGAGATGATACTCCAGCTAATGTTACAGGCGTTATGTTTAATGCGCAAGAACCTTCATTTATGGTAGGTTATGCAGCTGCTAAAACAACAAAAACAGGTAAAGTTGGATTTGTTGGTGGTATAAAAAGTGGAATTATAGATCAATTCCAATATGGATACCAAGCTGGTGTTCAATATGCAGCAAAAGAATTAGGTAAAGATATTACTGTAGATGTTCAATATGCTGAAAGTTTCTCTGATGCATCAAAGGGTAAAGCAATTGCAAATAAAATGTTCTCATCTGGATGTGATATTGTATTCCACGCAGCAGGTGGAGTAGGTGTAGGTGTAATTGAAGCAGCTAAAGAAGCAAATAAGTTTGCAATAGGTGTTGACCGTGATCAAGCATATTTAGCTCCTGATAATGTATTAACATCAGCATTAAAACTTGCAAGCGTTGCAGTTGAAAATGTTTCTAAAGAAGCTATGAGTGGAAACAAAATTGGTGGTAAAACTTATACTTATGGATTAAAAGAAAATGCTGTAGGAATTCCAACTGAAAACAAAAATATGGATCCAGCAGTATATAAAGCAACTATGGAAGTTCAAGACAAGATTAAAAATGGTACAATAGTTCCACCTTACAATGAACAAACTTATAATGACTTTTTAAAAAAATAATAATTTAAACTTAAAGTAGATAATAACTATTAAGACAGTAGTGGAGGTAGGCTTTGCTGGTAACTTAACGGTTTGCCGGCAAAGCCTTATATAATAGAGGAGGATTAGGTATGGAAATTAGCAAACAATATGCAGTACAAATGCGTGGGATTACAAAAACGTTTGGCTCGTTCTGTGCTTTAGATAATATCAACCTTGATATTAAAAAAGGTACAATTCATGCACTACTAGGAGAAAATGGTGCAGGCAAAAGTACCCTTATGAATATCCTTTATGGATTGTATCAAGCTGATCAAGGTGAAATATATCTTAATGGTGAAAAGATAAATATTAAAAATCCTAATATAGCTATTGAAAATGGAATAGGAATGGTTCATCAACACTTTATGTTAGTTGAAAATTTTACAGTAACACAAAATATAGTGTTGGGTAGTGAAATCACAAAAAAATGTGGAATATTAGACATGAAAAAAGCCCGAGAAGAAATATTAAACATTGTTAAAAAGTATGGATTAGATGTAGATCCAGATGCAAAAATTGAAGATATTTCAGTAGGTATGCAGCAGCGTATTGAAATATTAAAAGCTTTATATCGTGGAGCTGATTTATTAATATTGGACGAGCCGACAGCAGTTCTTACTCCACAAGAAATTCAAGATTTAATAGGCATCATGCATAACCTTATTGCTGATGGAAAAACAATAATTATAATTACACACAAATTAAAAGAAATAAAGGAGTCTTCTGATGTTTGTACAATAATACGTAGAGGAAAATATATAGATACGGTAAATGTTAAGGAAGTAACAAGAGAAGATCTTGCAACAATGATGGTAGGTCATGCAGTCAAGTTAATCGTTGACAAAGAAGCTGCAAAACCAGATGAGGTTGTTTTTGAAATAGATAATTTAACTGTTAAAGATGAAAGAAAGTTAGATGCAGTTAAAGATTTATCACTTAAAGTACGTAAAGGTGAAATCGTTGGTATTGCAGGAATTGACGGCAATGGACAAAAAGAATTAATTGAAGCTATAACTTGTCTTGCTAAATCCGAAAAAGGTACCATTAAAATAAATGGAGTAGAGATACAAAATACCACAGTGGAAAACGTTATCAAAAATAAAGTTTCAACAATACATGAAGACAGGCAAAAACGTGGGCTTGTACTAGATTTTAGTGTTGCTGAAAATATGGTAATAGAAAAATATAAAAGTGAACCATATTGTAAGAATGGATTATTGGTTAAAGATAAAATTATGGCTCATACTAAGGAGCTTATAAATCAGTATGATATAAGACCTGATAACTGTGAATCATCACCTATCAGAGGGCTATCAGGGGGAAATCAGCAAAAAGTTATAATTGCAAGAGAAGTATATAATGATCCAGACTTATTAATTGCAGTGCAGCCAACTCGTGGACTTGATGTAGGAGCAATTGAATATGTTCATAAAACATTAATAAGAGAAAGAGATAAAGGAAAAGCTGTTCTTTTAATTTCATTAGAACTTGATGAAGTTATGAATGTTTCAGATACTATAGCTGTAATTTCGGAAGGAACTATTGTAGGTACTTTTAAACAAGGTGAAGTTGATGAAAATACAATAGGCTTGCTAATGGCGGGAGGTAAACATAGTGAAGATAGTAGTAAAAATTCTTAAAAAACCAGTTACTTCAACATTCATTGCAATATTCTGTGGATTTATTGTTGCATCAATAGTACTAGGTGTTGCTGGCTATAATCCTATAGATGCTTTTAGTGCACTTTTTGGAGGGATTTTTTCAAAACCTAAATATATATCTAATACAATTATTAAGGCCACTCCTATTATTTTAACTGGTTTAAGTGTTGCATTTGCTTTTAAAACAGGATTATTTAATATTGGAGCGGAAGGTCAATATATAGTAGGTACAATTGCATCAACAATAGTTGGAATCAAATTAAATTTGCCAGCAGTATTAGAAATTCCTTTAGTAATTTTAGCTGGTGTAGCTGCTGGAGCAGTGTTTGGTGGTATTGTGGGAATTCTTAAGGCGAAATTCGGAATACATGAAGTTATAACCAGTATAATGCTGAATTGGATTGCATTATATTTATCTAATTTCGTTGTATCTACAGATGTATTTCACCAACCAGATTCAACAAGTACTTATATGATTAATGAATCTGGATTTACTACTATACTTGGTAATTGGAAGACTTCTGATGCTGGAATGGAATTTCTTTCTCATCACAAGTGGTTATCAGAAGTTTTGTTAAAAACAGATGTTAATATTGGAATTATCGTTGCTATTATAATGGCTGTAGTTATATCAATTTTGTTATATAAATCTGCAAAAGGTTATGAATTACGTGCAGTTGGATTAAATAAAGATGCAGCAGAATTTGCTGGAATAAATGTTAATCGTAATATAGTTCAATCAATGGTAATTGCAGGTGCATTATCAGGTCTTGCTGGAGCACTAGCTATTACAGGCACAGCACCTCATAAGTTATCTACTATGGCTGCTTTTGAAAATAACGGATTTAATGGATTATCAGTTGCATTAATTGCAGGAAGTTCACCTATTGGATGTATATTTGGAGGCTTGTTATATGGTGGATTACTATATGGAGGTCAATCTGTACAATCTGCTATAGGTGCACCATCAGAAATAATAAATATAATGATAGGTACTATTGTATTTTTCGTAGCATTAACTAAGATTGTACCTGCTTTAGCTGACAGACTTTTAAAGAGAGGTGAGAAGAATGTTAAATAGTATTGCACTATTAATAGGTATTACACTAATGTATTCAGCACCGTTAATATTTGGAGCATTAGGTGGAGTTGTTTCTGAGCGTTCTGGAGTTGTAAATATCGGAATTGAAGGTATGATGACTATAGGTGCCTTTACTGGTGCGGCAGTAGGATATTATTCTGGAAATGCATGGCTTGGATTTTTAGCTGCAGGAATTGCAGGGGGAATAATGGCTTTATTACATGCAGTTGCATCTATAACATTCAATGCGGATCAGACAATATCAGGTATTGCTATAAATTTACTAGGTGCAGGTTTCTCTTTATTTACATGTAGGTTATTATTTGAAGGAGCTACTATGACTAAACCAGTAGCTACTAAATTACCTAAAGTATTTGGAGTAGATATTACAGTTTTTATAGCACTTTTAATTACAGTAGTTATTTGGTTCATTTTATATAAAACTAAATGGGGACTTCGTATTCGTGCTGTAGGAGAGCATCCAGCAGCTGCAGATACTCTTGGAATAAGTGTAACTAGAACTCGTTACGTATGTGTTATGATTTCTGGAATACTTGCAGGGTTTGGTGGAGCATCTATGACTCTTGCAATAATAGCACAATTTACGCCAACAGCAATTAGCGGTCAAGGCTTTATTGCATTAGCAGCAGTTATTTTTGGTAAATGGACTCCACATGGTGCATACGGAGCTTGCTTATTATTTGGATTTGCTCAAGCATTAACAGTTGTATTAGGCGGTGGAACCTTTGCTATTCCTTCGCAAATACTTGCAATGCTACCATACATTTTAACAATTGTAGTATTGATTCTTTTTGTTGGAAAATCAGTTGCACCAAAAGCTGATGGAGTTCCATACGAAAAAGGTACTCGTTAATAAAAAGAAGAAACATTGTTATTTCACAGGACTGCGAAAATTTCGCTGAAAGTTCTAAATTTTAGGTTGCACCACTAATGTTTGCTCCCAATTTCCTATGGAAGCTCGACTTATTACATTTGCTGAGGAAGTTCGACAACCAAAAATAAAATTTTGGACTCTCACTTCACAAGCGTTAATTGAACCGACCGTTAGCGGAAACTCGACTCAAATACGTTGGTTGAGTAAGTGATAAGTGAATCACTTGTCACCTGTAATTTGTCACTAGTATCAACTTGTTATTTAATCAATCTAAAAAATAAACTGCATGATATAATTCTAAAAAAATTAAAAGAATTTTAACCGTAATTGTGAATTGTGCATTGTGCATTGTAACATATATAGTTATAAAATAAATTTAAGGAGTAATGAAATATGAATATAGCTAAATATATAGATCATACAATATTAAAACCAGAAGCAACAGTAGAGGATGTAAAAAGGCTTTGCAGAGAAGCAAAAGAGTATAGCTTTGCATCTGTTTGTGTAAATGGATGTTATGCAAAATTAGTAAGTACTGAACTTGCAGGAAGTGAAGTAAAAACTTGTGTGGTAGTAGGATTTCCACTTGGAGCTATGACAAAGGAAGCGAAAGCTTTTGAAACATCTCAAGCTATTGAAAATGGTGCGAGCGAAATAGATATGGTTATAAATGTAGGGGCACTAAAGTCCAAGGATTATAAATTTGTAAAAGAAGATATAGAAGCTGTAGTGAATGCAGCTAAAGGAAAAGCATTAGTTAAAGTTATTATTGAAACATGTTTATTAACTGATGAAGAAAAAGTTAAAGCTTGCGAAATAGCTAAAGAAGCTAAAGCTGATTTTGCTAAGACATCAACAGGATTTTCTACTGGTGGAGCAACTAAGGAAGATATTGCTTTAATGAGAAAGACTGTTGGACCGGATTTAGGTGTAAAGGCATCAGGTGGAGTTAGAGACTTTAAAGCTGCTATGGACATGATAAATGCAGGAGCAAGCAGAATAGGATCAAGTAACAGTATTGCCATTGTTAATGAGAGCAAATAATTTTTAGGCTATAGGCTAAAGAAAAGATAAAATGACAAATTGTTAGATAGAACCATGAGACAAAAAATAATTCATGGTTCTATTATTTATATTACTCTGCAAATGAAAGAAGATTTAGTAAGGAAAGTAATTTAATTAAAAGAATATAAAAATAAATGTAATATTTATATAACATAAGGCTTAAACTAGCCAGTTTTATTATTGATGAATTTGGATAAAGTGCTAATAGTATAATTTTTGTAGAGAATTATACTATTTTAAACTAATGTAGTCAGATAAGACTATATTAGAATTAATATGAATTAAAATGAAGTGATTATAATTTTTAGATTTATTTATATAATATGATAAACATTCATAAATCTGTAACACTATTTATAAATCTCTGTTACAGAACTGTAACAATAATTTCCTATAATTAAACCGAACAAGAGATATGCATTTAAAAAAGATGTGGAGGTGCAATAACAGAAGATAAGGAAACTGCTGTTATAGAAGCTTTCACTTTTTCAAAATAAAAAACACGCTAACAAAATTTGGAGAGAGGATTAATATAAATTCTATAAATGAGTAAAATTTTAAGGTTAGTTATGCAAATGAATAACTAGCCTATTTAATTTAATTGAAAAAAATAAAACATTGCATAACTACACTCTATGACGCGCACTTTGTATAAAAAGGAAATGTATAAATATATATGGTTAAAAACTAAATATTTATAATCTAAATTAGTAGTATAATAATAAAAAAATATATATATGTTGTAAAAATAATTCTTCATCATAATTCTAAAAATATTACAAGAATTTTAGCCATAATTGTGAATTGTGAAATGTGCATTGTGAATTGCAATATATATAAATAAAAAAAATAAAATTGTCATAACTAGAAAAATTTATGTCGAAATGCTATTATATTTTAACAATTTTTGATAAAATATAAACTAGTAAATGTTTAGAATAATCTGCAAATTATTATAAACTTTAATTTTTTATTATAAAGGGAGATGGTATACTGATGATAAAGAATGTATCCATAAAAACAAAATTATTAATTGGCTTTATGAGTATGGTTATACTAATTGGTATAACTGGTTTCTTCGGAAAGTTTGGTCTATCAAATACTGAGAGCAGTATAGAACAAATATATTCTGATGATTTAAAAAGTATTGATGAAATACATTCGGTTAAAGAGAATTTTTTAATTGAAATTAAAATTGTTAATGATGTAGTTCTAGAACAGGATAATTCCAAGGTACAAACAGCGCTACAACAACTTGATCAAATCAAAACTAAAAATTCAGCTGTAGTTGAAGCTTTTGGTAATAGCAGCATGTCAAATGATGAGAAGAAAGAGTTTGATGATCTTAATTCTATTTTAGGAGATAAGTTTGCAACTGAAAAAGACAATCTTTTTGAGTTACTTAAAAATGGGAATTATTCAGAAGCAAAAATTAAATTATCTGAAATTAACCAAACTACAGAAATTATATCAAAACATCTTGATAACTTGGTTGAAATAAACCAAAAACAAGCAGATGAAGCTTATAGCAGTGCAAAAGAAAATTATCGCAAAACAACTAATATAATGCATGCAATTCTAATAGTAGGGATTATTTTGGCGATTGCTATAGGGACAGGATTATCAATATATATATCTATGATAATTAAAAAAGTTTTATTATTTGCAGAAGCTTTAGGAGACGGAGATTTAACATACTCAATAGAAAGTGAAAATAATGATGAATTAGGATTGTTAATTAGAGCATTAAATAATGCAAAAGAAAAAATCAAATCAGTGATTGAAAATATTGTGATTCAGGCTCAGGGAGTAACAGCATCTAGTGAAGAATTATCTGCTACATTAGAAGAATTATCAAGCAATTTTGAAAGCATAGATAAGAACACATCTGGAATAGTAGAAAATATACAAGGAATAAATTCAATTACAGAAGAGTTAGCTTCAACAATGGAAGAAGTTAATTCTGGAATAACTCAGCTGGCTTCGAATTCAACTGAAAGTAGTCATCAGTCTATCGAAATTAAAGAAAGAGCTACTGAAGTAAAGGAAACTGGAATTAACTCTATGAAAGCTACAGATGAATTGTATGAAGAAAAGCAAAATAATATACTTAATGCAATAGAGCAAGGAAAAGTAGTTAGTGAAATAGGTATAATTGCACAATCAATAGCATCAATAGCAGAACAGACAAATTTATTAGCCTTGAATGCAAATATTGAAGCTGCAAGGGCTGGAGAACAAGGAAAGGGATTTGCGGTAGTTGCAAATGAAGTAAGGATACTTGCTGAGCAATCAGCAGATTATGTTAAGAATATTCAAAATGTAGTTTCAAATGTTCAGGCTGCCTTTAATAATCTATCAGGCAATTCAAAGGAGGTACTACATTTTGTTAATGAGAATGTTAAAAAAGATTATGATTTATTGATTGAGACAGGAAATAAATATGAAAATGATGCTGCATATATTAGTGATTTATCACAGAATATTGCATCAATGTCACAGGAGTTAAATGCATCTACAGAAGAGATTTCTGAAGTTGTACAAACTATTGCTGAAAATATGAAAGATACTAAAAACAGTTCGGAGGAAATTAAAGTAGGTATAGATGAAACTAATAAAGCAATAGAACAGGTTGCTAGAGTAGCTCAAGATCAAGCAGAAACAGCAGAAAAATTAACTGAACTAGTTTTAAATTTCAAAATATAAATAGGTTTAACAATCCAAGTGAATCTTAGGCATAACTAAGATCACTTGGATTGTTTTGTTAAATAGAAAATCTTTAATCATCAAAATTATTGATATGCTGCATTTAAAATTTCAATTTTACAAATGGATTAACCCCTCTTATAATAAGATAATCAACACCAAGGAGGGGAAAAATGAATAAAAAACTAAATACTATTTCTATAAGTGGACTGATGATAGGTCCAATTTTAGGTTCAGGTATTGTACTTTTACCACCTATTGCGATTCATATGATTGGAGACAAAGCAATTATTGCTTGGATAATAACTATGCTTATGGGTATTATATTTGCTTACATATTTACAAAAATGAGCATATTAACTTTGAGTAATGAAGGGGTGAATGTGGTAATAGGTGAGAAGCTTGGACAAAATTTTAGGGAATTATCTTCGAATTATTTGACAGCAGCTGTCTGCTTTGGACCTGTGGCTGTTTTATATACGGCTTCTGGATTTATTTGTAACATGTTTCCAGGAACAAATAATTATAGGACTCTTGTAATTTTTATATTATTATTTCTTAATATAGCTGTGCTATTAATGGGAATAACTGCAATGGGAAAGGTTACTTTAGTACTCTCTTCACTTACTGGACTTATTCTTATTATAGGCAGTGTTTTTAATCTTTTAAAGCAAGATAATGTAACTTTTCCAAGTGGTATGCCACCAATTACAACTCTTGGATCTACGCTTTTGCTATTATTTTGGGCAATTATAGGATGGGAAGTGATTGGAAGTTATGTCGAAGAGGTCATGAATCCAGAGAAAACGCTTATGCGTGCTATGAAAATAAGTTTATCAGCTGTTATTTTTATATATTTATTGACTACTTTTGCTTTGCAGAACAGTTTAGGAAATCAAATTATTACAAAAGAAACAGACATTAATGTAAGTTTAATTCTTATTCCTTTATTCGGTAACTTATCTTATATTGTTATGGGTATTGTGGCAGCAGGATTGTGCTATGCCACATTGATTATGATATTAGGTGCTGTTACAAGACAAATGGCTGCAAGAGCAGAAAATGGTATGCTTCCTGCTTTTTTAATAAAGAAAGAGGAAGAAAGATCTCCTAAAAGAGCTTTATTAGTATTGACTATATTTCATTGCATACTTATTGTCCTTATTCACTACAATTATATTACTGTAGAATGGACAGTAGGAATTGCAAATACCTTTTTTATATGTAATGCACTTCTTGGACTTATTGCTAGTCTAAAATGTATAGATGGTATAATTTTAAAAATATCAATAATATTGCTTATTATAATATTAGTTATATTACTAGCATTTTCATCACTATTAGGATGGATACTATTGGTTGCAGTGAGCCTAATGAGCATGTATAAGAGCATGCCACAGTTTCAGCAGAAATTAAAAAATTAAATTTTTAAAAGAAAGCTACATTAGCTGTTTATCATATAGATAACCTGACTAAAACCGGGTTTATGTGGTAACTTACCGGTACGCCAAGCAAGGGCGTAAAAGATAATGAGGGCTAACCTTCCTCATTATTACTATATAGCAGGTGGGAATCCTGCATGACAAAGGCCAGCAACCAGTCATTAGTTAGTCTTGGGCTTATTATGGCGATGTAATAAGTTAAGTGTAGACAAACAAGGTACCAGGCCGCAAGCGAATGCTGAAACTACTAGCCACGAAATTATCACAAAGTCAGAAAGGACGATAATATCGGTAAATTAGAAGTCAGAACATAGATAATCATTATTGCAAGAATATCTGTGCTTTCTCGTGGTTTTAAGGTGTAGCATGGTATACATTGATATAGTACGTCAACTTGGGAGGACTCATTATTCTCTGACTTCAGAGTATGGAAAACAATGATTAGAAATCAGAGGTATTCAAATGATAATGAGTAGTCGGATTACACCATAGTACTGAAGAAATGAGTAATGACCATGGAGGGAAGGGTGTAACATATTATAGACCTTGAAAAGAGAAACAGAAATTCTCACACAGAGGAGGAAAAAAAAATGTACACAAAACTTGAGAGGATAGCAGAAATAGCTGGAAATAATCCTAAAGAGAAATTTACATCACTAATGCATTTAGTTAACAAGGAAATGCTAATTTTATGCCATTATGAACTGAGCGGAAATAAGGCTACAGGAGTGGATAAGGTAACAAAGGAAGAATATGAAACTAACTTAGAGAATAATATTGATAATCTACTAATTAGAATGAAGACTTTTAAATATAGACCGCAGCCTGTAAGGAGAGTATACATAGATAAGTCTGGTTCAAACAAGAAAAGACCTCTAGGTATACCGGCATATGAAGACAAAGTTGTACAATTAGCCATTAATAAAATATTAAAATCAATATATGAACAAGATTTCATTGATAGTTCTTTTGGGTTTAGACAAAATAGAAGTTGTCATGATGCTCTTAAAATCTTAAATGTATATTTATCTGAAAAGAATGTGAATTATGTTGTAGATGCTGATATTAAAGGATTCTTTGATAATGTTGACCACAAGTGGTTGATGAAATTTCTTGAACACAGGATTGCAGACAAGAACTTACTTAGATATATAGGTAGATTTTTGAAAACTGGAATAATGGAAAACGGAAAGTTTTATAAAGTATATGAAGGAACTCCACAAGGGGGAATAATATCTCCAACATTAGCAAACATTTATTTACATTATGTTTTAGATATATGGTTTAATAACTTTATCAAAAAGAAGTGTAAAGGACAGGCGTACATAGTACGCTATGCGGATGATTTTGTTTGCTGTTTTCAGTATGAAGACGAAGCGAAAGCTTTCTATGAAGCATTGAAAAACAGATTAGACAAATTTAACTTGCAGGTAGCTGAAGATAAAACTAAAATATTATATTTCGGTAAGAATGCCTACTATGATAGAAAATTCAAGAGAGCATGAAAGTTAGAATCATATAAAGATAGAACTTTTGATTTTCTAGGATTTACACACTTCTGCAGTTGCAGAAAGAATGGAAGTTTTAGAGTTAAGAGGAAGACTAGCTCAAAGAAATTTGGAGCTAGCATAAAGAGATTGAATGAATGGTTAAAGAATAATAGAACAGTGCCGCTCACATTATTAATGGAGAAACTGACACAGAGACTAATAGGATATTATAGGTATTACGGAATCACTGACAACAGTTTAAGTCTCGCAACTTTCAGATATTTAGTAAGAAAACTAACTTTTAAATGGCTAAACAAAAGAAGTCAGAAAAGAAGTTATAACTGGAGAAGTTTTGACACTATGTTTGAGTGCTTCAAAATACCTAAAGCTAAAATATATGTTAATATTTTCAACTTAAAAGAAGATATATCATATATACTGTGAATTATAATGTGGGGAGCCGTATGCGGGAAATCCGCACGTACGGTTCTGAGAGGGGTTAGGGAAGTGATTCCCTAGTCTACTTACCAAATCATAAATATTTTGATTCCGAAAAACTATGAAAATATCGCTGAAGGTTCTAAGCAGTAGGTTGTTCCAATTTAGCATGCTCCAACTTTCCTAGGGAAGCTCGACTCACGTTCGTTTACTGAGTAAGCGATTCTCACCAAATCAAAGATTTGGGTTCTCTGCTTAAGAACCTTTAACAGCTCATTTTCAAATGTTTTCTCCATATTATGACCCTTGTGGTTACAAATATATTTATGATTTCTAGTGAAGATACGAACTTAAAGTCTTAGCAGCTTTGTAAATAAGTACATCTGATAATTAGAGTTATAGTATTCAGCTGATGTTTTAAATTGGTCAAATAATAAGTTGACATTATTCACAAGCTTTTTGATACTTCAAATTTGATTTATGGTATCAAAAAGTATAAATATAACTATTTTGAAAAAAATAATTATTGAAGTATTGAGATTAAATTCTTTAGCTATTGCCTTAATAAATATTAGACTTTGGCTGATATCTACATGAGTTCGACTCTCATTGAGGAACTCTATGGAGAACATAATCATTAACCATACTTAGACTATGAAATATCCTCTAACTGGAACAAAAGTATGTTATTCATTTCGGTGAGGTTACGCATATGTATAGATTACAGTTGGTTTATCTATATGAAGAATCATGAACCACAGTAAAAATATTTTTAAGGAAGCAAAAGATACAAATGAAAGGATGTTTTATTATGAAGATTTATGGAAGTAATGTGTGTCCATCTACATTAAAGGCTATAGAGGAGTTAAAAGAAAAAAATATTAGCTTTGATTATAGAGATTTTTGCCAAGATATAAAAGCGTTAAAGGAATTTGTTGCAATTCGTGATGAAAATTCACTATTTGATGATGTTAAAGATGAAAAGAGAATAGGGATACCATGTTTTATCTTGGATAATGGAGTTATAACACTTGATAAAAATTACGCAATAGAAGAATGTATGAAAAATAGATAGGGGAGTTTACATAGTAGAGGATTTTTAGATTGTATGCTAGTCGAATGGATAAAAAACAGGATTTCATTATTAATAAATAGGCTATGCTTTAATATAATGTTGAAATATAGTCTTGAAAATTATAGGTGGATTGTCCACCTATAATGCTCAATATTGGATATTTACTACATTACAAATATTTTCTTTGGTGAATAATATAAGAAGAACACAAACCATAACTTGAATAATAAAGTTATATCATAACTGTCTAAATATAACGTCTCACTTTATTCATATATTTTATATATTCTTCTCCGAATTTCTTAATACACCATCTTTCTTCTGAAAGAATAATCCAGTGTGCGGATACTTGAAAACAGATTAATAACGCAAGTAATATCAAGGAATGTGTTAGCAATGCACACCCTAAAAAATAAATAAAATATGCAATGTACATAGGATTGCGGGATACTCGGTATAATCCGTTTAAATTTATTCCACTCATTTTAGGCTTAGCATAATTTACTATAGATACAGCATATAAAATAATTCCTAAACTATATACTCCTAAACCTATGTAAAACCAATCAGAGTCAGTTTTGATTTTGAGTAATAGTGGGTATAGTAAAATAAGTACGGTTGTAATTTGATAAACCCAGAATGCTACTTTTTCTCTTCCGATTAATGGAGCAAAGAAACCCGCACGTTTAAGTGATTCTTTGTCTATTATACTTAAAATCCCATACCTAATAAGTATTAATGGTATTACTGTCAAAAATGCATTCATTTTACCCCACCTTTTAGTTTTTTGCTCTATATCATTTCTATTTTAGTTAGTTCGCCTTTTCTAACCATTGTTCATTAGATTATAGTCCTGTATAATACTTATTATAACATAACTTACAAAATCTCACACGTGAATTAGTTCTCTATTTTTTAAATCTTTTACTTTGGTATATGAATATGCTACATTGCTTTGAACTATAAAGTTTTTATGAATTAATTTTGTGGGATTTTAGTGAGCATAATATAATAATGATTCATACTATATTATTATATTAATTGTAATTAGGGATACATATGAAGAAGTGTAAATGTAAGAAAGATAGAAAATGTAGAGGTAGTAAGAAAACAAATAAACAAAGGAAATCACAATGCAATCCCAATCCATTTGCAGATGCAGTTATTCCACCATGTGCGGAATATTTAGAAAATGAAAATATATTGGTATTAGATGGAGAGTTGATTTATAGAAATGCTAATAAAATATATACATTTATTACTACAAGTGCTTCAAATAATGGTCCTACAGGCAGTTTAGGCGAAGCTCTTGAAACTAATGTTGAGATTAGCATTACAACATTTATAATTGGTCTATTTATTAATCAAGTTCAAATGGGTGTCATTAAGTATGACAAAACTAAACAAATTCATCCAGATGAAAAGATTGATTTACTAATACATGAATGTCTTCAAAATATATGTGAAGAAAATAATGAAGAAAATCAATCTGATGCAGAAATGAATGAAAAACCCAAGGAACCCCAAAAGGATGAAATGGGTGAGAAGTCAGATAAAAGCGAAGGAGATAACGAGTCTCAATCAAAAAATGCAACAGAATTTAATTATATGTTAACATTCGTTATATCTAATGGCAATGCTATTGCGACCTTTGTAAACTATCAAATAAATATAACAGAACTTAATTATACCATATTATTGGCATTAAATAGATTAGAAGGCGATCCAGGATTATATTTTCCAAATAATAATTATGCAACACCTATACCAGTAAATCTTTATTTAGCAGGATTGAATATAAAATTTCCAATAGATAAAAATTGTTTCTAATAGAACTGTGTATCGTGAATTATATATTTATAAATGTTAAAGCATGATCACTGCTGTCAGCATTAGGTATTCAAATATCGGTTTTAATGTAGATTATCTTGAGCCTGCCACTAGGCTTATTTAGTTAGTTTTTACTAATAATCATATAATCGCCGCAAGTAAGTTGAACTACTTCTGCCCTTAAAGCCTTTGAAATATCATCAGTTAGCTGCTTTTGCTCCTCTTGAGTTTGGGCAACTAAAATTAAGGGGTTTCCATTTTGTGCCCTATCTTTAGATAGGGTTATATATGCTATTATTTCATAACCAGTATTATAAAAATCTGTACCCATGGTATTCCTGCCTTTCTATTTATTAAGATTAGATTTCATTAAACTAGAACTCTTTTTTATACTCTCTAAAAGAGGTGTTTTCTTTATTGTTTCTATAAAAGAGCCTTCATTATAAATTATTGGAACTAGCATAACAGCGACTCTTCCTGTTTCATAGTCACACTTAGTATAGTGATATCTTTTTAGTCCTAACATTCTGCACGCTTCAAATATTATGGCCTGCCTTTGACCGTGGTGATCAATTATTCTGTTGAAGTGCCTTTCATTTGGATAAATTATTGCTGCCATGCCGCCATCTTTGACTAAATTTCTTGCTCTATCTGTACCTAAATGATTTGTAACAAATATATCATCTACATATAGTTCGGAATTTTTTACAGTTATTTTGGCTAGCTTTACTTGAGCAATATCTCCGATAGATTTACCCTTTGAAAAATTTTTGAGTATATAAAAAATTATGCCTCCAGCTAAAATACCGCTTAATATATTTATTAGAATGATGTTATGAGGCACAAGGTGCATGGTTAAGCTAGTTAAAAATGAAACTAATAATGATAAATAATTTCTTGCTTCAAAAGTTTTTGCAATGCCGTCAATATAAGCTTCTCCTCTAAAAACATGTTCCACATTATCAAGATCTTGGAGACTTTCTTTTTCTATTTTTCGTACTTCTCTAAACTGCTCAGTAGCAAGAACTAGGAAAGTTATTGCTTCAAAGTTCCTTTCAAGAATAGATGGAATTGCAATAGCACCTATTCCGGAAGATATGAACCCAGCTACTAGATGAATTAAATATCCATTTGGATAGCTAGGATACTGCCTGTAATCAACGACTAGGGTAATATATCTAGCAGCAGTACCACATAGTATTGGTATTAAGATTAAAAATATATAATACTGAGAAATCATTTCGTTTTCCATATGAGCCTCCGAATATTTAGTAGTTAGAATATAAATAACCAATTTTATATATTAATTTTCTGCATTATATATAAAAAATATACAGTTATCTTGAAATTTGGGATCTATATAGATAAACAGTATATAACTTGAACTTATGCATACAACTCGCCGAAATAGGAATTATGCTGTTGCTCCAGTTTCTAAGGAAATTATGATGGATGATTCTAAGGCTATAAAGTTGCGCCCAAAGTGCTAGCCTCAAAGAACAAGCGCTCACAGAGAAAGTTCGAAGAACGAAATATAAAATTTCGATTCTCACTTTTTGAACTAGCACATTTGGAACAACTTATAGCCAAAGAATCACATCCATCAAAATTACCAATGAAACATTCCACAAAAGTATATCACTCATTTCTGGTTGGAAGATATTTTATAAACTATACTTAGACGTATGCAATAATCCACCGAAAGTAGAAATATTGTTATTTCACAGGACTATGAAAATTTCACTGAAAGAACTAAATTTCAGGTTTTACCGCTAATGCTTGCTCCAAATTTCATTGTGACAAGAATTAGGAATAACCTACAATTAAGGGCTTTTAACAGCTCATTTTCAATGCCTGTTTCATAAAAATGTTTCTGCTTTCTAGTATGGTATTTATTGCAAAGTGTAAATGAAATTCTTATATATAAAAAATATGATCGTAAACATCTATTAAAAAATTAATATTTACAGGGTAAACTAATAGGAGATTATGGACTTAAATGAAATATAATTCTTAAACAAGGAAAAGTATGTAATACAAGCTATGGATGCTACTTTTACTAGTATTTTTATAGGTTATAAATTATCATACTGGTTAATATATTACTGCCAAGCAAAATTTATATTAATTAAGGGAGGTAGATGCATATGTCATCAAATAATAGTGGAAGAAATAGAACATTAGTACCAGAAGCAAAACAAGGATTAAACAGATTAAAAACTGAGGTTGCTTCAGAAGTTGGATTAAGCAATTATGAAAGCATGGATAAAGGAAACCTTTCTTCAAGACAAAATGGATATGTTGGCGGATATATGGTAAAACATATGATCGAAGATTATGAACAAGGTCTTAAGTAATAAGTATAAGACCAAGAGAATAAAAATAGTTGTTTAAGATATAAAGCGGAATTTTATATCTTAAACAACAAGACCTAAAAGATTTAATCAATAAATCTTTTAGGTCTATTTTTTACTATAATATACTTGCCTTTATTTAAATTAATACAGAATTTAGATTGGATATACTTATGAGCGTATTAATAATATTGAGGATAAAATAATTATCAATATATTTTAAAGAAATAAAAATGGCCATAAATTCCAAGCATTAAAGCCGTTTCCGTAATTACCGTAATTCATTCCATAGTTGCCATAGTTCATGCCACAATTTCCAAAGTTCAAACCACAGTTTCCACCGCAATTACCATAGTTCATACCGTAATTTCCATAATTCATACCATAATTACCATATCCGTAATTGTTATTATAGCAAGGCTTGCAAGATTTTTTGCAACACTTTTTCATAGCCCATTTCTCCTTTGTTAATCAAAATCATTTGTTATATTAATAATATATTAGGCAGTATTAAAAGTTGTTACATAATATTTAGGTAAAGCTTAATAAAATTCATTGTAATTTAAGATTTTAATTGATAATTCTAATTTAAATAAATTATTACTGTCTTCCAATGAAATATCAAGTAAGCTTTGAATTTTATTAAAACGATAAAATAATGTGCTTCTATGTATAATTAATTTATTTGATGTATGATTGGCATTTCTATTACATTCTAAGTAAGTTTTTAGTGTTACAAATAATTCGGTTTTATTCTTCTCGTCGTATTTAATAAGCTTTTTTATTAGAGGGTTAACTAAGGTTGTTATATCAATTCTAGGTAAATCATTATTTTCTTTTGAACTTGCAGATATATGAATAAGATAATATTCAATGTAATCTTCAAAATAACTTATATTACTATGGATTTTCATATATGATGATAGCTTTAAAGCGCATATTGATTGCTTAAAGTAATCTTTTATATCCAATAAATTATTAAAATTAATACTAGCTCCACATCTTAAGTTGTTTAGTTTTAAAAATTCTAATAGATTTTCTTTTATGTACTCACTTATAATTTGTTCATTATCACTGCTAATAAGAAAAATAATTGTATCTTTATAATAAGTTGAAATACAATTTCCAAGTATACCTTTAAGTCTTTGGATTAAGTCTCTTAATCCAAAGTTATGTCTATAATCTTCATATTTCTGCTTGAAGGGTATTGAAAGGATTAAATTGTATTTACTTAAAGTAAAGCTACTATATTTTAAGCGTTCACTGGCATATTCCAAATTATCTATGTCATTTACTAATAAATCCATCAAATAATATTCTTCATCTAGACCTGAGTTACTTATAAATAGATTTTCTTTTTTTATTTGAATAGAAAGTAAATTGGATAATATATTTGTAAGTTCTAAATCTTCATCTTGGAAATCGCGATCACGTTGAAGAACACTTATATATCCTATTGAAATTCCATTAACTTTAATAGAGCAAAATATTAAATTTTCATCGGAATAATGAAAAAATGAATTAGTTGTCTTATAAATAGTATCCATGCATTTATTTTCTTTCATTAAACTAATAATACCTGATAATAAGTAATCTTCGCCATTATGGGTTTCAATGCTTGAGTTTTCACACTTAGCTAGATTAGAACGAGTGATGAGTCGATAGCTGGTATCTAAAATAAAAATAGGATTTCCTAAAAAATTTTCGGCTATGCTAAGAATATCATCAATATTATTTTGAACAAATAAACTATTATAAAGTTCATATCTTTTCTTATATAAATCGTATTCCTTTTTCATTAATTTCTCCTTATTTCTCTTAAATTGAAAAAATGTCTAAACATTATAAACTTAAGAGTGTTATTTTAAGACTTATTTTTGATGAATGACATTTTCTATAATGCTAAAATTATGATAAATCGTTGTTTTTGTAATTCAAAACTAATTATCGTATAGATAACCAAACTAATGCGTATGTCTCACCGAAATGAATAACATACTTTTGTTCCAGTTTCTAGGTAATTCTGATGGGTGATTCTAAGGCTACAAAGTTGCACCCAAAGTGCTAGCTTCAAAGAACAAGCTTTGAACTAGCACATTTGGAACAACTTATAGCCAAAGAATCACATCCATAAAAATTACCAATGAAACATTCCACAAAAGTATATTACTCATTTCTAGTTAGAAGATATTTCATAGTATAGCATAGTTTATGATTGTGGTATCTATATAGGGTTCCATATATCTACCGTTTCAATTTTCTGAATAGCAGTGATATTGAAAATTTATAAGTTTGAATATCATTCTGGAATCCTATATAGATAAACAATTTAAGAATTAGACTTGTTAGATTAACATATTCACAGAGTTGCTGGTACTTTGAGCTCATATCTTCACTAGAAATCATAAATATATTTGTGTAGAAAACATTTGAAAATGAGCTGTTAAAGGTTCTTAGCTGTAGGTTGTTCCAATTTAGCTTGTCAAACTGAAAGTTGGAGCATGCTAAATTGGATACAACCTGCTGCTTAGAACCTTCAGCGATATTTTCATAGCTTTTCGGAATCAAAATATTTATGATTTCGGTAAGTTATCACATAAATTTAGTTTTAAAGTTGGGTATCTATATTAAATTATAATTAGAAAATGCAAAAGTATAAACTAATTTTAACAAAATATTAAGCTATTAAAAGGAGAAGTATTAATGAGTTTTACAGTATTAGGTATTACAGCAGGAAGAAAAGATTCAAATTCAGAAATCTTATTAAAGGAAGCATTACTTGCATGTCAAGAACAAGGTGCAGATGTTAAGATGATTAATTTAAGAGATTATAATATTATGGAATGTTCAGGATGTACAGCTTGTACCCATGGAATGAGTAATGGAAAAAATGTTGGTTGTACATTAAGCAAAAAAGATGATAAGGAAGAAATTATGAAAGTGATGCTAAATGTAGATGCTATAATTGCAACAGCACCAACATATGACTTAATGCCAACAGCAACATTTTCAAAATTCATGCATAGAAATCTAGCATATGAATCAGCATTCCTAGAATTTATTGGTGCAATTGAACATAAGGATAGAGTTGCAGGTTTAATCGCAGTTGGAGGATCTACTCGTTCTTGGCAGTCAATGGCACTTGAGAGCATGCAGGCTACATGTTTTACAAATGATTTTAAAGTAGTTGATATGTATTTAGCAACAAGGGTTCCGGCACCAAAACAGTGCTTATTATACGATGATATGATAGAACGTGCTCATAAAATGGGTGAAAATATAATGAAATCATTAAATACTCCAGTAGAAGAAAGAACTTGGCTTGGAGAAGAAGGTATGGGATGGTGCCCACATTGCCATTCAAATGGATTAATTCTTGGAGAAGTGCAATGGGACGGGCTACATTATCCAGTTGAATGTCAAGTTTGTGGAGCTGGTGGAAACTTAGAGAAGACAGAAGAAGGAAAATGGAAATTTGTTATCCAAGAAGATGGATTAATTCGTGATCGTACATCTGTTGAAGGCAGAGGACATCATGTAAAGGAAATTATGCATACACAGGGTGGTTTCTATACAGACGAGAATTTGACAGTTGTTAAAGAAAAATTTGCAAAATATAAGGAATTAAAATTTCCTACAATTGAAATCAATAAATAATTAATGCCGTATTACTAGAGGTATGTAGTTAAAAAAGGTTATAGAATTGGAAAATGAATGATGTCATTTAATGGCGTTATTCATTTTTTTATTTCGTAGAAAGTTGCATTAAAGTTAAGTACGAGTATAGTGTGGTCTGCTTACATGAATTATAAATAATGCAGATTAAGAAAAAATAAAAGAGAAAATGCATTCACATCTTGAAAAAATCATATTAAGTTTTAAGTAGAAATTTATCATATAAATTTTCCTAAACAGGATATTGAATATTATTCATTCTATTCTTTTCATAAATTACTTAAATTATTATACACAGTATTTCGTAAGTTATTCGACAGTTTTTATTAATATGTCTTATATCCAACAAGCTTTTATAATATTGATGATTGAAATGAGAAATCCATCAAAATATAATAAACACATGTCGACAAAACAATGACTATTAACGGAGGATGAATTTATGAGAAAAATATTAAAGCATCGTTTTAGTATATTGCTTATATGGATTATAGCTACAATAGTATTCGTAATTAATCAACCAAATTTTAATGCGGTACTAAGTCAAAAGGGCGGAGCTACTATAAGCGAAAACTCACCATCTGTGGTTGCTCAAGAAATGATAAATAAAATGGGTGATTCTAAGGGAGATTCATTGCTATTAGTATTTAATAGCGATAAGGAACTCTCAGATGGTGATTTGAATAATATTGAACAGGGTATAGATAAATTAAATCAAAATAAAGAAAAATTGCAGATAAATGATATTATAGATCCATTCAGTAAGCCTGAAGCAAAAGATCAAATGATATCAAAAGATAATACAACTGTACTTGTATCAGTTTCTTTTGAAAAAGGTGAAAGAGATAGTAATGCTGTAATAAAAGATTTTAATAATGAAATCAAAGATGTTAAGGTAAATCATTATATCACAGGTTCGCTTGCCATAAATAATGATTATCAAAATGAAGTCGGAAAGAGTGTTGATAAAAGTGCTTTAATAACTGTTGGGTTTATATTAGTTGTGCTAGTTCTTATGTTCCGTTCAGTTGTTACACCTTTAGTAACGCTTTTAGCAGTAGGGTTATCCTATGTATCATCAATGGGTATTATAGGTGTGCTAGTTAATAAATTTAATTTTCCTATTACAAGTTTCACTCAAATGTTCATATGTTTAGTACTTTTTGGAATTGGAACAGATTATCATATACTCTTACTTAATAGATTTAAAGAAGAGTTATCTAATGGTTTAACTATAGATGAAGCTATTATAAACAGTTATAAAACTTCAGGTAAGACAATATTATATAGCGGCTTAACAGTCTTAATGGCTTTTGCAAGTTTAACTTTTGTACAATTTTCTATATATAGATCAGCTAATGCTGTTGCTATAGGCATAGCTATTCTTTTAATAGAAATGTTTACTTTTACTCCTATAGCTATGAAGTTATTAGGTAGTAAGTTGTTTTGGCCTTCTAAACAAGCAAGTGGCCATAAAGAAAGTGGTTTATGGGGAAGAATAACTTCAATGTCAGTTAAGCATCCAGTAGTTTCATTGTTAGTTGTTGCAGCAATACTTACTCCTGTAATAACACTTAATGCAAATAAATTATCTTTTGATAATATTAAGGATTTAAGTGATTCCAATGAATCTGTAAAAGGCTTTAATATTATTACAGACAAGTTTAGTGCAGGAAAGGTTATGCAGACTACTGTGGTTTTAGAAAGTGATGAACCTTTAGACAATAATGAAGATTTAGCAGTTATAGATAATCTTACTGAAAAGCTTAAAGGAGTAAAGGAAATAAAAGAAGTATCAGGACCAACTCAGCCTATGGGAACTATAATAGATAATTTTTACACAAATAATCAGACAGATACTGTAGTGAATGGATTGTCTAGTGCAAATGATGGGATTGGAAAGGTTAAGGATGGATTAAACAAGATGGATAACAGTCTATCAGCTCCAGATTTTTCATCAGTTAAAAATCTATCTGAAGGTACTGATAATCTTGAAGGTGGAATGGATGCAATAACTAATGGATTAGTAAAAATCAATGATGGAATTGCACAAGGAGCAAATGGTGCAGATAACCTAGCATCAGGTATAGGGCAGCTTAAATCAGGCTTAGCTCAAATAAATGGTGGACTTAATAATATTTCAAGCAAAATCACAGAAATAAACAATGGATATAATACACTTGGAGAAGGATATAAGTCCCTAGAGACATCTATAAGTCAATTAAAGCAGATGTCATCAATGATGCAAGGAAGTATCGCAAAAGTTGATGCAAAATTACCAAATGATCCAGATGTAGCAGCGCTTAAAGAGATGATTAACAAATTAGGTTCTTCACTAGATAGCATTACTTCAGCAATGAATACTGCTAATAATAACTACGATAAACTTACTTCTGGCTTAAATCAGGTCAATGATGGTTTAAAAACAGTTATTGCTAGTACAAGCTCAGATTCAGAGTTTGCAAAAGGTATTAATGAACTTGAGAATGGTGCTAAATCACTTTCTAATGGATTAAAGCAAGGTAGTGCTGGACAAGAACAAGTTATTTCAAGTATGTCACAACTAAGAAATGGTGCTGATAAAATTAAAACAGGACAAGATTCCTTATACAATGGATTAAATAATCTTAGTGGAGGAATGACAAAACTAAAGGATGGATTAAACGGAAGCAGTAATGGATTGTCTAGTATATCAAATGGAATTGATAAGAGTAACGATTTTTTAAATCAGCTTACTAATACAAAAAGTTTTTATATACCAGATGAAGCTTTTAATAATTCAGATATAACTAAAATGTTTGATGCGTATATGTCTAAAGATAGAAAAATAGCTAAGTTAACTATAACTTTAGATTCAGAGCCATATTCTGATTCTTCAATTAATCTTATAGATAATATAAGTACTGTAGTTCAAAATAATCTTAGTGGTACAAAGCTTTCTAATGTAAAATATGGAGTTGCAGGGGCAACAGCTAATTCTAATGATTTAAGTAATGTTGCAACACATGATATAACTTTTACGCAAATAATAGTATTAGGAGCTATATTTATATTACTAGTTATCGTAATAAGATCATTTTGGATTCCAGTTTATATAGTAGGTTCACTTGGAGTGGCTTATTATGCAGCCTTATCATCAACAGCCTTTATATCAAAAATGTTATTTAGCAGTGCAGCAGAAGGGTTGTCTTGGAATGTTCCTTTCTTCTCATTTATAATGATAGCTGCACTTGGTGTTGATTATAGTATATTCTTGATGATGCGTTTTAAGGAATATCCAAATATTTCTGCAAAAGAAGCCATAGTTTTAGCATCAAGAAAAATAGGTGGAGTAGTAATGTCAGCGGCTATTATTTTAGCTGGAACTTTCGCTACTTTATATCCTTCAAATATTGTTATATTAATGGAACTCGCAATAGCTGTTGTCATAGGATTATTCCTATTAGCTTTTGTTTTACTTCCAGTAGCAATACCAGCACTTATGTCACTATCAGAAGATATTTCAAAAAAATCGAATACTAAAATGAAAGAAATTGCACAAGCAATGAAAAATAATAATTATATAGAAGAAATATAGATTTAATCAAAATAAAGGTGCCGAAAAAATTGAGGCACCTTTATTTTTTGTATTATACCAAGAGCATACACTATAGAGATATAGGTATATTTCGATGATTTGAATAGAGAGAGTCTAAAGATAACATGAAGTTAAAACATTTCTATTATAGTAGCAGCTAAATCTTTAGGTGGAACATTCATATCATCATTAAGCCACTGTTGTACAACTCCAATAAACCCTGAGATTGTATAAGGGATGTAATAATGGGCTTTTGTATTAGAAAATGAACTGTTTACTGGTAAATTAGCATATTTTATAAAGTTCTTAAATTTTTCTATAAAAGCATAATCTCCATCATGTCCAAGTAATATTTTAAACATATCTGCATTGCTTTTTATAAATTCAAGTAAATAAGTTAAAAACGATAATAAATTATCATAGGAGGCTGTTTCTTCTGAAAATTTGTCATAAGCCTCAGTAAAATCATTGAATAATCCTGTCTCGATTTTTTCTAACATATCATATATATCATTGTAATAAAGATAGAAAGTCGATCTGTTAACATCAGCCAAGTCAGTAAGTTCTTTAACAGTAATCTTATTTATTTTCTTTTCAGACATAAGTTTTGTTAAGGCTTCTATTAAAGCTTTCCTAGTTTTTCGTGTACGTCTATCTACTTTATTTTGCTCCATAATAAAAAACCTCCAAGTAAGCAGTTATGATTAGCGCATATCAAATAAATTAATCATTATATATTAAGTAGTTTGGCTATAATTACAAAAAGTATTAATAAATCCTAATTGAAATAGATAATTGTAATAGAATTGTATAAAGTCAGTGCTTTAAATTGATTATAATTTTAAGTATAATACTTTAAGGAGTACTAAGGTTAAAATTAAAATAGGATTATCCTAATTTAAAGAAATGGAGAGAAGTAATGACAGATTACCATAAGTTATTAGGCGTAGAAAAGAATGCATCGAAAGAAGAGATAAAAAAAGCCTATGAAATGCAAGTAGAGAAAATAAAAAAAGAAGTGGTTAATGAAAAAAGACTTAATCAATTTTTGAAGATATTTGATGAGGCTTATGAAGCTTTAATTAGCTTAGATGAAAATCAATCGGTTAAAGAAAATTTAACAGTAGCTATAAATCCAAAAGAAATACAAAAAGAAAAAGATTATAGTAATGAATATGAAGCTTATAAAAGTAGGCGTAATTCTAGAAGTAAAGCAAAGAGTTCGGGAGGGAAAAGTAATAATCTAAAGAGAAAAGAAACTTCGAGAAATAAAGAGAGAAAAAATAGTTTAAACGATGATAAAGAGGAAAAGGGAAGAAAACAAAGAGCAGCCGAAAAGAAATCGCAAAATGATACTAAAAAGGCATTTAATTTGATTATGCTACCATTTAAGATATTGGTGTTCCCATTTATAGTTGTATTATCAGTAATAATAGCAGTATTACAAGTTATAAACATAATTTCGTGGATAGCAACTAAAGTATTAATTGTTGGATCTATATCTGTGGGAGCCATACACTTATATCAGGTTAAAATGGGACAAGCGATAAATTATAATATATTAATTTTGGCTGGTGCAGTATTATTAGCATCATTTTTCTTACCATATATCTTAAAATTACTGTTAAAAGTTTTGCAAACAATAAATGATGTATTAAAAGGCTTTGTTTTTTAGGATACATAAAGGAGTTATCAAATGAAATACTATTTAGCACCCATGGAGGGAATTACTGAATATATATATAGAAATTCTTATGAAAAGTTTTTTGGAAACGTGGATAAATACTTTACACCTTTTATTGTTCCAAATGAAAGTAGAAGTCTTAAGACTAAGGAGCTTGTAGATGTCTTGCCTGAAAACAATAAAGGTATGAATATAGTACCTCAAATACTTACTAACGATGCAGAAGGCTTCATTAATACTTCTAGAAAATTACAACAACTAGGGTATAGCGAAGTTAACCTAAATTTAGGATGTCCTGCTAAGACTGTTGTTTCAAAGAATAGGGGCTCAGGATTTTTGGCAAAAAGGGAAGAACTAGACTCATTTCTAGATGAAATATTCAAGATGGATGATATGAAAATTTCTATAAAAACTAGAATAGGAAAAGAAAATCCAGAAGAATTTTATGAGCTAATAAAGATTTACAATAAATATCCTTTAGAAGAGTTAATTATTCACCCTAGAACACAAAAAGATTTTTATGGAAATAAACCTAATTTATGTGTATTTAGAGATGCCTTATCACTAAGTAATAACCCAGTATGCTACAATGGAGATATTTTCACAATTAATGATTATAATAAATTAGTAGCGGATTTTCCTGAGGTAAATACAGTAATGCTAGGAAGAGGCATACTTGCTAATCCAGGGTTGATTAACGTAATAAAAAATAATATTAATACAAGCAAAAATATATTAAAAGATTTCCATGATGAAATTTTAAATAGATATATAGAGGTGTTTCCAGAAGATATATATGCAATAAATAGAATGAAAGAACTATTTGGATATATGATTTATATATTTTCAGATAACAAAGAATACGCTAAAAAAGTAAGAAGTGCACAAAAGTTAAGCGATTATACTGAAGCTGTACAAAGTTTATTTACAGAGCAAGAAATTATAAAGGAAGCTGGATTGTTTTATAATAAGCAATAAAAAAATCGCAGGCGACTTTGGAGCCGGAGATTTTTTTCACGCATCTGCCTTTTCGAACGCATGTGAGAAAAACTTGGCAGGCGAATATGATTTATTTTTTTATTCTTCATTATAGTAATTAACCCAGGTAAAATAGACTACTATAAAAGTTATTCACAGATTTAATTGTATTATAATTTCCTAAAGAATAAAAAATACGACCTGATTTTAATAGCAATATTAAAATCAGGTCGTATTTAATTGGGTAGAAAATTAAAAGATACTCTAAAATAGATACGTATATAGTATTGATATTTAATCTGAAATTTATTCAAAACATATATTGACAATTAAGGATTACAGTTGTATTCTAATTATAGATTACAATTGTAATACAAAAAAGAGGAGTGAAAGTTATGGGAGAAATACCTAAGATATCTGAGGCTGAATGGGAAGTTATGAAAATTGTCTGGACAGATTCACCACGCACATCAAATCAAATTATTGAGGCATTAGAAGATACAAAAGATTGGAAGCCTAAAACAATAAAAACATTAATAAGCAGACTAGTTAGCAAGAATGCACTTGGATTTAAAGAAGAAGGCAGAAAATACTTATATTATCCAATTGTAAATGAAAATGAATGCATACGTGCAGAGAATCAAACGTTTTTAAGTAAAGTTTATAATGGAGCTATTAAAAATATGCTAGTAAGTTTTATAAAAGAAAGTGATTTAAGTAAAGAGGATATAGATGATCTTAAAAGGATATTAGACGAGAGGAATAAGTAGTGTATGTACGAGTATTTTAATTATCTTGATCAGCTATTTAAAATAATATTTCAAACATCCATTACTGGTAGCATATTGATTTGTTTCATTTTAATTTTCAGAAAGTTTTCCAGAGAGAGAATAGGTATAAAGTTTCAGTATGCATTATGGTTTTTAGTAATACTGCGTTTAACCATATTTAAGCTTCCTGAGAGCACTTTAAGCATGTTCAATCTTATAAATAAATTAGGGAAAAATATATTGTTATTAATTCCTAATAGGGAAGTACATTTTGGAAGTATGTTAGAAAAGGATAGCAGTCAAGCTAGTTCTATGTCTAATCATGATGTTATCCTAGGAACTATAAATTCCATTGATTTTAGCAATAACGAAATTAATAGGTATAGTTTATCAAGTTTAACTACATTGAGTCTTGTATGGCTTATGGGAGCAGTGTTTATATTCACATATATTCTATTTGCATATAAAAAACTGAGAAATAAAATAAGCAGCGAGTCCATACAAAATAACATAGAATTTTTAGATGTTTTAAAATACTGCCAAAATAAAATGAAAATTAAAAGAGATATACTGCTAGTTGAGACTTCTAGCGTAAAGACGCCAGCACTACTGGGTTACTTTAATCCAATGATTCTAATTCCAACAGATATTCATAAGATAATATCTGTTGATAAATTAAGATATGTATTTCTTCATGAATTATCTCACTTTAAACGTAAAGATATAGTTATAAACTGGATAATAATTTTTTTAAAGACTATTTATTGGTTTAATCCAATTATTCATTATGGTCTTAGAAAGATGAAAGAGGATATGGAAATATGCTGTGATTCACTTGCACTTTCTTATACAGAAGGTGAAGAAGTTGCGGAATATGGATTTACAATCATAAATTTGATAGAACATTTTTCAAAGTCAGTTCATTTAGTTGGGGCAACTTCCATAGTAAATAATAAATCTGAAGTAAAAAGGAGAATTGTTATGATAAAAGTTTTTAATAAAAAGGCCTATAGATTTTCTGCAATGGCAGTTGCATCTTTGCTTGTAATTAGCGGTATTGCACTTACTGATGCAAAGGCATCTGCAAATATAAATGGAGCAAGTAATGCAGTAAAGGTAGATAAAATTGATTATGCTTTTGTTAATGATCCTAATATAATAGGTGAGTGGCAAAGTGTAGATTTTGTTGAAAACATAGAAGATTTCAATGTAAATGATAAAAAATTCAAAGGTGATTTATTTGTTAAAGAGTTAAACTTTACAGAGGATGGGAAGGTAGCAAAAACTGTATTTACCTGGACTAAGGATCACATTCTTAATGATGTTGATAAAACTGACAGTAGTTATGTAATCAAAGATATTGATGGTTCAACTTATATGTTCTTTCAATGGAAGAGCGGGGATTATACAATTAGAGGAGAGAAACCTTGCTACTACGTATTGAAAAAAGTTAGTTCTACCCCATCACTTAATACTAATATATCTGGTAATGAAGTTGAAACGAGAGCTGATAAAGTTGGCTATCCTTTTATTAATGATCCTGAAGTAATTGGAAAATGGGATAGCGTTGATTTTGTCGAGGATATAAATAACTTTAATCCAGAGAAAAAGTCATGGAATGGAGATTTGTACTTAAATAATTTAATCTTTGATGAAAATGGTAAAATAGAGAATAAAAATATAACTTGGACAAAAGACCTAGTTTTAAATACTAGCGATAAAACTGCTTCTAAATATATAATAAAAGAAATAAACGGTTCAAAGTATATGTTCTTTGAATGGAAAAATGGTGATTATATAGAAAGAGGAGCAACTCCTTGGTACTATGTTTTGAAGCAAGCTAAATAATAAAACAGAATAACATTAAAAATATATTAAGAAAAATAGTCGTTCGTATAGATATCCAACTTTAAAATTAGATTTATGTGGTAACTTACCGAAATCATAAATATTTTGTTCCGAAAAGCTATGAAAATATCACTGGAGATTCTAAGTTGCAGATTTCACCACTTTAGCATGCTCCCGCTTTCAGCATGACAAGCTAAAGTGGAACAATCTACAACTAACAATCTTAGCAGCTCATTTTCAAATGTTTTCTTCACAAATATATTTATGATTTCTAGTTAAGATAACCAATTATATATAGTGAATATGGAAATATGTTCACATAATAAGTCTAAAATTAATGCTGTTCATCTATAGAATGGCTATTTTTTATGTAAAAATTTCTTACTATTTCTAAAGGAAAAATATAGTATCATATTATTAGAATTTATGGAAAAGTTACAGGAACAGAAGATCAATGGGAGTATTATGGAAAAGATTTATTGATTTTTTTTAAATTTACGGGAACGTTTTTGTTTTCTGCCCCATCTAATTATTGTAATACTTAGCTAGGTAGTATAAATTAAGGAGGAAAAAGATGGAGTTGATATCATTTTTTGATTATAGGAAAAAGTCAACAGTATCTAAAGCGAAGAAAGGCGACAAAGAAGCTTTTTTAGCTCTTATAGATGAAAATAGATTGAATATTTACAGAGTAGCCAGAGGGATTTTAAAGGATACAGTGGATATTGAAGATGCGATTCAAAATACAATAATAAAATCATTTCAAAAGATAAATTCTCTGAAACAAGATGAGTACTTTAGAACTTGGTTGATTAAAATTTTAATTAATGAATGCACTCAAATATTAAGAAAAGGTAAGAAAGTTACTTATTTATCTGAAAATAGCGATACAGAGATCTATAATGATAGTTATGAAAATATTGATTTGACAAAGGCTATAAATTCATTAAACGAAGAGTTAAGAGTGACAACAGTACTATTTTATTTTGAGGATATGAGTACTAAAGATATTGCAAAATTGCTGAAAATTTCAGATGGAACAGTTAGATCTAGACTCACAAGAGCGAGAACAAAACTTAAAGAAATAATGGGCGAGGTGGAGATATGATAGAAATAAATGATGATTTATTTGATGATAAAATAAGAAAAAGGCTAAAGGATGAAATTAATTATGTACCAAATGATATCAATCAAAAGATTGATAGTACACTTAACAAGATAAATAAGAAAAGATTTACTATAAAGAAAGCTTGCTGCATATTGGTAAGCTGTATAGGGGTAACACTATTACTTGGAATGGCTATGCCAACATATGCAAGCAATATTCCTATTATAGGGAATATATTTAAAATGTTTACCAACAAAACTTATGAAAATTATGATGAATATGCTTCTGATTTAAACATAACTAAGGAAAGTAGTGGCTTAAAGATGACCATTGATAAAGTGGTTTACGATGAAGTTCAATTATCAATATTTTATACTATCGAAAGTGAAAAGGAAATACAAGATACTCCAAGATTTCCAGGAGCAAAATTAAGAATAAATGGCAAAGAAACTACTTTTAGTGCAGGTGGAACTGGAAAGCTTATGAATGATAATAAAACCTTTGCGGGTTCTATAGAGTACAATGTGTCAAAGCATAATTCAATGCCTAAGGAGTTTCAAAATGAACATTTCTTGGGTGGATATGTAGAAATACCAGATAAATTTGTATTAAATTTAGATATAGACGAAATAGGACTAGATAATCCTATTAAAGGAACTTGGAACTTTAATATTCCTGTAAGTAGTGAAAAGGTTAATGGAAAAGTGAATGAAAAGGAGTGTGATATAGATTTAAGCAATATAGTTAGTGGATATCATATAAACAAAATTATTACAACACCACTAAATACAGTGATACAAGGAACACGTATGGATGATGAAGAAAATGCTGATAGATTATCTTTTGCTGTATTTGATAATAAAGGAAGATATATTACAAACAAGTCAGAAGAAGCAGTAGGTGATAAAGATAAAGATGGAAATTATATAATGTATTTCAGTAATGGTTTTAAAGAAATCTATGATGATACTGATTACCTAACATTTATACCATGGAAATATAAAAATAATGATAGCCATGAAACTGACAATAATATTGCTGAAAAACTAAATTTAAAAGGAGAAACAAAGTTATATTCCAGTGATGGAAAAGAATATATAACTATTACTAAAGTGCATACTGAAGATGGAAAAACAAAGATTTACTATAAATCAAGATATGGAGTCAATGCAGCCCCAATTGAAATAGTAGATAATAAAACTGGTGAAAATATAATCTCATTTAGTGATGATTATAATTTCGAAGAACAAAAAGAAGCTACTACTTATAATGCAGATACTGATGAGTATACAATTACTTGCAATAAAGAAATTAAAGATGGAGACTATTCTGTTAAAACCATAGATAAATCAAAATCAATAGAAGTTTATGGTGATGAAAAATTCACAATAAAAATTAAATAGTAGATTATAGATATTTTGCAAAAATAATTCTTCATCATAATTAAAAAATATTGCTAGAATTTCAGCTGTAATAGTGAATTGTAAAATGTGCATTGTGAATTGAAACTATATTTTTGAAGGTGTCTCTTAGGCTTATAGAAGAGGCACCTTCATTTTTTTGTATAAAGAATACCACCGGTTAGACCGGTGGTTCTGGAAAGCTTCTAGCTATGCGTAGAAAAAACTAACTTTGTAAATAGAATAAATTCATTTGAGACGCTTAGAGTATTAAAATGAACAAACTTGTAAGTTAACAATGTTTAGTTTAAGTATATAAAAAAAGCATATTATGAAGCAAAAAACAAAGAAAATCCATACAAAAGAGCCATTTTAATGGCACTAGGGGAGCTTTGCATAAGTTAAATGCTTCAACGTGCGAGTAGCACGACCAGTAACAAAGCCTTACAGGCGCAGAGCAAGCCACCCGTTTTCACGGGTGGTCCTGACTAGAGATAGGAGATTTAGGATTGCCATGGATATTACTTATTTTATTTTAATAAAATATTAAAATAATTGGACTCTTTATGGCAAATCATTTAAAATTGATATAAGAAAATATAGGTTTATTTTTATTAGTGTTTATTTTAGGGCTTACTTAAGGATAAAAGAGAATTATATAAATTTCTGAATACTAATAAAAACCTATTAGATTTTTTATATAAAACAATTTGGGGAGGAAATTTGATGAATTTACAAATTAAAGAGTTATTAGAAAAAAGAATACTAGTACTAGATGGGGCTATGGGGACTTGTATTCAAAATTATAAATTAGAGGAAAAAGATTATAGGGGAAATTTAAACATCTCTTGTAATCAAAAGGGAAATAATGATATTTTAAATCTCACTAATCCTAATATAATAAGAGAAATTCATGAAGCCTATTTGGAGTCTGGTGCAGATATAATTGAAACTAATACATTTAATAGTACGAGTATATCTCAAAAAGACTACGAAATGGAAGATAAAATATATGAACTTAATTTTGAAGGTGCAAAGCTTGCAAAAGAAGCTGCAGATAAATTTACAGCAGAAAATCCAGATAAACCGCGTTTTGTAGCAGGATCACTTGGACCAACAAATAAAACTGCATCTTTATCACCTGATGTTGAAAATCCAGGTTATAGAAATATAAGTTTTGATGAATTAGCTGAAGCTTATAAAGAACAAGTTTTAGGGCTTATAGATGGAGGAGTAGATTTAATTCTTATAGAAACAATTTTTGATGCATTAAATGCAAGAGCAGCACTTATGGGAGCAAAGCAAGGATTTTTAGAAAAAGGCAAGGACTTACCTGTAATAATTTCTGGAACTATTGCAGATAAAAGTGGAAGAATTCTTTCAGGTCAGACTTTAGAAGCTTTTGCAAATACTATGGTAGATGAAAGTATAATTGCAATAGGTCTTAATTGTTCCTTTGGAGCAAAAGATTTGATACCATTTGTAAAATATCTTTCAAGAACTCAAAATAGATACATAAGTGTTTACCCTAATGCAGGACTGCCAAATTCTTTTGGGGAATATGATGAAAAGCCAGAAGAAACTGCAGCTTTAATAAAAAGTTTAGCAGAGGACGGATGCCTTAATATTGTAGGTGGATGTTGTGGTACAACACCAGACCATATAAAAGCAGTAAGTGAAGCTATAAAAGACATTTCACCTAGAAAGATACCAGACATTGAAACTGAAACTGTTTATTGTGGTTTAGAAGCTCTTAGAGCGAATAAGGAAAATAATTTTATTAATATTGGTGAAAGAACAAACGTAGCAGGTTCAGCAAAATTTGCAAGATTAATTAGAGAAAAGAATTATGAAGAAGCTTTATCTATAGCTAAAGATCAAGTTGAAAATGGAGCACAAATAGTTGATATTAACTTCGATGATGCTCTCTTAGATGCCAAAGAAGAGATGGATAAATTCTTAAAGCTTTTAGCAAGTGAACCTGAAATTTCAAAGGTTCCAGTAATGATAGATTCTTCAAAGTTTGAGGTTCTTGTAACTGGACTTAAAGCCATTCAAGGAAAGCCAATAGTAAATTCCATAAGTCTTAAGGTAGGGGAAGAAGAATTTAAGAGACAGGCGTCTATTATAAGAGATTTTGGAGCAGCTGTTGTAGTTATGGCTTTTGATGAAAATGGTCAGGCAGATTCTTATGAGAAAAAAATTAGCATATGCAAAAGAGCTTATGACATTTTAGTAAATGAAGTTAATTTCCCTCCACAAAATATAGTATTTGACCCTAATATTTTAACAATTGCTACAGGAATAGAAGAGCATAATAATTATGCAGTAGATTTCATTAATGCAACTAAATGGATAAAAGAGAATTTACCTTATGCAAAAGTAAGCGGTGGTGTAAGTAATCTTTCATTTGCATTTAGAGGTAACAATGTAATAAGAGAAGCTATGCACTCAGTATTTTTATATCATGCAATAAAAAATGGAATGGATATGGGGATCGTAAACCCTGGAATGATACAAATTTATGATGAAATTGATAAAGGCTTACTTGAAAAAGTAGAAGCGGTTATTTTTAATAAAAGCGAAAATGCAGCAGATGAGCTTTTAGAATTTGCAGCTAACTTCAATAAGGTAGACAATAAGTTAGAAGAAAACAAGGAAGCGTGGAGAAATGAAAATGTCAAAGAGAGATTAAAAACTGCTTTAGTAAAAGGTATAGATAAATATATTAAAGAAGATGTAGAAGAGGTAAGAGCAGAATATAGCAAGTCCTTAGAAGTAATAGAAGGACCTCTTATGGATGGAATGAATGAAGTAGGGAAACTTTTTGGCGATGGTAAGATGTTCTTACCTCAGGTTGTAAAAAGCGCTAGAGTTATGAAAAAGGCTGTAGAAGTTTTAAGACCATATTTAGAAGAGGAAAAAAGTAGCAGTGGAAGCATTAGTGCTGGAAAAGTAGTTTTTGCAACTGTAAAAGGTGATGTTCATGATATAGGTAAAAATATTGTGTCAGTAGTGCTTTCTTGTAATAACTTTGAAGTTATAGACCTTGGGGTAATGGTTCCTACTGAAATTATTTTAGAGACAGCTAAGAAAGAAAATGCAGATATTATTGCTTTAAGCGGCCTTATAACTCCATCTTTAGAAGAAATGTCAAATGTAGCAGAAGAAATGGAAAAGCAAGGATTTAAAATTCCACTTATGGTTGGCGGAGCTACAACATCAAAGGCTCACACAGCAATTAAAATTGCACCTAAGTATTCTGGTGGAGTAATTCATACAACTGATGCGTCAAAAGCTGTTGAAGCTGCTAAACTTCTTTTAAATAAGGATAAAAAAGCAGAATATCTTAATAAGATAGAATCAGAATATGAAACTTTAAGAGAAACATTTAACAAAGTACCTAGAAAATTTGTCACTTTAGATTATGCAAGGGAAAATAATTTCAAGAAAGAATGGGATAAAGAGCAAATCGAGAAGCCTAAAATGTTAGGTATAAAGAAATTTATTGATTTTCCTATAGGGAAATTAAGAAAATATATAGATTGGAGCTTCTTCTTCATCGCTTGGGATATGGGAATGACATATCCACAAATCCTTGAAGATGCAAAATACGGTGAAGAGGCTAAGAAATTATTAGCTGATGCTGAAAAAATGCTTGATAAAATGGAGAGTGAAAATATTTTAAAAGCAAATGCAGCCTTTGGTCTCTTCGAAGCTAATTCTGTAGGCGATAATATTGAAGTCTATAATGATTCTGAAATGATTAACTTTAATCTTTTAAGGCAGCAAGAAGTGAAAAAAGATAATACATATATGTGCTTATCTGATTTCATAGCTCCTAAAGATACTGGAATAAAGGATTATATAGGTGCTTTCATAACAACAGGTGGGATAGGTGCAAAAGAATACGCAGATAAGCTTAAAGCCTCTGGTGATGATTATGGTGCAACAATGGTTATTTTACTTGCAGATAGACTTGCAGAAGCCTTTGCAGAATATGTTCATGAAAAAGTGAGAAAAGAATATTGGGCATATTCGCCAGATGAAAATTTATTCATCGAAGAAATATTTAAAGGTAAATATAGAGGAATAAGACCTGCAATTGGCTATCCTTCACTTAGAGACCATTCAGAAAAAGTTAAATTATTTAACTTACTTGATAAAGAAGGAGAGCTTAACGTAAAACTTACTGAAAGCTATATGATGTCACCAACTGCAAGTACCTGTGGTCTTTACTTTGGAAATAAAGATGCCAAGTACTTTGACATTAATAAAATACATCAGGATCAGTTTAACGATTATGCTCAAAGGAATGGCAGAGATAAAGGTGAGCTTAAAAAGCTTATGTATACAATTATAGATTGATATATTAAAAATTATACTCATTTAAATCAATTGATTAATAGATGTAGGTAAGTAATGAGAAATCCTGCTAGCAGGTTTTGATATCTTTCTCTTACAACAAAAAGACCCACGAAAATCTGATTTGGAATGTACCTTGAATACTATTATTATAAAGGTATCATGTCAATTTTAGCTTTCGTGGGTTATTTTTATTAGATTTAACTACAAGAATCATTTTTAAGAAGTTAAGAGAATATTTTTACGATATTCAGAAGGAGATTGCCCATAAATCTTTTTAAAGCTTATAGAAAACTTACTTGTGCTAGAATACCCTAAGCTAGTAGCAATTTTTTGAATAGATAGCTGATTGTTTGACATTAGTATTAATGAATGTTTCATTTTAACCTGACGAACATATCCCCCGATTGTTATATTAAAAAATAATTTAAATGATTCCCTTAACTTTGTTTTACCCATAGCAGCTATTTTACATAATTGATCAATTTCAGGAGGATTGGCTATATTTTCATCGAGTGCCAATTTTACTAGTTCCAATCTTTTTAATTCATTTAAAGGAAATTTACTGTGAATAGATTTTAGTCGTTCTTCTTCTTTATTAAAGTTGCTTCTAATTATAGATAATAGCTCACCAATCTTACTCTCATAATATAAACGTGATTTTTCACGGCATAATAGTTTCTGTTTTATTTGTAAAAAGAGCAGAGTTATTTCAGGAGTATTATAGTTAATAGATTTTGAACTAAAAGTTTTCTCGAAATTTATATAATTATCGATAAATTTATTCCCAATATTACTTCTTATGAAATCATCAAAAAGTAATATACATATGCATTTTATTGGAATATTAGGTTTGTAGCATATACGCCCTTGAGATATATTATTTATATAAACATTCACACCAGATGGTATTGAATATGTTTTTTTACCGTTCATTACTAAAGAAATATTACCTGATTCTAGCAAATAGATTTCAGTGAATGTTTGATTTACTTGGTAATGATACTCGATCTTTTTATATGCTACCCAATCACACATAGAAATAAAAACCCCAGGAGCAGGATTTATTTGATAAATATAACCTGTTCCGTTTTTTATTGGTACTTCATAAATTTGTTCCTCATTTTGAGTAGTCTTTTTAAACGAAAGTTGTTCAGCTAAATTGCCATAACCTTTTCTATATATTGTGTCTATTTGGTTCTTGTTCTTCAAGTTAATCACTCCATTCTAAAAGTATATAAATATTACATTAAAGTCCCAATATATCTTTTTTTTATTTATAATTATCCCTCAATATCACGCTGGTGTATGTGGATAGTATTAGAAAAGCTTATTTTATAAGTGATTCATTTAAATGCCTTAAGAATATAACCTTTTGTAAGACATTTTGACAAAACAATTAATTATCATTATCATTTGAAATAAGAAATCAAATGAATCATTTGTATATTTTAACATTTATTTCATGTAAATTCAAACTTATAGAGAATTTAATACATAATTATAAAAAGTAGTTGCAAGGAGTTTAATCTTTATATGAATCTAAAAAAAATTGTTATTAAAGATATTGAGCAGTTAGGATCAAATAGTTATTTAGACTTTGATAATGAAGAACTATATCTATATTTATCAAGTATAAAAAATATTTCAGAACCACAAAAATTATTTGATTATCGTTATATTTGTGAAAATGTAATATGAAAAGAAGGCGATTTTATATGATGCTTACAAAAATTCTCAGGGAGGTGTTGCAGCATTAAATGAAGTTAATTTAATATTAGAAAATTAGAATGGTCTACGGTATAGGGAGGAAAGAAAAATGTTAAAAAAAGATACGAGCAAATTACAAGTTAAAGACTTAGTTACTATTGGTGTATTTTCTGCAATTTATTTTGTTGTTAATCTTATTATTATGATTTGTGGCGGGATTTCACCGGTTATATGGATATTTATGCCTGCATTGATTGCACTGCTTAGTGGAGTTATTTTTATGTTGATGATAGAAAAAGTTCAAAAATTTGGACCTGTAGTGATTATGGCAGCAATCACAGCAATCATTTATTTTGCAACAGGACAATTTACAGTGGTATTATTATTAACTTTTGCAAGTTCAAGTATTATTGCAGAATTAATTCGATATATGTTTGGGTATAAAAGTTTTACAGGAAATTTAATAGCATATGCAGTGTTTTCTCTAGGGATGGTAGGTTCGCCGCTTCCAATTTGGTTATTTGGAAATAGTTTTTTTGAATCTATAATTGAACAGGGAATGTCTAGTAGTTACGTGGATGGATTGAGGAATCTCACTTCTTCTGGAATGTTAATTGGAATGATAATTTCAACATTTATATTAGCCTTAGCAGGTGGAATAATTGGCAGAAGCATGCTAAAAAAACATTTTATAAAGGCAGGTATTATTTAAATATGTCTAGACTAAAGAAAAAATATTTGAGTATTGATCCAAGGACGGAAATATTACTTATATTTATTGCAAATATAGTCGCATTTACGAATTCTTCTGTGTATATAGAAGCATCTGAAATAATGGTAATTGCAATATTACTATCTTTTTGTGGATGCAGAAAATCAGCCATAAAGTGGTGTGTATTTTTTATAATATTATTAGCTATTCAATATTATTTAATAGAGATCATGCCGACTTTTTTAGCAATCATGTTTTCGATTTTAGCTGTTTATGCTAGAAAACTTCTTCCGTGTATGATGATAGGTGAATTAATAATAAAAACAGTACCAGTACGATTGATTATTTTATCACTAAGAAAATGGAATATTCCTCAAAAGGTCATTATTCCATTATCCATTACAATACGTTATTTTCCAGCTATAAAAGAGGAAATCGTGCATATAAGAGATGCAATGAAAATGAGAGAAGTAAGAGGATTAAGAAGAAAAGTAGAATGTATTTACGTACCAATTTTAATTTCAGCGGTTAATACGGTAGAAGAATTAAGCGCTGCTGCAATCACTAGAGGAATTGAAAATCCAAAACCAAAAACAAGTTCTGTTGATATGAGTTTTCATCTGCAAGATTATTTATGCATTGGGGTAGGGATTGTTTTTATCACAGGTTCAATGCTTCACTTAGGAGGTATTTTATGATAGATATTAACAATGTTTCATTTAAGTATTCAGAAAAAAGCAGATACAATCTAAAAAATATAAATCTCCATATTGGATCAGGAGAATGTGTTTTGTTATGTGGTAAAAGTGGATGTGGAAAAACAACATTAACAAAAGTTATTAATGGGTTAATTCCACACTTTATAGAAGGCGTGTTAGAAGGAAAGGTTATTTCAGCTGGAATGGATATTGCAGATTCAAAAATGTATGAATTATCTTCAAAGATAGGATCTGTTTTTCAAAATCCTAAATCTCAGTTTTTTAATATAGATTCTGATAGTGAGTTGGCTTTTGGATTAGAAAATGAAGGGATGGAACCAGAATATATTAAAAAGAGGATTTCAGACACGATTAGTGATTTAAAAATAAACAGGTTATTAGGAAGAAATATTTTCAAAATGTCAGGCGGTGAAAAACAAGCACTTGCTTTTGCGGCAATATATGCAATGAATCCTGAGGTTTATGTTTTGGACGAACCATCAGCTAATCTTGATATAAATGCTATAAAAATATTGAAAGCACAACTTAAAAAAATAAAAGAAAGCGGAAAAACAATAGTCATTGCAGAACATCGGATTTATTACTTAGCGGACTTAATAGACAAGGTTATTTATATGGAAGATGGTAAGGTCTCTCAAGTATTTAAAAGAAAAGAATTTTTAAATTTAGATGAAAATCAGCGAATAAAAATGGGGCTTAGGACAATAAAGCCAATAGTGACTAAACTTTCAAATTATTTAAAAACAGCTAAACCAAATTTAATCGTATCGGGATTATCATATAAAAATGATAAAAAGTATATTTTTAAAGATATGAATTTTTCAGCAGCGGAAGGCGAAGTTATTGGGGTATTGGGCAATAATGGAGTTGGAAAAACAACATTGATGAGGTGTTTAGCAGGTTTAATTAAAGAAGGTGATGGAAAGATAAAGCTCAATGAAATCTTTTTATCTCCAAAAAAAAGAAACAAAGTTTGTTATATGATTATGCAGGATGTAAATCATCAGCTTTTTGCAGAAAGTGTATGGGATGAATGTAAGTTATTAAAAAAGAAAGTAGAAGATAATAGAGTATTAAGTTTATTAAAAGAATTTAATTTGGAGATGTATAAAGAAAATCACCCTATGGCATTATCAGGCGGGCAAAAACAGCGGCTTGCTATTGTTACGGGTATATTAGCAGATAAGAAGATTTTGATTTTTGATGAACCTACAAGTGGCTTGGATTATGAAAATATGTGTACGGTCAGCAGGCTTATTAAAAGTTTATCAAAAGAGGGGCATATTATATTCATAGTAACTCATGATGAAGAGTTTTTAGAAATCACATGTGACAGAGTAATTCAGACCTGTAATTGATCAAAAATTTTGTCAATTAAAATTTCCATTAAATATTAATTACGATGATTTATTCATAATGCTTAGTCATGGTGCTTTATTCACAGTGCCTCATTTATCTTTGTATCTTCCCAAAAGCCTCTTAGATGTATTAAAAAGATGTTGTCAATTTTTAATATATTTTACCAACATTTTTTTAATACATATTTCCAATAAATTTTACCAACATCTTTTGCATACATACCATAGCTTTTTTTTAACAATAATATAAAATACAGAGCCTTTTTATAAGGCTTATTTAAGTGTGTTTATTTTCGTGAATTTCACAGATAAAGAAATATCAGTTGTTTATCTATAAATAAAAATGCTGCTACACCCTTGAAGAGAATATTTTTAAGCAGCAGCATTATATTTTTAACTTTTTGTTACTAATTTTCGGTATTCAGAAGGCAGTAAACCAGTAGAACGCTTAAATAAATTAGAGAAACGTCCAAAATGGTTATAGCCGACAATTTGTGCAATCTGACTTATTGTAAAATCGGTGTTGCTGAGTAAATGTTCAGCTTGTGCCATTCTTTTGTTTTGAATATATTCTGTAATTGTACAATGGTATGCTTTTTTAAATGAATATTTTAATTTAGTTGTGCCCATATAAGCAATTTTGGCCAAGTCCTCCAAATAAATTTCAAAGGCAAAATGATCATCAATATATGAACGTGCAGATTCTAACCTTTCAATATCCTGCTTTGATAAGGCTTTGTCCATTTTTAAGTCATTTAAAGATTTGCTTTTTTCAGCAATTAATGAGATTATTTCGGCTACTTTACTTTCATAATAAAGGGCGGCAACATCCCCGCAGCCTTTAAAATTTCTTATTTGTCTAAGAGAAAATATTAATTCTGGAAAATCTGTTAGACCATCAATACTTAAAAATGCATTTTTTGAATTTTGGAAGCCTTTTGGATATTTATTATTTAAATATTCTTCATAATAATCAGGCGAAATATCGATATCTATAGAACTAATGGGGATGCTTTTATGGTATATAGCCTGATATAAATCATTTTCAGAGATGCGGCTGCGTATACAATTAGCATTAATTCGTTTATAAGGTTTTAACTCTTCTCCAGAGACGGAATCATAATAACTTATACTGAAATATCTTGGCTGCTGGTATTTCATAAAATAATCTTCATATAAAACAAGATCATGAATTGATATAGAAAAAAGATTTTCTTTTGCATAAACCCAGTAATAACCTTTGCCTATATCAGACGAGACTTTATAACATATTCCTATATCATTAAAGCCTTCTGCATTTTCAACTCTTTCAAAACCATATTGATTGAGACATGGTTCATGTAATTCCTTTAAAATATTTTTCATATAAATTCTCCTTTTATAGTAATAGCACGATCAGACAAAGTTGTATCATGAAGAGACGAACACTGCCAAATTGATTGACCGGTTATAACTCGATAATATATCATAATTATTGGATAGAAAGTAATATATTATACTTAAATGATATCAAAAATGATTTTATTTAACAAGTATGTGTGTCTAAAATGGATATACTTTTATAAAAATTATATATGTGAATTTAGGATATAAAAAATTATTGATTAAAAGTTAATACTATGAAATAGGTTTTAAGTATTAAAGAAAAGAGGAGCTTATATGAAAGAAAAATCATGGATTTCTATTATTTTATCCTTAGCAAAGGAACATAAACACTTAATGATATTATCTGTTGTTTGTGGAATAGCAAGTGTTGCTGCAGGAATGGTGCCGTATTTTGGAGTTGCTAATATAATCGTTATGTTCTTCAACGATACTACAACATTTGAAAATATTTTATTTTGGTCACCAATATGTCTCTTAGGATATTTTATGAAAATCCTTTTGTTCACAATATCAACATTATTATCTCATAATTCTGCGTTTCATATATTAAAAAATATGAGAAGGAAAGTTGCAACCAAGCTTATGTATGCACCCCTTGGGAGTGTAATGGGAGAAACAGTTGGTAAGCTGAAAAATGTTATGGTAGATGAAATTGAAAAAATGGAAACACCGCTTGCTCATATGATTCCTGAATTCACTTCAAATATGTTAATACCAATAGGAATTTTTATATATATAACTTATATTGATTGGCGTATGGCATTAGCAGCACTTATGACAATTCCTCTTGGAATGATACCGTATCTAATGGTGATGAAGAGTTATAAGAAAAAATATGATAAGTACATGGAAGCCAATAATTATATGAATTCTACTATTGTAGAGTATATAGAAGGAATAGAGGTAATTAAAGCATTTAATCAATCTACAAGTTCATATGAAAAGTATAAAAATGCTGTTATATCGTTTAGGGATTATACATTGGATTGGTTTAAGAGTACTTGGAAATACACATCTTCTGCAGCAGCAATTTTACCGTCAACATTGCTAGGAGTACTGCCTATAGGTTTATATCTTTACATGGAAAAAGAAATAACAGCATCATCTTTTGCAATTTGCATAATTCTCTCACTTGGAATAATTGAACCTATTTTAAAATTATCAGATTTTATAAATGAAATGCAGATTATTAATTATGCAGTGCAGGCAACAAATGATCTTTTAGAATTAAAAGAATTAGAATCAACAACTAAAGAGGTAACATTTAAAAATTATGATGTTGAGATGAAAAATGTATCTTTTTCTTATGATGAGAGTAAAGAAAATAATGTTTTAGATAATGTAAGCATAACTTTGCCCCAAGGGAAATTTACTGCGCTTGTAGGTCCATCAGGTGGTGGAAAATCCACAGTAGCAAGACTTATTGCTAGATTTTGGGATGTTAAAGCAGGAGAAATTACAATTGGCGGTATTAATTTATGTGATATACCTTTAGAACAGCTCATGGATATAGTTAGTTTTGTAACTCAAGATAATTTTTTGTTTAATTATTCAATATTAGAAAATATACGTCTTGGAAATCCATCGGCGTCAGATGAAGAAGTTTTTGAAGCAGCAAAACTAGCTTGCTGCGATGAGTTTATCAGCAAATTAGATTACGGATATAAAACAAATGTTGGTGATGCAGGCGGAAAATTATCAGGAGGAGAACGTCAGCGTATTGCTATTGCAAGAGCTATTTTAAAAAATGCACCTATTGTTATATTAGATGAAGCAACTGCTTTTACTGATCCAGAAAATGAAGATAAGTTACAGAGGTCTATTTCTGAATTAACCAGGGGTAAAACTCTTCTTGTAATAGCCCATCGTCTTTCAACAGTAAAAGATGCAGATAATATTGTGGTTCTGGAAAATGGAAAAGTTGTAATGAATGGGACTCATAAAAACCTTCTTAAAGACTGTGCACTATATTGTGATATGTGGAATGCCCATATTAATTCTAAAAAGTGGGCAGCAGGAAAAGAATCAACTAGAAATCAGAATTTGAATAAGGGGGTAGTTGGATGTTAAAAGTAGTTAAAAGAATCATTGATTTATCCGGTGATAATTCTAAACGCATGTATATCAGCTTTGTTTATGCATTAATGCAGGCATTATTCTCGACCTTACCGGTGCTTGGAGCTTCGTATGTTTTGAAATTAATCATTGAAAACATTGAAGGTATAACTGTTATAACAATTAATCAAGTATGGTTTTGCTTAGGATATATGATTTTTGCACTCTTAGGCAGAATGTTGTTTTCATATTTATTAGCAACTTCACAAGAAAGCATAGGGTATGAAGTGTTTGCAGAGCAGCGCCTTAAAATTGGTGATACCTTAAAGCGAGTTCCAATGGGCTTTTTTGGTGAGAAAGATACGGGAGAAATTACTTCTTCTGTAACAACAGATCTTTCATTTGTTGAAAATAACGCAATGAAATTAATTAATAAAGTCGTAAATGGGTATATTAGTTCAATTACAATCTCGTTATGCTTAATGTTTTTTGATTTTAGAATTGGTTTAATTACGCTTGGAGGAATAATATTAACATCTTTAGTAATGATTTATATAAGCAAAAGGAGCAGAATTGTAGCACCAATACGTCAAGCCAATCAAGCTGGATTAGTAACGGCAATAATAGAATATATCAGAGGTATATCAATTGTAAAAGCTTTTAAACAGGATGGAATTGCTAAAGAGAGTATAGAAAATGCATTTGAAAAAAGCCGTAAAACAAACTATGGAATAGAGCAGGAATTTGTTCCAGTGACATCTTTTTATATATTTATCTTTAAACTTGCATCTGTAGGTATAATTTTTGCATCTGGAATATTTGCTATAAATGGCTCTATGGAAGTATCTACCATGCTTATGATGATTAATTTTTCATTTATAATCTATGGCCATGTTGAGCAGATTGGGAATTCTTCAAATATGATACGAATGATTGATGCATCTCTTGATCGTGTAGATGGGGTTAAAAATGTAGAACCTATTGATAAAAATAGTAAGCCTGTAGTATTAGATTCCTATGATATATGTTTTGATAAGGTTAGTTTTGCATATGATAAAAAAAATGTGCTTCAAGATGTGTCGTTTTTTATTCCTGAAAATACAACAACTGCAATTGTCGGCACATCTGGAGGTGGAAAATCAACAATATGTAGTTTGATTGCAAGATTTTATGATGTACAGCAGGGAGCTGTAAGCATAGGAGGAGTAAACGTAAGGGATATTATCTGCGATAGCTTATTGTCTAATATAAGTATGGTATTTCAAAAAGTATATTTGTTTCAAGATACCATTTTGAATAATATCAGTTTTGGAAATCCATCTGCATCAATTGAAGAAGTGATAATAGCAGCTAAAAAAGCACGCTGCCATGATTTTATAATGGAATTTCCAGATAAATATAACACGGTTGTTGGAGAAGGAGGAGCGTCTTTATCAGGAGGTCAAAAACAACGTATTTCAATTGCAAGAGCAATTTTAAAGGATGCACCTATTATTATGCTTGATGAAGCTACAGCAAGTGTTGATCCAGAAAATGAGCATTACATTCAAGAAGCTATTAATGCTTTAACTAATGGAAAAACTATTATCACTATTGCACATCGTCTTGCAACAATTCAAAATGCAGATCAGATTTTAGTAATTAGTGATGGAAAAGTAATTCAAAAAGGAACACATAAGCAGTTAATCAATCAAGAGGGTCTTTATAATAGATTCATAAATATTAGAAAAAAAGCAGAGGGATGGAGCTTGGCACAATAAACAAGCTCACATTTAGAATTAAGAATTACGAATTGGGAATTATGAATGAGAGGATGAAATCCCTAAAGAATTTTTAAGATATATTATTGTAGTAATGAATGGAGGAATTATAATTGAATAATATGAGAGAAGAATTGTTAACGAAGGAGCCAGTTGCACTTATGATAAAGCTTTGTGTACCTGCAGTACTTGGAATGCTTGTAATTGGCTTATATTCATTTGTAGATGCTATTTATGCAGGACAAATGATTGGGACAAATGCTATGGGGGCAGTATCTGTAGCTTATCCTTTCGCTTTAATAAATAGTGGGATTTCAACTTTAATTGGTATGGGATCTGCATCCGTTTTGTCGAGGGCTATTGGGAAAAAAGATAGTGATATTATAAATAAAATAATGGGAAATTTATTGGTACTTATACTTATTCTTTCAGCAATTGTAACTGTAATAGGAGTGGTATTTGCACGAGAAGTTCTCTTAATTAGTGGTGCAAGTGGAGAAATATTGGATTTAGCAGTGCGATATATGCAAATAGTATTTATAGGCTCATTTTTTATAAACTTTGCTCAAAGTGCTAATATGATCATGCGTGCTGAGGGACGAATGAAAAAAGCCATGATTTTTATGGCGATTGGAGCAATAACTAACATTATCCTTGCACCAATTATGATTATATTATTTAATCACCAGGTAGAAGGAGCAGCAGTTGCGACTTTAGTGTCGCAGATTATACAAGCTGTCATTACGATGGTTTATTTTATAAAAGAAAGTGAAAATGTACGCTTTCATGGTTTTAAAATTGAATTTGACTTGCTTCCAGAAATATTTTCAATTGGATTTTCAGCCATGTTAATGCAAATAATGATGTTTATACAACAAGTAGTGATTTATAAAATGGCTTCTACTTATGGAGGAGATTCAGAAATTATTTTAATAGGAGCTGCATTACGTGTATTAGCATTTTCATTTATTCCGCTATGGGGAATGGGACAGGGCTTACAACCAGTTGTTGGTACAAATTATGGAGCAAAACAGTATGACAGAGTAAAGAAAAGTATAAACGTATTTGTAGCTGGTGCAACAGTTCTAGCACTATGTTTCTGGATACCAATTCAACTTTTCCCAAAAGAGATACTTTCATTATTTATAAAAGATGGTTCAATCGTTTATGAAGGAATAAATAATTTTAGATTGATGTACATTATTTTTCCGGTTTTAGGTTTTTGGATTATGTCAGTAACAGCATTTCAATCAATAGGAAAAGGAAAAAATGCAAGTGTATTAGTTATATCAAGACAAATTGCATTAATTGTTCCACTTATCATTATATTACCAATGTTAATGGGAATCGAAGGAGTATGGGCAGCTGTTCCCATAACTGATGGAATTGTATTTATTGTAACTGCTATTATGATGATTAACGAATACAAGGGAATAGGAAAAGCTCATCAAAGTAAGGTAGAAGTAGAGGGCAAAGGGAGTAAAAAGTTATTAGGCTAGTTTAAATTAACATTTGGAAGCCTATGAATGGTGAGAAAAAACTAAATTATATTGTATGTAACCCATAGAAACTTCATTTGATAGTTTATATATTATCTTAATGAAGCTTATATGGGCCATTTTTATGGATTGGAATTTTATTTGAATTATAGGTACCCAATTTAAGAATTTGGATTATACTTTGCAATAAATACCATACTAGAAAGTAGAAACATTTTTATGCAGCAGGCATTGAAAATGAGCTGTTAAAAGCTCTTAATTGTAGGTTGTTCAACTAATGCTTGTCACAATGAAATTGGGAGCAAGCATTAGTGGTGCAACCTGCAATTTAGCACTTTCAGCGAAATTTTCATAGTCCTGTGAAATAACAATGTTTTTACTTTCGGTGGATTATTGCATAAGTTCAGGTCTTAGTTGAATTATCTATATGCTTGCACCTTAATACAATTAGTTTTACTTTGAACTATCTGATGAATTTGAAGAACTTGTCATATTGCCTTTTTTAGAAGCAGACTTTTTAGCACTGCCAGAGTAAACACTACTAACAGAATTTTGCACTGAATCATCTGAATTTAGTATCTTTAGACCTTTAACGTCGTATGCATTTCTAACCATAATTTATGTTCCCCTTTCACTTTTTATAAACTAGTAAAATTTAGATAGACTTAATTTAGCTAACAAATATATTTTGTCTTGATTTCTTTAGTTTATGACAGGAAGTTTATCACTTTGAATGATTATTATAGTATTAAAAATCAATTGGAAATGGTCAAATTACTATTGAAAATAAGATTAGCATATTGTATAATGATAGAAATTAAAATTTAGGAGAAAGTATTATGAAAGCATTTAATATGAAAAAAATAAATTTCATACATCATCACCAGTAAGACTTGGTCTGTTAAATAGGCAGATACAAGTCTATAATTCGTAGGCTTGTATCTGCTGGTGATGATAAATTAAATGTCAGTAATAATTTGTTAAGCCATGTAGGATATATGCCTGCATGGCTTTTGGTTATTTAAAGCAAAATATAAAATAATTTATCTATCAAATATAAAAATTAATTATTAGAAGGAGATCAAGATTATGAAGAATAATAAGATACAACCAAGTATATTACCAGGGTTTATGGAGCTATTGCCTAAGGAGCAACAAATATTTAAAGACATAGTAAGGAAAATAACTAAAGTATATGAAGAAAATGGATTTTTGGAAATTGATATTCCAGTCATCGAAAAGTCTGAAGTATTATTAGCTAAAAGTGCAGGAGAGACAGAAAAACAAGTTTATAGATTCAATAAGGGAAGTAATGATTTATCTTTGAGATTTGATTTAACAGTGCCGTTTGCAAGATTTTCAGCACAGTATTTTAATGAATTAACCTTCCCATTTAAAAGATATCAAATTGGAAAGGTATATAGAGGTGAAAGAAATCAGAGAGGAAGATATAGGGAATTTTATCAATGTGACATTGATATCATAGGTAATAACAGGCTTAGTATTAATAATGATGCATTTGTAATCAGTATGGTTTCTAAAGGATTTAAGGCTATCGGTTTAAAAAAATATAAATTTCAAATAAGCAATAGAAAGATATTATCAGCTGTTTTAAATGATTTAGAGATTGTTAATGCAACTGAAGTTCTAATATTAATTGATAAATACGATAAAATAGGAGATGAGGAGTTTAAGAAATCATTAAATGAATTAATTGGAATAGAAAAAGCAGATATTATTAATAAAATCATCAATTTAGATGGAAGTAATGAAAATATATTAGATCAACTAAAAAATTTAAATTTTAATTCAGAGGAGTTTAAAAAGGGTTTAGAAGAACTTGAAGCAGTTAAAAAAATGCTGAAGACTTTTGGTGTAGGAGATAATGAATATGCAATTAACTTAAAAATAATAAGAGGGCTGGATTATTATACAGGGACAGTATTTGAAACATTTTTAATGGAAAATGAAAAATATGGCTCTATATGTTCAGGTGGAAGATATGATAACTTAGCACAAAATTACACAGATAAAGTATTACCTGGAGTAGGTATATCCATCGGCCTTACGAGATTATTTTTTGTATTAAAAGAAATAGGATTTCTTAATAGCTACAAGATAGAAAAATCAATGGAATATTTAATAATACCAATTGGTAATACACTTGAATATTGTGCCGAGATATATATAAAATTAATTAATAAAGAAAAATATGTAGAAATATATCTTGAAGATGATAAATTAAAGAAAAAACTTAACTATGCAAATAAATTGGGGGTACAGAAAGTGATATTAGTTGGTGAAGATGAAGAGCTAAGTAAACAAGTTAAAATTAAAGATATGATTAGTGGTGAAGAAAAAATGGTTGATATTGATGGACTGTAACTTTTGCATAGCATATGAAAAATAGGAAACACTTCTTTCAAAAAATGAAAAAGCAAATTGAGAGAATTTAGACAATGATAAATAAATTTAATCTTTCGCACTGTTTCCATATAAAAACACTATACTTTAAGCGAAATGTAGTGTATACTACAGTAGATTTATGAATGTTTAAAGTGCTAGTTTTGATGTTTATATTAAGAGTTATCTTACAATCTTTTTTTATAATTTAACCATTCATAAATTACAGATATAAAAAATTAAGCAATTAATGAAATAAAAGGTTGCTATTTAAAATAAAAGCTGTTATAATAAATTTTGTAAGAAAAAGAAAAAGGTTTTTTATAGATAGTATGGATTTCTCCTTTTAGAGAATTATATGAATCGATATTAATCTTTAATTTTAGAAGGAGGAATTGAATATGCAAGATAAAACTTTAGTATGTAAAGATTGTGGAAATGAATTTGTTTTCACAACTGGAGAACAAGAATTCTACAAAGAAAAAGGATTTGACAACGAACCAGTTAGATGTCCTGATTGTAGAAGAGCTAGAAAGCAACAAAATAATAGAAGATAGTTTTGATTATTTTAGGAGTTATAAGATTTTCTTATAACTCTTTTTTAATTCTTTAGGGAATTATAATCAAATCTGTAGATAACTTTTGGAGGCTGCAGAAACACATAGTCTGCTAAGCGGATTTTGTTCTATAGTCTGAAAATATTAAAATATATAAAAAAACAGGTGAGAAAAATGACAAGATAATTGCTACATTTTAGATTTTATAGTAAATAAATTTTTGCTATAGAGGTTTTTATAATGTGAGGGTTCTTGAGTGGTTAATCCCTAAAAGCTGCTTTCCAAAAAATTAGTTAATACCAAACCAATAATAGAGCAAAGAATCTATTTTATATTTTGAGAAATTCTTGAACTTATAAAAAATCAACATAGAAATATCTTATGTTGATTTTTTTTATTCATGGTGGTACAATATCATTAAATTTGAAATTTGAGGTGAAATGATGATTAAATTTTCTTGCTAATTTTTAAAGTGCAATATAATAGGGGAGTGAACGAGTGGACTCTGTTTATTTTGTTGTACATATGCAAGAAAGTTATTCTATTTTCTCTTAATATATACTTTTATGTTATGCTATACTAATTAGCTGAACTACGTATATTTATGAGCTGTAAGAATAATAATTTCTTGCAGCTCTTATTTTTTTCTAAATTATAATTATAAGGAGGTGAAAAGTATCATGGAAAATAAAGATACAAATCTAACACATGACAATCTTCATATAAAGCCGGATACTTCAAGCGACGTTTATATTTATATGAAGTAGAAGCAGTCGCCTAATTTTCCGACTTTGTTATTTTAGATTAATAATAAACTAATTACAAAGGAGGACAAATGAATGTCTTTAATAAATGTTACAAACCTTACCTTCTCTTATGATGGGAATTACGATACTATTTTTGAAAATGTTAGTTTCCAAATTGATACTGATTGGAAATTGGGATTTACGGGAAGGAATGGACGAGGAAAGACTACTTTTTTGAATCTTTTACTTGGAAAATACGAATATACTGGAAATATATCAAACAACGTAAATTTTGAATACTTTCCGTATGAGGTAGAAGAACAAGAAAATTTTACAATAGATGTTATAAAGGAAATTAGCCCAAATTCAATGGATTGGGAAATAGTGAAAGAATTATCCATGTTAGATATAGATGATGATATTCTATATAGACAATTTTATACTTTATCAAAAGGAGAGCAGACCAAGGCATTGTTAGCAGCTATGTTTTTGAAGGAAAATTCGTTTTTGCTTATTGATGAACCTACAAATCATTTGGATGCTGAAGCTAGGAAAAAACTTAGTAATTATTTAAGAAAAAAGAAAGGATTTATTTTGATTTCACATGATAGGGCCTTTTTAGACAATTGTATTGATCATGTTCTCTCAATAAATAAGACCAATATAGAAATACAGAAAGGTGATTTCTCAAGTTGGTGGGAAAATAAAAAGAGACAGGATGGATATGAGCTAGCAGAAAACGAAAAACTTAGGAGAGACATTAATCGTTTATCAGAATCTGCTAAGCGAACTAGTAGTTGGTCAAGTGAAGTGGAAAAATCAAAAAAAGGAACAACTAACTCGGGCTCTAAGCTTGATAAAGGCTATGTTGGTCATAAAGCTGCTAAAATGATGAAGCGTTCCAAATCAATTGAAAATAGACGAGAAGCTTCAATTGAAGAAAAATCTAAACTTTTAAAAAATATTGAAAGTTCGGACAGCTTGAAAATCTCTCAGCTTGCCTATCATAAAAATAAGCTTTTGGAACTCGAAAATGTGTCGATATTTTATGGAGATACAATGGTTTGTAAAGATATCAATTTAAGCATTGAACAAGGTGAACGAATTTCACTTAAAGGTAAAAACGGAAGTGGAAAATCAAGTATTATCAAGCTTATTTGTGATGAGAATATAAAATATACAGGTACTTTTAGAAAAGGCAGCGGACTAAAAATATCATACGTATCACAGGATACCTCTTATCTTAAGGGAAATTTGACTGATTATGCTCTTGAAAACAGCATTGATGAAAGTCTTTTTAAAGCAATTTTGAGAAAACTCGATTTTTCAAGAGAGCAATTTGAGAAGGATATATCATCCTTTAGTGGTGGGCAAAAGAAAAAAGTACTGATTGCAAAAAGTCTTTGTGAAAAAGCTCACTTGTATATTTGGGATGAACCCCTTAATTTCATTGATGTTATCTCTCGTATGCAGATAGAAGAGTTGTTGCTTGAATATTCACCAACACTACTTTTTGTAGAACATGACAGTGAGTTTTGCAAAAATGTTGCAACAAAGATTGTGGAGCTTTAGTTAAATCAATTTAAACTTATTAAAGTGGGGAGCAAGGGCTCTCCACTTTTTGGTTATCTATTATTTAAGTATTTTTATTTACATATTTCTTCATAGCTTCAAAACTCTCGTTGCTTATAACATGTTCAATTCTGCAGGCATCTTCAACAGCAACTTTCTCATCTACACCAATAGATTTTAACCAGTTAGAAAGAAAAGTGTGCTTTTCATAGACCATATTTGCTATTTCTTTACCTGCGTCAGTGAGAACTATATTTCCATCATCTGTTATAGATATATATTCTTTTTCGCGAAGATTTTTCATAGCAACGCTTACACTGGATTTTTTAAAATTAAGCTCTGTAGCAACATCAATAGAACGAACTGCATGTGATTTTTGGCTTAAAATTAAAATTGTTTCTAAATAGTTTTCGACTGATTCATTTATAGCCATATAAAGACCTTCTTTCAATAAAATCTATGTAATGAAATTTAAATTTTAATGAAGTAAGTATATCATAATGCATAATTAACATCAAATTTAGAGGGAAATAGCATATATGAAAAGCATTGTGATGGGAATATAAAATATAAAGGTGCTTTTAGAAAAGGCATCGGACTTAAGATATCATATGCATCACAGGATACTTTTTATCTGTGATGCATATGAGAAAAGTAATTAATGCACTGGACAATCTTACTAGAATATATTAAACTAATATTAGTTAGTTAAGACTAACTCGTACTGTTTTATTATCCAATAGTGTAATTGTTTTGAATTTTTGTGATGATTTTATCATACATGTTATTGTGAAATAGGGGCACTATATAAATATAATATTGAGTTAGTTAAGACTAACTCAGAATAGAATATCAGGTAATAATAAAAAAGATGAAATTAAAAATTTTTAACATTTATAGATAAAACATAATAGTTAAAGGAAATCATATTGGCGAGTTGCCGAAAAGTAAATTGACTTAAAAATATTATTATATAGTTAGATAGGAGAGGTGGAGATAGAAATGAGTATTGTTATAATTGGTGGTCATGATCGAATGGTTTGTGAATACAAAAAAATATGTAAGAATTATAATTGTAAAGCAAAGGTTTTTACTCAAATGCAAGGTAATTTGAAAAAGCAAATTGGAAAGCCTGACCTGCTTGTATTGTTTACAAATACTGTATCACATAAAATGATACAATGCGTGTTATCTAATAATGATACAAATGAAGCTGAATTAATACGATGTCATCAGAGCAGTGGAACTGCCTTAAAAAAAATACTAGAATACAAGTGTTCTAATATTAATAGTAATAATTAATGTTTGAAATTTGTTTAAAGGAATTGAGAAATATTGTACAACTATTTTAAGTAGCCGTACAATATTTTTTTTATTCTCAAAGAGTCTATATTGAAGTGAAATCAATGGATATTGTAGCGAGTATAAATTACGAAAAAGAAGGAACTAGATGGTTACATCTCAATGGAAAATATATTTGATTTCAAAATTCTTCTCATATGGTTCAAAAAAAGTAGATTCAAAAAATATACGAGGCCGGTTATAAAATCAGATGAAATATGTTAAGCTTTTTGATATACTTAAAAATAGAAAAAATTATCTAGGTTTCTTTAAAATGTATTTGATTTTTATCAATCAGATTTGAGAGGAAGTTTTATCATGGGAGAATTATCAAAGCTACCTAATATCGGCAAAGAAGTGGAAAGGCAATTGAATCAAGTAGGGATATTTACTTATGATGAATTAAAAGCAATTGGAGCAGAACAGGCATGGCTTAAGATACAAGAAATTGATCCTTCTGCATGTATCCATAGATTGCTGGCACTAGAAGGTGCAATTCATGGTATTAAGAAAACAGAGTTATCAACGAAACGTAAAGAAGATCTAAAAGATTTTTACAATTGGAATAAAGGAAAATAGTTACTTATAAAAGGAGAATAAAAATGGTTTTATTAGTTGTAGATACACAAAAATTAATAACAAATGATAAATTATATAACTTTAATGCATTTGTATCGAATGTAGAGAAAATAATTAGTGAAGCAAGGAAAAACGATATTAAAATAATATATATACGTCATGATGATGGTCCTGAAAGTGAATTAACAAAAGGAACTGACGGATTTGAAGTATATGAAAAATTTCGACCAGTTAATGACGAAAAGATATTTGATAAAAAAGTAAACAGCGCGTTTAAAGGGACAGGCTTACTAGAATATTTAATGGATAAAGACGAAAAAGATATAATAATTGTAGGAATTCAAACAGATTTATGTGTTGACGCCACTATAAAATGTGGATTTGAGCATGGCTTCAATATGATAGTCCCTGCTTATGCAAACACAACTGTTGACAATAAATTCATGTCAGGAGAACAAACATATGAATACTACAATGAATTTATATGGAATGGAAGATATGCAGAATATATTTCGATTGATGAAACTATTAGAAGAATGAATTAAATAAGGTGTAAATATTTTTTACAAGGAGAAATTATAAAATGAAATCCACTAATATATATGTTATCCATGGTTATACATCTTCCAGTAAATCAGAGTGGTTTCCATGGTTGAAAGAACAGCTTAAAGATAGCTCTATTAAGGTTAATGTTCCGGATATGCCTGATTCAGGAGATCCACATCTTGAACCTTGGCGTAAACATCTTCATAAATGTATTATGGATATTGATGAAAATACGATATTAATTGGTCACAGCCTTGGATGTATTACAGCACTACGCTATATTCTAGAGAAAAACATAAAAATAAAAGGTGCAATACTTGTCTCCGGGTTCATAAATAAAAATCCTATGAAGGAACAAACAGAAGGTATTCAAGAATTTGTAGATAGTCCACTTGATATTGCAAGAATAAAAAGTCTAATTCCAAAGAGAATAGCTATTACTGCAATAGACGATGATATTGTGCCAACAGAGGCAACGCAAAAACTAGCAGAAGAGTTAGACGCAAATCTTATTATTCTTGAATCAGGAAAGCATTTTATCGCGCGTGATGGGTATACTAAATTTCCTGTTTTGTTAAGTGAGATCAAGAAATTAATTGGCACATAGAATATATGTTATTTAGAGTGAATGGAATAGATAAAATATTCATAGTTCAATAATCGAAGAATAGAAGATTTACAAAATATGTTATGATTAAGAATATTGCGAAAGATAATATTTGAAGAAATAATAGATTTCTCTGAATAATAACAGACTATATTAGGGATTATTTCTAGCATGGGTTTTTATGTAAAAATATATAGATAACGCAATCATAAATGAGTAATATACTTTTGTGGAATGTTTCATTGGTAATTTTGATGGATGTGATTCTTTGGCTATAAGTTGTTCCAAATGTGCTAGTTCAAAAAGTGAGAATCGAAATTTTATATTTCGTTCTTCGAACTTTCTCTGTGAGCGCTTGTTCTTTGAGGCTAGCACTTTGGGTGCAACTTTATAGCCTTAGAATCACCCATCATAATTGCCTAGAAACTGGAACAAAAGTATGTTATTCATTTCGGTGAGTTATATGCATAAGTTCAGGTATTAGTTGAGTTATCTATAGTTACAGATATTTATGGAATCATTTAACCATTATCGTATATAATTCACTACATTTAATTTTCTCTTAGGAGCAATTAATTCTTTGTTTAATGATTTATATCCTAGAGCAACACCATAATAGGCTTCATATCCTTCTGGAATACCGAGTTTTTTAGCTTCATCTTCTAATTTTAAGAAAAACGTTATGAGGCCAATCCAAACAGAGCCAATGTTTAAGCTTTCTGCTGCTAAAAGCATATTTTGTATCGCTGCGGAGCAATCAACTTTAGGGGAAAGTGCATTTTTATTACCAGATACAATTATTAAGGTTGGAGTATCGTATATTAAATTTACTTTGGGGTTTGATCCCATATTTTTGATCCAACTGATTTCTGATTGAGCCATTAACTCTTTTGATTTATCATTGATATGTTTTAATATTTCTTTATTTTGAATAACAGTAAAATGCCATGGCTGATCATTATGACCGGAAGGTGCATATATCCCAGATTCAATGATTAGATCTAAATCTTCTTGTTTTATTTGTGTAGGTAAATATGTTCTTACACTTCTCCTATTTCTTATAGCTTTCAAAACTTCATTCATATAATATCTTCCTTCCTTATTGGTTTTATAAAATAATAGCATGAATAGAATTATCATAAAAGTACGCACAAATTTGATATGTGATATCAAAAATGATACCATTAAGGTAATTAAATAGAAGATAGATTGTTACAAAAATGTGTTAGGAGAATAAATTAATGTCAAAATCAATTGATTTAGAATCGAATTGCCCTATGAATTTAACTATAAATATACTTAGCGGGAAATGGAAAATAGCAATTCTTTGGCATTTGTCAAGAGGAACTATTAGATTCAATGAATTACAACGGTTATTAACTAATATTACTCAGAAAACACTGACAATGCAGTTAAGAGAATTAGAAAGAGATGGAATAATTTACAGAGAAGTTTATCCAGAATCACCACCAAGGGTAGAATATGGACTTACAAGCATTGGAGAAAGCATGACGCCTATTTTAAGTGCAATGTGTGACTGGGGAAAAGGCTATAAAAAATTAATAAATGAAGATAATAGTGTTAGCTTAGTATAGTAAATTAATATATTGATTAATGGAAGATGCTTTTTTACTTATGTGGCGAATACAATTATTTTAATGATGTAAGTTTTGATAATAGTAGTCTAAATGAAAGGGGAAATTAAATGGCAGAATATATAATAGCTGTAGATGAATTTGATAACGAAATAGGTTCAATTGAAAAAATGGAGGCTCACCGTAAAGGAACATTACATAGAGCTTTTTCTATATTAGTATTTAATTCTAAAAATCAATTGTTATTACAGAAAAGAAATGTAAAAAAATATCATTCGCCTGGTCTCTGGACAAATACGTGCTGTAGTCATCCAAGATACGGTGAAAGTTTACATGATGCGATTTATAGAAGGCTTAAGGAAGAAATGGGTTTTACATGTGAACTTGAAGAAGTATTTAGTTTTATTTATAAAGTAAAACTTGAAGATAATCTTTTTGAAAATGAATATGATCATGTATTCATTGGGAAATATGATGGAGAAATAATTGTAAACAAAGATGAAGTAGATGATTTTAAGTGGGTTGATATTAATGAGGTTAAGAAGGATATTATAGAAAGGCCAGAAGCATACACTTATTGGTTCAAGTATTTAGTTAATAAGGCAGAAAACAAAATATTTAAATAAGTAAGAATTTCGTCTAAATAAAGATTTGGAAATTAATTGTTTTTCAATCAATAGGCCAGCAGTAATACCTATCCCAATACCTTCAACAACAAGTCTTAATCTAAAACTATGTCAATGAAATAAAGTTTTATAGGTATTTGTTTTATGTTTTAATTCCATTATTATGCCTCAAATATTGTCGTGTCTCAAAAGTATATTGTATTAAAGTATTTAATACTACAACGTATATTATGTTAGCATATATATATAAATATGTTAATAGGAGAACCTTATTTATGGATTTTGTTATATATATTGGATATATATTGTAGATTGTTACACTAATGCTTGTCACAATGAAAATGGGAGCAAGCATTAGTGGTGCAACCTGCAATTTAGCATTTTAGCGATATTTTTATAGCTTTTCGGAATCAAAATATTTATGATTTCGGTGGATTATTGCATAAGTCTAAGTTATAAATATCAATATAATTCTTCAATAGGGAAAAATATTTAATACAAGCTATCAGTACTATTTTTGCTAGTATTTTAATAGATTATAATTTGTCATAATGGTTAATATATTAATGCCAAACAAAATTTATATTAATTAAGGGAGGTTGATGTATATGTCATCAAATAACAGTGGAAGAAATAGAACATTAGTACCAGAAGCAAAGGCAGGATTAAACAGATTAAAAACTGAGGTTGCTTCAGAAGTTGGATTAAGTGATTATGAAAACATCGATAAAGGAAGCCTTTCTTCAAGACAAAATGGATATGTTGGCGGTTATATGGTAAAACATATGATTCAAGATTACGAACAAGGTCTTAAGTAATAACTATAAGACTAAGGTCGTGAAAATAACTCTTTAGAAATTTAATAAGATTACGAAAAGCTAGTAGAACTATTTATATAATTAATTGTTCTACTGGCTTTTTTGTGATTTTAAAGTTATTAATATATCAAAGACTTCTGTTTATTATTTTATTAATAATAGTATAGATGATATAATAAATTAAATGTATTCTATTTGAAGAATTTATATTTTATATGCATTATGGAAATTCCATACATGTTATAAGAGTTTATATTTACGGAGGAAGAATCAATGCCACTTAATAGTAAAAGAAATCAAGAAGCATCTATTACTATTTCAAATAAGATAGTAATTAAAGTAAGCGAAGAATTTGTTGATTTAACAGGGTATTACAAAGAGGAACTATTAGGAAGATCATATAAAGAACTGAGTAAAATATTGAAATCTGATTTTTGTGATGAATTTGGAAGTGTTAGTGATGAAATAGATATCTACATATTCACTAAGTCACTTGAGCCAAGAGAAGTGATTATTTCTAAGAAGATAGATCACGAGAAAATGAATATATTATATTTCTTCTATGAAAAAGAGAATTCCCGTATTGAAAATAAATTTTTATATGCAGAACAGTTATGTTTGGATAATAGATATGGGATTGGAATTTATTCAGCGCCAGATTTAACTTTATTAAAAGCTAATGAAAAATACATTTATTATATGGATGAACCATTTAATAGGAAAGAGAATTGCATTGGTAAATCAATAGAAGAAATAGCTAAAGATTTTAAGGAAGATAAAATAAGGGAAAAATGGATAAGTGTTATAAAAACAGGTAAGACGGGCTATGTAAAAGATTTTATGAGTGATAGACATGGAACGGGAGCAACATATTTTGATTCAGCAATAGTACCAATATATGAAGATGGGAAAGTAAAATATTATATTGAGAATCGTATTGATGTAACAGATAGAATAAGAAATAAAATGGTTATTAAAGCTCAAGCTGCTGAAATTGAGAGAAGGGATAAAAAAATCGAGGCAATAATGGATTTAGCAGATGAGCAGATAAGCATCTTTGATAAAAGTGGAAGGTTAATTAAAATAAGCAAAGTTATTTTGGAATTATTTCAAGCAAATAAAATAAGCAATATAAATGATATAAAAGATGAAATAATAATTTTTGATGTAAATAAAAATAAAATTGAATTTGAAGAGAGTAAGTTTAGTTATATAGAAAAAGGAAAGGAAATAAATAATTATAGAGTGATAATAGGAACTAGAAATTTAGAGAAACATGTTGTTATTAGTGGCAAGCCTATATTTGATAGAAAAGGAAATTTTGAAAGATATGTTTTAATAATTGACGATATAACGGAAAAGGTACAAGCAAAAATTATAGAAGAGCAAAAGAATAAATTAGAAGCTATAATTAGAAATATGTCCGAGGGATTGTTTACAATTGACAAAGAAGGTAATATTAATATTCTAAATTCCAGTGCAAAAGACTTTTTTTATAATATTGATTTAGCAAACAAAATCAGTGAAAATTTCTTAAAAGTGAAATTCTACGATTCCAATGATAATATAATCAAACCAGAAAATTTGCCTAGCTATCGAGTACTAAAAGGTGAAAAGATTAATGAATATAGAATGACGCTTAAGAGAAAGGGATTAGAATATCACTTTAATGTAAGTGGCAGTCCTCTATATGATGAAGATGGAGATATAGTAAAGGCGCTATTGTGCACCCGAAATGTTACTGAACAGGTTAATAGTAATACAATTATAAAGATGCAAAAAAAGCAATTAGAAGCTGTCATTGAAAATATTTCTGATGCAATTTATATTGCAGATAAGGAAGGTAAAATAATTTTGATGAATGCAGAAGGAAGAGGTCTTCTTTCTGATTATTATGCTGTAAAGAATGCAGATGATTTTAACATAACTAAGCAAGCTTTTGATACATCAGGGAATGAAATCCATGTAGAGAATTTGTCTTTAAAATGCGCATTACGAGGCGAAAAAATAAAAAATAGAACAATCATAATTAAGCGTTCAGATAAAGAACTAACTATTAGAGTAAATTCTACTCCTATATATGACACAAGTGGAAATTTAATTATGGCTTTAGCTTGTTATCATGATATTACAGATCTAGCTGAAAAAGAAAAAATCATTGTTGAAAAATATAGGCAATTGGAAGTATTAAAGGAAGAAGCTGAAATTGCTAATAAAATAAAGTCGTTATTCTTAGACAATATGAGCCATGAAATACGGACTCCGATGAATGGCATTTTTGGAACAATTCAGCTTCTTGAAAAAACACCTATGAGTGAGGAGCAAAGTAAGTATATAACACTGCTAAAAAACTCTGGAAATAAACTATTAACAATTATAAATAATATTTTAGATATTTCAAAAATAGAGGCCGGTATACATAAATTAAATGATGGTAAATTTGCTTTGAAAAAGATAACAGATGATATTTATACAAATCTCTTGGAATCAGGAAATTCTAAAGGATTAGAGATAAGATATTATTTTGACCCAAATGCAGAATTTATAGCAATTGGAGATGAACTAAAGTTAAAACAAATATTAGATAATTTAATTAGTAATGCGGTAAAATTTACTGAAAAAGGATATATATCCTTTAGGGTAACAAAAGTATCGTCAGATAATGACTATGTAAAAATTAAATTTACAATAGCAGATACGGGGATAGGAATAGACGAAAGATTTAAGAGTAAAATTTTTGGCATATTTAGTCAAGGTGATATATCTGTAAATAAAAAATATACAGGAACTGGTCTAGGATTATCTATATCTAAGCAACTTGCTATGATGATGAATGGGAATATAAGCTTTGAAAGCACACTAGGAGAAGGGTCTACATTTACGTTTACATGTAGTTTTAAAAAAAGTGATTATTATGAAAAGAATATAGAGGTAATGAACGATAATAAAATTAGCGAAGATGATAATATAAATAATTTATGGATGAATAAAGTCATACTTTGCATTGAAACTAATTCAATTGATAAAGAAGTTATGGAGAGTATAGTGGAGAGAAAAGGCTGCAAATATATCCATGCGCATAATATAAGCGAGGCCTTGAAAATCCTAAATTGTAACTATGTAGACTTAATATTGCTAGATATGAAATTAAATAAATTAGAAGATTTTGAAAAAATTAAGGAAATGAGAATATCAAGAGTAAAAGGAAAAAATATTCCTATAATCGGAATGTCTTCATATACCATTATGGAAAATAGAGAGATACTTATGAATCTAGGAATTGATCATTGCATATCAAAACCATTTAATGTTGAAGAAATTTATAATATCTTCGAAATCTATTTATGAGAATGAAAGAGTGTGTTATAAAAATAATAAGGGGATGGTGTAAATTATGGTTAGCTCAGTATTAGAGGGAATATCATATTTAAATAATATTAATAACATAATATCTATATACGAACCATTAACTGATTCAAATCAAGTTATTTATGATTTCAGTGTTAAATTTATAAATGAAAGTTTCAGAAAGGAATTTGACTGTGAAAACTTAACCCATAACTGTGTTGATGAAATTAAAATATATTTAAGAGAGTATTTATTTAGTTATTTAAAAAGAATTGATAACAATATTTATACATTAGTCATTAGAGATACTGTTTATGAAGTTAGTTTCAGTAAATTTGCTGAAAAGTATATATTTTGTACATTCATAAAAAGTAAAGGCATATTATCAAATGAAAAGTTGTTTATAGAAGGAAGAGATTTTATAGATAATGCATTAGAGAGTATTCTTGTAGTAAGCAGAAGTGGGGAAATACTTTATGGAAATAAAAAGGCTATTGAAATGTACGGGTATTCTTTTGATGAACTTGTAAATTTAAATATCTTTACCCTTAGAAATGAGGATAGCAGGGAATTCACCCAAGATCAATTAAATAAAGCTTTAGATAGGGGAATAAAGTTTAAAAGTTATCATCACAAAAAAGATGGGACAAGATTTCCGGTTGAAGTAAGATCCGTTTGTAGTAATAAGAAATCAAGAGATGTGGCAGTCAGTATTATAAGAGATATTTCGGATATGGAAAGGTTATTTAAAGATTCAAAGATATTTTCAATATCTTTAGATATACTTGATGATCCATTTGTGATTTTTGACAAAGAAATGAACATATCTCGTTGGAGTAAAGGTGCTGAGACAAAGTTTGGATTTAAGGAAGCGGACATAATAGGAAATGATATGAGACGGCTAATTCCAAAAGATAAATTAAATGAATCACAAAAATTAATAGATATGATTACCAAAGGAAATGTAATTAAAGATTATGAAACTGTCAGAATAGACAAGGAGGGAAACCTGGTTAATGTCTTAATGTCAGCATCTCCGATTTATGATGATAATAATCTCTTTTTCGGAGTAGTAGCAATGTATAAAGATATTACAGACAGGAAACTAATAGAAAAGGATCTGCGAGAAAAGTGTGAACAATTAGAATTGTTAAAACAGAAAGCAGAAGAAGCCAATAAAGCGAAATCAATTTTTTTGGCTAATATAAGCCATGAAATAAGAACTCCAATGAATGGAATTACGGCGGCTATACAGTTATTAAAGTTAGAAGATATTAATGAAAAGCAAAAAAAATATATTAGAATATTAAATGATTCAGCAAATACTGTGCTTAGACTTATTAATAACTTATTAGATATGTCAAAAATAGAGTCAGGTACATTTAGAATTAATAGGGAACCGTTTAATTTAAAAGAGACTATAAATAATATTTATAATAGCCTTTTAGTCACTGGAAATTCTAAGGGATTAGAAGTAAGTTATTATTTAGACCATAACATAGATTTTGAAATTATCGGTGATGAGCTGAGGTTAAAAGAGATATTATCCAATCTAATTAGCAATGCAGTAAAGTTTACAGATGACGGATATATATCATTTAGAGTAAGTATGATTTCAGAAGATAGTGATAGTGAAAAAATCCAATTTACGATCAAAGACTCAGGGATTGGTATAGATGATGAGTTCAAAGATAAGATATTTAATAATTTTACTCAAGGAAATATATCATCAATGAAAAAGTATATGGGAACAGGATTGGGGTTATCAATTTCAAAACAGTTTGCTAATTTGATGAATGGAGAAATAAGTTTTGAAAGCTCTTTTGGTAAGGGCTCAACATTTATTTTTACATGTGAATTTAAAAAAACAAATGATAAAAAACAAGTTATGGAAAGAAAAAACATTGAAAGTGATAAGCTTAATCAACATAATGATCGAGAGGATAAAGTTATCTTATATGTTGAAGATAACTTAATAAGCCAAGAAGTAATGGAAAACATAATTAGGAGTAACGGGTATAAATATATTTCAGCATATAATGGAAATGAGGCTATAAATATATTAAAAAACAATAAAGTCGATTTAATATTAATGGATATACAGATGCCAGAACTAAATGGTTTTGAAACAACACAGGCTATAAGAGTTGAAGAATTAGAAGGGAAACATATACCAATAATTGCAATAACTGCATATGCTATGCGGGAAGATAAAGAAAAATGCATAAAGGCAAAAATGGATGATTACATATCTAAACCATTTGAAATTGAAAATTTGTTAAATATTATAGAATTCAACTTAAGAACATAGAGGCTTATAAGGCAGCACTAATAATTGGTGCTGCTTTTTTTATTCTTTATAAATTTATATTTAATCTGGGCCGTGAATAAATCAAGGAAAAAATTAATTAAGAAGGTTGAGATCTATAAAGAAAATATAATTGTTAGATATATGTATTTGAATAGTGATATGATTACATTCCTAAAGAAATAGTTTTCATTCAAAATGAGTCGAATTATGAGTAAAAATAGAGTACAAAATAAATTGAATGGGGAAAAATACAATGATATGATTTATGTAACGAACGTTATATATATAATTTTGTAATTTATGAGAATAATAACAAAGTTATTAAAAAACTTTCAGTAAATTTGTAAATGGAGGTAAGTATTTTGGAAAATTCAACAAGAGATAAAATATTTTATACTTCTTTTAGACTTTTTCTGGAGAACGGATATGAGGCTACTAATATTAGAGATATTTGCAAGGAAGTTGGAGTTAAAGCATCAACAATATATTTTTACTATAAGTCAAAGCAGGATCTGTTTTTCTATATTTATGATTATATTTATAAAGATTATATTGATTACATGGAGAGTATTGAGACAATGGACAAGAATATCCCTCTTAAGGAAAAGCTGTATACTCTATTAAAAAAGAAGATAGAGTACTATGTATCAGATATATCCAAGAGAAAGTTTATTCTTAGATGCCACATGTTTCCACCAGAAGAGATAGCAAATGTAATACGAGAAAAATATAAATTCTATATAGCTGAAGAAAACAAAATCATTCTTGATATCATGGGTAATCCTCAATATAATGATAAATTTATAACTAAAAATATAAATAGTTATTTGATTAAATGTAAAAAGCTTGAGGATTATTTACTTTATGAAATGATAACATCAAATATAAGAATAAACGATAAAGTTGTTTCAAAGCTATGGGATATATTTTTTGAATTAATGTAACAAGAAGAACAATTCTAAAAGAGGTTTTAAGAAGTACATATGAATTTAATAAGCAAGTTTTATGGGAATTGAGAGGATTTTGAATTTAAAAGGGAGGGAATCTTATGGAAGTAATAGACCAAGTAAAAGAAAGGCTATCTATTTTTAAAAAATTATATGATGTTATAAGAATAGTGGATCCAATAAATAAAAAAGCGGCTCTTGTTAAGGACAATGAGCTACAAGGGCTAAATGGCACATGCTATTTGTTGTGGAAGAAACATACATTTTGTGAAAACTGTATTTCTATGCGAGCATATAACAACAATGATACATTTGTAAAAATAGAGTATGATAAAGAAAAAATTGTCTTAATCACAGCAACACCAGTAGAATTAAATGGCAGGATATATATTGTGGAAATATTAAAGGATATTACCAATATCGGAAGCGTATTTCATAAGATGACTGAGGATTCTGACTTTGTGGAAGAATTAATTATCTCAATGAATGAAAAGGTAATTAAAGATGAATTGACAGGATTATATAATAGAAGGTATATAAATGAGAGACTCCCCGTAGATATTAACTACATGAAAATTAGTAAAATGCCTTTATCGATAATTATGGCAGATATAGATTTCTTTAAAAAAGTAAATGATCAATATGGTCACATTATAGGGGATAAAATACTGATTGATTTTTCAGATCTAATATTGAAATCGGTCCGAGGTAAGTCAGATTGGGTAGGTAGATTTGGTGGAGAAGAATTTATTATAATATTAAATTATACTGAGGCTAAAAATGCGTATAAAGTTGCCGAGAAGATACGAAAAGTATTAGAAAATACATCTTTCAATTATGATGGTATTGAGATAAAAATAACAGCAAGTTTTGGCGTGTACGAAGCTTCTGATGAAGATGTGAATATTTATGATTTATTATCAAAAGTAGATAAGAATCTCTATAAAGCTAAAGCTAGTGGAAGAAATAGGACAATTGTAAATCAAGAAAGTATGTATGAATTTGATTCAACGAATATTAAAGAAAAAACAATCAAATTATCAGAGTTAAATCAAAATATAAGTGCTGTAAGAGAAATTTTGAATGAAGTTTGCTGCACACTTGATGGAAACGTAGATATAGATAATGGATTAACTATAAGCCAGCATTTAGATGATCTGATAGTAGAGTATATGAAAGAATTGAACAACCATAAAGAAGGTTATAATCATGAAAGATAATCAAATGAACTTATTTTTAAGGAGAGCAAAGAAATCTGTTATGGAGATAGAAAAAAGTGATTTGGATTATGAAGAAATATTAAAAAAATATAAACAAGCAATAGATGAAGCAAATATAGCAGTTTGGGAATGGAATATAAAGGAGGACAGTTTCTTTATTTCTGATGCATGGGAAGAAATTACTGGTTATAACTCAAAAGATTTTAGCAGTTTAATTGATTGTATTGAAAAAGTAGCTATAAGTAAAGATAGAGAGGATGCATTGACTGATTTAAATTTTTTTGTTGCAGATAAAGTGACCTTATATGTGAGCGAGTTTAGAATTATTACTAAAGATAATAAATTGAAGTGGGTATTGTTTAAAGGAAATGGCATAAAAGAGAAAGATGAAGGTGTAACTCGTATATTTGGATTGGTAAATGATATAACTGAAGAAAAGGAAAGAGAAAAAGGAATTGCAGATAATTTGTATCATGATTCTCTTACAAACCTTCCAAATAGGGATATGTTTCTAATGGATATAAAAAATATCTTAGATAAAAATATTCAACTGAGTCAGGAAGGAGCCATAATTTTCATAGACCTAGATAATTTTAAATCGATTAATGATACCTTAGGACACGACTATGGTGATCTTATGTTAAAAGTATTCTCACAATTATTACATGTGTGTATAAAGGACTATGGGAAGTTGTACAGAGTCGGCGGTGATGAGTTTATTGTAATTATAGAAAAAGTTAATTCTATAGAAAAAGTAAAAGATATGTGTAATACAATTTTAAAATATTGCAAGAATCCATTCGAACTTAATGAAAACCATCTGTATATTACAACAAGCATGGGAATATCAATTTTCCCAAGAGACAGCAATAATATGAATGATCTACTAAAATTTGCAGATCTAGCAATGTATAAGTCTAAAGCAGATGGAAAAAACACATACACCTTTTTCGAACAAGCTCTAAGTAGGTTATATACAAGAAGAATAATAATTGAAAATGAATTAAAAGAAGCAATTAAGAAAAATGAATTTTCCATTGTGTATCAACCGCAAATTGATGCATTAGATAATAAGGTAGTTGCATTTGAAGCGTTATTGAGATGGAATAGTAAAAAGCTCGGTTTTGTATCTCCAGCTGAATTTATACCAATAGCTGAAAGGATTGGAATAATTGTAGATATAGGAGATTGGGTATTTGAGAAAGCATGCCGTAAAATTAGAGAGCTTAAGGAGAGGAAATATGAATTTAATAATATTTGTATAAATGTTTCACCTGTTCAAATAAAAGAAAGAGATTTTAAAGACAAAATAATAAAAACTTGTGAAGAAAACAAAATTCCTCTAAGTTTAATTGAAATAGAAATAACCGAAAGTACTTTAATTGAATTAGATGATGAGAAAATTGCTGATTTACATGAACTAATAAAAAAAGGTATAAATATTTCAATTGATGACTTTGGAACTGGATATTCATCTCTAAGTTATTTAACAATCCTACCTATAAATACTTTGAAAATAGATAAATCTTTTATCGATAATATTAGGAATGATAAGAACAGAGCAGTAATAGAGTGTATTTTGAGCTTATCGAAAAGTTTAAAGTATAAGGTTATAGCAGAAGGGGTTGAAGTTAAAGAGCAACTTAATGAATTAATGAATTTAGGATGTAATATAATTCAGGGATATTATTTCAGTAAACCAGTTTGTGAAGAGGAACTTGAGAAAATGCTAAAAAATGATTAAATGAACTATTAGGCCTGCTTATGCTATACTAACGACAATTATATTTTATGCTATCTTATTCGTTTGTTATTTAATTTACGGAATTTAAGGAGGGGTGATAGATGAGTAGTGAAACCAATGAAAATATTAATAAAAAAAAGTATAATTATTTGCAAATATATGAAGCTGCTATACGTAATGCTAATGACATAATAATTTTGTTTTCAAGTCAAGGTAATATATTGGAAGTTAATAGAAAGGCAGTGGATACTTATGGCTATACTGAAGCAGAACTACTTTCTAAGAATATATTTGAATTAAGAAATAGAGAAAGAATCGAACTTGCAATCATGCAGTTTGAAAAAGCTAAATCGGGTGATGTTGAGTTTGAAACTATTCACTTTAAAAGTGATGGTACTAGTTTTCCAGTAGAAGTCAAATCAATAGGAATAGAAATTAGTAATGATAGATTTGTTTTAAGTATAATAAGAGATATATCAAACCGAATGAAAAGTGAAGCAGAAATTAGGGGATTAGCTTCTTTAGTTGAAAATACTGAGGATGCAATTATAGGAAAAACTTTAGATGGAATTATAACAAGTTGGAATATAGGTGCTGAAAATATCTATGGATACAAAAAAGAAGAGGTGATTGGAAAGCACATATCTATCATAATTCCTGATGAGAAAATTAATGATTTTTATGAAATAATTAAAAAGATAAAAAATGGAGAAAGAGTTAGGGGATTCGAATCTAAGAGAAGAAAGAAAAATGGTCAGTTAATTGATGTTTCAATAACAGTTTCACCTATTTACGACTTTGAAGGAAATTTAATTGGAGCATCTAATATCACTAGAGATATAACAGAAAATAAAAAGGTGGAAAAAGAGTTAAGAGATAAATATGAAGAGATATCAGCTCTATATGAAGAACTTATAGCAATAGAAGAAGAGCTAAGAAGTAATTATCAGGAATTAGAAAAAGCAAAGGAAGAAGCGGATAAAGCAAACAAAGCTAAAAGTGAATTTCTTGCAAATATTAGCCATGAAATAAGAACTCCTATGAATGGAATAATAGGAATTATAGACTTATTGAAGGTAACTGAACTTAATAATAATCAAAAAGAATATTTAGACATGCTCAGTAATTCATCAAGATTGTTACTAGGAATATTAAATACCATTTTAGATATTTCTAAAATAGAGTCAGGGAAATTTGAACTTATATTAAAGCCGTTTAATATGAAAAAAACTCTAGATAGGATTACTAAAGAGTTATCTATAGCATGCAGTAAAAAAAACTTAGAAGTATTTTACTATATTGATCCATATATAAACTTTGATTTAATAGGAGATGAAATTAGATTAAATCAAGTACTTATAAATATTATTAATAATGCTATTAAATTCACTGAAATGGGTCAAATAATGTTTAAGGTAAGGAAATTAAATACTACAAATAATAAGCTAACATTAGAATTTTCAGTGAAGGATACAGGTATTGGGATTAAAGAAGAATTTAAAAATGATATCTTTAAAAAATTTATCCAACAAGATATGACTTACACTAAAAAATATGATGGAACGGGGCTAGGACTTGCTATTTCAAAAGATATTGCAAAGCTAATGAATGGGGACATATGGTTTGAAAGTATTGAAAATAAAGGAAGCACCTTTTATTTTACAGCAGAATTTTTAGTGAATTATGCAGAAAATATAAATAATGATAATTTAAATGCAGGAGATGATGAGATAGTCTCAAGCAAAAATAAAAGGATATTATTAGTTGAGGATAACGAAATAAATATTAAGATAACTTGTGAAATGCTAAATAGATTGGGATATGAATATGAGTATGTATATGATGGGAAGCAGGCGTTAGAAAAGCTAAAAGAAAATACATTTGATTTAATACTCATGGATATTCAAATGCCAGAATTAAATGGATATGATACCACTAGAATAATTAGAGAAAAAGAAATAAAGACAAAGGAACATGTTAATATAATAGCTATGACAGCTTATTCTATGAATGGAGATAGAGAAAGATGTATCGAGGTTGGAATGGATGACTATATTTCTAAACCATTTGATATGAATAAATTAAAGAATGTTATCTTAAGATTTATATAATATTTATGAAAGAGAAATAATGACATTCGATTTATAATTTAATCAGCGATTAATGAAAACATTGATTTCGATGAGTAAATCGTGATATATTTTTAAATATGTTATAGTCAATTATAAATAGGAGTTTGAAGGAGTATTTTAATGAGTAATTCTATTTTAATTGCAGTAGGTGCTGCTATTGCATGTGCTTTGGTTGCTATAAGCAAAAGAGATAGGAAAAAATGAATTTTAAATCTAATGGTAAGTTTTATATATAGTAGTTCGTAGAATGCTGTTTAGGCAACGTATTTAAGTTAAGAAAATAGTGAGTCTACTTATAAAGTATACTCGCTATTTTTAAATTCTTTAGACTGTTTATGAGCTAATAACTGGACCTGTATATGGCTTATAAGACTCTGGAATCGTAATTACTCCATTATCTAGTTTGTAAGGTGTATTTGCTATAGGGGGTTCATTGTTAATTAAATTCATTCCAATATTATAAAAGGCTTCAGCTACCATTTTCGTATCTTGAATAAGGGTGCCAGTCATTAATCCTTTGTCTATTAAATTTTTGGCTTCTTCCAGACCATCAATTCCAACAACGGCTATATTCTTATTTTTGTTCCCTTTGTTATATCCATATTTTTGTAGTGCTTCAATAGCGCCTAAAGCCATTGCATCATTATTAGCAATTATTGCTTCAATTCTACCATCATATTTGAGAAATAGATTATCAACTGAAGTTTTAGCTAATTCTCTAAACCAATTGGCATTTACTAGAGCAAGCTGTTCTGTTTGTATCCCGGCTCCATTAATTGTTGAAATAACATCATTTGTTCTTTCAATAGCATATGGGTTATTAGCTTCACCTTTTAGCAAAATGTATTGCAAAATATTATCATTATTCTTGTCTAAAAATTTCTTATCAGTATTCCATTTATCTACAAGAATTTTACCTTGCAAAACACCTTCGTGGCTTGAAGTTGAATACAGAAAAACAGCTTTACTGTAAAGTTTGGAAACTTTTGATACAACTTCGGGAATAACTTCCATAAAAATAATTGGAACATTTTTTAGATTAAGCATGATGTTTTTTATGGTTTCTTCTTTTGTATCAGCTAGTTTCAATATAAATAAATCAATACTACTCTTGCGAAGAGAATCTATTGTTTCGTTTTGTACAGCCATATTATTTTTTCCATCATAAAAAGTAAAGTGGACTTTATCTTTATTTTGATTTTCAATATTCTCCAAACTCTTTTTAATTTCTAACATATAGGGATCATCAAAACTATATAGTAATACTGCAACATTAGCTACTTTACTATTGCTAACATTTAAACTTGAACTAGCAAATGTATTAACTTGAGATATATTTATTAGTATGAATATAATTAACACAATTTGAATGAATACTATTATTTTTTGAAATGTCTTCATCAAATAATCCTCCAACTCATGTAACTGTTTTAAATCATAATACTCATCATTAGGTTTGGTATAAATATAAAATTTATTCTAAGATTATAAAATAAAAAGTGCAATAAAAATTAGATAATATATCATTGAGCAAGCATGTTATAATTATATATAAATGGTAAAATAATACTGAGTATATTTTATGATAGAGGTGTAAAATGCTAAATAATTATTATAAAAATTATAAAGCAGAGGCATGGGATATTCTGCAATATCTTTTTAAAGTTAAAAAGATCAATGACCATACTCTTCATTTCATAGCAAAGTTCTCTGGAAAGCTTGATTTAGAACGATTGCGTAAGGCTATTGACATTTCTATTAATGTTTTCCCTTTGATTAGATGTAGATATAATGAATCCAAAAGACAGCCCTGTTGGGAAGAAGCGGGTTATACTGTAAGTGATATAATTGAATTTATAGAAATACAAAATGGAAAAGAAGAATGTATCAAAAAATATCTTTATCAACAAATAGATGCATTTAATGGTCCACAATTAAGGATTAAATTAATTAGAGTGAAGGAAAAGGATAAATTATGTATATTAATGAGTCATATGTTGTGTGATGCCGCAGGGTTTAAAGAATATCTATATATGCTTAGTAATATTTATTCAAATATAAAAAATAATCAAGACTATCAAGCTATGACAAGAAAAAATCGTAAAGTTAATCAAATTCTTAAGAATTTATCAATTACAGAGAAAGTAAAAATAATGTTTGGTAAAGTTGATATATTCACGTATAATGATGTGAAATTTGAGTTAGAAGGGGACATTAATAATCCATTTATCGAAATTCGTAATATTAATAAAGAGAAATTTCATATGCTTAAAGCTTATGCTAAAGAGCGCGAGTCTACAGTGAATGATATTATGCTTACTGCCTATATACGAGTTCTATTTCAATTGTTTGGAAGATGCGTAACTATACCTTGTACTGTAGATTTAAGAAAATATATTCCAAATCATAGAGGAGAAGGTTTCTGTAATTTATGTACAAATCTTATCTGTAATATAGGCGATGAGACTGGTAGGACTTTTGAAGAAACACTTTATAAAGTAAAAAAAGAAATGAATAAACAGAAATCTAATATAGCTTGTGTTAAAAGTGTAGCTATGCTAGAAAAAGTTTTTGATATATTTCCCTACAAGACTGCAAGAGGAATAGTTGAGAAAAAGTTCGTGAATCCACTTATTGCTTTTACTAACATAGGGATAATTGATGAAAAACAACTTGCATTTGATAATAGTGATATTGTCGAAGCGTATATGACAGGCTCAATCAAATATAATCCATATTTTCAGTTAGCTATATCAACATTTGACAATGTGGCAACACTTAGCGTTAATTTATATGGAACTCAGTCAGACAAAAATAAAGTAAATATCTTTTTAGATAAGTTTATTAACGAGTTACAAGCTAGTGTGTACTAGTAAAATTTTATCAGTGTCCATATTGATTTGCTAATTAGCAGATAGTATTAAATTAGAAAAATATTATACGTAATATATATGTTGCAATTCACAATACACATTTCAAAATTCACAATTACGGAGAGAATTCTTGTAATATTTTTAGAATTATGATGAAGAATTATTTTTGCAATATATATTATCAATAATTAAAATTAGGCAGAAATTTATAAGATTTCTATGGGGGTATATTAATGTTAATAAGATTTCAAGGAAATGATAGCATATTGGATTCTAAACCATTTACTGATGACGAAGTTCAGTTTAATTTACTACATCTAGTAAGAGAAAGTGAATCTCCATATTTGTTCACAAATAAGAATAGAAGTATAATAATTGGACAGTCGGCGCTTAAATATCCAGCTTGGATATGGACAGACAATAATGTTACAAAGAATGATATTGATGAATTAAAAAATGATTTTACTGAATTATATAAAGATGTAGGCATGCTGACGTTTGTAGCTAAGCCAGATATAGCAATCTTGTTAGCTGAACATTATTCTAAAGTTAAGCATAAAAATTATTCTATTTCTTTGCAAATGGAATCATTTCAGTGTCCATCTGTAATTGAAGCAAAGCAGATTAAGGGACACCTTAGACAAGCTACGATAAATGATATTACTATTATTTCAGAATTTTTATCTGGATTTGTCTATGATTGCTTTGGTAAGGAAACTACGTCAGAAGAACATTTACAAACTGCAAAAATGTATATTGAAAGTAAGAATTTATATATTTGGGAATGTGATAGTAAAACAATTTCTATGGCAAGTATCGCTCACCGTTCACAGCGAAATGTTAGAATTAATGGGGTATATACCATACCAGATATGAGAGGTAAGGGATTTGGAGCAAAAATTGTATCTGAATTATGTAAAATTATTCTTAGTGAACATAGAACTCCAGTTCTTTATACAGATTTAAGAAATCCTGCTTCTAATAAAGCATATAAAAATGTGGGATTTACTGAATGTGGAAAGGTTACGCAAATATCATTTAATTTCGAGAGTAATGATTTATAAAGTTTTTTAATTAAAATATTTTTTATTGCAAACTAATAAAAAGGAATTAGCTAATAATCATAGAGCTCATTTCTTATTGTTGAAATAGAGCATTATGAATTGGTAAAAGTAATTGAAAAATAAGCCCCTAAAGATAAGGGACTTATAAAAATATTATTTTAGAACAAGTATATGCATAAATGATAAAGATGTATAAATTTACAATTAAGGAACTTATTATTATTTAACATATTCAGAATAAGGCAGCTCAATTGCGACTCCAGTTTCATCAAATTTATAATTAGTACCGCTGAGAGGAGGAGCACCAGAAACTAAATTCATTCCTATAGAATAAATTGCATTTGCATGTTCGCGTGGATCTTGCTTAACAGTACCTGTCATAAATCCTTTTGCAATTAGTTCTTGTGCCTCTGGTAAGGCATCAACTCCAACAACTGGAATATACTTAGAGGAATCTCCTTTATTGTATCCATATTTTTGAAGTCCCTTAACAGCACCTATTGCCATGGAATCACTATTAGCTATTATGGCTTCAATTTTATTACTGTAATTTAAAAACAGCGACGCTACAGAAGTTCTTGCGCATTCCTCTAGAAAATCACAGGTGACTGATGAAATTTCCTGAGTTTTTATTCCAGATTCATTTATTGCCTGAATTGAATATTTGTTTCTTAGAGCTGTTATATTGCTATCAGATGGACCTTTTATGAGAATATATTGCATTATATTATCTTTATTTTTATCTAGAGCATCTTTATTTGCATTCCAAGCATTGGCTAGAATTTTACCTTCAAGAATACCAGATTGAGCAAGATCTGTATTAAGGATTATAGATCTATTGCGGTAAGGTCTAAGTAAGTTTACTATCGGTGGAGTTTTTTCGTATAAGATAATTAATGGAATATTCTTTTGTTGTATTTTATTAAAAGTACCTTCAATATCGTTTAGGCTTTTACTAACAGGACGTATTACAAAAAGGTTAAAATCCTCATTAAGTGCATTTTCAATGCTCTCATTTTGAATACTTTGATTTTCTTTTGCATCAAAAAAGGTAAATTCAACTTTACCTGCATTTTCAATTTGAATATCTTCTAAATTTTTCTTTACTTCATAAAGAAATAAATCTTCGAAATTATTTATAAATACAGCTACTTTGAGTTGAGGTTGAGCGGTAGTGTTTTGTAAAGCATATGTATTATATGGAATTATATTTGATAATAATAGAATAACTATAATAATCAATTTCGATTTTTTTAATAAATTCATTTTAATCCTCCATATGTTTTAATTTAACTATATACTCATAGGCTTTCTTTATTTATAAAATTTATTCGAACCTGTGCATATGGAATAAAATTTATAATCATGCTTGTAGTTAAACTTTAGAAAGATTAAAGTGACTTAATAAAAATAATAAGCATTAACTTGAAACTTTAAATTTTCAGTGCGAAAACTATATAAGACTATAATTGTAGATATGAATAATAAGAATAAGATTTTTGAAATAATTTTTAAGAATTTTAGATAGTCATTAAGGAAAAGCCTAATTCATATGAATTTCAGAAAAAAGGAATTGATAGAAGGATGAGATCAAAAAGACTTGTTAGAGATGAGTTATAAAAATTAAAAAATAATTGTGTGCAATAACACTAAACTTAAGCTTCAAATCAAAATCTCAAGTTTAGTGTTATTATATTTTTTGCATTTTGAATTAAACTTATATTTTTATAGAGCTTATTATAGATAAATTAATTATAGGTTAGATTTATATTAGTTCATCCACTATAAATATTTTTCAATCAACTCTTTTAAAATCTCACCATGTCTACACTCATCTTCGCCAGCAGTATGTACAGCTTGAGCTGCTTCTTTAAGACCTAATTTATCAAGAATATTAGATAATTCTTTTATTTTTTCTCCTGCAGAGATTTCCCCAATAGACATTGAACTCAAAGCATCACGTAAATTTTTGTTTGTATGGCCATTTAGTGATGCATATAATCCGCCATGACGAGCCTCATCAGCAGAAATCTTTTTTAGTTCATCTGCTAATTCAGGTAGACCTTTTTCCTGAGCGACTATTGCAAAAGCTTGATAAGTTGCAGCACCTATTGCTTCTGCTTTCCACATTTCATTAATTTTTTCTTCTAAATCTGTACCTTTAGTTAGACCAATTAAACTCATAACGAACCTCCATATTAAAATTGATTAAAATAATATATAACATGATTAAATTGAACAAAACCAGATTAACATTTTAATAAATTAATGTCAATAGAATTTTATTTCTATTAAATATATATTCCCATAATATTTTAAGTTAATTTAAAATCAATAAGTGAATTAATTACAACAGCCGTTCATGATTTTAAAAAATCATTATCAGTAATTAGAGGATTAGTTCAATTAGGAATGATAGCTTCTGATAAAGTTAGAATTGATAACTATTTAAGCAGGATAATAACACAATCTGATGAGATGAATGATATGATTATTGAACTTTGAGTATATTTAAGATAATAATTTGGAACTAAAAAATAAAAAGAAATAGAGATAGCATTTAAACTAGGTAGATAATAATAAAGCTATCTCTTTTTTGTTCTATGAAATTGCATTTTAATTATGTACAGTATTTAAAGAAAATATACTCTTAATTATAAACGATAATTGAGAAATGTAATTTTATTTAAGAAAAAGTTAACGCGCCTTGACCCAATATTACAATTCTATCACTATTTCGAATGGGTTTAAGTGGAAACTTTTGAGAGCGTGGATCTAAGGAAATAGCTTGTTGTATTTTCTGTTCAGAATCAAATACAACCATAAATCCTCTATATTCAGATAAATTTTGAACGTTATAAGATACATTTTCCATAAGTCCTAGATCTCGTATGTTATAAAATCCTTCTTTAAAAGTTCGTGGTTGATTTATATCAGCTACTGCAGCAGTATTAATAGTAAATGACAGAAGCAAAAAAATAGAAAATATTGAAATAAATCTCTTCAACTAAAGAACCCCTTTCGTCAGTTTAATGTTATAAAATTTAAATATGTTAAATTTATTATGTGAATCTAGAAAAAATATATTCTTTTTATATTATCTTTAAAAGATTGTATAAGTGGCATTATGAGTTTGTAAACATACTTTATATTTGTGGAGCAATATTGTAATAAGTGAAGAAAAATGCTTTGTGATAAAAGAATATTTTTAGTTGAAGATGATCTGAAGATAAATTTTGAAGGCAAATCAATAAAGATTAATATTTCTATATATAAAAATATTAATCGCTATTTTATGCCCATTTTAGAATTTGTTAACCAGACGGGAGGCAAAATTAATATTAATGGGAGTAAAATAGATATAAAGTTTAAGGAGAAGTCATCTATATGTATAGATTATTGCATTAGTGATTATAAATTTACTGTAATTAATAGTGTATTGTATATATCGTTATTTGACATGTGCAGAATATTAAGCATAAGATCTAAGTGGGATTATAGTAGGAGCACTATTTCACTTTATTGGGATAAAATTAATTATAGGAATTGCGAAAATGTTTATGGAAGAGTTAGTTTAATTCGATTTGAAGACATAACAGCAGGGGGGAAATATTTAGATTCTGATAATCTAGAAAAGCTTAGAGTAGTTGCAGATTATATGTTTTCAGCTGGTATACCATTCCATATAGCATGGATACCAAGATTTGTTGATCACAAAAATGGGATTGACAATGATATATCAAAAGATTATAGTATGCCTAATGCTAACTTTCTATTTACAATGGAGTATTTATTAAACAGAAATGGAATAATTGGTCTACATGGCTATACTCACCAGTATGGTGATGAAGTTAGCGCAGTTGGTACTGAGTTTAGTGATGAAAGAAATAATGATGAAAAAAGTATAAGAAAAAGAGTTGAAGCGGCTATTAACACTGCAAAGAAATTAGAATTACCTGTTAAGTTTTTTGAGACACCTCACTATGCAGCCACTGCGTTTCAACAAAGCATATTTGAACAATATTTTGATATTATTTATGAACCATTTGTAGGCATTTGGGGAGATAGAATAGTTAAAAGTCCTAGAAATTATAGAACTTTGTATATACCTACACCATTAGGATATGTAGAAGAAAAAGACGGTATTGATAAAATGATTAATAGAGTAAATAACTTAGGCGAAGCTACACTAGCTAGTTTATTTTATCATCCATATATTGATTTTGAATATATAACCCTTAAAAGTGGTATTAGTAAATATCCAATGAATATTTACTTGGAAAATTCACCGCTTCACCAAATAGTAAAAGCTCTATACTATAAGGGATGCAACTTTACAAAAATTACGGATTTAAACCTAAATAGTAAGAAGTATGAATTTAAAAAATTATTCTATAGCTTTTTAAATTCACACAAATATTTTAAGTTGAGATAGTATTTTAAAATTCAAAATAAAGTCAAATAAATAAATTATAATATGTGCTAATAAGCAATAATTTAATATACTTTGGTATTATCTAAGTGCAAATATTACTAAATGATTTTGGGTAGTATTTACGCTTATTTTTTATCGTACGATTTTATGATGGTGAGTATTACACAAGAATAGTCCAGGCTTTAGCAAGTTTATATGAAAATATAATTGAGCTTTGAAGTGAATTAGGATACACTAATGATAATTGAAAGTTCAAATATTGTAAATTTAGGTAAGCTTTAATGATTTTGATGAAGAGAAGAAACTTAATTTTAGTATATATTTTTGTGCTTATTGAATACAAATGAATTTTGTTGTATAAAGGAGAATAGAAATGGAATTTAGAAAAGCAGTTGAAACAGATATAGATGATATAATGAACATTATTAAGCAGGCACAAGCTTATTTTAAAGAACAAGGAATTGATCAATGGCAGAATAATTATCCTAATCCTGAAACAATAAGAAATGACATTGCTAATAAACATAGCTATATTTTATTAAAAGACAATAATATTGTTGCTACAGCAGCGGTTTCTTTTGACGGAGAAAAAACATATAATTCTATTTATGAAGGTGAATGGATTACTAATAATGAATATGCAGTTATTCATAGGATAGCTGTAGATAACACTTATAAAGGACTAGGCTTATCATCTAAAATTATTAAAAATGTGGAAGAACTTTGTTTAAGTAAAGGGGTACATAGCATAAAAATAGATACACATGAAGAAAATATATCTATGCAAAGGTTGCTAAAGAAAAACAAATTTCAATATCGTGGAGTAATCTATTTAGAAGATGGAAATAAAAGAATAGCATTTGAAAGAACATTGTAATTTTAATAATAGTTCTGCTTTTTCATTAAATAATACGGACAAGTAAAACTGGAGATTAGTAGTATTAGATAACAGCACTATTTTGTGAAAGAAAAATTACATATAAGTTGTTCTTTTACATAATAATAAGTACTACAATTCTGTGATTTGGTAAAAAGTCAAATAAGTCGAAATTATTACTTTAACTTCGGCTTATTTGACTTTATAAGGTGGTATAAGTGTGTAGAACTCACTTGTATAGATATTAATTCACTTGTGCTATGCCGAAGAATAAATATAGAAAAAAATACTGAAATAATATATAAAGAGTCTATTCACTTTTGAAGTTTAATAGTAATGCTGAATTTATAATAACTGCAACTGAGCCTAAGTTATGAACTAGTGCTCCAAGTATTGGATTTAAGATACCTGCTATTGCGAGTATTATAGCTATAAAGTTTAGCAACATAGAAAGAGATAAATTCCATTTAATTGTATTCATAGTCTTTTGTGATAGACTGAGTAAATGCGGAATAGATTTTATATCATCACTAACAAGAGCAATATCTGCGGCATCAACAGCTATATCACTTCCAATACCGCCCATTGCAATACCTACATATGCTTTTTTTAGTGCTGGAGCATCATTAATTCCATCTCCAATCATGCATATCATCTCATTATTATTCTGATATTCTTCGATTGCAGACAATTTATCTTCAGGTAAACACTCAGAATGAATATTATTAATGCCAACGCTTTTCGCAATATGAGAAGCAGCTTGGGGATTGTCACCAGTTAATAAGATACTTTCTACATTGATTGATTTCAGTTTTTCAATCATGGATTTAGAATCCTTACGTAATGTATCCGATAAAACTATAAAACCAGAGGTTTGTGAGTTGACAGCTACATAGATGACTGTACATCCTTCTCTAATAAAAGTTGATGCCTTATCTAATATTTTTTTAGATATTTCAATAGAATTTTTAGTTAATAGTTCAGTATTCCCAGCAAGAATGGTGTTACCTGTAACTATTGATTTAACACCACGACCTGCAATAAGCTCAAACTTATCAGGATCTTCAGGATTAGAGTTTGATGCAGCCTTAAAATGTGAAAGAATAGATTTACCTAATGGATGCTCAGAACGAAGTTCAGCAGAAGCTGTTAGCGCCAATAGTTTTTCTGTACTGATATTTTCATTAAAACTTTCAATTGCCACAACAGCAGGCTTGCCATATGTTAACGTACCAGTTTTATCGAATGCAATTCTCTTTACTTTTGCTAATCTTTCAAGTGCGTCACCTTCACGTACAAGGATACCATGCTTTGTTGCGTTTCCTATACCAGCCATAATAGCTGTAGGAGTTGCAAGAACTAAAGCACAAGGACAAAATACAACAAGTATAGTAACAGCACGAATAATTTCTCCGGTAACAAACCAAGTACCAGCCGCTGATACTAGGGCAATTACAACTATCCAGGTAGCCCATTTATCTGCCATTCCAACAATTTTAGCTTTGCTTGCATCAGCAGATTCAACAAGTTTGATCATTCTTTTTAGGGAACTATCTTCATCAACTTTTGTTGCTTTCATATCAAATGCACCAAATTGGTTAACTGTTCCGCTAAACACTTCATCACCTACACCTTTGTCAACGGGTAGAGATTCACCTGTCATTACAGCTTGATTAATGGATGTTTGTCCAGAAATAATAAGACCATCAACAGCAATAGTTTCGCCAGGAAGCACACGGAGAATATCAGAAATTTTAACTTCTTCTGCTGGGATGATATTTTCCATGCTATCACGAATGACTCTAGCTGTTGGAGGAGTAAGATTTACTAATTTTTCAATACCTTCACGTGCTTTAGCAACAGTACGCTCCTCCAATAATGCACCTAATGTCATAATAAAGGCAACTTCACCTGCAGCAAAAGTTTCACCAATTAAAACAGACGCAACAAGTGCGAGGGAAACTAAAACGTCAGCTTTAATATCAAATTCAGTTATAAGTCCTTCGATGGCACCTTTTATAATAGGAAAGCCACATAGAATAATAGCTACCCAAGCTATATCAATTTTAAAACTCACAATATGTAAAAAACTAATAAGCAATGCGAAAGCAGATAAGACTAGAAATAGCATAGTGCGCTTATCTTCATCTTCAAAAAAATATTTTATTTTGTTCATTTTATCACCTATCCCATCCTTGAAAAATGTTCTACTGCTTTAGCAAATTCTGCAATTGTTTTATCTGCATCGCCATGTTCAATACCATCGCGGACACAGTGTTGTAAATGTCCTTCTAAAACTACCTGACCAACTTTATGTAATGCACTTTTTGCAGCATTAATTTGTATTAAAATATCTTCACAAGGTACATCTTTATTTATCATTTCTGAAATAGCCCTAAGTTGGCCTTCAATCTTTTTTATTCTGGTTTGAATTTTTGGAACATCCATACATTGACGCATACTAGCATCCTCCTTAAATAATTTTCTTGATTTTATACCCTAGGGGGTATATGTATATATTAATAATGAAAATCATTATTGTCAATTCTTATTTTCTATAAATTTAGTAAGAATTAGAATACCTTGGTTACATATGTGCTAAAAATATTAATTACTTTTATAAAATGAAAGAGTGAATTATACTATGGATTTATTGACAGTCAGTGGAACTTACTGTAAAATTAGTTTAATGAAAATTTGATTTGAAGTTAAGAGGGAGTAACTGCCTTTAAAAAGGTGATGAAGTCAACATACTGACCTTAGGTCTGGCTTTATCGTAACTAATTTTAGTTAAGTGAGACTTTTAGCGCAATATTTGTGTTTTGATATAAGAGTTTTGATCTAGCTCATTAAAAATTCTTATATTAGGACACGTTATTGTGCCGAAGGTCTTTATTTTTTTATTCTTTAAGAATTTATATTACAATAAAATCTGTGGATAATTTAAAAAAGGTTTATTGACTAGTTTTTGTATTTTAAAAAGAATAAAAAAGAAATCTTATTCGCCTGCCAAATTTTTCTCACATGCGTTCGAAAAGGCAGATGCGTGAAAAAATCTCCGGCTCCACAGTCGCCTGCGATTTTGTTCTTTAATAATTAGTATATTTGATCCTTATGGCTGGGAATATACTTTTGGACAAGTTTGGCTAGGAATTAAAAACTAAACTAAAACAAGTTTGAATTGATGAAAAAGTACACAAAGAGGGAGAGTTTGGGTTAATAAATAATATAATTTGGAGGTATTAAAATGGCATCATTTATTAAGGCATTATTATTAGTGGTAGTTGCAGAAATGGGTGATAAGACGCAGCTTCTGGCAATGGCAATGGTAAGTAAATACAAAGCTAAACAAGTATTACTTGGAGTGCTAATTGCAACTATTTTAAATCATGCATTAGCAGTTGCAGTTGGAAGTTACTTAAACTCTGTAATTCCAATGGATTTAGTAAAAATTATAGCAGCAGTATCTTTTCTAGCCTTTGTTCTTTGGACAATACGTGGAGATAAATTAGATGATGAAGAAAACAAGAAAGTAAGATTTGGTCCTATTGTTACAGTAGCCATTGCATTTTTCTTAGCAGAAATGGGAGATAAGACTCAGCTTATGACAATAACTATAGCGGCAGAAAATCAACAGCCAATTTTTATCTTAATGGGAACCACAGTAGGAATGCTTATTGCAGATGGTATAGGAATTTTAGGAGGAGCATGGATGTGCAAGCATGTACCAGATATATATATAAAATGGGTAGCAGGCGTAATCTTCATATTTTTTGGAACATTAACTTTGTATAATTCGGTTCCAACAGCGTTCTTAGGACCGCTATATATTGTTTTATACTTAGCTCTTATGGGATTACTGATTTATCTTTTTGGAGTAAAGTTTGCATACTTTGGTCAAGCATGTGATATAGCAATATCTAGGAAAGATGATTTGCTAGATATTGAAAGTGAAGAAGAAATTAAGAAAAGAGCTTAATATTAAATTAAGCAACAATTAATGTAAAACATAATCAATAGAAATCTATAATAGAGTTATGGAAGGTTATCATAGCTCTATTTATTTTATAAAGACCACTCTTAAATATATTTGAATGCATATTTAATTAAAGCCATCTTCTAATTTATTATAGGTAAATTCATTATGACCAAACAATTTTTAATTCAAAAAGTATTATAGAAAGTAACAGTTAGCAGGGAAAAATAATATAATAAAATTGATATTTAATTATTGTATGGGAGAAATTAACGTGTTATCAACTGGTAATTTTATACGACAATCCTTGGAATTACATCTTTTCTTTGCGAGAATTATGAAGGAACATTCATTTTTCTTGGAAATAGGCTTTACGCCAAAGAATTCAAATTATATAGAAGAAGCAGATGCTTTTAGGATGGGATTTGACAATCTTTTATATGATGCAATTACTGTTTCAGAAGGTGTTGTAGGCGGTGATGTATTACAATCTGGTGAAGTAGTAACTCCTTTTACACTTGAAGCCGAAAAAGCATCGGCATATTTTACAGGAGTAAAAATCGCCACTAATATTACTAAAGTGGAAGCTGAATTAATGAGTGATTCTTTTAGCAGACATAATCATGAGGAACTAGAGAAAAAAGTATTTACAATTAACAATAGAGCATTGGAATTGACAGCTGGTTTAATCAGGTTTAAATCTAGACTATTATCAGATGTCTTATCATGCAAGATATTTACAGTTAATTATCCTTTGCTTATAGACCACATCTTAAGAGAAGCAAAGTTTTATTTTATGCTAGTTCAAAGGCTTCAAAATCATGAAGAAATTGATATAGAGAGAGAAGCTTATGAACAGGAGGCTTTTTGGAATAGAATTATGGCTGAACATTCAAAGTTTATAAGAGGATTGCTAGATCCAACTGAAGATGAGCTAATAAATACAGCAAATAACTTTGGTCATCAATTTGATATATTAACTAGAGAAGCAAGAGCAGCTATGAATAAATCAATTCCAATTTCTAAAGTTACAGATGAAAGCTTAGAAGCAACCAAGTCTATAAGAAATTTTAAGGCACAAGGTACTCAAGGTCTAGTAGAATGTAAGATTAAGTCTATAATAATACCATTGTTGGGAGATCATACGCTACGTGAAGCTAATCACTATTTGCGCTTGCTCAAAATATTCAAAAGGGCTGAAGATATAGACTAGTAATTGTATCTTCAATAAAACTTTTAGCACAATTGCTTATGATGTGCTAGAAGCTTTTTTTATTCTTTAGGAATTTATATTCCAGTTTTTTTGTAATCCATAGTTTCGAGATTATTTGTGGGAACTAATAGAAATCTGTGTATAGTATCTAAAAAAATGGAATACTAAGCATGAGGTGATTTACATGGAAAGTGTATGGAGTTCCGAAGTTAATTTTAGAAAAAGAGAAACTTTAAATCAAGATATTCAATGTGACATTCTTGTAATAGGGGCCGGAATGGCAGGACTGCTCACGGCATATATGTTAAATAAAAGTGGGAGAGATGTTGTTGTAATTGATGCTAGAAGTATAGCGGGAGGTGTTACTAAAAATACAACTGCTAAAATAACATCTCAGCATGAATTAATTTATGATAAATTAATTAAAGAATTTGGTGAAGATGGCGCTAGTCAATATGCAAGAGCCAATGAACTTGCTATAAGGAGATATAAGGAAATAATTGATGTAGAAAAAATTGATTGTGATTTTGAGCATAAAGATGCATACTTGTATACTTCTGACAACATTAAAGAGATTGAAGACGAATATAATGCAGCGAAAAGATTAGAAATTGATGCGGAGATTGTAGATGAAGTAAATATTCCTATAAAAGCTAAAAAAGCATTGAAATTTAAGAATCAAGCACAGTTTCACCCACTAAAATTTCTAAGATCAATTTCAGAACAGTTAACTATTTATGAAAATACAGTAGCTCTTGATATTACTGAGGATAATACTGTAGTTACAAAAAATGATATGAAAATTAAAGCAAATAAAATAGTAGTTGCATCACATTACCCATTCTTAAATACTCCAGGTTACTATTTTATGAGAATGCATCAAGAAAGAGCATATGCTATAGCTTTAGAAAATGCGCAAGATGTTAAGGGAATGTATAAAGGTATTGATCAAAATACATATTCATTTAGAAATTATAAGAATCTATTAATACTTGATGGTGCAGCCAGAAGAACTGGGGAAAATGAAGAAGGGGGAGCATACGAGGAATTAAGAAAGTTTGCTAAAGAATTTTATCCAAATGCAACAGAAAAATATCATTGGTCGACTCAAGATTGTATGACCTTAGACAATATACCTTATATAGGTCACTACTCATCTAAAACCCCTAATATTTATGTTGAAACAGGATTTAAAAAATGGGGAATGACAACTTCAATGGTTGCAGCAATGATAATAAGAGATATGATTCTTGAAAAGGAAAATGACTTCTCTGAAATATTCTCGCCAAGAAGATTTGACATGTCAGCATCTATGAAAAATGCTGCAAAGGATCTTGTCATAACTGCAAAAAACTTTATCGCGGAGAGGATAAATATTCCAGAGGAAACCTTAAGTAGTATTGAAAATGGTCATGGAGGCATTATAGAATATAAAGGTCAAAAGGCTGGTGTCTATAAGGATAATGAAGGCAAAGTATATACAGTATCAACAAAGTGCGCTCACTTAGGCTGCGAACTTAAATGGAATGCTGATGATTTGACTTGGGACTGTCCTTGCCATGGTTCAAGATACAATTATGAGGGAATCTGGATTGAAAGTCCTACTAATAAATGCCTTCATGAAGTGTAGTAATATGTTATAGATAATAGCATAAGTATATTATTTAACATACATAGAGTTTATACGTTGAAGAAGCTGTCTTAAAATATTTAAATTTTAGATGGCTTTTTTAGTTTGGAAAACTATTTTGATATGATACCTTGACATTATTACTAATTAGTAATAATATTATATCCATGAATAAGAATAAAGTAACTTATGGAGAATTAAATGATTTAAATTTAAAAACTATTATAGCATTAAGCCGATGCATACAAAGTGTTAACAAAAGAGAACTTAAGATTATCAAAGAAGGAGGATTAACTTATTCACAATTTGGGGTACTTGAAGTACTGTATCATAAGGGAGATTTAAGAGTCAGTGAAATATTAGAAAAAACTCTTTCAACTGGTGGTAATATGACTGTTGTTATAGATAACTTAGCTAAAGATGATTTGATTGATAGACGTCCTGATCCTAAGGATAGACGCGCAAGTTTAATAAGCATATCTGAAAAAGGAAGAAAGCTTATGAGTGAACTCTTCCCTAAACATGTAGATAATTTAAATGAAATTTTTAGCACTTTAAGTGTTGAAGAGAAGAAGAATCTAATAAATATGTTAAAGAAATTATCAGGTGTATAAAGTGGAACTTACACCTTAATTTTTAAAGAAATAGTACTAATTAGTAATTAACTGATTAGTACTGAAGTGTTAACCAGATTTTATAATAGAGCAAAAGAAAAGAGTGAAGAAGTAGGAGTAGTAGAAAAAACTCTTTGAGTTTATTAGTAATACATTTTAAATATTTACTATTATCTATTGCTTATTCATAAATTATATTTTGCGAATATGTTCTAAAATTTGATAGAGTTAGATAAAATGGAGGAGGGTAAAAAATGTTAAGAAAAATTGAAAGCGGAAATATGGGCAGTAGTAATCTAGGATGGTTAAGAAGCAAATTTCATTTTTCATTTGCAGAATACTATAACCCACATAATATAAAGTTTGGAGTTTTAAGAGTTATAAATGATGATTTAGTTGAATCTAATACTGGATTCGATACTCATCCACATAGAAATATGGAAATAATATCATATGTAGTTAACGGTGAACTTACACATGGAGACAGCATGGGAAATAAAAATACAATAACTCGTGGTCATGTTCAATACATGAGTGCTGGCACAGGCGTATATCATAGCGAGCATAATTTAGGGAAAGATGAGTTGAGATTTTTACAGATATGGATATTTCCAGATAAGGAAGATTATAAGCCTAATTATGGAGATTATAGATTTGACTGGAGAGATAGACAAAATAAATGGCTTCATATGGTTTCGAGTAAAAATGGAAATGCACCAATAAAAATAAATCAAGATATAAATGTTTATTCCCTAGAACTTGATAAAGGAAAAGAAATTAATTTTCAAGTTAATGAAGGGAGACAGGCCTATTTGGTTCAAATAGAAGGTGGTGCTATAATAAATGACATTGAATTAAATAATAGAGATGGAATGGAAATAGTTGAGGAAGATATTTTAATCAAAGCCAAAGAGACATCTCATATTTTGATTTTAGAAATGAAGAAAGAAAATTAAGAATTGTATAAGTTCAACTAATCTTCAGAGGGAGGTTGGTTGAACTTCTTAAACAAAATAAGAATAAAAAGAGGGTTAATAATGAATGATTTTTTAAAAATTGTAAGAGAAAGAAGATCAGCTAATAAATTTATTGAAAATATTAAAATACCTAGAGAAGATTTTAATGATATATTTAGAGAACTTTCACTGGCGCCTTCTGCTTTTAATTTGCAACATGCTAGGTACTATGTTGTAGAAGATAAGGAGCTTATGGAGAAAGTTTATGATGCATCATTTAAACAATACAAAATAAAAACTGCTTCAGCAACTATAATTGTAACAGGTGATAAAAACGCATACTTATCAGCAGATAAAATTTATGAAGGCTCAATGATGCTTGGAATGATTGATAAAACTGATTATGAAATCATGCTTAATACTATTAATAGTCTTTATGAAGGTTGGGGAGAAGAATTTAAGCATGAAGAAGCTATAAGAAATGCTTCATTGTCAGCGATGCTATTTATGTTATTAGCTAAAGACAAAGGCTGGGATACATGCCCAATGATTTATTTTGAGAAGGAGAAGATTGGTAAGTTATTAAATATTCCAGAGAATGAAGTTCCAGTTTTAATGATTACTATGGGGAAAATGGACAAGAGTAGTAATAAAATTAGAGGATATAGAAAGCCTGCTGCTGAATTTGTGAAATTTTATTAATCAAAGCTTTTACACCCAAAATATTAATATTGGATTTGGGGTGTAAAAGCTTTGAATTTCACTATTAGTATACATAATAAAAATAAAAGTGTTAAAACTATTCAGTGTAAAAAGCTTTATATTTAATCTAACAATAACTAAGGAGGCAATATAATGGATGATGATAAAGTGATATGCGGATGTAAAAATGTTAAAGTAAAAGACATAAAGAATGCTATTGCTAATGGCGCAAAATCATTTGAAGAAGTTCAAGAAAAAACTGAAGTTGGAACTGGCTGCGGGCATTGCGTAGAAAATAATAAAGCATTAGTTGATGAATTATTAGGAAAGTAACATCAAAAATAAGAATAGATATGATACAAATATTGATACCACTTACATTGAGATACAAATATATCTTTATGTGGTGGTTCTTTTTGTTTAAAAAATTACTATCCCCATAAAATTCACACAAATAAATGTTAGAATACGTTCAGAAATTGTAAATATAGATTGGAGGAAACACAAAGGTTTTGATAGTTTCAAAAAAGTAAAATCTTATATTCTGGGGGTTATTAAAAATTGATTGGATTAATTCAGCAAAATATATTCTTAGTAATTGTTATTGTAGCTCTTATTATAGCTATTGCAGCTTATGTTATTAATAAAAACGAAAAAGAAAGTGAAGAAACTGTAGTAAGAGAATTTTATGGACTTGGTACAATAATACGATTAAGAGTGGATGGAAAAAATCGAGAAAAAGCTATTCAGGAAGCTATGGATAGACTCAATATTATAGAAAATAAAATGTCTGTATTTAAAGAATTTAGTGAGGTCTCCATGATAAATAAAAATGCTGGAGTGTCAAATCAAGCTGTGAGCACAGATACTTACTTTGTAATAAATAAAGCAGTAGAATACAGCAGGTTATCAGAAGGGACTTTTGATCCAACTATAAGGCCTATAGTAAGTCTATGGCGTATAGGAAGTGATAATCCTAGAATACCAAGTAAAAGTGAAATTACAAGTAATCTTAAACTCGTAAATTATGAAGATATAATTCTTGATGAAAAGAGCCATTCAATAGGTTTAAAACATACAAAGCAAGCAATTGATATTGGCGGAATAGCTAAAGGATATGCTGCAGATGAAGTAAAGAAAGTTTTTGAGAATAACAGGATTAAAAGCGCTTTAATCGATCTTGGTGGAAATATTTATGCCTTGGGCACAAAGCCAGATAAAACTTTATGGAAAGTAGGTATTCAAAACCCTGTTGATACTCGTGGAGAACATATTGGAGTTATTAGTGTGGAAAATAAATCTGTAGTTACATCAGGAAATTATGAAAGATATTTTACTAAGGAAGGAAAGATATATCACCATATAATTGATCCTAAAACAGGATATCCTTCTGAAAGTGAGGTTATAAGCTCAACGATAATCTCAGATCACTCCATTGATGGGGATGGACTATCTACAGGGGTTTATATTATGGGGCTTGAAAAGAGTATCAAACTAATAGAATCTTTAAAAGGAATTGATGCCATTTTTATTACTAAAAATAAAGAAGTATATGCAACATCAGGAATAAAAAATAATTTTAAGATAACCAATACAGAATTTAATTACAAGGATAGCCTATAAGAGAAAAACAAATTTATTAACATGGATAGTAGAATGGGAGAGAGACGATGAAAAAAGCAATATCAAGGTTACAAGGATTGAGATTAATTTCTCAAATTATGTTTTTAATTTTAATGCCAGAATTAGTTGCAGTGATTTTTAATCAATTTAAAAAGCTATACTCAATGGTTCTTAAAGGAAATTTTGATGTAATATCAGTATGGCCTCAATTATTAGCAATGATTACAATTTTTATTATAACCATAGTACTTGGGAGATTCTTTTGTGGATGGCTTTGTACCTTTGGAGCTATTAATGATTTTATCTACATGGTATCAAAAAAAGTATTTAAAACAAAATTCAAAGTAAATGAAAAAGTAGATTCTATATTAAAATATTTAAAATATGTTATTTTACTATTTATAATAGTAGTTATTTGGACAAGTGGTAGTACAGCGTTTGATAGTTATAGTCCTTGGGATGCATTTGCACAGCTTGATAATATTTCGGGTGCTATAGCAGGTTATACAGGAGGATTTATAATACTTGCAATAATAGCAATTGGAGCAGCTTTTATAGAAAGATTTTTCTGTAGATATCTTTGCCCGCTTGGAGCTGTCTTTTCAATCCTATCGAAGGCTAGAATTTTAAAAATAAAGAAACTTAGAGACAAATGTGGACCTTGTAGAATATGTACAAATAATTGTTCAATGGGAATAAAGCTTTATGAAATGGATAAGGTGAGCAGTGGAGAATGTATAAATTGTTTTAAGTGTATAGATGTTTGCCCTAGAAAAAATACTAAAGTAAATATTTTAGGTGAAGATGTAAGTCCATTACTTCCTAGTGCAATAGCTATTGCTGCATTTACTGGAGTAAATGCTTTAGGTGGTGTTATGAAGGATACAATCCCTAATCATTCATCAAATAATACTGTTGCTAGTAGTTCAGATATTAACAAATCAGAGCAAAAGAAATATAAAGATGGAACATATACAGGAGTAGGGAAAGGTAAGAATCCAGATTTAAAAGTTGCAGTTACTATAAAAGATAACAAAATCACAAATGTAGAAATAGTATCTAATAATGAAACAAAAGGCAAAGAAGCCTTAAATACTATCCCTAGCAAAATTGTAGATACACAATCTACAGACGTTGATGTAGTATCAGGAGCTACAATGACAAGTAAGGGAATTATGGAAGCAGTAAATGATGCTTTAAGCCAAGCAGAGATCAAAGATGTTAAACAAAAGAAATACAATGACGGAACTTATACAGGTGTTGGACAAGGTAAAAGCCCAGAGTTAAAAGTTGCAGTTACTATAAAAGATGACAAAATTACAAATGTAGAAATAGTATCTAACAATGAAACAAAAGGAAAAGAAGCTTTAAATACAGTGCCCAAGGAAATCATAGATACACAATCTACAAGCGTTGATGTAGTATCAGGAGCTACAATGACAAGTAAAGGAATTATGGAAGCAGTAAATAATGCTTTAAGTCAAGCGGAAATCAATGTTTCATTAACATCTAACAATCAAGGAAAATATAATGATGGAACTTATGACGGAATTGGGCAAGGTAAGGGCCCAGAGTTAAAAGTTGCAGTTACAGTAAAAGATGACAAAATCACAAATGTAGAGATTGTATCTAATAATGAAACAAAAGGAAAAGAAGCTTTAGCAGTAATTCCGAGTGAAATTATAGAAAAACAATCTACAGAGGTGGATGCAGTATCCGGTGCCACAATGACAAGTAAGGGAATTATGATGGCAGTAAATGATGCACTAAATCAAGCTATAAGAAATGATTAATTCTTTAAATACAGACATAATTTAATTTTTTTGTAAATATTCATTTAAATAGATGCTTCATAGACATCTAGTAAGAATAGAATATATTTATTTTTTCAAGGGAAAATAGAATGTATTTAAATTTAAGGAGGAATTAATTTTAAATGGTATAAAAGTAATTGGACATAGATTTTTTGGTGCAGTTCCTTATGTTTCTGATGAAACCCGCAAGGATTATCTAAATGAAGTAGAAAAAATAATAAAAGATAAAATATAGAGCTTCTTATTTATTGTTAATTAGGGAATTATGAATTAAGATTATATCGTGGCAGAATGAAATAGGATAGGATATAATCTTAATTTGATATATAAATAAAGATAAATCATCTAGTTAAATAAAAGTAAATGACAAACTAGGAATTGAATCTAAGAATAGTTTATTTGTAATTTCTACAACATAAGCTGTAATTATTATATTTAGTGCAATACCGGAATTTCAAATAACTAAGTTACATATGATATTTTTAAGTAAAAGCAGCCTTTGCAAAAATTAAATTAAAATTTCTATAGTATTCTTAAATAAAAGTAATATAAGGTAAAAATTATTAAACATTTAACTTATAATTTTAAAATCAGATAGGGGATAAAATATGCTGGAAGAGAAAAAGGTTCTTATAGTAGATGATGAGAATAAGATAGTTGAAGTTATAAAATCATATTTAGAAAAAGAAGGTGCAATTGTATTTGAAGCATATGATGGAAATCAAACATTAGAGGTCTTTGAAAGGATTAATCCAGATTTAATAGTTCTAGATTTAATGCTGCCAGATATGACAGGTGAAGAAATCTGCAGTATAGTTAGAAAAAGATCTAGAGTACCAATTATAATGCTTACAGCAAAAATTGATGAAAAGAGTATAATTTCAGGATTACATATGGGTGCTGATGATTACATAACTAAACCTTTTAGCCCAAGAGAGCTTATAGCAAGAATATATGCAATATTTAGAAGACTTAATGAAGAAGTTGTACCTTTATCTAATGAAATTTCATTTAATGATAATGATTTGGTAATAGATATGTTAAAGAAAGAAATACGGAAAAATGGAGAGAATATAGGGCTTACCTCAAGGCAGTATAAAATATTGATGACCTTACTTAAGTATCCTAACAAGACTTTTACAAGGGAAGAGCTTATAAGTACGGCACTTGGAGATGATTATGATGGATATGATCGTAATGTAGATACTCACGTTAAAAATATAAGACAAAAGATTGAAACCAATCCTAAGGATCCACAGTATATAATTACTGTCCATGGAACAGGCTATAGGTTTGGAGGAGAATTTAATGAAGAAAAATCTTAGAAACAGACTTTCACTTTCATACATATTTATAACAATGATTTGCGTAGCACTTATTAGTATCCTTTCACATTTCTTTCTTGTAAATCAATTTAAAAATTATGTTATTCAAGAACGTCAAAGAGACAATAAAATTATTGTTGCAGCTATAAGTCGTGAGTATAGCAATAGTTCAAATTTTAATGTTGAAGCAATTCAAAGTATTGGCGCTGGTGCAATTGAAAATGGATTATTTATTACCGTAAAAGATGCATCAAATAAAGTAATATGGGATGCTGAAACTTACAATAATATTAAATGTGAAGAAGTTAAAAATCGTTTGATTAGTACAATGGAAAAGATTTTTCCAACCTGGGAAAGTGAATATTCTAAAGATGAATATCCAATAATAAATAATTCTAATAAAGTAGGAGATATAAGTATAGGTCATTATGGCCCTTTTTATTATGATGAAAATGACATAATGTATTCAAAAACACTAAATAAAATACTTATAGGTGTTGGAGCAGCTTCTTTATTATGTGCATTAATATTGGGATTGATAATGGCTGAAGGATTAAGCAGACCAATTTTGAAGGTTATAAATATAGCAGAGATGATTTCAAAAGGGGATTATAGTCAAAAGATTGAGAAGAAATCAAATGTTGAGGAGCTAGACAAACTAACTGCCACCATTAATAGTCTTGGGTATTCTCTTAATGAACAAGAAAAATTAAGGCAAAGACTAACAAAAGATGTTTCCCATGAACTTAGAACTCCACTTTCTACCCTTCAAAGTCATATGGAAGCGCTGATAGATGGAATATGGGAGCCAACTCCAGAGAGGCTTATAAGCTGCCATGAAGAGATACTAAGACTTAAACGTCTTGTAGGAGATTTGGAGAAGTTAGCACAGTATGAAAGTGAAAATCTCGTTTTAAATAAGACGGAATTTAATATTGGTGAGGCTGTTAAAAATATAGTTTTAAACTTCGAAAAAGAATTTTTAAATAAAGGTGTATCTTTAATTTTTCATGAGAAAGATATTGTTGGATATTTAGATAAAGATAAAATAAGCCAAGTTGTAGTTAATCTAATATCTAATGCATTAAAATATACTCAAAAAGGTGGTAAAGTGGATGTTAATATATCTGAAGATAACAATTATATTGAAATAAGCGTTAAGGACACAGGGATAGGAATATCTCAGGATGATTTACCTTATGTGTTTGAGAGATTTTATAGAGCAGATGAATCAAGAAATAAATTAACAGGTGGAGCAGGGATAGGTCTTACGATTTCTAAGTCTATAGTTGAAGCACATGGTGGAAATATAACAGTAGATAGCATAATTGGTAAAGGAACTAATTTTGTGGTAAAAGTACCGAAAATAGTATAAAATATTTTTATACTATTTTCGCTTTTTTTTATACAAAAGATAAGTTTGATGTAACAAGGGGGAGAATTATGTTATTTAGGTTAAATGAATTTCTAATGGCTGTTTCATTTGCTTTAGACTTTGTGGAGATGGATATTCTCGGGATGGCATCTAACCATGGAAAAAGAACTGCATATATTTCAATTAGTATTGCTAAAGAACTGGGTCTGAATTCTAAAGAGCTCCATGATGTAGCTGCACTTGCAATGCTTCATGACAATGGGTTAAGTGAATATAGCCTGCATGAAAAATTGGCTACAAAAGAATTAAAAAATGCAGCATTATTAGAAGGGGTAAAAGAACATTGTACAATTGGAGAAAGTAATATTAAAAACTATCCATTGCTTACTAATGTGAAAAATATAATAAAGTACCATCATGAAAGGTATGATGGTACAGGATTCTTTAGATTAAGAGGAGAAGAAATTCCTCTAATGTCGCAAATTATAGCAATTGCTGATGCTTTAGAAAAGACCTTTGATTTGCAGAATAATAATCACAATATGCAAAACAAAGTTTGTGAATTTGTAAGGAATCAAGAAAATATATCATTTTCTTCAAGAATTGTAAAAGCGTTTTTTAAAGTTACTGAAGAGGAAAAGTTCTGGATGAATTTAGAAAATAGTTTTATTAGTATAGAATTAGAAAAAAGAATTCCAAAGCATAGCCTGGAATTATCATTTGAAGAGATTCATGGTATAACTAATGTGTTGTCAAAGATTATTGACTCTAAATCTAGCTATACTCAAAGGCATTCTCAAGGCTTATCAGAGAAGGCAGCTATTATGACAGATTTCTATAACTTAGAGAAGGAAGAAAAGATGAAGCTAATTATTGCTGCAGATCTTCATGATATTGGTAAACTAGCGGTGCCAAATGATTTATTGGACAAGCCAGATAAACTTTCTGATGAGGAATTTAAAATTATAATGAAACATCCAGAGTACACTAGATTAGCACTTCAAGAAATAAAAGGATTTGAGGATATAACTGAGTGGGCTTCAAATCATCATGAAAAGTTAAATGGAAAGGGATATCCTTTTGGTATGACAGACAAAGAATTAGATTTTAATTCGCGTCTTATGACTTGTCTTGATATTTATCAGGCACTTACAGAGGAAAGACCATATAGAGAAGGATTATCCCACGAAAAAGCAATGGAAATACTAAAAAGTATGATGGACAATGGATTTATAGATACTAAAATAACTAGAGATATTGATTGTGTTTTTAGTAAGTTGAGTTAAATTATAATGAAGTATCTTCTTAGGATTTAGGAATAAGAATTACATTTGAGGCTCAAAGCGTCAAAATTGACACAAGTTATTGTGATATAATATTATAGAATAAAAAGGAAGTGAATTCATTATGATTCTAGTAATAGTAGTTAGCTCCATGCAAAGATTATAATATGTGAAAAACTTTTGCCTGGAGCCAATATATTAACATTAAGTTTTTCATATTATAATAGGTCTTTGCATCTTCATTTAGATATTAAATGTAGAGTGGAGCGAAGAAATTATGAAATATGAAAAAGCACAAAATATATTGCCATATAATATAATTGAACTAATTCAAAAATATACAGATGGTGGATATATCTATATACCAAGAAAAAATGAAAATAAAAAATCATGGGGAGAAAATACTGAGACTAAAAGATATCTTAGTGCAAGAGATAAAGAAATTTTTAATAAGTATTCATCTGGAATGTCCGTTAAAATTTTAGCTAAACAGTATTTTTTAACTGAAGGTAGTATTAGAAGAATAATAAGGAAACAAAAAAATTCTACTTAAATATAAGAGAAAAGGCATATTTTTCACAGTCATTACTATGGAGAACATGCCTTTTTTCAGCATGATTATAAACATTACAGATTTATTCTTAAACTTGGTCTTCATATTACATGATGATATCATTTATTATGAGGACACAAGGAGATGTAAAATATGAGTATTTTAACAATTGAAAACATGAGTCATTCATTTGGCGATAGAATATTATTTAATGATGTATCTTTTAGGTTATTAAAAGGAGAGCATATTGGACTTATTGGTGCTAATGGAGAAGGAAAGTCGACTTTTATGAAAATCATTACTGATCAAATATTACCAGATAAAGGCACTATTGAATGGAATAATAAATTCAGCATTGGTTATATGGATCAATTGGTTGATTTGAAAGAAGGAATTGATGCATTAAATTTCTTAAAAGAAGCATTTGCTAATTTATTTAATATAGAAAGTAAAATTAATAGTTTATATATTGATCTTCAAAATATGAGTGAGAAGGATATGGAAAAATCTTTGAATAAAATTGCTATTATGCAAGAAATATTAGATAAAAATGATTTCTATAGCATTAATTCTAAAATACAGGCAACTGCAGTAGGTCTTGGAATTAAGGAACTTTTGGATAAAGATGTTTCAACTTTAAGTGGCGGGCAAAGAACTAAGATTTTACTCGCTAAATTACTTTTGCAAAAGCCAGATATTTTATTACTGGATGAGCCGACTAATCATTTGGATGAAGAGCATATTGAATGGCTTAAGAATTACCTAGCAAATTATGAAAATGCATTTATATTAATATCACATGATAATGCTTTTTTAAATAATGTAGTAAACGTAGTTTATCATCTTGAGCAAAAAGTATTAACAAGGTATGAAGGGAATTATGATTATTTTATTAAACTATACGAAATACGAAAAGAACAGAGATTGATTGAATATAAAGAACAACAAAATGAAATAGAAAAGCTTGAAGATTATATAAGAAAAAATAAAGCAAGAGCCTCAACTTCAAAGCAAGCTAAATCAAGAGAAAAGAAACTTAATAAGATTGAAAGAATAGAAATAAAAAAAGAAATTATAAAACCTCATTTTAATTTTAAAACTGTAAAAATGCCAGAAAGTATAATCCTTGAAGTAAGCAACTTGATTATCGGATATAACAGACCTTTAAGCAAACCTTTAAACTTAAAAATGAAAAGAGGACAAAAAATTGCAGTAACAGGAGCTAATGGATTAGGGAAGACAACTCTGTTAAAAACCTTACTTGGAATGCTAAAACCTATAAATGGTGAAATTACTTTAAGTGAGCATAGAAAAATAGGATATTTTGAGCAGGAAATTGCATGGAATAGCACTAATTCAGTTTTATATGATGTTTGGAGTGAGTTTCCTCACCTAACTCAAACGGAGGTAAGAAGAGAATTGGCCAGGTGTGGATTAACAAGGCAGCATATAGATAGCCCTATTAATATATTAAGCGGAGGAGAGCAGGCTAAAGTCAGATTATGCAAACTTATTAATGAATATACAAATGTATTAGTATTAGATGAACCAACAAATCACCTAGATATTAATGCTAAAAATGAATTAAAGCGTGCGTTAAAAGAATATGAAGGAAGTATGATTTTAGTATGTCATGAGCCGGAATTTTATAAAGATATTGCTACAGATATATGGGATTGTGAAGAGTGGGGGAGTTTTAGTATATAAAAGTTTTAAATAGAAAATAATTATACAACAATTTTTAAACGAAGATGGATGGCTAGTAACAGCAGTATATGAGTATTTGGAAAGTTCAATTTCCATGTTTGGTTATTCAAAGAATGATATTGCTGGTTCTTGTGAATTTGTTAGCTATGGCTCAAATGACGAATCTATTTGGGGATCAAAAATTTAAAACTTTGACCAGTAAGTACTTAATTAAGACTAGAATATAGAAAAGTAATTACTGAATAGGTAATTGTTCTAGATTAGAATATTATAAGAGATAAAGGAACAAAATCATAAATTAATCCTAAGTAGAATTAGATTTTTAATTCTACTTAGGATTTTTTGGTCATTAGGTTTATAAAACTACTTTTTAAGAGATTGGCGTCAATTAAAGGAAAAATGATTAATTAATATTTCTATAAATGGGCTTTAATTCTATTAATCGTACTTCATGTGGTTCTAGTTCGGCAGTTATTGTTAGTGACTTATGTTCAGTATTGATGATTTTCTTTTGAATTCTTGGTAGTGATACAGATTTTAGATAATCAATATCAGTCTTATTTTGTAATGGCAATCCACCTAATTCAAGCCATTTATCAAAAGAGCTTCCATAATTCTTATTAACGATAGTCTCAGTTAGCTCATAACAGATTTCAGAAAGATTTATAAATGGAAGAATCACTTTTAATATATTTGTTTTTGGAAATGGTGTATATCGATTAGTAAAAGTCATATCAAACACTTCGCCTGCTGCATATAGTTTTGAATAGTGCTGGTAATTATATAAGATAATTTTAATCGAAGATCCATTTGTAGTTATAAAGAAACCATCACCTTTTTGAAGCAATATATCACCAAGATTATTAAGCATTTTAAAAACATAATAATGAGATTTTTTTATTCCGTTATAGGTGAAAACACCTTGTCCACCATGGTACAATTCGTTTTTCATTTTTACTTCCTCTGTAAAATCAGATAATTGCCAATAACCGAAACTTTCAAGATTATCATAATTTTCTAATATATTTTTTGCAATATAAGCTGATTTATAGGTGGTATCATTTATCAGCTCATTATTAGAAATCGAAGAATTCCACCCTATTAAGTATAGTTTTTCAGTTTTCCAATCTTTTTCTTTGATTCTTTTTCTAATACATTGAATATTTTCTTTTAAAGAATTTTCAGATTCTACATATACAAGATATTTTTGCATTTCTAAATGAAGTTTTTTCGAAAGAGTAGTAGAATCACCATCTGGAAAACTCATAGGATAAAAATGCATAGTTAAAAAATCTGGTATGCAGTTATTTGATTTGCAGAAATTCATAAAAGTGTCCATCCAGTCATTTGAACCTGCCAATGTGTTAGAGAAAACAGGTGAACTTCCAAAATTAATGCAAGGATCAATATTTTTTAAGGAGGTAAATGTCTCTTTAAAAAGAATAAAAAAATCATTGCTATTTTCAAAGCCAAACATTTCTATTAAATCAGGCTCATTCCATAAGAAAAACGGCCAAGATTCAACTTCTTTTTTGCCATAGCGGGAAATTAAATGTTTGATAAGTTCTTCGATAATATAAGTCCACTTTTCTATGCTTTTAGGAAGGCTAATAATCGAGTTAATAAAAAACATTGTACGAGAAGGATCCAGTGCAAGTTGTTTTGGCATAAATGAAAGTTCCATAAAAGGTTTTAATTTAATTGAAAGAAGAAAATCTACTACTAAATCAATATAAGTAAAGCATAGTTCAGATTCACCATCTTCATTTTCAGAATAAAACATCATCTCATCATCGAATAATCCATGAAAACGGATATATCTAAATCCAATATCTTTTTGCATTTCACGGAGCATATCTTGATTTTCAGAAATTAAGATATGTTTTGCCTTTCCAATACAGATAAGAGTTTTAAATGTATGCTTTAACTGAACTCCCTTTATTGAAATATCAATTGGATTTACTTCACATATTGTAGTATGCTGTTTAGTCGCCTCTGGAATAATAACGTCATGTTTTAGATAATCTACTAAACGATTAAATGAAGTATTATGGCGTAAAGCAAAATAATTTACACTTTCCGTAATTTTCTTTTTTGTGCCAAGATCATATGCATCCATATTTTTTCGATATGAACTTGGAAGGCAGAAGTATTTGCTTTTGAATGAAGAAACAAAGGAACGTGTATTAGAAAAACCATTTTTTTCTGCAATATATTCAATTGTTAAGTTAGGATCAGTTAAATCTTTCATTGCATGAGAAAGTCTTATTTCTATTAGGTAATCACTAAAACTAATGCCTATAAAATCTTTAAATATCTTTGAAATATATGGCATAGATAGATAAAACTCATCTGATAAAGAATTCAGAGAAATTTTATTTCTATAATTTTCGCTTATATAATGTAATATATTTTTTATTCTCTCTGAATTTTTATTTATATCTGTAGAATTTGCAGAGTCCTCCACTTTAAAAGTGCTAGTTAATATATATAACAATTCATAGATATATGATTTATTCAAAAGTTCAACATTCTCGTCTGGGTTAACATTAGATTTTACAATTAAGGCAAGAAGGCGCTTTAATCGTATAAATTTCTTTTTATCTGCTTCTATAGATGAATTGCAATCAAACCTATTTTGGGCAAAGCGAGAAATTTCAGGGTCCAATGCAGAAATATCAATTTTTAGTGATAATACTTCACATTTTTTTCCATATAAGGAATGTACATCGAACATATTTATAAGAATAAGATCGTCTTCATGTAAAGTATATTGCATATTACGACACTGAACTCGAACGCTGCCAGTTAATATATATATTAGCTCTATGCTTTTATGCCAATAGCGTTCTAGGTTTTCAATTGCTAGAACGGAAAATTCCATGGGAGACGAGGTTTTAAAAGTTATAAGTTCCTGATTTATATTCATAAAATACCTCCATAAGAGATAATATATAAATTTTAACTCATCTAATATATGATGTGATAAATTTATAGCGTTATCAAGAAAGGATTATAACATATAATAAAGCAAGATGAAAATGATTATGTAAAATTTTAATATTTTTACTGTTAAAATTTAATGAATGCTTGCGAAGTTATAATCTTTATTAAAAAATAAATAGAAATTTACAGTTAATAAAATATAATACCTAATTTTTTATATAATTGTTGAATGCTAAAATAGTAACGAATGATACGTTGTGTATAGATTTTACATTAACGCAATAATTGGAGGTATAAAACATGAAAATTTTAGGTATTTCAGGTGGAAGAAAAGATAGTAATAATGATGCTATGTGTAAAGAAGCTTTAATAGCAGCGAAGGAAATGGGGGCAGAAATCGAATTTGTTCGTTTATTGGATTTAGATATAAAACCTTGTACAGGCTGTACAGCTTGTGTTAACTCACTTATGACAGGAAAGGGAAATATGTGTGCCTTAAAAGATGACTTTGATTGGTTATTAGATAAGATGTTAGATGCAGATGGAATAATTTTTGCAAACCCTATTTTTTGTAAAGGTGCTCCAAGTGCATTTTTAACAATTAGGGATCGTTTTGGGCCAAGAATGGATAGAGGGAATAATGTTGTAGCTACTAAGATTGCAGAGGAAACAGGCGGTAAAGCTCCAGATCCAAGAATTCTAAAAGATAAGGTGGTTTCTTATATAGGAATTGGAGGTTCAGATTGGGTTACAGAATTCCAATGTGATTCAGGAATCCAAGCATTGACTCCTATGTGGAAAGTTATAAATAATGAAGTTTTTCCATGGTCAACTGCAATAATCGTAGATGATGAGAAGGTTTCAAAAGTCCATGAAATAGGAAAGAATCTTGCAGAAGCTGCAAAAGACATTGAAAATGCTTCTTATAAGGGTGAAGAAGGCGTATGTCCACATTGCCATAGTAGAAATTTCTTCTTAGATAGAGAATCTACACATGCTGTCTGCTGCCTATGTGGTATTGAAGGTGAAGTTAAGATTGTTGAAGGTAGAGTAAGATTTGAATTTCCAGAAGAACAATTAAGCCACGCTCATGATACATTGTCAGGAAAGTTTATTCATGCTGATGATATTAAAAAGACAGTTGAAACAACTATGAATTTAAGGAAATCAGAAGAGTATAAGAAGCGTTTAGAAAATTATAAAAATTTTATTACATCAATTAAGCCAGAAAAATAGGTGGAATATTATTTTATAAAATAGGAGCGAAATGAGTAGCTTTAGAATAAAAATATCATTTTATTCGAATTAATATTCTGTCCACGACTAAAAAGATTTTTATTATCATGGAAAAATTAGAGGTTAGTGCTGTTAAATTAAAATAGCATTAGCCTTTTAAATATTTATATATAATCTATTTTGAACTTTCAATAATAATGAAATATTCATATTAATTAAAGCCCAAGAATTTAGGTGGTTATTTTGGCTTAATGAATTTATTAAGTGCTAGAACAGAGTAAAGTTTTATTGTTATAATGATAAGAGAGGTTTAATTAGGGACATCTAAAACGAGTATGTTTAAATGGCAACTTAGGATATTATTGGAATGAAATTCGACAATTTATATTAAGAATCATTGATTTTCTTACATGAATATGATAATATTTCTATATATTAGGTAAGTGTATTTATAAAAAATAGAACAATTGGAAGCGATGAAAAATTCTCTATATCTGGGCACTTTGAGAATTTGGAGCTAGTTGTGCAACCGACCAATTAAAACTTAGTAATCCATAAATATATTAAGTTTTTGTTGGTTTTTTATTTTTTATTAATCATTTTAATAAATATATTGTAATAATGAAATTATATTTAAGATCCTAGTATGAAGATAAGGGGGACAATAAAATGACGTGGCTTAATAATTTAAAGGTAGGTAGAAAATTAGCGATACTTATAATCTGCTCTTTAGTAGGATTATTTGCAGTTGGAATAACCGGTTACTATTTTTTACAAACGTCTAGTAAAAGTATGGAGGTTATGTATAGTGAAAGATTGCTATCAAGTGAATGGCTTAGTGAGTCTAGAGTACATGCAAGGGCTATTTCAGCTGACATTTTTAGAATTATGGTAACTACTGATAAAAATGAAAATAGTAATTTAACAAAAGATATAAATACTCGTGCTGAAGAATTTAACAATTATATGGCTCTTTATAAAAAATTAAAATTAGATGACTTTGAGGCTGATAAGGTCAGCCAGATTGATAGTAATTTAGCTAAATATAGAGAAGGTAGAAAAGTTGCACTAGATTTAGCTAATGAAAACAAAAATCAAGAAGCTTACGAATATTATGAAAAAAATGTTGAATTATATGCTGATGCATTTTTAGAGGAGTTAGTTGATCTTGGAGAACATAATAGACAAATTGCTGAGAAAATAAATGCAGAAAATAAAGCAAATTTTAAAATTGCAGTAATAATCTTTTCAAGTATTGTTGCTATAGCTTCAATATTAATAATTTTATTAGGAATACTAATAACAAAACGTATTACAAAGAGATTAAATGACTTTGTAGTATACATAGGTTCTTTATCACAAGGTGATTTTTCTGTAAAGATAAAAGAAGAAAGTCTTAATGATAAGAGTGAATTTGGTGTTGTAAGTAATGCGATAGATAAGATGACCAAAAACATTATTGAACTAATAAAACAATTAGGAAATACATCTGAGCAGTTAGTATTATCATCTGAAGAGCTTACAGCAAGTGCTGAGCAATCAGCAGATGCATCAAATTTAGTTGCATCCGCAGTAACAACAATGGCACATGGAGCAGATGAGCAATTTTCTTTTGCTAATAGTACAAACAAAGTGGTTGAAAACATATCTAATAAGATAAATGTAGTATCTGAAAATACAAAATCTGTTTCATCTTTAACAGATAAGGCAAAAATATCAGCAAATGCTGGTGAAGATGCTGTAGTGAAGGCAATGAACCAAATGGAAATAATAGAGAAAAAGACTAGTGAAACATCGCATATTATAAGCGAGCTTGAAGAGAAATCAGTGAAAATTGGACAAATACTTGATACAATCCAAGGTATATCAGAGCAAACAAATCTTCTAGCATTAAATGCGGCAATAGAATCTGCAAGGGCTGGGGAAGCAGGGAAAGGTTTTAGTGTAGTAGCGGAAGAAATTAGAAAGTTAGCAGAACAATCACAAGAGGCAACTAAAGAAATAGCTGGAATTATTAATGATGTGCAAAATAAAACTAATAGTGCAGTTGCTGTTATGAATGAAAACTCAAAAGAAGTTAAAACAGGAGCAGATGTCGTTGATGTTGCGGGAATAAGTTTTAAGGAAATCCTTCAAATGATAATAGAAATATCTAGTCAGATTCATGAAATATCAGATTCTATCACTGAAGTAACTGTTGGAACTAAAGAATCTGTTGATTCAGTAAATAATATTAAAAACATAAGTAGTAATATAGCTAATGAGACTCAAACAATATCGGCAGCTGCTGAGGAACAATTAGCATCTGTTGAGGAGATAGCTTCATCTAGTAAACTTCTATCTCAAATGTCTGAAGAGTTAAGAAGGATTATAGCTAAATTTAAAATATAAGTTATTTAAAAAATACTTATTTATAAGAGAAATAATGCTGATATATATCGAAGATGTATAAACTAGGAATGTGATAAGGAATCAATTTAAATATAAAATTTAAATAATCTAATGATTATAGTTAATTTATTTTTTAGAGTAATTCAATATTCTAAATAATCTAGGCACTTACGTATAACTTGTAAGTGTCTATTTTAATGCAGTTTTTATACTAGAGTATATTAATCATACAAAAGAAAACAATAAAAATGGAGGTGATATAAGTATGAAGAATTTAACCGATAAAGAAAAAATGTATTATGAAAAACATTTAAGACAAGATATAGCATCAGAATTTGAGGAAGAAAAGGATTCAGGAAACCAACCAGAAAATCCAGGCAGATATCATTTTACACAAGATTACAATTACCCAATATCATCAAGAAAAAGATAACTGTTAAGATATCTATTAATTGTAAATAAGAAAATATGTCTCTGTAGTATTACATTGAATTAGAAGTAATACTTTTTATTATTAAATATAGTTAGTAAAATAAATATTTCTGTAATTGACTAAGATAAAATTCTAAATTATAGAGGGATTAATTTTCGGAAGAAAAAAGCGTTTAGAATTATTCTAAGCGCTTTTTTCTGCATCTTAATCATAGTATTTTATGGTGCTTTATAGATTCGTTGAATTTTAAATTAATATTTATTTGTCTTATAATCTCTGGCACGTTTACTAATATAGTAAGTATGGCGCCAACGATATAAAATATTTCATTTTCATTATTTGGCATCATAAACACCTCATTTACTTTTAATATATTAGATACAGTTAATAAATGTTAAACAATATGCCTAAGGTTAGCAGAAAATTAATTTATGAAATAAAAATGAAATTACTTATCTAGCAATATAACTTCCATGGTTTTATTATATAGATTAATTAAATTTGAAGTTCAAAGGTTATACATAGAATATATGTAAATAATATCAACATTTTAATTACATTGTATTTATGTAACAAGTGATACATAAATTTTACTATTTAAGGGTTATACTAATAAAAAAGTAAAGGAGGTAAAAATTTGGAATATTTAAAAGAAAAAGAGATGATGATTAGTAGAATGAGACAAGCCTTATGCAAAATTATGGGCGATGAAGGAAATTCATTAGATAGGGAGGTGATTAGTGCGTGTAGAAGATTAAACTTTGCACTGAATGAGTACAATGAATTGCTAAGGAGAACAATTAAATAATATTCTCTTATATGGAAAATTGTCAGAGTGGTTTAATGGGCTGGCTTAATAAGCTAGTGAGTGTAAAAGCTCCACAGGTTCGAGTCCTGTATTTTCCAACAACTTATATTATAGTTTGTAATATATGCTTATAGCGAAATGTGAATAAAGCAATTGAGGCGCTCTAGTTAAGAATTTCTAGTTTGCCTCTTTATTATTTAACTTAACCGGTTACATATATGCCCAAGTATTGAATTAATATGAAATAAATGTTGAAATTAATTGGAAAATATAATAAAATATTAACCATGTGGTAATTAATGTATTGCTATATGAAATTAAATACTATATTTTAGGGGGAATAATAATGAAAAAAATCAAAAGAATTTCTACCATATTGTTAGCTGTTATGATGGTAACAATAATGCTAGTAGGTTGCGGAACAAAAGCAACTCCAGAAGAAAGTGCTAAAATATTTTTAGATCTACTTTTAAAAGATGATAAAACTAATATGGACAAGATAGGGATGAAGGAAGAAGATTATACTGAATTTAGAAGTAGCTTTGATGATGGAATGATGATGGCCCTTGGAAACTCAGGTTTAGATGAAAGCATTCTAACAGATGATATAAAAAATTCTTTTAAGAAAGATATTATTACAGGATTAACTAAAGTGGAATATGAAGTGGTTTCTGCATCAACAGATAAGGACACATCAAAAGTTCAAGTTAAAATAAAAGGGTTTGATATGAAGAAAATCACTGAAAATGGCCAAAGTGAAATAATGAAAAAAGTTACTGAAAACCCTTCAATGACTAAACAACAAATATATACAGAAGCTTTTAAGCTTATAGGCGGCAGTATGGCTTCTGGAATATTAAAAGAAGAACCACAGACAGTAACAATAACATTAACTAAAAAAGGCGGTGCTTGGTTACCGGGTGAAGATGATGTTGTAACATTAATGAAGGCAATTGCCCAATAGAGTAAAACAAAAAGCAGTAGTTAGAAGAAATTTTTCTACTGCTTTATTTATTTCTTAAAATTTATAAATAAATGTGATAAAATGTAGTTGTGAAAGTTGAATTATCTTCAATTTTTACTTTAGATCCCATTAAGTGCAGTCATTAACTTGACTGCATTTTTTTATTCTTTAGGAAATTATAATGCAATTAAATTTGTGGATAACTTTATAGTAGTATATTTTACTATGGTTAATACTATAAAAGAATAAAAAAATAAATCATATTCGCCTACATAAAATGTTCTTATATGCAGCATAGCTGCCATTTCTTATGTGCAGATTTTTCTCACATGCGTTCGAAAAGGCAGATGCGTGAAAAAATCTTCAGCTCCACAGTCGCCTGCGATTTTTTTATGCTCTATTGCACTTATAAGAAGAGTATGTGAAATAAATATAAAATTCACTGTTGAGTAAATACATTTAAAAGCAGTAGATTAAAAAGTTTAACTGCTGCTTTTGGTTTTGAAATTATATTGCTGCTATTGTGTAAAAAATTTAAAGTATATGAATTGGGAAAGTTTTTAGGAGAAAGTAACAGGAGTATTCCCAAAAATTATAACTGAATAGCCATAGTTAAAAGGTTTGAGAGTTTGTTCGTTTGATTGAGAATCTAGCCTTGTAAGTTCTCTCATGTATTGATTATTATCAATGACGAAAATAATAACTCTGCCATTAGGGTCATTAATTCTAGCCGTCACAGGAGAACCTATTGGTAGATTAATATCTCGTACATTATAAATACCTTGACTTAAATTTATGGGAGCAGCACTGGTATTTTGAGCTAAATTAGTAAATGACAATAATAAAAATATAAAAAACACTATAGTAGATTTTTTCATAAGATATTTCCCCTTCCATAGTACATTTAAAGCAAAATTTACTAGTGAAATAAGTTCCTTTGAAGGATCTGAATTAAGTAATTTATTTAATAGAATTAATCATTTGAAGGATCTAAATTAAGTAATTTACTTAATAGAATTAATCATTTTAATATATTCCAACATTAGTTATGCGTAATTCATAAAAAAGTATTCAATTACTCATTAGTTTGGATAATAATTAATCACCTATATGTGAATTTATAAATAATAATAAAGCTCAAAGGACTTATATCATTTCTTTGAGCTTTATTTATAGTGATTGCAGATTATGTTGAATTTTTAGTCTTTTTAGATTTTATTAGGCTATTTCGATTTAGATATGAATATTTCTGCAATAAATTATTAGATTTTAATGAACTTTTCTCATATTGTGCTGATTTATGTAAGCCATAAACAGAAATGTGTATATAAATTTATATAAAATACATAATTTATTATATTTCCTATTAAATGTAAAATGGATAAAATAAGTATGTAACCGATTTAAACTAATTTTAAAATTATTCTAATAACTCTAAGTTCTTTTCAGAAAATTAATTTTATTATTATTAAATCTTAAGTAACTTATTAACAGAATATCATTGGGGTAAACACTGAAAATGTCAGCACATTATAAAAAAGTGAAAGTGAGTGATTAAAAGAAACGGTAATATTCAAGTAGTATACAGGAAAGTAGAAGAAATAAAACTATTTTATGGTGTAATGTAACTTAAAGGTTATAATCAAAAGGGGGAAATGAAAATGAAAAAAAGAGGATTAAAATTATTTTTAGCGTCATTAATGTGTTGCACTCTTGCACTTTCTGTTGTAAACGTAAACGCATATGCAGCAGCAACAGACTATTGGCAAAATTGGACAGACGGTGGTGGAACAGTAAACGCAGTTAATGGATCTGGCGGTAATTATAGCGTTAATTGGAGTAACTGCGGCAACTTTGTTGTTGGTAAAGGCTGGAATGCTGGATCATACACTAGAGTAATAAACTATAATGCTGGTCAATTTGCACCTTCAGGTAATGGTTATTTATCATTATATGGATGGACAAGGAACTCACTTATAGAATATTACGTTGTTGATGACTGGGGAACTTATAGGCCGACTGGAAATTACAAGGGTACTGTAACTAGTGATGGAGGCACATACGATATATATACTGCTACTAGAACTAATGCACCTTCTATCGATGGAGTTACAACTTTCCAACAGTTCTGGAGTGTTAGACAATCTAAGAGATCAATTGGTACTAATAATACCATTACTATGAAAAATCACGCTGATGCATGGGGAAGTAAAGGAATGGCTTTAGGTTCTAGTTGGGCTTATCAGATGATAGCAACAGAAGGATATCAAAGTAGTGGAAGTGCTAATGTAACAGTATGGGAATAGATTGTCTAGAAATATGAAGATGATTTATACTTAAGTGATTTGAAATTATTAAAAAATTTTTACTCATTTTTAAGGCTGATTAGAATTATAGTTAGCAGATTTATAGATTGAAAATACTTACCTGTATATTGCTTAAATATTACCTTTAAGGCTTGATTAATAAGTCTTAATATTTCAGGGGTCGTTTCTCGAAAGATGAACGGCCTTAAACATTCAGTTAGTAAAATTAACTTTGAGATATTATTTCACATAAATTTTATATGAATTTGAAGGAGGTATATTAATGAGAAAATTATTAATATTTCTTTTAATGATAATAATGGTTTTTGTCAGTGCTTGTTCTAAAGAAATAAGTGATAATCTTGTATTGGTCAAAGGTGGAGATTTTGTAAATACAAAGTCAAACTATTATGGAAAAAACATAAAGTTATCGGATTTTTATATAGGTAAGTATGAAGTTACTCAAAAGGAGTGGAGTGAAATCATGGGAAGTAATCCATCACAATTTAAAGGTAATAACTTACCTGTAGAAATGGTGAGCTGGTATGATTCTATTGAATACTGTAATAAAAGGAGTCTAAAAGAGGGGCTGAAGCCGTATTACAATATAGACAAAGATAAAAAGGATCCTGATAATAAAAATAATAATGATGATATAAAATGGATAATAATGATTAATGAAGGAGCTAATGGTTATCACTTGCCAACAGAGGAAGAATGGGAATATGCTGCAAGTGGAGGTCAGATGAGTAAGAATTATATATACAGTGGAAGCAACAATGCAGATGAAGTAGCTTGGTATTGTAGAAATGCTGGAGATAAGTATTTAACAGGGAATTGGAATTGGCCTGAAATACAAAATAATAATAACAAAACAAAATCTATAGGTATGAAGAAACCGAACGAATTAGGACTATATGATATGTCTGGCAATGTAAGAGAATGGTGTTGGGACTGGTATAAAGGTTTGGATATTAGCAGCGTATCTGTGAAAGTAACTAAAGGCGGAGGCTGGATTGGCGATGTTACTTGTGGAGAGGCAGCGTTTAGAGGAAAGTATGATGCAAGTGGCAAGGCTCCAGATCAAGGTTTTCGAGTGTGTCGAAGTAAGTAAGAGATAAGAGCTATAGCTAAAAATGATAATTATTAGAGATGTACTTAAATTTATGATATTAGCAAACGCATAATTAATAGAGAAAGACACTATAATAAAAAGTAAGACATGATTCTAATCTAAGATAAAGAGAAGGAGGAGAATTAGATGAATGAAAATCAAATGAAACGAATACATACAGGTAAAGGGTTTATTGCAGCTTTAGATCAAAGTGGTGGCAGTACTCCAAAAGCGTTACTTGAGTATGGGATTAAAGAAAACAGTTATTCTAATGAGGATGAAATGTTTGGATTAGTACATGAAATGAGAAAACGCATAATAAAGAGTCCGGCATTTACGTTAGAATATATTTTGGGTGCTATATTATTTGAAGATACAATGTATCGCACTATTGACAATCAATATACACCTGATTATCTTTGGAAGGAAAAAAATATTGTCCCTTTCTTAAAGGTTGATAAAGGCTTAACTGAAATTGAAAATGGTGTACAGCTTATGAAACCAATAAGTAATTTAGATGACCTTTTAAAGCATGCAGTAGAAAAAAATATTTTTGGAACAAAAATGCGCTCAGTTATTAAGGAAGCAAATGCTAAAGGAATTAAAATGTTAGTTAATCAGCAATTTGAAATTGGTAAACAGATTGTAGAAGCAGGTCTTGTTCCTATTATTGAGCCAGAAGTTGACATCCATAGCACCGATAAGGAAGAATCTGAAAAACTTTTAAAACTTGAAATTTTAGAGCAATTATCAAAACTTGATAAAGAAACAAAAGTGATGCTTAAACTTTCAATACCAACTCAAGATAATTTCTACATTGATTTAATAGATGATCCACATGTTGTCAGAGTAGTAGCTCTGTCAGGTGGTTATAGTCAAGCAGAAGCAAAAGAAAGACTGGGACGTAATCATGGATTAATTGCCAGTTTTTCAAGAGCTTTATCTCAAGGGCTCACTGCTCAGCAAACTGAAGAAGAATTTAATGGAACAATATCAAAATCAATTAAGGAAATCTATGAGGCATCAATAAAATAATTTAATAATATATATTGTGATTAATTAGTGTTATAAAACTAAGTAGCTATTTATTGAGGATTGAACACTTTCTCTAGTGCCTAAATAATTAGTTACATTCATAAAATGTCGGAATGTAGTGAAAATTAAAACAAAATAGAAATTTGTGAATTAATATGTATTGACACCATATAATAAGGTATGATATACTTCATATAACTTAGGGGAGTAGCTTATAAGCTATAGAGCCAACAACCGGCAATTAAAAATGCCTGGTTCTATACTCCAAATGGAAAGCAAGACCTTTGATACGATTTAGTTGTTACTGAATCAGATCAAAGGTCTTTTTTGTTTAATTAAAACCATGAAATAAATATATTGGAGGGATAAACATGGACATTTATTACATTATTTTAGTTTTACCGGCATTGGCTTTTTCGCTTTATTGTCAATTTAAAGTAAAAGGAACCTTTGACAAGTATAGCAATTATGGCAATGCTAGAGGATTTACTGGTGCAGATGTTGCAAGGAGAATTCTTGATAGAAATGGACTTTATGATATAGCTGTAGTTCCGATAGCAGGTAGTTTAACAGATCACTATGATCCTGGAAAAAAGGTAGTAAGATTATCCGAATCAGTATATTACAGCAATTCTGTTGCAGCCATAGGTGTTGCAGCTCATGAAACAGGACATGCAATACAACATAAAGTACAATATGCACCACTTTCTTTAAGAAGCGGGCTTGTACCAATTGCAAATATAGGTTCAATGGCAGGACCATATATGGCGATTTTTGGATTAATATTTCAAATTCCTTTGCTTGCACAACTAGGTATAGTGTTTTTTACTGGGGCGGTAGCATTTTATTTTGTAACTCTACCAGTAGAATTTAATGCAAGCAAAAGAGCAATATTAGAACTAGAATCCCAAGGGATACTTAGTTTCAATGAAATGGCACCTGCAAAAAAGGTGCTAAATGCAGCGGCTATGACTTATGTTGCTTCTGCAATAACTGCAGTTGCAAGTTTGCTTCACCTTATATTTTTATTCATGGGAAGCAGTGATAGAGAATAATAGATTATCCGGCATGGATCGCGTATTAAAGTTATACAATAACAGTCTATTTAGTTAAGGCTGTAATTTGTTAATATTAAAGGAGGAAAGTTAATGTTTAAAAATAGAAAAGGGTCGCCTAATAAAAATGGATTACCCAATAAAAAGGAGTTACCGAAATACATTATAGCAGCGCTTATAATTACATTAGTAATAAATATAGTTATAAATTTGATTTCTCAGTCAAATCATAAACAAATTGATTATAGTGAATTTCTTACAATGGTGAATAATAAACAAGTAGAATCAGTTGAGATTTATAGTGACAAGCTTGTTATAACACCAAAAAGTGATGAGGATGCTTCAGCTATAAATAAAAAATTATATTATACTGGCAACTTAGATTATCCCCAACTTGTAGATAAACTATATAATGCAGATGTAAAGTTTACTACCCCCGTAAAAAATACTCAGTCTCCAATTATCGGTTTTATACTTTCGTGGATTATACCTTTTGCTATATTCTATATGTTAGGTAATTGGTTCATGAAGTCTTTAAGTAATAAAATTGGAGGAGGCGGAGGAGGATTTATGTCCGTCGGAAAAAGCAATGCTAAGGTATATGTTGAAAAGGCTACAGGAGTATCTTTTAAAGACGTAGCAGGTCAGGAAGAAGCTAAAGAATCTCTTAAGGAGATAGTTGATTTTCTTCACAAACCTGAAAGATATACGAAGATAGGAGCTAAGCTTCCTAAAGGTGCACTTTTAGTAGGACCTCCAGGTACAGGTAAGACATTACTTGCAAAAGCTGTAGCAGGAGAAGCAAAGGTTCCATTTTTCTCACTTTCTGGGTCAGGTTTTGTAGAGATGTTTGTAGGTGTTGGAGCTTCAAGAGTCAGGGATTTATTTGCTCAAGCTGAAAAGCAAGCACCATGTATTATTTTTATTGATGAAATTGATGCAATAGGTAAGAGTAGAGAAGGTAATATAAGTGGAAATGATGAAAGAGAACAGACCTTAAATCAGTTACTTGCTGAAATGGACGGCTTCGATTCTTCAAAGGGAGTTGTTATTCTTGCAGCCACTAATAGGCCAGAAGTCCTTGATAAAGCGTTATTAAGACCTGGACGTTTTGATCGTAGAGTTATAGTAGATAAACCAGATCTTAAAGGAAGAGAAAATATATTAAAGGTTCACTCCAAGAATATAATAATGGATGAAAGCGTTAATTTAAAAGAGATAGCACTTGCTACTGCTGGTGCTGTTGGAGCTGATCTTGCAAACATGGTTAATGAAGCTGCTTTAAGAGCTGTAAGAATGGGAAGAGATACGGTTAGGCAGGATGATTTATTTGAAGCAGTCGAAACTGTAATTGCAGGTAAAGAGAAAAAGGATAGAGTAATGACTGAGAATGAGAAAAGCCTTGTTGCATTTCACGAAGTTGGACATGCATTAGCTTCAGCGCTTCAGAAAAAGACTCAGCCAGTTCATAAGATTACAATTGTTCCAAGAACAATGGGAGCACTTGGATATACTATGCAGATGCCAGAAGAAGAAAAGTACCTTATGTCTAAAGATGAATTGCTAGAACAGATAGTTGTTCTGCTTGCAGGAAGAGCAGCTGAAGATCTTGTGTTTAATGAAATAACTACAGGTGCTTCAAATGATATTGAAAGAGCTACTAGTATTGCAAGACAAATGGTAACAATGTATGGAATGTCAGAAAAATTTGGTATGATAGGACTTGAATCAATTCAAAACAGATATCTTGACGGCAGACCAGTAAGAAATTGTTCAGATGAAATATCTGCTGAAGTTGACCGTGAGGTTATGAATATAATCAATGAATCCTACGAAAAGGCAAAAAATCTTTTAAAGGCTAATATGGAGGCTTTGGGTAAAATATCATCGCATCTTATTTTCAAAGAAACCATAATGGGTGATGAATTTATGGAAATTCTAAACTCAGTTCAAATAGATGGGTCAGTTAATGTTTAAAATTAAGAAAGTTTCCTAATAAAAATTTTTATAATGTGTTTCAAAAAATAAATATTCTTCAGAATATTAGAATATACACTCCAAACCATATATATTCTTAAGAATATGCTGGAATAATGCCAATCTTAGATAAAGGTATGTGAAATTAAAGCAAGGTGATGATAATTATTTAATAACCAGCTTAAGCTCATAAATTTCATTCAATATTCATAAGATATGATTAGTAATATTTTATAAATATAATAAATAACATAAAATCATGTTATGAATAAATATGGGGGAAATAAAATGAGAAAGTTAATATCTGGTGCTTTAGTGGTAATTTCGGTATTAGTTTTAAGTCCAACTGGAGCGAGTGCTGAATGGAGACAAGATAATAATGGCTGGTGGTATTCAGAAGGAAATTCGTATGCTAAGGGATGGAGAGACATTAATGGAAAGACGTATTATTTTGATTCAAATGGATATATGAAAACAGGATGGGTGCAAGATAATTATTATGATACTTGGCATTATTTTTATCAAGATGGAGCTATGGCACATGATACTGTAATTGATGGATATGAATTAGATGAAGATGGAATTTGGATTAAACCATCTAAAGAAGCTGAGGAAGCAAGAAATTTAATATTAAAAGAAGATAATAATTATATTTCAAAAATGAATGAGGCTTATGGAGCTAAGCTGACCAAAAGATATCTTGAAGGGAATATTAAAAAGTTCATAGCCAGCGATAAATGGAATCTACCAGTAGAGGATGTATATGTGTTTAGCCTTACAGGCTCTCATGATTCAGAATTCTGTGGATACATGGTTGGGAAGACAAGTAAAAATGTATATTGCGTACCACATCAAGGCGGACTTTCAATATACCAAATAAAGAATAATGAAATAGTAAAAACTTATAAGTGGCTTGATAGCTATGCATATGATGGTAACTGGCGTAATTTAGACAAAGATAAATAATTTTAAATAATGTTGATTTTTTTATTAAAGAGTTTATAGATATATTTGTATTATGAAAATCCAAGGCTCATCAGCCTTGGATTTTTAAGTGTGTACAATTTTATAATTCATGCTTAAAGAATATGCTAAATAATAATACATAAATGCAATTACAACATTACTAAATCATAGGCAAGTCATTTAAGAATTCCATTAATATGTTATTGGTTATTAGATAAAACCTGTAAAACTTCATTTATATCTGGAAGTTGTTCTGATGGGTAAACTTTTATCCATTGAACTTTACCATCTTCATTTATGATTATGTTGGCACGCGCTGATATTCCTTTAGTTTCATCAAATATTCCATAGTCACAAGCTATTTTACCATGAGGCCAAAAATCTGATGGAAGACTAACATTCTTAATTTGGAGAACGGTTGCCCATGCTTCTTTGCAAGGCTGAGAATCTACACTGAATCCAAGTGGAACAGTGTTGAGATTTTGAAATTTCTCAAAATTAGTTTCTAATGCTCGCATTTGATCTGTACATACTGGTGTCCAAGCTAGAGGATGCCAGGAAAGAAGTACTTTTTTCCCTTTAAAATCAGATAACTTTATATCTTGTTTTTTATTATCTTTCGCTTTAAAATCTGGTGCATCTGCACCTAGTGTAATTGGAGTCATTATAATCTTCCTTTCTCTTTAAATTCTCTTAATATAGAATTCCCTAAACAATAGTTTTTATGAAAATTAAGAAATAAAGGTATAAAAGAGCTATTTTTTCTAAAGATTATTCTAGATAAATAATAAGTGAAGCTTTAGAAAAATCAAAGACCATGCACAAAGTATATAAAAATATACCACTTATAAGTGATAACTAACCACTTACTGCTATCGTGTTTACAACGTAAAAGTCAGCAAATATAATAAAGATGTGGGGAGTGAAAATATGAAAATACGAGTTGAACTTGATAATGAAGTTAAAGAAAATGAAGTTATTATTAAATGTAATGAATTAAATGAAGAGGTTAGAAATATCCAAATTGTGCTTGGTGAGTTGCTGTCACAAAAAAAGCATATAACATTTTACAAAGGAGAAACAGAGTATTATCTTTCACTGGAAGAAATTTTGTTTTTTGAAACTGAAGAAAGCGGTATTTGTGCACATACCATTAATAATATATATAACGTAAAGTATAAGCTATATGAACTTGAGGAATTATTGCCAGGATATTTTATGAGAGTTTCAAAATCAACAATACTAAATACAAATCATATTTACTCCATAACAAAAAGCATATCATCATCAAGCAGAGTTGAATTTCAAAATACTCACAAACAGGTGTATGTTTCAAGATATTATTACAAGCCATTAAAAATTAAATTATTAGAAAAGAGGAAATAATGATGAAAAAAGAAAGAGTTTTCTGGGGAATTTTATTTATACTAGCAGGTATTTTTATGGTTATAAGTAAACTTGGATACTTCCCAGATATAAATGCATTTAGTTTGATATTAACAGTTTTTTTAGTAGTGATCATAGCAAAAAGTATACCTCATCTTAACTTTTCAGGTATTCTATTTCCAATTGCATTTATTTGTATAATCTATGCTAGACAATTAGGAATTACAGCTATTACTCCTTGGACTGTGCTTATAGCAGCGCTATTTGGTAGCATCGGCCTTTCCATGATTTTTCATAAACATGTTAATTGGATTCATCATAATCATGTTCATGAGGATTATAAATTCGAAAAAATTGACATAGAAGATGATGGTAATATTATATTTAGAAATTCATTTGGAGCTTGTATTAAATATATAAATACAAATGAATTTGAACAAGCTGATCTTAACTGTTCATTTGGAGCTATGAAGGTGTATTTTGACAATGCAGTTATGAGCAGCGAAAATGCTATAGTAAGAGTTAATGCTTCTTTTTCAGGAGTAGAGTTATATATACCAAGAACTTGGAAGGTTGATAATAAGACTAATGTATTTTTAGGTTCTGTTGATGAAAAAAATAGAAACAATGAGAGATCGACAAATACATTAACGTTAGTTGGAGATGTTAGTTTTTCAGGAGTAGAAATAATTTATATATAGATAATAAGATATTATAGAAAAAGTGCTAAATATCATGAGATATAGCACTTTTTTTTGTTTATTAGATAACGAAACTTAATAAAAATTTATTGATAAACGATAAATAATGTGATATCTTATATATATAATTTAAAAGTGAGGTGCTTTTTATGAAACGATATTCAACGATTTTTTTAAAGATAGCTGTTATTCTTATCGGAGTTCCGGTTCTTGCTTTATGTATATTTGGGGTAATTCGATTGACTAATAATCCAATAAATCCAGACTATGCAAAAATGATATATCCAATTTTAGCAGGTATGCTTGTATCAGTTGTGCCGTTCTTTGCTGCATTATATCTGGCCTTAAAACTTTTAGGGTATATTGATAAAAATGTAGCGTTTTCTGAGTTATCTGTAAAGGCGTTAAAGAATATAAAATACTGTGCAGTTATAATATCTGCATTATACGTGGTAGTACTACCGTTTGTTTACTTGGTAGCAGAGAAAGACGATGCCCCAGGTTTAATAATAATTGGAATGATACCTATCTTTGCTTCATTGGTAATCGCAGTTTTCTCTGCTGTTCTTCAAAGGCTCTTAAAAGAAGCCATAGACATAAAATCAGAAAATGATTTAACAGTGTAAGGCGTAAAGATTAATAATCTTAATGTACAGAATGAAGAATACAGGAGGAAAATAATATGGCGATTATAATTAATATTGATGTTATGCTAGCTAAAAGGAAAATGAGTGTGACCGAGCTTACTGAGAAAGTTGGAATAACAATGGCTAATCTTTCTATACTCAAAAATGGCAAGGCAAAAGCTATTAGATTTTCAACTTTAGAGGCAATATGCAAAGCCTTAGATTGTCAGCCAGGCGATATATTGGAATATAGAAATGATGCAGATACTTAAAAATAAGATAAATATAACTAGGTTTTCATCTTGTAAAAGAAAGATTATTTACAATTTGTAGATTCTTTTTTTAGCAGAGTTCGATAGAGTATAAGCAAGATTACATATTTTATTCTAATAATAGTTTATGTGCAATATATTAAATCTGATAATTTTAGCCAATAAGCATAATACTTTGAAATTAATAATTTCAATATAATAATTTAAGGGGAAATACTATGAAGATTAAGTTAATTCAACCTGCGATGCTACCAAGGCCTATGGATACAAAATTAAAGACAAGAATGTCTCCTTCATTAGCTCTACTCACAATAGCAAATCTTACACCTAAAGAACATGAGGTTATTATTGAGAATGAAAATGTCGATAAGATAGATTTTGATGAAAATGTTGATTTAGTTGCAATAACTGTTACTGTAGATGTTATGAATAGGGCAGTAGAAATATCAAAGGAATTCCAAAATCGTGGGGTAAAAGTAATTGCAGGAGGTATACATATTACAGCAGATTCAGAAGGAGCTGTAAACAGATTTGATGCAATAATTATAGGAATGGCTGAGAGAGTTTGGAAGAAAGTTCTTAAGGATGTAGAAAATGATTCAATTAAAAAAATATATTATGATATGGAAAATATTAATGGAAATGAAATAGTATCTCCTGATTATAGCATGATAGATAATAAGAAATATTTATATACTAATATAATTAGTACAAGCAGGGGGTGTCCTTTTAAATGTGATTTTTGCTATAATAGCTGCACTAATTCCATTAAAACTTATATTAATAGGCCTATAGAAGATGTAATTAAAGACATTAAAGTACTAAAAACAAAACATATTATGTTTATTGATGATAATTTTATTGGAAATCCTAAATGGACTAAGGAATTATTAAAAGAAATAAAACCTCTAAAGTTGAAATGGAATGCAGCAGTTACGTCTAATATAGTGGACATGCCTGAACTATTGGATGAGATGAAAGAATCAGGATGTCAAAGTCTTTTTATAGGATTTGAAAGTATAAATAGTAAGTCAATAGAGAGTGTACATAAAATTCAAAATAGTGTAAGCAGATATGAGAAGCTTGTTGATGAAATTCATAAAAGAGGGATAATGATAAATGCAAGCTTTGTTTTTGGATTAGATGAAGATGATGCAGAAATATTTAAGAGTACATTAGAGTGGATAGTTAAAAATAAAATAGAGACAGTAACTTCTCATATAATGACTCCTTATCCAGGCACAAAGTTATACGCATCATTATTAAAGGAAAATAGAATAGTAGATCATAATTTATCTAATTATAATACTTCCCATGTTGTATACAAACCAAAGAATATGACAGCAGAAGAATTATATGACGGCTATCTATGGATATATAAAGAAGTGTATACGCTTAAGAATATAATTAAGAGACTTCCTAAATCTAAAAAACAATGGATTCCATTTTTAGCTTTTAATTTGCTTTATAGGAAGTTTGGAAGACTAACTGAGTTGGTATGCAATATAGTTTCATTTGAAGTTATAGGAAGGTTTTCTAGATGGGTTGCTTATAGAATAAAATAGTTATATTAATTATAACGTACTCAAATGGATAATTAGAGCCTTATTTCAAAATATTTACGTATTCTATCTATTAATATATACTTGTATTGAGTACATATTAGATAATATTTTGTTATGAGAGAGTGATAATATGAGTAAATATAGAAGTTCGTACTGTAAAATTTTCATCAACACTGATGAAGAAAAAGAAGTTATATTGAATTTAATTGAAAAAATAACAATGGGTAGTAAAAAAAGATGGACAATCATCTCAGATTTAATGAAAATAGAATTGATAAACAATGAAGATTTTAGTGAAGAAAAAAGTGTTAAAGAAGAAGACGGTTTTCTATACTCAAAATATTATCTTGGTATTGAGCCTGGAGAAGGTATAAAGGAAGAACAGTATATTACAGGAGTAATAATCTTGCTGGAAAATCTAAGATCATCAGGATACAAGGTAGTTGCTTCCTGTGATTTTCAAAATGAACTTTCCAAATAAAGATATATGTAAATTAATTTAATTAGTTCTTTTAGTAAAATTGAAAGAGATAGCAGACATATCAGGTTAATGATAATAATGCTATCTCTTTATTTATTGAAAATAGGAAATCGTATTTTAATTATTGACACAATTTTTGAAAAACATACATTGCAAAAGCCTATTTTATGATAGCAATCTTAATTAAAGTTTGAGTTTTTTTGAATGGAAGACTATAAATAAAACTAGCTGATTGTAGCATGTCCAATGTTTTTAGGTAAAAATATTACTTCAATTACTGGATATAACATCAATAGACCAAGGAAAACAAAGCTTAATTTATAAGAGATAGTAATTGAAAAGAAAATTTGTAGTAAATTAACAACAACTGTAATAATTGATATACCCATTCCTTGTGCTAATGTTGAAACTACAGCATTCAAAGTATTTGCGCTATTCCGATCTTGAGGGGCTATTTCAGAAAAGCTTAGTCCATTGTAGGCAGTTAAGGCTAATGAACGTCCTACACCTGAAACTAGCGCAAGAAACATTATCCAAGCAGGAAAAGTATTAATTTGAATGAATGCTAAAGCAATTGATGTAATAAACACCATTCCAAATGATGATAATAGTGCACCGCGATATCCTAATTTACGAATAATTATATTTGTAAAAGGTTTAATTCCAATGTTTCCAACAAAAATAAATAACACGTAACTTCCGGCTTTTACTGCTGACCATTGAAAGACCGTTTGTAAAAAAATTGTTAATATGTACGGTAATGCTCCAACACATAGCCATAGAACAGATCCACTTGTTTGGAATATTCTAAAAGAAGTTATTTTTAGTGAATCAAGTGAAAATAGTGGATCATCTGATTTTTTTAAGTGCCTGAAAACTATAAATCCAAGTATTATTCCTAAAATTACTAATCCTAGCGCGCTAAGCCAATAATCTTTTCCGTGAGTGGCTATTTCTGTTCCAACTAAAATTATGCCAGATGAAAGTGCAATTTCTATAAATCCTATAAGATCAAATGAAGTTTTATTTTTTACTTTATCAGTATCAATTAATTTTGCTCCTATTAATGCTGTAATTAAACCTATTGGTACATTAATTAAAAAAATCCATTGCCAGTTCCAGTAGGTAACAATAAATCCACCAACTAAAGGTGCTATTGCTGGTGCGATGAGTGCAGGCCAAATTAAGTAACTAATCATTTTTAATAGCTGTGAAGCTGGTGTTTTTTCTAACACAATCAGTCTTGCGGTAGGTGTCATCAATGCACCAGAAATACCTTGTATAATTCTCATTATCAAAAGGAAAGAGAAATTAGGAGCTAGTGCACTGCTTAAAGAGCTAATGGTAAAGAGGATAACAGCAATAATCCAAATTTTCTTTTTCCCAAATTGATTAGCCATCCATCCACTTAGGGGAATAAAAATCGCAACTGTGATCAAATACACACTAACGAGTAAAGCAATTGTTGATGAACCCGTATGAAAATATTGGGCCATTTTAGGTAGTGCAGTTGTTACTATTGTTCCATCTAAAATCTCCATAAAGAGACTAGCAGCCATTAATAAAGCTACTTTTATTTCTTTTGTCATTTTTATCACCATTCTTTCTTCAGTTCATGTTTAAATTCTTTAATCCAATCAATTGCAACATTTGCCTGCTGTAGTCGTAATTCAAACCTTTTACTTGCATACCAGTGATCTTTTGAATCTTCCTCAGCTAATTTTTTTAGTGCAAATTGTGTATCTTCAATTATATCTCTTTGTTCTTGATCGAATTGATCCAATAGTTGCATTTGTTCCTCTATTGTAAGGTGCTGCATTACGTCAAGTTTTATTAAATAGATATCAGCAGTATGGGCTCCACTTGGAATAGGCATTTTCATTAGCTCAAAAAAACGTTCTTTTCCTTTTTCCGTAATTGTAGCCATTTTCTTATTTTTTCCGTGTGATTCTACGTTAGTTATTTCTAAAAAACCATCATTCTCTAATTTTTCAAGCAATGGATAAATTACTCCATAGCTGACTTTACGATGACGTCCTAAAGAAGCTTGTAAGGCATTACGAAGATCATAACCACTTTGTGGTTCTTCCATTAATTCACCTAAAATAAAAAGTTCATTCATTTTTTTATTTCCTCCAATATATCTTTTAGATATATAAAATATATATCTAAAAGATATATATTGCAAGTCATTTTTATGAAAAACTTTCAAAATTAGAAAGAATTAAATTCTTGAGCTGTTTAGTAAGGTATTAATACTATTTAAGTAATAGATAATATGCAAAATATAGGATTTTTTAATGAAGCTTTTGAGTTTTGAAGATATCTTATTCATATTAAAGTAAATAATATTTTCTAGAAAGATAATATGTTTTTGTTGTTCAATATAAGGTAATGATAATCATTGTCAAATGCAATTTGCAGTGATATACTTAAAATAAATAAATTAACATTAATTAAAAGAAGGTGTTTTTATGGCAACATATATATTAAGTGGGATAATACTTTTGATTATAGTTTTTTCAGTTAGGAGCTTTATAGAGAAATTAAGATTTGGATGCTGTGGGGGAACTATAGAAAAAAATACAAAGAGAAAGAAGATAAACAAAAGGGAGTTATCAGAGTATCAGATATCAAAGACTATATATATTGAAGGTATGACATGTGGAAAGTGTGCTACTCATGTTGAAAATGCTATTAACAGTTTGGAGAATGTATATGCAAAGGTTGATTTAAAGAAGAACTTAGCAAATGTTAGAATGAAAGTAGATATAAGTGAAGAAATACTCAAAGGTGCAATAAGTAAGGCAGGATACAGTGCAAAATACATAGATGAAAATTAATAATTAGTAAAGTTTGTCTCAAGGTAATGGGACAAGTTAATATTTAATATATAACACTTACAGAAATGTAGGTGCTTTTTTGATATAAAAACTTAAAATAAAATAGGTCAAATATGGAAGTGAGATTTATTCGAAGTGCTAGTTTTTGCAAAGTGATTTGATAAATAAAATTACAATATAGAAATAATTGCATCTTATCGAACAATAAACGTAACTGATGATACATACTATTTTTCAGTATTGTGATATTATATTTTCCAAAAGATAGGATAGGAGAATTTTTATGACAAGATATGAAAAGCAGAGAAATTTTTTGAAATCTAATTTTGATGAATTCAAAAATATAAAAACTGATAAAATGAAAGGCATACCCCAACCAGCTAGCATAAAATCTTATGATTCACAATCTAAAATTGTTGTTTTACCAAAGGTAAGTGAAGAAACTGTAACGAATTCTAATATTTATAAGTGTATGGGTAATAGAAGAAGTACAAGGCTTTATGCTGAAAAGTCTATGAATCTTGAAGAATTGTCATATCTATTATGGGCTACTCAAGGAATTACTGAAACTAATAAAGCAGGTCTAACTTTAAGAACAGTTCCCTGTAGTGGGGCAACGCATTCTTTTGAAACATATTTATTTATTATGAATGTTGATGGGATACAAAAAGGTATTTATAGATATCTACCAGTAGAGCATAAACTTTTATTCATGTTTGAATTAGATGAAATTGACAATAAAATAGATGAAATTACTTTAGACCAGCCTTTTGTACCTAACTTTGCAAAGAAAGCTGCTGTTTTATTTGCTTGGAGCACGACTCCATATCGTTCAGAATGGAAGTTTGATATTACGGCACATAAAAAGATTTTAATAGATGTTGGTCATGTATGCCAAAATCTTTATTTAGCCAGTGAATCAATCAAAGCAGGTGCATGTGCTATAGGAATTTATGATCAAAAGATGATAGACACTCTTTTGAGGTTAGATGGAGATGAAGAATTTATTATATATCTTGCAGCTGTTGGAAAAAAGTAAGAATAAAAAGTTAAACCAGTGGGACATAAACATATCTCACTGGTTCTGTTTTAATTAGGTTTTTATATGTTTTCTGTGATTTTACTAATTCCTACTCTTGCGATAAATTCATTAAAAGTCTCATTCTCTAACTTACTTTTTTCAAAGAAAGTTATTATTTTCTCAAGAACTATATGAACCTCAGTAGATTTTACACGGTAGTTTAGATTTTCTGCAAACTGCCCACCATTGTTTAGTGTACCACCAAGCCATATGGTAAATGCTTCCTCACAGCTATCTTCGGTTTTTATTAATGCACCTTGGAGGCTGATATCAGCTATATGTTTTTGTCCACAAGAATTAGGACAACCTGTAAAATGGATACGTAACGGTGTATCTAGTTTGATTTTAGAATCAAGATATTCGATAACTTCTTTAGCACGTTTCTTTGTTTCAACAATGGCTAAATTACAGAATTCTTTACCTGTACAAGAAATTGTGTATCCTGTAAAAATACTTGGATTTGGAGAAAGTTGTTTAAATACATCTTTTTTTAATAGAGAAGGTATATCTTCATCACTTATGCCTGTAATAATTAAATTTTGTGATAGTGTAGTTCTAATTTTTCTATCTCCGTATTTTTCTGAAATATGGGCAAGTTCTAAAAGTTGATCACAAGTGATTTCTCCAAGTGGTAAACTAACACCAATATAGCTTTTGCCATCTTCATTTTGGGAATGTACTCCAAAATAATAAGATGCATTCCATGAAGCTAATTTATCATCACCTGAGCTTGGCATATCCCCAGTAAATTCTAATAATTTATTCTTAAATTTTTCTGCTCCCCAGTCAGCTACTAAAAATTTTAAGCGGGCACGAGTACGTTTTTCCCTATATCCATAATCTCTAAAAATAGTACATACACCTTCAGCAACCTTTAGTACATATTCTGGTTTAACAAATATATCTAGTTTTTGTGCTAAATGAGGGCTTGCTGAAAGTCCTCCTCCAACCCATACGTGGAAACCAATTACGTCCTGATTATCAATTTTTTTTGTTGCTGGAGTAAAGGCAAGATCATTAATTTGTGCATGAGCTGCATTATGTATACTAGCTGATATTGATATTTTAAATTTTCTTGGTAAATTAGAAAAATCCTTGTTTAATAAGAAGAAATTATTAACTTGTTCTACAAGTTCAGTTGTATCCATAAGTTCATCTTTATCAATTCCAGCAAGAGGATTTCCAACTATCGTTCTAGGGCAATCGCCACAAGCCTCAAAAGGACTTAGGCCACAAGCTTCTAATCTTTCATAAATAGAAGGTAAATCTTCTACCTGAACCCAGTGAAACTGTATAGCTCCTCTTGTAGAGGCGTTTGCAATTCCACGTCCATAATCTTTAGCAATCCCTGCTAAAACTTTTGCTTGCTCTGAAGTCATTATTCCAGAATTAATACGAACTCTCATCATAAAGTATCCCTCTCTTGGCTTTTGTTCGTAAACGCCAGCCCATTTAAATCTATTCATATCTTTAGGCGTTATTGAATCATAACCTTCCTTAGAGTATTTGTCAATTATAGTTTCAATTACATCTAAGCCATCCTTTTCAAGTTTTATAATTTCTACGTCATTTAGTCTTTGATTTTTAGCCCAAATAGCTTCGTAAGACATATAGCTCCCTCCTTATCTTATTGCTCATTTTTAATATATCTATATCCTTTGTTTATCCCATCCCCAAAATATAAAAGGTTATCAAATTTTGAAATATTTAATCTGTTTTCATCATCTAAATATTCCTTTGAAATAAGCCTGCCCTTTATAATTCCAAGAATATTAGTAATACCTGCATAGGCATCTTTTTCGATAACATCAGTTAAAGTACATTCCATAGTAATTGGACATTCTTCAATGATTGGTGCGTTTACAATTTTAGATTTAGAATAAGTTAATTTGGTAGCGTCAAACTTTTGAACTTCATGACCAGATTTAGTTCCGCAAAAGCTAATTTCTTTCCTAAGTGAACTGTCAGGGATATTAATTACAAAATCACGAACTTCTTTAATTTGATTAATTGCATATCCTTTGCTACTAAAGCCAAGAACTACCATATCCTTAAGGCTATAGGAAGATGAAAGAGTAGTTACATTTGGAAGCCCATTTTTATCAAAGAAACTTATAAGAATTACAGGAAATCCGTAATACATTTTTTCATAGTTAACATTTATTTTTTCCATTTCTATATTCCTCCTAAAAACTTTGTTTTATATAACTTTATAACATAAATGATAATAGTGCCGTGATATAAATCACTTAACTATTAACTAGAGAGACTGTTTTATAACTTTGAATATCTATAGCAACATTAAGATTAACATATAATTGAACAAGAACAGTGCTAGCTTCAAGAGATGACTTTTCTGAATTATAAGCTGAAACAGTTGCAACAAAACTTACAACAACTAAATTACAATATCTTACAACCTATAGATTTACAATTACAGAAAATTTAGCGAAATATGATTTAAATCACATTCTTTTTGAATATTTTAGCTTAAAATTGTATTAAGAAACAGATTTGACGATTGTTACTATAAGTTTCTATCTAGCTAATGGCATGAACGAAGAAGCAGGATATAAAAATAATACAATATATAATTTAAGAAAAATTTATATATTTGAAAGAATTTAGGAGTGAGCTGAATGAATCTATTTAGAAATAAGAAAATTAAAGATTTAGAAAATAAGCAATCAATTGACGGTGAAGAAACTATAATAAAGGCAAAAAAATTGCACGATGATACTAGTAATTTTCTTCAGAAAATGAGTGGATTATTAGCGGGGATTGTAAAACAACATCATAGAGTAGATGATCAACATGACGTTTTAGGAAAGCTTGCTGATAAAGTAAAGGTACATATGAATGCGATTTCTAGTTTGACAGAAAATACTAATGACTTGACAGATAAATTATATCTTGAAGGGAATAATCTTATCGAAATTACAAAAGATACGGTTAATAAATCATATGAAGGTAAAAGTGCTATTGAGGAAATTGTCAAAGTAGTAAGATTTCTAGAAGATGAGAATAGGAATAATACTGAAAATATAAATGAATTGGCAAGACGGTTTAGTAAAGTCAATGAGGTTGTAAAGTTAATAACGAATATAGCCAATCAAACTAATTTACTGGCTTTAAATGCTGCAATAGAAGCAGCAAGGGCTGGAGAACAAGGGAAAGGATTTGCGATAGTTGCGGGTGAAATAAGAAATCTAGCAGAAATGACTAAGCAAAGCACTAAGGATATTTCAGTGTTAATTGGTAATATAGAAGATGAAACAAATATCGTTATAAATAATTCAGATAAATCTAAAGAAGTTATTGCTAAAGGGGTTAATGCATCAGTGAATGCGGCAGAAAAGATAGAAGAAAGCTTATCTTTTATAGGAAAAGTTGAGCAGGAAGTAAGGAAAGTAATAGAAATTTTAACAAATCAAAAACGACATATCGAAAATATGAGTAAAGAAATAATAAATGTGGATGAAATTTTAAGAGTGACATCAAAAACTATAACAAATCACATAGAAGAGGCAAGTATTGTAGATAGGCAATTAGAAGAAATGAAAATGCAATTAGAATCTTATAGTTAAGAAAGGAATTTCATAGTATTTTTTATATCATTTAGTAACTTCTGAAATTTTATTCTTACTTTATAAGTTATACAAAAACGTAAATTTAATATAATAAGCTAAAAAATAAAAATATATGAACATTATTATACTACTAGACATATTTTATATTATAAAGATTTGCTCTCTAGTAATGAAATATTAAAGCTAAAAGAATATTAGAATAAAATTAATATTAATCAGGAGTGTGAATGTATTATGGCAAATTCATTAGTGTCTCCAAGAAGAATAACTGTTGAGGCAGGCGAAACTTTTTGTGTTAGAATCCGTTCAGTAAGTGAAGGATCCACAGGATATCATTGGGAACTTGTTTATGATATTCCTAATAATATAGAGTTTTTAAGTCAGGAATGGATACCAGATAGTAATGCAATTGGTAGTCCTGGAACAGCTGTATTTAAATTTAAAGCACTTTATTCAGAGAAAGCTTCTCAAAAATTAGTATTTGTTCAGATAGCACCTGATAGTACAATTGCTGATTCACTATCAGTAAGTGTACGTGTTATTCCAAGAAACTCTAATTGTTAATAATACTAGAGGTTATATCATAATAAATTTGATATAGCCTCTTCTTTTTATGTATTATGTTTAGTGTAATTAAAAAAATGAGTATTACGCAATAAAATCGACTCATAGTGCGTAGAAAAACGAGTACCTCAAAACAATTAGAAATTATCTTGAGACACCCATGTTAATTTAATATTAATGGAATTTGTTTATAAAATATATTAGCTTAATCCCATACCTTTTCTTTTTGAAATAATATGAGCTTCAATATTTTCAGCTACTTCAACAGGATTATCACCTAAAGCTATTTTACCACCAGTTACATCTTTTGCTTTTTCAGTCAAAAGTTCAACTAATTGAGGAGCACCGGTCATAAAAGGGGTAGGAGATAAATGAGTATAAGTACCATAAGCTAGTGCAAAAATTCCATCTATAGTTGCCTTTTGTTCCATCCATTCTGGAGCAGTAACAGCTATTGGAAGATCGGCTACATCAACATCTAAGTGATCTGCAAGAGCAGTAACTAACATTGAAATTCTTCCAGTATCTGTACAAGTACCAAAGCTTAATACTGGAGGTATTTTTAGCAAGTTACACACTTCTTTTAAACCTTCTCCAGCCATTTCATTTGCAGCTTCCACAGTACATAGTCCAGCTACTTCAAGAGCATGGTTTCCGCATCCGCCACTAACTACTAATATATCGCGTTTTATAAGTTCTTTTGTAAGGTTTATAGTCATAGAATCTTGAGGACCGTTTCTTAGAGTTGAGCAATTTGCAAGAGCTACAACTCCTTTAATTTTTCCAGCAGCTATTACATCTACTAATGGGTCAAGTTTGTTTCCAAGAGCACCTAAAACAGCTTCAGTTGAAAAACCAGCTATAGCTTTTTGAGTTTTCTTTGGAACTAATGGTTCAATTTTTCTTTCTTTTCTCTTTTTAAAGTTTTCAATAGCAAGTTCAATTAATTTATCCGCCATTTTATCAACTTCTGAAGGTTCATAAGGAATCTTATGTTCAATACCAGGTAAATCAATTATAGTACTTACAGATACTAAAGTAACTTGGTATTTTTCTGCGTACATATCTATGGCTGGAGGTGAACAATTTTCTTCCATTGCAAACACGTCAACAGTACCAGTAGCAAGTAATGGCTCTATAGTAAGCCAATTACCCATGTGACCTACAAAAACTTCATCCATTTCAAATCTTTGAAGTAATTCTTGACCTGTTTCTATAGAACCAACTATTCTAAGACCTTTTGCACCTGCAGCTTTTGCCATATCTTGAACTTCTTTTGTTCTTGCTTTTAATATTGTTGCAACTCCAGGCCAAGGTTGGTGACCGTTAAATACAACATTTACATAATCTGGGTCCATAATTCCCAAATCCATGTTAACTTCATGTGGAGTAGGAGTTCCAAATAGTATATCTTGAACCATTTCAAGCCCTATTTGAGTATTGTAAATTGTAGCGATTCCAAGTCTAAGAGCTTTCATTGCAAGTGAGACATGACTTCCATCTACGTTTGTAAGACAGCTGGCTACACAGTTTTGTTCTTCGTGTACTGTACCTGCTGGGTATATAGCTAATTTTCTCCATATTTCCTTTCTTTTCTTAGGGGCAAAAGCTTCTACCATAACATTTTTATCTTCTGAATCTATCTTTTGCTGATCTTCAAGCAATACTGCTAAGTCGATTGCCATTTTGTTAACTTCTTGATTTGTATCGATTCCAACTTTTTCACACATCCATTTTAATTTATCTACATCAGTAATTTTAAATGGAGTTTTTCCTTCACCAGTAGCTTTTAATGTTCTAAAAGCTTCATAAGCATGATGACTATATGTACCAGCCCCCATTATATTTTTTAGGAGAAAGTTTCTCATAGCCATAGCATTAGGGTCTATTCCGCAGACACCTTTTTCTTGGCCACCTTTTTCATTAATTCTACATGGACCATTTGAACAGAGTTGACAGCTTACCCCTTTAAGACAAAACGAACATCTTATCTTTTCTTGAGAAGCATATCTATCAAATACATTTGATAATTTATCAGCTCTTATTCTTTTTACCATTTCTTCTACAGAATCATGATAACTTACTCTTCCGTTAAATCCTTCTAATTCTTCTAGCATTTTTTCACTCACTAAAATTTCACTCCTTCAACTTTCCTATATGAAAGAAAATTAATAGAAATACAAGCATATTATTTTCTTTCATGCGTCTATTAATATCGATATTAACTTTTCCTATTTAGGAATTAATTATGTATATAATTTTTTTGTTTACGGAGATATATTCAGTGGGAAACTAATGAAAGGATACAATTAGCAAACTTATTTTTAGATATTTAAAATCTTATTTGATTCTAATCACATTTTATTTGAATAAATAAAGCTATAATAGGTATAATAAAAGGAACCTAATTAGGACATTCATATATTTTTTATGAACAAAAAAGAGGTGTTTTTCTTGGAAGAAAAGATAGTTATTATTGGTAGTGGTATTGCAGCCATTTCAGCAGCTAAAGCAATACGAGAAATAGATAAGCAAAGTGAAATTGTTATATTTGGTGAGGAAAAGTTTTATCCATACTATCGAATTAAGATTTCTAAAGGGCTTTTAGGCAATTTTGAGGAAGATAAGCTCTTAATTCAAAAAAAGAAATGGTATACGGATAATAATATTCAGGTTTATTCTGATAATAAGGTTACAGGCGTAGATACAAAAAATAAAGAAGCAATTCTTGAAGATGGAACCCGTGTGCCTTATACTAAACTGCTTTTAGCAAATGGAGCAAGTAATCTTACGCCCCCAATTAAAGGCATAGATAAGCCAGGTGTATTTAACTTAAGAACATTAGATGGAGCTTTAAAAATTTTAGAGTATTTAAATAATGTTAAGAGAGTACTTCTTATTGGAGGGGGAGTTCAGAACTTAGAAATTGCTAATATATTATCTGAATGTGGGAAAAAAGTTATTATTGCAGAATTTGCTTCACGTTTAATGCCTCGTCAGTTAGATGAATTTGCGTCAGATAAATTAAAGAAATCAATTGAAGCTCAAAATATTGAAGTAATGCTGGATACTCAAGTACAAGAAATATTTGGGGAAGAAAAGGTCAAAGGGTTTATAACTAAGTCTGGAGCGCAAGGTGCTTGTGACATGGTTATTTATTCCACTGGAATTATGCCCAATGTTTCAATTGCCCAAAATACTGATTTAGAGGTGAATAAGGGGATAGTAGTAAATAACAAAATGCAGACTAATATGAAAGATATATTTGCCGCAGGAGATGTTTCGGAATTTAACGGTAGAGCCTATGGATTATGGAGTATGGCAATGCAGCAAGGTAAAGTTGCAGGAGCGAATATATGTAATCAAGATTTAATTTTTGAACATTCAGCACCAGTAACTTCATTAAGCGCTTTTGGAATATCTGTGTTTTCAATGGGATATATTGAAGGAGATCAAGATATAGATTTATTGGTTGAAGGATCGGATAATGAACATAAGTATTATAAAATACTTATACGTAATAATCATATAGTTGGAACTATCGTATTAGGTGACAATAAGAAATTCATGGTGATTAAAAGTCTTATAGAAAATAAAATAGAAGTTAATATTAATGAAGCAGCTAAATATTCAATAGACGAATTTATTGAGATTATTAGCAACAAAAAAGGCAACTAGAAATTTAGTTGCCTTTTGTTCTCTTTAGAATAAAGTGAAACTTTTCAGGTGGGAGGGTAACTCCACCTGAATTTTGTTGAATTTATACACACAGGGTGAGCATCATTATAATACTATATTTTTAAATTTTAGTACTGCAAGTTCTAAGTATAATCTATCAGAAAATTACGTATATTAAGAGTTGAATTATACATTTTATAGAACTTATGAAGTAGAATTTAACAAATGGGAGGAATTAGCATGAAGGAACTTAGAGATGGAGTATATTGGGTTGGCGCCACCGATTGGAAAGTAAGGCATATTCATGGAAATGAATTATCTACCCATAGAGGAAGTACTTATAATTCATACCTTATTAAAGATGAAAAAACGGTTCTTATAGATACTGTATGGGAGCCTTTAACAGAGATGTTTCTTGAAAATTTGAGAGAGGTAACTGATATATCAAAGATTGATTATGTTGTTATGAACCATGGGGAACCTGATCATTCAGGAGCGTTACCTGCATTAATGGAGCATATTCCTAATGCAACAGTTTTTGTTTCGAAAAAAGGTTTAGAGTCAATACAGAAGCATTATCATAAGGAGTGGAATTTTAAGGTCGTTTCCACAGGGGAGAAGATAAATATAGGTAAAAATAATCTTGTATTTATAGAAGCTCCTATGCTTCACTGGCCTGATAGCATGTTTACATATCTTACTGGAGAAAATATATTGTTTTCTAATGACGCATTTGGACAGCATTATGCATCTTCGAGCATTTTTAATGATGAAGTAGATGAAACAGAAGTTAATCAGGAAGCTCTTAAATATTACGCAAACATACTTACTCCTTTTAGTAAACTGGTTACAAAAAAAATAGACGAACTTAAAAAACTTGGAGTACCTGTAGATATGATAGCTCCAGCTCATGGCATCATTTGGAGAAAAGATCCAATGATGATAGTGGAGAAATATTATGAGTGGTCAGCTGGAAAATCAAATAAAAGTGTAGTGGTTGCATATAATTCAATGTGGGGTGCTACTCATAAAATGGCTGAATTTATAGGCAAAGGCCTAGGAGAAGCAGGGGTAGAATATAAAATATTTAATGTCGCTACTTCAGATAAAAGTGATATATTAGCTGAAGTTTTTAAATCAAAGGGAATAATACTAGGATCATCAACAGTTAATAGTGGAATTTTAACGTCTTTATTACCTCTTATTGAAGACCTAATTGGATTGAAGTTTAATGAGAAAGTAGGTGCAGCTTTTGGAAGCTATGGATGGGGTGGAGAATCAACAGATATTCTTACAAACTATTTAACAAAGGCTAAAATTAAAGTTGTTGAAGATGGATTAAAGTTTAAATATATGCCAAATGATGACGAACTTGAAGAGTGCATAGCCTTTGGAAAGAATTTTGGTCAGAAAGTGTTAGAAGAATTTTAAATATTAATAATAGTTTGATTAAATAGTGGGTGAGACACATATACTAAGCAAATAAATGTTATATTTAATATCAAAAGGATCTTAGGAAAGAAAGGCTGTTTTGTGCCTAATCTCACAAGATCCTTTTGATGTAGATTATAGATGAAAAATATCTACGGCAACTTTGGGCACTTTATTTCTTTTCATGCGCCTTATTTTAAATTGCACTAAACAATAAATCACTAGTATAGGTAACTATTCTATCAATGCTCTTTAGGTTGTCTTCTTTTGATGAAAATCTAATTCTTAGAGGTAATTCTATATCAGTCATACCAGTAGATTTAATTATATCAGAAGTATTTAATGATCTTAAATTATTTTTATTTAAATAGTCTTGTATAACCTCTATAGCCTCTCCACTCCAGCCATAAGAACCAAATGCTGCGCCTAGCTTGTTTTCTAAATTTAGAGTTTTAAGATTCTTTAGTACCTCTTCCATATTTCCAATCATGTCACCATATTTAGTTGAGCTGCCAAAGAAGATTGCGTCAGCTTCATTAATAGCATTCATTATATTATCCATTGCATCTTTATTTACATCAATAATATTTGAAGTTATATTTTGCTCTTCAAACTTTTCTTTAAAAATGCCTGCAATCTTTTTTGTATTACCTGTCATAGTAGAGTATAGAATAAGTGCTTTTTTATCTAGCTCTGTATTTTTGCTCATATTATCATAAATATCTATAAAGCTTTGGACTTCATCTCTAATAATAAATCCGTGAGAAGGAGCTATCATCTTTATATCTAAATCTTTGATTTTTTCAATCATTTCTTGAACATATCTTCTGTGAGGATGCATTATCAATTTATAATAAGTAATAAAGTCTTCCTTTATGTCTACTTGAGCTAAGTCATTGAAGTATTCATAATTGGCTACATGAGTACTGAAAATATCACAAGGAAATAAAATTTTATTATCTTCGCAATAAGTTATCATAGTTTCTTCAGTATGAAGATATGGTGTTTGTATAAATTTAAGAATTTTGCCTCCTATATCTAAAGTATCACCATCACTTACAACTAAAAATTCTCTATTATGAAGCCTGTACATCTCTTTAAGTTCATTTACAGCCGGCTCTGTGCATACAATTACAGCATTTTTTGCTTTGGCTGCTAAGCTTCCAAGGGCACCAGAATGATCAGGTTCTGTATGATTAATTACAATATATTTAATTTTATCAAGTTCAATCTTATTACCTAAGTTTTGTACAAAGTCTCTTCCAAAACTCATATCAACAGTATCAATTACTGTAGGCTTTTCTGTCATTAATAAATAACTGTTATAAGTAGTTCCTTTAGTTAAAGTCAATCTATGAAAAGGCACATCTCTATCATCTACCTTACCAACCCAAAATATATTTTTACCTAGCATAATGTTTTGTTCCATAATATAAAACCTCCATAATTTGTATTTATTTTTATATTTCAATTAGTTTTCTAAGTTGTTGTCTTTCGATGATTTTATTTTATATCCATATCAATTATAAAAATATGATTCAAATCAAAATATTAAGATTAAGTTTTCATGAGTTTTTTATTATAATGATACTAAGGAGAATATTACTTGAGTGGTTTTAGTTAGAATTAAATATACACGGGACACAACTTAAAGTAAGATAGTATTTGTAGATATATCTTATAGATAGGAGGATTTGTTATGAATATTCACTGTGGTAATTGCTGCAATAATTGCAGAGGAGGACTTTGTGCTAGTAAGGTTCCAATATTTGAGAATTTAAATAGAGACGAATTAGTGGAGATTGTAAATAAAATTAATCATAAAGAATTTAATAAAGGCGATGTTATTTTTACTGAAGGTAATATAGCTAATACACTTTATTTTATAAATGAAGGAAAAATAAAATTATATAAATATACTAAGGATGGTAAGGAACAGATACTACATATACTTTCAGAAGGAGATTTCTTTGGGGAATTAGAACTTATAAAACCATCTAAATATGGATTTAATTCTAAAGCTATAGAGGATGCTAAAATATGTACTCTTACTAAGGAGGAAATGAAAGATATAATGATGAAGAATCCTGAGATTGGAATAAAGGTATTAGAAACAGTAGGAGAGAGATTATCAAAAGTTGAAAATCTTGTTCAGAATTTAGCAACTAACGATGTTGACTCAAGAATGGCTTATTTAATTATAGAGCTTATGGAGAAGTATGGAGAAAATGTTGAAGGTAATATTTCTGTAAAACTACCCATATCAAGGGAAGATATGGCGAGTTATATTGGGGTGACGAGGGAGACCATAAGCAGGAAATTAAAGAAATTAGAAGATGAAAATCTAATAAAAATAATAGGAACAAAAACAATAATCATTATAGATGAAGAAGGCTTGAAGAACTATATATAAAATAAATATTCATTATTGCTTATTAATGTAATAATGAATATTTATTTTTATATAGATATCAAACTTGCGTATATCAGATTTTTTCTTGATTTGATTTCAATCACATTTTATTTAAATTAATAAAGTTATACTTATATCAAGAAATAGATAAAAAATAAATTTTTAGGAGAAAAGTGATTGGAGGAAGTTATATGAAAATTGTATATTTTAGTCAAACAGGAAATACAGAAAAAATGGCAAACTTAATTCTAGAAGGAATAGAATCAGAGGGGAAGAAAGCCGAATTAGTTGAAGTATCAAATGCAACACTTGATGATGTTAATAATGAAGAAATACTTATTTTAGGATGCTCAGCTTATGGATCAGAAGAATTAGATGAAAGTGAAATGGAACCTTTTGTTAAATCATTAGAAGGAAGTTTGCAAGGAAAGAAAGTTGCTCTTTTTGGTTCATGGGGATGGGGCAATGGTGAATGGATGACAGAATGGGAAAAGAGAATGGAGTCATATGGTGCTATATTAATAAGCGAAGGTTTAACCGTGCAGGAATCTCCTGAAGGTGAAGATGAAGACAAATGCAGAGATTTTGGAAAATTAATAGCAAAATAGGAATAACAAAAACCATGCAATAAGGAGATTTATCTCACTTATTGCATGGCTTTTAATTTTATACAGTGGTTTTATGCATTTTACAATAGAACAATTTATTGTCCAACTTCAAAGTTTAGCCTAATATTTGTTTTAAATCCTCATCAGGAGTACGGATTGGTTTAAGATCGAAATTATCAACTAAGAAATTTAATACATTAGGAGTTAAGAAAGCAGGTAAGCTTGGCCCAATATACATTCCTTTTACGCCTAATGAAAGTAATGCTAGTAAATCACATACAGCTTTTTGTTCATACCAAGACAACACTATTGATAAAGGTAAATCATTAACTGTACAGTTAAATGCATCAGCTAAAGCTAAAGCTATTCTAACTGCTGAGTATGCATCATTACATTGTCCAACATCAAGCAATCTTGGAAGTCCTGCAACTTCACCAAATTGTAATTTGTTGAAACGATATTTTCCACACGCTAAAGTAAGAATAATACAGTCACTTGGAATTTTTTCAGCAAACTCTGTATAATAATTTCTTCCAGGCTTTGCACCATCACATCCACCAATTAAGAAGAAGTGCTTAACTTTTCCGTCTTTAACTGCATTAATAATTGTTTCAGCATGACTTAACGTTGCCTTATGCCCAAAGCCTACTAAGATTTCTTTGACTTCTTCGTCTTCTGTGAAACCACCAAGTTCAAGAGCTTTATTTATTATTTCAGAGAAATCCTTATATCCATTTTCATCTTTTTCAATATGTTTAATACCATCAAATCCAACAACACTTGTTGAGAATATTCTATCTATATAAGAATCTTTTGGTCTCATTAAGCAGTTTGTTGTCATTAAAATACAACCAGGTATATTATCAAATTCTTTTTGTTGATTTTGCCATGCACTTCCGAAATTACCTACTAAATGAGGATATTTGTTTAATTCAGGATATCCATGTGAAGGTAACATTTCTCCATGAGTATAAATATTTATTCCTTTACCCTCAGTTTGCTCAAGTAACATTTCTAGATCTCTTAAATCATGTCCAGAAACTACTATGAATGGACCTTTTTTGATATTTACATTAACTTTTGTAGGTGATGGAGAACTATAAGTAGTATTATTAGCAGTATCTAAAACTTCCATAATATTAACACTCATAGTACCTGTTTCCATTGCAAGTTTAATCAAATCTTCAAGATTTAAGCTATCATCAGCTAAAGCTGCTAAAGCCTTAAAATAGAAGTCATTTACTTCATCGCTAGTATATTTAATAAATCTAGCTTGATGTGAATAAGCAGCGATTCCTTTTAAACCATATTTTATAGTTTCTCTAAGAGAACGAATATCTGGATCTAAGTTTTCATCGTACATTATTCCAGCTTTTTCAGCATCTTCAAGTATAGATTCTTTAGAATCACTTAGGTTGTACAATGCTTCAGGAGAGGTGATATTTTCAGATTTAACCTTTTCTCTTAAAGACTCTTTAATTTCTTGAGATTTTTTAAGTTGGTTAAGATGAGATTTAGGGTCAAAATTAACATTAGTTAATGTCATAAATAAAGAATCTTCAACAAAAGAGGCTACTGATGTGTCAACCTTTTCATTTCTGTTTAAAAGTTCTTTTGCATACACACTTATTCCTTTTAATTGATAAATTAATAAATCTTGCATTGCTGCAATTTCAGGCGTTTTACCACACACACCTATTTTAGTACATCCCTTACCCCCAGCAGTTTGTTCACATTGATAACAAAACATTTTTTCTACCATAATAAAAACTCCTCTCATATTTACATAATATATTCCTACGGATATATTATACAATAAAATTGGATAAAAATAAAATATAATAATATAATTTTCATTAAAATGTAAAAATAACCACAATAAATAACAAAATTTTGTCAAAACATTGATTATAATTAAAAAATATGTGTGATGTTTTTCTGATTCTTATAGGAGAAATTCCGAAGTGATTTATTTAAATAATAATACTATCGAAAGGAATTAAATCTTATAAAGTTAAGGATTGGGAATAGAGTGTAGCATTTTTAAATTATTATAATCATATACTTTAGCTGTAGAAATGATTGAACGCATTTGCAATCTAAAACCAGTACATAATTTAGCTTATATTAATGATAATTGCTATAGAAAATGAAAAGTTCTAATTTTTAAATAAGAGGAAAGAAGTAATAAATTATGGAGGAATTAAATTGACTAGTGGAAAAGTATGTCCACTTACAAAAGCTAAGATTCATACGTCAAAGAGAATTGCAAACGATGTTGTAGGAATGCTAAAAGATAAAAAGGCTAAAAAGATGAATGCTATATGGCTTGAAGTGACAGGATGTTCAGGAAATATAATTTCCTTACTTAATAGTGAAAATCCTGGGCTTTATGATATTTTAACTGACATGGTGAATTTTACTTATAACAACACACTTATGGGATTAGAAGGGCAGCTTGCTTTTGAAAAGTTTTTAGAAACGCTAGATACAGAGTTTATATTATTAGTGGATGGGGCAGTTTCAACAAAAGAAAAGGGACGTTATAACATTGTAGCAAATTATAATGGGACAAATATCACAGCGTTAGATGCAATACAATTAGCTGGCGGAAAAGCGAAGTATGTTGTAGCAGTAGGAACTTGCGCCTCTCATGGGGGAATATCGGCTGCAAAACCAAACCCTTCGGAAAGTAAAAGTGTACAGGAAGTTTTAAATCGCCAAGTTATTAAACTGCCAGGTTGCCCTTGCCATCCAGATTGGGTAGTAGGAACTTTAGCACATTTGATTGGTTATGGGGAACCTGCATTAGATAGTGAGGGAAGACCATTACTTTTCTATGGAGTTACGATTCATGATAATTGTACAAGGAGAGGATTTTTTGATCAAGGTATATTTGCACAAAAGTTTGGAGATGAAGGTTGCATGATCAAACTAGGATGTAGAGGGCCTGTCACAAAAACTGATTGCCCAAGAAGAAAATGGAATGGATACGTTAACTGGCCTATTGGAGATAATACAAATTGTATTGGGTGTGCAAATGCACAATTCCCAGATGGAATGGAACCTTTCGTAAAGTATTAGGAGGAGTTATGGGCAAAACAATAACTATAGATCCAGTAACAAGAATCAGTGGCTTTTTGGAAATAAAAGCAGAAGTAGAAGGAAATACAATTGCTAAAGCATATGCAAGTGGACTACTCTTTAGGGGATTTGAAAAAATGTTAATAGGAAGATCACCCTTAGATGCTGTATATTTTACAGAGAGAATTTGTGGAATATGCTCTACAGCTCATTCAATGGCTTCTACTTTAGCGTTAGAAGATGCATTAAAAGTAACAGTTAGTTTAAATGATAATTATATTCGAGACATTTTACATGGCTTTGAATTTATACAAAATCATCTGAGACATTTTTACCTTTTGTCTATGCCAAGTTATGTAAAAATATCAAACATAAAATTAATAGAAGAACAACAATATACTGATTATAGACTACCAGATAAAATAAACAAAAAGATAGAACAGGATTATGTGAAAAGTATTGAACTCAGTAGATTAGCTCATGAAGGATTAGCACTTCTAGGAGGAAAAGCTCCCCATAACCACGGGATTTTTGTAGGTGGAGTCACGGTGAATATAGATGCATATAAGCTAGAAAAAGTAAAAAGTATTATTAGAAAAATAGAGTCTTTTGTAAAAAACATAATGAAAGAAGATGTAGAGATAATTTCTAAATATTACTCTGACTATTTTAAAAAGGGACAATCTTATCCATATTTTATGACTTATGGAGTATTTGATAAATATGAAGATCCTGAGATTACTTATGTTAAGCCAGGAGTAATGAAGGATAATGTAAAATATCCTTTGGAACTAGATAAAATCACAGAGCAAATTCATTATTCGTGGTATAAAAAGGACGAAGGGTTGGAAGAAGTAGATTTATCTAAATTAGATGCGTACACTTTTATAAAAGCTCCACGTTATTTAGGACTTCCTATGGAAGTTGGTCCTTTAGCAAGGTTAATAGTGAGTGGACAATACACAAATGGACATTCATGCATGGATAGAAATATAGCAAGGGTATTGGAAACAGAAAAGATTATAGGAATAATGAGTAAGCTTATTGAAAGAGTAGAACTAAGACCTAATAATCAAAAAGCTTATAATATTCCAGAAAAAGCTTATGGTGCAGGTTTAACTGATACTACTAGAGGTGCTCTTGGTCATTGGATTGAAATAGATAAAAATGTTATTAATCATTATAATATCATAACACCAACCGTATGGAATTTATCACCTAAGGATGAGTCAAATCTTCCTGGAACTATAGAAGGAGCCTTGATTGGAACTAAATTAAACAATATTAGAGAGCCTATAGAAATCGGTCGTATTGTAAGATCATTTGATCCATGTGTATCTTGTGCAACTCATTTGATTGGATCAGCAGGTGATACAGAAATAGTAGAGGTTTTGGTGTAAAAATATATGCATAGATAAACAAGTTAAAAATCATACTTATGTGATAACTCGCCGGAAGAATGAATACTCTGTTGTTTCGGTTACTGGAGAATACAGCTGTGGATTTCTAATAGCAGAAGTTGCACCCACTGTTGCATGCTCCTGAGGGAAGCTCATGACAAGCAACAGTGGAACAACTTATGCTAAAGAAATACCTACAGCGATATTCTCAGATGCAACACTACACAAAAGAGTATTCATTCTTTCTAGTGTGGAATACATTTTAAAATACAAATTTGGATCGAAATTCGTTTATCTATAGAAAGTGGAGAAATATATATTATGGTAAACTCTAATATTAAAGTGATTGCGATTGGAAATGTTTTAATGAGGGATGATGGTATAGGAATTGAAGTAGCAAAAAAGATAGAAAAGAAGCTTTTAGAAAAGAATATTAAAGTTATTTATGGAGAAACCGATGTTCAATACAGTATTGCCAGTGTAAAAGAAGATGACTATATATTTATTTTAGATGCTGCATATTATGGAAAGAGTCCAGGTGAAATCACTTGTTTTCAGTTAGATGATTTTGTTTCTAAGAAAAAGGGATATTCCCAGCATAGTTATAATTTCTTGGATTTATTAAAACTTTTTTATCCTGGTGCTAAAGGGCAAATTTATGGAATTGAAGTTAATGATGTTGGAATTGGCTTGGGATTGAGCGAAGAATTACAAGATAAATTGGAAGGAATTTCTAAAAAAATTTTGGATGAAATAGAAATAAATATACTTAATTTACAGTCAAAAAATAAATGAAGGGATAGTGAAAAATATGCATGATACTATTTTATTAAGTAAGATTTCAGAAGAATTAAAGAATATATGTGAAACTAATAATATTAATAAAGTTAAAACATTCACTGTTATTGTAAATCACAGAAGTCATGTTAATGAGGAGAATCTTTATGAACATCTTCAGAATTTTAATTCAAAGTTAGTTGGAAAATGGACAAAAATTAATGTTGAGAGGGAAGATATACAGGACCAAACTGCAATTCTTAAAAGCATTCAAGGCGAACAAAGCTAAATCGTTAATTAGATAGCTCATAACATATAAATAAAAGAAGGTCTTTAATATATGAGATATATAATAAAAATTTACGGAATTGTTCAAGGGGTAGGATTCCGTCCATTTGTATATGAAAAGGCAAGGGACTTTAAAATTCGTGGATCTGTTCAAAATATAGGTGGTGCCGTAGTAATTGACTGTTTAGGTGAGAGGGAAAACATAAAACGGTTTATGTTTAATGTTATAAAAAGACCTCCGAGTATTGCAAAAATAGAAAGAGTTGAGTGTACTTTAATTAAAAAAGATCTAAGTACTATTTCATGTTTAGATGAAAATGAATTCATAATTAAAGAAAATATTGATAAAAAATTTGTTATTAAAGAAAGTGCTGAACAAAAGAATGAAATGAGATTTGTTTCACCTGATATAGCAGTTTGTGATGAATGTTTAGAAGATATTCGAAGTAAAGGAAACCTTCGTTATAAATATGCTTTCACAAATTGCACTCAGTGTGGACCTAGGTATTCAATTATCAAGGCTTTGCCATATGACAGACAGAATACTACTATGAAAGAATTTTATATGTGCGAGGAATGTAAAGACGAATATGAAAATCCACTCAGTAGGAGATTTCATGCGCAGCCAAATTGCTGTGAAAAATGTGGGCCGAAGCTCTTTTTAACAAATAATCGTGGAGATCAGGTTAAGTGTGAAGATCCTATTAAAGAAACTATTTCACTTATTGAGGAAGGAAAAATATTGGCGATTAAGGGGATTGGAGGCTTTCATCTGGTTTGTGATGGAAGAAATGAGCAAGCTATTAACTTGCTTAGAAGTAGAAAGCAAAGGAAAGATAAACCATTAGCTTTGATGGCTAAAGATATTGGTGTTATCAAAGAGATTTGCTATATATCAGATAAAGAAGAGGAAGTAATAAGCAGTAATAAGAGACCCATTGTAATTTTAAAGAAGAAATATCCTTTTGTATTACCAGAGGCTATAGCACCAAAGCAAAATAGTTTAGGAGTAATGCTTCCGTATACTCCCCTTCATTATCTATTATTTAATGAAAAGTTAGATCTTTTAGTTATGACTAGTGGAAATATAAGCAGTATGCCAATGGAATATAAAAATGAAGAAGCACTAAAACATTTAAATACAGTGGCAGATTATTTTCTGATGAATGACAGGGCGATTTACGTCCAGGTTGATGATTCTGTTGTAAAAGTCATAGGTCAAGTAGAAAAGGTTATTCGTGGTTCAAGAGGATATAGACCTTATTCATTAAAAGCAGGAGTTAAAAATGAAATTATAGCGGTTGGAGGACAGCAGAAAAGTACTATTTGTGTTTCTAAAAATGGATACGCATATTTGAGTCAGTATTTAGGTGATTTAGGAGAATTTAATTGTTATAAGAATTTTAAATATGTACTAAAACATATTTGCAATTTATTTGATATTAATTCGGATGTATTGGCGTACGATATGCATCCAGCATACTCAAGTACTAAATATGCAAAGGAAAAGAAAATGAGAAAAATAGAAGTACAGCATCATCATGCTCATATGGTTAGCTGCATGGCTGAACATTCTATTTATGATTCTGTAATTGGAATTATATTCGATGGAACTGGATTTGGACTTGATGGCGCAGTATGGGGTGGTGAATTTTTGGTTGGAAATCGAAGAGTATTTAAAAGAGCAGGGCAATTGAAATATGTAAATCTCCAAGGAGGAGAACAAGCTATAAAAGAACCGTGGAGATGTGCTTCAAGTTATTTATATGCTTTAGGTTATGATCCAGAAAAAATAATTCAAGGAGTAGATAATGAAAAAATTAAAGTAGTTAAACAAGCTTTAGATTCAAAAATAAATTGTTTTGTATCTTCAAGTGTTGGAAGATTGTTTGATACAGTAGCAGCCTTATGCGGAATCAGAAATAGTATATCTTATGACGGACAGGCAGCAATAGAACTAGAAAATATTATTGATTATAAAATTAAAGAAAGTTATTCATGGGATATTAAAGAGGAAAATGGTATTTTTAATATTCAATACAAAAGCATTATTGAAGGAATCTTGGGGGATATTCAGAAAAAAGAATTGATTTCTAAGATATCGTCTAAATTTCACAACTCACTTATTAAAGCTTCATGTGATTTAGTTTGTAAGCTTAGAGAAAAGGAGCATATAGATAAAGTTGTTCTTAGTGGTGGTGTTTTTGAAAATCATTATCTTTTAAAAGGAATATATGTAAATCTGATTAAGCAAGGATTTAAAGTGTTTTATAATGAACAAATCCCAACTAATGATGAGGGAATTTCTTTTGGCCAGCTCCATGTTGCAAATGCAATTCTTGAAAAGAAATAATATATTCAAATTTGTCACGTATATTTTTCATAAGACCAAGAAGGAAGGTGAACTCATATTGTATTTACTAAGTTAATCTACTGATGCTATGTTAGAAAAATAGGTTATCAGATTGATTTACGATTTTTGTAAGTGTAAATAAAGAAGGAAGGTAAGTTTATGTGTCTTGCAATTCCAGCACAAGTCAGAGATATAGATAGCTATAGTGCAATAATAGATATTATGGGATTAGAGAGTAGAATTAATATTCAGCTTATTGAAGAACTAAAAGTGGGAGATTATGTTTTAGTCCATGCAGGCTGTGCTATTCAAAAGATTGACAAGGATTATTTTGAAGAATTACAAAGGATATTTAAATCAATACTTAATAGCGAGGAAAAAGTATGAATAAAGAAATCTTGATTAAAAATATTCTTAACGAAATTCAAAAGTCTCCAGTCAAAAAGTTTAATGTTATGGAAGTTTGTGGAACTCATACTCAGGCACTTTCAAAACTTGGATTTAGACAATTGGTTAATCCTAATATAAATTTATTGTCAGGACCAGGATGTCCAGTTTGTGTTACTCCAGAAGGTTATATAGATGCAGCTATAGAATTACTTAAGAATTCAAATGTGATTTTAAGTACTTTTGGGGATATGATGAGAGTAAATGGAAGTAGAGAAAATTTAATTAAGCAAAGAGAAAAAGGAAAAGATATTAAAGTATTATATTCACCTTTAGATTCAATAGCACTTGCAGAAGAAAATAAAGATAAGGAAATAGTTTTTCTTGGAGTAGGATTTGAAACTACAACTCCTATAATCGCTTTAGCTGTAAAGATAGCACAGGAAAAAAATATAAGAAATATTTCATTTTTAATAGGAATGAAAAGAATGGAGCCAATACTCCATTATATACTTAAGCAGCCTAATCACAATATAAATGGATTAATGTGTCCAGGACATGTAGCAGCAGTAAAGGGAGCAGATTATTTTAAATTTATTGTAGAGGAATATAATATTCCAGCAGTAATTGCAGGTTTTGAAGCTTTAGATATTGCTGGTGCTTTATATTTTTTGACGAAACAACAAAATAAAACTGAAAAAAGATTTGAAAATTTATATAAAACTTGTGTAAGCCAAGAAGGAAACAAAAGAGCAAATGAATTAATAAGTGAAGTATTCACATATTGCGAACATGAATGGAGAGGAATAGGAGTTATTAAAGATTCTGGATTTACTTTGAGGGAGAAATATAAAAAATATGATGCTTCTGAAAGATTTGGAATAAATTTAAGTAAGACTTCTGAGAAAAACTATATTAGAGCTTGTGCATGCAGTGAAATTTTATTGGGGAAGAAATTACCTAATAAATGCGAGCTTTTTGGAAAAGGTTGTACACCAGAGCATCCAATAGGACCTTGTATGGTATCTACGGAGGGATCTTGCTCTATTTTTTATAAGTATAGGGGAGTGGAATAAATGAATAAAATGATTAAGCTTATTCATGGTGATGGAGGAAAGCATACAAAAATATTAATTGAGCAGCTTTTTTACAAATATTTTAATAATAATATTCTCTTGCAAGAGCAAGACTCAGCAACATTTACAGCAGTACAAGGAAAAATGGCTTTCACCACAGACTCTTTTGTGGTAAAGCCACTGTTTTTTTCTGGAGGAAACATAGGAAAGCTTGCAGTTTGTGGTACTATTAATGATTTAGCTGTATCTGGAGCAAAGCCCTTTTATTTAAGTTCGAGTTTTATAATTGAAGAAGGATTTTCAATGCAGAGCCTTGAAGAAATTGTTAAGTCTATGGGGCAAACCTGTTTAGAATGCGGAGCTAAGATAGTAACAGGAGATACAAAGGTAGTTGAAAAGGGAAGTGTAGATGGAATATTCATTAATACAAGCGGAATTGGATATATAATTAACGGATATGAAGTAAAACCTATTGAAGAAGGAGATAAAATCATAGTAACTGGGGAAATTGGAGAGCATGGAACAACAATTGCAGTAGAGAGATATAACTTAAAGGTCAAAGGAGACTATAAAAGTGATTGTGCACCACTATTTCATTTTATAGAAGAACTTAAGGAACAGTTTCCTTCTATAAAAATAATGAGAGATCCAACTCGAGGCGGATTATCTACTGTATTGCATGAATTTTCATCACTTTGCAAGCTTGGGATACACCTAATAGAAAAGGAAATTCCAATTAGTGAAAGTGTTAAGGCTATAAATAATCTTTTAGGATTAGATCCATTATATATGGCTTGTGAGGGAAGAATGGTACTAGTTGTAAAAGAAACCGAAGCAAAAAAAGTACTTGATATAATTCGCTCAATTGACCAAGGAAAAGGAGCGAGAATTATAGGTGAATTTATTAAAGACTCTAATCAGAATATATTTATAGAAAACGGATTTGGTGGAAAGAGAGTAGTATCACCTTTAGAGGTAAGTATGCTGCCTAGAATATGCTAAGGTAATATGCACAGAGAAGTGAAATTATCATTTATTTGTCATCAAGGAATTAATAGTCAAATGAAATAAAGCGGGTTAAAATTATACCTATATTTGAAGTAAATTAAAACTTATATCCATAATGGCTAAAAGATGATATACTAATATGAGAAAGGGAGCGAGTTTCTTGGAAGCATATAAAAGTTTTGAATCGTTAAATGATAGGTGCAGATATATCTTTCGCGTTATACAAGAAAATGGTCCTATATCTAAAAATGAACTGGCAAACATAACTAAGATAAAATTAACTACATTAAATAGAGATCTTAAAATATTAATTGAAGAAAAAATCATTGTGGAAAGTGACATTGGAGAATCTACAGGGGGAAGAAAGCCTAGTTTATATGATGTTAATCATAGTGAATTTTATATTATTGGAATTGATATTTCAAGAATTTACACTAGAATAGTTATAACAAATCTGAAATTAAGAATAATAGAAGAAAAATTATTAAGCCATGAATATGATATGGATACAATATCTGAAATTATACCTAATGTTATAAAAGAATGTTGTATGAAATTAAAAATACAAAAAGCATCAATTGTTGGAATTGGAATAGGAATAGTTGGTGGATTTAATTCAGATCAATTAAAAGATGAACTAAAAAGAGAATTTGATACAATAATATGTATAGATAATGGTGCTAATGCAGCTGTTATAGGTGAATATAACTTTGGAATTGGAAAAGGTAAAAAGAATATTGCATATATTAACTGCGGTGTAGGAATAAGAACTGGGATTATATCATCTGGAGTTCTAATTCGAACTATTAACAACGTAGAAGATGCATTTGGACATATGGTTGTTGATGCTGACGGGGAATTGTGTTCCTGTGGAAATTATGGATGTATAGAAAGTTATGTATCAATACCCAATATAACAAAAAAGTTTATAGATGAAATAAAAGAAAATGAATCATCTTTGTTAAAGAAAAATTTAAATGATATTAATTATATAGATGTTTGTGACCTTGGGGAAAGAGAAAATGAAGAGGCTATGGGTATTATAAAAGATTCGGCTTTATATTTTGGAATAGGACTTTCAAATTATATTAAGTTATTTAATCCAGAGCTTATAATTTTAAGTGGCCCATTAATACAACAATCAAAGTTGTTTTATGAAACTACAAAAGAAATAGCTCTTCAGAAGTGTCACATAAAAAATAATAATATTCAATTTATTAGGGGTGGATATTTTGAAGATAAATCTATAGCTGTAGGAGCTTGTGCTATGGTTATACAAAAAATACAAAATGAGAAGATAAGGAAGTGAAATTATGAATCCAGTAGCATTTTCAATTGGAGGATTTGATATTAGGTGGTATGGGATATTAATTGCAACAGGTATTATGCTTGGAATACTAATATCTCAATATAATTGTAAGTGGAGAGAAGTTGATTATGATAATTTGCTAAACATTGTATTATTATCTATTCCAATTGGTATAATAGGTGCAAGACTGTATTATGTAATATTTGAATTTGATAACTATAAAGATAATATTATTAATGCTTTTAATATAAGAAATGGAGGACTTGCGATCCATGGGGGGCTAATTTTTGCATTAGGAACAGCATTAATTTATACAAGAGTTAAAAAATTAAGCTTTATTAAGTTTGCAGATGTGGCAGCACCGTCAATTATTTTAGCTCAGGCTCTAGGAAGATGGGGGAATTTCTTTAATCAAGAGGCACATGGGGATGTAGTTAGTTATGAATTTATTAAGCATTTTCCTATGTTCATTCAAAAGGGGATGAATATAAATGGATTATATTACAATCCTACTTTTTTATATGAATCTCTCTGGAATTTAACTATATTTATAATACTGATGATTATGCTCAGAAAATGCAAAAAAAATGGAATAGTATTTTTTACATACATAGGATTGTATTCTATAGGTAGATTCATAATTGAAGGAATGAGAACAGATAGTTTAATGATAGGAAGTTTTAGAATGGCTCAATTGGTAAGTTTAGCAGGAGTCATTGTATGGATAATATTTATAGCTGCAAGTTATTATAATAGCAAATCTAAGGGGAATACTTATAAAGAGTAAAATTTATAATTTTATTTGTTAAAAAGGAGCTCAATTTAGAGTTCCTTTTTTATAATATTATAAAATATCATTTAATTTGTTTAATAACTGAAATTTTTAAAATAATTTAATGAAGTTAGAATAATGTTAAGTAAAAGGTAAGCTGATATTTTAATAATATATCGGCTTATCTTTTTTTGCATTAATATATATGTCGCAAAAATAATTCTTCATCACAATTCTAAAAATATTGCAAGAATTTCAGCCATAATTGTGAAATGTGTATTGCAACATATACATAGTTTTATTGTGTGATAAAGTTACTGATAATAGAAGAGCAATTTTATAAAATAAAAAGAGCCAAACAAGTAAGGTTAGAAGTTTAGTTGCCTTTTAAACTTTAGAATAATGAAAGAAATAGGAGGAATGTTTAGTGGAAAAATTTTTGAAATTATGGAAGAGGTATTCATTTACACTATTAATCACATTCATAGTGTTAGGTATGATTGATTTAAGGTTTGGGTTTGTAGCAGTCATTTGTATGATAGCACCTATAATCGTTTCTATTTTTAAAGGAAGATTTTGGTGTGGGAATTTATGCCCAAGAGGAAATTTTTATGATAATGTGGTCTCGAAATTTGGTAATAAAAGGATACCGCCAAAGTTATTTAAATCATATTATTTTAGATCTGTAATGTTGGGAATAATGATGGTAATATTTATTTCAGGTGTATATAAAAATTGGGGAAACCTTTATGGTATAGGAATGGTATTTTATAGAATGATTGTTGTAACAACTATAATTGGAATAATATTATCTTTAGTATATAATCATAGAGCTTGGTGTAACTTTTGTCCTATGGGGAGTCTAGCATCAATTATTGGAAAGCTTAAAGGGAGCAAAAGGGTATTACATGTATCATCTTCATGTATTTCATGTAAATTATGTGAAAAGAAATGTCCGCTTGGTTTAGTACCATATAACCATAAAGGTGATATATTAAGTCATCCAGATTGTATTCAATGTGGAAAGTGTGTTATTGAATGCCCTAAAAAAGCAATTGGATATAATAAAATTACTATAAAGTAAGGAACTAAGCACAAAATTATGTTTTGAAATATAAAATTTAAAACTTATATCCAAAATGGTCAAAAGATAGTGTATAATATAGGAGAGTTATATTAATATAATTAATAGTTTTTAAATTTTAAAAACTTGTTTAATTATAATGCATAATTGTTATGGAAGAAGGTTTTAAATTTGATACAATTTTTATGGTTAACCCCCTTGGGATTTTTAGTTGGAGCATTTGGAACTCTAATAGGTGCAGGTGGAGGCTTTATATTGGTACCTATTTTATTATTGTTATATCCAGATAAGAGTCCAGATACAATAACGAGTATTTCTTTAGCAGTTGTATTTTTTAATGCATTATCTGGCTCTTTTGCTTATTCGAGGATGAAACGTATTGATTATAAATCAGGAATAATTTTTGCAATAGCAACTCTACCAGGATCAATATTAGGATCAGTGATAACATCATACGTACCAAGGCAGCTTTTTAATGGGATATTCGGTGTGTTACTGGTTATTATATCCGTATTCTTGATATTAAGGACCAAGGATGAGAAAGCAGAAAATAGATTAGTAGTTAAGAATGGCTATATTACAAGAACAGTGGTAGATATTGAAGGGATAGAGCATACATTTTCATATAATCCTGTAACTGGAATAGTTGTAAGTATTTTTGTTGGCTTTATGTCTAGTTTTTTAGGTATAGGAGGAGGAATAATACATGTTCCAGTACTTGTCAATATATTAAATTACCCCGTTCATATTGCAACTGCTACTTCGCATTTCGTTCTAGCAGTAATGTCATTATCAGGAACTATGGTTCATATAGTGAATGGAGTGCTTCAGTCAAGCTTTATCCAAACAGCTGCATTATCTATAGGTGTATTATTTGGAGCGCAGTTAGGTGCGACGCTTTCAAAAAAGATTCACGGAGTAGCGATAATTAGAAGCCTTGCAGTTGCGTTAGCTATTGTGGGTGTACGAATATTTATTATGGCATTTTAAATTTCGAACCATTAAATATTTTAATGGTTATCATTAGGTATTTATATTTTATTTATTATCATATATCTATTATACTGAAACAAAATGAGAAAGAATTAGTAATTCATAGTTAGGGAGATGTATGATTATTATGGTTAATGAGAAGAGACAAAAAGAAATGAAGGCAGTAGGTTTTTTATTACAAAATGATAGGGAACATTACGCAGTAAGGTTTTTAAGTAGAGCAGGAAATTTTACAGTTGAAGAATTAAACAACATAAATGGGATTGCTAAAAAATATGGACGAGGGTATTCAGGACTTACAACAAGACTTCAAATTGAAGTTCCTTGGATTAAAGATGAAGATGCAGAAAAAGTAATGGAAGAAGCAAAATCTTTGGGACTGCGTCATGGTGGAACTGGTCAAAAGATAAGGCCATTAGTTGCATGCAAAGGAACTGTATGTCTGCATGGTAACATTGATACTCAGGCAATTTGCAGAGAACTAGAGGAAAAATATTTTGCTACAGATACTCCTCATAAGTGCAAAATAGGAATAGTTGGTTGTGCAAATAATTGTGCAAAAGCTAATATAAATGATATTGGAATAATGGGAAAGACAATCCCAGAATTTAATTTGGACAACTGTGTTGGATGTGGAATTTGTGTTAAAGGCTGCAGGCAAAAAGCATTAGAGGTAGTAAATAGAAAAGTAGTATATCATGAAGAATTATGTGTAAGTTGCGGTGAATGTTCTAGACTATGTAGAACCAATGCAGTTGGTATTAGAGAAAAAGGTGCAGAAATTTTTGTTGGTGGAAGATTTGGACGAGGAATAAGAATAGGGGATTCTTTAGGAAAGATATTCGAAGAAAAAGATATAGTATTTGTAGTTGATAAGATTATGGAATGCTATAAAGAAATTGGAGTAAAGGGAGAAAGAATCTCGACAGTAATGGATAGAGTAGGGAAAGAAAAATTCATATCTGAAGTATTAAGCAGACAATAAGATGTTATATTTGTTGTCCTTTATGAACTTTAGCTTAGTTAGAGAGAAAGACTATGAATTAGTTTGCCTCTCTTTTTTGTTATAATTTGTTTATGTGATTATGTCACTTATATTTTCTAAAGATTTATATATAATAAAGTCATGGAAGGAAATAGGTAAATAATCGTGGAAAATAAACATAAGGTAACTCAACAGAATTTTTACTAATTGTTATAAGCTTAATTAGCAGAATTCTAATAATTATAAAAAGAAAATACATAGAGCTTAATAGGTATAAAATCATAATTAATAACGATTTGTATTAAAAATTATAAGTTGAGGTTAGGAGGAAATGGTCATGAAGAAAAAAATATTAATAGTTGGAGGAGTTGCGGGGGGAGCATCTGCTGCAGCAAGACTTAGAAGACTTAGTGAAGAAGATGAAATAATAATGTTTGAAAAAGGACCTCATGTATCTTTTTCAAATTGTTCACTTCCATATCACTTAAGTGGAATAATAGACGAGGCTGATAGGTTGGTTCTAATGAGTCCTGAAAAATTTCTTGTTCAATATAATATTAAAGCAAGGGTGAATAATGAGGTCTTATCAATAAATAAAGAGGAGAAGTATGTAACCGTTAAAAACCTAGAAACTGGTGAAACATATAAGGAAAACTATGATAAGTTAATATTATCACCAGGAGCTAAGCCAATTGTACCTAATATTTCTGGAATTGAAGAAGTTAATATTTTCACCATAAGAAATGTTGTAGATATAGATAAACTAAATAAATATGTTAAATCAATTGATACACAGGATATTGCAGTTATTGGTGGTGGATATATAGGAGTTGAAGCAGCAGAAAACTTAAGAGAAGCTGGATACAACGTTGCACTTATAGAAGCTACTGACCAAATATTAAGAAATTTTGATTATGATATGGTTCAAATATTTCATAAAGAATTATATGATAATAGTATAAATTTAATTGTTGGAGATAAAGTTGAAAAGTTTGAAAAAGATACGGTGATACTATCATCAGGAAAAAGAATTAGTGCGAAGGTTGTTGTAATGGCAATAGGAGTATCACCAGAAACAGCCTTAGCAAAAGGAGCAGAGTTAGATATTGGAGAAACTGGAGCAATAAAAGTAGATACAAATTACAAAACTAATGATGATAGTATATATGCAGTAGGAGATGCTATAGAAGTTTATAATTCATTAATCCATTCCAATGTGAAATTATCCCTTGCAGGCCCAGCTCAAAAGCAGGCAAGATCTGTTGCAGATCATATAAATGGAAAGAAAGGCTTAAATAAGGGATATATAGGTTCATCAGCTATAAAAGTTTTTGATTATAATGGAGCATCAACGGGGTTAAATGAAGCACTTATAAATGTTCTCAACATGAATATACAATATGATGTTGTAAGAGTAATACTTACAGATAAAGTTGGAATAATGCCTAATTCATCGCCTGTACATTTAAAATTATTATATGAAGTTCCAACAGGAAAAATTTTAGGAGCTCAAGCTATAGGTAAAGGTGATGTTACAAAAAGAATTGATGTAATTGCTACTGCTATAAAGTTTGGTGGAACAGTAGAAGATTTAAAAGATTTAGAATTATGTTATGCACCACCATTTGCTACAGCAAAAGACGTTGTTAATTATGCTGGTTATGTTGGTTCTAATCTTTTAAATGGCGATTTTAAGCAGGTTAATATAGATCTAGTCAGAGGACTTGTTGAACGTAATGCTTATATAATAGACGTTAGGGAAAGAGGAGAATATGCTAATGGACATATTAAAAACGCAATTAATATTCCATTAAGTGAACTTAGACAAAGGATAAATGAGATACCAAAAGATAAACCAGTATATTTACATTGTAGAACTGGTCAAAGAAGTTATAATGCAACATTAGCACTACAAAACTTAGGTTTTAATAATGTTTATAATATTACAGGTAGTTTCTTAGCACTATCGTTTTACGAATATTTTAACGATAAAACTAAGAATAGAGAAATCATAGTTACTGAATATAATTTTAAGTGATTTTTCATATTTAATTTATTAGTTGCAAAAGGAAGAGTAAGTAAATTATAATATTCAAAAGGTTCAAGTGCTGAATAAAAATAGCACTTGGACCTTTTATTAAATGCAGATATAAAAAATCATTAGATGTATGGTATCTTCATAATTCTTACACAGTTAAGCGGTAAAATAAATATATAATTAGAAGATAATTAAAATAGTGATATAGGAAGAATATTATAGAATAATAAAATTATAGTCATGTGAAAAGAAAGACTTAATACTTTTTTACATGACTCTCTATGTATATTAGTGGTAAATAATAAACTTAATTATCTGTAAAGTTATTTGATTTATAATAACTAATAGATTAAATCGAATCACTATGAACTAAACCTTTGAGAAAATAGATTAAAATATAATTTGTATTACTATGATCGATTTCTTCATAAAATCTTTACAAATATTTTGTATTATAAAATAAAAAAGATTAAAGATCTTGATAAGGAGAAGAGATCAATGGGATTTAAAACAATAATAAAACTTATGGATATAAAAACCCTTGTTGCAGGATTAGTTCCTGTAATTTTAGGTTCAGTTTATTCAAAGTATGCTTTTGGAAAGTTAAATTCTTTGTATGTTATATTATTAGCAATTGCTATGATATTGATCCAAAGTGCTACTAATATGATTAATGACTATTTTGACTATAAACGTGGAGCAGACATTAATAAGAGTGGAGATGAAAAAGCTCTAGTTAGTGGTGAAATCACATCTAAGCAAGTATTATTTATAATAGCCTTATATCAGTTTATTGCTCTTATGATTGGTATTTTTTTAGCTAGCCAAACAAGCTATTATATTTTACTAGTCGCTATAATAGGAGGTCTTATTTCAATTTTATATGCTTTTGGTCCTTTACCTATTTCATATACCCCATTTGGAGAAATCATATCTGGAGTTACTATGGGAATTGGTATAACTACTACAGTGATTTATATTCAATCAGGCATATTTAATATAAATACAATCTTAGTTGCAGTCCCTACAGTATTATTTATTAGTACTATATTACTAACAAATAATTTGAGTGATATGGAAGAGGATGGGGAAGCTGGAAGAAAAACACTGCCTATTATGATAGGTAAAAAAAATGCAAATAAGCTTTGGGTTTTTAATATAATAATGTTACTTGTACTAACAGTCTGTTTAGTATTAATACACATTTATCCAATTGTCGTGTTATTACCTGTAATTTTAATATATCCCTATAAATCAATTAGGAGTTTTCTTTCATATGAAAAAAGTGCTCAAACAAAAGGTAGGAGTATGGGACTTATAGGACAGGTTGGTCTAAAATATCATTTGGCTGTAGTTATTGGATTGATAATTGCAATTATAATGTAAAAAATTATTATGATGTAATGTATTAAAATTTAGATTCTGTCTGATTTGAAATTATAAAAATTCTATGAATATGCAAAAGGTTCAAGTGTTATAATCAATATAGCACTTAAACCTTTTATTATATATAATTAGAATATTTTTTAAAAATATATTATCTTCATAATTACTCCATAATTGAGTAGTAAAATAAGCATATAAATAAGAAGAAAATTAAAGGAGTGATACACAATGAAAAAGAAAGTTATGATTCTAGCATTAGCAGGTATATTAACTGTAAGTGGAATATCACTTGCATATGCGGCAGATAACAATAATACAAGGTTTAATAAATTTAATGGACAAATGATGAATGTGCAAAATGGTGAGGTTAAATCATCATCAAATTATAGAGGAACAATGATGAGCATGATGGGGTCAGGGGCGCAATCAGATGATAATATCAATAAAATGATTGAACTTATGAAAGAGAATGGTTTTAATGATGAAGCAAATGCTATGGAAAATAGAGATTTTAATGCCATGAAAAATTTAATGTCTAATATAAGTGATGAGGATTATAACAAGATGATTGATGTAATGAAAAATAACGGATATGGATCTATGGCAAATATGATGCAATCTGTAGGAAAAGAAAAGATGGCAAAACTTCATCAAAGCATGATGAGGAATTAGTATCATTAAATTTTAAAAAATCGAAATAAATTTAGAATGATAATATGAGAATGGAAGGATAATTAGATATGATGGGAGGATGGTCTGGAATGATGATTATACCAATAATTTTAATTATTGCTGTTATATATTTAATTTTCAATCAAGAAGAAAGTAAAAAGCTTAAAGTTTGCAGTGTTAGAGATAATTCTCTAAATATACTAAATGAAAGATTTGTTCGCGGAGAAATAAGTGAAGATGAATATAATAGAATAAAAAGTACATTAAGATCATAGGTAACAGTAAAAAGTCATGTAAAAGGAGTATAGATAATTCTTCTTTTACATGACTTTTTCTGTATAGAGAAAAGGAGTTATCTTAATACATATTGATCGATTTGTAAGAATTTTAATTTTCAGATTTAATAAGAGCATAATTTATAGCTTTACGAAAATTTTTTCTACATAAAATCTTTATAAATATTTTGTATGATAAAAAATAAAAGTTAAATAATTAAATATGTGTAATAAGTCGCTTATTAATAGGAATAATGCAGTAAAACAGAAGTTTGTATTTTATAAACCTCTGTTTTTTTGATATTTATTATGAATGGCTTTAATAAAAAATTCTTTAAATTTACTTCAATAATGTCTCGGATTTCATCGGCACATGTGGAATAATTTGAAAATTATGTGTTAACCTATAGGATTTCTACATAATAACTTCATAAAAACTTGTTAATATGTGAGCAGATATAAAATTATTAATAACTTTTAGACTTTGTACCTGTAGAAGGAAGGTTTGAACGTGTTGATTTTGATTTTAAAGTAAATTGAAAGGGGATAAAAATGATACAAGATTATTTGATTATTGGAATTTTTCTTATAGCTTCATTTATTTTTGGAATGGTCGTCTTATTAACGGCTTCATTAGTAAGACCGAAGAAGCCAAATAAAGAAAAATTATCTACTTATGAGTGTGGTGTTGAAACTACTGGTTCAACGTGGATTAGATTTAAGGTCAGTTACTTTATGTACGGCTTAGTATTTCTACTCTTTGATGTTGAAACAGTATTTTTATTGCCATGGGCAGTGAAATTTAAATCATTAGGATTATTCGCACTTTTTGAAATGGTTATTTTTATAGGTATTTTAATCATTGGGTTATGGTATGCGTGGAAAGAGGGGGCATTAGAGTGGAAGTAAATTTTAAACAAGATAAAGAGATTCAAGAGCAAATAGAAAAAAATATTATTTTAACTAAATTAGATGATACTTTAAATTATTTCCGTGCACATTCTTTTTGGCCGTTAACATTTGGACTCGCATGTTGTGCTATTGAAATGATGGCAGCAGGGGGTGCTCGTTATGATATTGCACGTTTTGGATATGAAGTTTTCCGTGCTTCACCAAGACAAGCAGATTTGATGATTGTTGCAGGAACAATTACTGAAAAAATGGCACCTATAGTTAAAAAGATTTATGACCAAATGCCAGAACCTAAGTGGGTAATTGCTATGGGAAGCTGTGCAACTAGTGGGGGACCGTTTGTAGATTCCTATAATGTCGTTCCAGGTGCTGACACATTTTTACCAGTAGATGTTTATATTCCAGGATGCCCTCCACGGCCAGAAGCATTAATCCATGGGCTTTTAACTTTAAAAGAAAAAATTATTCATCCGAAAGAGGTGGGAAGAAGTGAGTAAAACTTGTGAAAATCTAATCTTGGAACTGAAAGCAGAATATAAGCAAGATATTGAAATTATAGAAAATACGCAGATTGCTATTCACACAGAAGCAAGTAAATTTCTAGACGTTATAAAAAAGGTAAAGCAATATGGATTTGATTTTTTAGTTGATTTAACAGCTATTGAAGATGATGTATTAAGCTGCGTTTATCATTTTATGTCATTAACTACTCATGAGCTGATTAGAATTAAGGTAAAACTTAATGAAAAGCTTGAAATTCCATCATTAACTAAATATTGGCTTGCAGCAAATGTTCAGGAAAGAGAAGCTTATGATTTATTTGGAATTAATTTTATTGGCCATCCAGATTTAAAAAGGATATTATGTCCTGATGATTTTGTAGGACATCCGCTTAGAAAAGATTTTAAGGTTGAAAAGCGAAGGTAGAAAGGAGGAAGTTTGAGAATGGAATATGACAGAGAGTTGCACACTGAAGAAATGACTTTAAATTTTGGACCACAGCATCCTAGTACCCATGGTGTATATAGAGCAATCTTTACTTTAGATGGTGAGCATATTGTCAATGTAGAAAATATCATAGGCTATTTGCACAGAGGTATGGAAAAGCTAGCTGAATCCAGAACTTATACTCAATTTATACCTTATACTGATAGATTAGATTATTTATCTGGAATGTTAAATGAGTTAGGTTACGTTCAAACAGTAGAGAAGCTTGCTGGGATTGAAGTTCCAGAAAGAGCAGAATACATTCGTATAATAATGGCTGAATTGCAGAGAATAGCAAGTCATCAAGTTTTTTTAGGAAGTATGGCTCTTGATTTAAATGGGCATACCCCTTGGATGTATTTCTTTAGAGATAGAGAAAAAGTTTTGGATTTATTAGAGATGGTTTGTGGTTCTAGAATGACTACAAATTATATGCGTATCGGTGGAGTAAGCTATGATCTGCCTGAGGAATTTATGCCTAGCTTAAAAAGCTTTCTTAATGATATGGATAAGAGCTTTATAGAGTATGAACGAATCATCACTGGTAATGAAATATTTCAAGCAAGAACTAAAGGTGTTGGAATAATTAGTGGAGAAAAAGCTTTAGCTTATGGTTTAACAGGTCCAAACCTTAGGGCTTCTGGTATAGACTTAGATTTAAGACGTGATGCGCCATATGGTATTTATGATCGTTTCAATTTTAAAGTGATTGTCGGTAAAGATGGCGATTGCTATGAAAGATGGATAATGCGTATTGATGAAATGGAAGAGAGTATAAAAATAATTAAACAGGCGCTAGAGCAAATAAAAGAAGGTCCAGTTTTAGCTAAAGTTCCAAGACTAATAAAACCACCCAAAGGAGATATTTATCATCAAATTGAAGGAGCTAAAGGTGTGCTAGGTTATTACATAGTAAGTGATGGATGTGATAAACCTTATAGAATTCACATTCATGGACCATCTTTTGTTAATATAGGTGCCTTTCCTGAAATGGCGACTGGAAGCACTATTCAGGATGCTGTTGCAATACTCGCATCACTTGATCCTATATTAGGCGAAATTGATAGGTAGCTTGGAGGTAGAAATGGAGAATATATTTTTAAACATATCTAATTGGATTAAGGGTTTAACTTCGGCATTGGCAATACCAAATGCCTTTGTAAGTATTATTATGAGCTTAGTTTATTTTATTGGGATTGTAGCTTTTGTTTTATTAAATGCTATGTTTTTGATTTATTTAGAAAGAAAATTTTGTGGTTATCTTCAGCAGCGTCCAGGGCCTAATAGATTTGGGCCACAAGGAATATTTCAAAGTGTAGCTGACGTTGTTAAGCTTCTAGGTAAAGAAGATATTATTCCAGAAAAAACAGATAAATTAGTTTTTGTAATGGCATCATTGTTAGTTATGGTTCCTGCTTTATTAATATATGCTGTGTTACCTTTTGGAAAAAATATGGTCGCTGTAAATTTAAATTTAGGATTGCTTTATTTCTTAGCTATATCTGGAGTTTCTTCAATACCTATATTAATGGCAGGCTGGGGATCTAATAATAAGTATTCCCTTTTAGGTGGGATGAGAGTAGTTGCTCAAATGATAAGTTATGAAATACCTATGATTTTTTCTCTTCTTGGAGTAGTTATGATAAGTGGTTCTTTAAACTTAACAGAAATTATAACAGCACAAAATAAAGTGTGGTTCATTTTTTTACAGCCTGTTGCATTTATTATTTATCTTATTGCCGCTACTGCAGAGTTAAATAGAGCTCCTTTTGACTTAGCTGAAGGAGAGCAGGAAATAGTAGCTGGTCCATTCACAGAATATAGCGGAATGAGATATGCACTTTTTTATCTTGCTGAGTATACAAATATGTTTGCTACTTCAGCACTTACAGCTACTTTATTCTTAGGAGGAGCTAGTGGTCCGTTATTACCTTCTTGGATTTGGTTTATCCTAAAAACTTACTTAATAGTGTTACTGCTTATGTTAGTTCGTTGGACTTTTCCTAGGTTTAGGTTAGATCATATGATGTCTTTAAACTGGAAATATCTTATTCCTATTTCTCTAATAAACATTTTACTAACTGGAATTGGTATTAAAATATTTCAGTTAGGTATATGAAAGAAAATAATAAGTCCATGATGCGATGTATATTTTCAGTCAGACAAGGAAGTATTTTTATCTCATAGTGGGCCTATTAGGTAAAAATGCTGACGTAGTATGACTAGAAATAGACTAGCATGATGACTTATTATTTCTTGAATATGCCAAAATTAGTTAAGAGGTGAATTTAATGTTTGGTAAAGGATTATTAAATGGTCTTAGAGTAACACTTGGACATTTATTTGAAAAAAATATTACTCAGCAGTATCCAGAAGAACATCCAAAGCTTCCATTGCGTTCTCGTTGTTCTTTTAGACTGGATTCAGAAAAATGTATTTCATGCAGCATTTGTGCTTTGAGCTGCCCAAATAGAGTTATTAATGTTGAAAGTTATAAAGATGAAAATAATAAAAAACATTTAACTAAATATGAAATGCAATTAGAATATTGTCTTTTTTGCGGATTATGCGTTGAAAGCTGCCCAACTAAGGCACTTCAGGTTACTTCGGATTTTGAACTAAGTGCTTACAGTAGAGCAGAAACTAAGTTAACACTATTTGATGAATATTCAAAGAAGTAACAGGTCAGAATACTTTTTTGCATGATGAGAAACATGCATTATATTAATGACCAATATTTACTTCATATTCTTAACAAGGAGGATTTATAATGATTTCAGCTTTTGTTTTTTGGCCTATAGCATTTTTAATTATAGCTTTTGCTATAGGTGTCGTTTATTCAAAAAATATTATCCATAGTGCTTTATCAATGATTTTAACATTCATAGGTATAGCAGTGGTTTTCATCTTGCTTCAAGCTGATTTTCTAGCTTTAGCACAGATTTTAATTTATGCTGGAGCAATTTCAATCTTAATCGTATTTGCTATAATGCTTACACGAAAAAATGATATGAAAAACAGTAATCCCTTTAATAAATTAAGATGGACAGGTTTAGCATTTTGTTTAGGATTCTTTGGGCTTATTACACGTTTAATTTTACGTAGTAACTTTACTTATAAGAATTTAAATATAGAAAATACCATTAGTGCTATTGCAGATGGATTCTTTGGAAATTATATGATTCCCTTTGAAGTTTCTGCATTACTCTTATTAATAGCCTTGGTAGGCGCTATTATTTTAGCAAAAGGAGTGAAAAATTAGATGGTTGGTTTAGAAGGTTATTTAATACTCGCAGCAGCACTATTTTGTATTGGTCTTTACGGAGCAGTTGTTAAAAGAAATGTTATCAGTGTATTAATGTCAGTAGAAATCATGATGAATGCAGTCAATATTAATTTAGTAGCTTTTAATAGATTTTTAGCACCAGAAAAGGTTACAGGACACCTTTTTGCTATATTCGTTATTGTTGTTGCAGCAGCTGAAATTGCTGTAGGTCTAGCTATTATCTTAAATATTTATCGAAGTCTACCTACATCTAATGTAGAAGATTTCAATATTTTAAAATGGTAGGTGTTATGATGAGATTTATAGATTTAGCGTGGATGATTCCCGTATTTCCTGCAATTGCATTTTTAATTATTGGGTTTATTACAAAAAAATCTAAAGTAATTAGTTCAGCAATTGCAATAGGTGGGATGGTTCTCTCTTTTATATTTTCTTTAGGTGTTTTTTATGAGGTTATTACTTCGAAAGTTAGCATAAATAAACCTGTTGAATATGCTGTTTCGTGGCTATCAGCTCCAATTAAGATTGAAGTAGGAGTATTAATTGATCCACTTACAGCAACTATGCTTATAATCGTGACTTTTATAGGTTTATTGGTTGAAATATATTCCTTGGGTTACATGAAAGGAGAAAAAGGTTTTTCAAGATTTTTTGCGAATTTATCTCTATTTACAAGCTCAATGTTAGGACTCGTAATTTCTAATAACTATTTTCAAATGTTCTTTTTCTGGGAACTCGTAGGGTTATGTTCTTATCTTCTAATTGGTTTTTACTATGACAGGCCTTCAGCTGTAAAGGCTAATAAAAAGGCGTTTGTCGCTAACAGAGTTGGAGATTTCGGATTTTTAGTCGGAATGCTTTGCCTTTTCATGGCTTTTGGAACTTTTAACTTTAGAGAATTAGCTGCAAGTATTCCAGCATATCAAGATGTTGTTTATTTAACTATAATAGCATTATTAATTTTTGCAGGACCAGTAGCAAAGTCAGCTCAATTTCCACTTCATGTTTGGCTTCCAGATGCCATGGAAGGACCAACACCAGTAAGCGCATTGATTCATGCAGCTACTATGGTTGCAGCTGGAGTATATCTTTTAGCGCGTGGTTATATATTATTTTCTTCTTTACATGAAGTAAGTTTAGTAATTGCGTACATTGGTGGAATAACTGCATTCATGGCAGGTACAATTGCAATAGTTCAAAGAGATTTAAAAAGAATATTGGCTTTTTCAACTATGAGTCAATTGGGATATATGGTTATGGCAATGGGAGTAGGCGGATTTACTTCTGGAATGTTTCATCTTACAAGCCATGCATTTTTTAAGGCATTATTATTTTTAGGTGCAGGTAGCATTATTCATTCTATTGGTGTACAGGACATTTTTAAAATGGGCGGCTTAATTAAAAAAATGAAACTTGTAAGTATAACTTTTATAATTGCATCTTTATCACTAGCTGGAATTCCACCTCTATCAGGCTTTTTTAGTAAGGATGAAATTTTAACTGTAACTTATGAGCATGGCTATATATTTTTATATTACTTAGGTTTAATTACAGCATTTTTAACAGCATTTTATATGGCTCGTTTAGTTTTAATAGTCTTCTTTGGAGAGGAAAGAGAAAAACATTCTGTCCATAAAACGCCTTGGTGTATGACTGTTCCATTAATCATATTATCAGTTTTTTCAGTATTCTATGGTTTTATAAATGAAACATTTGCTTCATATATATACTTTCAAACATCTCAAATTCCTGAAGCAAATTTAATGGTTATGAGTGAATCAGTAGCAGCAGCTTTTAGTGGAATACTGCTCGGGTGGCTTATATATGGTAAGAAAATAATATCAAGTGAAGCTCTAAGTGTGAAGTTTAGAGCAATTCATCAATTTCTTTTTAATCAATATTATATAAATGAACTTTATCAATGGATATATGAAAAAGTAGTTTTAAATATTTCTTATCTTTTTAATTGGTGCGATCGTAACGTAGTAGATGGAATTTTTGATAACACGACTTCTTTCATAAGCAGAATAGGAGATAAGCTTAGACTTATTCATTCGGGCAGAGTGCAAAATTATGCTCTAATCTTTTTCATAACAATTGCTTTGATAATTATTTGGCTCGCAGCACCGATTTTAGGAGGGATGTAGATGCAATTTCCGATATTAACATCAATATTATTAGCACCCATTTGGGGTATAATCATAATACTTTTGCTTCCAGAAAGTAAGAAAAATGAAATAAAGGTTACAGCAGCAATTGTCACGTTTATTTCATTGTTGCTTTCGATTATAGCTTTTGTTACTTACAATAAGGAAATGGGAGGACTTCAATTTCAAGAAACCTATTCTTGGATACCTGCCTTCGGAATTAATTATTCTGTAGGGGCGGATGGTTTAAGCATACCTTTAGTATTGCTTACAGCTATTGTTATTTTTGCAGGTGTTTTTGCATCATGGAAAATGGAAAAAAGAATAAAGGAATTTTTCATATTTCTGCTTTTACTAGTTGCAGGTGTTTTTGGGGTATTCATTTCAAGAGATTTATTTTTATTCTACGTATTTTTTGAAATAGCTGTTATTCCAATGTATATCTTAATTGGAGTTTGGGGAAGTACAAGAAAAGATTATGCCGCAATGAAACTTACTTTATATTTATTAGTAGGAAGTGCATTTATTCTAATTGGAATTATTGCGACCTTTGTATATGCTAATAATTTAGGAATAAGAAGTTTTGATATACAAACTCTCAGTACTATTGAATATAGCGCCAGCTTTCAAAAATTTACTTTTTTCCTAATGTTAATAGGTTTTGGTATATTAGTTCCTATGTGGCCTTTTCATACATGGTCTCCAGATGGACACGTAGCTGCGCCAACAGCTGTAAGTATGCTTCATGCAGGGGTTTTAATGAAACTAGGTGGTTATGGAATTATCCGCGCGGGGGTGTTTTTATTTCCAGAAGGTGCAAAATACTGGGTTCCTTTAATTGCAGTGCTATCAATAGCTAATGTAGTATATGGTGCTATGGTTGCTATGGCTCAAAAGGATTTGAAATTTGTAATTGGTTATTCTAGTGTAAGCCATATGGGGTACGTACTACTCGGAATTGCTTCATTAAACTTTGAAGGAATAGATGGAGCAGTAGCTCAGATGTTTGCCCATGGTATTATGACAGCATTGTTCTTTACGCTAATAGGAAATATTTATCATCAGGCTCATACAAGAGAAATAGCTAAGTTTGGTGGTTTAATACATCAAATGCCAAGAGTGGCAATTGGTTTTATAATTGCTGGTTTTGCATCTTTGGGACTTCCAGGGCTAAACAATTTTGTTGCTGAATTTCTAATATTTTTAGGATCTCATGATGAACCAAGAACATTATTTTCAGTAATACCTTTTAAAGCAATCTCAATAATGGCTATTCTAGGAATTGTTATTACTGCGGCTTATATATTAAAGGTAATTCAAAGCACTTTTCTTGGTCCAAGAAAAGAAGAATGGAATCATTTAGAGGATGCAAAAGGAGTGGAAATGATACCTATAGTGATGCTCGCAGGTGTATTAATATTTTTTGGTTTATTCCCTTCACCACTAATTGACCTTATTCATAGTGGAGCAATGTCACTTATGGGTAAGATATCAGACATAGGAATGATAATGGGAGGATTTTAATTATGAGTTATATAGTTGAACTTTTAACTGCAGCTTTATGTCTTGTACTTTTGATAGCAAGTTTATCACTGCAAAGGTATAAAGAAAAGCTTAGTTTATTTACAGGAATATGTCTATTTATAATTTTAATAGTATCATTATTTAGTGAGGCACTATTGAATGGGAGTCAGTCACAATCTCTTTTTGGTGGAGCTTATATTAATGATTCTTTTAGTACTTTTTTTAAACAGCTTTTCTTGATAGCTGCAGTATTAACAGTGTTAATTTCTAGAGATCATCTAGTTTCAAAACAAGGAGAGTTCTATGCATTAATTGTGTCTGCGCTACTTGGAATGATGATTATGGTATCATCGGGAGAACTCATTGCAATATATATAGGGCTAGAATTAATGACTATATCATTTTGCGTTTTAATTGCTTATAAAGGTGATGATAAATCAAAAGAAGCAAGTTTAAAATACCTTATTTTAAGTGCAATGTCTTCAGCAATTTTCTTGTATGGATTAAGTTTAATATATGGGATTACTCAAACAACGGCTATTAAAGAAATTGCAGAAGCACTGGTGACAGGACAGATAGCACCATTAGAAATACTAGGCATGATATTTTTAATTGCAGGTTTTGCTTTTAAAATAGCCATTGTTCCTTTTCATATGTGGGCTCCAGATATTTATGAAGGAGCACCTACTTCGATTACAGTATTTTTAGCGGTAGCATCTAAAACAGCAGGTTTAGCAGTTTTATTAAGATTATTTATGACTGGCATGTCATCTGCGTCTAGCTACTGGATTGATTTAATAATAGTATTATCTGTTATAACTTTAGTGCTTGGAAATTTAGTTGCTATTCCCCAAACTAATATTAAAAGGCTGCTTGCTTACTCAAGCATTTCACAAGCAGGTTATTTTTTACTAGGGATTATTGCGAATTCAAGTCTTGGCATCGCATCAATTTTGCTTTATAGTTTGTTTTATCTGTTTGCAAACATGGGAGCATTTGGAGTTGTAATTGCAGTTTCAAAGGCAACAGGAAATGATCAAATTAAAGATTATGCTTATTTAGCTAAAAGATCACCATTTTTAGCTGCTGTTATGCTTATTTCCTTACTTTCTTTAGCAGGAATTCCACCTTTAGCAGGATTTATAGGCAAGTTCTATTTATTCTTATCTATAATAGAAAAGGGACAGATATGGTTAGCATTTTTAAGTATTGGTATGAGCGTTATATCAGTATATTACTATCTTAAAGTTGTTAAGGTTATGTATTTTGGAGAAAGTCCTACTAAACTTGAATCAATTCCGGTATCCATAAGTACAAAATTAGCATTAACTATATCTATGACAGTACTTGTTATTCTTGGAATTTATCCTAGCCAAGTAGTAAATGTAGTTTTGTCAGTATCTAAAGCATTTTTATCCTAATATAAGAATTACTAAAGATTCTATTTTGTAATAATCATTATCTTCATAATTTCTACATAATTTTAATGTACAATAAGAATCATTTTCAAATGATAGATATTAGGAAGGATGAGGAAAATGGTTGCTACAATATTAATAATTGCAGTTGTTGCTTTTATAGTTTTTAGAGTATTCAAAGGCGGTGGAGGATGCTGCCATTAAGGATGTACTTCAAAATGATTTTTTTATCATTTTGAAGTACTTTCTTTTATTAAGTGTAACAGAATTTGAAATTTAAAATAATAAAAGAACTTATTGGAGGAATAATTTTTAGTTAAATTATTAAATATATGATAAAGTAATATTAAAATTAACTATATGGGGGGAATATTATGAACAACATTTTAATAATTGAAGATGAAAAAAGCGTATCAGACGTTGTAAAAGCATATTTGGAAAGAGAAGGATATGGGGTGTATTCCACTGAAAATGGATTAGATGGAATTGAAGTTTTTAGAAAAGAAAGGATTGATCTTGTAATTTTAGATTTAATGCTTCCAGATATTGATGGTGAGGAAGTTTGTAAGATATTGAGAAAAATATCAGATGTATATATTTTTATGCTAACTGCTAAAAGTACATTAAGCGATAAAATTGAAGGCTTAAATATTGGAGCAGATGAATATCTAACAAAACCATTAAGCCCAAGAGAACTAACTGCTCGTGTAAATGCATTATTTAGGAGAGTTGGATGTAAAAAAGAAAACGTAATTTCTTTTAATGATAACAAATTAATAATTGATGTTGATAAGAGATTAGTTAAATTGAGTGGAGAGGAAATAAATTTAACTCCAAATGAATTTGATATATTATATATTTTGGCTTCAAATCAAGGAAAAGTATTTACACGGGAAGCAATAATAGAGAGAGCTTTTGGGATGGAATTTGATGGATCAGATAGAAGTATAGATGTTCATATCAAAAATTTACGTAAGAAAATTGAAGAAGATACCAAGTCTCCTCAATACATAGTTACTGTTACAAAAATTGGTTATAAATTTGGTGATAAATTATGAAGCAGAGTATTAGAAAGCGTCTTAGTATAATTATTATATCTTGCTCTGTAGTTGCTGTACTTTTGTCAGCTTTATTAGTAAATATAACTATAACGAATACATTCAATAAGTATATGGAGAAGATACAAACTCAAAGAAATACAAGGTTAGTAGAATACTTTCAACAAGTTTATAAAAGTGATGGTGGATGGAATAGTACTTCAGGGGAAGAAATGATGCATGAAGCGTATATGAGTAATTACTGTTTAAGTCTTTTGGATGATAATAGAAAAGTTGTATGGGAAATGAACCATGAAGATATACAAAATAAAAATCATATGACAGTAAATGGTAAGGAAGAAACTGGAGTGTATACTTCCAATACTTTTGATATAAATGTTAATGGAAAAACAGTAGGGTATATTATTGTCGGACAGTATTCGCCTGTTCTGCTTTCACAGGAAGACATAAGCTTCAAGGGACAAATTAATAAGAGTATTGTGTTTAGCGGAGTATTAACACTGATAATAGTTGCAGCAATAAGTTTGATTTTATCCAAGCAATTTTCTGAACCAATAAAAGAAGTTTCAAAAACTTCTGTAAGTTTATCAAAAGGAAATTATAATTCTAGATCAAATATAAAAAGTAATATTGAAGAAATTCGGAATTTAACTGAGAGCATAAATGATTTAGGTGAGAAATTAAATAGTCAGGATTTATTAAGAAAGCGTCTTATTTCAGATATATCCCATGAAATTAGAACTCCACTAAATGTGTTACAAAATAATTTAGAGGCAATGATAGATGGAATTATACCTGTAACTGCTGATAAGCTTAATAGCTTAAATGATGAAGTAATAAGATTTGGCAAGCTTTTAAATAATTTGAATTCACTAAAACAAATAGAGTCAGATGAAATAGTGCTTAAATTAGGAAGGGTTAATATAGGGGGGCTTATTTCAAATGTAATTAGTGATTTTAATATTGCTGCTGATGAAAAAAATATAAAGTTAATTATTAATAAAGAAGAAGGTAAAAATTTTATTGTAGTAGGCGATTACGATAAATTGAAACAAGTATTTATAAATCTTATATCTAATGCAATTAAATTTAACAATATAAATGGAACTGTATGGGTCAATATTAGTAGCGATATAAACTCAGTTATCATTAAAATTAAGGATAATGGAATTGGAATTAAAAAAGAAGATTTACCTTATGTTTTTGAAAGAATGTATCGTGGAGATAAAAGTAGACATAAAATTGAGGGAAGCGGAATAGGTCTTACACTTGTAAAGAAGATATTAACTTTGCATTCTGGAACAATAGATGTAGAAAGTAAGGAAGATAAGGAAACTGTATTTACAGTATGCATAAACAAAAGTAATTAATACATAAATTTTTATCACAAACTACATAAAAAAAGAAGGTATCTATAAACACTTTAAAAAGTGATTTTAAGATACCTTTTTTGTTTTTTTTGAGAATTATTAAATTTACATTTATTTCCTTAAAATATAGATGATTTATTATGTTTTAACAATAGCATATAACTACCAATATAATTTGACAGAAATTTCATATATCATCCTTATAGAATCTTCATAACTTTTTATTATACTTTACTATATAATAAGCGACTTTTTTCTGAAATAATATATTTATAATTATAGAGGTGACAAGCATGAATATTATAAGAAAAGTTAATAAAGCAATATATAAATGTTTAAACAACAGAAAATATGTAAGATTATTTGCTATAGGTGCAATTATTCTATTATTTAGTACTATTGTATCAAGTTTTGATATGAGTGAAAAATTAAAACATAACTTATCAGTAAATAAAGCTAATGCATCTCGCTTAAATATAGCTAATGCGTCTATTGAAAATGGGGTTCAGGTAGTAAGAATAACAGTAGATAATAATGGTTATACCCCTGATGTTATTTATGTTCAAAAAGATATTCCTGTTAAGTTGATATTTGAAGGAGATCAACTTAATTCGTGTAATAATGGAATAGTATTACCATCTTTCAATATAGATAAAGATTTCAAATCAGGAGAAAATATAATAGAATTTATCCCCAAAGATGAAGACATAGAGTTTAGTTGCTGGATGGGAATGATAAAAGGAATAATTAAAATTACAGATAGCATTGAGTCCATAAATGAGACCGAAAAATTTTAATAGAAATTCAGATTTTATTGTGAAAGTTATGTAATATAAGCACTAATTATATAGAGGATTACATTTATCCTGATAATTAAATTTTAATTAATATTTAAAATTTATTTTTATCTACACAATATCTTCATAACATTTATTTATAATGTATTTACAGGGAGGCGATAGTGATGAAAAGCTATAGTTTACGTTTTAAACAAGAAAATATGCTTTGTCATAGGTGTCTAATGAATGTTGTAAAAACATTAAGCTCCATTCAAGGTTTATTAGGAGTTGATGTTAGTTTAGAATCAAAGAAAATTAAAGTAATCTATAGAGATAAAGAGATATCAAGAGATGATATTAAAGAAATAGTAAATAGATCAATTTTAAGTGGTAAAGTAGTTAAGCTTAAACATTAATTATAATGAGAATATGAGGGGGAATTTATTATGAATTGTCATGGAAATAATAAAAATGAAGGAAATAAAAAACACAATCCAATAAAGCATATGTTAATGATGGTGCTTTGTTGTGGATTACCGTTTATAATTGTAGCAGCACTTCCTTTTTTAAGTGTTGGAACAGGACTTAAAGCAGCTATAGGTGGGATAGCACCTTTCATATGTCCAATAATGATGGTACTTATGATGGGAATGATGTTTAAAGGCAAGCATGGAAGCTGTTGTAGTGAGAAGAAAGAAGTTAATGAAAATCAAAACAAAATAGAATAACAATTTAGGAAAAGTGTTTTATATAAAGTAGGAAGATTAAAGAAGAAGTTAATGTATTTTTTGTGGAACCATTAACTTCTTTTTATTTCATCTTAGAATTATAGTATGAATAAGGAATTTCTGTTCAACTAGATTTATTTGATGTATAAACTAGAGTAGTAAACATACCACCTGTACCTTTGGTAAGGTTATTGGACATATGATGTGATATATGGCAATGGAAGGGCCAAACACCAGGATTATTTGCTTTAAATATCACATCCCATGTTTCTCCACTTGCCACCAAAATAGTATTCTTTAAAATCATGTTATCTTTATCAAGTGGATTTCCATCAGCATTTTCGACTTTAAATTGATGACCGTGAATATGCATAGGATGATGATTGATTTGAATTGCGCCAAGTCTTAAACGAACGGTATCACCATATTCAATTGGCATAGGTGTGGTTGCTGGAAAACTCTTTCCGTTGATAGTAAACATATTAAAATCATTAGTAAATGGATCAAGCTTGTAAATATCAGGTCTAACTTCTTCTCCTTTTTTTAATCCAACAAGATGCCATTCCTGCATTAAAAGTAAATAGTCCTTATTAACTTTTGTTTTATTAGGATTTAAAATAACAAAACCTCCAAGTAAGCCCATCATATCTTGCTTAACAACATTAACATGTGCATGATACATATGAGTGCCAGGTGGATTCGTTATTTTAAATCTATAGTCAAAATAATCACCTGGTGAGATTTCAGGCGAAGGCTCTACAGCAGGAACACCATCCATGTCATTTGGTACATTAAGTCCATGCCAATGAACACTTGTAGATTCAGGTAATTTATTAAAAACTCTGATATTAACAAAGTCGCCAGGATATACTTGAATTGTAGGTCCAGGTATGCTACCATTGTATCCCCAACCTTTAATAAACACACCAGGCAGTATTTCTTGTTCTACTTGTTCAGCAAACAATTCAAAGTATTTTACTCCTTTACACATTTTAAACTTAAGTGTTTGAATATCTGGTGTAATAATCATAAGAAACACCTCTTTATTTTTAATACATTATACAAACAATATTACATTGTAGAAACAGTTTGTTTTTAAAAGTTAGTATATACAGTTTAGTTAGTTCATTTGTAATAGTAATGCTGACCTCCATACGAAAAAACTATATTAGGTATACACTTAAAAATATGAGTTGAAATGGATAACTGTTACAAAATACAAATAAAATATGAGGAATCAGAATGATAATTGTATAATATATATCCATTTACAAATAATAGATTAGGTATTTAAAATATCTAAATTATTATTTGTAATTTAAATCTTACATAACATAAAATATATTTAATAAAAGGGAGTGAATGAAAATGAGAACAATAACATGGGTATTGGTTGTTGCAGCTGCTATAAGATTAGGAATAATAGGTTTTTTGGGAGATGATTTCATAGGGCTTGCCTTTGGTTCTGCACCTGTAACAATGTCTTGGCTCGATCGGATAGTTTGTGGCATTGTTGGTATAGCAGGGATATATGCAATTTATTTATTATTCAAAGGAACAAATAGTGAAGTGGCCTAGAAGGATAAGAAAAGTAACACAATCATTTTAAATATGTTTAAGCAAAAGTACCATATATATGTAAAAGGCTCAAGTGCTGTAAAAGCTAAAATTTGAGTCTTATTTTATTTGAATTGATTATAAGAATGTTGTAAAATAGCAGATAGTAATCAAGATAGTACGTGATAAATAGATAGTATTTAGAAATTAAGATTTTAAGTTAGAATATTAATAAAGGAGAAATCCATGTTCAATATAAATGATGTAGTGGAGATCTTGAGAAATAATAGCTCTATTGCGATACCTATAAGTCTAATAATAAGTATAGGCATTTCCCTTGTTGGTATATTACCGTCAGTATTTATAACAGGAGCGAACATAGTTTTCTTCGGGCCTATTAATGGCTTTTTCATATCTCTGTTAGGTGAAACAATAGGAGCATATATTACTTTTATTATCTATAGATTAGGTTTTAAAAGGAAGATTGAAAAATTCACAGATAGAAATAGGTTAATTTCTAGAATAGTTAAAAGTGATGGAAGAGAGGCGGGGCTACTAATATTTCAAGGAAGAATAATTCCATTTATACCATCAGGAATTATAACACTTGCAGCATCAATAAGTAATGTTGATAGTACAATATTCACTGTTGCAACATTGATTGGAAAGGTTCCATCTATAGCTTTAGAGGCACTTGTTAGCTATGACATAATTAATATTAACGATAATTGGATAAGGCTAGTCATAACAGTCATTGGCCTAATATTTGTGAAATTTACAATTACAAAGAAAAAAGATGATCAGGTAAATAAATGAATTAGAATAATCTCATATTAGAGACTTCTAATTCATTTTTTATTAAAGCTAGTTATTATTTATCTAAAGTTTTTATATAGGCTTTCATTTGGTCGATATTCATGGCACCAACATGCTTAGAAACTATAATTCCGTCTTTATCAATAAAGTATGAAGTAGGAATTGAAGTTATGTTATATTTTGTAGCTACACTTTGATCAGGGTCTATAAGTACCTTAAAGTTATATTTGTTACTATCAATAAATGATTTAACAGTATTTAATGGCTCACCGATTTCTACAGAAACTATAACTAAGTCACTATCCTTTGTTTCTTGATATAATCTTTCTATCTCAGGCATTTCAGCTTTACAGGGAGGACACCAAGTTGCCCAAAAGTTAAGAAACACTTTCTTGCCTTTTAAATCACTTAAAGATAACTCATTACCGTTCAAATCTTTTAAGTTAAAATCAATGGCTTTGGTTTTAATATTATTAGGAGTTACTTCAATAGTTTGATTTGAAACATTATTTTTATCGCTTGTAATTGATATGGATGAGTCAGTTTTTGAATTTGGTGATTCGGAATTATAAATAGTGTAAACTGAAAAAACTATAAGTGCTACTGCTACAATTGCTGCTATCAATGCTTTTTTCATATTTGTTTTCTCCTTAATTTAAAAATTAATAAAACTTGAATACTGACTTAATATTGCTAATTTATTTGTAAAAATCATAACACCCATTATGACCATTAAAATGCCACTTATTGTGGAAACAATAGGTAAATACTTTGAGAACTTTTTAAATTGTTCGGCAAAGCCCTCTATAGCCAGAGCTGTTAGAATAAATGGGACAGCAAGTCCAATGGAATACATTATAAGAAGTAAAATTCCTTTATCCATGGAATCCATATTTGCAGCATAAATAAGTATTGAAGATAAAATAGGACCAATGCAAGGTGTCCATCCAGCAGCAAATGCCATTCCAATAATTATTGAACTAAAAGGACCTTTAATTTTATCAAAGTGTAAAAATCTTTTTTCTTGATAAAATAGTTTGATTTTGAAAACTCCAGTTGTATGTAGACCAAAGACGATTATAAGAATTCCACCAAATTTTCTAAATAAATCTTTATGAGTAATAAATAATTTACCAAGAGATGTTACTGAAACCCCCATTAGAATAAAAATAATCGAAAAACCTAACACAAATCCAAAGGATTTATATAAAGTAAAAAGTTTTGTTTTACCTTCCTTTAATTCTTTTATAGAAGAGTCTGTTAAATAACTTATATATGCAGGAACAAGAGGAAGTACGCATGGAGATAAAAAAGATAATAAACCTGCTGAAAAAGCTAATAAGATCGATATATCTTTCAAGAATAAATCACCTCGAATCTAAAATTAAAACATTAAATAATGTTTAACTAAATAATTGAACCTTTTAAATGGTTAATCCCCAATATATATAAGTCAATAATTATCATAAGTAAAATTATTATATAAAAAAGATATGAAGATTATATGTATTTTTGATAACTTATTATTAAATTAAAAAAAGTTAAATTTACATGGTGTGAAATTTATTATATTAGACAGCGTAAAATTAGGGAATTAGAAATTGAATATATTATTATAAATTGGAATATTCTTCATAAGTTCTTCATAATAGAATGGTATTATTTGAGTTGTTAAAAGTTAATACTTTAAGAATGATTTAGAAAACAAAATAATGTGTGTATTCAATTAGGAGATAACATATAAACTGAGGAGGAACAATATGAAAATATTTAATAATTTAAAACTTGCACAAAAGCTTATATTTTGCTTCTTATTAATTTCATTCCTTATAGGGATCATTGGATTTAGAGGGATATCAGAAATAAAAAAAATAAATGCAAATTCAACCTCTATGTATGAAGATAATTTGAAACATTTAAAAACAGTTGAGGAGTTAAAAGCAAACTTTCTACAGATACACTCAGATTTATTAGCGCTTTTAACAACAAAAGATGCAACTAAAAAACAGGATATTGAAAGTGAAATAGAAAAATTAACAAATGAAGATATGATGATTTCCGAAGAATTTAAAAATGCAGGTGAAACAGGTGAAGAAGAAAAATTATTAACAAATTTTATAAAGCTTCACGAAGAATATATGATGTCACGTAAAGATTTTATGGATTTAATAAATGCTAATAGATATGATGAAGCACAAACGGCCTTTCAAAAGGTAACTGAGGCTAGGGATAAAACTTTTGATAGTATTAATAAAATAATAGATTCAAATATAAAAGAAGCTGAAAATGCAAATAGTGCTAATAATTTAATATTTAAAAATTCATTCGATTTAATGATTGGTATAGTTATATTCGGTTTCATATTTGCAATTTTACTTGGAGTTTTGATTTCAACATTAATATCAAAACAAATAAATAAGGTTTTAGTATTTGCGGATGCTCTAGGTAGAGGTGATTTAACTCAGAGAATAGATTTCTATTCAAAAGATGAAATAGGAAAAATATCAAATGCTTTAAATAAAGCTGCTGAAAACACTAGAAGTCTTATATCAACAATAATTTCAAATTCTAGCAGTATAAAAGAATCAAGTGAAGAAATCTATAACACTATAGAAGGAATTTCTACAAAAATGAACAATATTAATGAAGCTACAAAGGAAATAACAACTGGTACAGAAGAATTGAGTGCAACATCACAAGAAGTAAATGCATCAATTGAAGAAATAACTTCAAATTCTATTGAGTTATCAAATAAGGCAAAGGATTGCGATCAAGCTTCTAATGATATTCAGATACGTGCCTCAGAAATAAAAGATAAGGGATTAAAATCAATAAATATTTCTAAGAAAATATATAAAGAAAAGCAAGAAAATATATTAAAAGCAATAGAAGAAGGAAAAGTTGTTGAAAAAATTAAAGTAATGGCTGATTCTATAGCAAATATAGCATCGCAAACAAATCTTTTAGCATTAAATGCGGCCATTGAATCGGCAAGAGCTGGTGAAATGGGAAAAGGTTTTGCTGTAGTAGCAGATGAGATACGCAAGCTTGCAGAACAGTCAGCAGAGAATGTTTCAAACATACAAGAAGTTATTACTCAGGTAAACAATGCCTTCAATAATCTTTCGAATAACACTCAAGAGATATTGGCGCATATTGATAATAATGTAAATCCAGATTATGAGCTTTTTTTAGAAACTGCTTTTAAATATGAAAAGGATGCAGTCTTTATTAAATCTATGTCAAAAGAAATTGCAAATGGTACAAATCAAATACTTAGTTCTATAGAGCAAACTAGTGCTGCAATAGAAACAGTTTCGTCTACTGCTCAGCAATCGGCAGAAAGTTCAGAAGGAATATTAAATAGTGTAGATGAAACAACTGCCGCAACTCAAGAAGTTGCGAATTCTGCACAAAGGCAAGCTGAATTATCTGAAGAACTTAATTTCTTGGTACAAAAATTTAAAATATAGATAATATGTTGTATAAAAATATAAAGGGAATGGTACTATCGCAGTAGGAAAAGGACCTACCCAAGTTTACATTGAATCAGATGATAAATATTCATTCTTAGCAAATCAAGGAACTGAAGATGCACCATCAAATACTGTTTCAAAGATAGATATGTCAACTAAGAAAGTAGTTGCAACAATAGAAACTGGAAAAGGAGCTCATGGAGTAGTAGTTAGCCCTGATAATAAATATGTTTATGTTACTAATATGTATGATGGAACTGTAAGTGTTATTGACAATAGCACAGATAAGGTTATTAAAACTATAAAAGTAGAAGGAGAACCAAATGGAATAAGCTACAGGTAATTAATATTCTAATGAGAATAAATTTAATTTGAGTTAATTAAATTTAGTAATTTATGCAATCATAATTCATAGTTCTTAATATATAAAAAAGTGTATTGAATTCTAAAATAATTAGTTTTTAATACACTTTTTAGTATCTTTTATGATTTATACTTTTAAAAATTTAATTAAAGACCAGAAGCTTCCTACACTTCCAATTAAAATCCCAACTAATATAAACTGCCATTGGAGGGTTTGCGTAATATAAGATGGTGATATTAAGTTTATTAAAAGTAAATTTTCATTTATTTTTATAAAAACTAGTTTATAGAGATAGTATATTAATATATTTGAACATACGGCTCCAAACAAACCAATAAGTGCACCTTCAATAATAAGCGGCCATCTAATAAACCAATCAGTTGCTCCAACAAATTTCATTATTCCAATTTCTCTACGTCTTGAGTAAATAGCTAATTTTATAGTATTACTAATAAGGAATATAGAAACTGATACCATTAATATGAATAAAGCAATTCCAATCCATTTCACGTTTTTGGATATTGAAATTATTTTATTTGTAAATTCCTGATCATTGCCAATGGATTCTATACCAGGCATATTTTCGATTGCGCTTATCACTTGATGTGATATTTCAGGATTTTCTAGATCTATTATAAATGAATTAGGCAGCGGATTATTGGAAGAATCATAATTATTTAATAAAGAACTATTATCTTCAGAAACCTGTTTATTAAACTTTTCTAAAGCCTCTGATTTATCTTCAAATTTAACACTTTTGATACCAGAAATATTATTTAACTTTTGCTCTAAGTTTTCTTGATCTTTATTAGTAATGCTATTATTTAAAAATACTTGTATTTGAACCTGGGATTTAGCATTACTCATTCCTATATTTATATTTTGCATTAATAGCATTGAAACTCCCATTATAAATAAAGTTGAGGTCACTGTAATAACTGATGATATACTAATGGTTCTATTTCTATTTAAACTCTTTAATGCATCAATAATATAATATTTCAAGGTATTAAAATTCATTATCGTAAGTCCCCCTAATTTCATCTCTTATTATAGTTCCATTCTCAATAGCAATAACTCGCTTCCTCATTGAATCAACGATATCTCTTGCATGAGTAGCCATAAGTATTGTAGTACCGTTTTTATTAACATTGTCGAGCGTGTCCATTACTCCCATTGCAGTTTCAGGATCGAGATTTCCTGTTGGTTCATCGGCAATTAAAATATTAGGATCATTCACTATAGCTCGAGCAATTGAAACTCTTTGCTGTTCACCGCCTGACAATTGGCTTGGAAATGACCTAAATTTATCAGATAATCCAACTAGTGATAAAGCCATAGGTACCTTCTTTTTTATATCTTTAGTACTGACACCAATAACCCTTAATGCAAAAGCTACATTTTCATAGACATTAAGAGTTGGAATTAGTTTAAAATCTTGAAATATTACACCTATCTTTCTTCTGTAAAGCGGTATTTGATTCTTATTTAGATTGGTTACATCAGTATCGTTTAATATTAACTTACCATGTGTCGGCTCAATTTCTTTAAAAAGCATTTTTATTATTGTTGATTTGCCAGCACCACTTGAGCCTACTAAAAAAGCAAAATCACCTTTTTCTATAGTTAAGTTAACATTTTTAAGAGCCAAGGTGTTATTGTCATATACTTTAGTAACGTCTAGAAATTTAATCATTAGTAATCCTCCAATTAGATGTTAGTTAAATATACTTGTGTGTTTTTGTAATATTATAACTTATTATTATGAAGAAATTATGTGTTTCCTTATGGTAATGTATTCCTTTATATGAATCTACATAATTTCTACACAATTTTAGTGTAGTATAGGATTGAATTTACAAAAGAGAGACAAGTATTACTCTATAAATAAAAGAGAATATACTCTATAAATAAGGGAGCGATATAAGTGAAAAAAACAATTAAAACGGTTATGCTTGCGACAGCATTAGTGATGATTACTCAAGTTTCAGCATTTGCTGCACCAACATCTAATCAAGCACAAACTCAATTGGAGCAAAATAAAAATTCCTTAAAGGAAGCACAAGATAAACGACACCAGCTTGAAGCAAGCATTGAAGAGTTGGATAATCAAATCGAAGATTATATGATGAAGATTGAAGCAAATAAGAAGAACATAATTGGAACAGAAAACGATATCGAAACAACAAAAAAGCAAATTACTCAGGTTGAAAAAGAAGTAGAAGTTAAGCAAGATGTATTAGATCAAAGAGTAAGAGCTATGTACATAAATGGGCAGTCTAACTATCTTAAAATCTTATTAGAATCTGAAAGTTTCAGTGATTTAATAACAAGAGCTGAAGCAATTAGAAAAATAATTGGACTTGATAAACAAGTAATAAGTGATTTAAATGATAAGAAGTCAGAAGTAGAAAGTAAAAAAACATCTCTTGAAGTTAAGTATAATGATTTGCTTGCATTAAAAAGCGAAAATGAAGACAAGCTTATAAGTCTAAATACAAATATAGCAGATCAAAAGAAGCTTATTCAAGAGGCCAAAGATCAGGAAAAATTATTTGCATCAAAAGTAGATGAATCTCAAGTGCAAGTAAGCGCAACTATGAATCAAGTAAATAAAATAAGAAATGAAGCACCTAGAGTTACTAATGCATCGAGAGGCGCAAAATCTGCACCCGTTTCTGATAATAACATAATAGCATATGCTTCAAATTTCTTAGGAACTCCTTACCTGTGGGGAGGAACAAGTCCTTCTACAGGATTCGATTGTTCTGGTTTCACACAATATGTATATGCACACTTTGGTATTAGCCTTGGAAGAACAACTTATGACCAAATAAATGATGGATATGAAGTTTCAAAATCCGAACTACAGCCTGGAGATTTAATATTCTATGGTAAGGGCGGAAATCCTACTCATATGGGAATGTATGTAGGGAATGGGACATATATTCATGCGCCGAGAACAGGTGATGTAATAAAAATATCATCAATAGATAGACCAGATTATATTACAGCAAGAAGAGTTAAATAAGCTAATATTTTTAGCCATTAGAATAGAAAATATCAAATTTTAAATTAAGATATTGTAGTTGGAGGTATGAATGATGGTCATTGAAGTAGCAATAACGGTGGTAGTAGTTTTATTTGTTGCGCATATTCTTTATCACAAAGTAATAAAAAAAGCTTCAGGGGGATGCTGTTGTAATAAAGATGGTAAGTCCAAGAAAAAGTGTAGTAAATAGTTTTATAGTTATTTTAAATTTGTAGGAAGGAAGTTAATAGTATGAAGGAACTGTTTAGTTTTGGCCCAATACATATATACTTTTTTGGACTAATGATAGCAGTAGCAGCAATTACAGGCGGAGCATTTGCAATTAAGCAAGGGGAAAAAAGAGGAATAAATGAAGACATAATATTTAATCTAATTTTTATTGTTGTTATAGCGGGTGTATTAGGAGCTAGATTATTTTATATTCTTTTTTATAATCCATCATTTTATTTTAGTAATCCAGGAGAAATATTTAAAATAAATGAGGGTGGGTTATCTATACACGGAGGAATTGTTTCCGCTGTGCTTGCAGGATACATATACTCTATTAAGAGTAAGATATCATTTTTAAAACTTGCAGATATTGCAGTGGTGGGTATTGCATTGGCTCAAGGTATAGGTAGAGTAGGCTGCGATGTATTTGGCAAACCAATGGCAAACATAATGATATGGGGGATTAACTATAATGGGCAACTGCTTCATCCTGCACAAGTATATGAGTTTATTTTAGACTATATATTATTTATAGTCCTATGGAGAAGAAGTTACAAGAAAAAATTTGAAGGTGAATTATTTATAATTTACTTAATCGCTTTTGCAATAATAAGAGGTATTGTAGAATTCTTTAGAATAAATCCTGTTATCTGGGGTCCGTTTTCAATTTCGCATTTATTAAGTCTTGCTTTAGTTAGTATAGGATTAGCCATTTATATATTGTTAGCCAAGAGAAATACAGAAAGTCAAAGGATTTATGTGGAAGATAATAAATTAAAAGTAACAACTTCAATAATTATTTTAGCTGCGTTAATCCTAGTATCTATATTTGTATTTTATTTTGTACAAGGGTAGCTGGGGTAATTAACGAATTGTGTGAGTAACTGAATTAAAAAAGAGTAAAATATTATAAATTTAAAGAGCTCTAATAAAACTTTGGTTTTTATTGGAGCTCTTATTATATTTTTAGTACTATCTACTACATATGGCAATGATTAAGTTTGGATTAAATCTAAAAAGTAAGGAATCAATTAACATTTTGGTTTTTAAAAATTATCTTCATAATTTCTACACATGTTCTTTGTATACTCTCTAAAGAACAGTAATTCAATTATATAAAAATTAAAATAAATAATTATATTAAAAGATTAGATTATTGAGAGGTGGTGAGGTCATGTCAAGTTTTATAAAAGCTAAAAATGCTGTGAGTAAAGAGCTTTGTGAAGTTGAGATGATTTTAAAAAATATTGGAAAAGATTTCAGTTCGGGCTCAACTCAAGAGATATTTGAATATTTTTTTAAGGTTCCAGGAAAATATCTTCGTCCTAGTTTGATAATACTTTCAGCTAAAGCTATAAATCCTGAAATGACTATAGATGAGAGAATGAAATTAATTAATTTATGTGTAGCAATTGAGCTAATACATAGTGCTAGTTTGGTACATGACGATATAATTGACAATGATTTATTTCGCCGTGGTCAAAAGACGTTAAATAATATATATGGTAGAAAGATAGCGGTTCTCGCAGGGGATGCCTTTTATGCTAAAGCATTTTCAATATTATTAAAACTACCAACAAATGATGCAGAACAAATAATTACACAAGTTATTGAAAAAATGTGCGTTGCAGAAATTGAACAAGCTCAAAATCATGAAATTACAAAGCAGGATTACTTTAACATAATAGAAGGCAAAACTGCATCCTTTATGGCTGCCTGCTGTAAGCTTGGAGCAAAAACAGTTAATGCAAAAGAAGAAGAAATTGAAGCCTTGGAAAATTACGGCTTAAATTTAGGAATGTTATATCAAATCATTGATGATTGCACAGATGGTGATTCTAACGCTACTAAAAATAATATAACGGTTGAAGATGCTAAAGAGTTTGCTTTAAAAGCTGAACAAGCAATTAAAAATTTAGAGACTTCGGTTTATAAGGATAGCATGAATAGTCTTTTAAATCATATACTTGAATCTTCAAATAAGAAAACAAAAAATGCTTAATCTTAAATTCATAATAAATATCACAAGGGAGATGACATTAAATGAGATTTTTTAGAAATAAATATTTAGTTCCTGTGTGGACAATTTTGCGTATATGGCTAGGCTATCAATGGATAGTTCCAGCAATAGAGAAACTTAAGGATCCAACTTGGGTAGGAAGTCAATCAGGTGTAGCGATAACAGGATTTTTAAAAGGAGCCTTAGCTAAGTCAACAGGTGATCATCCATCGGTACAGTGGTGGTATGCAAGATTTGTTGAAAGTGCTGCTCTGCCAAATGCAGGAGTGTTCACATATGTAGTTCCAGCCGGAGAACTTCTAGTTGGTATAAGTTTAATACTTGGAGCTTTTACTATAGCAGGTTTGACTGGTGGAGCATTTATGAATTTAAATTACTTATTAGCAGGAACTACTAGCACTAATCCAATTTTATATACTGTAGCTATAATTTTAATGGCAGCTGGAGCAAACGCTTATAAAATTGGGATTGATCAGTTAATTGTATCCTTTTGGAAAAAGAAATATGGTAAACAATAAATATAGCATAGAAAATAAAAATATAACAAAAAAGAAATTAAGTCTTTAGACGTGATAATGAAGGGAGTCAAAAAACAATGAAAAAGAAAACAATTAGAGGTGCAATATTAAGTTTAATTCTTACGTTAGGTCTTTCAACAGCAGCTTTTGCTGATGGAATGGGTAACATGGATATGGGGAAAGGAACAGAAAAAAGTGTAAATGGTATAAATGCAGAATTAACGTTTAATAAAGATAACAAAGTTAAAACAGGTGATAATGATGTAATGATCACATTGCATGATGATAAAGATAAAGAAATTGAAAATGCTGATGTTAAGATAAGTGCAGAAATGGACAAAAACTCTGATATGGGCATGGATATGAATGGCAAAAAGCCAATTGAAGTATCATTAGAAAATAGTAAAGATGGTCAATACATGGGAAAAATTAATTTCACAGATAAAGGTAAATGGGTTATTACAGCTAACATTATGGTAAATGGAGAACAGAAGGATGTACAGTTTGATGCGGATGTGGTTAGCAGTGGACCAAACTGGGTAGTTATAGGTGGATTTGTAGGAATAGTGGCAGTAATAATTATAGTAGCTGCAGTAAAGAAAAAAAGTAGCAAATAAAGATAAAGAATAGAGGTGATAGTTTAATGTCAAAGTTGGACAAGAAACTTAGTGATGAAACAAAGGCATCACAAGAGCAAAGAGGAAATAATTTATTAAATAATAAAATACTTAAGAACTTCATTAAAAGTAAGTGGTATCCAGGAATATTTCAGTTATTTGTAGGAATAGTATTTGCATTCATCGTGTTTGAATTACTAACTGGACCTGACGAAGCTCACGATAACTTTGGTACAGCGGGAACTTGGGTATTGTGGTGGCCTATACTTCCAATACTATTATTTTTAACAGGTAGGTTTTGGTGTGCTATATGTCCATTTGGAGCCTTAAGTGATGTAGTACAAAAATTTGTAGGAAGCAAAAAGCCAGTACCTAAATTTCTAAGAAAATACGGAGTATGGCTTATAGATGCAATGTTCTTAGCAATTACATGGAGTGATCACGTTTTTGGAGTCGTTGAATCACCTAGAGGTTCAGGAACATTACTCCTACTTATTACAATTGGTGTAATATTCTCAGGTGCTTTTTGGGAACGTAGAACCTGGTGTAGATATCTATGTTTCTTAGGCGGATTATCTGGAAATTATTCAAGAGCAGGGATGCTGCAATTACGTGGAACAAAAGATATATGTGCTAAATGTACAGCAGCACATTGTTATAAAGGGAGTGAAAGGGCAGAAGGATGTCCTATGTTTGAATTCCCAAAAACTATGGAAGATAATGCAGAATGTAATTTCTGTGGTAATTGTGTAAAGAATTGTCCTAACAATTCAATTCAAATATCATTGCGTCCACCTACTAAAGAATTATGGTTTATTAGAAAGCCACGATTAGATGCATCATTTTTAGCTGTTGTAATTATGGGTATAGTATTTGTACAAAACATTACAATGTTAGAAATATGGGATGGAATGCTTGCATGGCTTGAAAATGTAACAGGAACACAAAATTATGCTATTACTTTTACTATAACATTTATTATAGCTATGGCTATACCAGTAGCATTGTTATCTATAACAGGATTAGTTGCAAAAACATTTAATAAAGCTTCATTAAAAGAAAATTTCACGAAGTATGGATATGCGCTCATACCATTAGATATGGCTGCACATATAGCTCATAATTTATTCCATTTACTAGCAGAAGGAAAATCTGTATTCTATACATTTATAGAATTATTTGGAGTTGAAATTCAACATACATCTTCAGCTATTTTAGATGACCCAACGATACAAGCGTTTCAGTTTATATTAATAGCAATTGGAACTCTTGGTTCAATATATACTGTATATAAAATATCGAAGAATAATTATGAATCTAAAAAAGTTAGCACAACAATAGTATATTCTATTCTTTTAATATTACTAGCAGTAGTTAATATAATGTTATTCTCACTACCTATGGCAATGCGTATGTAATAATTCTTTATAGCTTATCTAAAAATTATTTTAGATAAGCTATAATATTATTTTTCTTGCACCTTGTAAGAAGAATAAATTAATACAAATGAAGAAAGATTAGTTGATAGAGGAGATTAAAAGAAAATGACAATTGAAAAAATTAAGTTATTTATCAGAGCTTCAAGACCTTTTTCTTTAACAGCTTCAGCAATTCCAGTTGTGCTTGGGGAAATATTAGCATTAAAAGAGCCTAATTTTAATCTTGAATATTTTACACTTTCAATCATAGCAATTGTTTTTCTTCAGGCTTCAGTTAATTTACTGAATGATCATGATGATTTTATAAATAAAGTTGATACAAAGGAATCTCATAGTTCTAGCGGAGTTGTTGTTGAAGGCTTGCTGACTTTAAAAGAAGTTTATAGAAGCGGTATTCTATTACTTATTTTAGGATGTTTAATTGGTTTGTTTTTAGCTTACAATGTAGGCATTATGATTCTCATTTTAGGGATTGTTGGAGCTTTATGTGGATATTTTTATACAGGAAAACCGTTAATGATCAAATATAGAGGATTAGGTGCACCTTTAGTATTTACAATTTTTGGGCCATTGATGACACTTGGAGGGTATTATTTGCAGATGCAGGAGTTTACCGTGCAGTCGTTTTTAATATCAATCCCAACAGCACTTCTTACTACTGCAATATTGCATGCTAATGATATTAGGGATATAAATCATGATAAGAAAGCTGGCATTAAAACACTGTCAATAAGTATAGGCTATAAGAAGGCACAAAAAGTATATTCAAGCTTGATTATACTTTCATATATTTCTCTTATCATAATGATTGTTTTTAAATATATTCCTTATCTAAGTTTAATCTGTTTATTAACAGTACCAGCTGCTATTAAAAACATTAATAAATTAAGAACTTCTGGAGATTCAAGTAGCAATATTGCCGAGCTTGATAAAGAAAGTGGAAAGCTTCAAGGTCAATTTGGAATTCTTTTAATTTTATCTATACTTTTATCTTATATTTTATAGAAAGGTGGCAAAGTTTTGGAGAGACAGAAACGTAAGAATAAGATCATTATTTCTTCATTAATTATAGCTACAATACTGTGGTTTGTAATATTTGTATTAAAACCATTTAATTTTTGGATTGAAATGGGAGTATCCATATTATCGTTAGTAATGGTAGCTTTGCTTTCTGAAAAGAACTTAATTTCATTTAGAAATATAAAGTTAAGACACATATTAATCGGAATTATTTCAGCAATAATATTGTACTTTGTTTTTTTTGCTGGAAATATAATTTCAGGATATTTGTTTCCATTTAAAGATGCTCAAATCGCATCAGTTTATAGCAATAGAGCACAAGGAAATTCATTACTTATTGGAGCTCTACTATTATTTATAATAGGGCCGGGAGAAGAAATATATTGGCGTGGATTTATACAAAACAATCTTGCAAAAAAATTTGGAGAAGATAAAGGATATATATTTGCAACGCTATTGTACGCTGGTGTTCATATAATTACATTGAACTTTATGCTTGTGGTAGCTGCCTTAGTATGTGGAATATATTGGGGATGGATTTATAAGAAAGAAAAAAGCCTTGTTCCAATAATAATATCTCATGCAATTTGGGATTTCACAGTATTTGTTTTGTTTCCACTAATGTAATAAGATATATGGAAATCAAAAATAGTAGTTAAAAAGCTTAATTTAAAGAAATATAACTAATTTAAATACTTATTAGGTTTTATAAGCGTAAAATAAAAGAATGTGTGGTGGTTATAATGGCTGAAATTAATGTAACAGATGTGGAAAAGATTTTTTCTGTTATTGCAAAGAGATATGATATGTTAAATTCAATATTAACTTTAAACATCGATAGATTATGGAGAAGAAAAGCAATAAAGATATGTAATATTAAGGAGGGGCATCAAGTATTAGATCTGTGCTGTGGTACAGGACAAATGATTAATTATGAATGTAAGGCGGTTGGAAAAAATACAACAGTTATTGGTGTAGATTTTAGCCAAGAAATGCTTAACGTTGGGGCGAAAAGGCTAAATCAATCATTAAAGGATTATACGTATGAATTAATTAAAGGCAGTATTTTAGAATTGCCCTTTGAAGAAAATACCTTTGACTGTATCACAATTGCTTTTGGGTTAAGAAATATTCCAGATAAAAATAAAGCATTATCAGAAATGTATAGAGTTTTAAAACCAGGAGGGGAAGTGGTATGTTTAGAGCTTTCTAAACCTAATATACCTATTTTAAAAAATATATACGACTTATATTTTAATCATGTGTTACCAGCAGTAGGTTCAATAGGTACAGGTGATAAAAAAGCGTATTATTATCTTAGAGATTCGGTAAATAATTTTATGAATAAAAAGCAGCTTAAGGATGCGCTTGAGAAGATAGGTTTTAAAAATTCAGAATATGAATCTTTAACTTTTGGAATTGCATCTATACATTATGGCAATAAATAAAGTTAAAGTTATATCTAATATATTTATTATAAAATAGAATGTTAAACTATAGTAATATTAAACAATATAAAGGTAGCTAGCTATTAGCCGCCTTTATTTATTTTGATGAATTAAATACAAGTATTAACACAAATTTGAAGCATTTTATTTAATCTAGTATAATTAAATATATGGTTTCATTAATAAACTTATATTTAAACTTTTAGTAAGTAAAGTAAGGTACTTGATTAAGAAAAAAATATAGGAACTTAACCTTATCATATATATCAATATTTATAATAGATTTAGGTATTACGTGCTTTAAATATATAGTAATCCAAGGAGGATAAAAAAGTGGCAAGACCAACTAAATTTAGAAGAGTGGAATTTTTCCCAGAAGATGATTATTTTGTACCATGTGGAAAGCCAAAATGTCAAATCGAAGAAATAGCTTTAAAAGTGGAAGAACTTGAAGCCATGAGATTAAAGGATATTGAGGAGTTAAATCAAGAAGAATGTGCTGAAAAAATGCAGGTATCGAGGCAGACATTTCAGAATATAATAGATAGCGCAAGAAAAAAAGTAGTTACAGCTCTAACGGAAGGTAAGGCAATAAGGATAAGTGGTGGTCATTATACTACAAAGCTTTGTAAATTTAAATGTGCAGAATGTGAAACAATTTATGAAATAAATTATGATCAAGATAGAGCGGTATGCCCAAGTTGTGGATCTGATAAAGTTATGTGCAATAAAAAAGCAGGATTTTGTAAAAATTGGTGTAAAGGAAATAATATAGAGTAGTAAGTTATTTAAAGTTATAGAAGCTTAAGCTTATGAAAGTAAATAATAATAGACCAATATAATATTGAGTCTATTATTATTAGATATATTAGTTATGACATTCGTGATTGTGACACGAATCTCCAGAATCTATAAGAGAACCTTCAAGCCATTTTTCAGCAACTGCTTTTACATCTCCAGAACATCCACGTAATACTTCTATTCCTGCGTTGCTTAAAACTCTTACCGCTCCTTCACCCATATTGCCAGCAAGTAAAACTTTAATACCCATATCAGAAAGCGTAGATGCTATATTAGATTTGCAGCCACATCCAGCTGGAGATTCAAGGGTTTCAGAATCTATTATTTTTTTGGCTTGTGTATCAACTGTGAAGATCGTGTAATATTCACAGTGTCCGAAATGATCATCGATATTGTTATTACGTGAGGGTAATGCAATTTTCATAATATAAACCTCCAATAAGTATATAAATCTAGCATATGTAGCAAATAAAATTGTTGGCATATGCTATTTATATATTATAATAAACTTATTAATGGCATATGTCAATAATATAAAATTAATAAAAAAATATGTAATTTCAGTTGATTACAACATAAGTCTAAGTTAGTAAAAGCTATTTATCTATATATTAGGTCTTTATTAAAATGTGACTAAATCACATAAAAATTTTTATAAATAATTTATAATGTATGATAAAGGTAATATATCATAAAATCTCATGTTTATCAGGAAAGGACAAGCTATGGAATATTTTCTATTATTTTTAGAAGGAATTATAACATTTATATCACCATGCATTTTGCCTATGATACCTCTTTACATATCGTATTTTGCAGGAGACAATATAACAAATAATAAGAGTAAGTATAATGCATTAGTAAATTCTTTAGGGTTTGTATTGGGATTTACAGTGATATTTACGCTGCTTGGAAGTCTTGCAGGGTCTTTTGGAAGTTTCATAAAAACTGAAAGTAACATCATTAATATAATAAGCGGATTAATATTAATTGTTTTTGGAATCAATTATATTGGGTTATTTAAAATATCATTTTTAGAAAGAAGTTCAAAGATAAATGTGCAAATAAAAACTTTTAAGTTTTTATCATCAATTTTATTTGGAATGATTTTTGCAATAGGATGGACACCTTGCGTAGGTACATTCTTAAGTGCAGCTTTAATGAGTGCAGTTAACTCTCACGATATATTAAAAGGGACACTAATGCTTTTAATATACAGTATAGGACTTGGAATACCTTTTATAATATGCGCTATTTTAATAGATAGCTTAAAAGATACTTTTAACTTAATAAAACGAAATTACAAAATTATAAATATGTTATCTGGGTTAATCCTTATAATTGTAGGAATTGCAATTATGACTGGATATCTAAACAAATTAATTTCATTCCTTACAATCTAGGAGGTTTTTATGAAAAATAAAAAATTAATATTAACAGTAACAGCAATAGGTTTTGCAGGATTTTTAGCTATATCTTATTTGGCATATAACTCATTAGGTCCCAAATATGATAAGAAAGATATAAACATAAGTAAAGATACTTCTCAGGATAAAGAAGAAGAGACTGACAATCCTACTGTACAAGATAAAAAAGCGGAAAAGGACTTTGTTGTATATGATGAAAAGCTTAATAAAGTGAAGTTATCAGATTATAAAGGAAGACCTGTTATAGTAAATTTTTGGGCTAGCTGGTGTCCTCCGTGTAAAGAAGAAATGCCTCTATTTAATAAACTTTCAAGTAAATATAAAGCAGAAGAATTAACAGTTTTAATGGTGGATTTAACAGATGGTCAAAGAGAAACAATGGATAAAGCTAAAAAATATATATTAGATAATGATTATGATATGAAAATTTTATTTGATAATGATGGAACTGCTTCAATAAATTATAATATTATATATATACCTAGAACTTTATTTATTGATAAAGATGGAAATATAATTGAAGATCATTCAGGAGAAATAACTGAAGATGAATTAAAAAGTCAAGTGCAGCTATTATTGAGTAAATGAGATAAACATTAAATTAAAATTAAAGTATTGATTAATCAAAGAAGTAAAATATATGGTGATTAAGTCACAGAATTAATTTGAAAATAAGACTATACTTTAAGTATAGGAAAAGAAAAATTTAAATTATAAATTGGAGGAGTTAATTATGGCTAGAATAATAAGCAGTAATGAATTTATTGAAAATGTTGAGAACTCAAAAGGAATAGCAGTTGTTGATTTTTTCGCAACTTGGTGTGGACCATGTAAAATGTTAGCTCCAGTATTTGAAGAAGCTAGTATGGAAGCTAGGGGGAAAGCTAAATTCTTTAAAGTTGATATAGATGCAAGTGAAAGAATAGCAGAAAAGTACGGAATATATGCAGTACCGACTATGATTGTATTTAAAGATGGGAAACCAGTGGAGAATTTAGCAGGCTTTATGCCAAAACAAAATATACTAAATAAAATTAATGCACATTTATAAATAATAGAATATAGGTTTAAATTCAGGCGGATTGCAAAAATCTACTTTTAAAAGTTTCGCTTTGTTTGAATAACTTTTAAAAGTGTATGAAGGCAGATTTGCAAATAAAGCGGTGGAATATGTTTAATCCATCGCTTTATTTAGTATAACTGTATCTAGATTATTATGATTATATATTCTGTATAGCTTAGCTTTAATCACACTTATTCTTACATTTAGCGCAATTAGGATTATACTCTGAAGATTCTAAGTGAATCATAATTTCGGAGTAATTTAGAGATTTTTTTATATCATTTTCAATTCTATCACATACGTCGTGAGCATCTTTAATTCGCATATTTTCAGGAAATACTAAATGTAATTCGATATACCTAATTCGTCCAGATTTTCTTGTTTTAAAGTTATGGTAGTTACAATAGATACTCGAAAACTTATTTATGCTATTTTGAATAATTTTGATTTCATCATTAGATAGCTTAGTATCTAAAAGTGGATTGAATGCAGAGATCAATAGTTCAATGGCTTCTTTTAATATAAATATGGCAACTAAAATAGCCACAACTGGGTCTAAAAAATTCAACTTAGTTATCCATATAAGAAACAAACCAATTCCTACACCTAATGATGTATAAACATCAGCTTTTAGATGAAGAGCATCCGCTTCAAGAGCTATAGAGTCTTCTTGTTTAGCAACCTTATATATTTTTCTGGAAACCATAAAATTTATAGCAGAGGAAATAAACATAACTATAAATCCAAGGCCAATTGATTCCACAGATCCAGGAATTGTTAATTTTTTTACTGCTTCAATTATTATCCAAATAGAAGCTGATAGTATAAGAATTGCTTCAATTACGCCAGAAACATTTTCTATTTTTCCATGTCCATAGGGATGTATATCATCAGCTGGTTTATCAGATATTTTAACTGAAAAAAACGCTATTATAGCGGCTAACAAATCCATAGTCGAATGTATAGCTTCAGATATTATGCTTACTGAACCAGTAGCAAGTCCAACAATTAATTTTAGAGTTATTAGGATGCTATTTGATAATAGAGATAATCTTGCAACTTTAACTTTTGCATTCATATAAAACGCCTCCATAATTTAACATAAGTTTTATCATTTGATAAAACAAATTAACACTATAATATATTTATATGCTTGAAAAGTCAATAGGTTAATGTTGAAGTGTGTTATCAATTGATAATGATAGCTATTGTGATAAGAGCTAGTGTTGGAATTGAGATTATAATGATTAAATTAATCATTAGCTATGGAATAGGGTATAAGAATTATGCTAGATTTAAAATATATAAAAAATATATTACTGCGCAGGTCAATATGGCCCTTTTGAAAAAATGATTAGTAAATTTAAAGCCTGGAGATAGTGGCTCAGATGTTTTTGAGATACAAAGAAAAATGAAGGAAAAAGCTTATTATCCTGGAAATTTAGATGGCATATATGGAGAAGGAATGAAGCAATATGTAATAAAATTTAGGAAAGATAATAGTATTAAAGAATGTCATGATATTAATAAGGAATTCTATGAAAATCTTGGGATAACCCTAGTAGATTAAGTATATTTAATCTACTAAAGCTAACCAATTATTACATCATCAGCTGCAGTTGATTTAGCAGCATTATTATTATTATTATTATTGGTGTTGTTGCTGTTATTGTTGTTATTTTGTGTAGAATTAGAATTCCTAGATTCCTGTAATACAGTTAAATACTGTTGTTGTGAGGCTATTGTCAGTAGTAAACAACCTATACCCACAAGGAAATTTCCAATAACATTTATTTCATCAGCGTTTTTACCTTTTGCAAGTGAAATAGCAATTGCATTTGTTAAAATTAAAGAATCTTCAGGAGTTAAGTTTTCAAAACCTGTCATGACTTACACCCACTTATATGTAGTTTATAATTAATAACTATGATATTTACTTAAATAATATGAGTATATGATGTATTAAATAAATAATTATAATCTTCACAAGACGTCTCTAAATCTTTATGCTTTAAAGTAGATGTTAAAAATTAAAAAATATCTTTTAATACGAATATTTACTAAAAAATAGAACATTCATGGAATTATAACATATTATATTTTTGAAATAATAAACAAGGAAGAAAAATATGAATAATGATGGAATGTATTCAGTAGATTATTCATCTGAAACATCAGATTATAACTTAGAGAACGGATACAATAATAATTGGACATATCAGAATTCTAATTTCAGGTCTGTTCCATATTCTATGCTATTTGATGAAATGGAGTACGATTATAGGGCTGATATTCCACAATCATCAACTGGAAATAGCAAAATGGATTTGAAAGACTATGGACCACAACCTTTGGTAATTAACATTGATAAAGCTACAAAGCAAAATACCAACTTTCGTACTGCTTTATGGACAGGAGAGCATTTCCAAGTTACATTAATGAGTATCGATGTAGGCGATGATATAGGCCTAGAAATCCACCCAGATACTGATCAATTCATACGTATTGAAGATGGTCAAGGAATTGTTAAAATGGGAAAAAGCAAAGATAATCTAGAGTTTCAAGCAAATGCCCGTAATGACTTTGCAATCATTATCCCTGCTGGTACTTGGCACAATGTTATTAATACAGGTACGAAACCTCTTAAGGTATACTCTATTTATGCGCCACCTAAGCATCCACGTGGAACAGTGCATGTAAGTAAACCTTCTGAATAAATTTTTTTATAAAATTAGAATTAAACTAATGCGAGTCTAACCTAGTAATTTATGATCATAGGGTTAGACTTTTTTAGTCAGTATAAATATACTGATTAGTATAAAACTGTTAGAATTATGTTAAGAAACTACAATATATGACAAATTAGTGCTATAATTACTTATATTGTTGCAATAGATTAGAACATAAGGGGGGACACGTTGCATGATTAAAAAGTTTAATTTAGGGACAAAAATAAGCATAATAATAGGATCAATAATTCTTGTGTGTTATATAGGAGTGTTTGCAAGTATATTAGTACAAATAAAGTCTAAAAGCATAATGGATAGTGAAACTTTAGCAAAAGAAATATCTTTATCTTATGCAGCACAAATCACATCTAACTTTGAAAAGCTAGAAACAATAGGTAAGGATTTAAGGGGGGCACTAACCAATGAAATTAAGCTTAATTCTCAGAATAGAGATCTTGTTATTGAAATTCAAAAAGAAATATTAAAGACTGATCCTGAAATTTTTGGAGTTACAGTTGCATTTGAGGCGAATGCATTTGATGGAAGAGATGATTATTATAAAGGCAGAAAAGAGTTTGCAGAGGATGGAAAGTTCATACCTTATGCAAGTAGAAATGGAGATCAAACAGTAGTATTACCAGCCTATGATGATCAGACAGATATGACATGGTACAATAAGCCAAAGGAATTAAAAGGAACTTATATTACAGAACCAACAGTTTATACTGTTAATGGACAAGATATTTCAATGGTATCTTTAGCTATGCCTATATTGGATGATAGTGGAAAGTTCTTAGGAGTAATATCTATAGATTATAAGCTCGATACATTAGAAAAACTTGTATTGGAAAAAACACCACTAGGAGGAACAGTTGAACTAATATCTAATCAAGGTATTTATGTGGCAAGTGGTGAAGATCCAAGCCTAAAGATGAAAGATGCAAAACAAAATAATGCAACTTGGGCAAAAGTTATAAGTGAAACTTCACAAGGTAAAGAATTTTATACTTACGGAACTTCGGTAAAAAAAGGACAGGAAGTTTTAATGGTAGCAGATCCGGTTAACTTAGAAAATACAAAGACTAATTGGATACTATGCAGCCAGATTCCAAAAGAGAAAACATTAGAAAGCTATAATAAAATATTTAATGTTATTTTAATTTCAGCAGTTTTATCATTATTAATTGTTATTGCTGTAATACATATTGTAATTAAAAGAATGACAAAAGGAATAAGATACGCAGAAGAGCAAATGGAGTTACTGGCTAAAGGAGATCTTACAGTAGAGGTTGACAAAAAATATGTGGACAGAGAAGACGAAATAGGAAAAATGTTTAAGTCTATAAATGAGATGCAAAGATCATTAAGAAATATAATATCTGGTGTTAAAGGTGAATGTAATGTGGTTTTAAATTCAATAAACTTTACACAAGAGAATATAGTAGACTTAAATAACCAAATTTCAGATGTATCCGCAACAACAGAGGAGTTATCTGCAAGTATGGAGGAAACGGCGGCATCTACAGAGGAAGTAAATGCTTCATCAGCAAATATGAAATCCATAATAAAGACTATGGAATCAAGTGTTGAAAGCGGAGAGGCAACTGCAAAGGAAATTGAGGAACGAGCTAAAAAACTTAAATCTGATGCATTGCAATCAAGGGAGCAATCTAGCAGCATAACTTCGAAAATGCAAGAAAGCTTAAAAGTTGCAGTGGAGAAATCTAAAGCAGTAGATAAAATAAATGAATTAACAGCTAGAATATTAGAAATAACCGAGCAAACAAATCTATTAGCACTAAATGCAGCAATAGAATCAGCAAGAGCAGGAGAAGCTGGTAAAGGATTTGCTGTTGTTGCAGATGAAATAAGGAAACTTGCTGAAACTTCAAAAGAAACGACAATTGAAATACAGCAGATAAATAAAGAGGTTGTTATGGCTGTCAATGATCTTAAAGGAACATCAAATGAAGTTATTAATTTTATTGGAACTCAAGTTATGAAAGATTATGACAAACTTGTAGACACAGGGGAACAATATAGAAATGATGCTATTGTATTCAATGAATTAGTTAGCACTATAGGTGAAATATCAGATGAGCTGATTAATTCCACAGAAGATATTATAACAGCTATAAATGAAGTTGCAGAGGCAACTAATGAAGGCGCTACAGGAACAACTTTAATTGCAAATAAGTCAAATGAGGTAGTTAACTTAACAGAAGAAGTTGTAGAACAAACACATAAGACAAAAGAATGTGCAGACAAATTATTAGAAGCAGTATCCATATTTAAGATATAGGAAATTAACATAGAAAAATAGAAGCTGTAAAGGCTTCTATTTTTTATATAAAACTAATCTAATTTAAATTTTGAAACTTGTCTTTGATTTAATTGGGAAACAGATTTTTAACTAAATCTCCATAATTCCTCCATAATTGACCTATATAATTAGTTACATAGAAAATAATTAATTTATAAGTGTAAGGAGGAATCTATATATGTTTTGTAGTGGTTTTGGAGGATATGGCGGTTTTGGGGCAGCAAGCTCTATAGGATATGGGGGAATGTTTTTAGCTATGGGATTTAGAATGTTAATATTTATTGCACTAATTGTGCTTGCTTTTAAATTATTTAAAAACTACACCAATAAATCTAATGATGCAATGAAAATACTTAATGAAAAATTTGCTGGAGGAGAAATAACTCAAGAAGAATATTTGAAGAGAAAATCAGTACTTTCACAAAAGAATTAGGTTTATTATTAAGATTAGAGTGGAGAGATGTTTATAATTTATTGTCTTGCTCTAGTCTTTTTTATATGCTTACACTATAATATAATCACAAAAAGAGCGTTGGAGGTGTAAATGTGAATAATAAATTCAAAATATTAGTTGTAGATGATGAACAAAATATATTAGATGTAATAAAGGCATACCTCGAAAAAGACGGCTTTGATGTTATTACAGCCATGGATGGTAAAAGTGCGTTAGATATATATAGTAACGAAAATATTCATTTGATTGTTTTAGATTTAATGCTTCCTAAAATGACTGGTGAAGAAGTATGCAATAGAATCAGAGCAGTATCGAGTGTTCCCATTATAATGCTTACTGCAAAAGCAGAAGAGGACGAGAAAATAGAAGGCATATCTATGGGAGCTGATGATTACTTAACAAAACCATTTAGTGTTCGTGAGCTTGTAGTAAGGGTTAGGGCATTGTTAAGAAGAGCTTACAGAGATTTTTCGCCAATGGCAGATATTTTGACTTTTAATAACGGAGATTTGGAAGTAGATATTAAAAAGATGGTAGTTAAGAAACAAGGCGTGGTTGTAAATTTAACAACAAATGAATTTAAAATCTTAACAGTTTTTCTTTCAAATCCAACACAAGTATTTTCAAGAGAAAAATTAGTGGAAAAAGCTTTTGGAGCAAACTACGAAGGGTTTGACAGGACAGTTGATTCTTATATTAAAAATATTCGTCAAAAAATAGAAAGTAATCATAAGGAACCTACGTATATAACAACTGTATATGGAATGGGATATAAATTTATTCCGAGTAATGGTGAGGTAAAAAAATGAAGGTATCTTTAGTGAAGAAATTGTCTTTAGGCTTTATTTTAGCAGTATTAGGTTCGATAATTTTAGCAAGTGCTATATCAAATTATACAGTAGGGAATAAATTTAAAGACTACTTAGTTGATGAACACAAAGAAAAAATAGATAATGCAGTAAAAATCATAGATGACCTATATGGTGGACAAAAAAACTTTTCACAAATAAATAATGATGAAATTCAAAGGTATGCTGAATTACAGGAATTATATATAGAAATTAGGGATTTAAATGATAATACAATATATACTTCAGGGAAATCTTATTTGCAGCATAGAGGAATGATGGGAAATGGAAACATGATGGGACCTATGGCTGGAATGATGCGTAATTATTCTGGGATAAACATGGGGGAATACACTGAAGAAAATTATCCTCTAAATATTGATGAAAAGGAAGAAGGCAAGATAATTGTGGGTTACTTTGGAACTTCTTATTTATCTTCTGCATCAGTAACGTTTATAAGTACATTAAATCACTCATTTTTGATATCAGCTATTGCAGCTTTAATATTTGGAGTTATTATTAGCATAATCATTTCAAGACAAATATCAAAACCTTTAGCTAAAATAACGGAAACTGCAAACGAAATGAGAAATGGTAATTTAAATGTAGAGGCAGAAGTAAATTCAAGTACTAAAGAAATAGTTGAGCTGTCTAATTCTATGAATTATCTTGCAAAATCTTTAAATAATCAAGAAATGCTAAGAAAAAGATTAACTTCGGATATGGCGCATGAATTAAGAACCCCTTTAACTACATTAAAAACACATATAGAAGCATTTGCAGATGGAATTTGGGAACCGACTAGTGAGAGATTTGAAGTCTTTTATGAAGAAATTGATAGAATGACTAAAATGGTTGATGACCTTCGTCATCTATCAAAACTTGAGCAGACTAGTATAGGATTAAATAAAAGTAGAATTGATATTTCCAAAGAATTAGAAAAAATTATATATACCTTTAAACCACTTTATAGCAAGGGAAATTATGAGTTAGATACCAGTATAACTCCTAATATAGTTGCAATGATTGATGTGGATAAATTTAAACAGATTATAACTAACTTGCTTTCAAATTCTTACAAATATCTGAAACCTAACGGAAAAGTAAAAGTTGAATTAAAAAAGGAAAATGAGAATGTAGTTATTAAAGTTATTGATAATGGAATTGGAATACCTGAAAAAGATATACCTTATATTTTCGAGAGGTTTTATAGAAGTGATTTATCAAGAAATAAAAATACTGGAGGATCAGGTATAGGACTTACAATCACAAAAGCGTTAGTTGAAGCCCATGGAGGGAATATATATTTAGAGAGTAAAATTAATCAAGGTACTAAATTTACTATTCATTTTCCGTTAAACCATCAATTATAACTGGTCAAAGAAGTTATAATATAGCTTTAGCGATTTAAAAGAAGAGGAAGATAAATTTTAATTATAAATGAATAAAAAATAGAACACTTTCAAAGAATAAAAATGGAGGTGTTTTATTATGCAAGTAAATTTAACGCAAAAAGAAAAAATGTTACTAGAAGACCAAAAAAGTCATGAAGAAATTTGTATACAAAAATATTCAAATTATGCTAATCAGGTACAAGATCCACAATTGAAACAAATTTGCAAGAATAATGAGCAAATTGAAAGGAGCCATCTTAATACAATTAATCAGTTATTAAGTGGCAATGTTCCTCAGATGAATCAACAACAAGGTGGGCAACAAAAACAAGGTGTTGATCAAGATATAAATAAATCTCAAAGTACTACAAGTAATTTGTCAGATAAGGAAATATGCTCAGATTTATTAATGACAGAAAAATATGTGTCAGGGGCTTATGATACTGCAATTTTTGAATTCAAGGATACTGAAGTACGAGATGTATTAAATCATATACAAAAAGAAGAACAAAAGCATGGAGAATCTATATTTAAGTATATGGAGAGTAAAGGCATGTATAATGTTCAATAATTAAAAAACATTATTAAAAGTATAAGAAAGTTTAGCTTTTTTTAGGCTGAGTTTTTTTGTACTTTTAATAATTTATAGCTATGTTTTATAGGGCAAAATTGACTACATAAGAGTCTTAGTGATAAAATTTAATGAAAAGTTATTTGGTTAAATTAGTTGTAACAAAAAAATAGATTATATTGCAATTAAAAAACTAGAAACGATAAAAAATAGTTTTTATAATAATGGAGGAAAATGAATGATTTTTTTTGGACATTTGGGGTTAACAACTGAAGCGATAAAGGCATATGAGGTGATTTTACATAAAGATAATAAGTTAAGTGGCAAGGAAGTTTTTGTTGATTATAGATATGTTTTGATTGGATCAATATTACCTGATATTATTGATAAGCCAATTGGTGCCGGTGTATTTCGCAGTGTATTTCATAATAGCCGAATATTTGGACATACTTTGATATTTTCTCTAGTTCTGATTTTAATAGGTATATATATGTTAAATAGAAATGGAAAAAAGAATATTTTATTCTTGGGAATCGCTAGTTCTATTCATTTAGTATTAGATAGTATGTGGTTATACCCTAATATATTGTTTTGGCCATACTTTGGATGGAAGTTTCCTGCAAGACCTGAAGGCAATTGGGTAAATAGTGATATTGTTAGACTTATTACAGATCCAACTTATTATTTACCTGAATTAATAGGCTTTGCTATTATTGCATATTTCTTTATAAGACTTTTTAGGAGAAGGCAAATAAAATGTTTTTTAAATAAAGGAAAGTTATAGAGTTAATCGTGATAGGTATACTTGTGGGGCAGGGAATGACTTTTAATGAAGCCACTAATGAGATAGAAGATTGGGAAACATCTGGTATATCTAAACTTTTAGATAAGAGTAAAATGACTCAAAGTAAATGAAAAAATAATATTATGTATCTGCAAAACGTTAAAAACTTAAGTGATTCTAATAACAAATTACTTGAGTTTTTAATTTTATGTTTTGGTATTCAAAAAACCACTACTAAGCGGGTATTTCTGACTGTATTTAGTAAAATAATCTATATTGATCTAGAAGTGTAAAATTATTAGAAAAATTAAATTATTAATTCAAGATATTATGGTATAATACCTAATTATAGTAATTTATCTTAATGGAAGGAAAAGTATAATGAATTTTGCTACCTGTCATTATATAGTGTATAAATATGGATACAATTTTGAACGAAGAAAGAGACGTATTACTGCAGAAGAAAGATATAATAAAACAAGAATTAAAAGAAAAGAAACAAAAATTTGAAGAAGTAGGGGAAAAAATTAAGACTTTAAATAAACAAGTAAAGAGCTTTAGTGAAGAAAAGCAAGCTAATGAAAGAATATTTAGTTATTTATATCAAGATATTGAGAAATATGAAGAGTCGTTAATAGAGCCTTATTTTGGTAGAGTAGACTTTAGAGAAAATATGGGGTTTACTGAAAGTATATACATTGGGAAAAAAGGTATAAGTAACAGCAAAGATGGAGAAGAAATTGTTGTTGATTGGAGAGCGCCAGTTGCGGATCTTTATTATAGCGGAACTGGTGGAGATGCGTACTACAAAGCACCACAAGGAATAGTTGAAGGAAAGCTAGAATTAAAAAGAAAATTTTTATATAAGAATAGTGATATAGAAAAAGTATTTGATGAAGGAATAAATAACATCATTATAAATGAAGAAGAAGGACAAAATTTAGTTGATGAGTTTTTAAAGATAAATCTTGAAGAAAGCAGTGGGAAAAAGCTAAAAGAAGTTGTTGCAACAATTCAGAAAGAACAAAATGAAATAATAAGATGGCCTAAAAATCTGCCTATAATAGTACAGGGGTCAGCGGGTTCAGGTAAGACAACAATAGCGTTACATAGGTTAGCTTATCTCATTTATAGATATAAAGAAAGCATGAGTGGAGATGAAATTTTAGTTTTAGCTCCTAATAAACTATTTCTAAGTTACATTTCAGATATTTTACCTAGCCTTGGAGCGGAAGAAGTAAATCAAAGTACCTTTGAGGAAATGGTATTATCAAAGTTAAAACTAAAAGGAAAAGTTTATAATAAGGATGAAAAATTATTAAAGATAATAGAAGAAAATGATGAGAATCTAAAAAAGCTTATTGTAAATTCAAGCAAAGTTAAAGGAACCATGCTATTTAAAACAATGCTTGATAGATATATAGCATTAATGGAAAAAGATGCGATTCATATTGAAGATATTAAAGTTGGAAATGAGATACTATTTCATAAAAAAGAAATAATGAGATTATATATAAAAGATCTAAAAGCTTATCCCATCAACAAAAGGAAAAAGGAGATAAAAAGATATTTAAATTTAAAAATAAAAGAAAGAATAGAAAGCCTATTAATAGAAATAGATAATGAATGGGAAAAGAAAATAAGAGAAATAAGAAGAGAAAATGAAGATTCACTGGAAAGAAGAAAATTGCTTATAAGTCTATATGAAGAGAGAGACAAAATAAAGGAAAATGTAAAAACTAACGGTAAAAAGGAATTTAATAATTACTTTAAAGATTGGAAGGATATAAATTCTAGAGATATCTATTATAATTTTTATAATGATGAATTATTTGAAACAGCAACTGGAAGTAAGATTCCTAAGGTATTGGCAGATTATATGAAGGAGGAATTTAATAGTAATTTTGAGAAGAATATAATCGATGAAGATGACTTGCCAGCTCTTGCATATATAAGAATTTTGCTTGAAGGAATTGATGAGGAAGAAAAATTTAAGTATATTATAGTTGATGAAGCTCAGGATTATAGCCCATTTCAAGTATATTTAGTTAATAGTTTTGCTAAAGGTAATGCGTTAACTTTAGTAGGAGATTTAGCTCAAGGTATTTATTATTATAAAGGTCTAAAGACATGGGAAGATATAACGAAACAAGTCTTTGAAGGAAATGCAACCTATATTCAATTGACGCAAAGCTATAGATCAACAGTTGAAATAATTGATTTTGCAAAGAAAACATTACAATCTCAAAACTTAGGACTTAAGGATGCTAAACCAGTTTTAAGACATGGTGAAAAGCCTAAAATAGTAAAGATTTCTAGTGGAGATGAGTATATTTCAGCTATAGAGAAAATCATTAATGAAGTGCAGAACCACGGAAAAAGAACAGTAGCAATAATTACAAAAAATATGTTACAAGGTGAAGAAATATACAAATTTCTAAAAGGAAAGAGCAAATATAATTTTGAACTAATATTAGGCAAAGAAAAAGAAATAGCAGAAGATCTAATAATAATCCCATCATATTTAACAAAAGGATTGGAGTTTGATTGTACAATAATATTGAATCCAAGTGAAGACAACTATAAAGAAAACATTTTAGATGAAAGGTTATTATATGTTTCTTTAACTAGGGCATTACATTTAGAATATATAATAATAAAGGATGAAGCTACAAATTTAATTTAGAGAGAATTTATCTGCTATAAAAGTTACTGGAAAGGAAAGAACATATAGGTTAATACATTACTTAAAGTTATAGAAGTTTAAGCTTATCATATAATAAAAGATTATTAACATATGCCGTTTATATATTATAATTATATTATTAGTGGCATATGTCAATAATCTTTATTAAGTAAAAAAGAGAAATAAATAAATTTGAAAGTTTTTGAATTTATTTATCTATAAGTTCATCAATATGAACTGTAACATAATTATCGGATTTAAGAGTTTTAACTATTTTTTGCAACGGAGAATTTTCATCATAGGTTACATTAAGTTTATTATCATCAATATTAAAATGTACATAATTTAATTCAACAAATGGATGATAATAAAAACTATGAAGTATATCAGGATCATCATTATTAAGCCCATCAGTTATGGATGTAGGGTCTGAATTGTGTACATATCCTAAAGGTGTTGGAACAAATAAATGGTAGTCATCTAAATTATATATATTGTTTCGTGTACTGTCGAAAGGTTCATATATAAATTGAAAATAATCTTCAATAACGTTTCTTTGAAGTTCAGTTTCCCCATAATGAGGACTTTCGTAGTAAGAAATAGGAATATTTAAAGCACTTGCAGTATCAATTCCATTTTCGACTATAGCACGTACTTGATCAACTGTATTATTCACATCTTTAGTCATTTCATTACCAGGTCCACTTTTTTCATCATCATGTTGATGAGTATAACCATGCAGTCCTATTTCACCACCTTTATTAATGAGATAATCTAATAGATTGACAAATCCAACATTTGTTATATTGTCAGTTGTCAATAAATCATTATCAATATTCTCAGTAGGAGATTTAAATCTAGGAATCCAGCTAACGTGATATTTCATTCCTTGTGAATAAAAAAGATTCGCCATTAATTTTATTTTTGTTTGATTTTTATCACTAGAATAATTACCTCCACATCCGAAATCTTCTAATCTTATTAAAGCAACTTTATCACTATAAGATATTGAAGAATTTTCAGGTATTGAGACGCTGTTATTAAGTAAGCTTATATTATTGTTTTTAAAGTCAAAAATAGCAATTAAATTAAAAAGTTCCTCTATATCAGAAATAGAAATATAGTTAACGCCATCATTATTTATCAGATCCCCACGAAGAGAGCCTGTCCTAGAATTTTTAGTATAAGAATTTTCAGTTAAAGAAATTTTATCATCTTTGTTAGATAAAGAAATTTTATTATTTGAAATATCAATAGTATAGTTGAGTTTATTACAAATAAAATTGAGTGGTATATAGTATCTCTGTGATTTAAGCAGCATAGGAACATTAGTAATATTAGATTCATCTAAAATATTTAAACTTATGCTGTTAACCTTTGTTACAGGTCTATCTTCGAATTTGATTTTTGGAGTATATGTGCTTTTAAAAGTATTATCTGGAAGTGAACTAGCATATACAGTATTGTTTATAACAGTTAAATCCTTATCTAAAAACTTGTAGTAAAAAAGTGGATGAAAGAATATAAAAACTGATAAAGATATTGATAATATTAAAAAAATGGATACTTTCTTTTTCTTTTGCATAAATTTTTCCGCCTCTTTATTAATAAAATAATTTCCAAAAAATATACTACTATAAGTTTGTGACAAATAGTTGTCATAAATATATGCAATATGAATAAATTATTCTTTAAACATCTCTTTTGAGATTGATGATTCTCAACAATTAGCTTGATAAGTGATGGAAGATATCTAAAGAAATAGCAAATGTGTTATTTTTAGATTTTTTGTTCTATTTTCTTTTCTCTATAATAAGCAATAGTTGATTATTTAGGGACTTTAATTAATTCGCTTTTGCTTATAAAAATCTTTTTAGAAGTATATATTTATCACGATTAACTTATTTAAACAATTTATACAAATACTAAGAGTTCAAAATAGATTAAGATAGTTTTATTACTAAACGATATCAAATCATATGCCTATAACATTTGAAGAACTATTATAAAATTTTATAAATTAGAAATTTAAAAGATTATACACGCTTCATAAATTAATAGTTTAAGTTTAATATGTATGATAATATATGAATTTATGTACATAACAGGTAGTCTAAGTAAAAATAGACTACCTGTTTTAATATACAGAAATTTTATTATAATATTGCACAATATATAGGTTGCAGCATTAACCAGGATAAAAATATAACACAATTTTCAAAAGAATAATCTAAAAAGTCATATGTGTGATAAAGTCACAGACAATAATAACTATATAAATTAAACTTAAATTAAGATATATTGCAATGCAGAAAACGAGATTAATGAATATATCTTGAAGATATAAAAGAATAGCAATTTTATGATTTCCAATACTAGTTAGTTAATTAAAAGGAGAGATTCTTATGAATAAAAAGATTATTATTGTTGGTGGCGTTGCAGGTGGTGCATCTACAGCAGCTAGACTTAGAAGGCTAGATGAAAATGTTGATATAATTATGGTGGAAAAAGGTGAATACATATCTTTTGCTAATTGTGGACTTCCATATTATATAGGAGAAACTATTGATGAAAGAGGAAAATTAATAGTTCAAACAGTAGAAGAAATGAGCAGCAAGTTTAATTTAGATATAAGAAATTTAAATGAAGTTATAAGTATAGATAAAGAAAATAAAAAGGTTAAAATAAATAATTATAGAACAAATGAGGAATATGAAGAAACTTATGATATTTTAGTTTTATCTCCAGGCGCAGCTCCACTTAAACCGGTGATACTTGGGATAAATGAATGTGATAATTTATTTACTTTAAGGAATATACCAGATACAGATAAAATTAAATCTTATGTAGATAACAACAAGCCTAAACATGTAACTGTAATCGGAGGTGGATTTATAGGACTTGAAATGGCCGAAAATCTTCATGCTAGAGGAATTGATATTACACTTGTAGAAGCAGGTGAGCAGGTAATGGCTCCTCTAGATATAGAAATGGCAAGTATAATACATGAACACTTAATTGATAAAAATGTAGAATTAATATTAAAAGATGGAGTGTCTGCATTCGAGAGTAAAGGTAAAAAGATAATACTAAGTAGCGGAAAAGAAATCACAACTGATATGATTATATTATCAATTGGTGTTAAGCCAGAAACAACAATAGCAAGAGAAGCTAATCTTAACTTAAATGAAAGAGGCGCCATAGTAGTTGACAAATTTATGAAAACTTCTGACCCAAGCATTTATGCATTAGGAGATGCCGTAGAAGTTATGGATTTTGTAAATAAAAAGCCAACAATGATTCCACTTGCTTGGCCAGCTAATAGACAAGGAAGAATAGTAGCAGATAATATATGTGGAAAAAATACTGAATACAAAGGAACTCTTGGATCATCAGTTGCAAAAGTGTTTGACTATACGGTAGCAACAACAGGCAATAACGAAAAGATACTAAAGAGATTAGGGATAGCATACGAGACTATTCATATTCATCCAGGTTCTCATGCTGGATATTACCCTGGATCATTCCCAATAGCTTTTAAATTGCTATTTGATCCAAAGTCAGGAAAAATATTTGGGGCTCAAGGTGTAGGACTTGATGGAGTTGAAAAAAGAATAGATGTACTTTCAGCTGCTATTAAAGGAAATTTTACAGTCTTTGATTTACAAGATTTTGAACCTTGTTATGCACCTCCATATAATTCAGCAAAAGATCCTGTTAATATGCTTGGATACTATGCATCAAATATTATTGAAGGATTTGAGAAAACAATTCAATGGAACGAAATAGATAAATTAGACAAAGAAAAATCATTAATAATTGATGTTAGAGAAGAGTTCGAATTAGTTACGGGAGGTTTTGATAATTCTATTCATATTCCTCTTGGGCAATTAAGAAGTAGATTGAATGAAATTCCAAAAGATAAAAACATATACGTAACTTGTCAGGTTGGACTTAGAGGATATGTTGCTTGCAGAATTCTAGAACAAAATGGAATACGGTGCGCAAATATAGATGGTGGTGTAAAGACATATCTATATGTAAAAAGAGCAGAAGAAAGCATTAAAAATCAATATGAAAATAATGAAGAAATAAAAGATGAGGTGGCTGTAATGAAATTAGAAGATCTAGATATAACAGAAATAAATGCAAATACTACGTTAAATGCATGCGGTCTCCAATGTCCAGGTCCAATAAAAAGAGTATTTGAAGAAATTAAGAAGATGGAAGATGGCAATATATTAGAAGTTAAAGCAAGTGATCCTGGATTTGCAAAAGATATAAAATCATGGTGTGATTCAACAGGAAATACTTTATTAAAATCTGAATTTGATAATAAAGAAAAAGCCTTCATAGCATATATTCAAAAGGGAGCATCAGCATCCTTAAGTAAAAATGCTTCTTCACCAAATGTTGTGGGAAAGAATGGAGCAACATTGGTTGTATTTAGTGGAGATTTAGATAAAGCAATAGCTTCATTTATAATAGCAACAGGAGCAGCATCTATGGGGAAAGAAGTTACTGTGTTCTTTACATTCTGGGGGCTTAATATATTAAAGAGTGCAGATAAGCCTAGTGTTTCTAAGGATATGATGGAAAAAATGTTTGACTTTATGTTACCAGCTCATCCGGGGAAATTACCGTTATCACAAATGAACATGATGGGAATGGGACCTGCAATGATAAAGCAAATAATGAAAAAGCATAATGTCGATAACCTAGAAACTTTAATAAAAAATGCTATAGACATGGGGGTTAAAGTTGTTGCATGTTCAATGAGTATGGACTTAATGGGAATAAAAAAAGAAGAATTTATTGATGGAGTTGAAATAGGTGGAGTTGCTTCATATCTGGGGGCAACAGAAGATTCTGGATTAAATTTATTTATATAGTATATAATATCTGCTATTCTTGATATTATATTTAAGGATAGAGTTTAGTAAGAAAATAGACTTTGTGAAAAAATACAATATGGAAAATAAAAAAGTGCTTAAAAAATTCCATATAAAATCTTTATAGGCTTCATATTATTAATTGAGAAATAAAGATATATGAAGCTTATAGTATATTTTTAAAAGGAGATGACTATCATTTTAGAATATAAAGTTATATTTCATATAGATGAACTAAGTAAATGGAGTATAGTCCTAAAAAATACAAATAATTTATTGGAGGCTATAAATATTAACAATTTTAATATTGAAATTTTAGCAAATTCAGAAGCTGTAAAGGCTTATGCTTACGATAATGAATTAGATTTAAGGATTAGCAGTGAAATGAAAGAGCTAGATCATAAAGGGATTAAGTTTGTTGCGTGCAACAATGCGTTAAAATCTTATAGTATAAAAAAGGAAGATTTAATGTCATTTGTAGATATTGTTCCTACCGGAATTTTGGAACTTGTAAATAAGCAAAGTGACGGCTATAGTTACATAAAACCATGAATAATTTATAGTTTTATGTATTTTAACAAGCAGATTATTCATTTAGAAAAGCTCTAATATTTATTTTCCAAGGTCATTCCAATGAGCATAAGCCTCATTTAAAGCAATAAGTGAACTAGATTTATCTCTAGCCATTATGGCACCGCGAAGATGTGAGATGCATATATCAAATTGATTTATTTCATCTCTTTCAGAACTAAATTGAACTCTTTTGGCTATTTTTTTCCATGAATTAGAGAGGTTGTCTGTTTTAATATTGGCACTTTCCCAATTTCCTAATTCTATATCCTGTATAAGTAGCTGTATTGATTCGGGAATGTTATCATCATTGCCCATAGGTTCCTTCAAAATATTGCCACTAAGCATGATTAATACAAAAAAAATTAGTGCAACTATAGGTATCGATATTACTAAAAATTTTCTCATGATAAATTCCTCCTTTAATATGGTCCTTTATAATCACCAATATCAGTTACTTTTACCATATGATCATCATATTTGTCTATATATAAGGAGCCAGAAGGAGTTAAGGTCGCAAGAAATACTTCTGAAACATCCTTAACTTTATGAATTTTTAGTTGATTCATAAGCCATTTTTCAGTCTTATTAAGTTGTTTCAAATTTTCATTTATAAGAATTCCATCATATATGAGTTCAGTACTTATACCGCTTGGTTCTTTTTGAATACTCATATCCTTAGGTGTTAAAGGTTCATACTCTGGTTTCTTTAGAACAGATAATTGGCCATTTGGCTCAATAATTGCAAAATCTACTTGAGACAAATCAAAAATATCTTTAACTCTTAATAGTCCCATGAGATCTGATGCTGTATATTTCATTTTTTTTAATGCACTTTCCATTATCTTGCCATTCATAATTACAATTGTAGGTTCGCCTTCGATATATTTTGCAGCGTATCTCCATTTCTCGGTAATGTACTCCATTAAATATCCAAGTAAACACCAAGTAAGCAATCCGACAAAATGAGGCCATGCCCTGCTTGATAAGTCCGTAGTAAGAGTTGCAGCAATTGATCCAATTGTTATTCCAAGGGCATAATCAAAGAATGTCAGTTGGCTTATTTGTTGTTTTCCAAGTATCTTTGCGAAAATAAGTAAAGAAAAGAATGCAATAATAGCACGCACAAAAACTACTAATCCTTCATTCAATTATCAGTACCTCCGATCTTAACAGGATATATTTATTATTCTACTTGAATTATATTTTATACTGTTAAATTAATTTTTATGTAGTTCCGGAAGAATAAAAGGTTTTTCGGAGGTAGCAAATAAATACATAAAAACCGAGAAGGAATCATTAGGACGTGTATGGCTTATATCGATCTTTACTTTTATAGATTATTGTTTCCACGCTATCTCTACAGGAACAATTGGAAAGGCATTGATAGAAAAAACTAAAGGAATCAAAGAAAGATTAGCCTTACAACATTGCTATCATAATAATTTCTGTTTACTATTTTGGAATTTACATATATAAATATATAACATAAGAGTTATTTTTGATTTTTAAGAACAAATAGAACCGATATAATGAATTACTAAGTTCTATTGGTTTTTTTTAGTTATTTTTTTAGGATGTTTTTAATTTTAATGAAAGCACCTTGGCTTGAAGGGGATACATATCTTTCCTTTGGATATCTGTCTTCTACTGCTTTTATGTATTTATCTATAATAGAATCAAAATTAGTGGATTCTGTCAGCTTAAAGTATGTATATTGCTTGTTTTCTAGGGAATGTATATTATTTTTGAAATAAGAATGAATCTTCATCCAATTAAATTGTTTTGATATATTTTTCTGATTAAATCCAGTAGCATAGCTTCCTGGCTCTATTAATATTACAGGAATATTAACATTTTTAAGTTCTTTAAGTTCTTCGTTTAAAGACGGACATATGGATTCCAGTGCAAATTTAGTTGCGCAGTATGGAGATAAAAATGGAATGGGGGAGCGTCCAGCCAAAGATGATACAAAAATTATCCTTCCTTTTTTTCGAGGAATCATTTGTTTTAATACAAGTTGAGTCAATTCAATTGGACAAAAAACGTTTGTTTCAAAAGTTTCCCGATATATATCAGAATCCACTTCAGCCACTGAACCTGAATTTCCAATGGCTGCATTATTTATTAAAACATCAATTTCAAGATTAGTTATCTTCAATCTATCATTGCTATTTAAAATATCCAATTTAAAGCTTTCAATAGGAAGGTTATATTTTTTATTGAAAGAGTTAATTTCATTGGCTTGTTCTTCAGTATGAGTTGTTGCATAGACATAATGACCTCTATTTGCTAAAGCAAATGAAGCTTTACGTCCAAGACCGGAACCACAGCCGGTAATTAGAATTTTTTTCATGAGATCACCTTAATTTACTTAAGTATAGTATATGATATTTATAAATTGTATTTTTGAATAAAAACTTAAAAATGCAATTTATATGAATACATTTATGTAAGAGTTACGTTATTATTATCTCTATATTTAACAAAAATATTAATAGAGTGAATATATTTATAGATGAATTAAATTAATATAGCTTAAATACCGCACGTTCACAATAGGAATTTGCGGTATTTTATTTTAAAACTATTTAATTATGAAATTAAAAATACAGAGTATTATATGTCTAATAAGTTAGACTTTTGATTATAGAATGGTTATTTGAGATTCTTCATCAACTCTTTGGATAGCGCCAATTATTCGTAATAAAGTACCAATACAAGAATATGTGAAACCAATAGTTATATTTATATTAGGGGTAATAGTAAAGTTAGTATTACCTTCTTGAATATTGTTATATACTTCGTAAAGTCTAATAAAAGAAAAATTAATATATGAAAGAACGACATATATGCCAAGGCAACTTGCAAAAGCGGCTATTTCACTTGGGGTTGGATGTGAAATATCAGATTGTTGTTGAGTCAGACTATTTTGTTGCTGATTTTGTGCATTTTTTTTGACTCTTGCCACTCTTCTGCTGCATTATACTGTTTAATAGTAGTTGTTTGGCTTTTTTGCTGAAATAATACCAAGTATAGTTGATAATATATCAAGATAAGCAGTTGATATTTCTATATTTAACAATTGCAAATCTAACTCGTCATTGCCTGTTAAAAAGTGTATAGTACTATTGTAATTTTCTTGCATATTTTTGCCCTAAAGATTGATATACTATAATATATTGGCTAATATGGTTGATGTGATTATACACAGCTGATTTAATTACAAATGAATTTATAAAAAATTTTGTTTTAATAATTAAATAAGTTGTACTTTAAAGGCGTATGAAAGTTTAGTGAATGAAACATAAAGATTTAATATAGAATATTTTCTAAAGAAATAAACAGGTATGATTTTATATAAAGAAATCATACCTGTTTATTTTTATTTAAAAGACAAATTAAATTATAATATATTTATTTTAGAATGTCAGAAGTTTCAGACATTAATAATAGGGTATCATTTATTTTAGGAACTCTATCCTCATTAGTTAAGACAGTTAAATAGTCTCCAGGCAAAATAACAGTATCTCCCTTAGGAATTATTTCATTTTCGCCACGTCTAACTGCTACAAGGAGACAGCGAGATGGCCATTTTACATCTTTGATTTGTTTACCATCTAACTTCGATCCTATACATACAGCAAATTCCAGTATAGCTTTATTTATCTTATCGCCAATGGGTGTTCTATCACCTTGATTTTGCAGAAATTTTTCTAGTAAAGCTTCATATATAGGCTTAGAAGCAAGAAGGTCTGCTACAATATATGATATTACCGAGACAATAGCCAAAGCAAGCAAATGGTTAAATGAACCTGTCATTTCGGTAATTAGGATTGTTCCTGTTATTGGCGATTTTACTACTGAGGCGAAATATCCAGCCATAGCTAAGATTATAAAATTATTTATGTAAATGATATCTAAGTGAGCAATGTGCATAAGAACTTCGCCATATACATTTCCAATTAGTGCTCCAATTGTAAGTAGCGGAAGGAAAATTCCTCCGGGAGCACCTGAGCCGAAACTAGCCATAGTAAATGAAAATTTAATAACTAGAATAATAACTAATAATATTAAAGAAAATTTACCTTCAGTTAATGAAGTTATTAGTTCATGACCTCCACCTAAAGCTTCTGGTAATAAAAGACCTAGGGCTACTGATAATAATAGAGGAATTATAATTCTAAATTCTTTTTTTAGCCAAGCTTGTTTTATATATAGGTTTTGCGTCTTTAAAAGAACTTTATTAAAAAGGACCCCGAGAAATCCTACAATTACACCTAATATGATTACATAAAAGTAAAAGTTTAGTGGCAATGTAGCAAAAGCTCCAAAATTAAATACTGGTTTTAGTCCAAAGAAGCTGCTTGCAATAAAATCTGCTGATAATGCAGAGGAGAGTGCAGAAAGTAAAATTAATGGTGAAAAGTTTTTATGAACTTCCTCTAATGCAAACATTGCTCCAGCTAAAGGAGCGTTAAATGCAGCTGCAAGTCCTGCACTAGCACCACTAGTAATAAGATATTTTTCCTCAATTTTTATTCTTTTAAAGACTTTACTAAATCCTTGTCCTATTGCTGCACCTAATTGAACAGAAGGACCTTCTCTTCCTAATGAAAGGCCAGAACCTATTGAAAGGACACCTCCAAAGAACTTACCGAGAATGACTTTCCACCAAGTCATATCTAGTTCCCTAAGTAAAACTCCTTCAACCTGAGGTATTCCACTACCACTAATCATAGGTTCGTTTTTTACCATCAATCCCACTATGTAGCCAATGACTATCAGTAGCATAATCCATGGTAATATAATAATGGGGTTAATTGATATAAGCTTATAAATATAACTTAAAAGATATCCTGCTTCTTCAAGTGCTAAACGATATAGCACGATTACTAAACCAGTTACCATACCTATGCATATTCCTTCAAATACAAGTTTTAATTTAAAACTATGCCAATGAAACAAAGTGCTATAGGTACTCTGTTTTTTTTCCATTTCTATTCCTCCAATTTATTTACATGAAAATTATTTGCTATATAATTATACAAACATATATATGTTATCATATGTATGAGAACATGTTAATAGTTAATGTGATTTTTAATTTTATTAAAGGTGAATAATTCATAACAAATTTGCACTAGTTTATAAATATAAAAAAGACTGCCTTTTCTCTAAAACTGAAAAAGCAGTCAATTAGTTCTTATTAAATATATTATAATTTAAGCTTAAGCTCCAATTATTAATTAATATTCTTTACCCAAATATTCATATCTTCAAAAGTGCCACATATATTGCAGTTGTTTACCATTCTTCCTGTAAATTTATAATTATGCTTACTTAATACAAAGTTTATACTAGGGTTTATAGCCCTACATAAACTATATAAAGTAAGAAAACCTTTAGATTTAAGATCGCATTCTAAAGAATAGATTACATTTGCAAGAATCCCTTTACCTCTATATGCAGGGGAAGTAGCGCAGTCTGTTATTTCAGCATTTAAATTTTCCATATCCATATCTGCTGAAGCTATGCTAACTATTTTTTCATCATAAACGGCAACTTTATATAAAATTTTATTATTCATAGTCTCTTTTAAATACTCTTGATTATATATAGGGGTAGGGTAAGTTAAAAATACTGTAGAAAATAGCTTGATCATTTCAGGAATATCATTTTCAGTAGCAGTTCTTATTTGATACACCTGATTATTTTCATTGTATACATAGCTGTTTTGCAAACTTAGACATTGCTTTACGAGTAAGTCTTTTTGAGTAAAATTACTGCATATATTTCTATCACTATTAATATAATAAGACATACAAAATGCATCTTCACCTTTAAAATATCCATTAATTCTACCTTCTATAGCAAAGCCAGCACTTACAAAAGCTTCCAAAGACTCTTTATTAGAATTGCATATAATTTTTCCTAGGTGAAGTTTTGATGCAAAATGAATTATTCTTTTAAGACTTTGAAGCGAAATAGCATTTAAATCAAGTATTTTTAGACGTTTATTTGTTAAATCAACAAAGGCTTTTATACGATCTATCTTAGTATAATAATCATTGTTTAAGTCGCATCTATCTGCTCTCATAAAATTGTTCTCTCCTTTTCATTCTAACGTTACTTTTTGGCGTCAGACAAATTCTTTCATCCCTATAGAGTTTTTCAAGACCTTTATATTCGCCTTTCTTAAATTTATCACATATTCCACAATTCTTGCATTCATGGCTTTTATCAGAAGGTTCAGTATAGGTGCACAATGTACCTTCATAATTTCTTTTACAAATTAAAAACTCCTCTCAAACGTTAACATATTTATTTGTAAATTCTAATGTATTATTGAATATCCGCTGCTATTAGATTCTCAAGATTATTATTAGCGTCAAAATTATTTTCATGAGCATATAAATCTTTTATTATCTTTGATAAGCTTAAAACATCACTCATTTCATAGAATCCAATCTTATCTTGTATAAAATTTATTGCATGGATTGCTCCGCTGGCAAAAACTTTTCTCGAAAAGGATTCATGAGAAATTGTAATTCTGTCATTTTCTCCAACAATCATAACTTCATGTTTTCCAACAACACCACCAGCTCTAACTGAATTAATTGGAATATTTTCTTTAGAAATATCCTTACCTAAGTAAACTAACCCATCTTTTATTTCATTAGCTATCTTTAAAGCAGTACCAGATGGAATGTCCTTTTTTTCTCTATGATGTATCTCAGAAATTTGAAAATCATAATTATTTAATAAGATTGAAGCCAATTTTGTTAATATCATTAGTACATTTACTCCAAGAGTTATGTTTGGAGCATACACTATGCCCGTATGATTTCTATAGGCTAAATTTTTTATCTTATCTAATTCTCCTTCTGAAAATCCTGTGGTACCGATTATCATATTAATTCCCATTTGTGAAATAATTCTAGAGTTTTTCAAAGTAGCTTCAGGCGTTGAAAAATCAACAACAACGTCTGGTCGACAAAGTACTAATATTTCTTCTAATTTATTAGTTCCTTCTATTTTAATACCAATTTCTTGAATTCCAATTACTTCACCTAGATCAATATGCTTTTTCAAGCTTCCAGGGCTGCACATGGCGGATACAATTTTCATATTCCTTTGGCTGAAGATCATTTTTGCAATTTCTCTTCCTGTTTTTCCAAGTCCAATTAAACATATTTTTAACATAAAAAGCCTCCTTCTTTAAATTACTAGTAAAAAAATAATAAGCTATAGAGAAGTATCTATAGCTTATTAAGCAATAATATTTATGGGTATACTAAAAAAAGTATATTAGCAGTATACAAAAAACTTCTCTTCAACGCTTACGAGATTAGCTGACGGATTCGGATTGAAGAAAATAACCCTACTTATCCTAAAATAAGATTCACCCCAAAAAATGGTTCTCCCGTTCAAAAAGATTCAGCGTTATAATTATTATTTTTTTGTCATTATCTGTATATAAGCATATCATTCTAACATATATATGTCAATATATATATTTAAGGATATGTATCATAATACAAGCATATATTAGGTAAAATATAGGTTTCTGCTTAGTCTCCATATGAATTTAATATTTAGGAATTGTAATAAATAAATTTTAATATTCTTAAAATTTTGAATATATAACATAGCAGAATGGATATTAATGCTTAGTATATATTGACGCATATATATGTTGGTGTTAGTATAATTAAGTCATAGTATATTTATAAAAAAATAGAGTGATTTCTAATAATCACTTAATTATATATGGAGGTTATTTATGGATAACAAGCTTACATCAAAAGAGGAATTAATAATTAAAATGGAAGAATTAATATCAAATAATGAGGGTCCTTTTAGTATAGTTGTAGCAGATATTGATGATTTTAAGAATTTAAATAATTTATACGGTAACACTATTGGGGATGAAGTAATAAAAAAGCTTATTTCAATTTTAAATAACAATTTATCTTCAACGGACATGGTATTTAGATCAGGTGACGAATTTAATATATTACTTGTAAAAAAAGGTGCGGAAAGAAGCTTTATGGAGCTTGAAGAAATAAGAAGATATTTATCGGATAATACTTTTAACTTAAATGAAAATTCTGACGACAATGTTTATTTTACTTTAAGCTTCGGTGTAGCAAGTTATCCAAGAGATGCTAAAAACGTAGTTGAACTTTTTAGAGTAGCTGATAGTGCATTATTTAGGGCAAAAGAATTAGGTAAGAATAGAGTATGTCTTTCTGAAGCAGAGAGTATGGTACTAAAATCTAATTATTTCACTAAGACTCAACTTGATAGATTATCAAGGTTGTCAAAAGCAAATGATAGAACCGAAGCATTTCTTCTTAGAGAAGCCCTAGATGATTTGTTTAAAAAATATAGCAAATAGTCATTAAGCGCATTGAGCAAATCTTGATTATTAAATTAATGTGTAATATAATATATAATATAAAATGAATTAATGTGGTTAGATACGGTTGGGCAAATTATATAATTTGTTTTCAAGCAATTAGTTTCTGGGGTGGGAAGCTCTTTTTTGAGTTTTACCGCCTCTTTTTTTATGGAGATTTTTAATAAAGCCAAAACATTTTTAAGTAATATTCTAGCTAGCATCGCATTAAAAAGGAGGGTAATAATGAAAGATAAAATAAAAACTAAAATATTAAGTCCATTCTTATACTTTTTAAAAAGTGAGTCTTCTAGTGGTATAATTCTTTTAATTTGCGCTATTGCAGCAATTATGATTGCAAATTCGAGCTTTTCAGGAGGCTATGAGCATATATTCCACACAAATATAACGATTGGATATGGTGTGTTTTCATTATCAATGTCAGTTCTTCACTGGATTAATGATGGATTGATGGCTATATTTTTCTTAGTTGTTGGTATGGAAATAAAAAGAGAGGTTGTGTTTGGGGAACTAAAATCTTTTAAAAGGACAATACTTCCAATATCTGCAGCTATAGGAGGAATGATTGTGCCTGCAATTATTTATGCATTATTTAACTATAAGGAGCCAACCATTACAGGATGGGGGATACCCATGGCAACAGATATTGCATTTGCACTTGGAATGCTTTCTTTAGTTGCAAAAAATGCTCCAAAAGGAATAGTTGTATTTCTTACTGCACTCGCTATAGTTGATGATTTGGGTGCTATTATAGTAATAGCAATATTTTATAATAGTCAAATTTCATGGATAGCGCTTTTATTAGGATTAATAGTTTTTGCTACGCTTATCTTGGCTAATAAATTTAAAATTAAATATACATCTATTTATATTATTTTAGGTATAATTCTATGGATTTGTCTTTTAAAATCCGGTATACATGCAACAATTGCAGGAGTCTTACTAGGCATGTCATTGCCAATTGGAGAAAATATTCATAAATTTAAAACTTCAATATTGTATAAACTCGAACATATTTTAACACCATGGTCTAGCTTTGTGATTATGCCAATATTTGCGTTTGCAAATGCAGGTATAATAATTAATACTGATAATTTTTCAGGCAGTTTGTTTTCACCAGCTTCATTAGGAATTATATTTGGTCTTTTTGTAGGAAAGCAAATTGGTATATTTGGAACTTCATTTATTTTAATAAAATTGAAAATAGCTAAGTTTCCATCTAATGTAACCAAAAGACATTTATATGGTGCAAGTGTTTTTGGTGGCATTGGATTTACTATGTCAATATTTGTGTCATCCTTGTCATTTGCAGATGCAAATATATTATCTGAAGCAAAAATGTGTATTATGATTGCATCAATTTTAGCTGCAACATATGGTACAATAGTATTTAAATTTATAAATTTTAAAAATGAGAAATTAAACTACAAACAAAGCTAAAGGCTATAAGCATTGAATTTTCAATGTTTATAGCCTTTATTTAAGCCACTTTATTAGAATCATTATTATCGATAATAACTCCAAGTTTTGCTGATATTATAGTATTTAATTTATTAATTGAATTAGATAGGTTTCAGATTTGTTTTTCTAAAATGAAGCGTATTCTAATATATTTCAGAATAAATATTCTGAAGAATATGCATCCAAAATGCCGGTTAAAATGATATTACTATCGAAAATATTACTTGATCTAATGTTATGTAACAGTACAAAACATATGTTCATAATATCAGTTGGTAAATTTTAAAGCTATAAATAAATTATTGGAGTGTGTTGTAAAAATGATTAGAGATGAAATTAAATTGGATATGAAACTTCAAGTGGAAATCTTTATTATGCAGAAGCAATGGAAGAAATAGATATTCATAACTTTAAGAGACAAGCTCAGTGGATAAAAGAAATATTTGTAAGAAACAGCGAAGAAAGTTCTAATGGGATTCAGCAACATTAGAGTGATTACTATTACGAATAGAATAATATAAACTAGTATTCAAATGCCATATATTTGTTTTATTAATATGGTATATGTGATGAATTCAACGTATTTGAATAAGATGTAAATGCAGAAAATATATTATTATTAAGAATATGGCAATTGCAAAATATATTATCTAAAGTATTAGGAAAAGATGAAATAGTACAACCTTGGACTCGAAATAAAGTGTCAATAGAAAGAGTTGAGATTATTAATATAGTAAAAAGTATAGGATAATGTAACTTAAAATCAATATTTATATTAGTTTTAAGTTACACTATCCTATTTTCTTATTTTTATGTATTTTGACATATTCATCATTTATAATTTTGTATTACGTATTACCCAAACTAAAATTTTAGTAAAAACTTGTGAAAATTATTTTATAGGTATAAAAATTTTTGAATTAGTTTTTATGTGTTACTTGTAGTGCATCAGCTATAATTTTACAATAATCCACCATTTCATCAATTGGAATAGGCATACCTTCTTCAAGCCATTCGCCAGCTGAATAAACTAATGCAGGTGAATAGAAATCTGCAATAACATCTATTGGAATAATAAACTTAACTCCGTTATTTTGGTCATTTATTAATTTTGACTTTATGCATTCAAGTACTATTTTTTGAAGCTGTTTCATTGCGGAGCCATTATTTAATAGACCTATAGAATACATCTTTTTGTTTTCGCACATGTGCTCAAGGAGAAGTCTAAATAAATTTGCGTAGTATTCTTTGGGAGTATCCATGGGAGTATATTGAGAACTCTTTTTTTCAAAATCCTGTATTAATTGTCTGAGCATAAAATCAAGTAATTGAAATTTATCTTCAAAATGTTTATAAAACGTAGTTCTATGTATCATAGCCTTATCGCAGATATCTGAAATGCGGATGTCATTAAAGTTTTTTTCAGTAAGCAGAGATATTAAAGCATCGAATAATAGTTTATGCATTCTTCGTACTCTTAAATCAAGATTTTCATTAATTATACCATTGTTCATAAGTGCCTCCTAATAAAATAATCTACATATATTCCAAAATGTAGACGTAATATATAAATCAAAAATATTGTTTCTTGATAAGCTTATATCAACAGTATAAAGTATAAATATACAGTTGTAAATATTATATACAAATATAGATTTAAAATACATGTGTAGATAAAATAGGAATTTTTGTAAGCAAATAGAGAGGTGAATGTTAATGAAACAAAAAATAAAAAGAATAATAACTATAGGGAGTATGATAATCGTTATGATTAGCAGTATTATACCTGTATCAGCATCAGAAACTATTGGAAATTTAAATGTATCAAAATCAACGTTAGTATATGGAGAGGATGGAAATATTTCTAGTTTAGATCAGAATATACAAGTTTCTTCAGAAAAAAAAGTTCTTACATTAGATAAAGCAATTAATGTAGCTATAGGTAACAGTGAAAAATTAGCATTGAAATCAAATGAAATAAAAATGTACAAAGATAAAAGGGATCTTCAAGAAAAAACTAATGATTATTATGAAGCCATTGGTCAGAAAATATATGATTATCCTTATGACAAGCTTGAACTACAAGAAAAGCAGACAGAGCAATCTAAAGCTTTCATGGAAGATCAAATAGCCTCCGATATTACAAATAAATATAGTGATATGATTTTAAAAGAAATTGAAATAAACAAATTAAAAAGAAATCTAGAATTAAAGAAAATAGATTTGGATTTTATGAAGGGAAAGTTGAAACTTGGAATGGCAACTTCTAATCAGTTTATCGATGCGCAAATTGACATAAAATCCTTACAAGATGAAATAACAGCAAAAGAGAATTCATTAAATAACAACAAAGATTATTTCAAAGTACTAACAGATTTAGATTTGAAAAATACATATTCGCTTGATTACAATGTGGATTATACAAAATTTAAAATTGATGGTTCAGTTGATGAGTATATAAATGACAAAATTGATAAGTATGTGAAATATGATAGTGAAATATTGAAGCTTACCAAAGATTATATGAAAGAGCTAAAAGATGATGGAATAAAAGAAATTATGGATAAGGACGTAGAAAAAATGCCAGATAAATCTTCATTTATAACAGCAAATACTGATGGTACTTCTACATTTGATTCAGGCTCGTATGCATTAAAGTTAATAGATTATCAGCAGAAGCAGCAAGAATATTATACTAAGCTTAATGCTTATGGAGAATATATAGATGGTAAATATAATTTAGGTACAGCACAGGTTAAACTTGATGATACAAAAAAGAATCTTAAAAATGGATTAAAAGAAAGTTACTCAACGCTGCTTGATTTAGAAAATAAAATTGATACTTTAAAAGAACAGGCTTACTCAACAAATACAAAGCTTAGTTTTGCAAAAGCACAAGTAGACATGGGATTAATGCTTGAAAATGATTATGATAAACAAATTGTGGAAAGCGAAGATTTAGATACTGCATTAAGAAAACTAATTTATACTCATAATAATTTAAGGGATAGTATTGAGAAGCCATGGATATTGGGAAACTAATGTATAATGCACAATTTTACTCTAGAGCTTAAATTGTGAACTGAAAAGGAGAAGATGGAATGAAAAAAATATTAGTTACTTGTTTAATTCTTATAAATTTAATTACATTAAGTGGGTGCAGTGAGAATAATTCAAAGGCAGATATAAAAATCTATCCAGTAAAAACTGTGGAACTTAAAGATGAAAGATATCCAGTTTCATTAGAATATGAAGGGCTTACAGGAGGAAGTGAAGTTAGAAAACTTTCTTTTAAGAGTTCTGCAAAAGTATCTAAAATATATATTTCAAAAGGCCAACATGTACAAAAAGGAGACAAGCTTGTCGATTTAGATAAAACTGATTTGAATTTTGCAATGGAAGGGTCAAAGTCTCAAATGGATGCTGCTTCAGCACAATATAATAAAGCAGTCAACGGTGCTCAGGCTGAGGATATAAATAAAGCTCAGATATCAGTAAAGAATGCTCAGGATAATTATAATTACTGCAAAGACTTATATGACAAAAATGTTAGTTTGTTTGAAATGCATGCAGTGACTCAGCAGCAGGTTAATGATATTAAAATCAAGTTAGATGGAAGTGAAAGTGAGCTTAATGGAGCTAAGGAAACATTAAAGCAGCTTCAGAATGGAACAAGGGAAGAAGATAAGCAGGCAGCATTGGCTCAGTTAAATGCTGCAAAGGCTGACTATGAGTCCAAATTTAACTTACTTCAAGATGCTTCTCTTACAGCTGATGTAGATGGATATGTAGTAGATATTCTTTGTAAAGAAGGAGAAATGCAGTCAGCTGGTTATCCGGCTGTATTAATTAGAAGTGAAAATCAGGTAGTTACAGTAGGATTATCCGATGAAGATGTAAAGAAAATACAACTTGGAATAAAAGCACAAGTCAAAATTGATGATATTACCACAGATGCAGAAGTTATGAATATAGTTCAAATGGCTGATAGTAAATCAGGGACATATAGTGCAGAAATTAAACTTTTAAATCCTATAGATAATAGTAAATTTTATATAGGTCAATCTACAAAAGTTTATATTAATGAAGGTGAAATGAATGGAATTTGGATTCCAATTTCAACTATTTTAAATGATGGACAAGATTATGTTTATGTAGTAGAAGATGGACGTGCTGTTAGGAAAAATATAACTTTAGGGCAGACCAATGAAAGTCAAGTGTGCGTAGAAGGGTTAAAGAGTGGAGATAATCTTGTCAATGAAGGTATGAAAAATATAAAAGCTGGATATCAAGTTTCAGTAAACTAAAGGAGGAGCAATCATGGGATTGATAAATGCTGCTATAAAAAATAAAAAGATAGTATTGTTTTTAGTGTTTATTGCTATAATTACTGGTATAGGGTGTTACTATTATATTCCTAAACAGGAAAGTCCGGATGTTTCATCTCCAGCAGCAATGATTACAACTATTTATCCAGGAGCTTCTCCTAAAGATGTAGAAAGTCTGGTTACAAAAAAAATTGAAGATAAGGTTGAAGAAATAGATGGGTATGATTATGCCGAATCTTATTCTCAAAATAGTGCATCTATAGTCATTGTTTATTTAAATAGTGATGTTGATAAAGATAAAGCGTGGCGTACATTAAGAGATAAGATAAAAGATTTAAAGTCCGAGCTTCCAGATGGCTGTGAGGAGAGTAAAATAGATGCCAATCTTACTGAAACTGCAGGTATAATTTTAAGTATATCTGGTGAAAATTATTCCTACGAGCAAATAGGAAATTATGCTGATGATATAAAAAAGCAATTAGGTAATGTCAGCGGTATTTCTAGATTTGATATAAAAGGAAAACAGGATAAACAAGTAAAAGTTGACGTAGATTTAAGCAAAATAAATAAATATTCTATTTCTCTTGAAGATGTATGCGGTATATTACAGGCACAAAATGTAGAGATTCCTTCTGGATCTTTGGGATTAAAGACTGAAAAAATAAAAGTGCAGACACCTGGAAATTTTACATCTCTTAAAGATATAGAAAACACAATTGTAGGAGTATCTTCGGATACTGGACAAACTTTGAAGCTCAAGGATATAGCTACTGTAAAGATGGATTATGATGACGATTCAGCTTATAAGTTCACAGATAATGGAGAAAAGGCAGTACTACTTGCAGGATATTTTCAAGATAATAAAAATATAGTTTTAATAGGCGATGATGTAAGAAAAAAATTGGAAGAAGTAAAGAAACAATTGCCACAGGATTTAAAGATAGACGAGGTTACGTTCCAACCTAAAGATGTAGATAACTCTGTTTCTTTCTTTATGAAAAATCTTGAAGAGGGTATAATTCTTGTAGTTATAACCGTATTGATAGGAATGGGAATTAGAAATGCATTAGTGGTGTCATCAGTAATTCCAATCTCTATTGCCTTATCATTTATTACTATGGAGATTTTAGGGATAAAAGTGCATCAAATATCAACTACGGCACTTATTATAGCCCTAGGAATACTGGTAGATGATGCAATTGTAATAGGTGATGTTGTACAAGTTGGAATTGATGAGGGATTGTCTGGAGATGAGGCAGCCTTTAAAGGAATTAAAAAATTATTTGTACCTGTATTTACGTCCACATTAATTATAGTTGGTGCTTTTGCCCCTCTTTTAAGCATACCGGGAGCAGTAGGAGAATTTATAAGAACGCTGCCACAAGTAGTAATGATTTGTATAACTTGTTCATATATATCAGCATTATTTATAACTCCTGCAATGTCATCTTTATTTTTTAAGAAAAGTAAAATATCTGAAAAGGAGAATAAAATTGAAAAGTTTTTTCATAAGCTTTTGACTTATGGACTTAAGCATAAACTAAAGATTATTATAGGATCTTTGCTTGTATTTGTAATATCAATGGGATTAATGAATTTATTAGGTTCGCAATTTTTCCCTTATGTAGATAAAGATGTTATTTATATAGATGTTTCTAATGAAAAAGTTGAAGATATTAATAGCACTGAGAATTTAGTAAAGGAAATAGAAGAAGCTTTAAAATCTCAAGAAGAAGTTACTGGATATACTTCAGCTATAGGTGGTGGCATGCCTAGTTTTTACATTACACTGCCTACAGTAGCACCATCAAAAGATACAGCACGAATTATGGTTAAGGTAGATATATCTAAGACTAAAACTTTTGATACAAGAGAAAAGTTTGTAGAACATATGCAAACTCAATTAGATAATGAAATATCTGGTGGAACTGCTACAGTTAAACTTTTAGAACAAGCAGATCCAATAGGAGCACTTGTTAGAATGCGGCTTACAGGAGATGATTTAGATAAAATTTATACTGCTTCAGAGCAAATACAAGAAAAATTAAAAAATATACCAGGAACCACAAATGTAAGAGATGATGCAGCTAAAAAGACATATGAATATGAAGTAAATATAGATAGTACGAAAGCATCTCAATATGGTTTGTTAAAGTCCGATATTTTGAAACAAATGAACATTGCATTAAAAGGATATAGTAGTTCTGTATATAGGAAAAGTGGAAGCGAATACGATATATTAGTCAAAAGTAATATTGCTTCAGTAGAAGATTTGAAAAGTTTACAAGTAAAATCAAGTATTACAAATAATAAGATATTGTTATCACAAGTAGCATCTATAAATCTTAATTCCGAGTTAGATCAAATAAAGCATTATAAGAAAGATAAGACTGTAACAGTATATAGCGATTTAAAATCAGGCTATAACTCAGGTGATATAGAAAATACAGTGAAATCAGAAATAAATAAAATGGACTTAAATGGTGTAAATGTTATTTATGATGGAGAACAAAAACAAATAGAAACAAACTTCACAAGTCTTGCCATTGCTGGTGTGCTTATTATAGTAATAATTTATTTAATTCTATTTGTTCAATTTAAGTCATTTATTCAGCCACTTGTAATAATCTATTCATTGCCACTATCATTAATAGGAGTAATAATGGGGCTTTTGATGTGTGATATGCCACTATCATTAACTGCTGTTATGGGAATAATAAGTTTAATTGGAGTAGTTATAAGAAATGCAATTCTGCTTGTAGAATATATAATTGAGGGCAGACATGAAGGCCTTTCTATAGATGAAGCTTGTATACATGCCGTAAGTCTAAGATTTAGACCTATAATATTAAGTTCTACTGCAACTATTACTGGGCTCGTACCACTTGCACTTTCTAATAGTACATTATTTGGGCCAATGTCTGTAACTATAATATTTGGACTTGCATCAGCTACTTTTCTTACATTTATAGTAGTACCAGTTATGTATTCTTTAGTTAATACTAAGCTTGAAGAGAGACAAGCAAAAAAATAAGGTTAGTATTGAAACATTAGAAAGGATTCTAATCTTAAGTCAAAATAAATTAAAGTTTGTTAGAAATAAATTCTTTAGCGCAAGCTTAGGTAAAGCAACCAAGACCAATTGAATAGATGAAAACTAATAATGTGATTTTTTAAAAAAGAGATAATTTTTCTAATAAGAATGTTATCTCTTTTTAACAGTTAAAAATGGTACAAATTCCATTTTAAGAAACTTTATGGGAAACATCACTATAAGATAAAGAATAAATATTCTGAAGAATACGACTATAGAAGAATATTAGAATACGGTGAATCTTGGTATGCTTTATAAATATATTAGAAGATATTATACATAAAGCTTAAAAAACATAACATAGCATTCGGAAAATTGATGTATAATAAATTAAAAAATATGAACAAAAAAGGAGGATACATAACATATGCTTGTACCTAATAAAAATCCAAAAGTATATGATCAAGTGATAGAGAAAATTAAGGATAAAATAAAATATGGAGAAATGAAAAAGGGAGATAAATTACCTACGGAAAGAGAGATGGCAGAATCTCTTGAGGTATCGCGTGCATCTGTGAGGGAAGCGATGAGAGCTTTAGAAGTCATAGGATTAATAGAAAGCAGACATGGAGCAGGAAATTATATACGAACAAATTTTAATAACTCGTTGCTTGAACCTCTTTCAATAATGTTTATGCTACAGGAGAGTTCGCCAAAAGAAATGTATGATTTAAGGGAAACGCTAGAACTTCAATGCTCTAAATTAGCGGCTAAAAATATAGAAGATAGTGAGCTTGAACTCTTAACAGAATTATTGGACAAGATGTATATTGCTAGTAATGAAGAAGAAAGTGTTGAATTAGATATTAAGTTCCATCAATTAATTGCAAAGGCTTCAAGAAATGTATTATTAATTAATGTACTTAATGTTATATCTCAACTTGTAGACGAATTCATACGGAATGCTAGAATGCAAATTTTTCATGAGGGAAATACAAAAGAAAGCTTATTATGGATACATGAGAATTTATTAAGAAATTTAAAGAAAAGGGATGAATCACTAGCTTACAATGCTATGCAAGAACATTTCGATCTAATTAGAAAATCTTATGGATATGAAAATTAGGGCTACTTTGTAAATGGAAAATATAAAATTCACACCTAATATGGGAGGGTGGGAATAATTTGAATAAAAATCCATATGAACAATTTCCACATATTGCAGATGATGAAATAACACTAAGAAAAATTGTTGATACTGACCTTGATGAAATTTTGAAATATATGGGAATGAAAAACTTTTTAAATATTCACCTGTGATGATTAAAAAGAGTGAAAATACTGTTGCGAATATGATAGGGCATTTTGAAAGAGATTTTCATAAGAAAAAAATGCATAGTTTTTAAATAAATCCAATAGATAATTTACTATATTCTTAGTAGAATATTACAATATATTCATTAATTAAAAATATAACTGGAAATTACAAACGAATTAAGTGTATAATATAATCAAGATATAAGATTTGGAGATAATTAAAAAATCAAATCAATGAAAATACAACATTAATAAGAAGGCATAGTTTATTTTGCTCTTTAAAAAGTATTGTTTATGAAATTATGGGAATACTTAATAATGAGAAAAATAGGTCTAGATAAATAATAAATTATCACCTATTTTTAAAAGTGGTAATGCTTAACAAGTCAAAATACAATATTTTATTAAGGAGGATATTTATGAAAACAGGTACAGTAAAGTTTTTTAATTCGGAAAAAGGATTTGGGTTTATAGAGGTAGAGGGGGAAAAGGATGTGTTTGTACATTCATCTTCTCTTTCAGGATTTAGTATACAAGAAGGCGATAAAGTTCAGTTTGATGTTGAAAAAGGTACAAAAGGCCCTCAAGCAACTAATATTCAAAGAGTATAAAATAACTTTTGTATGTTGCTTAACAATATATTAGCTAATTTTGCCACCTTGTTTAAGGTGGTTTTTCATTGAAATAAATTTATTAAATTTACAAATACTATAAAAAAACAGAAAGAAGGTTTAATGTGGAAAATAAAGTATTTAGCGAATTGGGTCTTGATGAGAATATTCTTAAAGCTATTGATGCAATGGGATTTGAAGAACCATCTAAGATTCAGGCTGAGGTAATACCAGTTCTTCTAGAAGGCCATGATGTTATTGGGCAGGCACAAACTGGAACTGGAAAGACACTGGCATTTGGAGCACCAGTTTTGAGCAGAATTAGAAGCTCAGAGGGGAAGATAAGCAGTATCATACTAACTCCTACAAGAGAGCTTGCTATACAGGTAAATGATGAACTAAATCGTATAGCTAAGTTTACTAAGATTAAGTTACTTCCTGTATACGGTGGGCAACCTATTGACAGGCAGATTTCAGCTTTACGCAGGGGAATAGATATAGTAGTAGGAACTCCGGGTAGAGTGTTGGATTTAATAAGAAGAAAAGTCTTGAATTTAGGTTCTATCAAATTCCTTGTATTGGATGAGGCTGACGAAATGCTAAACATGGGATTTATTGATGATATAGAAGAAATAATAAAAAATTCAAATCAAGACAGGCAGACAATGTTGTTTTCAGCTACTATGCCTGAAGAAATCAAAAGACTTGCTAAAAGATATATGAAGTCTGAAACGAAACACATAGCCATTTTAAAAAATGCAATGACTGTAGCTACAGTGGATCAATACTATTATGAAATTAAAAACAAGGATAGGTTTGAAACACTATGCAGAATACTGGATGTTGATGAACCTACTTCTGCAATAATCTTTTGCAAGACCAAAAGGAATGTTGATGAACTGGTAGAAGGTCTCCAGGGAAGAGGGTATACTGCTGAAGGAATGCATGGAGATATGAATCAAAATCAGAGAATAAATACCTTAAGAAAATTTAAAGAAGGAAGTTTAGAATTTCTGATAGCAACTGATGTTGCTGCAAGAGGCATAGATGTTGAAAATGTAACTCACGTAATAAATTACGATTTGCCTCAGGACGTAGAATCCTATGTTCACAGAATAGGCAGAACAGGTAGAGCAAATAGAAAAGGTGTTGCTTACACATTGGTTACTGCAAGGGAATATATGTCTCTTAAACATATTGAAAAGGTTACAAAAAGCAAGATAAGAAGAAGAGAAATTCCTACTGTTGATGAAATATTTGTTTCAAAGTACAAAAATATGTTTTCAAAGATAAAGGAAACTTTGGAGCAGGATAGCTATAAGAAATTTATACCAATGGCAACAGAACTTGATGAAGAGTTTAACCTCGTAGAAGTAGCAGCGGCATTAATGGATATGGTATATAGTAAAGAAGTGAACTATGACTATACTGAAAATGAAATAGGTTCGAAGACAGATTACAAGAGACTGTTTTTGAATGTAGGACGCTTGGATAAGATTAATCCAAGGAAGCTAGTGGATTTCTTTAATGAGAATGCAAAGGTAAAAAGAGAAGATGTCGGAGATATTGATATTCTTGAAAAGTTTTCATTTGTAAATGTAACAGAGGCTGCAGCGGAATCCATAATGAAGCATTGCACTGGAAAGAAATTTGCTGGAAGAAAGCTAAATGTCGAAATTTCAACAAAATCAAAAAGATAATTTAAAACTATACCTATGAACAAGACACATGAAGAAAGTGTTTGGTCTATAGGTATTTTTTTTATAGTTCTTGGCATAGGGACAGAATACTAGAACCAATATGGTAATATTCTAAAAAATATATATTCTTGAGAATATGCACATTAAAAAGAAAATGGTAGAACTTACATCTATTAAGGATTCCGAAGTTTCAGAGATATTTATGATTTATTAATGCTAATATTTAGTATTGCATTTTGTAATTTCCAATGTTATACTTCTTTTAAGGTACTCGTGTACCTTAAAAGAAGTATAACATTCGTAGTATTTAGATTTTGTAAATTCTAGATTATTAATTGGATTAGTAGAGTGGCGATTTATCTCCGATGGCCACAAAAATGTTATCTTATACTTGCTGTTATAAGCCAGCAAGCACTATCGATAGAATTAGAAATCGCTAATCATGGTTCATTAAGAGAAGATTTAATAGCTTTATTTAAGGTTTTAGATCCAATCTTTGAAATTATAAAACCTAATGACCTACGAGATGTAATTTCAGATGAAGGCATAAAATAGATTAGTTTGTTAAAGGAGTAATTAATTTATGAAGAAATATGTATTGCTAATTATATTATCAACGCTTATAGGAACCTCTCTTTTTACGGGATGCGCTGTAAAAAATAATAAGAATGAAAATGCTATTCAAGTAGAAGAGGTTAATAAGCAAAATTCCATATATCTTATGGCTGGAAGGATTGAGACTGATAATCAAGTTAATGTATCTTCAAAGATTTCTGCTAGAGTTTCAGATGTATTAGTTAATGTAGGATCAACTGTAAATCAAGGTGATGCCGTGATTAAATTAGATACTCAGGATCTTCAAGCACAGGTAGATCAGGCACAAGCAGCAGTAAATACTGCAAATGCAAATTTGAATAATGCTATGAATAGCACTCAGCCTGAACAAATATCACAAGCGCAAGCAGCTTTGGATAGCGCTAAAGCAACCTATGATGTTGCTAAAAAGAATTATGATCGTACAAAAGCTTTATTTGATGCTAGCGCAGCTACAGAGGTGCAGCTTGAAACTGCACAGCAGCAACTTACCTCAGCTGAGTCAGGACAAAAGTCTGCAGAAGAACAATTAGAAATGCTTAAAAATGGTGCTACAGAAACAAGTATAGATGTTTACAAGGCTCAAGTACATCAAGCTGAAGAGGCAGTGAAAACAGCGCAGGTGGCATTAAATAATGGAAGCATTACAGCGCCTATTTCAGGTAAAGTTACTGTTAAGAATATAAATAAAGGCGAAATGGCAGCACCTGGAAGCACACTTATTTCAATATCTAATCCAGATGCTTTGTGTGTGAATGCATATGCACCTCTAAGGCTTGTAAAAGATTTGGAAGAAGGACAAGCTGTAGAAGTTAAAGTATCCGAAATAGAAGATTCAGAATTTGAAGGAACCATATCAGTAATAAATTCAACATTAAACTCTCAAAACTCCAATGTTTTAGTTAAAATAGTTTTAACAGATTCAAAGGGGCAATTGAAACCAGGCATGTTTGCTGAAGTTGGTATAAAAGGCTAAGAAAGGATGACAGGGATGAAAGAAAAACGTAAAACAATAATTTTATTAATATTATGTGCAATGTTAATTACCCTTGGTGGAGTAGGTTTTTATTACTGGTATAACAATGAAAACTTTGTTTCAACAGAAGATGCAAAGGTTGACGGAGATTTTATCAGCATAACTCCGCAAGTATCAGGTAAACTTCTTGAATTTAATGCAAAAGAAGGGGATAAAGATGTAAAAGATCAAATTTTAGGTCGTCTAGATACTAATGGCTTAGCAGATGCTAATATTGATTCAGCGTTACTTAGAGCACCAACTAATGGGATAATTATTAAAAAGGAAACTGAGGAGGGACAATATGTTTCGGCTGGATCGACACTTGCAGTAATGATTGACCCAGAAAAGCTTTATATAACTGCTAATATAGAAGAAATCAAGGTTGAAAAATTACATGAAGGACAAAGTGTAGATATAAAAATTGATCAATTTGAAGGGAAATCATTTAAAGGTAAAGTTGAGTATATAGGAAAAGCTTCAAATTCAGCATTTTCACTTCTACCATCCTCCTCTGGTGGAACTTTCACTAAGGTTGTTCAAAAGGTACCTGTAAAAATTGAATTTGAGAAAAATGATGCTAATCTTCTACCTGGTACAAATGCAGGTATAAAAATACATATAAAGTAGGTGGAAGTATGGAAAATAAAAAAGAATCTTCATCTAAATGGCTTATTATGAGCGTTGTAATTATGGCAATTTTTATGGTAAATCTAGATACCAGTATTATTAATATCTCTATTACTAAAATGATGCAGACATTTAACGCATCAATAGATCAAATACAATGGGTTGTTAGTTCATATACCCTAACCTTAGGAGTTGTAATTCCCTCAACAAGTTATTTTGGAGATAAATTTGGCACTAAAAGCGTATTTGTTATGGCATTAATTTTATTTACTTTAGGTTCACTATTATGCGGTATTTCATGGAATGAGAATATAATGATAATTGCAAGAGTAATTCAAGGAATTGGAGGGGCTTGCATAATATCGCTTGGTATGACGATATTAATGACTACTTTTGATAAAAGTGAAATTGGAATGGCTATAGGGTTAATGGGAATGTGTGTAATGGCTGCTCCAGCTTTAGGACCAAGTTTAGGTGGATATATTATTCAAAATTTCAATTGGAGATTTCTTTTTTTTATAAATCTTCCAGTTGGGATAGTTGCCATAATAATGGCTATACTTATATTTAAGAAATCAGAACATACGTCCTCAAAGAAATTCGATATTATTGGATTTTTGACTTCGAGTATTGGAATGTCCTGCGTTCTCTATGTACTTGGGAAAAGTGATTTGGACTGGAACGATATAAAAAATATAGTGCTTATGATTGTTGGGGGCTACAGTCTTATCATATTTGTTGTGAATGAATTACTCATTGAAGAACCTATGCTTGATTTAAAACTTTTAAAGAATTACACTTTTTGTATGAGTAATATTATCATGAATATTGCAATGTTAGCTCTTTATGGTGGTGTGTTTCTTATGCCAATATTTCTTCAACAAATAAGGGGACTTGATTCAATGAGTACAGGCTTGATTTTATTTCCAGAAGCAATAGCAACAGCTATATCTATGATTTTATATGGGAAAATTGGTAATAAATTTGACGTTAGATTATTTGCTGTATTTGCATTGGTTTTGATAGGAATTAACAGCTATAGCATGTCAAAAATTACGTTGGATACACCTAATATAGATATTACGATTCTATTAATGATTAGAGGCTTTGGTGTGGGATTTCTTATGGCACCAGTTCAAACAGTAGGTTTTAGTGGATTACCAAAGGCAGCAATGTCAAATGCATCTGCTTTAACTAATACAGTAAAGCAGGTAGGGACTTCTATAGGTGTCACAATTATTACAAGTATTATGCAGCATAGAAATGTGGTTGATTATTCTAACTTAGCTTCACAAGTGACATCTTTTAATAAAAATAGCATGAAGTTATTTGAAATGCTTCAAGGTGCACTTATTAAGGGGGGGATATCAGGCAGTGATGCTAAAGGAATTGCTTTAAGTAAGATTTTTGGCGAAGTTGCAAGTCAGGCACAGCTTCAAGCACTTAATGAGACAATGTTTATAATTTCAATCATAACTGCTATTGTAATAATTCCAACACTTTTATTAAAACAAGGCAAACAAGAAGAAACAGATGCAGCAGTGGTAGAATGATAAAAACGACTTAATGAGGTATTTTACGAATAAAATCATTAATTGTCATAATGATATAGAATTAATAAATATGCAGTTATAATTGTAAGCGTATTTTTCATGAAATTTATTAATACATTAATAATAACAGCTCTAAGGTAAAGATTGACCTTGGAGCTGTTATACTTTCATCTCATGCCTAGATAAAGTGAAAATTTATACATATAAGGAGCAGATGTGTAAAAATGAGTAGTTTTATAGTAGCAGTAGGCCATATTATTATAAGTGGACATATTGGTTGTGAAGTTATTGATAGGTTAGTTTAGAATGATTGAATTATTAAAATACTAGCATTGATTAACGATGAATAAAGTGGTATTTTATATTATAATTATGTTAATTTGTGAGAGTAAGCTAAAAATTAGCCATTTTGTGGGGCATATTTTAGCGAAAGTATTTGATTAACAGAGAAATTAGAAGGAGATATTGTAATTATGATGATAAAAAAACGGCTGGCTATGTCAAATCTTTTTATGTTGATAGTTCCAGCAATATTGATAGTAGTTATTGCAGTTGGAGTTCTAGAAGGATTTACAGAGATATATGGTAAGAAAATAAAAGTTTTTGAAGAGGATAGTGGAATATCATTTATTCAGAAAACTTTATTTATGTATAATAAAGAAATTAGGAATAATTATGATAAAATTAATGATTATAACAAGACGAAGGAAGATCTTAAAAATGCCGGTTATGATTTTATAATCACAAGTGACGGTGATACGATATTTTCTAATATAACTGATGCTGATAAAGTTGCTATGTCTAGGCTTGAACGTGACGTTCTTACATCTTCAGATTCAATAGTCCTTGAGGTTAATTCTATTAGTTTAGTTAAAAATAGTTTAACTAAAGATGGAAAAAATATTAATATGCTTGCTGTAAAATCAAATAATAATTTAATGAGCAGACAGCAAATGAAAGCAGAGGCAAGAACATTTCTATTAAGTTACATGGGGGTTGTATTCATAGTAGCGCTGCTTATAATTATTTTAACTAATGGGATATTATCGTCACGAGTAGCTAAAAGTTTGATTAAACCTTTAGAGCTACTAAGCTATGGTGCGGGACAAATAGAAGAAGGGAACCTTGATTTTAAGCTGAGTTATCAAGGGACAGATGAATTTGCAAAAGTCTGTAGGGATTTTGATAAAATGAGAGTAAGGCTTAAAGAATCAATTGATATGCAGCTAAAATATGAGCAAAATAGAAAGGAATTGGTCGCAGGAATATCTCATGATTTACGTACACCATTAACAACAATTAAAGGATATTCAAAAGGATTAAAGGATGGAATTGCAAATACAGATGAAAAACGTGAAAGATATTATGAAATTATATATAGTAAAACTTGTGATATGGACAAGCTTGTAGATAAATTATTTTTCTTTTCCAAATTAGATACTGGAAAATTTCCTTTTAACTTTGAAAATATAAATTGTAATGAGTTCTTTTTAGATTTTTTTAGCAATGCTATACTAGAATTTAGAGGTAAGGGGCTTGATTTAACTTATAAAAATAATTGTAAAGATAATATTTTTATTAGAATGGATTTTGAAGAAATTCGAAGAGTGCTTACAAATATACTCGAGAATAGTGTAAAATACAAAGTGAAAGAATATGGTAAGGTAGATATTACCATAGAAGAAGTGGAAGACAGCGTTGTTTTAAAAATAAAGGACGATGGACCAGGGGTTTTAGAAGAAAATTTGTCAAAACTATTTGCTAGTTTTTATAGGGAAGACCAATCGAGAGCCAATTCAAGTGAAGGAAGTGGACTTGGGCTTTCAATTTGCGAATATATAATAAAAGCTCATAATGGCACAATTACTGCTGAAAATGACAATGGATTAGCCATTATTATAACTTTGCCGATTAATAAGAAAATTTAGCATATATACTCTAAAAAGTTTAATTTATAAAAATATATCTTAAGCTAGAAGGAATTGTGTACTAAACGATAAAAAATGAATTGTATTGCTTTAAATTCGTATATTGACTGTTATAAGAAAAATTATATTGTTTATCAGGCTTAATTGCATATAAACATAATGGGAGAAAAGAAGATGCGAAAAATATTGATAATAGAAGATGATAAATTGATTGCAGAACTAGAAAGAGATTATCTTGAGGTAAGCGGATTTAAAACTGAAATTGCCTTTAATGGAGAAGACGGATTAAATTTCGCATTGAATAGAGAATTTGATTTAATACTGCTTGATTTAATGCTTCCAAGTAAAGATGGGTTTCAGCTTTGTAAAGAGATAAGAAGTAATAAAGAGATACCTATACTAATGGTTACAGCTAAAAAGGATTCGGTAGATAAAATAAAAGGTTTTAATCTTGGAGCGGATGATTATATTGTCAAGCCTTTTGACCCAAGTGAGCTTGTCGCTAGAGTAAATGCACATCTTTCACGCTATGATAGATTAACTTCAATGGGGAAAAAAGATAATATAAATAATGGAGTCATGGTGTTTAAACGATTAAAAATATTGAAAAGGGAAAGAAGGGTATATGTTGCTGATAAAGAAGTTAAATTGGCTAACAAAGAATTTGAACTTCTGCTATTTTTAGCAACAAACTCTAATATCGTATTTTCAAAAACAATTCTTTTAGATAGAATTTGGGGCATGGATTCCTTTGCTGATGTTGCAACTGTTACTGTGCATATTAATAGAATAAGAGATAAAATTGAGGAAGATAGTAGTAATCCTCAATTTATTGAGACTGTGTGGGGCGCGGGATACAGATTTAAATTATAGTTCGTTATTAAAAATATCACAAATGGGATAAGCAATATTACTTATATTTAAGTTATAATTTCTAATAAATATGTAAGGTTGAAGTTTTGACAAATTTGTAAATATGTTTATTTGAAAATTTGAATGTTTAAATTATATATCTATAAAATTAAGAAAAGATCTTAGGCTAATAATAAATTTATTAATCTAAGATCTTTTTATTTTCTAGTATTTATAATACTAGAAAGGAGCGAAACTTTTGCATTCTCAAAGGCAGTTATATAAATAAATAGATAAATAAGATGAGGCTAACTTGTAAAAAAGTTATCAAGAGAGTGTGTTGCGTAGCCACTTATGTTTTTATCTTTGAAATTATATCGTTAGTTTCAGATTATATTTTAAAATCTAAAAAAGTTTAGAAATTGTTTATAAAGATATGAAAAAATATACATAGATGCCCAGATTAATAGTGTTCTACATAATATGGAAATATAAAATATAACTAATGACAATGGGATTAGATAAAAATTATGCTTCTAAGAGTTACGGATAAGTTAAATGTTAAATTCTCGGAAGTTTAATAAACATGAGCAAAAATGAAAATTATCCTATAGGAGCGTTTAAGAGGAGTGGAAGCAAAAGAAGATGTAGAAATAATTATATAAGAAAAGGAATATATGATGTTGCAAATAGAGGAGGATCAAAATGAAAAACGTAAAAAAAATAGTTGTGTATGCTGTGATTATCGCAGTTGTGGTAGGAGGGGCGATTGCACTTAAAAGTATGTTATCAGCAAGTGCAAAAGGCAAACCGACTCAAGCAGTTGCAAGCAAAACATCAGTAGAAGTACAGACAGCTAAAACAGTAGAAAAAAATACAGGAGATACATACAAGGCTAGTTTAGAGGCTGTTCAACAAGGTACAGTGACGAGTAAAATAGCAGCGAAAATTGTTTCTGTATTAGTTGAAAACGGACAATATGTAAATGCAGGTGATACAATAGCAACTTTAGATGACCAAGATATACAAAATAGTATAAAGACTGCACAAGCTCAAATAGCTGTAAATGAGAAACAAGTAGAAGTAGCTGAGCAATCATTAAATGTATCCCAGGCAGCCCTGGAAAAATATAAAATTAATTTAGATGATGCTCAGCGTAATTACGAAAGACAAAAAACATTATTTGATGGTGGAGCCATATCACAAACAGATCTTCAAGCAGCGGAAAAAACTTTAAACTCAGCTAAGGCTGATTATGATTCAGGAAATGCAAGTATTCAAAGTTCACAGGCAAGTATTGAAACATCAAAAGCAAATTTAGAAGCACAGAAGGTAGCTTTAGCTAAAAACCAAAGTGATTTAGCTAACATAGTAATTAAAGCACCGATAAGTGGAGTAATAAGTGGTAAAAGTATGAATATTGGGCAAATGGCATCTACAGGTACAGCCCTTGCAATTGTTAATGATGTATCATCCGTATATGCAACAATACAGGTACCACAAGAAAAAATAAGTGAAGTAAAAATAGGACAGGGAGCTACCGTTATAGTTGAAGGAAGTGACCAAACTCATAATGGAACAATACAAACTATTGATGCAGCAGCTGATCCAACTTCAAGGGTATTTAACTGCAAAGTTAAAATAGATAACAGTGATAAGTCTTTATTGCCAGGTATTTATGGAAAGGTGACGCTTGTAAGTGATCAAAACAATGAAATAATCACTGTACCAGTTAATGCTTTGGTAGGAAATGAAGGGGAATATTATGTTTTTATTAATGATAATGGAACGGCTAAGAAAACTAAAGTTACTATCGGGGAAACTAATGGTAATAATGTAGAAATGACTTCTGGCATTAAAGATGGCGATCAAATAATCTGTTCAAATACAAGTACACTGCAAGACGGTAGTGAAGTAGATGCAGTAGTAAAGCAAGATGACAGCACAGAAGACACAACTTCTAAGTAGGAGGGACCATAGGTGAATATAGCAAATGTTAGTATTAAAAGACCAGTATTTATCACAGTTATCATGTTAGTTTTTGCGATTGTGGGTATGGTATGTTATGAAAGATTAGTTGTTAATGACATGCCAGAAGCTGAGAATGCTTCAGTTTCAGTTTCGATTACAGAAACAGGAGGATCTCCAGCAGATATAGAGACAAATGTTACAAAACCTGTAGAAGATGCAGTTGGAAAAATTTCAGGAGTTAGTCATATAACATCAACTGTAACAGAAGGAAGTTCAAGGACTAATATACAATTCGATTTAGATAAAGATCCAGAAGTTGCAGCGCAAGAAGTTAGAGATAAAGTTTCAAGTATTAGGGGGTTACCAAGTGACATAGATACACCGATTATTTCTAAATTCGATTCATCAGCAACATCAATTTTATCTGTTGCTGTTTATGGACTAGATGATAATCAACAATTATCAGATGTTGTTGATAATATTGAAAAGAAACTATACACAGTGTCTGGTATTGGCTCAGTAAATATATCTGGTGAAGATACAAGGGAAATCCATATAAAGTTAGATAATAATAAGCTTTTAAAGTATGGACTTGCAACAACTGATGTATCAAATGCTATTAAAAAAGATAATGTAGACCAATCTACAGGTAAAATCACCGATAAAGATAATGAAATTTCTGTTAAAATAAGCAGTAAGATAAAAAAAGTAGATGATTTTAAGAATATTTTAATAGCTAATAAAAATGGTACAGAAATTAGAGTAAAAGATATTGCAGAGGTTGAGGACGGAGTTGCAGATAGAAGCAGTTATGCATATTACGATGGAAAGCCAGCAATTGGTATTGATATAGTTAAGCAATCTGGTTCAAATACTGTTCAATTGGCAGATGATGTAAAAAAGACATTGACTAAGCTTAAATCCTCTTTACCAAAAGGGGTACATGTTGATATTGTAAGTGATGACTCAGTATCAATACAAAGCACTATAGATAGTGTCTTAGAAACTATGAGGGATGGTTGTATACTAGCAGTTGTCATAGTATTCTTATTTTTAAATGAATGGGAAAGTACCCTTATAAGTGCAACAACACTTCCAATTTCAATAATAACAACTTTTGTTTGCATGAAAGTAAAAGCTTTTTCTCTAAATACAATGACTTTAATGGCATTATCAGTTGCAGTAGGACTTTTAATAGATGATGCTATAGTTGTTATAGAAAACATTGTGCGGCATTTGCATATGGGAAAATCACCAAGAGAAGCAGCTAGAGAAGCCACTTCTGAAATAGGCTTTGCCGTAATAGCTACAACATCAGCTGTTATCTCTGTATTCTTACCAGTATCAATGGTAAGTGGAACAATTGGAAGATACTTCTTTCAATTTGGACTTACAGTTGTATTTAGTATGGCAGTTTCATTATTTATATCCTTCACTCTTGTGCCTATGCTGTCATCTAAAATGCTAAGACTAAAAAGAAATAAGAAAGAAAATATTCTTAGCAAATTCTTTAAGGGATTTAATAGTAAGTTTGATATCTTAGCGCATAAGTATTCAAGGCTTTTAGTTATGTCTCTTCATCATAGATTGGTAATTATAATAGTTGCAGGAGTTATGTTTGCAGGAAGTCTTACACTTATTTCATCTCTTGGATTTACTATGATGCCATCAACAGATAATAATCAAGTGACTGTAAGTGCAAATTTTGATTCAGGTATAACATTAGATAATGCATCAGAAAAAGCTAAACAAATTGAAAGTATTATTAAGAAATATCCAGAGGTCAGTGGTATGTATACTACTGTTTCAAAAAATAGTTCATCAATTAAAATAGAACTAACAGACAAAAACAAACGTAAAGAAAATTCAAGAGATTTTGCTAGAAAACTTAGTGGAAATCTACAGAACATACCAGGAGCACAAGTGTCAGTAGCAGCTGCCTCTATGGCAAGTGGTGGAAGATCATCAAAAGATGCAACATTTGAACTTGTTGGAGACAATAGGGAAGAGCTTCAAGCTTTTGGACAAAAAGTAAAAGAAGAATTGGCCAAAGAGCCTGGGGTAAGAGAAATAAGTAGTAATGATAAATCAGGTCTTCCAGAAATAGCTTTAGAAGTGAATCGTGATAAAGCGGCAGATTTAGGAGTAAGCAGTTTAGATGCTGCAACTACATTAAAGACTTTATTTAGTGGTACGACTGTAACTAAGTATGATGATGGAAAAAATAGAGATAACGTAGTATTATATTTACAAAAAGATCAACGTGCAAGTCTTGATAATCTTAAACAAGTTTATGTTTCAGGTTCAAATAATAAGCTCGTTCCTCTATCAGAAGTAACAGATGAGGTTTTTGAAACAGCGTCAGCACAATTGACTAGATATGATAGACTTGCAGAATTGCAGATCTCTTGTAATATTTCGGGTTCAGCTTCAGGTACTTTCATGAATACTTTCATGAAAAAGATTCAAACTCAAATGAATATGCCAGAAGGTATTTCGGTATCTTTAGGAGGAGCTGGGGGATCTATGACAAGCAGCCTTGCAAGTTTAGAACAGGCAATGGCTATGGCTGCATTATTCTTATATTTAGTTATGGCAGCACAGTTTGAAAGCTTTGTTGATCCTATATCTATATTATTCTCTTTGCCACTTGCAATAATTGGAGCTGTTTTAGGTTTATTTGTTTGCAAAACTCAATTAAGTTTAATGTCAATAATAGGTATAATAATGCTTATGGGCTTAGTTGCAAAGAACGGAATATTGCTTATAGATGCAGCTAAACAAAGAATTAATGAAGGTATGGAAAGAGAAGAGGCTATCAAGCAATCAGGGTTAATAAGATTGCGACCAATAGTTATGACAACTTTAGCCATGATCTTTGGGATGATTCCTCTTGCCATATCTAAGGGTATGGGTTCTGAAATGCGTGCACCAATGGCAGAAGCCGTAATTGGTGGACTAGTTACTTCTACAATTTTAACATTATTTGTAGTACCAATCATGTATACAGTTTTTGATGATTTGAAAAGAAAGTTTAGAAAAAAGATTCATTCTAAAGAATCACAAGGAACAGAAGATATGAATGGAAATATAAGTTTATAAAGTGAAAGATAAAAGAGATTATTCAAATTCATTTAATGGAAAGCAAAGCTTTGAATTGTTTGGGGAATTAAGATAAAAAATAGAATTTAATATATAGAAAAGAGATAGCAGGGAGAATGGGGGAATTGCTATCTCTTTTTGTGTTTGAGTCTGAACAATTATATTATTTGCAGAACATTGAGAAATATTCATTAAAGATAATTAAAAATTACTTAAAGAGCATTCTGGCCAGTCAATCCTTTATTCCTGTGTAGGATTATTTAGATTATATTCAAATATATCATCATTATCTGACATATAAATATTTCCGTTCGAATCCACATCAGTACTATAGTAATTTTTATCAGGTAAAATGTTAAGTAAATTGCCATTAAGGTCAAATTTATAATTTCCATTAAAACTTTTTACATATAAATTATCGCTATTATCTATAGAAATTGTCTCAATGTTGATATCTTGATTATTAAGCTTTAAATCTAAATATTTAATGAAATCTCCATTAGAATTATATACATGTATCTTTTTGCTATATTCACTAAAGATATAGATATTACTAGAACTATCTAATGCCAAATCAGCATTCATACCTGGATCATCCTTATTAGCTTTTTTTATAATATTATTAAAAAGAGCAAGTATTGCTCCATCAGAGTTTAACTTAAATAATGTGTTTTCTGTTGCTGAAGAAGTTAGCAAATATATATTATTATCCTTATCAACTGCTAAAGGACCATAATAATCATTTCCCTTAAAAGTTTCAGATAAACTACCATCAGCTGTTTTGTATTTTTGAATAGTGCTGCCAGAAGAGACGTATAAATTTCCGTTCATATCTGCAGCTAGTCCTTTAATCAGTTTAGAATCATTTTTATCTCCATTTATTTGAATCATTTTAATGAATTCACCAGAGTTATTAAATTGCTGAATCCGCCCATCGGTATAATCTGCGATCCAAACATTATTATCAGAATCTACTGTAATATATCTTGCATCATTCAGTTTCCCAGAATCTGTACCTTTCCCGCCGAATATAGCGATTAATTCTCCAGAAAAATTACTGTTATTAATAGAAAGAATTTTTATGTTTAACTCTTCAAGTTTTTTCTTGAGAGTAGGGTTTTCAGAATCAAGTTTTAATTGGTTTTCAATATTAGATTTTTCTGATAAATAATTGTTAAGCTGAAGTTTTTTTGCATTTTCACTAGTATTACTACTATTGCTATCAATAATAGATTGAATTTTATTGTCCAATTCCTTAAGCTTTTCTTTAAGATCAGGGTTTTCAGGGTCCATCTTTAATTGATTTTCTATCTTAGATTTCTCTGATGAATACTTATTAATCTCAAGTTGTCTGCCATATTCACTATCATCATTTGCTATAATAACAAAAGCTTTTGGATAAGCTTTTATATACTTTACATTGAACTTGACTCCAGTTGAAGGATAGTAGTATCTATTAAGTGAATCATTATGAACAATATTAAAATCCGATGATAAAAAGTAAGTTGAAATAGCATTGCCATCATTCTCAGGTCTAATCAGAACATTATAACGATAGACTCTTTCATTATTATATTGGTCTGATGTTGGTGAATTATCTAAGATCATGGCTTCTCCTTTTTCACCAAAATTGTCAATAATGATATTGGTGAAAAAATGTCCTACAAAAATATTAGCAATAATAATCACAAAAAAGATTATAGAAAATTTTGCTAAATGGAATCTGGCTTTTTTGTGGAAAGCAAACTGACTAATGATACCAAAAAGAATGCATCCCCAAATACTCAGCACTGGGTGAGATTTTAATACAACCAAAAGAATAGCTATATATGTCATTTTATTACCTCCATAATGTTAAAAAATCCTCAATGCAAATAGCCTCAATTTTAAATTATGTTTTTATATATATTCATAATATGGCTTTTTAGGTATATATTGAGTAAATTTATTTTATTAAAATTGGCTTTAGTAATATGAAAGAAAATAGCAAGTACAAAATATATAGGCAGATTGATTTAGTACTTTTTTATAATTCCTTATTATATCAATAATAAAATTTTCAATCAAGAAACAATTAAAAAATATGTTATATTATGCTAAAAACTATATATTTTTTGTAAAATTTAGTTCCAATTTTTTTGTACTGTATATTTGAAAATCATGGGATACATAGAGATCTATTAAAAGAACTAGTTAATGCACAATTTATGGATATTAGTATAGAAACTTAAATGTAATATAGACATTCAAGTTAGAGCTCAAAATGTCAGTATAGTATGTTATAATATTATTAATGTAAAAAATATGGGAAATAAAATTGAGACTTATTGAAAAAAGGAGTAATAAAATGAAAAGTAATGTTTTTAATAAAAAAAATTATTCTGCCATTATAATAAGTGGAATTTTGCTTGTACTTAGTTCAGGGTTACTTATTTCATGTGATTCTAATAAAGAAAAGACTATTGATTATTCTAATGGGGACAAATACGTTGGACAGATAAAGAGTGAGAAGAAGGACGGAGTAGGTACATATACTTATGCAAATGGCGATGTATATGTGGGTGAATTTAAAAATAATAAAAGAGAAGGAAAAGGAACATTAACTTATTTAAATGGTGGCAAATATATAGGTGAGTTTGTAAATGATGAAATGGAAGGCAAAGGTATATACTCTAGTCCTAATGGCGATAGATATGAAGGCTCATATAAGAATGGACTAATGGAAGGAAGAGGTATGTATGCATATGCAGATGGTGATGTATATGTAGGTGAATTTAAAAATGGCAAAATAGAAGGCAATGGGGAACTCACTTATTCTACTGGTAATATCTATAAAGGCAAATTTGTAAATGATAAAATAGAAGGAAGAGGTACATTCAATTACGCAAATGGTGCAAAATACGAAGGTGAGTGTAAAGATGGAGAAATGAATGGGATGGGAACATTAATTTATGCTAATGGTAATAAATATGAAGGCGAGTTTAAACATGGTAGAGAAGATGGGACAGGCATATTAACTTTGGTAAATGGAACAAAAAATCAAGGGCAGTTTTCTAATGGTGAATTCCAAGGATAAGATACATAAAAAGATGGTTTTAAATCTAAAGATATATTATATATAGTGATTTTGTAAAGCAAAAATTTAAACTGCATGCAATTCTTAACACCTTAACAAATATGGTTCAGAATATATATTTTGAACCATATTACCATATAGATTCTGAAGAATATGCACTCAGAATACGGGCTTAGAGTTATTCTGTATAAAATAGAAGTTATATTTAGTATTTTTATTTACTATGAGCCTCAATAATAGAATTCATGGAAGAAAAAACTAGGGAATAATTTTATAAGCAGTAGCTAGGCAATTCAGCTACTGCTTTTGTGGTTTATATTCCTGATAAGGGATGTTAATTGTAACTCCACTTTCATCAAATTTATAATTTGTACCATTAAGAGGAGTGTTGCCAGAAATTAGATTCATTCCTATTGTATAAATTGCATTAGCATGAGCACGTGAATCTTGTACAACAGTACCTGTCATAATACCTTGATTAATTAATTCTTGAGCTTTTGGCAAACCATCAATACCAACAATCGGAATATTTCTTGAGTTATAACCTTTATTATAACCATATTTTTGGAGCGTTTTAATGGCACCTATTGCCATAGCATCATTATTAGAAATTATTGCTTCAATTTTACCATCAAGTGTTAATAAAGTTGATTCCATTGAAGTTCTACCACATTCCTCTTCCCAATTGCAAGGTATTGATAAAAGCTCTTGAGTTTTTATTCCCGATTCATTAATTGTTAATATAGAATATTTAGTTCTTTCAATTGTTTCCGGACTATTAGATGGGCCCTTTAACATAATGTATTGAATTATATTATCTTTATTTTTATCTAATTTTTCTTTATTAGCATTCCATGTATCTACTATGATTTTGCCTTGAATAATTCCAGACTGATCAACATCTGTATCAATAATAACAGAATTATGATAATTTTTTATAAAATTTACTATTGGTTTAGTTTTTGCATAGTATAAAATTAATGGAATGTTCTTTTGTGCTACTTTATTAAGAGTATCTTGAAGCTGATCAATATTAGTGCTGACGGGATTTAATACAAGAAGATTAAAATTATCATTGAGTGCTTTGTCAACATCTTCATTTTGAATAACTTGATTTCCATTGGCATTAAAAAAAGTAAATTGAACTTTATTTTCATTTTGTTTTTGAATATCCTCTAAGTTTTTCTTTACGTTAGAAATAAATAGATCACTAAAACTATTTAAGAATACACCTACTTTAAGTGGAGTCTGAGAACTAATATCCGGGCTGGCATATGAAGTTTGGCTAGTACTATATAATAAAAATATAGATATGAAAGTAAGAGACAGTATCTTTTTTAATATTTTCATTTTAATTCTCCTTGCATACTTGTCAAATTATAATATTTAATATTAGATTATCTCTCAATGAAAATTTTATACTATATGGAAAGTATTTTTTAGAATTAGAAGTGAGGCACTAAATATAAAATAACATAAAAAAATCGTAGGAGACTGTGGAACCGTAGATTTCAGAATTAGTCTCTAAACTAACTTATCATAGATTTAACTTAAATATTAATTTCTAGAAAATAAAAAATAGGCTTATAAAAATAAAAGCCTATTATCTTAAAACATCACTTTCAATATAATTTAGATTTTTCCTTAGTTCAGATGCTATATTCCAAGTTATATCTCCATTTTCAAATAAAGATTGTATAGTATTTCTTTCTAGTTGCATTGCTTTAATTTGAATTTTTTTCTTTTCATACTTGCTAGCTTTTCCTAAGATTGGTTTGCTTGCAACCCAATAGACACCTTGATAATATAAAATTATTTTCTTTAGCGTTTCTTCATTTTCAGGAGTAATGATAGATTTAACATATTGAATTAAGTATTCTGCATTAGTAGAATAAAGGTCTTTCATGGCCAAATCTTTTAATTGTTGTTCACTTCTTTTTTTGTTTTCAATTCTTCTTAATATATATCTAAGTTTTTTAATATTAAAAATTAAAGAAGAAATTCGCATTAAAGCCTCTTTGAAAATCAACGAAAAACCTTCAACTGATGACATTAATTTAATTTTATTTCTAACTGATTTTTCATAAAAATATGCAGTTGATTCATCTATCTTATTTTCTTGTAACATCTTTCTGGTATTTTCAATTTCTTTTTTAAAACATATAAGCATCCATTTCTTTTCCTCCTTACTGCTCCTGTTCCAGTTCTTATAATAAGAATTTCCACGTTTTAATTGATGAATGCGATATTTATACTCGCTTATAATCATATTAATGTACTTTTTATTATCAATTTCTAATTTTAATTTATTTATAGTGTTAGCCCAAACTTTTATCTGTGCCTTATTCATTATCTGTAAATAATCGGTCTCTTTAGGGATATTTTTGTTAGCAAATAGGGGTAATATGAAAGTTGTAATAAGAAGTGTAGTTAGAATTACCCCAACGGATAAAAATAAAATTAATGTTCTTTCTGGAAATGGTTCACCATTTTCTAATGTCAAAGGAATCGAAAGAACTGTGGCTAATGTGACAGCTCCTCTTACTCCTGATAAAGAAGTAAGGAGCGCAGCGTGAAACTTAACATTTTTTTCCTCTGTCTTGCAGGAGCTATCTCCAAACTTATACATAAATAGAACCCATAAATATCTAAGTGTAAATAAGGCTAGTGTGATTAATAAAACATCAATAATAGCTTGAAAATTATTTATTGTGGCTTCATAAAAAGCGATTTTAATTATATTTGGTAGCTGTAATCCAACTATTATAAATATAAGACCATTTAAAACGTAAGCTAAAACTGACCAAGTATTTTCTGAGACTGCATTTAGCTTAGCATTTTTAAATTTTAACCTTTTAGATGATAGTGAGTATACCATTCCAGCTACAACCACAGCTAATATACCTGAGACTTTAAATACTTCCTCTGATACAAGATATATTATAAATGGTGTTAGAATTTGAAGTAGTATTTCAACTGTAATATCCTCCATTCCAAGACTTCTTATCCAAAATTCAAATTTAATTAGAATATTCTCTAAAACGAATCCTGCAATTATTCCCCCTATAGATACTATGAAAAAACTCATAGTTGCATCGAATAATGAGAATGTTCCAGTTAGTGCTGCAGCTAATGCAAATTTAAAAGATACAAGGCCTGATGCGTCATTCATAAGTCCTTCGCCTTCGATAAGATGAAGCACTTTCCTTGGAAGTGAGATTTTTTTTGAAAGTACGCTAACCGCAACATAATCAGTTGGAGATAAAGCAGCTGCAAGTGCAAAAGCTGAAGGCAACGAAATAGATGGAATTAACTTATTTATAATGAATCCAACTAATATTACTGTTGCGATAACTAAAGCTAGTGCCATTAAAAGTATATTTCTCCTCTGTTTCCATAGAGATCTTTTATCTGCATTTTTTCCATCACGGAAAAGAAGGGGAGCAATAAACATTACTAAAAATGTATGAGGATCTAGCTCAATGCTAAATTCTGAGTGTATTATTGCGATTAGTGATCCAATTGCAATTTGTACAATAGGAACTGATAAGGAAGGTATAAATCTACTTATTATAGTTGATAGTAAAATGCAAATTAATAATATTAAGATATAAGTAAACATATATAATCCTCCTTATTTAATATTTATGTAAAAGCATATAATTAATGCTTTATGTGAAATTTGATAGACTAACATAAAATACACTAATTATAGTATATTAAATTGCTGAGAGTTTATGTAAGAGATTTATTTCTCGGATTTAATGCTTGAATCTCATATTATATAGGTTTTAAACGATATAGTCCATTCTTTTATAAAATTATTTGTTTTGTATTGCCTAATAGTTTTAAGAGAAACTTTAATAAATTAAACTTTTTTAATATATATTGCAAAAATAATTCTTCATTATAACTCTAAAAATATTGCAAGAGTTTTAGCCCTAATTGTGAATTACAACATATATATATTAAAAACACTTGGTAATTTACAGCAAACTTTTTATCGACAAGTCAGTATTGTCGAATATAACAATTTTCGATAAAAATAATAAGTATTGACAGTAAAAGACATCGCATATATAATGGTAATGTGATTAAATCATGGTAAAAGTTAATATAATTAAAATTATAATAAAGTCTTGTTTTATGAAATGAGACTTTTTTGTTTTTATGATACAAGAATTCTACTTTACAATAAAATTTTGCAAAATAATTACTTATAAATATTTAATATACTTACGATAAAGGGGAAATAATAATGAAGTTAAAGAAAATTAAACTAAAAAGTATTAGAACCAAGCTTGTTATGAGTTTATTAGGAATATGCTTAATTCCTTTGATAATTCTTGGATTTGGTGCCAATGAACAAGCTAAATCCATCCTTAATCAAAAATTGAAACTTACAAGTCAACAAACTCTTTTAGAATTAAATGATGGAATTGATAACTATTTCAGTGGGTTTGTAAGCATGACTAAAGCATTATCAACTAATTATAATTTTGTTAATTCTGATAAAGATGAATCATACTTAGCTATAACTAGTATGTTAAAAGATGTCAAGGAAAGTGATAACGATATCTTTAGTACATATTTTGCAAGTGTAGATGATAAATTTGAAATATATCCTAGTGAGAAAATGCCAGATGGATATAAGGCTAGTGATAGGGATTGGTATAAACAAGCAATAGAACATAAAGACCAAGTTATAATAACTTTACCATTCAAAAGTGCCCAGACTGGAAAAAATGTTGTATCTATAGCTAAGGCAGTAGAAAAGGATGGAAAATTAGTTGGGGTATGTGCAATGAACGTATCTTTAGATGCAATTACAGAAAAGATATCAACTAAGAAAATAGGGAATACTGGATATATATTTGTTTCAGATATAGATGGTCAAAATATGATAGCGCATAAGAATAAAGATTTAATTGGTACAGATGTAGCGTCTAAGCAGCCATTTTGGCAAGATGTAAAAAATAATAATGCAGGATTTTTGACATATGAATTTAATAATACAAAGAAATTTGGAGTATATGGGACAAACCCTACTACTGGATGGAAGGTCGTAGCTACTCTTGATGAGAAGGAAGTAACTAATGATACCAATTCAATACTTGCGACAACAGTATACATATCTTTAGTTATATTAATAATTTGTATAATGCTATCATTATTCTTAAGTAAAGGTATAGCACAAAATATTAAAAAGCTAAAAGAAGTATTTGAAAAAGCTTCAAAGGGAGATTTAACTGCATCGATAAATTTATCTACAAAGGATGAATTTATGGAGCTTTCACAATCCTTTAATGCTATGATATCTAATATATCAAAGCTTATAGAAAATGTTACAGCATCATCTAAAATAGTATTAGAGACATCGTCAAACCTAGCAAATATGTCGGAAGAGGTAACGGCATCAATAGAGGAAGTCTCAAAATCAATAGAAGACGTTTCACATGGTGCGGTTAATCAGTCACAAAATGCCCAGCATGGGGTTTTAGAAATGAATGAGCTATCAGGTAAATTGGATGAAATTAATGAAAATTCACATGAAATGGACAAACTTTCTGCAAATACGAAGGAATTAGGAGCAAAAGGATTATCTATGATTGATACTTTGATAGAAAAATCAGATAAGACTAAAACTGCTACGGATGAAGTTAATGGTATAGTTCAAGAAATGGCTGAAAATACTAAAACAATAGATACTATATCTGAAAAAATATCTCAAATAACAGAACAGACAAACCTCTTATCATTAAATGCAAGCATAGAGTCAGCTCGTGCGGGTGAAGCGGGAAAAGGATTTGCTGTTGTAGCTGAGGAAATAAGAAAACTTGCAGAACAATCTAAAGTATCTACTGAAGAAATAAAGGAGATTATTGTAAATATAAGAAATAAGTCAGATAAAGCAACGGGGGCTATTATAGCTGCTGAAAATATAGCAAAAGAACAGGAGTTAGCAGTAAGTAAGACACTGGAGATATTTAACGAGATAATAGAATCAATTGGAGTAATGAGTGCTAAAGTTAATGAAGTAAAAGCATCTGTAATTGATATAAATAGAAGTAAACAAAGTGTAATAGTGGAAATCGAAAATATTTCATCAATATCACAAGAAACTGCAGCTGCATCAGAGGAAGTTAGCGCATCAACAGAAGAGATAGATGCTGCTATGGTTAGATTCACTAAGCATGCTGAGGAACTTCAATCACTTTCGGAAATGTTAGGAGAAGAATTAGCTAGATTTAAGATAAATTAATAATAAGAATTACAAATTTAGGTTTCTAAATATCTGTAGATAGATATTTCAGATACTAAACTATCAATGAATTCAACATAATAAAAATGCTTTTTACGTGGC